>Ga0210390_10000002_pt1 | contig 953902 bp, 882 predicted proteins | sample IncBWH11OmetaG_FD_161050 | JGI IMG/M metagenome (GOLD analysis project Ga0210390, IMG submission 161050) | Forest soil microbial communities from Barre Woods Harvard Forest LTER site, Petersham, Massachusetts, United States - Inc-BW-H-11-O ... | reverse complement strand
AGCACGTCGGTTGCTTCCAGCCAGAATCCATCGGTCGTCGGCCAATCGGTAACATTTACGGCGACCATCGACGGGCAATTCGGGCTGATCGTGCGACGCAGTCCAGCGGTGATTAGCGGCGGCGTGACGAAGAGAGGAGTGTCGAGCTTAATCCTGAAACAATCACTACGTCCGGTTCCGGCAGGCCTAACCGGCACGGTTACCTGGAGCGCTAACACAGGATGCAGCCCCTCAACGGTGTCGGGAGATCCCGGAACCTCACAGTGCACCACCTCCTCGTTACCCGAGGGGACCGACACGATTACGGCGACCTACTCGGGAGACACCAACCACAGCGGAAGTACGGGCACATTGATCGGCGGCCAGCAGGTGAACGGGCCGCAGATCACCTTGAACCCGACCAGCGTGAACTTCGGGAACGTTTATCTCGGCACCATGGTCTCGCAAGAAGTCACGGTGCAGAACACCGGCAACGCTCCGCTGATCTTCACCAGCATCACCTTGACGGGCAAAAATGGCGGCGGCATGTTCCGTGTGCAGAACTCGTGTCCGAAAACGCTGGCTGTGGGACACACCTGCCAGGTCGAGGTCTTTTTCAATGCCAACCAGATCGGTCCTCGCACGAACACTCTCAGCTTCTTCGACAACGCTCCGGGGAGTCCGCAGCAGGTAGGCTTCACGGCGATGGTCATCAATCCAAAAGACTCGTTCAACCCTAACCCAGTCAACTTCGGCACGGTGAAGCAAGGCCACAGCAAGAGCGTGAATGTGACCATTACCAACACGGGCACAACGCTGTTGACGATCACGGGCGTAAGCATCACCGGAACCGACATGAGCGACTTCGGCCAGAGAAACAACTGCACCTCGCTCGCACCTAACCGCTCGTGCCAAGTTTCTGTGACGTTCACACCATCGACGACGGGTTACCGGTCCGCCGACCTGACGGTGACGGACAACACGCAGACGGGGACAACCAATGTCCCGCTCATGGGAACGGGCGACTAGGGCTGAAAATTCCTCGGCTGATGGCTGAGAGTTGAGCCGTGAGAAAGCTGCTGCTGTAGAAGAATTGCTAAGGGGCAAGAGCGACACGTCAAGTGTCGCTCTTCGTTTTTCTAGTTCTTGGTCTTTCGATGAAGGGGATGGTGGGCGCTATAGGATTCGAACCTATGACTTCCACCGTGTGAAGATGGCACTCTACCGCTGAGTTAAGCGCCCCGCTCAGGTCGATTTATTCAAACATTTGCCGACGGATTATGCAACTCGGGAGCAGGGTCGGCTAGTCGGTCTTCGTTTGCTTTAGGTCGCGAATGATCTTCTCCACTTCTGCTTGGTCGCCATCCCGGAGACCGCCCCCAAGATCGAGATACTTCTGGTAGTCGGCTATAGCACCCTCTTTGTCTCCGCTTGCCCTACGCGCGTTGCCGCGGTTGTTAAAGGCGTCGGCATAGTCGGGCTTGAGGCGGATGGCCTCGTTGTAATCTTCCAGCGCTGCTTCCAGGTCACCCTTGGCTTGGCGCGCGACGCCCCGGTTGTTAAAGGCGTCGGCGGTGTCGTGTTTGAGCCGGATGGCCTCGTTGTAATCTTCCAGCGCTGCTTCCAGGTCACCCTTGGCTTTGCGCGCGTTGCCGCGGTTGTAGAAGGCATTGGCGTAGTCGGGTTTGAGGCGGATGGCCTCGTTGTAATCTGCCAGCGCTGCTTCCAGGTCACCCTTGGCTTGGCGCACGTTGCCGCGGTTGTTGAAGGCTTTGGCGTAGTCGGGTTTGAGACGGATGGCGTCGTTGTAATCTTGCAGCTCCCCTTCTAGGTCACCCTTGGCTTGGCGCGCAAGGCCGCGGTTGTAAAAGGCTTCGGCAAAATCGGGTTTGAGGCGGATAGCTTCGCTGAAGCAGCGGAGTTCTTCATCATGATCAGACGCATTAAATCCGCGCTCAAACCATTCTCCAGCGGTTAGTTCTTCTTCCTGAACAGCCGGGGCAGTGGCGGCGACGGCCTGCTGCTCTTTCGCGGCTCGCTTCGCCGAGAGCGAGGCCGGGTGCAGTACCGCATCTAACGGCACATTCAAATACTTCTCGCGCAGGCGGCCCATGGCTTCCGCAAAGTACCCGGGCGGAACGCGCAATCCGTTGTAACCCTTCAGCGCCTCTAGGTCGCCCGTGAGCTGATTGCCGATTCCGGGAGCTCCGAAGTCGAAGTTTTCCAGCATGAGCGGGATGATATTGCGGCGAACTTCGAGCGCCGTTTCGATTTCTCGGCGCAGCCAGTCACCGGGATCGCCGCAACGCTCCAGCGCAGAGGGCGTCAGCAGGACGATGAAGTGTGCCCGCGCTTTTATGTTTTCAAGGATCACGCTCTCGAAGTCGCCACTGGCGATACCGGTGAAGTCGAAGAAAACGTCGTAGCCGTGGTAAGTCAGATCTTGAAAAATCGCCAGACCCCAGGGGAAGTTCGTCCGGCGATAGCTGATGAATACGGTTTTCTCAAGGCGTCCCATACGGATTGGCGTTCGCGCGCGGAGGACCACCGAAAGATATCAGAAGTGAGGGCGAGGATGAGGGTGTTTTTAGCGGCCGCCGTTGCCGAAGGACACGCAGAGCGGCCCGATATACCTAGGCCGCTGGACAGCCGAGGGCGGCTGTCCCCACATGTGGCTACGCGTGGCTGTCTCTACTCATGAGCAGCACGAAGGACTCAGTTCGCCCTTCCTGCACTAACGACTCACCATCACTTGACCGATAACGGCCAGCAGGAGCGGTCATCATATGCGGATTCTGGTTGCGCTGTTGCTGTTGGCCGGAGCGGCAATTGGGCAAGATTTGCCGGGCAAGAGCTTGTTGGACACAGGCACGCCGGAGACATCGGTATCGAGAGAAACCAAGGTTGCCTTCGCCGTCTTCGGGAGCGAGCTTCTGGCGGATGGCGTCGCGACCAGGATTCTCTACCAGCGTCACTACGACGAGATTGACCCCCTGGCGAAACCGTTTACTCACGCCGGTGTGCCGGGGCAGATCGGGGCAAGTCTGCTCGGGGCGGGGGCCATCGGCGGGGCATGGTGGGTGCTCCACCGGACGCATCATGACCGAATCGCAAGGAACTTCTTACGGTCGGTCACGGCAGCTGAGGGCAGCAATGTTGGGCGGCAGTTCTCGATTCTGCGAACCAGCAAGAAGTAAGTCAGCTTAGAAAAGTCGAGCTTCGCTCGACGGACAGCCGGGGGCGGTTGTCCCTACATCCCTTTTCTGGATAGCCCTTCGGTTCCGGTCGGAGCTGGGCCTCCATCCCTGTTAGGGCATCTCTGACGTGAGCATTTCCACCTCAACATCCTTCCAAACCGACCGGCCAAACATCCTTCTTTTGACTCGTGACTTGCCGTGGTAGCCTATCGTCGGGCAGGGGCGGGGCGGGCTTGGGGTGCGCCGGCGCTGGTGCCCATAGTAACCCTCCATGCCGGATCCAAACAGGCACCTTCGGCCCGCTGTATCCCCCTCATCTGCGGAGGGTTCCACTGATTCGGAGGCACGGGAAGATGGTTCGGTAGTGCAAGAAAAAGGACAACTTTCCGGCCGTGAGCGGGTTCAACCTAGTGTGAGCACTGCCGCGATCGACCGGGGCGGTCTGATGGCGGGCATGGGCGCGCGCCTCGATAGCAATTTACCTCCGGCGATGGCCGTCGCCGAAGGCTTCACCGATGCGGAAGTGATGCTGCGGGTCAAGGCTGGGGATCAATCTGCCTTCGATTACCTGGTGCAGAAGTATCGCCGGCCGCTGGTGAGTTTTATGTACCGGATGGCGCGCAACACGGCCGCCGCGGAAGACCTGGCGCAGGAGGTTTTTCTGCGGGTGTATCGTTCACGGGCAACTTATGAAGCCAGCGCGAAATTTACGACGTGGTTGTATCGCATCGCGACCAATCTCGCGGTGAATCACGCGCGTGATACTCGTCATGAGCGGCCCGAAGTCACGGTAAGCCTGGACGAACCGGATGAGGAAACCGGCACCACGCTGGATGTGGCAGATAGCACGGTCTCTGCGGAAGAAGCGCTTGTACGGCGTGAGCGCATGGCGGCGATCCGCGGAAAAGTAGAGGCGCTGCCGGAGCGGCAACGGCTGGCTGTGATCATGCATAAGTACCAGCAGATGGACTACAAGCAGATTTCCGAGGTGCTGAAGTTGAGTGAGTCGGCGACGAAATCGTTGCTGTTCCGCGCATATGAAACTTTGCGCGAGCAGCTAAAGGAATTTCTCTAGGCGAGGGTCAGGAATAATGAGGAAGCGAGCCAAAACGCGCGATTATTGCGTCGCAAAAGACGCGCCGCAACGCGCGGTTCGCCCAGATCGCCTTCGGCTTCGCTCAGGCCAGGCTTTCGCTGCGCAAAGAACGCTTGCTCAGGATGACAACAAAGAATTGAGGGGAGTACGGTCATGAAGTGCGAGGAGATTCGAGAAATGATGCCGGACCTGGCGTCCGGTTTATCGGAGATGACGCCAGAGGTCAGCGGGCATGTGTCGGACTGCAGCGCGTGTGCCGCGAAGATGGAAGAGTTTCGCCAGACCATGGCGTTGCTGGATGAATGGCAGGCACCCGAGCCGTCGCCGTACTTTGATGTGCGGCTGCAGGCTCGTCTGCGGGAAGAGATGGCACGGCCGCAGGCTGGTTGGTTGGCTTGGTTTCGGCATCCGGTGCTGGCTGCGGCGCTTACGGTGGCGATGGCATTGTGTGTGGGCTTGTTCTTCAACAGAAATCCAGGCGATGTAGTCGCGGTGGTTGAAGTCCCAGCACAATCGGCGCCCGGCACGGCGGTGAGCGATCTGCAAGCGCTGGATAAGAATCACGATCTGTATTCCGATTTCGATTTGCTGGACGATTTGGAAGTGCAGCACGATGTGGTGGCGAATCCGTAAGACCGAGGCGGTTAGTGGCAACAGGTACGAATCCAAGGGTGGGGTGAATGCGGGGAAATTTCATGGCGGTATGGATGGCAGCGGCTGTGCTGGCCATGGCCGTTGTGGCATCTCCGTGCCTCGGGCAACGCAATAATAACTTTCGGCCGGTGCAGGCACGGCCGCCAGCGGCGGCGCCGAGCCATCCGCACGCGGGGGAAGGTCATGCTGGCGACTGGCTGCGGCACTATCAAGGCCTGCCGCGGAATGAGCGGGAGCGCGCCTTACAGAACGATCCAGGATTTCGCCGCTTGTCTCCGGAGCGGCAGCAAATGTTGCGGCAGCGGCTGGACCACTTCTCAAGCCTGCCGCCGCAGCAGCAGCAACGCATGCTGAGCCGCATGGAAACCTGGGAGCACCTGACGCCAAGTCAAAAGGACGAAGTACGGAATTTGTTCGGTCGGATGCAGCAGCTTCCGCCTGACCGGCGGCGAATGGTGACCACTGCGATACGCGATCTGCGCGCCATGCCGCCCCCACAGCGCGAGCAGATCATCGATTCGAGTCGCTTCAAAACTATGTTCTCACCCGAGGAGCGTGACATGATGCGCGGAGCCGCCCGGCTGCCGCTCGCTCCACCCGAGAATGGCAGACCCGAAGAGTAAGTTTTAGGGTAAGCTCTCTACTAGCCGCCTTTAGTAAACCTCTTGCAAAGCGGTTTCACCCCAGGAACGTGACAAGGGGCTGAACCTGGCCCGCTTTGTTTGAGATTGCTCACATCCGTCCTCTCCACCCGTCTAAGCCCAACAGCACAGCGGCCACACGCAGCTCACAACCACTGTGCTTGATCCCAGGGCTGGACTGAATCGGCTGTTCCATCTCCATCAAGAAATGAGGAGTCTCCGCATGCTCAGAACTCGTCTGCTTGTTTTGTTGTGCAGTTGTTTGTCGATGGCAAGTCTTGGCCACGCCCAGACCGCTACCAACGAAACCCTGATGCTCGATCTACCGCGGCAAAGCCAGCATGCGGTAATAACCCAGCGCATCGGCATCACTGACATCACGATCAACTATCACCGGCCGCTGGCCAACGGTCGCCAGATCTGGGGCAAAGTTGTGCCGTACGGGCAAGTCTGGCGCGCCGGGGCCAACGAGAACACTACGATCACATTCAGTGACCCGGTCTCAATCGAGGGCCAGTCGCTCGATAAAGGAACTTATGGCCTCCACATGATTCCCGGCGAAACTCAATGGACGGTGATTTTTTCGAAGGCTGCGAGAGATTGGGGAAGCTTCAGTTACAAGCAAGATGAGGATGCGTTGCGTGTCACCGTAAAGCCCCAGACTGCCGAGCTGCACGATGCACTGGCTTACGATTTTGACGATCTCAAACCAGATTCAGCCGTAGTTACGCTGCGCTGGGAGAAAGTTGCCGTGCCCTTTAAGGTTGCAGTGAACGTGAATGACCTGGTCGCTGCCAGCATTCGCCGACAGGCTCACGGGCTGAATCAGTACTACTGGGAAGGATGGGACGACGCGGCCGGCTATTTACTCGCCAACAAAATTAATCTGGACGAGGCGTTGAAAGACGAAGATCAGTCGATCCAGGCTGAAGAACGATTCGAGAATCTGCTCCACAAGTCGACCATTCTCGAAACCATGGGCCGGAAAGACGACGCAACGGCGTTTCGCAACAAAGCTTTAGAAAAAGGCAGCGCGACGCAGCTTTATATCTATGGGCGCCAGCTTCAGGGCGAAAAGAAACAGGACGAGGCGTTTGCACTTTTCCGATCGAACGCGAAGAAGTATCCGGACGCCTGGCTGTCGCACGTAGGCCTGGCACGGGTTTACAGCGGTCAAGGCGAGTTCGACAAGGCGGTCAAGGAGATGCAGATCGCTCTGGCGGGCGGGCCGGATGAGGCGAACAAGACCAGGATTGAGGATTATGTGAAGCGATTGCAGGCGAAGGACGACATCAACCGCTAGGCCGGAACCCGCAGTTAGCAGTTAGCAATCAACCACTCAGCATTCAGCCCTGAACTCGCAGGCGCTGAATGCTGAGTGGTTTTCGTATCCACTCACCACACACGGCAGGCGTTTGCGCGTACCATTTTTTGACCGGGCTTGCAGCCGAAGGCCTGGTAGAACTCAGGCATGTTCGATCCCACATTGTTGACGCGGAACATGGGCAGCGAATGCGGGTTGGTAGTCACCGACATACGCGCTACCTCAGGCCTCACATTCGTGCACCACGAGTAAGCGTAGGAGAGGAAAAATCGCTGCCGATAGGTCCAGCCATCCGCACCTTTATCGTCAAGCGATTTGCCCTGCTTCTTGAGTTCAGTCTCGAGAGCGTTGAGCGCGAGATGGATGCCGCCGTTATCCGCAGTATCTTCGCCCTGGGTGAGCAAACCGTTCTGCTTAACGCCGGGACCGGCCTCGGGAACATCTTCCGTGTATTCATCTGAGATGCACTTGCCGCGTTCTTCGTATTGTTTCGCGTCGTCCGCGGTCCACCAGTCGCGCAGGTTCCCCTGAGCGTCGAACTTGCGCCCCTGATCGTCGAAGCCATGAATGATTTCGTGCCCAATGACCATGCCGATGGCGCCGAAATTTACCGAATCGTCCATGTCTTTGTCGAAGTAAGGAGGCTGAAGAATGCCCGCAGGAAAATTGATGGTGTTGGTTTGCGCATCGTAATAGGCGTTGATCGTGGGCGGCGTCATGCCCCACTCGCTGCGGTCGACGGGCTTGCCAATTTTCGCAACCCAGCGCTCAAACTCGAACGCTGACGCTTGCTCCACATTGCCGAGATAGCTAGTGCGCGTAATCTGCACGGTGGAATAATCGCGCCATTGCGATGGATAGCCGATTTTATCCAGTATTCCCTTCAGCTTGACGATGGCCTGTTCTTTCGTCGCGGGTGACATCCAGCTTACGGTTTCAATGTCGTCATGCAAAGCGCTTTCGATAGCATGAACCATGGCAAGGACGCGCGCACGGCTCTCCGGCGGAAATGCGCGGTCCACGTAAGCCTGGCCGAGCGCCTCGCCGAGATCGCGATCGGCGTTACGGATACAGCGTCTCCATCGGGGCTGATTCTGTTGTTGTCCAGCAAGGGTGTGATAAAAGAAGTCGAAGTTCTCATCCACCATCGCCTTGTTCAGGGAGGGCGCGGCACGATGGATCAACTGCCAGCGCATGTAGGCCTTCCATTGATCGAGCGGACGGTCCGCCAGTAACTTCTCTTCAGCGAGGAAAAAATCGGGAGAGGTGACAATGTAGTGATCGCTGGCCGGAGCCTTTACCTCTTTCAGGTAAACATCCCAATCGATGGAGGGCGTAAGCTCGCGGACTTGCGCGAGGGTCATCCGATTGTTCATATTCTTGGGATCGCGGCGCGAAACATTATCCCTTTGCCCCTTAGCCAACGCGGTTTCGACCGCGACAACAGCGTCGGCATCGCTGCCGGCTCGAGTCTCAGATTCTCCCACCAGAACAAACATCTTTTGTATGTGGGCGCGAAATTTCTTAAGAGTTTCCACCGACTTATCGTCAGTCTTCAAGTAATAGTCACGACCGGGCAGGCTCAAGCCGCCCTGATCGATTTGCGCGACCGCCTTGGAGGCATCGTCGTAATCAGGCATGCCCGTGAAACCGAAGAATGGCGAATTCGTCTGGTTGTCTTCCTGATCCCAGGCGCCGGGGAAAAGATGATGGAGATGGGCAATCTCGAGCGTGATTTCTTTCTTGGATTTGAGGTCAGCAATGCGGCTCAATTCCGGCTGCAGAGGTTTCAGGCCGGCTGCTTCAATACCGCTTTCGTCCATACAAGCCGCCCAGTAGTCGCCGATCTTTTGTTGCATGGGGCTGCGGTTGGGGTCGTCTTTGCTGTTCGCTTCTAATGTTTCACGCAGCACAGTCTGGTTCCAGAGCTGCAGTCCGCTTCGTGTACTCCACGCCACTTGATCGGGAGGAATCGGGTTCGCAGTCGTCCATTTGTTGCAGGCGTACTTGTAGAAGTCATCACAAGGATTTAGATTCTTGTCGACCAGATTCGGATCGAAGTGCTCAAGCTTGGGATCGGCTTTGGCTTGCTCGCCTGCGCCAGCGGAACCGGCAGAGGAGTTTGGGTACAAATTCTGCGCGAGTACGGCAATTGGCGTCGTTAACAAAAAGTACACGGCGATGGCAGTGAACATCCTGCTGCGAATAAACCTGACAATAAACATAGGACCTCTTTCCGGGATGGATCGGCTTTGGAGCAAGAATGGCAATTTCTGATTGAAATATGCACGCAACAATAAACGATACGTGCCTTCCGCAACGCGAGGGACTACGCGCTCGCTACGGCATTAGAACATACTACAGACGGGCTGCCGGCTGGACAGTTAAGCGACAATCCTACAATTATCCAGTGTTATGTAACCCGGCGGCGATGCCGTTAATCGTGGCACCCAGTGGATACTCGAGTTCCGCCGGGTTCTGGCTCTGTTGCTTGCGCCGCAAGAGTTCGACCTGGATCAGGCTCATCGGATCAACATAAGGATTGCGTAGGTGAACCGAGCGTGCCAATACCCGGTTGCGACCCAGCAAGTCGCGTTGACCGGAGATTTGCAGAATCATTTCACGCGACCGCAAGAATTCTTCTTCCAGCATGTTGAAGATGCGCTTGCGCAATGCCGCGTTCTTCACCAGACCGGAATAAACCCGGGCAATGTGCAGATCGGCTTTGGCCATGGCCAGCTCGACATTGCGCACTAAGTCCGAAAAGAGAGCAAAGTGTTTCGCCATATCTCGCAGCAGGCGCTCATGACTCTTGCCTTTCGCGGCGAAACACTGCAAGCCGTGGCCAACTCCGTACCACGCGGGCACAGCGTGACGGCTCTGCATCCACCCAAAGACCCACGGAATCGCGCGCAAATCCTCCAGACGGCGGCCCTTGGTACGGCGCGATGGCCGGGAGCCAATCCGGGCGGCATCCAATTCCAGCACCGGAGTAGCCTGCTCAAAATATTCCAGCACGTCCGCATTCTCCGCGATATCGCGGCGGTAAGCGCGGAAGGCATCTCGCGACATCTCCTCCATCGCTTCTTCCCACCGCGCCTGATCGGTTGCCGACGTTTGACTCGACCGAGTGAGCGCCTCGAGGCTAGCGGCGATCATCAGCTCCAGGTTCCATTCCGCGAGCACCGCATCGGCATATTTCCAGTTGAGAACCTCTCCCTGCTCGGTGATGCGGATGCGCCCGGAAAAACAGCCCTCGGGTTGCGCCAGAATCGCCGAGTGCGTGGGGCCGCCGCCGCGGCCCACGGTTCCACCGCGGCCGTGAAAGAGCCGCAGCTTTACGCCGCACTCATGCGCCACAATGTGCAGATCGCGGTGCGCCTTGTAGAGATCCCAGGTGCTGGTCAGCATGCCTCCATCCTTATTTGAGTCGGAGTAGCCGAGCATCACTTCCTGCCAGCGTCCCCAGGAGTCGAGCAGCGGTTGATACTCAGGATGCCGCCATAGATGGCGCATCACGCTACCCGCGGTGCGCAAAGAATGAATCGACTCAAACAGAGGCACTGGCATCAGGCCCGGATCTCCGGAGCCCTCGCCAGAACCAGCCAGACTCACGCCGCAAGCCTTCGTCAGCCGGACTACATTCAGTACATCATCTTCGGACTCCGCGCCGCTGATGATGTACTGCCGGATCGACTGCGCGGGATAAGTTCGCTTGAGCTGATGGATGGCGCGGAATGTATCGATCAACTCGCGGGTTTGTGGAGAAACGGTATCGAGAAGGTCGGGCGGCGGAAGACTGGCAACCAAGGCTGGCGCTGTATTTTGTAGCTTCGACTTTCGCACCTTGGTCTTTCGCAGCTCTGCGTTCTGCGGTCCGATCTTTCTTACGTCGATCTCCTTCTCGACGATCTCCCGCAGAACTTCCGCATGCACGCTGGCGTGCTGGCGGATATCGAGCACCTGCAAGTGAAAGCCGAAAGTTCGCAGTTGGCGTAACAGCGGATCGACAAACGTTTCGGCCAGCCGTTGTCCGCGATTCGCAGTCAAACTTGCCCGCAGCAAAAGAAGATCGGATTCGAACTCCGCCGCGTCGTCATAGGCATGCTGAGCACTTGGACCCTGTCGGCTGCGCAGCAACCGATGGAACACGTAGGAAAGAAAACGGCGGTTGTACTCCACCGTATTGCCCGGCCCCCACGCGTTCGAGACCGTCGGCATCGACCGTTCATATTGAGCGAGTCGCGAAAGTATCTCCGCTGAGGCACTTGTCTGCCGTGAAGACGAACTCAAACAATCGCTCAGGAATTCCACGCCGCGAATGTACTCAGTGAGAATCATGGCTCGCGCCTGATCCAGGGCATCCTTGATACATTCAGGCTTAACCAGCGGGTTGCCGTCGCGATCGCCGCCGATCCACGAACCGAAACCGATCAGGATGGGCAACTCTGCCGAACTGGGGACCACGCCGTAAACTTCGCGCAACGCATCGGCTACCTCGGCGTAAATCCGGGGCAGGGTCTCAAACAGCGAAAGGCGGAAGTAACGCAATCCCATGCGGATCTCGTCGTTGACAGTGGGCTTGGTCTGGCGAACTTCGTCGGTTTGCCAGAGAGCCGCAATTTCGGCGTGGATATTCTGCTCGCAGCGCAGAGCTTCGCCGACGGTAAGTGGAAGCCGATCAAGGCGTTCGAGTTGTTCCGCGATGCGGCGGCGCTTGAGCAAAACCGTCTGGCGCGCGACTTCGGTGGGATGGGCAGTAAATACGGGAGTCACCGCGACCTGGCGAAGCGCCGCGAGCGCGGCCTCGGCAGAAATTCCTTTTCTCTGCATTCGCAATAACGTTCCGTGGAATGAACCGGGCAGGAGCGCGTGCTGCCGGTCCAACTGGCGGGCACGACGCCGACGTTTGCGGTGATTGGTCTCGGCAAGATTCGTGAGTTCGAAATAAATGGCAAAGGCCTTGGTAACCTGATAGGCGCGAGACAGATCCATTTCCGCGATCATGGCTTGTGCGCGTGCCATCAGCTCGCCGTGCGCCGCGGCGGCAGAGCTATGCGCGACGCGTTCGCGATGGCGAATCATCAGCCGCCGCAATTCTTCCACGGTATTGAACAGCTCCGGGCCGACTTGCTCCACCAGAACTCTGCCCAACAGGGCGCCGAGCGAGCGCACGTCACGACGCAGCGAGTGGTCCTTGGAAGAGTCGTCGGACTGAGCTGTGAGCTCGGCGAGTCGGGACTTCTGATCGTCCGCTTTCCACAGTGGTTTTGACTGGGGCATGAGCTGGTAAAATCGACGCGCGATAGATGACAGGATAAATCAAACGAGGATGGAGGGACGAACGGAAGCGGTGAGAAGGGCGCTGAAGCTGTGACTCTATTTCGGAAGTTCGAAGCGATAGCCAATGCCGCGCAGGGTTTTCAGATACCGGGGATGGCGGGGATCAGACTCTATTTTTTCTCGCAGCCGCCGCACGTAAACGTCGATCGAACGCGGCGTGACGAAGGGAGTCTCCTTCCACACCGCATCGAGCAACTGGTCGCGCGTGAGCACGCGTCCGCAGTGCATAGCCAAATACTCGAGCAAGCGGAATTCCCGCACGGTGGTGAGCACGGCCTTACCTTGCACCTGCACTGTCATTGAGGAAGGGTCGATTTCGAGCTCACCCATACGCAGCACCTCGGGCATCGCCGGAGGCTGGCGGATACCGCGGAGCACGCTGCGAACCCGGGCTACCAGTTCGCGTGGGCTGAATGGCTTCGTAATATAGTCGTCGCCCCCAAGTTCGAGCCCCTTGACCCGGTCGGCTTCGGCGGTCTTCGCGGTCAGAAAGATGATGGGGGTTGAAGAAAGAGTCGGAGTCTGCCGAATCTGTCGGCAAAGCTCAAAACCATCCGCGCCCGGCAACATCACATCGAGCAGAAAAAGCGAGGGCATCTCGCGCAGAGCTTCTGAGACGACAGAACCTCCGCTGACGAAACTCTGCACGTCGAACCCAGCCGCTTGAAGATTATGGGAGATTAACCGCGCGATATCTTCTTCGTCCTCGACCAGGAAAACGAGGCAGCGGGACACTCTGGCGACCCCCGCCTCACCGAGCGGTTCGAAAGATCCCATGGGTAGATGCATTACTGGTTGCGGCAGCTTGGCACAGGACCAAGGCACAGCTCCTTTGACAGACGGGCTCTGCACTAAGAATGTATGTTGGGATTGTTGCGAGAATGTTGCCCGAGTGTTAACGAATGATGAATTTGCTGGGCTAGTTCTGACTCTACAACTACGCTTCGGTCCGCTTCTTCGGCGCGTGGCGCAGGCTGCGGCCTTCGATCAAACTATAAAGATCTTCCGCCAAGTTGGTTGTGTGGTCGCCGGCGCGCTCGAGCGCTTGGGCCATGAGAAGGATTTCAAAGCTAGAGGGGCTGCTGTCCGCGCCATGAACGGTCAAGTGTTTTTGGAACAAAGCGTGACAGACACGGTCGATGTCCTTATCCATTTGCAGGACCTGGCGGGCGCACTCCAGATCGAGCTTGACGAATCCCCGGTAAACCACATCGAGCATCTCGCGCAGGATCGACGACATTTCTACAAGCTGTCGCACATCCGATGCCGCAATTTTCTCGGTTCGCGATTGCACCCGCATGGCCATGCTCATCACCAGGTCCCCGATTCGTTCGAGGTCGGTGGTGCATTTCAAGCTGGTCAGCAACTGGCGCGCCCGGGCTTCATTCACCCGTGTAATTGCCGCCGGCAAACGCTCATCGATGTAGCGCTCGATGATGTCGAGTTCCTTCTCGCAATCTTTGATTGCGAGAAAAGCCATGCGAGAGGAGTTGGTGAGCAGATCGCGCACGTTGAAAGCGGCATCGCGAGCAATCAGGAAAGCCCTGAGAGCGGTACGCGTCAAATCGTCGAGCGACGCCGCTCCTCTTCCAACCGCTGTCTTGTGGGCTTCCCGATTCTGGGTTTGCGCGGCGACCGTTTTGTCGGTTGTTTCGGACTCCTCAGTTACAGCGCGGGATGCAGCTTTGCGGGGCATAGATAGAAGGCGTTTCTGCGATGGGATCGTCCGATCCCATATCACTTAGAATATCTCATTGCCGTTCAGCGAGGAGTCTACCCGGGCAATGTGAAAGGACGGTTAAAACCAAGTTGGACAAACTGTTGCAATATCTGCGTCGTCAGTTTGCTTACGATGAATGGGCTAACCGCGAAGTGCTGGTGAACTTTCGGATGACTGCACATCCACCCGCCCAGACGCTGAGGCTACTGGCGCACATTCTCTCCGCTGAACACCTATGGTTGGAGCGCATCCTGAGACAACCGCAAAGTCTTCCCGTGTGGCCGGGGTTTTCCGCCGATCAATGCGAAACGCAAATTGCCGCAATGGCGAACCTTTGGCGCGAATATCTCGAGGGCCTTTCGGTGGAGCAACTCTCGGAAAACGTCTCCTATAAAAACAGCAAAGGCGAGCCCTGGAGGAGCACTGTGGAAGATATTTTGACGCACGTTGTGTTGCACTCGGCGTATCATCGCGGGCAGATTGCCAGCTACACGCGCGCTGCTGGGGAGACTCCGGCCTACACGGACTTTATTCACGCCGTGCGACAGGGATTCATCGAATAATTATTGACTGATTTTCCGAGCGAAGGGGAACGCAAATCGATGGAAAGCCGGCAGCTCTACTTCTTCACAGTGGTGCAAATCGTCGCCGTTGGAATACTGCTGTGGGTGTTATTTTCCAAGCCCGGTCCTTGGGATTTGCAACGAGAGGTCGGCACAGCGCTGGTGATCGCAGGCATCTGCGGGATTGCAACCGCACGCCGCCAGCTCGGACGTTCCTTCGCCATCAAAGCCGCCGCGCACAAGCTGGTGACGCGCGGGATTTATTCGAAGATCCGCAATCCAATCTATGTGTTCGGCATGGTGCTGGTTGCAGGGTTTGTACTGATCCTCCATCGACCACTCCTGTGGCTGCTTTTTCTGGCCCTTGCAGTTATGCAGACGGTTAGGGCGCACCGCGAAGCTCAAGTCCTTGAAGCGGCATTTGGCGACGAGTATCGCAAATATCGGCGCAAGACGTGGTTCTAATAACAACCTGGACGGGTTCGCCCTGACAATCTCCCTGTAATCGAAGCCTGAGCGATGAATCTGCGGTAATATCTCTGCTGATGAGAAGACTCCTTTTTGTTGCGCTTCTTCTTTCGCTGTCACTTTGCACCGTCGCTCTGGCAGAAGACCAACCTCAGTTTCCTTCGATGCCGGCTGCGGTTTCGAGCAACGCCACCGCCAGCCTTAAAGGCGGATTCGACCTTTTCTCCATGATGGGCGTCGGGCCCAAGAAAACCTGGGATGACGTAACTAACCAGGTTTACGTCATGCATCTCACGCACTCGGCGAAGTGGCATCAGGGACAGCCGGTGCCCGGCGTGGCAGGCCGCTTGGGCGCTTCGGCCGCTGGAGCCAAGGCGCAGGTCGTGCTCATGGGCGGATATGTCGTCGACGCGCAGGGCAGCGAAATCACGGTTCCCGACGTGAACGTTTATGTCGAGCAGCGCCGCTGGAATCGCGGGAAAGACATCCCTGTCCCCGTGGACCGCGCGGTTTCTGGCGTGAACCATGACCGCTTTGTTTATCTGATCGGAGGCCGGTCGAAGAATGGCCCGGTGAACAATGTCCAGGTCTATGACGTAGAAAAAGACTCGTGGAGCCAGGCCACACCTTTTCCTGGTACGCCGGTGTTTGGATTATCCGGTGGCCTGGCCGACGACACGATCGTGATCGTAGATGGCGCCAAGGCGGGCCCAGCAGAGGGCCCGAGTTATGTCGCATCCGACGAATGCTGGATGGGCAAGATCGACAAGAAAAATCCAGAGAAAATTGAGTGGACCAAGTTACCCGCGCATCCCGGCACGACGCGTTTTGGAATCGCCGGTGGCGGCTCGGGCAGGGACCGCAGAATCGTTTTCTTCGGCGGCACGACTACACCGCACGATTACAAAGGTGTTTCCTATGACGGCAAGCCTGTCGAAGTTTCGTCAATTACATTTGCTTTCGATCTTCATCACAGCCGTTGGGAGACCATCAGTGACAATAGCTCCGAAGCCCGCTTGGATGGCGGTGGCATCCAGGATACGCTGCTCGGTCCCGTTGTGATCGGGGGGATGGCAAGTAATCGGGGCGTGACCGCGCGGGTGACTTTGCTTCCGAAGAAGTGAGATTTTTCAAGACGCATCGGAAGCTATCAGACGCAGATTGGGCGCATAGAAAGTAAGTTTGCATTGGCGAAGGCCTTTGGTCTGCGATACAATCCCCGCAGTTCGCTACAAGGAAGCCATTATGTCTGACCCTCGTTAGTCAGCCCATCCACTAAGTCCGCAAAGTCGGACCTCTTAGAAACTCTTCTGTCTTAATTTGATCGGCACATTCGGCTCGTCTATTCGTCGACCCGCGTGGAAAGTCGCAGGTAATTATGAAAGCTACAGCCTCCGCTGCGGAACAGCAGCACACATTATGGGCTTCGCTATTGGAAGCGATTCGCGGCTCTCATCAGGACTACACCACGGGCAGCCTGAACCGGGCAATTTTGCTGCTGGCCGTGCCCATGGTGCTGGAGATGGTGCTGGAGTCGCTTTTTGCCGTGGTCGACGTCTTCTGGGTGGGACGGCTCGGCGCGAACGCCGTGGCCACAGTGGGGCTCACGGAGTCGATGTTAAGCCTGATATTTGCCGTGGCGATGGGCCTGAGTTTATCGACTACCGCCATGGTGGCGAGGCGCATCGGAGAAAAAGATCCTGAGGGCGCTGCGGTTGCCGGTGTACAGGCGATCGCTCTCGGCTTGATCGTGTCGTTGATGATCGGTATCCCGTGCGGGATTTGGGCGCCGCACCTGCTACGCTTGATGGGCGCTTCGCCGGACATCGTCGCCACCGGCAGTGGCTATACGAGAATTTGCCTTGGCGGAAGTTTTGCCGTGCTCCTGCTGTTCCTGAACAACGCAATCTTTCGCGGTGCCGGCGACGCAGCAATTGCCATGCGCCTGTTGTGGGTTTCAAACATCATCAATCTGGTGCTCGATCCCTGCCTGATCTTTGGCTGGGGTCCATTTCCCCGCTTGGGCGTGACTGGCGCGGCGTTGGCAACGCTTACCGGGCGCAGCATCGGCGTGCTCTATCAGTTCTACCGACTGATGCGCGGGACGGAACGCCTGCGGATTCTCAGAAGCCAGATTCGCCTGAGTGCCTCCGTGATGCTGCGTCTAATTCGCGTTTCGCTGACCGGCATATTGCAGTTCGCCATCGCGCACACCAGTTGGATCGGTCTGGTGCGAATCGTCAGCATTTTCGGCGCTGCCGCGCTCGCCGGATACACGATTGCAATTCGCATCGTGATCTTCGTGATCCTGCCTTCATGGGGATTGAGCAATGCCGCGGCGACTCTGGTAGGGCAGAACCTGGGCGCGGGGCATCCGGAACGCGCCGAGAAAGCAGTTTGGCGCACCGGGCTTTACAACGTGACGTTTCTCGGCCTGCTCGGGGTCGTCTTCATTTTCTTTTCTGTGCCCATCGTTCGGCTGTTCACCCAGGATCCGGAGGTCGTGCCGCTGGGCGCCGCGTGCCTGCGCATCATCAGCTATGGCAACCTGGGATATGCCTACTTCATGGTGATGATGCAGGCCTTCAACGGCGCAGGCGATACGATTACTCCTACAATCGTGAATTTCTTCGGTTTCTGGCTGTTCGAAATTCCGCTCGCGTACTGGCTGGCAATTCCGCTGCACATGCGTTCGAATGGAGCTTTCTTTTCCATCGCGATTGCCGAGACGGCCATGGCGGCCGTCAGCGCAATCTTGTTTAAGCAAGGCAAGTGGAAGCGGCAGAAAATCTAGTGAGGGCTTATCGGATAGAGAAAGCAGGTCCCTCCACTACGCGTCCCATTCCGTTCCGGAATGAGAGGCTCCGGTCGGGATGACAGTTCGAGGGGGGTCTGAGAACTCATGGTTGACAATCGCCGAGCGCGAATCACTAGATCACAAAGTTACCGCGCCCGCGCCAGCACTAGCGTAATGTCATCAGGCTGCTCCTGGTCGCCGATCCAATCATCGACCGCTTGCGTGACGGTCTGGCTGATTTGCACCAGAGGCAGGCGGCGGTTTTCGCGGACCAAGTCGATCAGGCGTTCCTCGCCAAATTCTCCGAATTCGTTTTCCGGCTCGCTGACACCGTCGCTGTACGCGAGGAAGATTTCGCCGGGATGCATGTCCACCGAGTCTTCGTCGTACGTCATGTTATCGAATAATCCGATCACTGTGCCGCCGGCTTCGAGGCGCCGCACGCCGCCATCTTGCGCAATCAGAAGAGGCGGCAGGTGACCTCCGTTGCTGTAGGTAAGCCGGTGCAAGCGTCCATCGTAGACGGCGAGAAACAACGTGGCGTACTTTTCCGGCGGAGTGCTTTCATAAAGCTGGTGATTCAGCAGACCAAGCAACGCTCCCGGAGAAATCTCGATGCCTTCGGGCCAAGCTGCCATCACTCTCGCAGCACCGGCTAACGCGCCTACGCCCACTGGCTCACGCATTTGCGGCAAACTTTCTACGCTATAGGCGCGCACCGCGGAGTGAATCGTCGCCATCAGCAGTGCGGCTGAAATTCCCTTCCCGCTAATATCGCCGACCGCCAAAATCAACTTGTGTGAACTGGCCGTGAGAAAGTCGTAGTAATCGCCGCTGACCGTGCGAGCAGGACGACAGAATCCGTGAACCTCGAGCGACTCCAACTCGGTGGCCTGCCGCGGAAACAGTTGGGCCTGCACTTCCTGTGCAATGGCTAACTCGCCCTCCAATCGCTGCTTTTCCTTTTGCTCCTGAATCAGCTTCTCGATGGATTCGGTCATCGAATTAAACGACAAAGAGAGCTGGGCCAACTGGTCCGTCGACTTCACCGGAATGCGATGGCTGAAATCGCCGCGATCCACGCTTCTGGTGGCATCATAGAGCTGCGCTACGGCCGCCGTGACCGTGCGCGTCATACGGGTGCCGATAAGGAGAGAGATGAGCTCGATAATCGCGAAGAAAACCAGAATCGCCAAGAGAATGGACTCGATGCCTTTAGCCCATTTCTCCAACGATGCGAAGAGGTGACCATAGAGCACCGAGGGCATGGTGCGAATCTTAACTGCCGGCGACGTATCGGTGTCGAGGGCTTCGTTCTCTCCCGTACTCCAGTTGACGACGCGCAGCGGCGTACCGAAAGGAATTTCCCGGTCCATGACGCTGGAGGACGCCGGCAGTCGACCTACGGTGAAGGTCGGTTCGTTGCGGATTCCGTTGGCCAACAGCGTGATTTCGCCAAGGTTTGCGGCGATGTCGGCCAGCAGATCTTTATCCAGCGGTTCGCTGGTGATGACGGTTAAACTTTCTGGACCTACCGTAAACACCGAGGCCACGCGCAACTCCAATTCGCCTTGGTCACGAACGATCTCCTTGAATGGTTGGCCGTCGCGCATTGCCTTGGCGTACGGATTGTCATTCTTATGAAAAAAATCGGGGAAGGATACGACTTTCGTGGGCTCTCCTCCGCTGAGCGGCAGGATCTTCGCACCGTGCCAGGCACAAACTCGCCGCCTGCCCCAGGCACGGTCGCGCTTCCTCAATCCAGCCAAAGACTCCGCGTTGGGGGTCTGGCCTTTCTCAATGCGCGCGGCAATCTCGTTGCCCACGGCGGCATTTGCCGCCTGCATACTGCGCAGCTGTGCGGCGATCTCCGAGGTAACTACGAAACTGGAAAACTGTCCCGCGAAAAGATAGATCGTTATCAATCCAATTAGGACCAGCAGCACTGCGGGAATAACGCCGATGAACACGTATGTAACGATCAGGCGGTTGCGCAAGCGCCACAGAAGTTTTCGTTTGAGCCAGCGGAAGGCAACAATGGAAAACAGCAAGGCCGCATCGAAAACCAGGAACTTAACCCAGCCTCCGATGCTGCCGGCCCAGGCGGGCGCAAACAGATTCAAAACCATTTGCAGCACAAAAAGTCCGACCGCCAAGCCCAGCGAATAACAGGCTCCGCGCGCGATCCATCCCTGTGGCCACAATCCGGCCACCAGCATTCCCGCGCGTGATTTCGTGTAAAACGCCCGCATAGGTTTGGGTCGGAGCTGAAACGAAAGCCGTGTCCCTATCCAGGCTCCGGCTCTTGTTCAACTCGACTAGATCTCTGGATACAAATCGAAAAACGCTTCGAGACTCGTGCGCAACTGTTTTTCGATCTCTTCCTTACTACCTTCGAGGATGTGCATGGTAACCCGCGCCTCGTGTCCGTTGGTAAGCTTCACCGGCGCGTCACCAACCTCCGCAATATCTTCGGCGGGCAACAGCCGCATTCCGTAAACCAGTGTCAGATTCGCCATTATTGAATTCTAATCGTGTTCCCGGCGCTGGCGAAATTCTTTGCAGCGGCCTGTTTTCGAGGGATCGGCCCAATTAGTCGCTGTCTGTGTCGCCGGATTTGTGGTGAAACAGTGCCTATCAGTTAGAATTCTGCCGTGCTCTCAAAACTCATCGTGATCTTAGCCAGCGTGCTTGCCGCCCTTCCCGCCATGTCGCAACAGGCTGCCGAGCCGGCGCCTTCAACTCAGCCGCAAGTTAAAGTGAACATGCTGAACGTGTGTGCGCCATCGGCAGAAGAGCAGAAAGAAATCGCCTCCGCCCTGGCTCGCATCCCGAAGCAACCGCTGTTTACTTCCGACTTCGAGGTCTCCCATGGCCGCTCCACGCTAACCGACTCGCCGAATTTCCTTCAACCGGGGCAGGGCGCACAAATGTCGGGCGAACCGTCAGTCGCCCGTTATGTTCGCATTCGTCGCGAATTCGCCGTGCAAGCCTTGTTCGCCAGCGTGCAATATTCTTTCAGTGACGACGGCCACAACATGGTCGAGACTCTCGTTTTGCACGTACGAGATCCCAAAGAGTTGATCCAGGTTTCGATGGAAGACAGCGCTTCTTCGATTGGCAGCGCGGCAAACATGGTCGCGGCAAACACCCCGGCCAGCCGCATCCGGCTTGAGCGTTTTGGAAAATCGTCGGTGGCGCTGGCTCGTTGTAACGGATCAGAGAACGGTCCCCCACCAGATCAGAGTGCCTACGAGCCCCTTTTTCGCGGCGCATCCGATGTACTCGCCGGCTATCGCGCTTTACTGGGAGTCAAGCGCACGGTACCAGCAGAACTGGCACAGATTCCAACGGCAGCAAAAGGTGCGGCGAAACCGAAAACAACGGGCGATTCTACCAAACAGTCTGAAGACAAGAAATGATCACGATTTCCATTGTCTACCTAATGCTGAACTCTGCTCACGCTCCAGACTGGATAAGCGTGAGATCCTTCGCTCCGCCTGAAGAACGGCTTCTCTCAGGATGACACCGCTGGTTAAGAGTTGTCTCCGCGACCGAAACAGGGCCTTGCATCGAAAGCGTTATATCGACAATCTAACGGCTGATATCTGGAAAAATCATGAGCGAAACCCGTAACGTCGTCATCATCGGTTCCGGCTGCGCAGGACACACCGCTGCGCTTTACACGGCGCGCGCCAACTTCAAACCTCTGGTGGTCGAGGGCCACGAGCCCGGCGGACAACTCTCTCTTACTACATTGGTCGAGAATTTTCCCGGCTTCCCCGAGGGGATCATGGGACCGCAACTCGTCGAGAACATGCGCAAACAGGCCGAGCGATTTGGCGCCGAATACCGCATGGCCCATTTGACTAGCGTCGACCTCAGCCAGCGGCCGTTTCTGCTACATCTCGGCAAGCATCAGGTGCACGCGCAAACCTTAATCATCGCCAGTGGCGCCTCCGCGCGCTGGCTGGGCTTGCCCAACGAACAAAAGCTAATCGGCCACGGCGTTTCTTCATGTGCTACGTGCGATGGTTTCTTTTTCTCAGGGAAGGAAATCGTTGTAGTCGGCGGCGGCGATTCCGCCATGGAGGAGGCACTGTTCCTCACTCGCTTTGCCACCAAGGTCACGCTCATTCATCGCCGCGACAGCTTTCGCGCTTCCAAAATCATGCTTGACCGCGCCCGACATAACAAAAAAATCCACTTCCTTACCGACACCGTGGTTGAAGATGTCTACGACCACGCTAAGCAGGAAGTCACCGGCCTCAAACTACGCAACTTAAAAACAAATGTCGTTTCAGACTTCCCCACCAGTGCGCTGTTTCTCGGCATCGGCCACGATCCCAATGCCAAGATGTTCGACGGCCAACTCGACACGGACGAGGATGGATATCTCAAAACTCACGGCTACGTCCGGACGAAAGTCCACGGAGTTTTTGCCTGTGGAGACGTGCAGGACCGGCGTTACCGCCAAGCCATCACCGCCGCAGGAAGCGGCTGCATGGCCGCCATCGAAGTAGAGAAATTCCTGGAAGAGCACGGTGGGTGATGCCGACGAGTTAAAGATGTCAACGCTCGGCTCCCTGCACGTCACCCACCGTCGAGAGCTTCAATTCGATTACCAGCGTAACCTACGCCGCGGATGAGATCTCACTTATTCTGCTTCCAACATGAGAATCCAGGGAACTTGGACCTCAGCAGTGTTTTTCTTACTTGTATCAGTTTTGATGCTTGCTCCCAGCCGCTCGTTTTGCCAGGAATCCGCTCCCAGCGTTCGCAAAATTTTGACTCGGGTTGCGCCTCAATATCCTGCCGTCGCGAAATCGATGTCCATTGGAGGCACTGTTCGAGTCGTGGGATTGGTCGCCCCAGACGGGACGGTAAAATCCGTCAAGGTCGTTGGTGGACATCCCATGCTCGCTGAGGCTGCGCAGAAGGCGCTCTTGCAGTGGAAGTTTGAAGCCGCGCCACACGAAACTTCCGAAATCATCGAAATGAAGTTCACACCTTAAGGCTGGCGTGGCTCGCTAGCAAACGTTCTTGAACACAAGTTTCCGCATTTTCATTCTTCTCGCATACTTACCGCCAAGTCATGGACGGAAGCTCATAAGCATCCTCGTGACCTCTGCCCCTGCGATGCTCTTCCGCCAGCTTTTCCTCCAACCATTGGGCCTGCTGCGCCGCCTCGTTGTCGTCCGCGTGTGCAATGTCGTGATAGATGGCAAACATCTCGCCGCAATTGTCAGGAGAACATGTCACAGTCCCCATTTTCCTGTCGTCGTTAGTCGGCTCGATGTTTGTCTGCGTGATTTTGATTGCTTTTCCAGACATACTATTTCTTCCTGAGTGGATGATCCGCTTCGGGAAATCCTTTCAACTACGTTAACAGAAATCTGGAAAACTCTTCGTCGACTTCCGTTTGCTTTCGAGACCGTCGTATCGTCGGAAAAACAGGCTGCCCCTCGCGGACCAAGCAACGTCGATTCTTCGGTTCCCTGACTCCGTTGTGATACAAAGTTCTGTGATCTTCCTCCACCAATCGTTCCCCGCGTCTTATCGGTTTCCGGGTGAAGCATGCTGAGGGCGTTCTTCGTCGGTCTCTCAGAGAATTCATCCTTGCGTGGTTTCGCTGAGCGATCCTCGATCGGTCGCCGCGTCTCCGGTCGCTTCGTTGCCGGGACTGGAATCGACGATGCGGTCCGCGCCACGCAGGCGATCAACCGCGCCGGCATGAGCGTGACCATCGACAACCTCGGCGAAAATGTAACCAATCCCGACGAGGCACGGCACAGCGCTCAGCTCTACCATCAGATTCTCGACGCCATCGACGCCAATCATCTCAACGCAAATATCAGCCTCAAACTTACTCACATGGGGCTCGATGTCGACGAAGCACTCGCTCGCAATATCGTCAGCGGCTTGGTGGCGAAGGCCGCATCGATGAACCCTCCCGGCTTTGTGCGCGTCGATATGGAAGGCTCGCCTTACACGCAGTGCACTCTGGATTTTGTCCACGAACTTCACCGCATCCCCGCGAACTCAAACGCTGTCGGCACGGTGATTCAGGCGTACCTGAAGCGTTCCGAGAGCGACATCGAAAAACTTCTGTCCGAAAGTATCCGCATTCGCCTTTGCAAGGGCGCTTACAAAGAGTCCGCTGAGATTGCCTTTGCTGCCAAGTCTGACGTCGACGCGAACTACATAAGACTGATGAAGATCCTGTTGAAGAGTGGCATCTACCACGGGCTGGCCACGCACGATGAAAACATCATTCACGAGGCCGAGGCGTTCGCCAGGCATGAAAAACTTTCCCCAGACTCCTTCGAATTCCAGATGCTTTACGGCATCCGCCGTGACTTGCAGCAGAGTCTGGTGCGCAGCGGTTGGCGCGTGCGTGTTTACATTCCTTTCGGCAGTGAGTGGTATCCCTACTTCATGAGACGGTTGGGAGAACGGCCCGCCAATGTGCTCTTCATCCTGCGCAATTTGTTGCGGTCGTGATGATGTGACCTGCAGTATGCATTGCGCAGGACATGCAAGCTCTTGCCCCGCTTCGGCTATGCGAAATCCTTGTAAATTGCACCGAAAATCGCAGCATTTTTCAGCCAAATCCGGTAAGATGCTAAGGCCTTCCCCCCGCCGAGGCATTGATGGAGAATCCCGCTTCACCCAGAAAATTAGCTGGCCGTTACGAAGTCCGGCAAGTCCTCGGCCAGGGCGGCATGGGCCTCGTCTATCGGGCCTACGATACCGTCGTACGGCGCGAAGTCGCGGTAAAGACGATCCTCGATATTCCCGATCCCGCTTCCCTGCAGCTGTTCTATAAGGAGTGCGACGTTCTCGCCTCCATGAGCCATCCCAACATCGTGGAGATCTTCGACATCGGAGAATTCGAAGACGACGGCAAGAAAAAACCTTACTTCGTGATGCCGCTGCTTCCCGGCACGACGCTCGAGTTTTTCATCCGCAAAGCCAGCCATCGTCTCACGGTGGAGCGCACCATCGACATTATTTCTCAGACCTGCCGCGGCCTACAGGCGGCGCACGAGCGCGGGCTGGTGCATCGCGATTTGAAGCCGAGCAACATTTTCGTGATGGAAGACGACTCGGTGAAAATTATCGACTTCGGCGTGGCGCACATGGCCGATGCTCATACCACGCGGGCGCAAAAGGGCACGCTGCTCTACATGTCACCGGAGCAGATTGAACTGAAGGCGCTGTCGCCGGCCTCCGATATTTTTTCTTTGGGCGTGGTCTGTTACGAAGCCATGACCGGACGGAATCCATTTCAGCGCGCCCGCGCCGATGAAGTTGTCGACGCGATTTTGCGTCAAATTCCGCCCCTCGCGGCGGAACTAAATTCTGCTGTGAGCCAGCCCGTGAGCCGGACGTTGCATAAAGCGATGGCGAAGCAGTCCTGGCATCGCTTCGGGAGCGCTCGCGATTTTGGCGACACGCTCAATAAGGCTTTGCGTAATGAGCCGATCGAGTTTTTTGATCCGGAACGCACGCGGCCGCGTCTGCAGCGGGCCACCAAGGCGCTCGAAGAAGGGGATTTTCAATTTGCCGGCGAAATTCTCGGCGAGCTCGAGGCTGAGGGCCATATGGATGAAGCGATTGGCTCTCTGCGTCGCCGGCTTGATGGCTCGGTCCGGCGAAAGACTTTGTCGCAGTTGCTCGATGCCGCCCGCGCACGCTTTGAGGAAGAGGAAGATCCGCTCGCCCTGCAAAAACTGCAGGAAGCTCTGCAGATCGAGCCTGACAATGCCGTCGCGCTATCGCTGAAGAGCAGGATTGAAAACCGCCGCAGCGAGCGCCAGATCGACAACTGGTATCGCCTGGCCCGGCAGCACATCGACAATCACGCCTACGCCCATGCCCGCGAGGCTTTGCAGAATGTCTTGCAGCTTCGGCCCAAGGAAGAGCGTGCCTTGCAGTTACTGGCAGAGGTCGACCGCGACGAACAGGAATACAAAAAACTCCGCCAGGAAAAAGAACAACTCCATCGCGCTGCCATGGACGCATGGCACAAGGGCGACGTAAGCAGCGCCCTTGCCAAACTCGGCGTCGTGCTCGATCTCGATCGTCGCGCCCCCGATTCCATCAACCGCGAAAGCGGAGCCAACTATCAGGGTTTTTACAATGAGGTACGCTCCGAACATGACGCGATGAATACCGCGTATGCCGAAGCGCGTAGAAATCTCACCGAGCACAACTTCCGCAAGGCGATGGATTCGTGTCTGGCATATTTGGCGAAATATCCGAACAATGCAATCTTTCAAGCATTGAAGTACGACATCGAAGAGCAGCAGCGGCAGGAGCTTTCCGCGTTCATCGCGTCCGTCGATCGGCAGACGGAAGGTGAGCCTGATCTCGATAAGCGAGTCAATATTCTGCGCGAGGCGCTCGATCTGCATCCCGGAGAATCGCACTTTGAACGCGCGCTTCGGCTGGTACAGGACAAGCGCGATCTGGTCAACTCAATCGTCGCCCGCGCTCACTTGCGCGAAGAGCAGGGTTCTTACGGCGATGCATTGAACGATTGGGAAATTCTTCGCACCATTTATAACCAGTACCCCGGGCTGACCTTCGAAGTAGAACGCCTGCAAAAAAGGCGCGACCAGCAAGTCCGCATCGAATCCAAGACGCGGCTGGTCGAGCAAATCGACACCTGCCTGCATTCCAGCGACTACGCGCGCGCGCTTGATCTCTTGCAAGGCGCAGCCGCCGAGTTTCCTCACGACGCAGAATTAGCCGAGATGGAGAAGCTTGCCCAGGACGGTGTGAAGCGGAAAACCGAAGCTCATCGCATGATGACCGAGGGTCAGGATCTGTGCGCGCAGCAGAAATCCGCCGAGGGAATCAAGTTATTGCGGCGCGCCTATGAGCTCGACGAAAACAATTCTTTAGCCCGAGCGGTCCTCGCGAACGCCCTGGTGGAACAGGCCCACTCGACCGTGGAAAGCGACTGGCGCGAAGCCGAGAAGCTGGCCCGGGAGGCTCTCGACTTAAATCCCGGCCATCCCATGGCCAAGACTATACGTACTCTAATCCTCGATCAGAAGCGGGAAACTTTTGTGGAAGATTGTGTCTCGCAGGCGCGCAAGCTGCAAGCCGCGACCGACCTCACTGGAGCCCTGTCTCGAATCGAGGAAGGATTGTCAGTCTATCCGCGTGAGCCGAGGTTGGTTCAGATTCAGGAAGCAGTTCAGCGCGATTTCCAAACCCAGCGTCGACAAAGCCGTCGCCGCGATTTGGAAGAACTGCGAAGCATGGAGAGCAAAATCGAGGCCGCCACCGATGGTACATCGAAGCAAGCCTTAGGGGAACGAGTGCGCGCCATCGCAGAAAAATATGCGACCGATGGAGAGGTCTTAACTGTCGCAAATGGCCTGCTGCATCGGTTGGGCCTGCTCGATGTGACCCGAAGTTCGAGTGCACCGGCGGTAAACGAAAGCGCGACCCTGACCTTCAATGCTGCGCCAACCAGCGCAGCCGCGCCTCCTTCGCCTCCGTCAAACAAGACTCCGGCTGCGCCGCCCGTGGTCGAGCCAACCCCGGCTCTTCCGGCGGCGCCGGTTTCGGCAGCGCAACCTCCTGTGCAACCGGTTCAAGTCCCGGCTACCGCGGCAAAGCTCTCCGCATCGGCTGGCCGACCCGTTATTCCTTCCTCCTCAATTCCGTCCCCCACTCTCAAGAAGCCGACCAAATCGGCGCAGGGTCCCTCCAGGCCTGTCCTCGCCATCGCAGCTGCGATCATTCTCGTCGTAGCAATTTTTCTTTTTGCACGCAGGAAACACGAGCCGGCCTCTCCATCATCGTCAGTTCCCGTCGAGACCGCGCCTGCCGCATCAATCCCGGCTACGCCGTTGTCCGCGCCCTCACTGCCGGCACTGAAACTGTCTTCCGACACCGCAACCGGAAAAGTGACATTCGACGATCAGCCCTCCGTCGAATTTCAAGATGGCCAGTGGGCTCTCGACAAAATCCCCGCAGGAGAACACAAGTTGAAAGTCGAGGGACCGCGAGGACAAGCATCGTTCGCCTTCTCAAGCGGCGCGGGAACTGGGCTCGTCGTAAACGGCCCCGTCTTCTCTAAAGGAGTGATGACTCTGGTTGTAAGCGGCATCACTGATCATCTGCACGTTTATTCCAGCGACGTAACAGCCAAAGTCAGCGTCGACGGCCAAACTCCGCTCGACGTAGGAGAACAAGGAGTCGACCTTCCGTCCATTTCCACGGGCGCGCACGAGCTGACTGTAACTCGCGGTCATGATCAGTACAAACTTGAAGTAGATGCGGGAACGGCGCCTACCCTTACTGCATTTCTTGAGTCCGGCCAGGAGGTGGGTACGTTGGTGGTGGTCACCGGTCAAGACAAAGCAAGAGTTTTTCTCAACGGCAAGCTTCAGTCGCAACCCACCCAGGGCGGAGAGTTGCGCATTCCGAATCTTGAACTCAAAGACTACGCTGTGCGCGTCTCCAAGAACGGGTTTCAGGATCTTCCAGAACAGAAAGTTCGAATTCGCAAAGGCGAGCAAGCCAAACTGATTTTCAATCTGCAGCCCATTCCTCACCTCGCTTCGCTGACGATTCAAGGTGGAGTTCCGGGCGCCACAGTGCTCATCGATCAAAGTTCGATGGGAACGATTCAGCCCGATGGCACGATCACTTTAGCCACGATCAACCCCGGAGATCACGTTGTCGAACTGCGCAAAGACCGCTTCAAACCCAAACAGCTAAAGAAGCACTTCGGAGTTGGAACCGCAGTGTCTCTTACAGCGGCAGATGTGGCGCTGGAAGCCGCGCCCGCCGAGTTGAAAATTACTTTCACTCCTACCGACGCGCAGCTGACTATCGCCAAAGCCGGCGACGCACCCATCAAGGTGAGCAGCGGCGCACCGCTGACTCTCGCAGGGGGTAACTACACTCTTACGGCGAAAACCGCCGATAATTTCGTGCGCGCAATGAATATTGAAGTGACCGCCGGGCAAACTAGAAGTCTGGACTTATCGTTGGCTCCCAGCGGCATGTCCAAGTGGGATGCTGCCGCTGATTGGAAAGAGGAAAAAGGGTCATTCACCCGCAAGGGCGGCGACTTCGTGATGTACACGGTCTCTCCCACGTCGGGTACATTTATCTTTTCCGCGATGCTGACCAAGGGTCATCGTTTGCAATGGCTGCTCAACTGCGCCGACGTCAACAACTACGTCCTGTTCCAAATGGATGACAACAATTTCTACCGCACGGTGGTTAAGAACGGCCAGAAAGGCGACGAGACTAAAATTCCGCACAAAAATGACAAGAAAAGTTTTCGTACCTTCCAGATCCGCGTAACACCCAGCGAGATCGTCCATCAGATCAGGCAAGGAGATAGTTGGGTAGTGTTGGATCGCTTCACTCAGTCTGGCACGAATCTGTCTCTCGGCAGATTTGGTTTCTACATTCCTAGAAACGACCAGGTCGCGCTCGCCAACTTCGGCCACTATGTCGACTTGAACGCGAAGTAAGTTCAGCGCGTTCGAGCGTTCGACATCTTACAAGCACGTAACGTGGCTTGAACCTTTTAACGGGTCCCGCTCGCAGACCGCGGTGGCGCATTCTTCACATATTTGTCAAACCAGCGAAGCATCTCGTAAACCAGCTGTTCGTTCGACTCCATTGCTGCATACCAGTGCGGCTCGTGCGGCAGCATCACCAGGCGAGTGACACCACCGTTGCCGCGAATTGCCTCGTAGAACCTTTGAGATTGCAGTGGCGTAGTGCCCGGGTTCGCATCTTCCGCGCCATGCATAAGCAGGAGCGGGGTCTTCAATTTGTCGGCGGAGAAAAATGGAGAAGCCTTCAGATAGACGTCCGTTGCCTCCCACACCGATCGTCGCTCGTTCTGAAAACCGAAAGGAGTGAGCGTCTTGTTATAGGAGCCGCTGGTCGCCACACCCGCGCGGAACAGATCGGAATGAGCAACAAGATTTGCGGTCATCAGCGCACCGTGGCTGTGTCCGGTCACTCCGATGCGATCTGGGTCCGCGACACCCAGTCGTACCGCCTCATCGACTGCAGCCTTCGCATCGGCGACGAGTTGGTCCAGGTAGGTGTCGTAGGCTTTCTTCGGATCGCCGATGATGGGGAAGGCGGCGTTGTCGATGATCGCGTAGCCGGCGAGTAGCAACAGCCTGTAGTTCCGCAATTGGGTAAAGGTTTCCTGCGAACCTGCAACCTGGCTAGCTGTCGAAGCGTCGGCATAATCGAGAGGATACGCGTAAAGAATGGTAGGCACACGTGTGCCCTCGTTATAGCCGGGCGGCGTATAGAGCGTAAACGACAGGTCGAGTCCATCGGCGCGCTTGTACTTCACCAGATGCTTTTTGATTTTGCGTACCTCGGGCGCAGGGTCAGGGATGTGAGTGAGTGCAATGCTGGTTGATGCAAACGTCGCCTCGCCGGCTGGCGCATCGACCGGCGTTCCTAAAGTTCGCGTAAACGCATTCGGCGGATCGGTCGGCGATTGATGCCAGGTGAGAAACGTCCGTGTGTCAGCTCCGGTGAAAGAAAGAAATCGTTCGAACGAAGTCTTATCGCTGCGGAACAATCGCTCGGTTTTTCGCGTGTTTAGATCGAGTCGATCAAGAAATGGCCGATCCCCGTCCGCCGAAGATCCGACCCCCGCAAGGTAGATCGAATTCCCCTCCTGACGAACCACCATCGCCCCGTTCGGAAGCTGGCGTCGCACCGGAATTCCGGGGTTCGCATATCTTTCGTCGGTTGAGAGATCCCAAAGCAGGCGAGGCTTTTGATCCTGCGCATCAACATCGACGATGAAAGTCCGCCGCCAGTGCCGGTTATTGTCGTACTCATCCAACAGAGCGGTGTTGGATTGTTCGCCCCAGAAGACGCCGTTGTAATGCTGCTCCATTTGCGTGATTTCGACAGCTGGGGAGCTGAAAGGCGCCTTGGCCACCATGATCTTGTCGCGAGCCGGAACATTCACATTCCAGTCACCGCCATCGAGTGCCTCCGCCCAAAGCAGCGTCGCAGGCTCAGTCGCACGCCAGGAAAAGTCGCGCGGCCCCACGGGAACTCCATGGATGGGAACTCGATCTGCAAGTGGAAGCGACGCGATCGTGTGGCGGCCAATTTGAGCGGGCTGCGATATGTCCCAAACCTCGACTTCCCTCGGGAAGCGCTCGCTAGTGGTGACATATGAATAGGGCTTGTGAATAGTGGCAACGAGAATATGGTGCCCATCCGGGGCAGCCTCCAGCGACTCGTAATTCGCCGGCTTTCCCATCGGGGTGATTGATGCGGTTTCCGCGTTGACGTAGGCGAGTTGCGAGGCCGCGTAATAATCGAAGAGATCCTCGTCGTGCTTGTTGCGGAGCGTGTCGCGGTTTTCGTAGGTACTACTCTGCCCTTTTTCGCCCTCGGTTTCCTGAATGCTGGGGCCAATCGGCACGATCGGTTCGGGCGGAGGAGGACCCATCTCTTTGGGCACCAGCTTGACTAGGAGAGTTTTCTGATCCGGCATCCATTGCATTTCGTCGTTGAACATCGGATTGAGCCGCGCACCAGGCACGGGATGGACTTCGCCCGTCTTGGCATTGCCGATCCAAAGCTCGACCGATTCAGGCGCGAGATTCACGAACGCAAACCGCTTTCCGTCCGCGGCCCACAGCGGCTCGCCCGGACACGCGCCCGCGGGAAGAGCAATATGAACCTGCGCGCCGTCGGCGACGTGCACCAACTCGAAGCTCCTGACGCACGGTGTAATTCCATAACCGCCCGGCGTGTCATGCTTGCTGTGATTCTTTGGCTCGACGCGGACGCCCGCAAGGCGCAGAAAAGGAGTGGCAACTCGGGATATCGATGGGTAGTCTTGCCACGACACCAGCAGAATCGAATCTTGCGTCGGGCTCACCCTCGGCGTTGGCGCGGAGGGCGCGTGCATCACGTCGAGAATGTTTTTCGGCGGTTCTTTATATCCAGAAGACTCTTCCGTCGAAGCTGCGGGTGTTACGTTCGCCGAAGACGATTTTGCCTGCGCGGCGATAGGCTGAGATATCGCGCAGAACAGCAACACCGAGAGCAAAAGACCGTTCAGGAAATTCCGGACCGGCATACCTTCTCTCCTTTTCAATTCAATGGCAAGATCGAGAACCTACGATACTCCGTCGCATTGATTCAAGGGACAGTTTGATAGTTTACACAAATCGCTATTACACTCGTTCACCGGGACAAGTCGGCCGCCAGGCCGTCCAGAGACGGCTTATGGTTTGGAGGCTTTTATTGTGTCGAGATATTTCCGATCGCGCCTGCTGCGAGTAATTCTTGCCTTCTCATTCCTCGTTGTGCCGCTCTCTCCTTCGTTTGCGCAATCAAGCCGGCAAGGCAAGATTTTCGGCGGCTACTTTGAGGAATGGGGCATCAACTACGCCGGTTACAACATCGCGGATTTGCAAAAGAATGGCGTTGCCGATGAACTGACACATTTGATCTATGCTTTCGGCAATGTAACTCCAACATCTCCGCCGGCGTGCGCGATTGCCGATCCCGTCGCCGCTTACCAAAATTCGAAGATTCCTTCGGTCAGCGGCAAGCCTTATACCGCACCGCTCTATGGGAATTTTGGCGCGATCCAACAGCTCAAGGAACTTCATCCCAAACTGAAAGTCTTGATCTCCTTGGGGGGACAAGCGGGCGACGTTACGGGCTTCGTAACCGCCGCGTCCACTGCGGCCGGACGAGCGGCGCTCGCCTCTTCGTGCATCAACTTATTTGTTAAGGGCAACATCGCTGCGGGAGTTACTGCGCCAGGCCTGTTTGACGGCTTCAATATCGATTGGGAGTTTCCCGGCCCGACGGACAAGGACAATTTCACCGCTCTTCTGAAAGAGTTCCGTGCGCAACTCAATGCGCTGACGAAAACTACCGGCAAGAAATATGTCCTGACCTTCGATTCGCCCGCGAACCCGAAGAAATATGTCAACATCGATCTTAAAGCTGCCGCCGGGCAAGTGGATTTCCTCACGATCGACGGTTACGACTACGCCTCGGCAGAGGAAAAGCAGACCAACGAGTCATCTTCACTGTATGACACGGCTGCGGATCCTGCGTTTGCCGATGACCGGTACATCGATGCGACGGTGAAGGCTTATCTCAGGGCGGGCGTGCCAGCGGTCAAGTACACCATGGGCTTACCGTTGTATGCAGTGGGCTGGACGGGCGTTTCTAACGTGAAACATGGCTTGTATCAGAAAGCAACCGGCCCATCTCCCGTTCTCTTGGCCGACGGATCGGGCGAGTGCCCGAATCCAGACAAGACCCATGCTTCGCCCGGTTGTGACACTATTTTGACTGCGGGGTTTGCTACTTACTCGACCATCGGGAATCTTACGCATCGAAACGGTTACATCGCCTGGTACGATTCCTCCCGAGTCGGAGCTACGCTTTATAATCCGACCACCGGGAGCTTCTACACGTACGACAATCCTGCTGCAGTCGCGGCGAAAACGGCCTACATCAAGAAGCACAAGCTTGGCGGGGCTTATGTTTGGGCGTTGAATGATGACGATGCCAGTGCATCCCTGACCAAGGCGATTGCTGCTGGCCTAAAGTGAACTGAGATTCGGCGCCCGTCCTGGCTTCGGTGGCCGGCCTGGTACATGTCCTATTTCCTGGCGTGATGCAACGCGTCTCTCGGTTTGAAGAATCAAGGAGTTCTGCGGGGTAACCTGGAGAGGTGACGAACGGCACATTGCAGCGGCCACGAGCACATTCTAGTGTCGCGATCAGAATGAACCTGAAACCTGCACATCCGCCTAAATCGCACCGTCCAAACCTGGCTGCTAAGGCAACTGCCGGCCGCAGCCAGGTCGCAAAACGCCGAAGCAGTCGCATGGCGCTCCACGCTTCTATCGGGTTATCCGGAGAAGATCGGCAGAAATGTTCCTTTACGATGCCAGCCAAGGCCACGAAATTGAACAAGCACGGCGCTGCCGTTCGACTCAATCGCGAACTTCGGGTGGGCTCGGTCGTCTCCGTGAATAACAAGCAAGGAACCCAGATCTCGGCCCGCGTAGTCGCGCAGTTGGCGGCGGCGGAGGGCGTCTCCACGTACGCAATCGAGTTTGTGGAGCAGGACGACCGGGCCCAAACCTTCTGGGGAATCGTCTTCCCGCCGAGCACATTAAACGCCTGACCGCAAAGGTGGCACCGGCGGCCAGCGGTTGAGGTCTGGGATATCCAGCGTTGCAACAGAAGCAAAGCTGGGGCAGCCTCTTCCGTCGTTGTGCACGCCAGCGGCAAAGCTGGGCCGGCCCCCTGACTCCACTTATGCTGAATCGAGAGTAAGGTCCATGATTGTTATAAACCGCGATTGCAATCAACCGTCCTGGCGGGGCAATGAGTGAAATGGCGATGTTACGTCAACTACGAGCATGGCTTCTAGTTTCCGGACTCCTGAGCATATCTTCCGACCGCTGATCATCACTTCCTACAATCCCGTTTATGGCCAACGTCCGGTTGGCCGACCAATCGCCCGGAATGTTATAGCGTGAACACGCATGAGGAGAACCGGAACTTGTTCGCCTGCTTTGGTGTCTGAGGAACTTAACGCGCCAGGGCGGGTGGATCGGAAAAGACCTCGCGTTTTTTGCCTTGTCCGCGCAGAGATCTGCCGATCCTCCGATCGCCCTAGCCTTTCACGGTTCCTGCGACATATACGACGAGCTGGCCGCCGCCGCTGCGATGTTCGGAGCTTCCTGTTTAGCCTGCTGCTCTTCGTAGATCTTCATGTATTCGCCAAATGAGGGGAACAATCCTTCGCGTTCTTCTAAGGGCTGAGTGGAACCCTCCGGAGCAGTGATAAATGCGCAAAACTTTTCCTGCATTTTGATTTTAGGATTGAACTGGTCCAGCCACAGGAATTGTCCTCGCTCGTTGATCTCGAGGAACCACCAGTTTTCATGGATGTCCACGGCGAAATCGATAGAACCGAAGCAGAGGCCGGATTTTTTGGCAAAGGCCACGATTCCACGTTCGACATCGGATGGGGTGGGGATCATTTCCACGTCGATGTTTCCCATTCCGGCGTCCGAACGCCAGTCGAGCGCTTTCAGCGGATTATGCAGAGCGTAAGAATAAACCCTCTCTCCCATGAGGACGGTACGGATGTCAAACTGTTTGACCACCATGTCCTGGTAAATGCCGGGAGCATAGGTGAGCACTTCATCGGCCGGCAGCTGATCGCGAGTCAGCTCGAAAGTTTCCGTAATCGCGACGCCACCCTCGCTTTGCGGTTGCCATACATGTGACGTGAAAGATTTGCAGATGGTCCGATTCAGGTTGTGGTCGAGGAAATCCTTTACGCCCTTGGGAGAATTTGACATGAGCGCCTTGGGGACCCTCAGGCCGCAGTTCCGGGCAAACTGCAATTGAACCGATTTGTTGTTGATGAAGCGCGATGCCGAAAACCTATTGATGACCCAGACCGGCAGGGTTTCAAGAACATAAGCAACGGCGTGATGAAAGGAACGGTATTCCACTTCGGCAAATTTTTTGTCAGCCTCGTCGACCTTCGGATTGCCCGCAGGCTGTTCAAGCCTGCGGATCCAGATCACGTCTCCGGGTTCGACCACATTCGGCCCCAGAGCTACCTTGGGTTCCTCGTCAAGCAGCACGGAGACTTGCTGCTCCTCGGTCCAGGAAACGCCCGGCCAGCAGACTACCTGATACCCAGCTCGTTCTAAAGCCCACTTGATCGGGGCAGTGTGATTGTCGGTCTCGCTCGCAAGAATTATGATTTTCATTTTTCTCTTCCTCCAGTGAGCTTGGAACGGCGGGTGCCGCACTGTGGATTCAAGGGGTTGTCAGGTCAGGATTAGGGTTGGGAACAGCGGTCCACCACCCTGCCAGATTAGTGGACCGCTGGTGATTGTTACTCGTCAGGGAAAAAAGGGCTGGTCATGTGAAGGGTCGTTTGATTCCCTTGCCCCAGTATCTTCTGTAATTCCTCGGCGCTGAGATGACGAGCATTTCTGCGGCCAAGTACGCGATTGTCGTTCTTGTTTTGCATACATTTCTCCTTTCCACATTCGGTCTGCTTGTCGTAATCGAGCGTTGCGAACTTAGCGTGCAGCGAGCACGCCGGAAGTCATGCGCTAAAGTCTAGGCGCGTTCGTAAGGTTTGACAATCGGGTGTTTGGCCCTCAACCTCAGAGTCGGCAGCCACTGTGCACTGCGTTGGCAGACGTAGCTAGGAAGTGATCGCCAATGCTGTTGTAACCCCGGGGGCAACTCACCACCCTCCGCATCGAGTTCGGCTTTCGTAACAAGATCGTTCCTAGTCGCCATTTTTCCACACCTCGAAAGAAACCTGCGCCGCCGCTTACACGCCCCACACCTTCTGCTGATTAGCACCTCGCTCGATTCACTTGTAGTTCGGATTGTGCAACAGAAAAAAAGTTTCTTGACTTGGTTGCTCATGCGGAGTACGCTTTTTTCCCATTAGTGCTATAGAGCAGTTTGGAAGAGGTGAATCTTCCACGAGTGCTGAATACAGCTGACTTGCACGACGCGGAGTCCGATGCAACCGCAGCCGGACTCTTTTCTCAATCACCCAACCGCGGGCGGATCGCTCTGGCACGTCCCCCGAAATAAGGAGCTACCATGAAGCGCGCTTTAGTTTTCTCCTCCCTGCTCTGCGTCTTATTCTCGGTTTCGCTGTTGGCGCAAGCGGCAGTCACTCTAAGCCCATCGAGTTTCAACTTTGGAAGCACCCCGGTCGGCACAGGCACCGCGTGGGAAACTTTCACACTCGCCAACAGCGGCAGCTCTGCCGTGAGCATCAGTAGCGTCACGGTCAGCGGACCATTCGTAGTATCCAGCAATTGCGGATCCTCAGTTGCTGCCAACGGCTCGTGCCCCATCTATGTATATTTCGCCCCAACAGCCTCAGGCGCGGCCAGCGGCACTCTCACAGTGACCGATAGTGGCACGCAAACCGCGGCTCTCAGCGGAACCGGCGGAAGCGGCGGCGGCACCTGCGCAACCTCTCCCAACGCGCCTACAGGTCTGGCTGCATCAGGCACAACCAGCTCAGGCACGAGTTTGACCTGGAACGCAGTGACTCCGCCCACGGGTTGCACGATCAGCAACTACGCCATTCTGAAGAACGGATCTTCGATTGGAACCGCAAGCGGCACAACCTTCGCAGTCAGTGGACTTTCGCCCTCAACGACCTACAGCTTCACGGTTGAGGCAATGGACGCGAATGGTGCATCCTCTCCGAGTTCGGCGGTGAATGTGACCACGCTATCGGGCGGTGGCGGCGGATCATGCGCCACGGCATGGAGCTCCACTCAGGTCTATACCGCAGGCATGGCGGCAAGCGAGAGCGGAGAAAACTACGTCGCCAATTACTGGACGCAGAACAATAATCCCGCGACCAACAATGGCGGGGCTGGCAGCGGCGAACCTTGGACGGCGACTGGCGCCTGCTCGAGTTGCTCATCCGCGCCAGCGGTTCCAACGGGACTCGCTGCTTCCGGCACAACCAGCTCCAGCACAAACCTTGGCTGGTCGGCGGTCACTCCACCGGCAGGATGCAGCGTCAGCTACAAGGTTCTGCAGAACGGAGCCTTGATCGCGTCTCCAACCACAACCTCGGACGCTGTGACTGGCCTTACGCCGTCGACCACTTATGGCTTCTCGGTAGAGGCGACGGACTCAGCTGGTACTTCGGCGGCGAGTTCGACGGTGAACGTCACGACTCTCGCGAGCTCGTGCACCACCAAGCCGAGCGCTCCAACGGGCCTGGCGGCTTCGGGCACGACCGATTCCAGCACAAACCTGAAGTGGAACGCGGTCACTCCTCCTACCGGCTGCACCATCACCAACTACACGGTGCTGCAGAACGGGACTGCGGTCGGAACTACAACCACAACGTCCTACACACCGGCTAACCTTTCGCCTTCGACCACTTATACCTTTACGGTTGAAGCGAGTGACTTTGCCGGAACGTCGGGCGCAAGTTCGGGCGTCAACGTGACAACGACTGCACTTACCAATCTGTTCGTGGGCGGATGGCTCGAGGAGTGGGAGACTTACTACTCCAACGCGGCCGTTGCGGACCTGCAAAACAATGGCGTAGCCAGCGTCCTCACACACGTCATCTATGCCTTTGCCAAGCCAGTCGCGAACGGCAGCAATGTGAATTGCGCGCTCGCCGACACTTATGCCGATTACCAGAAGGTGGTCACGCAGGTGCCTGGCGCTACTCCGGCCACGGCCCCGTTGCAGGGCAACTTTGGTGCGCTCGTGCAACTCAAGCAGCTCCACCCCAACCTGAAAGTGTTGATCTCGATTGGTGGCTGGAATCCCCCCACCTACAACCAACTCTTCGATCTCGCAGCCAGCACGCAGGCCCAACGCCAGGCGTTTGTTGGTTCGTGCGTCAACATGTTCATCCAGGGCAATATCGCCTCGGGTGTCTCTACCGGCACTCTCTTCGACGGCTTCGACATCGACTGGGAGTTCCCGAACGCAAACGATACGGCTAACTTCACCGCGTTGATGACCGAGTTCCGCAACGAGCTAACCACGCTCTCGGGAACGACCGGCAGGACGTATCAGGTAGTGGCCGATTTGGCTGCCGGTCCGGCAACTCCAGGCGCGGGAGTGGACTCGGGCAACGATGGTGGCTACGACACAATCAACATCGCGGGTCTGAATGCGGTGTTGGACTACATGAACGTCGACGGCTATAACTACGCCGGAGACTGGTCGAATGCTACCAATGACGCCTCTCCGCTGTACGACGAAACTGCCAGTCCGCTGTACGGAAAGGGTGACACGATTGACGCAACTGTACAGTACTACTTGGCTCACGGGGCAACGCCAGCCAAGTACACCATGGGCTTCCCGCTCTATGGTGCAGGTTGGGCCGGAGGTCTGACCTCGGCGAACAGCGGTATGTATCAGAACGCGACCGGAGTTTTGGATGGTTCGGGAACTCAAACCCCGAACGGAACCTCGCCGGTACCCAATGCCAACGGAGTGGGGCTCTGCCCGTCGGGTCAGAACCAGGGTGGCCCGGCGGCAGGATGCGACTTCCTGTTGGTCGACGGCTTGGCGACCTACGGGACAATCGTAAACCTGCTGAACCATGGATTCACCTCCAGCTACGACGCAACCCGCTGCGTGGCCCGTATGTTCAACGCAACCACCAACACCGCCTTCAGCTACGACAATGCTCAGTCGGTACAGTGCAAGGTGAACTACATCAAAGCCAACGGCTTAGGTGGCGGCTACGTTTGGGCCGTAAAGGATGATGACCCGAACGGAGACCTGACCAAAGCCATCGCGAACGATCTCAATCCGTAGGGATCTGTCAGCGATAAAACACGAAGGCAGGCTGGCTAATAACCAGCCTGCCTTTACTTTTGCCAAGCGATTGATTTTTGTTTTGACAACGCTTGGCGGCTACTTGGTGACACCGCACGTGCAACTCTGCGAGCCCAAACTTTCAATGTACTTCCGATTTACGCATCGTATCGATTTTCCGAAAGCCTGGTATTGCAAATTCCGCTATATAGCTCTATACTCCGCCGGTTCGTACTTTACGAATTTGTGGAGGTGTTTGTCATGTCGAGCTATTCCCTGCCGCGCCTGCTCCGAGTCGCTTTGCTCACCCTGTTGACCCTCGTTGCATGCATCTCCCCCTCCTTCGCCGAAAAAAATAATCAAGGCAAGATTCTCGGGGGATACTTCGAAGAGTGGAGTATCTACTACGCCGGCTACAACATCGCGAACCTTCAACAGAATGGTGTCGCCAACAAATTGACGCACCTGCTCTACGCTTTCGGCAACGTGACGACGACCCCGGCGCCAGCATGCGCGATTGCAGATACCTGGGCCGACTACCAATCGCCGTACCTGCCCAGCGTAAACGGCACTCCCTATCCGGGACCGCTCTACGGAAATTTTGCGGCAATTCAACAACTCAAAGGACTGCATCCCAATCTGAAAGTGCTGATGTCTTTGGGAGGAGCGTCCGCCGCCAACACGGCAGCCTTCGTCAGCGCCGCCAGCACCTCCGCAGGACGCCAAGCCCTTGCCGCTTCCTGCATCGATATGTTTATCAATGGAAACATCGCCGCAGGCATCACGGCCCCCGGCTTGTTTGACGGTTTCAATATCGATTGGGAATTCCCCACCGCGACCGACACGCAGAACTTTACAGCTCTGCTGCAAGAGTTCCGCAACCAACTGAACGCCTTGAGCAAGACTACGGGTAAGCAATATAGCTTGTCGTTCGACGGGCCGGCTGGAGCGCAGAACTACGTCAACATCGATCTTCGAAACGCCGCTAAGCAAGTGGATTTCATCACGATCGATGGCTACAACTATTCCGGGTCATGGGTCACGCAGACCAACGACGCGTCGCCGCTATTCGATTCCCGCCAGGACCCACTGTATGGCCAGCAACTCGACATCGACGACACCGTAAACGCCTATCTCAAGGCGGGCGTGCCGGCATCGAAGTACACGATGGGGTTGCCTCTGTATGGTGCCGGCTGGACTGGTGCTCCTAACGTGAACCACGGCTTGTATCAGAACTCAACCGGGCCTTCTCCGGTACTGCTGGCGAATGGCACTGCTGTGTGTACGGACATCAGCGGCAATACACCGGGTTGCGACACCCTGCTAACTCCCGGACTTCTAACCTATTCCACTCTCTCCACCCTGACCTCCAACGGCTACAGCAATTACTTCGATCCGCAGAGGGTTGCGATTTCTCTCTACGATCCAAACGGCGGGACCTTCTACACTTACGACGACCCCTTCACCGCTGCTCTGAAGATGATCTATATAAATCTGAAAGTCCCAGGAGGTCTTGGCGGCGCCTACGTCTGGGCGCTGAAAGATGACGACGCAAATGGAACCATGGTGAAAACCATGGCTGCAGCCCTGGGTCACTAAGCGACACAAGGTGAACTCGGAAACAAGCACTGCGGCAGGCTGGCTGAGAGGCCAGCCTGCCCTTCTCATTCCGGGTTCACGGACACTTTTTTATTTGGCCGTCTCGGGAACCGCGCCGACTAGATCGCGCAGTGGCTTGATGACGGTGAAGCGAACCAGCGCTTGTGGTTTCTCGGCTTCGTCCAATCGGACGATTCGCGAAGCTTTCCAACCTGCAGGCGCGGGCAGTCCTGATGAAAGGTAGGAAACTGCTTCGAGGCCCACTGCGCCGAGTTCGGCAAGTTGCTGCACTCGCGACTCTGCGTAACCGAGCGTGGGCGAGCCAGCCATCAAGCGCAGAATTTCAGGCTCCGCAGCGATCCAGGTTCTAAAGGCGGTAGTAAGTTGGGTTTCTTCCGCCAATCCCGCAGCGGGATTTTGCAGAAAGGCACGCACGATGATTTCAAAATTGTCGCGCGAAGGCGGATCGGCCGGAATCGCGTCCACAAGTTGATTGAGTGGCGTGAGTTGATTCGGATGCTGAAGATGTGCGCGCTCGTCAAACGTCACGGGCTCCAGAACGGAGGCTAGGGTCTCGAGCGGTCCTATCTGTTCGCTTCTGGCCAGCTGACGGAGGCTCACTTCTTCCTCAGAAATGTGCTGGAGACCAAGCGATTCAAGTCGAATTGACTCCACGCGGAGCCGCCGGTACATGTCATCTATGTTGTTCACGTCGCGCGGCGACCAGAGGCGCTCGGCGATCGCTGCGGCTCGGGGCCAAATGCGGGAATCGATGTCTTGCTGGGTAGTTTGCTCAGTCCAGATGCAGGCCTCTGCGCCAAGAATGCGCGCCTGCTGCTCAGGGGTGAGATCGTTCGATTGAGGCAACGGATCCACCATGTAGTGAGCTTCGGCCGTGCTCATCAGATTTAAGTAGTAACCCGCGGAGAGAATGCTGCGGTAACCATTCTTGGCTCCGGCGGCCAGCGAGTCAAAGCCGCGCCAGCTCTGGACGACGATGTCCTTGGGCAGGTCGGGGGTGAGAATTTCATCCCAGCCAATCATGTGTTTGCCATGCTTCTCCAGAATTTTGAGCAGACGCTGGTTGAAATAATTTTGTAGCGCGGCTGTGTCCTGGAGTTTATGTTCGCGCACAAAGGTCTGGATGCGCGGATTCGCCTTCCACTCTTCACCGTTGTTCTCGTCACCTCCGATGTGCATGAAGTGGTCGGGGAAGATGGCTGCCATCTCTCCAATGAAAGCATCGAGAAATTTGTAAGTGCTCTCTCGCGTGGGATCCATCACTGGATCGAAGACTCCGAATTCGCGCTCGATTTCGAAGGGGCCGGGCGCGCTGGCGAGATCGGGATATCCAACGAACCATGCGCTGGTGTGTCCCGGCATATCGAACTCGGGAACTACACGGATGCCGCGGGCGCGCGCGTAGGCAACAATTTCTCGGGCCTGCTCCTGGGTGTAGAAAAGCCCGTCGGATCCCAACTCAGTGAGCTTTGGAAATGCCCGGCTCTCCATCCGGAAACCCTGGTCTTCACTCAGATGCCAGTGAAAGACGTTGAGCTTAACGGCGGCCATCCCGTCGAGCGCACGTTTGATGACGTCGACCGGCATGAAGTGGCGTCCACAGTCGATCATCAGGCCACGCCAACGAAAACGCGGAGTGTCGTGAATCGACACTGCGGGAACAAAATAACCAGCACCATCTGACTGCACGAGTTGCTGCAGAGTCTCGAGACCATGCATGGCTCCCACTACAGTAGCAGCGTGCAGGCGCGCGCCCGAGGGAGTTATGTCGAGAGAGTAAGACTCGTCTTCGTCGACTGACTGGATCGTTTCGCCAGGTCCATCGACACTGACCACCAGCGCCGCCGATGTGCTGGCGGCTGGCGGAGATGTTGGAATTGAAATCCCGGTCTGAGCTTCGAGGTGATGAATCGAGCGCGCTATGGCGGCGTCGAGGCGGGCGTCCCGGTAGTGGTCGCTGACGGCAGCGAAAGAAGATGTGAGCGCGAGCCGTCCTCCCTGCGCGGAAAGATTCGAAGGTTGCGGCATTAGCGCGTTGACGAATCCGGAAGGACTCTTCGGCGGCGTTGCCTGACTCCAAGCAGAAAACGAAGACAAAGCTACAAGAGCTAGAGTCGTGAAGACTATTCGATGCACGATGGCCTCATTCTCGCGGGCCGCTAGTTGCAGTGCGTTTAGCGGAAGCGCCGGATAAACAAAGTGTGCCGTTCTGAACGGTAGAAACCGAGTCCGTATATCGTAGCCTTGCCCTTGGTCGAATAGATGATCTGGCGAATGCGCAACACCGACGCGCCCCGAGGGACCATGAGCAAGTCAGCGATGTTGGAATCTGCCGACGTGGCATCGACCTCTTCATCTGCGTAGGCCAACTTCGTCGCAAAGTCATGTTCGAGAATCGCAAATAGCGAACTTCTACCCAGCGGAGCCGACACGAGACCAGGAAAATCGGTTGCAGACAAGTAGCCCGTCTCCAGGGCAAATGGCTCTTCACCCGTAAGCCGGAGACGTTGAATTTTCATCAGCCGGCTGGCCGCAGGCAGTCCAAGCCGGGCCGCAACTTCTGGATCGCCATCAATCACCTTTGCCACCAATACCCGGGAGCGTGGAGCTAAACCACGGCTTGACATTTGCTCGGTGTAACTCATCAACTTGTTAAAGTGAATCTTGGGCACTGCGACGAACGTTCCTGCCCCAAGCCGGCGCTCGACGATCCCTTCGTGCTCCAGGCCAGCCAAGGCATGGCGAGCCGTCATGAGGCTCACCTTGTGGGTCTTGGCCAGTTCGCGCTCAGAGGCAACCGCATCGCCGGGTTTCAGACTGGCCGCCGCAATGCGGTCGCGGATCGCACCCTGAATTTTCTTGTAAGCCGGAGTCCTGGTGTGGTGATTTCCAGACATATTTGTCGTTTCTATACCCCGGTCGTCTTTCAAATCTGATGGACGGCGAACTCGTTTGGGGACGCAGGATACGTTAAAGTCCGTCTTGCAGCAGCGCCATATGCTATATAGCTTATTGCGAGTTTGATGTAAAGGCTCAATTCCTGAAGGCGATGGCATGGATGGTCCCAGCCGAGCATCGCTTCGGATCTGACGCGCGAACATGGCCCGCCCTGTCTCGGCGTCGAGATTCTTGGCCTTTTCGCTTGATTCGACTGGCGCTGGGCAATGGCGACTCAATCATTCCCGATTTGAACCGACTTCCGGCCTGAAAATTCCTTCGGTCTTGATTCTCTCCGACGCTGGAGATGGAACAGCGGTTCCGTATCGAACAATTTTCTCGGGCTGATCTCCTTTTTTTTCTTGACTATGAGCTACGACGTGCTATATAGCATAGTTCGTTTCCATTAGAAGCTTTTTAGTAACCCCACGCGGGATTCGGTTTGAGGAGGTGTGTCATGACGAAATGGAACTACGGAAGACCGATAAACTCAACCGAGGACATTCGCCAAGCTATTCGGAAGAATTTTCTATTTCTAGCAATCTGCGCAGTCATCCTAAGCTTGTCAGCAACTGGTCTGGGACAAGAGTTGGCGGCAACGCTCACAGGCACGGTGACCGATTCCAGCGGAGCTGTTGTGGCTGGCGCGACCGTCGTGGTTCACAGCGAGGAAACGGGCGCGGATGTCCGTTCCGTGACCACTAGCGATACTGGCAGTTTCAATATCACGAATATTCCTGCGGGCCGCTATACCGTCACGGTCAAGAACAGCGGATTTCAAACCTTCGTAGCGAAAGACGTCATTCTCAACGTCGCCGAGAAGCACACTCTCGATTTGCAACTACAAGCCGGAAAAGTAAGCGAAACCATGGTAGTCACCGCTGAGAACACACCCATCCAGACCACGACAGCCGAGGAGTCTGGGACCGTTACCGGCGATCAGGTTCGGGAGTTGGCTCTGAACAACCGCAACTTTGAGCAGCTTATCTTGTTGCAACCCGGCGTGGCCAATCAGTTGCCGGATAAGGTCCAGTTTGGCCTTGGGAGCAACACCTCCATTTCCGTGAACGGAGCCCGCACTGGCGCGAACAACTACACCGTCGATGGGGCCGACATCAATGACAGCGGCTCCAACGGGACCCTGCTGAATACTCCGAGTATCGATGCCATCCAGGAGTTCACCCTAGAGCGCAGCAATTATGATGCCTCGTTTGGACGCAGTGGCGGCGGCCAAGTGGTGGTGGCAACCAAGACTGGGACGAACGAGTTCCATGGCGGCGTCTACGAATTCAATCGCAACAACTTTTACAATGCAAATACCTTTGGCGGCAGAGCTTCAATAGCAGCTGGGAATCCACTTTCTGCGTCCAACACGGTTCCGATTGAGCGCTACAACGATTACGGGTTCACGCTCGGTGGGCCTTTGTTCATTCCAAAAGTTTTTCATCCCCAGAGAGACAAAACCTACTTTTTCTGGTCGGAGGAGTGGCGCAAAGCGAGCACACCCGCCACAAACGACATCAACGTGCCCAGCGTCGCCGAACTGGGTGGTTCGTTCGCCAGCCCAATCAACATTGCCCCCGCCGGTTGTGTGACAAGCGCAGGCGGCACTTCCACTATCAGCCCCTCGTGCTACAGCCAGAACGCCAAGGCTTATCTGAGCGCTTTCATGGCGCCGAACCCTCCCAACCTGAGCGGGAACCAACTGGTTACCAACTATGCCCAACTGAACAACTTTCGCCAGGACATCATCCGGCTCGATCAGAACATAGGGGACAAAATACGCGTCTTTGGCCGCTACATGGAGGACGTAGTTCCTCAGAACGAACCGTTCTCACTCTGGGGCGGTGGCAACTACCCTGGGGTAGAAACGACATCGATCAACGCTCCCGGACGCAATCTGGTGGTGAACGCGACCGCAACGCTCTCGCCCAAAATCGTCAACGAAGTAGAGTACGTCGATTCCTGGGGAGCGATCAATTCCACCCTGAGTGGGATTGCAAACTCGCCGACCTTCCTCGGTCAACTTACCAATAACACGGCTTATCAGGATCCGAACGGTCGCGCACCTAACGTCGTATTCACCGGCGGTACACAAGCGAATCCGTCACTTACCGGATTGGGTAACGGAAGCGCTCCCTATTTCGAGCGGAACATAGACAAGAGCATCTTCGACAACCTTTCCATCCAACATGGAAATCATACCTTCCGCGTGGGAGTTACGGCCATGTGGATGCAGAAAACTGAAAACGCCTCGGCTGGCTTCGCCACCTTTGCGTTCAGCCCCGCCAACGGCAATCCTGCATTCGCAAATTTTCTGCTTGGGCAAGCTGACAGCTACACCCAACCGAGCAAGGACACCATCCCGCACCTTCGATACACGAACTTTGAATTCTACGGACAAGACGACTGGAAAGTTACCCGCAGGCTTACTCTGAATCTCGGCGTCCGATACAGCTACTTCCCCTCCCCAACCGACAGCAACAATACGCTTAACAACTTCAATCCTGCTTTATTTACTGCGACCGGTGCTGCAGTCATCGACCCCGTCTCAGGAAATATGAAGGGATTCACAGCAAACGGTAATCCGACCAGCGCAGCCACTTATGCGAATGGGCTTATCTTCCCGACCGGAACCGCCTGCACGGCGGCTCAAGCCATCGCGCCGCAGGTAGCTTGCTCACCCTTCGGCAGCCGCGTCAATCCCAACTCCAACAACAACTGGGGGCCGCGGCTGGGCATGGCCTATGACCCGTTCGGTAATGGCAAGATGGCTATCCGCGCCGGCTTCGGCGTCTTCTATGACCGCACGCTCAATGGCATCTGGGAGCAGAATGCATTTGGCGATCCGCCGCTGGTTCAGACCACTACGGTGAACAACAACGCCAGCAGCAGCCTAGACCTTTTCGACAAACCACTTGGCGGGCAACTGGCCGGTCCCTCTCTAGGCCCAGTTCCCCTGATCGCAACCGGAACCCCAACTTTCAAGGTTCCCAGTTATCTCGATTACAACCTCTCGGTTCAGCGCGAGATCATGCCGAACACCGTTGTAGAGGTCGGCTACGTCGGCACAAAGGGCACGCACCTGTTGGGTGACGTCGACATCAATCAGCCTCAACTCGCTGCGCTCCAGGCTACAACGCCGGGGACCGATGCGAACTTCATACGCCCCTTTGCTGGATATGGGGCTATCACCGACCGGGTTCCCGTCTTCACCAGCGACTACAATTCCCTGCAAGCCTCGTTGAATCGGAGGTTTAGCCATGGGCTGACGCTCGGAGTTGCCTATACTTGGTCCAAGCTGCTTACCACGAACCCTCAGGATCGGGCCTTGGCAACATACGATACATATGATTTGAAGCAAAGCTACGGGCCGGCTACGCTGAACACTCCGCAGATGTTCGTTATCAGCTATATGTATCAGTTGCCGTTCTATAAGAACCAGAGCAATCTGATGGGACGAGTGTTAGGCGGTTGGGAAATCTCTGGTATCACTACCATCCAGTCGGGCCAGTCACTTTCGATCACCCAGAACAACGACCCGTTTTCCCTGGTGACGACGACTAACTCGACGATTTCCTGCACGATCGGCGTTAATGGGGCGACCTCTTGCCCGGTGAATCCCGGTGGTTTGGGCATGAACCGGTCTGGCAGTACAGTTCAGATCCGAGCCGATCAGATTGGGGACCCAAACGGTCCGAAAACCGCGACTGAATTCTTCAACACTACAGCCTTTACCACGGCGGTGGGACACTTTGGCAGCTCGCGCCCGGGTGCGGTTCTTGGACCGGGGTTGCAGGTCTGGGACATATCGCTCATCAAGAACATAAGGTTTGCTGAGCGAGTTGCCATGCAGCTTCATCTTGAAACGTTCAACGCGTTCAATCACGGTAATCCCATGACGGTTGACACGGATGTCAACGACCCGGGCTTCGGTTCGGTAATCGGATGGCACGATCCACGCAACGTTCAGATCGGGGCGAAGATCAACTTCTAACTATCTTTTAGGATCAGCAAAAAGCGCACGCTTCGGCGTGCGCTTTCGTTTTTCTTGGGAATGCGGAGTGGACTGGGTACTCTGCCTCCGCTCACTGGCTCTCATTTTTCTTAATTGCCGCCGCCCGGCGTTTCTCCTGTATATCGAGTGCAATCTTCTGTTCGTTTGCCGCCTCAGCAGCCTGTCCCAATTGTCGCAATACTGTTCCGAGAACGAAGTGCGCCTCAAAGTAGTTAGGATCAATCTGAATGGCTTTGCGGAGCGGCTCAAGCGCCGCTTGAGGATGTTGCAGCGCCAACTCACTCTTACCTAGACCAAACAGGGCCTCAGCGTAACGTGGATTCGCCGCGAGGGCTGCGCGAAAATGAGGCTCGGCTTCTGCGGGCTGAGATTTATTGAGAAGGATCTGGCCCAGAATGCAGTTTGAAACGGGATCGCTCGGGAAACGTTGCAACTCCGTCCGGAATTCCTTCTCGGCAAGTTCATTTTCACCCTCACGCCAATACTCGAAGCCCAGCCCGGAATGTGCTCCCATGAAGGTCGTATCCGCCGCCACCGCCGCTTCATATTCTTTGATGGCTTCCGGTCGGTTCGTCATCTGGTCATAAGCCGTACCCATCATGATGTGAGCTGACGCTGAGTTTGGATTTGCCTGCATGATTCGGGTAAATACGCTCGTAAGCGCCTTGTAGTCATTCATCCGCAGATACGCTTTGCCGAGCATGTCGAGGGTTTCCAGGTCGGCTGGCTCAACGTGGTTCGCACGTTCCAAAAGTCCAGCGGCTTCGCGATAGCGATCAAGAGCAAAAAGAGACAAGCCGGCTAAGTCGAGAATCTGGAAATCGGTTGGATACTTCTCGGCCATCGACCGGAGTAATTGCCATGCGGGCAGGTAATGCTGAGCTTTGAAGTAAGCGATGGCCAGATTGCGTTTTGTCGAAGCATCCTCAGGATGGACTTTCAGCGCCTCTTCGTATAACGGGATCGCCTCTGCCGATTTGCCCATCCGGGTCAGCACTATTCCCAGATTATTTAGCGCGACCAGCGAATGCGGATCGATTTTCAATGCGCGCCGAAAATCTTCCGCAGCGCCCGCATTGTCACCTTTATGCATCGCCTCCGCAGCCTGTGCGAGGTTCTTGTGCAGCTCTATTTCTGCGCTGTTCGAGAGGGGACCAGGCGCCGGAGCCGGGTTCTGGGCAGTCACACAATGCGCAATCAGCAGCAACGTTGCACACCTCGTTACGAGCTGGAAGCCCCGCATTTGCACTCGCATACGCCAAATTCTAACTTAGTCGCTTAGTGAAACCCGGTCGAACCACGCTTGAATCAGAACTGTTTTAGTTTGTTAATGCGGGGAGGGTAGTGTTTTTTAGCCGGGGCAGCTTCATCCTTGTCTTCTCTTCTTAGCGCGAACCTCCAACTCTCGCTCGTATACATCCCGGCGTGCCAGCCGTTCACGTTCGCTCTCTCGCATGTTTACTTCCAATTGGTGTCTCACGCGGCTGTTTTTTCTTCCCTCCCCTGTTTTTAGTAAGGAGAAAGCAACCTGAAGATCCGCCGCAACCTGCTCCTGAAAGCCGATTTCGGCTACTCTCATGCCGAATGAAAAAGATCAAGATTCGCGAAGTTGAGACCCTGAAGACCACAGCCGCAATGTACGGCGGACCTACCTGTGATGCGTAACCAGTAAGTTCGGCTCTGGATAAGCATCTCTCTGGGGGTCGGTCAGTTGATCCCCAGATTTTAACGGCATTATTATGTACACGCGAGATACGACCGTTGCTGTCTTTCCCTTCACCCGCCAGCCAGACCAGCAGGATGTAATAATCGGCCGCGTCGAGACCGGAGTATTCCTGGCGGTTCCTCCCGAAGCTGTCGAATTGCTGGAGCAACTCGCTCAAGGCAAAAGCGTAGGCGAGGTTGCAGATCTATATCAAGAAAAATACGGCGAGTCAGCGGACTTGGACGACTTCCTCACGATTATGGAGGAGAAGGGGATTGTCGCACCCGGTTCGCAAGATGTTACTCGAACTGCCGTTCCCTCCCCACAAAGAGTGCAGCGATATCACTTCAGTGGGTTTCCGCAGCCGTTGGCCCGTCGTTTATTCAGTAGGCCAGTCCTGGCAGGTTGCTTTTTATTAATCGCTGTCGCGCTTGGGATGGCGTTGCCAAACCGCTCTTTAGTGGGAGGCTGGCGCGACCTTTATTTCCCTGATCATCGGATCTTTAGCTGGGGATTTTTGACCCTGGCAGGCTATGCCGCACTGTTCGTGCATGAACTGGCACACCTGGTTGCCGCCCGCGCTCTCGGAATCAACTCGCGAATGGGCATTAGCAATCGCCTCTGGTATCTTGTCGCCGAGACCGATCTTTCCGGATTGTGGACTGTGCCCAAAGAGCAGCGCTACCTCCCGATGCTCGCGGGCATTTTGGTCGACGCGGTATCGGGATCCTTACTGGTTTTTGTGCTTTTCGCTCATTCGCACCGATGGATGGCACTGTCGACTTTATGCGCAAGGTTGGTGCGGGCCATGGCTTTCACTTATCTGATGCGCATTGTGTGGCAGTTCTGCTTGTTCATCCGGACGGATTTGTACTATGTGATTGCGAATATCTTTAATTGTAGAAGCTTGCTTAGTGATACCAAGGTATTTCTACGCAATCAGATGGCGCGAGTCATCCCTGCCGTTCGTTCCGTAGATCAGTCGGCCATTCCTGTTGCCGAGCGCCGCATGATCCGAATTTATTCTGTGCTTTTTGTCGCGGGCCGCCTTTGGGCTTTGTTTCTACTCCTATCTGTCACAGTTCCACTCTTCGTCCGGTATTCCAGCAGTCTCGCTAACGCATTCAGGACCGGATACTCCGCCAACCCTTACGGATTTGTTGATGCCGCCTTGTTGGCAACATACTTTTTGTTACCGACAACTATCGGATTCACTTTGTGGGTTAGCGGCATGATCCGACGCGAAAGGAATTGAGCATGGCTACTCTTAGTTCGATCGTTCACGAGTCTGCGGCCGGTAATTTGCTGCCACAGTTATTGGCCGTAGAGGCTCCGGCCGGACCTGCACGGCACCGCTGGCTCGGCAACTATTTAAAAGATGCGGCTGACTCTGGAGCGCGTACTTTTTGTGTTACCTGTGATTTCAAGTTGGCTGGGGTTTGGGCAGGGGTGAAACAATTGTTTTCGGTGATACTGTCTGAAATGCAGACGGATTGTCCTGATCTACTTGAGCGGCACGCAGTTGAGTTAGTTCAGGTACTACCTCAATTACGTAGGTCCTTGACGGTACGTAGTCCGAGCCTTACGGACCTCGCCTCGGATGACGAGAAAGTACGCAACTACGCTGCCGATCGGGCATTCCGAGCCTTGCAAGGATTGATTGACTTGGTTGACAGCTGGAAGAGCGCAAATTGCCCTGGCACTGCCTGGCTGATCGCATGCGACGATTACGACAAGGCCGGAATGATAAGCAGCCGCTTTTTTCAAGAACTGTTGCGGCGCAAGGGAGGGCGGCTGCACATTCGGCTACTGGTCGGGGTCGGGCCCGGCAAGGGGAATGAGGTTCAGGCTTTGTTCCGCGTGCCTACCGCTGAAACGATAACTGTAGAGGTCGCTGATGAAGCGTCGGAGGCAATCGATCCCGATGCTGCAGCGCAAGCGGCAGATGAGATCGAGACCCGTGTCGGCAATGATCGGATCGAAAAGCAGGATAATTTATCGGACTTAATCAGGCTTTGGAAACTCGCAGGGCGCCCCGACAAAGTCATGCGCTGGAAATACTTTGGCCTGACCTTCTACTGTAACCTCGGTTATTACGCAGACGCCTTACGCTACGGCGAGGGCCTTCTCCCGTTGGCAGTCGAACATGCACCGGAGGATGTCCGCCTTCAGTGGTGGATCATCATTAAGATGATTCACGGCTATACCGGGGTGGCTAACGCGAGAGCCGCGCTTGAGATTGCCGAGGGAGTCGCCTTGAAGATGGTTCCTAAGGTATCTCCGGTGTGGCATTCTCAGCTTCTTTATTTAACGGCGATGCTGTATGCACGAATCCAGCAGCCGCGTGATTTTGCTAAGGGTGAAGAACTATTGGATGAGGCTTTTGCGCTGCTGCAGACCGCCGATATACCAGAAGGCGATCGTTGTTTTCCAATGGTCTTCAACCGCAACGGCGTAGCCATGATTCGCAGCTTCCAAAGCCGCAACGCCGAAGCCATGGAGCTTTGCCGTGCCGGAATTGCCGAGTTGGACGCTCACCTGGGTGCCGACAAGCACCGCCTTCACAGATCGATTCTGCATTACAACATCGCTCAAGTCTGCGCTGCAACGGGATCTCTCGGGAAGGCAATCGAGTACTTGTCCGCCGCCATGGATATGGATCCAAACTATTCCGAATACTACAATGAGCGCGGCAATATTTTCCTTCGGTTGGGACGCTTGAAGGAAGCACTTGACGACTATTTAAAGGCTATCGACCTTAGCCCACCCTACTTCGAAGTATGGACAAACCTTGGTCAATGTTACCGACGTATGGGTGTAATGACTGAGGCAGTCGAATGCTATTCGCGTGCGCTTGACCTTAACCCCGATCATTTACTAGCACTACTAGGTCGCGCTCAGGCCCACGAAGAAGCAAACAAGCAGGCACGCCAACAGTGAAGGAACCAGCTACGATTGTGGGCATCGTAGCCGATATCAAGCACTTGTCGCTGCGGGAGGATCCAGGGCCCGAGATTTACGTCCCCTACACGCAGCGGGTCTGGCCCTCGATGCTGACGATGGACGTGGTAATGAGCACCAAGATCGATGCTATCTCGGTGGTGTCAAGCGCACGTGAAGCAGTCCATTCCGTTGACCCGGACCTACCTTTAGCAAAAATTAGAACACTGCGGACTGTGGTCGACCGCTCTATGGCTGAGCAGCGGTTTTCGGTGTTCCTACTCGGCTTCTTCGGAGTGTTCGCCCTTCTGCTTGCCTCCATCGGAATGTACAGCGTCATTTCCTACTCTGTAGTACAGCGCACGCAGGAGATTGGCATTCGGATGGCGCTGGGAGCGCAGCGTGGCGACGTGCTTGGCATGGTGCTGCGTCAAGGCGCGCGTCTTGCGGGATTGGGAATCCTGATCGGGCTAATCGCGTCGATGGCGATCACTCGCATGACGGCTAGCTTTCTGTTTGGTGTTCAGGCGGCAGATCCGCTCACGTTTGCCGTTGTTTCGATCTTTCTGGCCGCAATCGCATTTGTGGCCTGCTATTTTCCCGCGCGGCGCGCAGCTCGGATCGACCCGATAATCGCGCTCCGATACGAATGATGTCGCAAAGGCTCGGTCGATGAGAGGTCTATACCTATCATGTGCTACGCACGTGCGCTAATCTCGCTGACGGTCATGATCATCGTTTCGGTTTTCTTTGGTCAAGCCGAAACACAATTGCCAGAGAAGCTCGTGATCGATGCCAGTTCGAAGCCGCAGAGCCGCTTTTTCGTTCCGATCTTCTTTGCGGATCACACCAAGCTGCGGAAAAACAGCGCATCCGGTGCTACCGGCGACGGTGTGGCAGCCAGACTCTATCTGGAGCCGCGACTTCATGCAGGCGAGGTTCTAGGCAATATTTTTTCTCGGACGATATCGTTTACGGGAGAAAACATCGAGGTGGCTGTTCGGCGAGTGAGCGGAACCGCTACCTACACCGTCGTTGAGAGCTCGCCGGAGAAACTCGTATTCAGCGGCCGTTTCTTATATGACGGCAAACCCGAGGCACAGGCAAAGACTGAAATAAGAGATCACGGACGCACCGTCTGCTACGACGGCAAGTGCGCTGCCGCCACCGATGCCAGTGGCCTTCTCTATAATCCGTTGAATTGGGGTGATCCTCCAGTCACCTTTTCTCAGGGCAAGAGTTGGGTTGTTTCTATCGCGGATCCGTGGGAGCTCGGGCCCTCCGGGAAGCAGACGGTTACGGTGATGTCAGCCGATCCTTCGAATCATTCAGTCACCCTTAAACGAGACGGCACCGGGGAGGGATTCTTCGCAGACGAGAAGAAGCAAGTGTCTGTCATACGAGATGGAAAGACTTATACGGCTGACATAGTTCCCGGCCGATCGCACTGGGTGGGATACACTACGTTTCGCGAAGGCGTCGTGATCAGCGATGAGCTGCTCACAGTAAGATCAGTGACTCTCACATCGAAGGAACTGGGTAGCGTAGCGGCCTTGGAACGCGAATACATTCTGCTGAATCAAATGCCTACTGCCCTGCCAGAGCCCGCGAAATGAACGGCGCACGAAAGAACACTGCGGAGGGCGCCACGCCAGGCGGGAATACGATTAGGGCACGACAAAGAGATTCTGGCTTCTGCCCACCGAATCGACGCCGCCTAAGCGCGAGCTTTAGTAGTGGTGCCGGGAGGGGGAATCGAATTCCGGGCAGCCTTTCATTCCGCGCAACTTACTGAAAACTATCAGCGCACAAAACGCCGAAGCAGCCAAAAACCCACCCTTCACACACGCAATACACACGCCGCACTCTCGGCCCTTCTTCTGCGCTCACACTTCCGAAATAACAACTCGCCCCACGAGAGTCCGAATCTTCTTGTACTGACCCATCCCGAGTGATTTCAAGTATTCCAGTCCAGCCTCCTCATCCGATTTGCACCGCCGCCGAATATCCAAAAAAACTCTGTTCCGCATCTTTCACCATTTCAGAGAAAACGTCCTTGGGAACGCCCTTGCCTTCTACTCGTTGCATTGTCACCGTCACCGCGAGTTCGTGTCCGAAGTCCATGGCTTTCCTCCAGTTCAAAAGGCCGGAAGCTATCGCCCCCGGCCCACGATCATGCAGTCATGTTCGCCCGCTCAAACCGAAGAAGCTCCGATTCCGACACCAGGCGCGTTTTGTAGCTGCGATGCCTCTTACCCGAAATACGCGGCATCACCAAAGCCCGCAACGCCCCCGATTCAATGCGCCGGATAATCGTATCCCGACTCACGCGATAACGGAACGCGACTTCGCTAATTGAGTACCACTTCTCACTAGAATCCATACCTGTCTCCAAGTTTGAATTCCTCTTCCCTAAACGGGAAGATCAGTGAGTCAAACCACAACCCTCGTCACCTGCTAGGCAGAGCCGATGGTTGCATTTACCCCTACCCTTTCGGGTAGAGGTTCCGGTATTATATGCCCGTCTCTTCTGGTATCGCTATATGTTCTTTAGCGTGTCCGAAAAAAATCGCGCCGAAGTTGCGCGAAATACTGGTATCCACTGGTTTTACTGGTATGCCGCCCAGTCCCCGCCTACCGACGGGCATCCCCCAACTGGGATTGGGCAGTTCTCTTCGCTATCCTCGGCATCATCGTCGGAAATTATGGCTTCAAGAACCTTGGCAAAGCGGACGAATTCAAACCGGCCGCGGCGATCATTCACCAAATTTCACTTTTCACTTCGGTGCTTAAGACCGGCGCAGAAGTAAGTGTTCTCCTTGAAATCCATTATCCAAGCGAACAAGACTCTCCGATAGCTTTGAGCCGGATTCAAACCCAATTACAACGAACGCTTAATATCCACTTTTCCAGGGCTGAAACGTTGTTCGAAAATCCTTACCATGAAATCGACACCCTGCTTCAGCGCGAGATCGAGCCGCTTCGCAGAGAACTAGCCTTGGACAATTTGTCCTTGCGTACGGTTGATGTGAAAACAATTCCCGTAGAGTCACCAAAACCACCTAATCGCGGTGTTTATTTGGGTGGCACTTAGTCCCTATGAGCAACGACCGATATACGCTCCATCACGGCCTCTTCACCACGCTCGGCATATTGCTGATTGTTGGCGCTACATTCCGCTCATGTATGCCTAAGACCTCTGCAACAAACTACACTCAACCGTCACAATCCCTCCCACAACAAACTCAACAACCAACCGAAGTTCCAGCCGCTCCACGCCCAAGACCAAAACCCCAAGTTGCACAAGAACTCGCCGACCCTATACCATCCGCCCTCCCCGCTCCTCTCCCGGCCCCCCTTAGGTGTCTTGATCCCGAAATAAAAGGGGACTTTCAGCTTCAGGCCTGCGAGTGCAAACACGATAATCAAAACTTCATTCAATGTGTATGGTTTATCAAGAACATCAACAGCCGAGATCCGATACGGTTTTGGGTCAGCGACGCTCATGTAACCGATAATGAAAGCAGGGAGAATATCAACGTTCCGACCACTTGGAGTACCGATGGCGGATTCGGCTTTTGTCAAAATGGTAATAGTGCCGACCTTATCTATGACGACTGGACGAGATTTTGCGTTCGCTTCAGAGACTCAAATCCAGACTTGAAAACCATCAACGCAAGGATTGATTTTCAAACGGGCAACGGTCTCAACCATTTCCCTTATGAATTCCGCGAAATCCCCGTGCGACAGTCCCCATGAAAAGCCCCCCTTATAGTGAACGATTTCCCAAAACAACCTTTCTTTCCAGCATCACCCCGCCTCCATTTGTTGCTTACCGCGACCCTAACCCTCCCTCTCCCACATCCCTCGAAATACCCCGGCTCGAAATTCCCTACAGCGCAAGATTCCGTCACGTATATGTGGCCGGCGCAAATCCACTCTCCTCGAACACATGATTGCCCAAGACATCGCCCAGGGCGAAGGGATAACGCTTCTTGATCCCAAGGGCGACCTTGCCGAAACCGTCCTTTACCGAATTCCGCCCAACCGCATGAATGACTGCATTTATATCGACATCGCGGACCCCGTTCCCATTGACTTCATGTCGTACAACTCGGAGCAGGAACTCCAGACCCTTCTCGCAAATCTGAATGAAACATTTCTCCGCTTTTCCACTATGACCTCCGGCGACCAGTGGCTTTCTATTCTCCGCTGGACGATCTACACGTTGCTTGTCGCACAACATACCTCGTTCCTCGACATCTACTATTTCTTTGCGCGGCAGGATCGCCACGAGCAGATTTTCGAGAGAGTCAAAGAAAAAAATGTTCGAGGACAGTACACCGACATCATCCACTACTGGGAAGAAGAATTTCCCAAGCTAAAATCGCCGAGAGAAGGCCGATCCTTACGCGCATGTCGCCTTTCACCACTTCCGCGCCCCTCAAGAAGATCCTCGGGACTCCCGACGCGAAACTTAATATTTTCGATTGCATGGAGACCAAGAAAATCCTGATCGTCAAACTCTTGGGGGTCGGCCGACAAAACGGCAATCTTGTAGGAACACTCCTCACCTCGAAAGTCCTGCAGTCAGCATTTAGCAGACAAAAGCAACCCCGTCCCGACCGGGTTCCGCATTTCTTCTATGCAGACGAATTTCAGAATTTTCAAACGCCTGATTTTGAGGACATCCTCGCTGAAGCGGGCGGATTCAAGCTCGCCCTCACGCTTGCCAACCAGGGGTTCTATCAGCTTGACAGCAAGATAAAGCAGGCCGTCTTTACGAACGTCACGGCGGCGCGAATCGCCTTCTGCCTCAATCATGAAGACGTGAGCAACTGGAAACACTACCTGCCTTCCGACAAAGAAAGCCCCGGCTACTTCTCTCCCGATTACCTTGCCAAGCTTCCGCCCTATACCGCTTTTTTTGCGATTACGGGCTTACGCCCCGTCATCTGCTCAACGCTCGAACCGCTTCCGCCTCCCAACCAGATTCAGAAAGACAATGCGGCTACGATCCGCGCGAAGACTCATGAGATTTATGACCCACCCGCCGCCACTTTTGCTGAAAACAGCCCGATACGCACTGTGGACAAAACGGCTGGTAACACTACCGAAACCGTGCTTGAGTTAGAGCAAGATGCAAGCACAGACGGAAACGCCGAAACCCCCACAAATCTTCTATCCAACCCCGCTAAAAAAGCAGGTCCTCGAAAACCTCGCTAACTTCTACGCACTCACCATCAAAGACCTCTCCTCCCTCGTCTACTCCGAAACAAACGAAACTCATGAGGCTTCCTTGCGCCGGTGCCTGGGCAAGCTCGAAGCTGCGGGCCTCGTGAACCGCATCTCCTACCGCCCGGATGATTACGACTACGGCACGTTGCCTTACGCCTGCGGACTGAGCTTTGACGGGGTCTTATGGGCGCAGGAGAATTTCCAGTGGACCGACCCCAAGGAACTCATCAAAGACCACTCCCCGCTCACCTTGGAACACGAGATCAAGCGCGCCCGATTCCACATGAAGATCGTCGAGATGTGCGACCAGCATGGCTTCGAACTCTTCTGGAAGAAGACTGACCTGAACCATACCGTCAAGCCCGACGATGTTTTCGCAATCAAGCGGCAGGAGAAGACTACCTACTACTTCTTCGAGCTGGAGAACAAACGGAAGTCGTTCAAAGAGATGCTCGAAAAATACAAGCGGTATGAGGAGTATTACGGCACCCAAAAATGCAAAGACGAATGGAAAGACTTTAAGACCTTCACCGTTGTGACGCAGATCAGGACGGAGGAGGCGCGGCAGAATATTTTGAAGTTTCTCGCCGGAGAGCCGGTGACCGAGTATCGAGGTGGGAAAGGAAGCGCGATCGTGAATCCCACGCCGATCAAGCGGAGCAATTTTTGGTTTGCGATGGAAGTAGAGCCATTTTCCTTTCTGACACCGAAAGATTATCAAAAGGTCGCATATTCATTCCTCCAATGAAAAAAATCGACGCACGAGCCGATGTTCCTGTGCAAATGTTTATTCGGATAACGCGCTATGTCGGCGATCCCCGTGAACGGGCAAAGCTTGTCGCTAAAGACGATCAAGGCCGAGAGTTTGCTTTTACATACGACGATTACCACGACGAAGCTCAAGACTTAACTGTTTGCGATCTCCCCACCTCGACATCTTCCGTAGAAATGCCAAGCTAAGAAGCTTTACGGCAGTTTCGACACTATCACGCCGTTCTGGTCTAGAAGTCCCAAATCGTAGTCCGTCGCGTTCTGAATTTCCATCGTCGTCGAGTTTTGCCTGTGCACCACAAGGCGACGTGTCGAAACAAAATGCTCTGCCTTTGGGAAAAGATCACTTTGGTCGAGTCTCTGTCCATCACTGAAAACCAAATCACCGGCCATACAGACATGTTAACAGCTTCCATTTCCCCCCGCAGTTGCTACGATTAAAGCAATCGCGCGAAAGCGCGGGACGCCCACTGCTTCTGCGCTCCCCCTGCTCTGGTGAAGGGCAGCGGAGAGCGCGGGATCTTGGGCTTCGTTCTCTGAGAGCTGGCAGATTTTGCAGGGAGGAGCTGGCGCTGCAACGCACGGCCTACGAGCTACGCCTTAAAGCTCTCTGCCAGCCCTTAGAAAATGAACATCGACCTCGGGATAACCCTCACTAGCCTCAGTGAAAAGACCTTCAGCATCGACCTCGACCGTAGGCAGTTTCGGCATGGCTGGCTTCTAGGAAAATCCGGCACCGGCAAATCCACACTTCTCCGCAACATCATCGTCGAGGCAATCAGGAACAATATGGGTGTGGCCGTGATAGACCCTCACGGCGACCTCATCTTCGACATCCTGAATTACATCCCCGAATACCAGCTTAAAGAGATCGTCTACATCGACCCGGAAAGCGACCGCGCCCCCGACCTTGGTATATTCGACCACCCGGACAAAGAAAAGGCTATACAAGCGTTTATGAGCCTCATGGAGGCCCATTCAGGACGTGGCTGGGGACCGGAGACCGCCCATATCCTTCGAGGGGCAACCGATGCCGCGCTTGAGGTTGAAAAACATCCGAGCATCATTTCCATATACAAAATCCTCGCCCGCGATGCCTATGCAAAAGACCTTCTAGGAAAAAGCAAGAATCCTCTCGTACAAGATTTCTATAAGCAGTATTTTGAGGACCTGAAGCCGCAGGAACGAGCAAGAAATTTCTCCCACCCCCTGAACAAGATCGAGGAGCTTTTGCGACCGGGATTAAGAGAGTTCCTTTCCCAGACCCGGACACCTGAGTTTCAACAGCATCATGGACCGAAAGAAGATCCTGCTTTGCCGAATTCCGAAAGGTTTGATCGGGGAGCGGCCGGCGAAAGTTCTCGGCTCACTCATCCTCTCGAAAATCAACCTTGCCTCGTTCAGAAGAAAAAAGCGCGGCAATCAGTTCCTTGTCGTCGTGGACGAGGTCCACAATTTCACGGACGGGATAGATTTTGAAAGTATGTTGGCCGAAGGACGAAAGTTCGGCATCCACTACCTTTTCGCAACCCAGACCACCCAGCAAATGCGCGATGAGGAACGGAAGATTTTCAACGACCGGATAGCGTCGGAAACACCTCGCATATCTTCGCGTTCAGGGTCTCAGGCGACGACTCCGAAAAGATCGCCCTCAATTTTGGTGATAAGGACATCGCGGAATCACTGGTACGGCTCGAAATCGGGTGTCCTCATCCTCCAGGCAGAGCATTTGAATACGCGGGAGCGGAATGTGAGTTATGGAGACATGAGAAATATCGTGTGCCTCTGCCAGCGCCACCACGGATATTTCAAACAGCAGAACGGGGCGCTTTATTGGGACTTAATTCGCCGGCACATCGGGGAAGAACGCTGGGCGTGGCTTCAACGCGTGATCGCCGACCGGAAGATTTATCCGATGAGCGCAAACGATTGGGTGAAAGCAGAAATCGCGCTTCAGCAGGAGTTGAAGTCAAGCTAAGTGGTGACGGCAGGCCTCTCATCTTTTGAAATCTCTGCGAGCTCTGGCATTTCAACCAGCGCCTTTCGCTTGTATTCTCCCCAAAACTCAACACGGTAGTAAATCTCATGCAGATTGTTTACCGATTGAGAGATCGTGAAAATCAAGAATAACGTTACTCCACTTGGAATAAGCGCCGACAGCATGCTCCATACCCCTCTCGTGCCAGGGACGGGCGTGAGAACAAACCACGCTATAGTCAAAACGAAGAAAACACTCAAACGCAAAAGTTCAAGCCCTCGATTTAAGAAATATTGTGTCATCCTGTGGGGATAGGTAAAGAAGTAGTAGGCTTCCTCATACTGCTTCCGCATCTCGTTTGACTTCTTGAAGGCCCGAGTTTTCCCTCTATCATCGAGCCAACGCTGTACACGCGGGAATAGCAGGGCTGTTCCGATCTGAAGCGGAATCGACAACAAGCCACCAAGAATGACCCCGACCATTATTGGAAACCACGCTATTTGATTTAATACCTGCATCTGCCCTCCCTCTTGACTACTCGCGCCGCCATTATATGCTGTAAGGAATGTCCTCCAAACGCTTCAAATCCTCCCTCAGACTCCTTTCCATACTCTTCCTCGTATTCCTTGAGGCCTTTGTGGTTGTCGAAATCCTTATGCGCCTATGAGAACTACCGCCCTTTATTACCAGGTGCGCTCCTCCGAAGAAGCCGTGCGGATCATGACGCTCGTCCGAATGCTCGCCAAGGAAAAAGGTGTAAAGGTTCTTAAAATTGTACCGTCAGGTCCATACGGCCTGGATGAAGGCGTTCTCGGAGCTTCGACCACCTGCGTTAAGGCGACATTGACCGGCCCGATAGGATTTGCCGACTATATAAAATCTCATCTGACCGAACTGCAATGAGCCGCAAATACGACCGGAAGCACAAGCTTAATATGGCAGTCAGAAGCGTGATCGAAGATCCCGAGTTCATCGTTGCTATGGCAAAAGCTATGACCAAGAAAAAACCCCGGTGGATGCCGGAGTTTGTGTGGGAGCGGATTTTCAACCTTGTGGTAGATTTTCCGGTAAGGCAGGTGCAGCAAAACCCAGAAAGAAAATGAAAACTAGAACGTGGTGGAACAGACTCCAATGTTTAATCTTAGGACACGGCCTCCCTTTTATGGGCTTTTGCTGGGATTGCGGACAAAAAATCTAATCAATATTTTCGCAAACTGAACTCGTGAACTGTTTTCATTACTTGGCGTATTAAGATCACGACAACTACGGCACCGATAAAGAGCGATGCTACACCGACGCTCGCCGTCTCGACCGTCTGTCCAAATAAACTGAAATGTGACGTTCCCGTTGCGCCCTTATAAACAAGGATCACTCCCAGAATGCCGAACAGGCTACCGACCAGCAGAACGCCGATGCTTACCACCAGGAGCAGCTTCGTGACCGCTCTCTGGCCGTACATCATTAGTTTGGCACGGCGGGGCTCGACATTTACGTTCTCCAAGGACATATATCCCTCCCGTTGACGTTCTCGCCCGGAATTGTATGCTGAAGATACACCCACCACAAGCAATGCCCCCCGCTTTGAAACCAAATCTTGTCATGGAACTCGACGACACCGAGATTCCCTGCGATCCCTGCAAACCAGGATGCACCGACAAGCATTACGTCGTGTGCCGGCCGAAGGACTACAACAAGCGCACCAAGAAGCTGAAGCACGGAGTGAAGATTCTCCTTTTCACGATCCGGGCGACCGAAGACCCCGATTTCGCCCGCGTTGTCCTGCACGAAGCACAAACATTTCAATTCACCAAGTAAATGCCTGCAGGACGCCCTACCACATTCACAAAAGAGCTAGGAGACACGATTTGCCTCAGAATTGCACAAGGCGAGAGTTTGCGCTCTATTTGTAACGAGGAGGGGATGCCAGCCGCTTCGAGTGTGTTTCTGTGGCTTTTGGATGAAGAAGACCCTGAAAAGAAAATATTCTCGGAGCATTACGCGCGTGCGCGTGCAAGCCAAGCTGAGCTCATGTTCGAGGAAATCCTTGAAATTTCCGACGACGGCTCAAACGATTACATGACAATCGTCAAAGGTAAAGAAGCCTACAACGTCGAAGATCGTGAAGTCACCAACCGCTCCAAGCTCCGCGTAGACACCCGCAAGTGGTATCTCTCCAAAGTTCTTCCCAAGAAATTCGGCGACAAGATCGATCTCACGAGCGACGGCAAAGCTATAAAGGGCAACACCATCGTCTTCAAAGATTTCAATGGAGCAGAGCGTTAATAGGCGCTATGCCCCGCTTTTCAAGGAACATCCGCGCTATTTCTTCCTCATGGGCGGTCGCGGCGGCGGCCGATCTACCGTTGCTTCCCAGTACGCAGTAGCGAACCTCACGGCCAGCGGGTACTTCCGGTGCGCGATCATGCGCTACATCCTCGGAGATATCCGCAATTCCATCTACCGGGAAATCACCGACCGTGCTACCGAGACCGGCATTTTCGACGCGCTTGACGTAAACGACAGCACGATGACCATCAAATATGGCCTCAATTCCATCAATGCCGTCGGTTTCAAGAAGTCATCGGGAGACCAAACCGCAAAACTCAAGTCATTAGCCAATTACAACTGCGTCATCATCGAAGAGGCCGATGAAATTCCCGAAGAAGATTTCATGCAGCTCGACGATTCGCTCCGCACGTTGAAGGGCGATATCGCGATCATCTTTCTTTTGAACCCGCCACCTCGCGACCATTGGATCATCAACCGATGGTTCGATATTTCAGACAGCGAAGCGCCCGGATTCTATATCCCAAAGCTCAAGCCCGACATCAAGAACGCCATATTCATCTGGACATCGTACAAAGATAACCGCTCCAATCTCTCGGTGCAAACGATAGAGAACTACGAAGCATACCGGCTTTCTAAGCCTGCTCACTACTGGACGATGGTGCGGGGCTATGTTCCAGAGGTCGTACAAGGCCGCATTTACGGCAATTGGGCAGAGATTGATGCGATTCCTCACGAAGCACGATTGGAACGCTACGGGCTTGATTTCGGCTATTCAAACGATCCCAGTTCGCTTGTCGCAGTCTACCGCTATAACGGCGGATTCATCCTCGACCAGATGCTCTACCAGAAAGGGATGAGCAATAAGCAGATCGCCGACACATTGAAGAACCTGCCCCGCGCTCTCGTCATTGCCGATTCAGCCGAACCGAAGTCGATCGATGAGATTAAAGGCTACGGCATCAACATCGTCGGCGCTGAAAAGGGCAAGGACTCAGTCAATAACGGCATCCAGCTCGTGCAGGACCAGCGCATATCGGTGACGCGAAGATCAACCGACATCCTCCGCGAATACAAGCACTACGCATGGATCATGGACAAGGAAGGCAACAGTGTCAATGAACCGAATCACGCCTTCAGTCATTCGATGGATGCGATCCGCTATGCGCTCGTTTCCATGCTGAAGACGGTTGGTTCAATCCCGAGACCAACGACGGGCCTTGTGAAGCCGTATCCGGGAATGGCGGCTTAGCACGCAATTTCAAAAGATCTCTCACCAACGCGTAGACAATGTAAACCCGCACGGCGATATGTTCAGCCAGATTGAACGCCATATCAATCTGGGATTGTTCAGGAGGAACCATAAACAACCTCATAATGCAACAATAATCCAACTCAATGAACCAGCAACATTATTATTTCTCGGTGTACCTAATGGGTTAAGCCATCCCCATCCCCATCCCCATCCCCAGCCCCAGCCCCAGCCCTTGCACTCTTCCCTGAACGCCCTACACTGAAAGCAAAGCCAAGGTCGATGGCCCCGCTTCATGGTTCCACAACTCACCATCGACCAAATCTCAAAGAATCTCATCGCCGATCGTTTTTGGCGCGAGCGCCGGCATACGCAGGTCACAAGCAACTACGAGCTTTACCGCGACACGGTCATCATTAATCGTCTGACCCAGCGCCAGAGCGTGAACGTGCCGTACATGAAGAAGACGCTCAAGACTTACCTCACCCAGACGAATTGGCCGGTTGATAACTATTACGAGAACAAATCCAACGACAAGCAGGGCGAGCTTTTCCTCAATGCGTATTGGGAAGAGTGCGTTGACCGGCTGAAGATCGACATCCTCGAAGAACTGGACCGCAAGCAAGAATGGTTATATGGCCGCTCATGGATGAAAGTGAACATTCTCGACGGCTGGTTCCACATAGAAGTCATCGACTGGTTCGATGTTCTCGTTGACCGCTATGTGAACCCGTGGGACATCCACACCGCGAAGCGCATCACCCACGTCGGCATTTACCGCTCGATCTCGCAATTGGAACTAAATCCACTGTATGACAAAGCGGCGATCATGGAGCTTCGTAAGTTCTTTGCGACCGAAGCAGGGTTGATCCAGGCAGGACAGAACGCGCTGATCGTTGCCGACCGCTCACAGCGGATGCTCGATATGGGCGTACCGGATGTCTTGAACCCGATCCTCGGCGAAACCTATGTCGAGTTGAACGAGATGCAGGTGAAGGTATGGGACCCCGACGAAAAGCGTGAAGTCGTTGTAGTTGTCGTGACGGCGAATGCGAACCAAATCATCATGCAGAAGCCTTTAGAAGAGATTTTAGGTATCAACAAGTTCACCTGGGCTTCGTGGGCTGGAGACGTTGAACGAACGGATATCTATAGCGACGGCGGCGCAGATTCGGTAAGAGGCTTGAACCTCGTCGCGAACGCGCGATGGAGCCAGAAAGTCGAGAACGGCACGCTCGTGAACTACGGGATGAATTTCTATGATTCGACCGCGAAAGAAGGCTGGACGCCGGCAGGCTACGATCCCGCACCGTTCGGTTTCTATCCGCTTCCCGGCAAACCCTCTGACCTTCTCCAGAACGTTGCAATTCCAGAAATGGAGGATGTGTTTAACGAACTCAACTTCATCGACGAAGAAATCCAGGGTGTTTCAGGCGCGACAGCGCTTGAGTCCGGCGATCCCGATCCGAACAACGGCGGCGCACAACAGACCGCGCAAGAATTGCAACTTCTCGCCCAGAAAGCGGAAGCGCGCGCCAAGAATGTTTCGAAATACCACAAGCGGTATTGGGAGGACATCGGCAACCTCTTCGTCGCCTTGGTCATGGCAAACGGCGACAGCATGGAAGCACCGCGGCTGCACAAGAAAGGGCCGTCCGGCAAGTATTACCCGAAGACTCTAAATCTCAAGAACACCTACTCGAAAGACGGCTACAAGGTTAAAGTCGGTTCAAAAGCCGACAAAGAATCGGACGCTCTGCAGATGATCCAGAAACTCCAGGTCGCGACCGCGCAGTTCCCCCAGAACGTCCCGCTCCAGAACATCTTCAAGGAAAAGACGCTTGATTGGCTCGACCTCACGCCGGAGGAAATGAAGGAAGTCATGGCGTACGAAGACCAGCCGAAACCCATGCTTCCCGGAGTTCCCGACGCACCGCCAGGACAACCACCGAACCCCGCAGGTCGAACCCCGATCCAGATTCCCGCAAAACTTCCCCAGCCCGTCGCAGTATAAAAACTAACCACCACCCAAATGCAAACACCATTCACAAAACTTCAGGACAGCAAAGCCACCGTCACCACGGCTGGCCAACGCGTCCAGCTTAATCCCGTGTCTACGCCGTGCGGCAAACTCACCGTAACCGCCCTCGAAGGCAACGCCGGAGAGATTGTCTACGGCGGCGCTACGGTTGTCGCAGCCCTCGGCGCAACACGAAGCGGAACGCCGCTTGTGCAGGGACAATCGGTTGACATTCCGATCGACGATCTTTCAAAGGTCTGGCTAGACGCCGTGAATTCGGGTGACGGCGTTTCTTATACCTGGCTCTCCTAATATGAAAAAGCTTTTTAAGTATGTACTCCCGGCGATTATCGCCACGATTGCATTTATCGGCGTTGCGCACGGACAGGTATTCAGCCCGAACTATTTCACCAAAGTAGGAAATAATATCTATCCGATCGGCAACGTCGGCTCGACGACGATTGGCTCATCAACCGTCAACGGAGCGTTCAACAACCTGAACATTTCAGGAACTTGTACCGGCGCAGGATGTGCAGGTGGAATTTCGACCACAACGGCAAATACCTTCACTGCACCACAGACGTTTGCTACCACCACGAACGCGATCAACATCGAAGGCACTCTTTACGCAGACCAGTTTCCAGGCGCAGACATGGGGGCAAAAATCAACAACGCTTATGCGGCGCTTCCTTCCGCCGGCGGCACAATCGTTGTTTCGCCCGGCACCTATCTCTATTCGACGCCTATTGTCTTCGGCACTGCCGGAAAGACAGCTCTCCTCGAAGGCGCTGCTGGAGGGGGATTCTATTCCGCAGGAGGTACAACGCTCCAATACACGTCCTCGACCGGTATCGGGTTTACCTACAATGTAAATAACTATTCGAGCGCGGGTATCGGCCTCTCCGACCTTTCGCTCGTTGGTCCTGCTGGAATTGGCGGAATCGGTTCTTCTACGAGCGCGTCGAACACGACCTCAACTGTCGGCGTATTCCTCGGAGGAGCTAACGGCGCGACAGGATTCAATATGAATGGAGTAAATCTAAGCGGGTGGGGTAAAGGACTTCAGCTTGGGAATAATATTTCCCTCCTGAACGTTACCAATAGCGTTATACAGAAAAACGGCATGGATATTTATTCTCCAACGGCATCGGGCGCCGTGGGGGAGAACAATCGCGTATCCAATTCCATCCTTGCCGACTCAAATGCGGCAACGAGTTCCGCGAGTTCTATCTCGCAATTTTGCGTGTATGTCCAGATGTCCGGCAACGTGCAATGGACCTTCGACAACAACAGCATTGATGATTGTCAGCTTTTCAGTACCCAATCAGGCGGCACGGCAAACATCTGGCGTTTGACCGACAATCACTTTGAAAATCCCAACACTACACAGGGGCCGTATGACTTCGTAAAAGGGATTACCGGCCAGGTTGGTTCCGTTGTCTTCGTTTCAACCGGAAACGATTATATGAACGACTTTACAAGCAGCCCTTCGACCGAAGACATCACGAACGGCGCTACCTTCATTTCACAAGGCGATACGGTTGAGATAAATAACAATGCGGTTCCGACCACCAATTTCATTACCGACCTTGATTCAAACGATGTGGCCTCATGGAGCGGATTGACGCAGAAGTTCGCTAACACCGGACAGACTGCAGCGATCACGAACGTCGTAGGAACAATCCCTTATTCAGGAAGCGGACTGGCCTACGGAGTTGGAACCGTGGAAAACTCGTTCGCCACTTCTACTGCTTACATTTCGAACCAGAATACCGTCCTCTCTATTCCTTCAAACTATGCGACAGTAGGCTGTCCTTGGAATACCTCAGATACCGACTTGGGGAAGTGCGTGAACGATGCGTACAATTCGGCATCCAGCACTGCGAGTTCCGTCGTGATTATGCTTCCCTCGATTAGTGCTACCTACACGACGGGAATCAATCTCGGAAATAACGGTGAGCGTGCGTTGCTTGAAGGATCTCCTGGAGGAACTCAGCTTACTTTTAACAACACGACGACCGCGGCAATCCAATTGAATTATGGAATTCAAGGTACAGGAATCCTTCACGAAAAAGGCGAAGGACTGCAAGACTTTACGCTTATCGGATTGGTAGCAACGACCACGCAAGCCTCGAACGTCGGTATTAGGCTCGGTGGGTCCAATGGCGATGCGGGTTCAGTCATCAATGGTGTGAACGTCATGGGCTTCGACAAGAATATCGAAAACGCCTCGAATAGTTACAACATCGACATTGAGAATTCGATCAGCCGGAATGGAGGATACCTTTTCTACGCCGACGGCACAGGGGAGGGAGTCAGCAATTCCGGGGAATCAATTAATCTCATCTCCGACTTCTTTGTGGACGGCGCAAACAACACCGCCTCAAATACCTTCTATCTAGCAACGAGCTCCATATCGAGCATGTTTATCAACGGCGGCGGCTCAATTGATGATGCCCAGATCTTTGACGGAGGAGGAAACCTAAGCCTAACGCTAAGCGGGGTTCACATGGAGAACCCTGGCGTTGCGTCGTGGGGTTCGTATCCCTATATCGTCCAAACCACAAACACCGCTTCAAACCTTACCGTTCTCGGAGGAGCATTCTTGAATGATGCGACAACTGCGGGGGGTAACCCACCGGAATTTGCCCAGGTCACGCTCGCGCAGTTCTATGGAGTGACCGCATACAAGATAGGTTCCCAAACGGTCTCATTGTTCGCGGCACGCGTTCCTTCTTCCGCAGATCAAATAACCACCTGCAATATCCTGAATGGGAACTCTGCGTTTACGACTGAAAATGTAAACTCCGGCGCGCCAGGGCAGCTCGGGTGCTATTACAACAACACGAATAGCTGGACTTCCGATCTCCCTATCAGTGCAGCGAACGGTATAGCAATCACGAACGGTGGCGTTAATGTCGGAACCGTGGATGCCTCCGGTAACTGGGTATTGGGAATCTCCGGAACAGGAGGGTCGGTCAAGGTTCAAGGCAATGTCAGCGCTACCGGGACGATACAGAGTGCCGGAGCTTCCTCAACGATATTATTGGGAACCTCATTAAGCGCCTCGCACGGTTGCATCGAAATCTATGATGCTGTCAATTCCTCAACCCTCATGTACGTTTACTCGTCATCGAGCGCGCTAGTAGACACTTCGATAAGCCCTGGATTCTGCAAATAGAATGCTCGACCAAATCCTCCAACAACTCGGCCTCAAATCCATCGACGACCTCAAGCCCGAGGAGAAAGCAACGTGGATGCGATGGGCGAAGATCCTCGGCAGGGCCGATGTCTCGATTGACGACCTCAAGAAATTCTTGCCTCAAGAGCTTGAGCGGGCGAACGTCGAACTCCGGAAACATGAGAACTCTGACAAAAAAGACGCCTACTACAAAGCGTACGGCGACATCCTCGCGACCATTCTCCGCTTCATCCTCACTCCCACGAACGAGCGCGACAATCTGAAAACCATGCTGAAACAAAAGTATGGAATCGAATAAAGGTCGTAAGCCAACATCATCATGGACAAAATATCAAAACAACTGTTCGACGAACTTGTCTCCAAAGCTCCGCACGAGCTACGCCCGTCAGATTTGGACTTTCTCCGCGCCCGCGAGTCGTATCTGACGCCGGACCAGCGGGAACTCTTCGCAACGGTACTTCACGCGGAAACGAAGCCGGAGAAGAAAGCCAAGTAGTTATCCCCAAGCCCCACACCTTGCGCAAAATCGAGCGCATTGCATAATCAAATTAAGCCAAACCCTGTAAAACAGGACGGCACCACTCAAATGCCAGATATTGATCCAAACCTCCCATTGGAGACGGAAACAGCCCAGCCGGAGACGGAAAAACCGGCGGAGCAGCCAGCAGCTCCCGCGATTGATTACGAGACCAAGTTCAAAGAATCAACCCGCGAAAATCAAATTCTTCAAGGGAAGTTAAAAGCCCGCGAAGATGCTGAGCAGGAATTGACAAAAGAACCAACCGATTCGGAGCTGAAGGCAGCATTCCCGGATTGGGATAGTCTCTCGGATTTTGAAAAGAAGATCGCACGCGACAACTTGATAACGAAGAAACTCGCCGCCTCCGCCGTGAAAACGACGCAAGAGTTACAGAACGAACGGGCATGGAACACGAGCATCGAACTCGCACTCTCCTCCGTTTCCGCCTTACAAGGCAAAGAGCAGGCATTCAGGCAGTTCGCTTCGCAACCCAAGTACAAAGGCACCCTCATGGAACTCCTTATCGATGCCTTCCTCCAGAAAAATCCCGAGGCTCCCAAAACCGTAACGCCGCGCCCCGGCCTAGAGCCAGGCAGTGGCGGCCCGAAAGAATCTCCGAAACCTGCCGGTCTTACGATGGAGCAACTTGCCGCACTCCGCAGTTCTGATCCCAGAGCATACGAGCAGTACATCAAGACTCACGACATCGAGATAGACGAGTAGGCACACAGCGACGGTTGGGGTTAACCAAATCTCAATCTCATGCCATCTCCATTTGCAACCAAAATCGCCGAAGCTTTTTCGGCGAAGGTGATGAAGTTCGTGTACGCGAACAGCGTCTATGACCTCATCACGAACCGCGACTACGAGGGCGACGTGAACGCCGTAGGTAGTAAGGTGAACGTTCTGACCATTCAGAAAATCACCGAGCAGACCTACACGGGCGCGAACCTCAACCCCGCCGCGTTGAACGAAGTGAACGGCCAGCTCACGCTCACCCAACAGCGGGCCTTTTACTGGAAAGAGAACACGATCGACAAGTGGAAGTCCTACATCAAGGAACCGAAGCCCGTCGTCGTGGAACAGCTCGCCTTGGAGCGCAAGAAGAACGTTGACGCGTTCATCCTTGGCTTCTACACGAACATCGCCGCAGGTCAGCGCGTCGGGACTGATTACACGACCGGCACCGTCTCCATCGACGTGCTTGGCAACGTAACCGGCTCCGGCACGACGTTTACCTCTTCGATGGTCGGCAAAGGCTTCAAAGCCACCGGCAATTCGAAGTGGTATCGCGTAGCATCCTACGCGTCCGCCACCTCGATTGTGATCCAGCTCGATGTCAATGATGACCCGACGACCACTTACGACGGCGGCGTCATCACGGGCGCTACGTATACGGTCCAGGCGAATACGCCGGTCGCCATCACGGGTACGAACATCATGAAGGAGATCATCGCTTTGGGCGTCTACCTCGACAACGCGGAAGTCCCCGAAACTGATCGCTTCCTGATCCTTCACCCGACGATCGCGCAGTATATCCCGCAAGGAACCGGCATCGCATTGAACGTCCCGGCTGCTTACGAGAATCTCGTTGTCAAAGGGTTCATGACCGAACTCTTGGGCTTCAAGATCATCAAGTCGGCCCGCGTCCAGGGCGATAACGTGAACGGTTATCACTGCATCGCAGCGAACCGCAATTGGCTCACGTTCGCGGACAAGGTATTGTCGGTCGGAATCGAAGAAGACCAGATCGGTAACTTCGGTACCGCCTTCAAGGACTTGTACGTCTACGGAGCGAAAGTCACGGACAACCGTCTCATTTTTGCCGCAGAACTCTTCTGCACTGGATAGTCATTGATCCATAAGGGACCGTCGCAAGGCGGTCCCGAATGACATCGTTTCTTCAAGGTCGCTAAACCTAATCTCACACTTCCATGCGCTCAAAATCTATCAACTTCCCGAACACCGAGGGAGAACTCTCCGGCTTGTTCGATAAGCTCCAACGGAACTTGCTCAACAAGATCCTTGCGAAAGGTACGATCGCCATCCACGGCGCAAGCTCACCCTTGGCGAAGATGACGAACACGCTTTACGCAATGGTTGATTCCGTTGTTGTGAAGCTCGCCGCCGCGGACCTGCCCGCGCTCGTCGGCACCGTCGTGAACGGGACGTTTAACGTCTTCGTCTTCACGATCAACGCCTCAGGCACCGTTAAGGTCTACATGGGCACCGCAGGCGCGACGCTCGCCGCAATGGTCTTCCCGACCACGCTTGACGGCGAATGTCCCATCGGCTTCGTCCTCGTGAACCCGACCGGCACCGGCAATTTCGTCGGAGGCGCGACCAATCTGGACGACAGCACCGTCGTTCCGAACGCGGTCTACTTCGACTCCGACCTTTCGCTCGCCGCGCAGTTCTTGACCCTGTAACCGTTTGGCTTCATGCCTCGCAGAACGCGGGGCATGGGCCAGACCCTTTCCCATGTCTGAAGCACAACAACCCAATATCCATATTGAAACCGGCAATTCGTCCGACCACGATCTTCTCTTAACACTCAAGGCCGAACTCGGCACCAAACTTGATCGTGTGATCGTCGATGTAAAAGAACTCAAAGACAATGTCGCGGCCCGCGTCACCGATCTCGAACAGGAGAAAGTGAGTAAGGAAGACTTCGACGATCTTAGGAATGCTATAGCCAAATATCAGGACGATACCGACAAGACTATTTCCTCTCTTCAACGCCTTGTCTATACCGGTCTCGGCATCGTGCTTGCCATTCAGTTCGCGCTTCTCATTTACGTAACTTACTATCACCCCTAAATGGCCCTTCGCACCGTACCCTTTGGAGCTTTTGGAGGATTCGCCGCCGTCGATAAGCAGGGCGTCACTTGTTATTACTCCCAAGGCCTCACTGCATCCCTTCTTGGCATCGCCGCACAGTACACCATGCAGAACAAGATCGACAGCGGCACCGTCTCCGGCATGGGGACGATCAAGTACTTCGCTAAAGCGAACGGCGCTTTGTACGCCCAGGACGATAACGGGAACATCCTCAAAGAAGGGACACCCGGCGCTTACAACTTCACGATCGTCCATTCCCCCGGAGGGGTGGTCGTTCACGAGATGATTCACCTCATTGAGCCGACGCACAATGATCGCTTCCTCACGATCCTTGGGGAGCACTACCCGACCTGGCGCGAGGCTCGCGCAGAACTCAACGAGCTGCCGTTGGCTGCTGAATCATGGAAGGAGTGATCTTCACGGCAAGATTCTCGGACAGTTCTCTGAACTTTCGAACACCCTGCTTAGTGTGTTTAGGTGTTGGATCGCAAGGTAGTGCAGGAAAGACAACGCTAAAGCGGTTGTACGAGATGTGTTGGAACGAAAGACGTGTGTACCATTTTGTGTACCACCGCGACCGCGAACTCCAGCTAGACAGTGTCAGCACGCTCTCGGGGCAAAAACAAAACCCGCTGATTTAGCGGGCTTTAGCGGATGATAGCTGGTAGCGCTACCGGGAATCGAACCCGGGTTTGAAGATTGAGAATCTTCCGTCCTAGCCCCTAGACGATAGCGCCATCCGGGTGGAGATCAATTATAGCAAAGGGTCGCTCGCCACTTTTCTGGCAAAATTCTGGGCGTGTCCTCACAAAATTCTGAGGCAGGCGGGTTTCCACAGGCCACGAAAGTTTATAATAAAGCCACTCCGCCATATATAGTTTCACGCTTCCTAAAAGTTGCGGGTGATGTGTATGTGGATCGCGGAACAGTTCAATTCATTCATAAATCTAGGCACATGCAAGGAGTATCCAACTATGGCAAGGTCGAAATCTACCCCCGGCACCAAGGCAAGTCGCACCGGAACGGACGCAAGTACGAGTAACAGTAATAAAGAGCAAGCCAACAGCGTAACCCCGGCAAGTATTCCGGAAGTAAAATCGGCCGGCGTGAAAGCGGCCGAGGTGAAATCGGCCGCGGGAGATACCCAGATCGTCCAGTCGGAAACGAAGCCACAGAACAAGGTGGCGTCGCCGATCCGGAGGCTCGAGGTTGCCAAGCCTGAGCCCAGAAAAAATGTGGTTCCCATCAACCTCGAGGACGAGATCCGCCGTCGCGCTTACGAGCTTTACGAGCAGCGCGGAAACTCGACCGGCGGCAGCGAGACCGAAGATTGGTTAACTGCCGAGAGTGAAGTGCGGCAGCGCTACCATCAGCGGAGCGCCTAGCCGCGTCTGCCTTTACAGATCATGCGGCGGCTTCCAGCGGCCGCCGCAGTGAGGTATTGCGCGCCCCAGATGTTTCCTGAAAGCGTTCTGGGAAGCGTCTGCTTTCTCTTGTTTCTTCGAGAGACTATTGAGACTCCGTCTGCTACCATTGCAGGCTCCTACCCTCGCGGTTGCCTCGCATGGGAGTTTCTGAAAAAATAGCTCGGGGTTCGGCCACATGGCGCAAATTGGCAGTTTCGCACTTCTTCTCGCGCTGGCTTTAAGCGTCTATTCGTTCCTCGCAGGGATCATCGCACTGGTATTCCAGAATCAGGATTCGCTCGCCGTCAAAGGCGTTCGCCGCAGCGGAGCTGTAGCCGAGACAGCCTCTCTGGCGGCGATCCTTCGCCAAGGTTCGGAGCGCATCGGTGAGACTGCTCGCCGCGCCGGCGTAGCCACCTTCGCCGCAGTTCTGCTCGCTTCGGTCGTCCTCGTCATCTGCGCTTTTCACGATGACTTCTCCATCGCTTACATTTTTCACCACAGCAATCGCGATTTGCCCGGTCCTTATAAGTTCGCCGTCCTGTGGTCGGGACAGGAAGGCTCCCTGCTTTTCTGGTCGCTGTTGCTTGCGGCATATGGGTTCGTCTTGCGGTTGCGATATAAGACCGACCCGCGCTTGTTCGCCTACGCTTCGGTGGTTCTCGCCGGCGTACAGATCTTTTTTCTTTTGCTGCTGAATTTTGCGGCCCGGCCGTTTGGCTTGCTCGAAGGCCCAATGCGACCGGATGGAAGCGGCCTGAACCCTCTGCTGCAGTATCCCGAGATGGTGATTCATCCGCCCATGCTCTACTTGGGATATGTCGGATTCACTGTGCCGTTCGCCTTTGCCCTGGGCGCACTGATCATGAAATATCCCGGCGAAAAGTGGATCAACATCACGCGCCGCTGGACCATGGTCACGTGGGCGTTCCTCACCTGCGGAGTTTTCCTTGGCGCGCATTGGGCCTACTCCGTTCTCGGCTGGGGCGGCTATTGGGGATGGGATCCTGTCGAAAACGCATCGCTCATGCCATGGCTCACCGGCACCGCGTTCCTGCATTCCGTGATGATGCAGGAAAAACGCGGCATGCTGAAGATGTGGAACATGTGGTTAGTCTTTGCAACGTTCTGGCTGGCCATTCTCGGAACATTCCTGACGCGCAGCGGGATCATCAGCTCGGTGCATGCGTTCGCGCAATCTTCCATCGGTGATTGGTTCGCCTGGTTCCTCGCGATTACCCTGGTTGTATTCCTCGTTTTCTTTTTCAAGAATAAGTCGCACCTGCGCAGCGAACATAAGCTCGAGTCGCTGGTTTCGCGCGAATCCAGCTTCCTGTTCAACAATCTGTTGTTCGTTCTCCTTTGCTTTACCGTGTTGTGGGGAACGTGGTTCCCGAAGATTTCCGAACTTGTGCAAGGCAACAAAGTTACGGTGGGAGCGCCGTTCTATAACCGGGTCGCCATTCCCGTGGCCCTGTTGCTGCTGATTCTCACGGCGGTTGGCCCGCTGCTGGCCTGGCGCAAGACTTCGTTCGAAAGCCTGAAGCGCAATTTTATGTGGCCGACCATTGGCGCCGTCGTGGTCGCAATTTTCCTGATGATCACGCCGCAGAGTTGGGGATCGGCGTTCGGCCTCAGGCCCTGGCAGGATATCTCTTATTTCTACTCGCTCATGGCCATCGCGCTTTCGGTGCTGGTGACGCTCACTGTCGCCAGCGAGTTCTATCGTGGCGGCAAAGTCATTTCGAAGCACACCGGCCAGGGCATGTTCGCGTCGATGGTGCAACTCACGCATCGCAACACGCGCCGCTATGGTGGATACATCGTCCACTTCGGCGCGGTCGTGGTCATCATCGGTTTCGCGGGGGCAGCATTCAATCAGGATAAAGAGCAGGAGATGGGATATGGCGACAAGATGACCATCGGCTCCTACACCCTGATCTGCCGCTCGTATACCGATGATGATGCCCCGAACTATGCCAGCGAGTGGGCCGTGCTCGACGTTTACAAGGGCGGAAAACAAGTCGGCACCATGACGCCAGTGCGTCGTTTCTATAAGGCCAGCCAGCAGACCTCGACCATGCCTGACATTCGGTCGGGTCTCAGCGAAGACTTATACGTTGTGTTCGAGGGGCTGAATCAGGATAACGGTCACCCAATTCTGAAGGCGCATCTCAACGCTCTGGTGATGTGGATTTGGCTGGGAGTCTGGATCATGTTGGGCGGGACAGTTCTTGCCCTGGTTCCAAACGCGCCAGCGCCGGTACGCGTTCCCGCTCCCGCGCGGTTGGAGCGAACGCCCGCCGTGGCCACGGGCGATTGATAGCAACAGGTCTCAGGTGCTAGGTGTTAGGTCTCAGGTCTTTGGCGTTGGGTTCCGTCCTCAGGCCGAATGCCTAAGACCTAACACCTGCGACCTAAGACCGGCACTCGAGAGTCGATGTCAAATTTAATTCCGAAAACGAAGCTGGCCCGGCACATCCGCCGTTGCACGCAAACGATCCTGGTGTGTGCCGCCGTTTTCGTCTGCCTCGGCTCCAGCGATCCAGCCACGCGCTTCAACGAAATCGGCCACCAGATGATGTGCATCTGCGGATGCAACCAGATTCTTCTGGAATGCAATCACGTCGGCTGCCCGGCTTCCGATGGCATGCGCAATGAACTCATGGCTTCAGTGACCCGCGGAGATAGCGACAGCCTGGTTGAGCAGGGATTCGTGCAAAAATATGGACCGACGGTGCTGGCCGCTCCGACTGCGAGGGGCTTCGACCGCGTCGCCTACATCATGCCGTTCGTCGCGCTTATTCTCGGATTTGGTTTGATCGTGCTGGTGATTCGCGCCTGGAAAAATCGTCCCGCTCCTGCGCTGGCCGATGGCTTGCGTCCCGTACGCGGCGCCGAACTGGAACAGTTCCGCGACCAAGCCCGGAAGGAGACTGACTTATGATTTCTTCAAGCTGGATATGGCTCGCCTGTTGCGCGATGCTGTCCATCGCATCTTTCTTTTATGTTTTCTATCTGCCGGGAAAACTTTTCCTCGGTCCCGAGAAGACCCGCGCCGGCTACCTGCGCGAACGCAAAGATGCAGTCTACGAAAATCTGCGCGACCTTAACTTCGAATATAAGGCGGGCAAAGTGCCAGACGCCGATTATGCGTCGCTGAAGTCTTCCCTGCAGGACGAAGCCGCCACCATCCTGGCCGAAATCACTCGCCTGGAAAATCCCGCGCCGCAAAAAGGAACCAGAGATTGATAGAACAAGAGATTTCGAAATTAACCAGGACTGCCATCCTGACCCAGGGGACTGTCATCCTGAGCGAAGCGAAGGACCCCTCGCAACCCAATAGCGCCGCAAACCCTAGCAAGGAGTCCTCTCCTCGCTCTGTCTCAACGTTCGTCCAAACCGCTTCCACTAAGGCGCTCTTGTCCGCAGCCGCGATCTTGTTCCTCGCCTCCTTCGCCTCGGCTCAAACTCTCACCGGCACGGTAAAGAACTCCACCACCGGCAAACCCGCCGCTGGAGACGAAGTCATCCTGCTGAAGCTTGGCCAAGGGATGGAAGAAGGCGGCCGCACCAAAGCCGACGCCAACGGAAAGTTCAGTTTCAAGCTCGACGATGCGCAGTCTCCGCACCTCATCCGCGCCATTCATCAGGAGGTCACCTACCATCGCATGGCGCCTCTGGGAGCTACCTCGGTGGAGCTCGAAGTCTACGATGTGGGCAAGAAGATCGACGGCATCTCCGTGGTCGTTGACGCAGCGCGCATCCAGGCGGAGCAGGGACAACTCGAGGTGGTTCGTGAGTTCGACGTGCAGAACAGTTCCAAGCCGCCGCGCACTCAAATGAACGAGCGCAATCTTGAGTTCTACATTCCCGATGGCGCGCAGCTTATTCCAGAGCTCGCCACAGCCACCACCGAAAATGGCAACCCGCTGAAATCCGCTCCCGTGCCCGAGGGAGAGAAGAATCGCTATTCGTTCATCTTTCCCTTGCGGCCAGGATTCACGCGGTTCGAAGTGGCCTATCAGCTTCCCTACACCGGAAGCGCCAATCTTGATCCTAAGTCGCTGTATCCTTTGGAGCACTTCGCGGTCCTGCTGCCCAAGTCAATGCAGTTCACCCCCGCCTCGGCTTCGGCTGGTTTCAAGTCGGTGATCTATCCCAACGCACCAAACGCGACCATGCAGGTCGCTTCCAACACCACGCCTGCCCAGAACCTCGCCTTCAAGGTTTCTGGCGAGGGCACGATCGAAGCGCCCCAGGAAGCCGGCGCACAAGGACAGGGACAAAGCTCGGAAGGCGCACAAACTCCAGGTGCCAGCGCCCAGGCTAACAACCGGCCCGGCGGCGGATTGGGCCCGCCCATCGACGCGCCCGATCCTCTGCAGAAGTATGAATGGTGGATTCTGGGCGGACTTGCCGCGGCCCTTGTCATCGGTGGAGTTTACGTGGCTTCGCGGCAACAATCTACAGCTCGTGCTGCGCGCCTGAAGGCTGGTTCCGCAGCTTCCGGTTCATCGGGTTCGTCTTCTTCAGTGTCGATGCTGGAAGAAGACGATTACGAGACCGCTCCAGTGCTCTCTCCTGCTGCGGGTCGATCGGCCGTGTCGACTCGTCCTACGTCGATGTTGCTTGAGGGACTCAAAGAAGAACTCTTCCAACTAGAAGTCGAGCGCAGGCAGGGGCAAATCTCGCAAGCGGAATACGAGAAAGCCAAATCCGCGCTTGATCAAACTCTGGAGCGCGCACTGAAGCGTGAAGCCCAGAGGGCCTGACGTCGACGGCATCGAACGTTCTTTGTCTGTTCGAATCTAGCAAAGAGCCCGATGCTGCTTTCCCCAAACCACTTTTTGCGCTACCCTTACTCCGTTCCAAAAGGAGGTCTCCCATGGCTCAAAACACTCCGGTTGAGATCGTCCGTCACGCTTCTGGATGGTCCATTCTCTGGGGCGCACTTCTCATCCTCTGCGGCATGCTGGCGATCGGTTCGCCGCTGCTGGCCGCAGTCGCGGTTAACGCCGTCATCGCCTGGTTGCTGGTCTTCGCAGGCGTGGTCCACATCGTAGTCGCCTTCCACGCTCACGGCGCCGGCAGCCTGCTCTGGAAGCTGCTGGTCGGCATCGCCTATCTCTGCTTCGGCGCATATCTCATCATGCATCCGGTGCTGGGAGTGGCGTCGCTCACGCTGGTGCTGGCCACGCTGTTTCTGATTGAAGGCGTCCTGAACGTGGTTTTATATTTCCGCATGCGCCACGTCCAAGGCTCGTCCTGGATGCTGATCGATGGCATCATCACGCTCCTGCTGGGCGGGATGATCTACGAGCAATGGCCCTCGAGTTCCGCCTGGGCGATCGGCACTCTGGTAGGCGTGAGCATGATCTTCAGCGGCATCACGCGCGTAGCCATGTCGCTGGCCGTGCGCAAGGTGACGACGGAGACGACAACCAGGTTAGCGGCATAGATCAAGTCAAGTCCCATAGGGACGACCGAGTTCGCATCGGGGACTGGTCAGTGCACGGCAGAGGGAGAATTTCGCCCGGCAAGATCGCGCAGCCGAAAGGCCCTTGTCATTTCGAATCGGGCGAAAGCCCGATGAGAAACCTGCTGTTAGCAGGCGCTACCATGACTCTCGTGCCTGAGTGCAGAGCAAGAAGCGCAGAGCAAGAAAGGATAACTAACGAATGGGAGGACTCATCCCGCTAAGCGACGCATCGCGTCGCCCAGCCCGCATCCCGGTAGTCACCGGATTCCTAATCCTGATGAACGCCGCAGTATTCGTCCAAGAGCTGCTCCGCGGCGACGACTTCGTGATGCGCTGGTCGGCGATCCCGGCGCAAATCGTCTCCGGGCATGGCTGGATCACTCTTCTAACCGCCATGTTCATGCACGCCAGTTGGTCGCACATCATCGGCAACATGATCTTCCTGTGGGCCTTTAGTCCCGAGATTGAAGACGCCATGGGCCGCGGCCGCTATCTAATCTTCTACCTGGTCGGCGGTCTAGTTGCCATGCTGGCACAGGTAGCCGCCAGCCCACACTCGACGGTGCCGAATCTAGGCGCCAGCGGTGCTATCGCAGCGGTGATGGGAGCCTTTCTAGTCACGTATCCCCGCGACCGCATACGCTCGGTTCTATTTATCTTCATCTTTTTCCACGTAACCTTCATTCCCGCAGCTCTCTTGATCGGCTTCTGGTTTCTGACCCAACTCTTCAACGCCGGACAAGTGGCCCACGCCCAAACTGGAGGCGTAGCTTACCTAGCCCACATAGGCGGATTCATCTTCGGCGCCGCCACAGCCCGCCTATTTGAAAGCGGAGATAGAAGCCCAGCATCCTCGCGCCCTGACCATCCTCGCTGGCACCATCACAATTGAGGAGCTAATAAGGGAAAATGGAGCTTTCGGAGGCTTTACCATCCTCCATGCAAAGTTCGAAGAGCGGTTTGTGGACCGGCGTCAACTCGCCTTCGTGGTAAACGATGCCGCCGCCGAATGGAATCCCGATCGCTCGCAAACTCTCAGGGACCATGGTGACGAGCTTTCTGAGGGAGCGCCAATCGTCGCGCTCCTCGTGGGCCCCAACGTAAAACGGAAGAAATCCGAACGTAGGCATGATTTTCGATTCGTCATCGGTTAGACCGCCACGCCCGAGTTGCACCGCACCCGCCGAAACTCCCATAAGCAGCGCGCCTTCGAGCCGACGCCGCTGAATCAGCTCTTTCACGCCATTGCTTTCAAAAGCCCGCCAGCCAACTTCGACACTGCCTCCCGCCAGCAGAATAATGTCGGCCCGCTCAAGAAATGCTCCGTCTTCCGGCATCGGGCGGGCAAGGATCATCCGGCACTCGGCGACGCCGATTTGTTGCATAGCGGGCTCGAAAATGTCGTGATACGGACGCAAATCATCGCCATTCGACGCACCGATGTATGCGGCTGATCGAGGTTTTCCGTCTAAGTTCTTAACTACGTCGTCGAGAAATAACGAACCGTCCGGACGGTGCCAGAAAAGAAGCTGACTATCGGCGAAGGCATAGATCGGTTTGAGTGGAGAGGAATCCATCAGAGAATGGTATCGCGGAGCCGGAGGATAGGCTGGAATTTGGCAGGTTCTTGGGAAGTAATTTGTAGAGCGTTACAACGCAGGCCTCTCACGGCGCAGACTATTCCGGTTGCGGCCGCAAAGGCTTACGCTATCTTTTCGATTTCCTCCAAATCGCCTAGGTCTTGTCTAGTCAGGCCGCCGCTAAGAATCCACTCTCGCCAGTCAGCCAGCCATTGCCAACGAGCACGAGCCAGACCACACTTCCAGTCTGTGCTCTCGACGCAGGCGCCGGGGTCAAGGTTATAGGTAAAGAGCTTCAATTGCCGGTCAGCAAAATCTTTAACAGACGGGAACGGCGTCTTTTTAGTCTTTGCCCAACAAACCATATCGTACATGGCGAGGAAGGTGGTCGTCCGTCCATCCCCGCCATGGCAGTGAAAGTGAACCCAGGTCTGATCGTCCTGCTGCTGATACAAATGCCGGAACAGCGCCTTGGATTTTTCCTGAGCGGCTGCGTTCGGCGCGCAGTGGTCAGTGACCGTAATTCGGACATAAATGGCCCGGCACGGGAACTTCATTTTGGTTTCTACGATCTTTTTCTCCGACAAAGTGTCCCCGACTGTTATTTCCGAGTAGCCCGTGGGCACAAGATGCTGTGCAGACTTGCTGGTCTGATCGAGGCAGAATATTTGTGCAGTGCCCATACCGGGCGCTGAAATACCTTGAATCTTGCTGGCTTCGTCCTGCAAAATCCATGCCTCCGATTGGCCAACGTTGGACCAGTCCATGTCGGCATACCAGGAAACCGCTCGATTGTCGAAGAACACATGCGACTCCTGCCGGAGATCGACAATGTACAATCGCCCACTTGGATTGACTTCGACGGCAACCGATTGCAGCACATCGTAAAACGGCTGAAAGTCGAGTTGCCGGCTGCCCGACGCCCTCAGATCGATGCTCGTGCCCTCCCGGAAATGGGTGGCCTGGCCGGGCGGGTAGTCGTAGATCAAGTAGCTCCCAGTACGGTACGGTTCACGCAGCGGCAATTTTGTACTGATGGGAATCTTGCAGTCGGGTGTTTCAGGCAGCATGGAGATGAATACCTCCGATGTGGCGGGTCCACGTGCACAATCCTTCTACCACATTCCAGAAAACGATGCACGGGGCTCAAGGCCAATATTTTCAGCGGCGTGCGAGGTGCTCGCCTGCCTATCCGAGCCTGCATTTCTGCCGCGACCGTTTCTCATGCATCTCCCCACCGGCCGCAACATCTAATTGCTGGATATACCTATGGGAAACACATTTAAAACGGCGTTTCTGCTGACTGCATTAACGCTGCTTCTGATGTTCTTTGGCCGCTATTTCGGCGGCGAGAACGGAATGATTCTGGCGCTGGTCTTTGCCGCCGTGATGAATTTCGTATCCTATTTCTACTCCGACAAGATTGCGCTGGCGATGTATCGTGCGCAGCCGGTGACGCGCGAGCAACTGCCTCGGGCTTATGCGGCGGTGGAACGGCTGGCGCCGAAGATGGGCATTCCGATGCCGAAGATGTATGTGATCCCGACGGAGTCGCCGAATGCGTTTGCCACGGGGCGAAACCCGAATCACGCGTCGGTCGCCGTGACGCATGGGATTTTGGGGCTGTTGACCGATGAAGAGCTGGAAGGCGTGCTGGCGCACGAGCTGGGCCACGTGAATAATCGTGACATTCTAATCAGCTCGGTGGCGGCGACAATTGCTGGTGCGATCACCATGCTGGCGAGCATGGGGCGCTTCGCCATGATTTTTGGCGGCATGGGCGGAGGCGGACGCGACGAGCGGCGTGGAGGCGGGCTTTCGGCGCTGTTTATGCTGATTGTGGCTCCGATTGCGGCGAGCTTGATTCAGCTGGCCGTATCGCGCTCGCGCGAGTATCAGGCGGACGCTACGGGAGCGCACTTTACGGGGAATCCTTATGCGCTGGCCAGCGCGCTGCAGAAGCTGGACACTTATTCGCGGCGCATGCCGATGGCCGCCACGCCTTCGACAGCGCATCTTTTTATCATCCAGCCGCTGCTTGGCATGAATTTTGGGAATCTGTTTTCGACGCATCCTCCGATAGCAAAGAGAATTGAGCGACTGACTGGACGGCCGGCGGAGTTTATGCAGTAAGAAGCTGCTCGCTTCTGGCTCCTGGCTTAAAGCCTACGCAAGAAATGTTTGGGCTCGCGTTCTGAATTCGTGGCGCTGCAGACCAAACCAAGATTCCTCGCTTCGCTCGGAATGACAAATGCCGAGGGGCTGGAAGCTGATGGAACGCGATGTTGAGCTAGGAGCTAGGAGCCAGCAGCTAGAAGCTGAAGTTCTGTGACATCGGTAACTCCGCCGCGAGTGCGCTAGATAGTAGAATCCAGCCAATGTCTCCTGAGACCGCGATCGCCGTATCCCGCAAAGCTGCTGAGCTGGAAAAAGCGCTTCGCCGTGTGATTCGCGGCAAGGACGATGTCGTGCGGCTGGCGCTGGTCTGCATTTTTGCGCGTGGCCATCTGCTGATTGAGGGCGTGCCGGGCGTGGGAAAAACCACGCTGGGCCAGGCTCTGGCGCGCGCCATCGATTGCACGTTTCAACGCTTGCAGTTCACCAGCGACATGCTGCCCTCCGACGTGCTGGGGATTTCGGTGTACTCCTCTCTGGATCAGGAATTTGAGTTTAAACGTGGTCCGGTTTTTACCAATGTGCTGCTGGCAGATGAGATCAACCGGACAACGCCGAAGACGCAATCTGCATTGCTGGAGGCGATGAACGAGGGGCAGGTCACAGTGGACGCGCATTCGTATGAGTTGCCGCAGCCGTTTCTGGTGATCGCCACGCAGAATCCAGTGGAGCATCATGGGACTTATCCTCTTCCGGAGTCGCAGCTGGATCGATTTTTGATGCGGGTGAGGATGGGATATCCGGAGGCGGCGGCCGAGCGCGAGATTTTGCGCTCGGAGGCGGGCGCGGGAGTGTTGCAGGATCTACGGCCGGTTCTTACTGGAGCCGATGTGCTGGAGATGCAAGAAGCTGTAAAGCACATTCGCGTGGACGAATCGCTTGTGACTTATGCGCTGGAGATTGTGCGGCGGACGCGGGAGTCAGAATATTTGTCGTTGGGAGTTTCACCCCGCGGCGCGCAGGCGCTTTATCGCGCGGCCCAGGCGATGGCGTTCCTGGATGGGCGCAGCTTCTGCACTCCGGAAGATTTTAAGCCGCTGGCCGTGCCGGTGTTTGCCCATCGCGTGGTGGTTAACGGAGGTTATGCCTCGACGCTGAAGAAGTCTGAGCAGGCCGATCAGGTGCTGCGCGAGATTGTGGAGAACGTGGCCGTGCCAGTGTAGGAACGAGTACCTAGTACCGAGTACCCAAACCGCGGTTTCCAAACGGTGATCTCGGAACTAAGGACTGGGTACCGGGTACTAGGTACTGGGTCCTCGGCATTCATCGCGGGATATAATTCTCCGCTATGTCCTTCCTGCGTTTTCTCATGCTGTTATCACTCGTCTGCTGGATTGGCGGGCTCATCTTTTTCGCTTTCGTGGTTGCGCCTACGGCTTTTTCAGTTCTTCCCACGAGTCATCTTGCTGGCAACGTGGTGGGCCGCTCTCTGGGTAAGTTGCACTGGATTGGTTTGATCTCCGGCATCGTCTTCCTGGTCAGTTCCCTGCTCTACAGCCGTTTTACCGATGGGACGGCGCATGCATTTGCGGTGCGGCATGTGCTGTTATGCCTGATGCTGGCACTAACGTTGATCTCGCAGTTTGGGATCATCCCGCGAATGGATGCGCTGCGGGCGTCGTTGGGTGAGGTCCGATCCGTGCCGCTGGATAATCCTGAGCGGGTTCAGTTCGATGCACTGCACGTGTGGTCGACGCGGGTGGAAGGTGCTGTGCTTTTGTTGGGGCTGGTGGTGGTTTATCTCACGGCGAAGCAATTTGGATTGCGCTAGGATAGGCACATGAATTCGTCAGGCGATTCAATCCACTGCACGATCGCGCCCTGGCTGGCGGTTCGCGATGGTGAGCAAGCGCTTTGCTTCTACTGCGAGGCATTCGGCGCGAAGGTAGTTTACCGGCTGGAGGATCCCGGTGCCGGAGTCGTGGCGCGGCTCTCCGTTAATGGTGCGGAGTTTTGGCTCAGCGATGGCCAGCCTGCTGAGTCAGCCGCAGAGTCCCTCGGGGGTGGTTCGATCCGAATGATCTTAACCGTGGCGGACCCTGATCCGGTTTTCAAGCTGGCACTCGCGGCGGGCGCCTCAGAGATATTTCCGGTTGGCGAGGAACATGGCTGGCGATTGGGACGCCTGGTGGACCCCTTCGGCCTTCATTGGGAGATTGGCCATCCTCTTCGGTCTTAGTCCCATTCGCAAGGTGGCATCCAAAGTAAAATCCACATGCTCGCATTGGGCAATATCGGCTTCTTCGTTTATTCTGAAGAGTTGTCTGACAGTCGCTGAAGCTACCGTGCCGTCCCAATAAGAAATCTGTAGTGAAAACTCCTCTTGAAGCCGCTGATGGCCAGGGGTGCAAGGGATTCTTCGCTTCGCTCAGAATGACAGAGTAGAGAAAAAATGAAAACTGGAATTATCGGCCTGCCTCAGGTAGGCAAGACGTCGTTGTTTCGCATTCTGACCAAGGCGCATCTTTCGGATTCGGCTCGCGCCAATCCGCGCGAGGCGCACATTGGCGTAGCCAAGGTTCCAGACGACCGTTTGGATCGGCTGGCCGCGCTTTACAATCCGAAGAAGCTGACGCACACCTCGGTGGAGTATGTCGATGTCGGTGCGATCGGGCAGGAAGCGTTGAAGGACAGCGCTTACGCGGCGCATCTGCGCAATGTGGACGCCCTCGCGCATGTGGTGCGTGTGTTTGAAGATCCGTCCGTGCCGCACGCCGGGGAGATCGATCCGCTAAAAGACATCAAGAACGTGGAATTCGATCTATTGGTCAGCGATCTCGGCCAAATCGAGAAGCGGTTGGAGCGGCTGGAAAAAGACTTGAAGAAGATGAAGACACCGGAACTCGAAAAAGAATTCGAGTTGCTAAAGCGGGCGAAGTTGCAGGTGGAATCCGACAAGCCTTTGCGCGAAATGGAGATGACCGCCGAGGACAAGAAACGTATTAAGGGTTTCATGTTCCTGAGCGAGAAGCCAATTTTTTACGTGCTGAATATCGGCGAGTCGACTGAACTTGGCAAGGAACTCGATGAAGCGGTGAGCAAATATAAGCTGACTAAAATTGCGGCGCGGCAAAATGCAGCGGCAACAGCCATCTGCGGAAAAGTCGAAGCCGAACTCGCCGAGATGAGCGACGCAGATGCAGCAGAATTTCTTTCGAGCTACGGGCTCACCGAGAGCGGCCTCACCCGACTGATTCGAACCACCTACAAATTGCTCGGACTGATTTCGTTTTTTACTGCTGGCGAAGACGAATGCCGCGCCTGGCAGGTTCCAGCCCATTCGCGCGCTCAGGAAGCCGCGGGCGCGATCCACTCAGATCTGGAAAAACATTTCATCCGCGCTGAAACAATCCGCTGGGATCAACTGCTGGAGGCCGGTTCAGAAGCCAACGCCCGCGCCAAAGGCACGCTGCGCCTGGAAGGCAAGGACTATATCGTGCAGGACGGCGACGTGATGCATATCCGGCACAGCGGCTAGTTCTCAAGTTCCGAGTCTCGAGTCCCGAGTATCCCTCGCGGCGTCAGAGCAACGGGAACGTGCAGGTTTCTGCGTTCTATTTTAGGAATTGAAATCGAATTTCGGGGTTTTAACTGGCCGGCTCCTTTATCCATACTTGTAGGCTGAATTGGTGGCCCGACACTACAAAGATTTCATTGCGTGGCAGAAATCGATGGACCTGGTGTCCGCGCTTTATGACGCGACTGAATCATTTCCCAAGCGCGAAATATTCAGCCTGACCGATCAAATGCGCCGCGCCGCCGTTTCGGTGCCAAGCAACATCGCTGAGGGACAAGCCCACTACACTGATCGCGAGTTTCGCCATTTTCTTCGCCTCTCGCGCGGCTCACTTGCCGAACTCGAGACCCAGGTCCTTATTGCGCGCCAAAGAAATTACCTTTCCGAATCTCAGGCTGCGGACTTCTGAAGCGAACCGACGAAGTAAGCCGCATTCTAAGCGGCCTCATCAGCTCACTCGGACAGCAGGCAAGTTGACGGCATTCCTCCGGAATCGATACCTTTACTCGGGGCTCGCGACTCAGGACTCAAAACTCAATGCATCCAATTGCCACCAGCGTATTGCTCGGCCTCACCGCCGCTGCCGCGAACGTCTTCGGCGGCGCGATTATTGTCCAGCGGAACTGGGAGCGGCGCTATCTCCGCTACTTCGTCGCCTTGGGTGCCGGCTTCATGCTGGCCACGGCATTGGTTGAAATGGTTCCGGAAAGTCTGGAACTGCGCGGTAAGTCGGCCGCGTATTTGATTCTGCTCGGCTACCTCATCATCCACTTCTTCGAGCACACGGTCACGCCGCACTTTCATTTTGGCGAAGAGACGCACCACGATGAGTTCATGCACTCGCATAAGGGATTCTCGGTGCTTTTGGGATTGATCATTCATACATTTTTTGACGGCATTGCGATCGCGTCGGGATTTCTGGTTTCGAATGTTTTGGGATGGATCATTTTCTTCGCCATCTTCCTGCACAAAATTCCCGAAGGGTTTACCGTGAGTTCGGTCATGCTGGCCAGTGGACGAAGCCGGGGCACGGCTTGGGGCGCGTCGGTGATTTTGGGAGGGGCAACGCTGGCGGGCGTTCTGACCATGGCGCTGTTCCAGCAACACGTGGATGCGGGGTTGCCGTTAGCGGCCGGAGTCACAATTTATGTGGCCGCTTCGGATTTGGTACCGGAAGTGAATAAGGAGCCGGGAGCTAAGATGGCTCTGCTGGTTTTTGTTGGAGCGGGCGTAGTGTTTTTGTTGGATGCTTTGTTTCATTGAGTCTCAGTTCTTCGTCGCACGAAAAACAAAAGCCCCCGTCTCCGGGGGCTTTTTCAATCGATCGCTGCTAGTTCACTGTAATACTCACTGGTAGCGACGGAATTCCGTTCGCCACCACGACCAGCGAGCTTGCTCCTGTTTCCATTCCGGCGGGAACGTCGAAGTTGGTGAAGACAGCTTTGGTTCCAGTGGCTACACCCATGGTGCTGTGATCATGCGTCTTGGCGTAGAACACATGGCCGGTGCTGTTGTTGGTGATCCGTACGAGTGGATAGTTGGTAGCGGTCTGATACTCGTCGCCAAAGGCGGCGGCTTGCGATAAACCATTGAATTGCGTTCCAGTAATTTTGTAAGTGGAGCCGCGAACCACAGTCGTTGGGACACTGTGAATGGCCGGAGCCCAAGCAGTTTGATAAGTGCCGGATGCAGTGTAGACCTCCGAACCGCCGACCAATACTTGGCCGGTCGGCAGGACCATCAAGCAGCCGGGGATGGCAACGCCCGGCGTCAGCGTTGTGCCGTCGAATACGTACGAAGTTCCGGTGTCACCTTCAACCAGGACATTGCCGTTGGTGAGAAGAACGGCGAAGGAATCGCCGGCATTGTCACCGTTGGGAAAATCGGGGCCGACGGACCAACCTACGGTTGGGGAATAGATTGCAGTGTGGCCAGGGCCGCTGCCGTTATTGGAATAAGAGCCAGTCGCGAAAACCGTACCGTCAGGACGCAGGATCGCTGGACCGATTTCTCCAGGCGGGTAATAGCACAGCGAACCATTCGGGCCGTAGTTGATGCAGCCGAAGGGCGACGGCGAATGCAGATCGACGATCGTGCTTCCTGCCGACGCCCATGCGCCAGCAGACGTCGTGTAGATTTCTGAGTTAGGAGCGTCCTTCACATCGGCGGTGAGGATGGTTCCGTTCGGCAGGAGGGTCCAGCCCTCTTCAGCGTTGAAATCGGCCTTGCCCGCCGAACTTACCGACTTCCAGGTGAGGGTTTTCGGATCGAGGGCCGCCATCGATTTAGTAAGTTTGTTGCCGACAAGAAACTTGCCATCGGGCAGAACCACGGCGGGCGAATCTCCAATGTAGCTCCAGGATTTCGGAGGCGTCACCGATGTCCACACGTTGGTGGAAGGATCGTAAATTGCACCCTGGTTGGTAAGGGCGAAGTTGCCACTATTGTATTCACCGCCCACGATTACGAGACGTCCATCGGCCAGCACTGCAGAGGCAAAAGCATCGGGAACGTATCCGGCGGGCAGGCTGGCTAGTTTCGTCCATGTTCCATTGACATAGCTTCCGGTGATGTCGGGAGTGAGTTTCCACCAGTCGGAGTCGTTGCCTCCTTGAGCGATCACGGTACCGTCGGTCATTTGAAAAGTTAAGATGGCGCCATCCGGTGGCTGATGCTTGAGCTGTTTCAGGGTTTGTGAGAATGAGGCAGAAGCGATGACAAAAACGAGTGCGGTCAACAGAAGAATTTTTCTTGGCAAAAAGCACTCCTGATTTTGGTGAATTGGAACGACGAAGAACCTTGCGCTCACGGCCAGCCGGGATAGATTACTACAGTTGCCGATGGGAAATCGCTTGGAGCGGAAAGTTTGACAAACTATTCACAACTTTTTCGCCGTTCGTTTTTGCGTGGAGAGACTTTACTCTCCAGCGTCGACAGGCGCTGAAGCGCTGGCCTAGCTTCGGATGGCTACGCAGCCCAGAAGGGCCGTTCTTACGCGGCACTGATTGGTCGGCAAGTCTCTAAGCTCAGTTCTCAGTCCACCGTGTGTTTGGCGGTGTAGCCATCGCGGGAGACGACTTCGATTTTCTGATCTTTGCCCTTCTGGTCTTTCACTTTGATCGGGCCGCCATCGGGCGCTACGACTTGCACCTTTAGCTTTCGGTAGGTGCCGTCGAGCTTCGTATTGGTGGGATGATACGAGAGCGAATATTGATTGCGTATGTCGTTGGAGATGTCCTGGAAGTCTTCCGGGTACTCGCCCTGGAAGCGCGGAAAGTAGGCACGTCCACCGGTCATGGCGGCAAAGGTGCGCATTTCGTTATCGGCCTGCAGGTAATCCAGTTCGCTGGCGTGAATGCCCATACCACGGTTTCCAGCACCACCCATGATCCGGAGAATCTGCCCCACGCTGATGGGAAAGATGGTTACATCCTTGGTGTCCCTGATCTTCTTGGTGATCTTATCCAGCGTAAGTTTGCTGAAGCTGTCGAATCCGGTGGTAATAAGGATGATGTACTTCTTCCCTTCCACCCGGTCAAGGCGATCCAGCGTGTCATACAAAGCGTCAAACAAATTAGTTTCTGCGAATCCTGGAATTCGTAACTGATTCAAGGCGCCATAGACCGCCTTTTTGTCCTGAGTGAAATCCGCAAGGATGTGGGGTTGCATGTCGTAATAGGTAACTGCAATCCAGTCGTCTTTCCTGAGTGTATTGGCGAAGGCATAGGAAGCCTGTAGCGCCTCCAGCATGAACGAGTACCTGGTGGAGGCGAATTCCACAAGAAGCACCGCGGTGATGGGTGCTGGCGTTACGTTGAAGTTCGTGATCTGCTGGGGCTCACCGTCTTCAAAAAGCCGGAAGTTATCTTTTTTCAGGCCTGGGACAAACTGGCCGTTCTTCGTGGTTACCAGAACATCGACATTTACCAGCGGCACGTTCAGTTTAATCGAGTAATCGGGCATACCCTCAACAGGCTTGGCTGTGGGTGGAGGCGGCGGGGGTGGCGCTTCATCGGGATTCTTCTTGGGAATGGTGTAGGGTCCAATGCTGCCGCTGGGCCCGCCAGCATCGGGCGGAACCTCCTGCTTGGGCTTGCCGTTATCACCATTTTGCGGCTGAGTTTGAGACTGGTCGCCTTGCGACTGAGCCTGAGCGGGCGCAGGTGGGACAGCGGAAACCAATATTAAGGCGACTGCTACAGCCAGCATCATCTGGTTAAGATTATGTAGCCAAAAGCATCGATTTATGACCAACCACCTTCGAAACATAGGAAAACTCCGGGCGTAAAGGCTCTATGGGAGAGAATTCCCTGTGCTAGTATAGACGCAGGGATACGCGATTGGGATGTTTTGCCCGGCTCCCGGTTTCTCCCCCTCCTGGCAACAACTACAATCTAGCGGAGTTTAATCACATTGCAGGGCGCAAGCGGCCCTGTTAGGCGTAGTTCATGAAAAAATCAGCTGTCGGGATCTTCTTTCTTCTTGCCTCCCTGTCTTTTCCCTGCCTGGCGTCTGCGCAAACCTCCGCTTCAGCTCAGACAGCGACACAAGATCCGCCAATCATCCCCGTGAGCCAGATTCACACCGGCATGCGCGGCGTGGCTTACACAGTGTTTGAAGGAGTAAAGCCGGAAGCCATGGAGGTGGAAGTGCTCGGCGTGCTGCACAATGTGAATGGGCCGAAGGGGAACATTATTCTGGTAAGGCTGCACGGGCAGAAGGTGGAGTATACGGGCGTGGTTGCGGGCATGAGCGGGAGCCCGGTTTATCTGGATGGAAAGCTGGCGGGAGCGCTCTCCTTCCGCATCGGAGAATTTTCCAAAGAGCCGATCGCCGGGGTTACGCCGATCGCCGACATGCTGGAAATCAATGCGCTCGATCGATCGCCCGCTGAGGAGACTTCGTCTGCCAAGCCCGCTCTAAACATGGTCGCGGGCAAGAGCGCCGCACCAGGAGAAACTTCTGCGTTGTCGGCTTTAGAGAAAGATTCCGCGGCAAGGGATTTTTCGAATTACCTGAAGCCGATTGAAACGCCGCTGGTGTTCAACGGATTCTCCGAGCAGGCGATTCAACTTTTCGCCGGACAGTTGGGCGCGGCCGGAGTTGTCCCGGTTATGGGCGCGGGATCGGTTAGCAACGACAAACAGCCCGAACCGCTCGTCGGCGGCTCGGCCGTCAGTGCGATTCTGGTGCGTGGCGATATGGACATCGAGGCCACCTGCACGGTCACCTATGTCGACCCGCAGCGGCTGCTGGCTTGCGGACATCCCTTGCTGCAGTTCGGCTCGGTCGATCTGCCCATGAACAAGGCCGAGATTTTGGCCACGCTGCCTTCGCCATTGAACGCCTTCAAGATCGTCAACACGACTGAGCCTGTCGGAACCTTCGTACAGGATCGCCATACCGGCATCATGGGTGTCTTCAACCGGCAGCCGGAAATGATTCCGGTCACATTGAGCATTCACAGCAGCACGGGCGTGAAACAGTTTCATTACGAAGTGCTCAACAATCCGCGGCTCACGCCCGTAGCGCTGATGGTGACGGTGTTCAACGCGCTTCATGGAGTAAATGAGTTCGGCGAAGAGATCACTTACCGGTTGGCGGGAAGCATCGGGGTGAAGGGTTTTCCTGATGTGACGATGAAGAACCTGTTTGCCCCGGGCGAGAGCGCGCAACCGGCGGCGATGCAAGCGGCAATGTCGCTGGGCGAACGCTTCGGGCGCATCTACGACAATCCCTATAACGCTCCGGCGATTGCGGGCGTGAATCTGGATTTCGATCTCGTCCGCGAACGCCGCTGGGCTCGGCTGGAAAGCGCGCGCACGGACGTTACGGAAGCTCGTCCCGGCGATGAGGTTATCCTCGAGACCGTGCTCGCTCCGTATCGCGGCGAGCGCATCGTGCAGCGGATTCCGGTAAAGATTCCCACCTCTGCGAGCAAGGGGACGCTGCGCATCCTGGTGAGCGATGGTGACACTCTCGACCGTATCGGTCACGGCAACCCCGCGTTCGGCCGCAAGCTCGACCTTGCCTCGACCATTGCCGTGCTCAACAAAGAGCACTCGAACAATCGCGTCTACGTCTCGCTGCTCGAAGCCGACCCCGAAGCTCGCGTCGCCGATAAAGTGATGCCGACTCTGCCCATCTCGATCATGAATGTGATGGATGGAATGCGTGGGAATCAGGAGATGGTGGTGAGCGGCGAATCGAGCGTGGATGAAACGGCGACGGCTCCGCTGGATTACGTGGTAAGTGGGGCGCAGTTATTGACGATCACTGTGAAGTGAGGCTTGGGGTCTACTTGCTCTCGCCTGTACCAACCGCGCTTTGCCGTTTTTCACTCCGCGAATTCTTGTCATTTCTGAGCGAAGCGAAGAACCTATGCATTCTCTCGCTGCCGGCAAGATACATAGGTCCTTCGCTGCGCTCAGGATGACAAAAGAATAGGCACTTCTCTTCTATCGCAACAATGCGAATCCAGCTTTATCCATGTGCCGGAATCCGTCGGTCTGCAGAGCGGCGAGAATCATCAGCGTAGCGTTGTAGCCCACGTGGGCAAGAAAGCTTGACGCCACCGATTTAGTTCTTGCCCGCACCGCGGTGAGAACGACTCCCACCAGGAAAATGATCAGGACCGCGCCCCACGCGTAGCCGTACTGAAAAGCGTGGATCAGGCCGAAGGGCAACGCGGTGAGAAGAATTCCCCAAACTACTCCCAGCCGCCGCGCCACCACAGGATAAAGAAATCCGCGAAAGAATAGTTCTTCCATCAGCGGGCCGAGAGTAACGGCGAAGGCCACGGTGAGATAGGCGTCGGAAGGCCGGGCAAAGAATTGGTCGAAAGGCGTCTCCTTGGGCATGGGAAGAAAACGGCCAAGAACGTCGAGGCCCAGCATGAGGACTCCGAGGCCGAGGAGACCGAACCCCGCCATGCCCGGCCAATTCCAGCGAATGGCGGCCCAGAAGCGCACGCGATATTTCCCCTCGACCAGCAGGATCATATAAACCGCGACCGCAAGGTAGGTAAGCAACTCGGAAAGTAAAGCGAGCGAAGGCTTCTGCGCCACATCCGCCCAACTCGCGTGAGGGAAGGCATACCGGCGCGCCGCCAACACGATAAGGAGCTGCAAAATAAAAAGCGTGGCGAGAGTCAGCGCCGCGATCTGCAGCACGTCCCATCCGCTCCAAACAGGGTTCTCGTTGGCTTTGGGCGGGCGGTACGGCGGTACCTCAAGCGGCGGAAGCGAATAGGTAATCGGCGGGGCGGACAACTGCGCTTCGCCGGTCGGCAAAGTGGAGTCGAGCTGCGGATTTTCGGGTGATGACAAAGCGACCCTTGCGTTCGGACTACTGTTGCGAGATTATCACGTCGGCACGCGCGTAGTTACTGAGCGAGGGCGGCCTCCCGCAAGTATCCCGCCAGGTCCTGACCGTGTTCGTGCATCGGCGTGCCCTAGTCCGGCGTATGTCCCCTAATAGTCGAATATCCTAGCGCCGACTGGATCATCGATCTCGGACCTGAAGAGAGCGAGGAAGGCGGTCTCATCGTTGCGCATAGAAGCGGCTAGAGAAAATCCACAGAAAAATTTTCCCTACCCCTTGACAGTGGTATGCCGACGTGATTAGTGTCAGCCTTAGGCTTGATGAGGTCGCCCCACCCAAGGGGGCTTGGATTTGGCAGTCTTCACCAGCTTCTTCCCTCAAAATTAGCTGCGTCTGTGTGGACGCAATTATTCACTATTGCTAGCCAAGCCCGTGGTGTGCCCGGCGTTAACCGTAGTCCATGCCACATCGGTTGCCACACGTAACCTCTCCGCTGTCGACCGAAAACCTTTCAAAAAGCAGGCCCAAGGGTTTGCAAGGAGAATTCCCGATGAATATAAAACAGGCCTTTGTTCGCAACTTCGCCATAAGACTTTGCGTGTATCTCGCGCTCGCTGTGTTAGCGACGAGTCCAGCATTGGCCGGCACCTTTACAATCCCCGCTGGCAGCGGCACGCTAACGTACACGGCAACCTACACCAGTCAGACGCAAGAATGCGTCCTCGACGGCCACGTCTATTACGAAACCGTGTTCCAATCGACGTACTCCAACTTTTCCTTTACGATATCCGGCACGACCACTGCTCTTAACGGCGGGGATAGCACCCATTCAGCCATTTGCAACTACAACCCAGCATCCTTTCCTCCAATTACGTTTTATGTGTCTGGGTTCCAAATAGTCTTTACGCCCTCGGGGAACACAGCCGGGTCCGCCGCTGTTACGACCCTTACCCCGAGTACATTTGACCCGGACTATAAGGTAGTCTCCATCCTCTACTCGCCGCCCGGCAACCAGAGTGGCCAAGGATACGGCACCTCCACGACGAACGGCACGGTGACAACGATTACGAGTAGCTTCACGTTTTCCTCTGAGCTGACCTTTAGCTCGGGAAGTGAAGACTTGGGGATAGGAGGCAGCGCCAGTATTGGGTACTCCACCACGTCAAATAACAGTAACGCGTTCACCCAGACCTGGACCGACGCCACCACAATTGTGAGCGACGACAATAGCAATCTCACTTATAACCCCACCAAATCGGACGCTGTCAACCACAACCTGGACGAATTCGTCATCTGGCTCAATCCGCAAGTAACGGTTTATGAGTCGGGAACGACTCCAGTGAGCTACACCACGGGCTCTCAGCCCACTGCTGGCGTATCGGCAATAGTGATCGATACGGTCACCCTCCCAGCGGTCGCCATGGAGGCAACGCCACCGGGCGCAACGGGGGTTACCACCGTCCCGGTGGGGTACCTCATACCCCAGGCGATTGCAGGGGAGGACGGCGTGAATTCCTATATGCCCGGCCTCGCCGCAATCTGCAAGAACAGCACGCTTTATCAAGAGCAACTTGCTGCGGACTTAGCCAATCCTACCAACCCAACTGCCATTTGCACGCAGACGAATCAATGCGGATGTGTCCCCAGCGATTTTGTCGCGATCCTTCAGACGGACCCGCTTCTGAATTACAACGGCACCACCCTCACTGCAAGTCCGGACGCCGGCACCGTGGACCCATTAACATTAGACGGCTCCGGCATCAGTATTTGTGGACAGAACCCGGTCCCGACCCCCACTCCCCCCACCGTCTATGACTGCCGCTACGCAATCGTTCCAATCGCAACGGGAAGCACTACCCCGCTAATTTTAACCCTAAGCGGCGACACGTCCCCCACTGAAACGGTGACCGACTTGACTAGTACAACAACAACGGTTGGCCACACCATTGGTCACAGCGTCGGCCTCAGCTTCGGCGGGGGGGCTCTTATTGCCAAGCTGGTGACCATGGACACGTGGACGTGGACCGACGGTGAGACCTGGGGAAAGGTAAACGGCACAACGAACTCCATGCAGGTCACCCTCAGGACATCGAATGCCGACTGTGTGGAAAACGTGAACATCTACGAAGACACTGAGTTTCACACCTTCGCCTTTCAGGTACCGACAGGCATCACTACCTGCCCATAGCGAGCCCCGCCTGGGAGCAAAAGGCACAGTGAACCCAACCTATCGCCAGCCGCAAGGCTGGCGGCTTTTGTTTCGCACCGGACCGCTAGGCGCTACGCTTCCCGTTCCCTGCGAAATACCCCGCCAGCGCTTGCCCCGTATACGACTTCTTCACTCTTGCCACCTGCTCTGGCGTGCCTTGGGCCACGATGCGGCCACCTTCTTCGCCGCCTTCGGGGCCAAGGTCGATGATCCAGTCGGCATTGCGGATCACGTCCAGATTGTGCTCGATGATGATGATGGAATTGCCCAGGTCGGTCAGCCGGTGCAGCACGTCGAGAAGTTTTTTTACGTCGTCGAAGTGCAGCCCGGTGGTGGGTTCGTCGAGAAGATAAAGAGTCTTGCCCGTCTGCCGCTTGCTCAATTCACGGGCCAGCTTGATGCGCTGCGCTTCGCCGCCCGAAAGCGTTACCGCAGATTGACCGAGATGAATGTATCCCAGGCCCACATCGACCAGGGTTTGCAGCTTTTGTTTTACCTGCGGAATGTTTTCTAGAATGGGCAGCGCGTCGGACACCGGCATTTCGAGCAAGTCTGCGATGGAGTTGCCGTTGTATTTCACGGCCAGCGTTTCGCGGTTGTAGCGGCGGCCGCCGCAGACCTCGCAGAGCACATAAACGTCAGGCAGAAAATTCATCTCAATGCGGCGCTGGCCTTCTCCTTGACAGGCCTCGCAGCGACCGCCGGGGACGTTGAACGAGAAGCGTCCCGGTTTATATCCGCGCTCGCGCGCCTCGGGCAGCATGGCGTAAATGTCGCGGATCGCGGTGAACACGCCGGTGTAAGTTGCGGGATTCGAGCGCGGGGTACGGCCGATCGGCGACTGGTCGATGCGAATGACTTTGTCGATATTCTCCGCGCCCATGATCGCCTTATGCTCACCAGATTTTTCGCGCGAGCGATAAAGCTGGCGGGCCAGCGCGCGATAAAGAATGTCGTTCACCAGCGTGGATTTGCCGGAGCCCGAGACTCCGGTCACGACGGTCATCACGCCCAGGGGAAAAGTTACATCAAGATTCTTGAGATTGTTTTCTTTCGCACCCAGAATGGTCAGGGCCGCGCCGTTTTTCTGACGGCGCTCGGGACGCATCTCGATGCGAACTTTGCCGGAGATATATGCGCCGGTAAGAGAGTTCGGCTCGCGCATGATTTCCGCAGGCGTGCCATGAGCGACGAGGCCGCCGCCGTGGCGCCCGGCGCCAGGACCGAGATCAATGACATAATCGGCGCGGCGAATCGTTTCTTCGTCGTGCTCAACCACGAGGACGGTGTTGCCGAGGTCGCGGAGATTTTCCAGCGCCGTAAGCAGGCGCCCGTTGTCGCGATGATGCAAGCCGATCGAAGGCTCATCTAGCACGTAGAGCACGCCGCGGAGCCTTGAGCCGATCTGGGTTGCCAAACGAATTCGCTGGCCTTCGCCGCCGGAGAGCGTAGCTGCCGAGCGGTCGAGCGAAATGTAATTCAGTCCCACGGCATTGAGAAATTGCAGGCGCTCTTTCACCTCGTGCATCACGCGCCCGGCGATCTTTTCTTCGCGGCCGACCAGCTTGATGCTCTGCGCCACTTCAAGCGCCCGGGAAAGCGGCAACGCGGTGAATTCGCCGATCGACATGCCGTTCACTTTCACGGCAAGGCTCTCCGGCCGCAGGCGCTTGCCATGGCATGCCGGACATTCGGTCGCGGACATGTGATCCATCAGCCAATCGCGGTAGCCTTCCGATGTGGACTCTTCGAGATTTTGCTTCAGGTATCCGAAGATTCCGCGGAAGCCAGTCTTGCCGCGTCCGGATTCGCCGTTCAAGAACAGGTCCTGAATCTTCTCAGGAAATTTTTCAAAGGGAGTGTTCAGATCGATGCCATGCGCGGCTGCGACAATCTGCAGGCTATGGATGAGGCCTTGCGACGCTGAACCCGGCCCGAGGCCGCCATCGAGTAGCGGCTTCGACCAGTCGGTAATCACTTTCGCGGGATCGAAATCGTAGCGGCTGCCGAGGCCGTGACACTCGGGACAAGCTCCATACATGCTGTTGAAGGAAAAGGAGCGGGGCTCGAGTTGCGGCACGCTGATGCCGCAATCCGGGCAGGCGAGTTTCTCGGAATAAAGATGCTCTCCGCCCCCAACCACCGACACCTGCACCAAGCCTCCGGCTAACTTCATTGCCAGGCCGACAGACATTTCCAGGCGATGCTCAATTCCCGGCTTTACCAGCAGGCGGTCGATCATCACCTCGATCGTGTGATTCTTGCGCTTGTCGAGATTGAGATCGTCATCGAGGTTGACGAGTTCGCCATCGACGCGGGCGCGGGTGTAGCCGTGCTTGAGCAGCGTCTCCATTTCCTTCTTGAACTCGCCCTTGCGTCCGCGGACGATCGGCGCCAACACCATCACGCGGTCTTCGGGAGTGAGCGCCATGACACGCTGGACGATCTGCTCGGCAGACTGGCGGCTGATGGGCTGCCCGCACTTGGGGCAATGCGGCACGCCGATTGAGGCAAACAAGAGGCGAAGGTAGTCGTAGATTTCGGTGATGGTGCCGACTGTTGAGCGCGGGCTGCGGCTGGTGGTCTTCTGTTCGATCGAGATGGATGGGCTAAGTCCATCAATTGCGTCAACATCCGGGCGCTCCATCTGATCGAGAAATTGGCGGGCGTAGGTGGAAAGCGTCTCCACATAGCGCCGCTGTCCCTCGGCATAAATGGTGTCGAAAGCCAGCGAGGACTTGCCGGAACCGCTCAGCCCCGTGACCACCGTGAGGGAGTTGCGCGGAATCTCGACGTCAATGTTTTTGAGATTGTGCTGGCGCGCCCCACGCACCGAGATCTTGGTAATAGCCATTTAGTTATTGGTCTGAAAAGCGAGGCTGGATGGGCCTTCCGTAACGTCGACAGGTTCCCTAGGTTGTTCGACAGTAGGAATGCGCAACTCTACTTCGTATATTACTACGGCGCATCTGGGTCGTCACTAGCAGCGGGCGTCAACGCAGGTAGATTGTAAAGAAGTTGCCTCTGCGAGTTGCCGACAACAAAGGTGCGGGTTGCTGCATCACATAATTGCAATCTAATAAGGTGGCTTCCGTGATTCCGTTGTTCATGCCTCTGATTCTTTGCCTCACCGTCGTGGTCTCCGTGGGGGCCGGTGTTCTCGCGGCCTATGCCGCGGTGATCGGCATTATTCATCTGTGTGGCCGCGCGGCCCAACCGCGTGTCGCCGAAGCGCGTCCACGGCTGGTTCTGGTGCCTACGCAGAGCCACGCCAGCGGAGATTAGTTGGTCCGCAAGAGAGACTGAAGTCGATATCTTACGCTCTCTGACCCACTTTCCTACTTTTTCGGTTCCTGCGGCCAGTTCACCACCAGGGTCAAACTCGGCGAATTCTGCACTGGGGCTTGCATCATAAGGATGCGTTTTCCGTCGGCGGTGGCTTCGAAGTTGCCGGGCTGCGCGGGAAACAAAGGCTGCGGCTTGCCCAATTCCACGCTGTCGCCATGAGCCGTGACTTCCACCGCCGCGATGCGGGCGTGGTCGTCCATGTAGAGAATCTCTTTACCGTTGTTGCTCCACACCGGCACCGCGCCGTCTCCCACCAGGAATTTTCCGCCCGGCTTAGGGAAGGCCACCACATAGACTTGCGGGTGACCGGCTTCGAATGACGTAAAACAGACCCATTTCCCATCCGGCGAAAATGCTGGATAACGGGTGTTGAACTTTTCCTGGAGGAAGGGATAGGGTTTGCGGTCGCCGAACATCGGCATCACCCAGAGATCGAAGTGACCGTTGCCGATGGTTTCATAGAGGATATATTTTCCATCCGCCGACCAACTGCTGGGGTACTTGTCTAAATCGTCCTTATAGAGCAACTCCTCCTGGCGCGCGCCGTTGGCGGGCCGGGTGTAGAGGTCGATCTTGCCGTTGCGGGCCGAGTCGAAAACAATGGTGTTGCCGTCGGGCGACCAGACCGGATCGTCATCGCGCGATTGCGAGAAGCTGAACTGCGACTTGGTACCGCGGGTCATATCATAAATGTAAATCTCGAGATGCCCGCCCGCATCGGTGCGCGCCGCCGAAACTTTCTTGCCGTCGGGAGAAATGTGCGCGTCCTGAAAAGTTCCGGTGTCGATCACATCGCTCTTCTTGCCGGTGCGGTCGTACCATGCCAGGTCGAGGCTGGTCGCTTGCCCGCCGGCGAAAATCAACTTGCCGTCATTCGACAGCGAGAACGCCGCCGCACCGCGAGACTCGCCACGGATTTGCTCGGCAACGGGGATAGGATTGCCGGACAACTTTAATTTCTTGTCGTCGAAGGCCTGGCTCATCAGATTTCCGCCGTGGACGAAAACCAGACGGCCGGAGGCATACTGAGCGCGGTACTCCGATCGGACCAGGGTAGTATCCTGCTGCGAATCGAGGGATCCCAGATGAATGTTTCCACCGCCCTCGCTATCGGGCGCAAATTGAAAAAAGATGAAGTGCTTGCCATCGGGCAAGAACACGGGCCAACGCGGCGAGCCCGCCGTGACAGCTGCCTTTTCCTTACCGATCGCGGGTGTGGGTGTGCCTCCGGCTGCCGGAATGCGGAACATCGCAGAGACGGCATCGGGCGTGTACAAAATTGTGCCGTCCGCGCCCCATGTGCCACCACGAGGGTTCGCAGCGTCGGCCAGGGTTTGGACTGCTCCGCCGCTGGCGTCGATGATTCTTAGTTTGCCGTCGGCGAAGAATCCCAGGCTATGGCTGTCGGGGGACCAAAAGGGAAAATTAGCTTCATCCGTTCCGGCGAGCGGCTGGGCCGCAGTCGAATCCAAGGGGCGAACCCAGAGTTGAGGTGAGCCTCCGGGAGACGACGCCACAAAAGCCAGCTTGGTACCGTCCGGCGACAGCGCGACGCTCATCGGATCGAAGTTGTGCTGATCGGGCGGAAGAATGCTTACGCGCAGCGGCCGCGCTGGAGCCGGTGAGCGCAGCACGAAGCCAATGGCAAACGCGATAGCAGCGGCAGCGGCCACGCCCGCTACAATCCACGCGACTCTCTGTGAAGTTCGCCGCCTCGCGACCACCGGTGCTGGCACGCCAGCTTGCGAGCCGGCCTCGGCAATCCAGCGGAGTTGCAGCTTCACGTCGTGCGCGCTCTGGATGCGGTCTTCGCGATCCTTCGCCATGCAGGAACTGATCAAGCGCTCGAGTGCGGGCGGAGTCATGGGCGCCATGCGCGAGAGCGGCACGGGATCGGTTGCCAGAATCGAGGCGATGACACTGGCCTGCGTCTTGCCGGGAAATGCACGTTTGCCGGTGGACATTTCGTAGAGCACGCAACCGAGGGCGAAAATGTCGGAGCGCGTATCAGCCTCCGCGCCTTCGATCTGTTCCGGGGCCATGTATTGATAAGTGCCGACGATCGTGCCTTCCACGGTGAGCGGCTTGCCCGCGGTCATGGCAGTGAGAACGCTGGCGCTCGCGGTTCCTACCTGTGCCTGTTTCGCCAGGCCGAAATCCAGCACCTTCGCTCCGGACTTCGTCAGCATGACGTTGCCGGGCTTGAGATCGCGATGGATCACGCCTTGCTGGTGGGCTTTGTCCATGGCATCGGCAATCTCGGCGCCGTAGCGAAGCACCTCTTCGAGGCTGAGCGGGCCGCGCGCGAGGCGGTCGGCAAGCGTCTCGCCTTCGAGGCACTCCATCACAAGATAGTCGGCGCCATCTTGTGATCCGACATCGTATAGGCGGCAGATGTTGGGATGAGAAAGTTGCGAGACGGTGCGCGCCTCGCGCTCGAAGCGATCCTTCAGGCTGGGATTCGAGACGAAATGTCCGGAGAGAACTTTGACCGCGACCTCGCGGTCGAGGCGAGTGTCACGGGCGCGGTAGACTTCTCCCATCCCGCCCGCGCCGAGTTGAGAGACTATTTCGTAAGGCCCTAGTTTGGTGCCAGAGGTCAGTGGCATGAATGGGAGCCATTATAGACCGAGGCCGACTATTTGGACTGAACGTCGACCGCTTCCGCGACGTTCATCGAGTGTTCCCCCTGACTGCCGACCTGAACGCTTCGGCCATGCTTGGCATAGGCCGCAATCACGGCGGACTTTGACCAGTCGAGGTCCCATCCATTCTCGATTGCCACAAGAGTATAAGAGCCGGGGACCACCCCGTGAAGAGTGAACGTGCCATCCAGATCGCTTTGATCTCGGCGGAATAGATCGTGATCTACTTCCGGATTTTTCGGCACCAGAACCACCATCGCTCCAGCGAAGCCCTTTCCGGCCTTCTTTGCCGTTCCTTCTACGTCCACGCTGCCGCTTGCCAGAGTCAGCGAAACGGACAGGGCTGATCCCGCCGTCACGGTAAGAGTGTGGCCCGAAACATCGGCCCCTTCGGCTGACATGTGCGAGATGGAGTAGCGCTTCCCGCCGCCCAATACCGTTACCTCGTAGCGGCCAGCGGCAACCTCTGGAAGTTCCGCTTCGCCTTTGGAATCGACAGGCCGCGCAACGGCAATCCCTCTCCCGCCTGAACGCAGCGCAACCGTAAGGTTTGGTGGAATCGTGGGCTCGCCGGGAACTTGTACCGAGCATTTGACCTGGCTCGCGGCTTCGCTCTTGGAGGTGTCGATCAGCTCTCCATCTTTGGTGAAATCCACGCCGTCCATCTGGAGCGCTGAGCCATTGGCGAACAGGCGAACGTTGTAGCGGCCGGCGGGGACGCCGGTAACTTCCATCACTCCGGGCGCGACCCGTTGAGTACCGCTGGCCTGGACAGGAGTAAATCCATCAAAGGCGGGCTGTTGAAGCTGAGGCACGAAGAATTGATGGTTGTTGCCTTCGGGCACACGAAAGAGCAGATGCAGAGACGGAACCGGGTTCAAGTGGAAATCCGCTTCCACGCGCTCGCCACCTTGAATCGAAATGGGTGCCGCGTCATCCGCCGCTTCTACGTCCGGATAGTAAGTAACCGGATAAGCAACGTTGAGTGATCGATCGACGGCTGGCGGGTCGTCTGCTGATCGGTCGGCATCCGACCCCGTATTCGATGACCGCGAACGTGCCGATCCCGACAATCGTGGTTCCGACGGAGGATGAACGGCATACCAAGGCTTGGCATTCGCCGATAAAAAGTAAGTGCCAGGCCTGAGGGGGGTAATCTCGTACGCTCCGAGATCATCGGTCTGCGCAGAGCGGAACTGGTGAATCTGGTCCACGCCTGTGCTGTGATCGTCGTAATAAACGGTGACCGTTGCGTGGCGAACCGGCTCACCGAATTCGTCCAGAACTTTGCCCGCGATTACCGCATTGGGGGCGAGCCGCAGCACCAGGGTTTCGGTATCGAGACCGGCTCCGGTGACGATGGCGGTGGAAAACTGATCGTGCTGATCGTAGCGGGCGAAGATGAACCCGCGCTTCCCGCCCTCGAGTGAATACTTTCCCGGGCACGTCACGGAATTCAAACTTGCCGTCTTCGGCTGTAACCATGGACTCAAATTTTTGCTGCTCCTTCGCCTCTCGTAGCGTCACTCGCACGCGGGCGAGTGGATGCGCATCGGCCTTGCTCACGACCGTTCCTGCGATTCTGTATCCGCTGGGAGTGGATTTTTGAGGCAGCTTCGCAGTCTGTGGCGTGGCCAGCACCCAGGGTCCGAACAGACAGATCGCTATTACCCGCAAGAACCGGGCGCGCGGGATTGAGCCTATCGACCTATTCTCTGGCTCCATATTTGCTTTCATTGCTTACTGACCTTCTCAATCGCTGTTGATAATCTGCAGCTGAAGGCTCGCCTTCTCGCCGGCAGAAACGCGGACAACCTGGCCTTTCGAGTCGTATGCCTTCATCGCTTCCGGATCGCGGTAAGGAAGTTCCGGCTGCCGATTCTTGAACGCCATCACATGATAGGTTCCGGGTGCGACCATCTGGTAATCGAACGTTCCATCCGACGATGCGGAGAGTTCCAAAAACTGCCCTGGGCTATCCGGCAGAGGAACGCAATAGATGTGCGCTGAGGGCGACCATCGCCGCGCGCCGAGGCTTTCGGACGGCGCAGCCATCGGAGAGATTCCCGCCACCGAGCCTTCGATCTCTGCGTTGTCATCGCGCAGGGTGATATCAATCTGCGCCGTCGTTCCCAGCCCAACATCGAACGGTTGGCGGAGTAAATCAACCGCTCCCATGGTTGCCGATGCGATATAGCCACGGCCTGCCCGCGCCCGCAGCCAATATCGACCGGGGGCAATGTCTTCGAGAACCATCGAATTATCGTTAGGTCCAGTGGGAGGACGAAGCGATCCGCCTCCCCGCTGAGTTATGTCATCGTCTGCAGGCTCGACGCTGACGTCTAGATCGAGTCGCTGCCTCGGCATGGCAAAGGTTTTTCCTCCGGTGGAAATCGTCCCGGAACCATTCCAATTCGTGGACGTGAATTCTTCCTTTACGTTCACGACAATCGAATTGGTCGCGGCAAGCGCCATGCTGGGGCCCTCGACCGGCACGCCCGCGACCGAGATATTCACTTGCCCGATCGACGAAGTGGGCGCATAACTTCTTGCTTCGACAAGATATTTTCCATTTGGCAGCGAGCCTTCGATTCTCTGCTTGACCGGGTTGTAACTAAGCGAATACCCCGGCCCGCGATGCCCCTGCGGCGACACCGTAATGTTCATTCCGCCCCTGCCCTCTGCATTCAAGACTGGAATTCTTACCGGATAATAGCGCTGGCCGACAAGCGCAACATCAGCGTGGAATGTCTGCCCGGCAGCGAGCTGAATTGTGCTGGCATCGGCAAAATCGACGGAACTGGAGTAATAGACGGGTGGAAAGCCGGTCGGCGGATCGCCGGGCGCGGTAACGGCCGGATCATTGTCCATGAACTCGTGCGTGAGCAATTTGTACTCGCCGGGCCGCAGCTCGGCAAAGCGGAACTCGCCGCTCGAATTCGTCCGGTTCATAGCCCCCTGCCTCCAGCGAGCGGCGCCGTCCTCCACCTGGCGTGTGAAGACCTGCACGTTGATGCCGACCGCCGCTTCTCCCGTTGAGAGGGTGACGCGCCCTTGAATCAACGCCTCAGGCATTAAAGAGATCGTGAGAGCGCCGCTCTCCGATCTCTCGACCTCGTTCATTCTGTTCAGTTCTTCAAGAAAGCCCGGCTTTCGAGCCAACCACGCATAGCTAACGCCAGCGTTCGCCGGCTGGGTGAACTCGAAGCGTCCCTCGCTGTCGGTCAGGGTGGCGAAGTGGTTGTCGCCGGAATAAACGAGAGCCCGGCCAATGGGATCGTGGGTAACCGCATTGATGACGGCGCCACGAATTTTGTTTTGGGTGGTGTCAGCATCCGGACTCTGAGCAGCAGAGTGTTCGATGAAGAGCGCAAGACTCAGCACAGAGACAATCAGGAGCGCGTTCGGTCGAAGCCCGGAACGAACGGATTTCCAGCGGGGTTCGCGGTGCGGCCAGGTTTCGCGGGCATTTCGCAAAGACTTCACAGCTGCGCTATGCTCCTGTGAGGGCTGCTGTTTCTAGAACGAGCTATCGGCACTCATTTGACTTGTTTTTTTTCGTACCGTCAATGTAAGAAGGCCGGATTGCTCCATAGGATGCCCCAACGACCCTCGTGTTAGCATTTTGATTAGCGCTATCTTGGGCAGTAGTCCTTTCCCGGCGGTATAGGCATGAGCCGCATCCGTTCCATCCCGGCTGGCTTTTTCTCCGCGATGCTTCTGGGCGTTCTGCTTTCTTCGTCGGCTCCCGCGGCCGAGCAGTCTCCCTGGCTTGAAATCCACTCGACGCACTACACCGTCATTACCGATGCCGGCGAGAAAAAGGGCAAGGAAGTTGCGCTTCGCTTCGAGCAGATGCGTGCGGTCTTTGCCACCCTGTTGATGAAAGATCGCCTGAACGAGCCTGCGCCGCTTACCATCCTCGCTTTCAAGAACGATAAGGACTATTACCAGACCGCGCCGCTCCAACAAGGCCAGCCGATCAGCGTGCCCGGATTTTTTGTGCCCGGTGAGGATCAGAACTTTATCGTACTGAATTCATTCGAAGAAGAGTCGTGGCGCGCTGTGGCTCATGACTTCGCCCACCTGCTCCTGAACTACAACTACCCTCCCGCTGAGGGATGGTTCGACGAAGGCCTGGCCGAATACTTCAGCTCGATCCGCATCGACAACAAGCAGGTTGAGATCGGCAGCGACCCCGAACTAAATCCTGTTTTCACCACGGATCTGCTGGAGAATCAGCACGAGGCACAGAATCCGCCGAAATCGCTGACCGAATTGCTTGGTGCGCAAGTCTGGATCTCAATTCCTGATCTGTTCACTATGAAGCATGACACCTCCACTTACAGCGAAGGCACGCATCACACGCTGTTCTACGCGCAATCGTGGATGGTGATGCATTACCTGCTGCACGAGAAAAAGCTGCCGGAGACGGGAACCTACTTTGATCTGGTTGAGAATCAGCACGTGCCGCTGGAAGAAGCGATTCAGAAGGCATACGGCATGAGTGTCGCTCAATTCGACCAGGCGATCAAAGATTACTTTCACTCGCTCACGCCGCTATTCGTCGCGCTCGACGCGTCCAGGCAGCCGGGATCGCAGCGCAACGCGCCGCAGGTTTATCAGTTTCCAGCACCAGTTGGGCCGGATGACAACGTGATGACCGCAAAGCCCATTCACGAAGCGGATGCGCGCGCGTCAATCGGCGGGATAAAAGTGAGAATTCCCGAGCGACGCGAAGCTGGCTTGCAGGAGTTGAAGACGTTGGCGACGACTCCCAGCCTCGCGGATTCCAAGGCATCCGAGAAAGAGAAAGAAAAAGAGAATAAGAAGAGCTACGGCAATAAAGACGACAACGACACCGCCCCACTCATCTCGGCCATCGGGAATGAGGTCGCGCATCGTGCGTTGGCGTGGGATCACCTGCAGCACAGCGAGTTCGATGCCGCCGCCGAAGAACTGAGTGACGCTGCCGTGCTCGACCAGCGCGACCTGTGGATTCGTTACTACCTTTGCGTGCTCAAGTATCGCATCGCACAAGCCAAGCATACCGACATCCAGGGACTGCCGAACATGATGCAGGATCTGCGCGCCGTGCTCGACTGGCGGCCAGAATTCGCCGCCGCCTATGACTTGATGGCGATGGCCCGCATGGAAGGTGGCGGCTCGATGACCGCAATGCAGGCCGAGCGTGCCGCCATTCAACAGAGTCCGCGCAATCAGGAGTACCTCTACCATCTGGGGGAAATCTACGTTTCGGCGAAGAAGTGGGACGCCGCCAAGGCCCTATTCGATCGCCTGAAGACGAGCAGGAATCCGCAGATCGCGGCGGCCGCGCGCGGGGAACTTGATCGGCTCACGACCGAGCAAAAGTACGGCATCTCCGCTGCATCAGCGAGTGCATCGCAGAAGCTCGCTCCGCAAAAATCTCCGTTCGACGTGCTGGAAGAAGACGCCGCCAAACGTGCCGCAGCGCAACAGACCGCACAAAGCAGCGGGCCCGCGGACCGGCGACCCTCCAAGTTTGTGCATGGCCGGCTGGTGAGTGTGGACTGCTCGCAATCCCCTGGCGCGGTTCTTACCGTGACTTCAGGCTCAACCGTTCTGAAGCTGCACACCACCGATTACAAGTCACTGCTGTTGCTGGGCGCCGATGAATTCTCATGCACGTGGAACGATCGCGCGGTGTCAGTGAACTACAAACCCGGCGGCGTAGCGGATGGAGACTTAGTGTCGCTGGAAATCCGCTGACCGGATTGTCTGAAGAATGATTGAAAGCTGTGTCTTCTGCGGGAAAAGCTGCCGCAAGTTTCACCTCGAAATAAGGCTCTGAAGTTCGTGTTTTTGGAAGGGTCGGTCCGAGTCAAGTGATGGCGTCGTGAATGCGATGCAGTCAGACTAGCCTCTTCAGGCTAACCCCCGAGCGAATCTTTCTTAACTTCTTGACCGAGCCTGTTAATCAACGGATACTGTCTGCTGGATCGTCTCGCCTTTCGCAATCCTGCGTACCGTACTGCATTCGTCTTTCGCGTCAAGAGTTTCCGGCAGGTTTTTCGGCTGTCTCTCGCGATGGAGGTTCTTGTGATTGGAATTAGAAAGTGGACTCTTTCTCTCGTCGCCTTGCTTGTGATTTTTTCCTCAGCCGCTCTTGCTGGCGAGGCTTCGAGGGCCACCTCGGACACTCAGTCGAGTGATCTCTGGCAGCAACTATCCAAGATCGGCGCGGTGAACGGGCAAAGCAGCGGTTATGCCGCAGAGGTAGCGATCAGCGGCCAAACTGTCGTGGTCAGCAGTTCTCTTGGCAATGACGGCAGCATGGCTTATGTCTTTGTCAAACCCACAGACGGTTGGACCAATATGAAGCTGATCGCACGCCTACGAACCACGTTGGCAGGCGTGACTGGTGCTGGCAGCGTTGCCACCGATGGTGACACGGTGGCAATTGGGGCCTTTCAGTGTTCCGGCGGGACTTGTACAAAGGGTGCCGTTCTTGTTTTCGTCAAACCTCCGGGCGGTTGGATTGATATGACACAAACCGCAACTCTCACCGGATCGGACACAACGCCGCGTGACTTCTTCGCGGATTCGGTCTCTCTGAGTGCCGACACTATTGTCGCGGGAGCTTATCGGGCCAACTCCGAAATTGGCGCGGCGTATGTATTTGTGAAGCCCGCGAGCGGCTGGAGGAACATGACCCAGACAGCCAAGCTCACTCCGTCAGATGGGGCCAAGCATGACTTCTTTGGTTCTTCGACAGCAATTGATGGCAACACAATCGTAGTCGGATCTCCTCAGTTCTATCCCTCCACAGGAAGCGGGAAGGCTTATGTTTTCGTCGAGCCTGCGAGTGGATGGCAGGATATGACGCAGACGGCGGAACTGACCGCGTCCGATGCATATCAGAATGATGAGTTCGGATACTCCCTTGGCATTAAGGGCGGCACCGTGGCCGTTGGAGCTCCGGGCAATAGCCCAGGTCAATTCCCGGGAGAAGCTTACGTATTCGTCAGCTCCGGCACTTGGAGCAATATGACGCAGACCGGCAAACTCACTGCAATCCACGGCAGCGGGTATGGCTCCCTCGGGTCTGCAATCTGCGTCAGTGACAACTATATAGCCGTCAGCGCGCCTTACGACGCTTTCGATGGTGGATCTGTATTCATTTTCAAGAAGCCCGCTAGCGGCTGGGCCAACACATCGAGCAAACTAAAGCTCTTCGTAGTAGTAGGGGGCAGCCTTGGGTACTCTCTTGCAATCGACGGCCCTGTGGTGGCGGCGCTCGCACCGTTTTCTACAGCTCGTCTTCCAAACGTTTATCTTTTCCAGCTTCTTCCTAATACAGCGCCGTAACCGGATTGCCGAATCAATTTACCGTACTGATGAAGAAACAAGGAGAGGCGCGATGAAGTCAGATGGAGAGGGCAAGAGTCGGCGTTCCAATCGATCCAGAAAGGCGGCTCCACTTCAGGAGGCGCTCTGCCACCGCCTCGACGCCTATGCTCTGGCCGCCACGGCAGCAGGAGTCGGGCTGCTCGCATGCGCTCTTCCCGCGGAGGCGACTACTGTCTGCAACAGCGCCTCGATCACTCTCGCGCGCACGGCCAGCTTCCCTTTAAATCCCGCGCATCAACAGGCTGCTCCGTTTCTGGTGGCTCAAACAACGTTCTACTTCTCGTATAGCAGAGGCCCGGCGTTTTGGGACCGCGGTTTCTTTGAGCCGAATCCCCAAGGAGTGATGCTCAGCCCATCGAACAATCTCCCTGCGGCTTTGTCGGAAGGCGCGCTCATTGGTCCGAGCGCCAACTTCGCGAAGGGAAACTCTTACGGGCTCCTGTTTACCTACGGACTGGGAGAGCCGGGTGATCATTACCTAAAGGGCGGCGGCACCATGAACAAGCACCGGGGAAACTTCAAGTTCGGGCAGACCAACTATGTTGGCTTCCGCCTCTTGTTGTCCGGGCAGTATCACTACGGATGGGCGCGGATTGAAGTTGCCTTCCACCACAATGAAACCTTCCGCAGAATGCTGATGAGTGAAACCAGGATTTCCGGCTATGGCTACGAATCCAATTCGGACACGCCGATCGCCGCGGGGGATTGCCCCGAGGCTGCGGCCTCGAACGCCGGCGTCACGCCAAACGTCATATCGACTGACGACCTCCCCGAAACTTCGAGCGGCGCTCTTCCCCCAAGCGCGAGCGGAGCGTCTCTTGGCCTGTTGGCGCTGGGAGACCGGGGCCTCTCGACCTGGAGAAAAAATGGGACCGACGGCAGTCGAGCTCCCGGCAATTTTGTGCGTGCGCAAGGAACGAATCCGAAACCAAACTAGCGAGGTTCGCAATGACATTTCATCGCTCGATTGTTTGTCGGCCCAGGCTGTTTCCGTAGCGCTGCTCCTCGCGTCGTTTTGCGCGGCTCAGGCCGGTTCGGTTCCTCGACAGCCAAAACCGCCAACCGCCAGCGAGCCACCCATCCCAAGAAGTGCGGTTTCGGTGTCACCGGGCAATTGGTCGCAGCTGGCCAAATTTATTCCGGTCAACGGATGTTGCAATGGCTTAATCAGTAACCCGGCAGCCATCTCCGGAGATACGGTTGTGGTCGGCCAGGAGGCGCTAGGCGACGGAAGCAAAGTGGTGGCCCAGGTCTTCGCCAGAACGGCAAAGGGATGGCAGAATTCTCCCCCTATCGCGCAGCTTAGCGGGCCCGCTCCCACGGAACCTATTATGGCGCCAGTGGCAATTGATGGCGACACGATTGTGGCGGTGGGTCCAATCGGTTTCCAAGGGATGCCGGGGTACGCGTTTGTTTACGTGAAACCGCCCGGCGGCTGGACCAATATGTCCCCCACCGCAATCCTTTCGCCTTCGGACGACAGCAACGGCACGTTCGGCCAAGCGGTTGCCATGAGTGGTGACACCATCGTGATTACCGATGACGGAGCTAGCAAATCCACTCCGGGCGAAGCGTACATGTTTGCGAAGCCGGCGGGGGGCTGGCACAACATGACGGAGACCGCCAAGCTGACGGCATCCGATGGCACGGCGACCGATCTTTTCGGATGGTCGGTTGGAATGAGCGGCGACACCATCGCAGTCGGCGCGCCGCAGTTCGGGAGCATTTCAGATCCTGGACCGGGGAAGGCCTACGTGTTCGTCAAGCCCTCCACCGGCTGGCAGAGCATGACCCAAACCGCCGAGTTAACGGTATCCAACTCCACGGGCGGAGAGCAGATCGGTTTATCCATCTCTGTGAGCGGAAACACTGTGCTCACAGGTGCTCCGGCTTACCAGAAGTTTTTAGGGGCAGCTTTTGTGTTTCAGAAATCTAGCTCCGGATGGAAAAACATGACCCAGACGGCCATGCTCACTCCAGGCGACAGCGCGGCCCTGGAGACCGGTTGGTCGGTCGGAATCAGCGGAAAGATTGCTGCCGTGGGATCACCGGGTCGTGGGGTAGCTCCAAACGGCTTTTCGGGCGGAGTGTACATATTTGAGGAGCCGGCGGGCGGATGGCAGAACGCGGCGAGCAGCACTGTTCTTACCGGCGCCGACGCTCACTTCAACGTGGCTTTTGGAAACTCTTTGGGTATCAGCGGGAAGACGCTGGTGGGCGGCACTCAACGCAAGTCAGCTCTCGGCACTTCTTATGTCTTTGGATTGCCGTGATCGGATTGAAATTGCGATGTGCGTTGTGCGCGACTGCGAAATTGAATCTCCGAAAGAGGATGGCTATGCCGATCTTGAAATCAAATGTCACGAAGCGAGGTCACTCGCGAACGAAAGCCTCCGCCGTAATTCCTGAGCCGCTCTGCGACAAGTTGAACGCGTATGCTCTGGCGGCTGGCGCAGCCGGAGTCGCCGCCCTTGCTTGCGCCATGCCCGCCGAAGGCACTCCGATTTGCAAGACCACTTCCGCCGAACTGGCGCAGACCACCAGCGTTCCGCTGTCGCCCACGGGGCGGGGCGTTGCACCCTTCAACATTGCGCAGTCGACAAATTCGACATTCCGATCGTTCACCACCACGGGGGTTGGCACCTGGATGTGGTGGAATCGCGGCTTCTTCACTCCGAATTCGGCGGGGGCCACTGTGCTGCTGTCGAACGGCATTCCTGCCGACGTGGCTTCCGGGGCTGAAATCGGCCCGGGCGGCCAGTTCGGAAAGGGCTCATCGTATGGCCTGTTGTTCACCTACGGAAGAGGACGTTACTCTGCGCACGGAGGCGGAACCAAGCTCAACCACAAAGGAAATCTCAGCCTGGTGCAGGATAGCTTTATTGGCTTTCAATTCTCCGAAGCCAACCAAGTGCACTACGGCTGGGCGCGCCTGCATGTTAGTTTTGTGGGAGGTCCCAACCGGAAACACACCATTATTCATGTGCTCGGCGTCGGCTACGAGGATGCTGCTAACACGGCAATCGCCGCCGGCAGTTGCACCGGGGCGGAACAATCTGGCGCTGCTACCTCTTCCCAATCCTCACGGGGTTCCTCGCTCGGTATGCTCGCTCTAGGCAGCGCGGCAGCAGCAGAGCGATAGGACGGTTCACGAAAGGCCGTCTCAACCGAATCAAAAAACCCTCCCGCGGGGGCGGGAGGGTTTGCATTCACAATGTTCGCGGTTAGGCGCGGACGACGTTGCCCGCTTGAAAGCCTTTGGGGCCTTTGAGCAAATCGAACTCGACGGTCTCACCCTCGTTGAGCGAGCGGTAGCCGTTCTCCTGAATCGCGGAGAAATGTACAAAAACGTCTTCCCCCGTGGAGCGCTGGATAAAGCCATATCCTTTCGCCCCGTTGAACCACTTCACTGTTCCCTTCTCTCTCACAGAAAACTCCTTTCACCTGGTCGCGAAGAATGAGTTCCCCGGGTTTCCCGTATCGTAGCCCCGGCGAACCGGGGCACCCCCTCAAGAAAACCGGTGGAACTTGGTTGCGTCTTTTGTGCGCCGAAAGAAACTTGCCCCAAAGCAAAAGACTCCTCGGTTCAGTGCCGCGCAAAGAAAGTGCGGCGTGAACTTGCGGAGCCCCGACCAGCGGCCGTGATTTCTACCGACCTACTCAAAACGTCAACCTGCCCTACGTGTTCATTTCCGGACATATCCGGTTATGAGCACCCGATAATAAGCAGTAGTCAAACGTTTCGCAAGAAGAATTAGAGGGTAAAGCATCATTATGACCTTCGGTCATACGTAATCGTTTACGCTGTATAAGAAATGAGAATGCGCGTCCGCAAACTTTCGTTCCTTTCCGAAGGTCCTGGCGTCGACTACGCTTGATAGGATTAAGCCAAGCCTGTGTCCGATCAGACTACAGTTCCCGACGTTTGCGAGGTGGCAGGCCCGCCCGCCGGCCCGCGGCGTTTACGCCCAGCGCGCGCAAACGCAGCGGTGTCCACCGTGAAATATCTGCTGCGCACTGACGTGCACACGTTTGCATTCTCCTTCGCTGCGAACTCGATCCTCTCTTTTTTCCCTTTCGTGGTCCTGTTGATGACGCTGATCCGGCGGGTTTTTCATTCGCGGGTAATGAGCGACGTGGTGGTCGAACTGTTACGCGATTATCTGCCCGCCGGTCAGGAATTCGTGATTCGCAATCTGAATGCCATGGTGGAGACGCGCCATCGCGTGCAAGCGGTTTCGCTGGTCATTCTTTTGGTGACTTCCTCTGGCGTGTTCATGCCGTTGGAGGTCGCGCTCAATCGCATATGGCGCTTTCCGAATAACCGCTCGTATCTTGGCAATCAGCTCATATCGCTGGGACTCGCGTTTGCCTGCGGCGTTCTGGCATTGCTTTCGATTGCCTTAACTGCAGGCAACGTTACGCTCATGGAATTCCTATTGCGCGGCCACGGCACCGGCTTTGTTCGTCTTGTGGGATTTGTGGTCATGAAGGCATTCGCCATCGCAACGAGCATCGCCATCTTCTTCTTGATTTACTGGGTGCTTCCCAACGGCAAGGTTCCGGCGCGAGCGGTGTTACCCATCGCCGTCATTATGGGTTTGCTCTCAGAAGCGCTGAAATACGGTTATATTCTGGCTCTCCCCTGGCTCAACTTCGCCGAGGTCTACGGACCCTTCGCTCTCTCGGTGAGCATGATGTTCTGGGCTTTCCTGACGGGAATGCTATTGCTGGCTGGAGCTAATCTGAGCGCGGAACAGCATCAGCGGCATCGTGTTGGCTAGCCTCAAGAACTGAGTTTCTCACTTTTCTACAGGGATGCTACTGAAAGCAATTCCTCGTCTGCGATTGATCCGGCAGATTACATTCTCCAGTATCTTCGGCAACAGGTTTACTCCTTGCATCGGCATCAGGGTGTTTTTTTCGACGTACTCCTCTGCTCCGGCCGCCACGAGTTTCTGCCGATTCTTTTCGGTGAGACTGCTAAGAACGACAACTGGAATGTCAGCAGTTGCTGGCTCGTGCTTCAGGTGATCCAGAACGTCTGGCCCACTCATCTTCGGCAAGATCATGTCCAGCAGGATCAGATCGGGTTTGTGCTCCCGAGCCATGTCAAGCGCAGACTGACCATCCTCGGCACAGACCACCTCATAGCCAGCCTCGCGGAGTACGCGCTCGTTCTCACGCAGGATCGGCTTGCTGTCGTCGACTAAGAGAATTTTCATGGTTGTGCAGGTTCCCCTTGTATCTCATCGGCAGTTTGCGACCCGGTATTAGCTCGATTCTGCTCCATGGGTTTTACTATTTTCTTCCGTCATTTCCGCAGAACAGCGGTTCTTCCTGCAGAGAATCCACAAGGCTGGACGGTGACATCCATCACAGCTTTGTATCGCCACCAAAGTTAGGATGGCCTCGGTTTCCCAAATTCCTCCGAGCAGACATTGATTTCTGGGGGATAGCCGATGATCCGGCGTCTGCTCGACGTTTTTTCGCTCGTCGTACTAACAATGCTGCTCACGGCGCCAGCGTTCGTGCGCGCACAGGGTGTGGTTGAGGAGCGCGTTGCCGGCCCAGGTTCGGTGACCCCGCGGCCTGTCCTCCCTATTGAGCCGCAGACAGTTCCTTTACCATTCCCAGGCCCGCTGCCACCCAATTTGCCGAGGCGTTACCCAGTTCCTCTTCCTCCCGGACCTGGCCTGAAGCAACTGGTTCAAGCTGCCGGCATCATCTTCTCCGGTCGCGTCACCTTCATAGGACGGTCCGGCCCAGTTTCTGGGCAAGCTCCTGCCGCCACCACCATCACCTTCCAGGTTGAACAGGCCATGCGAGGAACCACAACTGGCCAGAGCTTGACCATTCACGAGTGGGCTGGACTCTGGAACAGCGGCGAGCGTTACCACATGGGCGAACACGTTCTGTTGTTTCTCTATCCACCAAGCAAGTTCGGTCTCACGAGCCCAGTGTCGGGGTCAATCGGAAGATTCGCGATGGGCTTGGAAGGAGAAATTCTTGTCGGCGACAACCATGCCGTGGTTTTCACCAGTGATCCCATCCTGGGCGGCAAAAGGGCGATCCCATACCTCGACTTCGCCCACGCCGTGGGACGTGTCGGTGGAGAGGAATAATTAAGACGTGATCATACAAGCAAGAACGTCACTGACCGACAGCCCACTCTTGCACTTGGCAATAGCCTTCGCCTTCGTCATCCTGCTGGCCGATGTAGCCTTCGCAGGCGGCCCAAAATACGTTGCTGGCTCCAGCTACTTCACCTCTGGCATGATGGGACAACCCATCGTCTGGTCGCAGGGCCAGATCATCTATTACACCGACCTAGGGGATCTAAGCCCGATCCTGCCGAACGCGCTCGCCAACGCGTTTGTCGGCACCGCTTTCAATCAATGGACTTCCGTGCCTTCCGCGGCAGTTTTTGTAGATATTGGAGGACAGCTCGCCGAAGACGTGAATGCCAGCAACATTGCGGTCGATTCAAGTGGAACTGTCACCGCACCCTCCGACATCACTTCCTCTGCCACGCAAAAACCGCTCGCCATCGTCTACGACTACGATGGCACTGTAACCGACGCACTCCTTGGCGCCGGCGCTGGAAATCCTTCGCAATGCTTCTGGAACGCCGCTTACGGAGGCGCGGACAATTTTGGCACGGGTGCGAATTTTCTGCACGCGCTCGTTGTCATCAACGGCCAGTGTGCCTTGCAGTCCTCGCAACTCACGGATGTGGAATATCGGTTGGTGCGGGTGCTGGGAAACATATTGGGGCTGGGTTGGTCGCAATTGAACTTGAACGTGATGACGGGCAATCCGACGCCAACTCCCGCTGACTTCGCCGGCTTTCCCGTCATGCATTATATGGACCTGGTAAGCTGCATCCCGATCACGGTCTGCTATCCCAATCCCTACCAACTCGCGCCGGATGACATGGCGGCGTTATCCCGGCTTTATCCGGTCGTGTCAGTCAACCCGAATACAGCGCGCGTCTACGGCTCGGTCTATTTCGTTGACCACACCGGCGCCGCCGCTCAACCCATGCAAGGGGTGAACGTTGTCGCACAATGGATTGATCCCGCTACCAATTCGCCCTCGCACGAGTACGAAGCCGCGTCTGTCTCTGGATTCCTCTTTACCGGCAATGCCGGCAATTCCATCACAGGCTTAAGCGATCCCCTAGGAAATCCCTATAGTGAGTTCGGATCCTCCAATCAAGAGCTGGAGGGATTTTTCGATCTCGGCGGCCTGCCGATCCCGAACAACGCAAGCTCTGCGCAGTATCAGATCACTGTAGAGCCGGTGGACCCAACGTGGTCTGCTGGAGTCGTCCCCTACGACCATTTTCAGGTCGCACCTTCTGGATCGATCCAGCCTATCGTGGTAACCGTCAGTGCGGGCGGCGAGTTTGAACAAAACATCGTCATGGCTGGAAGCACGCAGCCTGTACCCAAGTGGGCTGCTACAGAGACCTGGGATGGCCCCGCCTTAGTTCCTTCTCCGGGCGATTGGGTAGGATCGCTCGACAGCTATGGTGAGGTAGCCTATTTCTTGCTCCCAGCCCAGGCGGATCGGACCTTGTCTGTAGCTGTCACCGCGTTGGATGAAACTGGCACCCCCAGCGAATCAAAGATGCAGCCGCTGGTCGGCATATGGACGCTGGGAGATTCACAAGGCACAATTCCCCCAACTCTTACTCCGGCTCCGTTCAATTCGTCCACCTTCGGCATGAGTCGACTCGACGCGCAGGTACTCGGCTCGAATACCTTCATCATCGGAATCGCCGACTTGCGTGGCGACGGCCGCCCCGATTACCACTACCACGCTCATGTGCTCTACGGAGACTCGGTGACACCATCCCGAGTCGCCGTGAATGGCGGAGCGATCACGCTACAAGGCACGGGATTCTCCCCGGGGCTGACCGTCACGGTTGGCAACACCGCAGTACCGCTGATCGCGACCAACTCCAGCCAAATACTTGTTGCCGCACCCGCGCAAAGCGACGGGCTGCAAACAATTACCATTACCGATCCGGTCTCCGGCGCATTCTCCATCATGACCAATGTGGTCACGTTCGGAGCCGCCGCGACGGACAAACTCGTCTTGCTGCAGGGAGGTAATCCTCCAACGCCCGTGGGAGCACAGGCGGCCAATCCCGTGATTGTTCGGGTTGTCGCCTCCGACGGTATCACCCCAGTGAGCGGCGCAACTGTAGCGTGGGCGTCCACCAACAAGACTGCGTTCTCGGCCTGCGAGGGCACAACCAGCTGTTCAACAACTACTGATGAAAGCGGAATCGCTTCCACATGGGTCACTCCCCAAGCCGCGGGCGTCGCGTCTCTAACAGCAACTCTTGCACCAGCCGCCTACGGTTCGGCGCAGGCGGTCGTGGCGACTTTATTTGCAACCGCATCCTCCGCCCTGGAGCTGACCACACCTTTACTCTGGATCGCGCAGGGAGCAACTGTTAGTGTCCCACTTACCGCGCAGGTGGTGAACGCGGGGTTGCCACAAAGCGGCGTCACTGTGGACTTCACGGTAAGGCAAGGCTCCGGCTTACTCAGCAGCGCGAGCGCCACCACCAACAGCGGCGGGTATGCCACCGTGACTCTGAATCTCAGCAGCTTCACTGGCTCCGTGCTGGTCAGCGCCTGCGTCGCGCCCGGGAGTCCCTGCCAAACCGTCTCCGGAAACGCAGTCGCGCCAACGTTGATAAACCTGCAGGCCGTATCGGGAGCCGGGCAGATCATCGCGGGTCAGGCGTTTCAGCCGCTAACCGTCCGGGTGACCGACTCGTCCACGCCGCCCAATCCCGTCCTCGGAGCCAGCGTATTGTTCCAATCGACCGTACTCCGCCCCTCAGGAAATAACCTGTCTCTGACGGCGGGCGACCCCGGCGGCACGTCGGCGGGAATGCCCGTGATCTTAGGTGCAAGCCAAACCACCCTGTTGAGCGATGCCAACGGCTTGGCGAGCATCGTCCCCTCGGTAGGATCGTTCACCGGCACGCTCGAAGTTGCAATCCAAGTCTCAGCCGGAGCTACAGCCCTGCTACAGGACCAACTTGAAACATTCCCTCAAGCTAGCAGCACGGGAAGTGGTGGAACGGCTCCACCGCTAACAAGCGTGGCAGATCCTGCATTCGTCCCTCCCCCAGAGCATAACGTCTTGAATGTAGTCTCAAAGGAGGATCGCTGAAGCGTAGGACAGCTGACGACTAGGCTGGGTCCCGACTCGACTGTTACTCCGGCGTCGAACGTCGCGGCCGCTGTTTGGCCGAAATCGATTTGATGATCAGCTTGCGCTGTGCCCGCTCGGGCATGGGGACTTTTGCGCGGTTGAGAGCGATGTTGATCAGCTCGCGGACTTCAGGATCGTCGAGAACCTTCTCGTCCGCCTTTCCCGCCTCGTACAAGCGAACATTTCGTACAACGTTGCCTTTCCCTTGCAGCCGCTTTGCGGGATCGGGCAAGCCAGCGCCTTGAAGAAAACATAAGGTGACTCGTCCCGGCGGAAGCACGATAGAGAAAATTGCCTCCGAGGACCGCTCGCTCGGACTGAAGCCAATGACAAGCCAGTTGTAGTTGTCGTAAACCATTTCGACCGCGCCCGGAACCAGCTTTCGCATTTTGGCGAGCGCTCGACGGCCAAACGCCGCAACTTCCAGATCATATTTCTCGAGGAAAGATTCAAGTTGGCGCTCGGCCTCGGCTGGCGAAATGTCCGCCGCAGCTTCTCGTGGGTTCCGTTTTGCAGGTTTTGCCTTGCGCACCTTGTCACCTTTTCACGGGCGACCGACGATCAGCTCCCGCTTTCTCATTCGGTTCACTTCTGCGTTCCATGATCTTTCGTCCACTGATCGACCCAGTCGTTCACTGTCTTGTACCACAGTTGAGAATTTTGCGGCTTCAGTACCCAATGTCCTTCATCAGGGAAATAAAGCATCTTTGAGGGCACACCTTCCATCTGCAGCGTGGTAAAAAGCTGCAAGCTTTCGCTCACGTCGTAACGGTAGTCGCTCTGCCCGTGGATCACCAGCGTCGGCGTCTTGAAATTTTTCGCGTACTGGTGCGGCGACCACTTCTCATACATGGCGCGGTTGTCGTAGGGAGTGCCTTTGAACTCCCAATCGAAATACCAGAGTTCCTCCGTCGTGCCCCAGCCGGATTCGGTATTGAACAGGCCGTCGTGCGAAACAATGCACTTGAAGCGGTCGGTGTGGCCGAGGATCCAGTTGGCCATGTATCCGCCGTAGCTGGCGCCCAGCGCGCACTCCCGGTCTTTATCGATGAACGGATAAGTCTTCTCCGCGTAATCCAGGCCCTTCATCAGGTCTTCAAACGGAGCACCGCCCCAGTCGCCGTTGACGGCATCGATGAACTTCTGCTCGTAGCCGGTCGAGCCGTGAAAATTGATCATGATGACCACGTATCCCCCGCTCGCCGCGGAAGTTGGTGACGCGAACAGTTCAGGATTCCAGCGGTAGCTCCAGTCGTCTCCCCATGCTCCCTGCGGACCGCCATGTATGAGGAACTTCACGGGATACTTCTTGCTAGCGTCGAAGTTCGGGGGCTTGACCAGGAAACCTTCGACCTTGTCGTTGTGAGCGCCGGTGAACCAGAAAGGTTCGAGCGCAGACAGGGCGACTTGGGAGAGGACGGCGTCGTTGAGATGGGTGAGTTGCCCCTCCAATCTCAGTTGTATCGGTTGCTCCGAAGTGGCGTTGGTGCCGGACTCTCCCGACCCTCGCGACTCGCCACGAGCGTGAAAGAAAAGTCCTGCGGCGAATATCTGAGTTGGAGCTTGCAAAGACATGCGCGTGAAGATCAACTTTCCCGAGGAAGAGAAAACTAGGTCGTCGTTAAAACCATCCAGCACTTTGAACGGTGGTAAACCGAGCACGCTCGCCAGGAAGAGACGTGCTTCGCCATCCCGCTCCGCAGTAAAGAGAAGAAATCCCATCTCGGGCGGTGCCCAGACGAAGGAACCTACCCATCCATCAAATCCTTCTGTCAAGTTCTTCTTCTCTCCCGTCTTGCGGTCATACAGCATCAAGCGGAAGCGGTCACTCTCGTATCCCGGACGCTGTTGGGCGCGGTAGGCGATGTAGCGGCCATCGGGCGAATAGAGCGGCGTCGAGTCGCTGGCGGGATTGACGGCGGTGATGTTCTTGGCATCTCCTCCGCCGACCGGGACGATCCACAGATCGTTATTGGTGGAAGCCGCCGGATTCTTGTCGTGATTCGAGGTGTAACAAACCTCCTGCCCGTCAGGCGAAAAGGCGTAGTTGTCCTGCCCGCCAAGCGAAAACACAGGGGCATCGTAATCGCCGGGCGTGAGGTCGCGAGGAACAATCATGTGGGGACAGCCGCCCCCGGCTGTCCCCATGCAAGCATCGACGGGCACAAGAAAAATGTGGCTGCGTTTGCCTTCTTTGTAAGCATTCCAATGGCGATAAAGCAGGTGATCGAAGATCAGCGCCTTGACCTTAGACTCTGCAGCCTCTTTTAATCTCTTCGCGTTGCAGGATTGTTCTGCGTCTGGAGTACCGCCACATTCCGGATAGACATCCGAAGTAAAAAGAATATTCTTGCCGTCCGGCGACCACAGCTCTCCTCCTGCTTCAGTGGCGATGGAAGTCAGCTTGTGCGTACCAGCCACCTTGCCAGCCGCCCCATCGAAGTCCGCAATCCAAACCTGCGAGCCGCCTTCTTTCGTCGATATAAACGCGAACCGCTTCCCATCGGGAGCCCAGCGTGGACGGTCAGCGTCCTGATCGGAAATAATCTCGCGCTCCTGACCTCCGACCGTGGGCACGATCCAGATGTGCGGCGTCTTGGTGTTGGCCGCCAGATCGACATCGACCACGCTGAAGATCACCCATTTGCCATTGGGCGAAACTTCGGGCTCACCTACGCGCTTCAGCTTCATCATGTCTTCGAAGGTAAAAGGATGCTTAACCTGAGCAACGAGGGGCAGTAAGAATGCCATGAAGGCGAGAGAAGCTAGAAAGATACGGCGCATGCAATGATCTCCTCGGCAAACGGAAGAGTGTAGCAGGGTGAAGTGACAAGCTTCCAGCGGACTCCGCCCAGGCAAGCTCTATCTCCGCTTCGCTAGGAATAACAAATTTGGTAGGGGCTAGGCGTCCGCCGGCTGCCACGGATTTTCCAGGCGCACACCGCAACCTTCGAAGTCCTGCGTGTTGCGCGTGGCGAGGGTAGCTCGCCTAGAACGGGCGATCGCGGCGATCTGCGCGTCAAACTCCGCGATGGGACGGCCTTGCGAGCGGCGTGCCGCAGCGATTTCCGCAAATGCGCTAGCCGCCTCTTCGTCGAATGGCAGGATGCGGCCTGGAAAGTCCTCTCGGAACATTGCCTCCGCCTCGGCCAGCAGTTTTTCGCGGCGCTTCCCCCTAGGCAGCAATTCGATCCCATAAAGAATCTCTGCAACAGCGATCGACGTTAGGAAAAGTTCATCGGAGCTCCGCCCTTGAGACAACCATCGGATTACGGACGCGGAAGGCGAAACGTGCATCGCCTCGGATACGACATTGGTATCCAAAATAATCATGCCGGATCACGCATCATCGGATGCCAGGGTCGCGGATCGGACCGCGCGGAGGAATTTTGAGATCGACGCCGCCCAGCGGGGCAAAGCGCCGGCGAATTGCTTCTCCCAAACTCACCGGCTCAGCATCGTCCCGCGCCAGACCTAGTTCGAGCAGCTCGCGAGCCTCCTGCTCCATGGAGCGGCCGTTGCGGGCGGCACGAATTCGGAGCCGGCGCTTGGTGTTCTCCGGAAGCTTACGGATGGTGATGCTAGCCATGTCATCAATGATAGCATTGATGGCAATGATTGCAAGTAAGATCACCGACAATGGTCCTCCGCTATCGGCACTTGGCATCCGCATCACGCAGCCACGAACACCTTGCGGCACGGCCAAGGTCGATTTGCGCTGAAAGCCGGAGCTTTTTTTCTTACGGCAACCCCTGTGTTGAAATGGCATCCAAGTTTGCGGCAGAACTGCAGCGCCCTACCCCCGGCCTCACTGAGCGGAGAGGGGTCGGGGGAGGGTCGCGGCGGTCCTGCACTTTACTGTCCCCGTGCCATCGGCCGTTTCATTTATTCGCTAGAATAGGTGTATGAAATCGCCGTTGCGCTCTGCATTGTTTCTGGTCGCGCTAGCCACCCTCTCGTTGCCCGTTGTGGCCCAGGAAGGTCCGCTCGAAAGCACGCCACCCAAAGGCATTACTCCTGAGGAAATCATCGCGCAGTTTGCTGCGCGAGAGAAACTCTTCAAGGAGGCGCGCGAGCACTACACCTACCGGCAGGACATCAAAGTGCAAACGCGCGACGGCGACACCGTCACAGGGGAGTATCACGAAGTTTTCGATGTGCTCTACGACGACAAGGGACATCGCCTCGAAAACGTTGTGTTCGCGCCGCAGTCGTCGCTGGAACAGGGTGGGCTGTCGCTCGATCAGGGCGACGTACAGGATTTCCGCAATCGTTTACCCTTCGTGCTGACTACCGAAGAAGTTCCGGAATACAACATTCTCTATGTCGGCCAGCAACAGGAAGATCAGTTGCACTGCTACGTTTTCGATATCGCTCCAAAGGCCATCGTCGGCAAGAAGCGTTACTTTCAGGGGCGCATCTGGGTGGACGATTCGGATCACCAGATTGTGAAAACCTATGGCCAAGCCGTGCCCGAAATCCGCGACACGAAAAAGAAGGGTAAGGAAGAACATCTTTATCCGAAGTTCACCACTTGGCGGCAACAGATCGACAACCAGTATTGGTTCCCTACCTACACCCGCGCCGATGACACGCTACACTTCAACACCGGCGACATTCACATCCGCGAGATCGTCAAGTATGAGGATTACAAACGCTTCGGTGCGAACGTGAAGATTCTGTATCAGGGGAAAGAAGTTCCCAAGGCAGATCAGAAGCCGGAAGATAAGAAGCCGGATACGACGCCGAATCCACAGAAGTGAGATTTCAAGGTTTCGGAGTTTCAAGGTTTCGGAGTTTCAAGGTTTCAGAGTTTCAAGCTCCGCAAGAATGTTGAGTGTCAACTCGCCTTTCTTCGCAAAGACTCGATCAACCGATTCAGTAATCCTAGCACTTGATATGTTGCTTCATCGAGGACCGCATAGGCTTCCGATTTCAGGTAGTGGAGATCGCAGGCTATAGCCAATTGCGTATCCAGTTCGAGCAACGATCCTCGCGCCTGCCCTAGGAAATGCAGGAATTCACCGGAAGTCAACCGGCCTTGACCTTCAGCAATGTTGGAAGTGACCGAAACGGCGGCGCGTCTAATCTGTGACGTGAGGCCGTAGAGTTCGCTTCGTGGAAACTGTTCCGTGGCTTGATAAATCTGGACAGTGAGAACTCTTGCCTTCTGCCACACCAAAAGATCGCGATAAGAGCGAGCCACGCACTAAGTCTAAGCTTTCAATGTGTCAAAGTTTCAACGTTCCAAAGAACTAGTAGATCGGGAGTTCCACTTTGAAACCTTGAAACTCTGAAACCTTGAAACCTCAGTAAAAAAGATACTTCCTCCACTTATCGTCGCTACGGCCCATAAGTCGCATGATGTGGCGACTGGTATGAAGGTTGAAGGCGCGCGGCTCGCGCATCAGCTTCATCCCGGCTTCGAGCGGAAACTGATTTCCTTTGCGCCGGTTGCAGGCATGACAGCAAGCGACCAGATTCTCCCACGTAGACGACCCTCCGCGCGAGCGAGGAATTACGTGGTCGAGGGTCAACTCGCTCGAAGCCAGCACAGTGGCACAATACTGGCAGGTGTTGCGGTCGCGCAGCAGGATGTTCTTTCGTGACAGCGCGCGGCTCTGATGCGGGATGCGGCGATACTCCAGCAGCCGAATCACCGAGGGCACGCGTACGGCGATGCGCGCCGCATGCAGGAAGTGTCCATTCTCTTCTTCCGTCATGGCGACGCCCTTGAGCACGAGAACCAGGGCCCGCCGCGCGGCGCACACATTGATGGGCTCATAGGACGCGTTCAGCACCAGCACGGGGGCGTGCAGCGCGTTGCCGTCGCTATCGCGGTGAATAGCCGCCGCAGCAAACAGGCCGGCGGCGTATCGGCCCGGTGGTCCTGCGTCGCTTTCGATTCTCGCAGACATAATCTAGATTCCTACCGCTTTGGCCAGTGAAACTTGCTCTGCTTCAATACGTTCGTCCATCCCAATATCTTTGCCGGTCTTAATCTCCACATGTTGCGCGGAAACTTTCAAAGTGCGCGCTACTGTGGCGACCCAGACCTTGGTCGCGCCAGCGCGGCGCAAAACTTTGGCACATTCCGAAACCGTCGCGCCCGTCGTGTAAACATCGTCGACGACTAGAACTTCGCGTCCCTTCATCGCTTCGGGCTGCGTTACTGCGAAGGCGCCTTGCAGATTCTTGCGGCGCTGATGGCTGGTGAGCCCAATCTGCGATGGAGTTTCGCGCTTTCTCTCGAACACTCCCGTGCACAAATGCAGCCGCTCTCGCGATGGGCTGAGTTTCAAAGCGGCGTGCGCGATCAGCTCCGCTTGGTTAAATCCGCGCTGGCGAAACTTGGTGCGATGCAGAGGTACGGGAACAACCACCACCCCATCCGCAGGAAACAGGGGCTCGATCGTCGCGATCGCTTCCGCTAACATGCGTCCCAGCACACCCGCCGCGGGACGCACGCCGCCATATTTCAGCAGATGAATCAGCTCGCGCAGTCCGCTTTCGTAACTCCCATAAGCCACCGCGCGCGAAAAGCTAGGCTCGATCCGGCGGCACAGTCCGCAGCGTGGCTCGCCATCAGGACCATCGACTGCATAGGGAGAAAACAGGCGCTCGCCACACCGCGCACAGACCTGGCCCGCAATGCGATGCATGTGCTCGACGCACTCGCAGCAAACCGGTAGGCGGGAGATTTTAATTAGCGGCGCGCCGCAGATGCGGCAATCAGAAGGAAACAAAACGGCGAAGAGACTGCCGGCAATGTGACCCGCCCAAGCGTGTCCAATCATTGCAGTGCGACTGGAAACACCCTGCGGTGGGTTCGTTTTCGAAGCAATAGAAATCCCCGCCACTGCAGCTTTGGCCTGGGCAGCCCGAATTCGGTCCCCACTACTGCTGAAGACGGCCTCCCTGATGCCCGTAAGAAAAACTTTCGCGGGCGGGCGACACTGTTGCCTTGACACGAGTATAGCGGGCCTGGGGTCGGCTAGGCAACGTTACCGTATTGGCCCGGTGTGGCAACAGACGGTTTCCGCTTGGAACCCGCTTCCGACAGCCGCGGTTTCGCCACCATAAACAGCGAACGATAGTCGCGCCGGAAACATTCCGCGCAACGCACCGGCTGCAAAAGAAAAATGGGCAGAAGGTAGCGCTCGGAAAACGTTCTGCGCCGCGAACGAAAGGCTGTCTCACAGCCGCAATCGTCGCAATGAAATTCAAGGAAACGCTGGAACCAGGGCTGCTCGGAGGAGTTGTTCATGCGGCACCTCGGAACGATCAACTGCGAAGGGGCGCGACCGACTAATTACTCCAATATTAACACCGCCGCGCCAAGTAGCCAAAGATACCAACTACCCACTCAATGCAATCCGGTCGCCCAGCTTTGCCGCACCGGCGTCGGAAACCGCGACGCACTTGTAATTCAGCCGCCTAGCGTGCTAACGTGCGCCGTTCCCTCTGACACGAGTGGCGGCTTGGCTTGAGGAACGCTGTTTGTAATGATCCCAATTATTAGAGGATTTATTTATGAGTAATCCCGTCTCCTCCGAGTCAGGAACCGGCCCCAAGAAGCATGTCCCATATGTCCCGGAACATATGGAGATGAAAGAGTTCACTCTGCGCGCGGTGCTGCTGGGCCTTCTTATGACGGTCGTTCTGGGAGCGGCAAATGCTTACCTCGGTCTGCGCGCCGGAATCACAATTGCGGCAACATATCCCGCAGCGGTAATTGCCATGGCTGCGATGCGGGCATGGAAAGGATCTCTGCTCGAAGAAAACATCGCGCGGACGGCAGGTTCGATCGGGGAGTCCGTCGCCGCCGGCGCAATCTTTACTCTTCCAGCGTTTCTGCTGGCCAAGGCGTGGCCCTCCTTTCGTTTTGCCGATGCCTATTGGAAATCCACTGCGCTGATCATGGTGGGCAGCATTCTCGGTGTTCTCTTTATTTCTTTGGTGCGGCGAGGCATGGTGGAAGATCCCGAGCTTCCATTCCCGGAGTCGCTTGCTGCCTCGGAGATTCACAAGGCTGGACAGCGAGGCGCGCAAGCCGCGAAGTATCTCTTTTGGAATATCGGCCTTGGCGGCGTGGTATACATCCTCGGAAAGTTCGGCCTGTTCGCAGCCGACACTGATTTTCATGTTGGCGTCGGCAGCCTCGGACATAGCCAGGTTCGTCTTGGCGCGGCCGGAAGTTCGCACGTCCTGCCTGTCGGCGGAACCAGCGTTTTTGCCGCGCCCAGCGTGAGTCCGGCGTATCTCGGCGTGGGATACATCATTGGTGTGCGGCTGGCGTCGATCCAGTTTGCGGGGAGCGTGCTGGCTTGGGGACTGATGGTTCCTTTGATGGTTTTTTTTCTTGGACCGCAGCTCAAGGCATATATTCCAGCCGACACGCCCGATAATTGGGCGAACATGGCCGATGCAGTTTGGAGATACATCGTGCGTCCGATCGCCGTCGGCGGAATGCTGGTGGGAGCGGCTTACACACTCTACAAAATGCGCGAGAGCCTCACCGCGGGACTGGGCAAAGCCTTCGCCGACCTGCGCCAGACTGCTGCTCAACAAGCTGAGCTTGCGCGCACCGAACGCTACATGAGTTCGAAGACGGTCTTCAGTCTGATTGCCGTGATGTTCGTGCTGATGTGCGTGCTCTACATCCGGATATCGGGCTTAGTGTGGCCAGCCATTTTAGCAGCGGTTGTGATGATTCTGGTGGGATTTTTCTTCGCCACGGTCTCGGGAAACCTGGTGGGATTCATCGGCTCATCGAACAATCCTATTTCCGGGTTGACGCTCTCGACGTTGCTGATTGCAGCATTGCTGATGGTGGCGCTCGGCGTTTCTGGGACCTCGGGAGTCGCTGCGGTGCTCGGTGTTGCGGCTGTAGTATGCGTTTCGTCGGCGGTCGCGGGCGAGCTGTTACAGGATTTCAAAGTCGGCTACATCCTGGGAGGCACACCGCAGAAGATTCAAGCCGCTGAGTTAATCGCGGTGGTTGTAGCAAGCCTGGTCATGTATTTTCCGCTCATGTTGCTGCACGAGGGTAGCATCAAAGCTGGCGGCGTAGGATTCGGCGGCGCCGAGCTTCCGGCGCCGCAAGCCGGCCTTATGGCGACGTTGGCTATGGGCATTGTGGCCCACGATATGCCGTGGCCGCTAGTGGTGGTGGGAATTTTCTTCGGCATCGCAATGATCATGATGCAGGTGAAGAGCCCAATGCTGGTAGCGGTGGGAATGTATTTGCCGTTCGGAACTACGTTCGCAATTTTTGTCGGCGGAGTATTTCGTTCTGTCGGGGACTGGGTTGCCAACCGCCGCGGCTTCAACTCCGCTCAGAAAGCGCGCGTGGAGAATGCCGGAGTGCTGATCGCCTCCGGATTAATCGCCGGAGAAGCCCTATTGGGCCTGGTTTGGGCGGGATTGCAATTCGTCCCTTCCTGGGGCGCGCCGAACCACCCGCCGCAAATATTCAGCGATCCGTCGTACTTGGTTGGGGGGATGATCGTAATGGCGGGACTCGCAGCTCTGATGATCTTTATTCCGGCTTCGGCTGCGGGCGATCCGAACGAGCCGGCTCCGCCGACGGCGATGATGTAAATCCTGAAGTAACCAGAGGTCATAAATATCTGGCGACACTTCTGCGGGAACAGTTCTCACAGCAGGATTTTTCTTCTCTATGTCCGTTTCAGACAATGTCGCAGAGGTGCGAGAGCGTATCAGCGCCGCGACCCGACGGTCCGGCCGCAATTCCGAAGAAATCGCGCTGATGGCTGTCAGTAAAACTCACCCGCCGGAAACCATCCGTGAAGCTTACGGAGCCGGGCTTAGAATGTTCGGGGAAAATCGGGTTCAGGAATTTGCTGGTAAGGCCGATGCCCTTCTGGATTTACGCGATGCCGAATGGCATCTGATCGGGCATCTGCAAACCAACAAGGCCGCCAAAGCAGTGGATTTATTTCACGCCGTGGATTCTGTCGATTCGCTGAAGTTGGCGGAGAAACTCGACGCCGCTGCCCGCAATCTGGGCAAGAAGTTGGCAGTGCTCATCGAAGTGAACGTTGGCGGTGAGGCGGCAAAAAGTGGTGTCGCGCCGGAGTCGGCTGCGCTCGAAGAATCGCTGATCGCCGCACCTCGGCTCGAGTCATTGCAGTTTCGCGGACTGATGACTGTGCCCCCGTTCACCGACGACCCCGAAGGCGCACGGCCCTATTTTCGCAAGTTGCGCGAGTTGCGCGATTCGATTGCGGCCCGCAAACTACCCAGCATCTCCGTGGACCAGCTCTCGATGGGCATGTCGCACGACTTCGAAATCGCGATTGAAGAGGGATCGACCTGCGTGCGCGTTGGGACAGCGATTTTTGGCAGGCGAACAAAAACGTAGGCTGTCAGGCACGCGGAGGGGCATGATAAAGACATGAAGCTAATCGACCAGCTTTGCGCGGCTATTCTTTTTGTCACGGCGATTGTGAACAGCCTGCTCGTGCCGAGAACTTACACAGGCAGGATCTGGATTTTCGGGACCATCCTGGCCTTGTTGTTCACTTGTATGTTGAACGTGTTGCGTATTCGTAACAGCCGCGAAGTACGAAGCTTGAAGCTATCCTGCCTCACAGCGAATGTCACCATGTTGGTTTTGGCAATCGCATTGATAGCAAGCATCGGAAAGGCGCGAACGCTGCAGCACCCTCAAGTGCCGTTTGCGGCGGCCCTGTTGCTGGCCGAAACAGTGTTCTCGCTAGGGAACGTCGATTGATTTCTGTTACGGAGTCGGGCGGCAGCGTGGCGTTTTCGGTGAAGGTTCATCCTCATGCCAGAAAGAATGCGATCACTGGCGAACTGGACGGCGCACTTAAAGTTTCCCTCACCTCGCCGCCAATCGATGGCAAGGCGAATGAAGCTTGCATCATGTTCTTCGTGAAACTTTTGAAGGTCCCACGTTCTTCCGTTACCATTGCCTCCGGCCAGAGCAACCGCCGGAAAGTGATCCGAGTGTCAGGGCTCTCGGCTGAAGAGGTCAGGGAGCGAATAGCGATACAAAAAGTGAGCATCGCGCGACCTTTCGATAGCAAAACTCACGCGGGCAGCAAGCCCGCGACCATACGATCTACAAGGGAGCGCTCTTGAGCTTTTCCGAACGCTTGCAGGAAATTCGCACCGGGTTCGAACGGCCGTTTTGGGTCGCCAACATCAGCGAACTCTTTGAGCGACTTTCTTACTATGCCGTTTTTGCTGTGCTGGCGCGCTACCTGCATGAGGGTTTGCACTTCGGTATCGAACAGGCCAGCAGCCTGACGGGGATGTTTGGCGGGTGGGTCTGGTTTCTCGCGGTAGTGGGAGGCGCGATCGCCGACCGTCTCGGCTTCCGGCGGGCGCTTTCGCTCGCGTACCTGATTCTGAGTTTCTCGTATTTTCTCCTGGGGTCGCTCGGCGCGTCGTGGTTCGCGCCAGTGCGTAATGCCGTCCCCCTCACGTCCCTAGTCGCGTTCGTGCTGATTTTGCCCGCCCTGGGTGTGGCCCTCGTGAAACCGAGCGTGGTCGGTACGACGGCACGAGCGTCGAATCCCAATGTTCGCTCGGTGGGATATTCGATTTACTACACGCTGGTGAACGTAGGAAGTACGTTAGGGCCACTGCTGGCAGGCTGGGAGCAGGATCACGGCAGTGCACCAGGACTATTTCATGTAGCAGCGTTAAGCGTCTTCCTGATGTTGTTCATCGTCCTCCTGTTTTTCAAGGAGCCGCGACGAGTGGAAGGCGGGGAGGCGGCCAGCCTTAGCCAGGTCGGAAAGAACTTCCTTACGGTGCTTTCGAACCCGCGCTTCATGCTTTTCCTATTGATCTTCACGGGATACTGGATCGTTTTCTGGCAGGAATTCATCGCGCTGCCTCTTTATATTTCCGCCTACATCGATCCGAAAGCCAACACGGCTCGGATTCTGGCTACGGATCCCATTGTGGTCATCTTGTTCACGATGGTCATCGGCTTTGTAACCAAGCGTATGCACGCGTTTCATGCCATCGTATTGGGGACCTTGATTTCAAGTCTGGCCTGGGTTTTGCTTATCATTCATCCGTCGGTGTGGATGGCGGTGGCAACCCTGGTGGTGGTGGCGATTGGGGAAATCACGCAACAGCCGCGATATTACGACTACATCTCGCGGCTCGCGCCTCCCGACCAGCAAGGAACGTACATGGGATTTGCGTTTCTGCCGCTGGGCATTGGTTCGTTTGTCGCGGGCAAACTTAGTGGCTGGCTCATGCAGCGCTATGGGGAAGAATTGCATCAGCCAAAGATGGTGTGGTGGTGGGTAATCGGAGTCGGATTGGTGACAACTTTGCTGCTCTGGATCTACGACAAGGTCGTCCGCGCGGAAACAGTAGATAGGTCATGAGGATGCGAGCCCGAGGCGGCATACTAGCGCATTCGCCGGAAGTTGTCGGCACGCCTGCCGAAATTGCCGCACAGATTCGACGCGCGCTGAAAGACGGCGGTTCCGCCGAGCATGCCGCGGGCGTGCAGTGGTTCTCCAAAGATGAAATCAAATCGCATGGCTGGTATACGGCCGACCTGCGCCGTGCGGCCGTTCGTTCCCGGCGCGAAATCCGGAAGGAACACGGGCTCGATTTCCTAACCGAGGTCGCCGACGAGCTTTTTGCCGGCTCGGTGCTCGAAGAAAAGGTTGCCGCCGTTTTTTTGCTGGAGAAACTCGACCGCGAATTTGGCGACGACGAATTCAAGTTGTTTGAGTCATGGCTCGACCGCATCAGCAGTTGGGCCGATCACGACGCGCTAGTGCATTCCCTGATCGCTCCCATGATCGTGGCTAAGCCGGCACGCGCAACATTCGTTTTCCGCTGGGCGAAGTCGAAGAACGTTGGCACCGGAGAGCGGCTTGTGTGGCGCTAATTCGCGGAACGCGGGCGCAGATGTTCTTTCCCAAGATCACAAGGTTGTCCGACTCACTTTTGGCAGATAAAGATGACATGGTTCAGAAGGGGCTAGGCTGGTTGCTGCGGGAGACCGCGAAATTTGATGCGAAGCGAACCGTTCCGTATCTGATGAAAATTTGCGGGCGAGCACCGCGTCTCGTCTTGCGTACGGCATGCGAAACCCTTCCTACAAGCGTCAACAAGCGTGTGCTCGCGGTAAAGAACTGGACTCGGTAACCCGCTACAAATCTCTACGTCAGCCGATTCGCTCAAATCTGCCCCATTGTTTACAATAGTGGTTTGCTCATGGACCTGGCTGCCATTCAATCTGTGCTGCGCGAACGCAACATCGACGCGTGGCTGTTCTATGACCATCATCATCGCGACCCAATCGCCTACCGTGTGCTCGGCTTGCCGGCAGGCCTGATGGTGACGCGGCGTTGGTTTTATCTGATCCCGGCGCAGGGCGAACCCATCAAGCTGGTGCACAAGATCGAAGCAGGCCATCTCGACTCGCTCCCCGGCACTAAGCGGCAGTATTCCGGATGGCAGGAGCTATTCGACAGCCTCAAGGCGATGCTCGCGTCGTACCGCGATATTGCGATGCAGTATTCGCCCAATAACATCGTCTTCACAATTTCGCTGGTCGATGGCGGCACAATCGAATTACTGCGTGGCCTGGGAAAAAATATTGTCAGTTCAGCCGACCTGATCGCGCAGTTCGAAGCCACCTGGAGCGAAGAACAAATCAATTCGCACTTTGCTGCGCGCGAAAGCGTCGATTCAATCGTTGCAGCCGCCTTCAAAGAAATTGGGCGACGGGCGCGCAATGGCGGGACCACCGAACATGAAATCCAGCAGTGGTTCATGGAAGCCTTTCATCGCGAGAATCTGCTTACCAGCGATCCACCGATTGTGGCCGTGAACGCCAACGCCGGCAATCCCCACTACGAGCCGCGGGCCGATCATCCGGTTCCCATTCGCGAGGGCGATCTTCTTTTGCTGGACGTCTGGGGGAAGAAAAATTCTCCGGCAGCAGTGTACTACGACATCACGTGGATGGGATTTGTTGGCGCAGCTCCATCCAGCAAGATGCGCGAGGTTTTTGAAGTTGTGCGCGACGCACGCGACGCCGGCGTGAAGACCGTAATCGACGGCGTGAACGCGGGCCGTCGCATTGCGGGATGGGAAGTCGACCGTGCGACCCGCGACCACATCAAGAAAAAAGGTTACGCCGATTATTTTATTCACCGCACCGGACATTCCATCGGTACTGACGTCCATGCCAATGGAGCCAATATGGACGATCTGGAAATTCACGACGAGCGGCAGATTCTTCCCAACTCCTGCTTTTCCGTCGAGCCTGGAATTTATCTCCCCCAGTTCGGTGTGCGTAGCGAAGTCAACGTGCTGGTGCGGCCCAAGTCGGCCGAAGTCACCGGCAACATTCAGCGCGAGATCGTGATCATCTGATGGCAAATTCCACTACAGCGAAAACCAAGCCGGCGGCTGCGCCGACTCAACCTGCAAGCGTGATGAGCGTCATCGCACCCGCCGTCGGCTGGCTAGTTCCGGGTGCGGGACACATCGTTCAGAGGCGTTGGATTCGCGGCGCTCTGCTTTTCATCTCCATCGGAACTTTATTCGTGCTCGGCTTGCTGATGCAGGGCCACATCTACAAAGCCAATGGCGGCGACATTCTCGATATTCTTGGATTCATCGGCGATCTCGGCGCAGGCGGAATGTACATTACGACTCTTGCCATGAACTGGGGCCAGGGCGCAATCGCTTTCGCCGTGGCGGATTACGGAACCAAGTTTATGATCGTGGCCGGACTTCTGAATTTTATTGCCGTCGCGGACGCTTACCACATCGCGATCGGGAAAAAACAATGACGATCCAACTCACTCACTTCAGCGCGGCTTTTGTGTTCGCACTATTCGCGTCGATTGTTTTTGGCATCACGCATCGCGAGACTACGCGCGATATGGTTCGCTATGGCCTCTATTGCTTCGCGATGTTTCTTGGGGGAGTTCTGTTGGCGGGCTGGGCCATGTGGTTTATCCGGCGCTGAGCACTAGGGGCTTGCAGCGCTCCAGTCATTTGAATCAATTCCTCTGATAGTCAACGATGTGTCGCCTCATCCTGCCCATACAAATGCGTCAAATACCCGCTTCGACTCGAAGTTCAGACGCCGGTAGAGTTCAACCGCGCGATTATTCGCTTCGGTCACTGTAAGAGAAAGCATGGAAAATCCTCGCTTCCGGAGACTGCCCACCGTCGCGGCAAGCAGTGATTCACCAATTCCGTGGGAGCGATATTCCGGCAAAACGCAAACCTGCGTGACATGCCCTACGTCGCCGCGAACCCGGGAACACAGAATCAGCCCAATCAGATTCTTGGCTTTGCGATCCACTGCGGCGAATGACGACTCGATATCGAATAAGCCGCATCCTGGAAAACGGACAATGTTATTCAGAAAGCGCAGTGACCCAGTCAGCGTGTGATATTGATCGTTGATCTGCGCATCCACATGGCCGCGATACGCCGCGGTGATCACCGCGGAGGCCGGCTGATAGTCGGCCTCCGTCCAGCGCCGAATCTCGACATCGGGATGCTTCGCTGGAACCGGCACCGGGCCGCCCAGCCCGAGAGTCATGAACAGTCGTGGATGACGCTGGAACCCCTGATCCAGAAAAGGTCGAGCCACACTGCCTGCCTCATGCGCCAACAACTGCGCCTCGACTCTATGAATTCCAGGCGACTGCTGGAGGGTCTCGATCACGTGCGTGAGTAGTTTTAGTTCTACCTCGCGCGGGTTCGCAAGTCGCCCGCCGTTCGCCACAAAAAGATCGCCAACCACTCCCTTACTGCCCTCGTAGACAAAAAAGCTGTAGCCGAAAATGCGACCGCGGTCGATGGCGGCATACCCTGGAAGAATTTTCGCATCGACGTAGCGCAGGATCATCTCCGCAGACCCACTGTAGTCCCAGGAAAGCAGACTTCCCCACACTCGCGATTCATCATCGAGCAAAGGGCGCATATCTACGGAAGAAAAATGTCGAAGGTCGAGAATCTCCAAGGGGCTCCTACAAAGTTGGCCACACTATTGCAGCATCATTCCGGATGGCAGGCTCGGAGTTTAGTGCTGTTAAACCCGAGGCAAACCAGCAGAGCGTGCTGCGTCTGACAGGCCCATGATAAAGGATTCTACTGTGCAGGAACCGTACCCGCTGCGCCAATCCAGTAATAGTCTATGCGCTGAGCGGCATAATGTCCGAGGTAAGAGACGTGGCGGCCGGGTAGCAGCCTCGCGATTTTCGGCTGAGAATTCTCTGGTGCGACTAGCAAGTGTTCTTCCTGCAAAATCCCTTGAAAGTCATAGTTGACGGTCAGCCGGTTGCGGTAAAAGGTAAGTCCATATTCCAACTCGCGTGGCACATGGAAAACCGCGAGCGGCAGCGAATGCGTTTCCATAGCAGCAATTTCCAGAGACAGAGGGCGGGCCGAGAGTTTCTGATCAAGTGACGTCGAGCCGAGTTTCAACACTGCCCCCACCGTGAGCACTACCGGAATCAACGTGACGAACCGCAACATACGCAGGCCCGCCTTGCGCACCAGAGTCAGTGCAATTCCGGCGCACAACACAGACGCCACGGCGAGTGCGACCAGCATTGGCTGCCCTCCGGGCAAACGATGCTGTGTGAGCAAATAGGCGATCAGCAAAGCTGGAATGATCGGAGCGGCCGCCAGCAATCCATGCAGCATTGCCAGCGATTTCGCGACCGGCCCGTCCTGCGACGCTTTCTGCTCCAAGCGCTGCCTCAAGTATTCCGTCAACAGCAACGCTCCTGCCGGAAGCGCGGGCAAGATGTATCCAGGCAGTTTTGATTTCGAGATCGAGAAAAATATCAACGGGACGATCAACCAACAGCTCGCGAAGATGCTGAATTGATATTCGAAATCGGTTGTGCGAATCTCGGGCGATTTTCTTCTATTCCACCACCATCGGAACGGTTGAACTAGAGCGGCGATCACGAAGACCGTCCACGGAATCAGTGCCAACGCGGTGACTGGCAGGTAATACCAGACGGGTTCCGTGTGGTGATAAAGATTCTTCGAGAACCTCGCGAGATTATGTTCGACGATGAATTCGTGAAAGAAAGTTGGGTTGCGAATTTGGACCGCGAAATACCAGGGCATCGCTATGACGCAGAAAAGAAAGACCCCCGGCAGCCAGAGAGTCTTCAAGATCAGACGCAAATCGCGAATGGCAGTCGCATATAGCGCGATCACCAGAAAAGCGAGAAAGGGCGCCACCGGCCCCTTTGCCAGCATTCCTAAACCCATAAAGCCGTAGAAGACGGCGAGATAAATTCGGTTTCCGCGCTCCCGCCAGGCCCACCAGCCGAGCATTCCGATGGTGAACGCCGCCGCCAGCGCCATATCCATCGATGCAGCGCGAGCATAGCCAATGATTCCGGCACAAGAAGCACAAACCAGTGCGCCGTCAACTTCCAATCCGCGCCGAAAATGGCGCAAGAAAAAATAAACGGCCAACACAAGAAATGTCGCGTCGAGCGCCGAAGGCAACCTTGCGGCCCAATCGCTCACGCCAAAAAGCTTGTATGCCACCATGGCCTGCCAGTAATAAAGCGGTGGCTTTTCCAGCCATGGCTCTCCGCCCAGCACCGGCGTGATCCAATCATGGCGCTCCAGCATTTCGCGCGCTACCTGCGCGTAGCGAGGCTCGTCGGCGCCAATCAAGCCAAACTGCCACAGCCCGTAAAAAAAAAGAAATGCGCAGAAGCCCGCAAGCAGCACAAAGTCGGCACGGACACGATTGGTCATCGGGTAGGAATTCGAACAGTTGTAGACACCGGAGGTTGAATTGTCGATTTCTCGATTGTCGATTGTCGGTCGAAAACCCTCATCACCAGTACCTTCACGAACACCTTCAATCAACAATCAAGAATTCAGCAATTCACAATTACCTCATTACTGCACAGAAGGACCGCGGCGCAATGACTCGAGAACCTCGCGCAAAGCGTCGGCCCGGGGCCCGTCCACCGAGCAACCACTCGCGCACTCGTGGCCGCCGCCGCCGAATCCCTCCGCTACTTGCGCCACATCGAGCTTGCCTTTGCTGCGCAGACTCACTCGAAAACGTCCGTCAGGGAGCTCGCGAAAAAATGCTGCGACCTCAATCTCTCCAATGGAAAGCACGTAGTTCACCAGACCTTCGCAGTCTTCTTCCTTCGCGCCCCAGCGCTCCATCTGTTCCAGGGTCACCCAGGTCCAGCCAATATGGCCTTCGGTATTAAGGTTGCGCAGAGCTTCTCCGAGCAGCCTCATCTTGGCGACAGAGTGCGCAAAATAAATGCTACGAGCGCAATGCGAAGGGTCGGCTCCTGCCAGCACGAGTTCACGTGCCAGAGCGAACGTATGTTCATTGGTCCCTTCAAACATAAACGAACCAGTGTCGGTCATCAGCGCCGTGTAAAGGCAGGTCGCGATATCAGGAGAAAACGGCGTACCCGCTTCGCGCGCCAGGCGGAAGACCATTTCTCCTGTGGCCACGGCATGCGGATCGATCCAGTTCACATCGGCGAAGGGACGCCCACTGACGTGATGATCGATGCTGATTAGAAATCGATCTTCCAACCCCTCCAACCGCGTGCGGTGAATACTGTCGCATTCCAAAATAATCGCTGCCTCGTAACTACCGGAGACGCGATCCGCTTGCAGCACTTGATCTGCAAAAGGCAACGCACGATAAATTCGTGGCACACCGTCGTGCAGCACAACATCTGCCTGCTTTCCCATGGCACGCAGAATTTGGCAGCAGGCCAGCGCCGAGCCGATAGCGTCGCCATCTGGCCGCGCGTGCGAGGTAAGCACGAAGCGGTCGCGCTGCTCAAACTGCCGGAGAACATCCTGCAAGATGGTGCTCATGCCTTTTTTTTCACTGGTCCGGCGCGAGGCTTCGTTCTTTTCTTCGCCCGCGCCAGCAATTCTTCTACCCGCGCCTTTTCTCGCTCCGAGCGATCCAGCCGAAAATACAATTCTGGCGCGCGCCGCAAGCGCAACCGCTCCACTAATTCATGACGTATATATTCTTTCGCGGCGAGCAATCCCTCAAGGCTTCGCTCCGCCTCCCGGTCGTCGCCATCAACGTCGACCAAAACCTGCGCTGAGCGCCCGTCGTCCGCGACAAGCACCGCAGTCACTCCCACCAGCCCGATCCGCGGATCGGCCAGTTCCCCCTCCACCAGCGTTTCGATCTCTTCACGCAAGGCTTCGCCCAACCGCCCGCGATGATATTTCAGCCCGCGCTTCTCCACAGCCACCACCTCGAAGTAAAACGCATGAGAATATCAGAAAATCGTCTGCCCGTGTTGGCCGGGAAGTGCTATTGTCGCGCAGAAAGGAGCACGCGTGGTAAGTACAGAGGTAACAATGCGATAGAGATTACGGTTCTTGCGGTCCCAGTCTTTTTGACCTTGCTTGAAAAAAGGTTTACAGAAATTCCACGAACGAGTCGGAAATGTCCGCTCCGTGATTATTCGCGATGCGCGTAGCCGCGCACTCCACATTATTCATCAACCCATCCAGATAGTCGCGCGAATCCGAGATACTGACTACGCCGACTGTGGCCCGATTCCACACTGGGCTGGGATCGAGTTCTGCAACAGAGACATTGAAACTATTGCGCAGCCGGTCTTTTAGGCTGCGGACCACCTGCCTTTTATCTTTGAGTGATTGCGCCGCTTCGATGTGGAGTTCGAGGGTGAGGAAGGCGATCATCCGGGTCGTTAGCCGTTGGTCGTTAGTCGTTGGCAAACCGCTCGGCTCACGGTTCTTGACTAACGGCCAACGACAAACGACGGTTCTTAGGCAATCACTTCCGCGGCGATTCTCTCCGTCGCGAATGCTTCGATCGCGTCGCCGACTTTGATGTCGCCGTAGTTGGAGATCGAGATGCCGCACTCCATGCCGTTGGTAACCTGGCTGGCATCGTCTTTGAAGCGGCGCAGCGATCCCACTTTCCCCTTGAAGACCTGCACGTTGTCGCGCAGCAGACGAACTTCGGAGTCGCGCTTGATCAAGCCGTCGCTCACGCGGCAACCGGCCACGGTACCAACCTTCGGAATGCGGAAAACATTCAGCACCTCGGCGCGGCCCTGATAAGTTTCCTTGATGGTGGGTTCGAGCAATCCACTCATTGCACGCTTGATCTCGTCCTGCAGTTCGTAAATGATCGAGTGCAGTCGGATATCCACTTTTTCCTGCTCCGCGATTTCCTGCGCCTTGCGCTCCGGCCGCACGTTGAAGCCGATGATGATCGCGTTCGAGGCCGAGGCCAGCAACACATCGGTTTCCGTAATTGCGCCCACGCCTGAGCGCAAAAGCTTCAATCGCACTTTGTCGTTCGAAAGTTTGGTCAGCAGGTCGGTAATCACTTCCACCGAACCTTGTACATCGCCCTTGAGAATGACGTTCAGTTCCTTGGTGCCGGCGGCCTTGATCTGCTCGGCCAATCCCTCGAGCGATACGCGGGAACTCTTGGCGAGTGCGGCTTCGCGCGCTTTCTGCTCGCGATACTCTGAAATGCCACGTGCTTTGTCGCGGTCGGCAACCACCACAAATTGATCGCCAGCTTGCGGCAGCGCTTCCATGCCGATGATTTCTACCGGCGTCGACGGCGGAGCCGTCTGCAACTGCGCGCCGCGGTCGTCGAACATGGCACGCACTTTCCCGTACACATTGCCCACCACGAAGTTGTCGCCCGCGTTCAGCGTTCCGTTCTGCACCAGCACCGTGGCCACGGGGCCGCGTCCACGATCCAGTTTCGCTTCCAGCACCACGCCGGTAGCTGCGCGCTCCGGCGTCGCCTTCAACTCGCCCAAATCGGCGACCAGACAAATCATTTCCATCAGCAAGTTCAGATTCGTTTTCTTCTTTGCCGAAACGTCCACAAATACGGTCTTGCCGCCCCACTCTTCAGGAACCAATCCACGGTCGGCAAGCTGCTTCTTTACACGATCAGGCAAGGCATCGGGCTTATCGATTTTATTTACCGCGACGATGATGGGGACTTCCGCCGCGTGCGCATGATCGATAGCCTCGACCGTTTGCGGCATCACGCCGTCGTCGGCGGCCACAACCAGCACCACAATATCCGTCGCCTTTGCGCCGCGCGACCGCATGCGGGTGAAAGCTTCGTGACCGGGCGTGTCGAGGAAAACAATCTCTCGCCCGAAAGCCGGCGATTCTTTATCAGTGATTCGCACCTTGTAGGCACCGATGTGCTGCGTGATACCTCCCGCCTCGCCTTCCGCGACGCTCGTCAGACGGATGGAATCCAGCAGCGTAGTTTTGCCGTGGTCCACATGCCCCATGATCGTGACCACGGGCGGACGCACTCCGGTTTCAGGGACGGCTTCTTCGCTGGCAGCAGCGGCATCGATGTCTTTCGCTGTCTGCTCTTCGAAGGTGATGACGTTTGTCTCGGCTCCAAAGAAGCGCGCCATTTCGCTGGCGAGTTCCGAGTCGAGCGTCTGGTTAATTGTTGCAAAGACACCCTTCGAGAGCAGCCGCGAAATTAAATCCTTGGCGCGGATCTCGAGCTTCTCTGCGAGATCCTTTACGCTGATGCCTTCCGCGATAGTGATGCTGCGCGTAATCGGCATGGGCTCATTCGACACCACCATACGCGGTGGCGGCGTGTAGCCCTTCATCGGGCCTTCCTTCACGCCGCGGGGAACGTAACGCTGACCCGGACGGCGCGCCGGCCCGCCCGGACGGCTGCCGGGACGCGTGGTTCCTGGAGGGGGAAGAGCCGGACCCACACCCAGCGGACGCGCCCCTGCCGGAGCTTGTCGCGTGGGATGCATGGGGCGACGCTCGCCGGGACGAAGCGGCGGACGCGGCGCACCCGGCGCTCCACCTGCCATAGGCGGACGGCGCTGAAAAATCGGTTGGCCGGGAACTGGACGCCCAGGTACGGGACGCGGAGCGCTGGCGATGGAAACTCCGGGCTGCACCGGCGGCGGGGCCGGCCGCAAAGGAGCCTTGTACACCGGACGTGGTCCGGTCTGCGGAACGATCATGCGCGGCGCTGGAGGTGGCGGAGCGGCCGGACGAGATGCGGTCGAAGGCGCTGCAGGGAGCGCACTCGCCGAAACAACTGGCGGCGCAGCCGCGAACGGAGTCTGAGCCGGTGTCGGAGGTATCGGACGTGCCGACAGACTGGCTGGTGACGTTGGCGCCGAAGACGGAACTGGCGCAGATGCCGCAGGCGGAGAGACCAAACTAGTTCTCTCCGGTGGAGGCCCAACGACGGGCCGTGGCTGCAGAACGGGAGCTATCGGCGGCGCGGCAGCTGGCACAACAGGAGACGCGGTCAGCGGACGACTAACAGTAGTCTGAGGTGCGGCAGGTTTTTCTACTGTAGCTGCAACATGCGCACTCGGCGGGGGCGGCGCAATTGGGCGCGGCGCCACAGGTGGCGCGGCAGCTTCCTTCTTCTGCGTGATTGCCTTCAGCACATCCCCGGGACGCGAAATGTGCGACAGATCAATCTTAGTTTTGATTTCTTCTTCGCCGCGACCGGTGCGTGAACTGCTCCTGCCGGCTTGGGACGAACTTTCCCCCGCGGAGCGGATGTAGACCCGCACTTTCTCCGCTTCGTGTTCTTCCAGAGAACTGGAGTGCGTCTTCTTCTCCGTCACTCCCACCAGCGCAAGTGTATCGAGGATAGCTTTGCTCTTAACTTCCAGCTCTCGGGCTAGATCGTTGATTCGAACCTTACTCATCCGGCCTTTCATTCTCCGCGTTTTAGTTAGGTCTTCATTGCGACCTCACGGAGTAAGTTTCTTCGGTCCCACGCCTTCGAACCTATCCCAGCGTGCCATCATTTATTCTCGGGTTTCGGAGGCAGATTTCTCTTCCGACTGCTCGTCGGCAGACTCCGCCTTCCCTTCGTTCTCTTCTGTTCCAATAGCTTCTGATTCGCTAGCCGATTCTGGAGCGGCTTCTTCGCCAACCACGGCGATCTCGGCGGTGATATCTTCCGCGCCCGCCTCAGCCGGCTCCGTCGCGGCAACCTCACCCTCTGCAACTTCACCTGCAGCCACAGCCTCGACCGCCTCGCCCTCAGCCGAGCCCTGCTCCAGGCTGGCAAAGTAATTATTCACCGCCAGGCTGATTTTTTCCACCGTCTTCGGCCCAATACCCTCGATCGCCTCAAGTTGCTCCGGCGTCATATCGGCCAGCGCTTCCACAGTAGTTATGCCCGCAGCACCCAGCTTCTCCACGAGACCCTCGCCCAAGCCCGGCACACTTTCGAGCGGTGTGGCAGTCTGCGGAACCATCGCCGACATCTGCTGCTCCACTTCCTGCCGCTTTTCTTCTTCGCTCTTGATGTCGATCTTCCAGCCCAGCAGCTTCGCGGCGAGACGGACGTTCTGTCCCTTTTTGCCGATCGCGAGAGAAAGCTGGCTGTCATCAACGACCACTTCAAGGTGCTTGCCGCCGGAATCGACCACCGTAACTTTGCTTACTTTCGCCGGCTGCAACGCTTTCTCGGCGAAGGTTACGGCGTCTTCGTGATACTCGATGATGTCAATTTTTTCTCCGTGCAGTTCGCGGATGATCGATTGCACCCGCATGCCCTTCATGCCCACGCAGGCACCCACGGCATCCACGTCCTTGTCCTTGGACATGACTGCGATTTTGGTGCGCTCACCAGCTTCTCGCGCAATCGCGCGAATCACCACCGTGCCATCGTATATCTCCGGCACTTCGGTCTGGAACAAATGCTGCACCAGGTCCGGCACGGCGCGAGATACAACCACGCCCGGGCCCTTCGACGCTTTTTCCACTCGCGCAATCACCACGCGCACGCGCTCTCCGATGGCGAACGACTCCAGCCGCGACTGCTCCTTGCGCGGCATGCGCGCTTCGGCTTTGCCGATGTCGAAGATCACATCCGGACCTTCCACGCGCTTCACGGTTGCATTCACCACTTCGCCTACGCGCCCGATGTACTCGTTGTAAACCGTGTCGCGCTCCGCCTCGCGCACCTTCTGGAAGATCACTTGCTTCGCCAGTTGCGCGGCAATGCGTCCCAGGATTCCTTCCGTAACTTTCGGAATCCGCAGCTCTCCGCCGACTTCCAAATTCGGATCCGCCTTGCGCGCATCTTCGAGCGTGATCTGCAGCACCGGATCTTCCACCTGCTCCGGCGTCTCCACCACGGTCTTCACCGCATAGGCATTGATCTTGCCGGTTTCTTTGTCCAGCACGGCGCGAAGATTTTCCTGCGTCTTGTAGTATTTGCGCGTCGCCATGACAATGGCATCTTCCACCGCGCTCACCACAATCTGCGGATCAATGCCCTTCTCGCGACTCAACGCGTCGATCGTGTTGTAGAGCTCACTTGCCATATGAAGTAATCCGTTATGAAAGACGACCGCGCCTTGCAGGTCTTAGGTCTCACGTCTTAGGCAAAACTCTAAGACCTAACACCTAAGACCCACCCCTAGATTTCCGGCACCAAATTCGCCTTCTCCACATTCGCGAATTCAATCCCGATCTTCTGCCCTTCTTCCACTCCTGCCGCGCCCATCTTCTTGCGCGATTTCTTGCTCGCCACACTGACATCCAGCGTTAGGCGTCCATCAAGAAAACTTTCCAGCCGGCCTTCAAAGTGCCGGTTGTTGTTCACCGGATTCCTCGTCGTAACTTTCATCCGGCTGCCGACGAAACGCTCAAACTCTGCCGACCGTGTCAGCTTCCGATCCAACCCTGGTGACGAAACTTCCAGCGTGTAGCTGCCGGGCATTGCATCCTCGACGTCGAGGATGGTGCCAAATTCGCGACTGAAGTTAGCGCAGTCTCCGTGCGTTACCCCGGCCAGCGGATCGCCACCCGCCGCCCCGGGCTTATCGAGAAACACACGTAACATGCGGGCCGCGCCACTCCCGCGAAACTCTACATCGACCACCTCGAGCCCGCTGGAGACAGCTACCCGCTCCGCAATTTCACGTACTCGATCAAGATCAAGTGCCATGCATCCAATAACTTGCATCTCAACCGGCTTCAGCGAACTTCCCCGCAAGTAAAAAGTGGGCTTGCGCCCACTGGTGTGCTTCGCCAAACGCCGGTACTACACAACAGTTCTCAGTTCTCTAATATACGCTGGGCAAGGGTAAAAGACAAACCGCCCTTCGTGGAGAAAATCGGCGGCGATCCGGCACGGCATTCAATGATGTTTTGCATTTCTCGCGTTCTTCCGCGCAACATAACCGCTCAACTTGAGTTGAGGAATATAATGTTTCATCGGAATTTGGAGGCACTCTATGTCTTCCCGCGCGTTCTCTTCCCTGCTTTTCTGCCTGGTGACCTTTTCCGTTTCGGCTCCGGCACAGCGCCCCGGCACTAACCCGGCTGCACCTGGGGGTAGCATAAGTCCGAACGTTAATTCTTCGGTCGCAAGATCCAATGCCAGTTTTGGGCCCGGTGAAGCATCGGCGCCCACGGCCGATCGGGAAGGCAAGGTCAAGTTCCATCTTCAATCCATTCTGATTCAAGTCCCCATCGTCGTCACCGACAAGGGTGGGAATCACATTCACGGATTGACCAAGGATGATGTTCACGTCCTCGAGAACGGCAAGGAACAGAAAATCTCCACCTTCGAGGAGATTACTGCCGCGACCACAAAGCTTCCCGCTGTGACTTCTAAACCAGGCGAATTTAGCAACCTGGCATTGTCCGATCAGCAGCCGCGCACCGTTACGGTGATCGCTCTCGACACCATTAATACTCCTTTTCTGGATCAGGCCAACGGCCGGCGCGAGTTGATCAAGTTTTTAGCCGACAATATAAATTCCGGCCAGGTAGTCGCTCTGATGATCATGGGCAGTAATGGCGTGAGAGTAGTCCAGGGGCTAACGGGCGATACAGAACAATTGGTCAAGATCTTAAAACAAGCGAGCGGGGAAATTCCTCCCCTGCAGGGGATGGGTCAAGAAAATGGCGTCGGTACCGACGCGCAGGCAGCCGCTGCAGAAGGACATCTGCCTGACCTTGGTGTTGTGCCTTCCAGTGCAACTGCCAACCCCCAAGCTGCCGTAAATGCCTTCCTTGCATACCCCGATGTACTTTTCGCGGGTTATGCTCAGCAAGAAGCGATCAGAGACACGCTGAACTCGTTCCTCTCGATCGCATGGTCTCTCTCAGGCGTTCCTGGACGCAAGTCTCTGATTTGGGCAACCGGCGGATTCCCCTTTGAGATTTCCACTCCGCAACAGCTTCCCGGTGGGAATCTTTCTCCGCTGTATGAGCGGACCATGCAAGCCCTAACGACCGGGCAAATCTCAGTTTACCCGGTCGACATTCGAGGCCTTGTGGCCAACTCCGCCAACGGCAGCGCAGTGGCTGTCGCGGGAAGAACCGGTGGCACCGTCGGACGCGGAACCGTGCAGAGAAATCGTGACTGGTATCTGCAATCAACTCTTCTCACTCTCGACGAATTCGCCGACATGACGGGCGGAAAAGCTTTCTACAACACGAACGATCTAGCCTCGAGTTTCAAGCGTGCCGCTGACGACGCCTCCGACTACTACCTCGCCAGCTATTACCTCGACACTCACAACAGCAACGCAGGCTGGCGGCAAATCAAGGTCAAGGTCAATAAGCCGGAGACGCAAGTTCGCGCCCGGCAAGGTTTCTTCGTCACCAATGCCAGCATGAATCTCGACGAAACCCGTACCACCGATTTGACTTATGCCTTGAGTTCGCCGGTTGAAGGTACGGGCGTACCGGTCAGCATGAAGTGGCTGGGGTCATCCGGCGAAGGCGCAAACAAAAAGACTGAGTTCATGATTCACATGCCCGCTGACGGGATCTCCATTGAAGCTGCCAATGGGCAGAACCACCTCAACTTCGATTTCGCTGCAGCCGCTTATGTCGACAATGGCAAGGCCGGCAAACCGGTCAAGACCTTCGGCAAGGAGGTCAACACATCTGTGCCCGACGCACAGATGGCATCTTTGCGCGCTGCCGGAATCGACATGAAAAATTCGCTGGAACTTGGTCCGGGAAATTACGTGGTCCGAGTGGTAGTACGGGATAACGTGACCGGCAAGATCGGCAGCGTCACGGCACCGCTAACCGTAAATTAGAAACGCGCGGAGGAGGACTTGTTCTCTCGTTGTCGCATCTTCGCGTTCTCCTATCTCTTGCTGTTTTCCGTTCTAGCCTGGACGCAAACTGGCGACATTTCCTCGCCCGCCACCCCGGGCACAGGCGATCCCTCCTTGGTGCCTTTGTCAGATACTAACGTCAGTGTCAGGGCACCGGCAGTTCCAACCAGCACCGCCGACCAAGAAGGCAAGATCAAGTTCCGCACGCAAACTACACTGATTCAGGTTCCGATCGTGGTCACCGATAAGTCCGGCAACCACGTTCACGGCCTGACCAAGGAGGCATTCCACGTCCTTGAAAATGGAAAAGAGCAGAAGGTCGCGACGCTTGAAGAGATCGTCACCACGGCCACGAAACTCCCGGTGGCCCCGCCAAAGCCTGGAGAGTTCACCAACCTTGCTTTGACGGATCAGCAACCGCGACCGGTGACGGTCATCGCTCTCGATACCATCAACACTCCCTTTCTTGACCAATACACGGGCCGACGCGCATTGATCCGATATCTGGCCGACAATCTCGACTCCGGCCAGATTCTGGCGCTCATGGTCATGACCAGTCATGGTCTCAAAGTTGTCCAGGGACTGACCAGCGATCGCGAACAACTCGTTCAACTGCTGAAAAAGGCAAGCGGGGAAATCCCTGCCAAGCCGGGTCTCGACCCGGATGTGCAGGCCAAGGCGGCAGTAGGAGATATTCCCGAGCTTCCCACCAACATCGATAGGCCCTACGTTGCAGCAGCAGCCTTTATTGCGTACGGCGACACATTCACGGCTCCGTTCCAGCAGCCAAAAGCCATCGAAGAAACACTAAACGGGTTTCTGGAGATAGCGTGGTCTCTTTCCGGCATTCCAGGACGCAAATCTCTTATCTGGGCCACTGGCGGGTTCCCATTCGAAATCTCTTCACCAGCGCAGATTGCCAGCCAGGGATCTTTTGCCTCTCTCTACCAGCGCACTATGCAGGCCCTCGATGCCGCCCAAATATCCGTTTACCCGGTTGATGTTCGTGGTCTGGTGGCCAATTCTCCTATGGGCAGCGCCGTAAGCGTCGCTGGCCCCACTGGAGCCGGCATTGCCCAGGAGATCCATGAACGCAACTGGCTGTTACAGTCGACTTTGTACTCCCTCGATGAGTTCGCGGATATGACCGGAGGAAAGGCCTTTTACAATACCAACGATCTGGCGTCCAGCATGAAACGCGCCGCTGAAGATGACTCTTCCTACTATCTCGCCGGCTACTACCTCGATACGCACAACAAGAATTCCGGCTGGCGTCAGCTCAAAGTTAAGGTGGATAAGAATGGCACGGAAGTCCGTGCCCGCGAGGGCTTCTTCGTCACGAATGCAACCATGAACCCCGACGTAACGCGCAGCTCCGATTTGACCTATGCCTTGAGTTCGCCTATCGAAGGAACGGGGGTTCCGCTCAGCATGAAATGGCTATGAACCTCCGGCGAAGGAGCCAATAAGAAAGCGGAATTCCTCCTGCATATGCCGGCCGATGGTTTATCTATCGAAAGCCACAACGGACAGAACCACCTCAACTTCGACTTCGCCGCAGTCGCTTACCTCACCAACGGAAAAACCGGCAAAGCCATTAATACTGTCGGAAAGGCCATTAACACAATCGTGCCCGACGGAACCCGTGGGATCGACATGAAGAATGCGCTGGAACTTGGTCCCGGAAACTACGTGGTCCGGGTGGTAGTACGGGACAATGTGACTGGCAAAATCGGCAGCGTCACCGCCCCACTGACCGTGTACTAGGAGTTTGTTGGCGCGCTTTGCCGATAGAGTAAGACCCCAATTCCTTAAGGTTTTTGTGCTCGTTCCATTTGCCTCATTCCTGCGCCGTCTCTAGAATAAAGATTCAGCCGCATCACCGAGAACTCTATGATCCATTTTCCCGTACCCGAAGCTCTTACCTTCGACGACGTTCTCCTTTTACCCGCGCGTTCCGACGTGATCCCGGCGACTGCAAATACCCAGACTCATCTCACCCGCAACATCGTCCTGAATATTCCTATCGTCAGCGCCGCCATGGACACCGTTACCGAATCGCACATGGCGATCGCGATCGCCCAACAGGGCGGGCTGGGGATCATTCATCGCAACCTTACGATCGAGCAGCAGGCCAATGAAGTCGATAAAGTGAAGCGTTCCGAGAGCGGCATGATCGTCGATCCAGTGACGATGTCGCCGACCGACAAGGTCAGTGACGCGCTTGAAGTCATGCGCAAGTACAAAATTTCCGGCGTTCCCATCACAGAGCACGGCAAGCTGGTCGGTATTCTCACGAATCGCGATCTCCGCTTTGAATCCCGCTTCGATATTCCCATCGACCGCGTGATGACCAAGAAAAATCTCATCACCGTTCCTGTGGGCACCACGCTCGAAGACGCCGAGGAGATCCTCCACGAGCACCGCGTCGAAAAATTACTCGTCGTAGACGACAAGTACAATCTTAAGGGACTGATTACCGTAAAAGATATTCAGAAAAAACTGAAGTATCCCAACGCTGCCAAGGATCCTCAGGGCAGGCTGCGAGTCGGCGCAGCGATTGGCGCTACCGGAGATTTTCTGGAACGGGCGCAGGCGCTCGCGGAAATGAAAGTCGACGTCCTCGCCATCGACAGCGCTCATGGACATTCCACTAAAGTCCTCGATGCGGTGAAGTTGGTGAAATCGAAGCTGCCTGAGATGCAGCTTCTGGCGGGCAATGTCGCCACCTTCGACGGCGCATGCGAGTTGGCGCGCGCCGGAGCGGACGGCATCAAAGTCGGCATCGGTCCCGGCTCTATTTGTACGACGCGCGTCGTTACTGGCGCCGGCGTGCCGCAGATCACGGCGGTTGCCGAAGCGTTCCGCGCCACCAAAGATGCCGGCGTCCCGATCATCGCTGACGGTGGTATCAAGTATTCCGGTGACATCACGAAGGCGCTGGCAGCCGGCGCAAGTGCGGTAATGATCGGTTCACTCTTCGCCGGCACCGACGAGAGTCCCGGCGAGCTGATTCTTTATCAAGGCCGCTCTTTCAAGTCCTATCGCGGCATGGGCTCGCTTGGCGCAATGGCGCAAGGCTCCAGCGAACGCTATTTCCAGAATACAGAATCCGATTCATCGGCCGCCGTTTCTTCCAATGACGGCGATTCCAACCGCCTCGGCAAACTCGTCCCCGAGGGCATTGAAGGTCGCGTCCCCTACCGCGGTTCGGTCGCGATGATTGTGCATCAGATGGTCGGCGGATTGAAATCGGGCATGGGCTATTGCGGCTGCGCCACCATCGCAGAACTTTTGCAAAAAACGCGCTTTGTGCGCATCAGCGGCGCCGGACTTCGCGAGAGCCATGTTCACGACGTCATGATCACCCGCGAGGCCCCAAACTATGCCATCGAATAGATCGGAGCGTTACTGCTCCTGCGGGGATCGCAGCCCTTTCGACAGACTCGGGGCAGGCACTTGGCTGTCTAGCCGGGCGCATCCCGGCTCTTGCTCTTGAATTCCAATCGCCACGAAGTGCTGAAAGCTTGGATCGCCGCGATTCTGTGGCTGATTGTGATCGCCATCGAATCCACGACTTATCTCTCCGCCCACAACACCAGCCGGATTCTTTATCCCATCCTGCATTTCCTCTTCGGCATGGATTGGATCCGCTTCGAGTACTGGCACTTCTACATTCGCAAGACCGGTCACGTCATTGGTTACGCAACACTCAGCTTTCTTCTTTTCCGCGCCTGGCGTGCCACTCTGCCCATCATGTCCAGCGCCCGGTGGACCCTGCGCTGGGCAACCATCGCAATCCTGGGTACAGCACTCGTTGCCAGCCTCGACGAATGGCACCAGAGCTTCATCCCGTCGCGAACGGGCGCGGTGAGCGATGTCGTCCTCGACACCTGCGCCGGCATTGCCGCTCAGATTTTGGTTTTTCTGTGGTGGAAGAAGCTTGGGAAGAGGTCGGCTTCATTCGTGCGGTATTGAAGCGCTAAGAAACATCGGCTTCGGAGCTAGATTTTGTGATTCGCAGCGGAACGAAGTTCCCTGTCTCAGCCGCGAAGCGGCGCAAGAATTCAGCCCACACCGTAAGCTGGATAAAAAGCGGGGAACGAGCAGCCCCGGAGAGCGTGCGTGAGAACTGAATTGGGCGAAGATGTGGGTACGCAAGGTCCGCACTCTAGCCCGGAAGGGCGGCAGGACAATAGCCCAGGACTTTAGTCCTGGGTAGCTCGCACAACGAAGGAACCAAGTCCCGGAGGGACGGAAGACTAGTTCTCACGCACACTCTTCAGCCGCGGAGGTATTTGCGCGCGCTGCAAACCGAGGGCTACACGTCATTGCCTGCAGCGCGCTCGCTTCGTGCACCCTGCAACACTCCCGCAGCCACCACCGCCATCCCCGCCGAAAAATAAAACGGAATTGCGGCGCCGTAATGCTTCCAAAGTTCGCCGGTAATCAAACTCGCCGCCAAAGTTGCCACGCTTGTCACAAAAAAATAAACTCCCAAAGCTCGACCGCGCACGTTTTCCCCAACCGTCTCAACCACCAGCGCCTTCAGTACCGGCTGCGTAAGAGCGTAATAAAACCCGTAGACCGCCATCGCGACCCAGATCGCGAACGTCGATGGCGCGCGACCGAATACAAAATAGACCGCGGCAAAAATCACATAGCCCACCGAACCCACGAGCCGCCGCGACACGCGGTCGCTGAACCATCCCGCAGGCCAGGACGCGACCGTGTACGTGATGTTGAACACTAAACCGAGAAGCGGTGCGAGGGCTACCGCGATGCCAACATTCTGCGCTCGCAGAACCAGAAACATATCGCTAGAATTGCCGAGAGAGAAAAGCGTCACTGCGGCGAGAACGAAGAAGAAAGACGCAGGTAGAGCGAATCGCTTTCCCGAAGGCGAAGCCGGTGTGGGGACAGCCGCCCTCGGCTGTCCGCCGGGCACAGCCCGGCTCTTGGTCTCGCGAATCCCCAGCAACGCAACCAGCACGCACAGAGCTCCCGGCACCGCCGCTGCCCAGAACACGCTGCGGATTCCAAAGCGCGCAAGCAGAACCAGAGCAGCCAAAGGACCCGCGATAGCTCCCGCTGAATCCATTGACTGAATCAGTCCGTAAGCCGAGCCTAGCCGGTTCCTCGGTACCGATTCGGCGACCATCACGTCGCGCGGCGCGCCCCGCACACCCTTAGCCAGACGATCCGCAAAGCGAATCGCCAGAATTTGCGGCCATGCGGTGACAACAGCCAGCAATGGCTTCACGGCATTCGCGACGACATATCCCGCAACCACAACTGGCTTGCGGCGGTCGATGTGGTCCGTGAGATATCCGGAGAAGAGCTTGGCAAACGACGCCACGCTCTCAGCCACGCCCTCGATCAATCCCAACTGCGCCGGCCCCGCTCCCAGCGACGCCAGAAACGCCGGCAACACCCAATACGCCATCTCTGTGGCAGTGTCGTTCAGGAAAGAAGTGACGCCGAAGACGTAGATGTTGCGCGCAGCGGAAGGCTCACGCTCGGCGGGCGAGGACATTACTTATTTTTACCACGGAGGCGCGCCATATCTATTACGGACGAGCGGACATTGGACTTGAGGGCTAACGACCAACGACTAACGACCAGCGACGATTAGTACATCGCGTCGTACTTCGTCACCACCCACTGCCCTTCCTTATTCTCGGTCGTAACGGTGAAGAGTTCCCGGTAGGTGCCAGGCTGGCCGGCCTGACTCAGACGCTTGCCGCGGTAGTGAAGGATGGTCAGCGGGGGTGCGCTCTCCCACTCCGCCAGCTCCCAGGAGAGCAACGGATGCTTCGTCTCGGAATCGCAGATGAAGTGCGCATACTTCTTGCGATAATCGCGCTCCCAACCGGAGAGCAGTTCGTCGCAGTGTCCGTCGCGCAGTTGGCGAAGAAAAAGGTTGGCGCTGTGTTCAATCGTGCGGTCGCGCAGCGGATTCATTCGGATGCTGACTGGCAGCCCCGTCAATGGGTCGTGATCTTCCGACCGCGCCAGCACCGGCCCCTGATTGCTCAGCCACCAGATGTAGCCAAGAAACACCAAGACCAGCAGCGCGCCGGCGCCGACCGCAATCCCGATCTGTGTGCGAGTAAACCCCATCCTGTGAGTAAGTTTATAAGGATGGCAACATACGGCAAGATTACCAGCGGAAGGACATGTACGAGCGGGGCTGTGATGCTGCCGGGAAGCAGATTCCTCCTCGGGCTTCCGCCCTCGTCGGAATGACAACACCTTGAATAGGCAATAAAAAAGGACACCGCTTTCGCCGTGCCCTTCTGAACCTTCTCGATGTAGGCTATTTCTTGTCTTCGGACTCTTCCTTCACCGGTTCCACGCCGCCGTCGTGCTGCGCCTGCGCTTCGGCATCTTCCATGGCTTTGCGTGCTTCGGCAGCCTTCTTGGCGCGGGCTTCGGCGCGCTTCTCGCGCTTTTCGTCCAGCACATTCTCGCTCCCCAGCAACTCCAGGAACGCCTTGTCGGCGCCGTCGCCTTTATTCCAGCCCGTCTGGATGATGCGCGTATATCCGCCGTTGCGATCGCCGAAGCGTGGGCCCACGGTGTCGAACAACTTCACGACCGCTTCGTTGGTCATCAGATACGAAGACGCCAGACGGCGCGCCGCGAGGTCGCCGCGCTTGCCGAGCGTGATCATCTTCTCGACGATGGGCTTCGCGGCCTTGGCCTTGGGAACGGTCGTCTCGATCCGCTCCTCGACGATCACCGACGTGACCAGGTTGCGCAGCAGCGAGCGCCGGTGCGAGGTGTTCCGTCCGAGTTTGTAACCTGCTACTTTGTGACGCATGGTTCGCCTCAGGGGCTAGAGCCCTCTTCAAACTTAGCTCGGGTGGCACGGCTAAAGCCGTGCCCACCCCGAGCCCATTCTTCTCACAGCGTTGTCTGGAGATCCTTCGGCGGGCAAATGCCCGCCTCAGGACGACAACATAGTTCTCACAGCCCGTCGTCCGGACCGTATGCTGACGCCGGCAGAACCAAGTTCGATGTCGGCCCCGGTACCGCGTTGCCATGTTCGTCGATCTTCATACCCAGGCTGAGGCCCATCGAGGAAAGAATCTCCTTGATCTCGTTCAGAGACTTGCGGCCGAAGTTCTTGGTCTTGAGCATCTCCGATTCCGTCTTCTGCACCAATTCGCCGATGGTCTGAATGTTCGCGTTCTTCAGGCAGTTGTAACTGCGCACGGAAAGCTCAAGCTCCTCGACGGAGCGGTTCAGATTTTCGTTGTGAATCTCCGGCTTGCGATCGTCCGACGACGAAACGCCAGTTTCGATTTCCTCTTCGAAGTTAATGAAGATGTTCATGTGGTCCTTGATCAGCTTCGCTGAAAGACCGATTGCATCGGCGGGCGTGATCGAACCATTGGTCCACACTTCGAGAGTAAGTTTGTCGTAGTCGGTGATCTGGCCTAGACGCGCGGCTTCCACAGTGTAGTTGCACTTGCGCACCGGCGAATGCACGGAATCGATTGGAATGAATCCGATGCCGAGATCTTCGTCGAAATTTTTGTCGGCGGAGGTGTACCCGCGCCCGCGCTTCAGGCGCATTTCCATGTCGAGCTTGCCGCCTTCGCTGACGGTCGCGATGTAAACGTCTTTGTCGAGAACCTCGACATCACCGTCGGCTTCGATCATGCCGCTGGTGACCACGCCGGGCTGATCGGCGCGCAGATAAATCGCCTTCGGCGCATCGCCCGCCAGCTTGAACGGAATCTGCTTCAAGTTGAGGATGATGTCGGTCGCATCTTCGACGACGCCAGGGATCGACTGAAATTCGTGAAGGACTCCTTCCATCTTTACCGCAGTAACCGCCGCGCCTTCGATGGAGCTGAGCAGCACGCGCCGCAGAGCGTTGCCCACGGTGGTGCCGAAACCGCGCTCAAAGGGCTGCGCCCAGAAAATTCCATACTTATCGGTGAGGGTGGAAGTGTCAACAGCGAGGCGTTTCGGTTTCTGAAAACCTTTCCAAAGCATTTGTTTCTCCTTCGGCCGTTTGGCTCGGTGCTGACTCCCTGAATCGGTCCGAATTCAGGTCGGGCGTCAGCAGAGGCTGATCTGGCTCGAATGTGGACCGTGAATTGATCGATTTGGAGATCAGGAGATTGGGTGATTTTTAAATCACTCAATGACCCGATGGCTCGATCGCTCAATCTCTTACTTGCTATACAACTCGACGATCAGCTGCTCATTCACCGGCAACTGAATATCTTCGCGCTTGGGCAACGAAAGCACGCGCGCTGTGTAGTTATCGCGGTTTACTTCCAGCCAGTTGGGCAATGTGCCGTGGCTGGCAAATTCCTTCGCGAACTCAAGCACAACTAGCTTCTTGCTGTTCTCGCGGATCGCGATTTCGTGGCCGGCGCTCACTTGAAACGAAGGAATATTGACTTTCCTGCCGTTGACCGCGACGTGCCCGTGGCGCACCAATTGCCGCGCCTGGCGCCGGGATTGCGCAAACCCGAGACGGAAAACCACATTGTCGAGACGCCGCTCAAGCTGCTGCAACAACAACTCGCCAGTAACACCCCGGGTGCGCGCAGCTTTCTCGAAATAATTGCGGAACTGCCCTTCCAGCGTGAAGTAGATGCGCTTGGCTTTCTGCTTCTCGCGCAACTGCAGACCGTAGCCAACAATCTTGGCCTTGCGGTCCTTCCCATGTTGTCCGGGAGCGAAGTTGCGCTTCTCGATCGGGCACTTATCGCTGAAACACTTTGCGCCTTTGAGGAACAGCTTCATGCCCTCGCGGCGGCATAGACGGCAAACTGCATCGGTGTAACGGGCCAAATTATTCTCCTTGTTAGATGACCGGTTTACAGGTTTGGCTTCACCCTTCGTCCCGGACGGTAAAACTGTCGTTGGTCGACGGTCGTTAGTCAAAATCAAAAACCCAAGTCGATCGCTTTTGCCAACGACTAACGACCATCGACCATCGACGAATTTAAACTCTTCGTCTCTTCGGCGGACGGCATCCGTTGTGCGGGATCGGCGTCACATCACGAATCGAGCGAACTTCAATGCCCGACGACGCCAGCGCGCGCACTGCTGATTCGCGGCCAGAACCGGGGCCGGAGACTCGCACGTCCACGCTGCGTACACCGTGATCGCGCGCCATGTTGGCCGCGTTCGATGCTGCTTGTTGCGCAGCAAACGGAGTGCCTTTGCGCGATCCGCGGAAACCCAGCGACCCGGAACTCTTCCACGACAAAACGTTGCCGTTCATGTCGGTGATGGTCACGATCGTGTTGTTGAAGGACGCCTGCACATAGCACAATCCATGTGGAACGTGCTTGCGCTCCTTCTTCTTGAAGGTTTTCTTCTTGCCTTTTTTCTCCGGTGCGGCTGCGCCGCCCGCTGCTGCTGGTTTTGCCATAGAACCTCAAGGTTTCAAGTTCCAAGGTTTCAGAGTTTCAAGGTCCTTGAAACCTTGAAACCTTGAAACCTGCTTTTAAGTCTTTGCTGTCGCTTTCTTCTTCTGCGCAATCGTACCCTTGCGCGGTCCTTTGCGGGTGCGAGCATTCGTGTGCGTACGCTGGCCGCGAACCGGCAGATTTCGACGGTGACGGAATCCGCGATAAGAACCGATTTCGATGAGACGCTTGATGTTCATCGAAACTTCCTTGCGCAAATCGCCTTCCACCAATCCTTGCGCTTCGATAACGGTACGAATGCGGTTTACTTCCTCTTCGCTCAGGTCCTGAACTTTCTTCATCGGGTCCACCTGCGCTTCATCGAGGATGCTTCCGGCACGCGGATTCCCGATGCCGTAAATGTAAGTCAGCGCGATATTGATGTGCTTCTGGCGCGGTAAATCTACGCCTGCGATACGTGCCATGTGTTCTAACCTCTCTCAGCTTTTAGCTTTTAGCTTTTAGCCCTTGGCTCTTAGCTAAAAGCCAAGAGCTAAAGGCTAAGAGCGTTCTTACCCCTGCCGCTGTTTATGTTTCGTGTTAACGCAAATCACCCGCACCACACCCTTGCGGTGGATGACCTTGCACTTGTCGCAAATCTTCTTTACCGATGCTCTTACCTTCATAAACCAGCTTTCAGCCGTCAGCTTTCAGCCTTCAGCAAAACTCCGGGCTTCGCCCGGCGGACAGCCGCGGCGGCTTCCCCACTAATTCACTTATAACGATAAACGATCCTGCCGCGATTCAAGTCGTAGGGAGAAAGCTCCACCGCGACTTTGTCGCCGGGCAGAATGCGAATAAAATTCTTGCGCATCTTGCCTGAAACATGCGCCAGCACCTGGTGCTTGTTCTCCAGTTCCACCTTGAACATGGCGTTCGGCAGCGGTTCTAGAACCACCGCCATCACTTCTATCGCGTCTTCTTTACTCATTCGCTCCTAGCTTGTAAGATCCCTCGCACACAACGCTCGGGATTTCGGCAGCAGGCTCACGCCCGCTAAACACCTTTACTTCGTCAAAATTACTGGCCCATCTTTCGTCACCGCCACGCAGTGCTCGAAGTGCGCGCTGAAGCTGCCATCCAGCGTTACCGCCGTCCACTTATCGCCGAGCACTCGCGTCTCCGGCTTGCCGAAGTTCACCATCGGCTCAATCGCGATCACCATGCCTTCGCGTAACTTCGCGCCGTGCCCGCGAGCTCCAAAGTTCGGAACCTGCGGCTCCTCGTGCAGTTTCGTCCCGATGCCATGCCCAACGAATTCCCGCACCACGCTGAAACCGGCCGCTTCCACGTGCTCCTGCACAGCCGCTCCCACATCGCCCACTGAATTTCCTACCCTCGCCTGCTCGATGCCGCGGTAAAGCGATTCTTCGGTTACGGTCAACAGCTTGCGCAATTCGGGTTTCACCGAATCGCTAACCGGAACCGTAATCGCGGCGTCCCCATAGTATCCGTCGAGCACGACTCCGCAATCGATCGATACAATGTCGCCCTCTTTTAGTTCCCGCTTTTCAGAGGGGATGCCATGAACAATCTCTTCGTTCACCGACGTACACAACACGCAGGGATAATCGTAATATCCTTTAAATGCCGGCTTGGCGCCCAGTTCCGCGATCTTCTTTTCCGCCGCGCGTTCCAAATCCATGGTGGTGACGCCGGGCGCTACCAGAGACCGCACATGATCCAGAACCTCGCGAACGATGCGGCCACTCTGCCGCATCCGCTCAATTTCCGCTGCCGATTTGCACACAATCGCCATTGTTAAGCGCTAAGGTCCTCAATAATCCGGAAAATCTCCGCAGTGACTTCGTCGACCGGCCGGTCGCCATTCACCGTGTTTAATCTCCCCGTGCGCTGGTAGTAGTCCGCTACGGGGGTAGTCAACTCCTGGTAAGCCGCTAACCGCGGCGCAATCACTTCAAGCCGGTCGTCATTGCGGGTCACCAACTTCGATCCGTCCACATCACAGACTTCGTAGACATGGGCCCGCTGGGAGTGGACGTTATAGATCCGACCACAGGTGGGACAAGAACGGCGTCCAGAGATCCGGAGTAGCAACTGATTATAGTCCACGTCGAGGCGGATCACAATTGGCCAGGCCCGGGTGGGGCGCGAATTGTCAAAGAGCTTGTCGTCGAGCAATGCATCCAGCCAACCCGCCTGGGCCGCAGTCCGGGGAAAGCCGTCCAGAATGTAACCGCGCTTGCAGTCCGGCTCTTTCAGCCTCTGCCGGACCATTTCACAAACCAGATCGTCGGAAACCAGTTCTCCCCGAGCCATGACCGCCTTGGCAGCCATCCCGAGCTCCGTGCCCTGGGCCACGTTCTGCCGCAGGATGTCTCCAGTGGAGACCTGTGGAACCTGGTAATGCTCCATGATGCGCTTGGACTGGGTGCCTTTACCGGCGCCAGGAGGTCCAAGCAGAACCACGGGACCCAGATTGCGTGAGGTTTCCTGCGCCATCGAGTTGGCCAAAGCCTCCCGAACAGTGTTCAGCAACCCCACAAACAAATTTGTAATGAGTAATTAGTAGTTTGGCAATTTACCACCGCATCGCTGTTGCCCTTCAATTACCAAATCGCCAAACTACTCAATCACAAATCTTCTTACGACCAGTTGCGGCGGCCGCGAATGCGTCCACTGCGCGGCGTGAATCCATCGTAGTGGCGCATAATCAGCTGCGCCTCGATCTGCGTCACTGTATCCATGGCCACGCCCACCACGATCAACAGCGACGTTCCACCAAAATAAAAATTCACTCCCAATCCGTTCGTCACCCACACCGGAAGCCGCTCAAACAACGAACCTCCCAGCCAGAACGGCAAGTGGTTCAGGTGAATGCCGGTGATCATCCACTCAGGAATGAAGGAGATGATAATCAAATAAAGCGCGCCCACCAGCGTGATGCGGGTCAACACTTCGTTGATGTAGTCGGCCGTACGCTTGCCCGGACGAATACCCGGAATGAAGCCGCCATACTTCCGCATGTTGTCGGCGACTTCGCTGGGATTAAAAACAATCGATACATAGAAGTACGCGAAGAAGATAATCCCTACCGCGTACAGCACGGTGTAGAGCGGCTCGCCCCAACCCAGCAACCGCACCAGATCGCCGAAGTAACGGCTGTTGCGCAAACCGTAGCCGAGAGTCTGCGGCAAAGTCAGAATCGACGAGGCAAAAATCACAGGCATAACGCCGCCGGCGTTCACTCTCAACGGCAAGTGCGTGGATTGCCCCCCCATCACCTTGCGGCCCACGACACGTTTCGCATACTGCACCGGTATGCGCCGCTCGCAACGCTCGACATAAACGATGAACGCCACCACCGCGATCATGAACACGACCAGGCCAGCCATCAGCACCGGCGTCACGGCGCCCCAGGTTCCGTTCTTGGCTTTTTCCAGAAGATCCTGCACGCCACGCGGCAAGCCCACGACAATGCCGGCAAAGATCAGCAGCGACATGCCGTTGCCGATGCCGCGGTCCGTGATCTGCTCACCCAGCCACATGACGAATCCGCTGCCCGTGGTCAGGGTCAGCATGGTCATCAGGATGAATGGAACACCAGGGTGAATCACGAAGTCGCCAGCTTTCTGCAGCCCGATGGCGATGCCGAACGACTGCACCGCGCTGAGAATGATCGTGATGTAGCGGGTCCACATCGTGATCTTCTTGCGCCCCATCTCGCCTTCTTTTTGCAGCTTGGCCAGGGGCTCATACACCACGGTCAAAAGCTGCAGGATGATCGATGCCGTGATGTACGGCATGATGCCCAGGGCAAAGATGGTCAGCCGTCGCAGATTGCCGCCGGAAAATAGATCCACGAAACCTAAAAGCGATCCCGCGTTTTGATTGAAGTACTGTTCCAGCTTGAGAAAGTTCACGCCAGGAGTGGGAAGATGTCCGCCCAGCCGGTAAACCGCGAGCATGGCCAGCGTAAACAGAACGCGCTTGCGCAGGTCTGGGATACGGAAGATGTTCGCCAGCTTTTCAAACATTACTGCAAGACCTCAACCTTGCCGCCCGCCTTGGTGATTTTCTCCTCTGCCGACTTGGAGAACTTGTGCGCATGCACCGTGATCGCGACCGTCAACTCACCATCCCCTAGAATCTTAACCGGATGCTTCGCCTTTATCACGCCCGCCTTGCGCAGCACGTCTGGAGTAATCGGCGAGGCTAGCAATTCCTCGCCAAGTTCCAACAACCGCTCGAGGCTCACGATGTTGAATTCTTTGCGGAAGATGTTGGTGAAGCCGCGCTTTGGCATGCGGCGGTGCAGCGGCATCTGGCCGCCTTCAAAGCCGCGAATCAGGCGCATACCGGTGCGCGAACGCTGCCCCTTATGACCACGCGTCGAGGTCTTGCCCATGCCGGAGCCCATGCCGCGCCCAACGCGCTTGCGCTTTTCCGACGCCTTCTTCGGTGCTCGAATGTTGGATAAATTCATAAGTAAACTCAGGTTTCAGAGTTTCACGTTTCAAAGTTTCAAAGAGCTGAATCCGCCTTGAAACCTTGAAACATTCCTATTTCAATATCTCAACCAGATGCGGAACCTTCGCGACCATGCCCCGAATCGCAGGGTTGTCGGGACGCTCGATCACCTGATTCAACCGCGTGAATCCCAATCCTTTGACCACCAGCTTCTGTTTCACCGGGGCACAAATAGCCGAAACCACCCACTTCAGGTGTATCTTTCCGGCAACCGCTTTCGGTTTCTTCGTTGTCATTTTCTAAATCCTCAGTGGCCGGAAGGTCAGCTTTACCCACGGCCAGTTCTTCAATCTCGAATCACATTATCGGGTGATGGTCTCAGGTCTCAGAAACCAACACCTACGACCTATCACCTAAGACCCACTACAGCTCCTGCACTGTCTTGCCGCGCATTGCGGCCACACTTTCGCGATTCTTCAAGCTCATCAGCGCATCGAAAGTCGCTTTGATTACATTATGCGGGTTGGTGGTCCCAATCGATTTGGTCAGCACGTTCTGCACTCCCACCGAGGTCATCACTGCACGCACGGCGCCGCCCGCGATCACTCCCGTGCCTTCCGGCGCCGGCTTGAGCAACACCTTGCCCGAACCATAGCGCCCCAGCACGAGATGCGGAATGCTGGTCTGAGTCAGATTCACCTTGATCAATCTTTTCTTCGCCGACTCAATCGCCTTGCGAATGGCCTGCGGAACTTCCTTCGCTTTGCCGGACCCGTAGCCGACCACCGCTGCCGAAGGATCTCCCACTACCACCAGCGCCGCGAACGAAAGATTCTTGCCGCCCTTCACCACTTTCGTGACGCGGTTGATCGCAACGACCTGATCCTTCAACTGAAACGAATTGGCATCGAGCTTCTTAATTACTGTTGGCATTCTTTAAACCTAGCCTTTAGCTGTTAGCTTTTGGCTCTTGGCTTTTTTTCGTTTTTGCTCTAGCTAACAGCCAGGAGCTAAAGGCCAAGAGCTGGTTAAAACTGCAATCCCGCTTCGCGCGCCGCATCGGCCAGCGCTTTCACTCGTCCGTGGTAAATGTAGCCGCCGCGGTCAAACACAACCTGGTTCACACCCTTGGCTTTGGCGCGCTCCGCGATGGTCTTGCCCACCGTCTTCGCAGCCGCAACGTTGCCGCCAGTGCGCCGGTCTTCTTTCTTACCCTCGGCCGAACTCGCCGAAACCAGCGTCTGCCCGTGAAGGTCGTCGATGACCTGCACATAAATGTGATTCAACGAACGATACACGTTCAGCCGCGGCCGTTCCGCCGTGCCCTGCAGCTTCTTGCGGATGCGCTCGTGAATGTGACCACGCTTTTGGTTCTTCGATTTCTTCGTAAACATCGCTCGTTATCCTTCACCCGGCATGCGGGAGATCCTTCACTTCGTTCAGGATAGCGGCTGCGGGCTCCCGCTTCGCTCGTTCTTAGCTTGCCCTGAGCAACTGAGCAAAGCGAAGGCGCCGAACGGGCCCGCAAAGCGCCGCTACTTCGCTCCGGTCTTGCCTACCTTCTTCTTCAACCGCTCGCCCGCGTAACGCACGCCCTTGTTCTTGTACGGATCGGGCGGACGCAGCGAGCGCATTTCTGCCGCAACCTGTCCCACTTGCTGCCGGTCGATTCCGCTCAGCGTAACTCGCGTCTGCTTGGGATCGACTGCAGCCTCCACGCCGGTCGGCAACGGATACTCGATGGGATGCGAATAGCCTAGGTTAAACACCACCATACCCTTGCCCTTCATCTCGGCGCGGTAACCGATGCCAACGATTTCCAGTTCGCGCGTCCAGCCTTTGGTCACGCCTTCGACGGCATTATTCACCAGCGCGCGCGCCAGTCCGTGCACAGCCGCCTGCGAATCGTTCTCGCGGATGGCCACAATGTTCCCGTCCTTCTGCTCCACCTTGATGCCGGTAGGCAGAACGGTATCGAGCTTGCCCTTGGGCCCCTGCACAACCACCGTGCTGCCCTCTAATCTTACCGTCACCCCCTTGGGGATCGGGATCGGCTTTTTTCCAATTCGTGACATAAGCGCTTCTAGCTTCTAGCTCCTGGCTTCTAGCCAGGAGCTTCATCAGTGATTTACTCTTTCGTTCGGTCCACTTATTATCTTGCAGCGTGATTAGCTAGCAGCTAGAAGCCAGTAGCTAACGGCTGCCTTACCAAATCTCGCACAACAACTCGCCGCCCACGCCTTCCTTGCGTGCCTGGCGTCCGGTCATCACGCCGCGGGGCGTGGTCAGAATGTTGATACCCATGCCGCCGAGCACTCGAGGAATTTCGCTGCGCCGCACATATACGCGGCAACCGGGACGCGACACGCGCTCCGCCTTCGAGATCGCCGCCTCGTTGTGCGCGCCATACTTCAGATAGATCCGGATAATCTTGTGGCCTTCCTCTTCCGTGGCCTTGAAATTTGAGATGTACCCTTCTTCCTTTAGGATACGGGCAATCTCCACCTTCAGCCTGGAAGCTGGAACGTCCACCTTCTGGTGCCGCGCCTGTAGCGCGTTACGCACCCTCGTCAGCATGTCTGCGACCGGATCGGTCAACCTCATCGTTTGCTTCTCCTCTCGCCACCCGTTCGCTCCGCACCAGCGGAGAACCTGCGGCAGCTCGCCTCACCACTACATCAACTTGTCATCCTGAGCGCGCCGCGCGATCATTCTCGCGTTCTTTGCGAGAATGCTAACTCGCGCGATTGGCGCGCACCCTCACCAGGAGGACTTCGAAACGCCGGGAATCTCCCCGCGCAACGCGAGCCCCCGGAAACACAGCCGGCACAAACCAAACTTCCGCAGATAAGCCCGCGGCCGCCCGCAAATCTTGCATCGATTGTGCCGGCGCGTGGAAAACTTCGGCGTCTTTTCCTTTGCGTTCCGCGCTAGCTCGAACTTCTTCTCGATCTTCGCGTCCTTCACTCGCTTTGCTGTAGTCATGAAATCCTTAGAAAGTCTTTGTTGTCGAACCTAGGTTCTTTGAAACCTTCGAAACGCTGCAACCTTGAAACCTTGCTTTACTGCGTGCGGAACGGCATGCCCAGGTGCTTCAACAGAGTCCGCGCCTGATTATCGTTCGCCGCGGTGGTCACAATCGTGACATTCATTCCCTTCAGCTTGTCGACCTTCTCGTAAGAAATTTCGGGAAAGATCAACTGGTCGTGCAGGCCGATCGTGTAGTTGCCGCGCCCGTCGAACGACTTGGTGGAGACACCCTTAAAGTCGCGCACGCGAGGCAGAACGATATTCACCAGCCGGTCGAGAAATTCGTACATGCGGTCGCCGCGCAGAGTCACCATGGTTCCAATGGCTTGTCCCTCGCGCACCTTGAAGGCCGCAATCGACTTCTTCGCTTTCGTCACAATCGGCTTCTGCCCGGTGATCTGCCCCAGTTCGTTTACCGCCGGGTCCATAATCTTCGAATTCTGCGTGGCCTCGCCCATGCCCATGTTGACCACGATCTTGTTCAGCCGCGGAACAGCCATCGAGTTTTTCAGCTCCAGCTCTTTCAACAAAGACGGCGCAACTTCCTTCTCGAATTTCGCACGCAGCCGCGGCCGCTCTTTGGCGCTGTGATGCGCCTGTGCCGGAGCCTTCTGCTCCTGCGCCGATTCCTTCGAACCCTTTTTCTCTTTATCTTTCGCCATCGTCTTTGTTCTTCAACTTTCTCCCACGGTTTCGGAGTGGTTACCGGTTCGTGAGACTAAATTCTCAACCCCGCTGCTCGTACCTGCGAGCTGGAAGCTAGCGGCTAGAAGCTACTTATCCAGCGTCGTTCCGCACTTCTTGCACACGCGAACTTTTCTGTCGCCGCGCACTTCGTGCCCGATCCGCACCGGCCCGCAGGTCGGACAAACCAGTTGCACGTTCGAATACGCGATCCGGCTCTCCTGCTCCGCGATGCCGCCCTTGATATTGCGCTGCGGATTCGGGCGTACGTGCTTTTTCACCAGCATGACATGCTCCACCAGGAGCTTGCTGTCGTCGGGAAACACGCGCAGCACGCGCCCTTCCTTGCCCTTGTCGCGCCCCGTAATTACCTTTACGGTATCGTTGCGCCGGATATCCACTCGCTTGTGTACTGTGCTGACAGTTCTCATCTCAACCCCATTTAGTAATTGGGTAATTTAGTAATCGAATAATTGAAAGCAAAAGACTTCGGATTTTCATTTACTCTAAATTTCCCAATTACTCAATTTCTCCTGCTACCTAAATCACCTCAGGCGCCAACGACACGATCTTCAAAAACTTCTTCTCTCTCAACTCGCGCGCCACTGGACCGAACACGCGCGTCCCAACCGGCTCGCCCGCGTCGTTGATCAGCACCGCTGCATTCTGGTCAAAGCGGATATAAGTGCCGTCGCGCCGGCGGTGCTCTTTGCGAGTCCGCACGATTACCGCCTTCACCACTTTGCCCTTTTGCACCTGGCCGTCGGGAGCCGCTTCCTTCACGGCGGCGGTGATTATGTCGCCGAGGCTCGCATTCAGACCCGTCGATCCGCCCAGCGGCAGAATCATCTGCAGCTTGCGGGCGCCGGAATTGTCGGCAACCTCCAGCATACTTCTCATCATCACAGCCATGGTTTCATCTCCATTATTTTCGCGGTGCCGCTACGCCTGCTTGGTGTCATGATCCAGAACAATCTCGGGCACCAGCGCCGTCTTGCGCACAATGTCTTTCAGTTTCCAGCGTTTCAATTTTGAGAGTGGACGCGTCTCTTGCAGCCGCACCACGTCGCCCACGTGCGCTTCGTTCTTTTCGTCATGCGCGTAAAACTTCTTGTTGCGCGCCACCACACGTCCATAGAACGGGTGCGCCTTTTTGCGCGTCACCTGCACCACGATGGTTTTCGACATGCGGTTCGCGACCACTTCTCCCACCACTTCCTTGCGGCGCCCCTGCACCTGCTCGACCGCGGGGGTTGCAGATTTTGCGGTTTCCGCCATCATTTCTTCTCCGTGGCCGCGGCGCGCGTGCGCTCGCCGAGCACTGTCTTGACCCGCGCAATGTCTTTGCGCAGGCCGCGAATCTTCTTCAAGCTCTCGGTCTGCCCCATGTTCAGCTGAAACTTCAGCTTGAACAGCTGGTCCGCCAGATCCTGCCCCTGATGCTGCAGTTCGGCGTCCGTTAAATTTCTAATCTTGTCTGCTTCCATAAAATAATTCCTGACTCTTCTTTTTTGCCGGCCACCTAGCACTGGCCGCTAATCCTGTCCACTAACTTAGTGCGCCACGTCCCGTTTCACGAACGTCGTGCGCAACGGCAGCTTGTGCGACGCCAACCGCATGGCCTCGGTCGCATCCACCACCGTGACCCCTTCCATCTCAAACAGGATTTTTCCCGGACGCACGACCGCGACCCAATGATCGGGCGCGCCTTTACCTTTGCCCATACGGGTTTCGGCCGGCTTCTTTGTGACCGGCTTGTCGGGAAACACACGGATCCAAATCTTGCCGCCGCGCTTCACAAAGCGCGTCATGGCCACGCGGCTCGCTTCGATTTGCCGGTCGGTAATCCAACCCGGCTCGAGCACCTTCAGGCCAAAGTCACCAAACGCCAGCGTGCTGCCGCGCCAGGCTTTGCCGGTCATGCGGCCGCGTTGCTGCTTGCGATACTTCACTTTCTTCGGCATCAACATAAGTCAGCTCTTCTTCCGTTTGTCATCCTGAGCGAGACGCTTTCTGTCTCGCGAAGGATCTGGTCGAGCCGCGCGAAGCATCGCGTTTTTTGCGACACGACAAGGGCGCGTTTGGCTCGCTTCCTTAAAACGCTCCGACGCCCGTCGTCTGCTCGCGCTTCTTCGTCGGCAGAATTTCGCCTTTGTAAACCCAGCACTTCACGCCAATCACACCGTAGGTCGTCCGCGCCTCCGAGAATCCGTAGTCGATGTCGGCCCGCAGCGTGTGCAGCGGCAAACGTCCCTGCAGATACCATTCCGAGCGCGCGATTTCGTTTCCGTTCAACCGTCCGCTCACGCGAACCTTAATTCCCTTGCAACCAAAGCGCAGCGCCGAATCGACCGCCTTGCGCATCGCACGCCGGAAGCCCACGCGCTTTTCGAGTTGCAATGCGATCGCCTCGGAAACCAATTGCGCATCAAGCTCCGGCTTATGCACCTCCTGGATGTCGACAAACACTTCGCGCGACGTCCGTTTCTGCAGGTCGGCTTTCAGCTTGTCGATTTCCGCGCCCTTGCGCCCGATAATAATTCCCGGACGCGCCGTCTTGATAATGATGCGCAGCTTGTTGCCCGGCCGCTCAATCTCAATCGAACTCACGCCCGCCGACTTCAGCTTGTCCTTCAGTTCGCTCTTCAGCTTGACGTCTTCATAGAGCAGCTTGTCGTAGTCCCGCTCCACGAACCAGCGCGACTTCCACGGCTTCGTGTAGCCGAGACGGAAACCATAAGGATGGACTTTTTGTCCCATTGCTTCTCCTAAATCAAACTCTTTGTCATTCCGAACCGGCGCTCTTTGCCGGTGAGGAATCTGCTTTTCCCTTACTTCGCCGCCGCCTTTTTTACTTCGCCGCCGCCTTTTTCTTCTTCCCAGCTCCCGCCGATTTCTTCGCCACTGGCGCCCGTCGCTTAGCCGGAGCCGCCGCACCCGCCGCCCGCGGCGATTCAGAAGCGCGCGCCGCACCGTTGCCCCGTTCAGCCAGCACCAGCGTGATGTGCGCGATCCGCCGCACGTAACGGAATGCACGTCCTTGCGGCGCCGGACGGATACGCTTCATGCGCGGCCCGTCGTTGGCAATCGCGTTCTTCACGTACAGATTGTCGAGCTCAACATCCAGCCCTTTTTCGGTGCTGAGAAAATTCGCGTTATCGAGCGCCGACTGCAGCAGTTTGCCCACGTGCGCCGCGACCCGCTTCTTGGTGAATAACAGCGTGTTGCGCGCGTCTTCCACCTTGCGCCCCTTAATCAATTCCAGCACCAAGCGCGCCTTCTGCGGCGAGACTCGCAAGTAACGCATTTCCGCTCTGAATTCCATGTTAGCTACTCGCTCCTAGCTCCTAGCTAAAACTTAGGAGCCAAAGACTACCGACGTACATCCATTTCGAATCGTCCCAGCTAATAGCCAGAAGCTAGTAGCCAGAAGCTGATTTCCTTATGCCTTCGGCGCCGCCGGAGCCGATGGAGTAATCGCTCCCGGCCCGCCCGGAATGCCCGCCGGCTTCGCGGCAACTTCCGTCGCCGCCCGCATGGAGTGGCCCTTGAAGTTGCGCGTAAAGCTGAACTCGCCCAGCTTGTGCCCCACCATGTTCTCCGTCACATACACTGGAATGAATTTCTTGCCGTTATGCACCGCGATGGTGTGCCCCACCATCTCAGGAACCACGGTGGAACGCCGCGACCAGGTGCGCAACACTTTCTTCTCGTTGCGCGAATTCATCCCTTCGACCCGCGCCATCAGGAACCCATCTACAAACGCGCCTTTTTTGGTTGAACGTGCCATAAGCTATTTGCTCCGCCGGTTCACAATAAACTTATCGGTCCGCTTGTTGTTCCGCGTCTTGTACCCACGCGTTGGCTGTCCCCAAGGCGTCACCGGATGCCGTCCGCCCGAAGTCTTGCCTTCGCCGCCGCCGTGCGGATGGTCCACGGGATTCATCGAAACTCCGCGGTTATGCGGACGCTTTCCCAGCCAGCGGGAGCGTCCCGCTTTGCCGATCGTGACATTTTCGTGATCCAGATTCCCAACCTGACCGATCGTCGCCATGCAATCTTGCGAAATCTTGCGCGTCTCGCCCGAAGGCAGCTTCACCAGCGCGTAATCGGATTCCTTTGCGACCAGTTGCGCCGCACCGCCCGCCGAGCGCACCATCTGCCCACCCTTACCCGGCTTGAGTTCCAGGTTGTGGATCGAGGTGCCTGGCGGAATATTGCGCAGCGGCAGAGCGTTGCCCACGAGAATATCGGCGTCCGGCCCACTCACTACTTTTTGTCCGACCTTCAAGCCTTCCGGCTGAAGGATGTAGCGCTTCTCTCCATCGGCATAAGCTAGCAGCGCGATGCGCGGCGAACGGTTCGGATCGTACTCGATGCTGACGACGGTCGCCGGAATGCCGGTCTTGTCCCGCTTGAAATCGATAATGCGCAGCTTGCGCTTGTGCCCGCCGCCAATGAAGCGCATGGTCATGTCGCCCGAATTTCGGCGGCCGCCAGTGCGGTTCTTCTTCTCCAGCAGCGGCTTGTGCGGATGCCGCGTCGTAATGTCGTCGTTGACGATGGTCGTGCGATAGCGCAACGTCTGCGTCGTCGGTCGATAAGTCTTAATTGGCATAATCAGCTCTTAGCTCAAACTCTTTGTCATTCCAAATCGGCGTTCTTTGCCGGTGAGGAATCTGCTTCCTGCCGCACCTTACAAATTCTGCGCGTACTCCGGCATCTTCTCGCCAGCACGTAACCGAACATATGCCTTTTTCCAATCCGGACGGTACCCGGCAAACTTTCCCCGCCGCCGTTCTTTCCCCGGATACATCGCCGTACGCACGGAGAGAACTTTGACTTTGAAAATCGTCTGCACCGCTTGCTTCACTTCCGTCTTCGTCGCCCCCGGCGCGACCTGGAATACCAGCGTGTTCTGGTTTTCCTTGATCGCCAAACCTTTTTCGGTAATCACTGGACGGCGAATGATCTGGTATGCGGATTTCATAATTCTTAGGCCACCTCCGCCGCTTTTTCATGCCGCACACGCTTGCGCGGAGAAGCTGCCGCCTTTTTCGCGCCTTCCTCTTCTCCGGCTCCGTGCCCAGACTTGCGCTGCCGCTTCGACACCGAATCCTTCAGCGTGAGCTGCAGCTTCTCGATCGCCGGATGGGAAAAAATCACGCTGTCGTAACGCAGCAGGTGATAAGGATGAACTTCGTTGCCCGCGACCAGCTCCAGCCCCGCGATGTTTCGCGCGCCCAACTCCAGGTTGCGATTCGACACTCCCGGCGCTTCCACAACCAACACGGTCTTGCCCACCTTCAACGCGTCCAGCGCCGCCCGAAATTCCTTGGTCTTCGCTTCCTTCATGTCAAACGCGTTGACCACGATCAACTTGCCGTCGGCAAACTTCGCCGCCAGCGCGGAACGAAGCGCGCCCAAAAGCTTTTTACGCGGAAACGCATAGTCATAGGAGCGCGGCACCGGTCCATGCACCGTGCCGCCATGCCGCCACAGTGGCGACCGGATAGAGCCGATGCGCGCGCGTCCCGTACCCTTCTGCTTCCACAGCTTTTTGCCCGAACCGGAAACCTGCCAGCGGGCCTTGGTCGCGTGCGTGCCGCGGTGCTGCCCGGCGCGGTAGTGCTTCACCGCCTCCCAGAGCAGGTCTTCATTCACCGCGCCGAAAATTTCGTCGGCGAGATCGAAGGTTCCGACCTTCTTTCCGCTCAAATCGTGAATATCTATCGTTGCCATAGTATTTCTCGTGGAGCAGCGGACGCCTCGTCCGCACGGTTACGCTTTCTTCGCCGCCCTCTTCGCCGCCTTCAACGGATCGACCGTAGCCGAACCCGCAAACCCGCGGCGCTCTCTCGGCGGCTTCTTCGCCTTCGTAATCACAATGTAACCACCCTGCGGCCCCGGTACGCTGCCCTCAACCACCAGCAAGTTCTCGTCCTTGTCCACACCCAAAACTCGCAGGTTGCGCTGTGTCACCCGGGCATGGCCCATGTGTCCCGACATGCGCATCCCCTTGAACACGCGCGACGGAAATGCGGAGGAGCCAATCGAACCCGTGATTTGAAACATCGAACCGTGCGACTTCGGACCACCGCCAAAGTGATGGCGCTTCACCACGCCCTGAAAGCCTTTTCCCTTGCTAACTCCCACGATGTCGACAAACTTCTCGCCTTCGAAAATGTCGACCAATACTCGGTCGCCAGCTTTTACGGATCCATCGCCGTCGCCGTCACTCTCAAGCGGAACCTCGCGCATGAACTTCACGGGAGGAAGATTATTCTTCGCCAAGTGGCCCTGCGCTGGCTTGGTCAGCCGCGATTCCTTCACAAACTCCACCAAGCCAATCTGGGCTGCTTCGTAGCCATCCTTCACCGCCAGCTTATGCTGCGTCACAACGCAAGGACCGGCCTGCAGCACCGTGACCGGACGCACATCGCCCTTCGAGTCAAACAGCTGCGTCATGCCGACCTTCTTGCCCAGAATTCCGGTAACTCGTATCGCCATCTTTCTCTCCATTCTCAGCGTGGCTCATCGATCACTGCGATGGCTATTGGCTGAGGAGCTGATCAGCTCATGTGGGAACGGACGCAGCCCGCGCTGGCCTGCGCTACTTATGTTCCTTACCGAACGCCTTGATCTCCACATCCACGCCCGCCGGCAGATCGAGCTTCATCAGCGCGTCCACCGTCTGCTGCGTCGGCTCGAGAATATCGAGCAGACGCTTGTGGGTGCGGATCTCAAACTGCTCCCGCGACTTCTTATCCACGTGCGGCGAACGCAGCACGCAGTACTTGTTCCGCATCGTGGGCAGCGGAATCGGCCCGGCAATCTGCGCTCCGGTGCGCCGCGCGGTTTCTACAATCTCGCCCGTCGACTGATCCAGAATGCGGTAGTCGTAAGCCTTCAACCGGATGCGAATTCTTTCTTTTCCAATCACGTTTCACTCTCTCTAACCCCTCCCGGCATCTCCGGAAGGAAAGAACCAGCGGCAGGATGCAAGCCGTTACTGCTCATGTAGCCGCGGACGCTTTCGTCCGCGAATTCTTGATGCTGCATGCTCGCGTACGAATGCGTCCGCGACTACACAGCTACGTCACAATCTCCGCAATCGTTCCGGCGCCCACCGTGTGCCCGCCTTCGCGAATGGCGAAGCGCAGGCCCTTCTCCATCGCCACCGGCGTGATCAGTTCGATCACGAGTGAGACGTTGTCGCCGGGCATTACCATCTCCGTGCCTGCCGGCAACTCCGCCACGCCCGTCACATCCGTTGTGCGCAAATAAAATTGCGGACGATATCCCTTGAAGAACGGCGTGTGCCGTCCGCCTTCTTCTTTCGTCAGGATGTAAACTTCCGCCTTGAATTTGGTGTGCGGCGTAATCGACCCCGTTTTGGCCAGCACCATGCCGCGCTCCACATCTTCTTTCGCAATGCCGCGCAGCAACAGTCCAGCATTGTCGCCCGCCATGCCTTCGTCCAATTGCTTCTTAAACATTTCGACGCCGGTCACAACCGTTTTGCGCGTGTCGCGGAAGCCGACGATCTCAACCTCTTCTCCGACCTTCACCTTGCCGCGCTCGATTCTTCCCGTGACCACCGTGCCGCGGCCCTGAATCGAAAAAATATCTTCGATCGGCATCAGAAACGGCTTGTCAAGTTCGCGCGCCGGCTGCGGAATGTATTTATCCACCGCCGCCATCAACTCGTCGACCTGCGCTTCCGCCTTCGCTTCCCCGTTCAGCGCGCCCAGAGCCGAAACCCGCACCACGGGAACATCGTCGCCGGGGAACTTGTAGCTCTTCAGCAGTTCGCGCACCTCGAGCTCCACTAGTTCGAGCAACTCGGGATCGTCAACTGCGTCGACCTTATTCAGCGCCACCACCAGATAGGGCACGCCCACCTGCCGCGCCAGCAGCACGTGCTCGCGCGTCTGCGGCATCGGACCGTCGGTCGCAGCAACCACGAGAATGCCACCATCCATCTGCGCCGCGCCCGTGATCATGTTCTTGATGTAGTCGGCGTGGCCGGGGCAATCCACGTGCGCGTAGTGCCGGTTCGCCGTCTCATACTCGACGTGCGCCGTCGCGATAGTGATTCCGCGCGCCTTCTCTTCCGGAGCGTTGTCGATCGAATCGAACGACCGAAACGTGTTCTTCGGATTGTGCTTCGACAAAACCTTGGTAATAGCCGCCGTCAGCGTGGTTTTGCCATGGTCGATGTGGCCAATCGTCCCCACGTTGCAGTGCGGCTTGGTACGGTCAAATTTCTCTTTCGCCATAAAATCTGCCTTTAGCTCCTAGCTCTTCGCTTCTAGCTCAAAACCTTGTCATCCTGAGGCGCGTATTTTGCGCCGAAGGACCTATGCAACTTCTTCGCAACATCAGCGCTATTTCGCCGTCCCCTGCACCTTCGCAATGATTTCCTCCGCAACCGACCGCGGAGCCTCCTCATAACGCGCGAAGTGCATCGAATACTCGGCGCGGCCCTGCGTCGACGAACGCATGTGAGTCGCATAACCAAACATCTCCGCCAGCGGCACAATCGCCTTGATCACCTGCGACCCGGCGCGGTGCTCCATACCCTCGATGCGCCCGCGGCGCGAACTCAGGTCGCCCATGATCACGCCGGCGTAATCCTCTGGCGTCACAACTTCGACCTGCATTACCGGCTCCAGCAATACTGGCGAAGCCTTGCGCGCAGCTTCTTTGAAAGCCATCGAACCGGCAATCTTGAATGCCATTTCGTTCGAATCGACGTCGTGATAGCTGCCGTCGTACAGCGTCGCCTTCACATCGACCATCGGATAGCCCGCAAGAATTCCGCCTTCGAGCGCTTCCTGAATGCCCTGATCGATCGGCTTGATAAATTCTTTCGGCACGGAACCGCCCACGATGTCGTTGACGAATTCGTAACCTGTACCCGCGGGTTGCGGATCGAGCCTGATCTTCGCGTGCCCGTACTGGCCGCGACCGCCGGTCTGGCGAATGTATTTACCCTCGGCTTCCGAGTGCTTGCGGATGGTCTCGCGATAAGCCACCTGCGGCTTGCCGACGTTGGCCTCGACCTTGTACTCGCGCATCATGCGGTCGACGATGATTTCCAGATGCAACTCACCCATGCCGCTGATGATGGTCTGCCCGCTGTCGGGATCAGTATGAACTTTAAACGTAGGATCTTCCTGGGCGAGGCGGCCAAGCGCCATGCCCATTTTTTCCTGATCGGCTTTGGTCTTCGGCTCGACCGCAACCGAGATCACGGGAACCGCGAACGTGATATTTTCGAGCGCGATGGGATGATCTTCGCTGCAAATCGTGTCGCCCGTACTTACGCCCTTCAGCCCAACCGCGGCGCAAATATCGCCCGCCAGAATCTCGCTGATCTCTTCGCGCTTGTTCGCGTGCATCTTCAGCAAGCGCCCAATGCGCTCACTTCGGCGCCGACCCGTGTTCAGCACGGAGTCTCCCGTCTTGAGCTGGCCGGAATAAACGCGAATAAACGTCAACTGGCCGACGAACGGGTCAGCCATAATCTTGAACGCCAGCGCCGAAAACGGCTCTTTGTCGTCAGCTTTGCGGAAGATCTGCTCGCCGTTGTCCGGATTCGTTCCATGCGTTTCCGGCACATCGAGCGGTGAAGGCAGATAATCGACCACCGCATCGAGCAACGGCTGCACGCCCTTATTCTTGAACGCTGTTCCCACGACCACCGGAAACACCTTCAGGGCAATCGTCGATTTCCGCAGCGACGCGCGCAACGCATCCGCGCCAATCTCTTCGCCTTCCAGGAACTTGTGTAGGATTTCGTCGTCGTTCTCGGCAATGCTCTCGACCAGTTGCGCATGGAACGCTTCGGCTTTCTTCTTCAGCTCGGCAGGAATTTCTTCGGTGATGTACTCGGCGCCCATGGTGTCATCGACCCACACGATCGCCTTCATGTTGATCAAATCGATGACGCCCTTAAACTTATCTTCCTGGCCAATCGGAATCTGAATGGCAACGGGCTTCGCGCTAAGGCGCTTGCGGATGGTATCAATGGCATGCTCAAAGTCCGCACCCATCTTGTCGATCTTATTAATGAAGCAAATGCGCGGCACGCCGTACTTATCGGCCTGTCTCCAAACTTTTTCCGACTGCGGCTGCACTCCATGAACCGCGTCAAACACTGCGACCGCGCCGTCGAGTACGCGCAGCGAGCGCTCGACTTCCGCCGTGAAATCCACGTGGCCAGGAGTATCGATAATGTTAATGCGAATGTCGCGCCAGGTGCAGGTCGTCGCCGCGGACGTAATCGTAATGCCGCGCTCCTGCTCCTGCTCCATCCAGTCCATGGTCGCAGTGCCTTCGTGCACCTCTCCGATGCGGTGCGTCTTTCCCGTATAAAACAGGATGCGCTCCGTCGTAGTGGTCTTACCGGCATCGATATGGGCCATGATGCCGATGTTCCTGCAGCGTTCTAAAGGGACTGTTCTGGGCACGACTTCCTAACTCTTTCTGGGCTCCGAAAAATAGCTTTTGGCCGTTAGCTTTTAGCCGTTAGCTTAATCAGCCCCGGTTCAGCCAAGGACTAAAGGCTAACTGCCAAAAGCTGTTTTCTTACCACCGGTAATGCGCAAACGCCTTATTCGCTTCCGCCATGCGGTGCACATCTTCCTTCTTTTTGATGGCCGCGCCTTTTCCATTGGCGGCGTCCAGCAATTCATTACTCAACTTGTCGACCATGCCTCGCTCGGCTCGGCCCCGCGCATACGTCAGCAGCCAGCGGATCGCCAGCGACGTGCGCCGATCGGCATTCACTTCCACCGGGACCTGATAGTTCGCTCCACCCACGCGCCGCGTCTTCACTTCGAGCAGCGGCTTGGCGTTCTCAACGGCTTTGGTGAAGAGCTTCAAAGCTTCGTCGCCGCCTTTTTCCTGCACCTTGGTAAGAGCCTCATAAAAGATGCCCTCGGCAGTGGAACGCTTGCCCTGCCACATCATCGAGTTGATGAACTTCGTCACCAGATTCGAGCCGTAGACGGCATCGGCTGGCACAGTCCGCTTGGATGTATGTCCTTTACGGGGCATGCTTCTTAACCCTTCTTGGCGCGCTTCGCGCCGTATTTCGATCGGCCTTGCTGACGTCCGGCCACGCCGACCGCATCGAGCGTGCCGCGAATCACGTGATAACGAACTCCCGGCAGATCCTTCACGCGGCCGCCGCGGATTAGCACGATCGAGTGCTCCTGCAGGTTGTGGCCGACGCCGGGAATGTAGGTGGTAACCTCAATCCCATTTGTCAGGCGGACGCGCGCCACTTTCCGCAGCGCTGAGTTCGGCTTTTTCGGAGTCTGCGTGTAGACACGGGTGCAAACTCCGCGCTTTTGCGGACACCCTTGCAGTGCCGGACTCGCCGTCTTATACCGTGGCCGCTTGCGGCCCTTCGCCACCAGCTGATTGAAAGTAGGCACTCTTTGTTACTCCTTGTCGCACAAACCAAGCGCACAAAACGACGGCGCACACTGACACTGGCGAACGGGCAGCATTCCGCCCCATCCGCTTCCCGGGTGCTGACCGCACAATCCGGGCTGGCAGGCCATTCGGCCAGCCATGCTTCTCAACGCAAATCGCGGAGAGAGATTCCTGGTTCCCAAATCTAGGTTTTCGCTGCCGACGGTGGCACCCGGCCAAAACTCCGGGGGTACTCCGTATCGCCAGCTCTGTCCTGCATATCCTCTCGCAGACTAACGTCGCGCCTTACAGGCGCTCCTCCAGTCCGAGGGCGAAAGGCAGCGCAGGAACATTTTCAGCGAGGAAGTCTCCGAAACTCCATTTGCTCGAACTAAATCTACCGGAGACGCGTTTCTCAAAAGCTCTGTCACAAGTTCGCGCACAAACCAAACGAACTCACGGCATACAGCAAGCTAGGATGAACTCGCGGAACCAAACTACTATAGCAAGTGACTGCAAACATCGTCAACCCGTGTTTTGTAGCGGCACTGATCTAAATTAGATCAGTGCCTTTGTAGCAACGGCCTAAGTCCGATGAAAGCCCACGTAGGACAGCCGCCCTCGGTCGTCAATCGAGAGAAACTCGACTTCTTCCTCAAGCCGCAAACTGAAACCACCTGCGAAGATTCCGAGTGTTCCAAGAAAAGGCAGCCAAAAGGTTGCGGTTTTTCTAGTCCTAGGTTATTATGCAACCCATAGGTTGCATATGATGACCGACCGCATCGAGAAACGCATCGACCTCAAAGCGCCGGTTTCACGGGTTTGGCGCGCCCTTACCGATCATCGCGAATTCGGCGAGTGGTTCCGCGTAAAGCTGGAGGGCCCCTTTGTGCCAGGTCAGGTCTCCCGCGGCCAGATCACTTATCCCGGCTATGAGCATCTCAAGTGGGAGGCTATTATCCAGAAAATGGAGCCGGAGCGGCTGTTCTCCTTCACATGGCCGCATCCCAAGTCGATTGAGAAAGCGGACTACCCACTCGACTGCTCCAAGGAACCAACCACACTCGTCGAATTCAGGCTGGAGAAAACCGCCAGTGGCACGTTGCTGGTGCTCACTGAGTCCGGCTTCGACAAGCTTCCCGCAGATCGCCGTCTCGATGCTTTCCGCAGAAACGATGGCGGCTGGACTGAGCAAATGAAGAACATCGAGAACCATGTCGCGCAAAAACCGTAGCTACGTTGCGACGACCGCCAACCGGCCTCACGCGCCAGTTTTTGCGGCCCTCGGTGATCAGACGCGCCTATCATTAGTGACAAAGCTCTGCCGGGGAAGGCACTATTCGATCGCGCAGCTCACGGAAGGTTCAAGGCTGACCCGGCAGGCGATCACAAAACATCTTCGAGTGCTGGAGCGAACCGGGATTGTGCGCTGTGTCCGCGCCGGGCGCGAAAGCCGGTTCGAACTGGATCCGGAACCCATCCAAGAGGTTAAAGCGTACCTCGATTCCGTCTCCGAACAGTGGGACCAGGCACTCTCCCGATTAAAATCCTTCGTCGAAGAGTAACTGCGCAGAGACTCATGCTCTCGGTAAAGTGCGACCGTTCAAGTTCGGAATCCTAATTGACAAAAAAGCAAACCCCGATCTCGAACATGCATCGACCGCCACGCCTTTTGCATCCCACTGCAACAGGAGTCGCGGGTTCACGAGGCATCTTGGCTTGCTGAATCCGTCTCCAGCCTCTACACTACACGTTTCCATTCCAGTGAGCCGTACTCTCGCGGTTTGTACCGCGAAGGCGACGAGAGGGTGCATGGGAAGTTTGCGTTTCGCTTCATGGGCGGCGATTGCCATCATTTCTTTGTTGTTATTTCTGCCAGCGTGCGGGGGCCACAAGCCCGCAGGTGCATCTCCCTTTCCACTCTCAATTACCCTGACCCCATCTCCCAGCATTTCGCTTCAACAGGGCAGCGTTCAGGCGTTCACTGCCAACGCAGTAAACAATGGCAATTCGCATATTTCACCCACCTTCACCTTTGCTGTTACTTCTTCCAGCGCGAGTGCAGTTAGCGGCGGGGTTCTCGACATCGCTCCGGGCGGAGTCGCATGTGCCGGCAACTGGAACGCCCCGCTTTTTACTATCTGCACTCCCGCGGGCATCGGCGTAGTTGAGGTTACTGCCTCGGCGCTCGGAGCTTCCAGCGCTCCCACCCTGGTCTTCGTCCACCCGCCTATTGCCACCATTCAGGTCAGCCTGGTTCCGCCGGTCAATTCTCCGCCGCCTGCTTGCCCGAATCAAATTGCTTTGCCTGAGTCTTGCCAGATCAAGTTCACGCCTACCAGTTCCTGTCTATCGACTAACCAGATTGAAACCTTGCAAGCGACTGCCCTTGACGCTAACGGCAATGACATCACCCCTTCGGTCGGAACTTTTACCTGGACCGCCAGCAACCCGAACGTGGCCAACATTACGCCCATCTTGAATCCTTCTTACAACGTCGCCACGAATCAAGTAACCGTAGCGCCCGGCTCTCCGGGACAAACGCAAATCATCGCCTCCGCATCAGGGATCTTCAGCCAGCCCCCGACCTTCGAGACCTGCCCGGTCCAGTGCATCGATCTCGAACTCGGCACCAACGGAGAATTCACCGGCCAGACCAGTTTCATCGCCGTCAAAGGAACTTCGGAAACCATCACTGCGACGGCGGTCGACGTTCAAGGCTGCATTGTGCCCAAGCCCCCGCTTACGTGGACCTCGTCACAGCCGGCCGCGCTTGGCCCCGGCGGTACCGCCGGATGCACCGGCAGCACCTGCTCCATTTCCACCCCGCAGCCTGGGGCTGGAGTTATCACCGCATCCTGCAGTCCGCCAACCTGCAATATTGGCTTCCCACTGAATCTGAACCCCACTCTCGTAGCTCCCTTTGTCCCCCAGCCGGTTTATCCCATCACTGGCATTTCTGGTCTGGTCACAGGCGCTCCCTCTGCCACCACCGTGATCGCTACGAGTCAGGACTGTTACAGCAATCAGATCTGCGGAGTCGCGCTCTATGACATTGCGACCACCAAGGACTCCGCCGGAGGCCCAACCACCCTTCCTACCGCACCCAATTCCCTGATGTTCGACCTCGCCGGGGACAAAGCCTACATGGGCAGCGAGTTCGGTGCCTTTGCCATCAACCCCACCGATATTGGAGGGTCCACCAATCCTTTCTCCTCGTTACCCGCGTCTGGCACTCCCTTGGGAGTTGTTACTGGGAAGCTCATCGCCATCTCAAACAACGGTGGCCAAGCTATCTTCTCTGACACCGTATCGACTCCGAATAAGGTATATGTCGTCAGCACCGGCGCCGCAGCGCCCACCACAACCCAGCTGAACATCAACAGCGCAATCGCGGCGACGTTTTCGCCTGATGGACTTAAGGCCTTTATCCTCGGCGATGGTGGAACGTCTCTCTACGCTTATTCCGCGCTGCAATCATTGCAACCGCTAGCCGACCCACTTCACCCGCTTCCGTCGCCCGCAACCTCGGTTGTCTTCAATTCCACGGGATCATTCGCTTTGCTCGCCGGCGGAGCTGCCTCGCCTTCCACGCTCGCGATTTACAATAACTGCGACAATTCTGAGGTAACCTTGCCCCTGCCTGTGCTTACCCCGCCGGCTCCCGGACTGCCCGCTGCGCCGTTGCTTCTGAAAATGGTCCCGCCGGGGAATGTCGCTCTCGGCGCCGCATTGCTCCCCGCCCCACTCGATCCGGCCGGCCTCGATTTCTTTATCGGCGTGGATAACACTGGAGTCGATGTAATTGCCACCAACACGACTCAGGCAAGCGTCGGCACTTTATGCCCCCAGAGCGTTGCTCTTGCCCATCCGACTTCCGGCGGCAATCCGTTTCCTCCCACCCACATCGATATCGGCCACGGAACTTTCAATCCGATCAACTTTTTCGTCTCGCCGGACGCGACTCAAATCTATATCGTGACCACCGACCAGGGCGTCCTGATCTATAGCTTCAACACCGGCGCGACGACCGCAATCCCCCTGAGCGGAAACGCCGCCCCCCTCGCCGCCGATATGACGGTTGATGGCACGCTGATCTACGTCGCCGGCAGCGACGGTTTGCTGCACCAACTCGTCACCGGCTCAGCCGGCTCCAATACCGAACAGGTAACTCCCATTTCGTTCCCTGCGCTGCCCAACTCAGCCAACAGCTTTTGTTATTCATCCTTCAGCTGCGCACTGGATATAGTGACCGTCAAACCGTAGGAGTTTCTGAAAGAAGAGAAGAGAAGAGAAGAGAAGAGATCGGCGGAGAGGTATCGGAGACTCAGGACAGCGAGACTCGGTTGGGAGAGCTGCGATACTTAATGTAGGGACAGCCGCCCTCGGCTGTCCGGTCGAGCGCGGGGAGCGCTCGACAATCGCTGCAATCTCATTGACTGCCCATGGACGACCTAGCGCCTACGCCATCTTTCCCAAATCCTTGGCCACGCTATCGAGCACGCCATTGACGAACTGCACCGATTCCAGGCTGGAAAACTTGCGCGCAATCTCGAGCGCCTCATTAATCACCACGGCTCGCGGCGTCTCGGGATAGCCCAGAAATTCCGCCACGCCCGCACGCAACAGATTGCGATCGACCGCTGCCATCCGCTCCATGCGCCAATGCTCCGCGTGACCCTCGATCAGCTCGTCGATCTCCGCCACGCGATCAGTCGCCACCCGAAACAAATCCTCCGCAAACCCGCGGATCTCCTCGCTCGTCCCCTCATGCTCCGCCCAGAAGGTATGTCGCACCTGGTCCACAGTCTGCTTTCCCATGTCGGCCTGGAAAAGCATCTGCAGCACTAACTCGCGAGATTTTCTACGTGTGCCCATAGGCAGCTGCTAGTTTCCAGTTGTCAGTTTACTGTACAGGAAGGATTACTTGCGTTTGGTCTTCGCGCCGTGCGGCTTCTTCGTGGATTTGCGATTCCTCAAGTCAGACTTACTATTCCGAATGTCAGATTTCTCATTCCTCACATTAGCTTTGTCATTCCTCGCGAAGCGAGGAACCTTGGTTCTGCTGACCACTGATCGCTGAGAGCTGATAGCCTCTTTCAGCGACGCCATTTCCACCGCCGCCAGCGCCGCCTCAAATCCCTTGTTGCCCATCTTCAGCCCGGCACGATCAATCGCCTGCTCCAAATTCTCGCAAGTCAGCACGCCGAATGCGTGAGGAACACCTGTCTCCTGCGCCGACTGCCCAATCCCCCGCGTCACTTCGTTCACGATCACGTCATAGTGCGCCGTATCCCCGCGCAGTAGACAACCGATACAGATAACCGCATCGTACTTTCCGGTCTCCGCCAGTTTCCGCGCCGCCAGAGGAATTTCGAACGCTCCCGGCACCCGCACAACACCGATATCGGCTTTGGTGGCACCCGAGCGTACAAGACCATCGATCGCGCTGAGCAAAAGCCGCTCGGTAATGAATGCATTGAATCGCGAAACCACAATCGCGAAGCTTTTGCCGGTAGCGCGCAACGCGCCCTCGATCGCCTGAACCCCAGACTGAGGAGGGCGTTCCACAGCAAACTTCTGATTGATCTTCTTCTCCGTGACTCAGTGACTCCGTGGTGGCTTGGTTTTGACGTCTGTGCCTCTGTGGTAAAGCCTTTGACTTACTTCCCCTTGAACGCCGCCGCCCGCTTCTCTAGAAAAGCCGAAGTACCTTCCTTCTTATCCTCGCTTGAACACGCGACGGCAAACAGCACCGCCTCCAAATACAATCCCTCGCTCAAAGTCATCTCCATGCCCTTATTCACGGCCTCCATCGCATACTGCACCGCCAGAGGAGCGTTGGCGATAATCTTCGCCGCAATCGCCTCCGCCCGCGGAATCAACTCCGCGGCCACCGTGACCTCATTCACCAGCCCGATGCGATGCGCCTCCTGCGCCGTAATCATCTCTCCCGCGAGCACCATCTGCATCGCAATTCCCTTGCCCACCAGCCGCGGCAATCGCTGCGTCCCGCCGTATCCCGGGATAATCCCCAGCTTCACCTCTGGCTGCCCCAGCTTGGCATTTTCGCTCGCCAGCCGCATCGTGCAAGCCAGCGCGATCTCGCACCCACCCCCCAGTGCAAATCCATTGATGCAGGCAATCACCGGCTTGCCCAGATTCTCGATCAGATTAAGAACGCTCTGCCCGCGGTGCGTGTACTCTTTGCCCGAAACCGCATCCTGCTTGGCCAGTTCGCCAATGTCGGCCCCGGCGATGAACGCCTTCTCGCCCGCTCCAGTAAAAATAACGACGCGAGTCGCCGCATCATTCTTAATGTCATGAAACGCCGCCCGCAGCTCTTCCATGGTCGCCATGTTGAGCGCATTCAAAACCTTCGGCCGGTTGACGGTGACGTAAGCAATCGAGTTTTTCTTTTCGAAGAGTATGTTTTCGAAGTTCATAATCTTGCCATTCTGGATTGAATAGTCTTCATTGAAGAGTTTTTACCTACAAGATTGTCATTCTGAGCGAAGCGAAGAACCTATGCATTTCGCCTGCACAACCAGGCTGCCGTACCTGAAACGGTTCTGCAGCAGTTCGCCTTGGACGTTCTCCGTGCCTCAGTGTCTCCGTGGCAAAAATCCGTGGTGATCCGCGCAAAATCCGTGGCAAGACTTCCTAGCTCTTCCTCCGCGCCGCCGCCGCCACCTCATCCTTGCTCAAATCGCAACTGATGCACTTCTGCGTCCACAACCGGTGCCCGAACACCTTCCCGCACCGCGGACATCTCCACTCCGTGAGCCACCATCCTCCCGCAAGGTACACTCCAATCCACCCCAACAAGATCGCGAAGTCTGCAGCCTCGCCCAGTTTCCACTTCGAGATCGCAACGCCGAGAAAAATGAAACTGAGAAACAGCACCACCACCAGATTCCGCCGCGCCTGGTAGCTATGCCACGAGCGGCGATAGACTGCTATATTTTCCGGCGTGGCGTCGCCCACACCCTGATCGGTTTTTCTGCGTCTATGCACGCGAGGTTGACCTACAGTTTATTCGCCTTCGGATTATTCGGGTCAGAATAATCGTAAAACCCTTTACCAGTCTTGCGCCCGTACCACCCCGCCATCACCAACCGCTTCAGCAGCGGAGGCGATGCAAACCGCCGCTCCTTGAACTCGTCATACATCACGTGCGTAATGTAATAAGTCGTTTCCAGCCCCACAAAATCGAGCAGCGTGAACGGCCCCATCGGATACCCGCAGCCCAGCTTCATCGCGTTATCGATATCTTCAATCGACCCAACGCCCTCTTCATACGCGCGAATCGCATCAAGCAAATAAGGCACCAGAAGCCGGTTTACGATGAACCCCGTCTTATCCGATGTGCGCACCGGAACCTTGCCCAGCTTTTTCCCGAACTCATAGGTGGCATCGTAAACGTCATCGGCGGTAGCGATCGTGCGCACAACTTCGACCAGCTTCATTAGCGGCACCGGATTAAAAAAGTGCAGCCCAATAAACCGCTCCGGCCGCTTCACCGAAGTCAAAAGCTCCGTCACCGAGATCGAAGAAGTGTTCGATGCGAAGATCGCGTCCTTTTTCACAATGCCATCGATCGACGCATACATCTTCTTCTTCTCTTCCACGTTCTCGATGATGGCCTCAATCACAATGTCGCAATCGGCCAGGTCGGCCTTGTTCGTCGTCCCCTTCAGCCGCGCGCGGATCGCATCCTTCTGCTGCGCCGTGATCCCGCCTTTCTCGACCGGCCGTTCGGCAAACTTCGCCAGGGATTTCTCAATCCCGGCAAACCCCTTGTCAAGAAATTTCTGTTCGACTTCTAGGACAATTACGTCGAACCCAGCCGTTGCGCAAACCTGCGCGATGCCGGAACCCATCAGCCCACAACCGAGTACGCCAACTTTCTTGATTTCCATATGTATTTAACCTATTTCGTTTTTGCTCGCTTCCTGCTTCGAAGCCAGTCAAGATACTGGCGCGCTAGAAAAAACATCATCAAACAGCTAAGAAGAAAAAATAACAGCAACAGTCCGGGTAAAACCCAATCCGGAAGATTGGGCACTTTCATCACTGCTACCATAACGAAAAAAGATCCTAAAGCGAGACCGCCGAATTCAATGACCTTGTTCTTCTCTCGTCTGGCGAGTCTCCAAAATACAAAGGCGTACATGCCGCCGAGCGCGACGCCGCTTTGGATCATGTTTCCAGAAGTTGCCATACTGCTTTTACGTAAAATCGAATTAATTCAAGCTCTCCACAATCATCGCAATCCCCTGCCCGCCGCCAATGCACGCCGTAGCCAGCCCATACTTCTTCTTCCGACGCCGCAACTCATACAGCAAAGTAATCACCAGCCGCGTCCCGGTAGCGCCCAGCGGATGCCCCAGCGCAATCGCCCCGCCGTTCACATTTACCTTGTCGCGGTCGAGACCCAATTCTTTTTCGACAGCCAGATACTGCGCCGCGAACGCCTCATTCACTTCGATCAAATCGATGTAATCCAAACTCAATCCAGCCTTCTGCAGCGCCACCTTAGTCGCCGGCACCGGACCACGCCCCATCACCTTCGGCTCAACTCCGGCAATCCCCCAACTCACAATCCGTCCCAGCACCTTCAGCCCGCGCTTCAGCGACTGCTCCAGAGACATCACCACCACCGCCGCGCCGCCATCGACAATCCCGCTGGCATTACCGGCAGTCACCGTGCCATTTTTCCCGAACGCCGCCTTTAACTTGGCCAAACCCTCCATCGTCGTCTGCGGACGCCGGTGGTCATCCTCCGTCAGCGACTCTCCCGTAGCCTCGCCTTTGTGATTCTTCAGCGGCACCGGAACCAATTCTTCCTGAATGCGTCCTTCTTTATAAGCTGCGTCCGCCTTCTGCTGCGAGCGCAGCGCGAACTCATCCTGCATCTGTCGCGTGATGCCATGTTCCGTACCCAGCAACTCCGCGGTATTCGCCATGTACAGCCCGCAATAACTATCGAGCAGCGCCACCATCAGCGAATCTTCCAGCTTGCCACCCGGAGCCAGCGTAAATCCATCGCGCCCGCGAATCGAAAACGGAGCCTGCGACATCGCCTCCATCCCGCCCGCCAGCACAATCTTCGCCTCATCCGTCTGCACCATCTGCGCCGCGCTCACAATCGCCTGCATCCCCGAGCCGCACAGCCGGTTCACCGTGAGCGCCGGAGTCTCAATCGGCAGTCCCGCCCGCAACCCCACGTGCCGCGCTCCATACAATGCATCGCCCGAAGTCTGCTGCGCGTTGCCAAAGACCGCGTGATCGAATTCCTTCGCGTCGATCCCCGAGCGCTCAATCGCCCCCTTGGCCGCAACCGCGCCCAGCTCTTGCGCCGTAAAGTCCTTCAACTTGCCGCAATAGCGCCCAAACGGCGTACGCGCCCCGCTGACAATCGCAATATCACCCGGCTTCAACATGATTTCCTTGCAGACCCCGCTCAGAGCGGATCAAAAGTGATAATCAAACTGCTTAGTGTAGCAGCGCTTAAGGAGATTTGACCACTTCGCCGGTTGCATTCTAATTTTCCGCGGATAAAATTCTGTGCTTATGGTCGCTTTTGAAATTTACCTAAACGGCCAGAAACTCTGCCGCGCAGGCATCGGTGACAGCGGTGTCTTATCGGCAATCGTGAATTGGTCTGTGGCCACCATGGCCAGTGGAACAAGAAATGAAGGCTTGTTTCTCAACCTGGGCGGCCTCGTCAACCCCGAGGGCAAGCATGTCTCGTGGATAGACCAGAAACCCCTCGCTGTAGGCGACAGGATTCAAGTCAGCATCGTTGAAGCAGATTCGGTCGACGAACATCAGAAAAGAGACCCCGCCGATGACGCGAGATTGCATCAGGCCAAGGAGGACCAGGTTCGCAGGTCCGCAAAAGAACTAGGATGGAAAATTGAAGAGCCTCCGAAGCCGGCCAGCGAGACTCGCTAAGAACGTCCGTCCAAGCAAAGCTCGACGGTTTACGCGGCCCGCGGATATCGTGGTAGATTTTCCGACCAAGGACTCTCAGAACTTGAAATAAGCGCCGATCATCGGCTCCGCTGTGTGCATGAAGGCGCTGTTGGAGCCGAAGGCCGTAGTGATGTTCGGAGCTTTGTAAACATTGCCGCGGTATTGGAAACGCAAGCCTAGATGCGGAACAAGTTTCCAATCGAATCCCGCGCCATAAACATAGACCGGCTCGTTTGAGCTTGTAGTTTGGCTCTGTCCACTCACCGGCTCGTTGAGCAGGAGGCCGACACCCACCAGCGCGAATGGCCTGAGTTTCCCTGCGGGCAAGGAGAACAGCCAATCGCCCGTGATTTCGTGTGCATTGTTTGAGACGGCCGTAGAAAAAGGCCCTTGCGGCCCGGCCGGGGTTGGGCCGGTGTAGCTGTAGATCTGGTTGGCGCGGTTAAAGGAATAAGTGGCTTCGTAGCCAACCAGCGGATTGCTGATATGACGGAGCTCGAACAGCCCTCCTGTAGCGTCAGCTGAGTTCTGGTGTTCCAAGCCGATGTTGTACGTAGCGGTGCTATTGAACGTGCCATAGAGGCTTAGGCCAACATCGGTTTGCGCGCGAGCCACTACGCTGGCGACTAAGGCGAGGAAGATAAATAAGGCCAGACCCAGTCTTGAACAATAGAGTGGCATTACAGTCTCCTTTGTTCCGAGCCGGGATTTTCTATTTGACTAAGATTTCGACTGTGGGTTCCCGGCCGCAGCAGATGGTAAACCCCGCCTTCGCAAGAAAGTTCCGGAAGATCTAATTACATCTCGCGAAATTGGTTGGAATCACAGTTCTTCCATAACCTGCTAGGACGCATTGGAAGGAAACACAACAGCTGACAGCTTTCTCGGTGACGTCGCAGTGAGTTCTTAAGTCCCTTACGCGACCGCTCCCGCGGCCAGCGCCGCCTCGAGAGCCACGACTTTCCCCGCTCCCTGCACCAGCGAGGTCGCCAGTGCATGTTCGGCGCGGTTTATCACTTCCGTCACAATGTCTACCGGATCGTAGTTCTCCCGCACCACAGCCTCGGCCAGCCCGGCCGAGAATTCCATCGCGTGGCCTTTTTCGGCTCCATCCTTTGCGGGCAAATGGACTCCGGCGATAATCTTGCGCAGCTTTTCGATCGCCAGCATCGCTTCTTTCTCCGCGGTTTCGCCGAGAATGATGGCAATCGTCGTCGTGTCATAACGAAATGCCAAATCGTTGGTCCGAATGTTCGCAGCAAACTGCTGCCCAATCTTTTCCATCGCGCCTTCCACCGCAGCTTCGCCGTACTCTTTGATCAGCGCGGCGCTTCGTCCAAATTGCAGCAGCAGCACAGAAAGCGGCGTCCCGTTCTGCACCGCCCGCTTGCTTTCGCTGAGCAGCAAATCAAGATAGGACCCTCGCTTCAGCAGTCCGGATTTTTCATCGGTAACCGAAAGATTTTTTACCAGCCGCCGCAGGCCCGCGTTATTCAGCGCGATCACCATCTGGTCGGCCAGCGTTTTCAGCACCACCGCATCGGTGTTCGGCCATAGCCGGGGCTTGTTGTGCATCAGAGCCAACACTCCCACCGGATCGGTTCCATTAATAAGCGGAAGCGCCAGCACGGTGTTTGTGCCCAGTTCCGTCACAGTCTTTCGCACCGCCTGCAACTCCGCGCCCCGCTGCGCATCAGCAATCACCAGCGGCTCACCCGATGGCATTGTCAAACATATGTCCTGCAAACCGCACATGACTTCTTTAATTACCGCAGATGTTCCCGCCTTCACTCCCTGAGCGCAGAACTCCTGCACCGCCGTCGGCGCCGAACCCGGAGTGCGCATCAACGCCACACAGCGTGAAACTTCCCAATGACCGCCAATTTCCGTCACGGCCGTCGTCAGCACCGCCGGCGCACTCGTTTGGTGATAAAGCTTGCGCGTAATCTCCGCGACGCGCGTTACGTTTCGCATCTCCGCCATTGGATCGACCGCCGGTGCCGCTGGTGCGGCAGTCTGCGGCGCTGCCACCGGTGCGGGAACTGCGATCGGCGCGCTCCCGGTATACGCTGGCGTTACACCCGCAGCCATATAAAGCCGCTGCAGATCTTCGTTGCGTTCTTCCTCCCGCGGAAAGAGTTCTTGAATCCTCTGCAACCGCTCCACCGCTTTGTTACGCATTCCATACTGCACCAGAATTTCTGCCTGCAACATCAAGTCCTGCAATGTCGAAGCGCCCAGCGTCGCCTCGCGCTCGTGCGACGGTTCGGACGCCGCTTTGCTTACCGGGGTAAACCGTGAAGCAATTTCCTTATATTTGACTTCGTCAATCTTCCCCTTAAGCATCTCCAGCCGCTTGGTGTGCCCCGATTCGTAAGGATCCACCTCCGCCGCGCGATCCAGGCACTCCGCCGCTTTGCTGAAATCTCCCGTGTTGCAATACAGATCGAAAAGTTTCAGCAGCGTCTGGCAGTAATCGCCCTCGCGATTCGAGGCGTTGAAAAGCTCGCTTAAAAACTCCAGCATCTCCGGAGACGCGCGCCGCGTCGCCGCCACATCCTGCATCACCGCTACGAATTGCCGGCGCTCGCCGCGCTTCGCCTGAAATTGCCCAAGCTTGCGGGCCAACGAAACCGCCGCGGCATCCTGATCCGAATCCACCAACTGCCCGATCAACGCCGTCACCTGCTGCATCCGGTTGGGATTCTGTTCAAACAGTTGCCATACCAGCGGCTCTGCGTCGGCATAACGCCCCGCGGCCAGCAGTGCTTCTGCATAAATATCCCGCAGCTGCGGAGAGTTCTTGCCCGCGTTCACCTGAGGCTCGAGCACAAAAATCGCAGCTCCCACCTGCCCTTGTCCCAGCAAGCTCTTGCTGTAGGCGAGCTTTATTTCTTCATCGGAAGAATTTTCCTGGTAAGCCCGCTCATACCACTGCGCCGGATCGCCGCCATTCTCCGCCGTCAGCAGCGCCACACGTTTAAACATCTCCGCAGCGCGCCCGCTATCTCCCAACTCAGACGAAAGCTCCGCCATCCGCAGAAAATTCGCCTGAATCGGTTCGAGCGCGACCACTCGATCGAGCACCTGAACGGCGCTACTTTTATCCTGCAGCTTCGCCAGATCCGCCAACGCGGATTCATACGTGCCCACGGCCAGTTTCTTGTTCGATCCTTCCAGCAACTGCCCGAAACGGAATTTCTGCTCCCAGGTTGGATTGCCATGCCGGGCGAGTTTCTTATAAGTCAGGCTCGCCTTGGTCGCGTCGCCCGCGTTCACCTGCCGCTCAAACAGTTCGCCCAACAACTGCACCGCATCGCGCGCCCGGTTCTGCGAAAGACACAAATCGGCCGAGAGTTGCCGCACCGTATCATTTTCGGGATCGTCCCGCAGGACCAGCAGAAATTCTTCCAGCGCTTCAGCGGCTTTGCCCTTCTGCAGAAGTTTTTCCGCACGCTCCACCCGCCGGTTCAACTCGGCTCGGTCCGCACGCGTTGTCGTCTCGGGCATGTGTGCTCTCTGGGCGGAGTACTGGTGCTTTGATTCTAGGAGCACCCCCCAGAGCCAGCAATCAGTAAGCCCCAAGCTGGATTACGAAAGTCATCAGGGACTTTCTGAAACGTCGGGGAGGTCGATGGGGTCGCCCTCAACCGCGCCAGGCAAACGATGGCACTGATCGGCTTCATACGCACTAGACGAACGATGGCGTTACCGTGGAAGAGCAGCGCTTTAGCGCCGCGTAAAATCGAAAAAACACGCGGGCTTTAGCCCCCCGAGGCCGACCAACACTTTTGCTGATCCATCCTTCATTTGTTATCGTGCCCCATGCCACCGCCCGCTTCCATACTGGAGCTTATCCACGAAGACGCCCACGAACACGGTCTCCACCACCAACTCACTGCCGGACAAATGGCCATGGTGGCTGTTGGCGGCTCCATCGGCACCGGACTCCTTCTAGGCTCCGCCGCCGCCCTTGAAGTCGCCGGCCCCAGCGTAATCCTCAGCTACATCGTCGCCGCATTCATCGCCTACACCGTCACCATGGCTCTCGGCGAACTTGCCAGCACACACCCCGCCGCCGGATCCTTCGCCGTCTACGGCGAACTCTATCTCAATCAATATTTAGGATTTCTCTGCCGCGCCGCCTACTGGGCTGCCCTGGCCTTCTCCATCGGAGCCGAACTCACTGCCTCAGCCACCTACATGAGCTATTGGCTCCCCGCCGTTCGCGGCGAAGTTTGGGTCGTCGTCTTCTCCGCGTTACTGGTCCTGGTAAACCTGCGCAGCGTGCGCACCGTCGGACGCTTTGAATTCTGGTTCGCCATGATCAAGTTCTCCACGATCGTGGCCTTTATCCTGGCCGGCGCAGCTCTGCTTTTCAGCGGACGCGTCGCTCCGCAATACACCGCCCACGGCGGATTCCTGCCCAAAGGTCCAATCGCGCCGCTGCTCGCCGTGTTCTGGGCCATCTACTCTTTCGGCGGAGTCGAAATGCTCGCCGTCACCACCGGCGAATCGCGCTCTTCCAAGGACATTCCTCGCGCCGCCAACCTTACCTTTTTTCTTCTCGCCGCTCTTTATCTCGGAGCCATGACCGTCCTGGTCGGCGTGATGCCCTGGAATCACGCTGGCGCATCGGAGAGTCCTTTCGTAAGCGTCCTTCGCATGGCGAAGGTCCCGGCCGCCGCGTTCCTCATGAATTTCGTCGTACTAACCGCAGCCCTCTCCGGAGCCAACGCCAAACTCTACGTGTCCTCCCGCCTGCTCTTTTCCATGGGCCGCACCGGATGGGCCCCCGCGAGCATGGGAAAACTAAATGCCGCAGGCTCGCCCCGCCTGGCTTTGCTGGTCTCCTCTTATGGCATCGTGACCGCACTCATCATCGAAAACTGGGCTCCGCAACAAGCCTTCCTCTACATCATGGGAGCCGCATTCTCCGGCCTGATCTTCTCCTGGGTCGTCTCCCTCGCAGCACACATAAGCTTCCGCCGTCGCCTCACGGCCCAACAAACGGCCGCGTTGCCGATGCGCTCTCCGTTAGGAATTTGTGGATCGATCCTCGGCTTCGTGCTTGCCTCCGCAACAGTTCTCCACACCATGTTCTCGACGCGGATAAACGCAATCGGCGGCCTAGCCTTTCTCGCCGCTCTGACCCTGGCCTACTTCCTGCTGAAACGCCGTCGCCAAGCGCAACAGAAACTCATGTAGGGACAGCCGCCCTCGGCTGTCCGACGAGCGCAGCGAATCACCACCACGAACTCCGACAAATTACCAACGTAAGCCCGCCCCACTCATTTCTACTGCCCGCCGCGCGCCCTTCCACTAGCCTCGTGAGGGGTGCGTCCTTAACCACCCCGAACAAACTGAACCTTGATCCCAACGAAACCCATCCTCGCAGCCTTTCTCCGTTCGCAGGACACCCGCCCCATAGCTTGGTGCGTCATCGGAATCTGCGTCGGAATCTACCTGTTCATTCAGGGCTTCCGCCTTTTGCAGCGCCGTCAGCTCATTCTCAACACTCCAGTCTCAAAAATTCGCAGCGCATCTATGGGTATGGTCGAACTTAGCGGCCTTGCCGTCGGACCCTACACCCTGGTCGCGCCAGTAACCGAGCGCCCGTGTTACTTCTACCGCACTCTCGTCTGGGAATGGAAACGCCGCGGCCGAAGCAGCCAGTGGGTAAAGATTGCCGCCGAGTGCATGCACGTGCCATTCTTTCTCGACGACAACACCGCCAAAGTCATGGTCGATCCGCGCGGAGCCGAACTCGATCTGCATCGCGATTTCCAGCAGGAATTCTGCGATGGCTTCTTTACCACCAAACAGGAAGCTCCGCCCAACGTGCATGCCCTGCTCTCGCGCCACGGCGTCAGCACCAACAACAAAATCAAAGTCGAAGAGTTCTGCATCAAACCGAAGAATTCGCTCTTTCTGCTGGGCACGCTCGACGAGAATCCCGGCCTCGAACTTACTTCTCAGCCGATTCACGATGACGAAAGTAGTTCACGGCTAGGAAGTATGTTACAAACCTCGCTCTCTTTCTCGATGTCAAGTGCCACGCTATCTCCCGGAGCGGTAGGTAACCCCTCGATCAACGATTTCTCGACGGCCAATCCTGTTCGAGATTCCGTCATCGATCAATCCGATTCCACCAAGGCAACCTCGGCGATACCGATTCGCCTCTTTTCGGCCTCCGGCGCAACCAAGTCAGCCGACATGACGCAGCAGCAGAAAGTCGCCACCGCCCTGCTCAAAGCCGGCATTGCAAACCCCGCGGCCTGGGCCGCCGCCGGAGTCGCCTCCGCAACCTCCGCCGTCGCCCCTGGCCCAAATTCGCCTCTCGCCAATTTCGATCCGCATCCGCCAGTCGTCATGAAAAAAGGAAAGAACAATCCCACATTCCTGATCTCCTGGCGCAGCCAGCGCGAACTGGCCAATTCGCTGGGCTGGAAGTGCACCCTCATGATCTGGGGCGGTCCCGCGCTCACCATGGTCAGCCTCTATGGTCTGCTTGCCCTCACACACTCGCTTTAAATTCGCTTGTGCTATATTTCTTTGCCAACGGCCCTCAATCGTGTGAGGGAGGATGTTATGAGTTCCGTCAGGCCCGAATTGAAAAGTCGCCGGATTCCTCCATCGGAGGGTACAAGAGTCGGCTCGTGCGAAAACCTTGAGTCGCGTCTGAACGCTTACGTCCTAGCGGCTGCGGCAGCCGGGGCTGGATTGCTCGCGACGGCTCAGTCCGCTGCGGCGGAGATCGTCTACACGCCCGCAGATACTATCTTGACGAATGGTATTTTGCGCATCGATCTCAACCATGACGGTATCGATGATGTTGCCTTGGGCATCTTCGACTACCCCTTCAAGGAGAAACTCCTAAGGGCCCGAGGGCTAACTCCGAAGAATGCCATTTTGGGCTACGGAGGGGGAACCTCGTACCCACCAGCCGCTTTGACGGCAGGGTACCGCATTGGACCAGCAGGCCAGTTCTGGCAGGAGGAGAACGCGGCGGTTAGGGTCGTCGCCTCGCACGCGAGTTATGTCGGTGACCCATTCGCCAACGTTCACAACCGTTTCCTTGGCATAGTATTTGATATCGACAACCAGCCCCATTACGGGTGGGTTCGCCTCAGCGTGAAAGCCTACATAAACCAACACAAACCCCATATCGACGTCACTCTGCTTGGCTACGCGTATGAGACTGTGCCCGGACAATCGCTGCGCGCCGGTCAGATTGATTCCGAAGTTGGGATGCTGGAACCCATCCCCCAAGCGGGCACGCTCGGAATGCTGGCGATGGGACGGTCGCTTTGGCGACGGAAAGAACAAGACGGCACTGAGCTGGTCGTCGGTCGTTCTGCCTTTCAGCCAGCACCAACCTCCTAACCAAGTCACTCCGGTTCCCGCCCCGCCCTCTAGTACAATGCTTCCGTGAGTGAAGCCGTTCGTATCGGAATCCTCGGTGACTTTAATCCTGAATTCCGTTCCCACCATGCCACTCCCGATTCTCTGCAACACGCCGCCCACAAGCTGGATCTCAAAGTTGAGTCCGAATGGATTCCAACGCCGTCGTTAATCGGCTCCGATGCGGAAAAGATCCTCGAATCCTTCGACGGCCTCTGGGCCTCGCCCGGCAGCCCTTACAAGAGTTTCGACGGCATGCTCAAAGGCATCGAGTTCGCTCGCCGCCGCGACTGGCCTTTTCTCGGCACCTGCGCCGGATTTCAATACGCGCTCATCGAGTTCGCTCGCAACGTCCTCGGCATCGCCGACGCCGACTCCGCTGAAAACAATTCCGGATCGAAAAACATCGTGATCTATCCCGTAGCCTGCGCCGTGCCCAACCGCCAAGGCGACACTCCCAAACTGTCCGGCATGGTGCCCGAGATCCGCCTTCGTCCCGGATCGTATCTGCAATCTTTCTACGGAAAAAAGGAAATCGTTACCGAAGAATTCTTTTGCAACTTCGAAGTCAACCCCGAGTACGAATGGTGCGCCATGGAAGCCGGCTTCCCCGTCGTCGCTCGCGGATCGCAAGGAGAAATTCGCGCCATCGAATCGCCCGCACACCGCTTCTTCATCGCAACCCTGTTTCAGCCCCAGCTCTTCTCGACTGAAAAAAATCCCCATCCACTGGTCATGGCCTTCGTACAGGCCGCAGCCGTCTGGACCCATCAAAAACTCGACGACGCAGTCCTCGAGTAGTCTTCGTCGCTTGGTCTTCAACAATAAAGCTCTTCCACAAAACCATTAGCAAGATTTAAAGTCTACCCTCCCTAAAGTTTTCTCAAGTACCGCCGATCCTCTGATCATGTCGGTAAACCTCATCAGTAGCAGCCAAGCGAGCCAAGCAAATGAAGCCGCAAAACCGGCCGCACCCAAGCCTCAGCAGACGCAGCAAAAGTCCGGTACGCAACCTTCGGACACGGTCACGCTGAAAAGCACGGGCAACGCCAGCCAAACGGGCGACAACCATTAACCTTCACTAACCTTGCCCCCTCAAACGAGGTCGATCCACGGAAGGATGGAGACAAAATTACCGCAAACGAAAATGGAGGCGGGCGCCTCTCAGCCCCGCCTCCATTTTTTCTTGCGAATCCCTTTGCTCGATAACTCTAACCTAAATCCGCTGCGCTACACTGCCTTCACAAACCGCAGCGACGCGGAATTCATGCAATACCGCAGCCCGGTCGGTCTCGGACCGTCGTCAAACACATGGCCGAGGTGCGCCTCACATTCCGTGCAGGAAACCGCAGTCCGCATCATGCCAATGCTGCTATCGGATTTCTCCCGCACATTTTCCTTCGCCAGCGGCTCCCAGAAACTCGGCCAACCGGTTCCGGAATCGAATTTCGTCGCCGAACTGAATAGCGCGTTATCGCAGCAGATGCAGCGATAAATTCCCTTATCGTGCAAGTTCCAATACTTGCCGCTGTAAGCGAACTCGGTATCCGCATGCCGTGTGATCTCAAACGCGCCCGACCCCAGCTGCGTCTTCCACTCGTCGTCAGTCTTGATCACCTTCGCAATCTTCACTTTCGCCAGCCGCTTCCCGTCGTCCGAGAACTGCACAACCGTCACCTCTCCCGGTTCGACCTTCGGCATCGCGGCTGCAATCACACTCACGTTATGCCATCGCCACACCAGCGCCCCTCCAATCGCCGCTGCTCCGCCCATCAGAAACACCCGCCGCCTCGTATCGACTTCTCCCTTGCGATCCGTCTCAAACATAAATTCCTCCAACTCCCGCCTCAGCTATCTACCCCCTGTCGTCTAGCTATTTCCCCCTGTCATCCCGACCGAAGCAGTGTCTTCCCGCAGGGAAGACGCTGCGAAGTGGAGGGACCTGCTGTTCTCTCTCCACAAGTAGGACCGCCCCTACTTCCCGCTCCACAGCTCCGGAAACTCCTTCTTCAGATTCGCCACCTTGGGTGCGTCGTTGAACATGATGTAAGGATCGTTGGGATGAATCGTCGCATAGTTCTGGTGATAACCCTCCGCCGGATAAAAAGCCTGCAGACCGACCACCTGCGTCACAATCTTATGGCGATACACTCCCGCCTGCTCAAGCTGAGCGATGTAAGCTTCGGCAATTTTCTTTTGCTGATCATTTCCATAAAAAATCACCGACCGGTACTGCGTCCCCTCATCCGGCCCCTGCCGGTTTAGCTCCGTCGGATCGTGCGCCACTGAGAAGAACACCCGCAGCAACTCTCCATAAGTAACCTGCGACGGATCGTAAACAATCTGCACCGACTCCGCATGTCCGGTCGCCCCCATGCTTACAGTCTGGTAATCGGGATTTTTTACCGACCCTCCCGAGTATCCCGAAGTAGCGTTGATCACGCCCTTCACGTGCTGAAACACCGCCTGAACTCCCCAAAAACATCCGCCCGCCACCACCGCCGTTTCTTTTGTCTGTCCCGCGGCCTTCGCCTCATCCACCACCGGCGCCGGCAACGCGGCCGCCCCGCTCCCGCCTCCGCTCGCTGCCATCTCATTCCGAGCCCGCCATACCATCACCCCCGCCAGCACCGCTAAAACCATCGCTACAATTCGCAACGTCCCTCTCGACATAAATTCCTCCCGGCGCACTTGCTGCCGTCTTCATCCATTAGAGTTACGAGTCCCACGGAAGTTTCGGATGTGTGCAAGACTCTTGTAACTATTGGAACTTAATAGTCGTGGCGTAATTCGGCCCCTCACAGCGTTGTCATCCTGAGCGTAGCCGTTCTTCAGGCGAAGCGAAGGATCTCCCACTCCCCTGGTGTCGGCGCCAGCCAAACTGCACCACCACCGAAATTCAAAACCTTAGGAAATTCAAAACCCTAGAAAATACACTTCTCCCCCCTCGGCGTCATCCCGAAGCCCCGCGTTTTCTCCAGCGGGGCGAGGGATCTCCCGCTTGACCGGTCCGGCGCGCAAGCCAAATTGCACCACCACCGAAACTCAAAACCCTAGAAAATTCAAAACCCTAGAAAATACGCTGCTTTTTCAAACTACCCACTACCCTAAAACAGGATCTCCTTGACTCGACTTCCGCCCAAGGGTTACCGTTATGGCAAGAACCTCAAACAGTTCAGAGCCCGGGTTCGGAATGCTGTTTCTCCGCTGACGCGCCAACCATCTTCGAACGCCAAGGAGACTCGCAATGAGTGATCAAAACGGAAGCCCTTTCGACAGCATTGAGAGCGCCCATGAGTTCGTCGCACTGCTGGCCGAAACCGTTCGCCAGGCGAAGCAGGATGTCGAAGCGGACGTCCAAAGAGAAGCGAGCGCCGGCTCTCCCCGCCATTTGGACGCGCTGCGAACGGCCTTGTACAGCATGGAGAAGCTCGAACAGCACATGAACAAAAGCCGCCGAATTCTGAACGATCTTCGCTCCCTGCGCCGGCTTCTTTTCGAGGAGCGCGCCACCAAACCACAGCCGCCGACTCCCGTTAACTCCGATGCTGAAGTAACCGTAAGTGTAAGCGTGGACGTAGAGCCCACTCCCAAAGAGCCCGCGCCCCGGAAAGGCCACGGCTTCGGTCCCGATCCCAACATGCCGCAGCCAAGGGCCGCGAAGCCACCCGCAGCCCGTCACACAGCAATTCGCCTCTAGGTCACCTAGGCTGGCCTCAGCTTTACATTCCTACTGTAATGATTTTTGCGCCAGACCAGCCGATAACAATTAAGATCCCCTGCGCCGATCTCCGCTCACGAACTTGATCCCCGGCACGCCGCGCAGTATCCGCCAATCTCCAGTCGAGATACCACGATCCGAAAGCGGCAGTCTCTTTCCACCTGCCCTTTGAGCTTCTCAAAAATATCGCTGACAAATTCCATGATCTTTCCGCAACGCAAGCAAGCCATGTGAATGTGGTCTCGATTTAATTTGCGTTCGTAGTAGTGGCCCTCGCCGTGGATGTGCATCAGATCGAGTTCGTCAATCAGTCCGTGCCTCTTCAGCAGTTTTAGGGTCCGGTAGACCGTGCTGCGATCCACGCTGGCATCCAGTTTCTGCGCCTTGCGTAAAAGCTGCGCCGCGTCCAGATGCTTGTTGGCAGTTTCCATCACGCGCAAAATCGCCCGCCGCTGCTGGGTCATGCGGATTCCGCGGTCTTCAAAGTGGGCCTGCAGCCGGCCCGGCATTTCAGTCTGGGGAAGCGGCATAAGTGCACTCCTCGCTTGTCGCAACTGGTCGCAAACATGCTGCGACGAATTGTTTTGCTGGCGATTGACGAGATGCGGGAACGTCCGTCAGACTAAGACAGTAACTCAGCTGCGACTCGATTGCAACTGGCCGCAGACCTCCGCAGTTTTGCTTTTTATGTCTCGGAAGATCAAACGAGCCGAGAGATCACCACCAAATGCGACGCGGTCGCAATTAAGACCGAACGCTTGCCGTTTGGATTTAGTAACTGTTTCACGATTTTAGTTTTGAACTGAGTCGCAACCATAAAATAGCCACGCTTGGGGAAAGGTAATCCGCTCACATGAAATCTACCCTTTCAAACCAGCAACCCTCGTTCCGCCCCCGCAGGGCGTGGCATCGTATCGGAGGTAGATCACCTGCCGCAGCCGCACTCTTCCTGCTCTTGCTCACGCCTGCATTCGTCACGCCGGCCCGAGCCCAGGAGAGCCCGTACATCGTCACTTACGATCACTACCTCGAAGAGCCGGGCAGCCTTGAGGTGGAATACTTTTCGACCTTCGGCACGCAACGCGGCGGCAATGACTTTCACGCCTTCTGGGCCGAGTTCGAGTACGGCGCAACCGCCTGGTGGACCACCGAACTCTATTTCGATGGCCAGACCACCTTCAACGACAGCACAATCTTCACCGGCTTCCGTTGGGAGAATCGCTTTCGCCTGTTGCAGCGCGAGCACTTCATCAATCCCGTTCTGTACGTCGAATACGAGCAGACCAGCAGCGCGGACAAAATTCTAAAAGAGGTCGAGGGCCACGACGTGGAATCCGATTACGCCGATCCCAACTCGATCGCGCGCCAGGACCACGATCACGAAATAGAAACCAAACTGCTGCTCTCCAAAACTTTCCAGGGGTGGAACATCGCCGAAAATACCATCGCCACCAAAAACGTAACTGGTGGCAATCCCTGGGAGTTTGGCTATGCCATCGGTGCCAGCCGTCCGCTCGCGCTGAAAGCCTCGGCGCATCGCTGCAATTTCTGCCGCGAGAATTTCATCGCCGGAATTGAAATGTACGGCGGTCTCGGCGACCGCTACAGCTTCGGCCTGCACGAAACGTCCCACTATCTCGCACCCGTCGTCGCGTGGAACCTCCCGTCAGACTGGACCCTGCGCCTGTCTCCCGGCTTCGGTTTGAACGACAACAGTCATCGCTTCCTGCTGCGCTGGGGCGTCTCGCGCGAGTTCCCAAACTTCGGTTCAGCAATCGCGCGTCTCTTCGGAGGCCGCAAGCAATGACAATGACAACGACATCCACAATGCCAACCACCAAAGCAATTCTTCTTCTGATAGCTGCGGCCTTTGCGCTCGCCATCGCCACACTACCCGCTTACGCGCAGGGCGGAACCTACGTTCCCAAGAAAAATGACGGTAAGGTCTACGCCGAATTGACGAAAGCTCCCAAGAAAGCGATCGCGCGTCGCAACCCGATGGAAAAAGATCCCGACGCGGAAGCCGCCGGCGCCAATCTCTACGACCAACACTGCGCCGAATGTCACGGCGATCTCGCCGAAGGCACGCGCAAGGGACCGAGTCTTCGCGTCGATCAAGTACAGCAAGCCACACCCGGAACTCTGTTTTGGCTCCTCACCAATGGAGTGGTGCGCCGCGGCATGCCGGTCTGGTCAAAGCTTCCTGAACCCGAGCGCTGGCAGATCGTGTCCTATCTCAAATCCCTCTCGCCAGAAACTACCGAGCCGAAGCCACAATGACCGCCGGTCGTTATTGCGACCTTCCGTAAGCCCCACGCATCGAATAGCAGTGATACGATAACAAGTTGCCCTGAACTTAGGGAGCACTTATAGATCGCCGGATGCGGCTACGACTCGTCGTTGTTTCCGAAACATTGTTTCCGAACATTGTTTTCGAAGCATGGAGCGTCCGCCGACAGCGCGACGTTTACAATGAGGAGAATTAACATGGCAGGCAATGGAATCGTCGAAGTGACAGATGCAAACTTTGACGCGGATGTTTTGAAATCGGACACGCCCGTGCTGGTGGATTTCTGGGCAACATGGTGCGGCCCCTGCCGCGCGATCGCCCCTATCGTCGAAGAGTTGGCCAAGGACTATCAGGGCAAACTCAAAGTCGGCAAAATGGATGTCGACACCAACAGCTCCACTCCCATGCGCTACAAGGTCACCGGCATTCCCACGCTGCTGGTCTTCAAAGGCGGGCAAGTGGTCGAGCAGATCGTAGGCTACAAGCCGAAGGAAGCCATCGCGCAGGCCATCGACAAGCACGTCGCAGCAGCCGTCAGATCAGTAAGCTAGCGTTTCAGTATCGGGCAAGGTTCGCGTGAGCCTTGCTCAGTACTTCTTCAGTACTTGCGCAGCACTCCAATCACGCGTCCCTGCACTTCCACAGACGCCGCCGGAACAATGATCGGCTTCATCGTCGCATTCGAAGGCTGCAGCCGGATGTTGTCCCCTTCGCGATAAAAACGCTTCAGCGTTGCATCATCTCGGTCCACCACCGCGACCACAATGTCGCCGTTGTGCGCCGTCTTCAACTTCTCCACCAGCACGTAATCTCCATCGAGGATCGCTTCATCCTGCATCGAATCGCCGCGCACTTCGAGCACAAACACTTCTTTCGAGCGCACAAAATCGGCGAGTGAAATCGTTTCATTACTCTGCACCGCCTCAATCGGCTGGCCGGCGGCAATGCGCCCCAGCAACGGCAGCACCAGCCCCGTGTTCACGCTCATCGCCTGTTTGAGCCGTCCCTTGGGCGGCAACAAATCAATCGACCGGCTGCGGTTGTAGTCCCGCGTGAGCAACCCTTTTTTCTCCAGGTTGGTGATGTGCTTGTGCACCGTGGCCAGCGAGTTCAAGTCGAGCCCTTTGCCAATCTCTTCAAACGACGGAGAGTATCCATTCTCCGCCACGAAGCGGGAGATGAAGTCATAAACTTCGCGCTGCCTGCGAGTAATCGCCATGCCCGTTATTGTTGGCGAATATAAAGCGAATGTCAAGGAGAATCAGCATTAGCAGTTAGCCATTAGCCCTTAGCTCGGGACCATGCATTGCCCATGTAGAGACAGCCGCCCTCGGCTGTCCGGGCAAGTCTCGTGTGGAGCGGACACTCCTGTCCGCTGCCTTTGACTTTGATTTTGGTTCCCTTGATTTTCACGACAATGATTTAGATGGGATTTAAAACTCACCGCCAAAGCCCCTAGTTCGGGACCATGCACTGCTCATGTGGAGACAGCCGCCTTCGGCTGTCCCGGGCAGGGCGAAGCCCGCCCGTGTAGAACGACCACTCCTGTCCGTTGCCCTTGACCTTGATTTTGATGCCATTGATTTCGATGGGATGACCGCCAAAGCCCCTAGCTCGGGACCATGCACTGCTCATGTAGAGACAGCCGCCCTCGGCTGTCCGGCCAAGGCCCGTGTGGAACGGACACTCCTGTCCGTTGCCTTTGACCTTGATTCTGATGCCCCGGATCATGCGGCGCTACTCGCTGTGTATACTTTCCCCGGCGAAAAAACAGGTGTCCAGATGCCGCCACTAAGGCGAAAACACGTTGAATATGAGGTGTCGATAGTCGCGTACGTTGACATCTTGGGTTTCCGTGACCTGGTCCAGATGGGAACGGCAGGGGAGATCTCGCGCAACCTTAGGCTCGTTCGAGAAGCAATAAAGCCCGGCAGCAGCACGGCGAAGCTGTATCAGCTGTACTACCAGAGCTTCTCGGACCTAACCGTGATCGCTATTCCGTTGCTTACTCCGGCAAATGTCCAGTTCCACCCCGGATTGCTGGAGTTCCAGTTGGGAGGCCTAGTCGGAGCCCAATCTAAACTTATTAGAAATGGCATACTCCTGCGCGGCGCGGTCGTCGTGGGCTCGATAGTAAAGAGCTACAAGCAACTCTTCGGTCCTGCAATGATAAAGGCCTATGATATAGAGCGTGCCGTCGCCAAGTTCCCACGAATAGTAGTGGACGACAGCGTAATGCGGGAGACGAAGCGCAACCCGCTGCTTCTACGGGACCCCAGTGCGCACCCTCGCGGAATCACGACCTTCCTAAGGCGAGACGAAGACGGGCAGATGTTCATCGACTACCTTCGTGAGCCATATTGGCTGAGCGGATACCAATCCTTCCTCAGAACCCACGGCGATCTGATCCTAGAGCGTCTGGAAATGACGAAGGATAACAAGGACGTCCGTCAAAAATACGAATGGATGGCGCGCTATCACAACCGCACGATTTCGGATCTACTCAGAGCCGAACCACGCCGCAGAAACCTCAAGGCATTGAAGATACCGGGGCCGTATCGTTAGACTTGTCGGAGATTGTGTAGCATTGCGGAGCAATTTTGAGCGTCATACATGTAGGCCACATTAAGAACAACATCACACCGCCGGATGCCCCCATGCTAGAATCGCACTGAACTGATTAATTAATTCCAGCGACATTGGCTACTCTCCATAAATCCGTGAAAGTTATCTCCGCCCTCGCGGCCCGCACCCAACTAGGCCAGATCATGCGGCGCGCCCGCATGGAGCAGACCCGTTTTGTCGTTGATTGCCGAGGCGAACCTCAGATCGTGATCATGGGCATCAAGGACTTTCTCAGGACCATCGCGCCGGAGAAGAAGATTCTCGCCGCCATCCGTGCGGATGCCCGCAAGAAGGGTAAAGATAAACTTTCCCTGCGTGAGATTAACCGCGAAATCCGGGCCTACAGACGCGAGCGTTCGCTCTAGCTTCCTCGTTCTACCCGCGCTGGGACAAATGCCTTGAAACGATCTCCCTCAAAAGCGATTCGGGTAGTGCTGGACACCAATGTCGTGATATCGGCACACTTGAAAAGTGAAGGCTTCGAGCGTCACGCCTTGGACCTCGTGCTGGCTGGGAAATTGCAACTCGTCGCTTCGGAACTGATTCTCGCAGAATATGCCGGAGTTCTCGCCCGCCCTAAGTTCTCCATTTCTCGAAAACGCCTCGCAAGATCGATGGCACTGATTCGAGACTCGGCACAAATCGTCAGCCAATCCCGCAAATTAGCGATAGCCAACGACCCCGCCGACAATCGATTTCTTGAATGCGCTGAGGCGGCCCGCGTCGACTATCTGGTCACAGGCAACAAGCGCCACTTTCCCCTGAGATGGCGTCAAACCTCGGTTGTGAACGCCCGCGAATTAATCGAATGGATAGCAGGCGACCTCAGGCGCTAGTGTGCTGTCCCGGAAATTCGTGTCCATAAATTCTCATTGTCATCCTGAGCGCGCTTTTTGCGCGAAGGACCTATGCAGTTGATTCGGCCCGCACAATCCTCATACGAGCGCCTACTCCGCACCGGGACTTATGCTGCGAACTTTGGGGACGCCACACTAGATCCGAACTTCCATACCCCATCGTGGCGCGTCCGCGCAAAGCCGCACCTTACTCGGAACTTTACTCGGAGCAGATAACGGAGCCCTTTTAGGAAAACCCGAACTTTTCCACACGCCGATGTGACGTCCAACCTTGCAGCCTCGTGCAAACTAGTAATAGATGCTCCACCGCCACAGACCTACCTGGACCTACTCCCCGCAAGAACTCGCCCTCATTAAATCTCAGGTAATCAATATTTTGCGTGCAAACCCTTGGCTCTCAAGATTTTACGGAGCATACCTCAAACTCTGCCGCTCCAACCCAAGCGTTATCAATATTTTAGGCGACCGATCTGTATTTTTTTCTGATCTGGATCTGCCCGCCCCAAACCCGAAAGCAAAAAAAACGAAAGGTCCGAACACAATGTCGCTCAACCCGCGTATTCGTCTTTGCACTCACGTCAAGGTCAACGGAGTTCCCTGCTCCTCGCCCGCCTTGCGCGGTGAGGTTTTCTGCTACTTCCATCAACGCATGATCCGCGGCGTGCCCACCCCGCCCAAGTCGCGCCTGCATCCCATCGCCATCATCGAAAATTCTGACGGCATCCAGGCCTCGCTCATGGAAGTCATCAACGCCCTCGCGCGCAACATGATCGACACCCGCCGCGCGCCCAGCTCATTCTGCGCGCTCTCCACATCGCCGTGAAGAATGCTCCGCGCGTACATTTCGATTGCTTTGCGAACCAGATGGTCCGCGAGGCACCCGAATACCCCCAAGCTCCCGCTCCGCAAACCAGTTCGACACTGCGCTCGCGCAGTCAAAAGCCCTCGCAGAAATCAACCGGCACGAAGAGGAACGCGAAGAAGAACCAGATTGCGAACGTCTCGACGCCGCGTTCGCTCAAGGCCGGGTTGATCCCACTCAGCGCAAGCCGCCGACCAGCATTAAGCGCCCCACCAGCGTGAGCGCGCTCGCTCGTGGCCGCTCGGGATGAAGGATGAAAGGTGAAAGCCGGCGAGAAGATCACAACTGCGTATAGAAATAAAAAAAGCGTCCCGACTATTCAGTCGAGGACGCCTCGGCAGCCCTCCCCCAGAACTGCCAAACCACGTAATGGATAGTAGAGGCGGCCTCGTTTCGTGTAAACGTCACTTAGGTAATAGGGATAGTGCAAGGTTGGAACGCGCCCAGATCAGCAGTATCGACGGGAGTTAGGGTTGCTTCTGCCAGGTTTGACCATCGTCCGCAGTGGTCCAGACTTCTGGAGTGGAGGTTGTGATCTTGCCGTGTTGTAGATCGGAGAAATCGACAGCTGTGATGTCGCCAGTTAACTCGGCACCGCCTGATGATGGCAAAACACGCGTCCAATGCGCTCCAGCGTCGAGCGAATGGTAAAGCACCGCGTTCGAACCTCCGGCCCAAACCTCCGAACCAGTGGCGGCCAAAGCACGGAATACCGGGTTCGAACCGGCAATGGAACCGGCATTAATGTTCACATCCTCCCAAGTCAGCCCGGCGTCGAGCGATCGCCGCAAACCGCCGGCGGATGTGATCATCCAACGTGGCGCAGCATGCCGCATCAGAGACGGCGAAGTATGCAGGGCAACACTGGGGGCTTGCATGGCTGCAGCCGCAGCAGGCACGGGGTCTTTGGCTCTGGCCACACTCAGATCGGTCACACTGCGGCCCTGCAACGGCAACTGTTGCGCCTGGTCCTGCGCAAGCTGGTCGGTCGTTTGGGCCTCTGGGGCAGCCGCAGCGTCAGCACCCTGCGCCTCAACCGTGACAGCCCTCGACGCATTCGTTCCAACGCGAGCGTCCGCGTCGGATGCAGCTTTCGATCGCGGGAACATGTTGGGGAATTGTTTTCGCGCTTCGACTCGCTTGTCGAGCTGCATCTTCTGTTCGGCATGCGGGACAGCCCCCGGCGCAGCTGGCGTTTGCGGCGAGGCCGCTGGAGTTTGCACGGAAGCCGAAGGAATTGGTTCACGCGGAGTCACAGCAGCAGCCAGCTGCTTTTCCTTTCCCGGATGCGTTTGCTGGTATTGCAACACTCCGAACGAGGTGACGACTAAAACGCCGGCGGCGACCACTCCCCAACGGAAAGCAGGCACGGTCAGCCAACCGGCGCGAGCGGGGTGGGCCGAAACAGTGACACTAGCAGCCTCGGTAGCGGGTAGAGCGAGCGCGATGACTTCACGGCAATCGCTGCACAGAGAAAGATGCTCGAGCACAAGATTGCGCTCGGATTCCGGCAGCGACTGCTCGGCGAAGGCGGTAAGAAGATCCGCGTCGAGATGCTCACCGGCCGGCGCTTCCAACTGCTTCAGCACGATTTTTGGAAGGTTGGACATTAATTGCTACTAGCTTTTGGCTTCTAGCTTTTGGCTTCTAGCTTTATCTTTCTCTTTAGAGAACGGCGGCGACGACGATTCTTGCGCGAGACTGCGGCGAATGTCTACCCGCAAATCGCGCACGTCGACTTCCAAAGCTTCTTCGGCCTGGCGACGGTCCATTCCCTGCTGGACCATGCCCGCCAAGATCTTCTTGCGCAGCAACTTGGCCAGTTTGTCCACTTTGCGGCTGATGGTTGATTCGTGGACACCTAGCATGCGGGCGACCTCAGCGAGGGTGCGGCCATCGAGATAATAGGATGCCAGCACGGTGCGGTCTTCGGCCGAGAGCGCAGCCAGAGCCGCGGCGGTGGCCGATTCCAGGCGCGAGTCGGCTGGCGGAAGCGGCTGCGGATCGGGCGCAGCAAACTGCGATCCTTCTTCACTTTCTTCGTCGAGACTCACTAGGCGCTTGGTGCGGCGGTAACGATTGACGAACTCCTGCGCAAGAACGGTGCGCAGCCAACCCTCAAGCGATCCACGTCCGGTGAACGAGGCGAGCTTTGAAATGCGTTCCCCATCGCGCGTGCTCGTGCCGTAGAGTTCGGCGTAGAGAGTGTCAGCTAGGTCGCGCGCGGCAGAGTCCTCGCGGGCAATGCGCAATGCGGATTGATACAGCTTTTCGCGATAGCGCGTGAGAAAGATTTCCCAGGCGTAGTTGTGGCCGCCCGCGCAGGCGCGAGCAAGTGCGAGTTCTTCGACGCGGAGCGTTAATAAGAAGGTGCGAGCTTCGGCGTGATTTGCGCTCGAAGGCAAATACTTTGCGGCCACGTCGCAAAGAATAATGGAAAAAGAATCGAGCGTGAGACCGATCTTCTCGCAGCCAGCGGTGGAGTGAAGCTCCACCAATAAATCGGAGACGGCCGATTGCACGGCAGCGGAGATCAGTTTCGTAACCGGCATTGCAGAGGCAAAAATTGAGAATTAAGAATTAAAGACAAATACTCAAGAGCAAAAGATTACGACGAGTACTTCCTTTGACGCTACAAGTTCCGACACTACCAATTCCGATGCTACTAGTTCTTAGACGCGCGTAACCTGCATTTTCGCCGCAAGGCACGAAATTCTTTTCGTTCTTCGGACGAGTCGAGGTAGACGGCGCGCCCCGGAAGTCCTCCTGGGGTGGGGCGCGCCAGCCTGCCCGGCCGGAGGAACCCTATGAAGTCGAATGTGCTTCTGTTGGGGATGGTGTTGGTGGTGTTGGGAGTGGTATCGGTAAGTCTTTTGCCGGTTCAGGCAGGAGAAACGCCTTTTGCCTCGCGCTACAAAGTGTTGGAGCCGATCCGGCACGGAAGCCTGACTGTGTTTCCTGTGATCGCCCCCAAGTCTTATGCGACCGGCGAATTTCTAACGCTCGATGAAGGATTGCGGTCTGGCGATGTGGTCGTAACCGAGTATGGAAATATTCGTGGGTTGTTGCGGCGTCGTCCGGTGCCGGCAGTGCCGCGCCAAGGCGCCGAAGTCAACAAGTTGGTATTGATCAATAACTCGAAGCGTCCGCTGCTGCTGCTGGCCGGCGAGATTGTTACCGGAGGCCAGCAGGACCGTGTGATCGGGAAAGATCGAATCGTCCCGGCAGAAAGCGATCCCGTCGATCTCAGTGTGTTCTGCGTCGAGCCCGGGCGGTGGGTCGCAACCAGCGATCACTTCGGCGCGTCGGGACCGATGTATGGAGGCGGGAGGGGTAGTGGTGGCGGGGCAGGTGCTAGCGCTTCTGCCGGAACGTTGATGGCTCAGCCGTCCGTGCGGGCGAAGGCTATGGGAGATAAGGATCAGAACCAGGTTTGGGCAGAGGTGAGAAAGCAACAGATGTCTGTGGCCGAAAGGGTAGAGGTGACGGCGGCCGCGCCGTCGGCTCAGAGCGCGGAAGAGATCCGATCCACTAGTTCGTACGCGCGGGTGATGGAGAACAAGAATGTGAAAGAACAAGTGGACCAGATCGCCAAGCCGATCGAGCAGAATTATCAGAGCCTGATCAGGCAGCTTCGCGATCGGAATGCGGTGGGAGTGGTGGTCGCGGTAAACGGGCGCATCATTTGGGCCGATGTTTTTGCCAGCACCGAATTGCTGGAGAAATACTGGCCGAAGCTGGTGCGCTCGTATGCATCGGAAGCAGTGGTGTCGCGCGCCAAAGGTGGTGAGGCGACTACGAAACAGGCGGAAGCGTTTCTGGCAGACATGGAAGGGCGCAAGGAGACGATCGAGAGCGAGCCGGGAATCTATCGTCACACGGAAGTGAACGGGGATGGGTTCAAGGCTTTCGCTTTGACCTCACTGTTGCCAAAGACAGGCTTCGATGTGCATGTGGCGAAGATGGCGGAATAGAAGTCGTCAGTGGGCAATGGTGGTCAGTGTGGTTTGGTTTACTAATCACTAATCACTAATCACTGACCACTAGCCACTGATTTGGTAATAATTTACTTGACTAACCACTTATTTATGCTTGGGCTTCGAGAGCACAGATTTGGCTCCGATGCGTGCGAGTCCGAGAATGATTGCCGTGCGGGTCAGGATGGCCTCCGGCCAGATTTGGGATGCCGCTTTAGTGAATAGTGCAAGGTCCTCTTCCGACATCTTGATGGAAACTCCTACCGTGCGTTTAGGCATTACTCATCGTCATTAAGGATGTTTCTCGTTGCAAGTATTACTAGGAACTAAATGAACTAATAAAATTCTCTGTGTTACAATTCGACACCGTGCCGGAATTGGCTCTATTCGCGAGATTGCTAGCGGAACGAATGTACACGGCTAAGCTGCCTACCGGACAGATACGGGATGCAGCAGACTTTCATGCATGGCTGGTACAGGTGAGCGAGATTGCAGCCCGGTCGGAAACGCTGGAAGAGTTCTTAAAACAAATCTGAGTTCAATGGAGGACACCGTGACAGCGAAAAAAACTAGGAATCGTGTGAGCCGTGCTTCTGAATCATCTTTATCGCTTCAATTACGTCGGCGAGTTGCTTTCGCTGCTCTGCGGTTGGATCGGCCTCGCGTGCCACTTTCTCAAGTCTGTCAATATGCGCTGCTCCAATTGAGGGATCGGCCTGACTTAGCTGGGTTGCGAGGACTGCTTTCAGGGCGGCAATAGATGCCCTCATGTCGGCAACGTCTCTATCTATACTGAAGACGATTTCCGCCAAGAGTTGAAGCAGCTTTTCTAGGGATGTATCGGCCATATTCTTAGTGACGGGGCTATTTAATCTTTCCCTGCCGTTTGAGTTGAGCAATAGTATCGTGCGCCGTTTTGAGAAGAGCCTTCTTGTCGCCTTTGGCAATGCCGCAAAACCAAATACGTTCGTGCCTCTCAGGCTGGGCGGTAAGTGCCTTAAATAAGCGTCGATATTGCTGCTTCTTTTTATCGCGTCGGGCGAGGGCGTCTAACCGAACCATCGAAGCCATAAAGTCTGCGGCCTGAACTCCAAATACGAACTTGTCATCGCAGAAGCTTATTGCATTCAGCTTGTTTCGCGCTCCCGGCAATACCTTCTTTACGCGGCGGTAGAGTCTATAAAATTCCAGTGCAGTCTCTTCGTCTTCATCGCAGACCATAACGAGGCCGTCTCGCTCTGGTGTGAAATCAATCACTTGCATCATTGTCCGAACAAATGCCATATACGACGGGTCGCTCCCGAATACTCTGAAGAACTTCCGTGGGAGACTATTGAACGCTTTCACGTCTACCCAACAACCAATCGCCATGCCCAAGTATTTTCTGATGCAAGCAATAAAGGGTAGTAAGGCGTCGGTCCGTTTTTCCACGCCGAGAGCGTCCACTTTTTTACTCAGTGGAACGTGGTGTCTTAATGCCTGGTTGGTATGAAAATCTTTCAGGCCATTCAACTGAAGTAGATGGCCCCATTCGTGCGCAAAATCCTCAACATGTTGATTGAATCCAGCCACACAACCGATGGAAATTATTCTGTGATTTCGAAATTTCCCGCTCTCGTCAATAAACCCGGAAACAGTCATAACGATGTCTCGACTAAATTGCTCTGGAAGTGAACATTGACCGTGGCGCACCACAGGCATACCCTCTCTTCTCTCTAGGAGAGAGTTGCCCGTGGCAAATCACCCTAAACCTTCCGCCAAGAATGAGCAGGGTGAATACGCTACACTTGAAACCGCTCTCAAAAAAGTTCTATCGGTCCCGCATTCGGCTCTCAAGGCCGAACTCGACCGCGAGAAGTGAGTGCGGAAACAGCGGCAGAAACGGGCTTCCGGCCACGCTTCCCGCGCAAAGGGTTAGAAAGGCGTTTCTCCCACCTTTCCGGTCACCTCAGCAACAGTCAACCGCTTCCCCGCGATCAGTCAAGTAAATTATTACCACTGATTTTTGATACCAGTCACGCCAGGCCGCTGTTATCTTCACTTCTTCTATGGCACTCGCCGTGTTTGCATTTTCGTCGAAATCTTTGCCGGAATCTTTGGAGTCTTTCAAGTAAATAGCCAACACCTGAACAATGCGTTCTGTCTCAACCCCACGATTTCCTAGCAGACCCAAAGCCCACGCTCGATCAAACTTTCCCGTGACGCCTGTCACAATCCATCCATGGGACGAGTTTATGGGTCGCCTGCGAATAGGGTAAAGTTACTTCGGGACCGGCACGGCCAACATTCGACGAGATGGCATCCAAACGAGCGCCGGATTTCGGCATCGAAAGCAGCACGGTTCCAGAAGGTTGGAGGGAACGGTGAATCGGAAAGTGAAATTCGTAGGCCCCTGGCTATTGTCATTGCTCGCCCTATTGATTGCTGCCGCCGCTGTGGCTGCGGCAGGCAGCCCAGGGTACAAACTGGCGAAAACTTACAAAATCGGCGGCAATGGCGGCTGGGACTATTTAATTGCGGATGCTGCGGCGCGCCGTCTTTATATTTCGCGGTCGACGCACGTCGTCGTGGCCGATCTTGATTCCGGCAAGACGGTGGGCGACATTGCCGATACGCCGGGAGTTCACGGCATCGCGCTTGCGCCGGAGATGGGCCGCGGTTTCACCAGCAACGGTCGCGAAGGCACGGTCAGCATTTTCGATCTCAAGACACTGGCGACCAGCAACAAGGTAAAGGTGGGCCAGAATCCGGACGCGATTCTTTACGACCCAGTGACGAAGCGGGTATTCACCTTCAATGGCCGGAGCCAGGATGCGACCGCGCTGGACGCCGAGAAGGGCATGGTGCTGGGCACGATCAAACTTGACGGCAAACCCGAGTTTGCGGCGAGCGACGGCAAAGGCGAGATTTTCGTGAACATCGAAGACAAGAACGAACTCACGGTGATCGATGCCAACAAACTTGAAGTGAAAACAAAATGGCCGCTCGCGCCGTGCGAATCTCCCTCCGGCTTGTCGATGGATCGGAAGAAGCGACGACTGTTTGTCGGTTGCGATAACAAGATGATGGCCGTCGTGGACGCCGACACCGGCAAGGTTCTGGCGACACCGGCGATTGGCGACGGGGTGGACGCGACCGCATTCGACGATGAGACCGGGTTGGCCTTTGCTTCGTGCGGCGAAGGCGTGCTGACGGTGGTGCGCGAAGAATCTCCCAACAAATTCAGCGTAGCCGAAAATATTCCCACGCAGAGCGGCGCGCGAACGCTGGCACTTGATGCCAAAACGCACAACGTAATCGTGGTGACCGCGAAGATGGGGCCGCCAGTTCCCGCTACTCCGGACAATCCGCGTGGCCGTAATATCTTGCCTGATAGTTTTGTGGCTCTCGTCTACAGCAAATGACTTGCAGCAAAATGAAGTGCCTTCTAAATTTCCGACGAGACATTTCCTGGTTGGGTGTGGCGGTAGGTCTGCTTCTGGCGCAGTGCGCGGTGCGCCCTTGCGCCGCTTACTCCGTGCTGACACATGAGGAAATCGTCGATCTGGCGTGGAAGGACAACCTTCAGCCGCTGCTGAAGAAGCGCTTCCCCGCCGCTACGGACGACGACTTGAAAAAAGCCCATGCCTTCGCTTACGGCGGGTCCGTGATGCAGGACATGGGTTATTACCCGTTCGGCAATAAATATTTCAGCGACCTCACGCATTATGTGCGCAGCGGCGATTTCGTTGTCAATTTGATCAAGGAGGCGTCCGACGTCAACGAGCTTGCCTTCGCGCTGGGCGCTCTGGCGCATTATTCCGCCGACAACTGCGGACACCCCACGGTAAATCAGGCCGTCGGCATCGAATTTCCCAAGCTCCGCAAGAAGTACGGCGATGTGGTGACTTACGAGGATAATCCCAAAGCGCACATCCGGACTGAGTTCGGATTCGATGTAACCCAGGTCGCAAAGAACCGCTATACCTCCGACCGCTATCACGACTTCATCGGCTTCGAGATTTCAAAACCCGTGCTGGAGCGGGCATTTCAGGATACGTACGACGTTCCTCTGAGCGATGTGATGTCGGACGAAGACCTGGCCATCGGGACATTTCGGCGCGCGATCAGCAACGTGCTGCCGGAGATGACTCGCGTCGCCTTGACGGCGCGCCGGCAAGAATTTGTGAAGGAGACTCCGAACTTTCGTGCGCGGCAGTTTCGTTACTACCTGTCGCGCACAGACTATCAAAAGGAGTGGGGCAAGGGATATCGGCGGCCGGGCTTCGGAACGCGTCTCCTTGGCTTCTTTCTCAGGTTCGTTCCCAAGATCGGACCGTTCAAGGCGCTCGACTTTAAGATTCCTACCCAGAAGACGGAAGACCTTTACATCGCCAGCGTAGACCGCACGGTGGAGAACTATACAAAGCTCGTCCAGGAAACGAGCGCCGGGAAACTGCAGCTTCCCGACACCGACTTTGATACGGGTCACGAAACACGAGCGGGCGAGTATGCGCTCACCGACAAGGCCTATGCGCGACTGCTCGATGAACTGGCGGGACACAATTTCGACAAGGTAAGCTCGGAGCTTCGGGACAATATTCTTGCCTTCTATGCTGACCCGAACGCACCCATCGCGACCAAGAAAAAGCCAGACGACTGGAAGAAGACTCAGGACGAATTGGAAAAACTTCGGGCGCTGCCCGCCGCGACGGTTGAAGCCAGTAAGCCGGCTTCCGAGAAATAAGTAATAGCGAACGACCGTTCGGTTGCCAAGCTACCAGCCTGCCGTGTATCATCGCAAAACTCTAACGACCGGCGAACGTGGTTTTCGGCTGGTGATTCGATTGCTTCACTCCCTGAGGAACTTAAAAGAATGATGGTTGTTGACGATAAGTTTTACCGGGCCAAGGTTACAAAACGCGAAGAATTTGCGTCGGATTTGTGGATGATTCGCATCCAGGCCGGCGGAGAGTTCCAGTTTGCTCCAGGACAATACGCAACCCTCGGCGTGGAACACGATGGAAAGCGGACCGAGCGTCCGTATTCGATTGTCTCCGCGCCCTTTGAAAATGAAATTGAGTTTTTCTTCGAACTGGTGCCGGAAGGCGCCCTCACGCCGCGCCTTTACAAGCTGCAACCTGGCGATGAGTTGGTGATGCGGAAAATTCCCAAAGGGAAATTCACTCTCGATACGGAAAGCGGGCGCAAACATCATCTGCTGGTTTCGACGGTGACAGGAGTGGCTCCGTTTGTGAGTTTTGTGCGCACGCTTTCGAAGGATTGGAACGAAGGGCGCTTCGATGGCAGCCATCAGTTGTATCTGCTCAACGGCGCCAGCCGTCCATGGGAGTTTGGCTACAAAGAGGAACTCACGCGATTTGCTGCGGAGCTTCCCTGGTTCAAATATGTGCCAACGGTGAGCAGGCCATGGGATCACTCGGACTGGCCGGGAGAGATTGGGCGCGCCGACGATGTGCTGCGGAAATATGCCGACCATTGGGAGCTTGACGCCACGAATACGACGGCATACTTATGCGGGCATCCGGACATGATCGCAAACAGTAAGGCGATCCTGAAGCGGCGCGGCTTCGTCGACCGGACGGCTATCAAGGAAGAGATTTATTGGATCCCTGCGAAGTAGTCGTGAGTTTCGAGTGCTGAGTTTCGAGCTTCGAGCGGCGAGCTGAGAGGCGGCGAAAAAAAACTGAGAGGCTATTGGGCTGTGATCGAACTGCGGCGCTCCAACAGAAGTACGTCTCTCCATACGTCGCCCAATTTGCCGATTCGCCGCCTTACGCCGACCTCACGGAAACCGCAGGATTTATGCAGCGCGAGGCTGGCTAGGTTTTCCGGAAAGATGCCGACTTGCAGCGTCCAGATTTCGTTGCGCTCGGACTCTTCGATCAACGCTTGCAACAACCGTTTACCGACCCCGATGCCACGGGCTGAAGCGCCCACGTAAACGGACGCTTCGGCAACTCCTGAGTAAACTTTGCGAGTAGAAACATGGCTGAGGGCTGCCCAGCCGAAAATATGTTCTGCGTTTCGGGCGAGCAAGCGGCAGTCTTTGCGATGAGCCGCATCCCACTTCTCCCATGCGGGGAGATCGACCTCAAACGTCGCCTGGCCGGTGGCGATGCCTTCGCGATAGATCTCGCGCACCGCCGGCCAGTCTTCCGGCTTCATGGGCGTGATTTTGCACTCCATGTGTGTCGATATGCGAGTCGATTCCGATTAACTCTCTGCGGGCGCGAAAACAACCAGCACCGCCAGGTCCTCGGTGATATCGTAAAAGCGATGCACGACGCCGGCCGCAACGAAAAGCACGCTGCCCGCGTGAATTTCCCGATCTTCTTTGTCGGCTTGAAAGCGGGCGCGGCCGCTTATCACATAGTAAATTTCATCCTGGCGGTGGGGCCGCTGCAGATCGGTTCCGCCCGCGGGCAAGGCGTAGAGCCCGGCACTCATCGCGGGCACGCGCAGAAATTCCAGATATCGATTGCCTGCTTGAGTCTGCCGCTTTTGGAGATCGGCAATGGTAAGGAAGCGGGCTGAGGGTTCGGTCAAACGAATATCTCCTTCGGCTTCGATCCGTTCAGTTTAACCCCACGAATCTTCAGCCTCGGTGTCTCCGCCGGTGTCGCTGGTGATGACTAACCGCACCGTATTGTCTCCGGGATATTCGCCCTTCTGAGTAAGCTGCTTCTGCCAACTGCTCAAGGGCGAATCGAACGTCTCATCGTATTCGCTGGAGTCGTTGACAAGAATCTGAGCGCGGGCAATTTTTTCGTCTTTGTCGACTTTGGCCGAGGCGGTAATGTCCCAACCAATGAGTGGGTTTTTCTGATGGCTAAGGGCGGGCGTCATGATCGTCTCCTTGATTACTGGCTGATAGCCCGGTATTCGCAGCGCAGCCTATGCGAAGATGCCTCCAAAGATGAGCTCAGTAAACTGCGGGATCAGGCTCTGGGCCTGCAGTTCGCCTTCTGGCTTGTACCATTGATAAATCCAGTTGATCATGCCGAGCAGCGCGAAGGCCGCGGCGCGCGGACTCACTTTGCCAGCGGATTGTCGAACTTCTCGCTGAACCTTGGATGGAATTTTCTCTTGCGCCTTTTCCTGCACTCTCTCTTGCACTTTTTCCTGCACTTCCGCCATCAGGTTTTCGAGGAAGTGAACGTATTCCTTCTTGCGACTGTTAATGCGCTTGCGTAGCAAGGGAGGAAGAGGATGATTTTCGTGCAACATCACCGTGATTTCCCGATCCCGCGGGCTAAGCACGACCTCAATGTGCAGGCGAATCAGGGTGCGCAGGCGCTCTTCCGGGTCGGCGATGCTGCGGACCGGGTTGAGCACACGCTCCTGGGTGATTTCCATGGCGTGGTTCATGATCTCGTACAGGATTTCGTCTTTGCTCTGAAAGTGGTGATAGAGGCCGCCTTTGCTCAGCTTGAGCGCGCCGGCAACGTCGTTCATCGACGTGGCGTCGTAACCGCGCTGCTGAAATAAACGGGCAGCGGTTCGTAGGATTTCCTGCCGGGAATCGACCAAGGTCTCGCGTGCCATCGGGTGACATGGTAACGGGACGGCGGAACAAATGCCAACGCTTCCTGGTGCAAATTTTTTCGCTCTTGACAGGCAGACAGCCTAGAGGGAAAATCGCCGAACTTCACTGGGCGGAATTTCCTTCTGTTCCAGCGACTCGTCCGCGGCTTCGTCTCTAGAAAGGAAACCACCGTGACCCATTCTCCTGCGCCAATCCCAACCCACTCGAAGAAACGTTCGCGATCTCCACTTTCGGCAGGATTGGAGAAGAATCTGTCATCCTATGCGCTCGCTGCCGGTTCAGCCGGAGTGGCGTTACTGGCTTGCGTACAGCCTGCAGATGCCAAAGTGGTGGTCACCAAGGTTGATATTCCCGTGCCAATCAATGCTGGGCCCGTGAATTTTGACATCAACGGCGATGGGCAAAACGATTTCGGGTTGTCGGCAGCGAATTTTCCTACCAACACTTGTACCGAAGCGCGGAGCAAACCGACGGGCAAAAATGGCCGCCAGCCGCTGGGTTGCTTCTTCAATGACCGACTGAATGTCATTCCGGTACAGGCGGCCAATGAGGTTTGGCAGGAGGGTCTCTCTTTCTACGGGGGAGAACCTTGTGCGGCGGATTTAGGCCGTGGCGTCCGCATCGATCGCCTCCGCCCGTTTGCAGCCGGCAAGATACTGATGACTGGTGAGGAGGGCACCTCCGAAGGCCACCAACTCTGTGGCTCCTGGACTCAGGCAACAAACAAGCACTATCTGGGCGTGAAATTTCTCGACAAAGAAAGCAAGGTCCACTATGGCTGGGTGCGGGTCATCAACAGCTTCACACACGCAACCATCACCGCCTACGCATATGAGACGATTCCGAACAAGCCGATTTTAGCGGGCGCAATTACGGAAGACGATGAAACCAGCTTGCTCGGTCCATCTGTTGCGATCCCCCCGCCCCTACAACCGGCAACTCTTGGCCACTTGGCGCTCGGAGCCGCTGGGTTGGCCGCATGGCGACGGGAGGAAGAATCACCTGCAACTTCCCGCGCTGCCTAAGCAGTAAAAGATACTGAATAAGTTGTCCCTGAATTTGAATTTACTGGAGAAAGAAGGCCCACGTGAAGAAAACTTTGACGAAGAATAAAGCCCAATCGAAAGAGCGTGGAACCTCAACACTTTCATCGGCGCTAGAGAAAAATCTGTCGGCATATGCGCTGGCTGCCGGTTCTGCCGGAGTGGCCTTGCTGGCTTGCGTGCAGGCTGCGGATGCCAAAGTGGTGGTCACCAAGGTCAACATCCCGATCCCGGACAACGGCGTACCGGTTCAGTTCGACATCAACGGCGACGGGCAAATGGACTTCGGCCTTTCCGCTTTCCTCGACGGCGGCTGCACCTCCACCTCAGCGCGCGTGAAGCAGCCGAAGGCCCGGCCACCTTTAGGCTGCGGCCCCTTCGACGATCAGTTAAGAGTAGTCCCCGCGCAGGCCGCGAACGAAGTTTGGCAGGGTGGCTCGTCGTACGGAGTTAAATGCGCCGCCAACTTGGGGCACGGCGTCCGCATCGACCGCCTCCGTCCCTTCGCGGCCGGCGTCATGGTGATGTACGGGGACGAAGGCTCGTCGGAGGGCAACCAATTTTGCCCCTGGAGAGGCGGTACTCCGGCCAAGCCCTATCTCGGCGTAAAGTTCCTCGACAAAGAAGGCGCGCTTCACTATGGGTGGGTGCGAGTGACGAACAACTTCGTCTTTGCCACCATCACCGGCTACGCCTACGAGACCATTCCGAACAAGCCAATCCTTGCCGGAGCCATCAACGAGACTGGTGATGAAGCGAGTTTGCTGGAGCCGTCGAATTTGCCTTCCAAAGATGTTCAACCGGCGAGCCTGGGCTATCTAGCTCTTGGATCAGTTGGCTTATCGGCATGGCGTCGCGAAGACGAAGTGCCAGAGTAGACGCCGGGCCAAGTCGAAATGAATCGATCGCGCTTCTTTGACTGGCGAGCGTGTTCGAGTTCCGTAAAAAATTCTGCTCGCTTGCGCCAAGACATCCATTCTGCGGTAACGTTCATTTGACGTTCACGAATCGATCATGGGGCGATCGATTCGTCCGACCTCGGGCCCCTTGCTAACGTGCGAAGTTGTGCCGCCCTGGCACATGCGCGATACGGAAACCGATCACCACAAGAGCAGTTAATTCTGCAAGGAGGGAAAAATGCGCGTAAACCATGCGAGCATCTTGAAACCGTTTGCCTTGTCCCTGGCGTTCGTGCTGGTAGTTACACTCGTCAGTTCGATCAACACATTTGCCCAGAGCGCGGAGTTTAATTCACGCAGTCTGGGTACAACCGATGCGGGATTCCCAATTAGGCACGCGCCGGCAAACATTGGCCCGGTCAATCCTTTTCTGGTCGTCAGCAAGGCACAGTACAGTAGCGGAGGTGTTGCTTTGCGTAATCGAGGAACAGGCGCGATTCAAGTCAGCGGCGTGATCGCACCGGTCAAGGTTGCATACATCTACTGGTCGGTTCTGATCAACGCTGCAGGCGTAATACCGGCCGAGACAAGCGTCACTCTGCAGCGTCTGTTTCCGCCGCCCGTCGCTGGCCCTGTGGTCTTGCCCGGAGTTCTGCTGAAGGTTGGAGCAGACCCATGCTGGGGTAGCGCCGGAGCAGCCGTTTTCCGCGCACGGTGCCGATCGCTGTTGCCAACGGGAATGGCTTGTACCAGATCACCTTAAACGCCGGCGCCAGTGGACTTACAAATGGCGCCGATCCCTGGGTAGGCGCCCCAGTCTTTCCCTTGTTCGAGGGGGCATCTCTGGTCATCGTGGGTACAGGCACAGGGAATGTGGCAATTTACGATGTTCCTTTGGCGGGCACAGAGTTCGATCTGGCAAATCCGCTGAACTATGCTCTGACCCTTCCTGCCGCGGCCACGGGCACGCTGACGCTCTGGGATAACATTGGAGATGACGGCCAGATCGGAACGAGCCGTACTGCCAACCCGGGAGTCAGCCTGGAGACGACAACGATTAACGCAGTCGCCATTTCAGGGGGTGCGGGTGCCCTCGACAACGACAGCGATTGGAATGGCAGTTCAGGATTCCCACTTCCTCAACTCTGGGATGACACGGGCCACGACATAACCAAGGCTACGCCGGCAGGAACGGCAGTCCTCAACGTCGCCTTCGCGGCGAATGGTGACTGCCTGAATGCGATCGCCAACGTGGTGGAAGTGCATTAGCCGCAGCGGAAACAGAAGCAATAGCAAGCTTCGGTGTCATTGCGGGAGTTTACGATCACAACCGAGGTGGGCTGGTGAGGCTCACCCCGGTTGATCTTTGCACAAAGCCATCGCGTACTACTTGGCGACTCATCCGATGGAATCGAGGTCGGCGACGACTTCGCGAGGAAGTTGTAGCGATGCGGCCTCAAGGTTCTCCCGAAGATGATTGATCGACGATGTCCCGGGGATCAGCAAGATGTTTGGCGAACGCTGTAGAAGCCAGGCCAGTGCGATCTTCATTGGCGTGGTCCCGAGTGCCGCCGCTGCTTTGTCGAGCGCCGAAGACTGTAACGGAGTGAACCCTCCCAGCGGGAAAAACGGCACATATGCGATGCCTTGCTTCGCCAACTGGTCGATGAAGGCGTCGTCGCTTCGCTGGGCCACGTTGTACACGTTCTGCACGCAAACGATCTCCGTAATTTTCTGCCCCTCAGCCAGCTGCCCAGGCGTGATATTACTCAAGCCGAGATGACGAATCAGCCCCTGATGCTTGAGCTCTGCAAGCACCGTCAGCGGTTCTTCGATGGAACCTTCGGACGGCCTGTCCACCGCTCCCACGCGGAGGTTGACGACATCAAGCTTGTCGAGCCCAAGGTTTCGGATGTTGTCGTGAACGCCGTCGATCAGTTCCCGGCGCGAACGAGCGTGAGGCCACGATTTGTCCGGCGCACGGCGAGCGCCTAACTTGGTGACAATCACGAGGTCGTCGGGATAGGGATGGAGCGCCCGCTTGATGATCTGATTGGTCACATGCGGGCCATAATAGTCGCTGGTATCGATGTGGTTCACGCCGGATGCGACCGCCTCTCGCAGAACCGCGATTGCACCGTCGACATCGGCCGGCGGTCCCCACACCTGAGGCCCAGCAAGTTTCATCGCGCCGTAGCCCATGCGGTTTAAGGTGATCGATGTGTTCGGGAGCGTAAAGCTGCCGCCTAATTTGCCGCTAATATCAGTCTGTGTCGCCATTGTTTATTCCTCCTCTAGTTTCCGATATCCAAATCTTGTCTTAATCCAAAGTGGCCAGGCAAGCGACTCTGACTGCCAGCTAGTGGGATACAACAGCCACCGATGTTTTCTTACTTTCGAAATAGCACTCCCGGTCAAGATCGGCCATGAGCCCTGGCTGTCGTGGTCGCCATCCCAGCTGTTCCTGCGTTTGCGCGCTGGACGCCGGGCTGTCGATCGCTACGAAATGCGCGAACCAGCCAAAGTGCTCTGCTGCATCCGCTGAGGACTTGCTGAGGACCGGCACGTTCAGGCGGCGGCCGATCACGCCAGCGATGTCGCGGAACGGCACACCCTCATCCGCGACCCCGTGATAGTTCACTCCTGCGGAACCATTTTCCAGAACCAGCCGATAGAGATGGGCCGCATCGAGCCGGTGCACAGCGGGCCAGCGGTTGAACCCGTCGCCGACATACGCCGAAGCGCCCTTTTCGCGCGCGAGGCCGATGAGGGTCGGAACAAACCCGTGATCGCCATCGCCGTGCACCGACGGCGGGAGGCGCACGACCATTACCTTTACGCCACGCGCTGCCACCGAGGCGGCTGCCTCTTCCGAAGCCACGCGGGGAACCGAGGAAGCGGGCACATCTTTTTCGGTCACAAGCCGACCTGGGGGGAGCAGCGCGGTTCCGGATGTGACAATCAAGGGCCGTCCGGATAAGCTGCGGTCGGGGCCAGCGAGCGCGTCACCGAGAGCATCGATGGCCCGCCTGTCTAGCTCACAGTTCTGCGCCCACTTCGAGAAGTCGTGGTTAAAGGCGGTGTGAATCACGCCGTCCGACATGGCGGCTCCGCGACGCAGGCTTTCCAGGTCTTCAATATCACCGCGATGCACCTGGGCTCCAGCGGCCTTAAGAGATTTGGCAGCCGCTTCTGAGCGAGCGAGGCCGAGCACCTGATGGCCTGCGCCGATTAATTCCTGAACGATGGCAGATCCGATAAAGCCTGTAGCACCTGTTACGAATACGCGCATGTTTCTTACCTCCTAATCATTCCCCTGATTTGTCTTCGTTGTGCGTCTTGTGGTTAGATGAAGGAAGCTTCAGGTTAGGAGTTCGCATTTGCCTCACGATTCCCATCTGCTCTTGGAGCCCCGTAAATCCCCGGTGCAAGCGCGATCGGCGGCCAGCGTGGAGGCCATTCTTCACGCGACTATTCAGGTTTTGCTCCGCGTAGGAAAGGAACGACTGACTACAACCAGGGTGGCGTATCGAGCGGGCGTGTCGGTTGGAACGCTGTATCAGTACTTCCCGAACAAGAGCGCACTCTTGCAGGCCGCGTTGAAGCGTCACCTCGACGCGGTTGCAGACGACGTTGAACGAGCCTGTCGGGAACAAAAAGGCAACAGTCTCGAGCAGATGGGCGCCGCTCTCGTCACTGCATTCCTCGAAGCCAAGATGAGGGACGTGAAGACCAGTGTCGCTCTCTATTCCGTAAGCTCAGATGTAGATGGAGCGAGAATCGTGCAGCAGATTGGGGTCAGGGTCAATAAGGCGATGCTTGAAATGTTTGCCAGCGCCCGTGAACCGCTCAAGAAAGACCCGCAACTGGTGGCTTCGATGCTGCAGGCTGCCATGGCGGGAGTTAGCCGGAGAATGCTCGAATCCGCCGCTCCTGAGCAGGAGTTTGAGACCTTGCATCGGGAACTCATCTTCTTTGTACGTGCTTATCTGCAAGCCTGTTCTGCGCGGCCAACCGCCTAAATCGTGCCCCTGAACCAATCCGGCAATTGACGCCAGCCTCGGCACATCGGAAGATAGCAAGAATAGACCGAGCGGGCGGCCCCTCGCGCGGGCCCGGGAGCCTATGCGGATCAAGTTCTGGGGAGTACGGGGTTCCACACCTACTCCACAACCCGAAAACATGCGCTATGGAGGGAACACCTCCTGCGTCGAAGTCCGCTTTGGCGACCGCATTTACATCTTCGATTGCGGCACGGGATTCCGCGTGCTCGGCAAGCAACTGGAAAGCGAATTCGGCGACCGCTCTTTTTCCGCGCACGTTTTCGTCTCGCACTTTCATTGGGACCACATTCAGGGCATGCCGTTCTTCCGGCCTTTGTATGCCAATGCGGAGAACCGGTTTCTGTTTCAGTGCTCCAGCCGCGTCAGCAATTTGAAACAAGTTCTGGCGAATCAGATGGCGTCGCCTTACTTTCCCGTAGGCATCGATCACATGAAAGCCCGGCGGGATTTCTACGACATCGAGAGCGGACGCACTGCGATGGAGGACGGCATCACACTGCAGACCGCGTGGCTGAACCATCCCCAAGGGTGCATGGGATTTCGCCTGGAAACGAAAGATGGGATTCTGGTCTACGCAACCGACAACGAACCGGGCGATGCTACGTTCGACAAAGCCGTGCGCAAGCTGGCCGAGGGCGCGGATGTGCTCATTTATGACGCACAGTATTTACCCGAGGAATACGAAGCCCGTCGCCGCGGCTGGGGACATAGCCACTGGCGCGAGGCGGTGAACGTGGTGATGGAAAGTGGTGCGAAAGAGTTAGTGCTCTTCCATCACGATCCCGATCACACCGACGTTGTCATCGACAAGGTGGTGCATGACGCGCGCAACTACTATCCCAGGGTGAGAGCGGCATCGGAGGGGATGGAGATCGTGTTATAGTCCGGTTCCGCGCCGGAACATAAAGACCAGAGTAGACATCGCAACACAAGGCCAGAGCGAAAGATGAACTCCTTTGCTTCTCTAGTCGTGCTCACAGTGGTTCTAGGACCGGCGCTTCGCGCACAGGCGATTGGAAGCAGCGTGTTGCGTCTATCTCCAGAACGCATTCCTACGAATTGCAAGATCATTGACGGTTATTTCCCAGTGGACATCCAGACCGCGATTCTTTGGGACAAAACTGATCTGTATAAGAGCTTAATTCCGCCTCCGGTTGCTAAATCGGCTCAATCGTTCGCGTGTGATGGCGATAAAGGAACGGTTTATTCCTTTCAGTTTGGCGATGAGGCCAAGCGCAAGACTGCGGCAGCTTTCATCAAGCCACTGCTTTGGGGAGAATCAGGCCCAACCACAGAACATCCGGAGCTGGTGCTCGAAGCGGTCGAGATCCTGAGGATAGTTTCATTTAGGAAAACTCCAAAGCTGCTTCTCGCAGCGATTCAAAGCGATGCGCTCCTCTCCGCCGCAGGACCACCAAAGACCGAGAGCTCGGATTTTTCAATCCCGGGTCACGGCAGTCTGCGCCTTAAGCTCCCCGACGCCTGGCGGACACAATCTCGTGCGCTCGCCGAGCCAGCTTCTGTCTACTTACATTCGGTCCCACCAAATGGCGATGCCTTCGATATCCAGGTAACCGCCGTCTGGCTGGATCCGGAAAAGCTCTCCCGGCAGACAAACGACTCGCTTCGGTCCACCGCCCAGCACACCGCTGACGATCTGCTCCCCCATTCCATCGAGAAAACAGCAACAATTCACGACCTTCGTGGACCGAAAAGTGTGGGCTTTTACTATGCGCTCACCGATAACAATCCCGGCCAAGGTGAATTCACTTATGTCACCCAAGGTGTTTTCTTGACCGGCGAGGTCCTCTCCACCTTTACAATTCTTCATCGCACTGCATTATCTCGCGAGGCGGATCAGGCAATTCAGGCATTCAGCGCGGCTACCTACGTGAAGTGACAATCGATTTCGGCCTTAGGAAGAGCCATGACAAGGCACCCAGGCGTAGACGAGCTTGCCATCCCCACCGGACAAACTTGAGACGGGAAATCTGTTGCATCTGCGGTGACCGCTCAAGCCGTCAGCCGGAGACTTCGCCCGCGGGCGCAACATCCGTGTGAGAAAAATCTGCGCCTTTGTAGAGCAATTCCTCCCCTGAGCTCTGCGCCAGAGCATAACTGAAGCAGTCGCCGAAGTTGAGTGCAGCCGCGTGACCGCTGCCTTTGCCGTAGCGCCGCCATGCCTTGCGTGCAATGCGGACGTGCTCTGCAGTGACCGGCTCAACCTCAACCTGAGCGCGAGCCAGAAACAGGTCCAATTGCTCGCCGCCTCTTGGTCCGGACTTACCCTCAAGCACAATTGCGGTCTCCAGAAGGCTGGCGGCGGATATTCGCCTAGAGCCAGCGCCAGTCAAGCGACGCAACAGGTCTTCAGCCCCGGACTCTTGTCGCAGGATGGCGACGACGGCTGAGGTGTCAATGACCATCTACTTCCTACTTCGGTAGGCCGTGCTCGTCGTAGCCGACAATCTCATCCGGACTGCGGGAATCAATCTCAGGAAGAGCGGCGGCGCGGTGGGCAATGGCGGTGAGATCTTCCATCAGTCGCTCCTGCTGGCGGGCAGCACGGATACGCTGGTGCCGTTCGCGCAGGGCTTGCAGGATGGTCTGGGTCAAATCTTCGCCCGTCAGACGAGAAAGAGTGCGAGCGAGGCGCTCGACTTCCGAGTTGCGGATGCTCAATGGCATAACCAGATTATATACGTTCCGCTAACGTATATACAGCAATAAAACCTAGCCGTTGGTTCTCGCCCAGACTTACTTCACCTGGAATGAAACGTTGCTGGTCAATGTGCCTCCTCCCGACGAGGTCGTCATCCTTGCCGACCCCTTTTTGCCTATCAAGCTGAAATAACTTGCAAATTGGGCGTGGAATCATAGAACGGAGCGGGTTTCCCCGGCAATTCCGATTTGGCATGACATATTTCGCTAATTACGCCAACGGTACCCAACTCCTTGCTTCCCCGCCATCCCGGCTCATATACTCAGAACGTTTGCCTAATCATCGCAGGAACTCGTCCCGGCGTCGGCCGACAGGTTAATCGTACTCATTCCGGAGAAAAATTTATGTCCACAATGGTTAGCGCTCCACAGATCGACAAAGAAAGCAATCCGTGGGAATCGCAGCGAGCACGTTTCGATCTGGCAGCGCAAAAGCTCAATTTGGATGACGGCCTGTGGCGGGTGCTGCGCTATCCCAACCGTGAACTCACGGTCTACATCCCGGTACAGATGGATGACGGCCACCTTGAGGTTTTCACGGGGTTTCGCGTGCAGCACTCCATCGCGCGCGGCCCGGCCAAAGGCGGCATCCGCTATGCCCCCGACGTCACGCTCGACGAAGTGCGCGCGCTGGCCAGTTGGATGACCTGGAAGTGCGCCGTTGTCAACATTCCTTTCGGCGGGGCAAAGGGCGGGGTGATTTGCGATCCGCACAAGATGTCGATGGGCGAGATCGAACGCATGACGCGGCGCTACACCTCAGAGTTGATCGAATTCATCGGTCCGGAAAAAGATGTGCCCGCGCCCGATGTCAACACCAACGAACAGATCATGGCGTGGATGATGGACACCTATTCCATGCACATGCGGCAGACGGTGACGGCGGTGGTGACCGGAAAGCCCATCAATATTGGCGGCTCGCGTGGCCGCCGCGAGGCCACCGGCCGCGGCGTGATGGCCGTATGCGACGAGGCCATCAAGAAACTCGGGCTCGCGCGGGAGAGCAGCCGTGTCATTGTCCAGGGCTTTGGCAACGTCGGCTCGAATGCCGCCCAACTGATGTATCAGGGCGGATACAAAGTTATTGGCATCGCCGAAGTGGGCGGCGGCCTTTACAACAAGAATGGCATCGACCTGAACGCGCTCGTCGAATTTCGCCAGAAAAATGGAACCGTGCATGGATTTCCCAATGCTGAGGCATATAGCGCGGCCGATTTGCTGACGACTGAGTGCGAGATTCTTATCCCGGCGGCTACAGAGAACGTGATTACCTCGCGCAACGTCGATCGCGTGAAATGCCGCATCCTGGCGGAAGGCGCCAACGGCCCAACCACATCGGCCGCAGACGACGTCCTGACGGACAAGGGAGTCTTCGTGATTCCCGACATTCTGGCGAATGCCGGCGGCGTTACGACTTCCTACTTCGAATGGGTGCAGGACCGCCAGGGCTACTTCTGGAAGGAATCCGTGGTCAACGAGCAACTGGAAGAGATTATGGTTTCCTCTTTCAACGACGTGGTCCGCTATGCCGAGACTCACAAGGTGAACAATCGCATCGCGGCCTACATGCTGGCCATTGACCGCGTGGCCTATACGATTCGGCAGCGCGGAATCTACGCGTAGGGCTTTTACGCGTAGAACTAGTGGTCAGTTGCCACTACGCAGCTGGACTGAAGAACTGGACTTACGGTGCCGGGTGAGGCCCGGAAGAATTTAGGGAGGGAATGTATGAGTGCACGGACTAAGAGACTGTTCGCCAGGATTTTACCGCTCCTGCTTGCCTCCTTGATGTTGCCTGTTGTCGCGCCGGCACGGTCATTTGCAGCCGCAGCCGCGCAAGCATCCACGGCTGCCGACAAGCTCGACATCAACACCGCCACCGCCGACCAACTCAAAGCCTTGCCCGGTATCGGCGATGCCTATTCGCAGAAGATTATCGCTGGGCGTCCTTATCGCACGAAACTCGATCTGGTTCACAAGAAGATCATTCCGCAAGCCACTTACGATAAGATCAAAGACCAGATCATCGCCAAGCAGCCAAAAGCGAATGCAATGACTCCAGCGGCTCCTAAGTAGCCGCACCGAGCATGCCTATTTCTTCCGGCTGGGATCGTCGTCGGCATTGATGTAGTTGAATTGCACTGGCGACATGCCGTGGATCTGAACCACCACCTCGCCGCTGGTCATGACGTAATGGTGCATATTGGGATCGAGATAGGCAAAGCTGCCCGCTGGAAAGCTTCCCATGGTGGCTTCGTCAAAGCGGTCTCCCATCCCAACTTTAAGCGTGCCTGAGAGTACGGTTACGTTCTCGCGCTGAGGATGCCAATGCGGAGCGATTCGATATCCATCGGGCATCTTAAGACGCACCGTGTAGTCGCCGCTGGACGCAAGGGGATTGCCTTCCAGCACAGCCAGTTGCGCCCCGGGCGGCACAAATGATGGGGCCGGACCGTATGGCATACCATCGGGTGTAAACACATTCTTCTCGGCAGCAGGAGAAGCCGCCAGAACCCCAAAGCTGCTGGCATGATTCATCCACGCGATTCCGGCAAGTAGCGCCAAAGTCAAACCCAGGCAAAGATTTCGTTTCATTGGTATTCCTCCACTGATTTCGTTAAATCGGCTCATGGCAAGACACTATCGCGCGACTTCGAGGATGTTGCAATAAGCCCGGAGTAATTTTTGTGTATTTTTGGTGTATCTTCGTAGCCTACTGGCAGTTATGGCTTTATCCACCAAATCCGGCTCAAAGTCAGGTTCGCAGGTGGGCGAAGTCGAGCTTGACCTGGGCCGCTATGAGTTGCGCCTCGGCGGCCGCAGGGTGAAGCTTGAGAAAAAATCGATGGAACTGCTGAGCCTCCTGGTCCGCCGGCGCGGGCAGTTGGTTTCCCGTCAGGACATAGTGGCCAAGCTCTGGCATTCCGACCTCTTCGTCGACACAGAGCGGAACATCAACAACATCGTGCGGAAAATTCGCGGAGCGTTGCGGGATGACGCAGCTAAACCTCGTTTTCTCGAAACGGTAGTAGGGAAAGGCTATCGCTTCGTCGGTCCCATCCGTCTCATCAGTCCTCTCTACCCGGTTTCTGATTCAGCGGAGGGTTCCGAAGGCAATTCGGCGGTTGCGGATGATGCGGCTTCGCGGGCAGACCGTCCATCGCTTGCCGTGATTCCGCTTCGTCTGCTTGGAAACACTCAGGAGGACAAAGGCATCTGCCTGGGTTTTGCCGACTCCCTGATTTCTCGGCTGGCAAATCTTGAGGGGGTCGACGTCCTGCCAACCTCCACGACTCTGAACGTACCCGCCGGAATGGCGCCGCCGGAAATCGCGTTGCGGCTCGATGTCCGCTTTGTCATTCACGGTGCCGTTCAGGCTTCCAGGGATGAATGGCGTTTGACCGTGGAGCTCTTCGACTCCCATTCTCAAAGCAGTTGCTTCAGAAGGAAATTTGTCCTCGATGTCAACCGTCCCTTCGACCCCATTGAAGACATCGCCTCCCATACAGCGCGAGCGCTGAATCGCCATCTTCAGAAACCGAGCCAACCAGGCCGCGCTCGCTATAGCCGTGATCCGTTGGCTTATGCCGAGTTCATACAAGGCTACCGGCGCACATCCACAGGAGATCTAAAGCTTTTGAAAGAAGCTACGCAGCCTCTGATGAATGCCGTCGCTCGGGATCCCGGCTTTGCGCTTGCACATGCGGTCCTCTCTTTTGTATGCGCGAAACGCCACTTCGAATTTGATCCTAGCCGGGACTGGCTGGAGAAGGCGGAGTTTCACTGCCAGCGTGCCTTGGAACTGGACGCGGATCTGCCTGAAGGACATGTCGCCAAGGCGTTTCTCCTCTGGGGACCGTCGAAGAATTTTCAGCACATCGAGGCAATTGCAGAATTGAGGCGAGCACTCGCGCTGCAGAAGAATCTGCCTCACGCCTACAGCCGTCTGGGAACGATTTTGGCGCATATCGGCTTGCTCGATCATTCTCGCGCCATGTTTGAAAGGGGTGGATCTTTCGATCCGGGAAAAACCATCAGTCACAGTATTGTCCAGGCCTATCTGTGGAACGGAGAGTACGATCTCGCCCAAGAGGAGGTGAGCAAATGGCGTGCCGAAAGTCCGGAGAATAAGTACGCGATCCATTTTGCCCTTGAACTTGCGATAATGACGGGCGAATGGAAGGACGCCAGAAGCTTGCTCGACGAAGCTGGCAGCCTTGTGCACGAAGAGCCCATGATCACGGCCCTGCAGGGTGTAATGCATGCATCGATGGGAAAAGCGGAGCAAGCGCTACACTGCATGAACCAAGCATGTACGAACTCCAAATCGTTCGGTCACGCGCATCACACATACTATGAGATTGCCTGCATTCTTTCCCTGCTGAACCGGTCCGAAGCCGCGTTCGGGTGGCTGGAACGAAGCGTCGATACCGGTTTCGCCTGCTGGCCGTTTTTCTTGAAAGACCCGTGCTTGAGAAACCTGCGCGGCCTTCCCCAGTTCGAACTCCTGGTGAGTTCTTTACAGGCCAAGTATCCCGACCACCTGGGGCTACTGTAGCTCGCGTTTCTCAGTTCCCAAATTCAAAAACCAATTTTGAAACTTGCCCGGAAGAGCACTCTCCCTGATTGCGTTCCCACTCCCGGTGGAGGATAATCGACTTACCTTTTCGGACTAACTCCGGAAAAATTGCTGAGCCGCGGTGAACCTGCCTAATTCCATCACGCTGATCCGCATCTGCAGTATCCCCCTGCTGATCTGGATCTTATCTTCCACTCATTTCAGCAGCGAACACGGCGCCAAAGAGTTGCTGGCATCGGCAATATTCATCGCGGCTTCCATGACCGATGGCATTGATGGATACCTCGCGCGCAAGCGCGGGCAGATCACCACCATGGGCATTTTGCTCGATCCCATGGCCGACAAGCTCCTGATCGCGGCTGCCTTCGTTACGCTGGTGCAATTCAATCCCAGCCTGGTCCCGGCGTGGATTGCCGTTATCATTATCGGCCGCGAGTTTCTGGTAAGCGGGCTACGCTCCATCGCCGCCTCTGGCGGGTTCACCATCGAAGCCAGCGAACTGGGCAAGTTCAAGATGGTGGTGCAGATTGTTTCCGTGGTCGCGGTAATTCTGGACCATCGCTGGAAGGAATGGCCAGTCTACGGGAATTTCGTTTTCCCGATTCACTGGATCGCTTATCTTGCGATTTGGTTTGTGGTTTGCGTATCGTTGGTTTCCGCCATCGATTATTTCGTGGCGTTCTGGTCGAAGATTGATCGTCGCGTTTCGAAGCGCCGCCGCCGCGCATTCATTCTCAGCCGTCGCAAAAAGCCGCAAACGGCCCCGGCAGATGCCGCCTCTACAACCTAATTCGTCGCCGGTAGTGGATTCTTTGTCGCACAACACAGCGGAAGGAATCAAAGCCAGCAGATCAACTTCCATCGAGGAGTTCTCCGCCCAGGAGCGTGCCTTGCTCCTACGGCTGGCGCACGATTCCATTTCTTCGGCGTTGGAGCGGCGCGCAATTTCTCTGGAGCCGCCCACCCCTCATTTTGCCGAGCACCGCGGCGCGTTCTCGTCTCTTTATCTACGCGGCGAGCTGCGTGGATGCGTTGGCTACGTTCTCCCTAACTGTTCGCTTTATCGAGCCGTGGCCGAAACCGCCCGCGCCGCCGCATTCGACGACAACCGTTTCTCGCCAGTGACTGTGGAAGAGGCTCCCCATCTGGAAATCGAGCTCAGCATTCTCTCGCGTCCGCAGCCCATTGCTGCCGAAGAGGTGGTAGTGGGACGCCACGGTCTGCTCATCAGCCTGCACGGACGGCGGGGACTACTGCTGCCTCAGGTCCCGGTTGAACATACCTGGGATCGCACGACTTTTCTGGAGCAAACCTGCCGCAAAGCTGGATTGCCGCTTGATGCCTGGCGCTCTGGCGCGATCATCGAGGGATTTACTGCCGAAGTCTTCGGAGAGAAGAACACTCAACCGAAGCTACTTCACCAGACCGGCATTAGCCCTTGAGGCACGGTCCTAATCTCCTCGCAACTCGCGCACGACCGCGGCAATGTCGTTTTCCTGAAACAAGCGGATGCTCGCGATTCCCGCTGCACCGACATCTAGACATGACTTGGCATTCTGCAGAGTCACTCCGCCCAAAGCGAAGACTGGAATGTTGGCTCGGCAAGCTTGGCGAAGAGCGTCCAGGCCGGCAGGCGTGGCTGCCGCAGCGTCCTTTTTTTCAAAGACGGGGGCGAAGGCGGCGAATTGCGCGCCAGATGCAGCGGCTTCAACAACTTCTTCGGGAGAGTGGCAGGAGACAGCGATCACCGGCTCGGCAGGGTTTGATGTCGCATGCGGCGACCGCGGAATATTCGCGTCCCCTTGACTCGCTCCATCCTTCCATGCTTTTCGAATGTCTGCCGGCGAGATGTCGCCCGCCGGGAGATGAACTCCGTCTGCGCCTACAGCCAGCGCAACATCAGTACGCGAATTGATGAGCAGCCGAGTTCTCGGTTCACCGTTCTTTGTCGGCGTTCTTGACGCATCGCGAATGCTGCGCGCAGCTTCGCGTGCAAGCGACTCCAGTTCACGGATGGGCATGTCTTTCTCGCGAAGTTGGATGTAGTCAATGCCGCAGCCCGCCGCTTCCTCGATTTTCTCCAGCAGACGAAAACGGCGTGCGCGCTCGTCGCCGGGGAAGGCTGCCCGGCTGGTGATGTAGTACAAGAGTGGGCTTGGAGCCATCAGCTCTCAACTAACAGGGTCAGCGACAAAAAGGCAAGTGCCACGCCGCAACGGAATGTCTCATTTTGCCGGCCTAGAAACCCATCGAGCTTCGCTCGATGGACAGCCGAGGGCGGCTGTCCCCACGAGATATCTCGCAAACTCAGAACCACCGACTCTACGGCCTGGTCTTGGCGATCTCTGGCAGGACTTCTTGCTCTTTTTCTTTCTTGGACGAGCCGCCGAGGTGGTATTCGGTCAAACCGTCGCGAAGGAACGCGAAAGCATCTTCGGGAGTATCGACGAACTTAAACAGGTTAAGATCGTCTGGAGAAACCGTGCCCGCGTCGACAAAGGCCTGGAAATTCATGATGCGGTGCCAGTATTCGCTGCCGTAAATGACGACGAGAATTTTCTTGGCGAGTTTGTCGGTTTGAGCAAGCGTAAGAATCTCGAAGAGTTCGTCGATGGTGCCAAAGCCACCGGGGAAAATCACCAATGCCTTGGCCAAATAAGCGAACCAGAATTTACGCATGAAGAAATAATGAAATTCGAAATTCAGCGCCGGCGTGATATAGGAATTCGGGTTCTGCTCAAACGGTAGGTTGATGTTGAGCCCGATGCTCTTGCCTCCAGCCTCGTGCGCTCCCAGGTTCGCGGCTTCCATGATGCCGGGACCACCTCCAGTGGTGACGACAAAACGGCGGCGGCGGGCGGGAATCTGAATCGACCACTCCGTCAGAAGAAACGCCAGGCGGCGCGCTTCTTCGTAATAGCGGGCCATATCGACTGCGGTGTGGGCACGCTTCAACAATTGATCGCGCTCGGAGTTCGCAGCTTCAGTGCGGTTTTTCTCGAGGCTGGAAAGCTTTTCTTTCGCCGAAGCCTGACCTTGAAAGCGAGCCGAGCCGAAAAAGACGACCGTATCCTGAATCTGCTCGCGGCGAAAGCGGGCGAGCGGTTCCTGATATTCGGCCAGGATGCGCAGGATGCGGCCGTCCGGACTGTCGAAGAAAGCCGGGTTGCGATAGGCGAGTGGCGCGGGATTCAGCTTGTCGGGCATGGGATCGTTCTCGTTGAGATCAAATGGTGATGGCTAAGTCTCAGAATATTTTCGGCTTCATTGATGTTCGTGGTAATGCAGGGCTTCCCAGAAACCGATCCAGATATCGAGCAATCCCAGGCCGCTGCACATACCGCGAAAGAAGCCGTTGGAGACCGAAGTGCGAAGCCACGGAAACGAGATTAGCAGATAGTTGTCGGTCCACTCGGGTGTCCAAGGCAGGATCACCAGAAGCACCCCGGCAACGGCGCTGATCAGCACGAAGAGAAAGACCGACGCGCGATGCAGCCACAGTTGGAAAGCGCTGTGCGGCCGGGGCGCCAAACTTGAAGACGGCGAATCGAGCAGCGCAGTGCTGGTATCAGTATGTGCGGGTGCAGGCTGCGAAGGCGGCGCACCGGGCCCATTTTCGACGGGCAGCTTGGGATCGATGGTCACTGGGCGCTCCGCAGGGTGCGTGATCGCGATCCACCGTGGCCACAAAGAAAAAAGTTAGGGGGAAAACCCATCGGGTTATTCTACGACTTCAGGGCCTTGATGCGCTCGGCGACGTCCCGGTAGTCGATGTTGCGGCCGTAAACTTCCATGAAGTGCTTGAGGGCAGAGCCCTTGTTGCCAGCCATCTCGTGGGCCCCGGCAAGCTCATAGTGGAGAGCGGTACGCGTTTCTTCGTCGACCCCCGGTGCAGCAAGAGCTTTTTCATACCAGCGGATCGCAGCCTCGGGCACTCCTTTGTCGAGGAAGCATTGCGCTAGCCAGGTGTAAGTCTGCATCACCTGCGGGAAAGGATGGCCGCGATCGACCGCCTGGCAAGTCTTCTGTAACTCGCCGATGGCTTCATCGAGCAGGCCCATTTCGCGGAACGCAATTCCGAGGTTGTAATGCGTCTCGGGATCTTCATCGGCAGCCGTGGTGCCAGCTTCGAGATCGTGTTTGAGTTCGCCGAACATTTCGGCGAGATCCACGCCCGCCTCTTCGCCGAACGGAGAAGCCTTAGCGGCGGCAGGTGCGCTGGGAATGATCGGAGAAACTAGCTGCTTGGGCGGTGCGGTTGGTTGCGCCAACACCGGAGCCGATGATGCAACCGCAGAACCGCCGGATGACGCTGCGGCAGCGTTCGCCGCTTGGGCGGCAACCGCCGGTGAGGGCGCTGGAGCGGGTATGTGCACCGGCGGCGCGGAAGCAGCGGCGACCGATGCTTGGGCCACTGGCTCGGGCTCAGCTTGGGGTGCAGGTTCGCTTTCGGCGACCGGAGCACCCTTAAGGAAATCATCACCCAGAGAAGCTTCGAGATCTGCAACGAACTCGCCCATGACCTCAGGCTCGCGAACTTCAGCCGCTTCCGGCGCAGACTCCCGCAAGCCGAAGACGGTCGGAGCAGATTGTCCAATCGCCTCCAGTTCCGGCTGCGCAACTTCAGGCTCGACTTCATGCGAGACCGTGCCGGGAATGAAACCTTCGCCGAGAGAAGACTCTAGATCGGCGACAAACTCCTGAAGAACAGCCGGCTGAGCGGTGGCCGCGGCGGGCTCGGCCGCGACCGGCTCAGCCGGAACGGGCTGCTGCATCACCGGCTCCGGTACACTCGGAGCGGGTAACTCTGCAGCTTCGCCGTGTTGCGGAGCGATCTCTTCGACAGCGATCTCTTCAACGGCAGTCTCTTCGACAGCAGACTCCTCAGCGGCAGCCTCTTCCACCGCGACTGAAAATTCTTCCGCAGCGGGAGGAACGTCTTCGACGGAGAATTCAGAAGCGGGCTTAACTGCTGGTTCTTCAACGACGAAGTTAGAGACAGCTTCCACAGCGGCCACGTCGTCTGCGGCCGGAGACTGTTGCGAAGCCAATTCAATCTCGCTGCGAAGGGACGCCAGTGTGGCTTGGTTACTGGTAAGAGTCCGCAGCTTTTCGAAGGCCGCTTCGGCTTGCTCGGGCATACCGTGCTCGAGATAAAAGCGGATTTCCTCGACGGTTTCGGTAGTCTTCTCGGCGTCCTCGGGTGCAGCCTTGACCTTGCCGGTAACGGCTGCGGCTTTTTGATCCACCGCTTGATGCGCAACTTCGACTTTCGCCGGTTCAGCCGCAGGCATATCGGCTTCAACGGTGATTGCGTCATCCCATTCGGAGGACAGATCGATCTCTTCGGCTGCGGCTGCAACTTCCGCGACAGGCGCAGTTTTGCCGCTGACCTGATCGTGGTCTTGATCGACTTCTTGATCGCTGACCACAGCGAATTCGTTGTCGTCGTCGGACTCCTCCGCGGATGGCCACGGAGCGGCTGCAGCCTCGACCGAAATTTCTTCGGGAGCTTCTTCTGCGGTCGCTTCCTCAACGTCAATCGCCAGCGAAGAAGTAACTGCACCCGCAGTTTGCACCGCCGAGCGCTCTTCGTAGCGGGTAGCAAGTTCGCCGTATCGAGTCGCTTCTTCAGGATATTCCGCTTCGGAGTAAATGTTTTGCAGAGTGCGGCAGCAGACTCCGGCTTCGGCGAAACGGGCCGCGCGCGTGTGCAGTGCGGCCAGGCGCTGATTCAGGCGCAGGTCCGTTGGGGCAAGAGGCAGGGCGACCATCAGTGGTCCCAAAGCCTTGGCGGGCATGTTGTAAGAGATAAATAGCTCAGCATCGGTCAGCGCAGAGCGAACGGCTAAAGCAACAGCATCGGGATAGTGTTGGTGAATCGAAGGAGCGGTGGCTTCCAACTCATCCACGATAACGGCTGCTTCTTCAGCCGAAATTAGTTTCTCAGCCGCATCCCCACCCAGCTGGTTGACCACCTGCTGGTAATTGTTCATGTGCAGGGGATTGCCCGGCTCCACGGTCGCGAGTTTCTGATAGAGATCGCGAGCGCGCGACAAGTCGCCGGACTGCACGGACGCGTGAGCCAGTAACTCGATGACTTCGCTGAGGTGCGTACTCTCTCCAGCTTTCTGGAAGAGATCGAGAAGCTTCTCGAGCGAAGCCGGATTGTCGCGGACGTGCCCAATGATGGTGTGCAGGTTCTTGAGAACTTTGTCGGAATCTTCGGCCAGCAAGCGCTCGGCGTGCTGATCGTAAACCTGGAGCGCGTTCTCGTACTGTCCTGCCTGCATCAGCGCATCGGCAAAAGTCGAGATAGCGGGCAGGTCGTTATGGACCGTCAATAATTTGCTGGCGAGCGTACCGGCGTCGGAGAGGCGGCCGGTCTTCAGATACGCTTTGAGCAGATCGCGCAGTCCCTCGGGATTGGAATCGAGGTCCGGGACTTTTTGCAACGCTTCCGCGGCCGCTTCAGCGTCTCCATTTTCGAGCAGGTTGCGGCCCTGCATCAGCAGCGCATAACTGTTGCCCGGGTCGAGCGTGAGCATGCGCTGCAGAACTTCCTCGGCACCGCTCAGCGATCCCTTGGAGCGCAAGGTTTCGGCGGCGGCGGAGAAAATCTTCCACGCCTCTTCCTTCTTGCCAAGGCGGACGTAAACTTCGGCCAGCCGGACCCGCATGCTGGTATTTTCCGGATCCATTTCCAGAATTTTCTGGAAGATACGGACAGCGTTGTCCAGCTCGCCCGACTTTAGAAACTCTTCGGCAACTTGCAGGTACTGGGCACGAGCATCATTGAAGAGTCCCTGCTGGGTGTAGAGTTCGGCCAGCTTCAGCACGCTCTCGAGCGAAGGCTTGAGCTTGCTGATCTTCTTGTACATCGCGATTGCCTTAACTGTGAAACCCTGGTTGGCATAGGCATCGCCTACAGTTTTGAAGCATTCGGTAGCTTTGTCGGCCTCGCCGAGTCGCGAGTAGAGATCGCCAATAGTGTTGGTGACCGTGAGATCTTTGGGGTCAGCTTTAGTGACTTTTTCGTACTCAGAGATGGCGTTCTGTATCTTGCCCTGCTGGACATACTTCTCCGCAGCGCTGAGTACTTTCTGTTTGTTGAACCCGAAACCGAACGCCATAAGGATCCGAACTCCAGCCCTGGTCTAAAAGCGACGACTGACAAAAGACGTCTGAAAAAAGACAACTGACAAAAAACGCCTGTGAAACCTGATTACGGCTCCTGGGAGGTGCTGTCCCGGGTCGAACGTCGCGGTGGCCAAACTCCTGTAAAGAGACATGGCCGTTCGGACAAGGGCAATTGTACGGCTGGAGCGGTGGAATCGCATGGTTACCAAGGGTTACCAAAAGGGAGTGTACGAACGGGTTACCAAGGGAATCAGCCGCAGATACCGGGGTTTAGCCCTTGCTCGCCCTACAAGAGCGTGCTGTCAAGAGGCGCACCTTCAGCCCTCATAATACAAATTAGCTATAGGGCGATACCGGACAACCGGTGTAACCTTCCCATGCGAAACGCCGAGAAACGGCACCAAGGACATTTACATCTATGACCTGGATTAAAACTATTCCACTCTCCGAGGCCGATGACAAGCTGCGCCAAGCCATCGAAGCGCAGCACTCACTGTATCCCAAAGAGTACGCCGATCCCGTGCATCCCGACGCGTCTGGAAGCTCGTCCATCGTCAGCTCGCACACTCTGATTCCGGACGCGCTTCACCACGCGTTCTCCACATTCGGCGCGCTGATGTCGCCAGACCTGCCGTTGAGCCGCCGCCAGCACGAAATGATTACCACCATGGTCTCGGTGACCAATCGGTGCAAGTATTGAATCGAATCACACGCAGAGTTTCTGCGTAGGATCACGCTGGATAAGGAATTCGTCGAGGCGCTCGAAAAGGACTACACCACCGCTCCCATCACAGCTCAAGAGCGCGTAATGCTGGACTACGTAGTGAAGTTGACCAAAGATGCAACCAAGGTCTGGAAGGACGATATCGAAGGTCTGCGCGCCGCAGGCTTCGACGATCGCGGGATTTTGCAAATCACGCTGATCGCCTCTTGGTTCAACTACATCAATCGCGTAGCCGATGCGCTGGGGGTGGGGCGGGAGTAGCTGCTCAGCGTGGATTTATTGTCATCTTCTTGTCAAACGAATCCAAAAGAGACCAAAGTCTCTTCCCCAGCCATCTGCCTTCTGCTAAAGTCCCCGGCATTTGGGGAACGCCACGTGGAGTAATGCGTCCGTTCATCTAACGAGCCATCGGTTCGCGTGTCCGTGCCCGATTCTGTTCGCGAGGTGCGTTGATGAAACGTAAGAAACTTTTGCTTCTGTTTTCGGCCACCCTCGTGGGATGTGCCCTAACAACAACTGCGTTCGCACAGGACGCAGCCAGACTCAACGGCTACACAACCGTAATAAAGCACGCGCCCGGAGCGCATCAAGCACTTAAGGCTCCAGCCGGCCCACAGCTCCCGCTGTGGACCTACAACGTTACTTCCACTCGAGACGGCAACAACTACAGTGGCGTGATGGTGGGCCGCAATGCCCTCGCCATAAACTTTGGCGGACTGGGTGAGACGGCAAAGGTCCCAACCAAGATTGTTCCGATTGTAATTACCACTAATCTGGTCGGTACGAGCGTTAATTTCAGTAACGGCGAAATCTCCACCACGCCGGGCGTTACGGTTCTGGATCCCACTGCGGCGAACACGTCTTGCCTGACCGCGCCCAATGACGTCCCCCTGACCCTGTATCAGCAATCGCCGATCATCCAGCCTGCCAGCTTTGCAATGGGCGGCACGAACGTCGGCAACACGCAGTACGTGGACGCCTTCCAGCGGGCGAATTTCTGGGCATTTACCAAGGAAACAAACTACCATGTGCTGCTCAGCCCGGTTACCACTACCAACCCGGTTCAGGTCAACGTGCCGCAGGCGGACGGTCTGGCTTTGGCTACCAGTTCCCTGGGCCCGCCGGACTTCTGCGCTCCGCTGGGGATTGTCGATATCGGTTGGTTCGATAATTTAGTGGTGAACACGATTATCCCGTCACTGTCTTCGCAAGGGGTGAATCCCGGGACATTCCCGATTTTCCTGCTCGCGAACGTGGTGTTAGCCTCTCCGGTCACCGACCTCTTCAGCTGCTGCGTGCTGGGATATCACAGCTTCGAGGGCGCCAACCAAACCTACGGGGTCATGGATTTCGACACAACCAGCCTATTCGGGCCCACAATTTTCGACACATCCATCTCAGCCCACGAGGTGGGAGAGTGGATGAACGATCCCTTCGGGGACAATCCAGTGCCACCTTGGGGACATATTGGGCAGCAACCAGGCTGCCAGGATAACCTCGAGGTCGGAGATCCACTCACCGGCACTAATGTCCCCACGGTGACTATGCCCAACGGCTACACCTACCATCTGCAGGAATTGGTGTTCTTCTCCTGGTTCTATGGAGCGCCTTCTTTTGCGGTCAATGGTTGGTTCTCTGACAATAACACCTTCACCTCCGATGCAGGGCCGCCTTGCATGTGAGTTGGACTGAAAACATGGGGGTGGGCAATCGTGAGTTGGCTCTGATTAGCCCGCCCCATCCCTCGGAAAAGTCTTCCGTATTCCAGCAAAACAACTCTAGGAAGCCCCCCTCCAACATTTCACATCCTAGTCCGTGTCCCCGCTCCGCTAAACTGGCGGGAGCACACTGGCCTATGGCTGAATCGTTAGCGGATTTTCTTACCACAAATTTTCAAGCGCACGCGACCGGGCGCGCCTTCGGGCAACGCTGCGGCTATCGCATGAAATGGTGGTCGTACGCCCAGATTTTGGATATAGCATTTCGTTTCGCTCACGAGTTGCAGGCCCGCGATATCGGCAAGGGCGATCGAGTCATGCTATGGGGGGAAAACTCCGCCGAGTGGGTTGCGGCATTTTTCGGCTGTGCGGTCGCGGGTGCCGTGGTTGTCCCAATGGACAATGGCGCGTCGGCTGATTTCGCAACCCGCGTCTTCCAGCAGGTTGACGCAAAGCTGCTAGTCTGCTCACGAAAACACGCTGGACTTCCCAGTTCTGGACAGCTCGGATCACCCACCCTAATTCTTGAAGATCTGACTCAAACGTTGAGCCATCATTCCGTTGCTCCGGTTTCAAACTTGGCGATCGGTCGCGATGACATTCTGCAGATTGTTTTCACCTCAGGCACCACTGCTGAACCCAGGGGCGTAGTGCTCACGCACGGAAATGTGCTGGCGAATCTCACCCCTCTGGAAACTGAGATGAAGAAGTATTTGAAGTATGAGCGCTGGGTGCATCCGGTGAGGTTTCTGAACCTGCTGCCCCTGAGCCACGTCTTCGGACAATTCCTGGGAATGTTTTTGCCGCCGCTGCTGGGCGGGACAGTGATTTTTCAGGAAGAGTTTAAGCCTTCAGAAATTATCGGCACCATCAAACGCGAGCGAGTATCGGTTTTAGTGAGTGTGCCACGAGTCCTGCAGTCGCTGAAACAGAAGATCGAACGCGATCTCGAAGATGATGGCCGTCTTGAGGATTTTCGGCGACGATGTCGCGCCGCAGAGGGACAGCATTTCCTCCGCCGTTGGTGGACCTTTCGTTCGATCCACCGCCAGTTTGGGTGGAAGTTCTGGGCGTTTATTTCCGGAGGCGCGGCGCTCGACAGCGATACCGAAGAATTCTGGGGCCGGCTCGGTTACGCGGCGATTCAAGGATATGGACTGACGGAGACGACGTCTCTGATCAGTGTGAATCATCCCTTCAAGTTAGGAAAACGTTCGATCGGGAAAGTGTTGCCGGGGCGCGAAATAAAGCTGGCTGAAGATGGCGAGATTCTGGTCCGTGGCGGAGGCGTGGCGGCTGGCTATTGGGAGGCTGGCCAAACGTCCAAAGTCACCAGGATTACCGATGACGACGAGGGCTGGTACGGCACGGGAGACGTGGGCGCGCTCGATGAAGCCGGGAACCTTTACTTCAAGGGACGCAAGAAGGAGGTAATCGTCACACCGGGTGGGCTAAATATTTATCCCGAAGACTTAGAGGCGGCGCTGCGGCAGCAACCCGGAGTAAAAGATTGCGCTGTGATCGGGATTGAACGCGGCGGAAATGCGGAACCCTGCGCGGTATTGATACTACGCGACGGCGCTGATGCGAACGAGGCAGTCGAGAGTGCGAACCAGTCGCTCGCAGAATTCCAGCGCATGCGTATGTGGTTTTCATGGCCGCAAGAAGATCTCCCACGCACATCCACGCAAAAGCCGCGGCGGAATTTGATCACAGAATTCGTAAGCCGGCAGCTTCATGCTGGCAAGAACGAAGTAAGAAATGACAATGCTCTTGCGGATTTGATCGGGTGCATCACAGGACGAGGAGCGAGCGGCCTCGATTCGTCGGCAAATCTCGATTCGGATTTCGGGCTTAGCTCATTGGATCGTGTCGAACTGATTAGCGCTCTGGAAGACCGGTATCAGGTTGATCTCAGTGAAGCACCCCTGAGCGCGGCACACACGTTAGGCGATGTGGAGAAGATGTTGCGTGGCAAAGCCGGGCAGCGCCCGCGATATCACTATCCGAGTTGGGTTTTAAGTTGGCCAACGACTTGGGTGCGATGGCTGGCGCACTATTCATTAATGCGGCCAGCGATGATGCTGCTGGGCTGGCCTCGTATTCAAGGCCGCGAGAATCTGCGGGGATGGAATGGCCCTATGCTGGTCGTCTGCAATCATATCTCTGACGTGGATGTGGGGTTCGTACAAACCGCATTACCGGTGCGCTTGCGGCACCGGATTGCAACGGCAACTGGGGGCGAGGCATTGGAAGCATTGCGAACGCCGGCTCCTGGAGGCGGATTCTTCCGGAGAGTTTACGATCGCGCGCAATGGATACTAGGCGTCTCGCTTCTGAACTTGTTTCCGCTGCCGCGCGAAGCCGGCTTCCGGCAGAGTTTCGCTTACGCGGGTCAGGCCGTCGATCTCGGATACAGTGTGCTGGTTTTTCCTGAAGGACGACATACAGCGGACGGAAAGATGAATCCGTTTCGCACGGGAATTGGGCTCTTGGCTAAGAACTTAGACATTCCAGTTTTGCCGATGAGGATTGCTGGATTGTATGAAGTGAAGCAAGCCGGCAGAAAGTTCGCGGGCCCCTGGAAAATCTCCGTACGGATTGGGAAGCCGATAAAGTTTGCGGTGGGCGCCGCACCGCAAGAGATTGCACGCGAGTTGCAACATGCCGTAGAAGTTATGTGAGACGCGGTTCGTGGCTAGCAACGATGGTGAGTGATTCGTCTAGCAGTGCGAGTCCACCCGGATAACAATTGTGCAAAAAAGAAAAGCGCCGGAATCCAGGAATGGATTCCGGCAGCTGCTTGCAACTCACGCTGTCAGTTTCTGAACAGCGCGCGATACTAATTACTGAAGGGTAACTTTCACCCTCGCCGACGGAATTCCATTGGCGATGACAACGAGTGCGGTAACACCCGTTTCAGCCGTCGCGGGAACGTCGAAGGTGGTGGATACGGTTGTGCTACCAGTCGCGATGCCCATGGTGCTGTGATCGTGCGTGCGGGCATAGAAAACGTGCTTCGTAGCTTGGTTCGTCAACTGCACGAGCGGGTAGCTCGTAGCCATTTGAGCATCGTCTCCGTAAGCCGTGCCGGCAGTGAGACCATTGAACTGAGTCCCCGATATCACATAAGAGCTGCCACGCGTCAGAGTTTTGGGAACCGACGTGACGGTAGGCGCCCAGCTCGCAGTGATGGTGCCCTTGGACTCATACAGTTCGAGATCCTTGGTCGCGCCATCGGCTGAATCCCACAGAATCTGGCCGTTGGGAAGAAGCAACTGGCGCGCCTGCCAGGATTGCAGCTTGGTACCTGAAGTGGTCGAAGAAACCGCGGTGAACGTGTTTCCGGGATAGCTGAATTCGTAGAAGGTACCGGTACCGTTGAACACCCCGGGACTGGTGTAAACGAGGATGTTGCCATCCGGCAGGATAGATGCCGGCGCATCGGCCATGTCATCGCTGTTAGGATAGTCCGGCCCTTTAGCCCACGTGCCGGTCGAACTGCTGTAAATCGACGTGTGGGTGGTTGCGCCGAAGGCAACAACGCTGCCATCAGGGCGCTGCATGAGAGGCCCCATCTCCGGGACGATTCCGAGGCCGCCACTGTTCGGCAAGGCTTGGAGCGTACTGCCCGCGCTGGTCCAGGCGTTGGACGTGGGATTGAAGAGCTCAGAATTCGTTCCGTCTTCGCAATCGACCGTCAACACGTTACCGTCGGGCAAAAGCGCGAAGCCTTCTTCAGAGAACCCATCGGCCTTACCGGTGCCTACTGCGGTCCACGTCAAGGTCGTAGCGTTAAACTCAACCTGTAATTTCGAGGGTTGTCCTCCCTGACCCATCATGAAGGTTTCGTCGGGCAAAATGATTGCCGGCGAATCGCCGATCGTCTTCCATCCCGTGGGGGGATTTACCGGAGTCCACACATTGGTAGTGGGATCGTAAATACTGCCCAGGTTGGTTTCGTCCTGCTGAAGGTTGTTGTACTCTCCGCCTTCCACCAACACCCGGCCGTCAGCCAATACTGCAGCGGCGAAGTAAAGCGGCGCGTATCCCGTCTGCATCGAAGCGAGAGCGGACCAGGTTCCATTTACATAGCTTCCGGTGATGTCAGGAGTAAGACGCCACCACTTGTTGCTGTTGTATTGGTGCACCATGACTGTTCCGTCCGTGAGCAACAGCGCCGTGTCGGGGAGGAAAGTCGGTGGATTCTTAAGCTTCAGCCACTTCGAAGTAATGGGTGCCTGAGCGCTGGCCAAAGCGGAAGATGCCAGTAGGGTAAGCGCGATTGCGAGCATACGGAGGAGCTTCATGTTTGTCCCTTTCGTGTCCAAAATCTTTGTGGTCTTTCAATCTTGCAAGGTGAGTTCTGATGCGGTGTTTCCACAGTGCAACGCCGCGACGGAGTTGACTTGAGCTTCGGCCTTGGAATCTCAAGCCGCAGGATTATAACCTGCTTAGGAAGTTTCCGATCCATTTCTTAGAGAGATTTGACAAACTATTTTTCGCTGCGTGGGAAACGTATGCAAAATCTTGCATACAACTGCGCGTGGCTGGAGACAAAATGCTCAACTTCATTCCTAAAGCTGAGGAATCGGACTCCAGAAGTGGCCCGGCACTACTCTTCGTCCATGTTGCCTTCATCCGCATGCGGGTTCACTTCGAGCCGCACCTCCGGCAACTTCGCGTTGCGAAGTGAATGATTGAGCGCGGGGAGATCAGTGGTCTTGATCGCGTGCCAACGGTCCATCACGCCCACTACATCGCGCTCGGCAGCCGCAACGGCAGCCGACTGAGAAGTGGTGGGCTCGGCATCGGCTTGCCACACTTGACCGTATAACATGTAGAGCTGGCCGGTTATGCGCATCAGAGTGACTTCGTCAGAGACCGGCGCGAGGGAACCGGGTGCCGCTCCAAGAACGGTACTGAGTCTTTTCTGAAAAGCCTGCACGGAATCATGCGCCGGACCGCTGGCTGGGTCACTCAGTTTCTGTAACGAGTCGCGAATCGATGCCGCCTGCAACGCCGCTTGAGAAGCCTCGCTGAGTAACGAAGCCAGGCGGGTTTCAACCTGGAATTTCTTTTCGAGCGCGGCTGTCGAGATAGTCACACGAGGATCCATCTTGACGATAAACGGCGCGGTATAGCTTTTTCCGCTGACGGTGAGACGCGCGGTATAAGCACCGGGCAAAGCGGTGGGACCGAGTGGGTAACGTGGCGTATCCGCGGGAATGGCCGCGATGGGATATTCATGCCGCGTGGCATCGGGCACGGGATAGTGCAGATCCCACACCCAACGGTGCATGCCCGCAGACGTGGGCAACGCCCGGAAATTACGCAGCCAGTAAAGCGGGATTAGCTGTTTCTTCAAATCTGCTTCGGTGACATCGGGCTTATCCGCGCTGGAAAATCGGCGAACCCGTTGACCGTGAGCGTCGAGGATTTCGAGGGTCACGGCATCCGAAGCGTCGTTCGCCAGATAGTAGTCGATGATCGCTCCGTCGGGCGGATTCGCGGCAGCGGGCTCGTCGGGAGGCAACGGCGTGTCGCTGTTCGTGTCGCGCTGGACGCGGTAGGCAGGCGCTGGCGTGAACAGACGGGGCTTACTTGCAGCGGGCGAGCTCGCCACCTCGCGCAGGGGCGAAATGTCGTCGAGAATCCAGAACGAGCGGCCATGCGTTGCAACGATGAGGTCGTTGTCGTGAATCCAGAGGTCGCGCATGGAGGTGTGCGGCAGGTTAAGCTGCAGGGTTTGCCAGTGATCGCCGTCATCGAAAGAAACCCAGACTGAATTCTCCGTGCCCGCGAACAACAGGCTCTTGCGAACCGGATCTTCGCGCACCGTGTCTACCGGACCGATGTCAGGAAGGCCGGCAGTGGTCAGCTTCCACGTTTTCCCGCCGTCGTGGGTACGATAAAGAAAAGGTCGCTCGTCGTTGATGCGGAAGCGGCTCACGGAAACATAGGCGGTGTCGTCATCGAAATGCGATGCGCTGATTTGCGTGATTTTGCTCCAGGAGGTGAGTTCCGGCGGAGTAATGTTGTTCCAGTTTTTCCCGCCGTCTCGTGTAAGCCAGATCAGGCCATCGTCCGTGCCGGCCCAAAGCGTACCGATGTTCTTAAATGAGGGCGCCAGCGAGTAAATCACTCCTCGTTGTTTTTCGGCGCCTTTCGGAATCAGTTTCCCCACACTGGCGGGAACTTCCGGATTCTCGCGAGTGAGATCTGGGCTGATGGTCTGCCAAGAGCTTCCACCATCGGCGGTTTTGAAGAGAATATTGCTGGCGTAGTAAAGGACGTGCGGATCAAGAGGTGAGAACATCATCGGTTCGGTGCGATCAGCTCGATATTTCGAGCTGCGAAGCGGGATTGGTGTGATGTTCTGCACCTCGCCGGTGGACCAGTGAAACTTTGAAACCTCGCTCCTGCCAGCGCCGTAAATTATATCGGGATCAAGCGGATCGGGCGCGACGTAGCCATACTCGATAACCCCAACGGGATGCCAGTCGCGGAAGGTGATAGCGCCGTCATTGCCGCGGCTTGAAATGCAGACGGAGCCGCTCTCCTGCTGGCCTCCGCAAACGCGATACGGAAAAGTCGGTGTATCGATTGCGTGATAGAGTTGCGCCGTTGGCTGGTTGTACCACGAACTCCAGGAAGCTCCGCCATTGACGGTTACAATCGCACCCTGGTCGCTGACGAGGAGAATAATGTTTGGATCGTTCGGGTTGATCCAGAGATTCTGGTAGTCGTCACCGCCGGGTGCGCCGCGAAATCCGGACCAGGTTTTACCACCATCGTCGGATCGCATGGTTACGGTGCTCGCGCAATAAACTACGTCTGCGTTCCTGGCATCGACTCGCGGAACGGCGAGGTCGCCTCCGCCGATGCGTCCCGAAGGGCGCGGATCATCGGTTGGTTTTGTCCAGCTTTCTCCGGCATCGTCGGACCGATAAAAGGCGAGCGGTCCCGAAGCGATCGCGACCGTGGCATAGATGCGCCGAGGGTGGCTCGGAGCGATTGCGACGTAGATTTGTGAGAGATCTTTCGGAAGACCGTTGGTGAGAGGATGCCAGGTATTTCCGCCGTCCGTGGACTTGAACAATCCGCCGCCGGTTCCGTTGACTGTGTTGTTATCCTCCCACGGGCCTTCGCGCGCTTCCCACATGGAGGCGTAAATTACGTCGGGGTTCGAGGGGTCGATTTCTACGTCGGAGGCTCCGGTATTTTCGTCTTTGTAAATCGACTTTTGCCACGTCTGGCCGCCATCGGTAGAACGAAAAAGGCCGCGCTCTTCATTGGGACCGTAGGGGTGGCCGAGCACGGCCGCAAACACTCGATTAGGATCGCGGGGATCGATGGCCAGAGCGGGAATCTGAAAGCCATCGCGCAAGCCGAGGTGGGTCCAGGTCTTTCCAGCGTCCGTCGATTTGTAGATTCCGTTGCCCACGGAGAGGTCGGGGCGATGCAAGCCTTCGCCGCTTGCGACATAAATGATGTTGGGGTTTGAAGGAGCTACCACGATGGCGCCAATTGATTGCGTGGACTCGTGATCAAAAATCGGCGTCCAGGTGCGCCCGTAGTCATCCGACTTCCATACGCCACCGTTGACCTGGCCCACATAAAAAACATTCGGTTGGCTGGGCACGCCGGTAGCGGCGCGGGTGCGGCCGCCACGAAACGGGCCAATCATTCTCCAATGCAACTCTTGATATGTATTTTCGGGAATTTGTTGCGCGGCGCCAAATGCGGTAAACAGGAAAACAGTAGAGCAAATGAGCACGCATTCGACTACTCTGGATCTGATCAATGGGCCCCCTGAAAACGCCGTAAGACCAAACTTAAAGAGAATAAACTAAAACGTGCAGTCGTGGGGACGGCGATCTCTTGGAACTGCCTCCCGCGTGTCGAATTCAAATGTGAACGCATACTCACGGTGATCGCATCTATGACATCGCCAAAACAATTCCATCGCTTTTTGTTTCAGGAACCCGGCAACTGTCGTTTCAGAAGTACTCGTCCACGTTTCTGTTTCGCCGCGCAAGTCTGCGTAATCGTTGCGCTCGCGTCTCCTGCTTTCGGGCAAGAAGTGCCAGCCGGGCAAGGTACTCGATCCGGCGGGCAAGGGCTTACCCCGATTCTGACCTACATATCCGCGAGCTGGGATACGCTCACTCGCTCGATGACCGAGTGTCAAAGTGTGGTTGACCCAAAGGTCAGCGCGGCAGCGGTTGTGTATTTGCCAGCGGATATGGCTGAACCCGCTGCCGTGCAAAAGCTATCGAGCGACTGCAAGGTTGAGATCAGGCATCTCCCGGTAGAAATTCACCGCCTGGGCGAAATCGACACAAATAAACTTCAGCCTCCAGGATTGCTCTACCTCGAAAAAAAATACGTGGTTCCCGGTGGACGCTTCAACGAAATGTATGGCTGGGACAGCTATTTCATCATTCGCGGCCTGCTGCTCGCCGGGCGGGTGGAGTTGGCACGAGGGATGGTCGACAATTTTTTCTTTGAAGTTGAGCACTACGGGGCCACGCTCAACGCCAACCGTACCTATTACTTGACGCGTTCCCAGCCACCTTTCCTGAGTTCGATGTTCGTCGAGGTGTATGACGCGCTGTTGAAATCAGGACATACGGATCCAGCATGGCTGGCAAAGGCCTACGCTGATCTTGAGAAGGATTACGAGACGTGGAACCGCGACCCGCATCTGGCCGGCGACACCGGCTTGTCGCGTTACTACGATTTTGGCGAGGGCCCGCCTCAGGAAGCGCTGCAGGATGAAACTGGATTCCACAAGAAAGTCGCGACCTACTTTTTCTTTCATTCTCGACATGCTGACGACTACATCGTGGAGAACACAAGCAGCCCCACTGCCGTCCCTGCCTACACTCTCCAGGTTTGCGATACCACACCGCCGGCCGCGGGTGAGCAGTGCGAAAAGCAGCACGAATTCAAACTGAGTGCCGACTATTACAAAGGCGACCGGTCTATGCGGGAATCCGGCTTCGACGTAAGTTTCCGCTTCGGACCTTTTGGCGCGGCCACGCATCATTATGCTCCGGTGTGTCTGAACAGTCTGCTCTACAAAACGGAAAAAGATCTGGAGCAGATCAGCCGTTGGCGCGGCCATGCGGCCGATGCAGAAAAATGGAGCAAACGGGCGCAAGAACGCAAGGATCGCATCGCTCGCTATCTTTGGGATGAAAAGTCGGGATTCTTCCTCGATCTAAATTTGCAGACGGGGCAGAAATCCGATTATCGATATGTGACGACCTTCTATCCTCTGTGGGCTGGTTTGGCGACTCCGGAACAGGCGAAGGCTGTGGCCAAGAATATTCCCGCATTCGAAAGACCTGGCGGCTTGGCGATGAGTGGGGAGGACACTGGCGCGCAATGGGATCTTCCGTACGGCTGGGGAAATATTCAAATGCTCGCAGTGAGCGGATTGCGCCGTTACGGCTTCGATGCCGATGCAGATCGAATTTCGTATGAATTCTTGTCGACCGTGGCAGAAAATTTTCGCCGCGATGGAAACATTCGGGAAAAATATAACGTGGTCACTCGATCATCCGAAGCTCGCGTGGAACTCGGTTACAGAATGAACGTCGTCGGCTTTGGCTGGACGAATGCGGCGTTTCTGGAATTACTCCGCGGCTTGCCCAAAGCAACCGTGGAGAAACTGGAAAGGGAGCAAGACAAACCACTAGCAGCAGTCGCAGATTAGTCCCGAATGTCCGTAAGACTAGCGAATCTCCGCCAAGCTTTCGTTCAAGCCGGCCGCCTTTGTGGCAGGAGTTGCTCCGGATTGGCTGGCGACCCAAGCGCCCACGCGATTCGCGGTCTCATTGATTTCTGCAAGTGCCGTCCCGCGGAGATATCCGTGCACCAAGGCAGCTGTAAACGCGTCGCCCGCGCCAACCGTATCCGCGACCTTTATGTTGAAGCCGGTATGTTCACTGCATTCCTCAGCGGAGACGAGCAGGCTGCCGCTGTTTCCCCGCGTCACGCAAACCAATTTCAAATCGTATAAAGAAAGCAAATGCCGGGCCGAGTCCTCGTCGCGACGGTGATCGAACTCAAATAGCTGCATGATTCGCGGCAGCTCATCCTGGTTCAGCTTGATCACGTGCGAGAGCTTCATCGAGTCGGAAAGGATTTGTTTTGAATAAAAGTTTTGCCTGAGGTTGACGTCGAAAACTCGCAGAGCATTCGGCTTTATGGCCAGCACAAAGTCAAGAATGGTCGAGCGACTGCGCTCCGAGCGCTGGCCCAGCGATCCGAAGCACACGGCATCCGCTTGCTGCGCCAGCTTCTGCCATTGCGGCGTCCAATCAAGAAAATCCCAAGCAACCGACAGCGAGATTTCAAAGCGCGGCTGGCCCGCAGTGTCCACTTCAACCTTCACGATTCCGGTGGGATGATCTTCATCGCGCTGAATGAATTCGGTCGGAAGACCGAGTTCGCCGAGGCGGTGAATGGCTTCCTCACCCAGAGCATCCTTGCCCAGGCGGCTGGCTGGAATTCCTTGATCTCCGAGCAATGAGGTAATGTACGCAAAGTTCGCGGGCGCGCCACCAAGTTGCTTTCCAGCTGGAAAAAGATCCCAAAGCAATTCGCCCAAGCCAATCACTATGTATCTCTTCCTTAGCACAGACTTCGCCCCACTGCAGCGGGTTGCGCGAAACAAAAAACAGGCAGAGAATCGAGGGGCACGTACGAAGATCCAGACATAAAAGTCCTGCGACAGCACTCCTCGATCACATCGCGATGATCCGGTCCACGATGATCCATTCCGTTTACTCGAAGAGCTTCATAAAGTCGTTACTGCTACTGCTGGCACTGGCCTCACAGAATAGCGCAAATCTGCCATTCGGAACGTGGAAGCGTGTTTCCGAGACTCCCGTCATCTCGCCGCAAGGCGATGGCTGGGAATCAGCCGGCACCTTCAATCCTTCTGTGATTCTCCGCGATGGCAAGATTGTGATGTTCTACCGAGCCCAGGATAAGAACGGCACGTCTCGCCTTGGGTACGCCGAGAGCGTGGATGGAGTTCACTTTACTCGCCGGAGCGAACCGGTATTTTCGCCGGAGAAAGGTTACGAAAAAGATGGAGGCGTGGAAGACCCACGCCTGGTTCAATTCGGCGATACGTACTATCTGACCTACACCGGATATAACAAGAAGGATGCACAGCTTTGTTTAGCGACTTCCAAGGATCTCATCCACTGGGATCGGCAAGGCGTGATTCTTCCCGCCTACAAGGGACGCTGGAATGTTCGCTGGACGAAGTCGGGCGCGATTGTGCCGGAGAAAATTGCCGGCAAGTACTGGATGTATTTTCTAGGAACGGCCGCAGATAACAACGACCAGATGGGGCTGGCCTCTTCGTCCGATCTCTTGCATTGGACCGAGGCAACCGACGCTCCGGTTTTGCCAGTACGTGCGGGAAAATTCGATTCCCGCGTGGCCGAGCCGGGACCTGCGCCAGTCGTCACATCGAAGGGAATCGTGCTGATTTACAACGGTGCGGACGACAAACTTGTTTATCGTACCGGTGTAGCAGTGTTCGACCGTAACGACCCACGTAAAGTAATTTCGCGAACCGATGACCCTGTCTTTTCACCCGAAAAAGAATGGGAGAAGGTTGGCCAGGTGCCGAATGTGGTGTTTGTGGAAGGCATGCTGCGGCAAAAGAACCGGTTTTTGTTTTACTACGGAGGTGCGGATAAGTACATTGGTGTGGCAGAAGCTCCCGCACTCCCGTAGAAGTTCAGCCGCCTATTTTAATATGGAGGGTCCGGAATGAAGAAGATGGTTTTATGGATGTTCGTTGGCATTTTTTTAATGGGATCGATCGCTGCCGCTCAAACCGCAACCCATGCTGTGGACGAACAAGGTCATCAATGGTGGCAGCATGCGGTTTTCTATGAGATCTATCCGCGCAGTTTTGCCGACAGTAACAATGACGGCATCGGCGATCTCAAAGGGATAACATCGAAGCTGGATTACTTGAAGGATCTCGGCGTCGATGCGATCTGGATCTCGCCTTGCTTCCCCTCCCCGCAAGTCGATTTCGGTTACGACGTCTCCGACTACGAAAATATAGACCCTATGTACGGCACGCTGGCGGATTTCGATACGCTGGCGAGTGAAGCAAAAAAACGCGGCATTCATATCATCCTTGACTTTGTGGTGAATCACACCTCCGATCAGCATCCGTGGTTTTTGGACTCGAAGTCGTCGCGCACATCTGCAAAACGCGATTGGTACATCTGGCGAGATGGAAAAGGACCTGGGAAACCGCCAAATAATTGGGGCTCCACTTTTGGCGGGTCGGCGTGGAAATTCGATCCAACTACAAACCAGTACTACTATCACTATTTTTATGCCGAGCAACCGGACTTAAACTGGCGCAACCCGGCAGTGCAGGACGCAATGTTCGATGTGACACGGTGGTGGTATAAGCGCAGCGTGTCCGGATTCCGTCTGGATGCAGTTGATACGCTGTTTGAAGATCCCAATCTTAAGGACAATCCTATCTCTCGCCCAGGAAAGAATGCGTTCGGGGACCCAATCGAAGAGCACAAGTACAACACGAAACTGCCGGAGGTACATGACGTGCTCCGCGGACTGCGCAAAGTGGCGGACGAACACAATGCCGTGCTGATCGGCGAAACTTGGACGGCCGATGTCGCGGAGCTGAACCGCTACTACGGTGAGGGCAACAACGAGTTGCAGCTACCCATGGATTTTCTCTTCACAACCGTGAACAAGCTGTCGCCCGCGGAATTTCGCAAGCAGATTGCCGAGGTGGACGCGGCCTCCGGCTGGCCAACGTTTGTGATTAGCAATCATGACATCGTGCGATCGTACGATCGCTACGGCGATGGCAAGCACAACGACGAGATCGCGAAGCTGATGGCAGCGCTTTATTTGACGCTGCGTGGAACTCCCATCATCTATTACGGCGAAGAGATCGGAATGAAAACGACTCCCCCGACACGTAAGGAAGATGTAAAAGATCCGATCGGTCGCACGGGATGGCCGAAAGAAAAAGGCCGCGATGGCGAGCGCACCCCGATGCAGTGGGACAGCGGCGAAAACGCGGGCTTTTCTAAGGGCAGTCCCTGGCTTCCGGTTCCTCCGACGTACAAAACGCACAACGTCGTGGATGAATCGAAAGATCCGAACTCAGTGCTGGAATTCTACAAGCAGGTGCTTAAGCTGCGGCACACAAATCCCGCTCTGTTGGACGGAAAATATATCGCCCTTAACGAGAGTGATCCGAACGTGCTTTCTTATGCTCGAATTTATAAAGACCAAGGCGTGGTTGTGACGCTAAACATGACGGGCACGGCGCAGAAGATTCGTCTCGATCTGAAGGGCAATGGCTTCGCCTCGGCAACGAGTCTACTGGCTACAGGTAAATCGAGCGCCAAGGGCAATGAGGTCACTCTAGAACCCTATGGTGTTTTTATCGGCGAGCTTGCGAAATAAACTTGCGTCAAGAGTGAGCTTCGTTCTGTCCGGCACTCTCCCATGACTTGGTGCGGGAGATGGCCTCATTCCATCGGTGGCGGAGGGCGTCTGCGCTTGCGCGTGGCAGTCGGGGTTCGAAGCGGTGTTCTTCTCTGGGCAAATCCGAAATCGTTTGCACTTCCTTCCAGAAGCCGGAGCCTAAGCCAGCTAGAAACGCTGCGCCCAGCGCGGTGGTTTCGCTCATCGCAGGGCGAACAACGGGAACGCCGAGAATATTCGCCTGAAATTGCATGAGGCTATCGTTGGCCGTTGCTCCGCCGTCGACGCGCAATTCCTGGAGTGGAGTGCCGGCGTCAGTTTGCATTGCATCCATCAGATCAGCGACCTGGTACGCGATGCTCTCCAGCGCAGCCCGCGCGATGTGACCCGCATTGCTGCCGCGCGTCAGTCCAAAAATTGCGCCGCGAGCGTAGGAATCCCAATGCGGCGCGCCCAGTCCAACAAACGCAGGTACAAAATAAACACCGCCATTGTCGGCGACGGAATTTGCCAGCGGCTCTACATCCGAAGATGAACGAATGATTCCCAAGCCGTCGCGCAACCACTGCACGACAGCACCGCCCACGAAAACGCTGCCCTCGAGCGCATAGTGTGTTTCCTTTCCGATCTTCCACGCCACGGTGGTGAGCAAGCGATGCTTGGAAGCGACGGCGCGGTTGCCTGTGCTCTGCAGCATGAAGCAACCTGTGCCATAGGTATTTTTCGTGAGGCCGGGTTTGGTGCACCGTTGTCCAAAGAGCGCGGCCTGCTGATCGCCGGCGATACCGGCAATCGAAATGCCGTTGAGACCGGCAACGGCGGTTACCTCTCCGTAAACTTCGCTCGATGAGTGGACCGCCGGCATCATCGAAGCAGGAACGCGGAAGAGATCGAGAAGCTCCTGATCCCAACTTCCAGTATGAAGATTGAAAAGCATGGTGCGCGATGCATTGCTGGCATCCGTGATATGCACGCGGCCGCCAGTCAGTTTCCAAATCAGCCAGGAATCTATATTGCCAAAAGCCAAGCGGCTGGCCTTAGCGAGTTGGCGAGCGCTTGGCACATGCTTAAGAATCCAGGAAATCTTGCTGCTGGAAAAGTACGCGTCGATCAATAAGCCGGTGCGCTGCTGAATCAAAGTCTCATGGCCCTGCACCTTGAGCTGCTCACAAAAAGCGGAGGTCCGGCGGTCCTGCCAGACGATGGCATTGCAAATGGGTTTGCCGGTCGTACGGTCCCAAACGAGCGTAGTCTCGCGCTGGTTGGTAATGCCGATGGCAGCAACATCGCTTGGCTGAGCGCCCGCTTTCTCCAATGCCTCGAGCGCCACGGCGATTTGCGTCGCCGCGATCTCTTCAGGATCGTGTTCGACCCATCCCGGCTGAGGAAAAATCTGCGTGAACTCGCGCTGAGCCACGGAACGTACGTTGCCGTGATGGTCAAACAACAGAGCCCGTGAACTCGTCGTGCCTTGATCGAGAGCGAGAACGTAACGCAAGAAACCTCCTGCTTTCTCCGCTCTCCGTTAGGAGAGCGGCTGGGAAGCTCGCAGAAATCTTCGAATACCGTAATCGTATACCGCGGCACCCACCAGCCCACCCAGCAGCGGCGCAAACACAGGAACCCACCAAACTCTGGGACCATCCGTCAGCCCGTTATTCTTGAACCCAGCGAGGGCGGTGAAAAGACGCGGGCCGAAATCACGCGCCGGATTAATCGCATAACCATGCATGCCTCCGAAGCTCATGCCGATCGCGACGACCACCAAGCCAATCATCAGCGGCGCGAGGTTGGCCCCGGGAGGGACGTTCAGCTCGTCGGTGATGGCCAATACAAGGAGCAGAAGTAAAGCGGTTCCGATGACCTGGTCGAGAAATCCAGCTTGCGGCAACGCAGGGAAAGCAGGGAAGGTTGTAAATATCCCCGCAGTTTTTTCAAGTTGAGGGTCAGTCTGCTGAAACGCAGGGAGATAATTTCGATAAACCAGCGCGGCAGCCAGGAACGCGCCTGCCGTCTGCGCGATCGAGTAAGGCAAAACTTTTCTCCAGGGAAAGCCACGGAACGCTGCCAAAGTCAGCGTGACCGCCGGATTAAGATGGCCGCCAGAAACTTTGCCCGCAATGTAGATCCCCATTGTCACCGCGAGCCCCCAACCTAGAGTGATGTTGGTGTATCCGCCGTGCGCGGTACCGGCTGAAGCACCCGACGGAAACAAAACGACCATCGCGACCACTCCCGTACCAAAGAGCATGAGAACGAAAGTTCCGAGAAACTCGGCGACCAACTCGGCAGCCAGCGTGGGCTTATTTATCATCTGGGGTCTTGATCCTGACTGAACCCGGCGTTTCGGGCCGCGAGTAGTCTAGCAAGCTTCAGGCTTTAGTCCAGCTTTCAATTTCCGCCGCGCGCTTTCCATGTCGTCCACATATGCCCGATGCGGTTATCTACAAATGTAAGGCGTACAGGTATTTCCCTCTTGACAGCAGGGGCTCACCCTGTAAGATATGAGAATATTTATTCATCGTAATGAATAAATATTCATAATGAATAAAGCCTTGCGACAGAGAGCGGTTTTGGAAGCGCTGAGGCAGGGACCGGTTGCCAACCAGGAAGATTTGCAGCGGGCGCTGCGCAAGCGGGGGTTCAAAGTGGGTCAGGCGACGTTGTCGCGAGACATTCGCGACCTCAACCTGAGCAAGACTGCAACCGGGTATGCGCTGCCTCAAGGTGAGGGCGCTTCCGGCTTGGCGTTGCCTCCGGTGCAGCGTCTGGTTCGCGAGTTCGTTTTGGATGTACGGCCGGCGCAGAACCTGCTGGTGGTGAAAACAATTATCGGCAGCGCTCAGCCGGTGGCCGCAGCGCTGGATGAACAGGAATGGGAGGGCGTGGTGGGAACACTTGGCGGCGACGACACAATCCTGATCGTTTGTCCCGACAAGGAAGCTGCGCGGAAGGTTGCGGTTCGAATCGAGGAGATGCTCGGCTGATGTCGGCAAAGCTCAAAAGCGCAGTGCTCGGAGCCAGCGGATACTCCGGACTGGAGTTGACGCGCATCATCGAGCGCCATCCTCGGCTAGAAAAGCCCATGTTGATGCGGCGCGACAGCAACGGTGACGGCGCGAAGGATTTGGCAGAAGTATTTCCAGAATTGTCCGGCAACGGTGGCTATCCGCTGCGGCCGCTCTCATGGCCGGAACTGAAGCGCGAGGGTGTAGAACTGCTTTTCCTGGCTACGCCGCATGAAGCGTCGCGTTCGCTTGTCCCCGAGGCGATCGCGCAAGGTTTGCGCGTGATCGATCTGAGCGGCGCATGGCGACTGAAGCGGGAACAGCATCGCGCGATCTACTCGTTTCAGGATGCCGATGAAGCTACTGCCGCGGAACTGACGGCAATGGCAGTGTATGGCTTGCCGGAGTTAAACACGGATCGCATCGCCGCGGCCCAACTTGTAGCGAATCCGGGTTGCTACGCGACTTCGGTGATTTTGGCTCTCATGCCGTTGCTAGAGGCGGGATTCATCGACCGGGAGCGCGGAATTATCTCCGACTCGAAATCTGGAGTTTCGGGCGCGGGCAAAGCGCCTACTTCGCGTACGCATTTTGTTTCGGTGTCCGACAATTTTTCTGCGTACTCGGTTTTCAATCATCGGCATCTGGGAGAGATGGTGGAACAGTTGAATCTGAACGACGCGGATCTGACGTTCACTCCGCACCTGCTGCCGATTCCGCGCGGAATTCTGTCGACCATTTATGTGCACCTGAACCGACCGACGAAGCCGGAAGAAGTGGAATCCTGTCTGCGTGATTTTTATTCGGGCAAGCACTGGGTAAGAGTTTTTGCGACGCCAAAACTGCCTGAGGTGCAGTTTTCGTTGCACACCAACTACTGTGATCTTGGCTTTTGCCTGGCGAACGACGGCCAACGTCTGATCCTGGTTTCCTGCGTGGACAACCTGCTGAAGGGCGCTGCCGGACAGGCAGTGCAGAACGTGAACCTCATGTATGGATGGGGAGAGCGGGAGGGCCTGCAATGACAATCGTGGTGAAAATCGGCGGTTCGGCGATCGAAGATGCTTCTACGTTGCGCAAGTGCGCGCGATCGATTGCGGAACTGGCGCAGGATGGGCATCGCGTGGCCGTGGTGCATGGCGGCGGCAGCGCCCTGACGAAGATGCTCGAGCGTTTGGGAAAGAAGAGCGAGTTTGTAAACGGGCTGCGCGTCACGGATGCGGAGACTCGAGACGTAGCCCTGATGGTTTTGGGCGGGATCATCAACAAAAAATTGGTCGCGGCAATTCAGTCCGCGGGCATGCCGGCGATCGGATTTTGTGGCGGCGATGGCATGACGTTCCGCGCGCGCAGGAAGTTCGTCCACGGCCGCGACCTGGGATTTGTCGGCGAGATTTGTTTCGCGGAACCGTGCTGGATCGAAGCGCTGTGGCAGCAGGGAGGAATCCCGGTGCTGGCTTCGCTGGCTTTGGGCGCCGACGGTGAATACTACAACGTGAACGCCGATGAAATGGCGGCATCGTGCGCCGCGGCATGCCATGCGAACACGCTCATTTTCCTCACCGATGTGCCCGGAGTAAGAGATGCCGCGGGTAGCGTGATGCCATGGCTGAGCACGAAGCAGGCGGCTGAATTGGCGGCTGGTTCGGTAATCAGCGGAGGAATGTTGCCCAAGCTGCAAGCCTGCGGACAGGCGCTGAAGCAAGGTGTGGGACGAGTGAGAATTTTGCCGGCTACAGAAGCAGAAGTATTGCCGCAGTTTTACATGACCAAGTTGTCGTGCGGCACGGAGGTTACCTATTTATGAGTCAATCCACTGCTGCACGTTACAAACCGCAACCGGCAGGCGCGCGGGTCCCGAAGAAGGAGTCAACATTGAATAGTCATGTGCAAGGCAGAATCGCAGCGGCTCCCGAGAGAGTTCCGCAAATATTTTGGTGCCCTGATCTGGTCTCAACTTGCGATCTCGGCCCTGCTGGCGTCGATGCCGTGCTAAACCTGGCAGGAGTGATGAAATCGCGCCCGGCCAATTTTCGCAGGGCGCTCGCTGGCCGGCAAATGGTGATGTTTTTCGAAAAGCCGTCGTTGCGGACCCGGTTGACGTTCGAGGCAGGAATGGCAAGCCTCGGCGGCACGACGATGTTTGTCGATCAAACCCACGAACGAATCGACGCGCGCGAAACGTTGAGCGATGTGGCGCACAACCTGGAGCGTTGGGTCGATCTGATTGTCTTACGCACGTTTTCGCAGCAGACCATCGACGGCATGGCGCGGCACGCCGCTGTTCCGGTGATCAACGCGCTCAGCGATCTGGAGCATCCTTGCCAGGCGCTTGCCGACTACCTCACTTTGGTCGAGCGCTTCGGAGATGTGAAGAACGTTTGTGTAGCCTATGTCGGCGATGGAAACAATGTTGCGCACTCGCTGTTGCTGACCTGCGCGTGCTTAGGGTCGTCGATCCGCGTCGCGACGCCGCCAGGATATGCGCCCAACCCGCAGATTGTCGCGGATGCACACGAGATAGCGGCGGAAACCGGCGCCGAAATTCAACTGCTAACTGACCCACATGAAGCGGTCGCCGGAGCCGACGCGATTTATACTGACGCCTGGGCCAGCATGGGGCAGGAGCGTGAGGTGGAACATCGCGCACAGATTTTTCCTCCTTACCAGGTGAATCCGGAACTCATGGCGGAAGCGGCGTCCCATGCGGTGTTCATGCACTGTCTGCCGGCGCACCGCGGACTCGAGGTAACGGATGCGGTAATCGATTCGCCGCAGTCAGTGGTTTTTGAGCAGGCGGAGAACCGCCTGCACGTTCAGAAAGCTATTCTTTATTTATTGCTGGGCGGGGGCGATCGCCTGCCGGCAAGGAGTGCTCATGCCTGAAAAAGTTGTACTCGCTTATTCCGGAGGACTCGATACCTCCATCATTATTCCGTGGCTCAAAGAGAATTATGATTACAACGTGATCGCGATGGTTGCCGACGTTGGTCAGGGCGATGATATCGAAGCGGTGGTCGAGAAGGCTTATGCCACAGGCGCGAGCAAGGTTGTCGTCGAAGATCTGCGCGAAGAATTTTTGACGAGATATGTTTTCCCTGCGCTGAGGGCCGGCGCGGTCTACGAACATAAATATTTGCTTGGGACATCGCTGGCGCGCCCTGTCATCGCGAAACATCAGGTTGTAGTTGCATTGCGCGAAGGCGCAACGGCCGTGGCGCATGGCTGCACAGGAAAAGGAAACGATCAGGTTCGCTTCGAGTTAACCTATCAGGCGCTCGCTCCGGAGTTGAAAGTGATTGCACCGTGGCGGGAATGGACGCTGAAGTCGCGCGAAGACTGTCTTGATTACGCGGAAAAACACGGCATCCCGGTGGCCGCGAGCCGCGAGAAAATTCATAGCCGCGACCGAAATCTGTGGCACTTGAGCCATGAAGGCGGAGAACTCGAAGATGCCGGGAACGCGCCACTGCCGACAACGTGGCAGATTACGCGCTCGCCGGAAGAGGCTCCCGATAAGAACGAACAGGTGACGATTGGCTTCGAGAAAGGAACGCCGGTCACCGTCGGCGGCATGAAGCTCGATCCGGTTTCTCTGGTCGAATTGCTGAACGAAATCGGCGCACGCAATGCGATCGGCCGCGTGGATGTAGTGGAGAACCGCTTTGTGGGGATCAAGTCGCGCGGCTGTTACGAAACCCCCGGTGGCACCTTGCTGATTGCCGCGCACCGCGAACTGGAAGCGCTCTGTCTGGAACGCGAAGTCGCGCATTTCAAACAGCACATTGGGCTGAAGTACGCGGAGCTGGTGTATTTCGGGTTGTGGTTTACGCCCTTGCGGGAAGCATTGGACGCTTTCGTCTCGAGCACGCAATCGGAGATGACCGGCAGCGCCACCCTCTCTCTCTACAAGGGAAATATTTCGGTAGTGAGCCGCCAGTCCGAGCATTCGCTTTACCGCACCGACCTCTCGTCCTTCACCATGGGGGAAGGTTACGATCAGAAAGATGCGGAAGGATTCATTCGTATCCTTGGCTTGCCTTCACGCACGCGGGCGCGCACGCGCCTGGAGATTGTGCGATGAAGATGTGGTCGGGCCGGTTCCGGCAGCCGCTGGATCCGCAATTCGAAAAATGGCAGCGCTCGTTTGATTTCGACTGCCGTTTACTGAGTTACGAGCTCGCGGCGAGCGCGGCTCATGCGCGCGCGCTGAAAAACGCCGGAGTTTTGTCTGCGGACGAACTGATCAGCGTTCTCGAAGGACTTCAGCAGATCGGTTCGATGAATGCCCATGTCTCGCAAAAGCAGCGAGACATGGGGCACCCCGCGCCTGCCGAACTGATTGAGGATGCCGAAGCCGAGGATGTTCACCACTTTGTTGAAAAGCAATTGGTGGCGCGAATCGGTGACGTCGGGTACAAACTGCACAGCGGGCGCAGTCGCAACGAGCAGATCGCCACTGACTTGCGCTTGTATGTGCGGACGTTCATCGATGAGTTGCGCGAGGAAATGGCCGAGGTTTGCGCGGCGTTCATCGAGCGTTCGGAAAAAGCCGGTGGCGCGGCGATGCCGGCGTACACGCACTTGCAACACGCTGAGCCGGTACTGGTGGCGCATTGGCTGCTGGCGTATGTAGAAATGTTTTTGCGGGACTCTGACCGACTGGCTGATTGCCGGCGACGCTTGAACTTGTGTCCTCTGGGCTCGGGCGCCGTTGCCGGGGCGACTTTACCGCTCGATCGCGCATTCATGGCGAAGGAACTCGACTTCTCCGCTCCAACTGCGAACAGCATTGACGCGACCGGCGACCGCGATTTCGTTCTTGAGTTCGTCAACACTCTGTCGCTTCTGGCGCTGCACTTGAGCCGATGGGCGGAGGAGATGATCATTTTCTCATCCCAGGAATTCGGCTTTGTGCACTTGCCCGAGGCTTACTCCACAGGCAGTAGCGCTATGCCGCAAAAGAAAAATCCCGACCTTCTGGAGTTGGTGCGGGGTAAAACCGGCCGCGTTGTCGGAGCCGCGACGGCACTCATCGTCACTTTGAAAGGCTTGCCGCTTGCTTACAACAAAGATTTGCAGGAAACGCAGGAGCCGCTTTTCGATGCAGCCGATACCGCGCTCGCGCTCTTGCCGCTCGTGGCGGGCTGGATGAAAACTGTCGAGTTCGACCACATGCGCATGAACGAGGCATCTCAATCCGGATTCATAAATGCCTGGGCTGCGGCGACTTATCTGGTCAATCACGGAGTTCCTTCGCGGCTCGCGCACGAAGCGGTTGGTAAGGCGGTGAAATTATGCCTGGAGAAGCAATGTGAGCTTCAAGATCTCACGCTCGATGAGTTGCGCGCTCTGAATCCGGCACTCGGCCAGGATTTTTACGAGTGCCTGAAACCGGCTTCGGTATTGGCAATTCATGACGTTGTGGGCGGTACTGCGCCGGGTCGCGTGCGGCAAGCGGTTGCGGCGGCAAAGGAAAAAATCCAATCCTTGCGCGAGGAGGTCAAGATTCATGCGCACGCGTAAAGCTATTTTGCCGGATGCCAAGCACATCCACGAATTGATTTCGGCTTATTCCGGCGACGGCACCCTGCTGCCGCGCACGCTCGCGGAGATTTGCGAGAACGTACGAGACTTCGTGGTCCTCGAAAACGAAGGCCGCATTATCGGATGCGGCGCGCTGCATCTCTATGGCACACACTTGGCCGAGATTCGCTCGATCACCGTGGGCCCGTGGGCGCAGGGACAAGGTGGCGGCAGCCGGTTGATGAAGGCTTTGATGACCGAAGCGAAACGGCATCGCGTGGATTGCATTTGCCTTTTTACCCGGGCTCCTGAATTTTTCGCGCGCCAGGGATTCCAGATGGCGCGCCGCGAAGACCTGCCCGACAAGATTCACAAAGATTGCCACGTCTGTCCCAGGTACCACAACTGTGACGAAGTCGCGATGGTACGCGGCAAGCTTCCCACATTCGCGATCCTACCCGAACCGGCGAACTGGCTGGTGAAGATTCAGGCCTAGTCTCTGTCCTATGAAAACGGAATTGGCTCGCCGGCCAGCGAGCAGGGTCCGCTTCGTCCTGACCCGCGATGCTATCATGCAAAAACGATTAAGATTGACGGGAACCGAGCAAAGGACATTTCACGATGGCAATCACCACTCCGAGCACGTCCACGACGACCGTCTCTGAGACAAATACTTCTTACACCACGCCGCTTGCAATTGTTACCACGCTGTTCTTCATGTGGGGCTTCCTCACCTGTCTCAACGACATTCTTGTGCCTCACCTGAAATCGATTTTCGATTTGAATTACGCGCAGGTCATGCTGATTCAATTCGCCTTCTTCGGCGCCTATTTTTTGTTTTCTATCCCCTCGGCGAAAATCATCGATGCGATGGGTTATCAGCGGTCGATGGTGGTGGGCTTGCTGACCATGGGGATCGGCGCGTTCCTATTTGTGCCCGCCGCCAGCGCTCCGTCATTCGCTCTGTTCCTTGTCGCGCTGATCGTGTTGGCCGCCGGCATCACCTGTTTGCAGGTTGCGGCTAATCCTTACGTTACGGTGCTGGGTAAGCCGGCAACCGCTTCGAGCCGACTGAATCTCACCCAGGCGTTCAATTCCCTCGGAACGTTTCTCGCACCTTTTTTCGGTGGACTGCTGATTCTCAGCGCGGCTCCGAAAGCCATGGACGAAATTCGCGCGATGGCTCCCGATGCTCTGCAGGCTTATCGCCTGCACGAAGCCGCAACTGTGAAGACGCCATATGTGGGCTTGGGTATTGCTCTCGTGGTTCTCGCCGTGGCAATCGGCAGCGTTCATCTGCCAAAAATTCCGCAGGCGCAACACAAAGTCGGAGAAAAAGTAAATGACTCGATCTGGAGGCATCCTAATTTAATTTTTGGCGCGATCGCCATTTTTGTTTACGTGGGCGCCGAGGTTTCGATTGGAAGTTTTCTGGTGAACTATTTTACCCAGCCGGAGATCGGCGGCCTGACCGAAAGGGTTGCGGCTAGCTATGTATCATTTTATTGGGGCGGGGCCATGGTGGGGCGTTTCATCGGATCCGGATTGCTGCAAAAAATGAAAACCGGGCAACTGCTGGGCATTTGCTCCGTATGCGCTGCGGCGCTCGTTGCGATCTCCATGCTCAGCGCGGGGCACTTCGCCATGTACAGCATCATCCTGGTCGGCTTTTTTAATTCCATCATGTTCCCGAGCATCTTCACGCTGGGCGTGGCGGAACTTGGCCCGCTCACCGGGGATGGTTCCGGGATCATGATCATGGCGATTGTTGGCGGAGCGATTATCCCGCTGGCGCAAGGCGCGATTGCCGACCGGATCGGCATCCATCACGCCTTCTTCCTGCCGGTCATCTGCTATCTCTACATTCTCTTCTTCGCCCTGAGTGGTTCGAAGCCGAACAGCGAACGACAGGCCCGCGCATAGTCCACGAGCATGGACGCTCCAATGCCGGGTGAAGCTCGGATCTGTAAGCGAATCGGGAGACACGAAAGCGTGCCGGTCGGGTTACCCCAACGCGGCAAGGATCATGTCAGTCTGAACAGCAGGTCTGCTACGCAGGAACCTGCACAGAGATTAGCTCGGGATTACAGCGGGAATTCTGCATGGTTTTGACGGCGTCTTCGGCGGTGAGCCTTCCCATGGCGAGAGCCAGTTTCAGGTTGGTCGTGGTCTGAATGGGGCTGCGGTCGAGCCGCAGTACGTATTCGGCAGCGCGCGCGCCGCCACGGTTCACCTTCACAAGAAACTTGGTATTTTTCATAGGCTGTCCTTTTAGCTCAGAATGACTAGCGTAGAAAACGAACGAAATCGCATGGCGCAAAAATCCCCGGCGGATTCATTCTCTGCGTCACAGGCTTCAGATGGGCTGACTTGCTTGCGAAAAAACTGAAAGAGTAACAAAAAGATTAATAAGAGGAGATGTATGTTTACTCAATGGCAATAATAGGCCCCTTCGCCTGTATTGTCAACCTGCGGCGCTAAATCGCACTCTGGAATGGACTTGTCGGCTCAGGAGTTCGGGTTGGAGGATCAGGGCTGCAGAACCTGGCCCGCTTGCGGATGAACTTGCTCATCTTTGATTTGGCTCGCGTCCCAGCCTCCGCCAAGGGCTTTCACCAGGTAGACCGAACTCACCATCTGCTGACCGAGCAGCTGGGTCTCCAGCCGCTGGCTAGTCAACAGAGTCGTCTGTGCGGTGATCACATCCAGGTAAGTGGTGACCCCGCCGACATATCGATTGTTGGCGATCGCCAGAGCGCGGCGAGCGTCTTCCACCGCTGCAGCTTGCGTGGAAAGAGCCTGCGCGAGCGTACTCAAATTGCTGATGCCATCTTCAGCTTGCTGAAACGCTGTGAGGACGGCCTGCCGGTAATTGGCCACCGACTGATCATAGGCAACGCGGGCGGCGGCAAGATTCGCGCGGTTTCGTCCGCCTTGCAAGATCGGTTGCAAAGCGTCCGCCCCCAGCGACCAGAAGAGGCTTGGCGCATTCAACAGCGGACCGAGCTCCACGCTCTGCCATCCTCCGGAACCGCTCAACGTAATGTGCGGATAGAAAGCGCTGCGGGCGATGCCGACCTCAGCGTTTTCATAAGCCATCATGCGTTCGGCGGTTGAAATGTCTGGGCGACGCTCCAACACATCAGAAGGCACTCCCAAAGGAATGGGCGGAGGTGTGGCCCGCAACGGCTCAACCGGCACGTTGAGGCTGGATGCCGACTGCCCCACCAGTACCGCGATGGCGTGCTCGTACTGTGCGCGCGACTGCTTCACCAGCGCCAGTTGCGACAGCGTGGAATCAAGCAGGGCAGCCTGCTGCGCAACTTCCAATCCACTGGCGACTCCGCCTTCATGACGGTTGTTCACCAGATCGAGACCTTTGCGCTGGTAGCCCACCGACTCTTGCACCACGTCAAACTCGGCATCGAGTTCACGCAGGGTGAAGTAGTCGGCAGCAAGTTCCGCAGTCAGCACCAATTGCACGTTCTGCAGATCGGCGGCCGTCGACTGCAGGGAAGCGTTAGCGGCCTCCACGTTGTGCCGCACGCGTCCGAAAAGATCGACCTCATAGTTCAGCGAGAACGGGATCGTGAATACATTTTGCGTGTAAGGCTGAACCGGCTGTGCAACACCATTCACGATGGTCGGTCCGGCTCCGTTCAACGGACGATTGGCCGAACCACGTTCGCGGTAAGCGGCGGGGTCGGCGGAAAGCTGGGGGAACATGTCGGCGGTAGCTACGCGCGCCAGAGAACGAGCCTGCGTGAGACGATCGCGCGCCGCCTCCAGAGACTGATTCGCCTGCAGCAACTGCTGTTCGTAGGCGTCGAGCGCAGGATCGTGGAAAACCTGCCACCATGCGCCTTTTGGAATTGAATCTTTAGGAGCCGCCTGCTCCCATGGCGGCTGGGTCTTCCACGCATCCGGCGCCGGAGTTGAAGCGGCGGGCCGACTATAACGCGGACCGACAGTACATCCGGCGGTAAAACCGAACAGCAAGACGACGAGAGGAATCGTACCTCGCATCACTCTCCGCCTCTCTTTTGCTGCGGCTTTGTTCCACCCTGCTGAGCCTGGGCTGGTGGCTGCTGATCCGGCGACGTCTGCGCCACTTTGACTTGCTGGCCCTCTTCGAGCGAGTCTGAGGGGTTCACCACGACTTGTTCGGACGGAGAAACTCCGCCAAGAATCTCCAGAGTCGCGCCATAGTCGCGTCCTATGTTGATGGGGCGCAATCGCACCTTGTTGTCGGAGCCAATCACTGCCACTCGCGGGCCTTCGGAGCGAAACAACATCGCATTGACGGGAACGGTGACCTTGTTCACGCCCGAGCCTACGGCAAAGTGTACTTCGCCGAAGGAACCGGGCAGCAGGCGCCCGTCCTTGTTGGGAACATCCACCTCGGTCAGCAGAGTCCGCGTGGTTGTATCGATGGATTCGGCCGTGCGCGTTACGGTCGCGACAAATTTCTGCCCGGGAAACTCTTGCAAGGTGACAGCGGTCTTCGCCCCAACTTTTATAAACGGCGCGTACGCCTGCGGAACGCTGGTAAACACTCGCAGCGGATCGACCCGCGCAATATCGAACAGCTCGCGGCCCGCCGCACCGGCTCCCGCGTTAATCAACGCACCGGGATCAACGTTGCGGCGCGTCAACACGCCGGTGAACGGCGCGTAAACGTCTTTGAAGCCCTCAAGCTGCTCCAGGCGGCGAACGTTCGCATCGGCAGCGGCCAGGTTCGCCTGCGCCTGCTTGTATCCACTGGTCTGTTGATCTGCTTCCTGCGCAGAGACCGAATCAGTCTTGCGCAGGTTCTCCCAACGGTCGGCGCTGATCTTGGCCAATTCCAGCTGTGCCACGATTTGCTGCCGGGTGGCGCGCGTCTGATCCAACTCCTGATCGATTTCGGGAGTATCGATCTTCGCCAGCAACTCGCCTTTGTTAACCCGGCTTCCAATATCTTTGTACCAGCGCACCAGATATCCGCTGGTGCGGGCATAAATCGGAGACTCCTCGTAAGCCTGCAGAGAGCCGGGCAGTATCAGATCCTCATCGGGCTTTTCCGACTGCGGGTAAATCACAGCAACGGTAGGCACGGTCTCGCGCTCCGTCTCATTTGCCAGCGCACGTTCGTGGCTCGCATGACTCCAGAGCGTGAGTCCACCCGCAACCAGCAGCACCAGCAATGCCAGAGCAACCAGAGTCAAGGCCTTGCGCGGAGGCGCCGGTGGAACCTCCGGCGGCTTCTGGATCCCCACATGTTGGTGCTTCGACTGTCGCTGGATCGCTTCGATCTCCTCGTCGCGCTGTGCCTGCACGCTGACAGCGTGATGCTCTTCGCCCTGGCTCACCAGCGTCTCGCGTGACTTTTGTCCTGATTCGTTCTCTGCGCTCATGCTGAACCCCGATTCCTCCAAAAACTACTGATGCCTGTTACAGATTACTTTGTTCCAGACGCGCGCGCCGTGCCTCACGCCGGCTATGGAACATGGCAAATACACTCGGGACAAAAAATAATGTTGCGACGGTGGCAAACAACAGACCGCCGATCACCGCACGGCCCAGGGGAGCGTTTTGCTCTCCACCTTCGCCGAAGCCCAGCGCCATCGGAACCATGCCGATGATCATGGCCAGCGCAGTCATCAATACCGGCCGCATACGTGTGTATCCGGCCGCAACGGCAGCCTGCACCGCAGGAATCCCTTCATCGAGTTGTTCGCGCGCGAAGCTGACCATCAAGATGGAGTTGGCCGTAGCCACGCCCATGCACATCACCGCTCCCGTCAGCGAAGGCACACTCAACGTAGTACGCGTGAGCAACAAAAACCAGCAGATGCCTGCCAGCGCACCCGGCAGAGCTGCGATGATGATGAAGGGATCGAGCCACGATTGAAAGTTAATAACGATCAATAAATAGACGAGCAAGATCGCGCCGGCCAACCCCACGGCGAGCCCAAAGAACGACGAACGCATGGTGGCGACCTGTCCCCTTACCACGATGTGGGTGCCGCGCGGCAGCTTGTCCTCGAACGTCTTGAGCACTTTGTCAGTATCGGCGGCGACTGCGCCAAGATCACGATCCTGGGTGCTCGCGTAAACGTCCACCACCGGCTGCACGTTGTAATGGTTCACCGTCGCAGCCCTTACCGCCGGGGACACCTGGACGAGGTTACTCAGCAGCTGTGGCCCTTGCTGCGAGGTCACCGGTATGGTCATCAAGTCCTGCATGCTGAGTATGCGGTATTGCGGCGATTGCACCGCAACCTGATAGGTAACAGCGTTGCGTGGATTAAGCCAGAAATTCGGCGCAGTCTGGAAGCTCCCGCTCAGCGAAACCAGCACGCTCTGAGCCACATCGCGCGCGCTTAGCCCGACCTGCGTGACGCGCGTGCGATCGATATCGAGATGTAACGTAGGCAAAGACAGCAACTGCTGCACATGGACATCGGCAGCACCCGGAATGTGCCGCATCTTGTTCGCAATCTGCTGGGCAATCCCGTAACTGGTCCCCATGTCCGTGCCCACGATCTGCACATCGAGAGGCGCGGGAAGACCGAAGTTCAGAATCTGCGTAACAATGTCGGCGGGCTGAAAGAAAAATTCCACGCCGGGAAAGCGCCGCGGCAACGCCTCCCTCAGATGCCGTATGTGGTCCGCGGTCGGACTATGATGCTCGGGATCAAGCGCAATCAGAATTTCGGCATCGCTTGTGCCGATCGTTCCGCTGGAACTGTAAGACTGGTTGATGCCGGAGTTCGGCAGGCCAATGTTGTCGAGAATGGTCTGCACCTCGCCGTGGGGAATTTCCTCTCGTAGTGCCGCTTCCACTTGATCGCAAAGCCGCGCCGTTTCTTCGACCCGCAGACCAGGGCGCGCGCGCATGTGCAGGCGCAGCAAGCCGGCATCGACCTGCGGGAAGAAATCTTCCCCTAGAAAGGAGTACAGCCCCAGCGAAAGCAGGCAAAAAGCGAGAAAACAAAGTACGAAAACGCCGCGATGCTCAATCGTGGTCTCCAACAATTGCTCGTAGCCCCGGCGGAAATCTTCGAACTTGCGCTCGAAACCGCGCTGAAAGCGGCCAAGATAAGACCTAGGTGTTTCCGCGCGATGCTCATGCCCACGCATGATGTACATGACCAGGGTAGGAATCAACGTCCGCGAAAGCAGATAGCTGGCCAGCATGGCAAAGCTCACCGCCTCCGCCAGCGGCACAAAGAGAAATTTCGCCACGCCCGTCAGGAAGAACATGGGCACAAAGACAATACAGATACTAAGCGTGGAAACAAAGGCAGGAACGGCGATCTGTTGTGCGCCGTCAAGAATCGCTTGCTTCATCTCCTTGCCCATGGCAAGGTTGCGCTCGATGTTTTCGATTTCCACCGTGGCATCGTCCACCAGAATGCCGACCGCCAGCGCCAACCCTCCGAGCGTCATGATGTTAATCGTCTGGCCAATGGCGCTTAGGACGATGATCGAAACAAAAATCGAGAGGGGGATCGAAATGGAAATGACGATGGTTGGTCGCCAGTCGCCGAGAAAGATCAGAATCATGACGGCGGTAAGAGCCGCCGCAATCAGCCCTTCCCGCAACACGCCCTCAATCGACGCTCGCACAAACAGAGACTGGTCAAACAGCGAAGTAATCTTCAATTCCGGCGGCAGTGCTTGCGCCGCCTGCAAAACAATGTTCTTAACGCCCTTAACAATTTCCAGGGTGGAAGCATTGCCGTTCTTGTAGATCGACATCAGCGCGCCGCGGTTACCGTCCTGACGCACGATATTAGTCTGCGGGGCAAAGCCGTCGCGTATGTGCGCCACATCGCGCATGTAGAGCGTGGAACCGTTCGCGGTCTTGACCGGAAGATCATTCAACTCCGGGATGGTCTGCGGAGTCCCATTCATTTCAACGTTGTATTCCAGCGGACCGAGCTTGACCGTACCCGTCGGCAGGATGATGTTTTGAGCATTCACTGCATTGACGATATCGGTGGGGCTGAGCCCGTAGGCCTGAAGTTTCGGCAGATCGAGATCGACTTGAATCTGTCGAATCTTGCCGCCATAAGGATAGGGCGTGGCCGCCCCCGGCACCGTGGCCAGAAAGTTACGCAGAAAGTTTTGGCCGAGATCGAAGAGTTGCTGTTCGGGCAAAGTCTTACTGCTCAATCCCAGTTGAATGATGGGAGTGGTCGAGGCACTGTAGGAAATGATCAGAGGCGGCGTGGTGCCGGGAGGCAGGCTGCGCACGGTGGTCTGCGCGATGGCCGTGATTTGCGCAATCGCGCCCTGCACATTTGTGCCCGGGCGGAAGAAAACCTTGATGACGCCGAGGCCGTACACCGACTGCGACTCCATGTGCTCAATGTCATTGACCGTCGTGGTGATTCCGCGCTCGGAGTTGGCGACGATGCGGTCGGCCATATCCTGCGGCGACAAGCCGGAATAAAACCAAACTACGGAGACCACGGGAATATCGATGCTCGGGAAAATGTCGGTTGGAGTGCGGAGAATCGTAATTGGCGTCAGAATAATGATGACGAGCGCCATCACGATGAAGGTATAAGGACGCCGGAGAGCTAATGCAACAATCCACATCGGCTAGGCACCACTCCAGAGTTCAATCAAAGTTAAGAAATGAATAAAAAAGGTGCGCACTGGCTCAAGAACGAAACTCACAGACGGATTTTAGATTCGATACTAGACGTATTGGATTCTAAATCCCCATTGCTGATTATATGTTAGGGTAGCCGTATGCGCCAGAAGACATCGGTTCGTAGCAAGCGCGCAGCAAGCAGTCGCAAGCGCCCGCCGGGGCGTCCGCGCAGCGAATCGATTCGAGTGGCGATCCTGCACACGACCTTGAAACTTCTGGGAGAAAATGGTTTTTCCGATTTGACGATCGCCGATGTCGCGGCTCGTGCCAGCGTGGGGAAGGCAACGGTTTATCGCTGGTGGCCCGACAAGGCTGCACTAATCGCAGATGCATTCTCGCGCAGCGCCACACCAGAACTTCATTTTCCGGACACTGGCTCCGTTGACACGGACATGAGCCAGCAGATGCGTCAACTCATCAAGATCTTCCGCAGCCCGCGAGGACGCATCGTCTCCGCGATTTTGGGTGGAGGCCAAAGCGATCGAGGTCTGATCACAGCTTTTCGTGAACGCTTCATGAAGCCGCGCCGCCAGGAAGCCTATGCCACACTTCGCCGCGGAATCCTGCGTGGTGAACTTCGCCACGACATCGACATGGACCTGCTGCTCGATTCGCTATACGGTCCGATCTACATGCGGTTTCTGTTACGCCATGACAGTTTGACAGCTGGCTTTGTCGACAATCTCTGCCAACTGGTGCTGGGCGGAGCTCGTCCAATCAGAAATAACAACGGACGCAGATAGCGATGTCGAAGCCTTCTTCTACTATTAGCCTCTATTAATCCCTCTCCCGTATCTGCTTGACCGCTCTACGCATTCCGGCTCCAGCGGCAACCGCGGATTCAGCCCTGTTTTTCTGCCACTCCGCTTCGACCGGGACCTTGATCGCCTCCATTTTTTTCTTACTCAGATTTTTATTGATTCCCGGGAGTTCTTTCTGCGTGAGCTTCTGGAAATCGCCGATAACATCTTCCAATTCATGACCCAAAGAGTCGGCCCGCGTCACCTGATAATCCGTGGGTTTGCCGTCGTAACCAGTCACCGCGCCGTAGAGTTGGCCCAGCAGTTCGCGGATTCGTTCCTCGCCGGTAATCATGCCGCCTTCTTTGGTAGCGACAATCTTCGAGCGCAGCGCGTCAGAGTTCGCCGCCAGTTGCTGCAGTTGCTTGCGCAGCGGATCTTTCTCCGCAACTTTCGCGGCTCTGGCACTGGCGCCGTCGCGCACCGCTTCAATCGCTTCCACCGCGTACGTCATGTGTTCCAGCTCTTTATAGATCTTCATTGAGAGATCGAATTGCGCCTTGCGCTCCTCGAGCGAATACTTCGCCCGCGGATCTATCGCCACATCCAACCGCTCGGTATAAGTCTGATCTCCTTTAGTCAGCTTTACTGTATACGTGCCCGGCAACACGCGCGGTCCCTGCGCCGCTTCGAACAGCGCAGACGCTGCTGGAGGCACCGCCGGCGGCCTCACACGCATTCCCCACCCGGCGCGGTTCAGACCGCGGTGCTTGCTGCCGGCCACCGTATCTACCAACTTGCCATCCTGATCGAAAATCTCGATCTTCAAATCGCCGAAAATGTGGCGGCCTTTCTGGTAATAGGTGATCTGCGCGTCCTCCGGCCGGTTTCGCCCGTGGAAACTTTCGTCGCCTTCCGCCCAGCCGCCGTTAACCTCGAAATATTGAATGGAGGGGCGTCCCGGCAGCAGCGTCGCCTCTTTCGTCATGACTTCAGGCGTGAGTGCGCGTAGTGGCGAAATATCATCGACGATCCATATGCCACGCCCGTGCGTCGCCAGCACCAGGTCTGATTCGCGCGGCTGTACCACCAGGTCGTCGACTGCCACTGAGGGAAAGTCAGTGCCTTTATACTGCGCCCAGTGCTGCCCGCCATCGACCGAGATCCACAATCCAAATTCTGTGCCGAGAAAAAGCACATTGGGGCTTACCGTGTCTTCCTTGATTACATGAGCGTAGCCGCGTACTCCGCTCTCCTGCGCGGGAAGCGCCGTCCATGTTTTTCCATAGTCTGTGGTCTTGTAGACATTTGGTTTCATATCGCCGAACGTATGCCGGTCGAATGTGGCATACGCAGCACCTTCATCAAAACGACTGGCTTCGATGGTCGAGACCCACGAATTTTTTCCCAGCCCGCTGACGTTCTCGACCACGTTCGTCCAGGTCTTCGCGCCATCGCGTGTGATTTGAACATTGCCATCGTCGGTGCCGACCCAGATGATCTGCCCGTTCTTCGGCGATTCTGAAATCGAATAAATGGTCGTATGCATTTCCGCTGAAGAGTTGTCGATCGTGACGCCGCCAGACTCTTCCTGCTTCTGCTTCTCAGGATCGTTTGTGGTCAGATCGGGAGAAATGCGATCCCAGGATTGCCCATGATCGCGCGAACGAAATAAATATTGCGCGCCGATGTACAGCGTTCCTTTCTCGTTGGGACTCATGTGAATCGGCGTGTTCCAATTGAACCGCAGCTTCTTCTCTCCGTAATTAGGCCAGGGATGAATGTCGCGAGTCTCATGCGTATAACGATTCACACGCCCAATCTCGCCTCCCTGCGCTTCGGCATAAATGTAGTCGGGATCGGAAGTATCCTCGAACATCCAAAAACCGTCGCCGCCATACATATTCTCCCAGCGCGAGTTGCTCACGCCGCCCGGATAAGACGAGTCGCCCACCCAGGAACTGTTGTCCTGCAGGCCGCCGTAAACGTGATACGGGTCCGCATTGTCGGCGCTGACATGATAGAACTGCGAGACCGGCAGGTTCATCTGGTGCTTCCAGCGATTGCCACCGTCTTCGCTGCGCCACAAGCCACCATCGTCTCCGGCGATTACGATGTTCGGGTTCAGAGGATTGATCCAGACATCGTGAAAGTCGCCGTGCGCTCCACCTGAAACTACGTTGAAAGATTTTCCTCCATCGTTGCTCAGCAGCAGGATGAGATCAGGTTTGAAAACTTTGTTCTCATCCTTGGGATCGATGATGAGATTGCCGAAATAAAATGGACGCCACACCATGTAGTTGCTGGCATCCAGCCGGGTCCAGGTTGTTCCGGCGTCGTCGGAGCGGTAAAGGCCTCTTCCCTTTTCCGCTTCGATATTGACGTAAACCACCTGCGGCTTCGCGGGCGCTACCTGCACCGCCACGCGGCCCCATGGCTTGGCCGGCAATCCCGCCGCGTTGGTGATTTCATTCCAGTGCGCGCCGCCGTCGGTGGATTTGAACAGCCCGCTTCCCGGACCGCCCGACCGGAAGGTCCAGCCTTGCCGCCGGAAATCCCACATCGCGGCATAGATCGTCTTCGGCTCTTGTTTGCTGCGCGCGATCATTGCGCAACCACTCGAGCCATTCGCGCCCGCCAGAACCTTGTTCCATGTTTTGCCGCCGTCGCTCGTATGGAAAACTCCGCGCTCGTCGTTGTCGTCCCACAGATGCCCGGTCGCGCACGCCAACACATCGTTGCCGTCGCCCGGGTTGACCAGAATCTTCGCGATATGCTCGCTATCTTTCAGGCCGACGTTGGTCCAGTTCTCACCACTGTCGGTCGATTTATAAACGCCGTCGCCTACCGATACGCTGTTGCGCGTCCAGGCTTCGCCTGTACCCACCCACACGATCTTGGAGTTCGAGGGATCAATCGCCACCGCGCCAATCGACTGCACATCCTGCCGGTCGAATACGGGCTTGTAGGTCGTGCCGCCATTCACCGACTTCCAAACTCCTCCGCTGGCCGCGCCCACGAACACCGTGATGCGGCCATCCTCCTCAACCGCGTCGACTGCGGCGATGCGACCGCTCATGGTGGCTGAGCCGATGTTTCTCGCGGGCAATCCCGATACGGCTGCGGAGTCAAAGCGATAGGCCGCTTGCGCCTGGAGATATTGATTGGGTGAAACTGCAGCGAACAGCACTACCACTGCCCAAAAACTGATGGCGAATGCTCTCATGTTTACAGTGCCCTTTCGACGCAAGTGAACTTCGTTGCAGCCCGCATGTTGCAACTTCATCGTTGCAGCCTTCATCGTCACTCTTCGGAAAGAATCAGTGAATCCCTACGATCCCGGACTTCTTTTCTTCGATTTTCAATGACGCCGGAAGCGCAAAGTCTGCGGGATCGATCGCCACATTCACTTCGAGTTTTTGCACGGTGAAGGTTTGTTCGTCGGGATGATTCTTCGGTCCACGCGAAATAGAGAATGGGAACATCACACCCGCAACCGGCTTGTAGGAGCCCAGACCGACCACATGATCTCGCACCGATCCGCGAATAAACTGCTGCACCTCTTTGCGAATCTCGATGAAGGTATCTGGATCAAGGTAGTAATAAACGAGGTCGCCATTCTTCAGTGTGACCTTCAGACGAAGCGCATCGTCGCCGTCAACTTCATCGTGCCCCAGATATTCCACCGTATTGCCCTTCTCTTTGTAATCGACCAGGGGCCCGTCGAAATCGGCATCCAGCAGCAAGTCGCGCAGATCGTCCTCGCCCAGCATTTCGGGATCTTTCTTCCCTCCGAAGGGCTGAATCTGCCACCCGTTGGTGCCGTCAAAGGCCTCCACAGAGGTCATGCCCTGAAGTTTGAAGGTTTCGCGAATCAGGTTCGGCCGCTGATTTTCCTGGCCAATAGATGCGGTAAAACCGTCGCCGCCTTCGAACTTGCCCGTCATGCGAACCGTTTTAATCGCCTTCATTTTCTCCATCCCACCCTTGGCCTGGATGTTTTTGGCGATCAGTTCGTCAACGGTTTGGGAGAACGAAAATGCACCGAAGCAGCAGACAGCGATCAGCACTATCACAGCGTGACGCATCGAGCGGACTCCTATTTGTTGTGGGAGTTAAAGAACCCGGCGAGCGGGAACCAGTACTCTACCCGGTAGTAGACGAATGTTTCAAGTTTTGGTGAGCAGAAAAGCGCAGGAACCGAGTTGATCGTCCGAAAACCGGAAAAGAAAAAGCCGCTCGTGAGAGCGGCTTTTGCGATTCCAGACCATCTAATAATCCTTAGTGAGTAAACGAAAAGTTTAGCCCAGTCGTCAGGATCAGATCATTCTTCTTCGCGGTTAGCGGCGGATTCGAAACATAAATGTCGCTGAACTGGTTCTGCCAGCCCAGCCACTTACTGATTTTCGTGACTGTGCCCAAGTCGAATTCGAATCGATATTGGCTGGTATCGGACATGTCGGGGTAGACGAATGCTTTTTCTGTAATCACCGTGCTCTTCCCCGCTTTGTACCCCAACTGTTCACCCAGAGTCAGCGCGGCGAATCGATTCGTCACTCCATACGAAACGAAGGTCGGAGGAACCGTAGGAGGGGTGACTAGCGGTCCGTTTGAATAAGTTTCATGCGTGTAATTCAATCCAGCCTCCAGGTCCAATGTGGTGATATCGGACTTAATCGCATGGTAGCCCACGCCGCCGCCATACACACCGCGCAGATCCAGATCCTGCAGCGCATTGCTCATGAAGTCCGCGGCTACAAAACCGAAGACCCGCGGCTCGAAATTGTGGTCATACTCAAACCCTCCCGTAATCAGATTGGCTACGGTGCTGGGAGTCGCCAACTGATTGTTGGTGTCGACCGAGGTCAGATAAATGGTGGTTTTGTCGTTTAAAGTCGGACGCGTGGCATTAATCGCTAATCCTAAATTGGTGGTTTCGCTGTTGCCGCGAGCCAGCGAAAAGCCCACATTGATGCCGCCATTCCATCCCTGCCGCCAGCCGGGATGCAGCGATTTGTCATACGCGGCCTGCTCGGCATCGTTGCGGATCAACACAACATTCCCCGCAGGAACTTCGACCGTCCCGCCGGCCTTGGTCGAGACCTCGATTTTTCCATCGCTTGCGTTCACCGGCCCAACCACAGTTTTCTTGTCCGATGTGCTGATATGTAGTTGCTGCTCGGTCTTGATTCCCGTGATGGCCGCAAACTGCAGCGTGATGTCGCCCGCGTAATCGGTATGCAGGACCAGTGTTTTTCCGTCGGACTTCACGATGGTGCCGCTGAGGTGGTCCCCATTCTTCAGCGTCACCTGATCGGCGAAAACCGCCGACGCAAATCCCACGAACGCTACTAAGACAACCAGCTCGATTTTACGCAACACTTCCACCTCCGAATTTTGAATTCAGATTCGCGCCGCAAACACTAGAGCAAAACTCCGACACACGCGACTTTGGATAGGAACCCGGAAAACAACCTGGAGCGGAACGCTCGTAGAGCATTAAAGACGACCAACAAGAAGACGGACAAGAAACAACCGTTTGAATCTAGAGAGAATGCCTACGAAGCCTTGCGACAAAGCTCGCTAGACCTTGGTTTCCTTGGATTCAGAACTCTTGCTCTGCTCGGTAGAAGCCTGCGCCGGGGGATTGTCCTTCATGCCCTCTTTCAAGGCGCGAATCCCTTCGCCTAACCCTTTGCCTAGTTCAGGCAGCTTCTTTGGCCCGAACACCAGCAGAGCAATGGCAAAAATCACAAGCAGATGCATTGGTTGGAACAAACCTTCAAACATAAGGACCTCCAAGGGACAATACTACTCTTATACGCTACTGGACGCTTGCCTCTAAGTCAAACGCCCTGTTTCGTTTACCAAGCCTTAGCCTTTTTGGCTGTCAGCAAGTCATCCCCACCGATTACCTCCGTGACCTTACCTTAGTCTGTGCCGGCAATTAATGTTGAGCAGCGGGTCAACGGGTTGTCGATGACCGCGCAACCACACCGCAGCCCAAACTATCACCGGAGAAATCGATTGAAGCGCAAGGGCCTGGTTTTTCTTCTTATCCTTGGGGCAACTCTCGGCGCCTACGCCAGCGAAAGCCAACCGGTGAACTCTACGCAATTGATGGCTTGGCTGGTGGCTGGCGTGCCCTGCAGCCGCCTCGTCCGTTTAATTCAGGAGCGCGGAATCGCCGACGTCCCCGGAAAAGAACAGATTCATCAATTCGAAGCTGCCGGCGCCAATACCGACCTGGTTCGCGCGCTTACCAGCAGCAAACCGGCCAACAGCAAAGCGGCCGCCGGCGCTCAATCCGCAGCCCAGATCCCCGCACCACTGCTGCGTGCCGCCAGCGATGCTGCCGCACAACGCTTTCACGAGGCTGAACTCGACCTGCGCCAGGCCGTAGACTCCGATCCGAAAGATGCCGCCTTGCACTTCGCTCTCGGCACCATGCTTCGCCAGCAGGAGCGATGGGACGATGCCTTCGACGAGATCACTCTCGCCGCGCAACTCATGCCCGATCTGCCTGAGAATCACAGCAGCCTGGCTTACATTTTCTATCGCCTCGATGACGGTCCCAACGCCATCGCCGAAGCCCGTACCGCCCTCAGTATGGACCCACAGAACTCGGAGGCTTACCAGTTTCTCGGTCTTGGGCTCTACTCAAACGGGCAATACGCAGCAGCCGTGCATGCACTTGTCGAATCGCTCGCGCGTGATGCCGATAACCCTGACACCCTTTACGACCTCGGCATCACCTTGCACGCCGATGGCAATGTTCCGGCAGCCATCACAGCCTACCGCGAAGCAATTCGTTTAAGGCCGGCCTTCTGGGAAGCTCATTCTAACCTTGCGCTGATCCTGCACGAACAGAACAAGCTCGACGAAGCCATCGCCGAATATCGCGAGGCCAACCGGCTTGCTCCGCAGGAAGCTTCCGTTCGCAATAACCTGGGAAATACGTATTGCGACAAGGGCGACTTTGACGCTGCCATCACTGAACTGCGTGAGCTTTATCGCGACCATCCCGAGTGGGAGCAGGGACACGGCTGCCTGGCCCGCGCCTATATGTCGAAGAAGGAATATGGCAACGCCGTGACCGAATTGCAATCAGCGGTGCGGCAAAACCCCACCAGCTCTTCCGAACACCGTGTGCTCGGCGAAGCTTTACTGCTGGATGAGAAGTTGGATGAAGGTATTCGTGAGTTGCGCCTCGCGGTGACTCTTAATCCGGATTCCGACGCGGCTCACCACTCTCTCGGCACTGCACTATTCCAAAAGCAGCAACTGCAAGCTGCCGAAAAAGAGTTCCGCGAAGCGCTTCGCATCAAGGCTTCCCCAGATAATCATTACTCGCTCGCGGCTTGCCTGATGACAATGGACCGCTATGAAGAGGCTCTAGCCGAGCTGGAGTCGGCGGCGCAGCTCGATCCTGAGCGCAAACTCTATCGCGCCCGCCGCGAAGAGCTCCTGAAATTGATGAAAGAAACGAACTCGCGGTAGCTGAACGCAGCGAGACACCATCAGCCAGTGTACTGCCGTTATTTTCACAGGGACGCTCGAACTCCTTACACTGAAAGTTGAAGCGAGCCTTTTTCGGGGAGACTGAACATGGACGTGACCCAAGCTGCCGCCGCCAAATCCGCAAGATCTGTCCCGCCGGAGAGTGAGGTCCGGAGTGATCTGCAGAACGCGCTCCGGCGCTGTGCCGCAGGTCCCCGCAAGTTGGCAGGCTTCGGCTTGCCGTGCGCCAATTGTCATCTCTATTATCCCGCCGACTTCGACACTTGTCCTACCTGCAACAGCCAGGAACGGGTTTCGGCCAAGGTGACAGCCATTCCAAAAGTGCAGGTTACGACCGAAACAGTCCCCGATACGTCCGTCGTCGAGCAAGAGCGCGAGGCGTTTCTGAAGGAATTCAAGTCACAGCTTTTCGCAGCACATGCCGAAGTCACAAGTGCGCCGGCAGTTTGTACGCTGGGAGAACATCACATCCAGGGCCCTGAAGCGGCGACGATATGCAAGCCGTGTTACGACCGGCTGCAGGAGCGATTGGATGTGTGCGAAGGCGCCTTGCACATCGACGTAAAAGAGGCCGCACAAATTATCTACGACGCAGTATGGGCAGATCCTTCCGACCCGAGCAAAACGTATACCAACGCGGCCGGCGCCCTGCTGGGCGAACTGCGCAAGCGCTCCGGAGTTTCCAGCCTGCTCGGTCCGTTCCATCCTCTGGCAGATTAGAGCCAGCAGGCAGGTCTTCGGCGAGGCCCAGCGCTGTCGCAATGACCATGTGGGATACGCCGGACTCTATCCGAAAACGTTTAAGCCGCTCTTGTTTCCATAGTAGCTTTGCAACAGGGACGTTGTGAGATCTGCACTGCTCGAAGAAGTAAGGTTGGAAGTACTGGTGGAATTCAATGTGCTGAGCAGATCTTCGACCAACTGCACGGATTGGGACGCGGTGTTGGCCTCGTTGGTTTGCGCCGGCGAGGCAGTATTTTTCAAGTCGCCCAGGACCGTCGCAAAAGCTGATTGGGCAGTAGATAAATTGCCCGAACTGAGCGCGCTGCCAAGAGAAGTCAGGTCGGTAGAAAGTTGAGAATTGCTTAAGAGGCTGGTGCCGTTCGCCGTCGCCGAGTTTTGCAGAACGCTTTGCAGAGTCTGGAACGCCGACTGAGCGCCGTTCAGGTCACTCGACGCGAGACTGTTCTGCAAAGCCTGTAAGGCTTGCTGTTGCGATGAATTGGCGGATGAAAGTACATCCTGACCGAGGCCCACAGCCGAAATTGGACCGATGGACATGGTTCCTCCTCGCGACTCTCCGCTCAAGAAGCCCCAGGAAGCCGGCACGCGGTGACGCTTGTTCAAGCTATCGGCAGACCGCGTCAAAACTTTAGAAACTATTTTGCCGGCGCAAATAAAAAAGCCCGTCCCTGGAATCGAACAGGTTATGGGCCTTCTGCCGACAAATTAGTTCCGTCGCTGCTACGGCCTAATTGCGATCCACTTCCGCCCAGCATACAGCTTGTAACCGCCACCATCTTCTACCATTTTCAATGGCACAGGACGCTTTAGCTCTGCATCGGTCTGATAGGCGGAGCTCAGCAGGTCCTCGTTGGCTACGTTCATGACAACAAACTTATCGCCCGTAAATCCGAATCCATATTCTCCGGCTGGCAAATCCGAACCGCCGATGCTGAGCTTTGACTCGGTTATGAGCAAGCCCTGATATTTCTGCTGAACGTCGCTTGAATATCCAGAGCTATCAACCAGTGCGGCGAGTGTGATTTTGCCATTGGCCAACTGAAATCCCGCGGCGTTCCGCATTTGTGTCGGCGCCTTCTGTCCGAGAAAGTAAAATTCCGCCGGGACTGCTTTCTTAAGTTCGTCGGTGCTGAGGAGGTGCGGCGTGGCTTTTTGCGCCAGAGCAGAGGCTAGGAGCACAGCCAGAACAGCCATGAAACATGACTTCTTTATTATTTGCCTCTTCATTATTGTCCTCGATTGGTGATGAGTTATAAAGCTCGCCGCAAATCTAGACGTTTCTTGCGCAGGGCGCAAATCGCCAGTGCTCGGCGCTGCACACGGAATACTATGTACCGAGGGTTGAACCCCGAGGACCGGATAATTCGCTTTGCCCGCAAGATCCGGATAGTCCGCTGGCGCGTCCCAGCCATACGCTGTTTCTACCATGACAACCACAAACATGACTTTCCCAACAATGATGGCAAGTGCCATACTCGCAGATGAACTCCCAAGCGAAATGCCAGCAGCAGGCTCCAACTCAAAAGTAGCGGAAGAGCAGCGCTGGGATGCTGTGATGGCGCGCGATTCTGCCCAGGACGGAGCGTTCGTCTTCGCCGTCGCAACCACCGGCGTCTATTGCCGGCCTTCGTGTCCCGCCCGCCGGCCGCGCCGCGAAAACGTAACGTTTTTTTCGCGTCCCGAGCAGGCAGAAAAAGCCGGCTTCCGCGCCTGCCTGCGTTGCCGTCCAAGATCGATCAGCGGCAATCCACAATCGGATTCAGCGAAGGAGATTTGCCGCTATATCGAGCAGCACATTGATGAGCCAGTCACGCTCGAGCACCTGGGGAAAGTATTCCGGCAAAGTCCATTTCACCTGCAACGTCGGTTCAAAGCGGCGCTAGGGATTACGCCGCGCGAGTACGCCGACTCCTGCCGATTGCGACTACTCAAACGCAATCTGCAAGCCGGTGACAACGTAACTCGCGCCATGTACGACGCTGGATACGGATCGAGCAGCCGCTTATACGAGAAGACTGCATCGCAACTCGGCATGACACCAGACAAGTACCGCCGGGGCGCCGTCGCCGCAGCCATTCGCTACACCTGCGCTGATTCGCCGCTCGGCCGCATGTTGATCGCGGCCACCGACCGCGGCATTTGCGCCATCCAGTTCGCACCATCCGATGGCGAATTGATTGAGGGCCTGAAGCGCGAATTCCCCTTTGCCACGCGCAAGCCCGACGAAGGCGGATTGCAAGCCTGGATCGCGGTTTTGCTCGAGAAGATGACTGGACGAGAACTAAATACGGATTTACCTTTGGACATTCGCGCGACCGCATTTCAGCGGCGCGTGTGGACGTACCTACAGTTGATCCCGTTCGGGTCAACACGGTCTTACGGCGAAGTTGCAAAGGCGATCGGCCAACCCAGCGCCAGCCGCGCCGTAGCCCGCGCCTGTGCGACCAATCCAGTCGCAGTCGCGATCCCGTGCCATCGCGTGGTCCGCGAAGATGGCAACATCAGCGGCTATCGCTGGGGCGTGGAGCGGAAGAAGACGCTGCTGGAGATGGAACAGCGGGGAGTCTAGACCATCCGCGCCAGCAGACAGCCCAGATCAGCCCCACTCTCGGCACAGCGAGTTCACGCAGTTGCGGCTGCCGTCCCTTGGTAGCGATAGTCTCCAAAGCCAAGGATGAGGTAACCGATGCCGCACAAAAGGAAGAGCAGAAAGAAACCGAACACGGCGCTCTGCCCAAACGCCTTGGCGACGTCGATGGCCACAATAATCGCAATTACGATATTGACCAGCGGGATGAGGTACAGAAGGACCCACCAGCCCGGCCTTCCGGCAATCTTCACCAAGATGTAAGCGTTGTAGATCGGAATCAGGATGGCCCAGCCGGGGTGACCGGCCTTCTCAAACATCTTCCACCCGCCGATGACGACGACCACAGCAACTGCCAGCCAGAACAACAGCGCCATGCCACCGAACATGGCTCCCAACGGATTGGTTCCTTCGTTTTGCAACCACACTGCCATCGTTGACATCATTGTTAGCCTCCTTTTGCAGGCGGATGGCTCCGCAGTAAATGCGCGGCCTAGGGTCGAGGGTCTCTAGCCGTTTCGGCCTCACACTATATACCCCGCGGGGCGGAAGCGCACTGGCTTTTGTCACTCTATGGAATAGTGACGATGAGTCAGGAAGAGTTTCAGTTAGCACGGGGCAGGCGCGCAACTACGGCCCAGTTTACGAACGCCAGAGTGATCGTCGCGACCAGAATTAGGGACTGCCCGAAATCTACGCGCGTCACCAGAACCATGCATATCAGTACACCCAGGACAGCAAGGAAATTCCCCGCTGGCAAACGAAACATCGCGCCTTCGGGCTGTTTGCGGCGCAGTACCGGCAAGGCTGCGCAGCCTACGCCGTAGTAGAGAAGGCGGGCGACGGCGGAGAGTGTGACATTCCACTTGAACTCGCCAATTAGCGCAAATGCCCAGACCAGAGCGGCAAACGCAAGAATCGATACGTAGGGCGTGTGAAAGCGGCGATGGACCGCGGCGAATGCTTTGGGGAAGTCTCCTTGTTCGGCGAGGGCGAAGGGGACGCGGGGCATCGCTAGAATTTTCGCGCTTAGATATCCGTAGAAAGAAATGAGAGCACCCACGGCAACCAGCGCGGCGCCTACGGGGCCAAGCGCGATCCGCGTCACGTCAGCCAGAGGGCGCTGGCTGTTCGCGGCATTCGAGAGAACTCCAACGACCACCCACTGGATGAGCGCGTAGATCACAGTACAGGCCAGCAAAGCCGTAAATAACGCAAACGGAGCATCACGGCGAGGATCTTTCGCTTCGCTCATTGGCGCCAATGCAGTCTCAAATCCGCCATAGGCAAAAACCAACAGTAGCACGGCTTTCAACCACTGGTTGCTGCTGGCAGGCCCCGTCACCGGAGTCGCAATTTCCCAGTGGTGAGCGTGAAGCACGAACAATCCCAGAACAATCACGGCAAACAGCGGCACCAGCTTGGCCGCAGTGAAGAGGTCGCTCACCTGGGCTCCGCCGCGCACGCCGCGAATATTGATGAATGTCAAAAGGCCCACGAGAAGCGTAAGGATAAGAGCGCGAGGCAGCGGGTCTTTTGCGTGTGACCAAAACTCACCCAGGTAAATCACGAACAAATTGGCATTGGCGGCAGGCGCGGCGACCTGACCAAGCCAAAGCATCCATGCAGTTTGAATTCCCATGAAGCGTCCAAAAGCGACGCGGGCATAAAGATAAGGACCGCCGGCCTGCTGGAAGCGCGAAGCAACCTCGGCGAAGCACCCCATGATCACAGTCATTCCAGCTCCGGCGGCAACCACCGCGAAGGGGCTGGACCTACCGATGAGAGCGGTTACCGTGGAGGGCAATCCGAAGACGCCGCTGCCAATAATGGAATTCACCACTAGCGCAACCAGGCTCCAGCGCCCGATGGCGCGGACGAGTTGTTGACCCGAGACGCTCGCGGCAGGCGTTACCATGCGCGTTTGTACCACAAGTCGCGAATGCGCTGGAAGTGAAACAATCGGAGCACGGTAACTACACCATTGGTCGCGGCGGAGAATACATCCCCTATGATGGAAGTTGTGAGCCCGCCAAGATCGCTTCAGCGAAAACGTGAAAAGCCTTGCCAGTCGCGGGGTTCGGAGGTCTTTTCACACCAGGCTAAGTCTGAGACGAAAGTAATCCCTTGAATTACGAAAGCGCATGATCAAGGGACATCTATCCGCTGCCTGCTGCCGATGAGATGTTCAAACGGTCAAAGATGATCATTGCCCGAACCCAGAGTGATCATCATGACGGGCCACACCAACTCATGGGAACGGATACTCAGATGGACGACCTTCATACCCGGATGGTGAGAGTTACCGAAGATCTGCGCGTGATTCAGCGAGAGTTGAACTGCGCCGCAATGCAAGCCCCCAGCGACCCGGAATTGATGGAAGCCATGAGCGCCCTGCCTGAGACCGAGGCCATCCAGGTACTGTGCAAGTCGCTTGACCAGATGCGCCACTTCCTGTGGTTCTACACCCAGGTGATGAGCAACGAACCGGAACTCGGCGACAAACTGCGACAGTCGAGTGGGTCCCAGACTGTCGAAGACCGCAACGTGGACAGTTCCTTTCTCGACCGGCTTTCCCGCGCCGATGAAGCCGTTCTGCTTCGCTACCTGGCGGAATCCAAAGAGCGAAAACCGAACTAGATTTCCTATATTTCGCGGGCCTTCTTCGTAACTTCTCACCGATGAAACCGAGTACTAAAATCCGCGGCCGCGGATCATTGTCTTGCGCACCTCTCCATTTGGGCTGAGTACTACGATGTTGGCTTCCGCCCCTGGCACGATGTGTCCGTGCTGTGCGAGCCCCGTAGCGCGGGAAGGATTCAAGGATGCGGCGCGCACCGCATCCCGCAAACCCCAGCTGGAAAATTTCGTCACGTTGCGTACCGCGCCATCCATGGTTAGAACGCTGCCCGCAAGTTTTCCATCGAGGGTGCATTTGCCATCTTTGACCTCAACCTGCATCGGCCCAAGCTGGTATTTGCCGTCCGGCATGCCGGCCGCGGCGGTGGCGTCGGTAATCAGAACGGCCCCGTCGAAGCCTTTCGCCTGTAGGAAAAGCTGCACGACCTCAGGTGCAACATGAATGCCATCGACAATAATATCGGCAGTAAGATTCTGGTCGGTCAGCACTTCCCCGAGGATGCCCGGATCGCGATGATCGAGCGGCCGCATCGCATTGAAAGTATGAGTAGCGTGCCGGGCGCCCGCTCTCACTCCCGCGCACGCAGCGTCCAGCGTGGCGTCCGAGTGGCCGATGCTTACACAAATCTTGCGCCGCGCCGCTTCTGAAATTACTTCGAGCGCTCCCGGTAACTCCGGAGCAATGGTCATCATGCGCACATGTCCGCGCGCCGCATGCCAAAGGCGACCAAAGATTTCCAGCGTAGGCTCCAGCAGATTCTCCGGTGGATGCACGCCGCGTCGTTTGTGACTAAGAAATGGCCCTTCCAGGTGGATACCGAGCGGCCGAGCCTGCGCCTCTTCACCGTTCGTGGCCTGAAAAATCTGCCCAGCCTCGATCGCATCCGCAAGGCATTCGAGCGCAAGGCAAGTCTGGTCAAGCGGCGCGGCCACGGTAGTCGGGAAATAGCCGGTAACGCCGTGAGCCGCAAGAAATTTGTGCAAACGCGGCAGCTCGGCCGGCGATGCGCGCATGACATCGAGGCCGGCGCCGCCGTGCATGTGAATGTCGACGAACCCCGGCGCCAGAATCGCGTCACCGAGATCCACCATCGCGGCGGTGCTGGGGACTTCCCGGTCGGCGCGCGAAGAAACAGCAGAGACAATGCCCTCCTCAATAAACAGGAGCGGATTCTGTATCTCTTCGAGCGGCGTGTACAGACGACTGGCGCAGAGGACGATCATGTTTGGCAGATCAGGTTATGCGATCTTTGTTTATGCAATCTTTGCCTACGCGAGCTTTGCGATCAAATCGTGAAACGAAGTTCTGTCCCCAAGTCCAGCTTCTTCCCGGTATGTCATCCCCGGTGCGTCATCAGTGTAGCGCGAAAAATGTCTACACAAGTGCGGGGAACCAGCGGCGGTAGCGATGTTATAATCGGTATGCTTGTCTAGAAGTAAAAGCGCGCGGGCGCATGGCCTTCCTCAAAGCCCCACCCGCAGCCTAGTCGGGGAGTGGCTCAGCCTGGTAGAGCACCTGGTTCGGGACCAGGGGGTCGGAGGTTCAAATCCTCTCTCCCCGACCAATCTTTTCAAGCACTTAAACTGCACTTCTGGTTTCCTCTACATCGCTTTACTTTTCTTAGGAAGCCCGCGCGAGCCTGCTTCCTGAGTTTTCTGTTGTGAGGATGTTAGTCTACGTTAATTACTAAAAAGCCTTTTAGCTGACTTATCCTTCACGCAAGGCCACAATGGGACTTATCTTGGCTGCCCGGCGTGCGGGAATATGCTGGCCGCGAAGGAAACCACTAACAAAATGAGAGGAACCGCAAGAAATACGATTGGATCGATAGTGCGAATTCCGTAGAGCAGAGCCGCGATCATCGGCGTAGCTACTGCCGCCAAAGTGAGCCCAACGCAGACACCGACGCCAGCAAGCAACGCGCCCTGAGTCAAGATCAGCCTGAGAATATGACTTCGCTGGGCTCCTAAGGCGATACGTACGCCGATCTCTTGCGAGCGTTGTCCTACCAAGTACGCCAGCAATCCATAAATCCCAACAGAAGCCAACAGGAGCGCCATCACAGCAAAGGTTCCCACCAACTCAGCGGAGAAACGCCGCGTGGTCAAACTTTCAGCGCTCATGCTCCATTCAGCAAGGCAGCACCTCATTGATCTCCTTTTGCAGCTATCCCGCAGCATGAAATCAGCCCCGTCGAAATCATCAGGAGCATGTCTGTTGAATATTCCCCTGAAACAATGGGAGCTGGCACAACTGCTTTCTATTTCCCCGGAATATATCAATCGCCTATTGCGAGGTCTCGAACAAGAGGGTTTAGTGAATCGCCGGAAACGATCGCTCGTTATTTGCGATAGTCATAAATGTTAAGCTACGCGTGCAGCGAAGATATGATTCCCAGGAGATTTATCCCGACCTGTAGTGTGAATATCCGCCCTCTGCGCTTCTCTGTGTAGAGTTAGCAACTTAGTGCGAGTTATACGATTGCTTTTTAGTTGCAGCCTTGAGACACAGTTTCTTCATAGCACGCTTTAGATACAGTCTCTTCGTGACGACCATTTAGCTTGAAGGTTCAGTTATCTTAACTTCATGACGGGTTGACTAATCGTAAGTTAACTGGTAGTGTGACAACTTCGATTAGATCGATTTCGATCTTGCCGTTGGCGGCCACAAGGAACCCCGCGCGATCTCAGGCCTTTGCAGTTCTGTTTCGGCAGGAGAGCTCAATGGCTATAGACCAATCAACGTTTCTTGATCTAAGAGAGTTGCAATCCCGCCTCGCTAGTCACCAGCACAATAATTCGTTGTTTACTTTCGAGCAAGGACAAATAGTCAAGAGAAGCTACGCAGATGTCCATAATGACGTCGCGGCAGCATGCGCCAAGTTGACAGCATGGGGGTTAAGGCCGGGAATGCGCGTGGGTATCCGCGCCCCCAATTGTTATGAATGGGTCGTCTACGATCTGGCCTTGCTGGAGCTACGGGCTGTCAGTGTGGCTTTCACCGATGACTTTAGATCAGCGAAAGCCGCTGACCTCTTCGAGAAGTACTCGCTTTCGCTGCTGCTGGTCTCTAAGGCGGAAGGTAACCCTGATCGGGAAGGGGACGTTCCAATAGCTTATCTCGATGACGAAAACTCAAACATCCGGGTTCTGCAGCGTGGAGTGGCGGACGCCGACCCAGAATATAACGAAATTGGTTCCATTTTTTCTTCTGGATCCTCGGGCGGACTCAAAGGTCTCATACTCAACCGCCGGGGCGTAGAAGCCACGTGAATTCATTTACCCAGGCAATCTCGCCTCGGCACAATGATTGCCTGCTGCTCTTCTTGCCTATATCAAATTTCCAGCAGCGTATGACCTATTACTCGGCTTTTTGGTGGGGGTTCGATCTCATCGTCACCGATCCGAACCACCTGTTTCGTGCTCTCAAGGAGTTGCGCCCGACGCTCCTGATTGCACCGCCCGCACTGTATGAAGCTCTTGAATCCCGGTTTGATAATCTTCCACCAGGCAAAAGATGGATGGCAGAGATGGCGGCTGATATTGCACTCGCGATACCGATACGCTCGGTGCGCGAAAGAATTGCCCGGTTCCTCTTCCGAAGCATTTATGACGCCTTGGGTGGACGCATGCGCTTTATGGTTACCGGCATGGCACCCATCAAGCGTTCCACCTTGAGCTTATGCCGGCGCATGCAGCTCCCGCTGTTCGAGACTTACGGGTTGGTTGAATTTGGATCGGTTTCCCTGAATCTTCCAGGAGCGAATCGGATAGGCTCCGTAGGCCATCTGCTTCCAGGGGTTAGGCTGGAGTTTGCTTCTGATGGAGAAATCATTGTCCACAGAAAAGACACTCAAGCGCGATCGTATTTTGAGTGTGCTCCGGGAGAATCGGAAAGGACATTCATCGGAGATAACTCTGTCGCGACCGGCGACATCGGCCGCATAGATCAGGATGGTTATCTTTACTTAGTAGTACGAAAGAAGGAAATTATCATTACGGGCGGGGGAGAAAAGGTTCACCCCGAAGCCATCGAAGCAGAGCTTGATGCTTGCATTGAAGTAGCAAGGTCAGTGGTTTTCTCTAGCCAAGAATCGCCAACCTTGATTGCCGTTGTTCTACCGAAGAATCCCCAGGGTGGTGCAGCCGTGCAGGAACGTATCCAGCGTTTCGTCAACGACATTAATCAACGTCATAGGTCGATGAATGTCGGACAAGTAGTCTTTACTGACCAGGCTTTTACATGCGAAAATGGGTTTCTACGGCCCAACCTAAAGCTGGATCGAAAAAGGATAGCTCAACATTTTCAGTATACTATCGTAAGTAATACCGCAGCCAGTAAGGCACATAAATGGAGTGCATAAATGGATACCGATAGCCAGTTTGAGACCAAGGTGCTGTCTCTCATTGTCGAGACGGTGCCGCGGAAATTCAAGAAGACCGCGATTACCGGGGAAACTCATCTCCAGAAAGAGCTGGGACTGGATTCTATCGCGATCCTTGCAATGGTTTTTCGTTTTGAGGAAGTATTCAAGATCGACCTGGGCCGCATTAACTTTCAGGTTAATATGGGCGAATTGCGCACGGTGAATGATGCCCTCAAGATGAGCAAAGAGATTCTGGAGCAGGCAGGAAGCCTTCGCAAAGGATGAGCGGGATGTCATGGACGACTCGAATCATCTAGCGGCGGGGATCATCGATGCCCATTGTCACATCGCATCTGGAGAACACATTCCCAAGTCGTTTATTGCTGGTGCTACGGCAAACATGGCTGCGGCTTTGTCCGCTCAGGGAGTGATTGTCAATGCCAGCAAGCTGGGAAAGATGTACGAACAGAAGATGCAGGACCCGCTCTGCGACGAACTGGTCGCTGAGATGGCAGTGGCAGGCATTTCCAAGAGCATTCTTCTCATTCCAGACTTTACTTACGCTTTGAAAGATTGCGTGCTGACCATTGAGGAATCGTTTCATAAGCATCGGCAAGTGCTTGCCCGGCATCCAGGGAAATTTGAGGTTTTTGGTGGAGTAGATCCGCGCTGGGGCAAGGACGGTCTAGCTCTGTTCGAACGCTCTCTGGTAGAATTTGGGTTTCGGGGCCTCAAACTATATCCTCCATGTGGCTACAGCCCCAGTGATCCTGCGTTGTTCCCATTTTACGAGGTCTGCGGCCACCATCGTGTACCTGTTCTTCTGCATATCGGCCCGACTTCTCCCGCTCTTTCCTTTAGCACTTGTAATCCTTTCCTCATAGATAATGCGGCAAAATCTTTTTCCACAGTCAATTTCATTCTCGCTCACGGCTCCGTCAGTTTCACGGAGGAGTGTGCCATGATGTGCAGATACAGGCCGAACGTCTATCTCGATATAAGTGCCTTTCAGAGCACAATAACGCACAAAAAAATGGGCGACACGGTCAAGAGGATGCTTTCCCAGGGCCTCAATCACAAAGTGATTTTTGGAACGGACTGGCCTGTCTTCCGGCTGCAGGGCACGCAACAGAGTTTTCTTGGGGCCATCGCTGACGAAGACGGCGCCGCTTCGGAGATTAGTGACCGCGAAAGAGACCTGTTTTTTCACGGAAACATCGAACGTCTGCTGGAAAGCTCAACTGCTGCTTCCGCGGCATCCGACTCCACAGACTCAAACGCAACGCTTTCTCGTTGATCGAGAAACCCACACTTTGGTATTCGGTGACAGTCGCGGAGTCTAAGAAAATCTACAACACCCCCGACGCATAGGTAAGCCGTGAGGTTAACTGGCGTCTATATGTTTACTTAGAGACGTTCGGCAGTGCTGTTGCCTGTCGCGCTATCCGCGTGATTGGAGACGAGCCGTGGGTGGGTTTAAGCAGAGGGAAGTGACGCTTCAGTTCATAGGACTGCTTGCGCAAATCAGTTCAGCAATCTGAACTGCGTTTAGAGCGGCGCCCTTGCGGAGTTGGTCACCGCATACGAAGAGATCCAATCCTGTATCGCCGAATTGCGAAATATCGGATCTTATGCGTCCCACATAGACAACATCCTGGCCTGACGCAATCTTCGGAGTTGGAAAAATGTTATTAGACCAATCGTCCATGACTTCTACGCCTGGCGCCTTGGACAATAGATCCCTGGCCTCTTGTCTTGAAAGGGGATTGCGTAGGGACAGATTAATAGATTCGCTGTGTGCGCGCACGACCGGAACCCGGATGCAAGTGGCAGTTACCGCGATTTCTGGATCCCCCAGAATTTTTCTGGTTTCCATCATCACCTTGTTCTCCTCGCCGTTGTAGCCATTGGACTGAATGGTGGTGTTATGGGAGAAGACATTGAACGCGATCGGGTGCGGCAGTGCGCATGGGAGAGCTTCCTTTCCTTCAAGGACCGAACGAGTCTGCGATTCAAGTTCCTTCATCGCTGCCAGCCCGGCACCGCTCACGGATTGGTACGTCGATACAACAATTCGTTTGATTCCAACTTTTCGGTGGATGGGCGCGATCGCGACCGTCAAGATAATGGCAACACAATTCGGATTAGAAATTACGCCATTGTGGGTCTTGAGCGCATCCGGATTCACTTCCGGCACAACCAGAGGGACGTCGGGTTCCATGCGAAAGGCGCTTGAATTATCGATGAGAATGGCGCCGCTGTTCCGAATGGCTGGCATCAACTCGCGGGTTGCCGTCGCACCAGCGCTGGCCAGAATGATGTCGAGATCCTTAAAACTCTCAGCGGAGGCGACCTCAACCGGAATGTTCTCGGCACAAAACCGCACGGTCTTCCCTGCTGATCTGGACGAGGCTAACGCGCGGAGGGTACTAACAGGAAATCGACGCTGTTCGAGAACGGAGAAGATCTCGCTTCCAACAACCCCAGTGGCCCCCAACACCGCGACACGCAGACCTGCCATTACCGATTGTCCATTCGGGCCGAGACCAGTTGTTCGCACACGGAAATCACCTCTTTACGCACCTTTCTCAGAAGGGACCCTTTGATTAAGGTCGAGGCCTAACTTTCCGCTGCGACCTAGAAGACAAGCATGCCAAGGGAATCGATTCCTAGAGTCAGCAAATCAGTATCCAGCCCGACGACGTCAGAGCGACCCCGTGACTGCAACTGCTTCACGATAAGCGATATGACCTTTTCTTTCAAGTCAGAATGCATGGCTCGACATTACCTAGGGGCATGATTCCGCTGGTCGATTGGGCGAAGAAATCAGCATCCTCCACGGTCGGATGCTCCGCTAGGAGTTTGTGACTTGATGCATGGATGACTAGGCAGGGGACGTTAAAACGTCCTCTCGGCGACCTCTGTACTTTTCATTCACGACTCAAGCTCGAAGTAATAAGCTACGCCACGGTCGAACGCCGAGAGCGCCGGCCGGGCGTGCTCAGGTCTTTGGTCTGATACCGGGGTATGGTAGGTATATTTCCCAACAAAGCGCGTGCGTGCGCAATCACAGAAGGGGTATTAAGCCCGCGAGTTCCAGGAGCAGGCCGGCCCTGCGCAAAAGCTTCCACCTGGCGCTCAAGTTTCCCACTGGCGCACGCGGGGCACCTCGGCCGCTGCTGACCAAGCACAAGAGACTCAAAATGGTGATGGCACTTCTTGCAGACATATTCAAAAATCGGCATGGTTATCTTAGCCTCGATGAAACTGTAAGGGCGGCAGGTTGTTCACCCGCCATGGCCGCGTGAAACTGGCTGTCGTTGAGGTGCAGAGAGCTATTAAGCTGGCGCAGCGTCTTGAAAAGATAGTAAGGCGTTTGAGTTAAGTTGTGCTTAGTCATGATCGGATCGCTCAGAAGCCATGTTAGTTTCTGCAGCTTGATGGTTTCCGTGCACGGCGTTCCTCCTCGCCACGTGAGCACACCAGTTTCATTGAGGCTGCTCACGAGCTGGTTGAGGTAGACGGCATTATTGAGATAAGGAATGATGTACAGCACAGTGTCCTCGTCTACCCGCCGCTCCCAGGTCTTCAGCACTTCCAAAGCACGGTTATACGGTCCGGCGGCCACTTCCAAGCGCAGCATAGCTCCCGAGTCGCCGTCAGGCTCCTTATCAAATTGCCTGCGAACCTTGCTTGGAATGACTCCGAGCATTGGATGGCGTTCCAGACGATTGACCACAGGGTATATGCCAAAGGCATTCCTCTGCGTGTGTGCGCCGTCGGTCTTAATCAGCATGGCAAAACCAGCCGCACCGAATCCAGGGTCTCCCTTACCGGCAGCGAGCACCACAAAATAGCGGTAGGGATCGACTCTGGTCCAACGGGTAAGCGTCGCGCCTGTGCTCCCACTTGCAGCAGTAACAAACAGGCCGTCGTCAAACGTCTTAATCGGCAGCGTGGCGTCCGCCGAGAACTGACCCTTTTTGTCTAGTGGCGATACAATTAGAGCCTTGGGGGTTTTGGGATCATCCAGCTTGTAGGTGGCTTTGCCGGTGGCGTGCCACTCAGAATCTTTACTTGAACTGTTGCGTGACAACTCCGTGACGACGCCACTGGATGAAAACCGCTGCCGCGTTGTACTCGACTGACCGTCAGTCGACGATTCCCAGGTTCCGGCAATGTTGAGCTGGCAAGCATTCGTCTGATCCTGGCCGACGAGAGTGCGTGGGAATAACCCTACAGAAATCAGGCCCAACGAAAGTACGAAGATCAAACGCTTCATAGATGACTCCTTCAAGACGATTTCGTCGCAAGATATGCTCTGAAATCGTCAGGCGACGAAAACTGTATTACCAAGCAACTGCTCAATCACAAGCGAAGTAAAACCGCCGAGGACAAGAGCCGGGTTTCGGGTGACTCTTGTCCTCAGCGCAAGGAAAACAGGAGGAAGGCCTAAGCCCTCACGCGCAACAGGGCCTGGAGTTTCTTCCTTCCTTCCGGGTTGTCCCGCTTTTCGGCGATCTCCGGCCAGCCGTGGGCGCGCTTGTATTGAGCCCACTTAGGCGAAGTGATCGCGCTTTCCTTGTCGATCTGCGCTTGCAGTTCGGCATTCTCTTGAACCCTCACTTTGAACGGCTTGGTGGGCTCAACCCAGGAAATTGCCTCCCTAATAAGACGGGGCGGATCCGGCAAGACCCATGAACTCCATTGGCTGTTGTTGTCGTTGATGATGCGCAGCATGGAGGCATGGATTGCGACCGAAAAATCCACCAGAGGATCGTCCAAGCGGAAAAGCTTGAAGCGAATCGTGGTGAGGTCATACTCGCTGCCGGTCAGGAATGTCCAGCCGGGCCGTGCGCCGTTGCTTTTAGCATAGGCTGCCAGCTTGGCTGGAGTGTCTTCGCCTGGCTTCAAGGAGAAGGAATACATGAACATGTCGCGGCCCAGATGATCCCCGAGCAAGTCCTGTAGTTTGGTCAGGCAGGCGATGGACCTTGGGCAAAACTTCTCACAACTAGCGTACATAAAGTTGATGATCGAGATTTTGCCTTTGATCAAATCGTCATAGAACCGAACCTGTTTGTTGTGATGCGTGGTGAACACGCCGTTGCTGTAATAACCCGGCCCCAAAGAGGCTGCCGGTCGTGACTTGTCTGCTGCCAGGTGGCAGGTAAGGAGATCTCGTCGGTTCATGCTTTAACTCCTTTCTTAGAGTTCTTGAGGCCGGGGCGATTGACCTTGGCCGTTTCGTCAGACGCTGGCAGCTGTGACAGCAGGGTTATGGCCGGTGTTATATTCGGCTGCGCCCCGGAGTTGGCTTGGCCGTTACCTGTATTCGTCGTTCCATCCGAGTAGGTTGGAGACGTGACCGTAGAGCTGGGGCCGGTGGTGACATCCCAGCGCGTCAGCATCAGGCCATCTTCGTGTCCCAAGTTATGGCAGTGGATCATGTACTTGCCAAACCAGTCGCGGAACTGCAAGAAGATGAGGACTTCATCGCCGGGCGTGATCGGGTAGACGTCGCGCCGACCCTGCTCCAGCGGTGGAACCCCTTCACTATTGATGCTGATGAGAGCACCGGTCGTGGGGTTGGCGTTAACGTTCCTGCGATCCAGCACACGTCCCTCTTCCAGGTGGATGTGGACAGGATGGGTCCAGCCCGTGCCGGGGAACCGGTTCCTGATGAGCCAGGTTTCTGACGAGCCCTGTTGTATCTGCGCATCGGCACGGTTTGCATCGAAGGTTAACCCGTTGATATTGAATACCTTTCCGGTCCCGTTTTCGGGGTCGCCTTCCAAGCCGACAATGTCGTCGTTGAAGTTCCACATCCTGGTCGCGAACAGGTTGGCCAGAGGTGTGGTGATGTTCGGCAATGTGGTGAGCACCGACTTCACTTGGCTTTGATCCGGGTACGGCGGCGTGCCGGTGACGTTAAAGGCCATGACCACGTTGCCCATGTTGATTCCGGGCGCTGGGTCAGGCTCGGGCGCATTGCTCACAAACTGGGCCGCGACGTTGGTCAGGTACCAGCTTGTCCCGGGCGTAGCGTTGGTGAAATCAATAATCACGTCATAACGCTGCGAGACATAAACGGTCAGGCCTTGCAGGGTTGGATCCGACGCGGTTGATATGACTTCGACCGGGGAGGGCAGTAGATTGCCGTCTGTGGTCACGACGGTCATGGGCACCGGGTTGCCGTTGTTGTCAGACAAGTTGAAGGTCCAGATGCGTGCCGGACCGCTGTTGAGGAAGCGGAAGCGGTACTTGCGGGTGGTCACGTTGAAGTACGGCTGGATGGCGCCATTGACGCAGAACTTATCCCCGGCGGGAACCGCGTCCGGGGATGCGGCGTACATCTGGCCGTCCGCGCAGAACAACTTGTCGGTGAAGTTCAGCGGGATATCATAGAGGCCGTAGGGCCCGGGCAGCTGCAGAGCTTGCGATCCCTGGCCGTTGAACTCGAACCCGGTATCGATGTCATCGTAGATCAGGTACATGCCGTTGAGACCGCGATAGTTGTTGGCGGCCGTGAAGTCGTGCCGGTGGTCGTGATACCAGTAAGTATGCTGCGCTTCGAGCTGATCGCCGATGGGCGGAACGGCATTGAAGCCGGCATAGACGTTCGGGTAGTGATGGTCTTTGAACAGCCCCGGACTCCAAAAGTCGCCCGCAAATCCATCGCTTTCTGAAGCGGTATGTCCATTGTGCAAGTGCGTGGTGTGGGTGTTGGTTCCGAACCCAATATTGTTCACGGGCAAATTGTTGAAGAAGCGCACAACAATGGGAACGCCATAGACATTGAGGAACGTCGGTCCCGGATAGATCCCGTTGTAACCCCAACAATACGTCGACGGAATGTCGGGGTGGAATTGTTGCATCATCGGTTGAAGGGAAACGTCGTACTGCACGTAGGGGAAGAACTGGGTCCAATCCTGATGATTGGCGCGTGCGGCCTCACCCCCAGCAGTATCGGCTGAGAGGGTTGGAGCCGGATTCAGGATCGTTGGGATCGCTATGGGTGGAATCGGCAGCGCCTGGATAAAAGGTCTGGTCGCTGGGCTGTTGGTTGGCTTGGGGGTGCAGTCCGTCGGCTGCGGCGGGATTGTAGGAAGAGCCAGGCTCTTCTTGGAAGTGATGAGGGTAAGCGCTCCGGCAGCCGCGCCCGCTTTGAGCACGCTCCTCCTCGACCAGCCGGACCCGTTGGGAGATTGAGTTCCTTTTTTCTTCTTTGACTTTTCCTGCTCTGTAGTTAGCATAGTCATCCTTTCGATCAGGCATTTCTCAGCAACCTACCGGTGCAAAGAAATGCCGGGCTAGCTGGGCTGTGGATTGTTGGCAGAGGCACACTGCTGGTTCGAATGGCAACTGAGGCAGGTGGCGGTTAGCCTGGGACAAAGCGTTATTCGATGCGAGACCCACCGCGACTCCTACCGTTGCACCCATCTCGTCTTCGCTTATTTAGCTTCTGGTTAAGCGAATAACAGTCTCTTTGGCGCACACCTATCGCCTCGTCTCCTTGGCGTCGGATATAGTTCAGCCTCTGCAAGGCACAACTAACCCCTGCACACGGGACTAACTTTCTAAGCGACCGAGGTACTGTTACCGCAAAGCCGGTTGAATTTTCGTTGCTAGAACCGACGGCGAACGCCGTCACCCGTTAGGTACTTCCTATGATCGAAGAAACGTTTTTTTTCTACTTTTTTTCTGATGACGCACACCTCTTACTTCGGGGTTAAGCGTCATCTTGATTAAGTATCGTTCGCGAAGATGCCACGCCGCAACTTTAGGGTCAACGACCGATGGTTATCCAAAGAGGCTATTTTGTAGCACAATCGGCTGCCGCTGTTGATTTCGATAGCAGGTCGGACTGCAGCGAAATTTCTTGTGGAACGCCCGATCAAAATTTGGACTCTGAGAATAACCCGACAGATAGGAAATCTCTTTGATCGTCATTTCGGTGGTCTGGAGAAAAAACGCGGCTCGATTCAGCCGTCGGTCGGTGAGGAAAGATTTTAGACCCATGCCGACTTGAGTTTTGAACAAATGACGCAGCCTCGATCCGCTGAGGCTTACCAGGGTCGCAAGGTTTGGAATGGAGGTTGACGGGTTGTGATCGATGGCTTGCAGAGCCTTCGCAATCCGAAAGTCGATGGGCTGATGTATCGCGATCTGTACCACGCTGTTTCTCCTCTCCAGGGAAAGAGGACTGTCACAACATTTGGTCCTAGGAAGAAATAGTTGTATTCGAAACCATGTACGCCGAGAGGCTACTCCTGCACACAGTGCGCAACCTTGCTCTCGATAAGACCGGATGACACACAAAAATCGTCCCTGTTACGAAAACCGAACTCCAAAGTGGGAGGGAGTAAATAAATTCCGCATGTTCAGGGTGATCGAAGCGCTACTTTCGATGGAGAGGTCACAACCTAGCGCGGATCAAAAAGGAATAGATTCCTGTTTTCCGAAAAAACGTGGGCTGCTTGCACTTGTAGTTAACACTCCCCACGGTTAGTTTTCTTTTAGGAACTACTTGCGTTCCTCAGAGAGATTCAGGCACAGTGCCGACGTGCGAAAGAGAATCAATCAGGAGCGATCGTCAGCGCGGGGCTAATGACCCAGGCCCCCACGGTGAAATCCGGAAAGCTCCAGGAAGCCTTGGGGCGGTTGATCGTGCGAAGTGGCTGTGGAGATCATCAATACCGCCACCGCAAGTTTTCCGAAGGTTCGTGGACGGATGTCTTGTTCGAAGTGTTACGTCCTTCGTGCCAGTAACCAGACCGAAAGCGGCACCTAGGTAATCTTCAGTTAGTAACCATGCCGCCGCATACTGAGTTCGTTATGAGCAGCCTTCCCCAACAACCTTCTTTGCCGTGGCGTGTTCCGCGGGCACATCTCGCCAGCAATACCCCGGCTGTGCTCCGCTTTCCAGATGGTCAACGTACCAGCGCGAACCTTCAAGTGATTTCGCTAACCGGGGGGCTCTTATCGCTGCCGCAGCCCGTGGACCAGGGATCGCGAGTGAAGGTGATGTTTTTGACTGGAGAGGGGTCGGTGCTGGGAGGTGCGGAGATGTTGCGTCCAGTTAGCGATGCGTTGCAGCCGTTCCGTTTCGTTTCCCTCGCGGCCGACGATCAGCGCCGCCTGGGAACGCTAATTTGGCAGCAATCAAACCAGAACAAATCCGAAGAAGAGTGGATTGAGAAACTGCGGGCGGCCTCGGCGAATCGCGAGGAACCGCGGCCCTGGCGCTTTAAGCTGGCAGGCGCAGTTGGCCTGCTCACCGCGGGTCTTGCCACGGCGGCTTATTTGCTGCATTTCGGAATCTTGAAATAGTTGAATGGAAATTGAGCTTGTAGCTCGAGTTTGATGACAACTCCCCAACGATGGACGCAACTAACACTCGCCGCTGGCCCCGATTTCATGTGTACCTGCCTGTCTTGATCGCGGCTCATGCTGACTCCGAGAGTGTAACCGTGCCCGGCCTGGTTTGTGAGCTAAGCCGCGCCGGCATGGAGCTCTATGGCGGAGTCAACCTGCAGCCCGGCGATCTGATGGAGGTCGAGTTTCAGACTCCCGACAAAATTCGCGTTGCAGGCGTTGTGCGCAGCCGCTCGGGCTTTTGTTTTGGACTTGAGTTTTGCGCGGTGAAAGAAGAACGGGAAGCGGCTGCCGAAGCCCTGGAATCCTTCATCCGGAAACGTCATGAAACCTACGTGCAAGAAAAGCAGCAGACGATCCATCAATCCTTGCAGATGGTGCAGGAGTTGAGGAAATGCCGCCAGGATATCGAACTCCTCGCTCACGCGCTGGACGAATGGCTGCACGCCGACGCCGACTCGCGCGAGAAGGAAAATGGAGATTAGTGTTCAGAAGTTGATGGTTCGCGGTCAAATCACCAACCAACACCTTACTTACTGCGTATCTGTAAATACGAAAACTGCGCCTCGCTTGCTCCCGCCGAGGGCCCCCGCAACGACTGTGGCACCGTCGACGCTCACGCGACAGCCAACTTGATCGTTATCCCCGGCATGAATCGCGTTGAGCTCGGTGCTCTGGGTCATATTCGTCCAACCAGTTTCTGGCTCCAGGAACTCATAAACCGCGCCCTCGCCGGCATCGGAGTTCACCGTTTGATTCGGCGCTCCGACGACAATTTCGTTGCCGCTGATGGCCACGGCCCTTCCGAAGTAAGCGCTCCGTACGCCATCCGAGGCAGTCAGCTTGGCCGTCTGCGTCATATTCGCCCAGCCGGTTAACGGTTCGACAAACACGTATGCGGCACCCTGCTGTTGTTTAGTTCCGGGCGTCGCCAGAGGCGCTCCTGCCACCACCGTATTGCCGCTGATGGCAACGAAGTTTCCCAGACGGGCGCCAACTGCTGCATCGGAGCCAGTCAATTCGGCCGTCTGCGTCATATTGACCCAGCCACCAAGGGGTTCGACGAATAAGTAAGCCTTGCCTGCCGATGCGGTCCTGGTGGGAATAGGGCTGGGGTCGCCGGCCACAATAGTGTTGCCGTCAATGCCCACCGAATACCCCATCTCGCCATAGGAGACCCCGTCCGAAGGGGTAAGCTTTGCGGTTTGGGTCATGTCAGCCCAGCCGTTGGTAGGCTCGACGAACACGTAGGCCGCGCCTTGCTCCTTGTACGCGCCGTTGTTGTCCTGAGGTGCCCCTGCGACCACCGTATTGCCGCTGATCGATACAGAGCGGCCCACCAACTCGCTCGGTGTAGCGTCGGAGGCCGTCAGCTTCGCAGTCTGCGTCATGTTTGTCCAGCCGTTGGTTGGCTCGGTGAAAACATAGACTGCGCCTCTGCCGCTATTCATGCCGTGCGCTCCCACCGCAATCGTTCCACCGTCAATACTCACGGCAAAACCGAACTGGTTATTCGCCACCCCGTCCGATGCGGTCAACTTGGCGGTCTGAGTCATGTTTCCCCAGCCCTTCGCCGGCTCCGTAAACACGTACGCCGCCCCGACGAATCCACAATTCAGGCACCCAGGCGCGCCAGCTACCACGGTACTACCGCTCACTGCCACGGAGTCCCCAAACTCGGCGTTCGGTACGCCATCCGAGGCCGTCAGCTCGCCGGTTTGTACAAAGGGATCGATCACCACAGGATAACGAGCTGACGTATCTTCGACTCTCAACAGCAATTGCGAAGCCTTCAGCTCAAGCCACGCCGGTAATTTTTTTCCATTTTCGTCGTAAGCCAACAGTCCGCGGTAATGAAACGCCATCTGACCGTCGCCGCGAGTGAGAGTCAGGCCCTTTCCATTTCCATCCAGTGCCACGGCCAGATTACTCTCCATGGCGAATGCCACAGTCAGAGGCCGTCCATCAGCCTGTGGTGGCCGCTTCTGCAACGTAATTCCCTGCTCCAGCCCGAACGGCCCGTTCAAGTACCATTCTGTAAGCGCGCCCCGCCGGTATTCCACGCGGTTTGAACTCGCCTTTGGAGCCGCTGCTATTACGGATTGCAAAGTGTCACCATAACCGTAGCTTTGCAAAACCATCGTCCAGTTTTGGCGGCCGCTGAACACCTGAACGCCGTGCACCGTAAAATTCGCGGTCAGCTTCTGACGCGCATTGTCGGCCTCAATGCGGCCTCGTGTGGCCTTTGCCTGGTAGGTTGGAATGTCCCGCCCCATCATGGCGGAAATGCTCGACTGAGCCTGCGGAGAAAGACTTGCCGATTCAGCGGGGCTAGGCGCGTTACGACCGTCCGCAAGATTGGAGAAGAGTGCGCAGAAAACGAACAACACAGTAACCGATGTCGCGAAGCTTGTCTCCCATCCTTTTTTCGGGACAAAACTCACGACCTGCTTACGTGCCAGGTAGTACATATTCCCCCTCGCTTCTCGGCCGATTAGCTCTTCCGTTTTCGGTTCAGTGGCCGGTGCAACATCACGTCTGCAAAATAGAGCAACCAAGTCCTGTTCGTGTCTTAGGACCATTTCCTTCGGCTTGGTTTTATTGTGATGCGGTCAGGCAGCAGAAGTTTGGCCCGTTCTAGGGAGGAAATCTTAGTTCGAGACCCCCTTCAAGTCAATCGCCCAAAATGCTTAGAGAGGGGTTGGCTTGCTATCTATACTCCTGACCTTAGCCGCACTCCTGACTTAGCCGCGTGCAAAACGAGCGGCGAGCCGCGCCAGACGCACCAGCCGGTAGAGAGGAAATGCAGACTTAGGCAGCCGAACCATCTCCCATTCGCCGGGGCCCGGAGTAAAAGCGAGGCGGGTGAAGAACCGGATTCGGTCGGCCCGACGCTCTCGCAGCCGCATCATCAAGCGGAAGTAAGACAGCTGATCTTCCTCATAAGAGACGCCGCGAATCACCCTTTCTGCGATTTCATCGGCGAAGGCTTGCGCAACGCGATCAGCCTTTATCGATTCTTCGATCGGCGGCGGAATCGCGGTCGCCAGGAACCGGTTCGTCAACTGCAGCGTGATGCACAGGATTCGCTGGATGCCGAGCTCTCGCGCCTGAACTTCGATCCAATTCCAGTTTAGATTCCCCGTTTTCAAAACCTGCGCAATATCGCAGAGCCAAATCAGGCGTCCCCAAACATGCTTTGCGGCATGCACGGAAAGCACCAGGACCAGGTCTTCGGGAGCCGGCGTCTTCACCGTGCGCCCTGCAACCACGGCCTTTACCGCCCTATCAAACATCCCTTCCAGGTCAAAATCGACCGCATAGAAATGGGGTTGCAGCGCCCACTGCAGTTCAAGCACGTTCTTGCCAGCGGCGCTGTCGAAGGTGCACTCGTATCCTGACGCAATGTAGTCCTGCTCGGCCTCTTCAGGAATCGGCACGCGCACTGTATATCCCAACTCTCGAACTGCGTTCTTAATCCGCGCTACATCGCCCTTACGCACGAACAAATCGAGGTCGCCGGACTGGCGCAACGCCATATCGCCGTAATACATCTCCGAAAGTACGAGGCCTTTGTAAGGCAAAACTTCAATGCCCAGCCCATCGAGGCAGTCCAGAATGCGGATCAGTTCGCGCGTCAAAAAAAGAGATTTGTGGACGTTAGTCTGGTAACGCTGGGCGAGCAAAGTCAGCACCGGCGACGAAACAGCACCCGGCAGATGCGAAAGATTTCGATATGCCAACGACGATGTACCATGCCGATCGGCAAGTTCAAGCACCGCATCCCAATCGACTTGGCCCTGATCTTCCAGTAACTGTCGTATCCGATCGATCTCGCGCTGACCACAGCCGAGAGAACTCGCGGCCAGCAGAAGATTCCACTCGCGCTCCACTGAAGTCGATGTCGCGAGATGGCCGGCGGATGAAGAGAGTTCCGGATTCACGGAGGTGAGCCATCTTAGCAGGCGCAAGGCCTGCCCCGAAGTATTCAACCTGCGCCAAAAAGATCGATAAATTCCCGATAAACATCATGAGGAGAAGAGCCCACCAGCGATCCACCCGCCCGCCTGAACCAGTTCTCACGGGAAGTTACTCCCGTCACTTGTCTCTCATGATCTTGTTAATCCTAAAGGCCATGCTTCTGTCACACTAGCAAGTTGGAGTCGACGCAAAGCGCGCCGCCCCATGAAATCTGATCCATGGAAATTCTGACACCGAGAGCGGCCCGGCGCAGCACCAGAGTCCGTGTGCAGATTCCGGTCACTGTGACCAGCATGGACCGTAGGAATCCGTTTTCCGCAACCTGTGACGCTCTGATCGTTAGCGCGCAGGGCTGCGGACTGCGCGCCTCGCAAGCTCTGCCCCTCGAAACTCCAATCCTGTTGAGCAACCTTCCCGGTGGCGCAAGCGCTTCTGCCCGCGTGGCCAGTTGCCTGCCGCTTGGTCACGATGGAAAGCAATTTCTCATCGGCGTGTCGCTCTACAACCCCGGAAACATTTGGGGAATTGCCGACCCGCCGCAAGACTGGGATTGTGATCCCTGCGGCGCTGCCGCCAACCCCGGCAATCGCACGAGCAGAAGCGGGAACGTATGGCCCTACAACGTTTTCTCCGCTCAAGGCGAAGCTCATCCCGGCCGAAAATAAACCGCTCGGCGGTGACACCGGAAGCAATCCTGAACCCGTTCTTTCGTAACCTCGTTCTGTGTTCCGCGTGGTGCCATACTACAGGCTAAGTATGACGCAAACCGCAGAACAAATAGCCTTGGAAGCGTCTTCGGTCCGTCCAGAGAAGGGCACACCGCGCCCGTTCCGAGTGAAGCTTCGAGGGTCGATCCTGACGCTCATCCGACTGCCCAACCGCCGCCAGGTGCGAGGGAAACTTCACCAACTCTCCAGCACCGGAGGCCTGGTAAACCTCGATAAACCGCTCGACGAAAAACTCGTGGTCGAGTTTATCTTTCACCTCGGCGAAACCACGATTCGCGAGAAGGCGCAAATGTTATTTCCCATGTGGGCCACCCAGGGATGGCTCCAACCCTTCCGCTTCATCGACATGCCGGAAGCGAGCAAGACCACCCTGGAAACAAGCCTGACTGCATTCATGCAGGGCCTGACGGATCCCGTCTCCTGAAGCCGCGCAGTTGCTACAGTTTGACCGTAGCACCACCACCCCGGATCTATATTGACTTGCCTCTTCAGCGAACGTGCGCAGAATCGTTCATCTTGACGGCTCTCGGTTGGAAGAGTAACTTCCGTTCCAGAACGGATCGCACCATCCCGCGACAGAATCCCTAGACAAACGTTCGGCGCGAAAATCCCTAGTGGAGAATCCCCCGATGAAAACTCAGCCAGCGAATTTTGCCCGCACCATCCAGGCTTGGAAAACAATTTGCACTGTTCTTCTGCTGTGCGCAGCGATGACAGTCCCCGCTTCAGCGCAGACCTATTCGGTGGTGACAGACGCGGTTAGCGATGCATTTCTTACCTTGGGTCTTGATGGCAACTTTTACACAGCGGTTTACGGCGGCGAAACCCCCGGGTTGATATACAGAATTACGCCGAGCGGCACGGTGACCACGGTTTATAGCTTCCCCGGTTACCCGCATGAATCCGATCCTGCGCCAAGGTTACTGCTCGGCACGGACGGGAACTTCTACGGAACCACTCTGGTTCCATTCGGCTCGATTTTCAAGGTCACCCCCGACGGTGCCTTCACCACGCTTTATACATTCACCTGTTCGAACATAGATTGCGGGGGCGGCTACTGGGCCGACTTTGGACTGGTGGAGGGCAGGGATGGAAATTTCTACGGCACGGCCGCGCTGGCCGGAGCTAACAACTGGGGCATGATGTTTCGAGTGACTCCGGGGGGCACATTCACGGTTGTGTACAATTTCTGCGCTTCGGCCAATTGCACGGATGGTGGAAGGCCGGGGCAATTGATTCAAGCGAGTGACGGAAATTTCTATGGCGCCACCAACTATGGTGGGAGCGAGAACGGGGGAACGATCTTCAAGATTACGCCCGATGGCGCTTTGACAGTACTGCACAATCTTCACCTCGGCCTTTACGTCGAGTGGGGTCTAATCGAGGGCAGCGATGGGAATTTTTACGGCGCGACTTACGGCGGCGGCGCAAACGGCAAGGGATCCGTATTTAAGATGACGCCAACCGGCGATACCAGTACGCTTTACAGCTTTTGCTCACAAGCCAACTGCACGGACGGAGGACATCCGTACGCGGGGCTGGTGGAAGGCAGCGACGGAAAGTTTTACGGAACAACATTGGTAGGTGGCAACAGCCCTCAGCATGGCGGAACGATTTTTTCGGTGACTCCGGCTGGTGCGCAGACTACGCTCTATAGGTTTTGCGCGGCAGGGTTCCCCTGCAGCGACGGCGATTCACCGGAAAGCACGATGATCCAGGCTACGAACGGGAATTTTTACGGAACGAACGTGCAAGGCGGAACAGGGGGCGGGGTTGTCTACAGCCTCAGCGTGGGGCTCGATCCTCTAGTGGAAATGCTTCCCACCTCAAGCCAGGTAGGACAGAGTGTAAAAATTCTAGGCCAGGGGCTAAGCGGAACAACCGCAGTTTCATTCAACGGAATTTCCGCCGGCTTCACGATCAACTCTGACACGTACATAACCGCTTCCGTTCCCGCAGGAACCACCACTGGATACGTCACCGTCGAGACCGCCGGGGGAACTTTGCGGAGCAACCTGCCCTTTCAAATAAAACCGTAGTTGGACGCGCGCTCCCGTCGCGCAGATCTTCCGTTTGGATGTTTAACTCATCCTGGCGAAGCGTGTGTCAGAATAAAGTCGTAACCAAGTCTACCGAGATTCAGGCTCGTGGCATTTTCCGAATTCGAATTTCTAGCGGACCGAACGCGATAGGCGGCTACGGCCCTTTCTCCGTAGCTGTTCTCACTATCTTTAATCTGGCTTTAGTCAACAATCTTGTCGACTGTGCGATTTAAGTCGCCTCTGAGAAGGGATCATCGTCTGGCCCGTATCGTGCGCTGAGTTAGAATACATCCATTCACCCTGGAGTCGCAGTCTTACCTAGGAGGATGGTCGGAACGACAGCGCTTGGCGAAGGGCTCGTCAGGTTCGAGCCTCGGTTCGAGTTCTGTTGGGCCAAAGTCAAAGGCGCTTTGATCTCAACCCTTATGCGTTCCAGGTGCTTTCGGATACTGGCTCCGGCCGCGATGTTTTTCTTGCTGCTAGTGGGAACGGGCAGTGGACAAAATACAACCCTGATCAGCCTTGATCAGGCCATTGATCTGGCGCTGGCGCACAACCATTCCATAAAAGCGACGCGAACTCTGATTCTCCAGAACCAGGCCCAGGAGATTACCGCGAACCTGCGGCCTAATCCAACGCTTGGGGCCGATAGCCAATTCATCCCATTTTTTAGCCCGCAAGATTTTTCCGGAGAAAATCTGGACGAGACCCAGCAGTTCGATATCGGGATCGGTTATCTGTTCGAACGTGGTCACAAGCGGCAACGGCGCTTGCAGGCCGCTCGCGATCAGACCGCCGTTACTCGCGCTCAAGTTACCGACGCCGAACGAACCCTGGCTTTCAATGTAGGCCAACAGTTCGTCAGCGTTTTACTGGCTGAATCCACGCTTCAGTTCGCGCTTGAGGATCTGAAGGGATTTCAGCAGACGGTCGATATTGGTGAGGCACAACTAAAGGCAGGCTACATCGGAGAAGGCGATTATCTAAAAATCAAGCTGCAGCTTCTGCAGTTTCAGACCGACGTCTCCTCCGCCCGCCTGGCCAAAGCGCAAGCGCTGGTCGGCTTGCGTGAGTTCCTGGGCTACAACGCAGTGCCGGCCGATTTTGACGTGATCGGAGACCTGGCGTATCAGCCGCTCAAAGCGAACCTGGAAGACCTGCAGACGAAAGCGATGCGCGAGCGCCCCGACTTCCGTGCCGCGGAACTAGGAATAACCGCGGCGCAGAGCCAGATCTTGCTGGCCAAGGCGAATGCCAAGGTCGATGTAAATGGCACTTATGACTTTACCCACGTTTCTGGCGAGAACACGGCTTCCATCTTCGCGAATTTCGAGTTGCCTATCTTCAACCGCAATCAAGGAGAAATCGCGCGTACCGGCTATGCGCTTACCCAGGCACAGGAGCAGCAGCAGGCGGCGAGTGATACAGTTCTTTCCGATGTTGCAAATGCCTTCGAGGCAGTCAAGAGCAACGACGAAGTGGTGCAACTCTATACTTCAGGTTATTTAAAGCAGGCGCAGGATTCGCGCGACATCAGCGAATATGCGTACAAGCGCGGCGCCGCCAGCCTCTTGGATTTTCTCGACGCCGAGCGGAGTTACCGCTCTATCCAGTTGGCGTATCGACAGGCGCTAGCCTCTTATATGACCGCTGTCGAACAACTGAAGCAAGCCGTGGGAACGAGGAACTTGCCATGATGAGCGTCATGGATCGCGGGAAGCGGTTGTTTGTGTTGGCCGCCGTATCGGCCATCACACTCATGCTGGCCTCTTGTCAGGAATCGGCTTCCAATGCCGCGGCGAACCCCAACAATACGACTTCAAACAGTGCCGAGCTGTTTACTATCCCACCGGAGCAGATGTCGCATGTGCAGATGCTCACAGTACAGCCCACTACGCTCATCCGATCTTTGCGGCTGACCGGTGCCGTGGCTTACAACAGTTTCCATACGACACCAGTTATCACTCAAGTCAGCGGGCCGGTCAGCCGAGTGGTCGTTGTTCCCGGGCAGAAAGTGAAACAGGGCGAACCGATGTTGTATGTGGCCAGCCCGGATTACTCGCAGCTTCGCACCAACTATCTCAAGGCCAAAGATGCCTATGCCTTGGCACAAAAGGCATACGCGCGAGCCCAAGATTTATATCAGCACCACGCGATTGCCGAACAGAATGTAGAGCAGGCAGAATCGGTCGAGGTTCAGGCCGGCGGTGACCTTGCGTCTGCTCAAGCCGCGTTGAAGGTCATGGGAATCGCCGATCCCGACGCGCTCGTGAAAGCTCCACCTTCGTTCGAAGTTCCCGTTAAAGCCCCGATCAGCGGCCTCGTGGTCGAGCAGGATGTATCAGCGGGACAAGTCATTCAGCCCGGAACCACGCAATGTTTCATGATCTCTGACACCGCTACGGTCTGGGTATTGGTGAACGTCTATCAGAAAGATTTGCCCTATGTACGCGTGAGAGATACAGTGACCATTCAGACGGACACTTATCCCGAAGCGTTCCACGGGCGCATTGCGTATGTCGCGGCCTCTCTGGATCCGAGCACGCGCACATTGCAGGCGCGGATTGAGACTCCAAATCCTGGCGACAAGCTTAAGAAAGATATGTACGTGGTTGCGACCGTGAACGCCGGTACAATTCGCGATGCAATCGCGCTTCCCGATGCCGCCGTCCTGCGGGATACCGAGAACCAGCCGTTTGTTTATGCCGCGGCATCTGCGAACCAGTTTGGCAGACGATCGGTAACACTCGGAGAAAGTTTGAATGGTCAGACGCAGATCACCGGTGGGCTGAAACCTGGGGACCGAGTCGTCGGAAACGGAAGCTTGTTCCTGCAGTTTGCAAACTCGCTGCAGCGCTAGCGGGTCGCGAAGACATTGAGTGACATTCCAACAACTCTCTAAGAATGGGATTCATCAAGACTGAATGATCCATCGAATCGTCCAAGCGGCGCTGCGGCAACGGTTCCTGGTGCTGATGCTGACCGCTTTCATCACGGTCGGCGGGATTTTGTCTTTTCAAAGGATGCCCGTCGACGCCTATCCCGACCTCTCGCCTCCTCAGGTTGAAATCATCACCCAGTGGCCGGACCATGCCGCCGAAGAAGTTGAGCGGCTCGTCACTCTTCCCCTCGAACTCGAGATGAACGGCGTGCCTCACATGGTTGTGATGCGATCCATCTCGCTCTACGGGCTCTCCGATCTCATCCTGACCTTTGAGGAGAGCACTGACGATTATTTTGCGCGGCAGATTGTTTTTGAGCGGCTAGCACAAGCTACGCTGCCAACAGCAGTCACCCCAACTCTGGCACCCCTGTTCAGTCCCAGCGGTTTGGTCTATCGCTATGTTCTGGAGAGTCCGGACCGCAGCCCGCAGGAATTGAAAACCATTGAAGACTGGGTGATTGAGAGAGCTTATCGATCAGTTCACGGGGTGGCGGACGACTCCGGCTTCGGCGGAACGGTGATGCAATATCAGGTGCTGCTCGATCCGGCGCGCATCTATGGGTATCACCTCACCATTCCGCAAGTCACGGCGGCTCTGGCCGCCAACAATTCAAATGCCGGCGGCGGCTTCTATTCTCAAGGCGGACAGTTCTATTACGTTCGCGGGATCGGGTTGGTGCGAAATACAGATGACATTGGAAACATCGTAGTCGGGGCTAACAAAGGCGTACCCGTTCGAGTGCGCGATGTGGGAGACGTAACCATCGGGCACGCGCCACGCCTGGGCGAATTCGGTTTTCAGAAAAACGACGACGCCGTGGAAGGTGTCATTCTCATGCTGCGTGGGCAGCAGACGCAAAATGTATTAAAAGGTGTGGAAGCAAAGACCGAGGAACTGAACCGTCAGATTCTGCCTCCTGACGTCAAAATTCATCCTTATTATGACCGCAGCGAGTTAGTAGACCTGACCACCGACACGGTCGAGGCGAATCTTCTTCGTGGCATGGTGTTGGTCTTAGTTGTATTGATTTTTTTTCTGGTCAGCTTTCGTGCCGCAGTTATCGTTGCCCTCACCATTCCACTCTCGCTTTTGTTTGCCTTCATCGTCCTTCATGCGCACGACGTAGCGGCGAATCTGCTCTCCATCGGGGCCATCGACTTCGGAATTGTCATCGACGGCACGGTCGTGATGATTGAGAACATCTACCGCGAGCTGGCCATGCGCGAGGGACAGACCTACAACCTGAGCAAGGTTATCCTTGCCGCTGCCAAAGATGTGGATCGCCCCATCTTCTATTCGGTTGCCGTCATCCTCGCCGGATATCTTCCGATCTACGCGTTAAGCGGGCCCTCGGGAAAACTGTTCCACCCGATGGCCGAGACGATGTCGTTTGCGCTGATCGGTGCGCTCATTTTGACCCTGACGCTGATCCCTGTTCTCGCCTCCTACTGGTTCAAGAAAGGCGTGCGCGAGAAACCGAATCGCGCATTCGAATGGATGAAGCGCAAGTATGCCGGTCAACTGGATTGGGCACTCGATCGGCCGAAGACCACCATCGCAATTGCCACCTTGATCTTCGCGGCCACGTTGCTTCTGGTTCCCATCATCGGTGGCGAGTTCATGCCTCACCTTGACGAAGGTGCGCTCTGGGTGCGGGCCACCATGCCCTACACCATTTCTTTCGAAGAGGCTGGCAGCATTGCTCCTCAGATACGCGACATCCTTATGTCGTATCCGCAGGTCACCGTGGTAGGTTCGGAGTTAGGACGCCCCGACGATGGCACCGATCCCACAGGTTTCTTTAACTGCGAGTTCTATGTCGGCCTCAAGCCTTACAAGGACAAAAGTTGGACCGGCCAGATCAGCGAGAAAAAACAGCTCATCGAATCGATCAACAACAAACTTACTGCCTTCCCGGGAATTATTTTCAACTACACTCAACCCGCGGAAGATGCCGTAGACGAAGCACTGACCGGCCTCAAAAGCTCGTTGGCGGTCAAAGTATACGGCGACGATCTCAACGTCCTTCAGGATAAGGCAATACAGATCAAGACCACTCTATCGAAGATACCCGGCTTCACAGATCTAACCGTCGTACGCGAACTTGGTCAGCCTAGTCTTCTGCTCGACGTCGACCGCGGCAAAATCGCCCGGTATGGGATCAACGTTGCGGATGTCGAAGCCGTGATTTCGGCCGCAGTGGGCGGGCAGGCGGTCACTCAAGTGATTCAAGGGGAGAAGCTGTTCGATCTGGTTGTCCGCATGCAGCCCCAGTTTCGCAGCAGCGCTCATGAGATCGGAAACTTGTTGGTGGGTACCCCGGATGGTCAGCAGATTCCGCTGAGCCAGCTCGCCAATATCACGCAGGGAAACGGGGCGTCCTTTATCTATCGCGAAAATAACTCTCGCTACATCGGGGTGCAATACAGTGTCGAGGGGCGTGACCTGGAGCGAGCGGTGCGAGACGGGCAGGCGGCCGTGAAGAAGGTGGTGACACTGCCGCAGGGCTACCGGATGGAATGGGGCGGCGAATACAGCCAGTTTCTCGAGGCTAGGTCCCAGATGTATTTTATTGGCCCACTTGCCGTCGTGCTGATTTTCATGATCTTGTTTGCGCTCTACGGAAATTTCAAGTTCCCCGTAACCATTGCCCTGGGCGTAATCATGACTGAACCCGTGGGTGCGCTGGTTGCACTGAAACTCACGCACACTCCGTTCAGCGTTTCTTCGGTCTTGGGTCTTCTGGCGTTGCTCGGAGTTTCCGTGGAGACTGCCGTCATTCTCGTTTCCTACATTAATAAGTTGAGGCTGGAAGGTATGGGGATCCGCGCGGCCACCAGGGAAGCCTCGCTCTTGCGTCTCCGTCCAATCATGATGACGGCTCTCGTGGCCTGCTTTGGATTGCTGCCGGCGGCCCTTTCCACTGGCATTGGATCGGATACTCAAAGACCATTCGCCATCGTCATCGTGGCCGGCCTCATCTCCCGCCTCTTCATCGGATTTTTCGTTAATCCCGTGTTGTACGAAATGGTTGCCCGTGACGGCGATGTGCTCCAGGTCTGACGAAGATTCTTCAGGAGAGCTCAATGGGGTCTGTTGGCCCGGTTTTTGTTACTATCCAAGGGAGCCGTTGCGGGGTATAAGCACTGGTTCGCTCCAGCGGTGAATGAGGCGGGGATCAAAGAGTTTACTTGGTACCTGTCTTCGACACACATTCTCAAGCCGCCTAGCGATGACTGGGGTGGACTTTCGGACGCTTGCGGAACTGATGGGAGACGAAAAGCGAAAGAGTTCGCTCTGCAACTTCGAACTAAGTAATTGATAGATAGTTATTTGTAGTAAATTTGGGCCCGTAGCTCAGCGGTTAGAGCAGTGGACTCATAATCAGTTTTGCTTCTCTTGCCATGTTTGCGCATCTAGAAGCACCAAGGCGCAACGTGATGAAAAGCCCAGTGGAATCAGGGCTATTCGAATTGTCGCTGAGCCAAGGTCTTCTGCACCGAAGCGCATGATAGTGCACCTAAAACAGTCAGCAACAGCTACCAGAACAGCCACCCATCTGAGCCGAGTTGCCGCAAATCCTTTCGTTGATTGTTCAGCGCTTTCTTGACAACAATCTTAAATATGCCTATGGTATAGGCAATGGCTAAAAACTACTCGACGGCCCAGGTGGCGCAAATGGTTGGCGTGGACAAACAGACCCTGCTTCGGTGGCTATGGGCTGGAAAGATTCCTGAGCCAAGGCAGTTCGAAAATGGGGGCCAGAAGATCCGTCTCTGGGCAGACAGTGATGTGAAAAAAGTCCGTACACACAAGGAAGCAAACTACCGAAAAGGAAGGGGCCGCAAGAAAAAACACTAATCAATTCGCACCGCACCGGTGCTTCTAACACCGGCACGGCGCTAACCAAACGTCGCCTACAAAGGAGGCAACAATGGTTACACAGAAACGTAGCAACAATTCCGTTTTTGCTCAAGAATCCCCGCGCACCATTCACCAAGTCGCACTATACGCACGAGTCAGCACCCTCAACAGCCAAGACCCAGAAAGCAGCTCGCGGAACTGCGGGAATATGCAGGGCGCCGCGGCTGGCAGATCGTCGAAGAATTTACGGATCAGGGTGTATCAGGCTGCAAGGAGGCGCGGCCAGCACTGAACAGGCTGATGGCAGATGCTTGCCGCCGGCGATTTGACGCAATCGTGGTCTGGAAGATCGACCGCTTTGGGAGATCCCTCAAACACCGGGTCAACTCACTGGCTGAACTTGCTGCACTGGGAGTGGCCTTCGTCAGCCTTAGGGACAACCTGGACCTTAGCACACCTTCGGGCCGACTTATGTTTCAGATCATTGGGGCCATGGCTGAATTCGAGCGGGCCTTGATTCAAGAGCGGGTGCGTGCCGGACTAAGGAACGCTCGCGCCAAGGGACGACGACTCGGGAGACCGCGGGTCATTGTAGACCACCTAAAGATTGCCTCTCTGCGCTCGCAGGGGCGCTCGTGGGCGCAGATCACGGACGAAATCGGGGTTAGCCAAAGGAACCGCACAAAGAGCCGTTGTAGGCTTGCCCAAAATCGGGTAGTGGAGGATTTCGGCGCGTTTGGGGGGATCGGGCCGGGGGCGAAAGTCGTTCATTCCAACTGCGAAGGTCAGTAGATACCTTTTGTCGAGGCCCTTCAGCATACGAGCCGCGGGGACGCGAAAGACTTCACAAATCCGAAGTAGGGTGGTCACCGTGATCGGCCTCCCGGCTTCGATTTGTTGCCAGTGTCTCGCCGCGAAGCCGAAGGAAATCATGTCTTCATGGCTGAACCCGCGATCTTTTCTAAGGTGGGGGACTCTCTCTTCGATCCGGAGAATTTAGCTTGATCTGGCCGACGGCGATCCGGTTAATGCTTGCCACAACCGGATAAGGTATGCGAGCTTCCAGCAAGCGGCTGCTTGCAGGGCAGAAGGAACTCCCGACGGAGGGTGCCTGAGGAATATCGGATGCATTGAGATTCTCCCCCTTGATGGGCTAAAGTAGCACTCGCTGCCCTTGACAGAACACATCTTGCGATCCTCTGGTTATCGGAGAAGGTTTTTGGGTTGCCGACGATCTTGAAAACGATTCGTTCTGATCATGCAACCATTACAATTTCATTTACAGGGTGCTTGCTGTTTTTGGTCCATATGGCGTCGCAATGCAATGCAACTCGCCAGGTTCCGCGCACGACCGGCGTTGTCATTTTGATTCGGATATACGTGGGTAGGTCTTGATCGGCTCCAGGTTTCCGGTCTTCCAGTCCTCCAGCACTGCATCGAACTCTAGGCGAGGAGTCACTGAAACATGTAGAGCCGTTTTGTCCGTGAAGCAGACCGAGAGTGATCGATAGTCCCATTCGTTAGTCAGCATAATCTTCTCAATAATCTTGCCGGCGGCTTCCTTAAATTCTATGGGGTTTTGAGGCATCTGATTTGTCCTTGAGAGGTTGACATTGCGTCCTAAATATACCACGTCTCAAATAAGACGTGGCCTTTATAGTCTTCAATCGCTTACAAACGGGACGTGCAAGACGAAACCGCATTCTTCAAAGGATTGGGAACGCGCATCAAGGGGCTGCGTGAGCGCGCAGGGTATAGCCAGGAAGACATGATTACCCACGGATATTCCGTCCGCTATTGGCAAAAGATCGAAGCCGGAAAGCCCATAACGCTCCGGACGTTGCTTCGCATCTGCCGTTTGTTCGCCGTTCCAATGTGCGACGTTGTGCGGGGCCTGGACGATATCCGCAAGAAGGGTCCGAGAAGACGACGGTGAGCGAGGTTTGATACACCCTAGTTCGAGATCAGAGCGCTTAAGGACTGCAGGCTGGTCATTTCAAGAATAGCAATCTTGGTTTTGGAAAGACCTCTTGGCTTCTGCGAACTCATATGATCGCCCGGGTTGCTCCAGAGATAAATAGCCGCGTACGCTCGCCATGGCCGCCAGGCTTCGGCACGCCCCTCCAGTTCATGAGCGCTTCGCAGGCCGAGCCCTCGCAGAAGGCCCAGATCGCTGGAAGGAAAAGCATCGGGTTCGCCAAGTGCTCGCATGGCCACGTATTGTGCGGTCCAGCGCCCAATGCCCGGAATCTCACATAGCTGCGACAGGAAGGCATCGGAGTCGATGACTCCTTCGAAACTGATTTGCCCATCGCAAACAGCGCGCGCGAGGGCGCGAATGGTCTGCGCCCGCTTCTCGGGCAGACCAATTGCTGTCAGTTTGGCATCGGCAAGGACCTCGGGTACGGGGAAGAGATGAGTCAGCCCGGTTGCTCCGGAGAATGCCTGTCCGAAAGATCTTGCGATCCGTCCCGCGAGCGTGGTTGCGCCCTTCACGGTGACTTGCTGGCCAAGAATTGCTCGCGTCGTCAGTTCAAAGCCGTTCCAGCAACCGGGTACACGAAGTCCGGGCTGAGCCTTAATCCACGCAGCCAACTCGGGATCATTCCCGAGGCTTTGCGCGATCGTTGCCCAATCGGCGTTCAGATCGAACATGCCGCGGATTCGTTCGATAATGGAGTAAAGCGAACGGGGATCGGCAATCTGTACACGCACGGCGATGCACTTGTGCTCTTCGTCCGGCGCAACCTCAAAATAACCATGGCAACCGTTTAAGGAAATGGAACGGCGATAGGTGTTCAGCTCCACCACCTCGACGCCGGGCGTCGCGCGAGCTGCAAGGAAAGCCAACATTCCTCTCCAGCAATAAGGTGGGCGAAAGCGCAGATGAAAAAAATACTGATTCTCTGGCTGAATCGTCATCTGCCGCGCAAGGCGTCGGATTTGAGTTGGAGTTCGCTGATAGGTTTTTTGGATGGCGGCGTTGAATCTTCGTACACAACCAAAACCTGCGGCAAGAGCGACCTCAGCCATCGACAGCCTGGTCTCATCGATTAGTTTCTTGGCAAAATGCAGACGCCGTGTATGAGCAACTGCGCTCGGAGTGGCCCCCAAATGCCGCAGAAACAAGCGGCGAAGGTGGCGCGAACCCACGCCCAGGCGTTCGGCAAGAACTTCGACACCACCGTCTTCCAGACCACTCTCTCCAATTAGCCGCAAGGCTCGCGAGACTGTATTGGAGGTTCCCAACCAAGCCGGGGTTCCAGGAGAACATTCCGGCCGGCAACGCAGACAGGGGCGAAAACCTGCCTCCGCTGCCGCCGCCGCGGTTGGATAGTAACGGACATTGCTCTCTCTAGACGTGCGTGATCGGCAAATCGAACGACAGTAAATCTTGGTACTAAGTACGCCAATAAAAAACTTGCCATCAAATCGCGCGTCACGCGACAGTCTCGCCCGCGAACAGATCTTCCAATCCAGATTCATACCGATCGCGAACCCATGGATGAGTACGGCCGATGCCGATGCCCCTCATGATAGTCGACTAGGGCGGGGATTTTGGACGTTTTCGGACCACGATCTGAGTCGTCACGGGATTCGCGATAGGAAGTCCGCAAATGTCCAGGATACGGAATCGCAGGTCCGCAAACGTCCAATGCGCGGGCATCCATTTCGCTATGGTCACGACTTAGCCGCATTGCCGGCCTCGACAGACAAAGCAGGGTGAGGCACGGATGCAGCGCCATTCGGCTGTGAAGACAATACCCAACTGTGGAGGGAACACATGCGACCGAAAGCTCTAGCCCATCTCACCGCACACGCTCTATTCGTAATTCTCGCCTTGACGCTTCCGCTAGCTTCGCAAATTGAGCCCGCCAAGCAACCGCCAAAATATTACCTCTTTAATCTCAGTAACGGCCCGCTCGGCGGTATCCCGGAGCCCGTGGGCATTAACGACCTTGGCTGGATCTCCGGTGGCGACAATTCTGCGACGAACACCACGGTGAACGGGGTGCTGTGGGTCGGAGTTCCCATCGACCTCGGCACCTTGGGCGGCCCCAACAGCAATATCTCTTGGCCAAACCACAGCACCCGAGGTGAGATTATAGGGATTGCAGAAACTACGCAGATGAACCCGCTGGGCGAGGCCTGGAGTTGTTCAGCTTTTTTCTTTGGGCCCGATGGCTACGTGTGTAACGGCTTTGCGTGGCAAGACGGCGTTATGACGTCCCTTTCGCCATTTGCGGGAGGAATCGATAGCTACGCCGCCGGTGTAAATAACCAGGGGCAAATCGTCGGATGGGCGGAAAACGGCGTTCACGATCCAACCTGTAATAACAATCCTCCCTTCAGTCAGTTTCTGCAATTTGAGGCTGCTATGTGGGGACCGCGTCTCAATCAGATGACGCAGCTTCCCCCGCTGGCCGGAGATCCAGATTCTGCGGCGACTGCGATCAATGACAAAGGTCAGGTCGTCGGGATCTCCGGCCTCTGCTCAAATGCCGTCGGAGGAGCAAGCGCTGAGCATGCTTTGCTCTGGGAAAATGGCGTGCCGACCGATCTCGGCAATATCGGCGGCCAGGCGTGGAACACTCCCATTGCACTCAATAATGAGGCAGTCATCGTCGGCTTCGGAAATATATCCGGCGACGAGAATGCCGCTGAAAATCCAGCGGCTTTCGTCTGGACGAAGGCGAACAAGATGAAGGAGGTATATCCGTTTGAAACCGACACCAACGACGCTCTCTTTGACATCAACGACAAGAACCAGGCTGTGGGCAACTCATTCAATGTGAACGCTGGTACTTCCCGGGCAGTCCTGTGGCAAAACAACACGCTGTCCGACCTGAATGCGCTAGTCATTCAGCCAACTTCCTTATATTTGACTCTCGCTCAGGGCATTAACAACGCGGGCGAGATCACGGGGACCGCAGTCGACATGGCCACGAACGAAACCGTGGGCTTTCTGGCGGTTCCGGTATTCGACGGAAGCGGCAATCCAGCTGCCGAAGCGCAGGTTGATTCTGATCCCGCTCAGGTTGTTCTCACCCGGCCCATGCGCAAGCAGTTTCCCTTCTTCGTTCGCCGAATGTTTGAGGGTGCTGGAACAAAATGAGCCTTGTTGAATTGGAAAACGAACCGCGGCGCGGCCTGAGAACCAGGCTGCGCCGCAGAGGACGCAGAAACCCTGCCCGTGAGTAAGGTGGCCAACTCAGTTCTTGCCGGTGAACTTGTAATGGTTCGGATCGCTTCCGATGCTCGCGACCAATCCTCCATACGGGTAATAATAGTACTGCTCCTGGATAGTTCCGGTTGCGCCCGTGATCACGCTGGCCGAGCCAACGTTGTCGGAAAAATAGTAGTTCACCGTTCCGCTGGGACTTTGAAACCTCGCCCGGATCGCAAGCCCTAGCCGACCAGGAACGCACCCAGCACCTACTCTGCTCGGCGGTCAGGATCAGAAGCCCTAAGCCTTTCTGATATTCCTCAGCGGGCCAAGAGAGCCACCCTGTAGCTTTCCAACTCAACGGCGACATCTTTGGCCAACGCTTTGTCGTTCGTGCGAACGTCTAGCCAGCCATCATGCGACGTTTGGAGCAGTACTCTTCCGGTGAGATCGAAGATTGAAGCATCCCAGGAGAAGAAAAACACCATGCACAGTATGCTGATGAAGGTGTCCTCGTCTGTCCGCTCGAACAAGTGGACTGGCGCTTGAATCAGAGGTCGCTTCTCATCTAAGGAACGCCGGTATCCGTCAAACAGATCAAGATGCTCCGTTGCGATGCCCCAGCACGTGACATACAAACACACTGGGGAGTCCCTGAACACTAGATATGCGAAGAGCTTCGAAAGTGCAATCTGTACTCCGGAGTTGACAGGAGCCGTGTATGAACCTTCCACAAGTTGGAGCTGACTGGAAAGCTGAGTAATGAAAGCATCCAGCGGTTTTCCGCCCAGCATCTCGGTTGCATTTTCTTTAGTCAATATTTTCATCGCTGACCTACTTTCTTCGCATCAACTCTCATGACAGGGGCAAGGGTTCTCCACAGAGAACCCAGCCCCTTCGATCCTAATTTATTTCACCAAGTGCGACTCCTAGAGCGTAGATTATTGCCGCACCAACAGTGCCCCAAAAGCCAACCTTTGCTGCGGTCTGGGCCGCCTGGGCCCCCGGTGGAGAGATTGAAAACTGGCTTGGTGCATTCCCAGGATGCGCTTGGCCTGGCGTGATCGGATTACCCTTAGGATCGTAGTGGTCGACAGGCTGGCCCTTGCCGCCGTTTATGTCCCAGTGCCCGGCTGGGTCCCAACTCCCGTTCGGAGGATTAGGCCCTTTCCAACCGGACGGATCCCATCTACCCCCACGCGGGTTCTGTTTGTCGTCGTGCCAAACCCATCCACAGGTAGGACAGCCGGGAACCGGCACAGGTGGGGGGGTGGGCTTGCCGGTTTGGGGATTAGTCGGAGGCGGCTGAGTCGGCTTTTGTGCGCCTGCCTGATTTTGCGCCTGCGGTTGAGTATTTTGGTTTAGTTGCGCCACTAGCTGGGCGACGGTTATCTGAACCCCAGACCCGATGTCGCTGTCTTCTGTGAACTCCATGGTGCTGGCGTCGAAACCGCCAGTGCCCGACAACTGGTACTCGAATCCCGCATAATGTCCATCCGCATCCGCGCGATTGACCGGAGCGTTTTCTACGTAACTGTATAGATTTAACGTCTGCGGGTCGCCAAATTTGGCATAGGGCACGGCAGTCGCGCGGGCGGCCCAGTCCGGGGTCATGAATCGCCCAATGCTGGAGGTGTAATACCTCGCGCCAAAATTGTCCAGGTTCGACTCCGAATCCCGCTCCTTGCCGGTGAACTTGTAATGGTTCGGATCGCTTCCGATGCTCGCGACCAATCCTCCATACGGGTAATAATAGTACTGCTCCTGGATCGTTCCGGTTGCGCCCGTGATCACGCTGGCCGAGCCAACGTTGTCGGAAAAATAGTAGTTCACCGTTCCGCTGGGACGGTCGACTCTAGCAACCCGTTCGCCATTGAGATAAATGTATTCCTCGTTGATGGTTCCGTTGAGAGCGCTTTCCATCACAACCCTGGACTGGCTCGCTGGAGGTTCTGAGTTCTCAGTACCCCCCCGGCCCTCACCTCACACACTCCCAGATCGCTCGTCCTAGCGGCCAGAAATGCCAGAAGCAAGTACTCCGCTAGGCGGTCAGGATCGCGGCTATTGCTTTTTTGTGCCCGGGATCGGGATTTGCAGATGCACGTTTCCAGTCTTCGGGTCCACAGTCGCATTCAACCCGAAGTGCTCCTCGCCGCTGCGCCGTGGCAAGTCGCCCAACGGCACTCTCCAGACACGGAAACCGGAGAAGTCATTGAGCGTCGGCCAAGCATCACCGCTAGGCGTCTTGGCTTCCAGATTCGGCCCCCAGGAAAAGTACAGCATCTTGCCGGAATCGCAGACAAACGGTGTCAGGTAATAGCCTTCGAGTAAGCGAGTGAGATCCCCCGTGATCAACGACAGTTTGTAGATACCTACTGGCTTGTTGTCCTTTTCGCCGGAGAAGAGGATCGTATCCTTGTCGAGCCAGAACGGGCTGAGCGGGTGCAGATCGGTGGTTGGAACCCTCCGCAGATTCCCTGTGGGAAGATCGGCGATCCACAGAGCGCCACACTCGGCGATCTGTTCGTCGCCGTCGGCGTCCATTGCGAAGGCGATTCTTCGCTCGTCTGGCGAAACTGCTAGAGTATTGATACCACCTCCACACTTATCTTTTGGCACAGTGACGAGTCTCCGCGGTTTCCCACCTCTCTGAGACACACCGTAGATGCTGCCGTCCGTCAACCCCGAAAAAACAATCGTGCCCCGGCGCAACCAAGCAGTCGTAGGTCCCACACGAGCGCCTTCAGGTAAAGCGTCAGTGAGTCTCGCGACCTCATGAGTGCGTATGTTCACTCTTGCGATTCGGATATCGCCGCCTGACCAAAAGCTCTTCCTGCCTTCGGGATAATCCGTCCACAAGGCAAGCCACTGGCTGTCCGGTGACCAGCTGAAATCCCCAGCGTACAGATGCCGTCCCGGTTTCACTTCCAGCAGCGGATTCCAAGGATGAGAGTCTTGGCTTAAATCCATGATCCCAACATGCGGATAGTTCGGATCGCTGGTCTCGTGGTACTCGAAGGCCAGCCATCGTCCATCCGGTGAGCATTTGGGAAGCACTTCATCGTACTTGTGAACGGCTCCCGTAACCTCCTGCGCACTGGCTGGCGGAGAAGCTTTTTGATCGCCCGCGAGTTTCGGTAGCTGAATCAACACTAGGCCCAGCGAGATAGCAATAATCGACCGGTACATTCATTCTCCCGAAACACCCATCTTGAGCGGCCGCCTACTCCGGGCCCCAATGATCAGGATGGTACGCGAACGGACCCAGCCCTATCCCGATTCCCTTGAGGTTTTGTAACGCAGGCCCCTGATATCCACTCTTCCCCCTTACCGACTCATCTATTGTAAAACTGATGGTTTTCGATAGTTGACCGCCCACCTTAATCGACATGGAATTCTCGTTTGTGATTACGACCTTGTCTCCGGTTCTGGTAATGGAGTTGACGTTGGCCAGGACTTTGTCAGCATCCTTGGGGAGCGCCACGCCACTGTCTTTGACACCTTGCCTCAACGTGTCGCCGCTGACGGTAAAGTTTTTCCCCATCGCGTCGAGAGCCTTCACTACTCGCCCGGGATTCTTATCGTCCTTATCTGAGTCGAACGCCTTTATCCCCTTCGATACGTCACTAGCCGACAACCGTTGAGTTTGTGTTTGACTCTGATTTTGCGCCTGCAGCTGAGTATTTTGGTTTAGCTGCGCCACCAGCTGGGCGACGGTTATCTGAACCCCAGACCCGATGTCGGTGTTATCCGTTAACTCCATGGTGCTAAAGTCAAAACCGCCGGTGCCCGACAACTGGTACTCGAATCCCGCGTAATGCCCATCCGCATCCGCGCGATTCACCGGAGCGTTTTCTACGTAACTATAAAGATTCAGCGTCTGCGGATCGCCGAAAACGGCATAGGGCACGGCGGTCGCGCGGGCAGCCCAGTCCGGCGTCATGAATCTCCCGATACTCGACGTGTAATACCTCGCCCCAAAATTGTCCAGGTTCGATTCCGAATCCCGCTCCTTGCCGGTGAACTTGTAGTGGTTCGGATCGCTTCCGATGCTCGCGACCAATCCTCCATACGGGTAATAATAGTACTGCTCCTGGATTGTCCCGGTTGCGCCCGTGATCACGCTGGCCGAGCCAACGTTGTCAGAAAAATAGTAGTTCACGGTTCCACTGGGACGGTCTACTCTCGCAACCCGTTCGCCATTGAGATAAATGTATTCCTCGTTGATGGTTCCGTTGAGAGCGCTTTCCATCACAACCTCGCCGCCCGGACCATACCAGTACTTTGTGCCCGACGATTTCTCAGTCCGCATCCCGCCAGCGTCATAGTAGTAGGTTACGCCCGCATCCGAGGCAATGCGATTTTCCGCGTCGTAGGTCGGCGCATTCCCGTTTCCGTCGTTGACCACATTCCCCGCCGGATCGTACTGCAGAATACTTAGTTGATTGTTGGTATTCACGCTGGCGCTGAGCGGCTCATAGGAGCAGCCACCACTCATGCCGGAAACACTGCCCCGATTCGTGAGGTTGCCCCAGGCGTCAATGGAGTAGGTTTCACCCCAACAGTTTGCCGAAGTCGTGTTGATGGTATTGGCTTGCGCGATCCGATTGAGATTGTCGTAGCTGAAGGCTGCGCTGCGAGTCGAATCGACGTTGTTCAAAACCTGGAAGACATTGCCGTTGTTCCCGGTTGTATACGCGGGGAGATTACACTGCGTCGTATGAAATGCCACCCCCAGATGGAAGTCATAACAGAGGTTTAACACTGGGCTCTGGCCGCTCAAGCCGGCCGAGATCGAAACTGGCTGCAGCCGGTTATTGTAGGTGTTGGAGCTAACGATTCCTGAACCACTTGTCATGGTTGCAACCGCGCCTTGAGGTGCGTAACTGACGGCGCTGACGTACTGGTTGCTGCTGCTGTCGCTGAGTTGGGTTGTTCGACCGGCGCCGCCAACCGTGTAGGTGACGATATTCCCGCTGGGATAGGTAATTGTCTTCAGCGATCCATCCAAATAATAGGAATAACCAATGCTGTTTTGGGGTTGATAGCTCCCACCAGCATTCGTAGTAGTTTCCAGCAAAGTACGGCCCATCAGATCATAGCTCCAGCTCGAGCCGCTATACCCCGAGCACATCGAGGATCGCCGCCCAATCAAATTGGTCGGAGAGGTGATGGTAGGCGGAGCCGTGCCGCACGAACTCAGGGCTGTTCCATCGTAGCCGTATTGCTCGGCTGCAAGCGTCAGGCCAGTGAAGGATTTCTGCGTCAACCGATTTAAAGCATCGTAGGCGAAATTTGTCGTGACTGTCCCTGTACTCCCAGCGTTCGGTTTCGGTGCGACTTTAGTTGCTACATTGCCATTGAGGTCATACGTGTACGTGATCGTTCCCGACTCCGGATTCGTGGAGGAGGTGAGGCGCGTTAGAGAATCGTAGGCGAAACTACGGATGCGAGCATAAGCGGAATTGCTGCCGTTCTGCGTCACCACCGTAAGATCGTTCAATGGGTCATATGTATACGATGTGACCGCTGGGGTGTTCAGACCTCCATCGCCTCCGCCCGTGAACGTGCCGGCGCTGGCAGCGAACGAAGGCGGGTTGAAGGTACCTGGATTACTAGACGCTGAGCTAGCCGAAAGCGTGTAATTGTCGCCATTTGGGCCGGTAGCACGGGTGGTGAGGGTGACAACATCGCCCGAGGCAGACGCGCTTACATCGACCGAACACGTGCTGCCCAGGCTTGTCGCCAATGCGCTGGCTACGCTGGCTGCACTGTTGTTGCCGCTCTCGCTGTACGGCACGCTTGTCCCGCATCCGTTGACGTTCGCCGAAACAGTTCCGGAATCGTAGAGAGTGCTGGTATTTTGTCCGCCCGTCAGGGTGCTCCCTGAACGCGTAGCAGCAAAAGAACCTCCCGGGAAGAGCGCCGGATCTTTTGTCGCTGAACTAGCTGAAAGAGAATAATCGCCGGAGGTGCCGGCGACTTTACTTGTGAGATAAACTGTGCTCCCGCTGACCGTCGCTGTGACCGGCGACGAAGAGTCGCCGTTGATCGCCCCCGCAAGGCCAGCGGCCACGCTTGTACTGGTACTGTTGCCGCCAACACCACCAGCATAATTGGTGCTGTCGGAATGACCATTGACCGTTATCGTGACAGTCCCATAGTCGTAGACCGTCTCACAGTTGCCGTCACCTTGACAGAATGTCGTTGAGCGTAAGCTCCCACTGATGACGACATTGCCTGTAGCTACCGTTGGGGGTATGGGAACAGTCTTCATGCTGCCGGATATCGTTATCGTCGCCGTGGCCGGCGTATTCGGCACGTTGGCGGGTTCATCGACTTCGGTTAATCGACCGAGTGCATCAGAGTGGCTCACACGCTGGTTTCCAACTTCATCGGCGACCGTCGTCAGATTTAACGAGTAACTCGTAGATCGATAGGAATTGTCAGGGTCCTGGACCTTGATTACGCGACCAAGAGCGTCGTAGGTGTTGGTCGTAATCCCGTAAGTCGAATCTCCCGTGCTGCGGTACGGGTTATAAGACTGATATACCCTAAAGTGCCCGTCGTACACTTTGGATGTGTAGGTTGTTCCATCTGGATCACTCGTGAGCTGTGTTGTCGTCACATGCCCCATGCCGTCCGTTATCGCTGTCGAAACAATGTTTGTACCCGTGACAACCAACTTAGTCGTCGTCACGCTCGGCGACGGACCCGCGTCGGTGTATTGGAGAGTTGTCTGCCCGCCATCTGGAAAGTCTGTTTCGCTCGGCCGTCCAGAGCTGTCATTGTAGCGATATATCGTAGTTTTTGAGTTTTGGTCCACCGAAGTGGTTAGCTCACCATCGTTATAGCCGTATGTAAACGTTTCGATGTGATTGATCGAACCAGTGATGGGGTAGGTGATCTTCGTTAGATATGCATTCGTGACCATTCCAGTCGGCGGAGAACCCCCGGTTGTCGTGAACGAGCCGGTGTTTGTACTAGAAAAACTGTCTCCAAAAGAGTAGCTGGTCGTTTGAGAGCCCGACGCATCCGAGCAGGTTCCATTACCGCACGGATCTGTCGACGATGTTGGTTGGCCAGTTTCATCGTAGGTGTAGGTTGTCTGGCTATCTGTACAGCTAGTCGCTCCCTGAAAGCATTTCTTGATTACTGTCGTCGCATTACCGCGCTGAGGCTGAGAGCTCGCATTATAGTTATATGCCGGGTCATGGCCTGTCAGAGTGCTCGCCCCAGCGTTGCCGACCGAAGGAGTTCCAGCCGTTCCACATACGGTACCTGTGCCACCGCTGTCATAATACGTATCAGTTTCGGCATAACGGTTGCCAGATCCGTCATACGTAATAGTCTGACAGGGGCGGTCACCGGGATGTCCACTGGTGAAGGTTTGATAGGCGACGACGGATTCTCTTAATAGTTTTCCCCGAGATCCTGGGCCGAAATCGTATTCATACTTTTGAAGCAACTGCCCGGCATTTCCGCCGTAGACATAATCTGTTTCTGAAGTTGTCGATCCGTCTTCCAGGACAGTTTGTTCCAGTGTCATCTCAAACGGATCGTTCCATTTCTTGTTTATCGTACGCAACGTCGTTCCGCTCGAATTCTGATACAACTCCTGATATTCAACGGGAATCTGCGGCACGATCTCATTGTAGACGTAGGGGGGATTGCCAGCATTCGTGGGCGAATAGTTATAGACCGTCGTCGTGACCAGACCACTGATGTAGTCCGTTGTTTTGACCGTGGTTTGCTTCGTAGCCCATCCAGTGCAGCTACTAGAACACCAGTTAGTCGTATAGCTAAAATCCTGCTGAAGAATTAAACTGTGGCTTGCGTTGTAGACATATCGGTGATTGATTGCAAATGTGTCGTATTGGGCTTGGCAGTCGTACGTACCGCTTTGGGTTTGACCCTTGTACGCGTAAATTTCAGATAACGGATTATTTTCCCACGCATAGGACACGTACGCCCCAGAGGGATAGGTAACCCGACTAAGTAATCCATATGTAGGGTCATAAGAGAAAGTGAAACTCTGGAGGTTGGGAAGCTCAATCGCAGAAATGGCGTTCACGCTGCCAGCCCAACCCACAAACGCTTGGCAACCGATGTTCTGAATGAAATTCGTTCCGATCGGAGCATTCGCTGCGGGCGTCGAACCCCAGGTAAGCTGATAAGAATTTTGCACACCCGAAATCGTTACAGCGTTTCCAGTTGCACCAAATCCGGTGGAGGAAATTGCCGTTCGTCCAAGGGTATCGTTAACGGTAAATGCTCCGTCGCATGAATTAGGCGAAGCTGGAAGCGAGAAAGTAACCAGATTTCCGTTCCGGTCCTCCATCGATGTAGGAAGGCTGGCCAGTCCCACGCTTAGATCACCACTTTGACCATTGGAACAGGGAGGCCCCTGCCCCGTCCCCGGAGGGGTGAAATTCGGAAAACTATAGAAATTCCCTGGGTTATCTGTCCCCGTTAAGCCACCATCGCTGACGGTGGCAGTGAACTCACTGTCGCCTCCCTTGTTCACCGTTTGGTACCCGTTTGGTGAGCACCCGGGTTGGCCTGTTGCAACATAAGCGTCGTCTACATTGTGCCGGGTACCCTTGCCATCGGAGAACACAAAGCTGGTGGTATAGAGACAATAGGTCTGCTTGCCATTTAATTGGACACTTGCCGCAACCCAGGTTGCATCGACACGCGGTAAGCCATAGGTCCAGCCTCCTGATGATAGGAATCCCGCATGAGAGACAAGGTTGACCGCGCTCGATGATCCGGAGTTGTACGGCTGGATCACCCCGGCAGAGTCATAGTTGAAGGAAAATGGAACAGTTAAGCCTCGCCCCTGCGGAACTGGGGTATTGATTCGAACACTCAGTGAGCCGTTCGCTGGGTTGACGGTATCAACTAAGTCGCCCAAGTAATCGTGCCCTGCGCCGGGAATAGGTGTCGATGTCGAGCCATTGACTGGCCCCAGCGACTGTTGGGCGTCAGCCAGGAAAGAACAGGAAAGTAGAACGCAACATAAAAGCGCAGCTTTTGTGAAGATTGAAAACAGGCTGGAAAAGAAACGACACGACCGTGCTGAGAGAGTCATAAACTCCTCCGAAGCAGCTTGAGTTGTCCCCCTCAATTCCGTGCTCCTGACTCGAATCGCCCTCTGGTTTCCGCGCACCGTGTCTATGATTTTCTTCGAGCGGAGCATTTTGTGACGGACAAATCTAGAGGACGATATTCTAGTTGTCAAGTGCGTTCCGTTGTTCTGTCGATAGCACATGATATGTCCGGTTGAGATAGCACGTGATAGGTCCGCTTTGCGGGCGGTAAGGATGGGAGACCATTGCGGAGCATGGAAGCTAACAGACAGGGCAGATCGGGCCCTTTCTAGTAGAGCGACTTGTGTCAGCATCTGGTTTTTCCGTGCCCACATCTGGCGCCACCGTTCAGGAAGGACCGACAGCCACCAAAACAGCCACCAAAGAGAAAATCGCCGCGGGAGTTCGCTCTGCGGCTTCGAACCAAGTGGCTAATATATAATGAGTTGCGATACAGTTGGGCCCGTAGCTCAGCGGTTAGAGCAGTGGACTCATAATCCATTGGTCCAAGGTTCAAATCCTTGCGGGCCCACCAATTAACTTCTTTATTTAATCTTTCAATCACGAAGAACGGGAGGTTGGTCGGTATACCTTCCGGTGAGGAGACCAAAGGGATGTCGAAAGTCGCCGTAGCCGTGTCGATGGTTCTTCTCGCTGGGCTTGGCTTTGCTCAGAAGCAAACCGATTGGATCAACACTTCGAACAGCCCGGAGATCCAATATCGCGTGCAATTATTTGACGACGCAAAGACTTGTTATCTCGACTTTCGCGACAAGAAACAGGGCAAAGGATACACCACGTTCGACGCCGCTGTGGATTACAAGTCGATGGATTCGGATTCGAACCCGAACAGTCAGCCGTCGACAAAAATAAAAACGGAGACCGAGCACATCGTAACTGCCTCTTCTCAGACTGGCAGCGCGCGTATCTCCGATTGCTCTGGCATCGCTGAGATTAAGGTCAACTACATTCAGCGCAATTAAATACGCTACGCATCCTGCCCCATCTCAGGTTTCTACTTTTTACAAACGGCTGAAATGCAAAATCCCGAGCCAGCCGTTTGCGGAGATTCCCCTGCGATGAAACAATACCCAAATGCAAAAATCTATGAAGATAGCAGTCAACCTATTGGCGGTTGGAACGTTGTTGCTCGGGCACGCCCTGGCGCAAACTCCGACGCCGGCGACTCCACCAGCCTCCTCCACGAAAACTCCCTCTTCGGTAGCCAAGCGGCCGGCAACTGCTGCAAAGACCGCGGCTCCGCTGACGCTCAAAACTCAAAAAGATAAATTCAGCTATGCCCTCGGGATGAAGATGGGAGCGAATCTTCAACGGCAGTCGGTTCCCGTGGACGCAACTATTCTGGCCCGCGGCCTGAAAGATGGACTGGCCGGTGGCAAGACGTTACTGACCGACGCAGAGGCGCAAGCCGCGATCAGCGCCGTGCAGGATGAGATGCGTAAACAGCAGCAGGAAAAAATGAAACAAGCCGGAGAAGTGAACAAGAAAGAAGGAACGGATTTTCTCGCTGCCAACAAAGGCAAAGATGGCATCGTCACACTGCCCAGCGGCCTGCAATACAAAATTCTCACAGATGGCAAGGGACCGAAGCCCGCAGCAAGCGATTCAGTAGTCTGCAACTATCGCGGCACGCTCATCAATGGGACAGAGTTTGACAGTTCCTATAAGCGCGGCCAGCCCGCGACTTTTCCTGTCGGTGGAGTGATCAAGGGATGGACCGAGGCGCTGCAACTCATGCCGGTCGGCTCGAAGTGGCAGCTCTTCATTCCGCCCGATCTAGCCTACGGCGAGCGCGGTGCGGGCGCTGATATTGGCCCCGACTCCACGCTGATCTTTGAAGTGGAATTGCTGTCCATCGAGGACAAGAGTGACAAGAGTAAAGATAAAGAGAAGGTTCCAGACAAAGAGCCAGAAAAGAAATAGCGGTTAACGGATTCGCTTCGCTCTCAAAGGCGGCGCCGCCTCAGCGGCGCCGTCTTTATTTCATTCCACGTCGACCGCCGCAACAGACCTCGATTAGCCCCAATTAACCACTTTGGGGCATCGTGGCTGCCCGTCGTTGACAGGCTTGGTACTGCAGCGTAGCGTTGCCTCAGGTCAGACGAGCATCTTCAAGAATTTACAGCGCAGGAGGGGGGTAACTATGTTGTGCAGATCTTTCTGCGCAGCGGTGATTCTGTGTCTCGCCGTGAACGGCGCGGCGGCGCAAGACCCAACTAAGGTAGAACCCAAGCACTACCGACTGCTTTTTGAGAACGAACGGGTGCAAGTGGTGAGCGTCCACTATGGGCCGCACGAGAGATCTCAGATGCACGATCATCCCGGCGGCGTTGTGGTCATCGTCACGGGCGGACACCTTCGGTTCACTGACCAGAATGGCAAGGTCACGGAGGTTTATTCCAAGTCTGGCGAGGCCCGATGGTTTCCTCCCTTCAAGCACGAAGTCGAGAACATTGGCGACGAACCCTATAACGCGGTCTACGTGGGCATCAAGGGAAAATTAAACGCTGCCGTTACTAATCCGAAAGAAGAGTCCTCGATAAGTCCCGAACAATTAGCAGCAATCATCGCTGAGTATTCGCCGACCACCGCGAAGCCTCAATAGCGGCTTTCAGCGTCTCTCACCTAGGCGCCGACTGAATCTTGAGTGACCGTGCGAAAGCGGTAAAAGCCGATAGCCCATAGCCGAAGCTCGTTCCCTATCCGTATAATCGTTTTTTAACGATTCTTCCCTTTCAAAGGAATTTTATGGCGCACACCGTTTTCTGCGTGAAACTCAAAAGAGAACTACCCGGCCTCGACGAGCCGCCGTTCGACAACGACCTTGGCCGCAAAGTCTATGACAATGTTTCCGACCAGGCTTGGAGGATGTGGGTCGAACACTGCAAAATGCTGCTGAACGAATATCGCTTAAACCCGGCCCGCCGCGAGGATCAGGAAGTCATCGTCAAGCAGTTGGACCAATTTTTCTTTGGCGAAGGTTCGGCAGTGCCCAAGGAATATGTACCGCCTACTCAGAAATAGCGGAACTCGAGCGTCTTCGCTCAATGGGAATTTTGCCCATTCACACTGTTGAAATATATCCTCTTTGCTCCGCTAACTACCTTCCTGCCAGTGAATTACCGTTTTGGTTACTACTGCACTAATATTGATGCATATTTAATCACCCCGTAACATTCCCTTGCTACAACCTAAACATGGATCTGACCGTGTACAACACGCTGATCCTTTCCGACCTGCATCTCGGTGCAGAGACGAGCCATGCCCGCGAAGCCACCCGCGTGCTCAAGGAAAATCGTTTTCAGCGGTTGATCCTACTCGGCGACATTTTTGCCGATCTCAACTTCGCCCGCCTGACCAAAGATCATTGGAAGTTTCTCGGCTACATCCGCAAGCTATCGAATCCCAAGCGAAACGTCGAAGTGGTTTGGGTGGAAGGCAACCATGATCACGGGCTGACCAACATCATGTCGCACCTGGTCGGCGTCCGCGTTTATCAGCATTACTCGTGGGAATACGCCGGACTGCGGCACATTGCGATTCACGGCCACCAGTTCGACGGCTTCCAGGTAAATAATGTCAGGCTCAATACGCTCGGCACTTCACTCTATCTGCAACTGCAGAAGCTCGATTTCAAGAGCAAGCCGATCGCGCGGCTGATTGACCGCCTGAATACGCGGTGGCTGCGCATGTCATCGAAAGTTTCCGCGGGCGCTATGAATTATGCGCGCCAGCACGGCGCCGACCGTATTTTCTGCGGCCATACCCACCAGGCCGTTCACGTTGAACAGGACAGCATTCACTACTACAACTCGGGCGGCTGGGTCGATTCCCGCCTGACGTATCTGACCGTTGACGAACAGGGGGTTCGCATCCATGACTATAGCGAGCATGACTACGACAGGCACGAATCCATCGAGCGAGCTGACAATCGTGATTCCAGCCAAGAACGAGGCGAAGCTGATTCCGCGCTTGCTGACTTCTCTGACGAATCAGGACTACTCGAAGATGTCGAGTACGAGAGTGTTGGTCGCTGACGCGAACTCAACCGATGGCACCCCTGAAATCGTGATGAGTTTTCGCGATCGCCTGAACGTCAAGGTAATCCGCGGCGGCATGCCTTCGGTTGGCCGCAACCTGGGCGCGGCGCAGGCTGAGAGTGACTACGTACTCTTCCTCGACGCCGATATCGAGCTGGCGCATCCCTCCGTCGTACGCCGTGCGGTTGAACTGGCTCAGCGCAAGCAACTTCATTGTGTGACCACCAACATTCTCTGCCAAGGCGGCAACTGGATCGACAAACTCTTTTACGCGGGCAACGACTTCTTCCAATATCTGTCGCGCCTGCACCATCCGTTTTCCACCGGAATGTTCATGCTGTTCAACACCAGCAAGTTTCGCCAACTCGGCGGCTTTCACGAGCAGGTCGCGTTCGCCGAGGATTACCTGCTCAGCCAGCAGGTGGCGCGCAGCCGTTTCGGAATCGTTCGCGGCGGCGTTTACACCACGAATCGCCGCTTCCAAAAGATGGGCCATCTGCGCGTGGGCTGGCTGTTCCTGAAAACCGCAATGAACTACTGGAACGAAAACTACTTCCTGCGCGATCACAAGTACTGGCAGACATAAGCCAAGACGCTCGCGCCGATTCCTAATAGATTTTCTGTGGCCACCAAAAGAGAAGGATCCAGCCAACCAACTGGATCCTTTTTCGTTGCAAGAAAAATCGCGTCTTTCAAAACCTCAACACAATGCCCGTCGATATCCGCACATTGTTCTGCGTAGTGTCAAAGAAACGAGTCTGCACGTAATCTCCTTGGACGCGCCAGGCGATGGGCTTGATGATCTTGTAATCGATGCCGCCGCCGATTGCGGTAGCGAATGAAGTATCGGTGGTAACGCCGTTCACATCGACATGCCCGGCTCCAAACAAAGCCTCCGCGAATGGACGAAACTTTCCGGCGGAAAATGAAACTCGTGGACCAAACAGATAATTGTGCTCGGTGACATCGGAGTTAAACGTCCCGCAGGTTGTTGCAAACCCTGCGATGCACGCGCCTTCGAAGTTCTGCGAGCCGTAGTGGGCATCGAAATCCGCGACGAATCCGATAAACGGCAAAATCTTTCCTTCCACCGACGCCTCCCAACCATTGGTATTGGCGCGGTCAATCGATGATAGATCAGTGTTGTAGTAGGAGTAACCGAAAAAAACATTGCCGCTGGGAACCTGGGCGCTCGCCAAACCCGCGAGCAACAGTAAAGCAACAACGATGAGTCCACTCTTTCGCATGACGATACAAATCCTGCCTTTCTAATTGATTGGTCTTTAGAATTTGATTCGAAAAATTTAGATGCGCGAAGACGGGATTGGGTCAACTCAGAGTTGCGTCGATTTTGTGTGGAGGCACACGGAAGATAAGCGTTCTTCCGCGTTCAAGAATGACAAAAAATTACAAAGGACGCTGCAAGGCTAGGGCGTTCGTTGCCCAGCCTCGCTACAAGCAGCGAGTTCTCGATTACAAATTTTATCGTCGCAGAGTCGTACCGAGCTGAGATTCTCAGAAGCGCCACACCAGTCCGGCCGATCCTCGGTATTCATTCTGGTTCGCGCTGAGCAGGCGGGTATGGACGTAATCGAATTGCAGCCGCCATGAAAAATTATGCAGGAACAATAAATGGAACTTGTGATCGACTCCGCCACCGACGTCCTCCGCAACGATGAAGTGGGTTACGCCGTCCGACGTCTCTCTTTGGAATCCTCCCAGAAGGTGCACGAAGGGGCGCCACTTTCCATAATTGTGGGAAACCCGCGGGCCCAGAAGCAGGTCGTACTGTTGAATTCCCTTCCGGTAATAGCCGCTGGTGTCGACCACGGCCCCGAAAAAAGAATACCGCGGGAACGGCATGTCTTCGGCCGATGCGGCCCAGCCGCGAAATGTATAACGATTTACCACATCCACAGAATCCGACTCGGAAACTCCAACATAAACATTTCCACTAGGAATGAGCTGAGCTCGTGAGATGTTGGCAAACAAAATAAAACTCAAGAAGCTCAGAACCACGGCTGCGGTTTTCGACACGAAAATAGTTCCTCCCCGGCAATCATGCCAGCAGCAAATTCTACCTGAATGCGTGAAATTCGTTAGATGCAGTGTAGCGGACGTTCAAGATGCCTGCGCCGCAAAATTGTGCGGGGTACCGCTTTGGCACGTCAAATCGAAAAATTACCGTTTTTTCATGATTCCAAAAGCTCACAAATCACGTCTATCTATTACGATCAACTCCACCAGGACGAACTCGCAAACCTAGTCGCGCGACATAAACATTCTGACCGGAACACTATTTAAGGAGTCGACGTTGAAGCTCAATTTGCAAACTCGCAATCGTGAAGATGTCATGATCGTTCACTGCCACGGCCGCATCGTCTACCGCGATGAGGTGGCTGCGCTGTCGCGTCTCGTGGGCCAGATCATTGCAAACCGGGGCAAGGTACTGCTCGATCTTAGCGGCGTCAGTTTCATCGATGGCGCGGGCATGGGTGAACTTGTGCTTTTGCATACTTGGGCGCAATCCCGGAATGCAGAGCTGAAGTGCGCCAGTCCCAGCCCTCTGGTTCGCGAACTCTTTGATCTTACCAATCTAAATTCGGTGCTCGAGATCCATACTGATCTGGACGGCGCTTTGGCGGCATTCCAGTCCGGTGCATACGACTCAGAGGAACTCTGCGCCGACTGCTGATCAGCGTCGCGAATGAAACAAAGCGCGTTACTAATCGAATATTCAAAGCCTTAAGTGCGGGGACAGCTATGTCTCCGCGCTTCTAAACTTTCCCAAGCTCTCGCAGCTAGGTCTCGCGCTGGAAGCGATAGCGTCCAGCACGCTCCAGCGCGACCACCTCTGCCACTTTTAGAAACGCTCGCGCCGCATGGGAGAGCCCGGCCTCTTTACGGTAAATCAGGCGCAGCTTACGTTGCACACGCAGCTCACGCACCGGGATGCGTACCAGCTCTCCGCGCGCCAACTCAGACTCCACGCTAATCTCCGGCATAAAAGCCACACCGTTTCCCATGGCCACGAATTGTTTGATGGCCTGCAGAGTCGGCAATTCCAGCCCCATGTGCAGCGGCGTTTTATGCCGCTGGAATGTCTGTAATACCTTCTCGCGATATGGCGACGAAACTATATGCGCCACAAACGACTCCGCACCCAACTGCCGGATGCTGACTTCACTCGCCGTGGCCAACGGATGCTTCGGAGGAACCACCAGCACCAACTCGTCGAGATAAACCACGATCGAATGCAGCCGCGCCTCCTCCGGTTTGTAGGAAAGCACTCCCAACTCGGCGCTGTGCTGCAACACATCGTCCGGAATGTGACTTCCCAGAGCCCGCTGTACTGTGATCTTGATCATGGGATGCAGCCGAAGAAACTCCGCCAGCACCGGCAAAAGATAAAGCGCTGTGAACTCATTGGCTGCAAGTACCAACTTTCCTTTTTGCAGTTCGCGCAATTCAGCCAGCGATTCGTGCGCATCGTGACGCAGGTTCAGCAGCTTCTCGGCATACTCATAAAGCACCTTGCCGGCATCGGTCAGAACTCCCTCGCGGGATGACCGGTCGAACAGGCTCTCACCCAGTTCGTCCTCCAGCTTGCGGATGGTCTGGCTGACCGCCGACTGGGTTCGATAAAGCTTTTCCGCCGCTCGCGAGAATCTCCCCTCGCGGGCTACACTCAGAAACACTTCCAGTTGAGAAAGCTCCATATTCGCTCACTTAATATAAACTTAGCGATACATTAGCATAACTTATCATAGAAGCACCCCTAATGATGACTCAATAATTATAAGTATTGCTTCAGTCGAGCTTCGCCGTACCATAGACAGGTAAAGATCGCGAAATATTGTTCCGATGGTAATGAAGGAAGAGAAACGAATGGCCGCTGAAAACGTCCGAATTACGGTTTTCGACACCACCCTGCGCGACGGCGAGCAGTCGCCGGGTTGCAGCATGAACCACCAGGAGAAGCTGCGTCTGGCCCACCAGCTCGACCGTCTGGGCGTCGACGTCATCGAAGCCGGTTTTCCTATTGCCTCCGATGGCGATTTTGAAGCAGTAAGGGCGATCTCACAAGTCATCCGCCGACCCATTATCGCAGGGCTCGCCCGCGCCAGCCGGCCCGATATCGAGCGCGCATGGGAAGCTTTGCAGGATGCCGCGCACCCGCGGATTCACATCTTCCTCGCGACTTCCGATATTCATCTGCAGTACAAGCTGCGCATCACCCGCGAACAGTGCCTGGCGCAAGCCCGCGAGGCGGTCGCCTTCGCCAAATCGCTCTGTCCTGATGTCGAATTTTCACCCGAAGACGCCACGCGCACCGACCCGGAATTTCTCTGTCAGGTTCTTGAAGCGGTCGTCGCCGCCGGGGCCACCACGCTCAATATTCCGGATACCGTTGGCTATACCATTCCTTCGGAATTCGGCGAACTGATTTCAACTATCCGCCGCCGCGTGAAAGGAATCGAGAACGTTACCATCTCCGCCCATTGTCACAACGATCTCGGCATGGCCGTCGCCAATACCATGGCTGCGATTTCCGCCGGAGCCCGACAGGTGGAATGCACGATCAACGGAATCGGCGAACGCGCAGGAAACGCCGCGCTCGAAGAAATCGTCATGGCGATGCGCGTGCGCCGCGACCGCTATCCTTACGAGGTCGGCATTGCCGGCGAACATCTTTTTCTTGCCAGCCAGATGCTGGGCGAAATCACTGGCGTGCCGGTGCAGCCGAACAAAGCCATCACTGGTCGCAACGCCTTCGCGCACGAAGCCGGCATTCACCAGGATGGCGTCCTTAAAAACCCGTTGACCTACGAAATCATGACGCCGCAGTCAGTCGGCGTACCGGATTCACGCCTGGTTTTGGGTAAGCACTCCGGCCGTCACGCGCTCGCCTTCCGCTGCGAACAGCTAGGTTATAAATTCGACCGCCGCGCTCTCGATGACATTTATCGACGCTTTGTTCGGCTCGCCGATAAGATCAAGCACGTCGAAGACCATCATCTTCTCGAATTGATCCGCGATACACACAAACCGGCGGCATCAGCCACGCCGCTATTGGAACCGATTGCCGCAGTTGCCTCAGCCGCGGCAATCGCCTCTGCCCGCGAGTCATCGCGCGAAACACCACGTCCGTTTCCACTGGCGCAGCCCGGCAACGCCTTCAGCCTGCCGCTGACCAGCCCACCTGACTCGCACCACGACCAAGAGGATTATCTCTGGGGCGTGTAGAAATGGAATAGAGCGGCATGCCGGACCCAAACCCCACAAGCATCCATTTTGAAGGCAGCCAGCCAATCCTGCGCGTAGAAGACATGCAGGCCAGCCTTCGCTTCTATGTGAACCTGTTAGGTTTTCGCAACGTTCATTGGGGGACCGACGAATTTACTAGTGTAAACCGCGACCGTGCCGGCATCTACCTCTGCCGCGGCGGTCAGGGCCAAGGACACGTGTGGCTGTGGATCGGCGTCGAAGACGTCGAAAAACTGCACGAAGAATACAAAGCTCGCGGAGTTCCAATTCGTATGCCTCCCACGAACTATCCATGGGCTCTCGAAATGCACGTCGAAGATCCCGACGGAAACGTCATCCGCTTCGGATCAGACTCGAAGTAACGAGAAAAATCCGTTTTTCGTAAAACTCCCCGCCCCGCTTGGTAGTGCTCGTTGTGGCGGGATACACTAACTCGGCATGCTTCTCAATCTCACCATCCTCCCCGGCGACGGTATCGGCCCGGAAGTTACCGAGCAAGCCGTCGCAGTTCTGCAAGCCGTTGCCGACGCATTCGGCCATCAGCTCAAACATCAAACGAAGAATGTCGGCGGCGCAGCGCTTGCTGCCGTAAACGACCCACTGCCTCCCGATACAATTCAGGCTTGCGTCTCGTCGTCGGCAGTGCTGTTAGGCGCGGTGGGAAGTCCCGCGTTCGATCATTACCCCAACCATCTTCGCCCCGAGGCTGGACTGCTGCGTTTGCGGCGCGAACTGGGCGCCTACGCCAATCTTCGTCCCGCGATCTGTTTTCCCGCACTTGAAGATTGTTCGCCGCTGCGCGCTGAACTGGTTCGCGGTACCGACATCATGATCGTGCGCGAACTGCTGGGAGGTCTCTATTTCGGCGAGCCGCGCTCCATCGCCGGAGAACCGGGCTCTCGCGTAGCACTCAACACGATGACCTATGGAGAACCGGCCATCGAGCGCATCGCCCGCGTAGGTTTCGACCTCGCCACAAAGCGCCGGAAAAAAGTCCTGTCTGTCGACAAGGCCAATGTTCTTGAGTGCTCGCGCCTCTGGCGTGAAGTCGTTACACGTTGTGCGAAAGACTATCCCGGCGTGCAACTTTCACACATGTACGTGGACTCCGCCGCCATGTCGCTCGTGCAACGTCCCAAAGACTTCGACGTGATGCTCACAGAAAATACGTTTGGCGACATTCTCTCCGATCAAGCCGGCGGGGTGGTTGGATCGCTGGGGCTGCTGGCCTCAGCCAGCATTGGCGGCCCGGTTGGCTTATACGAGCCCGTGCATGGCTCAGCCCCCGACATTGCCGGCAAGGGAATCGCGAACCCTCTGGGCGCGATCCTCTCCGCCGCGCTGCTGTTGCGCCATTCTTTTCAGCTGGAACACGAAGCGGTTTGCATCGAAAACGCCGTCAACGCGGTGCTGGATACAGGAGCTCGTACCGCGGATCTGGTGCGTGCCGGACAGGGTCCGATATCGACGACGGAAATGGGCCGCAGGGTTGTGCAAGCGGTGAAGGCGTCGGTGGCAAAACAGAAGTCAGCGTGACTAGATTGGCATAACTAAGATCGACATAACTTAGGATCGGCGTAATCAGGACGGAGTGATTACTAGAGTCGCGGCGCGGGACCAGGCATGGACTTCGCGGGCTGGGCTGCACCCATCGATCCGCCGTCATACTTGCCGCCGATGTCATACCAGCGCACGCGCAACATTTCCTGAAACATACGCGCGCCATCCAGCACGGGATGAATGCGCGTGTCGCCGCTGTGTCCCCAGTGAACGGCAACTTCTTCGACGCGTAAGCCAAATTTCCGCGCCAGAAAAAGAATCTCCGGATCAAACCCCCAGCGCTCGATGCGCTGCAGCGGCAGAATGGTTTGCGCCGCTTGACGAGTAAAGGCTTTGAACCCGCACTGCGTATCTTTGAACTTCAGCCCGAGGATCATCCGCATGAGCAGATTAAAGACTCTGCCAAAAATCTGGCGATGCACTGACTGCCGCTGGGTTTGCAACTCCGCCCGTAGCCAGCGCGAACCGATAGCAATGTCGGCCCCCTGCGCGAGCGCATCCAGCAACTTTGGCATCTCTTCGATCGGCGACGATAGATCCGCGTCGCTGAATACCACCACATCGCCACGCGCCTTCAGCATGCCGTGGCGTACGCTGTAACCTTTGCCCCGGTTTCCTGGATTCTCCACCAGCCGCACAATCGGATTCTTCTCGGCAGACCCGCGCACAAGGTCGGCTGTCCTGTCGCGCGATCCATCGTTCACTACAATGATTTCCGCATCCCACCCTTGCTGGCGCACATAAGCCAGAATCCTCTCAAGGGTAGCGCCGAGGCGCGTTTCTTCGTTGTAAGCCGGAATGACGATGCTGTAAGTCATGGTCCCAGAACAACTGCTACATCATACTCTTGGAATTTGCAGCTTCAACTTGTAAACAGCTCCCTACCAGCCACGTGGCAGGATCGAATAAGATGTCTTTTTCCTGAAAGCTGTTGCCCCCAGAATCGCGATTCTACGGCGGGCGCAATAAGTATGAAGAAAGTTGCGATAAGAAGCTAGTAAACGAAATAACTCGGACCGGGCGATTATGCCACCTTGCGCTGTTGCAGCAGCATGCTGAAAAACTCATTCACCAGTTCCCCATCGAGCAAGCCCTGGCGAACCTTCTCCCGCATGGTCTGCAAGGACTGTTCATGCCCCATTGCAGGCTTGTAGGGCCGCGCGGTCCGAAGGGCATCGTACACATCCACCACCTGCAAAACCAGCGGCAGCAGCGGGATCTCGCCCGCCTTCAACCCGTCGGGGTAGCCCGATCCGTCCACATGCTCATGATGATGCCGGATGATGGGCAGCACCAGACGCAGCGACTTCAGTGGTTTGCAGATGTTCTCTCCCGCAACCGGATGCCGCTTCATGACTTCCCACTCCGCGGCTGACAGGTCGCTTCCCTTTTTCAGAATCTCGTCCGGCACAGCGATCTTGCCCAGGTCGTGCAGAAACCCTCCCCGCCGCAGCGCCACAATCGAATCCTGATCCAGCGCCAGATGCCGGCCCAAGTCGACACAGTAAGAGGCCAGCCGTTCGCAATGCCCTTCCGTATACGGATCGCGGCCCTCCACGATCAGGCCCAGCGTGCACAGAACCGAATCCACCGTCTCCAGTTCGTCGGTGAACTCCTTCACCCGCAACAACGAACTCACCCGCGCGATCAATTCTTCGGCCAGCACCGGCTTATTCAGGAAGTCATCCGCACCGGCCTCGATGCCGCGCACCTTATCTGCACTGTCACTCAAGCCGGTGATCAGAACAAACGGGATTAGACGCGTGGCCGGATCGCTCTTGAGTTCGCGGCAAAAATCATAGCCCGACTTGCCCGGCATCTTCACATCCGACAAAATCAGGTCCGGCAGCTGCCGCCGCACTTCCGTCTCGCCCTGCTCGGCGTCGGACGCCGTAACCACGTCATAGCCGCGCGCCGATAGCAATTGGTTCATCAACCCCGCGATCCCGGGATGGTCGTCAACCACCAGAATCCGCGCGGCACGCCGCACCGGAAATAACCGCTCGATCTTGTGACCTAAATCTATTTCTTCAGGCGAGGTTGTCCAAGGCTGGCCACTGGCATCCGGACGAGAATCAGGAGGGGAACCCATCGCACACTTACGTTATTAATTCTAGCTCAATATTTGAACCCACAACCATGCGACTAGTTGCTATATCGATGACCCTATGCGCCGTTTTTCTCTGTTGGTTCCCAGTTTCGGAATCTTCTCGGCTCGATTTGTGACTTATAACCTTGCGCGCCGGCAGACTTACTGCTTAGCCTCAGCCATGCGATATAACTTTCATTTTCGCCGCCAAAACATTGTATTGCTGGTCTCTCTTGCGATAGTTGTATGGATTCACTCCGGTGCAGCTTGGGCCACATCCAGGCCTCACGTCATCACTTTCGGTAAATGGACCACGGTCCAGTGGATGCCCGGGATATCGGCAGAAGGCAAAGATAGAGATAAGAATAAAGATAAGGGGGAGCTCGGGGCAGCCGCACCGTCGCTCGCCTTGCCGCTCGCTTTGAAGGTTCGACCGCTCCTCGTCGACGCGCGCGTGAAGGAGTTCACCCTCGGCCCGGCGCACGACGTTACTGACCGCTTATTCGTAGTCCGCCGCGCCTTCCGCGTCAACGACAGCCTGCCTCAGGAATCGGCATCCCCGCCGCACTGGCAATGGCAGCGTGGCGGATGGCTGCTGGTTGATCGCGTCACCGGGCGCATCTCGCCCATCAATCTGCCCGAGTTCGATGTCGTCTATTCCGACGTCATTTGGTACCGCGACTATGCCGCATACTGTGGCGTCTCCGATGACAGCAAGCAGATCTATGCCATGGTCGCGCAGATCAATCGACGCAAGCCGATCGTAAAATGGCTGATAGAAGAGACGAAGCTCGCGGTCAAAACTCAGCAATGGCAGATTCCGGATCCACCGTGCAGGCTGCCAGACTGGCAGCGATCTCCCGCCCGCGTAACCTTCGAAGCAAATCCGTCGACAAAACGCACCTATGTGATTCGCGGCCACTCTGTGGATCTGTCGACGGCCGAAGAAGACGACGAAGAAGCCGCGAAGTAGTCGACCGCGTTGGTTCTGATTCTGACTGAAGGCCACAGCACTCAAAACCCCGCTGTTAGATCAATGAGTGAAATCGGGGTGCTAGAACAACTACCCCTGGGTGGGCGATGGAATGGGAGCGGTCAAACTGCACGCAGAGTACGAAGAATACGATCATCAAGACCCAAGTAGCTAAGTGTAACCATGGAAGATAGCTCTCGCGGAAGAGCTGCCGGTGCAGACGCCAAACTTTGATCTCGTTAATCGGCGAGCGAACTGACCTCGGCGAAAATGCCCTAATCGAAGCGACATATTGTTCGCTGTATGGGAGGTGTTGGTTAACTTCTTTGGTAATTCGCTTCAAAACCATCCACTGGGCTAGGCCAGCCAAATAGAATATTCCGAAATAAAAGAGAATGCCCATAAGGTATGGAGCGCAATGCGACTGCTCCATTTCACCCTATTGCGCGGTCCCAAACCCGTCTACGTTACTTTGGACAGCTAAGCGAATGCATTTGTCTAGCTGGGCCACCAATCGCGATCAGGATCGACAAGATCGGGAAGCAAATCGGTGCTTGATCCATCCCTTGGGAATTGAGAGTCCCGCCGAGAATGTTGCCATTGCGATGCCGTAGAATAAAGGGAACCCTTCGCGAACAAGACTCAGGAGTATCAGAACGAGTCCGCCCCCCCAACCTATCCAACGCAGACACTTGAGCCACGGTAGAGCTGTGCGCGAGTTAACGGACCACCAGCGGGCAGCCAAGTAAAGGCCTAGCCAAATAATTAGTGGAGAGGCGATCAGTATCGCTATGATCTCGATGCGAAACACCTTGGAGGTGTCGAAGGCCATGATCGTGATCTACCTCTGAACGTGGACAGTCTACACCCAGAGTTGACCTTAACGGTCTGTCCACTCAAATTCCCTGCTCACTGGCCGGCCGAAAATGTCGGCCTACTCGCTAGCAGCGAACGTCAGCTCTCTGTTCGGCTGACCTACACATTTCGACGGCAGTAATAACTCTTGCTTTAGGACCGAACTACTACCCCGCCGCCTCTACCGCCGGCAACTCCTCCGCTACAGATTTCTCTTTGACCTTCGCGCTAGTCACCAGAATCACAGAGAGCACAACGATCACGCTTCCCATCACAATAAATCGATCCACGCGTTCATGCAGAACCAGCCAGCCCAGAAACACCGCGACCACAGGATTCACATACGCATACGTTGACACCTTCGACGTCGGCACATGCTCCAACAGCCAGATGTAAGCCGTGTAGCCAATCCACGATCCGCACACCACCAGATAAAGGACGGCACTTACGCCGCGCATCGTCCACGCCACGCGCGAGAACTCTCCATCGGCCACGGCAAACAAAAGGTTCGCCGCCCCAGCCGCCGTAACCTGCCATCCCGTCGCGCTGAACACGTCCATCCCCGACTGCCACCGCTTCGATAGCACCGATCCCAGCGCCCACAAGAACGATCCACCCAGCAGCGCCAGCGAACGCCACAATTCGCTCCGCCCCAATGACGAGGTCGCATGCAACTCCGGCCAGAACAAAACAAACAGCCCAACCATCCCCAACCCGAGCCCGGCCTTGCCTCGCCACGAAATCCGGTGATGCCCAAGCAGCAGCGAGTCCAGCACGAGAAACCACAACGGCGTAATCGCGATAATCAATGCCGCCAGCCCTGAGGGCACAGTCACTTCTGCCCACGACAGCGTCAGGTTCCCGCCCATCAGCAGCAGAATTCCCACCACAGCCGACAGCGCTATCTGCCTCGCCGAGTACCAGATTTTATGTCCGGTAAGTGCGCATGCTGCCAGCATGACCACGCCGGCAATCGAAAACCGCAACCCGCACATCAGCGCCGGAGGGATACTCTGCACCGCAATATCGATGGCGAGGTAAGTCGATCCCCAAAACAAATACACCAGCCCAAAGGCAAGAATGACCGCGAACCGGCTTGGGCGTTGTATCTGAGACATTGCGGCGAGAAAACGCAGGAGTTAAAGATATCAGACGGTCATGGCGAGGAATGGATTCTAAAGTTGGCGATGGTGGGACAGCCCAAGCGCATGTGGGGACAGCCGCCCTCGGCTGTCCATCGAGCGCAGCTCGATAGCTTTTCTCTCCGGCGAGAACGATTACTTCACCTTCTCATACTCTGCCTTAGCTTCCTTCAACACCGGCACATCCGCATCCGCATCTTTCCACAGCGCAAAAAAATCCTGATACGCCGCCTTCGCCTTCGCCGAGTCCCCGGTCATCACATATGCCCGCGCCAATCCCAACTTGGCGTACGAATGCTCTGGGCCTACCGGATTGATTCCGCGGTGGTCTACGATTTTCTGAAATTCGGCCACCACATCCGCCCCGCGCTTCGCCTGCAGATAGGCCAGCCCTCGAACGTAGATGGGGAACAATCCCATGTATGAGCCCATTTCATAGGGAGTTGCTGTTTGCAGAGCCGCGATCGCCTGTTCCGGAGCCTTTCGATTCAATGCCGCCAAGGCCGTCGCGCAGGGGCCCCACACGTTGCGCAGAAGCGTGTCATCCGGGAATCGGCGGTTCAGGTCGTCGATGATCGTCTTGGCGTGGCTTCCGTCTCCGGTCATTGCCAAAGTCGCCGCCACGTACTCCAGATTGTTCCGGCCATGCGCGAGAGCGGAGCTCGATGCCGCAAGTTCGCGGGCCTTAGCCGGATATCCCGCTTCGGCTTCGACGAGGGCCCAGACTCCCTCAGTACTCGCCGTAGTTCCTTTGAAGCCAAGTCGATCTGTCAATTCCGTCGAGAGTTTCAGCAGCTCTCGAGCCTTCTGCATTTGGCCGTGCCCGGCCGCAACCGCCGCAGCCTCATTCATCAACAAGTATTCACTGGGTTTTCCCTCGGCCCACTTCATTTGCCGTTGCATCCCATCGTTGTCGCCGGTCAGAAAAGCCAACTCGTACTGCTGTTGATGAATGAACAGATTGTCCGCCTTCATCTCCACGGCCCTTTGCAGGGTCGCGCGCGCTTCCTCGAGCCGGTTCAGGGCAGTATAAGACGCGGCTGCGTGGGCGTAGCCGAACGGTGCGGTAGGCTCCAGCCGGGTAAACCCGTTCGCCTGCTCGATTGACTTGTCGAACTGCCCGAGAAAAAGGTCGTACACCAGTGCAAGATTGGCATAGGCGCTGGAATCGTTGGGAAAAGAACGAACGGCTAACTCCAGCGTCTGCCGGTCTTTGTCAATATCGCCGTTCGCCGTATAAAAGTGGTCGTCAATGTAGAAGCGTTCGCGATCGCTGACCCGCTCGCGCAGGTCAAAAGCCTTGCGCGCAGCGTCGACCGCTCGATCTTCTTCTCCAATATTGTTGTAAATGGCAGCAAGGCGAGCCCACGCCATAGCAAAATTCGGGTCGAGGTCCACCGCGCGCTGAAACAAAGGAATCGATTCGGCCTCGCCGCCGCTGTTGCGAAACTGGTCGGCTGCGGCGAACGCCTTCAACGCTTCCAGCGACGATGTCGTCGCCTCGGTCACCGATGTATCGAATTTCTGAATCGACGCCAACGATTCGCCCAGCTTTCCCCGCAGGCTTGACGCGGCTTTGCCGACCGCCGGCAACACGGCTTCTTTCGACGCGGCCGTCACCTGCTCGCGCGCCAGTGAATCCCCGGTCGCGCAGTTCGTTGCGTCGATCGCGACCACGTACTCGCTTCCCAGCGTCGCAATCGATCCGCTCATCATGGCCTTGATGTGTTCGCGTTCGCAAATCTCCCGGGCCACGCTTCCCGTCACACGCTCATCTTTGCTGCGCCCCATGAAATGCAGCGCCTTGCGAACCGTTTGATCGGGAACAATGTTCAGATAAGGCGATTGCTCCAACTGCACCGCCAGCGCCTGCTTGAGCGTTCCATCGAAAACCGCGTCGCCCGTGGTGTTCACGAAGTCCGCCAGCAGCACGCTGTCTTTTTCGGTCAGCTTCGCCGAGCTTCGAGAGCGCAGGTAATATCCCGCCGCAGCTAGAACCGCCAGAACAACCACCGCGACCGGAACAAGCGTCTTCCAGCTTTTCTTCTTCGTGACTCCGTTAGTTTGCGCGATTACCGCCGCACTCGACGACGCAGCCGGAGCACCAGCAGTTGCGGAGACCGCCTTCTGCGACCCTGATGCCGCGGCCACCGGACGGGACGCCTCACTTTCGGCAGGCGCAATCGCCTGCGACGAAGACGAATCCGACTGTGCCGCGACCGCGTGTCCGCTTCCTGTATCGCGCTTAAGCCGCTGCAGGTCGGCGCGAATGTCGGCGGCGTGCTGGTAGCGCAAGTTGCGGTCTTTCTCGATCGCCTTGTTGATCACATCTTCCAGCTTCGCCGGCAAATCGGGATTCAGCCGAATCGGCGACACTGGAGCGCGATCCAGAATCGCCTGAAAAATCAGCGCCGAGGTTTCTCCCCGGAATGGCAGCGTGCCTGTGCTCATCTCATACAAGACCACGCCGAAAGAAAAAAGGTCAGTCCGCGAATCCAGCTCCTTGCCCTTAGCCTGCTCCGGCGACATGTACGCGACCGTTCCCAAGGTCGAGCCAGGGCTGGTTAAGTGCTCCTCAACCGCAACGTTGGTTGGCGCCGTTACGTCGCCTACTTGCGCTGACGACGCCGGATTCGCTTTCACCTTCGCCAGTCCGAAATCCAGAATCTTGGCGTGTCCGCGCTTGGTCACAAAAATATTTGCCGGCTTGATGTCGCGGTGCACAATGCCTTCCACATGCGCCGCATCCAGCGCATCCGCGATCTCGATGCCCAGGTCGAGGATCGTTTCCAGTTCCATCGCGCGGGCTCCAATCACGTGCTTCAGCGTGGACCCGTCCAAAAACTCCATCACGAGGTAGGCGCGCCCATTCTCCTCGCCAATGTCGTAAATCGTGCAAATGTTGGGGTGGTTGAGAGCTGAAGCCGCCTTCGCCTCGCGCCGGAAGCGTTCCAGGGCTTGGCGGTCCTGCGCCAGCTCTTCAGGCAGAAACTTTAGAGCGACAAAGCGCCCAAGGCGCGTGTCCTCGGCTTTGTACACCACGCCCATGCCGCCGCCGCCGAGTTTCTCAATGATCCGGTAATGCGAGATAGTTTGATCGAGCAAAGAAGTTTTGCCCCCGCCCAGGGGAGTGCAGTCATGCTACGACCCGCTCTGCTAGAAGTCAAAAGGGAGAGGAGATTGCAGGGTAATGAGGAAGTACGTGGAGACAGCACGATGTGGAGACAGCCGCCCCCGGCTGTCCGCCGGGCGCAGCCCGGCTCTGTTGACCATCAAACCGCTCCGCGCACCATAGCGAATACGGGCGACGACACGCAAAATGCCCTGCAAAGACAGGGGGCTAAGGCGGGGAGGCTCTTTCTCGCGGACATTTGTGCCCTGCGAATTGCATCTGAAGACTCTGCTGCGCCTCCGCAACTCGATTGAGCGCGGTGAGAGGAACCTTAAATTGTTGCGTGCAAACGCTGCAAACTGCGATGACCGGCACGGTGCCCAGCCATTTCGTCACCTTGAGGGTTCGTTTCTTCGCTTCCATAGTCCGGCCGCCTTTGTGGGTACGAGTTTTCGCGATGCCAATGCTCTTAACCGGGAGTTGTGTTCGTGCAAGGCGGACCGAAGCGCGGAAAGGATAGGCTTCACATCGCCATTTTCGGCATTCGTCGCCCTGAACAAGAGCAGCCGAATCCGATCCTCGAGTCGGCGTGTGAAAACCATACCAGATGCTTTCAGATCACACGAGCCCATTCAATGGAGCAAACTCCCTACAAGAGGAAGGCAGATGCGGTAGCTCGGCATCAGGTGGTTCCGCGATCTTCCTAAAGCGTTTCGCTTTCGCGAAAGACCAGACTTGGTAGGATACCCGACAAACTTCTGAATGGGCCTGTGGTAGCTTGTTTTGCGCCTTTTTTGTTCGTGGAGGTTTGTAAGATGATGCCTTCCACTTCCTTACCGCAGTGCTGGCTGTGCGGTCAGCCTTGCCCATTGGAAGATTGTACCGTTGATGAGAACGGGCACGCCGTACACGAGAGCTGTTACTTTTCCAAGTTAGAGCTTGAGAAAAGCAAACCGCCGGAAGACAAGACGTGAATCTTTCGAAGTTCGTCCGTACTGTCGCCCCATTAAAATCAAGACTAGAAAAAGCAAACTAGGAAAACCAGGACTAAAGCAAAATCGATGTCATTCCGAATCGGGCGGTACGCCCGGCGAGAGCCTGCCCTGAGCTTGCCGAAGGGAACCTGCTGTCCCGCATTCGCGGCGATACCCAGAAGAGAATTACCCTCGTAATTCCTCATCGGAATGGGGGTTACGCCGTGGCACCTCGCCGGGTATAATAAGGACGAAGATAGTGTGCCCTGATGCTGCGTAACGCTCCCAATTCGCATTTGCCAGTTTGCTGGCTGCACTGCCTCGTCTGCCCTCGGCGTTATCGGGCAAATCTGCCTTCGCGACTGCGTCCAAGCCTCTTCGGTAGCGACTAACAATTCTCCTTATCTGTCTGCCTCAGTTCTGCGCGTGCCTGAACCAGAGCCGCGCGATACCGAGTTGCAATGACCGCATTGCAATAGGAATGAAACGGGCCACGAACTAGTGGCTGCTGCCTTACGGAGGATTCCATGACTACCGACACCATGACTGCTGTCGCCGAAAAGAAGATTGCCGCTTCCGGAGCCACTCGATCTGCTGCTACCGGATCCGCTGCTACCGGACCGAAGATCAAGACTGCCCTGCCCGGCCCCAACGCGAAACGCGTGCTCGCCGGCGATTCGAAGTATATTTCGCCTTCGTATACCCGCTCATATCCCCTGGTGGCCAAGAGCGGCCGCGGCATCGTCGTCACCGACGTCGATGGCAACGAGTTCTATGATTTCTCCGCCGGCATCGCGGTGACTTCGACCGGCCACTGCCATCCCGATGTCGTCGCAGCCATTCAGAAGCAGGCTGGCGAACTCATTCACATGTCGGGCACCGATTTCTATTACGAGAACATGGTTGAACTCGCCGAGCGCCTTTCCAAGATCGCTCCCATGCCCGGACCACACAAGTTCTACTACGGCAATTCCGGAGCAGAAGCCATCGAGTGCGCCCTCAAGCTGGCTAGGTACCACACGAAGAGGCAGAACATCATCGCATTTTTCGGCGCGTTTCACGGACGCACCATGGGCGCGCTGTCGCTCACCGCGTCGAAACCCCAACAGCGCCGGCGGTTCGCTCCCCTGATGTCGGGAGTGACGCACGTGCGCTATCCGGATATCTATCGTGGCGGCGTGGCTGCTCAACAGGATGCCGATGCCTTCGCGCTCGGCTGCGCGCGCTTCATCGAAGAGAAACTTTTCAAGACCACGCTGCCTCCCGAGGAAGTCGCCGCAATCTTCGTCGAGCCTGTGCAGGGCGAAGGCGGATACGTGGTCGCTCCCACCATCTTCATGCAGGAGCTTCGACGCATCTGTGACCGTCATGGCATCCTCCTCGTTCTCGACGAGGTGCAGAGCGGCATCGGACGCACGGGCAAGTGGTGGGCCGTCGAACATACCGGCGTCGAACCGGACATGGTCTGCATCGCCAAAGGCATCGCATCGGGCATGCCGCTAGGCATCACCATGACTCGCTCCGAAATCATGGACTGGGTTCCGGGTTCGCACGCATCGACCTTCGGCGGCAATCCGGTTTGCGTCGCTGCCGCGCTGGCTACTCTGGACGTGATCGAGAAAGAACATCTGCTCGACCACACCACGGAAGTGGGCACGCACATGATGAAGCGCATGGAGAAATGGCCTGCCACGCTGAAGCTAGTGGGCGACATCCGTGGCCGCGGCTTGATGATCGGCGTCGACATCGTGAAGGACAAAGAGACGAAAGAATACGGCGCCGCCGAGCGCGATCAGATCATCGAACTGGCTTTCGAACATGGCGTGCTCTTCCTCGGCTGCGGCCCGAGTTCGATCCGCCTCTGCCCGCCGCTTGTGGTCACAAAGGAAGAAGCGGATGTCGCCGTCGACGTGCTGGAAAAGTGCATCCGAATCGTCGGGAAACAATAGTCGTTCCGGCGGGCTAGTTCAGTTTAAGGCGGAGGGTCTGGGCCAGTTTCCGTTGGTGCATGTCGAAGGTGTAGAGGCAGTCCGCGCCAAGTACGAGGGCGGCTGCCACGTGCAACAAATCGGCGGAGCGTGTGCCCAGCTTGGCAGTGGTTTGCCTCGACAACTGGCGAGCGCGCTCAAAGACGGAATCCGCAAAGCCGCGGAGTTGGAAGATGCCGTCACGCAGATCGTTTTCGAACTGCGTGATCGAAGCCTGCGACTGAGCGGGCGAAATTTCTTTGCGAAAAACTCGCAATCCCATCGCGTTAACCACTTCCAGTTCTCCAAAGGCAGTCACGAACCTCTGCGACGAGGAGGTTTGCATGGCGCGGGCTGCGACGGGCGAATTTGCGTCGGGGGAATACAGGGACACGAGGAAACTGGGGTCGGCGTAAACCTTCAATAGCGGCTCCGATCCGATGAGATGAGCTGGGCGCCCGTGACGCTTAGGACTTTGTCGCCGTAGATGGCGCGTATCCGCATCAGGAAATCGGGTGTTTCCTTCGCGGCTGCGACGCTCTCCGGGACCAGCCGGGCAATGACCCGCCGACGCTTGGTAATTTGAACCTCTTCGCCCTGGTGCAGAAGCCGCTCGATCTTCTTGAATGCGTAGCGCAGGTCGCGGACTGAAGCAGTTTTCATGTGATACATTTTAGCATCACAACGAGAGATTCGCGAATAAAAACTTGACGCTAACTGAGGCCGATGCGGGCAAAAAACTTAGGAACGGGCCGGCCTCCGCCTAATAACCTGTACGAACCTTGTCTTAGTTGGCTGCGGCTCTACTTATTTTTAGAGTTGGTTATCTTATAGCTTCCCGAGACAACCAAAACATCAATCAAGAGTGCGTATGTTACAATCCGCGCCACGCGTAAATCGAAGATAGTTTTGCTATCTTGTGACTCGCGTCTACAAGGAGTTACTGAATGAAGCTGAACTTAGCTATCGCATTTTCTCTTCTGGCGTTTCTTCTGGCGTTCGCGCCTCACAGCGCATTCGCCGGTGACTGTCCAACTCGCCACTTCTACAACACCTCCGCCGTTACTTTCACAGCCACACTTGATAACGGTGGCACGTGTTCGATTGGCCCCTCGAACGGGGCAACCTGCAACATACCCGCCGGGCAGACGGCTGAGTTGCATTACCCCAACGGCAAGACGGTCGACGGCGGAATCATGATCCAGAGCTCGGTGTTTGCCGCCAAGCACTACGATGTAGACGCCAACAGTTGTGAGATCAAGCACGGTGGGAATACGGGGAATATCGTAGTCAATGATCCGGCAAACGGCGATGTTAAGACCTGCGGGAAGTCCACTTATCCCTGCAAATAGCCGCCCGGTCCGCGACTTCAATCCCTAACTTAGTCGCTTGCCAATCCGCTGCTAGCGGGCCTCTTATGCGGAGGCCGAGTCAAGTTCCCCGCCCTGTCCCTGCAACGAACGCAGGGACAAGGACGGGGCACCCACTGGACTTAAGATCTCATTCGGAAAAGATGGCCACCGCCCTTAGTTCGCTGAGATCATGCATCAAGCCTTATCCCGGGAGTCGAGAACATCTGCTCTATTGTTTTCATGGGAAGGAAAAGGCGGTTGGGATGATCTGGCAGTTCGAGGAAGCCGTATTTCTTGTAGAAGGTCTTTGCCGGGTCATCTTTGGCGTCCACCACCACCGCCATGGAGGCGATTCGCCGGCTGTGATCGAGGGCTTGTTTTAGGGCGCTGATCAAGAGAAGTTCTCCGACGCCTTTTCCCTTGAAGTTCAGGCTTCGCGCCAAGCGGCCCAGCAGCGTGGCTGGCAGATCTTTGTATTTGGGAAGACCTAGATTGCGCATGGTCTCCTCGGGCATGCTGCTGGAGTCGACCGCGTATTGCGAGAGCGTATAGTAGCCGGCGATGGTCTTGCCGTCCGGAGTTAAAACGAAAACTGCAGCGACATGTTTCCTGATGTCCTGGCTGGCTTGCTGCCTGATGTAGGAGTTAAGGGCTTCGTGCTCGCAGGAAAAAGCGGTTCGATTGTGTTTCTTTTTGTCGAACGGCTCGATCAGGAACCTGGAAGGATCCTCTGGCAATCAGCGAACCTCTTGCTTGAAGCGCCTCGCGGCGGCGATTGCCGCGGCACCCGGTTTCGGTGGGTTTAGGAGAGCTTCCACGAAGATCTTTCGGGAGCGCTCGGCCAGGGTGAGCACCTCGCTCTCACGAATGATGCGCTGGGCGGCGTCGGTCACTGTAGTCCTCAGGAAATCCGTCACGGAAATTCCCCGCAGGCTCGCGGCCGCTTCGATCAGGTCCTTCTCCTTCTGACTCACCCGAGCATCCAGCCGGGCACTTCTTTTTGACCCAAAGGCCGCTTGTGGCATCTCAAACTCCCTCGACAAAAGTGTACGGCAATCTGCCATACAATGCAAAGACTCTCGATGTCCCGGAGGGCCAGGCTAAAGGTCTGGGAGATCGCGTGACCCGAATCGCCGGTGTCGGGTCCGTGGTGCCCAGCTTTGCAGAACCGGCAAAGCTGGGGTAGCCTCTTTCGTGGCGGTGCGCGCAAGAAACATTAAAGATGGGCCGGTCCCCGCCTGAAGTCGAATTTCAGGCGGCTCGGTATTGTGGCCTGTGCGCTTGCCGCTCGCGAACTTCCTCCGGAAGCCTCAGTCCCTTCGACGCTATAAGGAGCTCAGACCCAACCCGTTTCGTCTGTACGGAATATTTGATGTCGAATAGAAACTGACGGCGCATTGAGTAAAGCGCCCTGATCTCCGGGGTATAGTCGTAGGTGACAATCCACGGATGCCTTAGGGCTAATACCGCCCTCGAGACTTCAGCGTGCTCGTCTGGGCTGTAATAGTTGGTGTAAAGACTGGAGCCCTTGTTAAAGTAAGGCGGATCGATGCAGAAGAACTCGCCCCGCTCCTTATAAGTTCTGAAAATACCCGGCTTGCGAATCTTTTTCCTGCTCAAATCTCACTCCCCGGCGAGGACGAAGCCCATCCTCGGCGAAACGTTCTGGCCCAAAAGAAAAGGCGCAGCCCATGGGCCGCGCCTTCGTTTAGAAATATGTTTTCCTAAAGCTTTACTCTATATATTAATTATATCACACTGCAGGGCCAGAAGTGACATAGCTTCGAAAATATTCGATGAGCGTTGTGAGCAACTTAAGGTCGATTGTGTACCACTAGGCTATTGACAGCTTTTAGGCGAGAGTTGACATCCATGTTGGGCATGAATTGAGGGTGCCAAGTCAAGTTCCCCGCCCCTCGGCAAGCTCAGGGCAGGCTCTGTCCCTGCAAAGTGACGCAGGGACAAGGACGGGGCACCCGGCGTATTACTACGTCTACAGCGGACGGTGAATCGGTAATTCCCGGTTCGGGAGGAATGGCATCCTTTGTCCCAAGATTGTGCGGATGTCACATCGGACATCGGATTCTGCCCGCTACAGTGAAGCGAGCGATCCCGATGCTCTCCCTTCGCGCATTTTCCGGAGTCCCGACTCAGACCGCGCTCCGCTTTCTGGATTGGCTGGCGGAACATACTCTGCCGGCAAGAGACGGCCCGGCCCACCTGCGGACTGGCCGGCACGGCGAGGAAGCGGCGTACTTTCATCTTCGCAGGCTGGGTTACACGATGGTGGCGCGAAATTTTCGTTCGCCGCGCTGCCGGGGAGAAATCGACCTCATCGGATGGGAAAACGATGTTCTCTGCTTTGTCGAGGTGAAGACGCGGACCACGCGTGATGTAAAACCCGGCGAAGCTGCAGTCGACCGTCATAAGCGCCGCGAGATCGCCGCAGTGGTACGCGAGTATTTGCGGCGCTTTCCACTTTCGTGCCAGTGGAGATTCGACGTGGTCAGCGTATACTATGTGCATTCAAAGGCCAGCCAGCCGCAGATCGAACTGTTTCGCAATTCCTCCCTGTCGGCTTAGGATTGGGAAATCCGTCTATCTGGGGACTCTAAATCAAGATTCGTCTATATCTGGTCGATGAGGTCTGGTAAGTGCCTGAGCTGAGAAAAGATCCGATTGTTGGCCGTTGGGTGATTATTTCGACAGACCGTGCGAAACGTCCCACCGATTTCGCGCGGGAAAACGTAAAGCTTAAGGGAGGCTTCTGTCCCTTTTGCTACGGAAACGAGAGCAAGACGCCGCCCGAGATTCAGGCGTACCGGCCGGGGTCGAATAGTGGGCCGGTATCGCAACGGGACACGCCGGGTTGGACAGTGCGCGTGGTGCCGAACAAGTTCCCGGCGCTGGGAATTGAAGGCACGCTGAACCGGCAGGCCGAGGGCATGTTCGACCGCATGAACGGCATCGGAGCTCACGAAGTAATTATCGAAACTCCGGACCACAGTGCCAGCCTGGCGACGCTGCCTCCGAAACGGATTGAAGACGTCTTGTGGACATTTCGCGACCGCATTCTCGATCTGAAAAAAGACCGCCGGTTCAAATACATTCTTCTGTTCAAGAATCACGGCGAAGCAGCCGGCGCCTCGCTCGAGCATGCGCACTCGCAGTTGATCGCACTGCCTATCTTGCCCATCAATGTTACCCAGGAACTGGAAGGCGCCAAACAGTATTTCCTCTATAAAGAGCGCTGCGTTTTTTGCGACATTATTCGGCAGGAGATTGAGAATGGGAGCCGGGTTGTGGCGGAGAACGAAAACTTTCTGACGATCGCGCCTTATGCGCCGCGGTTTCCGTTTGAGACGTGGATTCTACCGAAGCAGCATGAGTCGGCGTTTGAGAATTCGTCCTCGCATATGTTTGAGAATTTGGCGAAGGCGCTGAAGACACTGCTGGGCAAGGCGGATCGAGTGCTGGATAATCCGCCGTACAATCTTGTGGTGCACACCTCGCCCGCACAGGATCCGACCAACGATCACTATCACTGGCACATCGAGTTCATGCCTAAGTTGACCAAGACCGCGGGATTCGAGTGGGGGACGGGGTTTTACATTAATCCGACACCGCCGGAAGAAGCCGCGAAGTTCCTGCGCGAAGCCAGCGTGGAAGAGCCGGTAGTAGCGACCGCGGGATTAGGATAAACGTTCGAAAGTCTTAGGGAAAATAGATAGAGCGGCAAGTCTAGCTCACGCGAAGGGCTGGTTGCATGGGAGATCCCTCGCCCCGCTGATGAAAACGCGGGGCTTCGGGATGACGCCGACCGGAGTCGGTGAACGGCGGGTCGATTTTTGCTTCAGCCTTGGTTTTTCCTAGTGTTTCTAGTTTTGATTTTCAAAGTTTTGATTTCCTCCTCAGGGCAGGCGGCTGATGGGTGAAAGGGACAGCAGGTTCCTCACCGGGCGTAGCGCCCGGTTCGGAATGACATCGATTTTGCCTTAGCCTTGGGTACGGTCCTGGAATTCTTCGTGCCACGCCATTTGGATGGCTTCCAGTTTGCCTTCGTTGGAGGTCTTCGGATCGCCTTTGAAATCGGGCAGTTCGGTCACGTAACGATGCAGGTCGGTGAAGCGGACGGTAAGAGGATCGACTTCGGGATGCGCCTCGGAAAGCAAGATACCAATATCTTCGGCGTCGTCCCAGGTTAGAGATTTTGGCATGACAAGCTCCTTGCGACAGCAATTGGCAATTAGCATTTAGCAATTGGCCGGTTAATTAGTTGCCAGATCGTAAAAAGACTAAGTGCTAGATGCCAATTGCTAATTGCGAGTTAGTGATGTTCTTCCGAGATGTAATTTCTATTCCACGCGGGGATCTCAACTACGACCTTGCCCGGCTTCGTGATCTGCACCTGGCAGCCGAGACGTGAGTTTAACTGCAAATCGGCCGCCATGTCGAGGCGGTCGGCTTCGTCGTCATCCATGGAAGAAAGATTTTCGGCGCCTTCTTTGATCCATACATGGCAGGTAGTGCAGGCACAATTGCCTCCGCAGGCGTGGTCCAGCGGGATTCCGTAATTCAGCGCGATGTCGAGAATCGACTCTTCTTTGCCGTGGTCCTCGTAGGGCAGTTTGCCGTGCTCGAACTGCACGGTCTTGCCCTCGGGCAGAAAGGTGATCTGCACGGTGTTTGGGCCGAGTGTGTTTTCGCCGGGAGCTTCTTCGGTTGCCGTGGCGGCTCCCTGATTTTTTTCTTCTGACATGTTTACCTCAATCTCTTTTTTCTTCTCGTCCGGACCGCGCAGGATCGCTGCTCGCCAACTACCTTCCCTGCTAAATTTTATGCGGCTGCAGGGATCCTTCGACTCCATAAGACTTCGCCTTCGGCGAAGCCTTACTCCGCTCAGGATGACAATTCTTGCATGTGACCATTATTCGAATTCTGCTTTGGCCATGGGATGGGGGGCGGTTGGGCCCTCGCCCATGTCGGCCTCGTCCATGTTTTTGCCTTTCAGCGCGGTCGACACTGCACTGTCCATCATCAGTTCGGCCAGACGCGTCGTGCCTTGATTCAACGCGTCGATGGCTTTGCGGATCGCCTGATAATTTTCCTCGGCTTTTACCGCGGTCAAAGCTTTCTCCATCTTCGCGATCTTTTTCTTTTCGTCAGTAGTAAGGTGCCCCCAGGCCGGACTTTTTTTACCTTTGTCGAGAGCCGCCAAAATGGTCGAAGCCTCGTTGCGCGCTTCGATGACCTGGCGCTGCCGGAAGTCTTCTTCCGCGCTGTCGAACGAATCGAGGATCATGCCTTCGACTTGCTCGTCGGTGAGTCCGTAGCTGGGCTGCACCTGAATTTCTGACTCCTTGCCGCTGCGCTGCTCGCGTGCGGAGACGTGCAAAATGCCGTTGGCGTCGATGAGAAACTTCACCTCGATACGTGCCATGCCAGCCGCCATCGGCGGAATGCCTTTCAGGTCGAAGCGCGCCAGGGAACGACAATCCTTGGCCAACTCGCGCTCACCTTGCAGCACATGAATCGCGACGTTGGCCTGCCCGTCGACTTGTGTCGTATAGAACTGCGTGGAAGATGCCGGAATCGTAGAGTTACGCAAAATGATTTTGTCGGTGACTCCGCCGGCAACTTCGATGCCGAGCGATAGCGGCGTCACGTCGAGTAGCAGCATGTTCTCGGTGGCTTCGGATCCTCCGCCGAGAATGTTGGCTTGAACGGCCGCACCCAACGCAACCACTTCATCGGGATTTAGGTCCGTGTGCGGTTCGCGATGAAATAATTCTTTCACCAGCGCGCGAACCTTTGGAATACGCGTCGATCCACCGACGAGAACCACTTCATCGATCTGTTCGGGCTTGAGGCCAGCGTCTTTCAGAGCTTGTTTGGACGGTCCGATAGTGCGATCGATGACGGGCTGCATGAGTTGTTCGAACTGAGCGCGAGTGATCTCGCGCCGGTAGCTCTTGCCGCCTGGCAATTCGACATCCAGCTTTACGGCAGACTCCGAGGAGAGCGCGATCTTAGCCTCGATGACCGCTTTGCGAATGGCTTGAACGGCTTCCCCATTGCGGCGAAAATCGAGACCGAGGTCGCCGAGCAGGTCGTCGAGTGCGATCGTGATCAGCAGATTATCGATGTCGTCGCCGCCGAGGTGCGTGTCGCCATTGGTCGCGATCACTTCGAAGATGCCGTCGTGAAGCTTGAGAATCGAGATGTCGAACGTACCGCCGCCGAGGTCATAGACTGCGACAATTCCATTTTGCTTTTTGTCGAGTCCGTAGGCGAGCGATGCCGCTGTCGGTTCGTTGACCAGACGCAGAACTTCGAGGCCGGCAATGCGGCCTGCATCTTTTGTGGCCTGGCGCTGCGCATCGTTGAAATATGCGGGGACGGTGATGACGGCTTTTGTAACCTGCGCACCAAAGAAGCGTTCGGCGTTGCGCTTGAGCTGGCGAAGGATGAGCGCTGAGATTTCCGGCGGAGTAAACGTCTTATCGCCAAGTTTGATACGGAGAACTTCGCCGGGCTGCAGGTCTTCCGCGAGACGGAAGGGAAAGAATTTCAATTCCTGCTGAATATCTTCAACCCCACGTCCCATCAGGCGTTTGATGGAATAGACGGCGCGCTCCGGCGCATCGATCAAAGAATTGCGTGCGGCATTGCCAACCACGGGCTGATTGTTCGAGTCGAGCGCTACGACCGAGGGGACGAGATTCGATCCATCGTCTCCGGGGATGACGACAGGGCTCTCCCCTTGCATGAAGGCCACGAGAGAGTTCGTGGTGCCGAGGTCGATTCCGACGATGCGATCAGAGGACATTTAGTAATTGAGTAATTTAGTAATTGAGTAATTTGAAGGCCTCAATGATTGGCCAATTACTCAATTACTAAATTTCACAATTTCTCAATTCTTTCTAGTTCTCCAGCACCTCGCTTACATCCCGCACCAGATTCCGGATGTAGTTTCTGCGGTTCAGCAGGTCCACCATCTTGTCGCGTTCCTGCCTGCGCTCCTCTTCGGAGACGGGCTGTCCGTTGTGCTCGCGCTGGATCAATCCATCCCATACCTTCCAGAGATCGGCCAACTCGCGCAGAAGCGATTCCTGTTTCTCTTCCAGTTCGAGCTTCTGCCGGCCGATCTCTTCGATCAGGGCGGGATCATCCTCGCCCATCTTCTTCTGCATGCGGAGCTCTTCAAGTTGCATGTTCAGCTCAAAAACTTCTTCCAGCAAATCGGGAGGGACTATTTGTTTCTTAATCTGCCCCGTGGAGCGGGCCTGTTCCGTGGCGCTCTTCGATTGCTCTTCAAGCTCTACGCCTTCCAACTGTAAAAGATACTGCGTGCGCTTGATCGGGTCTTTCAATGTTCGATGAGCGTCGTTCAAGAGCGAGGTCTGCTGCAGGCTCCACTCCTGCTCCTGGCCTCCGGTGCGGGCATTGACGTCGGGATGCAGCTTGCGGCTCAGCTCGTAAAAATCTTTATCCAGCGCCACAACATCAAGATTCAACTTGCGCGGCAGGCCGAAGAAGGTGAAATAGTCGACCGGCGCAGGCGGCTGAACCTTGCCGCAAGCCTTGCAGAAGTGCACGGCGCGCATGGTTCCGCACGACCAGCAGGATTGAGTTTCCTCGGGTGCGGGCTTTGCGGTGATGATGGTTAGGTTCGTCATACTTCAATAACACCTTACATGGAACAGAGCGTGCCACCTGGGACAACATGCTTCGTGGTGAGCGTTCTCGGACAGGAGTGTCCGAGCCACACGGGCAGTGCCACACGAGCCTAGGCGGAGAAGGACGTGCCGCAGCCGCACGACTTCGTGGCCTGGGGATTCACGAAGACGAATCCCTGCTGCATCAACGTTTCCTGGTAATCCAGGATCATGCCGTGCAGGTAGATAAACGACTTCGGGTCGACGAACACGCGCACGTCGCTGAATTGAAAAATGCGGTCGCGTTCGCGCGGCTGGGTGTCGAAGCGAATGTTGTAGCTCAGGCCGGAGCAACCGCCGCCCTGCACGCCCAGGCGCAGCCCACCCTGCTCGGGCGAAATGCCTTCCTTGGCCATCGCGCTGCGGACCTTGGCAATGGCCTTGTCGGTGACCTGAATGCCTTTGGCCGGCGCAGTTTGCGGTTGCACGGTTTGTTCGATTGCCGTTGTCATTTTGTTCCCGGATGCAGTCCCTCAGCGGCTAAAGCCGCAACATAAACGCGACGCTTACAGCACGACTAAAGTCGTGCCCTTCCCGGTCGTGCCAGCGGCTAAAGCCGCAGATCATCAAATGGCAGCCTTCCGGCGCGGCTGAAGCCGCGCCCTTTCAATGCCCAACTCCTTTGCGCGCGAAGCTTACTGAGCTACGGCTGATTCAACCGGCTTCGCGGCTCCCTGCTTTTTCTTCCAGTCGCCGATTGCGGCGCGGATGGCGTCCTCGGCCAGCACGGAGCAATGGATCTTCACCGGAGGAAGCGACAGCTCCTTCACGATATCCATGTTCTTGATGGCGAGGGCTTCGTCCACCGTTTTGCCCTTGACCCATTCCGTGGCAAGAGAAGAAGAGGCGATCGCGGAACCGCAACCGAAGGTTTTGAACTTGGCTTCTTCGATTACGTTGGTCTCGCGGTTGACCTTGATCTGCAGCTTCATTACATCGCCACACTCGGGCGCGCCAACGAGGCCGGTGCCTACGTCCGCGCTGCTTTTGTCCATCGAGCCCACGTTGCGGGGATTGTTGTAGTGATCGATTACTTTATCGCTGTATGACATGTGATCTCCTCGGACAACTTCTAGAATCTGTGCCAGTTTCTCTTCCGCCCCTTCGGGGCTTGTTGATCATTCCCACTCTTACCCACGGCTTGCGCCGTGGGCTGAATTCTTACGCCGCTTCGCGGCTCTCTTGGTACTCGGTACTAGCTACTGGTTTCTAGTGCGCTTCTCCGGCCCATTTCACATCTGCTAGATTGATGCCTTCTTTCGCCATCTCGTAGAGCGGAGACAGTTCGCGGAGGCGCTCAACGGTTTCAATCACGCGGTCGGCTACGTAATCGACTTCGGCGGCGTTGTTGAAGCGGCCGATGCCGAAGCGGATCGAGCTGTGCGCCAAGTCATCGCCGGTGCCGAGGGCCTTCAATACATAAGATGGCTCAAGCGTCGCGGAGGTGCAGGCCGAACCGCTCGAAACTGCGATGTCGTTGATGCCCATCAGCAACGACTCACCCTCGACGTAAGCAAAACTGATATTCAGATTGCCGGGGAGGCGATGCTCCATGGAGCCGTTGATGTAGGTTTCGTCGAGACGGTTCATGATGCGGTCGCGCAGGCGATCGCGCAGGCTGGCGAGCTGAACCGCTTCGCGAGACATTTCTTCCGAAGCTAGGGCGCAGGCTTTGCCGAGGCCGACGATTCCGGCAACGTTCAAAGTGCCGGAGCGCATGCCGCGCTCGTGGCCGCCGCCGTCGATGATGGCGGAAATCTGTACTCGCGGATTTTTGCGGCGAACATACAGCGCGCCGACGCCTTTGGGGCCGTACATTTTATGCGCGGATATCGACATCAGGTCGATATTTTGTTTGTTCACGTCCACCGGAATCTTGCCGATGGCTTGCGTCGCGTCGGTATGGAAGATCACGCCGCGCTCGTGGCATAGCTTGCCAATCTCGGCGACGGGCTGCACAACGCCGATTTCGTTGTTCGCGAACATGATCGTGACCAGGATCGTCTTGTCATCCATGGCGCGCTTCAGGTCTTCGAGATCGATCAGACCATCTTTCTGCACCGGCAGGTAGGTCACACGATAGCCATGTTTCTCAAGGCGCTTGCAGGTATCGAGCACAGCTTTGTGCTCGGTGACCGCAGTGATAATGTGATTTCCTTTCTCGCGGTACATCTCGGCCACGCCTTTGATGGCGAGGTTGTCGCTTTCCGTGGCGCCCGATGTGAAAATAATTTCTTTGGTCGTGGCGCCAATCAGCTTGGCAATACGCTCGCGGGCGGTTTCCACACCGTCTTCAGCCGCCCATCCGAACGAGTGATTGCGGCTGGCCGAGTTGCCGAACTTTTCCATGAAGTAAGGCAGCATCTCCTCCAGCACCCGCGGATCCATGGGGGTGGTGGCGTGGTTATCCATATAGATGGGCAGCTTCACTCCCTCGGGAGTTGGGTGCTGCGTGACGGGGAGTTGCTGGGGGACTTTCACATCCGTGCTCATAATTCCTTCTCCTACCCTTGATTCCTGTTCCTGCCTGGTTAGATGTTTCGCTGTTGTCGAAGGCGACAGCAAAATCTGACCATCTACTGCAACCAACGACTAAATAATCGTGAACAGTTCTGACGGCTTTGTTGCAGCGGTCTCGACTGTTTCCGGTTCTTCCCGCATATGCGAAATCTTGATGCGCTTCAGAACCGCTTCGATGCTCTCATTCACTTTGCGCAATGGTTCGCGGATGTTGCAACGGTTGCTCTGGCCGCATTCCCCGCGGACGGTAACGCACGACGTAATAAACAATGGTCCGTCGATCGCCTGAATTACTTCGAAGGCCGAGATCGTGTGCGCGGCTCGCGCCAGGCGGTAACCTCCGTTGGTACCGTGCTGCGATTGCAACAACCCGGCCTTTACCAGCCGTTGCAAGATTTTCGCCAACGCCTCCGGCGGAATGCCGAAGGATTCTGCAACGTCCTTCGCGCTGGCGCTGCGTGTTCCCTCATGCGCATGGTCCGCCAGATGCTTCATAGCCATCAGCGCGTAGTCCGCTTTTTTGGTTAGCTTGAGCATCTTTGAGCCGCGACCTGCGAAACTGAAATTGGCTGACTTGCAAATCCCGACCAATGCCGCCGGATATATCTACGACCTTTTCTGTCGTATTTCATTCTACGTCTATCGCCTGGGATTATGCAAGGCTTTGCAGACAGCTGCAAAAACAAGGCGGTGAATGGTAACTGCCGGGGGCTGACTGGCTTACAAATCGCCGATATTTTCCGTCGGAATTTCGCGATTCGTAACAGTTTCAGCCTGAGAATAATGCCTTAGGACTTGACAAGTGGAGTGGCGGGGCTAAAATACCGGGGAAATCCCCCAAGCGAATCCGTCCCGCGGTGTCTTTTAGGGACGAAGGCCCTCGGATTTATGAGTTCAAAGCCGTCCTCTCATGCTCAGAACGCGCAAAAGCAGCCGTGCAAGCACCCACGTGTGCAAATCGTAAGCCGCGACGAAGATGCGGAATTTGTGGAGTGCCTGGAATGCCGCGAAGTCTTCGAATCCAGTGAACTCAAAGACATGAGCATTGAAGAAAGCAGCGAGAGCGATGCACAGGAATCGTGAGCGAATCGTGAAACTGCAGTTTGCACTTCCGGCCTGACTGGATTGCGTATTCACTGGCGCGTCACTAAGGTAACCAGTTCTCCTAGATTCTGGCTTGTTCCTGACAGAAAGGCTCTGCTAGTCTGCTGCCCAAGGGGCGTGCGGTGCGCACGATTGTTTTTCATGCCTGTAGCGCTGGTTGTCGATGATTCCATGCTCATCCGGTACACCGTTTGCCGCTCTCTAGAAGAGCGCGGCTACGCGGTGGAGTCGGCCGCGAATGGGCTGGAAGCCTTGCACATTATGGAGCGTGTACGCCCGGACGTGATTGTTACTGACATGCAAATGCCTAAGATGTCGGGCAGCGAGTTGATTACTGCGCTGAAGAAGAACCCCGATACCGCAAACATTCCCATCATTATTGTGGCTGGCCGCGCCAGCGGCTTCGACAAGAATGAAAAACGCGCCAACATCGCCATTTATAAGGACATCGATATCCAGAGCCAGCTCGAAAAGGCGCTCGATGCGGTGCTGGGGAAGACCCACGGTCGCGGGGCGGGCAAGTAGCGAACCTAGTTCCAGGTTTCCAGCCTAGTTGCAAAAGTCTCTGACCGGGGAGACTCACTTGAAAGCCGATTAGCGCAAACGCAGATTCGCCTCGGCCGAAAAATCCATGGACGAAAAATCCTTCGTCAGGAATTTGGGATACGCCGCGGCTGCGATCATCGCAGCGTTGTCGGTAGAGAGAAGCCGCGACGGAAAGTACACTTGCAGGCCATCCTCGGCGCCTCTGCGCTCGAATGTGCTTCGCAATTCATGATTCGCCGCCACTCCGCCCGTAACAAACAGCGTTGCAACATCATTGGCGCGTGCCGCCGACAAGGTCTTGCCGACTAGATCTTCTACGATTGCCCGCTGAAATGATGCTACCAGGTCAAGCGTCCGGCGGTCGCAGCTCGCGAGGTAGTCCTCGAGCTTCGGCCGGGGGATATTCATCAAGGCTCTGCGCCGCATCTCGATGCTCTCGTGCATCTGGTGAACCTCAACGTAACGCAGGACCGCTGTCTTGATGCCGCTGTAAGAAAAATCGAAGCGCGGATGTTCAGCCTCAGATGCCTGATCTTGTGCGATTTTTTTCGATTCGCCGTGGTCGCGACGATCGCGGTGCTTAATTTGAGCGGGGGGAAATACTACTGCGGTTGAATCACCATGCGGAGCGAGGCGGTCGATAATCGGGCCACCGGGATAGCCCAGGCCCAGCAGCTTTGCAACTTTGTCGAAGGCTTCGCCAGCCGCGTCGTCACGAGTGTGGCCGATGTTTTCGTAGGTCCAACCTTCATTCTTCTGCACCACAAGATATAAGTGAGTGTGACCACCAGAGACCACCAAAGCCAGCACGGGAAACTGCAACTCACGATTGCCCTTCTGCCGCTCCTCCAGCAACACAGCATGAATGTGGCCTTCGAGATGATTGACGGCAATCAGCGGCTTGTCGAGGGCGAAAGCTAAAGCCTTGGCATAGCTGATGCCCACCAGCAGCGCTCCGGCGAGACCGGGGCCTTGCGTCACTGCAATCGCATCGACGGATTCGTAAGTCTGATGGGCGTCAGCCAGAGCTTGCCGCACAACTGGGACGATAGCACGCAGATGCTCGCGTGAAGCCAACTCCGGCACCACGCCTCCGTAAGGCTGATGCGTCGCGATCTGAGAAGCAACGACGTTCGAGACCATTTGCTCGCCCGAGCGCACAATCGCAGCGGCGGTCTCGTCGCACGAGCTTTCGATGCCGAGGATGTAGGCGTCTGGCATAATCTGGTTTCGTAGCCTCTATTTCCTAGCTTAATCGAAAACACGGGGCTGAAGACTAAATAGCCGAATATCAATTCCCATGTCCAAGGATTTCGCCACGTCGATCATCCAAACCCTGCGCCTGCATAGCTTCCAGGCCTACCTAGCGGGGGGATGCGTGCGCGATCTGCTTCTGAAGCGCCAGCCTGCGGATTACGATGTCGCGACCAGCGCGACTCCAACGCAGGTGATGGACATCTTCCCGGAAACCTACGCCGTGGGAGCGCAGTTTGGCGTGGTCTTGGTTCCTTTGCCAGTATCTTCCTCTGCGTCCTCTGTGCCGCCTGCGCTTAGCTCTGTCGAGGCCAGCGGTGGCAAGTCATCCGCAGTCGAAGTAGCAACTTTCAGAAGCGATCTCGGATACTCCGACGGGCGCCATCCCGATGAAGTCCGCTTCAGCAAAGATCCTCGCGAGGATGTTGCCCGTCGTGACTTCACGATCAACGGCATGATGCTTGATCCCGTGACCGAAGAAGTGCTCGATTTTGTGGGTGGGCGGAAAGATCTTGAAGCCCGCATCGTTCGAGCCATCGGCGATCCGGGGCAGCGGTTTGCGGAAGATAAGGTGCGCATGTTGCGGGCGGTGCGCTTTGCCGCGCGCTTTAACTTTGCCATCGACGCCGGCACTCAGGCTGCAATCGAACGACTAGCTAAGGAGGTCCACGTAGTTTCGCGCGAGCGGGTTCGCGACGAACTCACAAAAATGCTTACAGAAGGTCACGCTCGACGCGCTTTTCTTCTGCTGGATGAGAACGGTTTACTGAAAGAAATTTTGCCGGAAATTTCAGCGATGAAAGGCGTCGAGCAGCCGCCAGAGTTTCATCCCGAAGGCGATGTATTCGTGCACACGCTGTTGCTGCTCGACAATTTGCCAGATCTTTGCCCGCCCACGCTGGCGTGGGGGGCGCTGCTGCACGACGTGGGCAAGCCTGCAACATTTCGGCGGGCTCCCGACCGCATCCGCTTCGACGGTCATGTGGATATCGGCGTCAAGATTGCAGAAGAAATCTGTGAGCGGCTGCGGTTTTCGAATCACGATGCGGAACAGGTGCTCGCGTTGGTCGACAATCACATGCGCTTTGGGCATGTCACGCGCATGAAAGAATCAACGCTAAAGAAATTTCTGCGCATGCCGCACTTTGACGAGCATCTCGCGCTGCACCGCGCGGATAGTCTGGCGAGCCATCATAATCTGGCGACCTATGAGCTTGTTCGGGAAAAACTCGCGGAGATTCCTCCGGAGAAAATGCGGCCAACGGGGCTCGTTACCGGTGACGATTTGATTGCGGCCGGATACGAACCCGGGCCCAGATTCCGCGAAATTCTGGAGGCGGTAGAAGACGCTCAACTGGAAGGACGCTTGCTTTCGAGTGATGCGGCAATGGAGTTTGTAAAGCGTGAGTTCCCCAACTGACCGCGGGCGGCGAATCGAGGACCGGTCGGCATGCTACGAGAGTGCTAAAATCGAAATTCTCAATGAGAAGCGGCATGGAGCAGGCGGGCGCGGGACTGGAAAAAATTGTAATCGGGTCGTTGCGGCACGTACCGGCAGCCGAGGCGCCGCTGCTGGCATGGCCTCTGGTTTGCGGATCGGCAGTGGCCGGACGCACCCGAGCGCTGGAATTTGCCGGTAAGGTGTTGCGCGTTGAGGTGCCCGATGCCGGATGGAAGCGTGAAATGCAGAGTTTGGCTCCGCGCTATCTCGCGACACTGAATCGTTATGCCGGGCAAAAAGTGGAGCGGATTGAATTCGTAATTCAGCGGGGTTGATCTAATTTTAGGATTTTCAGCGGCCAGCTTTCAGAACGATAAACCACAGGATATGAAGGTTACGGAAAAAGATGTCTCCTACATCGCCGACCTGGCGAACCTGGAACTTTCTGCAGGTGAGCGCGCCGGTATGGTACGCGATCTGAATTCGATTCTCGATTACATCGAGATGCTGAACGAATTGGATACGTCGAATGTCGATCCGATGGCGCAGGTCTCCGACCGTTACGGCGTTGACGAATCGAAGCAGGGTAGCGAGAGATTTGCCTACTCCTATCGCGAGGATGTGGTTGAGGGTTTACGCAAGTCTTTGTCGCAGAAAGTCGCGCTGGAAAACGCTCCCGATGCGGACGGAACATTCTTTCGAGTGCCGAAAGTGATCGAGAGATAACTGGGAGAATTGAGTCGTTGAGAGATCGGGTCATTGACACAATTCACGCGGGGTTCGCTTTGATCGATCATCAAATAACTAAACGATTCATTGACTCAATGGTTCAATGATTCAATGCTTCGATGACTCAATTCTCCGCTCTCACCATCGACTCGGCCCGCTTCGCCATTCAGGAGCGTAAGACGACCGCGCTTTCGCTCGCCGAATCACATTACGCGCGCATAGAAAAAGACGACAAAAAAATCGGCGCGTTTCTTACTCTCTGCAAAGAACGCGCTCTCGAGCAGGCGGATCGCATCGACCGCATGGCCGCCGAAGGCAAGCCGTTGCCTCCGCTCGGAGGAGTGCCGGTCGCGATCAAAGATGTAATGTCGACCCGCGGAGTCCGTACCACCGCGGGATCGAAGATTCTCGGCAAGTACATTCCGCCCTATGACTGCACTGCCGTCACGCGCTTGGAGATCGCGGGCGCCGTAATGCTGGGCAAGACGAACTGCGACGAGTTTGCCATGGGTTCTTCGAATGAGAACTCCGCGTTTCGTCCGGTGCACAATCCGCGCGATTTGAGCCGCGTGCCCGGAGGATCTTCTGGCGGCTCTGCGGCAGCCGTTGCCGCGGAGATGGCTGTTGTTGCGCTGGGTTCCGATACTGGCGGTTCGATTCGCCAGCCCGCTTCATTCTGTGGCGTAGTCGGATTGATGCCGACCTACGGCCGCGTTTCGCGTTACGGTCTTATCGCATTCGCGTCTTCGCTCGATCATATCGGACCTCTAGCAAAGACTGTGAAAGACGCCGCAACTGTGCTCCGTACGATTGCCGGGCGCGATCCGATGGATTCGACCTCCGCCGATGTTCCGGTCCCTGACTACGTCGCAGAACTTGACAAGCCCGTGCGATCGCTGCGACTCGGCATTGCCAAAGAATATTTCGGGGAAGGACTCGACGATGAAGTTCGCCAGGCAGTTGAGTCGGCGATCGATAAGCTGAAGAGCCTTGGCTGCGAAGTGGTGCCGGTTTCGTTGCCGCACACGCGATATGCGATCCCGGCATATTACTTGGTCGCAACCGCGGAGGCCTCTGCGAACCTCGCGCGCTACGACGGTGTGCGCTACAGTTGCCGGGCGGCGGGAGTAAAGACTCTCTCGGAAATGTACCGGCGCAGCCGCGATGAAGGCTTCGGCGCAGAAGTGAAGCGCCGCATCATGCTGGGCACTTACGCGCTGAGCGCCGGCTACTACGATGCCTATTATTCGAAAGCGCAAAAAGTGCGGACGCTGCTCACGCGTGACTTCGACAAGGCATTCCAGAAAGTGGATGCGATCGTGACTCCGACGAGTCCGACGGCCGCGTTTCGACTGGGCGAAAAGTCGGATGATCCGCTCGCCATGTATCTGGCCGATATTTATACCGTCACGGCCGATCTGGCGGGGATTCCGGGAATTTCTGTTCCGTGCGGCGTGACGAAAGATAAGTTGCCAATTGGCCTGCAGATTCTTGGCAGGCACTTTGATGAAGCCACAATCCTGCGGGTGGCGCACGCCTATGAGCAGGCGGCTTAATCGACCGCTGACAGTGCATCAACAATTAAATTGGCTCGTAGTAGCTTTCTCCCGCACAGGCACGGCACAGCACTTTTTCTGCGGCGCGCACTTCCCTGCGGAAATTAATTCCTTCTCCGCAGGCTTCACAGACCACGCGCTCGCCTTTGTATCCAGGGAATTCTTCGGGCGGTAAGTTCACCTTCACCCACTGAAAAGTAAACAGATCATCGTCGACGATTTCGCGATAAGCCAGCATCTGCTGCTGATTTTTATCCGCAATTTCCGGATGCATCTGTTTGGCGAGAGCTTTCGACGATTCTTTGGCGGCAATGCGTATTGCCTTGCCGGTATTTACATCGACGAATGTGGCCGCAACTTTTCCCCAATCACGAAATTTCAAAGCGCGTTTGCCCAGCCGGCAGCCGGTTACGACGGCCACAGCATCGGTAGCGCAGCGGTCGATCTCGACGAAAGTGACAAGGCGCTTGCGGTCTTTGCCATGCGGGTCATCGATGCCGAGTTTAGCCAGGCCTAGCATTGCGAGCCGCACGCCGAGAACTTGGCCTGCGCAGAGATGGCCGTGGGCCTTTTCAGCATCGAGGAGATATTCGTCGAAGGAACGCATAAGAATTTAGTAATTGGGTAATTTAGTAATTTGAAAGTCTCGGCGGATGCCGCACGATCGGTTTAAAAATTACTCAATTACTAAATTACCCAATTTTCTCACTTCCTGCGCCAGCGGACGCCATCTTTTGTGTTCTCGATCACAACCCCGGCTGCGGTAAGTTCTGCGCGGAGGGCATCGGACACTTTGAAGTTGCGGGACTTGCGCGCCGCCTCCATCTCGTCGATTTTCTTTTGAATGTCGGCTTCTGATAGTTGAGCAGACTGCACGGCCTCCCGCAGTTCTGTGCTGATATCTTTTTCGCGGCTTTCAGTGGGTGCCCAATCGAAAACCTGTTTCATCTTGGGGCCATCGTCGTCGTTGAGTACGGCGAAAATCTCATCGAATTTCTGGAGTGCGCCGAGTAGCGGCGCGACATCCGCGCTATGCATATGGCCGGAATCGAGGGCAGAGTTCGCTCGGCGAACCATTTCGAAGATCGCAGCCTGCACCTGCGCGGTGTTGAGATCGTCATCGAGCGCCGCTCGCATTCGATCGACTGTCTCTTGCGCAATCGTTTGCATTTCCGGTGTCGATCCTTCGGGAAAACTTCCAGTATTTAAACGCTGACGAAAATTGCGCAGCCGATCCACCGAGACCGCGGCTTGCTTAAGACCGTCGAACGTGAAATTGAGCTGATTTCGATACGGCACCGACATGAGGAGATATCGAATCGATGATGGCTTATGGCCTTTGAGCACGAGGTCGCGCAGGGTATAGAAATTCCCCAGGCTCTTTGACATCTTCTCGCCTTCAACCAGCAGAAAGCGCACGTGAAACCAGAAACGCGCGAAAGTCTTCTCGGTGAGCGATTCCGATTGCGCAATTTCATTTTCGTGATGGGGGAAAATGAGATCTTCTCCGCCGGCGTGCAGATCAAAACTCTCGCCCAGTTCTTCCATCGACATGACTGAACATTCGAGGTGCCAACCGGGACGGCCGGGCCCAATCGACGTATCCCACGAGGCCTCACCGGGCTTCGGAGCTTTCCAGAGCGCGAAGTCGCGAGCGCTGTCTTTGTCGTATTCATCGACATCGACGCGTGCGCCGTCGAGCATTCCGCCGAAATCTTTTTTCGAGAGTTTGCCGTACTGTGGAAAACCGGCGATGCGAAAATAATACGAGCCATCTTCCGTGCGGTAGGCAATTCCCTTCTCCTCCAACTTCGCCACGAAATCCGCCATCTCGCCAATATGTTCCGTAGCGCGCACCAGCGTCGGCCGTTCAATGCCGATGAGCGCGGAGTCTTCGAGAAATGCATTCACGTACTTCTCGGTGTATTGCTGAACGCTGACTCCATCACGCGCGGCGTTGCGTATGATCTTGTCGTCCACATCCGTGATGTTCATCACGTAGGTCACTTTGTAGCCGGATTGCCGCAGGAATCTCTGCAGCATATCGACAGCCAGGAAGGTTCGGAAGTTGCCGATGTGGCCGTAATCGTAGACGGTCGGTCCGCAGGCGTACATGCGGACCTCGCGGTCGCGCAGCGTTTGGAATTCCTCCACCTGCGATGACATGGTGTTGTAAAGGCGCAAAGCCATAAAGTGATTATGCACTCAAGGGCGAGCCTTCAATTTCAAGGGGACGCCAGAAAGTCAACTCGCGGTAATGCCGGCGGAAGATTGCGGAGGCAAGGCGTGAGCGTGCTGCCGCAATCGGAGTTGTACGAGGTAAACGTAGTGCAACGCCGAAATAATCGTGAACGCAAATGTGGCGCGCAGAAAGACGGTGCGTGTGATTAGTATCCAGCGGGTGTGGCGGATGGCAAACAGCAGCGCGAAGAAAACCGCCGCGATCTGCGAAAAGGTGTTGGCCTTGCCGAAGATGCTTGGCCGGAAATCGCGCAGGCCCGCGATGGCAAACAGCACGGCACTTGCCGCAAGAATTGAAATGTCGCGGCTGAAAACCAGCACGGTAAACTTCCACGGGATTTTGTGCAGAATGGAGAGCACCAGGAACATCGTGCTCAACAGGAGCTTGTCCGCGATGGGATCGAGATATTGGCCGAGCAGTGTCTGCTGGTGCAACTTGCGCGCCAACAAACCATCCAAGCCATCACTGAAACCGGCAACGACGAAGAGAACCAAAGCCCAAAAATAGCGGCCTTCGACCAGTTCAATCACGGTGAAGGGGACAAAAACCATCCGCAGCAGGGTGAGTTGGTTGGGAGCGGTGAAGATTTGCGAGAATTTCATTCCCCGTCCTCAGACGGACGAACGGCAGAACGCGAGCGCGTGTCGAGATTAATATTCCCCTCGGCTCCATTTTCCCTGGCTCCGGGAGATCCGAGCAGCGCAGCCGGTTCGATCCCGGTTTTTGCCAAAAAACGTTGTGACAGCGATGGTAAATTGCCATCGGGAAGATCGAGTTCGATGCGTTCAATCCGGTGCATTGGGAAGAAGACAACCGCAGGGCTAACCGATTCGCCGTCCTTCACCATAAGAACCAAATCTTCAAACGATGCCAACTCGGCGCCGCTCATGCTCAGCCCTTCGGGAGCCAGCGCCAGGATCATCCCCCAGAATTTGTCCCGGGGATTGCCCAGCGTCACGACGACCATGGCTCCTGGTGAGAATGGATCGCGCACCCGCGCCTGTGAGGTGGAACCCTCTGCCATTCGCTCAGCGTTTTTCGGCATGGAACGATTGTCGCCGTGGCAGGCAGGAGTTTGCAACTGGCAATCGTGGTTGTAGTGGGTCAGTTTGAAAAGCAGCGTGCACTCCTCCCGTCGAGGTTTTGAATTTCCTAAGGTTTTGAATTTCGGTGGTGGTGTGGTGGTGCAATTTGGCTTGCGCGCCGGGCCGGTCAAGCGGGAGGTCCTTCACTTCGCCTGAAAAACGGCTACGTTCAGGATGACAACGCACAGTGTTGGGTTTCCTAAGGTTTTGAATTTCCTAGGTTTTGAATCGCGGTTATCATGTCTGCATGGCAGCGCCACCCGCCCAAGCCCTGGTTCTAAGTTTTGAGGATGCGCGTAGCATAGTCGAAGAGCATGCCTCGCGGATCACTCCCAGCGGCAACGAAGTTGTTGACCTGCTGCACGCCTCCGGGCGAATTCTCGCCGAGCCCATTACGGCGGATCGCGACATTCCTCCCTTTCCGCGATCGACGCGAGATGGCTATGCGGTGCGATCGGCGGACCTGACGAAGCTTCCTGCGCGGCTGACCGTGGCCGGAGAGATCAAAGCGGGGCCACTGCCGAGTGAAGTCCCGTTGGTCCTGAATTCCGGCGAGGCTTTTTCCATCATGACCGGCGCACCGGTGCCACAGGGTGCGGACGGCGTTGTGATGGTGGAATACACGTCTTTGTCTGCGCAGAGCGATGCGGTCGAAATCACAAAAGGGGTTGATCCCGGCGAGAACATTGTTGCGCAAGCAGCCGAAGCGAAAGGTGGGAGCCTGCTGCTCAAGCGAGGAGAGCAGCTGGATCATGCTGCCGTTGCGCTCGCAGCCTCGGTCGGCAAATCGAGGCTGCTGGTTTTTGCTCGGCCTCGCGTGGCTGTGCTGACTACGGGTGATGAGATTGTTGATGTCGATGATCGTCCGGGTCCCACCCAAATTCGTAACTCCAACACGTATTCGCTCGCCGCACAGGTGCAGGAGGCCGGAGGCGAAGCAGTGTTGTTGCCGATCGCGCCAGATGAGCCGCATCGACTTTGCCAGTTGATCGAGGAGGGCCTTCAGTCGGATCTTTTGATCATGACCGGCGGGGTCTCTATGGGACGCTACGATTTGGTGGAGCAAGTTCTTGGCGAGATGAACGCCGAGTTCTTATTTACTGGAGCGAAAATCCAGCCTGGGCGTCCCGTAGTATTTGGCCGAGTTCCATGCGCGCAGAAGACGCCAGTCAGCGCACCAGCTTCAGCACCGTCCTGGAACAAATATTTCTTTGGACTTCCCGGCAATCCAGTGTCGACGATGGTGACGTTCGAACTGTTTGCTCGACCGATTGTTGAGGCCCTGGCGGGGAAGTCTGCGCGTCCGCTAGCATTCGTTCACGCGCAACTAAGATCGGAAATCCGTGTCAAGACGGGACTGAGACGATTCCTCCCCGCGGTTGTTTCTGGTCGGTATGAAGATTCGGAGGTGGAACTCGTGCCGTGGCAGGGATCAGGCGACATCGCGGCGCGAGCGCGCGCGAATTGCTATGTCGTTATTCCGCCGGATCGAGAGCAGATCTCTGCGGGCGATTGGGTTGCGGTTATGCTGCGGTAGGTGGTGTTTGCGGCAAAGTAGTTTGCTAGGTCTTGCTTCCGTGAGTGTCTCAGTTTTGCCGGCCTGGAGAGAAAAGCGAATCGAGCTGCGCTCGACGGACAGCCGAGGGCGGCTGTCCCCACGTGAGCACTTCCACAGACTGAGACACCAAACCCATGTTTGCGTCTTAACGATCTCGGGTTCTGCCCATGTAAGATAGAGCTTCCGCATGGCGAAGAAGCTTTCTCATTACGACAAAGCCGGCCGGGCTCGGATGGTCGATGTCTCCGCTAAGAGCACGACAAAGCGCGAAGCGGAGGCCAGCGCGTTTGTCAGCGTCCCTAACGCTGTGCTCAAAGCGCTGCCGACAAATCCTAAAGGCGATCCGCTGGAAGTGGCGCGCATTGCGGGAATCATGGCGGCCAAACGCACCGCCGAACTGATCCCGATGTGCCACTCTCTGCCGCTCTCGCTCGTTGATGTCGAGTTGAGGCTGTGCGAAAATGGCGTCGCTATTGCTACGAAAGTAATTACCACTGCCCAAACCGGGGTCGAGATGGAAGCCCTTGTAGCCGCCAGTATTTCCGCGCTCTGCCTTTATGACATGCTGAAGGGGATGGATAAAGGGATTGAGATTCGGGAGATTGTATTGCAGCGGAAAAGCGGAGGAAAAAGCGGGGAGTACCGGCGCGCTAAGAAGTAACGAAAGTAAAGATTGATACGTAACGCAGCAAAGAGATTCGATGGCGAACGACGTTAAGCTGCTTTTGGTGGATGACAATCCGATGGTGTTGGGAATGTTGCAGCAGGCGCTGTCTCCGTTCGCGCAAGTCACGGCGGCGGGCGACGCGGCAGATGCTTTGTTAAAGGCGGTGGACGATCCGCCGGAGCTGGTGGTGTGCGATTACCGCATGCCGGGAATGGACGGACGGCAGTTAGTGGAGAAGCTGAAGAGCCGGCCGGCAACATCGAATTTTTCGGCGATCCTGCTGGCCAGCAGAAGCGACATCGACGAGCGGCTATCGCCGCAGGACGCAGCCGATGACTACATCGCCAAGCCATTTTTTCTGAAGGAAGCTACGCGGCGCATCAAGCGTACGGTGGACCGGATCGCGCTGGAGAAGATGGCGAAGACGGCTCCGTCTGACGGCGTGGTGCGTGGGAATCTCTCGCAGATGAACGTAATTGACCTGATGCAATCGCTCGAAATGGGGCGCAAGAGTTGCCAGCTCAAACTCAATAACGCGGGCGAGAAGTGCGAAGTCTTTTTCGTCGAGGGACAGGTGAAGCACGCGACGTACGGATCGTTGCTTGGAGATCAAGCCGTATTCAAGGTTCTGCGCTGGACGGGCGGGAATTTTGAACTCAATTTTGAGGGCAAGACCGACCAGGAGACCACGCAGCTCAATACTCAGGGCTTGCTAATGGAAGGGCTGCGATTGCTCGACGAAGCGCAGCGCGATGGGGGCGGCGAAGTTGGCGAGGAGGTCAGTAGCGCTGCGGCGAGCGGCGACAACAGCGCGAGCGCAGGCGGTTCGGACATAACTGCTCCGAGCGCGGCAGTCGATGCCGGCAGAGGCCGACCGGCGGAAGAGGAAGATGATGTCCTCCTCGACAACTGACGCGAGTACGTCTGATACGAGTACATCTGCTTTCACAGCTGCGGTCGTTACCGTTAGTGATTCGTGCGCGCGCAGGGAGCGGGTGGATGTCTCGGGGCCAGCGGTTGTCGAACTGTTGAAGCAGTCAGGTTTTCGCGTCGTAGCTACCAGAATTGTCCAGGACGATTCCATGCAGGTGCAGAATGCGCTCGTCCATCTCGCATTGGAAGCGCGGTTCATCGTTACGACGGGCGGAACGGGGATTGCGGTACGCGACGTTACTCCGGAGGCGACGGAGGCGATCTGCGACCGATTGATCGACGGAATCGGGGAACGCATGCGAAGCGAGGGATTGAAGAAGACTCCGTTTGCGGCGTTGAGCCGCGGAGTGTGCGGCGTGCGAGGCAAGACGCTGATTTTGAATCTGCCGGGGAGTCCGGGTGGTGCGGTGGAATCACTGGGGGCCGTGGTGGAGTTGATTCCGCATGCGCTGGATTTGTTGGATGGGAAGACGGAACACTCCTAGGCACGCATGATGTTATGCTCGAAATAAATCCCCACTCATGCGATGGCTTGGTTTTCCTAGTCTTGAATTCTTCTCGGAGGAAGGGCCGTCTGGGGGGATTGGAAAGCAGGTTCTTCACCGGGCGTACCGCCCGATTCGGAATGACATCGGTTTTTTGCTTTTAGCCTTGGTTTCCCTAGCCTTGGTTCCTCCTCGGGAAGACGGGCTGGGCCGAGCGCCGCGAGATTTTCTACCCTCTCCCGCCCCACATTGCGGAGCGTTGACGCTTCTCTTTCACCCCTTCGGGGTTTGGTTATTTATCGCTTTCTTTCCCACGGCTTGCGCCGTGGGCTGCATTCTGGCGCCGCTTCGCGGCTTCACGCTTACACAGGCCTCGCTGCGCTTGGCTGGACAGCCGAGGCGGCTGTCCCCACATGATCTGAGATGTCCTTACGTCGTTGTTTTCCCGTAGACTGAACCTTCTTGAAAACCATTGGGCACATTCTGGCGCGGTATACGGCTTGGATTTGGGGGCTGTTGCAGCACCTGGGAATTTGGGGAGTGTTCGCCATCGCGTTTGCGGATTCGGCACTGCTGGGGATGCCGGTGGATGCGATTGTGGCGGCTTATGTTTATCAGGATCGCAGGCGGCTGTTGTTTTATGTGGTGATGGCTTCGTTGGGGTCAGCGCTGGGGAGCATTCCGCTTTACATCATTGGATATGTGGGCGGGGAGACGGTGCTGCGGAAGCGGATTTCAGAAGAGCGGTTTCTGCGGATTCACCGGTCGTTTGAGCGGCATGAGTTTTGGGCGCTGATGTTTCCGGGGATGCTGCCTCCGCCGATGCCGTTCAAGATTTTTGTGCTGGCAGCGGCGGTGTTTGAGATGAGGTTTCGCGACTTCCTGGCGGCGATTTTTGCCGGGAGGTTTGTTCGGTTTTTTATGCTGGCGATGCTGACGCTGTGGTTTGGGCCGCAGATTGTTGGGATCATGGGGTCAGTGTTTCGGCGACATATTTATTGGGTGCTGGGGATTGTTGTGGCAGGGATTTTGTTGGGGTTGGTGTGGTGGAGAAGGAAAGCTTACCGCAGCGGCTAAAGCCGGATTCATCCTCCCGCTGGTATGGCACGATTCGAGGAGGTCGTGGAAAGAGTTGCGCAGCCCGCGAAGGCTTACCTCAGGCGCTGAAGCGCAGACTTATTCGAACGGCATGATGGCACGAGGAACTCGTGCCCTTCCCGATTTTTATGCTTTCCGTTTTTCTGACGTTCCCGTTTTTCCTCCCCGGTTTCTTGTCCTTCCCAATCGCTTGCCTCTACTGATGTTTACATGGCTAGGTGCCGCCTTCGCATGGTGCAGTATGGGTTTGATCTAGACCTGCAAAATCAAAAGCAAAGGCGTCGGACAGGAGTGTCCGACCTACACAAGCTGCGGCCCGATGCCCCTGGGCCGCCGGACAGCCGAGGGCGGCTGTCCCTACATGTTCTAAGTCGCTACCATCGTCGCCGCTACCCAGCTATGAATCTCTACGCTGGGGAGATGTGGTCGGGGGCGGATTTGTTGAACCATCCCGAGAGGGCGTGCAGGAATACCGGGGTTCCGAACATTGCGATCGAGAAGAACAGGTCGCTCTCGACTGTACCGCGGAAAAATGGGAGACCGGCGGCGTAGGACATCATGACGCCGTTGAGGCTCCGGGGATACAAATCCGAATAAGCGGCCCACGCGGCAAAATTGCTGATCAGGAAGAACGAGACCGAACTGGCGAGTGCGGCGCCGATGACGCGGACCGGGCCGGATTTTTCGCGGAGATTGGTTCCGAGCCAGAGGATGGCTGCGTACCAAGCCCAGGTGACGAGGTGATCCCAAGTCAGCGGGTAAGAGTAAATGAGCTTGGTTAGTACGATGTCAGTGGCAGCAAAGAGCGCCAGCGGAATCCACAGTTGGCGGCGGGAGCCGCGGGCTCCGAAGAACAATAGCGATGCCGCAACCGGTGTGAAATGCCAGGCATGGGGTAAGACGTTCAAGGGGCCGGCGAACGGCAGGAAGCGGACAGCGATGGCTAATAGGACGAATAGATAAGGCAGCATGGGAGCACCTCGGCAGCAATTGTTATTGTCGACGCGCTGAGGGTGGAACGTCAAGAGAGGAAATGCTCCGACCGATTTCTCGACTGAAACGGCGCAGATTATTTTCGAGAGCCGGGGTCGGGGACGATGACCTGACTTGAACCATTGCCGTAGACATCGCCGACGACTTCGAGATTGTGATCGAGTAGAACACCGGCGCTGAGGGCACGGTTCGGTCGATTGCGATTGCCGGCGACGCGGCTGAGCAAACTGGGCAACCTCACGAAGCGAAGATCCTGGAATGTCACGATGTAACCATCTTGCGGGGAGCTGACGTTTTCCGTTTCTGTGATGGGATACTGCGCCCAGTCGAGGTAGACGCGTCCGAGGTAGGAGCGCTTGGCGGCGAGAGTGATAGGCGTCTCTTCGGGCTTGTAGCGGACTTCCTGCGCGCCCTGGGGATCGACTTCGGAGTCGAGAGAGTCGACGGGCGCAAGAACGAAGAAGCTGGAGGTCTCGACGACACCGGCCCAATGGAAGGGATTTACCCATGTGGGGTAGGCAGAGGCTCGTAAGGGCTCGGCGTTCTCGTAAGTGCGGGCTTCGAGGGCGTGGACGGCGCGGCGATGCTCGAAGTCACGCAGAGTCCAGAGTAGGACAACGGCAACCAAGGCGACAGTGGCGGCGACGCGGCCGCGCGGGCCTTTCTGGCGGGCGCCGATTTCTTTGTCGACGAGCGAAAAGAAAGAAGGAACGATCAAGCCGAGAACGAGGAACGCGAATATGATCGGCTCGAAGATGAAAACGATGTCCCACGAGTACCACTTTTCGGAGAACGGCCAGAACGGGCGAACGCCGTAGTTGTTGGTGAAGTCGAGCAGGATGTGGCTCAGGCCGGCTAGGCAGGCGTAAAGGAACAAGAGTCCCCAGCGCGGGGGTAGTTTGGGATCGTGTACCTTGCGGCCGCGAAGACGGTGGACGAGATACACGAAGGCAACGACGACCGCAGCCATCAGCACGATGCCGATGAAGGAATGGGTGAAGCCGCGATGATGGGCGAAGGCGAAGGCACGACCGCGGAAGCGTCCGAGAACATCAAGATCGGGAGCCTCAGCGGCAAGGGTGAGCGTGAGCGTGGCCAGCGCGGTCTTACGGTTGAGTCCGGCGCGTCCCATACAAGCGCCGGTCAGGAAGTGGGTGATGGGTTCCAATCGAGTAGGAAGGATTCTATGGGGAGGTGGGGAGAAATGCCAAGGGCGGGGATTTAAGTCGTGGTTAAGTCTCAACAACCACTTCCCTCTTCGAAGCCACTCTTGCTTCCTAGAAGCCCGGTTGTGGACCGCGAGGACAAGCCGCTGAAGGTTCACGGATTACTTCATCATTGCTGACGATCTGGGGAGGCCTACCACAGCGATGGACATACCAGAGTTTCGAGTTGAAGCAGTGGGTACTGAACACACGTAAAGCCGTCCTGTTCCGACTATTGATAACACTTCAACTGATCCACTGTGGTTTGAATCTTCTTCTGCAGCGAGCCCGCCCCTCGATAGAACAGCTCAGAGTTGTGATCGGCTTGCTGGATCTGCTGGAAGCCTAAGTACTCGACAGTCAAGTCGTATCCAGCGTCGATCAGCCCGCCACCGATGGTCACGGTTCTGTCAACGAACGGGACAGCTTCACCGGCCTTCACGCCGTATTGCGCCCAGCGCTCAAGTGTATTTCTCACGTCTTCTCGCGAGAGAAGGGTCTTTACCGTCAGCTTGGCAGCATCCAGCGCAGGCGCAATGTCGCCAGGAAGCTTTTTGGGATCGTTATAGTCGCGATAGACCTGGTCGGTGTCGCGAAGGGTAGCGATCTTGTCCGCCACTTCGGCTGCTGATTTGAAGCGCTCTTCTGCGTCCTTTGCTTTCTCGTATGTCTCCTTGTTGGAGTAGAGGAAGGCCCAATCGGATTCCAGTTTCGCATCGGTCGCGTAGTGCCCGAGCACGGCTTTAACCGTCAAGTCGAAAGCCTGATGGCCCAAGCTGACACCGCTCTTCCTCATCTCTTTGGCCCAATCTTCCCGCTCCTCGTTCTCCCGCATATGGGTTTCCAGCAGGCGAGCCAGAGATTCCTTGGCAATGCCCAATTGCTCGCGGAGTTGTTCGACGCTGGGTCGGCTAGCGGGCGCTGTCGCGGAGTGTGTCGCCACCGCGAGACAAGCGTCCATCCCCAGGGGCTTTGTCACCGAGACGGACTTTGGCGTTACTGGAGTCTCAATAGGTCCGCCTTTCTCGACTGCCGGACGCAGTAACTGTGCTGTGACGGGCTGTGAGGCGTGGGTGAACTGAACCGCATTTGATGAGGCGGAGGGCGACGCAGTTGTCGGGCTAGAGGTGTTCGACGGCGCAGAAATCTTCGCCGTCGCCGGAGCAGTTTGTGACAATACCGATACCGCTCGGTCGCGACTAGCCGAAAGTGTGATCTGCGTCGAGTCGAAGTTCTGCCGCGCGAGCATCGATGCCTCTTCGTCGGTCTTTGCGGCTGAGAGCATCTGATCAAACTTCTGCTGCTGCTCCACGGATGGTGTGATCGACGCCAGTTGGGCGCGCGCCACCTCGACCGCACTCTTATCGGACTCCACATGACGCTGCGTCTCTTCTAGCTGCTGCGCGGCGGCGGCGTTCGCCTCCAGCGCTTTGTTGTAATCCTGGTCTGCTTGCTGGAAACTTTGCACCTTCGGATCCGGCGACGAACCTGTAAGCTCAGAATTCTTCTCGCCCGCATGGATCGCTGTGTCTTCCGCCACAGTACGCTCGGGCCCGGTCATCGTCTGTGCCGCCTGCGCTAATTGGGGAGCTTGTGCGGGCTGCGCGGTATCAAGATAGATGCCGGGCAATCCGGGGATGCCCGAGCCAGTAGTGCCCGTACCAGGACCGTTCACGAGGTTTGGATTGTTGCCACTCGTCTGGCTGGCGGAAGCAACGGCGGCACCGGATGATGTGGAATCGCCGTTGCCAGCGGAGCCCCCGACATAGATGCCGGGCAATCCCTTGAGCCCGTAGGCGGTGGGGCTGGCCTCGTTCATTTTTAGTTTGAGGCCGTCGGGACCCACCGAATTCATGCCCTTGAGCTGGAGGCTATCTGGGCTGGAAGAGTCCATATTCTTCAGTGACAAAGTCAGCGGAACGCCTTCCAGCTTCAAGGCGGCCGATAAGCGGGCAAACATGGCGTCGAGGCGCTGCTGCTCGGCGATACGGCGTTGCCGGTCGGCTTCCTGCTGACGCTGGAGAATTTGCTGCGCCATGATCGCTCTTTGCCGGTCGGCTTCCGCGTTGTTCTGAAACATTGAGCTGATGAAGCCGGAGGCGGCGCCCTGCATGAAGCTGCTGACAAACGGGTTCTTCGTGTTGCTGACGATCAGGAGGTTCACGCTGTTGGTCAGCATGTCCTGCTGGAAATTGCCGGTGTTGGAAATAACTGCGCCGCCAGTCGAAGCCGTGCCGCTCGACGACTTGATTCCACACAATTGTTCGGGAGTCTCGTCCGGCCCTGAGATGGCGGTGTTTGCCGGAATCGTCCGTCCGTCGGGACAGTGCACGGGTACGCCCGTTCTCCACGGGCCTACGGCCGTGGCGGTCGGTGTCGGAATGTATTGAGCGGGAGACAGTCCGGCAGTGAACAGTACTGCCGCCGCGGTCGTCAATGCGCTCTTTTGCATGCTGCTCCCTATACCCTGCGGGTGAGATCCGGGCTAATTCAGAATCGAGGGTGGTTAAGAAAGCGTCAAGGTTACGGGAGTGACCGCAAGTAGAGCCTATGGGAGGTGGCAATGCTCGGCACAACCATCAATCGCGAAACCACTTGGGAGAATCATGGTTCTGTTTCAGCCGCTCACCACGCCCCCTTCTCGGTTCCCGAAGCGGCAGCCCAGAGGTTACCAACGATAGCAAACGCGGCGATTTCTGATTGAGAGTTCCCGTCTGGCTTCTTTAAGCTTCCGTTTATCTGTCCATCCGTCTATCTGTCCGAAACCACAGGAGAGTACAAGGATATGCGTTTGACAAATGTCCTAAAGATCTGGTTAGTCGCTTTCGCCCTTCTGGGAGTGTCATGGCCTCAGGCGTCGGCTCGAGGAAAAGCCCCGCGCGATGAAGCGCAGGCCATTCAGTGGGCCCAGGAAGCCCTCGCCAAAAACGGTTATCGAAATGTCGACGTGAACTCACAATACATCCTGTTTGCAGACGCCAAAGGGAGCTACGGAATCGCACTGGCGCGGATCAACAATATCTCGCAAGAGTACAGCGGCGGCTACGTGTCCAGGGTGTTCTGGCAGGATTACGCCCGCGATCAGCGCGATGCCCTTGCGCTCTCGCCGCGCCACGTCTTCAAGTTCGAAGCAGCGCTGGAATACATGGCCGAAAACGCCCGCACCGAGGCCAAAGAAAATCTCGCTCGCGAATACGCAAGTTTTGAAACACAGTTGAAAACCTGGCGTGAGGCGGCGGTGAAGCCGACGATGCCGGATGCGGCGCGTGAGCATCAGGTGCTGGCAGAGTTTGCCTTCAAGGAAAAGAATGTAGACAAGGCAATTTCCGAATATCTAGCAGCTCTCTCCATTTTCCCGACTTGGCCTGAAGGACAATACAACCTGGCCACCCTCGCGGGCGAAAAGAAGATGTATGAATTAGCCATCCAGCATATGAAAGAGTATCTGGAACTCGCGCCCGATTCTTCCGACGCCCAGGCCGCCCAGGACAGCGTCATAATCTGGAAAGACAAGCTGCAGAGCGTGAATGCTGCGCTCCAGGCGAGCGCAACCGATCCGCACGGCAAAGCGAGGAGAAAGTAGCTTGCTCCGCGGAAACGGAGTTTAGTAACTCCTTGCCCTGGAAATACGAGGACTCGCCGCTTGCGACAATTTCATCATCTGCTCTGCTTGATCATGCTTTTGGCTGCTTCCGTGTTTTGCTTGCTCTAGCCTCCGTCTGACACCCAACGGCATGACAGCGGTTTATGCGCTTCGAATTCTTCCCGGACGTGGGCTAATCGAAAACCGGCCCAAATGCCACTATTGATGTCAGGGTGACAATGTCAGGGCGACAATATGGTTAAAGCATTTGGGACAACAGTGATTTCGGCGGGCAGCGTACCTAACAGTTCTCCATCCGCCTCAACGTAAACTCTGGGAAGGCCCGGCGGATCTTGATGAGGATTCTCGGGGCCAGGCGAGTATCGACATACGGCCTTGGTGGCGTTCGCGAGATCGATGCCGGGGGTGGTCCACGCGCCGCGCAGAAGGGCACGAGTTACATAGGAAAGGTAAGCAAGGCGGCTGGCGGTGCGGCAGAGGATTAGGCGCAGGTCGTCGCGTTCGAGTGAGGCGCCCGGAGCTAGTTCCTTAAGTACTCCGCCAAAATTGCGGATGCGCACACCGAGAAGTTCGGTGAGATCGGCGCGCTTGCTTTGGTCCGAGCTTTTCTCAGTCGAAGCAGTTTGGGTCGAAGCAGTTTCGGTGTACTCGACCTGAAAGCGCGGCATGGCATAGGTGAACCACAAATGCCAGGCTTTGGCGTAGTAGGCGGCCATGCCGAGGCGTCGCTTGGTTCCGTGGCCGAGTTTGTAGAAGAGATGGGCGTCGACGCCGATACCCGCGGCGATCACAAAGTAGCGGCCGCCCGGTTGGCCTTCAAGATCGACGTATTGAATGCGGCCGAGAGCCACGCGGCGCAGAGTACCGCCAAGAGCGGCGCGAGCTGCGGCGACGGAATTCATGGGTAGGCCGAGATCGTGCGCCAGCGCGTTCGCCGTACCCATGGGAAGGACTGCGAGCGCGACGTTGGTATTCGCAAGAACTTGAATGATGTTGTGAATGGTTCCATCGCCACCGCAGGCGAAGATGGTGTCACATCCGGCGAGGACGGCTTGGCGCGCCTTCTCTTCAGCCTGCGCCCGGGAGTTGGTGAGGACGAGGGTGGCATCGACCCCAGCCGCCGACAGAAGCGTCAAAACGGATTGCAACTCGGAATGGCGACGCTTGCTCCCGCCGCCGGAATCAGGGTTGTAGAGCAGAGCTGCCTTGCGCATGACCTGGTCGAAGCTGGATTGTACCTGAGTCGTTTTGCGGCTGGTGACAAGACACTTGGCAAATAGGGAGAGTTTGGAATAAGCTGTGGCCGCTTGGAAAGGGGCGCGTCTCCCTGTTACTCACCTTCGACGGCCCGCCCACAATTTCGAATTGAGGAGGATTGACCAGATGAAAACTCTGGCGCATTTTCTCTGTGGAGTTCTGTGCCTAAGCGCTGTGGCCCAGGATCACAGCTCACATGATCACGCCTCGCATGCGAAGGAGCATCCGGTAACGCTGGTGACCGGACTCGGGGACCTTCACCATCCGGTATCGACGAAAAATCCGCAGGCGCAGCAGTTCTTCGATCAGGGTTTGCGATTCATCTACGCTTTCAATCATGACGAGGCGGCGCGTTCATTTCAACATGCCGCGGAGCTCGATCCCAAGCTGGCGATGGCGTACTGGGGCGTCGCTGAGGCCGTGGGCCCAAACTATAACGATCCTGCCGACCCCGACCGTTACAAGCATGCGCATGACGCCGTACAACAAGCCGTCGATCTCTCCGCGTCTGCCTCGGCGAGTGAGCAGGCCTACATCCATGCGCTGGCAAAGCGCTTCCCGGCGGATCCCAAGTCTGACTTGAAAAAGGCTGCGGAAGAATATCGCGATGCAATGCGGCAGGTGGTTAACGAATTTCCCGACGACTTGGACGCTGCCACGCTTTTCGCAGAGGCCGGCATGAATTTGCATCCGTGGGGATTGTGGCATGTCGATGGGACTCCGGAGGCGGGGACAGATGAAATTGTCTCGACGCTGGAGTCGGTGATGAAGCGCGATCCCAACCATCTGGGCGCGATCCACTATTACATTCATGCAGTGGAGGCGTCGCCCACGCCAGAGCGCGCGCTGGCTGGGGCCAACAAGCTGGCCGAGCTTGCGCCCAACGCCGGACACATCGTTCACATGCCGGCGCATGTTTACATTCGCACTGGCGACTACGAAGCTGCAGTGAAAACCAACGAGCAGGCCGCTACGGTGGACCGTGCATACATCAAGGCCACGGGGGTGCAGGGCATTTATCCGATGATGTATTACAGCCACAACCTGCACTTCATTGCGATGTGTGCGGCGATGAATGGCAACTATGCGGAGTCGATGAAGAACGCGGCGTTGCTGGTGGAGAATGTGGGGCCGCACGTGAAGGAAATGCCTCCGCTGGAGGGCTTCATGACGATTCCCGTGGCGGTGCAGATCCGCTTCCATCGCTGGGATGAAATTTTGAAGATGCCGCAACCGGATGCCGCGATGAAGACAGCGACGGTGTTCTGGCACTTCGGCCGCGGGCTGGCGCTGGCTGGCACAGGCAAGATTGGCGAAGCGGAGGCCGAGTACAAAATTGTGTCCGACGCCGAGGCCGCCACGCCTCCAGATGTGATTTTCCAGATGCCGATCAATAACAAAGCCAAAGACATCATGAAAATCTCAAAGGATGTTTTGGGGGCGAAGATCGCGTTGGCGAAGAAAGACAACAGCGGCGCTATCGCCATGCTGCGCGATGCAGTGACGATACAGGACACCCTGAAGTATGGCGAGCCGCCTGATTGGTTTTTCCCAGTGCGCGAGTCGCTGGGAGCGGCATTGCTGATGAATGGAGATGCGGCCGGCGCGGAGAAAGTATTCCGCGATGACCTGGAGAGGAACTTGCGGAATCCTCGTTCGTTGTGGGGACTGCACCAGTCGTTGATCAAGCAGCAGCGCGACTACGATGCGGGGTTCATCCAGAAGGAATTTGAGGCATCGTGGAAGGGCGGGAAGCAGGCGCTGACACTGGATGACTTGGTGTAGGCTCCAATTCTTCTTTCTGGGGCTGGCGAGTGCCAGCCCTTTTATTTTGTTGGCGACTGCTCTCTTCGAATCGCATAAACCAGATGAGGAAGGTCCACTCGCGTCACTTCTTTCCAGATCGCCAAGCCATTCTTTTCGGCTACGCGCCGTGAGGCAAGGTTCTCAGGACGAATAATCGAAACCAGCCGGCTAACACCAAGGTGAGCGAAGCCGTAGTCGCGGCAGGCGCGGGCGGCTTCAGTCGCGAAGCCTTGCCCCCAATGATCGCGGCGCACGTGGTAACCGATCTCAATTTCACTTGCGCCCTCGACGTCTTGAACGGTCAGACCGCAATCGCCAATTAATTCTCCGCTTGACTTCAAAACCATTGCCCACAGGCCGTGGCCATCTCTGGCATAGCGCCGACAGTTGCGCGCGATCCAGCTTTCAACTCCTGCCTGGTCAAGGGGCGCGGGGTAGAATCGCATCGTTTCGGGTCGGAGAGAACGTTAGCGAGAGCGTCGACGTCGTCTGCGGAGAATTCACGAAGGCTCAGACGCTGGGTTTCGAGGATGGTCATGGCATGCTCGCTGCGCTTCGCTGGACGGCCGAGAGCCTGCCCTGAGCTTGTCGAAGGGCGGCTGTCCCCATATGGTTCTCTTATAATCTTTTGCGATGAGCGTTCCTAATAGAGACCTCGAAAAAAAGACTGATGCGCTGCGAGAGAAGATCCGGCACCACGAATATCTCTATTACGTCCTAGATCAACCGGAGATCAGCGACGCCGAATTCGACAAACTGATGCGACAGTTGAAGGACATGGAGGCGGCGCATCCAGAGTTGCTGGCGGCCGATTCTCCAACGCAACGGGTAGGAGGCAAACCGCGCGAAGGGTTCGTCAAAGTGGCACACTCTTCGCCAATGTTGTCGCTCGACAATACGTATAGCGAGGAGGAATTGCGGGGGTGGGAGCGCCGCGTGCACGAGCTGAGCGGGCGAAAAGAAATCGACTATGTGTGCGAGTTGAAGCTGGATGGGATGTCGCTGGCGCTTATTTATGAAGGTGGGAAGCTGGTGCGCGGCGTCACACGCGGGGACGGGAGCGAGGGCGAGGATGTGACCCTCAATGTGCGCACTGTGCGGTCGGTGCCGTTATCGATTCCGAACGAGAGACTCAAGAAGGCTGGGATCCCTGAGGACTTTGAAGTGCGCGGCGAGTTGCTGATGCCGACGGCTGCCTTCAAGAAAGTGAATGAGGAACGAGAGCGCAAGGGGCTCCCGACATTTGCCAATCCGCGCAATTTCACTGCTGGTACGGTGCGGCAGTTGGATGCAAACGTTACGGCGGAACGCCGCATGGATTTCTTCCCTTACATCTTGCTCGAGAACGGGCGCACCTATTTCGATCGGCACTGGAAAACTCTCGATGCGCTGGTCGCCTCGGGATTCAAGGTCAATGCGAATCGCAGGCTCGTGCAAACCATGGAGGAAGTTTGGGCTTTCATTCAAGAGTGGGAGGGGAAGCGCGAATCGCTGGCGTATGAGATTGACGGCATTGTGGTGAAGGTGGATCGAACAGGTTTGCAAGATGAACTTGGGTTCACGGGGAAGGCTCCGCGATGGGCGATTGCTTATAAGTACGCGGCGCGGGCGGGGATTACGAAGCTGGAAGACATTCGGGTGCAGGTGGGACGCACTGGAAAACTGACGCCGGTGGCGATGCTGGCTCCGGTGCTGATCGGCGGGACGACTGTGCGAAATGCCACGCTTCACAACATGGATGAGATCGAGCGGCTGGGCGTGAAGATTGGCGACTGGGTGCAGGTGGAGCGTGGCGGAGATGTGATTCCGAAGGTCGCCAAGGTGATTGACGACAAGGATCATCCGCGGCCGCGTGAATTGAAAACGTTTGAGATGCCGGAGAAATGCCCGGTGTGCGGGACGAAGGTGGTGCGGACTGAAGGCGAGGTCGACTATCGCTGCGTGAATGCGAATTGTCCGGCGAAACTGCGTGAGACGATCCTACATTTCGCTTCGCGCGGGGTGATGAACATCGATGGCATGGGCGATGCGCTGGTGAATCAGCTTACCGAGCGCGGGATGATGAAGAATGTCGCCGACATCTACAAGCTGACGAAAGACGACTTGCTGAGCCTGGAGCGCATGGGCGACAAATCGGCGCAGAACATTTTGGACGAGATCGAGAATTCCAAGAAACTGCCGCTGGAGCGCGTGATTTACGGGCTGGGTATTCGAATGGTAGGGGAGCGCACGGCGCAGTTTCTGGCGGAGCATTTTGGGTCGATGGAAGCGCTGGAGAGCGCGGGCGCCGAAGAATTGCAGAATGTGAATGAGGTTGGCCCGCGGATCGCGGAGAGCATCGTCGAGTTCTTTGGCATCGTTGCGAATCGCAAACTGGCGGAGCGGTTGCGCGAGGCTGGGCTGACACTGACGGGCAAAAAGAAAGAGCGCGGAACGAAGCTTGCGGGAAAGACATTTGTGCTCACCGGGACTTTGACGCGCTTCACGCGAGATGAAGCGAAGAAGATGATCGAGGATGCGGGCGGGAAGGTGACGGGGTCGGTCAGCAAAAAGACGGATTATGTGGTGGCGGGCGCGGATGCGGGGTCGAAGCTGGATAAGGCGAAGGAGTTAGGGGTAAGTGTGATTGGCGAAAAGGAGATGGAGAAACTGTTGAATTGATGGTTACCAGTACCATGAAAATCCCGCATACATAGCGGGATATTCATGGTAGTATATTTTTGTGATTAACCGTAGAACCGATCTGACTTTGGTCCGTGCCGCGCTGCGACGGAGCCGTGTAGTCGCCTTATTAGGGCCGCGCCAGTGCGGCAAAACCACCCTGGCGCGGCAGTTTGTATCCCCCGGTTCGCTCAATTATTTCGACTTGGAAGACCCGCAGAGCGTGGCCCGGCTGAGCGAACCGGATACCGCCTTGCGGCCGCTGAAGAAGCTGGTTGTGATCGACGAGATTCAGCGGCGTCCCGATCTTTTTCCGCTTCTGCGCGTCCTGGCGGACCGGTCGCCGCTCCCCGCGCGCTTTCTGATTCTGGGCAGCGCGTCGGAAGACCTGCTGCGGCAGTCGTCGGAAACGCTGGCGGGCAGACTTGAAACGATCCCTCTGGAGGGCTTCCGGCTGGCAGACCTGGGGGCATCCGCGCAAAGCCGGCATTGGCTGCGCGGCGGCTTCCCGCTGGCTTACATTCCACGCCGTGAATCGGACTCGGTAAGCTGGCGGCGGCAATTTCTCCAGACTTTTCTGGAACGCGATCTTCCACAACTGGGAGTGCAGATTCCAGCGCTGGCCTTGCGACGATTCTGGAACATGGTTGCTCATTACCATGGCCAGATTTGGAACGCGGCTGAATTGGCTCGTGCTCTGGCGGTGAACGAATCAACGGTGCGCCGCTATCTCGATCTGATGGCTGGCGTTTTTATGGTGCGCCAGTTGCCACCCTGGTTTGAAAACCTGGGCAAACGGCAGGTGAGGTCGCCGAAGGTCTACGTGCGCGATAGCGGGCTGCTGCACTCGCTGCTGGGCATCACCAATCAGCTTGATCTTGAAAACCATCCGAAGGTAGGAGCCTCATGGGAGGGTTATGCGGTAGAGGAAGTGCTGAAATCGTTTCGTCCCGACGAGGCTTACTACTGGGCGACCTACAATGGAGCGGAGTTGGACTTGCTCTTATTTAAGGATGGCCGGCGCATCGGCATCGAATGTAAGCGCGCCGACGCCCCTACTCTGACTCCATCGATGCGGACGGCTTTGGCCGATCTCAGACTCGATCATCTTTACGTTTTGTATCCGGGGGATAAGAAGTATGCGCTGGGGAAAAAAGTGGAGGTGGTGCCGTTGGCGAAATTTGTGAAGGCGAAGTGACAGGAAGGTGTCTATGTGGTGGCGAGATCGGTGCGGGATTGGGGCTGGATTAGGGGATGGCAACTTGGAGTCGGAGTAGCGCCGGCTTGAAGCAGGTTCCTCACCGGGCTTTCGGCCCGATTCGGAATGACAAGACTTTTGGGCTAACGTGAGCCCAGTGAATCCGGAGTCTGTAAAGGTGCTTAACCAATCCAATTCTTGAAGAGATCTAGACCTTAGTTTTTCTCTTTACTTTAGCGCCTTTGTCATCCTCTTCCACGTCTCATCCAGCGTTTCAGGCAGAATGCGCGTTTCGCACACGACTGACACGAAGTTTGCGTCGGCGACCCAACGGGGCAGGACGTGCATGTGGATGTGGCCGGCGATGCCGGCGCCGGCGGCTTTGCCTATGTTCATGCCGAGGTTGATGCCATCGGGGGTGTAGAGTTCGCGCAGGACGGATTCCATACGCTGGGCGAGCGCGATCATTTCGCTGGCGGCTTCGGGTGGGAGCTTGCGCAGTTCGTCGAGGTGGGCGTAGGGGACGATCATCACGTGGCCGGGGGTGTAGGGGTAGGTATTCAGGATCACGAAGCAATGCTGGCCACGATACACAATGCGAACCTTGGCGTCGTCGCCGGTTTGTACGGCGTCGCAGAAGACGCATCCCGTCGCCTTCTCGGCGGAGGAAACGTAGGCGTAGCGCCATGGGGTCCAGAGATAATCCATCGCAAGAGGCAGGTTAGCAGATGTGGGAGCGCGGCGAAAATGGTGGAGTGGTTCGCTGGCGCAGCGTGGAAGCTCAGAGGCTAAAGCCGGCAATCACAAAGTGGCACTAATCGCAGCGTTGTAAAGCGTTGCACGACTCAAAATCTGCCGGCTGAAACACTGGCGTAACGTGCCTGAACAAATAGGTTTGACACTGTTTGCGAGGCGTTGCTATAGTCGAAGAGTTCCCTTTGGACGCGGGTTTCTGTAAAAACGTCCGGCAGCTGGGATTGTCCAAGCTCACTCGCCAGGGTGAGCCCACCACAACCAAACGACTCACTCCAGCAGTCCGCCAAGCAGGCTCCCGCATCCCGCCCGCACTGATGTGCGAGGTTTCAGCAGAGAGGCTTAACCTTGTTCGACGATACCACCGCTCACAACTCCGATTCCTCAATCGCCGTCGCAACCGAAACAGAACCGACGACGACTCAATCCACCTTCAACCAGCACGACACAACTGACGCGTCTTCGACCGAACGGAGTCAGAGCTCCGCGAACGCGACATCCAGTTCGGTTTCCAAAGAGGCTGAGTCTGCAACCGCAGCTGCCGAAGAGAAACCGGCTAACGAGGATTTTGCGTCGGCGCTGGAAAACTTCACCACGGAAAGCGAAGAAGCCGTGGGCGAAGACCGGGTAATCAAGGGAACGGTGCTGAAGCTGACTTCGACGCACGTGGTGGTGGATATTGGCACCAAGTCGGAAGGCATGCTGCCGATTTCGGAGGTGCTGGATCACGAAGGCAAACCGAAGGTGAAGCCGGGTGACGAAATTGAGGTGATGCGGGAGAAGGGACAGACCGAAGAAGGCTACGTCAACCTCTCGCATCAGAAGGCAGCACGTATCCACGCCTGGGATGAGGTAGAAAAGGCGCACCAGGAGAAGCGGCCGGTGAAGGCGGTCGTGATCGAGCGAACGAAGGGCGGGCTGACGGTCGACATTCTGGGAGCGCGAGCGTTTCTACCGGGATCGCAGGTGGATCTGAGACCGATCCGGAATCTGGATGGGATGAAGGGCCAGACACTCGAAGTCACGGTCATCAAGATTAATAAGAAGCGCGGCAATATTGTGGTATCGCGCAAGGAATTGCTGGAAGGCGAGCAGAACGAGAAGCGCAGCAAGACGCTCGAACATCTGGAAGAGGGATCGGTTCTCACGGGAGTAGTGAAGAACCTGACCGAGTACGGCGCCTTCGTGGACCTGGGCGGCCTGGACGGGCTGCTGCACATTACCGATATGTCGTGGGGACGGCTGACGCACCCGCGCGATCTGGTGAATGTTGGCGACCAGATTCAAGTGAAAGTGCTGAAGTATGACAAAGACAAGCAGCGGGTCTCCCTCGGCTTTAAGCAGCTTACGCCCGATCCCTGGCTCGATGCGGAGCACCGCTATCCCGTGGGCGCGCACGTTTCAGGGCGAGTGATCAGCGTGACCGATTACGGCGCGTTCGTCGAGTTGGAGCAGGGCATCGAAGGTCTGGTTCACGTCAGCGAAATGACCTGGTCGAAGCGCATGAAGCATCCATCGAAGCTGGTGAATGTGGGCGATCAGGTTGATTGCGTGGTGCTGAATGTGAATCCGACCGAGCGGCGGATTTCGCTTGGCATGCGGCAACTGGCGGCCAATCCTTGGGATGCGCTACACGACAAATATCCAGTGGGGATGACTGTAGAAGGCCGGGTGCGCAATCTGACCGACTTCGGCGCATTTATTGAGATCGAAGATGGCATCGACGGCCTGGTGCATGTCAGCAATCTCAGTTGGACGAAGCGCGTGAAGCATCCTTCGGAAGTATTGAAGAAGGGTGATCGCGTCAAGGCGATCGTGCTGGCGATCGAGCCGGACAAGCGCCGGCTGTCGCTGGGCGTGAAGCAACTGCAGCCCGATGTCTGGGAGACATTCTTTGAGACTCACCACGTCGGAGACGTGATTCACGGCAAGGTCCTGCGCGTGGCTGCATTCGGGGCCTTCGTGGAAATCGCGGAGGGCGTCGAGGGATTGTGTCATAAATCAGAAGCGGTGGATGGGAACGGGCAGCCGTTGCATCTGGAACCCGGCGTCGAGCATGATTTCAAGATTATCAAGATGAGTGCGGAAGATAAGAAGGTGGGGCTGAGCATCCGCGCCGTCGGCGAGGAAGCGTCGCGCTCAGAAGTTGAGGCTTACAAGCAGCCGGTGTCGAGCACGAGTTCGACCATTGGCGAGCTGATTTCCTGGAAGCGCGCGAGCAACGAAGGCAATTAGAAGTTTGTCATCCTGGGCGGAGTAGCAGCTTCGCGATGCGAAGCTGCTGCGAAGTCGAAGGATCCCTTTCTACTCTTAGGAGCCTCAGTCTCATCAGGGAATTTCCGCCACTACTTTTTTCCGGCGCTCCCCGCCGCCGTTTGTTGCTGTCCCCCAGCCTGTTCTAGAATCAATAGTTTGCCTGAGCGCATCTGTCCCTACAGAGGAGCATCACTTTGCCTGAGAGTATTTACGACATCGCCATCATCGGCAGCGGCCCTGCCGGATACACTGCGGCCATCCGCGCCGGCCAGTACGGACTGAAAACTGCAATCATCGAAAAAGACGGATTCCTCGGCGGAACCTGCCTGCACGTCGGCTGCATCCCGACCAAGGCGCTGTTGTTCAACGCCGAACTCTGGGATCACTTGAAAGACGCTAAGGAATTCGGAATCGAAGGCGTGGACGCGCGCAAGCTCAACTGGGCGGCGATTCAGGATAGGAAGTCAAAGATTGTCGCGAAACATGCCAAAGGCCTTGAATTTCTCATGAAGAAGAACAAGGTCGATACCGTGAAGGGCTATGGCAAGCTGACTGGCGGCGCGCAGAACGGAATCTTCACCATTGAAGTGACAAACGACGGCAAGACCAGCCACCTCAAGACAAAAAACATTCTTCTTGCTACCGGATCCGAAGCGCGCATGCTGCCGGGCCTCGAGGCGGATGATCGCATTCTCACCAACATCGAGATTCTCAGCTTGAAAGAAATTCCGAAGTCACTAGTCATTGTTGGAGCGGGAGCGGTGGGCGTGGAGTTCGCGTCGATCTATCGATCGTTCGATTGTGAAGTGACCATCGTCGAGATGCTGCCGCGGCTGGTGCCAGTAGAGGATGAAGAGGTCTCCAAGGAGCTGGCGCGCGTCTACCGCAAGCGTGGCATTAACTTTCACACCGGTGCGAAGGTCGAGAAGATTGACAAAACGAAAATCGGCATTGCGGTGACGATCAGCGTCGATGGCAAGCAGCAGAAGATCGATGCGGAGAAAATCCTGATCGCCGTGGGGCGCAAACCGCGTACCGAAAACATCGGTCTGGAGAAGACGAAAATTAAACCCGATCGCGGCTTCATCCAAACCGATTCCTGGATGCAAACTTCTGAGCCCGGTGTTTACGCCGTGGGTGACATTGTGTTGGGCACGCCGCAACTGGCGCATGTCGGCGCCATGGAAGCGCTGGTAGCGGTCGCGAAGATTGCGGGCAAACCAGGCAAACCGATTAATCCCGAGCACATTCCGGGGGCGACGTATTGTCATCCGGAAATCGGCAGCGTCGGCCTCACCGAAACCAAGGCCCGTGAAGCAGGATACAACGTGAAAGTGGGCAAGTTCCCTTTTACGGCGAACTCCCGGGCTTCGATTGTGGGCCAGCACGAAGGCTTCATCAAAATTGTCTCTGATGCCGACTACGGCGAGATTCTCGGCGTGCACATCATTGGCCCGCAGGCCACGGAATTAATAGCCGAAGCAGTCGTAGCTATGGAACTCGAAGCGACCGTGGAGGACTTGATGTGGACCATCCACGCGCATCCGACCTTAGCCGAAGCCATGCTAGACGCCGCAAACAGCGTATACGGAATCGCGATCAATGCGTGAATTGGTCAGGCGGAGCAGCGCACTGCCGGAAGCAATTAACGGTCGAGCCGGAGGCTAGCGTGATTGACGAGATCATGATCTATCGAATAATTGGCGTTGCTTTTCTCGCTGGCCTCCCCGTCGCATTCATCTACATAGTCCTGCCTGCGCGCACTCCAGTGAGGAGGCGTATTCGCTGGGGCTCCGCGGCATTTGTTGGGTTTGGTGTTTGCTTCGTTGGCTGGGTAGCATCCTGGCCGGGGCCAAATTCGATTACGCTCGTCATGATGCTCGGCGGGCTGCTTACTTTTCTTGTGTCGGCTTGCTGTTTTGTGCGGTCTTGCTTTTCTTCGAGAAAATCAAGCTGGTAGATGATCTCCGTAATCCAACTCGGCACTGTTGACTATGCGACGGGGTTGCGGCTGCAACAGCAGTTGATCGCTCTACGTAAAGAAGAAAAAATTGGCGACGTGCTCCTCTTGCTCGAACACTCGCCGGTCATCACGCTGGGGCGCAATGCGAAAGCCGCAAACGTAATCGCTTCGCCCGAATTGCTCGCGGAGCGTGGCGTCGAACTCTTCGAATGCGACCGTGGCGGTGATGTCACGTTTCACGGTCCCGGACAGATTGTCGGCTATCCGATCTTCGATCTGCGTGGGTTCGCTACGCCCGATGGCAAGCGAAAGACTCTTGGCGCCGTGGAATTCGTCCGCCGTCTCGAAGAAGTCCTCATCCGCACCTGTGCCGATTTCACGATCCCGACAAAGCGACTGCCAGGCTTAACTGGCGTCTGGACGGACGCTGCGGATGGCGTAACCAGCAGTGCTGATGTTGTGACCAGCAGTGCTCATGTGGGGACAGCCGCCTCGGCTGTCCAGCGAAGCGAAGCGAGCGCGTCCGACCACGGACTAGAAGCCAAACTCGCCGCCATCGGCGTCCACATCTCCCGCTTCGTCACCTCGCACGGCTTCGCCCTTAACGTGAATACCGATCTCAGTTACTTCAACCTGATCATCCCCTGCGGCATCACAGCGAGGCCGGTGACTTCGATGCAGAAAGAACTCGGCAAGACGCTCGATCTGAACGCAGTTGCGGAATCCATCTCTCGCAATTTCGGCACGGTATTTTCTAGCCAGATGCTCTGGGTTGAAACCCTCGACGCCTTGCTAGGCCATACAGTGGGCGTTCCAATGAAGCCACCTGAGGAACTTCACCAGCTCCACAAAGAAAGCGACGAAACTTGGGCGTGATGTACGGCTGGGATGTTCAATCGTTAGGGGCTTCTTGGCGGCTACACTTCCATAAATAAAGGCATCTTTGGCGACCTAACTCTAGTCACCGCCACCGCCGGGTCGCATGTGCATAGCGATACCGCGGAGACTACGACCCGTCCAGGCGTTTGGGTGACGAGGGATTGATCGGAATCCAAAGGCTCGCAATGGGGACCAAAGTGATATCCATCTCGAAGTTCGAATTCATAAACTAGGAAATAGGACGTTGCCCCGGAGCAGTCTGCGCATTCGAATTGTGATTTTTTAGCGCTTTCGAGGGCCGCCTGCCTCAACATCGGATGGCTGTCAATCACTTTCGCCGACTCCACCATGCCATCCTTCCGGAGTTGAAGGTTAACCCGTACTGCCCCCGAAATGCGAGCCTGCTGCGCCACTCGCGGGTATATAGGATTGAAGAGTTTGGTAAGACTGGCTGGTCTTTGCGCAACATCTAAAGAAGGTTGGTCCTGAGCAGAAACGGTAGTCACCGTGAAGAGTGCGACGAAGATGATTGCCGCAACCAAAGACCACTTCATAACAGGAAGTCTAGTCCGAGCCATTTCTCTGAGCAACTGCGAAGACGGACCTTCACTAGCCGTTTCACCAGCTCTCGCGTTACCATCAATAGTTACGCCGGGACCGTTTCCATCATGGCCATCCAGAAGAAACAGACCAAAGCAAGCTCTAACGAGACTCGATCGCGCAATGGAGCCTCGCGATCCAAATCCCCACTTCTCGCAAAAGACGCGAGAAATGGGGCACCCAAGAAAAATTCCGATCTCCGCACCTACTCCATCCCCGACACCCGCCTCGAGCACCCGGACCTCTCAGTCCGCCAGCACGTCGAGAAAGACAAAGACGGCGCCGAGCACGTGCGCTACGAAGTCACCGGCAACCTCGACGCGCCCGTGCCGCCCATCCGCGACTCGAAGTATCTCAGCGAGAAGCAGTGCATCGAGATCTACCGCTATATGCTGCTCAATCGCAAAATGGAGGTCGCGCTCGAAAATCTCTATAAGCAGGGCAAAGTTGTCGGCGGAGTTTATTTCGGACTCGGCCAGGAAGCCTGCTCTTGCGCTTCGGCCTACGCGCTCGATAAGGACGACTGGTTCGCGCCCATGATCCGCAACCAGGGAGCGTTGCTGGTGCGCGGCTTCGCGGCCAGCGACACCATGATGCAGTACATGGCCAAAGCCGATTCGCCCACGCGCGGCCGCGATAGCACCTCGCACTTCGGCGACATCGAAAAGCGCAACATGGTCTCGCCCATCTCCATGCTCGGCGATTTAATCCCCGTGCTCACCGGCGTGGCGCTGGGGGCGCGCCTGCAGGGACGCAACGTTGCCGTCATGACCTACATCGGCGACGGAGGCCAGTCCACCGGCGTCACCTACGAAGGCATCAACTTCGCCGCCGTGCAGAATCTCGGTCTCGTGCTCTTTGTGGAAAGTAATGAGTGGGCCTATTCCACGCCGTCGGAGATGCAATACCGCTGCAAAGACCTTGCTGAGCGCGCAATTGGATATGGCATCCCCGGCGTGATCGTCGACGGCACGGACGCCTGCCAGGTCTACGACGCCGCCCGCGACGCCGTCGAACGCGCCCACCGCGGCGAAGGCCCCACGCTGATCGAAGCAAAAATGATGCGGATGAAGGGCCATGCCATCCACGACGCTGCGGCGTATGTCCCGAAGCCAATGTTCGACTTCTGGAAAAAGCGCGACCCTATTGCGCGGTTCGAGAATTATTTGGTGAAAGAAAAGAAGTGGCTGACGACGAAAGAGAATGCAGAATTGATCTCAGAAGTCGAGCGCGAGATCGAAGCCGAACGCGAAATCGCGGTTAATTCTCCGATGCCGACGCCGGAATCCGCGGAGGGCGGGGTTTTCTGTGAAGACGGCTGCCACGAGATCAAGCCGAAGTACGGGATGCCAAAAACAAAGAAGAGAACTAGCGGTTACAAAGCAACCGAAGCAGCTATGCACTTAAGATGAGACATTGACGCAGTAAAAATTATGTTATGGCGACAGGAACTCAAGCCACGAACCAGATTTACCAGATGATCCGGCAGGCGATTATCGATAAAGATATCGTGATTGCGACCTATCACGGACATGTCCGGGAGATGTGCCCGCACATCCTCGGCACAAAGCGCGGACGCCTTCAATCTCTGATGTACCAGTTCGCTGGCGGCAGCAGTATCGGCCTCGAGCCCGACGGTTCGCCCAGCAACTGGCGTTGCGTTATCGTTGACGAACTGATTGATGTCTCAATAAGGAAATCTCGAGGCGAGTGGCATACGGCTTCAAACTATTCCCGCCCGCAAACCTGTGTAGATCAGACGGGGATTGACGTGGAGATCGTGATCTAACGGACATCTGGTGCCGAAAGGGAAATTCTGCTATGCAGTCAGAAGCGATAGAAAACCAAATTGTGCGAGGTGAATGGCAAGCTGAAGTTGTAAATCACGAAGGTGACGGAGAAGTCTATGTGACGATTTTTTCAGGTCCCGATGCAAAGGAGCGCGCCAAGCAATTTTGTCTTTACCGAAATGGTTCTGATTGGCAATCCAGCCCTTCCGAATTTTTGGCCAATTGCTCAATCAAAGATCTCGCAAAAATTCAAGGTGTTGGTCCTATTAAGGACATTCGCGTTTTGTCAGGCGGCATCCCAGAAGACGAAGACATCGATGCATTTCTGCAAGAGGTTTACGGTGCGAGAAAGTAAGTGCAGAAAGCGCCATATACCGCAGGATATGTTTTATTAGACACCGATGTTTTCTCATATTTGACAAAGCCCGATCCAATTAGGGCTCCGTTATACCAGCCGCATGTTATAGACAAGACATTAGCAATTTCCTTCGTTACCGTTGGCGAGGTGCTGTTTGGCGCCAGACGAAGAAAGTGGGGTTCTGGAAAAATTTCTAATCTACGGCTAAGCCTCAACAACTTCATAGTTCTGCCGTACGACATGGCACTATGCGAGATCTATGCCAATCTCAAAGCCGACTTGTATGCGATAGGTAGAGGTATGGCCGACAATGATTTATGGATCGCTTCAACTGCCTTACGTCATTCTGTTCCGCTCGTGTCAAACAATCGAGCTCATTTCGAAGGGATTCCGAGTCTAACTTTAAAGACTGAAAAGCAACCATGATGTCACGATAGCCTATGCCCCAACTTACATACCTCGAAGCCATCCGCCAGGGAATCTGGGAAGAAATGGACCGCGACCCCTCCGTCTTCTGCCTCGGTGAAGACATTGGCATCTACGGCGGCGCTTTCAAAGTCACCGATGGTTTCATTGGCCGCTTCGGCCCCGAGCGCGTCATCGACACACCCATCGCCGAGTCCGCCATCGTGGGCGCGGCCTTCGGCGCGTCGCTCACCGGCATGCGTCCGGTCGCCGAGTTTCAGTTCATGGACTTCATCGGTTGCGCGTTCAACCAGATCAGCAATATGGTCGCGAAGACGCACTACCTCTGGGGTGTGCCCGCCCCGCTCGTGCTGCGCGGCCCCAGCGGCGGATACGTCCACGGCGGCCCGTTCCACTCGCAGAATCCTGAGATGTGGTTCGTCCACAATCCCGGACTCAAAGTCATCTGCCCCGCCACGCCTTACGACGCCAAGGGCCTGATCAAAGCCGCCATCCGCGACAACAACCCGTGCATCTTCTTCGAGCACAAATATCTTTACCGCCGTATTAAGGGAGAAGTCCCCGCTGATGATTATGTTGTCCCCATCGGTAAAGCAAACATCATCCGTGAAGGCTGCGACCTAAGCATCATTACTTATGCTGCGATGGTCCACACCGCGGTCGAAGCCGCCGAGATTCTGAGCAAAGAAGGAATCGATCTCGAAATCCTCGACCTGCGCACCGTCGCGCCGCTCGATCGCGAAGCGATCGTGCAGACAGTTAAGAAAACAAATAAAGTCATCATCCTGCACGAGCACTCCCGCACCGGAGGCTTGGCAGGTGAGATCGCTGCCATCATCAACGAAGAAGCCTTTGACGATCTCGACGGCCCTATTGTTCGGATCGCAGGCCTCGATTCGGCAATTCCATTCTCTCCGCCGCAAGAAGAGCATTACTTGCCCAAAGTCAGCGATGTAGTGCGCGAAGCACGACGACTAAGAGCGTATTAGGCGCTGCAGTTGCCGCGAACTGGCGTCACACCCACTACTTCTGCCACAATAGTTCCTCCCGGAGGAACCATGGGTAAATTTATTCTCGGTGTCATCATTACTGTTCTCGTGCTTGTTCTCGGCGGACTCGGCATCGCCATGCTGGGCTTTATACCCACAAACGCAAATGTTGCGCCGCCGCACCTCGAGCGGCGCATCGCAAACGGAGCAGTCGATGCCTCAATGGAGCGACACGCCCCGCGCGTGACGAATCCTCTCCCCCCAACCGACCAGAATTTTGAAGACGGCATGAAGCTCTACACGATGAACTGCGCCGTCTGTCACGGCGCATTCGATCGCAAACCCGCGTCTCTCGCGAACTCTTTCTACCCTCCCGCTCCCAACCTCGTCTCCGATCCACCCGATGATCCCGAGTGGCACATCTTCTATACCATCCGCACAGGCGTGCGATATACCGGGATGCCCGCCTGGGAAAAAACTCTGAGTGAACAAGACATGTGGAAGATTACCAGCCTCCTGTCGCACCTGGAGAAGCTCCCGCCCGCGGTGCAGGATTACTGGAAAATGAGCTTCGGAGTGGCGGCCCCATCTGGAGAGGAAGAGAAGCCCACCAAGCACGAGTAACTGGTCCGCTTGGGGGATACCGGAACACCACTCCTATAAACGGAAGTATGCTGACACAATATTGGCCGCATACACAGGCACTTTTTCAAGGCATCTCTTATAACCGCTATAATATTTGGTTGCGTCCGGCCTCTACTGTGAAGCGTAGGCCACGCGGAAGGAAATCATGCCGACTGACATCATCATGCCTCAGATGGGAGAGTCCATCGTCGAGGGCACAATCACCAAATGGCTGAAAAAGCCGGGCGACAAAGTCCAGCGCGACGAACCTCTGTTCGAAATCTCCACTGATAAAGTCGACGCAGAAATTCCGGCCCCTGCTTCTGGCGTTCTTCAGGAGATCAAAGTCACGGAAGGCACAACGGTGGGCGTTAACACAATAGTGGGGACCATCGCCGTCGATGGCGAAGCCGCCGTACCACCAGCCAAGGCAGCGCCGGTAACCGCCCCGGAAAAAGCGGCTCTGGAAAAGCCAGCGGCCGAAAAGAAAGAAGAAAACAAAACCGCCACCGTGGCGCATGCTGGCACTCCGCGAGCTCAAGAGTCAGAACAGCCGACGTCAAGCGACGAAGAGGAAGCTCGTTCCTCACCCCTCGTTCGCAAAATTGCCCGCGAGCACGGCGTCAATCTTTCGCAAGTTTCAGGCACCGGTCTTGGCGGCCGAATCACCAAGCAGGACATCATGGCCTTCATCGAGCGCCCCGCGCAGCCGGCGGCCGCACCAACCACCCCTGCGCCCCAAGCGGCTTCCGTTGCTCCAAGCCCACGTCCCCCCGCCCCCGCTGCCTATCCAGGTGACCTGGTCCCTTTAACCAACATGCGCAAGATCATCGCGCAGCGCATGATCGAGTCACGCCGCACCAGTGCTCACGTTCATTGCATGTACGAAGTGGACTTCACTCGCATCGTGACACTGCGCGGCAAACACAAGAGTGGCTTCGAACAGCGCCACGGCGTCCGGCTTACTTTCATGCCATTCTTTGTGCGCGCCGCCATCATCGCAATACAGCAATGGCCGATCATCAATGCGTCGATGGAGGGCGACAACATCCGCTACCACCGCCACATCAATGTGGGTATCGCAGTTGCTCTCGACTGGGGACTCATTGTTCCCGTCCTCAAAAATGCCGGCGACCTCAACTTCCTTGGCCTGCAGCGCGGCATTACGGACCTCGGCGAGCGAGCTCGCAGCAAGAAGCTCAAACCGGAGGACGTGGAAGGTTCAACCTTCACAATCACTAATCCCGGCCAGTTTGGCGCTGTATTCGGTCTGCCTATTATCAATCAGCCGAATGCCGCAATCATGGGCGTTGGTGGCATCACGAAACAGCCGCTGGTTGTCACTGACAAGGAAGGCAATGATTCGATCGCAATCCGCTCCGTCGTCCACCTCACGCTCGGCTACGACCACCGCCTCATCGACGGTGCCGTCGCCGACCAATTCATGGCTCTGGCCAAGAAGACACTCGAAAATTGGACCGAGGAAGTTGGCTAGCTTTTGGCGGTGGGGTGGGCACTCGTAGGAGACGGCTGATGTTTGCACCAAGTGGACGCATTTAGGCAGTCAACCGTTCCATCTATTATTTTTGAAATGCCATTCCTGAACTTCTCTGGCTCGATGATCTCCCGAGCGGCGATCTGATCTGTCATCGCCAGTGCATTCTGTAAGAACGACATCGCTGCATCCTTTTTTCTGCCCCCGGCTTGTCGCCGAAGAGTCCTTCGATTCCACTGACCAACGCTGGAACGAACGCCATTCCTCGCAGCAACTGAGATAGAAAGTCCATCACCTTCCTCCTTCGAATTCTCTAACACGCAAGCCGCTTGATGGAACCTGCGTGCTCTGGCGTACGAGACCCCGATCTTAGGTGAGGCTGGCCAGAATGTCGTTCAGCGTTACGAGGTTCGGATCGGCCCCATCGGTTGACTTGACAATCAGGGTCAGACAGACCTTCAATTCTGCGGCCTTGCTTAAAGCCAGTGCAAGCATCCCCGACACATCAATTCCTCCCACTGCTGAACTTTTCAGGGTGTTCGCAGTGGCTGCGGTTGCGTTCTTCAAATTGCTGATGATAGTGGTACTTGGTATTGTGCTCATGATTCTCCCTCTCATTCTGAATCGCGTAAATTGTGTCGAGCGGGGCGCAGTAAACAAACAGGTACCTTGCGCCGCAGCGAATCTTGCAGCAGGATCTCGGATTCCTGGGGTCAAGCTTCTCTCTACTTAATCCAATACTTGTGGAACGCGATCGCCACGCTAATCGCCGCGCTGATCGCCCCGTTCACCATCCGGTTGTGAAGACTGTTACGCAAATCGCTTCGTTCCAACATTGCAACCTTATCCTCCGTTATCTTGATTCGTCCCGGTTGTCCGTTTCCCACAAGCGTATCCATCTTCGTTTCCAACCTCACCAACTTATCCAGCACTGCACGCTGAAACTCAATGTCGATTGCACGAAGCGCAACTTCTCGATCACTAACCATCATTCCTATGCCCCCATCGCAAATCGATCATTTTACAAAGGATAGTCAACGTGCAACGCGGCCGAGTACCTTGAATATCTAGGGGGGGACGACCCGTCATAGAGTCTCAAGAAATAAGTCTGAGTCTGCGCCACGCGAGTCAGGCTGAATGTTTGTGTTTCGAACCGTCCCAGCAAATTCCTGTCATTCGCCTGGCCCCAACCATAATCGTTCTCGCGGACCTCCGAGTTATAGATTTTGATGTCGCCTGGTCCCGGCATGCTCTCATTAACGTAAAAACCTAAGGGCTGCGTACCTTGAGGAATCATCGAGTCCGCTTCCATATTTGCGAATACCAGATGATCGCTCGTTCCCTGCACATACACTCCGTATTGATCAAACCAGTTCACCAGAAAGTGCTGAAACGTCAGCCACGACATCCCATTGACATTTATCAGAGGGACATTGCTCAATGCCATCGGTACTATCGGCTCGTTATAGTAGGTCGCGGGAGATCCCACCGAATACACGTACACAAACCCGCTTGCCAGATAAAAATCCCATTGCGCCGTCAAGTTCGTAGTTGCCGCCGCCACTTTCTGCCCCCAAATGGATCCGAACAAGCAGAAGTTGATCGTGGTGTAAGTCACCGGCACCGGCGCCTTCCATGCATTTCCCGTCACAAATACCCACGAGGCCGGCGGTACAGTGAAATATCCCGTCAAGTTTGGCGGCGCTCCCGTGCCAAAGGCTTCAAACGTAATCGGATTGCCCGCACTACCCGAAGAGGGCGGCACTAGACTCTCATTCCAAATATCTCCTCGCTTAAACAGAATCGAATCCCCCGGCAGAAATGTTTGCCCATTCACATGTGCGACCGTCTGCCAGGCTGTCGCTGCCGACGTTCCACTCGCGCCATCGCTTCCCGTACTCGAGCTCACGTAGTACGTCGTCGCTTCGACCTTCACACCAAACACTGCCAGCAACAAAACGCCAACGCCGAACCAAGTAATTCTGAGCCGAGAGAGACGATTCGCCTGGCCAATTGCCTCGCGGAATAGCAGATTCCCTCGCTCCTTCGCGCTCCGCTCAGCTTTGCTAAAAGCTCGCACAATCATCTCTCCGACCTTCCTCTCGCCAATAAAAAGGGCCACGGCTTTTGCCTATGGCCCCTCACCGCAATCGATGGCTCGACCGAGCACGATCGCGTCTCAATCGCGCTCTCAGCCTTCTCGTTCTGCCTCATCCTGAACATTATCGGCGCTGTCGTCCATGTCGTAGTCCTGCAGTCCAGCGTTCGGGGAAACCACAGGTCCCGGCTGGGTTACTCGGCTATCCGCAGATAAAGGTGTAGGTATCTGCCCACCGTTGCCTGTGCCAATTAGGTTCGACACTACCGGGTTTCGGTCGCTCTGCTCGAACGCTTGAGTGGCAGATGGTTGTGCTGCTTCTGGATTGATCGCACTGTTCATAATGTTTTCTTCTCCAAAACTTAATATCTATTCCAACCTATAAGTCATTTCATGTGCAGACAGGCGCCCGTGCCTGCTCGGGGCGGCGGCGAAGGGAATGTCTATCGAGCGCAGCCCCGTCGCTTCTCCGCAGCAAAGCACGTGCAAAACGAAAAGCCACCGGCTCTTAGCCGATGACTCTTAATACCCGTCACCCTCTAATGAATTTCCCACGCCATAATCGTCGCTTCCGTCGGATTGTCAGCCGGAATCGCAATTCCATTGTTCAACGTTCCGCCCGCCGTCACGCTCACCGCGGTCCCGCTGCTTCCGCCCAGGAATGTGAACCCTGCCGAACTTCCGCCGTAAACCTGCGCGCACGTGCTCGTACAGTTACTCGTAATCGCCAGGTAATATTTGCCGGGTTGCAGCGTCGCACTCGCCGCCCAGTTCAGTGTTCTCCAACCAACGCTCGGCGCAAACGTCGTACCCGCGGTGTTCCCAATGTGCGCAACAATGGTTCCAGAACTATTCAGCACACCAATGTCATAGTTATTGCTTGTATTGTCGTCCGTCGCAACGAAGTAGGTTACCTGCGTCGTACTCAGCGGAAACGTCAGTGCCACTCCCCACAACTCCGCCTTATTCGCCGTACTCGAAACACTGATCGCCGTTCCCGTCGTGTTCGTTGTAAACCACGGAACCGAATATGCCGCACTGCTGCTAACGTTCGACCCCGGCATATCGAGAAACATCTGCACCGTGGCGCTCCCAGAACTAGATTGCAGCACCCGGCCCAGCACCTGCGTCCCGGTTGGTTGCGTCGCACCCGCATCGTGGCACAAAGGAAAGAATCCACCGTTCGCGGTACTCGAGGGCACAACAAAGTCCCCGATGACCGTCGCTGTCCCATCAAAGCTGCAAAAAACTGACCCCGTACGCGCCAGCGTGACTACTCCACTGGTCCCAGCGTTGGCGATCACTACCCCTATAGCCCCGCTGGTCAAAGCGCTCGCAGGCTTCGCAGCACAGCCCGCGGTCGTAAGAACCGCAAGCCCATTCACGACTGTTCCGGTCGTGGTGTCATTGCAAAGTTCGTAACTCTGATTGGCAAATTTTCCCAGTTCAAAACCACTGCCGCTCGTCGAATTTCCCGCAACATAAACCGTCCCAGGCCTCAACCCGCTCCCGCTTCCTGTGCTGCTGAATGAGCCCACGTTATAAGTTTGATCGGTCCACGGCTTGAGATTGCTGCTCGCATCGATCACCCACTTCAGCCCGCTGTTGATCCAGAATCCCAATCCCGGCGCTGCTCCGGATGTGGAGTTTTCACTCTTCACCACTGCATAGCCATCGCCCGCGTCATAACCCAGCGAAGTCCGCTGCCACGTCGAGCTGTTTGTGTAACTTGAATAAACGTGCAGGTTTTGCGGCGTCGTTCCGTTGTATTCCCCAAGATCGTTCGCATCTTCCTGAGACAAATTCGTGAAGAAAGAACTCGTGGCCGTTGTCGCTACTTTTTGCGGAGTTCCCGCGTTCACCGAGATGTAAAAATTTCCATCATTCGAGATCCCCAACGCCGATGTTCCCGCTCCCGCCGCCGTCATCGGGCTCCCTGGAATCGGTGAACTCACCGACCACGGTCCTGCCACTAGCAACTGCCCATTCACCGTCACATTTCCGCTAAACGTTCCGGCCGTAGTCGAAATCCCACCGCTGCCTGTATAGTTCAGCGTCGATCCATTGTCCGTCAGTCCGCTGTCGCCGCTCACCGCCGTTCCATTTGTCGCGTACAATGCCACCTGCGTCGCCGTCCCGCTAGTCACCACCCCTGATCCGCATCCTGCGCACGTTCCTGTTACCGTCAGGTTTCCATTGATCTTCACCGGTACGTTGAATGTCTTTGCCGCCGCCGTGAGTCTCTCCAAATAGCTGCTGTTATCTCCCACATTGCCGATATAGTTCGAGATCGCAATCGGCGCGCCAAAAGCAAGTTGAGAATTCAACGGGATTGTCCCTGCAGACGGATTGTCCGTTCCAATAAACGTATCGTTCGCGTCGTTTGGCGGTCGAGACCCAATCGTCGCTAAAGTCTTGTAGGGATTGGAATCGATCAGCGTGAGAAAGTGCTGCGGATAAATATTAGTCAGACTTCCGCCCTCAAAGTTTAAAATGCCTTTTAAGTTGCCGACCCCGCTAGACGTACCCGTTTGCAGCAAGAGCGCGCCAATATTCCCTCCCGGTTTTCCTGCGAGACATTGTTCCCAGACACCGCCAAAAAAGTTTCCACCGATATTTGGATTCCCCTGGCATTGCCGGATGAAGATCTGGGGGTAAGCATTCCCAATCACCGAAACCATGTTGGAAGGTTCTGTCTCGGAGATAACAGGCGCTGTACTAAAACCTTGCCCACCATTGCCAGGAATCAGGATTTCTGCCGGCCAGAAAGGTAACACCGGATCCCACGAAGTCCCGTTAATGGTGTAGCTCGACGTGTTCGCCGAAGCTGTATCCGTAAAAGTGCAGACCAACCCCGCACATTGCGCCTGCCCAGCAACAACGCTCCCACATGCCGTCGCGCTCCCTCCTCCACAAGCTCCTGTCACAGGAAAGCTTGGAGCGTTCACCGAGAGGTTCGCCGATGGTTGCATCCGCAAGATGGCATACGTCACGGTGTCGCCCGGCGCGGAGCCAGGAACGTGCGGGTATTGCACCGTGATGCTTCCCGACCCGTTGGTCAGCGCGTATCCCGCAAACAGCGGAAAGCTGTGCCACCCCTGCGTCGTATCGTTGACGATTACGTAGTAGTTATACTGTGTCGATCCTTTGTTTGAGAATTGCGGAACATGGGAGCCCGCCGGACCTTCTCCACCTGTGATCGAAAGTTGCTGTCCACCCTGAAAAATAATTCCCGCCGCGCTGAACACCGTTCCACCGCCAGGATTGTACGGATGCGTGCAGGGCCCGCCTCCCTCCTCCCAGTACAGGTTGTCCAGTTGCGTTCCACCGAAGCTCCCCAGAATGGTTTGTGTGTTCACGCCCCACATCCCGAAGCCTTCAATTACGCTATCCGTGATGTGCACGCTGTTATTGGCGTATACCGTCACTCCATTGCCGCCACACTGCGGACTGATGTTCGCTTTATCGATCCAGATGACTGGGGCGGCTGCGGTCGATCCGCCCGAATAAACGTACGACCCGCAGTGATTCGCCGTGCACTGCACAGGCGCACTATTCTCATTAAAGTTACGAATTGTCGCAGACTGATCGTTGTTCACCACGAAAAACTGGTTATAACGTCCCCCCGCCGAGAGATTAACGTCAATCCCTTCCATAAGTCCCAGGTTAGTGGCATCGTCCTCGACCGCAGCATTCTGAATCGCGATCGTTCCCGGAGATGCTTCTGAAGCGATGGTTCCGCTGTGGCTGTAAGTTACAGTTGTTCCAGAAACTGTTACCGGACCGTGGCTTCCCCAGAAGCTAGGCGAGTCCGTGAAATTGATGTTTGCCAAGTCTCCTGTTCGAAGGTTCCCACATCCTGAAGCCACCGTGATCGTCGCCGTCCCTCCCGCTTCCCCTGTGTTCGTTACCAAGCAGCCATCCACCTGAATCCCTGCAGAGAACGTAACCCCCTTGAGCGCGACATTCACATAGCTGAGGGTCGGGAAACCAAGCATCCACGCCCGGTCTCGCGTATACGTGTAAAGCAATGTTCCGTTGCCTTCCACCACACAGCGGGAACAGTGTTCGAACACTGTTCCATAAATTTTCAAGGCATTGGCACTCGTCCCGGTCGGAGGCAGCACAATACGGCAGTTCGACGCCATCGAGGAAAACCCGCACCCGTCGTTGATCGCCTCCTGAATTCCTGAACTAGCGCTGCTGATTGTGGCGCTGCTATAGGAATTCGCCGGATTGAAGATGATCGTTCCCGACGCGGCTCCGCTGGTGCATGTACCACCCGTTACCTGCTCGATCTCCGTCGTCGTTCCTTGAGTGATGTACACCAAATACATTCCGGCGCCACTCGTATCAATCCCCATAGGACATGGCGTTAACGTCACCGTCGCCGGACTTCCCGGGATACTGAATCCACTTTGGCTCCAGTTGTCGGATGCAGTCACATATCGAATTGCGTTGAAATTGTTCGTGCTCGTCTCCGTGTTCACCGGCTGCACAATGTTCTGGCTCACACTCGGGCTCAGTGACACTCCGCCAATGCCGTTGCTCGGCGTCGCCGGAGCATATTGCCCGGACGTCAACGAATAGGTCAGCACCTGTCCATCCGCAGGTGCTCCTGTCCCTACCGGCACGCTCTGAATCTCCGTGGCGTTGGCGCTCGATGCACACGACCCCCAAGTCCCATTGCCCAACAGGCAGTTCAAAGCCGTAGCTGTTCCGCTCCCCAATTCGTGCGTCGGCACTAACCCGGTTACCAGGTCAGCCTTTGCCGCAGCCGTGGTGTCCACATACTGTTTCGGGGCGGCCTGCAGGGGCGCGGTTGGATTCGCACTCAGGGTCAATGGCCCCGTCATCGCTCCGCCCGCCGTCGGCAAGAAATTTCCCGCTCCCACTGTCGCAATCGACGCATCCACGTATGCTTTATTCGTTACGTCCCCCGTGCCCACCGGCGTCGGCACATTCGGTGGCACCGAGAAAGTCTTGGTCCCCGTCACCGTTTCCGTCCCCGTCAGGTGGACTACTGCGTTGTCGTTTGCCTTTCCCGCTAGCGCCGAGTTCACGTACTGCACTGACGCCGCTGGAGCCGCCGTTCCCGATCCTGGCGTAGTCCGCACCTGCGCCAAAGTAGCGGGTGAACTGGTCGGCACCAACCAATATTCCGTTCGCACCTCGCCCGGCCCCAACTGATACACCACCGTGTAATACACGCCCGCAGGATTCGCTCCCGCATTCGCCGCCAGCTCCACATTCAAAGCGCCGTTTGTTCCCAGCGTCACATCCAGGGCTCCCGCCGCCACGGCCGTCCCGCTCGCCGTCACAAAGGCAGGCCACGTGATCACCAACACTCCTTGCGCAGGTGTTCCATCCGCCGTATAAACCGTGTCAACCACGTCTGTCAGCGTCGGACCACTCTGCGGACTGGGCGATGCCGCTCGTGCCGCCGGCCTGGCAGCTGCAGATCCTTCGCCAACACACAGCCGCACGCCTAAGGCAGCGATCCCCACCGCTGCCACCAAACAAAAAATCCGCCCACACGGGCGGCTGGCCTCGAACATAATTCCTCCTCAAATTTCTAAGGACGAGTTTTCTTGTCGCCGGACTTCAACTTCGTCCGTTCAAAAACTTCTCCACACTCCGCACGTAGACGTCCGCGAAATCCGCCACCGGCCGTCGCCCTTCGATCAAGTCCATTCCATCTTCTAGGGACCACCCAAGCACCCCAAGCAGTGCCAACGCCATCATCGGCGCTCGGTGAACCCCAGCTGCACAGTGCACAAAAAGTTTCGAGTCGGGCTCTTCCAGCGCAGCCAATGCAAATTTCACACCACGGGCAAACACCTCCGGAGGCTTCGACTCGAAGTCATCGTCTACCGGATTCCAGCAAACCTCAATCTCGTGGGCCTTCGCCAGTGCGGTATCGTCGAACTCGATCTGCATGTCGATGATGTGTGTAATTCCCGCACGCGACACCGCCGCCATGTTGTCCGCGTTCCAGATTCCGCCCCCGACCGCAATCCGGTCGGTTAGCCACGTGATATCGATCCCCACCCTGCGTCCTGTGAGGCGAACCTTCCGATTCGCCTTAATTTTGTGGGAAGGTCTGGCCACTATGAAAAACGACAGACCATCCGACCGGCCCGATTCCGTCCCACAACTCCGCTTCATTCTACGGTATCCTCCCCGTCCTTCACGGCTCCCGTGCCGATACCCACGACCTTAGACTCTCCTGGCAGTAACGACGGTAGAGAATTTGCGTCTTTGATCACCGGCTCAATTGGCAGCCCCATTCTCTTCAAAAGTATGTGCGCCAGCGAATCCTCCTCGGGATTCGTAGCCTCGGTCTCCGCGGTCGCCGGATACAACCCTGCCATCTCAAACAAATACTTCGCTCGTGCAAGTTCACCGGACAGCGCGGCGTTTATCATTCCAGCCGCGATCTCGGTCGCCGAGTTGCCCACCATGTTGGAAATGTCCTTCCGCACCCGCGCCATGTCCACCGGCTCTTTCGATATCGCCCTGCTCTTTGCTACGGATTCTTCTGCGGGTCCATTGTCCGTGCCCTTTATCTTGCCCTTTCCTGGGCTTTCCCCGCTCCCCATTTTCTTGCTTTCTTCCCCATGCGTTGCTTTGGCCTTCGCCTTCCGCTTCGTTCTCAATTATCACCGCCCAAAAATACGAAAGGCGCGCTTTTCGGCGCGCCTTGGATATCTTCTCAACTATTGCTTAATTCTTTACTCTATAACTCAAGTATAGCATATTGCATACGGCAAAAGTGACATAGATTGAACATTTATTTTCGCAACGTTTTCAACCACTTAAGCAAAAATCAATGCCTCGCCCCTCTTGACAACTTTTTCCACAACCCCTTCAGCTATTCGCCGCTTTAGCCTGATGAGGACCAGGGATTAGGAAAACCCAGCAACTAGAGAGAGCCTGGAAATTACGAGGTCCTAGAAGTTATTTCATGCGGACCCAGGACTAGGAAAAACCCGCAACTAGGAAACCCCAAAAATCAGAAGACCCCCAAAAGCTATTTCATAAAGGAGGAGGAACCAAGGCTGAAAGCAAAATATCGATGTCATTCCGAATCGGGCGGTACGCCCGGTGAGGAACCTGCTTTCCCATCCCTCACGCTGCCCTGCCTCCGAGAATAAAACCAAGACTAGGAAAACCAAGAACTAAAACCCAAAACATGGGAGACCTTAAAAGCGTTTCCTAAATGACCGCCCCGGCTTCTCCACTCCAAAACAAAAAGCCTGCCATTTGGCAGGCTTGGTTGACTATTGCTTATTTCTTTACTCTATGTTTTGATTATAGCATGCCGCATAGGGCAAAAGTGACATAGATTGAACATTTATTTTCACAACGTTTTCAATGAGTTGAGCGAAAAACACTGCTGTCTCCCTCTTGACAACATTTTTGGGACTCCACAGAATTCTCACCCACCCGCTGCCGCGAGCTCAAGCAGCAAGCCGAAGCCATACGCGCACAGTACGAACGAGAACATCAAAACTACTAGGCACACATTTCGCCCTCGTCCCTGCATCTTGCTCCCCAGCCGCCCAAAAGCCCAAAATGCGCTCGATACTCCCATGAGAATCGTCCCACCAACCTCCATCAATGGTTCCACGTCGCCATTCCGCTCCGTCTCTCGAAGATTGCCGCGCGCACTCGCATCTTGCGAGACCGATAGCGCGCTGCCGCTCACGCTCTTGTAGAGTTCATCGAGCCCACTCGTAAGCGCGGCCTGGCTTGCAGCGATCCAGAGCATGTACAACCCGACCATGACCCCGGTCACGCTCAGTACTCTCCAACTCATGTCGTTTCCTCATTTCGTACTTCTGGCAACGCCTCTAGCAGCCGTGCCTTGAGAAAAGCTTCACTGAGCTCGTCTAGCACCTCGGGCAGCCTGCGTTCGATCGTTCGCCGCGTGCAGTGAAGAATCCTCGCCGCTTGCGGGTGCTCGTGTTCTTGCAGAACCACCCGCGCGACGACATCCCGGTCAAAACTCGCCAACTGGTTCAAGCATTTCTCTATGTCGTGAATGAAGATCACCCGATCTTCAAACGTAGTGGCCGTGTAGGCCGTGACCTTTGCCCGGAATAGCTCCCGTCCCAGCAGCGAAGGCAATCGTCCCGCCTCCATCGACCACCGCATATAGCGCCGCAACAGAGCCGCCGTCTTCTTTCGATACATCCACAGGTCCGGATCCCTGTCCCAATAGCTATTTGCCGCCCGCCGAATCTTCGCTTGATCGAAATCTTGCTTTTGTTTAGGAAAATCGTGGACTGGCAACGTCTCTAGGAATGCCTCCGTTGGTCCCACGATTTCCGAACCTTGGCCAGGCGCTTCGTCCATCGGTGGCAAAACGAGTTCGCTATCGCTCAGGGCAGTCTCTTCTGGATCTCGCCCTTCTGTGTGCGTCGCGGTCCACGCCACGAACCCGCTCATGCCGCACCTCCTGCAGATTGCGTATCCGCCTCGGTATCTTCATCGCGAACGCTGCGGTCTCCAGCCCATCGCGGTTCCCTTTTTGTCTGTGAGGCCTCACGTTCGCCGGAAGGCGCTGGCAGTTCGCCCATTTGCCGCGCACACCCTGCACAATAGGTTTGCCCGCCCCCCGCCGGACGCAACCACAAACCGCCGCAACGTTCGCAATACTTCAATTCGAACCTCAACTCTTCCTGACGACCATCCTGTCTGGCCTTCGTTTTCATGGCTTCTCCTGATCTTCGAGTTGTGCCTTCGAAACAAAAAAGCCCTGCGCCGGTCCCGCTAAGGGCGGGGTCGGACGCAGGGCTCGTTTCTATTTGCGATGGCCTGCTTGGGCTATTTAATTGTGGATGAAAATTACGCGCGATGCAGCATCACACGGGGGCTCGTGTCTTCTATGGCTCGGTGCCGCGTTCTCCGATCGGGCCGATCTCGCGTTGACGAAAGAATCCTTCTTCGTACCCTGACTTCAGCACCCGACCATTTTGTACAATCACGCTGACACGCCCGCTGAAGTTCAGGGTCTTCAACAGGCTCTCCATGGCCGCCGAAAGCACTTCGGCACCACGCACTTTGCGGCGAAACTCTACGAAGTTCTTTTCCTCGTTGCAGTTGTCCACGACTCGCATGATTAACCGGCTTCTGGGGGAGTGAAGTGAGTTATAACCTACAGCGATCGTATAGCTCTAATTTTTTGGCGTCAAGGTTGTTATACCAACCAAGCTGTGGAAATCATTTTTAGTTAGCGCATTGCTATACTTAGCGTGCTATACTCCGAGCCATGAAATTCCGCGTGCTACAAGAAAATCTGCGCAATGCTCTTTGGGAGCGCATTGATGAAGGCGATCTGACCGGACTCCGTCTCGCTCAGCAGACCGGATTCAAGCAGGCTCACATCTCCAACTTCCTCAATCGCAAGCGCGGCTTGAGTCTCGAAGGCATGGACCGTGTCCTCGCCGTGCAGCACCTTTCCGTCCTCGACCTTCTCGATCCCTCCGAGGTCAACAAGCGCGCTTCCATTCTGCCTCCCAGCGACGATGAGTTTCAGAACATCCTCCTCACCGACGGACACGTCGCCGCTACTCAACCGCTCATCACCAGCATGAACGTGAAAGAAATTGTGAAATTCAAGAAGAGCTTTCTCAAGAAGCTGAAGACCGAAACCGAAGGCAATCGCGATCAGTGGGAGCGTTTTGTAGTCATCAAGGTCGACGCCCGCGAAGGCATGAGCATGTATCCCCGCCTGCTCCCCGGTGCAACCCTTCTCCTCGACCGCCATTACAACTCACTCAAGCCTTATCGCAAGGCCGAGTTCAATATGTATGCGGTTCTCAAGGATGAGAATTGCACAGTGAAATATGTCGAAACCACCGGCAGTCACATGATCCTCCGCCCGCATAACCAGGCTTATCCCATCGAGGTCATGACCATTGAAGAAGGAAAGTCGCCCTCCGACTACATTGTCGGCCGCGTTTGCCACGTCAGCATAGAAACGTAACCGGGATTACCACCTGTAGGGACAGCCGCGCGGTGCTGCCGACGGCGGGATAGCAGTAAGCGGATGGATGCTGAGATAGGCTTTGCCGTTCAGATCGACGAAGACGCAAGCTTCGGCCTCTGAGGACTAGGAAACTAGGGAAAACCAAAAGCTGAAAGCAAAAATCAATGCCATTCCGAACCGGACAGCACACCAAAACCAATGTCATTCCGAATCGGGCGGAACGCCCGGTGAGGAACCTGCTTTTCCATCCCTCATCCCAGCCGCCCTGCCTCTGAGGAAAAATCAAGACTAGGAAACTAAGACTAGAAATATCAAGACTTAGGAGAATAAAGACGAGAATTCATCTCATGAATATCAAGGCCGCTGCACCACCAACCACTGGCTTGACCTACTCCGCGTTCAAATTGTCGAACATCTTCCATAGCTTATCCGCTGTCGCGCGGTAGATCACATACCCGCTGCCGGCATCGGTAGTTTCGCGAAACAATAATTCCCCTCTGCCGTCGCCATCGACGTCCACCACGTCAATCAACTCCAATCGAGGCGTTACGTCGAGATGAAACTTATCGGTCACTCCTGAATATAGTTTGTGCAGGTTGCCGTAGATATCGGTTTTCGCGACAAGCGCAATGCTAAACGTCTGGTCCGCCGTTCCGACAGCCGCCCCTGACGCCGGGACGAAATGCGCTTCCGCCGTTAAGACCATGACTGGCTGATTATTTACCCAGACATCGTAGGTTTGGAATTGCAGTTTCTCAAACACAGGCTGCTCCGGCTTTGCGCCAGATTTGCGCCCGGCAACCGGTGCCTTAGTTGCAAGCGGCTTCGCAGGAATCTGATTCCTAACCAACGCTCGCGCGTAAGCGCGAACTTGATCTCCCGCCAACGCAAGCATCTGATCGCGTCGCTCTTGCTCTTCACCTGTTTTCCAGAAGAATTTGTAAGACTTCGGGTCAGGCCCGGCAGCATCGGAAATCGCAGGCACAAGTTGGACCGACTCGCTGCTAACTGCATTCGCCTTCCCTGCAGTCTCCGATTTCACCGCCTTCGGTGCAGTTTCCGGTTCTTCCGGCGCAGTCTCGGTCGGTTTACCCCTACGCAGAGCAGGCCGATAGTAATTTTCCGCCGGCTGCGCATTAGATCCATCACTCGCAGAGCTTGGGCTCGAAGATACCGGTTGAGTTGTCTGATCCGAACCCTTCTGCGTTCCTCCGGACGGCTGCCCTTTAGCATCGGCAGACTTCTCAGGCGTCGCAGGACTCGTACTCTTATTCGTCCCCTGCCCAGATGACGCGCCCGCCGCTGTGCTTGCAGATGGAGATGCAGCAGAAGGCTGCGAGGCGGAAGCTGCCGTTCCCGACCCAGCCTCCGCAGTCGTCGAAGTACTCGTAGGTGCAGTCGATGTAGGTGTTGTCGCCGCCTTCGAACTATCCCCACGCGTAAGCCGCGGAGGTTCGTCACTCTTATCCAGTCCCACCGGTACGTCCTCTGCCTTGTGGGTAGTGCTCGCCGCCTCGGCGCCCCGCGGCAAGTATGATCCAGTACCCACCCAGAGATTTGCGCTTCCTAGATTCTTGCTGTGCAACGCTCCGGCCACAGTAAAAAGGCCCTGCGAATCGCCGGCCTGCTCAGCCTCATACACGGTGCCCGATTCCAGCGCCATCGGCACCGGATCGGCCTTGTAAACGCTGGCATCGTAGAACCTGCCCTCAATTCGGATCACAATCGGAATCAGCGTCGCCTTGCCGCTGCCATTAAGCTGCAAAAGTCCCACCGCCCGCGGCTCGGTACCCTTGGCCGGCTTCTTCTTGATCTCCGGTGGCTTCTCAGGAGTGTCCTCAGGCCGCTTGAGCTGCGGCCCTCCCTGCGCCAAACTCCGCGGCGCGGCCGCCGCAAAAAACAATAGAATAAAAATGACGGCTGCCCGCATTCTGCTGTATAAGAATTTTCTGAACATAGTTGACCTTGAACCCGGCTCTGCTAGCCTGGAGTTCGCGGACACCGCTTTCGACCTTAACTTTCTTGAATAAGAGGTGCTCATGCTCAATATCAATAATAAGGCTCCCGAGTTTACTTTGCAGGACGAGAATGGAAATGACATCTCGCTGAAAGGTCTAAGGGGCAAAGTAGTCGTACTGTATTTCTATCCTCGCGCGGATACTCCGGGATGCACCGTGGAGGCCTGCGAATTTCGCGATACCTACAAGCAGATGCAGAAAACCGGCGCGGTGTTACTTGGCATCTCGCCCGATACCCCCAAAGCTCAAAAGAAGTTTCAAGACAAATTCAAGCTGCCCTTCTCATTGCTGGCCGATGCAGACAAAAAGGTTGCGGTGGCGTTCGACGTTCTGAAAGAAAAGAACATGTATGGCAAGAAAGTCATGGGCGTGGTTCGAACCACATTCATCATCGGACCGGACGGCAAAATCCAACATATCTTTCCCAAAGTAAAGCCCGAAGGCCACGCCGAAGAAGTGCTGGCCTATCTAAAAGAATCGGCCAAAGGCGCAGCCTAGAAAGTAGGTCGGACAAATGCGGAGGTCAAATCGTCAGACAAAGAACCGGAACCCTTTATGTTTTGTAATCCTGAGCGCAGCCGTTTTTCAGGCGAAGCGAAGGATCTCCCGCGCAACAGGCCCAGAGCGTAAGCCAAATGTTCCTTAACGCAAAACAGGACGAACCTACTTTCTAGGCTCTGATTTCTCAGATTCTGACAACCCGTGACCTGCCTTTCACTCATTTGCCCGCTTGATCGCGCTTTCTTCTCTCGCAATCCGCGCCGCGTCGCTCGCGAACTCCTCGGCAAGATCCTCGTCCGTGATTACGAGAACGTACGCGTCGCAGCCCGCATCGTCGAGGTCGAGGCTTATCTTGGAGTGAACGACCCCGCCGCGCACTCTGCTGCTGGCAAGACCGCGCGTAATTCGGTCCTGTTCGGGCCTCCCGGTTACGCCTACGTTTATTTCATCTACGGCAGTCACTATTGCCTGAATGTTTCCTGCGAGCGCGAAGGCAAGGCGGGAGGTGTGCTCTTCCGTGCCCTCGAACCGCTCCTCGGCATCGAGGAAATGGCGCGAGAGAGAGCCGTCGCGCTAAGCGGCCCACGCGATCTTCGTCGCCTCACCAGCGGCCCCGGACGCCTCGCCGAAGCCTTCGGCATCACCCGCGCACGTGACAACGGCGCCGATCTCACTTCGCCGCTCTCTGGATTATGGATCGGAACGGACGGCTCTCACCCGGGAAGTATCCGAATCTCTCCTCGAATTGGCATCACCCAGGCGGCCGACCGCCGGCTGCGCTACTTCCTCGCCAAAAACCCATTCGTCTCCGGCCCGAAAGCCCATCGCTAACCCTAGCCAGCTTTCAGTTACAATCCGCCTGACTGCAATGAACAGCACCAAACTCGACTACGGCATTGATGCTCCCGGCGGCATTCGCAACCTCATCCTCATCGCATTCGCCCTCCTCGCCCTGTCGTGGTTCCTGCCCGTGCTCACGCTAGGCCCCGTCCGCTTCGCGCTTCGTCCCATGGCCATTGGTGTCGGTTCAGTTTGTCTACTCGAAGGCGCGGCCATGCTCCTGTACGCCAAGGTGGGAAAGTTTTACCACCGCGATCAGATGCTGGCGCGCATTATCTGGACTGGACACGAAACAGTTCTCGACGTCGGCACCGGTCGCGGCTTGCTAATGATCGGCGCGGCACGAAAGTTGACCACCGGAAAAGCTGTCGGCATTGATGTCTGGAGCAAGACTGATCTTTCGGGAAACTCGCTGGAAAAAACAAAACTCAATGTGAACCTCGCAGGCGTCTCTGCCCGCGTCGAAGTCAAAAACGATGACGCGACAGCCTTGACTTTCCCCGATGCCAGTTTCGATGTGGTTCTTTCCAATCTGTGCATCCATAATATTCCGACCCGCGCGGGCCGCGATCGGGCCTGCCGTGAGATCGTCCGGGTGCTCAAGCCCGGCAGCCGAGCCATCATCTCCGATTTCAAGAATACTGCGGACTATCTAACGGCATTCCGCTCCGAGGGTGCAACGGCGTCGCGCGGCGCACCGACTTTTTCCACACTTCCCCCCACTTCGGATCATTGAAGTAATCAAATCCCCTTCTTGACAAACGGGTGTACACTGTCCCTCGGATCAATGCGCCAAACCCGCTCTGGTAAAGGCATTTTGCTGGCATTGCCGATGGTCGGTACGGCGGGAGACCACTCGAGAGCGGTCGCGAAGTGATTGTGAATAGAATCGTCTGTTTTTTCCGCATCCTCCCCGCGGAACATGTCATCTCACCGATCTGAGGAGTTTCTCTGCTCTGGTTGGGTCAATTTCGCGCTCTAGTGGTCACGGCGACGCTGGTTCTCGGGGCGGCTTTGCCGGCCCTATCCCGACCTGTGGACACCGCCGTTGTCCGGCCTCAGGCCGCGACAGTTCCTTCCAGCATTGTCATCGGTTTCGTGGGTGGCTTCGTCAGCCACGACAACCTTCGCCACGGTCCTGTTCGTCTTGCCCAGCGGATCCAGCGCTCCGCTCCCAAAGACACCTACGTTGGGGTCTTCGAAAACCGCCGCAGGAAGAGTGCCTACGACACTGTCATGCGCCTGCTCGATATCGATCACGACGGCCGTCTTTCCCCTGAAGAAAAGACGCGGGCACGCATCATCGTTTTCGGACATAGTTGGGGAGCTGCCGCTGCTGTATTGCTGGCTCGTGACCTGCAAAAGGCAGGAGTTCCCGTTCTGCTAACCGTGCAGGTCGACAGCGTCGCCAAAGTCTGGCAGAACGATTCCGTCATCCCCGGTAACGTCGCGGAGGCGGTGAATTTTTATCAGCCCCATGGCATTCTCCACGGCCGGGCAAAGATCACCGCCGCCGACCCGGCGAAGACCGAAATTTTGGGGAATTACCGCATCGATTACAAGAAAAATCCAGTCGCATGCACTGACGAGTCTCGCGTCGAGCGTTTCTTCACTCCCGGCCACATGCAGAGCGAGTGCGATCCTCACTTGTGGTCAGTAGTAGAAAACATAATGCGGGAGCGTCTGTCGCCTCCAGGAATTTCACCGGAAACAACTGCAGCTGCGACCACAACCGCCGCCCAGCCCCAGCCTTAGCCTCCAGATTTCCCCAGCAAAATGTTATCGATCAACCGCGTCGAACCGACGAATGCCGCAACGGCAACCAGCGCTCCGTCTACCGCATTGTCAATGGAATCCAAGCTGTCGGGATCCACAATTTCAAAATAATCAAGCCGAACCGAACCGTTGCCGGAAAATTCTTCGCGTCCCCCGGCCACTAGTTTCGCCGCCGTTCGCTCACCGCCCTCCCAGGATTTTTCCACTCGCAATAACGACCGGCGCAGCACCAGCGCTTCTTTTCTCTGCTGCGGATCAAGATAGGCATTGCGCGAACTCATGGCTAAACCGTCAGCCTCTCGCACAATTGGACAGGCAACCACTTCCACAGGAAAGTTCAAGTCGCGCACCATTCGCCGTATGATCGCCACCTGCGCGGCATCCTTCTGTCCGAAGAAAGCCGCATCCGGCTCCACAATATTAAAAAGTTTGCTCACCACCGTCGTAACGCCGCGAAAATGTCCAGGCCGCGATCGCCCGTCCAGCTTGTTGCTGAGCTCTTCTACCGTGACCCACGTCAAAGCACCTCGTGGGTACATTTCCTGGACCGATGGCGCAAAGAGCAGCTCCACGCCTTCCTTCTCCAATAAATCGCTATCATGTTCAAACATCCGCGGATACTTCGCCAAGTCTTCGTTGGGTCCAAATTGCGTAGGATTTACGAAGATCGATGCCGCCACAACTTCGCACGAAGCTTTAGCCGCTCGCACCAGCGACAAATGTCCTTCATGCAACGCGCCCATGGTGGGCACAAATCCCAATCGCTTATTACGCTTTTCCGCGCGGCACGCGCCTTGCATATCTTCAATGGTGTGGCAAATTTTCATGGAGATATCGGATTCAGGAAGCCGCGATCCAATGAATCGCAACGTGTGCACTCTCCAGGTCGCCCGCGACAATTCCCCTGCTCCGTCGCAGCGCAATCTTCTCCTGTTCGGATGCGATAGGTTTTTCTTGCACGAGAATTGCGACCACTCGGCCATAAGGCCACGCCGATGCCGGCAAATGGGCGAGCGCTGGCAAAACTTCCTCCGGTTTCAGCATCTGCTCTTCGTTCGCTGCGGTGCCGCTCAGCAGCCCGATCGCATCAGCCCGGATTACGAGATACGGATTACCCCAATGCTTGTTGTCCTGCGCCGGATACTTCTCAGGATCGGGCACGGCAATATTTTGCAGTAAAGCGGATGCGTCTGGCGCGGATGGCACGTCGTGGCGCGAACACGCCCCGAGAGAAAAACTCACAGCCACAATCAACCCCGGAAGGAACGCAAAACACATTTCGCGCGTGCTGCGCCGCGTGCCGAACAAACTCACCGCACCACCGCGGGTATGTCTGCCTTCACCGCCCAAACCAAAGCGACGACCCATCCGATCATCGTCCATCCCAGGAAGAAATTAAGTAAAACGATTCCGGCGATGTCCCGTTTGCTACGCGCGATCGCAATCAGCGATGGCAAGAAATACATTGCGAAACTAAGTCCAAGAAAAGGGAAAAAGAAAAACGCAGGCAAGAGGTTCGTCATAAACACCTCCTAAACACTAATAGCGTAGAACGAATCATTTTTGCAACCGTGGCCGGGATACCCTTCACCTCTGCATAGCTCGCTTCCGCGCCAGAACGGTTTCAAACCCGGCCTTCGTCTCTCGAGGCAAATGATACGACTCCTCGTCCGACGGATATTGCTGCGATCGAACATCGGCGCGAAATGCCCGCACTGCATTCGTAATCAGCGAGGCCGCATCGCCGTAGCGGCGCACAAACTTGGCCGGCGGCGCAAACGTCAGATTCACCAGGTCGTGGAACACCAGCACCTGGCCATCGCACTCCGGCCCGGCGCCAATGCCGATCGTCGGCGTGTTCACTTCCGCCGTAATCATCGCCGCCACCTCGCGCGGAATCCCTTCCAGCACAATGCAGCACACGCCAGCGCGGTCGAGCGCCACGGCGTCACGCATGAGTTGCTCGATGGCGCTCAGATTTTTTCCCTGCACCTTGTATCCGCCCATCACGTTGACCGATTGCGGCGTCAACCCAATGTGACCGGCCACCGGAATTTCGGCGTCAATGATCCGGCGAATCAGATCGGCACGCTTTTCGCCGCCCTCGATCTTCACCACCTCCGCGCCGCCTTCCTTCACAAAACGCGTGGCGTTGCTAAGGGCACTTTGAGGGTCAACCTGATAAGACCCGTAAGGCATATCGGCCAACAGCAGCGCGCTCTTCACGCCGCGCCGCACCGCCTTTACGTGATGGAGCATCTCGTCCATGGTGACCGAGAGCGTGTTTTCATAACCGAGAATCGCCTGGGCCAGCGAATCGCCGACCAGGATCATCTCGATGCCAGCCTCGTCAACCAGACGCGCAGTCGCGTAGTCGTACGCGGTGAGGCAGGTAATGGGTTCGTGACGGAGTTTTAATTCCCGCAGAGTCGCGGTAGTGACCTTCTGGCGCATCCCGTCGTTTCCCGACATGCCGGGACGCACGCCAATTCCGGTGATGCTCATTGTTCCTCCAGTGCCCCTCCGGCGAGCCGGATAGAGCCTGTTCAGCATCTTCGTGGATGCTGGAGATATTGTAACCGCAAAATCGCCTCTAGTCGACGCCTGTTTTATGCCCCCTACGCTTATGTAGGGACAGCCGCCCTCGGCTGTCCAATCGAGCGAAGCTCGACGCTCTACCTGCTAGGAAAGACACTCAAAACTCAGGTTGTAAGAGATGGTTGGCACGCTGAAACAAAAAACATAGTCTAGGGCACGCCGACGCATTCGCCGCGGAACTGGCGATCGAACGCGGCGCGTGGTTGGTAACCGCCGAACCCCGAGTTAATCTAGGGTGGGCCAACTGCTGTCCATCTATTCACTACCGCGACACGAAAAGTAACTGCCAACGACCAACGACTATCGACCAACGACGCCTCTCAAGCTCCCACCGCCTCCTGCCCGCCCAGCGGCAAGAAATATTGCGTCCCCTTGATCGGCTCCGTCACTTTTCTCAGCAGTTCCTGCAAGTCCTCGTTGCGCTCGACGAAGTCGATGTCGGACGTGTTGACGATCAGCAGATCCGACGACGTGTAGTGAAAAAAAAAGTGCTCGTAAGCCTTCACCACTTCTTCCAGATACTCATCGCTAACCGCCTTCTCGCCCGGCGCATTCTTTTTTTTCAGGCGTTTCTTCAGAATCTCGGGCGTGGCCTGCAAATAGATCACGAGATCCGGCGTGGGCAACTGCTCACGGAAGTGATTGTAGTACCGGTTATAGGTATCGAGTTCCTGGTCGGTAAGATTAAGGCAGGCAAAAAGCTTGTCTTTTTCGAAAATGTAGTCGGCAACCACGGTCCTCTGCGATCGCGAACCCAGGTCAAGCGCCTGCAACTGTTCGAATCGCCGCACCAGAAAGGCAAACTGAGCCTGGAACGCCGCCCCGCGCTCGCCCTCGTAGAACGCGCTCAGGAAAGGGTTGGCCTCCGTCTCCATCACCCGCTGCGCCGTGAGCCGCTCGGCGAGAATCCCCGCCAGCGTGCTCTTGCCAACTCGTATCGGACCTTCCACAGCAATGTAACGGGGGAGCTCGAAAAGATTCGCCATGGTTTACGCAATTTCTCGAATTGGCAGAATATCTCGGATGACGCCGGGTGGCAATTGAGGGAAGAGTTAACAGGAGAAATTGAGAGAGTGAGCCATTGTGCGATTAAGCGATTTGGCGATTGTCCGATCTAAGAGACATCGATCGATTTTCAATTGTCCCAATCACACAAGCCGAATCACTCAATCCATTTACAATGCCCGCATGTGGGGTTACATCATCTCGGGCACTGCCCTGTCGGCCGCAGCAGCGGCGGGTTATCAGTCCATGGTGCCGACCGGCCAATGGTACGGACAAACCTTCAAAGGATTGCCGCCCCGCTCACGCCAACTTGCCCTGACTTATGACGACGGTCCCAACGATCCGCACACAAGGCAACTTTTAGACGTTCTGGCCAAACACAGCGTTCTCGCAACATTTTTTCTCATCGGACGCTACGTGCAGCAGCGCCCCGAAATTGCTCGCGAAATTGTCGCAGGTGGCCACGTCGTCGGCAATCACACCTTCACTCATCCCTTACTCACCTTCAAGCGCGAGGCCGAGGTCCGCCAACAACTTCTCGATTGCCGCGCCGCTTTGAACGATGCGATCGGCCAGCATTCTACCCTCTTCCGTCCGCCCTTCGGTGGTCGCCGCCCTGCGGTTTTTCGCATCGCGCGGGAACTCGGCTTGGAACCTGTAATGTGGAACGTCACCGGCTACGACTGGAGTGCCCCGCCCGCCGCCGAGATCGAGCACAAAGTGATAAGACAAATTCGAGGCGGCGACGTCATCCTGCTGCACGATGGCGGCTACAAACAAATGGGCGCCGATCGCTCCCAAACCGTCTTGGTCACAGATCATCTGATCACACGCTTCAAAGAGAAGGGTTATGAATTTGTGGCCATTCCACAAATGATGTCGTGCCCTGGTGAGGACCAAGGACTAGGAAAAATCAAGAACTAGGAAAATCCAAAATTAGTGGGGACCTGAAAGCTATTTCATTAAGAACGAGGGAAACCCAAAGTTGAAAGCAAATATTGATGTCATTCCGAATCGGGCGGTACGCCCGGTGAGGAACCTGCTGTCCCGCCCGTCACACCGCCCTGCCTCCGAGAATAAAACCCTAGGAAAACCAGGAACTAAAACCCAAAACATTTAGGAGACCCTTAAAGCTATTTTGTAAAATGCCGAAAAAACCCGTGATTCGTATCAGGGCACGGCTTCAGCCGTGCCGACCAAAGCCAATCACAGATGCGCTCAGCCCCCTGATGAGAAACTCAAGAACTAGGAAAACTCCCAAAAACCTGTACGCTCTTTTGTTTCCTAAATCAAACCCTTCATCCCCGCACCGCCTTAAACGCTTCCTTCGCCGCAGCGATCGTCTGCTCGATATCCTGCTCACTGTGCGTCGCTCCCACAAACGCAGCTTCAAACTGCGAGGGCGGCAGATAGACTCCACTATCCAGCATGCTTCGAAAGAATTTCCCGAACGCCTCGGTATTCGACTTCGATGCAGAATCCCAATCGGTCACCGGCCCCGGAGTGAAAAACCAGCTAAACATCGATCCCACGCGGTTGTAACAAAGCGGCACGCCCACATCCTTCGCGACCCCCGCAATTCCCTCGACCAGTTGCCGGCTCAACTTCTCGAGCCGCGGATAGATCTCCTGCTTGTGATCCCTCAGATGCTTCAGCATCGCGCATCCCGCCGCCATCGCCAGCGGATTTCCCGATAGCGTCCCCGCCTGGTACATCGGACCGAGCGGCGCCACCAAATCCATAATCTCGCTCGATCCGCCGTAAGCCCCAACCGGCAAGCCTCCACCAATGATCTTGCCCATCGTCGTCAGATCCGGCCGGATGCCATAAAGTTCCTGCGCTCCACCAAACGCCACGCGAAATCCCGTCATCACTTCGTCGAAAATCAGCACAGCTTTCTCCCGTTCGGTAATCATGCGCAGGGCCACCAGATAGTCATCCGCCGCCGGCACGCATCCCATATTCCCCACCACCGGCTCCACAATCACGCAGGCAATCTGGTGTTTGAATTTTTGGAAGGCATATTCCACCGCTTTAATGTCGTTGAAAGGCAATGCCAACGTGAACTGAATAAATTCATCGGGAACGCCTGCTGATCCCGGAATCCCCAGCGTCGCAATTCCCGAACCTGCCTTCACCAGCAGCGAATCGGAATGCCCGTGATAGCACCCCTCAAATTTCACAATGTACTTGCGCTTGGTATAAGCCCGCGCCAAGCGGATCGCCGACATGGTCGCTTCGGTTCCCGAGTTTACGAATCGGACTTTCTGCATCGGCGGAAACGCCGCCAGCACCAACTCCGCCAAGTCGGCTTCCGCCGGAGTCGAAGCTCCAAAGCTGGTTCCATTGCATGCCGCACCCACGATGGCATCAAGCACATCCGCTGCGGCATGCCCTAAAATCAACGGCCCCCACGATCCCACGTAATCGATGAATTCGTTCTCGTCCGCATCCCAGATGTGCGAACCTTTCCCTCGCACGATAAATGGTGGTTCCCCGCCAACCGATCCAAACGCTCGTACCGGAGAATTCACTCCGCCCGGAATCATCGATTCCGCGCGTTTGCGCAGACGGCGGGATTCTTCAACTTTTCGGGACGTAGTGGACGGCATCGAGTCCTCCCGGACGGATGTCAACAGTGACTGCGCGACTACTATATCAGCGCTCTCTCCGGCAACTTAAAGACAAATTAACCAGATATTCATTCTTATGCCATCATTTTGCAACATCGCTCCGGTAACTTAGGGTCATCACGTTGCCCTTCTAACCGGGAGGGTTCCAGGGACAGCTTCGGGGGCTCCGGGCTGTCCTTTTTACTTTTGCGAGTACGAAATACTCCGCTTTGCGATTTCCGCCAGCCAATTCGTCGCGGTCCGTTACTTGAGATAAGAACGTACAATCTCCATCAATTCATCGGCTGCAATCAGTTGTTCTGAATTCGGTTTGCGCGAGCCGTCAAGGACATGGAACTTGACATGATCTTCCAGCAGCTCTGCCATCAGTCCGTTCATTGCGCCGCGCGCCGCCGTAATCAGTTGCAGGATGTCTCCACAATTTTTCCCCTCATCGAGCGCCCGCTCCATGGCATCAATTTGCCCGCGAATACGCTTCACCCTCAGCTTAAGCTTCTCTTTGTCTCGCAGTGTGTGAGCCATCTCAGATCCTCGTGTGCTTTTTACTTGACAATACTATACCGGGGTATGCTATAACGCAATCCATCGGTGTTTCGTGCGGCCCGGCTTGTAACATTCCTTTAACTAATTCTGCGTAGGCTCGGTGAAGTTCGCGCCACAACCTTGCCATACCTTCACCCGGTTATCAGAGGAATTTAATGAGCAGCGGAATTAACTATAGTTAACTGAGGTGATAGATTGACCGTATACCTGAAGCGCCATCGCGACTGAACACCGGAAGACTTAAGTTAAATCCTCCTGGTTGCAATTACGAAATTGACATTCCTTCTTAATATCGCGCTCAGTACCGCCTCTGCCACGTTCCGGCGTATGGGAATGGGCTTTGCTTCGTGTTTCATATTCGTGGCCCTGAGCTTCGTTCCGTCCCCGGCCCAACAGACTTCAATGCAGCCGAGCGGGTCTTCCATTGCGAAATCCGATGCTGCTCCCCAGGCCAATGCCCCGGCTGACGTGAACCCGTCCGGTCCCCCGCCGGACGAAACCACTGAAGCCATGTTTCCGCATCTCAAAGACACTCGCTTCTGGCTCTCCGGGCAGGCCAATTTCATTTTTCAGACTCATCCCCCATTCCCCGCCGACTACAGCGGCACGCACAGCCTAAGCCCCAACTACGAAAAAGCCACGTCGCGAGTTGTGACGTTTTACACCGGCGTGCGCCTCAACAATTCCACCGAAATCCTGGTCGACATCGAAGAAGCCGGCGGCGCCGCGCTCAGCTCCGGCTTCGGACTTGCCGGCGACACCGATCTCGATATCGTGCGCAATCCACTTCTCAGCAAAGCCCCTTATCTGGGCCGCGCAATGATTCACAAAGTGTTTGCATTGAGCAAGGATAAGGTAGAAAACCAACGCAACCCCTTCTCGCTCTTTGAAGAGCTCCCGCGACGTCGCCTGGAAATTCGCTTCGGCAAGTTCAGCATGCCAGATTTCTTTGACATCAACTCCGTGGGCTCCGACACCCACTTTCAATTCACCAACTGGACCATAGACAACAACGGCGCATGGGACTATGCCGCCGACACCCGCGGCTACACTGTTGGCGCCACCGCGGATTACGAAGATCGCAACTGGGGTTTCCGTTTCGCCGAAGCCCTTATGCCAAAAGTCGCGAATGGAATTGATCTTGTCTGGAGGCCCTGGCAAGTCCACGCGGAAAACTTCGAATACGAACTTCGTCGCGGCCTGCTCCCGAAAAAATCCGGCGTGGTCCGTCTGTTGGCTTACACCAACGCCGCCAACATGGGCATCTATCGTGACGCTATCGCCAACTTCGAAGCGAGCCTGGCGCCACTTCCGGATATCACAAACCATCCCTGGCACATCACCCGCAAGTATGGTTTCGGTTTCAATCTCGAGCAGAATCTCACGCGCTACGTAACCGCATTCACCCGCGTCGGTTGGGATAACGGCAAAACTGAATCATTCGCATACACCGAAGTCGATCAGACCGTTGCCGCCGGAATAGGCGCAAACGGCGCGTGGTGGCATCGCAAGCAAGATCGCGCCGGATTTGCTTTCGTATCGAACGCTATCAAGAGAGACCATCAGACCTACCTCGCCGACGGCGGTCTCGGCTTTCTCCTCGGCGATGGCAATCTGAACTACGGCCGCGAAAATATTCTGGAGACTTACTACACCATCCACGCATGGCGCGGCATCTATGTCGGCCCCGGCCTGCAACACATCAACAACCCCGGCTACAACCGCGATCGCGGTCCCATCCTCGTGCCCGCCTTCCGTGCCCACGTCGAGTTCTAAGAAGTAGAAAACTCGCGAACCGATTACTCTCTTTAGTCACGAGAAGAGCCATGTGGGGACAGCCGCCCTCGGCTGTCCGTCGAGCGAAGCTCGACCGCCTTTTCTTCAAATCAGCAGAGCGCGAGCAAGCTCAATCATTCTCCACGCTCACGCCCTTCCAGAACGCCACATATCCCTTGATTTGCTTCGCCGCGTTTTTCGGCTCCGGATAAAACCAGGCAGCCCCCGCATTCCGTTTGCCCTTAACCTCAACATCGTAATAGCTTGCCGTGCCTTTCCACGGACACTCCGTATGCGCCTCGCTCGCCTTGAAAAATTCCTTGCGAATCGCCGCCGGAGGAAAATACTGATTGCCTTCAACCTCGATCGTTTTATCGCTTTCAGCCAGCACCGCGCCTTCCCACATTGCTTTTGCCATAATGCCTATATAGATTCCTAACACCTTCAGCAGTTTCAGAAATTTGAGAACAGAGGAATACTCTTCAGACTGTTGGAATTATTTCATGAGGAGATAGCCGCCTTGCCTCTGAAAAGAAAATCAAGTAGGAAACCAAGAACTAGGAAAATTAAAAAACTAGAAAATATCAAGACTAGGAAAACAAAGGCCGAAAGCAAATCGATGTCATTCCGAATCGGGCGGTACGCCCAGTGAGGAACCTGCTTTTCCATCCCTCATCCCAGCCGCCCTGCCTTAGCAGCAGAAAACCAAGGCTGAAGGCAAAAATCGATGCCATTCCGAAGTGGGCGGAACGCCCGCTGAGGAATCTGTTTTCGCGTCCCTTATCCCAGGCGCCCGTCCTCCGTAGCAAAAATCGAGACTAGGAAAACTAGGAAAACCAAGGCTGAGGGCAAAAACCGATGCCATTCCGAACCGGACAGCACACTAAAACTCGGCTGTCCATCGACGGAAGCTCTATCGCTTTTTCCACCAAAATCGGGCAAACTGAGACACTAGCCAAAATGCAAGCAACTTTAACAAAATTCCGTTTTAACGGACACTCCATGGTCGGCACACTGGAGCGCGTCCTCGTCTGCTCTCCCCGCACCGCAGGCTGGAACCAACCGGAGCGCGTCGCACGCTGGCAAGAGCTAGGCTTCCATCGCGCTCCAGATTTCGAGAAGGCCCAATCCCAACACGAAGCCCTCCGCCGCGAATTGCGAACCGTCGGCGCTGAGATTATCGAGCTGCCCTCGACTCCAGATCTCTCCCTCGATGCCGTCTATACCCATGACGCATCCCTTGCCAGCGATCACGGCTTGATTGTGATGCGTCCCGGCAAGCCCAACCGTGTAGCCGAAGGCCCCATCCACTCCTCCTTTTGCCGGACACACGACATCCCCACGCTGGGTACGATTGCGTCTCCCGGCACCACCGAGGCAGGAGACATTCTCTGGCTCGATTCCAAGACTCTACTAATCGGCCACGGCTATCGCACCAATGCCGCCGGCATCCAACAAATGCGCGCTCTGCTCGCGCCCAAAGGCGTGCAAGTTCTCTCCGCGCCTCTGCCCTACGGCCCCGGGCCGAGCGCATGCCTGCATCTGATGTCCCTGATCAGCCTGCTCGACGATCACACCGCTCTCGTCGATCTCCCCTGGCTCGCCGTCGAAACCGTCGAACTCCTCAAATCCCGCGGATTCAAATTCATCGAGATCGACTACTCCGAGCGCGACACTCTAGCCTGCAATGTTCTCGCCCTCGGCAACAATCGCCTGCTCGCCATCGACGAAAATCGCAACACAAACGCTCGCCTGCGCGAAAACGGATTCGACGTTCGCACCTTCCCCGGCTCCGAACTCTGCATCAACGGCAGCGGCGGCCCCACATGCCTCACTCGACCCCTCCTGCGCACCTAGCCTGGGCACACCTCATGTAGTGACGGGCGCCTTTGCCCGTCCCGCCGAAGCGGAAGCGAGGCGGAACCCTCACGAACTCCGTTCCTGCGCGATCGCGACTGGTGTGCTCGATGTCGTTGCGGGCTAAGTCTTAAGACATATCGCAACCCCGTACCCCACCTCCTCACTCCTGCTAAAATCAGGATGCATGCTTCTTCCCTTCGTCCGCGAACTCTTCGTGGACGTAGAAAAGCTTCCCGCCTTCGCGCGTGTAGCCTCCCACCTCAAGGAGGGCACGGGGCGCACTCGTGTCTCCGGCCTCACCCCCACGGCAAAAGCCTTGCTGCTCGTGCTGTTTCAGCGCGCCGCGGCGCGGCCTCTCATTTTCGTAGTCAACGACAACCGGGCCGTCGAAGACTTCCTCCCCGTCCTTCGAGGATTCTGCGAACTCACCGCCGCCTGCGATCCTGACTCCATCGTCTCCCTCCCCGCGCGCGACGTGCTTCCTTATCAGAATCTCTCGCCTCATCCCGAACTTCAGGAAGAGCGCGCCACTGCCTTGTGGAAGATTGCGACCGGCGCCGCTTCCATCGTGATTTCCCCGGTCGCCGCCACGGCCATCCGCCTCCATTCGCGCGACTACTACGAAAATCTCGCTCGCACCATCCGTCGCGGTGAGTCTTTCGATCTGGAGTCTCTCCTCGCGCACCTCAACACCGTCGGTTACACCTCGACGGACGTCGTCGAAATGCCCGGCCAATACGCCGTTCGCGGTGGCATCCTCGACGTTTACTCTCCCGAGGCCGATCGCCCCTTGCGCATCGAATTCTTTGGCGATGAGGCCGATTCCATTCGTAAATTCGATCCCGCCTCGCAACGTTCTTCCAATCCTGTCGACGAAGCCTTGCTCCTCCCGCTCACTGAAACTCCCGTCAGCGAACATCTGCTCGGCGCAATTCATACCCGCCTCAGCGGAAAACGCATCACGGGTAACGAAGAGATCGTCGAAGCCGCCGTCCGCGCCGGTGGACTCAACGTCTTCCCCGGCTGGGAGTTCTACTCGCCCGTCGCCGGGGCCAACAGCACCATCTTCGATTTAATTCCTCGCGCTGCCGTCCTCCTCGACGAACCCGATCAACTCAAACAAGAGTTCGACCGCTTCTGGACCCGCGTCGCCGAGGCCCACGAGCGCAGCGGTGTCGGAAATTTAGTTCGTCCCGAGGATCTCTACACTCCGCCAGACGATTGGTGGCAGCAAACCGCTGCACTCCCCGGCGCAGAGATTGAACATCTCGGCATCACCCGAAGTCTCACCTCGAACGAAAACGATCCTTCCGAGATTTCCTTCCTCACCCAGCCCTCGCCCCGCTTCCACGGCGCAGTCCCAGCCATGCTCGCGGAAGCGCAAAAGCTCAACCACGAAGGCAAGCGCGTCCTCTTCGCCGTTCCCAACATTGGCGAGGTCGAACGTCTGGCGGATGTTTTCACCGAATACAACGTCTCCTTCAAGCTCGGCAGCCGCACCCGAGGCGGCGAAAGCTACGCCGACGAAACCAGCTACTTCGCCGGAGAAATCCTCACCACCACTCTCGCCACTGCCTACATCCCCGAAGGCGTTCTCCTTCCCGACTCCAACCTCGCCATCTTCGGCTCTCGCGACCTCTTTGACGAATCCGAGTCGGTCGCCTCGCGCCCGCAACGCTCGAAATCCAAAGTGTCTGCTTTCCTTTCCGACTTTCGCGACCTCCAGGTCGGCGACTACATCGTCCACGTCGAGCACGGCATCGGCCAATACCAGGGCCTAAAAGAAATTAATCACGGCGATGGCCCCGCCGAATTCATGCTGCTCGAGTTCGCCGAAGCCGCCCGCCTCTACGTTCCGCTAACGCGACTCGACCTCGTCCAGAAATACCGTTCCTCTGAAGGCGCAAAGCCGCCGTTAAGCCATCTCGGCACGCAAGCTTGGGCAAAAACAAAATCCCGCGTGAAGAAGGCCATGAAAGATATGGCCGACGAACTCCTCAAGCTCTACGCCGAGCGCAAAACCGCCGTTGGACACGCCTTTCCGCCCTCCAACGAATGGTTCCGCGAGTTCGAAGACGCCTTCGAGTTCAACGAAACCGAAGACCAGGCCACCGCGATTAACGACGTCATTCGCGACATGGAATCGTCGCAGCCCATGGATCGCCTCCTCTGCGGCGATGTCGGCTACGGCAAAACCGAAGTCGCCATGCGCGCCGCCTTCAAAGCGATCAACGACAATAAGCAGGTCGCCGTCCTCGCGCCCACCACCGTTCTCGCCTTCCAGCACTTCGAAACCTTCAAACAGCGCTTCGCCCCATTCCCGGTCACCATCGAAATGATCAGCCGCTTCCGCAATGCTAAGCAGCAAAAAGAAATTCTGCAAAAAACCGAAGCCGGAAAAATCGATGTCCTGATCGGAACTCACCGCATCCTTTCCAAAGACATCAAATTCTCCGATCTTGGCCTCCTCATCGTCGACGAAGAGCAGCGCTTCGGCGTTCGCCACAAAGAGCGCATCAAGCAGATGCGCAAGCAAGTCGATGTCCTCACCATGTCGGCCACGCCCATCCCGCGCACTCTCCACATGTCGCTCGTCGGCCTCCGTGACATGAGCGTGATCGAAACTCCGCCCAAAGATCGCATGGCGATTCAAACCGTCGTCGCCAGTTGGGACGAAAAATTAATTCAGTCTGCGATCGAACAAGAACTCGAACGGGGCGGCCAGGTTTACTTCGTCCATAACCGCGTCGACACCATCTGGGAAATCGCCGCGAAGCTCCAGACGCTAGTTCCGAAATCGCGAATCATCGTCGGCCACGGACAAATGTCCGAAGGCGAACTCGAAAAAGTGATGCTGAAATTCATGCACCACGAAGCCGACATTCTGGTCTCGACCACCATCATCGAAAACGGCCTCGACATCCCGCTCTGCAACACGATCTTGATCAACCGCGCCGACCGCCTCGGCCTTTCCGAGCTTTACCAGCTTCGCGGACGCGTCGGCCGTTCCAACCGCCGCGCCTACGCTTATCTCATGCTTCCGCCGGAAATCGAGCTAACGCCCATCGCGCGCCGCCGTCTCGCTGCCCTCAAAGAATTTTCGGATCTCGGGGCCGGATTCAAAATCGCCGCCCTCGATCTCGAACTCCGCGGCGCGGGCAACATGCTCGGAGGCGAACAAAGCGGCCACATCGAAGCCATCGGCTTCGAGCTTTACACGCAGATGTTGGAACGCGCGGTAAGAGAGATGAAAGGCGAAGCCGCTCCCGACGAGGCTGAAACCCAGCTCAACCTCGGCCTCAACATCCGCATTCCCGGCGACTATGTTCCCGAAGAAAACCAGCGCCTGCAGATGTATAAACGGGTAGCGAGAGTAGAAACCGAATCGCAGTTGAACGATGTTGGGTTTGAATTGAAAGACCGCTACGGCCCACCCCCACCCGCAGTCCGCAACCTGCTCGACTACGCCTCGCTAAAATTGCAGTGCATGAAAGTCGGCGTAAACGCCATCGAGCGCAAACGCGACAACGTCACATTAAAATTCCGCCAGGATGCAACCGTCGACCCCGAGCAACTAGCCCGTTTCGTCTCCGCCCAGCGCGGAGCACAGTTCACCCCCGACGGCATGTTGAAATTTACATTGAAAGCCACAGCCGCAGAAGAAGTCCTCCGCGCCCTGCGCACGATTCTCGAACAACTGGCAAGTACAGAAAAGCTGCAAAATCCCGCCCAGGCCCTGTCATCCTGAGCGAAGTAACAACTTCGCAACAGCGAAGCTGTTACGAAGTCGAAGGACCCGCTTCCACTTGCTACTGCAACGGACCTTGCGAGGCATTTCAGCGGGTGCCCCGTCCTTGCCGCATCTCCGAAGCAGCGATCTAAGCTGCCCTAAAGCGGCAGGGCGGGGATTTTGACTTTTCCCACCACCGAAGCAATCGAAAAATCTCTGATCGTCACACTTCACGGCTACTCATACTGGACCTGTCTGGACGCCGCTGAGACTAGCGCAACACTGGCGAACAACGCCACCACTCTGATTTTCATGGGCTGATACTTTAGCACGCCGTCCGCAGATATTGCCGTTGGATACCGTTTACAATTGTTCGGCAACTAAAGAAGAAGATCCTACGACTAATCAAGACCGCCCTTATGCCCATGAAAGTTCGTAAAGCCGTATTCCCCGCCGCCGGACTGGGCACGCGTTTCTTGCCCGCAACCAAAGCCCAGCCCAAAGAAATGCTCCCGCTGGTCGACAAGCCCATCATCCAGTACGGCGTCGAAGAGGCCATGGCCTCCGGCTGCGATCAGATCCTCATCATCACCGGCCGTGGCAAGCAGGCTATCGAAGACCATTTCGACGTGAGCTACGAGCTCGAGACCATGCTCGAGCAGCGCGGCAAAACCGACCTGCTCCAGATCGTCCGCTCCATCTCCGACATGATTCACGTGGCCTACGTTCGCCAGAAAGAAGCATTGGGTCTGGGTCACGCCGTCCTCATGGCCCGCGAACTCGTCGGCGACGAACCCTTCGCCGTTCTCCTGGCCGACGACGTAATCGACGCCAAAGTCCCATGCCTCAAACAAATGGTCGATGTATTCGATCAGACCCAGTGCTCCGTCCTAGCCACGCAAATCATCGAAGGCGAAATGATTTCTTCCTACGGCGTCCTCGACGTCAAGGCCGTCGACAGCCGCTTCGGCGACCGCCTCTTCGAAATCAAGAACATGGTCGAGAAACCCAAGCGCGAAGAAGCTCCATCAAACCTAGCCATTATCGGGCGCTACATTCTCACACCCGCAATCTTCGATTGCCTCGCCAATACCCCCACCGGCGCCGGCGGAGAACTCCAACTCACCGACGGCATGCGCACGCTGCTGCAGCGAGAAAAAATGTACGCCTACGTCTACGAAGGCCGCCGCCACGACACCGGCGACAAACTTGGCTTCCTGAAAGCCACAGTAGAATTCGCCCTAAAACGCGAAGATTTAGGCCAACCATTCCGCGAATATTTAAGAGGACTAAAGCTGTAAGCGGGACGAAAGTCTAAGTATGGATGGTCAGTCTCAGCAGCTCGACGATCTGTCATCCTGAGCGCAGGTTGCGCTTCGCGAACGCGAAGCACAACCACAGTCGAAGGACCCTTCGCACTGTTCCCCAGCACTGGCCTCGCAAGGGTTCCCTGCAATCACACTCTGATCTTCGCAGGGGATAGGTTGGGGATTTTGACTTCGGATGTTAACTCAATGTTGACTCGGCCGGTCCGGGTGGCGCAGCGCTTCAGCGCTGCGGTAATTGCCATTGTCTTGAATGCGGCTTTATAGCAGCTGCAGAAGGCTTGACGGTGCAACGGGCGGCGGGAAAGACGCAGACTAGGAAAACGAAAGGCCAAAAAGCAAAAATCGATGTCATTCCGAACCGGGCGCTACGCCCGGTGAGGAACCTGCTTTCCCATCCCCCGCCTACATCTGAAAAGAAAATCAAGACTAGGAAAACAAAGAACTAGGAAAAACCAAGACTAAAACAAAATCGATGTCATTCCGAATCGAGCGGAACGCCCGGTGAGGAACCTACTTTCCCATCACTCCATCACAGCCGCCCTGCCTCTAAGAAGAAAATTAAGATTAGGAAGATCGAAGAACTAGGGAACTGAGCACCAAGGAGCCAGGGACTCGGGAACCAGAACAGGAAAAACTAAACTAGAAAATACCAAGACTAGGAAATATTGCGCTTGCCTTTTGAGTGGCGCCCTTGGTGGCGCAGCGCTTTCAGCGCTGCGATAAGACCTAGGAGGATTAGGCTTCAGCCTCTGAGGTTCCTATATCACGAACTCCTGAGCTTCTTCGATTTCTCCTCCACTCCCCGCGCCAGTTTCTCCTTATGCCCCACAAGTTTTTTCGCAATCGCCTCATCTCCCAGCCCAATCATCTGCGCCGCCAAAATCCCCGCGTTCGTCGCCCCTGGCTTGCCAATCGCCACCGTCGCCACCGGAATCCCCGCCGGCATCTGCACCGTCGCCAACAAAGAATCCATCCCCTGCAACGAAGTCGAAGGAATCGGCACTCCAATCACCGGCAAAGTCGTGTGCGCTGCAATCACTCCCGCCAAATGCGCCGCCCCTCCAGCCCCCGCAATGATCACTTGAATCCCGCGCGCCGCAGCCTTCCGCGCAAAATCCGCCGTTCGGTCCGGAGATCGATGCGCCGAAGCCACATCCATCTCATACCCAATCCCAAACTCGTCCAACGCCTTTCCCGCCTCGCGCATAATCTCGAGATCAGAATCGCTACCCATCACAACCGAAACCAGTATTTTGCCCATGAGTCCCCTTGAATAATCTCGTACTCTTACTTCTTGTCATCCTGAGCGAAGATTTTGTTTCGCGACAGCGAAACAAAATCGCAGTCGAAGGATCCCTTTCGCTACCGCGGTTCGCGGCCATCCGAAGGGCATTCATCGAAGCCCTCGAAGCAGCGTTGCACCGACGATCCCTACTTCTTCAGCGCCCTCGCCGCAATATCCTTCCGGTAATGCGCCCCATCAAACCGAATCTTCTCGCACGCCTCGTAAGCCCGCCCGACCGCGCTCTCCAACGAATCAGCCCGCGCCGAAACCCCCAGCACTCTTCCCCCAGCCGTAAAAAAATCCCCACCTCTCTTCACTGTCCCCGCGTGAAACGCCTTCACTCCATCGATTGCCCCAGCCTCATCCAAACCACTAATTTTTTTCCCCACTTCAAATGTCCCAGGATAGCCTCCCGAAGCCATCACTACGCACACCGACGCGTCCTGCGACCATTTGAAGTCCCCTTCACTCACGCGCCCTTCAATCGACGCTTCCAGCGCCTCCACCAGATCGCTCTCCAGTCGCATCAGAATAGGCTGCGTCTCCGGATCGCCAAACCTGCAATTGAATTCCAGCACCATCGGACCCCGTGCCGTCATCATCAGCCCGCAATAAAGCACTCCTTTATATTCCGCACCCTCCGCCTTCATTCCCGCGACCACCGGCTTCGCAATGTGATGCACCAGCCAGTCGCGCATCGTGCCGTCCACAATTTCCGCGGTAGAATACGCTCCCATGCCTCCGGTATTAGGCCCTGTATCGCCATCGCCCACTCGCTTGTGGTCCTGCGCCGCCACCAGGGGTGCAACCCGCTCGCCGTCGCTCAGCACGAGGAACGACAGTTCATCCCCCTTCAAACATTCTTCCAGCACGACTCGCGCGCCGGCCTCGCCCACCATCCTTCCGCTGAGCATTTCAGCGGCAGCGCTGGCAGCCTCTTCCTTGTCCGCAGCGATCACCACGCCCTTTCCCGCCGCCAATCCGTCAGCCTTAACGACTACCGGCGGATGAAAGTGTCCTAATGCTTCTCGTACCTCCTCCACTGATTCGCAAATCGCATAGGGCGCCGTTGGAATCCGATGCCGCTGCAGGAACTCTTTCGCAAAACTCTTGCTCCACTCCAGTTGCGCCGCAGCCTTGGTTGGACCAAACACCGGCCACTTGCGCCGCGTGAATTCATCCGCTACCCCCAACGTCAGCGGCAATTCAGGACCCACCACCGTAAGGTCGGGCCGCAATCGCTCACCCAAAGCCACCATCGATTCCAGGCTCTTCAAATCAACTGCCAGGCATTCCGCTTCATCGGCGATTCCCCCATTCCCCGGCGCACAATAAAGTTTCTCAACACGCGCAGACTGCCGCAGCTTCCACACCAGCGCATGTTCGCGTCCGCCGCTGCCTAGAACTAGAACCTTCATAAGAGAAATTCAAGGTTAGGGGAGACCAGCAATGCTGTCAAACGTCTGAAACGTAGAATTACCCTGTGCTTCCCCGTGCCCCTCTGTGTTAAAGATTTCATTTTGCAACTTAACCGCAATTAACCCAAGTCGTATAATCCTCTCCAATGATCACAGTCTCCAAAGAAGACTATCTCAAGGCCATTCTCGAGGCCGAAAGCGAAGGAGAGTCCGTCATCTCCGCCCGCCTCGCCGAATGGTTGAAAGTGTCAGCGCCCGCAGTCACCATGGCGGTGCGCCGTCTGAAAAAAGACGGCCTCGTGCGCGTCCAATCCGACGGACATCTGCGCCTCACCGCCGCTGGACGAAAAATCGCTCGCAAGCTTACCCTCCGCCACCATCTCATCGAACGGATGTTGGCTGAACTCTTCGGCATGGAGTGGTGGAAGGTTCACGACGAAGCGGAACGCCTCGAACACGCGGTCTCTCCTGACTTCGAGGCCAAACTGCTGGCCAAACTCGGCAAAGCTGGAATCTGCCCGCACGGCAACCTGAGCGAGATGGAGAGTCCCTCCAGCCGTCGCCATCGCGGCCTTCTTCTCCTCGCCGATGCCACTCCCGGCTCGACCTATTCTGTCAGCGGCATCTACGAGCGCGACCGCCGCCTGCTCGAGTTTCTCGAGGCCCGCGGCATTCGCCCCGGAGCAAAGTTACGCCTCCTCGAACGCAACTACGATCAAACCCTGGCTCTCTCCACCACCGCCGGAAACGTCTCCCTAGGCCGCGCCGCCGCCGAGCGCGTCTGGATATCCCCCTCCGATCGCTCTTCTCGCTAACTATCCCTCCATAGGCGGTGTCATCAAGCTGTGTCATCCTGAGCGAAGATTTTGTTTCGCGAAGCGAAGCAAAATTGCAGTCGAAGGACCCCTTGCATCTTGCGTGACCATCGGCACTGTAAGGCATTCATACCTCGGCTTTGATTTGTCCTTGAACTCTACTTAACCATGGTTTATCCCCTAGTGTATACTTACGCTAACCTCAATCGCGATGAAGCCCTCGCCCGCCCAAATCGACCCCCAAGCCATAACCATCACCCACGAAGACATCGACCGCGCCCACGACCGCGCCCGCGTCTCCAACGCAAGAGCACGTCGCGGTCTGTCCTCGAAAGCCCGCCTCCTCTGGTTGCTGGTCGGCCCCGGTGTTCTCGTCATGCTCGGAGAAAACGACGGCCCCAGCATGCTCTCCTACGCCGCTACTGGAGCGCGCTTCGGCATCGGTTTCTTCATCCCCTTCGTCGCCCTCACTTTTTGCATGGCAATCGTGGTTCAGGAGATGACCGTCCGCCTCGGCGCCGCCACCCATCGCGGCCACGCCGAACTCATCTTCGACCGCTTCGGCCCCTTCTGGGGATGGTTCTCCATGCTCGACCTCGGCATCGGCAACTTCCTCACGCTCATCACCGAGTTCATCGCCATCCGCGCCGGCCTCGGCTTCTTCGGAGTTCCTCCCTGGCTCGCCGTCCTCATCGCGCTCGTCGTTCTCTACGCCGCGCTCATGAGCCACCGTTATTGGACATGGGAACGCATCACCCTCGCCGCCGCCGCCTTCAACCTGATTTTCATTCCCGTTGCGCTCATGGCTCACCCGAGCTGGCACTCGGTCGGTCATGCATTCATCACCTGGCAACCGCTCCCCGGCTTCAACAAAGACACTCTCCTCATCGTCCTCGCCGATATCGGAGCCACCGTCACTCCCTGGATGCTCTTCTTCCAGCAGAGCGCCACGGTCGACAAAGGCATGACCACCAAAGATATCCACTTCGGCCGCATCGACACCGTACTCGGCGCCGCTCTCGCAACTGCCGCAGCCATCGCAACCATCCTCGCCACAGCCCCGTTATTCGCCCATCAGATGACCGCCGAGAACTTCCAGGCCGCCGAGTTCGCCCAAGCCCTTCAGCCCATCATCGGACGCTTCGGCGCGTCGCTCTTCGCTCTTGGCATGGTCGAGGCCGGCATCGTCGCCGCCATCACCATCTCCACTTCTTCCGCCTACGCCTTCGGAGAAGTCGCTCACAAACCTCACAGCCTCAATCTCCCCATGGGAGAAGGCAAATCGTTCTACGCAGTCTTGACTCTCTGCGCCATGGCCGCCGCCGCCATCGTCCTTATCCCCGGCCTGCCGCTCGTTTATGTCGTCCTGGTCGTAAACGTGGTTGCCGTCCTCGCCATGCCTCCGGCTCTGGTCTTCCTCTTCATGTTGGTCAACGACAAAGAAATCATGGGCGACCTCGTCAGTCCGCTCTGGGCAAACATTCTCGCCGCCGGCGTGGTTTTCATCCTGACCGCCGCCGGCATCCTCTTCGGCATCAGCATCCTCGCCCCCAACACCTTCACCGCCCTAGGAGGCCACTAGAGATGACCCGGTCCGTAGAGGCCAATGACGCACGTGGGAGGGCATCCCCGCCCATGTAGGGACAGCCGCCCTCGGCTGTCCAGTCGAGCGCAGCTCGACCGCGCTTCTGTCACCATCTATGAAACTGAATTCTCAAAGCGACTAACCCTATGACCAAACCTCACACACCTCCCTCCATCTCCGCCGTCGACCAGACCCTGGTCCTCTCCTCCCTCGAACACGATCAACTCGTGACCGCCAAAAAACACCCCATCCCACGCCGCCACCTGAAAGGCCCCGAACTCCTTATCCTCTGGTCTCTCCGTCTCTACCTTCTTTTCATGATGGCAGTAGTCGCCTACCAAGTCTGGCTCGCCGCGCGCTGAGGTAGCTGGAGAACTAGGGGCGAGACCAAGTTTTGAAAGGGCGCGGCTTCAGCCGCGCCGCCAGCATCCGCTGAACATGCGGGCTTTAGCCCCCGAGGTAACCGCTTCTTGATGTAAGATGTTTTGCTCTCTCCTTCTCCCATACATGGCAGAACTTATTTGGGATGGTAAGTACGACGCACACGGCAACAAGCGTGCGCCCGTTCGGATTGAGCTGCCCTTTCAAACCGTCGAAACTATCAACGAGAGCGCGCAGGAACGCCAGCGCACGCTGGAGCTTTCCTCTTCCGGCCACGACCCGGAGTGGCGCAACCGCCTCATCTGGGGCGACAAGAAGTACGTCCTACCCTCGCTCCTGCCCGAGTTCGCCGGCAAAGTAGATTTGATCTACATCGATCCGCCGTTCAGCAGCGGCCAGGATTTTTCCTTCAGCACAACACTGCCCGAGACCGAGGATGAATTCACCAAATCACCGTCAACCCTGGAGCAGAAGGCCTATCGCGATACTTGGGGAGTGGATCAAGCCGACAGCGATCGAGGAGTGACGGAGTTGGACCGATATCTTCGCTGGCTAAACGAAACGTTCGTCTTGCTGCGCGAACTGCTGTCGAACGAGGGCTCAATTTTCGTGCACCTCGACGTTCACATGGGACCTTACGTATAGGCTCTGATGGACGAAGTCTTCGGCAGGGACAATTTTCAGAACGAGGTGGTCTGGTACTACTACAACAAGCTCCATGACAGTCGAAAGCGAGCACTACCAAAAGCATTCGACCAAATCTTATACTATGTGAAGGACAGAAACTCCTCTTATCCGTACACGGCGTTAAAAGAGCCACGGGCGACCCCCGTCACGAAACTGAAGTACAAGAAGGTCGCCGGAAAGATTCAGAACATCATCGGAGAGGACGGCAAAGCCGTTACCTACGAGAGCACCGAACGCACGGTCGACAATGTCTGGAGGATTCGCTGCCTTCAGCCTGCGAACAAGCAAGAGTGGGTTGGCTACCAAACTCAGAAACCGGTCGACCTCATAGAACGCATACTTTCGATAGCAACAAAGCCGAACGACCTCGTCCTAGATTGTTTCGTCGGATCCGGTTCATCGGCCATCGCTGCGGAGAACCAGAGCCGCCGATGGATCGCGTGCGACCTGGGGCGCTTCGCGATCCACACGACCCGCAAGCGCCTGCTTGGCACGGCTGTGAAGCCATTCGCCGTCCAAAACCTCGGCAAATACGAGCGCCAGCAGTGGCAAGTCGCCGAGTTTCCCTCTAACGGAAAAGACCGCCTCGAAGAACAGAAAGAACGCGAGGCCGCATACCGCAAATTCATCCTTGAGCTCTACCACGCCACTCCGGTCAGCGGCCACGCCTGGCTGCACGGCGTCAAGTCCGGCCGCATGGTGCACGTGGCCGCTGTTGACGCACCTGTGACCCGCGCAGATGTGAACGCCATCGCTGTCGAAGTATGGAAAGCCGCCGGCAAAGGTGCAAACTCTCCCCAAAAACCAGCGGTAGATATTCTCGGCTGGGAATTCGCTCTCGAATTAAACGAGACTGCGAAAGAAGTCGCCGCCCAAGCACGCGTAGACGCGGCCTTCAAGAAAATTCCCCGCGAAGTTTTAGAAAAGAAGGCGGTCGAACAAGGCGACGTCCACTTCTTCGAGCTAGGCGCACTCTCCGTCGCAACAAAAATCAAAAAGCGCGAACTGACTTTGACCCTCTCCGATTTCGTGATCCCCCTTGACGATGTTCCCGCCGAAGTGCGCAGCGCCATCAAGCACTGGAGCCAGATGGTAGATTACTGGGCCGTGGATTGGGACTTCAAAGACGACACCTTTCATAATCAATGGCAGTCGTACCGCACCCGCAAAAATCCAAAGCTAGAACTTTCGGTGAAACGCGAGTATCCCGACCCGGGTCACTACACGGTCGTAGTGAAGGTGATCGACATTTTGGGAAACGACACAACGAAAACACTAACGGTAGAAATAAAATGACCTGTCATCCTGAGCGAAGCGGGCTGGCTGCGAAGCGAGCCAGCCCACGAAGTCGAAGAACCCCTTTACTTCTTGAGCCACGATTTGACTTGTCAGGGAATTCTCACGGTGCCGTCGAACGTGGTGGGAACTCCCTGACAGGTCTGTGCCAAGGCAAGGTGCAACGGGGTCCTTCGACTCCATGAATGCTTCGCTTCGCGAAGCATTCACTCCGCTCAGGAAGACAAAGGTGTAGAAATGCCGCGCCGAAAGAAAACCCCCGATGAAACCCCGAGCCTTTATGACATCACGGCCAAGCTGCGCTCTGGCGCTTGTGTTCCGGCGATCCGCGAAGCGGTCAAATCGTGGAAAGCTGGCGGTTGCCAAGGCATTACCGACACCACGCGCGCTCTGCTCAACTACTGGTTCATAGCCGATCACAAGACGCGAACCGGGCGGCCCTTCAAGTATTACGATTTCCAAAGGGAAGCGATCGAAACCCTCATCTACGTTTGGGAAGTCGAAAAAGTCCGTACCCGCAAAGACCTGCTTGAACGATACGCTCAGAACATCAAAGAACTTCATCTCCCACCTGAAGATGGCTTTGCCCGCTATTGCACAAAAATGGCCACAGGTAGCGGTAAAACAAAGGTCATGGCTTTGGCGGTGGCGTGGCAGTATTTTAACGCCATGCGGGAGCAGGAAGAAATCGCGAAAGACTACGCTAAGACTTTCCTTCTGATCGCGCCCAACGTGATCGTCCTGGAACGCCTAAAGGCCGACTTCGCTGCCGGAAAAATCTTCCGTGAAGACCCGATCCGCCCTAAGGAATTCGACATCTTCTGGGACTTTGACTGCGTCATGCGCGGCGAAGGCGAGCGTGCGCACTCTGAGGGCGTACTGTTTCTGACCAATATCCAGCAGTTCTATGAACGGCCGGAGCGCGATGACGATGAACCCGAGCCAATAACCGCCGTTCTTGGGCCAAAGCCCCCGTCGCAAAAGCAAGAGCAAACGGATTTCGCAGAGCGCATCGCCAAGCGAACCGGACTGCTTCTCGTCATCAATGACGAGGCTCACCACACGCACGACGAAGGCAGCGAGTGGAACGCAGTAATTGGCAGACTACACGCTAAAACGCCGCTAGCCGCTCAGCTCGACTTCTCGGCAACTCCGCGTTTTACCAAGTCGGGCACCATCTTCCCGTGGACAGTTTCAGACTATCCGCTGAAGCAAGCCATCGTTGAAAATGTTGTCAAGCGCCCGGTCAAAGGCGTGGCCAAGATTCCAGAACCGAGATCAGACTTCGCCAGCGTACGCTACCGTGGCTATCTGACTGCTGCTGTCGAGCGCTGGAAAGAATATCGCGACCAACTCATGCCGCTACGCCGCAAGCCCGTGCTCTTCGTCATGATGAACAGCACCGATGATGCTGATGATGTGGCAGATTGGCTAGCAAAGGCATATCCGGCAGAATTCGGCGACGGGAAAATGCAGACGATTCACACCAAGAAGTCTGGCGACATCAGCGACAAAGAGCTCGATAAAGCTCGGGAGACTGTAAAGAATGTAGACCGCGTCGAAAGCCCGATCAACGCTATTGTGAGCGTGCTGATGTTGCGCGAAGGCTGGGACGTACAGAACGTGACCGTCGTCGTTGGGCTCAGGCCCTATACAGCCAAGGCTAATATCCTGCCTGAGCAGGCTATCGGGCGCGGCCTTCGCCTCATGTTCCGTGACCTGACCGCTGACTACACCGAACACGTTGACATCATCGGAAACCAGAAATTCCTAGAGTTTGTCGATGACCTGGAAAAACTGGAAGAAATGCAGCTTGAGACGTTCGAGATCGGCAAAGACAAACTACGGATTCTAACCATCATGCCGCTCGAAGAGCGTAAACAATTCGATATCGGTCTTCCCGTATTAACCCCTACGCTGGTTCGGAAAAAGAGCCTGGCCGAAGAGATTGCCGCCCTTGATGTGATGTCGTTCCAGACCATGCTCCTCCCGCTTACAGCGGACGACCCCAACAACAAGACCTTCCGCTATGAGGGCCGCGACATCATTACTTTGGCAAAGATCGTGGAGCGAGACTACCGCGTGCCCGAGCCTCAAACGGCGCAGGAAGTGATTGGCTATTATGCGCGGCGAATTGCAAAAGACGTGAAACTGCCCGCGCAGTTCTCCGTTCTGGCCCCCAAAGTCCGCAAGTTTTTTGAGAATAAGGCGTTCGGCCGCTGGGTAGATCTCAACGACATGGTCGCGGTGCGCGCCATGAGCACACAGGTTGCTTCCTACGTGTGCATCCAGGAGTTCAGCCGCGTCTTAAAACAGTTGAGCATCGCCGATCAAGTGCCCCAACTCCTTGCTCCGGATCGCCTGCTTTCGACGTGCCAGCCGTTCCCATGGTCACGCAAGGTCTACGAGGCGGATCATTGCGTGTTCAACATGGTTCCTTGCGATAACGATTTCGAGCGCGCCTTCGCCCGCTTTCTGGACAGCGCAGACGATGTCAGCGCCTTCGCCAAGCTGCCGCAGTCCTTCGCATTCTCCATCGACTACGTAGACGGCAGCATGAACCTGCGATCCTACTATCCAGACTTCGTTGTGATTGATTCGTCAGGCCGACACTGGCTGATCGAAACCAAGGGAATGGAGTCCGCCGAGGTTTCGCAAAAAGATGCCGCAGCGAGTAATTGGTGTGAAAATGCTTCCAGCCTTACAAAAGTCGCCTGGAGCTATCTTAAAGTCCCCCAGAAAGGATTCGAGATCCTGCAGCCGCGACGTCTGTCCGACCTTGCGGCCCTGCGGTCTCCACAGCAAGCGCAGGTTATCCTCTGACATCCACCGGGCAACCGTCTTTTCTCACGGGTGCCCTTTGGTTTGGTTCCCCTCTACGCAATCTGCGTCAAATACGACTAAAATTGAAGGTTCCATCATCCAGGAAGGCGATTCATGTCCTCAAATAGTTTCAACTCCCGCTCCACTCTCAAAGTCGGCAACAAAGAATACGAAATCTACCGCCTCGACGCTCTCGACCAGCAAGGCATCTCCACCAAACATCTTCCGTTCTCCTTGCGCATCTTGCTGGAGAATCTTCTCCGCACCGAAGACGGCCGCAACGTGACTAAACAGGAAATCCGCGCCCTTGCTTCCTGGAATAAAAACTCCAAGCCCGACAAAGAAATCGCATTCACCCCCAGCCGTGTCCTGCTCCAGGACTTCACCGGCGTCCCCTGCGTAGTCGACCTAGCCGCCATGCGCGACGCCATGCGCGAACTCGGTGGAGATCCCGCCCTAATCAATCCTCTTCAACCCGTCGAACTCGTCATCGACCACTCCGTCCAAGTCGACGAGTACGGCACCTCCACTGCCTTCGACGTAAACGCGCTTCTCGAGTTCCAGCGCAACAAAGAACGCTACTCCTTCCTCCGCTGGGGACAGACCGGCTTCCGCAACCTCGCCATCGTCCCCCCCGACACCGGCATAGTCCACCAAGTCAACCTCGAATACCTCGCCCGCGTAGTCTTCGTGCAAGAAGCCGGGGGCAGCGAATCGACCACCAAGCGCACAGCCTACCCCGACACCCTGGTAGGCACCGACAGCCACACAACGATGATTAATGGGTTGGGGGTTTTGGGGTGGGGGGTTGGGGGAATTGAGGCTGAGGCGGCGATGCTGGGACAGCCGGTTTCCATGCTGATTCCGCTGGCGGTTGGGGTGAAACTTACGGGGCGCTTGCGCGAAGGAGCGACGGCCACTGATCTGGTTCTGACGATTACTGAGATGTTGCGCAAGCACGGCGTCGTCGGAAAATTTGTTGAGTACTTCGGCCCCGGCCTGCGCGAACTACCACTCGCCGATCGCGCTACCATCGCCAATATGTCGCCCGAATACGGCGCCACCTGCGGAATTTTCCCCGTCGATAAAGAAAGTCTGAAGTATTTGAAACTCAGCGGACGCAGTGCAGATCAAATCGCTCTCGTCGAGGCTTACTGTCGCGAGCAGGGATTGTTCCATGACGAGAAAACATCCGAGGCTGAATATTCCGAACTGCTCTCACTCGATCTCGATACGGTCGAACCAAGTCTCGCTGGTCCCAAGCGCCCGCAAGACCGGGTTATTCTTTCGCAAGCTGCCGAGTCGTTTCACAAAGCTCTGCCCTCGCTGATCAAACCAAAATCATCCGCAAAAACTACAGCAACCGGAGATGCCCCGCTTCCCGCTTCAGTTGCGGGAAGTGGGAACAACGGTCCCACGAGCAATGCAAAAACTTGGGAAACCGAAGGTGGCAGTCCAACCGCCATCGGCGTGGAAGATCCCAACGTTCATGAACACGTGACGCCAAGCGTGAAAGATTCACTGCGGCACGGCAGTGTGGTGATCGCGGCCATCACTTCATGCACGAATACTTCCAATCCCTCGGTGATGATTGGCGCGGGATTGCTCGCAAAAAAAGCCGTCCAGAAAGGCTTGTCCGTTCCGCCCTGGGTAAAGACTTCGCTTGCCCCCGGATCGAAAGTGGTTCGCGATTATCTGGAGAATGCTGGGCTCACTCCGTATCTCGAAAAACTGAAATTCCACATCGTCGGCTACGGATGTACGACTTGCATCGGCAACTCTGGGCCACTACCAGAGGAGGTTTCAAGGGTCATAGAAGAAAAAGATCTCGTCGTCGCCTCCGTGCTTTCCGGGAATCGCAACTTCGAGGGCCGCATCAACTCCGAGGTTCGCGCCAACTATCTCATGTCGCCGCCGCTCGTGGTCGCCTTCGCGCTGGCCGGACGCATCGACACTGACCTCCGCAAAGACGCCATTGGCAAGGGTAAAGACGGCAAGCCGGTCTACCTCGCCGACATCTGGCCGACCCAGCGCGAAGTCGAAGAGGCCGTCGAGCACTCCGTTACCGCTGAGATGTTTGCGAAGAGTTACGCCGAGGTTTTCCAGGGCGATGAGCGCTGGCGCGGCCTCGATATTCCCAAGGGGCAGACGTATGTCTGGGAAAAAGATTCCACTTACATCCGCCGCGCACCGTACTTCGAAGGCATCAAGCGCTTGCCCTCGCCGGTAAAGGAGATCAGCGGAGCTCGCGTGCTCGCCGTGCTTGGCGACAGCGTCACCACCGACCACATCTCCCCCGCAGGCTCCATCAAGAAAGATGGCCCTGCCGGAAAATATCTGCAGGAGCACGGCGTCAAGCCCGCCGACTTCAACTCCTACGGTTCGCGGCGCGGTAACCATGAAGTGATGGTCCGCGGAACTTTTGCCAATGTCCGCCTGCGCAACAAGCTGGTGAATACCGAGGGCGGATTCACGCGCCACCTGCCGACGAATCAAGAGATGTCGATCTTCGACGCATCGCAAAAATATATCGCCGAAGCCACGCCGCTGATTATTCTCGCGGGCAAAGAGTATGGCTCCGGATCCTCGCGCGACTGGGCGGCCAAGGGACCACGACTGCTCGGAGTAGACGCCGTGATCGCCGAAAGCTACGAGCGAATTCATCGCTCAAATCTGGTCGGCATGGGAGTTCTTCCCTTGCAATTCCTGCCCGGCGAGAGTGCTGAATCACTCAAGCTGACCGGAGAGGAAGTTTTCGAAATTGCCGGCATCCGAAAAGTGGTCGATCATTTTGCCGCCGGGTCGCAAGTAAAAGTCCGAGCAACTCCCAGCGGAAGCAGCGGTGGCGGCGGGAAAGACCAGCCCATCGAGTTCAGCGCGCTGGTCCGCATCGACACGCCACAGGAAGCTTTGTACTACGCTAATGGAGGGATTTTGCAGTACGTGTTAAGGCAGTTGCTGGTGAGCAAGCCCAGCGCGCAGACTGTGGGGGTGTAGACATTGCGAGCGCAGCGAAAAAATCTGTGCGGAAACGTTTTTGCCGATCTCGTTCTGCTGCGCCCCGATCAGGAACTCCTGAAGGCCCAGCTTACACTGCAAATCTACCGCCTCATCCGGCAGTTCGGCATTACACAGGCCGAGGCCGGCAAGATACTCGGCATCAAGCAGCCTCACGTTTCCTCGTTGATGCGTAACCGTGCGGGTTCGTTCTCAGTCGAGCGTCTGATGGAGTTTCTCACCGCCCTTGGACAGGATGTTAGGATAACTGTTCGTCCTGCCCGCAGGTCGCGAGGAGCCGTTTCGGTGACGGCGTGAGCGGTATTGGACCACCTCGTCTACTTGAATCTCTTGAGCGCTCTTTTTTTCAGTTGCAGAGACAACGTGGGCCATTTGAGGCCACGGATGGCGAACAGTTCGTCTACGTCCTGCCGCAACGTTAGCGGTAGGGCGGTTTTTTGGATATCGGATAAGGCTCCGCGCAGCCGATCAGCTATCGCTGACAGCTCGGCTAATTCAATGAGCACAATCTCCGGCAAGGGATTCGAGTCCGCCGCGGCAGGCAGAACCGGGCCAGCGAAGGCGGGGATTATCTCGCTCGCATCCGTGTTCTCCTTGACCCACTGGATGTGGTCCGACATCTGAGCAACGTCTTTTTTCCAGTAGAACTGCGCGGACGTTTTGTCGTTCTTCGCTTCTATGCATAGCGCTGGCTCGCCTGGAGAGAACCACAAGTCGTCCGGGCCAGTGCCATGCTCCTTCTCCGGGCGCGTTGAGTCGAGCCCAAGGTACTCGCCCAAGCTCCTGATGGCTCCCTCAACTTGAGGAACGGTGGCACCGGGCGCCTTCAGCGCAGAGACTTCCGCGTCAAAGCGCGCAAGGAGCTGAGTGAAGCCTTGTGAGCTGCAATCGAGATACCGGGCGACCTCCATAACTTGTTCCGAATACTGGTTCAGAGGTGGAGTGATCTGGACCTCGAAGGCAGGAATGTTTTTCGCCCCGCCGTGGGCTCGGCCATAGAGGGTTCGCGCCGAGGGAACGTCGCCCATCAGCTCGTAAGAATAACCCAGCCAGAGCGCCGACCAGGCCCCCGCCGCCGAGCTTATCGTGAACAAGTCATCTAGTACGCCATGTAGCCGTTTCGCGGCTTTGGCGTAATCGCGCGCCCACAGCAGGTGGCCAAATTCGACCTGGGCCTTTGCGATTTTCAGTTCGTCATCGGCAGCTGTCTGCGGGCCGGGAGTTCCGGCAATCTGCATATTGTCTTGGTAGTACTTAACCCAGCCGGGATCTCGGTTGAGCGATTGTTGGGCAGCATCCACAAACTCCTGGACGGACCCGGCTTGACGCGAAATCTCGATGCCCAGTTCTAGCTGCCGACTAAGGAACTCGGGAAGAACCTTCCTGTTAGTCGGCGTAAGAAGCCAGTCAACGAGCTTTTTCCCCGTTACAACGACCACGCCGTGGTCGCTCATGCCGCGAAAGATTCGACCGAAGCTCTGTATCACGCGCGAGGCTACTGTAGATCGCAAGACTCTCGCCATGCCTAGTTTTTCCCACAAAAAGCGTTCAAGTTGACCAACGCCCGTGGGGAGCCCGTCGATAGCCATTACCCGGCACGTGTCACCAGGGAGGTCGAGCCCGTCGAATCTTGCGACCAGTAGCAGTTTTTCGGGCGGACTGGCGGACTTGAATAGCTCCACTTGCTGCGTGACATCCGCGTTTGGGTCAAACGTCGCCGTATCTTGCCACCTCGCGGCCACGGAATCAGATGGGACTAGGATCAGCGTTTTTTGAGTCGCAATGATCTTCTTTGCGATTTCTAGATCCCCTTCGTCATTGCAGGCCTTGTTGAGGGCAGGAATCAGGATTAGCCGTTCGCATTCCCCTGCTGTGGTTGTCGGCGCTATAGTTAGCTCAACTTCTCGTCCAAACGTTCGAAAAAAGGCATCACCGGCTGGCATCGTCGCGGAAAGGTAGAGCCTGTGGACGTGCTTCTGGAAGTACGGCAAGATCCCTACTGGAACTACGGCGGGGGTGAACGAGAACTCCGCACCAGTGACGAAGCAGGCACATAGGTCGATATGATCCTTGAGGTGTTCCCAGGCGAACATTGTCTCGAGTTTGCCGGATAAAGATAAATTCTCAGAGATGAGAAACCTCTGTATCTCAGATAGTTGTTCATGCACTGCGAAGGGCGGGATGAACCAGGAGGTGTTGGGATCACTCGAGTCCAGCGTTTCGGAGTAGCCCACTGCCTTGCCTATTCGGTCATGGTACGAGCGAAAGAGTTGAGCCATCTGGGTAAAAAGTGCGGGAAACGTTGAGCGCGAAATCTTCAGTGTGAAGTGATCGCGAATTAAGTGTTCTGCCGCATGCGCATCATCGAACACCACTGCAGTTAGGCTTTCCCTGAAAAAACTTCGACTTGCCATTAAACAGCGCTTGGTACGTGGTGATGCACGGCGCTAATCCCTGTTGGTATAGGAGGTTGCTAAAGCTTTGTCTGAAGTATGTAGTTACCTCCAGGCCATAGCCTGCGGCTTTCGCGGCGGTTTGCTCGACGAGTTGTATCGAACTGCAGGCGTATACGACATGGCCGTTCGTCTCGTTGACAAGCGATTGGGCCGCCAGCAACCCGACCAATGTCTTGCCAGCGCCGGTATTTAGCACAATGGCTATGTCTGCCGTGGCGCGGTCTTTGTCCCACTGGCGAAGCGCATCTCCCTGGGCTAGCCAAAGATCGTTGATGGCCTTATCTGTTACACGCGATGCACGAAATATCTCAATTGGGTCGGTGGGGCGTTTTCCGCCTCTTGGCGGCGTTATGTTTCCGAAGTTGATCGGCATTCGAGTACCTCTGAGCCATGGGTTTACGGTCGCAGTATAACTGTCCGGCGGGCACACTCAGTTGTTAGAGGCCCTAACCTAAAAAATCAAGGTCAAAGGCAGCGGACAGGAGTGTCCGCTCCACACGATCCGTCTCAGCGGCGAGGACAGCAGATTCCTCCGCTACGCCATCCCCTTCGACTTCGCTCAGGGTCCGGCTTCGGTCGGAATGGCAGGTTGCGGAGGCAGGCGTTTGTTATCGCAGCGCTGAAGCGCTGCGCCACCCAAACCCATCTGGCGGCGCGGGTGAAGCCGCGCCCTTTCAAGGCATTCCTTCGCCTTACAGATCGCTAGGTTTCAAAATCAACGTCAAAGGCAGCGGACGAGGGCGTCCGCTCTACACCGGCTAGCGGGGCTTGGTGCGTTCGACTAGGGCTCTGCGGCTTTTGTAGAGGAGTGGCCAGGCTTCTTTGTAGGCTTCGTAGCTGTAGCGGTCTTTCTTAAGGGGTTCGACGGGGTAGAGCATGAGGCCGGTTTTGCGTTCAGCGCCGAGGAGCAGGGCGGCGGGGATTATGTACCAAGCTTCGACTGGGATCACATAGGCGGCGAAGAGGTCGAGTTGGGCGAGAGTGTAGTCCTGCTTTTTGAGGTAGTGGGGCTTGAACTGGCAGAAGTATCCGGTGCCGGTGCGGCAGGTGGTGGACTTGACTTGCACGCGCAGGAAGTTGGGGCTGTGGTCGATGCCGACGTCGTAGGGACGAGTGTCTCCCCAGGGCTTGAGGACATGGAAGCCGCGCTCGGCGGCGGCGGCCATGAAGCGGAGTTCGACCCACTCTCCGCGCTGCTTGTAGCTTTTGAATTTCTTCCATTGGTCTTTCTTCGACTGATCCATGGATTTGCCGCTTCTCTCCCAAAAGAAAAAGGCGCGGCTTGTGGGCCGCGCCTGCGTTTTCTTAAAGTTTTATCTTATGTTTATATTATATCACGTTGCGAGGGCTCGAAGTGACATAGGTTGGCGGTATTTTTTCTCAATGCTGTGAGGTAGTTAAGAAAAATTGTTACGTTTTGCCTATTGACAACATTTTCCACAGGGGCGGCTGACCGCACGTGAAGAATTGGCTTCGCTTGCTTCTCGATTCGCGAGGGATGACGTCTGACTCTGCTCTTCTCCCTGAATCTTCGAAGGAGTTTGATAATCTGAAACGAGGCAGCAGCCGCAGGCTCGGTTCCCCGCGCCAACGGCTGACCTAAGCCGATATCCGAAAATCTTGCCCGCATCCTACGAAACCGCAGTGGCCCGGATGTTTGCGCTGGGGCACGAATTGGCGCAGACGGCTCCGCATAAATTCGATCTGGCGCACATGCGGGTGCTGTTGGAGGCGATGGATCATCCCGAGCGGCGCTTTCCGAGCGTGCTGATTGCGGGGACGAATGGCAAGGGATCGACGGCGGCTACGCTGGCTTCCATCCTGCGCGCATCCGGGTTGAAAACGGGGCTGTATACCTCACCGCATCTGGTGAGGATCAATGAACGCATTCAGCTGAATGGAGAAGCGATCAGCGACGAGAATTTTGCCGCGCTGCAGGAAAGCGTAGACGGAATTGCGGACAGGCTGGTGAAGCGGGGAGAGTTGCCCTGGCATCCGAGCTTTTTCGAGATGATGACGGCGATTGCCTTCGAGTATTTCGCGCAGGAGAGAGTGGAGATGGCCGTGCTCGAAGTTGGCATGGGCGGGCGGCTGGATGCGACGAATGTGGTCGAGCCGCTGGTCAGCGTGATTACCGATATATCACTGGATCATCAGAAGTATCTCGGCAATACGGTGGGCGAAATTGCGCGGGAGAAGGTGGGAATTCTTCGTCCGGGGCGCGCGGTGGTGACGTTGCCGCAGCAGCCGGAGGCGAATGATGTAATTGGGAACACGATTCTGGAAGTTGGAGCGGTGGCGGTGAATGCCGTTCCGTATGTGCCGCCCGTTTCGCCTGGAAGTACCCAGTACCTAGTACCTGGTACCCAGACTGCGAGTCTCGTTTATCGATATCCGCTGCAGGTGCTGGGCGAGGAGATTTTGGTGGAGACGCCGCTGGTGGGGCGGCATCAGTTGCGCAATGTGGCGCTGGCAATTGCGTCGGCGGTGGAATTGAATCGGCAGGGATTCGGCAGGGTCACAGCAAAGAACATTGAGAGGGGCGTTCGCGAAACGCGATGGCCGGGGCGGTTTCAAGTAATCGCGGCGCGTCCGGGATGGCCGGAAATTGTGATCGATGTGGCGCACAATCCGGCGGGCGCGTGGGCGCTGCGTTCGGCGCTTTCGGAGCGGCATGACGACCGTCCGCTGATTTTTGTTTTCGGCGCGATGCGGGATAAGGCAATCTCGGAGATGACGGAGATTTTATTTCCGCTGGCGGAGCGCGTGATCGCGACGCGGCCGGAGAATCCGCGAGCCGCGTCGCCGGAAGAGATTCGGCACGCGGGGGCGCGAACTGGAGCTGAGATCGAAGTGGAAGAAAACGTTCAGAAGGCCGTCGAGCGGGCGCGAGAGTTGGCGAGCGGCGGAGCGGTAGTTGTGATTACCGGGTCGATTTATCTGGTGGGCGAAGTGATGCAGATGATCGGGGCTGCGGTCTGAAGCGGCTGCGGGCGGGCGGTTTAGGGCGAGCAGTTTAGAATGAGGGAGTGCAGGACGTGAATTCATCGGTGGAAGTGGAAAGTGGCGCGGAAAGCGCGGGCGCGATTCGGCCGCGAGGGAGTCCGCACGCGATTCCGGGAGCGCGATACGGATGGTTGAGCCGGCTGCGGTCGTATTTCATACTTGATCCGCTGATCTGGCTGTACACGCTGGTTTTGGGATTGCTGGCGCTGCCTGGCGGTATGTTTGATCGGAGCGGACAGCGGCTGCACTGGTTTTCGCGGACGTGGTCGTGGCTGATCATGAAAACGATCCTGTCGCCGGTGAAGGTGACGGGGCTGGATAAGATCGACACGTCGAAGCCGCATGTTTACGCGGTAAATCACGCGTCGGCGATGGACATTCCGGTTCTCTACGTTCATTTGCCGTTTCAATTTCGCATTGTTTTTAAGAAGGAATTGCTGGCGTATCCAATCGTCGGGTGGCAGTTGAAGCGCTCGGGGCAGGTTTGCATCGACCAACAGAAGCCGACGAATTCTCTGACGGCAATCCGTTCTGCGGTGAAGAGTTTGAAGGCGGGAATGCCGCTGGTGATTTATCCCGAGGGCGGGCGCACGCCGGACGGCGAGATCAAACCGTTTTTGCCGGGAGCGTTTTTTCTTGCGATCAAGGCGCAGGTGGATATCGTGCCGGTGGCTTTGATCGGAACCTATGAACTGCTGCCCATGGATACCTACCACATCAAGTGCCGGCCTTTAGAGATGCGCGTGGGCGAGCCGATCTCGACTGCAGGGTTGACGATTCGGGATATGGAAGCGGTGTCGGCGAAAGTGAAAAAATCCATCGAGGATTTGTATTACGCGCCACCTTCGCAGATGGTATGAGTCGCCTCCGCCTGTGGAGTCTGTGTCAAAGCTTTTCTTCCGCCCCCTCCGGGGCTTGGCTTTACTTCACTTTGTACCCACGGCTTGCGCCCCTTCGGCAAGCTCAGGGTAAGCCGTGGGCTGCATTCTTTCGCCGCTTCGCGGCTCCGCGGCGCGCCATGCCGAATTCACCAGCCAATCCGTTTCAATCCCGTCACCAGATCGAAGTGGCGGTCACGGCTCAACAGCGGAAGCGAGTGCTGGCGGCAGAGGGCTGCGATCCAGAGGTCGTTGGTTGGAATTGGCTTGCCTTTGCGCCTCAGCTCGAGAGTGATCTCGGCGTAGTGCTGGGTAGTTGGCTCGTTAATGTCGAGCACAGCGCAATCGCGAATAAGGCCGGACAGCCAGTTTTCGTAGGTGGCGCGGTGGCGCGATTGGGCGATCCCGTAGCGGTACTCGCCAAGGACGATCACGGGAATCGTCATCTGCTCGGCACGCATGAGAATGGCGATGACGGCCGGGTCGTCATCGTCTGCGGCGGACAAGGCGTAGGTATCGACGATCATGATTGCCAGATTTTCAACCGCGGTAAGTCTTCAGTCTTAGTCAACGGGATTTAATCAGGTGTCTTAGTCACTGAGGCCCCAAGCTGGGATCAGCGCCAGAGTTCGCGGTCGATCTGCTCGAATGCCTGTTCTACCCGCTCCTCGATCTGCTTGCGCTCTTTGTTTTTGCGAAGGTGCTTGAGCCTGCCCAGGTGTTTCGTCCAAGGTTTTTCGTGAGGCGCGATTCTCAGCTTCTCCTGGAGAGCCTCTGTCACGAACTGGCGCAGAGGAATGCCGCGCTCGGCGGCCACCGACTTCGCCCGGCGGAAGAGAAAATCCGGGATTTCGAGGGTTGTCTTCACAGACCATATTCCCATATTTATGGGAATCCTCAGGACAGGAAACGTCACTGGTTTTCTGCGGCGGTGCGGCCCAGCCTTCGAACCCCGCGAAGGCTGGGGCAGCCTCAGTTAGGCGGTGTCGGCAAAAAAGCTAAAGCTGGGCCAGCCCCCCGTCCATCTTATCTGGAGTAAGTTCCAGTCATTCGATACCCGAGCGCGGGACAACAAGCTCGGCATTGACGGCAGGCCGACGTGCTGCGCATCCACCGCACGTCAGCCCGGAATATATAAATGGCTATACACCATTTCATTGGTTGATCGTAAGCGGGGCTGTTTCGAGTACCGGGTGATACCAGCAACTTTTGCCGCCGCAGCCTTGCCTGTTGAACCAAGTGCCTGACACCGAGCCGTTGTGCGAATTGCCGCTGCCGTCGGTTCCAGACCAGTTGAACGCGAACGTGCCGAGAGTCACGCCATTGCTGCAAAATTGATTGATTGTGTCGCAATACGGCGGATTAGGTTCCGAGAATGATGTCTCTGACAACGAAGCGTTGTACGGGCCGATGCTCCAGTTTGCTGTCCCGTCTGGGTTGTAGGTGAACAGCTCGATCCTCCCGCTGCCCCAGAAGAACAGCTCGGCTACGAGCTTGTTGTTTGCGTCGTAATAGGTCAGCCCACGACAGGCGAACATGCCGAAGGTGAGTGGAACGCGAGACGATGTAGCCGCATCGCATAAAAACGGCACATTCGATGCGTTATAGGTCGTCTGCGCCATTACCGGCGCTTGCTGAAGCAACACGAACAATCCAACTGCGATAATCGCCCGAACTGAGATTCTTGCTACCATTCCCTTATCCATTTCAAGCCTCCTGTTAGGTTTTGATTTGGTAGGGACTGGTCGGCGGCTGCGAATGTCGGCAAGCCCCGCCTCCTCACTACCAACTCCGCTTTGTGTAGCGCCGAAGCTACCACGGCCCCCGACCTCGGCTGCGCTTCGCTCGATCTCGTTCTGCTCCCGTTGATCTACATGGTGAATTTTAGGAGGAGCAGCCAAAAGGCCCCGTCCGCAGGGGTCATACATACCTCCTAATTGAACGCAAAGCGTACCTCCCTCAGGAGCAGCTCGAAAAAGAAAAATAGTTTTGTTACAAAAAACGGACATAGTGTCATTGACAGTCGTTTGCCTTAACTCTTTGTCAATTGCTGTAACCAATTGCTGTAAGCAGGACGTTATCATTCCTAAAATCGACAGCGGAAGAAAAAACTGCGGCAACCGCTCGCTGCCTTCGTCTCCGCCTTCAGGGCTGGCGTCTGTATTAAACGGGTAGACGCTAAAGCCATACGTTGTGTCAGAAATGTTCGTTGCCTTTAGGTATGGAGAGGCCACGCTCGTATTGCTGGACCCGAAAGGGACGGCATGATTATTAAAATCTGCAGGGTTTGAGATATCACAGTAACAGTAATCCCCGACCAAAAATGAAATGCAAGCGGCGATCAGTTTCGGATCGACAAACCTCCGGTACGCTTGCAGCAGCGACAGCTATACTGCAGGCCGCTGCCTCAGTTCCAACTTGGGCCACTGATTGATCTTCACCATGCCTGGCTCGTCGCAAGCTTAACAGCGGTGGCTGCGCCAGAGCCACTGTTCGGGGCTCCTGCACCGGCCCTTCGCCAGCCGCAAGGTGAGAACTCCCTGATGCGGCGGTGAATTGGGTTGGGGGGCAGGGATCCTTCGACTGCGCGATTGGTTCGCTGTCGCGAACCAATCATTCCGCTATGGATGACAAGGGCGAGTTATCAAAGGAGCGATGGAGCCAAGAATATAATCGGCGTTCACTATGCTTATCATCCTTGGCGGCCTGCCAGGTACTGGAAAGACGACCATTGCGCGAGAACTTGCCCGCCAGCTCGGTGCGGTTCATGTGCGGATCGATTCTATCGAGGAGGCGATTTTGGATGCAGGGGTGCTCAGCTCACCAATCAACGATGCTGGCTATCGTGTGGGCAACGCAGTCGCGGCGGACAATCTCCGTATCGGCAGGACAGTGATTGCAGACTCAGTGAATCCTATTCCGCTCTCCCGCGATGCGTGGGTCGAAGTTGCGAACCGGGCCCAGGTATCTGCGGTTGAAATCGAGGTCACCTGTTCAGACATCAAAGAACATCAGCGTCGGGTGGAAACACGCATATCCGACATTGCCGGATCGCGGTCTGTTACTTGGCAAGACGTAGTCTCGCGAGACTACCGCCCTTGGAACCGCGAGCATATTGTGATTGATACCGCTGGCCGGACCGTCGAGCAGGTCGTCGCGATACTTCGCGGAGCGATTGGTAAAGGGTAGTTAAAATCGCTGCCCCGCGCTAGCGCGGGTGGCCGGGCCGTTTGGTGAGAACTCCCTGATGCTGCGGTGAATTGGGTTGAGAGTGCAGGGGTCCTTCGACTGCACGATTGGTTCGCTACCGCGAACCACTCACTCGCTCAGGATGACAATACCCGCAAGATTACGCCGCTTTTGGGGCCTCGTCGCAGACTCGCTGATAGTACTCGCGTCCGCGCTGGTAGCCGGTGGTGAAGGGCTCTTCTAAATCGACGCCGGGATACTCGTGCTGGAGGTCTTCGAGGGCGGCGTTCATTTCGCCGGAGACTTGATCGAATTCGAGGCAGCGAGTCTTGGCGTGCAGGGCCGCTTCGAATCCCATGCGATAGAATTTTTCGTCATCCGCGAACTTACGTCCGGACTTCGAGTAGTGGCTTTCTTCGACGTCGCGCAAGCCGACCCACCATTGGTGCCGCGCGTCGTCGATGGTTTCGGCGCCGTTGGCGACAAGCAGGTCACGGAGTGTAGTAGCCGATTCTTCACTCTCTGCCATGGCGATGACCACGGTGCGGCCTTTGCGCAAGGCATCTTCGTAAACATAGATTTCGTCGTGAGGCAGGCCTTCGGAAGAGGCTGCGTCGACTTTGCCGCCGACGGCCGCTCCTGCAGTTGCTCCGGCCGCACCGAGAATTGCTGCGCCAAGCAAGCCAATAGCCGAAATGGGGCCGACACCGGGGATCAGGGCAACAAGAAGCGCGCCGCCGGTAGCGCCCACTCCGCCTCCCATCAATGCGCCAAACGCCTTGCCGATGCCGGACTGTTCGGTATCGTCGACGGGGACGGACTCCACTTCATGTTCGACCTGATCGAGACTTCCGGGGATAAGCAGCGTAACCTGATCGTCGGGGACACCGGTTTTGCGAATTTCCTTCAAGGCGTTTTCTGCAGCAGGCCAACTGGCGAACACTCCGCTGATTGCTTTCATTTTTGATCATCCTTTTCCGGTTTTGCTCGGTTTTGGTGCGCGACTGCCAAATGCTAAGGGCTAGCTAGTGTGCGCGAGGACAAATCTTCCGCCCCTCCGGGGCTTGCTCGTTTCCCTCTCTTTTACCCACAGCTTACGCTGTGGGCTGCACTCTTGCGCCGCTTCGCGGCTGAAACATGGGAATTTCGTTCCACCGCAAAACATAAAATCTAGTCCTGTTTCCACAAAGTCTAGTTCTGTTCTCACGCACTCTCTAGAGTTGACCGCTTCCGAGTCACGTTTGAGATGCTACGACTTCTGGTTTGGCTGTCAAGTAATTTTATGCTGGCTGCCAGGCGGCGTAACCTTTTGCCTTTTCCCTCCGTTATCCTTATGTAAGATTGATCCGCATGTAAGATTGATCCGCGCGGAGAATTTATTGAAGGCTCTGAGGAAAGAAGCGGACGAGCGGCTTCTGATTGAGGCAGCGCAGAAGAATCCTGCGCGCTTCGCGGAGCTTTATGAGAATAATTTTGAGCGGGTATATGCGTATGTGGTGCGGCGGGTGGGAGACCGAGCGGAAACTGAGGATTTAACCTCCGAGGTTTTTCATCATGCGCTGGCCAACTTGCAACGATTTGAGTGGCGGGGGATTCCGTTTGCGGCGTGGTTGTACCGGATTGCGGCGAACCTGATTTCTGACCGGTGGCAGCGCTCGGGCCGCGAAGTTGCCGACGAGGCGCAGATGGAACTGGCGCAGGTCAGTCCAGCAGCGATTGAAGAAGTGGAGCGCAAGGCCACGTTGTTTCGGCTGGTGGATACGTTGCCAGCGGAGCAGCGGCGAGTGGTGGTGCTGCGGTTTGTGGAAGAAAAAAGCATTAAGGAAGTGGCGCGGGAGATTCGCAAGACTGAAGGCGCGGTGAAGCAGTTGCAGTTCCGCGCAATCAGCAGTCTGCGGGCGCGCATGGAGGGTGCCGATGCCTAAGCGCTCTCTGCATCCGCGAGATGGCGATCGAAAGAAGATCGAGCAACTGAATAAGGCCGTCGACGCGATGTTGGCGCGGAACGACGGCAAGCCTTCGAAGGCGGAGGCCGACATCGAGCCACTGGTGCGTGTCGCGGCAGAATTGCGCAATCTGCCGAGCGCAAGCTTCAAGGCACGATTGAAATCACAATTAGAAGGGAAAAAGACTATGGCTACCGTTGCTGAACCCATTGCAGCCGTTCATACAAGCGCAACCCCAAGATTAACTTTCAAAGATGCCGCGAAAGCGATTGAGTTCTACCAGCAGGCATTTGGCGCGAAGGAGAAAATGCGCTTCGAAGCCGGAGGAAGCATCCCGCATGCCGAGATCACGATTGGCGACTCGACGATTCTGCTGACGGAAGAATGGCCAGAGGGCGGACGGTTTAGTCCGGAGACGCTGGGAAATTCGCCGGTGATCATGACGCTGAGTGTTCCTGACGTAGACAAGTTTTTTGCCCATGCGGTTGGGGCAGGCGCCAAGACCGTGAGGCCGATTGCCGATCAATTTTACGGACGCCGTGAAGGAACGCTTCAGGATCCGTTTGGATACTCGTGGAGTGTGTCGACGCTGACGGAAGAAATGCCAGTCGAAGAGATGCACCGGCGAATGGAGAAACTTACTACCGGCCCGGAGGGCGGACGGATGCCGCAGGGGAAGACGGGCGTGGATCCGGTTCCGCGCGGGTTCCGCATGGTGACGCCGTATCTGGTGGCGGAAGACGGCAATGGGCTGATCGATTTTGTTTTGAAGGCCTTCGGCGCAGAAGAGATACTGCGGGCCACGACACCGACGGGCGTGCATGGCGAGGTGCGCATCGGGGACTCCTTGATGATGATGGGCGGCGGCGTTGCGGGCAAGAAATTTCCGGCGACGCTGCATCCGAACGTGCTGCATGTTTATGTGGAGGATGCCGACGCGGTTTGCCGACAAGCTGTGACGGCTGGGGCGACTCTGATTGACGAGCCGCGGGATCAGGAGTACGGTGAGCGCTCGGGCACGGTGAAGGATGCGGCCGGTAACTTCTGGTATATCGCGACGCACAAGGGCGAGAGCTATGTGCCGAAGGGATTGCACACGGTGAATCCTTATTTGCATCCGCTGCGGGCGGAGCCGCTGATCGGCTTCCTGAAGCGTGCGTTCGGGGCGCAGGAAGTGGCGAAGTATGCGTCGCCGGATGGCGTGGTGCATCACGCGGAAATTCGTATCGGCGATTCGATGGTGGAGATGGGCGAATCCCAAGGAAAATATGAGCGCATGCCGGCAATGTTCTATCTCTACGTACCAGATTGCGATGCGCTGTATCGTCGCGCGCTGGCAGCGGGGGCGAAGTCGTTGCACGAGCCAACTGACCAGCCTTATGGCGATCGAAGTGCTGCGGTCACGGATTCCTTCGGCAATACGTGGTATGTGGCGACGCACATTAAGGATGTGGCGATGTAGCTGGAGTTCGGGGCGGGTGCACGTACCCGCCCTGCCTCTCTAATATCTCCCCGCCGGATAGCACTCACTGGTTTGACCCTCTGGAATCCCTCCAATAAACTGAAATATTCAGTCCTGCAGGTTTCAAACTTATGGCAGATAGCATTCATGTGAAGCTTCCGGATGGGAGCGTGAAGGACGTTCCCAAGGGTACGACTGCGCTCGATATTGCAAAGTCGATCAGTCCGCGGCTGGCGGATGCGGCGCTGGCTGCGAAAACGAACGGCGATCTCATCGATCTGACTCGACCGCTCGAAAAAGACGCTGATCTGCGCCTTTTGACCGAGAAAGATCCCGAGGCGCTGGAGGTTTACCGGCATTCGTCGGCGCATCTGCTGGCAGCGGCGGTGCTGGAGCTTTTTCCGGAGACCAAGCTCGGACACGGTCCTGCGACCGAGAGCGGATTCTTTTACGATTTTTACCGGCCAACTGCGTTTACACCGGAGGATCTGGAAAAGATCGAGAAGAAGATGCAGGAACTGGTGCAGCAGAATATTCCCTATGCGCGCGAATTTCTGCCTCGCGACCAGGGACTCGCGGAGTTTAAAAAAGAAGGCGACTTTATGAAGTGCCATTTCATCGAGCAATTCACTAAGCCCAATGAGAAGATTTCGATTTACCGCACCGGCAAGTTCACGGATTTTTGCCGCGGTCCGCATATTCCTTCGACCGGCAAGATCAAGGCGTTTAAGTTGTTTAATATTGCGGGCGCGTACTGGCTGGGCGATGAGAAGAATCCGCAACTGCAGCGGATTTATGGGACGTCTTTTTTTTCGAAGAAGGATCTCGACGCACATTTGCAGCAAATCGAGGAAGCGAAGAAGCGCGACCATCGCGTGATTGGGCAGCAGCTCGATTTGTTTTCCATCCAGGAACTGGCCGGACCGGGGCTGATTTTCTGGCATCCCAAGGGCGGGATCATCCGCAAGCAGATGGAAGACTGGATGCGCGAAGAGTATCTGAAGCGCGGGTATTCGCTGGTCTACACGCCGCATGTGGCGCGGCGGCAGTTGTTCTATACCTCGGGGCACGAGGGCTATTACTCGCAGAACATGTTTGACGCCATGGAGCTCGACGACGCCGAATACCGGCTGAAGCCGATGAATTGTCCGGGGCACATTTTGATTTATAAAGATTCTTTGAAGTCGTATCGGGACCTGCCGGTTAGGCTTGGCGAACTGGGAACGGTATATCGCTACGAGCGTTCGGGCGTGATGCATGGACTGCTGCGCGTGCGCGGGTTTACCCAGGATGACGCGCACATCTTCTGCATGCCCGAGCAGATTGAAGAAGAGATTGCCGGCTGCCTCGACTTTGCGCTCGATGTGCTGAAAGATTTTGGCTTCGACAAATTTCAGACCGAGCTCTCCACTTGGAATCCGGAAGACAAAAAGAATTTCGTGGGCAGCGAAGAGCAGTGGGTGCACGCGACGCAATCGCTCGAGAAGGTGCTGAAGCGGCGTGAGATCGAGTACAAAACGATCCCGGGCGAGGCGGCGTTTTACGGACCGAAGATCGATATCAAGTTGGTCGACGCAATCGGGCGGTTGTGGCAGCTCTCGACCGTGCAGTTCGATTTCAACTTGCCGCAGCGCTTTGGTCTGGAGTACGTGGCTGAAGATGGATCGCGCAAGCAGCCGGTCATGGTGCATCGGGCACTGTACGGATCGGTGGAGCGCTTCTTCGGAGTGTTGATCGAGCATTACGCCGGGGCGTTCCCGGTGTGGCTGTCGCCGGTGCAGGTGGCGATGATCCCCATCAGCGAACGGCATGTGGAGTACGCGAACAAAGTCGCGGACCAACTCAAGGCGATCGGGGTGCGCGTGGAAGTGGATGCGCGCAACGAGAAGATGAATGCCAAGATCCGCGAGCATGCCATGCAGAAGGTGCCATTCTTACTTGTAGTCGGAGATAAAGAGGCTGAAGCTGGCAAGGTGAATGTGCGGACGCGTGGGAAAGAAAAAACTGAAGACATGTCTGCTACGGAGTTCGTGGAGAAGATTCGGACGCTGATTGCGGAGAAGCGTGTGGGGCTGTAGATTACAGGTGTAGGGACAGCCGCCCACGGCTGTCCGGCGAGCGCCAGCTCGCCCTGCCTGCGGTGCCGCGACTTGCGGCACCTTGAGAACTTGCGAATGTTGCTTCGCTGCGCTCAGCAGAGCAGCCGAGGCGGCTGTCCCCACATGAGCTGTGCGGTACCATGTTGGCGTGCATGATCTGGCAGAGCGCTTACTGAATGACATCCGACGGGAGGAACTACTGCATGCCGGCGACCGTGTCGGCGTTGCAGTTTCCGGCGGGATCGATTCGGTTGCTCTGCTTCGCCTTCTGATCGAGTTGCGTCAGGAACTTGGTATCGTTCTCTCCGTCGTTCATTTCAATCACAGGCTGCGCGGGGCAAAGTCGGACGCGGATGAGGATTTTGTTGCGGGGCTGGCTCGTGAGCATGGGTTGGAGTTTTATTCCGGTAGCGGGGATACGGCGCAGCTCGCTGCCGAGGAACATTCTGGAGTGGAAGCGGCTGCGCGCCAGCTGCGGTATGGATTTTTTGGAGAGCTGCTCGGGGTGGAAGATGGATGGGAAGATTCAGGCACCTCGGGGGCCCCAGACCTAGAAGCCTCTTATCGCAGCGCTGGTAGCGCTGCGCCACCCAAAGGCACTCCGCAGGGGATAAAGCCCGATTTTCCTCAGGGGCTAAAGCCCGAGTCCGTCGAGGATCGTTACGGCACGGCTGAAGCCGTGCCCTTCCCGAACCCAGATCCCGGCGCGGTCGAAGCATTGCCCTTCCCAATCACTAGCCAGCCATCGGCTGAGGATGCGCAAAGAATTCTGAACAAGATTGTGACTGGGCACACGCTCGATGATCAGGCGGAGACGGTGCTCATGCGTCTTATCCGCGGGACGGGACTGCGTGGGCTGGGAGGAATTTACCCGCGGATTATTGTTGAGCGTGATATCGAAGATGCGGGCGGCGATGCTTGCGGGGAGATCGTGCGTCCGCTGCTGGCAATCCGGCGATGCGAATTACAGCGGTACCTAACCGATCTCAAACAACCGTGGCGGGAGGATTCGTCGAATTCTGATTCAGCGTTCACTCGCAACCGCATGCGCAAGCTGGTGATGCCTCTGTTGGAGCGCGAGTTTAATCCTACTGTCGTTGAGAGTTTTGCCGAACTGGCGGAGATTGCGCGCGACGAGGAGGATTATTGGGAAAACGAAGTCTCCGGCTGGCTGGGAACGGTGGTGCAGTGGTCGCAGCCGGAGTGGACTCGAGGTGCCAGGTTCGACGTGCGGCATAGGCTGGTGCAGATAGAGCCACTCGACCGTCCGCGGACTAGCGATGCTGAGGAGGCGCAGGACACGAATGCGACAGTGGCAGAAACACCTCGCGGAGTTCGGGGTGACCCCAGCGGGCAAGGGGTCCCTCGCTCCGCTCGGGATGACAGCCCTTGTGATGACAGCTCTTTCTCGCTCGAGGCCGGACCGGCGGTAATGAATGCATCCTTGAGCCGGCCGTGGCTGCTGACTGAGCCACGAGCGGTACAGCGACGCGTGTTAAAGGCGATTGGTGAGCAGGTGGGAATTCCGCTGGAATTCAAACATATAGAAGAGATCATGCGGTTCGCAGCGGAGGATGGGCCATCGGGAAAAGAGTTGTCTCTGCCGCTAGGGTGGAGGATTCGGCGTGAGCCGGAAGCGATGATTTTCCTTACTCCTGACTTGCGGCGGCAGGAGCAGATTCCGGACTATGAGTATTCGTTAGCCGTGCCGGGACGAGTGGTGGTGCCTGAACTTTGTGTAGTGATCGAAGCGCTGCGGGTGACGTTGAACGAGCGGGACGTAGGACCTGAAGCGGGCGATGCGGAGTATAATCCGCAACAACTTCTGCGCGCGGATTTGTTGCGGGGACCTTTGATGGTGCGAAATTGGCGGGCGGGAGACCGATTTTGGCCGGCGCACACGAAGTCGCCTAAGAAGATCAAGGAATTGCTGCAGGAACGGCATGTGGCACAGCCGGAGCGTAGGCTTTGGCCGGTCGTAGTGACGGGAAACGAGATCGTGTGGATGCGCGGTTTTCCGGTTCCGGCGAAGTTACGAGCGACATCAAGCCATGAGGCGGTGCTGATCCGCGAGATGCCGTGGGCTGAGGAGCATGAAACTTAGAGAAACGCTGCCTAGTCTGAAGAAGCTTAAACACAGGGGACCACAGAGGAATCTAGGGATAGTTTTCCGAGCTTAACGCCGCTCGAGATACTCGAGCGGGGAGGCAAGTTATTTCATGAGCGAACTGAAGAACGAGCTTCGCCAGGTGATTGCGGCGGAGCAGATCCAGAAGCGGGTCAAAGAGCTGGCGCGGCAGATCTCCGATGACTACCGTGGACAGACGATCCAGGCGCTGGCGGTTCTGGAGAACGCGTTCATGTTCATGGCCGACTTGGTGCGGGCGTTGGATGTTCCCGTGGTCTGCCAGTTCATCAAGCCGAAGTACAGCCGGCAGCGGGGAGATCAGTCGGGAGAAACTTTGGAAATATTCTTCAGCCATGAGCCGGATATTCGGGGGCAGAATATCCTGCTGGTGGAGGGCCTGGTGCACTCTGGAGTGACCAGCGAGTTTCTGATGAACGACTTGCGTGCGCGCGGGGCGGCCTCGGTAAAGCTGGTGACGCTGCTCGACCGCCAGGCAGCGCGCCGCGTGGCCTTGCAACCGGACTATTTCGGCTTTCTGGTCGATGAGGCGTTTCTTGTGGGTTATGGACTGGGAGCCGCCGAGCAGACCAACCGCAACATTCCCTACCTCGCTGCAACTCAAGTCCCGCAGATGACTTAGGTCATTTCGACAATCATGCGCCTTTTTCTCTAAGAAGGGGTAGAATTGTACAGCCAAAGTAAAATAATGAGCTTAGGGAATTTCCCTATCGAATTTGAAAGAAGAGCATCTAACCCAATAGTAGGAGCCTCGGGACTTCGGGCAATTTGGCGCGGATAACCCCGGTTTCTTCAGGAGCATTTGGTGAATTCGACAGTCAAAACCGTAGTCTTTTGGGTCGTGATCGGGCTTTCCGCGCTGCTTTTGTGGACAGTCATTCAGCAGGGACGAGGCGGCCAGAAGGAAAAAGAAGTCAATTTTTCCCAGTTCATGAGTGACGTGGGCGCGGGCAACGTGCACGAAGTCACCCTGGATGGCCAGCAGGTACGAGGAAAATACCGCGACGGCTCGTCTTTCCATACCGTGGTTCCGCCGGTTTACTCCGACATGTACAAGTCGCTCACCGACAAGGGTGTGCAGGTAACAATTAAGGATGTCAATGGCGGCAGCTGGCCGCTGACGTTGCTCGGCACTTGGGCTCCGCTGATTTTGCTGGGAGCGCTGTGGTTCTTCATGATCCGGCAGATGCAGACGGGCGGCAACAAGGCGCTGTCGTTCGGCAAGAGCCGCGCGCGCCTGCTCTCGATGCAGCAAAAGAAAGTCACGTTCAAGGACGTGGCTGGCGTGGAAGAGGCGAAGGAAGAGCTCCGCGAGATTATCGAATTCCTGCGCGAGGCACAGAAATTTCAGAAGCTGGGCGGAAGGATTCCTAAGGGAGTGCTGCTGGTTGGGCCTCCGGGAACCGGCAAGACGCTCTTGGCGCGAGCGGTAGCTGGAGAAGCTAACGTTCCCTTCTTTTCGATTTCCGGTTCGGATTTTGTGGAGATGTTCGTAGGCGTCGGGGCGAGCCGAGTACGTGATCTATTCGAGCAAGGCAAGAAAAACGCGCCGTGCATCATCTTCATCGATGAAATCGACGCTGTGGGACGACATCGTGGCGCTGGGCTCGGCGGTGGTCACGACGAGCGCGAGCAGACCTTGAATCAATTGCTGGTAGAGATGGACGGTTTCGAGTCGAATGAAGGCGTCATTCTTATGGCAGCGACGAACCGGCCTGATGTGCTGGATCCAGCGTTGCTGCGGCCGGGACGATTTGATCGGCGGGTAGTGGTTAGCCGGCCTGATGTGCGCGGACGTGAAGAGATTCTACGGGTCCACACGCGAAAGATTCCCTTAGCCGAGGATGTCGAACTCTCCGTGTTGGCGCGTGGCACACCAGGATTCTCCGGCGCGGACCTCGCCAATATGGTGAACGAAGCGGCGCTTGCGGCGGCACGGCAGAATCGCAAAGCTGTATTGATGTTCGACTTCGAGGTCGCCAAGGACAAAGTTCTGATGGGTGTGGAGCGCAAGTCGCTGATTCTTTCCGACGAGGAAAAGAAAGTGACTGCATACCACGAAGCTGGCCATGCGTTGGTAGCGGCGAAGTTGCCGGGATCCGACCCGGTACATAAGGTCACGATTATTCCTCGAGGAATGGCGCTGGGCGTGACCATGCAACTGCCAATCGACGACAGGCACAACTACACCAAAGAATATTTGAAGACCGATCTGGCGATTCTGATGGGCGGCCGTCTGGCCGAAGAATTGTTCCTCAATCAGATGAGTACGGGCGCCGGAAACGATATCGAGCGGGCCACCGAAATGGCGCGCAAGATGGTGTGCGAGTGGGGCATGAGTGACCTTGGTCCGCTCACCTTCGGCAAGAAAGAGGAGCAGATATTCCTGGGACGCGAGATCAGCCAGCACCGCGACTACAGCGAAGATACTGCCATCAAGATTGATGGCGAGGTCCGCAAACTGGTGAACCAGGGATACGAAACGGCGAAGAGTATCCTCGAAGGAAGCCGCGATACTCTGCTGAAGATTGCTGCCGCGTTGCTGGAGCGCGAGGTGCTGGATGCTTCTGAAGTAATGTTACTGGTGGACGGGAAGGAGCTACCTCCAATGAAGTCTCCTTCGAAACCCGACGAGGGCGTACAGCAGGTATTGAAACCGGAGCCGGGAAGGGGTATTGTGAAGGGCGGAGAAAGTCCAGCGCGAGCTTAAAAGAGTTTGCTACAGATACGAGCAAGGGCGGCCTAGTGGCCGCCCTAATTTTTTGCTAATGAGACTATTTGTTGACGGCACCAGGCACCCCTCCAATGCAATGAAATTCGTAAGTCGATGGGTGCAGCCACGCATTAATGTATTGCAGCTACCTTCATCGCTGGTGGAATCCATGAGTCAGATACCGCTCTGGTTTGAACGCAAGTTTGAGTTTTATTTTCCCGCGGAGTTGTACCCGAATTTGCAAGCGCGTTTGCGCGGTACACCGGCAAGAATCGAGGAAACTTTACGCGATCGTTCTCGCGATGCGCTGACGAAGAAGCCGGGGGGGAAATGGTCGGCCCAGGAACATGCTGGGCATCTTTTAGTGATGGACCCGCTGTGGCTGGCACGCGTCGACGATTATACCGCAGGGAGCGAGCAAATGACCGCAGCAGATCTGCAGAGCAGGAAAACTGATGGGGCAAATTACAACTCGCGCCCGTTGGAACAGATATTGTCTGAATTTCGGTCCGCGCGGGGGGAACTGCTGAAGCGCGTGGAAGAGTTAGATTCCTCGCTGTTTTCGCGAGCGATTCCCCAGCCGCGTTTGAAGACACCCATGCGCCTAGTCGACCATTTATTTTTCGTCGCCGAGCACGACGATCACCACCTTGCGCGAATCTGGGAGCTGCTGACCTAAAAGATCGAGCGGGAGCAGTCAGGCCATAACTGTGATCAGGGGCTTGGTTTGGGACAATACCTCGCCGATCTGCACAGCTGGTACGCCTCGGGCGTTAAAGAGGGCCGCTACATCCCTTCCGTAGGTGTTCACGGACATCAGCAGTCCCCCGGCAGTTTGGGGATCAAATATCAAAGCCTTCACATCGTCGGAAACGCTCGCGTCGTAGCGGACGACGCACTCGGCAAAGTCGCGGTTATTCTTGAGACCGCCGGGGATGCACCCGGCGTGAACACATTCGATGGCGCCAGGAATTAACGGGATTCTTTCGGCGTATAAGCGAAGTGAAACGTTCGACGCCAGAGCCATTTCGCGGGCGTGGCCGATCAGGCCGAAGCCGGTAACGTCGGTCATCGCATTTACGCGAATACCTTCTTCAACGATGATCTCGGCAGCACGCTTATTTAGGGTGGTCATCGACTGAACGGACGCATCGATCCACGCGGGCTCAGCTTTGCCCTTCTTGATCGCGGTCGAAATTACTCCGGTGCCCAAAGCCTTGGTAAGGATGAGAGCGTCGCCGGGTTTGGCTCCGGCGTTAGCAAGAATTTTCTTGGGATCGATGAGTCCGGTGACGGAGTATCCAAACTTGGTTTCTTCGTCGCGAATGCTGTGACCACCGATTACGGTGCATCCCGCCTCGATCATCTTCGAGAGACCTCCGGCGAGGATGCGCTCGAGAATTTCAAGATCCGCTTTTTCATGGAAGCAAACCAGCGCGAGCGAGGTAAGCGGCTTCCCTCCCATGGCGTAAATGTCGCTCAGCGCATTGGTAGCCGCGATCTGACCAAAGATGTAAGGATCGTCGACCACGGGAGTAAAGAAATCAACGGTCTGCACCAACGCCTGGTCGGGCGCGATTCGATACACTCCCGCGTCGTCGGCGTGATCGAAGCCGACCAGAACATTAGGGTCGTGTTGCCGGGCTAATTTCCCAAGCACCGAGTCCAGCGCCGCCGGACTTAGCTTGGAAGCTCAACCTGCAGCTTTTACCGACTCCGTGAGGCGAAATGGCTTGCTATCGGCCATGAGTCATTGTACTGGTCGCGGCGGGTCCCAGAAGATTGCAGGCTACAATGCGCCCAGCCATTTGACGGGCAGATAGGCCGCGAGAGCGTTGGCGAGGCGCTCGTCGGCGGTGATCATTTGTGACTTGGAGCGAACTGCTAAAGCCACGTAGAGACAATCGTAGACGGCGCGATCATAGGTGAACGCAATTCTTAAAGCCTCGGTCATCAATGTGCGCGAGGGCACCGTAGAAAAATTCCGCGCGTGCATTTCGGATGCAATGCGCTCGGCAGTGGATCGCAACCATCGCCGCAACCGAACGCCTTTCCACAAAACATTGCCAAGCTCGGCCCAAAATATATCGGGCACTAGGAAATCAACTTTGCCATTCACGTATTCCTGCAGAAGTTGAAGAGATTCGGCGGTCAGGGTTTCATTTGCCGGCGGGATTGCCCATTTCAAGGCTACGCTCGCGTCCAGCACGAACCGGTTCAACGCTCACGATCCTTGCGAATCATCTGTTCGGTGGTGGGGAATGGTCCATCGCCCCCGGCGCGATGCGTGCGGAATTTCGCCATCCGCTGGTAAAACTGCTGGCGCCGCTTCATTTCCGCTGCCGTGGGAATGTTCCGTTCGAGCAGGGAGATTACCTCCGCAGCAATTGAACTGCGGTTTTCGCGGGCACGCTGGCGCAGTCCACGGTAGAGTTCGTCCGGCACGTTTTCCACGTAAAGAGTTGGCATAGGGCTTTCCTAGGGAGAGTATATCATGGCGCTATGAGGCAACTTCGCCGTGCGAAGCCATGGTGGCTGCCGACGGCATAGCGACACTACAGCCTACCCGAAGAACATTCGCTTCGAGCAAGTAAATTATTTCACCGTTAGATCAACGGTTTGGATGTCCGGAAACTGATGGTTCCATTGTGCGGAAATACTTTCAAAAGTCAGGCGAAAGGTTTTGCTTTGTCCCGGGCCCAAAGGTGAGACGCTGAAGTCGACGGCTTCGGGATAAGGACCATCGGTTTTCAGCACTTGCATGGGGATGGTCTCGCGCTGGGCGAGTTGTCCCATTTCATCTTTGAATGTCACTTCGACGATCGCGTGGGTAACAGTCTTGCCGCCGACGTTGGTGACGGTTCCATCCACATAGCTAACGGTCGCCCCTACAAAATTCTCCGCAGCACTCATCTTAAAATCGGAGAGCTTCAGGTTTGCAGCGTAGGCCGGCGGTCCGGACGCGCCTTTGGGCTGCCCCCGCATTAGAAATGCCCCAATGATCGCAATCACGATGACAACCGCGACTGCAATGGCAATGGTACGCCGGCTGGAATCGGGCTCATCCGCCGGCGGAGTTTGGCTCAAATCTAGCTGCGGTAAGTTTTGTTGACCCAGGCTGCCCATGCCGAAATTGTAGGCTGTTGCTTTTCGATTGTCGATTCTTGCTCTGGGGCAGTTCCACCACTACCCTCTCGACGCCGCAAGCAGCTTGGCCGCATTCTCGTGATAGACCTGCCGCAGAACTGCATCTGGCAATCCAAATCCGTTCAGGCTCCAGTGGTAGCCAAACTGGTCGATCTCGTAGAAGTGCTCGTCCAGCGATTCGAGAATGCGAAACGTGACGCCATACATTGGCTTTTCGAAGCCCATGTCGGTGCCATAGACGAGGCGATCGGCGTGCTTCGCGTAGAATGCTGACGCGAAACGCGGGATGGGCGCGGTCTCGGCATAACGGGCTGAAATATCGGCGTAGAGATTCGGATTGCGCTCGAACAACTCCCCAAGGCGCATCAGATCGTAATCGAGGTTCGCAAAGTGGCACGCGAGAAAAGTTGTTTTCGGATGCCGTTGCACCGTGCGCTCCAAAATCTCAATCATTCCCGACAGGCCCACGATGTTCGGCTGGTTATCGAGCCGCCACTCGTAAGCATTCATCAAGCCATCATTGGTTCTATCCATCTTTTCGTACATCCAGATAGGATCGGCCACATGAAGGCTGACGGACATGCCGAGTTCCGCGCACTTCTCAAACAGAGGATCGACAAGAGGATCGTCAGGGTGGAGACCAACGGTTTTCGATTTGCCCGAGATCAGCCCTTTGCCTTTGTCGTGGATCTCACCGACTCCGCGAGCGCCTGCGTTCCGGCAGCGTTGCAATTCCTTAACGGCCGCGGTTGGAAATCCCGGCTTATCGTAGCCGGTGAAGTCGAAGCCGCACCACATCTCGAAGCGCTCGGGATATCTTGAATACTTGCGATTGATCTCATCGAACTCCGCGCCTGTCGCCATCGTCAGGATGACAGTCTTCTCCGCGCCGACCTCGTCCATGGTTCGCACCCACTGAGCAATTTCTTCGGGAGTCTTGGCGTAGGGGTGCGAGTGCATATCGATGATGGGAAATTTTGCTTTAACAATTTCAGTTACAGGAATCTTGTAGAGGGATTTTGGACGATAGTCCTTCAGCAGAATTCTTTCTGGCGACTCGGGGGACGCCGCCTTTCTCTTTGCCGCGACGGCCCCCGGCGTCAGCGTAGGTTCTTCCGAAACGTGGCCGAATGCTGTTGCAGAAGGGATGCCACAGGCTAATCCAGCGGCACTCGTCGCTCTTAGGAATGATCGTCGATTCATCAGGCCTCCGCAGGCGAGCGCATCCCCCGGCACAAGGATGACGGGGTTGCACCTTCGTCTGGAATATTTCGCTTCGAATGATTGTCGAATGAATGATTCGCTGGAATACTACGGAGCCGTCTTGAAGAATGCAACCAGGAACAAAATCCCAAGAAGCAGCTCGACTCCGGCAAAAGTCAGGTCGTTCGGGTGAAGGCGGCGCTGAAGGTAGAGCACAATGAATGCGACGGCATAGCTGAACTTCTCAAACGCAGAGGGGATCATCATCGGCCGGAACCGCACCGGGTCGCGGGCAATTACGACAAATGCAAACTGCCACGCAAGACCCACGCCGACAAACCCGTAATAGAACGCTGGATGCGTGATGGCCGGTGGATCCTGGCGGCCAATGAGGTCGAACATGAAATACAGGGGTGTGAGGATAAGAATGCCCCAGATGAAGGCAATCCAGAAAATAATCCTAGCAAATTTCATGGAACAGGATTATTCGCCGCCAACGGTGAGACCGTCAACACGAATTGTCGGAGAGGCCACCGAGCCGCGGAATTCGAGGTCGTTCGCGATCTCGGAGATGTTGAAGAAAATTTCTTTCAGATTGCCGGCTACGGTGATCTCTTCGACCGGATATGCGAATTCGCCACCGGAGATCCACATGCCCGATGCGCCACGCGAATAATCGCCGGTCACGAGGTTTGCGCCGTGGCCGAGGAACTCAGTTACATACAGACCTTCTTTTACGTCGGAGATCAATTGCTTCGGCGTCCTAGTTCCCTGCTTCAAGAAATAATTGCCGGGACCAATGCCGGGCGTGCCTGCGAGTCCACGAGACGCATTGCCGGTGGTTGCAAGGCCGAGTTTTTTCGCGGTGTAAGTGTTCATCAGATAGGACTTCAACACGCCATTCTCGACGACCACGGTCCGGCGTGTCGGAACCCCTTCGCCATCGAATGGGCTGGTTCCAAAGCCGCCGGGGATGGTGCCATCATCGATGACGGTTACGTTGTCGCCGGCGATTTTCTGTCCTAGTTTGCCGGCGAGAAACGATGCGCCACGATAGACGGAATCACCGTTGATCCCCTCGAAGATATGCTCGAGGATGGACGTGGCAACCATAGGATCAAAGATGATGGGAACTTGCGCGGTCTTCGCCTTGCGCGCGCCCAAGCGGCGCAGCGTGCGCTCCGCAGCAACCTTGCCGACGTGCTCAGGTGATTCCAGCTTTGTCAGCGTGCGAGCGACTGAATACCAATAATCACGTTGCATCGCGCCATCTTCGCTCTGAGCAATGGGAACGGCTGATACTGAACAATACGACCGGCGGTATTCGCCGACGAAGCCGTGCGAGTTGGCTAGAACTTTGTAGCCGGTGGCGGCGTCGAACGATCCGCCTTCGGAATTCTTAATGCGCGGATCGAAATCGAGCGCGGCTTTTTCGGCGCGGCGGGCGTAGTCGATGCGATCGGGGCCGGGAAGCGAGTACACGTCTTCGTGATAAAGATCTAGGTCGCCGGTGAGCGCGCCTAGTTGTGAAGCTTCAGGGATGCCACCGAACGGATCTTCCGAGGTAATCTTCGAGAGTTCCAAGGCAGACTTGACCATGCGATCGAGGCTGTCGTGCGAAAAATCAGACGAGTACGTACTGGCAGCGCGTTGGCCACGAAAGACACGTACGCCAATAGACCGCGATCCGGATTCCTTGAGCGTTTCGACCTGCCCGAGGCGAACCAGCGTGGAGAATTCGTCACCTTCGCGCACTACGCACTCTGCAGCTGTGGCACCGCCGTTCATGGCGCGGCGGACGATGTCCTGGGCGAGTTCGCGATGGTCAGTGCTGAGTTGGGGTGTCTTGGCTTCTACTTTTACTGAAGACATAGCTGACTCATTATCCCAATAAGAAGGCATTTCTTCCTAATTGGGGTATGGCGGGAGACAACTTGCCCAAAAAAGAGAAAGCCATTGCCATCGAGTAGATAAAATAATTTGGAAAGTAATGCAATTATGCCTTACAATGATTTAAGGAGTATAGCGCTATGGCGACACTCACTGTAACGGCACGCGGGCAGGTGACATTTCGGAAGAAAGTGATGGAACATCTCGGCGTAAAGCCTGGCGGGAAGATTGAGCTCGATTTGTTGCCGGATGGCCGGGGAGTAATTCGCGCAGCGAGGCCCAGCGGAACAATCGACGGCTTTCTCGGTCTGCTTGCGGGCAAGACTAAGAAAGTTGCGACTATTGAAGAGATAAATGAGGCCGCCGCCCGCGGCTGGGCTGGCAAGAGATGAAGGTGACGGCCGATACGAACGTCCTAGTTCGAGGGGTTGTCCACGACAACGACGAGCAGGCAGAAATCGCAGACAAGCTATTACGCACAGCTGAAATGATTGCGATTACAGTTCCGTGCCTATGTGAGCTCGCGTGGGTACTGCGCAGCGTTTATGGTTTCAAGCGGACCGACGTGGCTGCGTCTATCCGGGCGCTGCTCGTTGCTCAGAACGTCGAGTTGAACCGACCGGTGGTTGAAGCAGGCTTGTCAGCGCTCGATGCGGGCGGCGATTTTGCCGATGGTGCGATTGCTTACGAAGGAAAGTGGCTAGGCGCGGAGACGTTTGTTTCATTCGACAAGAAAGCAGTGGAGATGCTCAGGGAGCAGGGGATTGCGGCTAGGATTCTGCCTTGATACAACTCATGCAAAATGGAGCCGATGCTCATTTTTGATAAGTCTTTTCTGGAGTCATTAAATCCAGATGAAGCAGTTTGGTTGGACAACTTCTTTGCTACTTGCATCACTCCTCTCTTCTTCATCGAAACACTGGCAGATTTAGAGAAGGAAGTACACCGCGGCAGGACTCCTGAACAAGTTGTAGGCAGCCTCGCATATAAGACGCCTGATATGAATTCACATGTGAGTCCGCTCCATTCTTGGATGCTTCTTTCAGAATTACGTGGCGACCAAGAGATCGCAATGGATGCGAGGATAAGGCGCGCAGATGGGATCGTGGTACATCTCAACGGCCAGCAAGGAGTCATATATAGACAGAGCAAGGAAGAAGAGGCTTTCGTTCGTTGGCAGAGAGGCGAATTCCTAGACTTGGAGCGCCAGATCGCAAAGGGATGGCGGAAGGCCGTCTGTGGAATCGACTATTCGCAATCATACGATTCATTCAAAAAACTCTACGGCAGTTTTCGCAAACCAAAAGATCTAAAGGACGCAAAGGACATCGCAGAAACGCTTATAGAACTCCTAGATGAGGAAGTTTCAGTCAGATTCGGAATGATGCTTCTTCAGGTCCCGCCGGATGTTCAATCATTGGCTGTAACTAGGTGGTCCGCACAAGGAAAACAACCGTTGAAGCATTTCGCTCCCTATTTCAGACATATGTATTTGGTCGAACTCTTCTATAACCTCGCAATCGGAGCCGATCTCATCTCTCGTGTTCGCCCAGCTAAGAAAGCTGATAATAGAGTTGACATCGCCTACCTCTACTACATTCCATTCTGCAAGATTTTCGCCTCTAACGACAACCTTCACGAACGCGTTGTTCCCTTATTTCTTGGCGAAGGTCAGAGTTTTGTCAAAGGACCCTTGCTAAAAACTGATTTCCAAAAACTGGATGAATATTTTGGAAATTTTCCAGAAGAAATTAAAGCGAAGGGATTACAAGCATTTGCATCATATCCGCCTTCCGACGAATCTTTCCTGGTAACTCGCCTTTGGGATCAACACTCGCCCAATTGGCGCAAGGAAAAGGATGAAAGGGTGGAAATCTCACCCGAGATGCAGAAGGAACTCCTCGAATTAACGAAGCGACTGTCGGAGCAGTCGAAACCAATGCAAGGTCCCGGGCCTGTCGAGATTGAAGATGTGCAATACATTCACATGTCGCGACAGGTATTTCGTAAGAAAGGCAAGTGGACGCGAGTTCCTCCTGACGCAAGATAGCAGTAAGAATATCTATTGCATAAACCCGCCCGTCTCCTTCTTAGCCGTCCCACCGACAGTCAGCCGATCAATCTTGATAGTCGGAATGCCTACGCCCACTGGGACGGCCTGCCCGTCTTTGCCGCAGGTGCCGACGCCTTCGTCGAGTTTCAGATCGTTGCCCACCATCGAGACTCGCGTCAGAACGTCTGGGCCGTTGCCGATCAGCGTCGCGCCTTTGATCGGGGCGGTGATCTGGCCGTCTTCGATCATGTAGGCTTCGCTCGCGCCAAAGACGAACTTGCCGTTCGTGATGTCAACCTGGCCCCCGCCGAAGTTTACCGCGTAGATGCCGCGCTTCACCGAGCGGATAATGTCTTCCGGGCTGTCCTGGCCGGCGAGCATGTAGGTGTTGGTCATGCGGGGCATGGGAATGTGCTCGTAGCTTTCGCGGCGTCCGTTGCCGGTGTCGGCGATACCCATAAGGCGCGCGGAAAGTTTGTCGCTCAGGTAGCCCTTCAGGATTCCCTTTTCGATTAGCACGGTTTCCTGCGTGGGTTCGCCTTCGTCATCCACATTGAGCGACCCACGTCGCCAAGGCATTGTCCCGTTGTCGATCACGGTGCAGCCCTCGCTGGCTACGCGCTTGCCGATGAGTCCGGCGAAAGCAGAGGTTTTCTTGCGATTGAAATCGGCCTCGAGTCCGTGACCGACCGCTTCGTGCAACAGAACACCAGGCCAGCCGGGACCGAGAACAACTTCCATCTCGCCAGCGGGAGCTTCGCGTGCGTCGAGTTGAAGGATTGCCTGTCGCGCGGCTTCTTTCGCAAAGAATTCGGAGTTTTTGTCGCCGAAGAAAAAGTCGAGGGCGACGCGTCCTCCGCCGCCAGAACCGCCGCGAGCGGAATTGTTTTCGGTCTTGGCGATGCAAGAGACGTTCATGCGGGCGAGCGGCTGAGAATCTTCGGCAAAAGTCCCGTCGGAGGCGACGACCAGAATATTTCGCAACTCGTCGCCGTAGCTGGCGCGGACTTCCTGAATGCGCGGATCGTAAGCGCGCGCAGCTTTATCGGCGCGCATTACAAGTTCAACTTTGGCTGTGATTTCGGCATCGACCGACGGCAGAGTCACGGGATACAGACTGCGCGCCGCCGCCTTCTGAAAACCTGCCACCAAAGTCTTCGCGGGAGCACTGGCAATCAGGGCCGCAGTGCGAGCAGCGTGCAGAATGCGACTGGCGGAAAGATCGTCGGTATAGGCGTATCCGGTGCGTTCGCCCGAAACCACGCGCACGCCACAACCGGCTGAAATACCCTGCGAAGCCGACTTCACGATCGATTCATCCACCGTCAACGAAGTCGAGGAAAGATATTCGAAGTAGAGGTCAGCATAGTCGCCACCCGCGGAAAGAGCGGCGGACAAATAACGTTCGAGATCGTTTTCGGTGACGCCGTAGTGGTCGAAGAAAAATCGTTGCTTATCTTTATTTACGAGGAGTTGTTTATCCAAACTATTCACCACGGAAATTAGATGCCGCCGGGCCGCAGGCCGACTCAGTTGGGCGGGTGCACTTTCATTATCCCACAGGCAGTGAAGCCGAAACGGGCGAGCATCCACAGCAGAAATGTGACGATGGTCACTTGTCACAGACGGCTGGCTGGCCCGGGCTGGACAATCTGGCCGGAGGACATTTCAGAATGGACACTGCCAAATGCTGACGGTAACACCGCAAGCTTTGACTCGGACCGTACAGGACTTTCTCAGTGAGGCGTCAGGCGCCGTGGTGCTCGAAAATGGCGCGGTCGCGTTTGATCTGGCGCAATCTAAGTACTCCATTTCGGGCGAATATAACCGATGCCTCCTGCACTTGTGGTCGGCGGAACGAAACACAGTGCGCAGGGTGCTGGACGCAGAAATCAAGAATGGCACGCTGCGGCTGGCAGTACAACGTCTTGGACAGGCTCGACCGTCGAAACTGGAGATTTGCCGCGAACGGGATCGGCGTTCGCCTACGGCCCGCCGCCAAGCCCGGGCCGCGTATGAGCACAAACTAAGGAGGATGCTGGACCGGCACTTTCCTGACTTCAAGGTAATCAAGCTGACGACCGGCGTCGATCTTGAAAAATCCTTTGGGCCGGTTTACACGCGCGGATTGTTGCGGCAAGGTCGGTCTGCTTTTGCTCTGCTGGGGGTGAACGTGCAGGAAACGCAATCTTCCATCGACGCGGCGCTAACCTTCGGCATTTTGTGGCTCGACGTGTGCCGCCGGGGACAGCCTGCGAATGTGCTGGTGGAAGGCCTGAAGATGTTTGTTCCCGCTGGATGTTCGGCGCTGATGCGGGAGCGCATGGCGAGTCTGAACCGCGATGCAGCCAAGTGGCGGCTGTTTGAATTCGATGAGCGGCACGACGCGCTGGAGGAAATCGACTGCGCGGATCGCGGCAACGTAGCGACGCGACTGACGCACGCGACCGATCACGAGGCAGCGCACGAACGCTTCAAGGATTCGATTACAAGAATCCAAGAGATTTTGCCGAACTGCGAGGTCGCCGCGCTGTCGGCGGCGGAGATCGGTTTTCGTTGGCGCGGATTGGAGTTTGCGCGAGCGCGACTAGGCTTCTCTCCAGGCCTGTTTCACAGCATAGAGGAGGTCGTGTTTGGCGTAGGTGCGGAAGAACGTATCCTCGATGAAACGAACCAAGCCACATTCATGGAACTCGCGACTTGCTTACGCGATACGCGCCATCCGTATGGACCGCGTCAACATCCGCTGTGGAGGCTTCGTCCTGAGCGATGGCTGGAGTCGTTGGTAGTGGGCGACGTGAGCGTGATAGACGGGCGCCTCGATCCATCCTGCCTTTATTCGCAGGTTCCGGCATTCTCCGGCGCGGACCGGGCCATGATCGATGTGCTGACTACCACGCGTGCGGGGCGGCTGGCGGTGGTGGAATTGAAGGCCGATGAAGACATCCACCTGCCGCTGCAGGGGCTGGATTACTGGTCGCGGGTGGAATGGCACCATGCACGCGGTGAATTTCCTCGCTTTGGTTATTTCGAAGGCCGTGAGTTGTCGGCGGAAAAACCGCTGCTATTCTTGGTGGCTCCGGCGTTGCACGTGCATCCGGCCACGGAGACGTTGTTGCGCTATCTCTCCCCCGAGATCGAGTGGGAGTTCGTCGGAATTGATGAGAGATGGCGCGAAGGAGCAAAAGTCGTCTTCCGGAAGCGTCCGGAGCGAGGGATGAAGAGTGGGCCAAACCTACCCGCCATTGCTGCGGCCTGACCGGCGGTAACGGTATTCCACAGCCGTCGATCGGCCATTGTTCGTGATATTTTTCCTCTTGCCGGTGAGTCTCCCGAGCAATCCTAGGCTTAGCATAGGCAGGCAAATTCGTAAAACCTATCAATCGCATCCGCTTCCAGCCATTTTTGGAATGCAGTCATTTGCTGCCGACCCGCTCCCGACCGTGCTTCCCTTCCGTGTAATTCCATTTTCGTAACAGTTTTCAGATACTCCAGCCACGGCGTCTGGACTGAGATAGGATGCCCCGACTCTTGTGCCGCAGAGTGACGATGACGCCGAGGTAATTGGCCGGCCCAAGAGAATATCGAGGATAAACAAAAATGAGAAAAGAAATTTTCCCCAGTCTCAGACTGGCCGCGTTTCTATGCGCGGCCGTCTTTTTGTTGTTATTCGCAAACCCAGGACTCGCCCAACAAGCGTCAATGACACACCATGTACGCCCCGAGGTTGCCACCGGCCGGGCGCAGTTCGTCGGGCAACTCCCAGCCAACCAGACCCTGCGCTTCGACATGGTTCTGCCCCTACGCGACCGCGCAGGATTGCAAAGCTTCGTACAGGAAGTCAACGATCCTGCGAGCCCCTCCTACCATCAATTCCTTACACCGCAAGAGGTTACCGCAAGATTCGGCCCCAGCCAGGAAGATTGGGACACCGTCGTAGCGTTCGCGAAAGCCAGCGGCTTTCAGATCGTCGGTGGAACCCGCGACAGCAGAGACTTGTGGCTGACAGGCACCGTCGCCAACGTGAACAAGGCCTTCCATGTGACCCTGGGGAACTATCACGACCCGGTCGAAGACCGCACATTCTTTGCGATCGACCGCGAACCCACCGTCAACCTTCCCTTCCAGCTTTGGCACATCACGGGTTTGGACAACGATTCCAGGCCGCATCCGATGTATGTGAAGAAGAGCGACTACGCTAAGGCCCATGGGATCGACCCCGAGAAGGTTGTATCTCATGCCACCACTGGCTCCGGCCCGTCGGCTTCCTTCTTAGGCAGCGACATGCGCGCGGCCTACTACGAGGGAACGGCGCTCACCGGCACCGGCCAGAACCTCGCCCTGTTCGAATTTCTGGGCACCGATTTGGCCGATCTGAACACGTATTACAGCAATGTCGGGCAGACCAAGCCTTATACTCCCACCCTCATTTCCACGGGCGGGTACAGCACGACTTGCACCGAGAGTGGCGGATGCGATGACACGGAACAGACTCTCGACATGACGCAGGCGATGGGCATGGCCCCAGGCTCCACAATGCTCTATATGTACGTGTGCGGCAACAGCTCAACTATCAGCGACACCGCCTGCATCAGCGCCATGGTTACGACTACGGACGCTCCTTTGTCCAAACAGATCAGCTGCTCGTGGGGCTGGACACCAGCGGACCCCAGCACTCTGGACCCGTACTTTGAACAGATGGCGTCGCAAGGCCAGAACTTCTTTGCCGCGTCTGGCGATAGTTCAGCTTGGTCTGCCTCGAACGAGGCCTGGCCGGCTGACGATGCGAATATCGTCTCGGTCGGCGGCACGGACCTGACGACCTCCAGCGCGGCTGGCCCGTGGAAATCGGAAACCGCCTGGGTTGACAGCGGCGGCGGCAACTCTCCAGACTCTATTGCGATCCCCTCCTGGCAGACGCCTGTGGATGGCTGCTCCGGTTGTTCAAAGACACTCCGGAATGGTCCGGACGTTTCGGCCAACGCCAACTTCACCTTCTACGTTTGCGCCGACCAGACAACCTGCACGGCCAACGAGTTTGGTGGCACCAGCTTCGCTGCACCGATGTGGGCTGGCTACCTGGCTTTGGCCAATCAACAGGCGGCAGCCAACGGCGAAACGATCGGCTTCATTAATCCGATCATTTACCCGGCTGCGGAAGGATCCGGCTACAGCACGGACTTCCACGACATCACCAGCGGAAGCTGCGGCACATTCTCAGCAGCGACCGGCTTCGACCTGTGCACCGGCTGGGGCAGCCCGAATACGACTGGCATCATCAACCTGTTGGCCGGATCTGCGACGCCGAGCTTTACGCTGTCGGCTTCACCCAGCAGCGTGACCATCACGCAAGGCGGTAGTGGAACCAGCACGATCACCGTGACCGATCTTGGTGGATTCAGCGGCAGCGTAACTCTCGCCGCGTCCGGTCTGCCTAGTGGTGTAACCGCGGGCTTCAGTCCAAACCCAACCACTGGAACCAGCACCCTCACGCTGACGGCGAGCGCAACGGCGACGACTGGAAGCGCTACCGTCACGATCACCGGCACGTCGGGCAGTCTGACTGCAACGGCGACAGTGTCTCTCACTGTGAACGCCGCAGGGACGCCGAACTTCACCATCAGCGCCTCGCCAGCATCGCTCACCATAACCCAAGGCAGCAACGGAACCAGTACGATCACCATCACCAGCCAGAACGCTTTTAGTTCCGCAGTTACCCTGACCGCCAGCGGTTTGCCAACTGGCGTGACTGCGGCGTTCTCGACCAACCCGGTAACTCCGCCGGCGAACGGCAGCGCGACCTCAACACTCACGCTTACCGCATCCGCCACGGCCACTACGGGAAGCGCCACGGTAACCGTGACAGGAACCTCCGGTTCGCTCACTCACAACGCGACCATTGCGTTGACGGTGAATTCGTCCGGAGGAGCACAAACCGCGGTCTACAACTCCACGTTGAAGGCTCCAGAATGCGCGACTGTAGGTACATCGTGCGACTCGGGTCCGTCCCTGCTGCTGGGCCGCGATCACATCTCGGGCGGCGCGGAACCCAATCAACCCAACACCATTAACAATTCCTGCGCCGACGGCACGACTGGAACTTTCCACTCTGACGAGTCTAACGACCGTATCGTGGTTACCTCTTCCAGCGGTTCTTTGACCCACGGCACTACAGCCACAGTCTCGGCAACGGTCTGGGCCTACGCCGGATTCACCTCCGATGCCCTTGACCTCTACTATGCCGCCAATGCTAACAGCCCGTCGTGGACGTTCATCAAGACGATCGTGCCCACCAAGGCTGGAGCGCAGACCTTGTCGACCACGTTCACACTACCCACAGGCAGCCTGCAAGCGGTACGCGCCCAGTTCCGCTATCTGGGATCGCGCTCGTCCTGCACCACGGGCCCCTACAACGATCACGACGACCTGATCTTTGCCGTGCAATAAGCGGAGATCTGATCGTTTTGACAAACTAATCGAGCTGGCTCCGAAAGGGCCGGCTCTTTTTTATTGAGCGAACAAATGGATGTGAACGTCAACTGGGCCAGGCTCCCAGCAAACGGCGCAGATCGACCAACTGACCGATGTGGTAGGCGTTATGGTCGGCGACCAGCAGTGCTTCGCGCAGAATCGTCTGTCCGTCGCCCCATGGGATGGGAGCGTATAAATCGGTTCTTGGATTCGCAACCAGATCCTGCATGGCTTTGAGATCTTTGCGGAATTGCTGAACGCTCTTATTCCAGGCGAATGCGCTCGGCGGCGCTTCGGTCTTCGGCCAATAGTCATCCGGCCATTTGGGAGCCTTATATTTTGGGTTGCGGCTGAATTCGAGAATGTCCCACTGCGCCAGGCGAAGGTGTTCAAGCTGCATCCAGGCGGAGTGCAACAAGCCGGCGGGGATCACGCCGCGCAACTTTTCCGGCATATCTTTCACCACCGTGTCAAACCTGGTGTGAGCGCCGCCGCCATTGAGAAGGTCGAGCAGATGCTCGCGGAGTTGTTTCCCGGTTGGATCTTTGATCGCCATTTTTGCCTTCCTGAAGATAAACTGCTTCACCACAGAGACACAGAGAAATTCTTGGATTCAGGCTTCTTGAATTTTGGGTGTCTCTGCGTCTCTGTGGCTCTGTGGTGAAAAGACTGTGTTTTCTTCTGGGCCCTCGCCTCGCAACACACGCCCAATGCCGCGAACGATGCGGCGCATAGGGAAGGAGCCTTTGTCGTCCGTAAGAAATATTTCGCCGATGCGATGGCCGCGATAATACCAACGCTTCAGCAGAGCGAGATGCTCCATGGTTTCAAGCGCTGACCGGGTTTTTGCCGCAGGAAAAGATTCGAGCACCTGCGATACGCGAGATTCCATGGATTGCGATTTCGCGTGATCGTCGGGTTGGATCGAGAACACCGCTGGTCCGGAGATTGCTCCATTTTCGATACGAAAAAAAGTGACAGAGTCCGTCAGATGGCAGGGTTGAACGATCAGTGCAGAAAGGCGATCAAGGCGGCGCACGATTTCTGGGAACTGGCTCAGAACGGGTTTCAGCTTTTCGAGACGAACATGAATTGCGGCGGCATCTTCGAATGCAAGGTTCGTCGAAGCGACATCGCGCTGCACGGAAAGTTCGCGAGAGAGTGATTCGCCTCCGGAATCGAAGTACGCCTGCACGCGATTTACTTCAGCGGAATACTCCTCGTCGCTGCAACCCTTGAAACAGGGCGCAAGGCACATCTTCATTTCCGAATAGATGCAGCCGGGGAACGCAGGGTTAGGATCGAGGTCGTCAACGCAGCGGCGCATCTTGAAGAAGTCGAGTGAGTCGTTCATAAACTTCTCGGCCGCAGCGCGCGATTGGAAGGGGCCGTAGAAAAGTGCGCGGCCGTCGAGACGTCCCAGGCGGGTGGTGATGGAAGCCCGCGGATACTGGTTTTCGAGATGCAGTTTCACTACCGGCGCGAAACGGAAGCGCATGCGGTTTCCGTAGGTCTTGGGAAAAGTTTCGCGCAGGACTTTGTAGAGCGTGAAACCGGATTCGAAGTCGGAACCGGTCGGTGTGTACTCGATCGAGCGTACGCGATCACGCAGATTGAGTCTCTTCGTGCGCTCTTCAAACGGACCGAGCAGGCGTTGCAAGCGCCGGCGAAGGTTCGCTGTTTTGCTGACGTAAGGTTCTGCCCGTGGGTCGTTGCCGGTCAACAAGAACACAGCCGGAGCAGCTGGCACAGCCGCGAAGACCGCATTGTCGCGTTCAGGCGCGAATTCCAGTCGCTCGGTCGGCACAAAGCCATTCTAGTGCGGATTCACCACGGAGGCACCGGGAGAGAAAACCAAAACAAGGGCTTTGTCCATCGACGCCCCACGCAGGCCGCTGTTTCCCGGTGTCCCTGTGCCTACTAGGAGGTGCTCTTATTTAAATGCACATTTCGGAAAGGAGCCGCGAAGTGAAAGGGGGAAACGCCGGAGTTGTCAGACGCTGGTAATGCAGCCTACGCAGCCGCCAACGATGCGCCCGTCGCATCCGCTGGCGGCTTGGCACCCTTGATCACAAGCCACAGCATGAACGCGACCTCCCCGAAGGAGGCGGGCTGACAGTAGATGAACGCCTTGTCGTAATATTGCGGCAACACTAGGCCCGTAAGGCTGAGGACCACCCAGGCCAGACCGTCGATGGCGAGCCAGACGCCGAGAAATCGCGGCAGGAATCGCGACTTGTACACCAACAGCGCGAGCGGAAGGAGCCAAAGACCAAAAAATATTTCGTCAACAACAAGGCCTTGAAAATGCAGATTGAGAAACAGCACCGCCAGAGCATCCCGCTGAGGCTTTTCGAATATGGATAGAGAATCAGCCCCGCGCACCAGGACGAGGGCAGCGATTGAGTTCAGCTCGTTCAGAAACGCTATCGGGATCGAGGCCACAACCAGGGTGACCATGAGCGAAGCGTACCGCCGTTTGACCCTCTTGAGCAGATCGTACAAAGCGAGGGCCACCAAGATAAAGCCCGCCTGGCTTATGAGTTGGGCCGCGATGCCGAGGCGAAACAGCGTCTCGGAGTGCGCGATGTTGTTCGCCGTCGCCGCTGCGTTTCCATGCACGATTAGCTTGCCGGGCACATAGACCATGGCGAAGAAGCCAGGTATTGAGAAGAGTACATAGAGCAAGCCTGCGAATCTGCCTGGGTTGTTGGTGGAACTCATGTGTCCTCGCTTGTGAGAGTTTAGCCTGAGATATGGCGGAGGCTGTCAAACCGTTTCGTACACTACAAAAATCGGCTTTATGGAGACCCAGTGGGTGGCTTCAGAATGATGCCGGACGCCGGAGTCGTCAACCGCCATTACGACAGGCTTACAGTCCCCCGTGGAGATGTCCGAAATAGTGGGCGAGATTTAGCGACATGATCACGATGCCGGCCCCGAGAGCGAGAACGTGCAGGGTCTTGCGCAGATCGAAGCTGCCGACGCGACAGACGAGCAAGTAGGCGACGGCAAGGTTGAAGAGACCCCACGCAACATTGACCACCGAGGAGGACAGTCCAACACCGGGCGGCGATGCGAACGGGCTCTGGAAGGGGTGCCCGGAGATTCCATTACCGAGATGAGGCAACGCGTTTGCGAGGAAGACTCCGCCGAAGAAATACGATATGTAGTGATACCAGCGCATTGTTGCTCCCTTTTAGTTGCCAAATCGATTGGTAGCCGTCACTCGAAGTTGGGTCAGCAGATCCGCGATGAAAGTTTACCGAAAGCTGGCGCTACGGAATTTCTGGCGGAAGTCGTCGCCTTCCATCTTGATCACGCGGCACATTTCATGGAGTCGGGAACGCATGCGCTCGCCGATGCGGTCGCCGAGGGTTTCGGCGCGGACCGCGCTCCTAAGTTTTCCCCCGAACTGCGCGAATGGGTCGCCTGCTACGCCCGCCGCCGATTGATCTTCAAAGTTCGTCGTAATGATGGTGGTGCGGTTGTTGTTGTAGCGCGTGTTCAGGATGAGGCTGACAGTGTCCCAAACCCACTCGGTCGGCTTGACCGCGCCCAATTCGTCTAGGACCAGGACGTCGACCTCAAAAACGGGACGAAGCACATCCAGTTCCGTGGTTTGAACCGTGGCGTTATACGAATTCTGTATCTCTTTGAGCAGTTCGCGATAGTCGTAGAACAGGCAGGGGACACCGCGGCTGATGAGGTCCTTGGTGATGCCGACTGCTAGGTGAGTCTTGCCGGTGCCGATCTTTCCGATGATCAGCAGGCCCATGCCATCGCGCGGGTCGTACTCCTGCGCAAACCTGGAAGCCGAGAGGTGGGCGAACGCGAGCGAGGGATGGGCTCCCGGAAAATCTGGAGTGTAGCTAGCGAGTTCGCAGTGCTCGTATCTTTTCGGAATCCGCGCTGCAGCCAGCAGAGTCTTGTTGCGTGCCCGCAGTTGACAATCGCAGCGGGTAACGCGGCGGTCTTTGGGCGCATTGGAACTGGCAGGCAGCGTCCTCCAACCTGTTCCCTCGCATAGCAGACAAACTTCAGCAGCCGTTTTGATGCCCAACTTTAGGAACCCTTCCTTCTTGAAAGCTCTATCCTCTGACTTTGCACCTTGACCCCTGATTCCCGCAAGTGGCAAAGGCTCCGGGCCTGTGCACAACCTGTGAAGGCCTGAAACCGACTGTGGAGAGGTGAGGAAAACTGCCCTTGACCGGCTAAACCCGGCTCTGACAGGCCCAATCCGGGACCAAGGGGTGCGAAACAGGCTTCCCGCGCGGATTTTCACAGTTGACTTTCTCGCCGGAGAGAGGAGAATACCAGCCGTCGGGTTTCCCAACTCAGCCGCGGGACTTTTCCTTCGGGAATGTGCTGAGTATGAAAGAGACCCGCGAGGAGAAACTATGAATAAAGCCGATCTGGTTGACACGATCGCGGGCGCTTGCGAAATCAGCAAGGCGCAGGCTACGACAGCGATTGATACCGCCGTGAGCAGCATCACCTCCGCATTACGAAAAGGGGATCGGGTAGCTCTGATAGGTTTCGGCACTTTCTCGGTGTCGCAACGAAAGGCGCGAAACGGGCGCAATCCGCAGACTGGCGCCACTATCAAGATCGCTGCACGCAAGGTTGCAAAATTTACCCCTGGGGCCGAACTGAAGAAAGCCGTCAATAAGAAATAGGGAAAGCAAAGGGTCCGGAATTTCACGAGAAACGGCAGGGGGTCGGCCCTGCCGTTTTCGTTAGCTCTTCAGTACCCAGTATCTAGTACCCAGTACCCAGTGCGAACAAGGCAGCCCGCCTCTTACTAGGTACTTGGTACTCTACTAACATGATTGCCCACCTGCGCGGAAGATTGCTCGCCAAGCATCCCAATCAAGTTATTGTCGATACAGGCGGGGTCGGCTACGAGTTGAACATCAGCGTTCCCACATTTTCCGACTTGCCGGCAAGCGGTTCTGAGGTTGCGCTCCACGTTTACACACACGTTCGCGAGGATCTAATTGCGCTTTATGGATTTGTGCGTCCCGCCGAAAAGCAGTTGTTCGAGAAGTTGATCACGGTGAGCGGAATCGGACCGAAGCTGGCCATCACCATCCTGAGCGGGATGGCAGCGGATGAAATGGCCGGGGCGATACGCGGCAATGACTTGGCGCGGCTCACTCGAATTCCCGGCATCGGCAAGAAAACCGCTGAGCGGATGGTGCTGGAACTGCGCGACAAGTTGCCACCGGCCGCTGGGATCTCACAGCCCATCGCGCCGGCGATGAGCGCCGTTGAAGAAGATGTTCTCTCTGCACTGGTGAACCTGGGCTATCAGCGGGCAGCAGCGGAGAAGACGCTCGCCGGCGTAGTCAAGAACGGCAAGAGCGCAGCCTTCGACTCGATGTTCCGCGAGGCTTTGGCGGGACTGTCGAAGTAAGCTGCTAGTAGCCGCCAAATACCTTACGTTGCCTAAGTCCGCGCACTCTCCACGTACTATTGGCCATCGTTACTGCAGTAATATACCGATCTTTCAATGAATCAGTTCTAATCTGAGAGAACATTGGCGAGTGGGTAAACTCGACGCTGTAATCCACGACGCGCCGATAGTTGCACGGCGCGGAACTAGGTTTCCGAAGCTTCGTCTTTACTCCAGTCGTCCAGAAGCGGCAGAAAGACGCACGAACATTGATACGATGCGCCGGCCCGCTACCGGCGCGGGCCTTTTTATTTATGGACGCTCGCGAAACCAAGCGGTTTGGCCGATATCTGATTGTGGACCAATTGGGTCGCGGCGCCATGGGCGTCGTGTACAAGGCACGTGATCCCCAGATCGATCGCGTGGTGGCATTGAAGACCGTTTCACTCATGGGTCTGGAACCCGAAGAGGAAGAAGAATTCCTAACGCGTTTTCGCTGCGAAGCCCAGGCGGCGGGTCGTCTTAGTCATCCGGGCATCGTCACCATCTTCGACGTTGGCGAAGATGACGAAAGCCACGAACCGTACATCGTGTTGGAATACGTGGCCGGCGAATCCCTCAGCCGGATTCTTTCGCGGGAGAAAAAACTTCCACTGCCCAGGGCGCTTCAGTTGGCCGAGGAACTTGCCGACGCCCTCGACTATGCGCACGCCCAGGGCGTGGTTCATCGCGACATCAAGCCTGCGAACATTCTCATCGGCGAAGACGGCCACGCGAAGATCGCCGACTTTGGCATCGCCAAGCTAAACCTGGCTCACTTCACATTGCCGGGCCGCATTCTTGGCACTCCAGCGTACATGGCGCCTGAGCAGCTTGCAGGGGAAGGCGTCGACAGCCGGTCCGACCTGTTTTCGCTGGGCGTGATTCTCTACTCGATGGTGACCGGGCACTCACCCTTCACCGGAAACAGCGCGACGACTGTTTGTTTCAAAGTAGTAAATCGCGAGCCAATGCCGGCCAGTTCGTTCGACCTGGAGTTGCCTCGTTCTCTCGATGGCGTAATCACGCGCGCCATGGCAAAGGATCCGGCAGAACGCTTCCAGCGAGGTTCAGAATTTGCCGCTGCACTGCGTGAACTGAGGGGAGAGCACAATCCCGGTTCGACGACTACTTCGCCCTGGAATCTTCCAACGTACGTGGGGACCACAGGCACACGGCAAGCGCTGAAAGCACCAGTCAAGAATGTGGCAGGAATTGTGCAGGTTCAGCAATTGGTTCGAACCGCAATCGCAAAAGCGAGGATACGAAATTTGATCTTCGCGGCCGCGGCGGTGACCGCGCTTATCATCGTAGCCATTCCCTCAAGACGCGCCCTGACTTCGCAGAAAGCGACCGGCACAGTGCCGCCGCTCGCGACCGGTAATGGCCTGAAAAATATTGCGTCCTCCGCTGCTTCACAATCGAATTCCCAAGCTCTCGGATCTGCATCTGCGAATCCGGCCCGGACGGGATCGGAAACTGCGAAACCGGAGGAAAGCCGAACAGTATCGTCTGGTGCTGCGTCTGGCGCTTCCGTCGCTAACTCTGCACGGAAGACCGTCAGCAAAACAAAATCCGCTTCGCAGTTGAGTTCGCTGAAAAAATCCGCCCAGGTTGCAGCAACACACACCGCCCCGAGCCAAGACCCGCCGCCTCAGCCAGTCGCTGTCCCGTCCACCATCGAAGTCGCGGTACAGCATCAATTCAAGGAAGCCACGTTGTGGGTATGGATCGACGACAATCTCGCCCTGACGCGGCCTTTGCATGGAGGAACTCAGAAGCGCCTAGTTGTCTTCAAGAGCATTCAGGGGACCGATGCCGAACCGCTGCAGGTCCCAGCTGGAACCCATACCCTCCGCATTCGAGCCCAAACCGCCGATCAAGCGATCGATATATCCAAGACAATTTCCGGCACTTTCGCCGCTGGTGACGACAAGACACTTCATATCACCTTCGACAAGCACAACACGGACATGCATCTAGTCTGGTAGTGGCAGTGAAGTCTAAGCGTCCTGTTCGATCGGGTTCGTCAGAGTCGTCGCGGGATTTCTCGATGCATTTCCCGATCCAAGAATTTCTTGGATCGCAGAAATCAGCCCGTCCAGGATCCCACTTGATTTTGAGAAAACATCTTTGATTCCGGCCGCTCGAGCTTCCGCGACCAGGTACTCGCTGTTGTACATCGTAAACATCAACATGGGGAGCTGAGGAGCGATCTGGGCGATTCGCCGCGCCGCGTCAAGCCCGTTCATCACCGGCATTTGCAGGTCGAGGATCACCAAATCAGGAGTCAGTTCTTCGACTCTTGCTACAGCACTTTCGCCATTCTCGGCCTCGCCGCAAACCTGCAAGTCTTTTTGCCGTTCGATCGAAGATCGCAGACACTGCCGGATAGCGGCGCTGTCATCGACAATAAGGATTCTGTGAGTCATCGCAACCCTCGCGGGCCTTAGGTCAGGTTGCGGGGCCGGAGTCGTACTTGTGACGACCGATGGCAAACCAAGGAAAGGCAACTTAACTTTAGACCTTCGCCCGAGGAGGACAATACAGCACGTACCGTACCACATCGAAACTATGTAAGTTCGATAACGAACATACATTAGGGGTAAATCGGTAGTGACTCATTTTTGGGTCTAATCAGCCGTCATATCCACAGGCAAATTGCGTACCAATGCAATGTGCTTGACGTAGCAATCTTCGTGTATGGACTTGCCGTGTTCGTCGGCACAGAGATCGACTGCTAGGTCGACTGGTTTGCTGCAAATTGTGCAGGGTATTTCTGGAAAAGGGTGACCACCCATAAATGCCTCCTTTGGACGGTCACAGACAGCGTATTCCCAAAGCGGAACAGTTACTGTTCATTATTGCTCACCTGTGTGCGGCAGCGTACACTTGCGACATGTTTTTGCGAGAGGAAATAGCGAAGGTCAAGGCTGAGATAGAAAGGCTTGAAGCCGCTCGCGAGGGTTGCAGCGGTACCCGCATCCTAGAGGTGATCGAGTTTCGGATTGAGGAGCGAAGACTGCGCCTGCACGAAATTCGATCTGCTGCACCTGAACGGCAGCAGCCTAGATGTTGACATGAATGTCAGCCTTGAAATAGAAAAGCCCGGATGCCAGTCCGGACCTTTCTGAGATCGCGGTCGAGCGATGACCTGCAATACAAACCTTGCAGGTGGTCGGTATGCCTCGTCGAGATTATTTGGCCACATCTTTGGACGTTCCAGGTAAATCTTTAATTTTCAGCAGGAAGAGAATAAAGAGAGTAGTGTGTTAGTAGTCTCTTCTAGCACCTTTCCGCCGCGTGCCTATGGGCAGCGGTTCCTTGCGAAATCAGACGTTTCGCCAAGGAGCCCCCTGTGGCCAAGAAACCTTCCGTTTCTGCATTGAGAACTCCGGGACACACTCGCAAGATAGACGGTAACAGCGTCACCAACGAAATACTGCTGAAGTTGCCGGCCAATGAATTCGAAAAGCTTTCTCCGAAACTGGAGTTCGTCAGGCTGAAGCTTCACACTCTGCTCCATGAAGCTGGGGAGCAGATCAAATCCGCTTACTTCGTAAATACAGGATTGCAATCCGTCCTCACAGTCCAGCCGGATGGCAAGAGCGTGGAAGTTGGCCTGATCGGCAAAGAAGGGTTTGTTGGCCTGCCGGTTGTTGCGGGATTTCGCACGAGTCCCACCAGGGTGATTACTCAGGGCGAAGGCACGGCGTACCGAGTGGATGTCGAGGCTTTCCGGCAACTCTTACCGCGTTGCCCTCAACTGGAAACGGAGTTACACCGCTTCGCACAACGGATCGCCATGCAGTCCACGCAGATCGCCGCCTGCAACCGGCTTCATGAGGTGGAAGAAAGGCTGGCACGCTGGTTATTGATGAGCCGGGATCGCATCGGCTCTGACGAGCTCCCTTTGACACAGGAGTTCTTGGGCCAGATGCTGGGAACCCGGCGGGCAAGCGTCAGTGTGGCGGCGAGTATGCTGCAAAAGGCCGGGATGATCCGCTACACGCGCGGCAACGTCACTATTCTCGACATGCCAAAACTTGAGCAGACCGCCTGTGATTGCTACGAGATCATCCAGCGGCAGCTAAGAAATTGGCGGAACGAGACAGAGGGACCGTTGGCGAAGAATTAGAAGCACAGGCTGAGAAAGCTTATTCTGTGTGGTGATCGTCAGGTGGGGTACGCTCGTGTCCGCCTACGCGCTTGAAGTAGCACTCAGCATGCATGACATGGCCGTCCTCGTCAGCGGTATCGTCGGTATCCAGGTCAATTGGCCCGCCGCACATCGGACAAGTAAATTCTTTCTCGCTATAACGGTCCTTTTTGCTCATGGTAGGCCCGCTTTGGTTTCGAGGCAAAAAAGTGTACTACATCTGTGCGGTAGGGTACAGTAGGATGCCCAACAGAAAACAAGGAATTGTCGGTCCTAGGCCGCACCCGGCTTTGCCGGCGATTACAGCAAATCCTGTATGTGCTGCCGCGTCTATTTTGGCTAGTTTCTAGCAAACCGATGATATTTCTTCAATGAGAAGGCCTTCGTTTTTCTAGCGGAGCGAGCCGGAAATTATGACAGGTTCCTCGCCCGTAGACTGGCTGCGCATGCGAAAGCGTCTCATTACTCCAACTCGGGAGAAGATTCGGACTCGCGGTGAAGGCTGGTTAGATATCGAGCGCGCGGCCGTAGTCGAGTTCACGTCGGAAGACCCGGATTATCCGATTGAGTCTGCTTTCGTCTCAGGTGAGGCGCGAGGCTGGCGCGCGGCAGCGGCGGGTATCCAAACCATTCGGCTGATTTTTGATCATCCGCAAAAGCTCAGCTGTGTATCGCTTGTGTTTGAGGAAAGCAAAGCTGCGCGCACGCAAGAGTTTGTGTTGCGGTGGGCTGCGGATCAGGAAGGTACACTCAAGGAAATTGTGCGCCAGCAGTGGAACTTCAGCCCGCCCGAGACCATACGCGAGGTCGAAGAATATCGGATAGAGCTTTCTAGCGTAACCGTGTTGGAATTGGTCATCAATCCGGATATTGGTGGCGGGGGCGGTCGGGCCTCGCTAAAGAACTGTCGCCTTTCTTGATCTGGTACCTATTCGCGGCCAGTTGTTTGCCTCGGGCAACAGTGAAATCCAACGTGGGATCCGGAAACCTAGCCTACCGGGAATGCCGTATGGCGCAGATTGGGAAAGCCCGACTAATTTAATAGAGCGCTGCTGCGTGTCCGACGCAGGTGCGCAATGCTCCGTATGGAAGACAGAATTCGCAGACTGTGCCTGGAACTTCTTGCCAAGAAAGGCGACGAAGAAGTCAGGCCGATACTGATCGAACTTCAGGAAGCGTTGCACCTTCACATCGAACGCATGCGGGAGCGTTTTGGCGCTTATCCATTCCTGGTGGAACGGCGCACCCGAAACTACAGTCCGCCGGTGAATAAACAAGACCAACACAAAGAAGACGGACCGAACGAAACCAGGCCGAGAGATACGGGTATTTAAGGGACCGGACAAGTTATGTAAGGTTTTTCGCTGGGTGGCACGCGTACCCTGCGTTGCGCGGTGATTTCTTCGCGTTCCTCCAATACCTGAAGCAGCTCTTCGATTGTGGTTAGAAGTTTGTCCGGGTCTTGCTCCACAACGATCCGTTCGCAAAGTTCTCTCCAGCGTTCTTTGGTTTCGCCTCGCAAGGTCACCTCCAAAACTCGGCAGTTGCCTTCAGTCACGATCCTTTACGACGTGTCGTCAGTCGGCGGCACCTCCAGGCCGCTTCGTGGGAATTTCGAAAAAGAAAATCTGACCTAGGTAAGGAGCAATTGTGCCGCCAAATGACTTGGCGACCAAAAATCATTCTGCAGCAGGAACTTGGCTATACTCGTTCGATTTCCGGGGTGAGAGATCGCAGGGTAAAGTTTGCTGCCCAACCTCACAAATCGACGGCGAATACGGGAATCCCTGTATTCCATGCAGCGAGGACCCGCGAGTAGTGTAAAATGCCTCCGTGCGCTGCAGTAGCAGTGACTTCCCAGCGGATTTCTAGAATTCAAGCGCGCCATGGATGACAGGATAAACATCCTGATGGTTGACGACCAGCCGGGCAAGCTGCTTACCTATGAAGCCATGCTCGGTGAACTAGGCGAGAACCTGATCAAGGCTCATTCGGGGATGGAAGCCCTAGAACACCTGCTGAAAACCGACATTGCCCTCGTGCTCATGGACGTGAGCATGCCTGGAATGGATGGTTTCGAAACGGCGCAGATGATCCACAATCACCCGCGCTTTCAAAACACGCCTATCGTCTTCGTCTCGGGAATTCATGTGACGGACCTGGACCGGCTGAAGGGATATCAACACGGAGCTGTGGACTACGTTTCCGTTCCTGTTGTTCCAGAGTTGCTGCGGGCAAAAGTAAAAGTGTTTGCGGAGTTGCATCGCAAAACGCGCCAACTGGAAGCGCTTAACGCCCAGATGACAGTATTACAGGACGAAGAGCGGAGACGCATTGCGCGAGAGTTGCACGACAGCGTCGGGCAACTACTTGCCGCCATCAGTATGAACAGTGTCTTGCTGGAGGCTGAGTCTCATAAGCTAAGCCCTGAGGCAGCGCGACGCGTTTCTGAAAACGCAGCGATGGTCGACGATGCTAGTAGACAGATTCGTACCATTTCGCACCTGCTGCATCCTCCTTTGTTAGATGAAGTAGGTCTGGCCTCTGCGCTTCGTTGGTATGTTGAGGGGTTCTCCGAACGCAGCAAAATCGACGCAAAGCTCGACATCCCGCAGACCTTTTCGAGTTTGTCCAAAGAAATGGAACTCTCCATCTTCCGGGTCGTTCAGGAGTGCCTTACCAATATTCACCGTCATGCTGGGAGTCCCACGGCGGAAATTCGCATTGTTCAAGACGACGCCTGTTTAAGAGTTGAGATCGAAGATGCAGGCAAAGGGATTCCGCCTGAAAAGCAGTCTACGTTCGGGGCCTTGGGTCGCACGGGCGTCGGGCTTCGTGGAATGCGAGAGCGATTGCGGCAGCTGGGTGGCACTCTGCAAATCCAGTCAAATGGCCACGGAACTCGGGTGACCGCCATCCTGCCTGTTATATCTGTTACGGCTGCGCCTGCAGTCCAAGAAGTCACCAGCGAGTCGCTCTGACCTGAGGTGGGTCGGTGGCAGGTCAATCGGAGTTAGGTGCGTGCTCATCATCTTTCCGGCATTGCGGCTACGATGCCGCGCCCGGTCTAGCCAGCGGCTACAGCAAACCCTGTATGTGCTGCCGCGTTTGTTTTGGCTAGTCTCTGGAAGTTCGCAGCGGCCCATGATCTTTCTCCTTCTCTGCTGTTGAATTTCGCAGGACAAGAGTGGTGATATGGCGGCACGCTTTGACCGCCACAGGTGCAAAGGCGATGCGCCCGTACTGGCTGCTACCCGTTGGGACCGAGTGATTGTGTTCTTTATCACACAGGAGCAATTTGAATGGCGACAACTCTCAATCAAAAAACGAGCGGATTAGGTTCGATTATTTCGCGGCACAAAGAGCAGATTCTCTCCGAATGGCTTCGGGAGATGGGTGGAGCCGCCCGGCGCAGCGACCTGATCAAAGAATCGGAGTTGCAGTCTCAGTGCAGCCGTTTTATTGGGCTGCTGGCTGACGCTACGGGACAAGCTGGCACTATGGTGCAATCGTCGGCGTACGATCCGCTCCGGGACCTGCTCACTGATATTTCCAAAAGCCGCGCCGTGCAAGGATTCACCGCCAGGGAAACGGCTGTTTTCGTTTTTTCGATCAAGCGCCCCATTTTTACCGCGATCCGCGAGGAACTTTCCAAAGATCCGACCGCCATGGCGGAAGAGATGTGGAACGCTACGGAATTGCTGGACGGTCTCGGGTTGTATACGACCGACGCTTATCTCAAATCGCGGGAAGAAACAATTCACCGGCAGCAGGAAGAGATGCTTGAGCTTTCCACCCCGGTGGTTAAGTTGTGGGAGGGAATTCTTGCCCTTCCCCTGATCGGCACACTCGACAGCGCCCGCACCCAGGTGGTGATGGAGTCGCTACTGGAAGCAATTGTGCGCACGAACTCTCAAGTTGCCATCATCGACATTACCGGAGTTCCGACGGTCGACACGGTCGTGGCCCAGCATCTTATCAAGACGGTAACCGCGGCGCGGCTGATGGGCGCGGATTGCATTATCAGCGGAGTTCGTCCGCAGATTGCGCAAACCATCGTGCACCTCGGCATCAACCTGCTCGATGTCACCACCAAGGCGACGCTTTCGGACGCTTTCGCCCTTGCGATTAAGAAGTCTGGATTCACGTTTGTGCGGCCGGAGAAAAAGAAGAATAAAGAGCAGGAAGAAGACTAGGAGACTCGAGTGGAAAAAATTCCTATTCTCCGGATGGGCGAATTCCTGCTGGTCACCATTCAGGTCGATATGCACGACCGCCTGGCGATGACTCTGCAGGATGATCTCACCAAGCGGATCAGTGAGACCAATGCCCACGGAGTTCTGATTGATATTTCTACGCTTGAAATCGTGGATTCTTTTATCGGCCGAATGCTGGGCAACATCGCGGCTATGTCGCGAGTGCTGGACGCAAGAACCGTTGTCGTGGGAATGCAGCCTGCTGTCGCCATCACATTGGTCGAACTGGGGATGTCGTTGCCGGGCGTTCGCACCGCATTGAACGTGGATGCGGGGATGAAGTTGCTAAGAGAATCTCTAAACGGCCACGGGGAAAACGGCCAGGGACAAAGCGATGGCCGTCGTCTTTAGCGAGACGGTGCCACTGGTTTCCGAGCCCGATATCGTGGTCGTAAGACGTCGGGTCCGCGAGGTTGCAGGTCAGATCGGATTGTCCCTCGTAGATCAGACCAAGGTAATCACCGCTGCCAGCGAGCTCGCCCGAAATACTCTTATTTACGGCGGCGGCGGTTCCATGCAACTGGAAAGCCTCAACGGCCCACGTCTCGGGGTGCGCTTGACATTCAAGGACAACGGCCCCGGCATTCCTGACATCGAACTAGCACTTCGGGACGGCTTTACAACCGGCTCGGGACTCGGCTTGGGTTTAGGTGGGACCAAACGCCTGGTCAATGAGTTTGATATTGAATCAAAGGTGGGGCAAGGGACACGAGTAACCATTACGCGCTGGAAGTAGAGCCTAGGAACCCCGATGATCATCCGCGTCACCGACACAAGCCATGCCGGGGAGGCTCGCCGTCAGGCTGCAATTCTTGCGGAGCGACTGAATCTCGGAGAGCGCGAACGCGGCGGCCTCGCCATCGCCGTCACTGAAATCGCCACGAACCTCCTCAAACATGCCGGCGACGGGACCATCGTGCTTGACTCGGTCGGACACAACGGGAGTAGAGGCGTTCGCGTTATCGGCATGGATAAAGGCCCCGGCATTCAGGACATTAGTGGAGCACTCGCCGATGGGCGCTCGACTGCGGGAACCTCAGGAAACGGCCTGGGAGCAATCAAGAGGCTCTCCGACACATTCGACATTTATTCCATGCCGGGAATCGGAACAGCTATTCTCGCGGATTTCTGGCCGAGCCGAAGATCGTCGCCCGACAGTTCTCCCCTTGAGGTAGGCGTCGTTTCAGTTCCATTGCAAGGCGAAGAGGTTTGCGGTGACGGTTGGGGAGCAAAGAAGACAGCGGAGTCGATGCTTCTCATGATCGTGGATGGACTCGGACACGGTGTTATGGCGGAGGAAGCGGCACGTGAGGCGGAACACGTCTTCACCGAGTCGCAAACCGACTCGCCTTCCTCCATTCTGCTAGATGCTCACGATGCTTTGAAGAAGACTCGAGGAGCGGCAATGGCGGTCGCTTCGCTGAACGTTGAGCGAGGAGTTGTGTCGTACGCTGGAGTTGGAAACATCGGAGCCTCGATCGTCAGCCCGGATGGAAGTCGGGGGATGGCTTCGCACAACGGCACGATGGGTCACCAGTTGCACAAAGTTCAGGAATTTACGTTCCCGTGGGATCCTTCGAACCTTTTGGTTATGCATTCGGACGGGTTGAACACCCGTTGGGATTTGAAGCCCTATCCCGGCATCTGGAGCAAGCACCCAGCGCTGGTCGCCGCGCTCCTGTACCGCGATTTCGCGCGAGAACGCGATGACGTAACTGTCCTCGTGGCCAGGAACCGGCAGGAAGCAGGGGCATCGTGAAGTTGACCCTGCTCACCATGGAGGTTCGGTATGAGCATGACGTTGTACTGGCCCGGCAGCGCGCCCGCTACGTCTCCGCGGCGCTGAAGTTCGACGTCCAAGAGCAGACTCGGATCGCGACCGCGGTCTCGGAAATCGTCCGGAATGCGTTTGAATACGGCGGCGGCGGCTCGATCGAATTTCAGCTCGACAACGGTCTCCGGCGGATGTTTCTGATTTCGATTCGCGACAAAGGGCGAGGCATTCGCAATCTGGACGAGATTCTTGGCGGCAAGTATGTCTCCAAAACAGGCATGGGGCTGGGAATGATCGGCGCCAAGCGCCTGATGGATGATTTTCACGTCGAAACGGAACCTGGCAAGGGTACGGTGGTGACGCTTGGCAAGACCATCCCCGTAAAATTCACCCGCCTGTCGAACACGGATCTGAATGCGCTGCTGACCACCATTGAACGCAAGCCTTCGGAAAATCCGTATGAAGAGCTGGAGCAGCAGAATAAGGAGTTGATGCGCACGCTGGAAGAGTTGCGCTCGCGGCAGGCGGAGTTGGCCCAGCTCAACAAGGAACTCGACGAGACTAATCGCGGAGTCGTGGCGCTCTATGCGGAACTGAACGACAAGGCTGATTTTCTGCAACGGGCTTCGGAGTTGAAAAGTCATTTTCTTTCCAACATGAGCCACGAATTCAGGACACCGCTGAATTCCGTGCTCGCGCTCAGCCAAATCCTGCTCGACCGCATGGATGGTGATCTCACTTCGGAGCAGGAAAAGCAAGTTACTTTCATTCGCCGGTCAGCGCAAGACCTGACCGATCTGGTGAATGATCTGCTCGACCTGGCAAAAGTAGAAGCGGGCAAAGTCACTATCCGTCCCTCACCTTTCAAAGTAGAGACGTTATTTGCCGCGCTGCGCGGCATGCTGCGGCCTTTGTTGTCTCAGAACTCCTCGGTTTCGTTGGTATTTGAAGACCCGGTTGACATCCCGGAGCTGTACACGGACGAAGCCAAAATTTCGCAGGTGCTCAGAAATTTTATTTCGAATGCGTTGAAATTCACGGAGCGCGGCGAGGTTCGCGTGTCTGTGCAAACAGGACACGACAATACGATTGTGTTCGCGGTGGCCGATACCGGCATCGGCATCGCGTCGGAAAATCACGAGCGCATCTTCGAGGAGTGGACCCAGGTTGAAGGAAAGCTCCAGAAGGTCGCCAAGGGAACGGGCCTCGGACTTCCGCTCTCCCGCAAGTTGGCTCAACTGCTAGGCGGCAATGTTTACCTGAGGAGCCAGGTTGGGATTGGGTCTACTTTTTTTGCCGCCATTCCAGTTCATTTTTTTGGCGCTACCGAGGCCGTTTACGTTCCAGACGTGCGGCGAGAATTGGACGGGTCCAAACTTCCAGTGCTGGTGGTCGAAGACAACCGCGAAGCGCTCTTCATCTACGAAAAATATCTCAAAGGGTCGCCGTTTCAGGTTGTTCCGGCGCAGGATCTCAAAGAGGCGCGGCGTGCGTTGCAGGAATTTCGGCCGGTTGCAATCGTACTGGATGTCTTGTTGCAAGGCGAACACTCTTGGAATCTGCTGCAGGAAATAAAGCAGCAACCGGCCACCAAAGATATTCCGGTTTTTGTGGTGACAGTTGTAGAGAATCAGAAGAAAGCACTCGCACTGGGAGCTACGGCCTTCCACTCTAAACCGATTGACCGAATCTGGTTATTGGACCAACTGCAGGCGGCGCCGCAGGTCAACGGCGAGCAAATACTTATCGTCGATGACGATGAAGTTTCGCGGTATTTGCTGAAGGGAGCGCTCTCCCACAGCGGCTATCGACTGCTCGAGGCGCATGGCGGGAACGAAGGGCTGCGATTGGCTCGCGAAGCCAAACCGAAAGCCATCATTCTGGATCTGGCGATGCCGGATCTAAGTGGCTTCGAGGTGTTGGAACTTTTGAAAAGCGATCCTCAAACCCGGCAAATCCCAGTGGTGATTCATACATCGCAGGAATTGGGCAGCCATGACCGCGCGCTTCTGCAAGCTGCGGTAGACATTGTTCCAAAGCAGGGTGGTTCGCGAGAGCTGACGAGCGCTCGAATTGCGGAAGCGCTCACCCGGGCCGGGTTACCCTTCGGCCGCGGCGCATCGAGCGAGCTTCATGTATAGCGGTCCGAAGAAAATCCGGCGTGCGGCCGGACACGACTAGTTTACGAGAGGGTTATATGCCACATACGGCAACAATTCTTACGGTGGATGACAACGACGCTCTGCGTTACTCGCTGACGAGAACGCTGCGCGGCGAAGGATATAAAGTGCTCGAGGCGCGCACCGGCGCCGAAGCGCTGGCCCTTGCCGACCAGTCTCCCGATCTTATTACCCTCGACCTGAACCTGCCTGACTTTGACGGTTTTGAAGTGTGCCGCCGCCTCAGAGCGAATCCCCAGACAGCTCACATCCCCATCTTGCACATCTCCGCAACCTTTGTGGAGCCGCAGCACAGAGTGCGCGGGCTTGAAGGCGGCGCCGATGCATTTCTTGCGGAACCAATCTCCGGCGATGAGTTACTGGCCACCGTGGGGGCCCTGCTTCGAATGAAGCAGGCGGAGCGCGAAGCCCGTTTACAAGCGGCGGAGGCTGAAAGAGCCAGGCAGGAACTGAGGACCGCTCACGACGAACTGGAGATGCGGGTGCAAGAGCGAACCGCGGAACTGGCTCGCAAGAGCGAAGAGATTCGCGAGCTCACTGGGCGGCTGCTTAAATCGCAGGATGACGAACGAAGGCGGCTTGCCCGCGAGCTGCATGACAGCACGGGGCAGATGCTGGCCGCGATGAAAATAAACCTGGATTCGATTGGGGTAGAGATGCAGGGAAAGAATCCGGCAGTCGACAAGCTGGTTGCGGAGACGACTGGATATACGGTTGAGATCAGCCGCCAGCTACGGACGATGTCCTACCTTCTGCACCCGCCTCTTCTCGACGAAACTGGTTTGCAGTCGGCGTTGCGCTGGTATGCGGAAGGCTTTGCGCAACGCAGCGGCATTCAAGTGGATTTGAAAATAAATCCGGAGTTCCGCCGCTTGCCCGACGATCTGGAAATTGCAATCTTCCGCGTGGTACAGGAGTCGCTGACCAATATTCACCGCCACTCGGGCAGCCCGACCGCGACCATCGAGTTGACGAGCGGCCCTGACAATATTGAATTGCAGATCATCGATGACGGTAAAGGGATGCCCGACCGGGCTTCGCGCGGCAAGTTCGTTCCGGGGGTTGGAATTATGGGCATGCAGGAACGAATGCGGCAGTTCGGAGGGGCCTTCGAGATTCTCTCGAAAGGAAAAGGAACAACGGTTGTGGCGACGGTGCCGACAGAGAGAACACTGCGCGAAGCTGTGTGACGGTATTCTTAGGCGATTGCAGAGCGATGCTGCGACCGCTTTTATTTTCCGATGCAGAAGGTACTGAAAATCAGGTTCAGAATGTCGTCGGCGGTGGTGGCACCCGTGATGGAATCAAGCGGACGAAGGGCGTTGTAGAGATCGAGCAGCAACATCTCGTGGGGCACTTGAGCAGCCACAGCGTTCGTGGCAGCGGCAAGTGCGGCGAGCGATTCCTGCACCAGCCCTTGATGACGGATGTTGGTTAGGAAACCGGGCTCGACGCTGGAGGCGGCTTCTCCGCCGACGTGGCGCAGAATCTCAGCCCGCAATTCAGGAATTCCTTCTCCGGTCAGCGCAGAGACGCGAATCTGCCCAGTTCGACCGCCGATCGGTGACTGCGTAGCATTCGAAACCAAGTCGCATTTATTTTCCACCACAATGTTCGGACGTTCGTTCGTTTGTCGAAGCAAGCCTTCATCTTCCGATGCCGCGGCTTGTGAGGCATCGAGCACAACCAGCACCAGATCGGCGTCCGCCAGCGCTTCGATTGATTTGCGGATGCCGATGGATTCGGCCTCATCGAGAGCCTGCCGGATGCCAGCCGTGTCGACGAGTTGGATCGGAATGCCGCCGACAGAAACGGTCTCGCTGACAAGATCCCGCGTAGTGCCGGGAGTAGGCGTGACGATAGCGCGCTCACGCTCGACCAGGCGATTGAACAAGCTTGACTTGCCTACGTTTGGGCGGCCGACGATGGCGAGCGTCAGTCCCTGATGCACAATCTTGCCGTAGGCAAAGGTTGTGGCCAACTGCTCGAGCGGCTGGCGGACGGCAGCGATGCGTTCAAGAATAGTGGCGTCGGGCAGGACCGATACGTCATCTTCCGCGAAGTCGATGCCGGCTTCGAGAACCGCAATCAACTCGACTAATTTTTGTTTGATTGGCTGCAGGCGTTTCGACAGCGCTCCTTCGTGTTGCTGCGCGGCGATCTTTGCCTGGTAGAGCGTTTGAGAGTCGATGAGATCGCGAACGGCTTCGGCCTGAGTGAGATCGATGCGTCCATTGAGGAAGGCGCGCATGGTAAATTCGCCGGGCTCGGCGAGGCGCGCTCCGGCGGCGATGCAGAGTTCGACGATGTGGCGAAGCACAACCGGAGAACCGTGAGCGGCAATTTCAACGATGTCGTCGGTGGTGTAGGAGTGTGGCTTGGCGAAGTGGGTCACGACGACTTCATCGATGCGGCCAGCGATGGCCGAGCTTTGCTCGGCTGGACAGCCGGGGGCGGCTGTCCCCACATGTTGCTCGCTATCGACCAGTTCCCCGAATTGTGCCCGGCCCGGTTCCAGCGCATGCTTCAGCCTTAGCATTGGCGCGGCGATCTGGCAGGCCTGTGGTCCCGCGAGGCGCACAATGCCAATCCCTCCCCGGCCGGGCGGTGTCGCGATGGCAACGATTGTGTCGTCGAGGTTCACGGGGCGATTGTAGCGGTTACACTGGATGCGCAACCAGCGGCGCGCGAAAAATGCCGCGGGCGCAACTTGAGATCGAGGAACGAAAATTGTCAGTCGCAGACGAACTGCTGAAAGCCAACCAGGAATTCGTAAAAAACTTTAACCTTGGAGACCTGGCAGTCAAGCCGCGCCGTCGCGTGGCTGTGCTGGCCTGCATGGACTCGCGCATTCTCTTCGAGCGCTGTCTGGGCCTGCACCCCGGAGACGCGCATATGATCCGCAACGCCGGCGGCATTGCCACAGAAGACGCGTTGCGGTCGCTGATTGTGTCGCATCACTTGCTCGACACGCAGGAGTTCATCATCATTAACCACACCGACTGCGGACTGATGAAAGTGCGGGAGGACGAACTCAAGAAGAGGCTGGCGGGAAAAATGGGAACTCCGTTCGGTGCTCCCGCCCATTTCCATGCTTTTGACGACTTGGAAGAAAACGTCCGGGAGCAGGTGCAGCGGGTGAAGTCTCACCCGTGGATTCCGAAGCATATACCGGTGCGCGGATTCGTCTACGACGTGAAGACGGGAAGATTAACTGAGGTGGGGTGAAGCATGATCGAGCCTTCGATCATCGCTTCTTCGGCGGCGTATTACTCAGGATGTCCTGCATTTCCTTTTCCGAAATGGGCTTTGGCGGCATCGCGTCGCGCTGTCGTATTACCTCCAGATCCTTTTCGCTTACCGGCACGCCGCTTATCATAGCCTGAGAGATGACCAGTGCGTTTCTCCAGCGAATTGGCAGATTTTGAGGTGAGGCGTATAGCTTATTCATGGTTTCTATGGTCCTATCGGCATCGATGGATATGTATGTTTTACCTCGCAACCGCGACAACGTGCAGATGGAGGCTAAAACAGGCCCTCCATCGTGTTCCCCATCGCACAGGGGCTTGAACGTGAGAGCCTCGTGCGCGCTATCCGCCCCCTCCGCAAATCCTTCCGCAAACCCCAACTGACGTACGTAAGCTATCTTCTGCCAAGACCAGCCGTCGGCCTTGATGGTCTCATCGGCGATAACTCCGAGCGAGAACGAAACCACGATCAGGACAACGATGAGAACAGGCTTGCTCAAGATGCCTCCTAGTTCCGCACATTCTACTTTAGCCATTTCAAAACGATATCTATTGTTAGCGGAACCGCCAGGACTGCGAGTACAACGGTCAAGCCAATGAGCCACTTCGTGAGCTTTTCCAGCGTGAGGTTAAGCTGGCTAGTCACGTAGGTGAGATCGGTCTGTCGGGCCGTTAGCTTCGTATTGAGGGTCGTGATGTGCAAGTGGTGTTGCAAGCACGCAAACATCATGAGATCGAACGGAGTGATGTCTTCCTTCTTGACTTGGGCCGACATCTCCTTTAGCTGCCGCGTGATGGTTTCCTGCTGCTCATCGATCATTCTGAGCAGCCCTTGGGAGGTGACACGGGGGTCATTGAGGAGATCGATGAGAGGCGGGTTCAATATACTCAGAGGCTCCATTTCGGACTCCTGTATGCATTGGCGATGACTTCATGGGCGTTGTTGAAAGCCCCATTTTTACGAGCAGTTTGTCGTGGGCGAGGGCTGCCCGCGCGCCGCAAAGGTCCTACTGCACCACCTTCTCAATCTCCGCCTTCAACTCGTCATACGGCAATGCGCCCGGATGATACATCGCCACTTTGCCGGCGCGATCAAGCAAAACAAGTGTGGGCGTGGTGGAAGCGCCGTAGGTGTCGAAGTTGTATTTGCTGATGGGAACGGGCATGTCGAGCAAGCCTCCGTAGAAGCGCTTGCGCACGGCGTCGATGTAGGCGAGTTCATCGCCGGGCGCGGCGTGTTCCACCTGCGCGGTGTAGCCATAGAGGCGAGTGGGACCGAGCACAGTCAATCCCTTGGAGGCAAACTCTGTCCGCAGCTGAGTGATGATGGGAGCTTCCGCCTTGCAGTCGCTGCACCAGTGCGCCCAGAAGAAAAGCAGCACGGGCGAACCCTTCAGTTGAACCAGTGTCGGCGGTTTCGACCCGAGAAATTGTTCCGACTTCAGCGCAGGCGCGGGCCTGCCATCGAATGAGAGCAGGTTAAGATTTTTTTGCAGCCGCGCACGGATTGAAGTGTCGCCATAAGTGTGCAGCGCGGTCTGAAGAACGGCTACCGCTTTTTCGCGTTGGCCGCGAGCCGCGAGCGTCTGCGCTTCGACTTCGATCGCCGCACCCAGGCCGATTGGCAGGTGCGGCTCGGTATCCAGGGGATGCTGTTTAAGCTGTTCCGCCGCGAGGTCTTCGGTTTGCTTGGCGTAAGCGGCCGCCTGGTCGTAGTCGCGATTATTGAAAGCGGTGCGAGCCATCCACGAATAGGCCTCGACATATTCGCCGGTGACGCCGTTCTTGGCGCGGTAGCCCTTCAGGTAGATGTCCGCCGCCGTAAAACTGTTTTGAGCCAGAGCTTCGCGGACATCTTCGACGATGCCGGCCCATGCCGGAGTCGCAAGCGCGATCAAGATTAGAATTTTTCGCCAATGCATTCTTAGATGATGTATCTTTTGAGGCCCCGCTGGCAAATCGCAAATCGTCGATGCGTGCGCCAGATCCGGCAAGCAACTGATAAAGAAGCACTTAAAGCCGTGCTGACAGAAAAATTGTGGCTTTTTCAGGGCACTTATCCTACAATTTAGCTGCGTTAACTTTAGAGTTCTTTCGCAGTATCCAGTAATCTCCGCTAACCAGCGCGTGACCTGCCTGCAGAAGAAGCCTTCCAAAGTTTCAGCGCTACATCAACAACAAAGGAATTTGCAACACATGGAAACAGGAACAGTGAAGTGGTTTAATGATGCCAAGGGCTACGGGTTTATCAGCCGCCAGAACGGCGAAGATGTATTCGTGCACTTCTCGGCCATTCAAGCGAGCGGCTTCCGCAGCCTGCAGGAAGGCCAGCAGGTGCAGTTCGACGTGGTCAAAGGCCCGAAGGGCTGGCAGGCCGAGAACGTGAAGGGTGCATAAACCACTTCAAGCTAACAATTCGCAGCAGGAAAAAGGCGACCAGAGATGGCCGCCTTTTTAATTTCTGGAAGAGTTCTTTCGCTTTGGAGAATTGAGTAATTGCGGAATTTAGTAATTGAATAATTTAAAATCGGCAATGCGCCGGGGAAGATTTCAAATTCCTCAATTACTCAATTTATTTCCCAATTACTCAATTTCCCAATTACTCAATGATTTTCTCGTATCAGCACCACATCGGACTCGTTGTGGCCGCGCACCATCGCTAACTGCTTGCCATCGAACGACCAGTGGAAGTCGTAAATGCGCTCAGATGTGAACCCCGTAATCTGTTTTCCTTTGGAACCATCCAAAGGCTGTATCCACAGATTGTCGACACCGTTTACTCGTGTAGGGTAGACGACGGCCTTTCCGTCCCGGCTGAAGCGCACCAACCCAAAGAGTTCCCGCTCAAAATCCATTATCTTGGCCTGGCCTGAATCCGTGTCGACCAGCACCAGCTTTTCTTTGTGGTTTGAGTGCTCAAGGGTGGCGAAGGCTGCCAGCTTTCCGTCCGGCGAAATATCGATTTGGCTCTCAACAATGGGCAAATTGGAAAGGATCTGCGGAGTCCCACCATCAATCGAGACCCGGGCAAGCTTCGCTTCGTCCTGTTGTTGCATGAAGTACACCCAGCGGCCATCGCCGGAACAAACAGAGTGCGTATCGTTCCGGCCATTGGTCAGCTGTTTCAGATTTCCGCCCGCAGAATCCATTCGCCAGAGATTGTCGTCGTTCGCGCCCCCGCGGAAGCCCAGCTCGAAAATAATGTAGCGTCCATCGGCACAGGCTTCGGGATTGCCACTCACGCTGCTTTCTTCGGTTGCAACCGCAGTTTTCTCACCGGACGCGGGATCGATGCGGTTCAGCTTCGTACCCTGATCGCTGACCAAAAATCCCTCTCGCGTCCAGGTGAAATTGGTAAATGCCTCGGACGACGTTACCAGGTGCGGTTGCGCTTCCGTCGGAGGCGACGGCATGGTGAAGATATTCCATCTGCCTTCGCTCAATACGGCGCTCAATACGCGGCCGTTTCCGGCCACACTCAGATACGAATATGTGTTGGTGTCGTGCGTGATGGGCGACAACTTCCCGCCGGGATAAGAGACGAAGGCAATCTGGGTTCGATTAAAGCCGGGCCCCATCCCATGCAAGATTCCGATCAGGCCACTGCCGTCCGGCATCCAGGTTGGGTTTTCGAATAGCTGTGCATTCGAGCCAAAGAAAACTTTCTTAGCCCCGCTCCCGGGATCCACCGCGGTCAGGCTAGTGAAGACACCGTTCACGTTCAACTCGTTACAAACGATCGTCTTTCCATCCGGAGACCAGACGGGATTGTAAAGGCTGTGGCTATTGGGGCCGCTGGCGAGAACGCGTTCGTCGGCACCCCCGCCATTCACGGGACGCACGATCAGCCGGAATTTACCCGGCTCCGGATTGTCAGCTCGAATGAAAGCGAACTGCTTTCCGTCGGGAGAAAAAGTGACGTTGGAATCGACATCGTCCGCGAGTTTTTGGGCCACGCCCCCGAGCAGCGGAGCGCGGTACAAAAACTGCAGCTCGTCGTTCCCGGGGTCGCTATGCACGAAGTAAAAATAGTTTCCGTCCGGCGCAAAGCGCAGTCCCTTGTAATACACATCCTCCGCGGGTTGCACCTGCACGTTGCTGTTGGTCGGCACGTTTTTAAGCCATAGGCTCGCGAGCCCGTTCTTCCTTGTGATTACGAGGATGTACTGGCCATCGGGAGAGATCGCCGCTCCGCTTACATCACCAGTGTCGGTAACTCGAGTGGCTGAAATGTCCTGAAATGGCGTAGAGTGCTTGCGGAAAAAAATGGAGTAAGCAAGGAGGCCCGCCAGCAACAAGGCCACGCCGGTCCCGAGGAAGCGAAAGGGAAATCTCGTCTTCGAACCCCCAGTCGCGGCCGCAGCCGTTTGACTTGCGGCTGAAGCGGCCAGTGGAGCGCTCGAAGGTCGATCAACGCTTGCGGCGGAAGACGCCTGTGTCCCCGACGAACTCGAACCCGACGCCGCGCGCGCGCCTGTCGATCCCGATTGCACCGTCCTCCGGCCCGATTCGGTATCCCGCTTCAGCCGCTTGAGATCACCGCGCAGGTCGGCGGCAGACTGATAGCGCAGATCGCGATCCTTCTCCAGCGCCTTGCCAATGATTTCGTCCAACCTCGGCGGCAGCGCGGCATTCAACTGTAGGGCGGGCACGGGATCGAGTTCGAGAATCGCGTGAAACACGACTGCCGAAGTCGCGCCGGGGAAAGGTAATCGTCCCGCGGCCATCTGATAGATCACAACCCCGAGGGAGAACAAATCAGTACGCGGGTCGAGCTGCTCACCGCGCGCCTGCTCCGGCGACATGTAGGAGATGGTGCCGACCGTCGATCCCGGACTGGTGAGTTGCAACGGCCCCGGCGTATCCTGCGTCGCGCCGATGGTTTCCATTTGCATCTCAGGATGCGAGAGCTTGGCGAGGCCGAAATCGAGCACTTTGACCTGGCCGCGCTGCGTGACAAAAATGTTGGCGGGCTTGATATCGCGATGAATAATGCCCTTGGCATGGGCCGCGTCGAGAGCATCGGCCAGCTGAATCCCCCAATCAAGCAGTCGGTCCAGCGGCAATGGACCGGTGGCCAATCGGCGGTCGAGCGTCTCGCCTTCGAGCAGTTCCATCGCGATGAACGACTGGTCCTCTCCGTTCTCGAGACGAATTTTCTCAACGGCATAAATCGTACAGATATTGGGATGGTTCAAGGCAGAGGCGGTGCGGGCCTCCAAGAGAAAACGGTCCAGAGCGTTTTCGTCGCGAGCGAGCTGCGGGGGCAGAAACTTCAGCGCAACCCGGCGTCCCAGGTCGATATCCTGCGCCTCATAGACAATCCCCATCCCACCGCTCCCAAGCTGGCTGGTGATGCGGTAGTGCGAGATGGTCTGGTCGATCATAATTTGGGCTATGGTTTCTCGGGATGATGCTTCGAGGGACAATCTTAGGAGGGATGCCGCAGGCAGTCAAACCACATCTCGCTGGAAGTACGCTCTATGCGGCGCAGGCCTGCTCCGCCGCGCTCACGGAATCGAAAAAACGGAAGAACTGCTCGACGTGCGTGACTTTGAGCGCGTTATGCACGCGATCGCTCACACCTACTAGAGCCAGCTTCCGGCCGCTGTTCTGGCGAGTGACGTAGGCTCCGACCAGAGCACCAATACCCGCGGAATCCACATAAGAGATCTTGGTGAAATCAATAATCAGCGCGCGGGACGTATCGGCTCGCACAGTCGTCTGGAAGGGAAACATCGTGGTCAGCACCAAGGCTCCATCGAGACGAAGAACGCGCTGTCCTGGCTGGCTTCCGGGCTGGTCGTCGATTCTCAGGGTCTCTTGCGGCATGGGGGAGATATTAACTCTTGCGTAATATGGGATTGTTAACGCAGGGTTAATTTCGAAAAAAACGGGGCTGCGCGAGGGCGGGGCATAGGTCTTGGGTCGCAGGTCTTAGGGTTGAAGACTTAGGCGTTCAGTATCAGGAAAATCTGGACATGACCTCCAAGCCCAAGACCTGACACCTAAGACCTGCGACCTAAAATAACAGCTTGCTCGCGGCGCTTGGCCTGAATCTCAATATAAACATTGACCAGCGACACGGCGGCAGGGGTGACTCCGGGGATACGCGAAGCGTGGCCCAGCGTACGCGGCTGCACATGTATGAGCTTTTCCTGCACCTCGCGCGAAAGCCCGCTGACCGAACGGTAATCGAACCAATCAGGAATTGACCGCTGTTCCGATTTTTTCATGCGATCCATGGCGCGCTGCTGTTGCAGCAGGTAGCCCTCGTACTTGATTTCGGTTTCGACCGACTTGAGCTCGTTGCGAATTTCGGAAGGAAGACCGACCGCGGATTTGCACGGATTTTCGCGGATCGTTTCTCTTTCAAAGAAGTGCGGATTCAACTTTCGCAGAGCTGAGGCCAGTTGCTCGATTCCAACTTCGGGCCGCTTCAGGAGTTGCGCCAGAGTCTGGCCTATCGCAGCATTCCAGCCACGGGCGGGTTCTGTGGCGCTTGCGGGGACAGCGGGTTCCTCGTCGCTGCGCTCCTCGGAATGACAAGATGAAATGCTCGAGGACAAGGTGGCCAGGATTTCCGGCGTCAGCCGGGCGCGTTCGAGAAGTTTCTTCATGTTCTCCAGGCGCTCTTGCTTGGCGCGAAAATCATTCCACGCGTCGTCAGAGATCAAGCCCACGCGTCGACCGTGCGGCGTGAGCCGGCGATCTGCGTTGTCGATGCGCAGGTGCAGACGGAATTCGGCGCGCGATGTGAACATTCGATAGGGCTCGTTCGTGCCTTTCGAAATTAAGTCGTCGATCAGGATTGCGGTGTAGGCTTCTGTACGGTCGAGAATCAACGGTGGCTGCGCCTTTACCTGCAACGCCGCATTGATGCCGGCCATCAATCCCTGGCAAGCTGCTTCTTCGTAGCCGGATGTGCCGTTAATCTGACCCGCGAGAAACAGACTCGCGATCTTCTTCATTTCCAAAGTGCGCTGCAGCTCGGTGGGGTCGATCGAGTCGTACTCGATAGCATATCCCGGACGTAGCATCTCGGCGCTCTCGAGGCCGGGAATCGATTTCAAGATCGCCATCTGAACTTCGACCGGTAGTGACGTGCTCATTCCGTTGACATAGATTTCGTGCGTGTTCAAGCCTTCGGGCTCGAGATAAAGCTGGTGCATCTCTTTGTCTGGAAACTTGACGATCTTGTCTTCGATCGAGGGACAATAGCGCGGACCGACGGATTGAATCTGCCCGCTGTACATGGGCGAGCGATGAACATTCTCGCGTATGATGCGATGCGTCTCCCGTGTAGTCCACGCGATGTAGCACGGCACCTGCGAGTCGTGATGAGCCACGCGCCGAGTGCGGAAACTGAAAGGAGTGGGATCGACGTCGCCGGGCTGCTCTGCGAAACGCGACCAGTCGATTGTGCGGCCGTCGAGCCGCGGAGGCGTTCCAGTCTTCAGTCGGCAGCCACGCAGCCCAAGATTCTTCAGCGCTTCCCCGAGGAGAACGGCATTCGGTTCTCCGGAACGTCCTGCGGGATATTGCTGCTCGCCGCAGTGAATCAGTCCGTTGAGAAACGTTCCAGTGGTGATGATCACTGCCTGCGCGCCCACGGTACGGCCGTCGCGGAGCTTGACGCCGAGCACTGAGTTGCGAGTTCCGGGTCCCGAGTCATCGGATTCACTCGATACTCGAGACTCGAAACTAGAGACTAGTAGCTCCGCCACCTCCGCCTGCTTGATCTTCAGGTTCGGCTGCGACTCCAGCACCTCACGCATCTTGAGCCGGTAGGCTTGCTTGTCGCACTGCGCGCGCGGCGACCACACAGCCGGGCCTCGCGAGGTGTTCAACAAGCGAAACTGGATGCCGACCGCATCTGTGATTTCGCCCATGATGCCGCCGAGCGCATCGACTTCACGAACCAGATGTCCCTTGGCAATTCCGCCGATGGCCGGATTGCACGACATCTGCGCAATCAGATCAACGTTCAGTGTGTAAAGTGCGATCTTCAGCCCCATGCGCGCCGCGGCCATTGCGGCCTCGCATCCGGCATGTCCGGCGCCGACGACCACTACATCGAACTGTTCGGTGAACTGCATCTCGGTTCATTCTAACAAGTTGGCATGCGCTGGGCCGGTCATGCAGACCAAGGCTGCCGTGTGCTCTTAGTGGGGACAAGTTATCCATACTTGATCAAAGCAGGGTTCTATGGAATCGTTCGGTAGAATCAAGTGATTCGTAGCTTCGTCGTAAATAGCTTCCACGGGGAACAATAGAATGGCCAAAGAAATCCGCATCGGTGCCCGCGGTGAGGCCCAGGAAACTGTCGAGTTCAAACATACGCTGACCGCGCACGACGCCAGGTTGCCCCCGGTTTATTCCACGCCCGATATGATCCGCCTGATGGAGACCGCGGCTTTTCATGCGCTACAGCCTTATTGCGAGGGTGATGAGATCACGGTGGGAACGTCCATCAACATTCAGCACCGCGCAGCGAGCGGCATCGGCGCCCGCATCCACGCTGAAGCTGTGCTTGAATCGTTTGACGGACGCTTCTACGTGCTTCGCGTGATCGCGCGCGACGATGTGCAGGAAATTGGCCGCGGAACTGTTAGCAGGGCGGTCGTAGGCATCGGCAAGTTTGTCGAAAAGATGAACAAATCAGTACCTAGTACCTAGTACCCAGTACTGAGAACTGAGGACTGAGACTGTCCATTCTGATTGGCGTCATTTCCGACACGCACGGTCTGCTTCGCCCGGAAGCTATCGAAGCCCTGCGAGGCTCCGATCACATTATTCATGCCGGAGATGTTGGCGCCCCTGAGATCCTCGAAAGACTCTCGACAATTGCGCCTGTGACCGCGATTCGCGGCAACGTCGACAAAGGCGACTGGGCGCGACAACTTCCCGAGACTGAAGTGCTGGAACTAGCCGGCACTCCGATCTACATTCTTCATGATCTCAGTCAGTTGGACCTCAAGCCCAAGGCTGCGGGATTCTCAGTCGTAGTAAGCGGACACAGCCATGTCGCCAAGCAAGAAACGCGCGACGGCATACTCTATTTCAATCCAGGCAGCGCGGGGTCCACGGCGATTCAAACTTCCGATTAGCATCGGCAGATTATCCCTGGAAAACGGAAGCGTGCGAGGCGAAATGGTGGAGTTGTAACTTTCCAGTCTCAGCCCTCTAATTCCGCACCGTTGCTACAATCACAAGGCAAACACAGCAGACGAATGTCGATTGAGTTTCATGTCGAAGCACGCTCGGGCAACGGACGCGCAGGGAAACTGATCACGCCTCATGGCGAGATCGAAACCCCTGTGTTCATGCCGGTCGGCACCGTTGCGACAGTGAAAGGCGTTCCTCAGGATCTTCTTGAAGACCTCGGTGTTCAGATTCTTCTCGGCAACACCTACCATCTTTATTTGCGCCCCGGAGTCGAAATCGTGCGCAAGTTTGGAGGACTGCACGGCTTCATGGCTTGGCCGCGGGCCATCCTGACCGATTCTGGAGGCTTTCAGGTTTTCAGCTTGAACGAACTTCGCAAAGTCAGCGAGGAAGGCGTCACCTTTCGCTCCCACCTCGACGGCTCGTCACACTTCTTCAGTCCAGAGAGTTCCATGGCAGCGCAGATCGGCTTGGGCGCCGACATCATCATGGCGTTTGATGAGTGCACCGAATATCCGGCTGACCGGGCGCGCACGAAAGCATCGATGGAATTAACTCTGCGCTGGGCGGAGCGCAGCAAGAAATATTTTGAGGAGCATAAAGGTGAGGTGCCGTGGAGCGGCAAAGAAAATGTAGGGACAGCCGCCCCCGGCTGTCCGGTCGAGCGAAGCTCGACTGGTTTTGGTGTCGGCGGCCACGGAAGTGGAGAGATATCGGGCCTTCGGCCCGACGGGCAGCCGGGGGCGGCTGTCCCTACATTTTCCGGGAAGACGCAATCCCTCTTCGGCATCGTGCAGGGGGGCATGGATCTCGAACTAAGAAAAGAATCGGCGGAGCGCACGGTTGAAATTGGCTTCCCTGGATATGCGATCGGCGGGCTTAGCGTTGGCGAGCCTCGGGAGTGCACCCGCGAAATGATTGAAGCGACGCTCGAACATCTTCCCGCCGACAAGCCGCGCTACGTGATGGGAGTGGGCACGCCTGAGGAGATCGCTCAGTACGCCGCACTCGGCGTCGATATGATGGATTGCGTTCTTCCCACCCGTGCGGCGCGCCATGGATTGCTCTTCACTTCCGAGGGAAAAATTTCAATCAAGCAAGCGCGCTACGCCCAGGATGCCGGTCCGCTCGATCCAAAATGCGGGTGCCGGGTGTGCCAGCGCTACTCGCGCGCCTACCTGCGTCATCTCTATGCTTCTAATGAGGTTCTGGCTCAAGTCTTAAATACTCTGCACAACCTGAGTTTCTACCTTGACACTATGCGGCGGGTGCGTCATTCTATTCGACTTGGGGAAGTCCCCTATTCTTTCTAGCGACTGGTCTCGAGCGAAACCGTGGACCTCGCTGCGAAACCTCCCCGGATCGTGCTTAGGTTGTATTTGTAGCTGTACGAGGATCCGGCCGGAATCGATTAGAACTCCCGTCGTGAAATGACAGGACCGTAGTGAGGCAGGCTTGGGCGGTTGTTCGCGGATTAGAGCCTGGTCTTTAGAGCTAAGTCTGGTGAACGGGTTGTGGCGAGCGTAGCTCAAATGAATATGGCACTCTTGGCGGTTCAGGCTGGCAGCGGCGGAATCGGGTCGTTCGGAGGACTCGTCATGTTCCTCCCGATTATCGCGATTTTCTATTTCCTCTTGATTCTGCCGCAGCAGCGTCGCCAGAAAAAATGGGCGGCGATGCTGGAATCTCTGAAAACCGGCGACCGAGTCACCACCAGCGGCGGTTTGCGTGGAACGATCATGGCGCTCAAGGACGACTCGGTACACTTGCGCGTCCCGCCCAACAATATTGTCGTGGAAGTCACCAAGGCCTCCGTAACCCAAGTCACGACTGCGGACGAAGAGGCAAAAGCCAAGTAGTTAACGTTTATTGATTTGGACTATTTTTTTATGAATAAGAATCTGCTCTCGAAACTGGCACTCATTCTCGGAATTCTTGTGGTTTTTCTGTTCGGAATCTTCGGCATTCCTCAAAGCTTTTCTGGCCAGGGTTTGCTGACCGCCCTCACCAGCCACATCCATCTCGGGCTGGATTTGCGGGGCGGAACGCACCTGATTCTGCAGGTGCAGGTCAATGACGCGGTGAACATTGACTCCGACAATGCGGTTGAAGTGCTCAAAGAACAGCTCAATAAGCGCAAGATTGCGTTCTCAGATATCTCCAAGCCCGATCCGCAAAATAATCCTGATCGGGTTGTGCTCAAGGGCGTTCCGCCCGATGCGCGCAAAGACCTGTTGGAAATCGCTTCTGAGCGCTTGCCTGAATACAACCTAACTTCAAGCGCGGAGAGCACTTTCGCGCTGACCATGAAACCGGAAATGCTGAATGACGTAAAGAACAAAGCCGTCACTCAGGCAATCGAGACGATTCGCAACCGAATTGACTCGCTCGGCGTGAGCGAACCTACCATTCAAGAGCACGGCCTTGGGCAGTATCAGATTCTTGTGCAGTTGCCCGGCGTGGACGATCCTGGCCGCGTGAAAGATATTATGCAGTCCACTGCCATGCTTGAGATCAAGCAGGTACTGGGCGGACCTTTTCCCAGCGAGCAAGCCGCCTTACAGGATAAAGGCGGAGTTCTGCCGCCCGATGCGATGCTGCTACCCGGGCATGGAGCACCCGGATCAGGCGCGGGTGATCAGTCGTGGTTCTTGTTGTCGCGCGTGTCGGCGGTTCGAGGCAAAGACTTGCGCGACGCGCAGCCCAGCACCGACCAAAACGGCCAACCGAACGTACGCTTCCAGCTAACCGGCGAAGGTGGACAACGCTTCTACAATTTCACATCCGCGCACGTTGGCGAGAGCCTCGGAGTGGTCCTCGATAACAAAGTGCAGGAAGTCGCCAATATCAAAGAAGCGATTCGCGATACCGGCGAAATCAGCGGCGGCAGCATGAGCCAGCAGCAAGCCAAGGACCTGTCGATGATCCTGCGCTCTGGCGCTCTGCCGGCGGGCATCAAGTATCTGGAAGAGCGCACGGTGGGGCCGTCGCTCGGCACGGATTCGATTCGCCACGGCGTGAACGCTGCGATTATCGGCATGCTGGCAGTGCTGATTTTCATGTTGGTTTACTATCGCGCGGCTGGCATCAATGCCGACATTGCACTGCTGCTGAATCTGATCATCCTGCTGGGATTCATGGGTTACTTCGAAGCAGTGCTGACGTTGCCTGGAATTGCCGGAGTGATTCTCACCGTCGGCATGGGCGTGGATTCCAATGTGCTGATCTTCGAACGCATCCGGGAGGAATTGCGCAACGGTAAAACGCCGCCATCGGCCGTGGATCAAGGATTCAGTCACGCATGGATCACGATCGTGGATACGCACGTCACGACGATTGTCTCGGCGGCAATTCTGTTTCTCTTCGGAACCGGTCCGGTTAAGGGATTTGCGGTGACTCTGACGTTCGGTCTGCTGGCAAACCTGTTCACGGCGGTATTCGTTTCGCGAGTGATTTTCGACTGGGTTTTGAGCCGCAAGCAACGCGGCGAAGCGTTGAGCATTTAAGAATTGAGTCATGGAATTGAGTCATTGAGTGATCGGTCATTGAGTGATTGAAAAACCGCGGAGCATTCTGTGGAGGATTTTCAATCACTCAATGGCACAATCTCGCAATCGCTCAATTCCAACGAAATCGTAGACCTGATAAGGGGTAAGCTCGGTGGAGTTCTTTCGCAATACAAACATCGATTTCCTGGGCAAGAAATGGTATTTTCTCGCCTTTTCGCTGGTGTTTAGCGTCGCAGGATTGTTTTCCATGTTGTTCTGGCATGGCATCCCTTACGGCGTGGACTTCCGCGGCGGCACGCTGGTGTACGTGAAGTTCTCGCACACGCCAGACGACAACGCCCTGCGCGCGGCAATGGACCGCGCGGGCCTGCACAACGCGAAGATTCAAACCTACGACATTCCCTCGAACAATGAGGTCTTGATCGACCTCGACGTGCAGGAGACCAGCGAGAAGGCGCTCGACAACGGCAAAAATCAGATCATCAAGACCCTTGAGACCAACGCTCCCGCCGGGAAACAGGACTTGAACAACTCCAGTTCTTTGGCCATCAAGAACTACCTGATGGATAAAGACCCGATGCGCCTGGGATCGGACGCCGACCAGAAGTACACTCAGCAGGCGCAGGCGATCGTCGATGCCCGCGACAAAGGGCAAGCCGGTGTGCTCACCTCGTTCGATCAATTGAAGAGCACGGTCGATCAAGCCGTCGTCGCTTCCCTTCCCGATGGCTTTTTCCTGTCGGACTTTGGAGTTCGAAACGTTGAGATCGTGGGGCCGCAGGTGGGCGCGCAATTGCGGAAACAGGCTCTGCTCGCGACCGCTTACTCGCTGGCGGGGATGCTGGTTTATTTAGGCTTCCGCTTCGAGTGGATTTACGGCGTTGCGGCCGTGGTCACCGTATTTCACGACACGCTGATCACCGTGGGCGCATTTTCGCTGCTCAACAAAGATATTTCGCTGACCGTGATCGCGGCCATCCTCACCCTGATTGGTTACTCTAATAACGACACGATCGTGGTATTTGACCGCATCCGCGAAAACATTAAACTCATGCGGCGCGAGAAGCTCTCGGAGATCGTTAACCGGAGCATTAATCAGACCTTGAGCAGAACCATCTTGACAGCTGGCTTAACCTTCCTTACTGTGCTTGCACTCTATTTATTCGGCGGCGAGGTGCTACGTGGGTTTAGCCTCGCGCTGGTAATTGGCATCTTAATCGGGACTTATTCGTCGATCGCCATTGCAGCGCCGATTCTGGTGGCTTACCAGGATTGGAGAATCAGCAAGGGCAAGCGGCCGGCGGCAATGCCTGTCCGGACCAAATGATCTCGGATAGCTGGATTGAACCTTTGTTTGTAGGGAGTTGCCAAGATAGCAGCTTTGCCAGCGGACTGATGTAGGAATTATGACCCTATCCGGGAGCAAAGTTTAGGCGGTCGGTGTCTAAACTAACGTAGGTTCTGAAGTAGGGAGAAACTCATATGTTTGAAGATAGCCTTCTGGAATCGGGCGGCAGGCTGAAAACGAAGCGGGGACGGACCACAACCTTCGCGATCATTCTTGAGATTGGGTTGATCGGCCTCATGGTTCTGATGCCCCTTATTTTCACCGAAGCCCTGCCAAAGCAACAGTTAATGACATTCCTGGTGGCGCCTCCGCCGCCTCCACCACCTCCACCGCCGGCAGCCGCCCCTGTAAAGATCGTAAAACAGGTTCAGACCGATATCGTGAACGGTGAACTTCGCACTCCCACCAAGATTCCTCAGAAAGTACAGATGATTAAGGAAGACGAAGCCCCACCGCCGACAATGGCTTCGAGCGGCGTGGTTGGCGGCGTCCCGGGCGGGATTCCCGGCGGTCAGATGGGCGGCGTCATCGGCGGCATCATCAGTTCCACCCCGATGGCTGTGCCAAAAGTTGCAACTCCGCAGCGTGTTCGCGTATCCCAAGGCGTTTCTCAGGGACTGCTCGTAAGGCGCGTGCAACCTAATTATCCGCCGCTGGCCCGGCAGGCCCGCATCTCGGGCACGGTCGTATTGCGAGCCGTGATCAGCAAGGATGGCTCCATAGAAAACCTTACTTTGGTCAGTGGGCATCCAATGCTGGCTCCTGCGGCTATCGATGCGGTGAAGCAGTGGAAGTACAAACCGTATCTATTGAACGGCGAACCAGTCGAAGTAGATACGGAAGTACAGGTCAACTTTACCCTCGCCGGAGGCTAAACCCTTCCGCGCAGCGTTGAGTTTGACGTCAAGACGTTGACGTCAGGAAGTGTTTGACGTTAGAAAGTTAAGGCCGTTATGACCCTCCCCCTCCCACCTAGGACGGTGGCCGGGAGAGTTCGTATCCGGCGCGGCACTGTCACCTTGCTTCACAGTGTTTAAGGTTACGATTCCGGCGCGAGAGTGCGGGCAGGCCAAGTCCGCGGCTTGTGCCGCAGGCGGAAAGCCAAGGAACTATAAGCGTCTTTCTGCCGTCAAAGTTTGCAGGGTGCTGCAGATTTCGCATCAAAGTTTACAGAAGTTCCGAGGAGGGAAAAGCAACTCATGTTCGCAGCTAACGTCGCAACAGCAGTTCTCAGTCATGTTCCTAGGATGGCCGCTTGGGTAATGCAAGAAGGCGGCGCAGTGGGTTGGGATCCGATCTCGCTATGGAAGCAGATGGGTATCATCGCGAAAATCGTGGTCGTCATCCTGTTTATCATGTCGGGCTGGTCAATCGGCGTCATGATTGATCGCGCCATGGCATATAGCGCAGCTCGCAAGCAGTCACGCGCCTTCGCCCCCGCGGTTGCGGGAGCCCTGCGCGATGGCCGCATCGACGAAGCCATCAAGGTCGCCGAGCGCAACAAGAAGAGTCATCTGGCCAAAGTTGTTACCGCTGGCTTGATGGAATTCAAGGCCCACCAGGATAGCCCCGGCGCAATCCCCGGCGAGACCATTGAAGCCTCCAAGCGCGCCCTCGAGCGTACTGAAGCCATTGTTCACGCTGAACTCAAGCGTGGATTGGGTGGCTTGGCCACCATCGGATCGACAGCCCCGTTCGTGGGCTTGTTCGGAACCGTGATGGGCATTCTGAACGCCTTCAAAGGTATTTCTGAACAGAAGGCCACCGGTCTGGGCGCGGTCGCAGGCGGCATTTCGGAAGCGCTGGTCACCACGGCTTTCGGGCTGCTCGTCGCGATTCCCGCTGTGATGATGTTCAACTACCTCACCGGCCGCGTGGAAGCGTTCGATGTGGAGATGGACAATTCATCGAGCGAATTGATCGATTACTTCCTGAAGCGCCGGGAAGTTCGCCGTTCGTAGTTTGTAGCCTCGGTAGTTTCGCCATTGAGTTGCTCGTCTGGCGCTGGGACGGTTCCCAGCGCCAGCCTTCCCGACGCACCGGGCAGGGTTTGTGGGCAACTGGAGGCTGACAACCGGCAACTGTTCTACGGAGAAATTATGTCATTAGCCAAGCGGAATGAAGGGGCCAACGTCAACTCCGACATCAACGTCACCCCCATGGTGGACGTGATGCTGGTGCTGCTGATCATCTTCATGGTGATCACGCCCATGTTGCAGAAAGGTATCAGCGTGGATATGGCGAAGGTAAACAATCCGACGCCGATGCAGGATGCCGACAAGGAAGATGCACTGCTGGTTTCGGTGATGCGCGATGGGACGGTCTACTTCGGTGCCGACAAGACTACCGCGGATAGTTTGACCAGCAAGGTGAAGGATCGCCTCACCAATCGAACAAACAAGGAAGTTTACGTCAAAGCTGACGCCCGCGCCCACTTCGGCAACGTAGTGCAAGTGGTAGACGCAGTACGCGCCGCTGGCGTCGACGATCTTGGCCTGCTCACCGAGCAGCGTAAGAGTACACCAAACGCTCCACCCCCCGCTCCGGCGGGTGGGCAATAGAGGAGAATCGACCATGAGTATGGCAGTTGGCCCGAGCGGAGGCCAAAGCGCAAACATTAACGTCACTCCGCTCATTGACGTGCTGCTGGTGCTGCTCATTATTTTCATGGTGATCACACCGTTGACGCCGAAAGGCTTGGATGCACTGGTTCCCCAGCCACCTCCGCCGAACGCCCCCAAGAACAACACTCCCGACCGCACGATCGTTGTGCAGTTGATCGATCGCGGCGCTGGACAGGACCCCGGCCTCAAGATCAATCAGGAAGATGCGACCTGGGATAACCTGCAGGGCCGTCTCGCGGATATCTACAAGACCCGCGCTGAAAAAGTGATGTTCGTGAAGGGCGACGATGCGATTCCATTTGCCGACGTGGCGAATGTGATCGATATCGCGCACGCTGCGGGAGTGGATAAGGTCGGTCTGATTACAGCCAAGATCGAAGCCGGCGGTTAATCGCGCCTTTACGTAAATAACGCCCGGAAAAGGTCGAGCATCGCAGTCTGTTCGCGGCACGGGACGCCTTGGTCTCGTGCCGAGTCTGCCAGAAAACGCCCGGCCCACACTTGTCAACTCGCTGTCTCTGGGCCTAGGATGCTGTGTGGCAAGGGAGACTTATACCGCAATGAATAAATACACACGACTGCTAACGCTGGCGGCCGCGATACTGGCAATCCTCTCATTGGTAGGGTGCGCCAAGCTGCGCGCCCGCGATCAGCTTAATAAAGGCGTCACCGCCTATAAGAACGCCAAGTATGAAGAGGCGATCGACCACTTCCAGCAGGCCGTCGCGTTGGACCCGAGTCTCATCAATGCCAAGATGTATCTGGCCACCGCGTTCGCTCAGCAATACATACCCGGCGCCGACACCCCGGACAACAACAAAATGGCGGAGCAGGCGATCGAGCAGTATCAACACGTCCTCGATATGAACGCCGCGCGCGATCAGAAAGTAAACTCAGCCAAGGGCATCGCGTATCTTTACCTGAACATGAAGAAGTTCGACCAGGCTAAGAAGTATTACCGCATGGCCGGTGACCTCGATCCCAACGACCCCGAACCTTACTACTCCGTGGGTGTGATCGACTGGACGGCTTGCTATCAGCCTCGCATGGAAGAGCGCGCCAAGCTCGGACTGAAGCCGGATGAGAATCTGAATCCTAAGAATAAAGATCAGAAGAAGGTTTGCGGCGAGCTGAAAGATAAGAATGGACCGCTGGTTCAGGAAGGCATTGACAGTCTTAACAAAGCGATCCAACTTCGTCCCGATTACGACGATGCCATGGCCTACTTGAATCTGATGTACCGCGAGAAGGCCGATATCGAATGCGACGACCTCAATGCCCGCCAGGAAGATCTGAAGACCGCTGACCACTGGGTGGACCAGACCCTGTCAACCAAGAAGGCCAAAGCTGAGAAGCAGCCCGGAGCGCAGGGCATCACGATGGACCAGCCGAAGTAGCAAACTTAGGCAGCGACGATTTTACGGGCCTCCACGCAACGTATGCGTTGGAGGCTTTTAATTGCTGGGCGATATTTTGGCTGGATCACTGTTTCCGCCAACCGCACACTGGCTCAGCACAATATTCTCCCCAAAACTCTGCGGTGCCGAACACCCCAATTGTTGTAGCTGCTTGCGCAATGCCGGCGTGGAATCAACAATCCAACCCGCATCAAACAACCAAATCTTCGTTTCGGGAGCAAGGTGATACGTTGCCGCGATATCTGCGACTTCACTAGCCACATCGTCGGCATAGTACTTCCACTTGTCAGGAGGCGGCGTAAACACAGTATAGGTTCCGCATTGAGCTTGGGCGAGCGGCACAAAGGGAGGAAATATTTGGACCACACCTTGACGGCACGCGTAATAGCCGAGCAGTAGCCCGCTCTCATGGTCGGCAAGAATGATAGATCCTGGAGGGGCCGACTGCCGCAGGTAATTCATTGCCTGTTCCATCAAAACGCGGTGGTGATTTCTTGGCCTGATTAGTGGCGGGGGAGCCGGAAAGAAGTTGCAAACTGCGAGACAAGTGACCACAATCAGCGGCTTGATCCATTCTCGTGTGGGCGTCCGCACAGACAAGCCGATGGCCACTCCGCTCAAAGCAAAAAGCGCGAGAAATGCGTTGTGCCGCGTCCCACCATAGGGATAGAGTCCAGCCAACGCTGCGCCGCAGTTCACCACGAAGGGAAGGCCGAGTAAGAGCGCGAGCTCGCGCGGCGACGGGCGCGGCTCACCGGATACCCTCTTCCATTTGAGCAGTGAAATTATTCCTACCAGAAACGCCAAAAGGGCCAGGGCGCCACAAAACCCGTGACTGAGTAGATAAGTAAACACGCGCAAAGTCTGCGTGGCGATAAATACCAGCACGTGATTTTCGCCGGCATGAAAAATCGATTTCCTGAGCCAGGTCTCAGCGATTCCCTGCGCCATCCCGCGCCGCTTCAGCTCGGCAACGTGAGTAATGAGATAGTAGGACGCGAGAGCGAGTGCTCCGATTTGCCCTGCGCCCCACACCACAACCAGACGGATCCGCTTTCCGTAAGGGTAGAGCCGCACGAGCATATAGACGCCCATGGTAAAGGCAAAGATGAAAGAGGAATAATGAGTCAACATCGCGCCGCAGAGCGACAGAGAAAACAAGACCATCAGAAAGCTGGAATTCTCGCGAAGCGCACGCTCCGATAAATAAAGGCAGCTCGACATGAAAAACAAAAGCAGCGCGTACTGCCGCACCTCAGCCGACAGCTCAATGAGCGCCGGCGAGAATGCGAGCAGAAGCAGCCCGATGAAGGCAGTCGAGCGATCCGTCACGAGTTTGAGCCATCGATAGGCAATCCAGCAGCAAGCCGTCCCCGCCAAAACCGAGGACAAGCGCAACATCAGCTCTGACTGTCCCAGTGAACGCCAGTAATAAAGCACAAAGATCAACAAAGGCGGATGGGCGTTCGTGAGAGCGGCCTTGTACGAAAGCGCCAGAGAACTCTGGCTCGCCAGCAGATTGTGCAGGGCTTCGTCGGGGTTGAGGAAATATGCCCAGGCTTCATAGAGCCGCGCCAGCAGGCCGCCTGCCAACACAAGCAGGGGTAGCAAACTCTCCCGTCGCGATTCGATCTCGCTTTGACGCTTGCCCGCCGGGATCATTTCGAGAGTGAGAGAATCTGAGACACGCAGATCATACTATGCCAGAATCAAGACCGACTGCTGCATCGCGCGATGCGGCCAGCCTGCAGTATAGCTTTAAGGTCAAGAATGCTATCCTGACATCTCAGTCTTCACGGTTCAAGTTCCGCCAACTTGAGATCGACTAGGATATTCTGCATGGCGATGGCCGCTCCGTTACACATGGGACCACAACGAACTCCAGCCGCAACGAACGAGCGGTGGAAAGAGTGTGTGTCGGTAATCGTGCCCGTCTACAACGAAGTAGCGCACGTGGACGAATTGCTTCGCGCCATTCACACGTCACCCGTGAAGAAGGAAATCATCATCGTCGATGACGGGTCCGCCGATGGCACGCGCGAAAAACTCCAGGCGATGCCGCTCGCCGATGACGTTACGGTCATCTTTCACGAAAGGAATTGTGGAAAGGGTGCGGCGATTCGTACTGCGCTTGAGTATGCCCGTGGTGAATACGTCCTGATTCAAGATTCGGACCTGGAGTACAACCCTCAGGATTATGCCGCGCTACTGCAACCCCTGAAACAGAATCAGGCGAACGTGGTCTACGGCGTGCGCCCAGACCGGCCCGAGCGCGGTCTCAGATTTTTTCTCGGCGCAAAGCTTTTGACTCATCTGGCCAATCTTCTCTATGGCGCTGGCATCCACGACGAAGCGACTTGTTATAAGGTTTTTCGGCGATCAGTCATCGCACAAATTGATTTGGACTGCCGTCGTTTTGAGTTTTGCCCGGAGGTTACCGCGAAGCTTTGCCGCATCGGAGAAAGAATTGCCGAGGTGCCAATTTCCTACGCGCCGCGCTCAGCAGGCGAAGGCAAGAAGATTCGTCACTCCGATGGGTGGCTGGCTATTTGGACGCTCATTCGCCATCGCTTCAGTCCGCGTAATCAATGGTGGAAAGCTGCCGACGATAGGGTTCGACCGAATGAACCCTTCACGGTTAGCCTGACTCGGTTGCCCCCTGAATGAAAGTCTTATCGCGTTAACCTGCCGATCGATGACGCCTGAAACATCCCTCCGCTCTCCCCTGATACACTTCCGCACGATGGAGAAAGCTTCCCTGCCAGCCGTTCCCAAGTCTGTCTTGTGGCTCGTCGTCTTATCGTTTCTTTTGCAAGTGGCGATGATCGGCGTTTTCCGGCAGTACCGCACGCGCACGGAAGAAGATCATTTTGGCTTCGGGTGGGAAATGGGTCGCGTTGCGCGTTCGATTGCGCTTGGCCAGGGTTTCAGCAATCCGTACGGGGGCAACACCGGCCCGAGCGCATGGGAGCCGCCCTTATATCCCTATCTGATGGCTGGTGTTTTCAAGATTTTCGGCATCTATACTTACGCGTCGGCGTGGGTTTTACTGACCATCAATAGCCTCTTCGCGGCGCTCACGACGATTCCCATTTTTCTGATCGCGCACAAAACGTTCGGCGAACGGGTCGCAATCTGGTCGGCGCGAGCATGGGCGTTCAATCCCTACATTTGGTATTGGTCGATTCACTGGATTTGGGATACGACGTTCAACCCGCTGATTCTTGCGCTGATTTTTCTGCTCGCGCTTGAACTACAAGAATGGAATGGCTGGCGAGGCTGGATTTATTTTGGAGTGTTGTGGGGCGTGGGTGCGCTGGCCAGTCCTTCGATGCTCGCATTTCTACCTTTCTGTGGCCTATGGATTTCGTGGAAACGATCTAAGAGCGGTCTCAGATCACTGCGAGGCGTGGTTCTGTCGTCTGCAATTTTCTTTCTCGTGCTTTCTCCGTGGCTGATCCGAAATTACGAAGTCTTCGGCCGCTTCGTATTTCTGCGTGACGATTTCGGCCTTCAATTCCGTCTCGGCAACTGGAAGGGCGCCGACGGGATGCTCATGGCTTACCTTCAGCCGAATCTGAACAAACTTGAGTTTGAGAAGTTTCAACGGATGGGAGAACTGGCCTATGCGGCGGACTGCAAGCGCCTGGCGTTCGACTGGATCCGCGAAGATCCGGGACGCTTCGCTGTCGTCAGCTTGAAGAGATTTTTCTACTATTGGAACGGGGTTCCTAAAGCCACCGACAGCCGCACTCTCTGGGACTTCCGCAACTCATTGTTTTTGGCATGGTCTGTTCTTGCGATCCTGGGTTTGGCCCAGGCCCTGCGGCAAAAAATGCGGGGGGGATGGCTCTTCGCGGGACTTATTCTCACTTACCCAACGACTTATTACTTTGTGTTTCCTCATGCCCGTTACCGCCACCCCATCGAGCCTGAACTGCTTATTCTGGTTATATTCGTACTGTTGCAAACCGGCAGACCCGTACGTCTTTTCCCCGGCGGAAAAACTTAACTCAAAAGCACAGTGCCCTGTAACCCCTGAATCTACTGTAGAATTTTGGGTTTGCTGAAACAGCTAAGATGTTCAAGAAAATTCTCATCGCCAACCGGGGAGAGATCGCGGTGCGCGTGCTGCGCGCGTGCCACGAGATGGGAATTGCCGCGGTCGTTGTCTATTCAGACGTAGACCGCGCCGCTCTGCACGTGCGCAAAGCTGATGAGGCTTATCCGATTGGCGCCGCGGCGGCGATCGAATCTTATCTAAACATCGGAAAAATTCTGGACGTCGTGGCTCGCTCCGGCGCCGAAGCCATCCATCCGGGTTACGGATTTCTTTCCGAGAATGCGAAATTCGCACAAGCCTGCGCCGATGCCGGCGTCAAATTCATTGGACCAACTCCCGCTGCGATGGAAGCCATGGGATCGAAAACGCGCGCGCGGCAGGCGATGGAGAAGGCAGGCGTTCCTTTTGTTCCGGGAACCTCGCGCGGCGTGCAGTCGTTCGAGCAAGCTGAACAAGTCGCCGCCAAAATTGGTTATCCAGTGATGCTGAAGGCCGCGGCGGGCGGCGGCGGCAAGGGCATGCGACTGGTGCACGAATCCGGGCAATTGAAGTCCGCTCTGGAAGCGGCGCGCAGTGAAGCCGAACGATCCTTCGGCGACAGCGAAGTCTACATCGAAAAAGCGATCGTAAATCCGCGGCACATCGAGATGCAGGTGTTGGCCGACGAGCACGGCAACACGGTTTATCTTGGCGAACGCGAATGCTCGCTGCAGCGGCGCCACCAGAAGGTGCTGGAAGAGGCGCCTTCTCCGATCGTGGATCCCGACATGCGGCGACAGATGGGCGAAGTTGCGGTTCGCGTCGCCCAATCCGCGAACTATACGAATGCGGGGACTGTCGAGTTTCTTGTCGATTCCGACAAGAATTTTTATTTTCTGGAGATGAACACGCGTCTGCAGGTCGAGCATCCCGTCACCGAACTGATCACAGGCCTCGACTTGGTCCACCTGCAAATTCGGATTGCCGCAGGGGAAAAGCTGCCATTCAGGCAAGAGGACGTGCAGCTTCGAGGACATGCGATCGAATGCCGTATCTATGCTGAAGATCCAGATAACAATTACTTCCCCAGCCCCGGCAGGATTACCCTGCTGCTGGCGCCATCGGGACCGGGCATCCGGCGCGACAGCGGAATGTACGAGGGTTGGAACGTGCCCATCGATTACGATCCACTGCTCGCCAAACTGATCGGCTACGGGACCGACCGCAATCAAGCAATTGCGCGGCTGACGCGAGCGCTCGGTGAATATTTTGTCGGCGGCATCAAGACGAACATTTCGCTATTTCGGAGGATCCTACGAGATACGGATTTTTGCGCCGCCAAACTTGATACCGGCTTTCTCGACCGGATGTTGAAGCGGCCGGAGGAGACGCCACAGGATTCGACGTCCGCCGAAGTTGCAGCCGTCGCGGCGGGCATATTCGCCATGCTGGGCTCGGTGTCCGGCACAGCAAATCGAACGTCTGATGGTGGTTCTCAGGCGGTCGACAAGCCAGTATCCAAATGGAGGAGCGCGAGCCGGAGCGAGGTTCTGCGTTAGGGGGTCGTTGATTCGAGAGGCTCGTCGTCAAATCCAAGCGAGTCACCAAAGCAAAGAACCTCTTCCACTACCCATCGTGGTTTTCTATGCTCTACGACGTAAGTATCAGCGGCAAGAGTTATAAGCTCGAACTCACTCACGGCAACGGCCGCTGGTCCTGCCGCCTCGATGGGCGGGACTTGAACGTCGATGCCGTTCTCGCTCGATCGGACGTGCTCTCGCTGCGCATCGGGAATAGAGCCTATGAGGTCAAGTCGGAGCGGGTCGCGAACGACTTACATGTCTGGGTAGGCAGCGCGCGCTTCGCGGTAGAGGTCCGCGATCCACGCTCTTTGCGCGGGCGCACTCACGCCGGAGACGATCACGGTCCCAGGAAAATTGTCGCTACCATGCCCGGCAAGGTCGTACGCCTGCTCGTGCGAGAGGGCGACGAGGTCGAAGCCGGGGCCGGCATCGCAGTGGTCGAGGCGATGAAGATGCAAAACGAGATCAAATCTCCGAAAAAAGGAACCGTGCAGAAAATTTTGGCCGCCGAAGCGGCCACCGTGAATGTGGGTGATGTATTGGCGATCGTCGAATGAGTTACACCGCACCGAAACTCGACCCGCGGTAATACCTATTTTACCAATCCATTTTTATCCAGAACTTCCTTGGCGTAATAGTTCTCAACCTTCGCGGAATCGCGCAAGAGCTCATAGTAGGCTGCTTTCAGCAATTGCTCGCGTCGGTCGTGAAGTTGCGAGCGAATGGCCTGCTGCACACGCGGATCGGATAAATCGCGCTGGCCCGCAGGTTCCTTCGAGACCAGCTTTACGATACGGAAGCCCATCGCCTGGTGCGTCGCCGGATTCGACAGTGTGATGATCCCGCTATATTGGCCCGGCTTAAGCTTGAGCACGGTATCGCGAGTTCCGGGATCTGTGTTGCGCAGGGAAGACTCGGGGACTGTACCCAGATCGCCGCCGTTGCCTGAGGTCTCTGGATCCTCCGAATAATTCATCGCCAGCGTAGCGAAATCATCCCCACTATCAAGCCGGTTGGAAATCGTCTGGATTTTCTTGCGGGCATCGGCCTCGTTCTGCGCCTTATTGTTCTGGTTGTGAACTTGTGGATTGGGCGTGGGGGTCACAAAGATTTGGGCAACGTGATATTGCGGCTCGATGAGGTTGAACTCCGACTTGTGCTGCGCAAAATAGTTGTTGATGTCCTGGTCAGTAACGTTGATCTTCGAAGAGACTTCCTTATTCATTACTTTATCCACCGTAATGGAGCGGCGGATGTCGCGTTTGAAGTCTTCCAGACTAATCTTTTTCTCTTTCAACCGCTGATCGAATTCCTGTTGCGTGTAAGGCGACTTGATCTCGTTCAGCTTGCGATCGACTTCCTCCTCGGTGGCCAGTAGACCGAGTTTTTCGGCGCGACGCATCACCATCTCATCGTCGATCAACTGGCGCAGAATGTTCAGCCGGAGAATGGTAGCCTGCTCGCCGGCGGGAGTCTGCTGAGCGCTGGCCACTTGATTGTCGTAATACTTGTCGACGTCGGAACGGAATATCTTGCGGCCATCCACGGTGGCCATAACGTCGCCACTCACTTGCGATTTACAGCCAACCAAGGCCACCAGCATCACTGCAACAAGCAAGAGCGCTGTTAGCTGACCAAAGTCCGCTTTTCTTTTCAAAGAAAGTTTCTCCCCACAAAGTGATAGTCCGCGTACCTTGGGAATACGCAGCGAAAGCTTCTCCCGCTTGGCTAAAATCACTTGGAAGCCGGCGCCGCAGCGGCGGCAGCGACGTGACTGGGCACGGGCAAGTTGGCATCCTTCAGGGCACGATCCAGCGAGGCACGCAGTTCGCTGACCGGTACCGCGCCGTCGATTTTTTCTCCGTTGATGAACAAGGTCGGCGTGGCTTCCACCCCCACGCGCTCCGCTTCTTTCATCGAAGCTTTCACGGCACTCTCATCTTGTGCTTTGATGCAGGACTGCAGCTTCACGACATCCAGATTGTGTTTCTGGCCTTGCAACATGGTAAGTTTGTCGAGCGCTTCCAGCCGGGCACCCGGCGTTTTCTCGTTGCTCACTTCGTGCTGGTTGGCGTGAATATAGTCGGCAAAATCCCAATAGGCATCGCTGTTTTGCGAAGCCAGACAATTCGCGTCCACTGCGGCGTGAATCGCCCAGGGATGAATCTCCGCCAGCGGATAATCCTTGTAAACGAAAGTGACGCGGTCGCCATATTCTTTCAGAATTTCAGGAAATAAGTTCTGATGCATGCGCGAACAGAACGGGCATTCAAAATCGTCGAAATTTACCACTACTACCTTAGACGCTTTTATTCCGCGCGTGGGCCGTCCGCTCACGTCGATCTTGCTCATGGTTTCCGTGAAGGGATCCTTGCTCAAGTCAAACTTCGTCATGCGAATCAGGGAAGAACGATCTTTGGAAACCAGGAAGGTGATGTCTTGTTTCCGCTCTCCCCCATCAACCGTGACAATCAGCGAGTCATAGTTGGGAAAGTCGGTGCTGGGCGTGGGAGCCCCTACGATCACGTGAACTTCGGCCGGAACCTTGTAGTAAGAACGGACCTGCCGCTCGATTTTCTTGTTTAAATCGGGCGACGCGGACTGGGCAACACATCCCAGGCAAACCATCAGCAGGAGAATGGAAGAACGTCGAATTAGAGTCACGAAGAACCGCCTGAATATCACGAGTTGAAGGTTGATTATCTCACAGCGGCATGCTGGGCGCAGGGATGGCTTGGAAGTACCTGAGGTGTGAAGAGTAATCCTCAGCCTGCCCGCCGGAACAATTCCGACGCTGGCAGCAAGGTGTTCATCGAACCGGAGCGGAAACCTTCAAGATCGAGCGTCACAAACTTGAAACCCAGCTCTTTGAATGTTCGAGTGAACTCAGTGGCCATCGTGAGGTCAAGAGCTCGATCCAATTCTTCGCGAGCGACTTCAATGCGGACGATGTCGCCGTGATGCCGTACTCGGAATTGCCGGAAACCTAGTTCGCGCAGAGCGTCTTCACCTTTCTCCACCACGGCCAGCGCTTCTCGCGTAACCGGCCGGCCGTATTCGATACGAGATGACAGACAGGCAGAGGCTGGCTTATCCCAGATACGCAGGCCGGCACTCCGCGCGAGCGAACGAATGTCGTTCTTAGTAAGTCCGCAATCCAGCAGAGGACCAACGATATGGTGTGCCAGCGCTGCCTTTTGACCGGGACGAAAATCACCTTGATCGTCGAGGTTCACGCCATAGGCAATAGCATCGAATCCGCGGGCCGCGCGGAGTTCTTCCATCAGCGTAAACAGCTCGTCTTTGCAGAAGAAGCAGCGCTGTGCGTCGTTGCGCACGTATTCTGGACGGTCGAGTTCCGCGGTCGTGATAACTTCAAGAGGAATCGACTGTTCTTGTGCGAAGGCAACTGCGTCGGCGAGTTGGGTGCGCGAGAGACTGGGGGAGTCGGCGATGATCACCAGCATGTTTTCTCCCAGCGCTTGATGCGCAGCCCAAGCCAAATAGGCGGAGTCCACACCACCCGAGTAGGCGACGAGGAGCCGGCCCAGTTTGCCTAGTTCCGCCTGCAACTGCGCATTTTTCGATTGCAGATCCGTTGCCGCGTCCAACATACGGTTATGTTAGCAGGTCAGAACCAGCGACGCCGTGCAGGGCTGCGCCCGGGTGAGTCTACTTTGGCCGCCTAATAGGCCACCCGGCTAGTACAGCCGTTCCTGCGGCCGAAGGCTGCCGAAGCCACCGATGTTAGCCAGAGTAAATGTGAAGCGAAACAGGTTTTCGTTCCGCACGTTCGCTACCGTGTAACTGCGATATTCGAGCGTCATTCCGCAACAACCCCAGTTGTAAGTGGTCTGGGCGCTGATAAATTGCAGCAGCTTAGACTCCGCGTCGATGCCAAAACTACTCGCGGCACTGAACCCGCGTTTGCCCGGACGCCCATAACCCAGCGCGGCGCGAAATTGATTGAAGCGTACCGGCTCGACAGAACCTGGGGTCGTACTCACCGTCTGCGAAGGTATCTGCAGGATCGCATCGCCGCCGCCCACGGTCACCTGGCCAATGTGATAGTTTGCCAGCAGAGTGCTCGCGTTGACGCGATTGTTTTGGAAATCAAAATCCATGTCCCATTCCGCATCCGTGCGCGAACTGGTCTCAACTCTCAGCCGCGAAACCAGCGGCGAAAGATGGCGCGGCTGCGTGAGAAACGCGATCCCGGTGAGGTCGGCAGTCGTCGTGAATACATTGCGCTGGCCGGAAATCAGCGCTCCACCAAAAGTGGGATCGAGAAAGTATTTCTGTTCCAGTTCCCACGTAGCAATCTCCTGAACTGGAGGTTTCGGCTCGCACGGAGGAGTTGCCAGAGCGCTGGTATGCCGCCACGGAATGCTCGCCTCCGGCGCTGCACCGCCCACCGTCAGCGCCGACATAATAGCGTCGCAATCATCAGGCTTTGCCGACGTTCGTTTGGCGTAGAGTCGGGTGACAAAACCGTACTCCACTTCGTGTGTATCCGTGAGGACATCGCGCTCATCGAATTTCAAAATATCTGCGAAGTTATTCACCCCGGTCACAAAGCGGTACACCGCCCGTGGCTCGATCACATGCTTCCACTTCCTGCCGAGAAACTCTTTATCGAAGACTCGTTCCAATGGCGGCGGCCGCAGCTCCACTGCGGTCTCGATTGCTTGGCGATTGATAGCATCGCTCACTGCACGTTCAGGATTCTGTCCAGTTTCTGCCACTAATCTTTGCGTGTAATAGGTTTCGTGCAATATCAGCTCGGGGCGCAGAGACCAGCCGCGAAACAAGAGCGGCAACGAAATTTCCGGATTCAAATCGAAGCGTCCCAACAAATTTGCCGTGCGAAACGGCAGCGTGCAGGATCCAAGCGTTCCCGAGGTCGAGCACTGCGGAGGCTCGCTACGACCGAGACCTGTGGCCGAGGCATCAAACGACCAATAGAATGGCGTGCGCCACAATGGGCGATCCACGCTGGAAGACTCTAGACCGGGTACGTGCGAAATCGTGACCACCTGCCCCGGAGTCGTGCTCAAGAAATTTTGGTAGCGCTCCGCATAGCCATTCAGGCTGAAGCCGTCTGTGGACTTTGACAGAAAAGCATCCGACTTCACTTCCGAATACACAGCCTGGCTGAAAACTTCGTTGAAGGCTAGCCGGAAGAGAAATGAGCTCAGATAATCGATATTGGCGACGGCGCGAAAACTGCCGATGTTTCCTGCCGCGTTCAGCCGCGCATTTTCCCCGCCCTGTTTGACTGGGGGAGAGCCAATTCCGCGATCGATCACGCCAAAATAATTCAGGTCCAAGTAAGAAGTTTCGGTAGGCTGGGCTCGAAACTCCCCGCGCTGCGACCAGCCGCGCAAAGAAAAATACTCGGCACCCAGCGTGGCATCCATCATGCGATTGATGGCCCAGTAATAGGCGTCGCCGATGACGTTACCCTTGGTGGAAGATCGGGCGATCGACGGCAGCAAAAACCCTGACTGGCGCGATTCCTTTTCCACCGGATGAGTCGCGAACGGAAAATAAAGGATCGGAATCCCATGCAGCAGAAACTCGCTGTGGTAGATCTTGGCGTTACCGCCCACATCCACATCGATCTTGCGGGCGTCGAACAACCATTTGGGATGTGGCAATTCGCACGTGGTAATCGTGCCGTCGTAAACCAGGTAATGTTCGGGGCTGTCTTTTTCCACGAGCTTCCCGGTAAAAGAAAACGGCGCGGTTGAAGTGAGGATCACCCGGTTGCCGCGAAAGCGTAGGCCTGTCGTGCCGGTGACGTCATAGAACTTTCCGGTTTCAAGCGCAAAGTTGTAAGTGCCGTGCGAGGCTCGAATGTGGTCGTCGTTGGGACCGCCGTCCAGCGCGAAGTGTCCGGTCGCGGTCGCCTCTCGGGTGTCCGAGTCGAAAGTGGCTTCGTCCGCCCGTAGCACGTAATTTTCGTAGTAGATTTCGACCTCCCCGTGCAGCTTATAAATCCCTCCTTGCTCTTCCTGCGAGATGGCGCAGACCGTGGGCGAGTTATCCTTCTGCGCGGCGGCTGCAAGGGAACAGGGCGTTGCAAGCTCCCTGGCTCTGGGCGGCAACTGGCTGGTAACTAACGGCGGGAGCAGAAGCAGGTGACAAAGCATTGCCGTCGTGATAAGGAATCTGTTGCGAAGTTTCATCGGAACAAGATTACGGGAGCGAGATCATCCGAGGCCGACAAACAAGCAACGCTCGAACGCCTGGCGAGAGTCGTCGTGAACTTAGCACGGCTGCGCCCCGCGAAGCAAAAGCCGCACGGTGGCTTGGATTCCGCAGCTGTCTTCATGGTTATCCGGATGTGTTTAACTTTTGAATTCTTAGCTTTTGCGTAAAGATTCGATTCATGCCTTGCCCGATTTGTGGTGACATCTGCCGCTGCTCCTTCGACGGATATTCGACGGCGTCTCCGCGCTGGGATGACGCCGCTTCGCGCCCCGATGTGGGGACTTCGATTGCGCCTATGCAGGCTCAAGCAACGTGCGAGTCTCTTGCGGAATCGACTCCGCAAGCCGTTTTACCTGGCGAGGAAGCCGGGGTTGCTCTGGAAGAGTCTTCCACGTGGCGGGAGGAGGTTTCCGAGCGGCTGAGTCGTTATCAGTCCCGCCGCAAGCCGCGGGCGCCCCGCTATCCGTCGTTGCGGCTAAAATTTGATATCGGCGATTCCCCCACCCCGCTAGGCGGCATCCCTCTCGACTCGCATTCTTTTCCACAAGCCACCTCCAGAGTCTCCAATCACGAATTTGCCTTGGATGAGTTTTCCGACAGCTGCCGCGACATGGTCGGGACTTTGGCAGTCGAGCCCTCGATTCCAGACAATGCATACGCTGGTCGTGAAGGGCTGCCACGAAACCCCAGCTCCGACACGTTCGCGCGGGCGGCAACCCCTCCAACAACTACAGCAAAGATCATCGAATTTCCGCGCTCATGGACTCCGCCCGTACCTCCGCTGGACGAACTGGCGGAGCCGGTGATGGGCCGTCCTCGCATTTTGGAAGCTCCGGAAATTGTGCCTCCACCTCCCGCGCTCGGTGGAATCACGATTGATTCCACCCCGCAGCCAGAATTTGAGAGGCGCCCGGGAATCGACTTTCCGCTGCAAAGCGCTCCCTTAGGACAGCGGATTCTCTCCGCATTTCTCGACGGCATCATCATCGTTGCCGCTTGTGCTCTTTTCGGTCTTATTTTTTGGAAAGTGACGGCCTCGCGTCCACCCCGATTCCAGCTTGTGGGTATGGCGGCGGGGGTCTTGGGAGTGTGCTGGGCCGCGTATCAATACTTGCTGTTGGTTTACTCGGGTGCGACTCCGGGTCTACGATTGGCTCGGCTCCAGTTGGCTCGCTTCGATGGAAGTCCGGCTGGCCGCCGGCTACGCCGCTGGCGCGTTCTCGCGTCTTTTCTTTCCGCGGCTTCTCTCGGCATGGGATACGCTTGGGTTTTCCTCGACGAAGACTCCCTCTGTTGGCACGACCGCATCACGCACACCTACCTGGGAGCAAAGCGCACTTAGAAAGCCGCGGAGAAGGCGCGCGAATCGGCTTGACTTCCGCCTCCTACGTACTCTAGCTGTGCCGCGTCCAGCTTGGCCTATGCTATCTTCAATAGGTTTACTTTATAAGCGGTTCGCGCACTCGTTCAAGCATGGCTACATCCGTTGAGGGTTCCAAACCGGCCATAAAGGTTTTCGTCGCCACCACGGTGATGCTAACCTTCATCTCCTTCTGGCGCGCCTCCGCCATCGTTCTGGCAGACCTTGCCTCCTCCGCTTATTACGCCGGCGGCGACGCCGAAAAAGTAATTGGAAAGAGCGCTCCCTGGTTCATCCTCGCGGTCATGCTGTTCAGCTATGCCGTGCGGGCGTTATACATCGAGTCCAGCAGCATGTTCGTGCGCGGCGGCGTGTATCGCGTCGTTAAGGAAGCAATGGGCGGCGGGTTGGCCAAGTTCTCAGTTTCCGCCCTGCTCTTCGATTACGTCTTAACTGGTCCCATCAGCGCCGTCTCCGCCGGGCAATACCTGGCTGGCTTCATCAAAGACATGGGCGAGTACATGCACCGCCCTTTGCATTTTTCCGACGACCACTTCGCTGCGGGTTTGGCGGTGATCGTTGTCATCTACTTCTGGTGGAAGAACACGCAGGGTATGCATGAATCCAGCCAGAAGGCGCTGCAGATCATGGTGATCACCACGGTGATGGTGGTGATTCTTCTGATCTGGTGCACCATTACAGTTTTGCGCGCGCCGATTCAACTACCTCCAAATCCGTTGCACGCAGGCGTAGTTCCCCTGAATAAAGAATCTCTCGGCTGGCTCTACTCGAGCCCGTGGCTCAGCCACTTGACGTGGATTATCGCCTTCGTCGGCTTCGGACACTCCGTGCTCGCGATGAGCGGCGAAGAGACTCTGGCTCAAGTCAACCGGGAAATCGAGCATCCCAAGCTCAAGAACCTGGAGAAGACGGGGCTTGTAATCTTCGTCTATAGCCTCCTGTTCACGTCACTGGTTTCGTTTTTTGCGGTGATGATTATTCCCGACAAGGTGCGCCCAGATTACTTCGCCAACCTGATTGGTGGCATTGCGATGTATCTGTCCGGCCCGGAGAGCTTGAAACTTCTCTTCCATGGTTTTGTAGTGCTGGTCGGCGTTTTAATTTTGGCTGGAGCGCAAAATACTTCGATCGTTGGGGCGAATGGCGTCTTGAACCGCGTGGCAGAGGATGGCGTGCTCACCAGTTGGTTCCAGAAGCCGCATCACCGTTTCGGAACCAGCTACCGCATCATCAACCTGATCGTGGGCATGCAGCTGCTGGTGATCTTCCTCAGCTTGGGCAACGTGTACGTACTAGCCGCGCTGTACGCATTTGGCGTGATCTGGAGCTTCGCCATGAAGTCCATCGCGGTGCTCGTGCTGCGCTTCACCGAGCCCGGGAACCGCGCCTGGAAAGTGCCGGGCAACCTGCACATCGGCAAGACCGAAGTTCCCGTGGGTCTGTTTCTCATCTCGGGTGTGCTGCTGATCACCGCCATCGTCAACCTTTTTACCAAGTACCAGGCCACGATCGCCGGAGTGATTTTCAGCGCGGTGTTCTTCACCATCTTCACGCTCTCCGAGCGCCATGTCACCAAGGAGCGCCACGGCAAGCCGGAGCAACTCGACCAGTTCCGCGTCTATGGCAATCAGGAACTGGGCAGCGGCGCGATGGGAGTGCGCCCGGGAAATATTCTGGTCGCGGTGCGCGACCCCCGCAATCTTTACTATCTGCGGAATGTGCTGGCTCACACTAACACGGCCAAGAACGATGTCATCGTGATGAGCGCGCGCCTCTACCATCGTGAGCACAGTTTCAGCGGCAGCTCTGTCGTCGAAGCCAGCCAGGTCTTCGACCACTACGAACAGGAACTCTTCACCGCGGCCGTCGCAGTCGCCGAAAAAGAGGGTAAGCCAATTTCGCTGCTGGTAGTCCCGGCGACCGATGTCTTCGAAGCCATCATGGTAACTGCAGCGCGTCTGGATTCCGCGAGAGTGATTTGCGGACTCTCGAACAAGCTGACATCCGACGAACAGGCGAAACTCACGGGCGACGCTTGGGAGCGCATGCCGGAACCTCGTCCGCGGCTGTGTCTCGAAGTTTATGCGCCGGACGGAAGCGTCCGTGAGTACACGATCGGACCGCATACCCCGCGCCTCCGTCCGCAGGACGTTGAGCTCATGCATAAGCTCTGGCTCAATATCACCACCGATCCGAAGTTCGCCGGAGCTCACCATTACCACATCGTGGCTCTCGCATTAGAAGAGTTGCAGCGCGAACTGGGTACCGAACAGCGGACACAGCTTCTACAGAAGCTACTCGACGAAATGAACCGCCGGGAAGGCGGAGCCGAACCGGCAGGCCCTGACTAAAATCGCTCAACCGTCCTCTGGGGAAAAAGGATCGCAGTGACAGAGCCTCGAACGCCCTTATTTCTTAAGAAGATTCGCTAGCGATTCTCTTAACTCGCGATACCGAAACGGATACCCGGTTGAGATCAGCTTGAGAGGCTCGACCTTTTGACTTGCCAGCAGCAGCTCTTCACCCATCGCACCAAAGACCGCCTTCACGGCGAAGGCCGGCAGCGGGAAAATGGCCGGACGCGACAGCACGCCGGCGAGGGTTCTCGCGAAATCCGCGTTAGTCGCTGGCTTCGACGCGACCATGTTGACCGCGCCTTGCAGCAAGTCATTCTTCAAGATGTGGTGGATCGCGCCCACCATATCCTGCACGTCAATCCAGCTCATCCATTGCCGCCCGGAGCCTGTCCGCCCGCCCATCCCCAGCTTAAACGGCAATAGCATGGCACCGAGCGCGCCGCCTATGGGGCTGAGAACGATTCCCGTCCGCAAGTTCATGGTGCGTATGCCAGCCTGCATGGCAGGCATAGTTGCTTCCTCCCACGCGCTGCAAACCTCAGCGAGAAAACCTGTTCCCGGGGCGCTCTCTTCGGTTAAGAGTTCATCGCCACGGTCGCCGTAGTAGCCAATGGCTGAACCGCATACGAATACCTTGGGCTTCTCTTCAGCCTGCGCTAAAGCTCGCGTCAGATTCGATGTGCCAATGGCGCGGCTATCTCGAATCTTCAATTTCTTGTCTGCAGTCCAACGCCCGAAGATGCTCTCTCCCGCAAGGTGAATCACGGCATCGAAGCCGGAGACCGTGTCAGGCGCGATCGGCTTCGCCGGGTCCCACGAAATCTGTCCCTCGCCTGCAGCCGTGCCGCGCACCAGCCGTACCACGGACCATCCAGCCGTACGCAGGGAAGGAAGAAGAGCAGATCCAATTGGTCCCGAGACCCCGCTGACAAGGATTTTGGAATTCATAACTCACCGAATTTCACTCTAGCAGTCGCGAAGCGGACCAACAACCCGCCAGGTTAATTTGAAAGTATTGAAGGGAACGAACGGCAAGAAAAGGTTATCGCTCTGTATGGAATAAATTCGGCTTCGACCGGTTATGAGCTTCGAGGCGACTGGAATGGTCGTCCTCCACGGAGCTGATATCCTTGCATCCTTTCGGTCTGAAGACTCTGCTACTCGCCCGGCTGCCCGCTTCGTGCGGGCATTCCCGGCACATCTCGTTTAAGCTCGCTGCTGTTGCGGGCTATAATCGTGCATGGCGAGCTTGCGCCAACAGATCGCGACCACAGCTCTCACGCTCACCAAGTTCCGCGAGTTGATGAAGCGGATTGCGGAGAACCGTCCGCATGACGATCTGTCGATTGTAAAAAAAGCCTACGATTATTCCTTAAAGCACCACGAAGGCCAGGTGCGCGCCTCAGGCGAACCCTATCTCGTACATCCGCTGGAAGTCGCGCTCGTGTTGGCCGAGATGAAGATGGACCCGGTTGCTATCGCCGCTGGGCTGCTGCACGACTCCGTCGAAGATACTTCCGTCACCATCGTCGACATTCGCAAAGAATTTGGCGAGCAGGTCGCCCACATCGTCGAAGGCGTCACCAAGATCAGCAAGATCGACTTCGCCACACGCGAAGAGGCACAGGCCGAGAACCTGCGCAAAATGATGCTGGCGATGGTCGATGACATCCGCGTGGTGCTCATCAAACTCGCCGACCGTCTGCACAACATGCGCACGCTCGAACACTTGCAGCCCGACCGCCAGCGCAAGATCGCCGAAGAGACGCTCGAGATCTATGCGCCCATCGCACACCGGCTGGGCATGGGAAAGATTCGTGGCGAGTTGGAAGATCTCGGCTTTCGCTTTCTTGATCCGGCGGGGTACGAGCAGGTGGAGAAAGCCGTCAACGCCCGCCGCAAGCAGGGTGAAGCTTTTCTCTCGAAGATGCAAACGATCATCAACGACAAGCTGAAGGAAGCGGGCATCCAGGCGAAAGTGGAGAGCCGAATCAAACGCCTCTTCAGCATCCACAAAAAACTGCAGCGGCAGCGCATTTCCGTCGATCAAGTTTACGACCTCTTTGCCATGCGCATCATCACCCGCTCGCTGCAGGACTGTTACGCCGTGCTCGGGATTATTCACAACATCTGGCGCCCGGTGCCGGGGCGCATCAAGGATTTCATCGCCATGCCGCGGCCGAATTTTTATCAGTCGCTGCATACTTCCGTGATCACCGAAGACGGAACGCCTTTCGAAATCCAGATCCGCACCGAAGAAATGCACAAGATGGCTGAAGAGGGCATCGCGGCTCACTGGAAATACAAAGACGGTCCGGTCTCGGCGCAAGACGAGCAACGTCTCGCCTGGTTGCGCCAGGTGGTCGAGTGGCAGCGTGACGTAAGCGATCCCAACGAATTTCTCACGGCGCTCAAAGTCGATCTCTATCCCGAAGAGGTTTACACCTTCACTCCAAAGGGCAAGGTTGTTGTGCTCCCGCGCGAGTCCACTCCAATCGACTTTGCCTACACCATCCACACCGAAGTCGGGCACACGTGTGTTGGCGCGAAGGTGAATGGCCGCATGGTGCCGCTACGCCACAAACTGCACTCCGGTGACATTGTCGAGATCCTCACCCAGGCCGGCCACAAACCCAGCCGTGACTGGCTTGGGCTGGTCAAGTCGTCGCGCTCGCGCAACAAGATCAAGCACTGGCTCAACGTTCACCAGCGGGAGCGATCGATTGAAATTGGCCGGAAGTTGATCGAAAAAGAAGCGCGTAAGTATCGCATTGCACTTAAAGAGATTAAAGACGACGACCTGCTGAAAGTTGCCGGTGGCTATGGGCTCGGTAAGGTTGACGATCTTATGTCCGGCATCGGCTACGGAAAATATTCTGCTCGTCAGGTGCTGGCGCGTCTTTTGCCGGCGGGCGCCACTCCTTCGATGGCTGGTGACATCGAAGCCGAAGGACTTTCAAACAAGCCCGGAGCCATTGCCAGCGTCGTCCGCCGCGTGTTCGGCGATCACAATGCCATCATGGTCAAAGGCCAGGGAGACATGCTGGTCTACCGAGCGCGATGTTGTAACCCCATCCGCGGAGAAAGCATAGTCGGTTACATCACGCGCGGCAAAGGCGTTGCGGTGCACGCGGTGAATTGCCCCAACATCACCAATCTGATGTACGAACCAGAGCGCCGCATCGACGTAGAGTGGGCGCGCGACGAGAGTACGCCCGCGGCGTACCCCGTAAAGTTGACGGTTTATTGCGACGACAAGTTTGGAATGCTCAAACACATCACCGGCGTCATCGGCGATGCGCAAAGCAATATTCGCAACATCGGCGCGCATACCGAAAACAGCGAGGCCAGCGTCGAGATCGTCCTCGATATCTCCGACCTCAAACATCTCGAACAGATCATGGCCGGCCTTCGAAAAATCCCCGGCGTGCACGACGTGCAGAGACTGCAGAAAATCTAGACGCACGACAGTTACTAGCCACTAGTGACCCTGCCTCACGCATTTGAACACGTTCACTTTTCCTTTGACATACGGCCCCCAAATGTCGCATTATTAATTTGAACATGTTCAAGTTTGACTGAATCCAAGGAGGATCGCCATGTATATCGTCGGATGCTACATGAGTTACCTGCTGATTAGTCTGGCCGTTACCGTTTGGGTGGCACGTACATTGCATAAGAATGGAAGGGTATTTTTGGTCAATGCCTTCCACGGAGATGCCGAACTGGCTGATTCCGTGAACCATTTGCTTGTGGTGGGGTTCTATTTGATTAACGTCGGCTACGTGACGCTTGCCCTCAGGACCTATGGAACTCTCGACACACTCCGAGGAGCGATCGAACTGGTTAGCGATAAGATCGGCATCGTTCTGCTCGTACTCGGAGGTATGCATTTCTTCAATCTGTTCATCTTTTCCAGTATGCGCAAACGCTCGCGTCCCGATTCCAGCCGTGATCTTGCGTTTTCGACTCCGGCGCCGCGGGCCTAGCCATGACCCGCGCCGCCACAGCGACCACGAAAAAGTCCGAGGAGACTCGGACGCGCATTCTTGAAGCCGCGCTGTCACTATTCCGCAAGAGCGGCTTTGAGAAGACAACCATGCGGGATATTGCGCGGGAATCCGGAGTAGCCTTGGGAGCGGCCTACTACTACTTCGATTCGAAGAATGCCTTGGTGATGGCGTTCTATGAGCGGGCCCAGCGCGACCTCGATCCTCTGCTGGAGGAGGCGCTCGCCAAAACGCAAGGGCTGGAAGAACGGTTGCGAGCAGCCATCGAGGTGAAGTTCCGGTACTTTGCTCCCAATCGAAAACTGATGGGAGCGCTGTCCGCGCATATTGATCCTCAACATCCATTATCGCCGTTCAGCGAGGAGACCCGCGTCATGCGGGAGCACGATATGGGATTTCTTGCCGCGGCGGTTGACGGCGCGAAGATCCGGATTCCCGACGACCTGAGACTGCATCTGCCGCGCGTGTTGTGGCTCTATCAAATGGGACTGTTGCTGTTTTGGGTATATGACTCTTCATTCGAACAGAGTCGAACCCAGCAGTTGGCCCAGAAGAGCCTGTCGATCGTGGTAAACCTGATCAAGTTTTCGAGTTTGGCGTTCATGCGGCCAGTGCGAAAGCTGGCGACGGATTTGTTAGAGATCGTTTATGGCGATGAACCGAACGCTCTGGAGGTGACACCGTGAGAATCGTTCTGGCTGGCGGTACTGGGCAGATTGGGACGCTGCTCGCCCGGCACTTCCGCGAGCGCGGCCACGAGGTTGTAGTGATCGCGCGATCGGCTCAACCTGCGGCATGGCGGGTGGTTCAGTGGGATGGAGCCACATTAGGCACTTGGACCGGCGAACTGGAGCGGGCCGATGTTCTCATCAATCTGGTGGGCCGGAGTGTGAATTGCCGATATACCGCGGGGAACCGAAGAGCGATCATGGAATCCCGAGTTCAGAGTACGCGATTGCTCGGGCAAGCCATTGCTCGGCTGGTCCGCCCCCCTCGCCTGTGGATGAATGCCAGCACAGCCACGATCTATCGACATGCTCTAGACCGGGCAATGGACGAAGATACGGGCGAGATCGGCAATGAGCGGGACTGTCCGTCCAGTTGGCGCTTCAGCATTGACGTTGCCACGAGCTGGGAAGAGGCATTTTTCTCCGCGGTTACCCCTCAGACCCGGAAGATCGCACTGCGCAGTGCCGTGACCCTGAGCCCAGACCGGGGAGGCCTTTTCGCGGAGTTGCTCTGGATGGTCCGCCTTGGTTTGGGAGGCACAGCGGGATCGGGAGATCAATTTGTCTCGTGGATTCACGGGGCCGACTTCATTCGCAGCATCGAGTTCTTGATCGATCATGAAGAGATTGACGGCCCGGTCAACCTGGCTGCGCCTGAGCCGCTGCCGAATCGCGACTTTATGCGCGCACTGCGGCAAGCATGGGGAACACGAGTGGGCATCCCCGCTCCCGGGCCTATGCTCGCACTCGGCGCTTTGTTTCTGCGCACGGAGACGGAACTTATTCTAAAAAGCCGCCGCGTTGTGCCCGGACGGCTGCTGCGGGCCGGATTTGAATTTCAGTTTCCCGAATGGCCCCAAGCGGCCAAGGATCTGGTGGCGCAGTGGCGCGAAAGGACCTAGTGAGCAACAGTTAGCTGACGATCTGAACGCTTGGTGCTCCCTAGGTTATAATCTGGCACCGATGAACCTGACCTCTGGCGTGCGGCTGGGCCCATACGAGATTGTTGCCCCTTTGGGCGTAGGTGGGATGGGTGAAGTTTATCGCGCCCGCGATTCTCGTCTCAAACGTGAAGTGGCGATCAAGGTTTTGCCGCCGGCAGTTTCACTAGACACCGACCGGCTTCGGCGCTTCGAGCAGGAGGCCCTCGCCACAGCAGCCCTGAATCATCCCAATATTCTGGCGGTTTTCGACATTGGCACGCACGAGGGCACGCCCTATGTGGTCTCGGAGCTGCTTGAGGGCGAAACTCTGCGTGATCGCCTACGCAGCGGATCGATCGCGGTGCGCAAGGCGCTGGACTATGCCATGCAAATCGCACATGGCCTGGCCGCGGCGCACGAAAAAGGAATCATTCACCGCGACCTCAAGCCGGAAAATCTTTTCCTGACCAAAGACGGTCGGGTGAAGATCCTCGATTTCGGCCTGGCAAAGCTCACTCAGGGCGACTCCGGCAGCCACGCTGCCACTATGACCCACGTCACCGAGGTCGGAACGGTGCTGGGCACGGCGGGATATATGTCGCCCGAGCAGGTTCGCGGCGTCGCCGTCGATGCGCGCTCCGATATATTCAGCTTTGGGGCAATTCTTTACGAAATGATCTCAGGCAAGCGCGCATTTCACAGAGAAACTGCCGCGGATACGATGAGCGCGATCCTGAAAGAAGATCCTGCGGAGTTCAACGAAACCAATCGCAACGTTTCTCCGGCGCTGGAACGCATTGTGCAGCACTGCCTGGAGAAAAATCCCGAGGCACGGTTTCACTCGGCCAGCGATATCGCATTCGATCTCGAACATCTTTCCGGGATTTCCAGCACATCGACGAGGCTTACGCCGGTGGCCAGCACGCCACCGCGGAACCGGTTGTTCGCCGCGCTGGCTGGCGGTCTCGCGCTCGCACTCGCGATGCTTGCCCTTGGCTTGTGGTTGGGTCGAGGCAAAGGCCCTGCGCCTCTGGCTGAGTACAACCAGATCACGTTTCGCACCGGCTCCATTGGAAATGCCCGCTTTGCGCCGGATGGCAGCGTCATTTACAGCGCGTCGTGGGATGGCGGCGACAATCAACTCTATTTGGCTCGTACCGACGATCCCGGCGCGCGCGAATTAGGGCTCAAGAATGCCGAACTGCTTTCCATCTCGAAGAACGGGGAGTTGGCGATTCGGCTCAACACGGTGCGTTACGGTGGATATGCGCGCAGCGGAACCTTGGCTCGAGTTCCGCTGAGCGGCGGTACACCGCGAGAGGTGCTGGAGAACGTGCAGGATGCCGACTGGGCCGCCGACGGTACGACCATGGTAGTGGTGCGGTACGTACCCGAGAATAGCCACTGGCGCCTGGAATATCCCATCGGCAAGGTCCTGTTCGACAGCATCAATTGGATCAGCCATCCGAAAATCTCGCCAGACGGCAAGTGGGTGGCGTTCGCAGACCATGAGAACCCAGGTGGCGACGACGAAGGTTCGGTTGCCGTGATTGGCGCTGACGGCAAGGAGAAAGAAAAGAAACTATCGCCCGGATGGGAATCAATCGAAGGGATTTTTTGGAATAATTCCAGCGATGAGATCTGGTTTACGTGTAGCGCGAACGGAAGCGCCGAAAATCCTCACGCTGTGACTCTTGCGGGCAAGTTGCGAACCATCACCAACGTGCCCGGGGGCGTTTGGCTGGAAGACTTGCGCAACGGCACCGGGCTGATGGTGACGCATCAGGAGCGGATCGGCATTCGCGGCATGGCTCCCGGAGGCAAAGAGGAGCACGACCTAGGATGGTTTGGCTGGTCCATTGTGCGCGACATCAGCCGTGACGGCCACAAAATTGTCTTCGAGGAGGAAGGCAACGGCGGCGGGCAGAATTACACGGTATTTCTTCGCGACACCGATGGGTCGCCTCCGACGCGCATTGGCGAAGGAGTTCCGGGCGCGATTTCGCCTGATGCAAAGTGGGTGATCACGAAGCCGGCAAAGGGCGGCCCGCTCAGCATGGTGCCGACCGGCGCAGGCGAAGCCCGGCAACTCACGCACGACGCTATTAGCTACAACGGCGCGCGCTGGCTCCCTGACGGTAAGCATCTGCTCACCTCAGGAATTGAAGCGGGGCACGGAGTGCGCGACTATCTGATCGACACGAGCAGCGGAGACGCCAAGCCCATAACACCGGAGGGTGTCGCCGGCACGCAGCTATCTCCCGACGGAAGAAGCGCAGCGGTGCTGGGGTCCGACGGGAAATGGGGAGTCTGGCCGCTGGACGGAAACGCGATTCGTCCGATTCCGGGCGTCGACGGAAGCTACTACGTGAACGGCTGGTCGCCCGATGGAGGCTCAGTCTATGTGGCCTCGAGCCGCGCAGACCAGAGGGCCGCGAAAGTTTACAAGGTAAACATCGCGACCGGAAAAATGGAGTTCTGGAAAACTTTCGGAGGCGAGGCGGGCACAGGTCTTACAGAAGCCAGCGCGCCAATATTTTCTGCTGACGGGAGCGCCTACGCGTACGTTTATGTGCGGGTGCTCTCCGAGGCTTATGTGGTTACGGGATTGAAGTAGGAAGGTTTCCATGATGCGCGAGGCCATCGCAACCAAAGACGCTCCACAGGCCCTTGGGCCCTACTCACAGGCCATTAAGGCGAACGGGTTCATATTCGTTTCTGGCCAGTTGGCCATCGATCCATCCACTCAACAGGTCATCAGCGGAGACACGGCTGCCCAAACCGACCGCGTGCTACAGAATGTGTCGGCGATACTGGAAGCCGCCGGCAGCAGCCTCGACAAAGTCGTCCGCGCCGGCGTCTTCCTCAAAAGCATGGACGACTTCGCCGCCATGAATGAGGTGTACGGCAAGTATTTTCTCTCGATTCGACCGGCTCGCACTACCGTGGAGGTGGCGCGACTGCCCAAGGGTGTGCTGGTAGAAATTGATGTCATCGCGCTAGCCTAAGAGGAATCGAACCCGGAGCACAATTCGCTCAGTGCTCGGGCCAATCTCTAGTAAGTTCAATACATATCGAATGAGCGTTACAAAATCAGCAACCCCCTTGTATACCTTTGCGGCCCTCTGTGTTTAAGATTGTGATTAAAAGTACTGGCAAGGAGACAAACATGACGAAGTATGTTGCGGTGATCGCGATCATTTTGGCGCTGACGGCTGTTCTTTTCGCGCAGAGCACCGCTAAGAAGTCCACGACTCCCAATACAAATGCTCCCACGAAAGTGACGGGCGATGGAGTGAAGACACCCTCCGGGCTAATCTATTGGGATATCCGTGTGGGCAATGGCGACGTCGCCAAAGAGGGAAGCCACGTCCGGGTACACTACACAGGCTGGCTCACTACCGGGAAAAAGTTCGACAGTTCGGTCGACGCTGGAAAGCCGTTCGATTTCACCATCGGCAATGGCGAAGTAATCAAAGGCTGGGATATAGGGGTTGCCGGGATGAAAGTTGGCGGGAAACGCCAGCTGCGGATTCCTCCAGACCTAGGCTACGGCGCAGAGGGTACTCCCGGTGGCCCAATACTGCCCAACGCGACTCTCATCTTCGATGTGCAATTGCTGGGTGTGCAGTAGGAACCGAAGGCGGTGTTTGGTCATAGGTCTTAGGCGGGCAGGGATTCAGCTGCAGTGAAGGCCCAAGATTCCTAAGATCGCACCTGAGAGCCAAGACCTGCTTCTCTACGCTTTGACCACTTTGCCGCTGCGCAGGCAGGATGTGCAAACACGCATGCGTTTCGTGGTAGCGCCCACGCGGGCGTGGACCGGACGCAGATTGATATTCCAGCGCCGTTTGGTCACGTTATGGGCGTGGCTGATTCGGTTTCCGAATTGCGGCTTTTTACCGCAAATATCACATTGTTGTGCCATGACTGCTAGAGATCCTTTCAGGGCTTAGCGAAACAACCATTCTACCGGATTGTGCCGTTTTCCGACAATTCAGATGTAGGGACACCCGCTCCTTCGACAAGCTCAAGGCAGGCTCCCATCTGTCCGTCGAGCGAAGCTCGACTCTGTCCCCAGCCACGGAATTTCTCATATGCGATACTGAATTCATGCAGTCTCCGCTTCAAACTCCCACCGCGGCCACGGACCCCAAGTCAGTGAAGGTCGACCTCACCGGCGGCACGGGCGTGCATATCGATTGGAAAGACGGCCACGTTTCGCATTATGACTTCGTGTACCTGCGCAACGCCTGCCCGTGTGCCATGTGCGAAGAAGAACGCGGCAAGGCCGGCCGGCGCTATGGAGAGGCGCCCAAACTCGCTCCCGGCGCTTTGCCCATGTTCAAGCCGGCGGCGAAACCGATCTCGGCCGAGGGCGTGGGCAAATACGCGATTAAATTCACGTGGAACGATGACCACGACCTGGGCATTTACTCGTGGAAGTTACTGCGTGAGGTCTGCCCATGCGCGGAGTGTAAAGCACAAACTGCAGCCGAGGAATAGGACGTCGAGCCTTCCGACCTGTCAAATATGCAAGAAGGTAAATTCAGCAGAACTGCACAGCGGGTGGCGATCCGCCGCGCGGCGCATCAGGTTCTCGACCATCCCAGAGTGCTCGACGATCCTCTGGCTCTCCGCATCATTGGTGTTGAAACGGCGGGAGAACTTAGGTCCAATCCGAAAGAGAACCACAAATTTTCCCGCGCCTTCCGCGCCTTCATGGCGGCACGCAGCCGCTACGCCGAGGACGAACTTGCACGCGCCGTCGAGCGCGGCGTGTCGCAATATGTGATATTAGGCGCGGGCCTCGACACATTCGCCTACCGCAATGGTCATCCGGAGTTACGGGTCTTCGAGGTCGATCATCCCGCCACGCAGGAGTGGAAACGTGAGCAACTGCAAGCGGCGAGCATTTCGATCCCGCAATCGGTCACCTTTGTTCCGGTGAACTTCGAACTGCAGACTCTCTCGGACGGGCTCGGAAGTTGCGGATTCGACGCGAACACGGCCGCTTTCTTTTCCTGGCTGGGTGTTACGCCTTATCTCACTCACGAAGCCTGCATGGCCACTCTGAGTTTTATTGCCAGGATGCCAGCGGGCAGCGGCGTGGTCTTCGATTTTGCCATCGACCCCGCTCTGCTCAACGCGGGACAAAGAGAGGCGCTCGATGCGCTGTCCGCACGCGTGGCCAGATATGGGGAACCGTTTCAATTATTCTTCGATCCAGCAAAATTGCAGGACGAACTGAATGGTCTGGGATTCCGGCGCACTGAGTTTCTGCAAGGCGAGCATATTAACGCGCGCTACTTCAAGGATCGGACTGACGATCTTCGTGTCAGGGGCGGATTGGGACATCTGATGGGTGCGTGGGTGTAGTTGTCCGCCGAGGCCTTGTGGATTTCGTCGTGACATCCGTCACAGACTACGTTTGAGATTCTTCAGGAGACTCAGTGGAAGTCGACTTTTGTTTGTGCGACAGCTCCAGTGCCGTATGGCACGCTCTGTGAAAGCCCGGCACGGCAGTGCCGGGTTGTGAGAAGTACGGACTAATCTAGTCCCGTTAGGAACGGTACGATGGCTCATACATATCCCAACGTGCTGATCCATTGTATTTTCAGCACGAAGCTGCGCCGTGATTCCATACCCGACAATTTGCACGAGAAGCTTTCAATGTATTTTGTCGGAATTGGCAAGAGTCACGACATTCGGGTGTTATGCGCAGGAGGCACCGCCAACCACGCCCACCTGTTGATCGTGCTGCCGGCTACCATAACCTTGGCGAAAGCTATTCAAGTGTTAAAGGCCAACTCTTCGCGCTGGCGGGTGGGCATGGATTCGATTTCTCATGGCAGGAAGGCTATGGGGCGTTCAGCGTCAGCGCCTCGAACGCGGATGCGGTTAGGCATTACATCGAACATCAGCCGGAACACCATGCGAAGCATTCTTTTGAGGATGAATTTGTCTCGCTCTTGCGGAAATCAGGTGTGACGTACGACCCCGAGTTTGTCTTCGGATGAAGAGTGTCGTCCCTGACGGGACTCCGTTTCCGGTTCGGGATGCCTACCCGGCACTGCCGTGCCGGGCTTTCATGTGCCGCCACTCTGCGGCTGGAAAGTTTCTTCCTCGATTTTCTTCTTCAATTCAAACAATCGAACATCTCAGATCGGCAGGTCTCACGTTATCCCCAAATCCCTGTAAAATTGGAGGTCAGCCCCGGAGCCACTTCCGCATTGTCTTTTCTCGATCAACTCAACCCGCAGCAGCGCGAGGCCGTCGAAACCACCGAAGGCCCAGTACTGATCCTCGCCGGCGCAGGTAGCGGCAAGACTCATGTCATCACCTATCGCATCGCCTATCTCATCGAGCATGTCGGAGTGATGCCGGAATCCATTCTGGCGATGACCTTCACCAACAAAGCCGCCGCGGAAATGGGCGAGCGCGTGGAAAAACTTGTCGGCGGACTCAGCATCGCCAAGCCAATCATCTCGACGTTTCACTCTTTTTGTGTGCGCGTTCTTCGCCGCGACATTGAAGCTCTGCAAATTCCTTCCGCCACGCCCGGCCAACCGCCAATCGGCCATACGAAAAAATTCGTCATCTATGACGAAAGCGACATGCAGGCTGTGGTCAAAGGGATCATGAAGCGCCTCGGCCTCGACGACAAGCAACTCACGCCACGCATTGTGCTGTCTCGCATTTCGTGGGCGAAAAATCACATGCTCGATCCGCAGGAGCTTTACCTGCAATCAACCGATCCCAAGACGGAGAAGATCGCGCACCTGTTCGAGGAATACCGCAAGGAACTGCGCAAGGCGAACGCCCTCGACTTCGACGATCTGCTTTTGGAAGCCATGCGGCTCTTAAAGACGTCCGCGCCGGTGCGCGAGTATTACAATCGCCGATTTCAATATGTGATGATCGACGAATATCAGGATACGAACCGTCCGCAGTACGAACTCATGCGAATGCTTGCCGGTGCGCGTCACAATGTTTGCGCGGTCGGCGATGAAGATCAGTCGATTTATTCCTGGCGAGGCGCCGACATTCGCAATATTCTTGAGTTTGAGCAGGATTTTCCCGAGGCAAAGATTATTCGCCTCGAACAAAACTACCGCTCCACGCAGAATATTCTGCAGGCTGCTTCGTCCGTGGTCGCGAATAACCTGCGCCGCAAAGGCAAGAATCTTTGGACCTCGCGCCAGGGCGGCACAAAGATCGGTTATTACGAAGCTCCCGACGGCGAAAACGAGGCGCTCTTCGCCGCCGATCATATCGCAAAATATTTGCGCGAAGCCAGTCGTGCTGAACGCTCGGGCGGCGAAATTCCGCGCGCCGCCGTGCTCTACCGCACCAATTCGCAGTCGCGGCTTTTTGAAGAGGCGATGCGCCGCTACGGCCTCAAGTATCACGTGGTCGGCGGATTCTCGTTCTACGAACGCGCCGAGATCAAAGACATGATCTCGTACCTGAAGGTCATTCAGAATCCTGACGATTCGATCTCGCTGCTGCGCGTCATCAACACGCCCACGCGCGGCATCGGCAAAGGCACTATCGAAACCATTGAACGCCTCGCGCTCGAAACCGGATTGTCGTTGTGGGGCGCACTCGGCGAAGCGATTCGCCGTCAACTCCTGCCTCCGCGCGCGCTGGCGGCGCTGAGGAACTTTCAGCAATTGATCCGGGACGCGCAAGCGATGTTAGCGGGAACCTTTGCTGAACACCTCGAAGAAGAAAGCACGGAGGCAAGTGTCGCGTCGGCGACCTCGCCCGCGTTGTTGGAAGAGCCAGATCTCATGTGGGGACAGCCGCCCTCGGCTGTCCAGCAGGGCGAAGCCTTGCAAGCTGCCACGGGCGATTCGGATTCAGATGATGCAGCGGCCTTCGATCCCTCCGAATTCGAAAACACCGCCTTCGATTTCGGCGGAGCGTACGGCGAACCCGACGAAGAGAACGTCGTCAGCGAAGGAGCCGCCAACAAACCGCCGGCGGTATTCGAGAATGAAAGCGCGCTCAGCACTGGCGATGCTGAAACCGCGAGTCCATTTCCTGGTCCCACGGTGAGCACTGCGGACATTCTCAAGTTCCTCATCGACCGCACCGGCTACATCAAGCTGCTCGAAGCCGAAGATACGCCCGAAGCGTTCTCGCGCATTGAAAACCTGCACGAATTGGTGAATGCCGCCATGGACTCGCGCGACCGCGGCGAAACGCTCGACCAGTTTCTCGACCACGCCGCCCTCATCAGTGACGCCGATGACTATGACGAGCGGTCGCAAGTCACCCTGATGAGCTTGCACGCAGCCAAGGGTCTCGAGTTCCCTCTAGTCTTCCTCAGCGGGCTCGAAGAAGGACTCTTCCCGCACTCGCGCACGATGCTGCAGCCCGACGACGTCGAGGAGGAGCGCCGGCTCTGCTACGTCGGCATGACCCGCGCAATGGACCAGTTGATCCTTACGCGCGCCGTCTACCGCCGGCGATACGGAACCGATCTGCCCGAGGCAAGCGTGCCGTCGAGATTCTTGGAAGAAGTGCCTGCACCATTGATCGAGGAGTTGGGAGGACGCCGCACGGCTCGAACGGGCACCGGCTATAGAGAGACGGATTATGCAAGGACAGGCCATGTAGGGACGGCCGCCACCGGCCGTCCGGGGCGAGGCCAAGGGGCCTACGAGGCAGGCGATACTCACTACTCTTACGAAGACGAAGACCAAAGCGCAAGCTGGAAGCGCAATGGCGGGCAAATCAACCGGCAGAAAAGTACGGCTCCAGCCAAGCCCTACAACTCCATCGAGAACATCGCTGAGTTCTTCGCGTCGCGCGGTAAGAAGTTTACCGTCCCGAAAACGCCGGCGAAAGAACCCGCCGGCAAACGCGGATTCCGCCCCGGCCAGAAGGTTCGCCATCCCAAATATGGCGAGGGAACGGTCTACCAGCGAGAAGGAGAAGGCGAAGATGCCAAGATTACGGTACAATTCCCTCGCTTCGGATTGAAGAAATTAGTGGAGAAGTACGCCCAGTTGGAACGGGCTTGAGAGCGATTTGGTAATTTTGTAATCGGGTAATTTGGTAATTAAGAACATCGGGATAGTTAATTTCAAAAATTACCAAATTACGCAATTACCAAATTACAAAATCCTAGTTTCAAGAAAGCAATCATGGCCAACACAGCAGAGCTGACGAAAGAAGAACGTAAGAAGTCGAAACGCGCCGCGCGCAAGAAGTCGAAAGCGGAAAAGCCCAAGAAGCCCCGCGATTACGCCCGCGGGTCGAAGAAGCGCAAGGTGAAGAAACTGGCCCGCGGCCAGTCGAAGCGGTAAGGCAGTAGGTTAAGACCTTGGCCTTAGCCGGGGCGGATTCCGATGTGTGGCAGGAAATCGGCCCCGGCTCAGTGCTAGTTGCTAGCTGCCAATTGCTGTTCAGGAGACGACCACCACTTGTCCGAATCGTCATCGTCCACGGAACCCGCCGCCACGGTTCGCACCTCCGACAATCAGCTATTCTGCTGCAAGTCGATCGACAAACTGATTTCCGAATCTGAGGCTCCCGGGCAGCGGCTGCAAAAAACCCTCGGCCCCTGGTCACTGACGGCCCTGGGCATCGGCGCAATCATCGGCTCGGGAATTTTTATTCTCACTGGCACAGCCGCAGCCGGCGAATATTTTCAGGCCCCATCGATCCTGCATGCGCAGGCGCTCGACGTAATCATAAATTTATTGCGCACCGGCAGCACGGCGGGAGCGCTCATGCACGGACGCCCGCCCGCCGGACCATCAATCGCGATTTCGTTTCTCCTGGTCGCCATCGCCTGTAGCTTCGCTGGCCTCTGTTATGCCGAACTTGCCTCGATGATTCCGATCGCTGGCAGTGCCTACACATATTCTTACGCTACGCTCGGCGAAATTTTCGCCTGGATCATTGGCTGGGACCTCATCCTCGAATATGTAGTCTCGAACGTCGCAGTCGCGGTTGGCTTTGCCGGTTATATAAAAGCACAGCTGGCGGTATTCGGCGTTAACTTGCCAGAAAAACTTGCCAGTCCGGTCTGGGCTGGCGGACAGGCGACGGGTGCTTATTTCAATCTCCCCGGCTTCCTCATCGTTTTCATTCTCACTCTACTGCTGGTACGCGGAGTAAAGGAGTCGGCGGAGACTAATAACATCATGGTGGCGGTGAAAATCGGCGCCATTTTGACCTTTCTAGTAGTCGGTGGAATGTTGGTTAAGCCCGCAAACTGGGTGCCCTTCGCGCCTTCGGGTTTCGCCGGAATCGTTACCGGAGGGGCCATCGTTTTCTTCACCTATATCGGATTCGATTCCGTTTCCACTGCCGCCGAAGAATCACGCAATCCGCAAAAAGATTTGCCCTTCGGCATCATCATGTCATTAGTGGTCTGCACGCTGCTCTACGTCGGCGTGGCCGTCGTCCTGCTCGGCATGATGAAGTACACCACCTTCGTCTCCGGTGCAGCCGCCGAAGCGCCCGTGGCCTATGCGATGAAGTATCTGGGTGTGCACCCGATCTTTCGCTCGGTGATCGTGATTGGAGCGCTCACCGGCATGATCTCTTCGTTGCTCGTTTTTCAGTACGGGCAGGCGCGCATCTGGTATGCCATGTCCCGCGACGGGTTGCTGCCGAAGCTGTTCTCCGCGGTGCATCCGAAATATAAAACTCCGCACTGGTCCACTTGGATCGCCTGTTTCGCCGTGGGGATTCCGGCAGGGCTTGTTGACATTGGCGATGCGGCCGACCTCGCCAATATCGGCACGCTGTTTGCATTCGTCCTAGTTTCGCTGGGGGTAATCATCCTGCGCCGCAGGCAGCCGGAGCGCAAGCGCGCGTTCCGAGTCCCATTTGTCCCATGGTTTCCGCTGATCTCGATTGTTCTCTGCGGTGGCTTGATGTTCGGACTGACGGTGATCACATGGCTGCGCTTCGTGATCTGGCTTGGCCTTGGTCTGCTGATCTACTTCTTCTACAGCCGGCACCGAAGCGAGTTCGCGAAGAAGTAGCTGTCAGCCATCAACTGTCATCCTGAGCGAAACAGACCGGTGAGCAAAGCGAATCGGTTTGTGCAGTCGAAGGATCCCTTCAGCCATTCGGCCACGACCGGCCCCAAAGGGCGTTTTCACCATTGCATTCCGCGACTCTGGGCCTCCTTGGTGAATCCCGCTCTGCTCCTCGCAAATCTCCCACCAAAACTCTACAATCAAGGAGTGATGGCTTCCGCACCCGAGCGCCCGAGCAGCTTTCTGCGACTCTTGCCCAAGGCCGAGTTGCATCTGCATCTCGAGGGGGCAATCGATCCGGCCACACTCCTCGAACTCCGGCAGCGGCACGGCGAACGTCCTACACAGGCCGAGGTCGATCAGCTTTATCGATACGCCGATTTCGCCGGTTTCCTGCTCGCGTTCAAGAACATAACCGAGCACCTGCGCACAGCAGAAGATTACGAACTCATCACTTACCGCCTGATGCAGCGCCTGAAAGAAGAAAACGTCCTCCATGCCGAGGTTTATGTTTCGGTGGGGGTGGCCCTCTGGCGCAAGCAGGATTTTGCAGCCATCTTCGAAGGTCTGGATCGCGGCCGCGCGCGCGGCGCTCGCGACTTCGGCATCTCGCTGCTTTGGATCTTCGACGCGGTTCGGCAACTAGGAGCGGAGGCCGCGCAAAAAGTTTTCGAGTTGGCGGTTCGCTACCAGGATCGCCATGTCGTTGGCATCGGGGTCGGCGGCGACGAACTAAAAGGTCCGCCCGAAACCTTCCGCGATGGCTACGCCTGGTCCGCCGACCATGGCATGCGCCTGACTGCTCACGCCGGCGAGACTGGTCCGCCCGAATCTGTATGGGGCGCTCTTAATTTGCGCGCCGAACGCATTGGCCACGGGCTCACTGCCTTCCATGATCCCGATCTCGTCGAAGAACTCGGCCAGCGCCAGGTTCCGGTAGAAATCTGCCTCACCAGCAACTTCCGCACCGGCCTTTGCCCCAACCTCAGCGATCATCCGGCAAAAAGTTATTTTGATCACGGCGTCATGATCACGCTCAACACCGACGATCCCGCCATGTTCGGCACGACGCTTGCCCGCGAATATCAGGTCGCGCAGCAAACTTTTGGATTCACCGACGAGCATCTTCGCGAACTGGCTCGCAACTCATTTGAAGCATCATTCTTGCCCGCCGAAAAGAAGCTGGAGTTTCTGGACCTCTTCGATGCCGCCGCCGCCAGATGATTTCTAACTTTTCGTTGTCCCATAGCTAACAGAACACTCGTGAGGTAAAACTAGCTCACAGCGTAGCCTTAGTCTGAGAACCGAATTCTGAGAACCAAATTTTGATAACTGGAACTGCCTCAATATGCCCCAACACATCGGCATCGTCGCCTGCAGCACCGAAGGAGCCGCGCTCTGCTACCGCACTATTGCGATCGAGGGAGCACAGCTGCTCGGGGCTCACGATCACCCTGAAGTTTCTCTGCATTCGCACCCACTCGCGATGTATATGCAATTCATCCGCGCCAACGATTGGGCGGGTGTTGCCGAGCTGATGCTATCGTCGGCGGATAAGCTGGCTCACGCGGGCGCCGATTTTCTGATTTGTCCCGACAACACGATTCACGAGGCCTTTGGTCTGGTCAAACATCGCTCGCCGCGACCCTGGCTGCACATCGCGAGGGAAGTTGCAAAAGAGGCTCATCGCCGCCAGTTCAAACGCCTTGCCGTGCTCGGCACACGCTATCTGATGGAGGGGCCGGTTTATCGCGAAGCTCTGGGAGAGGCCGGCATCGAGCACCGCGTGCCTGCAGCCGAACAGCGCGAACACCTCGATCAGATCATCATGAACGAACTGGTTAATGCCCAGATTATTCCGCGCTCTCTCGCCTATTACGTGGAAGTGATCCGGTCGTTTCAGGATGAGGGCTGCGATGCGGTTGTGCTCGGATGCACGGAGATTCCTCTGTTGGTGACGCCGGTATCTTCTCCGCTGCCCACTCTCGACTCCACGCGCCTGCTCGCGAGAGCCGCAGTGCACAAGGCGGTGGAAGGCTGAAGATTTTCCATTGGGGCAGCCTCCATCATTTTTAGAAAGCTTTGTCATTTTCGAGCGAGCCGGAGCGACGGTGACGCGAGAAACCTGCTGTTTGTTTTGCCTACTCATGACTGACGCAAACCGTAAAGAGGACAACCCTAAGCGCCATCACCTCAAATTCCGCCAACTCCCTGGCCTGTACGCCATCATCCGCTTTGCCCCAGGGCAACCATCCCCGACTGGGCTACAAAGGGCGACTTCACCTCGATCACCCGCACCGCCGACGAACTCTCCGTCGTGTGCTCGATTGAAATCTTCCTGCAGAGGTGGATTTTCAACATCGATGGAGTTGTCTCAAGCTCGAAGGTCCTTTCGCGTTTTCGCAGACGGGGATTCTGCTTTCATTCATCGAGCCGCTCTCCTATAGAAACGTGCCGATTTTTGCAATCTCAACCTACGACACGGATTACGTACTCGTGCCAGAGGAGCACTCGCAACCCGCTTTCGACGCTTTAATTGCCACAGGGTACGAATTCATCGGCAAGAGATGACGTGGTTGCAAACCTCATCTGAAGCGCTTCAGTCCGCACTTCCGCGGGCGCCGTTCGCCCTGTCAAACTTACCAAACGCTGTCTCTCAGGCTGCATATATCGCGCATCCATGCTGTAATAGCTAGATCAATAATGCCCTCAACCCTCACAACCTTGCGCCGCCGCGCCAAAGCCCTCGGCCGCAACTTGCGGGGAGCCGCGATGGCGGCTCACGCTCTCGCCTCGACCGATCATCCCTTACTGGCGCACATTATTCCCGTTCGCCGCTGCAACCTGGCTTGTACCTATTGCAATGAGTTCGACGATTTCTCGAAGCCCGTGCCCACGGAAGAAATGTTCCGCCGAATCGATAAGCTGGGCGCCCTCGGCACCGCGGTGGTCACGATCTCAGGCGGGGAGCCGTTGCTGCATCCCGAACTCGACGACGTGATTCGCCGCATCCGCGCCAACGGCATGATTGCCGGACTTATCACCAACGGATACCTGCTCGTCGCCAAACGCATCCAACGCCTGAATCGCGCCGGACTCGAGTGGCTGCAGATTTCCATCGACAACGTTAATCCCGACGATGTCTCGAAGAAAAGCCTGAAAGTCCTCGACAAGAAATTGCAATGGCTTGCCGAGCACGCCGAGTTTCACGTGAATATCAATTCCGTCGTGGGCGGCGGCATTCCGAATCCGCAGGATGCGCTTACCATTGGCAAACGCGCCATCGAACTCGGGTTCAGTTCCACCGTTGGAATCATTCATGACGGCAGCGGCCAGCTGCAGCCGCTGGGTGGCGAAGAGCGCCGGATCTACAACGAAATGAAGTCGTGGGAGAAGCGCAGCTTCACCCGCATTAATGCCTTCCAGGACAACATCGCTCAAGGCCTGCCCAATGCGTGGCGATGCCGTGCCGGCGCCCGCTACCTCTACATTTGCGAAGACGGGCTGGTGCATTACTGCTCGCAGCAGCGCGGCTATCCGGGTGTGCCCCTCGCGACTTACACGCGCGACGACATGCGCCGCGAATATCTCACCGAAAAAGGCTGCGCTCCGCACTGCACCGTTTCGTGCGTCCACCAGGTTTCCATCTTCGATGGATGGCGCGCTCCGCAGCATCTCGCCCCGGCTCTTCCATCGCAAAACGCGGGATTGATTCAGATCAAATCATAATCGCCCGCAGTATCTGACCGTTTGTGGCCACAGCCGCTTACAATGCTCTCTTGCGAATTCTGATCTCAGCCGGCGAAGCCTCGGGCGAAATGTACGGAGCCCATCTAATCGATGCCCTGCGCCGCTGCGACGTATCGCTCGAATTCTTCGGCGTCGGCGGAGACCGCATGCGCGCTGCGGGCTGTGCCACGGTCGTCGATGCGAAGGACCTGTCCGTCGTTGGCATCACCGAAATCCTGAGCCATCTGCCAAAGATCTATGGACTCTACCAGCATCTGATTGCAGAAGCCGACAGGCGCAAGCCCGATCTCGCCATCGTCATCGATTCTCCTGCCTTCAACTGGCGCGTCGCTCGCCAAATGAAGAAGCGCGGCATTCCTGTTGTCTATTACGTTGCGCCACAGTTCTGGGCGTGGCGCCAGGGACGCGTCCGCCTGCTGCGCAATTACATCGACAAGGCTCTCGTCATTTTTCCCTTTGAAGAAAAATTTTACCGCGACCGCGGAGTGGATGCGACCTTCGTCGGCCATCCCCTCGCGGAACTGCCGCGACCGGCAATCGACCGCGGCGACTACGCCGTACAATTTCACCTCGACCCCTCAAAGCATTGGATCACTCTGATGCCCGGCAGCCGCGTCAAAGAAGTTCGCATGAACCTGCCCACGATCCTTCAAGCAGCCGCGCGACTGGGCTCCGATTACGAATTCCTGCTCCCCGTTGCACCTACGCTAGACCGCGCTTTTCTGCAAAACTTAATCGACGCAAAAACCATCGCTCAACCGCGCATCACCCTCGTCCCTGACTCCCTGCCTGCGCTACATCACTCCCGTATCGGCATCATTGCCAGCGGCACGGCTACAGTTGAGGCAGCCATGATGCGCACTCCATTCGTGATGGTGTATTGCGTCTCGCCTGTCACGTATATTCTTGGCAAACCGCGAGTCAAAGTCCCCTACTTTGCCATGGTCAATCTGATCGCCGGGGAGCAGGTCGTCCCCGAACTGGTGCAACACGACTTCACGCCGCAAAATGTTGTTACCCGCCTCCAGGAAATTCTGCCCGACGGATTGGCACGCACCCGCATGCTGGAAGGGCTGACCAAGGTCAAAGCCCAACTCCTCGCCCCTGAAGGCAATCTCAAAGGCTCACCGCTACAACTCCCCGCAGACCGCGCCGCCGAGATCATTCTCGCCCTGCTGCGACGAACTCAGGCTCCGTGATGTCATCCGGGGAATTGAAGGCTGGTCTCGCACGGCTCGAAGGGGCACAATGCTCGTTAAACCTTGTGCTCCCAGCATCTTTTAGGTGAGAATCTTCATCATAGGGAATGGTTAGCCCCGTTTCCTGGAGACTCTCCTTAATGCAGATTCGCTTTCGACGCGTCCCGAGCGTCCTGTCGAGTTCCCTCGTCCTTTTGCTATTGGCTTTTGGCTCGACTGCCTCCCAAGGCGCGGAAAAGACCCGCCTGCGCGTCGACGATTATCAGATCGAGGCCGAACTTACGCCTCACATTCACCAGATTTCTGCTCGCGCCAAGGTCAAATTCACCGCCCTTCAAGATCTCAACACTGCGATCTTCGAACTGCACAACGGCCTCCGGGTGACCCGGGTTCTCGACGATAAGAATCAGCCGTTGTCAGCCGAGCGCGTTACTCAGGATTCCACCATTCGCGTGCCGCTGCCTATCGGCCTTAGTAAAGACGCTTCGACCACCCTCACCTTCGAATATGAGGGTGCCATTGAGACCGCCGACGACAGCCCAGTACCCGGCCTCATGCTCGCTCATATTGGCGACGACACCAGCTATCTGCTCTATGCCGGACGCTGGTTCCCGGTGAGCGGCTATGGCCTCAACCGCTTCACCGCAACCATCAGCGTCACCGTTCCGGCTCACATGATGGTGATCGGCAGTGGAAAGACCACGGTCACCGACAATCCGCCATCCAAAAAGCCGAACACAAATGGCCTTCCGACGAAGACGTTTACCTTCGTTTATTCGAAGCCAAGCTTTCCCGGCACCATCGTTGCCGGCATCTTTCAGGAATATAAGAGCGACGAAGCCGGAATGGATCTCCACGTCTTCTTCAAACCGGATCACCAGAAATTGGCGCCCGAGTACACCACGACCGCGGTGCAGGAGTTCACTTATTTCATCACGCTATACGGCACGCCGCTGTCGTCGAAACTAAACGTCGTTGAGCTTCCGGGTGATACCGTTCCCTATGCGTGGGCTCCGGAAATCGCAGGCCTCGCAGGTCCTTCGATTACAGAAAAGACAAACTACCGACTGCTCGCGAACGCCATCGCCCATCAATGGTGGGGCGTTTCCGTCAGTCCCGCGACCAAAGATGATTGGTGGGTAATCGACGGATTCTCCCGCTACTCCGAAGCCATGTACGTGGAAAGCGCCGCTGGATCCGCGGGTCTCGAAGAAACGATTAAGGACATGTCAGTCGGGGCTCTGGCCTATGACACCATCCCACTTTCCAGCGCCGCCAAACTCGATCCGTTCTCGACCGAATTTCAGTCGCTCGTCACCGACAAGGGCGCGATGATCCTGCACATGCTGCGCTGGGTTCTCGGCGAAGACAAGTACCTCAAAACGATGCGTGAGTTCTCCGAAACCTATGCCGGCAAATCAGCGACCATGGACGACTTCAAGGAGATCGCGGAAAAAAACTACGGCGAACAGCTCACCTGGTTTTTCTCCCAATGGCTAGATTCCACCGGTGCTCCGGAATTCAAAGTGAAGTACACCACTTACCGCATGGGTAACAACAAGGGCTTCCGCGTGACCGGCGAGATTTCGCAGGACCTCGACTTGTTCCGCATGCCCGTCGATCTTCGCATCGACACCGACGGCAAAACCGAAGACAAGAAAATCGAAGTAGTCGGCACCAGTTCGCCCTTCACGGTAGAAACTTTCGGCCGGCCGCGCCGAATCGCCGTCGATCCCGACCATCACGTGCTCACCAACACTTCAGACGTAAAGCTACACGCCTCCATCCTTCGCGGCCAGGCTTTGCAGCAGCAGGGCGACCTCTCCGGCGCTCTTACCGAGTTCAACAAGGCGCTCGATCTCAACAAGAACAGTTCCCTTGCTCACTATCGCATCGCCGAGATTTTCTTCCTGCAGCGAAACTACCAGTCCTCCGCCAACTCGTATCGAGCCTCCATCAACGGCAACGGCGAACCGCGCTGGACCGAAGTTTGGAGCCACATTCAATTGGGCAAGATCTTCGACATTACCGGCCAGCGCGAGCGCGCCATCAACGAATACCGGCAAGCCATTCAAACCAACGATGACACCTTCGGCGCTTTACAAGAGGCCCGCAAATATATGCAAAAGGCCTTCGAGCGGCCGAAGAACAAAGAATAAGAGCCTGGTCCTCGCTCATCGATTCCTTGTTCCCGTACCCAGAGCTTTAGTCTTTTTCTCTCGCGAGGGTACGAATTCCAAAACCTCACCTTGCAAAGTTTGGCGAGACTTCGCAGCCACAACTCCCCTAGGCCGCCCGTTCGTACCAAACCAAGCCTCCGCCATTTCGCGATAAGCTCCTTCAAAAGCCTCGAACCGAACCTCTTGCAACGCATCTTGTCGGACCGCAACCCCGCCCGGCACAACGTCTCGTTGCCTAACGTCGATCACTTCAGTTCTGCTGCGTAACTGGGAGATTCGTGCTACAGCTCGATCGACAACGCGTGCGAATGAAGCTCCCTCCCGCGCCTCGCGTCCCTCCCGCAACCTCTGCCTCGCATCCTGCGCGGAGAACCAGGTACGGTCGCGATTCGATTCCTGCGGCGGACTCAGCCGTGACACCTCGCACAGATGAGCGTTAACCGCAGTTTCTCTTTCTCCTGCGCGGCGGGATTTCCGCCCATCGCCCTTGCGCCGAACATAGCGAGCGAACGAAGCTTCCTCGATCCGCCCATGCACTCCCGCTTCTTCAAAGGCTTCCAGAGCCGCCGCTTGTGCGTGGGTCAAACCCGCTTCGGTGCTACCTTTCGGAAAAGTCCAGCGGCCACTCCCGCGGGTCCGAACCAGCAGAAACTCAACTCCCTTGCTCCCCACACGGTAGCAAACCGCCGCGACCTGTTCGCATTCGCGTAGTCTGCGAAGTTGCGACAGCCGCACCGGCCTCTCGGGTCGACGAAGGGACGCAGACGACCCAAAATTGCCCACACTTCTCTTTCGCGCCCGATCCGCACTCATCGCAACAGCGTGCCCGATTCCCTTCACCTCTGCCTAGAGCACAACTTGGTTCCCGGGCCGCTGCTACCTGACTCGACTTTCGCCAGAATCCTCGCCGGAATCTTTCTGCATACTTGCTGCCGCCCCAACATGAAGACACTATTTATCTTTATCGGCGCGGTCTCTTATTGGCGCAATCTTTACGATGCATGCGCGGCCGGGAGAGATCTTTGCAGACCATGCACTGCCTTCGTTGCAATCGCGAACTCGAAACCGGACAGAAATCCGTCGCCCTCTATATGTTCGCGCAGACTGTCGGTATCAAGCCGCGCCAGAAATCGACCGCGCATCGTATCTCGTTTTGTCCGCAGTGTTCGGTCTCTCTCGCGATGGGCCCTCCGCCAGAGGGCGCTCTCAACCTGGCCGCCTGGGACATGATCCGCGATCTCGTCAGCTCCGATCCCGCCCTCAATGAAGCTGCATGGGAGCATCTGCGGGGAGTCGTCGGCTTGCTTCCCGCCACCGGAACCGATGGCCCTTCGCGCCCACAATCCTCAGGTGGCTACTTCGAGTTCTGATTCTGAGGCATTTAAGGGCCAAATCTCACGCCCGGCTAACGTTTCTCGCAAAGTTTCACGGTCTAATCACTAACCGCAGCGGGGAACTTCGCATACCCCCTCTGCGTACCATCCAGTAGATCGTTGCGCGAGACTGAGACCCCTCGCCTGAACGTTGCCCCCGCGCACTCCCCGGGAGTCGCGGGGGCGTAACTCCATGCGGATACTAGTCGACATCGTCCGGCAGTCCCTCTCCACGCTGTGGGCGCACAAGTTGCGCTCTTTCCTTACCATGTTCGGGATTGCCTGGGGCGTGGGTTCTCTGCTCTTGCTGGTGGGCCTTGGAGAAGGCTTTCGCAGCGGTCAGGAGCGGCAACTCGCCAACCTGGGGCAAAATATCATGTTCATGTTTCCCGGGCGCATTCCCGCCGTCGAGGGCAGCACCCAGTCCGGGCAAACTTATTACTTCACTTATGCCGACTACCAGGCGGTTCGCCAGCAGGCAAAGTTTGTGGGAGCCGTCTCCCCGGTGCTGAATCGCGAGGATATCCGCGCCGTCAGCGACTACGGCTCGACCAACGGCCAGGTCTTCGGTGTAGCCGCCGATTACAATCAGATTCGCAACGTCCCCATCTCTCCTGGCCGCTGGTTTAACGAGCGGGACAATGCGGAGCGCCGCCGCGTTGCCGTCGTGGGATGGGAACTTCTCAAGAATATCTTCCCCGGGCGTCCCGCCGTGGGCTCCACGATTCTTCTGAACGGCGTCAGCTTCGAGATCATCGGAGTCGTCACCAAGGTTGGCCGCGACGGCAATAATGGCACCAACTCGCGCATTTTTATCCCCGTCGAAACCATGCGCAACCTGTTTCGCCTGACCAAAGCGAACTCTGAAGACGCCATTTCTTTCCTAAACTATCGGCCGGTCAGTAAAGAGATGCACAACGAGGCCAAGAACGAGATTCATCAAATCATCGCCGACCGTCACGGCTTCGATCCCAAGCTCGAAGACGCCTTCGAAGATTGGGACACCATCGAAAACATGCAGCGCGTGGGCAAGATCTTCAGCGCGATGGATTGGTTCCTCGGCGTGGTTGGCGTCGTCACCCTCGGACTCGGCGCGATCGGCATCATTAACATCATGCTGGTCTCGGTGAGCGAGCGCACCAAAGAAATCGGACTGCGCAAGGCGCTGGGCGCGACTTACCAGAACATTCTTACCCAATTCTTTATCGAAGGAGCTTTTCTTACCGCGTTCAGCGGCGGCATCGGATTGGTTCTGGCCACCGGCTTTGTAACGCTGCTGGCTATGCTGCCAGCGCCGGAGGGCTTCGACACGCCACGAATCATTCCCGCGTCCGCGCTCGCGGCCATCGGTTCGCTGGCAATCGCAGGAATCTCCGCTGGCCTCTACCCCGCCCGGAAAGCCGCATTAATGGAGCCGGTAGAGGCGCTGAGGCAGGAGTGAAGGATTGGTATCTATGAACAACTTGAGACCTGGAAGCTAACAGTGGGCTGCCAGAAGCCAGAAGCTTAAGAGCCAGAAGCTAGAAGCCAGGAGCTGCACTTAAAATGATCGTCGATCTCGCCACTCAGGCCTACAACGCGCTGCGCCACAATCGTCGCCGCAGCCTGCTGACCATGCTGGGCATGGCCTGGGGAATCGCTACGGTCGTTCTACTTCTCGCCTACGGATCAGGCTTCGAGCGCGGCGTCTGGGCTGCTTTCCGATCGTTTGGAACCAACCTGGTCCTCATCTTCCCTGGCCGCACTGAACTACAGGCCGGAGGCACCAAAGCCGGCACCGAGGTTAAGTTAAACATCAACGACCTCGACTACATCCGCAACGAAGTACCGCTCCTCAAACACGTTTCTCCCGAAGTCGCCAAACAGACTCTGGTTGCCTACGGCACCCGCAGTGCCACCTATGGCGTCAGCGGCGTCTACGCCACTTACGGCCGCATGCGCCGTCTCGACACTTCGGAGGGCAGTTTCTTCAGCGAAGCCGACGATTTCACGCACACCCGGGTCGCCGTCATCGGTTCTGACGTACGAAAGAAACTCTTCTCCGGCCAGAATGCTCTCGCCGAAAGCATCCGTCTCGATGGCATTTCCTATCAGGTAATTGGCGTGCTCAAACACCAGGTGCAGAACGGCGACGACAATATTAACGCTCACGTCTACATTCCTTTCAGCGCCATGAGCGATCTCGCCAAGACGTATTACCTGAATTCCGTAGTGATGGAATACGAAGGCGACCACGCCAAAGTCGTGCAGGCGGTGCGTACCTCGATGGGCTTTCATCACAGCTTTGATCCCAAAGATCAGCGCGCAATTTTCGTCTTCGACGTATTCGCCGACCTGCTCGATCTGAGAGTTATCAGCACCGGCATCAAGATTCTGCTGGGCTTCATCGGCCTGCTCACGCTCGGCATCGGCGGCGTCGGTCTGATGAACATCATGCTGGTCTCGGTGACGCAGCGTACCCGCGAAATCGGCGTAGAGAAAGCGCTCGGCGCTCATCGCTGGCACATCCTCTTTCAGTTCCTCACCGAAGCTCTCGTGATTACGGCGCTTGGCGGCTTGTTGGGGGTTGTGCTCGCTTATCTGGTTTCCTGGAGCGTGGGATCGCTTACCCTGTGGAGCGCCTTCGAAGAAAACGCCAGCGAAGGCGACATCCATCTCTACATCGACGCCGCCACGCTGATCTGGTCGACCGCCATCCTCAGCTTCGTCGGCATAATCAGCGGCATGTTGCCTGCAATCAAGGCCGCCAGGCTGAACCCGATCGAGGCTTTACGCTACGAGTAAGGATTATGTAATACCTCCGGATCTGTCATCCTGAGCAAGTTGTTGTTTCGCGAAGCGAAGCAACAACGCAGTCGAAGGACCCCTTGCAGCCCGGTGGCATGAGCGCCCCGGAGTTTCTAGGGGCTTTCGCTGCTTTACAATCCCCTTGTGCCCGAAACCGCCCTCACGCGCCTCGACCGCGTTCTTGCACAACTTCGTCTCTACGAACACCCCTTGCTGAACTTTTCCGCCCGCGCGAAAGGCGAAGGCGTAGAAATCATCATCCAGTTCAAGGACGCCTCAATCCCCGTTCACACCTACTATTTCGATCTCCATCCCCGAGACCTCGACCACCCGCAGTTCGAATGGAGCTTCCAGCGCCAACTCTATGACGCGCTGCACGACTACTTCGTAGAGATGTTCATCCGCACACCGCAAGACCGCGCCGACCGTCGCCAAAAAGATTTGTGAAACCCCTCCGCCAAAAGATCGAGCAGGAAATCCGCGACCACGGCCCCATTCCCTTCTCCCGCTACATGGAACTCTGCCTCTATCATCCCGAGCTCGGCTACTACTCGCGAAACGCGCAGCAATTCGGCAAGGCCGGCGATTTCTACACCTCGAGCGACGTGCACGCAGTCTTCGGCCGCCTTCTCGCCCGCCAGTTCGACGAAATGTGGCGCACGCTGGACTCGCGCGAGTGCATCGAACTGGTCGAACTCGGCCCCGGCCGCGGCTTGTTCGCACAAGATGTTCTAGGCTGGTCTGAAAAGAAGTTTCCAGATTTCTTCCGTTCCCTGCACTACGTTCTTGTGGAGACCTCACACGCTTTACGCAACAGAATCAAAGAGACTCTGGGGTGTCACCTCGAATCCGGAAAGGCTGAGCTAGCCCCGTCCAATCCGCTGGACGAAGCCTCGACCAACAATACCATCCTCTTCGCCAACGAATTCTTCGACGCCCTCCCGGTCGAAATCCTCAGCGCGAAAGGCTCCCTCCGCATCGACGCACGCGACGGCCGCTTCATCGAAACCTGGGCGCAGCTGTCGCCTGAGGAACTTGAATTCCTCGACCGCTACTCCATCCATCCCGAACCGGACGAACGCATCGAAGCGTCTCTAGCGGCCCAACGCTCCATGGAGCAGATTGCCGCCAGCCTCCAGCGCGGATTTCTCATCGCCATCGACTACGGCTACACCCGTGAAGAACAGCTAGCAGGACGCCATCGCGGAACCTTGAAAGCAATTCGAAAGCATTCAATCAGCGAAAACCCGTACGAAGCCCCTGGTGAACAAGACATCACGGCGGATGTAAACTTCACCGCGCTCGCCGCGGCTGCAGAAAAACACGGCATGCAGCCCTACAAACTGCTTACACAATCTCAATTTCTGATGGGCATTGGCGAAGCCGACCAATTTGCCGACGCCTTCGAAGAATGCCGCCTGCCGCAGGAACGTGCCAAGGTTGCGCTGCAACTTAAACATCTAGTGACTCCCGCCGGCATGGGCGAGAGCTTTCAAGTCTTGATTGCCAGTAAGGAGGTTGAGCAAGAAAAAATCGAATCTCTATCCGGCCTCGGCTTCGAGCATAGGGCAAATCGTGGAACTAACGCTTAACACCAGCCATCGCAGTTTTTCCGGGCGACGCAGATTCCGCGGCCTTAGTCTTCACTACCTCCGGATACTCATACACCCCGCGACCCGACTTTCTTCCCAACCGTCCCGCCTTCACATACTGCACTAGCAGCGGCGCAGGCCGATATTTTTCTCCCAACGACTTGTGCAAATATTCGAGAATGTTCAGCCGCGTGTCGAGCCCCACCAGGTCGACCAATTCGAACGGACCCATCGGATGGTTCAGCCCAAGCTTCAGAGCCTTATCGATGTCCGCCGCTGAAGCAATTCCCTCCTGCAACATGTAGAACGCTTCATTGCCAATCATCGCATTGATGCGGCTGGTGATGAATCCCGGCGATTCCTTGATCACCACGACTTCCTTGCCCATGCGCCGGCCCACGTCAACCGAGGTCGCCAGCGTATCGTCATCCGTCTCCAGAGCGCGCACCACTTCAAGCAACTTCATCTTGTGCGCAGGATTGAAGAAGTGCATGCCCACACACTTCTTCGCGCGGTAGGTCACGCTTGCAATTTCCGTAATGCTCAGAGAAGAAGTGTTCGAGGCCAGAATCGTCGTTGGACGGCAGATTTTGTCGAGCAGCGTGAAGATCTCGATCTTCGATTCCATCTCTTCGGGAACCGCTTCAATGATCAGGTCGGCTTCACGTGCTGCCTCTTCCACTGAGCCGGCATATTCAAGCCGTCGAAACGCTGCATCGGCATCCGGCGCGAGCACCTTTCCCAGCTCAACAGCTTTATCGAGATTGGCCCGGATTTCGCTTTCGGCCCGGCGCAGCGCCGTCGGCAGCAAGTCTTCAAGAATCGTGCGATAGCCTCCCAGTGCCGCAGCATGAGCGATTCCACGGCCCATGATGCCGGCGCCAATGACCGCCACCGTCTTGACTTGCCCCGCCGTTGCTTCCGGTCCCACTACGGCCGCACCTTCTCGAGGTCTCCAATCGCCTCATTGAGAGCTCCGCCCGCGACACGCAAACTGTCCGCCAGACGCTTACGCTCCTCGGTGCTCATTGCTGGAATCGAAATGCAGATGCGGCGCAACGTAGTCGTGATATCTTCCACGTAATTCAACGATCGAATCAGTTCACCAGATGCAAGCATGAGGGCTCCTGTAAGTTTTTCGGCGGCTCTAGTCTCGACCAGGCCGCTTAAACACGCGGCATCGTCACGCAAACTTCTGCTAAGCCGACCTTCTATTCTGGACGCGTCGAGGCATTTAGTAAAGGTGCCGTGGCGAGCCGACCGCTGGTAATTCGTTTCATAACGCAATGCCCCCTGGCTAGGCGTATTTATTTGTTAACAATCACATAACCGGGAACACATATAATCCTGATTGAATCTTTTTATGGGCCATCCCGGTACCGTGGGAATCTAATTGCCATGGATGAACAGCCTTTGAGACACTACATTTTCGCGAGCGATTTCGATCAAACCCTCACCTTCAACGACTCCGGCTACGTGCTCGCCGAGCTCGTCGGAATTTCTACGGAGGAATTCGAGCGCAAAGCCAAAGGCATGGCGAAAATGAATCTGGTGCAGCAGGGCGCCGAACTCGCATACTTATTGCTGCACGATCCCGAATTCCAGGCGAAGGTTCGCAAAGAGCACCTTCACGAAGTCGGCAAGCGCATTCGTCTGAAGGAAAATATTCAACTTCTCTATCAACTTCTCGAGTCAGGAATCGACGGCTACTCGTTCGACTTTTACGTTTTGTCGGCCGCACCGGTCGAGGTGATTCACTCGGCTCTCGAAGGGATCGTCCCCAAAGATCATATCTTTGGCACCGAGTTCCGTTACAAACCTTCCGGGGAGATCGATAGTTTGGTTCGTGCCACCGCGGGTTATGGCAAGGTCTTCGTTCTCGACCAATTGCTTACACAGCACGTGACCGGCCCCGACCACGTGATTTATACCGGCGATGGCAGCTCCGACGTCCACGTAATGTTGCACGTGAATGCGCGCGACGGCCTCACCATCGCTGTCTCCGAATCGCGTCACGTTTCGCAGATTGCGAAGCGCACCGTGCTCAGCACCAGCGCTCTGGCCGTGCTGGCGCCAATTCTCGAAGAGGTCGCCGGATGGGAACGCTTTCGTATCCGCAGCTTTTTCGAAGCGAACGGCATGCTCATTCAGGAGTGGGAGCGTGTTCGCACTGATTGGCTGACCGTGCGGGCCGCCAATCCCGAAAATTCAGAACCTGCGAACGTGGCGTGATATTGATCGCTAAATTGAGACCCTAGGCGCCGGGGTACGCTCACCAACGGATCTATGCTGCGTGATAAAAGTCTGATTCCGCTATCTCACCAACACCAGCGCGCTCTAGCCTTATGCGTCCGAATCGACCGTGCCCAGCCCATTCCTGACCGCGATCTCGAGGCATGGCAGGCTGAGATCGAGCAACATTTTCGACAAGGGATCGGGGTGCATTTCTCCGCGGAGGAACAAGTGCTGTTTCCCGCTGCTCGCCATTTCAGTGAATTAATTTCGCTAGTTGATGAACTGATCGCGGAGCATGCGTTGTTGCGCGAATCTTTCTCCCGTGCAGAGGCCCGCAGCATGACCTCGGAAGGTTTGCCTGCTTTCGCGCAGCAACTCTCCGCCCATATCCGCAAAGAAGAGCGACAGCTCTTCGAGCGCATGCAGCAATCAATGAGCCGGGAAGACCTGAGTATTCTAGGAGCGAAGCTGGATGCCGCTCTCAAAGATGCCGCACAATCCTGCGTTCTGCCAAGCGCAGCAACAAGGTTGAAGCCCGGAAAATGACCGTCTCTTCCGTTTCACGGTTGCATCCCGTGGTGGCGCCTGAATCCCGCAGCCGCTTCCCGTCCCATGAACCGTTCCAACACGGCGGTTCCTGTCTGCCGCAGATCGACCATCACTAACCCGTCGAGCACATTGGAGAACTTCCGGTCCACATTAAAACCCAGAAGCTTGCCGCCGATCTTCGCATACTGCCGCAACAGAATCGGTAACCCCTTGCCATCGGCTTCCACATCTGTAATCGGCTCCGAAAGTTCCTCCAGATCGCGTAGAGCGTGGCACATCACTCGGCAATCCCATGGCCTTAACCACGCCGGCCGAAACGGACGCCGCGGTTCAATCAGTCCCGCCAACGCCTCTTCCTGCATGTGAGCTTCGAAGAAGCGGAAAATCATCTCGCGCGATGCCTTACTATAGTCATTGCTGATGCTGACCGCGCCGAACAACATTGGAGTCTCCGGATGCGCCGCCAGCAACCGCGCGATTCCCTTCCACAGCAAAAGCAGCGGAGCATATTGCCGCTGATATTCCGGCCTCACAAACGACCGACCCAACTCCAGCGCCGGCCCGATTTTTTCAAAAAGCTGCCCATCGTAGCGGAACAGCGTGCTCGTATACAGCCCGCGCACTCCTCGCTCGGCGAGGATTTCCGCCGTGTTGCCGACCCGGTAACCGCCCACTAGTTCCTGCTTCGTCTTATTCCACAGCAATAGCTGCCAGTAATAACGATCAAACCGATCCAGGTCGCGCGGTTTGCCAGTGCCCTCTCCGGCGGCACGAAACGTAACCTCACGCACTCGCCCCAACTCCCTCAGCATTCGTGGAGCCTCATCCGCCTTGACCAGATAAACCGTGAGGTCGCCGCTTTCCGCCAGGCGTTGCTCCGCTCCTAGGTGCTCCAATTCTGCTGCCAATGTTTCCCCTGGCTCGGCAGCGGCCACAGGCTGCTGCACTTTTTCCGAGAGTTTCGAACGCACCGCAAAGGGCCATGCGGCAAAAGGCGATGAAGTCTCTGCCCGCTTCCGGCGCGCTAGTAGATACGTGCGCCAGCGCAAATATTCCGTGGCTTCTTGATTGTCCCCGATTCCAGCGACAGCATCCCCGGGAATCACGCTGCCCACCCGCACTACCAGCCTTCGTCCCTCTTGCTGTAAAAACTCCTGCAACAGAAAGGCAGCCCTCAGCCTCGGATGAATCATCCCGAAAAGATGAAAGCCCATGCTGTTTCTGCCGCAAAAATAAACCGGCAACGCGGACGCACCCGTCTCACGAATCAACTGCACCGCAGTGTCGTTCCACTGTAGATCGCTGATTTGCGCCTGCGGAAGTTGCCACTGCGAGACTTCGCCCGCCGGAAAGACTGCCAGCATCCCGCCATCTCTCAGCCAGGCCTTCGCCTCTCGGATCTTGGTGGAATTGGAATCACCCTCGCTTGGTGAGGCTCCCATCACGATGCAATGTTGCGTAAATTCCGGAACGTCTTCCAGCGGAAAATTCGTCACCACTTTCACGTCCGGACGAACCCGCATCAACAACACCGCCAACGCCGCCCCATCCAGCACGCCAAACGGATGATTCGCCACAACCACCACCGGACCGCTCGCTGGGATTCGCGCCGTGTCTGCCGCTTCCACGCGCAGATCCACTCGCATCGCAGCCAGCAAGTTTTCCAAGTCGAAGCCATCGGCAGATTGCTGCACCCGCCGGTACAGCTCCTGCATTCGTTTCGAGGGGAGGAACCGTTCCGCCAGCGCTGGAATGGCGGCGAATCCTGCAGCTTGGGGCAACAACACTCCACGCTTTCGCGCCCCGTGGAGTTGGTTCGATGGCATGTTACAGAAATAGCGCAGGCACTTTGCAGCCACGTGAAGAGGAAGTTAAAAGCTCATGAAATGCGATGCGTGGAGACACTAAAAAGGTAACCAGCGGTAACATGTTTGCAAGCAACAGCGTTTACGTTTCCAGACGGAAACGCGTCTCTGCCAGTGCATAGAGCCTGCGCCAAACCAGTCGATTAATTGTTACCACTGTAGCAGCCATCATCATCGTCGCTATTAGCAGCAGGTGAAAGTCTCCACTGTCGGTTGCCTGGCTGATCGTCGCACCCAACCCGGTCGTCGTGTAAATTTGCCCTTTGAAGTGGAAGTACTCGGCGACAATGCTGGCGTTCCAAGCCCCGCCCGAGGCCGTCACCAGCCCGGTCACGAGGTAAGGAAAAATTCCGGGCAGGATCAGTTTCTTCCAGCGTTCAATTCCCCGCATCCGGAAGACTGAGCAGCACTCCTTCAAATCAGTAGGGATCGCCATCGCCCCGGCAATCACATTGAAGAGCACATACCATTGCGTTCCCAGAAGCAGCACTACAATCGACGCCAGCCCCAACCCGCCTCCGATTCGTATCAACACCAGCAGAATAACTGGCAGCAGAGCAGTCGCCGGAACCGACGCTGCAATCTGCGCCAGCGGTTGTGCGATGCGAGCCAGCCGAGGATTGAATCCGATCGCTACTCCCGCCGGAATCGTCCACAACGCGCCGATCAGCAACGCGACATTCACGCGCAGGAAAGTTGCTCCCAGCCCCAGCGCAGCCTCATGCAATTCAACTTTCTGCAGACCGCTCAGGATAATCGCGACCCGAACCACGCCGTACCCGATGCCGCCGAGCACCAGCACGCCCAGCACCCGCATCATCCATTCGCGCCATAGGGGCGCGGAAGCCGGTTCTGGACTCTGTTTCTCGTTCTTCTTCGTAAAATATAGAAGCAGCCGCTCACCCAGAGGCCGCAGCGTCTGCTGACGAATTCTGGCGAGGCCGCTGGAGTGCTCGATTAAGTTGAGCACCCACGATCGCGGAGCATCGACGCTCTCCACTTGCTCGACTTTAAATTTCTCCGCCCACGCGATTACGGGCCGCCACACAAATTGATCCAGCAACACAATCACCGCGACCATCGTTGCAATACCCCATAAAATCGATGGCGTGTCCCCCGCGCTAGCGGCGGTTTGCAAATACGATCCCAGCCCGGGCAATCGAAAATCCCTTGGCCCCAGCACGAACATCTCGCACACCATCAGCGCAAACCATCCTCCGGCCACCGACATCATCGAGTTCCACACCAGTCCGATCGCCGAAAACGGCAGCTCCATCTGGATGAATCGCTGCCACCAGCTAAAGCGGTAAATCGTCGCCGCCTCCCGCATATCTTTCGGAATACTCTTCAACGACGCATAAAAACTGAAGGCCATGTTCCACACCTGGCCGGTGAAAATCAGAAGGATCGCGCCGAGTTCCACTCCCAGCTGCCTTCCCGGAAACAGCGCCACCATCGCCAGCATCACTCCCGGAAGAAAACTAAGCACAGGGATCGACTGCAGCACGTCCAACAGCGGGATCATGAATCGCTCGGCGCGTGGGTTATACGCCGCGACATAGCCATACACCAGCGTAAATCCCAGACTCAACACGTACGCGATCGTGATGCGCAACAGCGAATACCCCGCATAAGCCGGCAGCGCCCACAGGCTGCGCGAAATCTCCACCGTAGGCGTGAAGGGACCGAGCCATGATCGCCCCACCGTCACGACCCCATAAAACAGCGCAATACCGGCCCCGAACATAATGACGTCGGGCAAGTGCGACGTTTCGATGTGCGGCAGCTGCGACCACAGGCGATAAGCCGAGAATCCTCGCAGGCTGATGCTCTTCTTCATGTGATGAATTCCGAATTGCGGTTGGTGGAAAGTGGCTAGCGGTCGTTAGCTAGCGAGCAAACGAAAGCACATGACGCCCTTGGTAATCACTCGCCACTCTCACTGACGACCGAACTCTGCACCAGTCGCCCGCTCTCCCGGTCGTAATCGAAAATCTCCCCGTAGCGCCCCCAATTCACGGCTGTATCGAACTGCCGCTGCACTTCATCTTCGGAAAAATGCTCGTCGAGAACGTCGCGAAAAAATTCGTCGTTGATCGAATGATCCGACTTCTTCTTCAGGATGCTGTCAATCTGTTTCAGAATCGTGACACGCTCGAGCGCCGCCTCGCGGAACAGAACTTTACGCCTTTGAATATCGGCATCGGCAAATTGCACTCCTTGCCTCGAAAGCTGCACATCGCCCTCTTTCAACCACGCGAAACCCAGCAACTGGCAAGCTTCTAGAATCGGTAGCAAATCCTCTACATCCATCACCAGATCTTCGCTCAGCCGAAACAAATCTTCCCGTCCCCCGCGATCGTGCAACAACTCGATCAATCCCGCGATCCCGCCCACTCGCGCGTGCGGCAGAATCTGATACTTCGACGTCCGAATCGCCGCTCCCGCCTTCACCCCACCCGGCGGCACAATGATCTCCCCCGTGCTCTCCGGGTCCGGCAACGCATGTTCGGTGTCCGGCTCGGTCATTACCTTATAGATATAGTCAACCAGCTCCACAAAACGCGCGGATTTCCGATCGCGTGGTTGCACCAGTCGCACACTAAAATCCGAGCGGATGCGCGCCGGGTTTCTGCCTAGCACCACGATCCGGTCCGCCAGCATCACGGCCTCCTCAATGTTGTGCGTCACGATAAAAATCGCGCTCGTTGGCATCTTTTTGTTGAGCCAGAGCTCCAACAGCTCACCGCGCAGGTTTTCCGCCGTAAGCACATCGAGCGCGGAAAATGGTTCGTCCATGAAGAGCACTTCCGGTTCGACCACGAGAGCTCGCGCAAATCCAACGCGTTGCTTCATCCCGCCTGAAAGTTCCTTCGGGTACGCCGTCTCGAAACCATCCAGACCCACCGTATCCAGCGTGCGCAGAGCCCGCTTGCGCCGCTCCACTGCCGCCACGCCGCGCGCCTCCAGCGGGGCTTCCACATTTTCCAAAACCGTCAGCCAGGGAAACAGTGCGAAGCTTTGGAAGACGATCGCCACGTTCGGCGACTGCCCATCCAGCGGCTTGCCATGCCAGAACAGCGCTCCGGACGACGGTTGCGAGAGTCCGCTCAAAATCCGCAGCAGTGTGGACTTTCCGCAGCCCGACGCCCCCAGCAAAGCGACAATTTTCCCTGGCTCGATGCTGAAGTCCGTCAGCCCAACCACCTGAATGCGCGTCCCATCTGGTTGGGGATACGACTTCTCAATCGCCCGGGCTTCGATAATCGGCTCGTTCGCCAAAAAATTCTCCATCACTTCTATACACGATTCGACATCGCCGCGCGAACCGCAGCATCATATGCTCAGTGGCGCACCGTTTGCGTTTGTGAATTGTTGATGAATTTAAGACTTAAGCATCAGAGATGCTAACAAACCCAGACAAAAGTCCGCGATTACAGAGCGACAGAGACCTACGCCGCGAATTCCTCATCCGCCTGCGCGACTGGCGCGGGCGGTAGGCGATCGGTTACCTCGGCGAGGCACGCAAGTTTGGCGGCCAGTTCAGCCGTAAACTGTCCTGGATTCAGACGCCATCTCCAGTTTCCTGCGTGCTCACTGGGCGTGTTCATGCGCGCCTCGCTGCCCAGCCCCAAAACATCCTGCAGTGGCACCAGGGCAAACTCAGCCGCAGAAGTTTGCGCCGCGCGCACGAAAGCCCAATGAATTCCATCCTCACAACGGCCTAGGTATGCTTCTGCATTGCTGCATTCGTCCTTGGCCGCTCCCGATTGGAACCAGCCCACCGTGGTGTCGTTGTCGTGCGTTCCGGTGTAGATGACCTTCCCGGCCGCGCGATGCGGGAGATACATGTGCGCACCTTCGTCGCCGAACCCAAATTGCAGCACGGCCATCCCCGGAATACACAGCCGTTCGCGCAGCGCATGCACTTCGGGTGTAATGTAGCCCAAATCTTCCGCGAAAAACGGTAGTCCTCCCAGCGCCTCGCGCAGTTTGTGAAACAGATCGTCTCTGGGACCATCGATCCAGCGCCCGTTAATCGCGGTCGGGTCAGCCGCAGGAATCTCCCAGAACTGGTCGAAGCCGCGAAAGTGATCAAGCCGGATGTAGTCGCAGTTCCGCATCGCCCAGCGCAACCGCTGCACCCACCAGTCATAGCCCTGCGCCTTCATTACATCCCAGCGATAGAGAGGGTTCCCCCAGCGCTGCCCAGTCTTGCTAAAAAAATCAGGAGGCACTCCCGAAACCACTTCCGGTTCAAGATTTTCATTCAGCTGAAAAAAATCGCGATGCGTCCAGACATCCGCGCTGTCGTAGTTCACAAAGATCGCCACGTCGCCCACAATTCGAATCGACCGCGCCGCGCAATACCGCCGCAGCGCCCGCCATTGTTCGTGAAAGGCAAATTGCAACGCGCTGCGGATTTTCAAGTCCGCGTCCAACTCCTTGCCGGCTTGCTCTAACGCTGCGGGTTCGCGACGCGCCATTTCCATTGGCCACTCGTTCCAACTCGCCAGCTTCTGCCGGGCACGCAACGCATCGAACAACGCAAAATCCTCGAGCCACCAGCCATTCTCAGAGCAAAAGCGCTCGAAGCGCTCGCGAGCGCTGCCCGAAGCCGACTTAACAAAACTCCGGCCCGCCTCGAAAAGAAGCGGCATCTTCCGGGCAAAGACCTGATCGTATTCAACCGGACCCCGCTCGGGAGCAAGCTCAACAAGTTTTCCTGGATCGATCCATCCGTAGTTCGCCAGCCGTTCCAGACTGATCAGCAGCGGATTTCCCGCGAACGCGGAAGTAGAAGAGTAAGGCGAGTTACCGTAACCCAGGGGCCCAAGCGGCAGAACCTGCCAGAGGGATTGACGGGCCGCGGCGAGCATGTCCACGAATCGATAAGCCGCCGGACCAAAATCACCGATGCCGCCGCGCGAAGGCAGCGACGTGGGGTGCAACAGAATGCCTGCGGCTCGCGGAAACGGCATGCAACTGAGGATTACCTCTGAAAAACCTCCGTCAGACTATCTTCTTGAGCAGGCGCTTTTCCACGCCGCTAAGGATCTGGGTGAGCCGCGCGAACATCGCGTTCTTTGTTCTTTGCGATGCATCAATCGTGCGTTTGGCGCGCTCCCGAATGGCCTACTCCCCGGGCTCGCTTCCCGATCGAGTCAAAGCCTTCATTTCTTCCTGGTTGATTTTGATCTTGCCCGACTTCTCCATCTGCTCTCGCAGGCTGGTCACGAACAATCCGAAGAGTTCCTGCTCCTTCGCCTGTAACAGCGTATCCCGAATCTGATCGCGCTTCGCGGCAAAGTCCGCGTCCGATGGCGACTGCACTTCCAGCAGAGAAATCACAACGCCATTGGCTCCATTGCTGACCGGGCCGCTGATGTCTCCCGGCTTCATACCGAACACCACTGAGGCTTGGCCGGCCATCGATCCAATATCTGGAACCTGCCCATCCGGCAAAACGAAATCGCTGGTCTTTACAGTTGCGCCCAACTCTTTCGCCGCTTTTTTCAGGTCGTGCTCCGTCTTCGCGCGGTCGGAAAGCTCCTGCGTTTTCTGCGACAGCAGAATGTTCGAACGCTCGTTCTTGAATTGCTCTTCCACTTTCGTCCGGATTTCGTCGAACGTCGGGGTTGATTGCGGCTTCACCGCCACCAACTGAAAAACTGCGAAGCCCTGCGACGTGGAAGCCATCGCCGGCGGCGATTTTTCTGGCGCCGTAAACACCGCGTCCATGAACTGCGGCGCAGGACCAAGTCCCGGCACCATATCTTTGCGCCCGAAGAAATCGGAACTCACAACCGTGATGCCTTTCGCTGACGCCGCTGCATCCAGTCCCTGTGTCTTCGCCGCCTGCAGCAAATCCTCCGCCACCTTCTGCGCGGCCTGCTGCGCCTTCTGCTGCTTCACGACCGGCTCGATCTGCGCCTTCACCTCGTCGAGCGTCTTCATATGCGCATCCTGCTTATCATCCAGCCGGATGATGTGGAAGCCGTCCAGCGTTTTCACCACCCCGCTGACTTTCCCTTTATCCAGCGCCGAGACCGCCTTCTCAAACTCAGGCCCCATCTGGCTTTTGCTTATCCATCCCAATGATCCGCCCACGTTCGAGCTTCCCGGATCTTCCGAAGACTTCTTCGCGACATCTTCGAACTTGGCCCCGCCCTGCAATTGTTTCAGCAGATCGTCGGCGCGTTTCTGCGCTTCGCTCACCGCCTTGTCGTCAATTTTTCCGTCCGTTCCCGGCAGCGGCATCTTGACCCAGATGTGGCTCACCTTCACCTGCTCGGGCACTCGATACTGGTCGCGATGCTGATCGTAATAGGCCTGCAAATCCTCGCGCGTTACCTCCACCTGAACCTTACCCGGATCGATCGTCGCGTATTTCACTTTGCGTTTTTCCGGAATCGAGTTCGCGTAACTCTTCTGGTGGCTATCGTAAAACGCCTTCAACTCTTGCTCCGTCGGATGCAGCCCCTTCTGAATGTCATCCTGTTTCAGCACCGCGTAGTCGAACTTCACTTTCGTATTTTGCTTGTCGAATTCCTTCTGGATGGCAGCGTCGCTCACCGACGCTCCACCGGTGATCAGCGCTTGCAACTTGCCGATCATGATTTCCCTGCCAACCGACGCTTCAAAAGTTGTTGGAGTCAGATTGGCCCGCTGCAGCATCCCTTCATATTCCGTTTCGCCGACAAAATTCCCGCCTGGAAAGAAATACATGGAATAACGCCCGTGCTGCAGTTCGTCCTTCACTTCCTGCGGCGACGCCTTCAAGCCCATACGCTGCGCCTCGCTCAAGAGGGCCTGCCGGTCAATCAACTGATTCGCCGCCCGCGGAGTCGCTTGCTGGATCAGAAACGGCATCAGCATTGACGCATTCTGGCCATACTGCTGCGCCTGTTGCTGCGCCATCTGCTTCGCCTCGTCGCGCACTTGCTCGGCGGTAATATCTTCTCCGCTCACCTTGGCCACAACGCCTTTGCCCGGCGTACCCGTCAAGTCGCTGCCCAGCCCGCCCGGAATTAGCGTGATCACCATGGCCGCGCAAATGATCAGCAGCAGCCCGCTCAATACAATTTTCTTGGTCGGCCCTTCAGTTTGCAGAAATCGGATCATCTTCTTATCACTCCAGAAATCTCACAGCGGAATCTTCGATTATAAACTACGCAATGCTCGTATGAACTTTAGGGGCCGGCGGTAGTGGGCTGTCATCCTGAGCGAGGATTTTGCTTCGCGAATGCGAAGCAAACCCGCAGTCGAAGGACCCCTGATCCCTTCCGCGATTGAAAGCCGCGCAAAGGAATTTCAACCCGGCAGACTGCGCAACATCCTCACAGCCAATATCACCGCGCGAATCCTCCAAAATCAGCTATTGAAACGTATCAATAGACGTGTTATCCCTCTTACGTCCCCAGCAAGGAACGACGAAAATATGACATCTCTAAGATTGCCAGCTCCCCTCGGGTGCACTCTCGCACAACTTCTCGCAACTTTGTTTCTCGGCTCGCAGCTCTTTTTCGCCGCAGCTGTGAACCCGGCCGCAAGCGCGCCCCCGCAGGAGGCATCGCAGCCCGAGAGATTTCCCCTCCGCGATCATTGGACGCTCCAGTCCTCCGCCAAAGTCGAAGCCCAGGGCGAAGCCATCTCTACTCTTACCTTCGTCCCCCAGGGGTGGCACGATGTCACCGTTCCTTCCACAGTCGTCGCGGCTCTTGTGAAGGATAAAACTCTTCCCGACCCCTTTTTCGCCAACAACCTGCGCCAGTTCCCCGGCATGAATTACGGCGTCGGCAAGAATTTCTCGAACATCGCGATGGCGCACGACAGCCCTTATGCAGTCTCCTGGTGGTACCGCAAACAGTTCACCGTTCCAGCTTCCTATGCTGGCAAAACCGCGTGGCTGAATTTCAAAGGCATCAACTACCGCGCCAATCTGTGGCTCAACGGAAAGCAGATTGCCAACTCCAGTCAGGTCGCCGGAGCCTGGCGTACCCACGAATTCAACGTCGCCGAATTCCTAAAGACGGGCGCCGAAAATGTTCTCGCAGTTCAGGTCTTCGCCCCCACCGAAAAAGATCTCGCCATCACCTTCGTGGATTGGAATCCCGCTCCTCCCGACAAAAATATGGGCCTGTGGCGCGAAGTCTATCTCACTACAAGCGGTCCGGTTGCGATCCGCTATCCCACGGTTGTGTCGAAGTTAAGTTCGCCCAGCAATGATTCCGCTCAACTCACTGTCACCGCGCAAGTGAAGAATGCTGCAAGTCATCCGATCAAGGGCACATTAAAAGGTCAGATCGAAAACATCATGTTCGAGCAGAAAGTCGAACTTGCTGCAAACGAATCGAAAGACGTCACCTTCACATCCGCTCAGTTCTCCCAGCTTGCCCTCTCTCATCCTCGCCTGTGGTGGCCCGCGCAAATGGGCAAACCAGACCTTTATTCGCTCAACATGGAATTCGACGTCGGCGGCGCAGCCAGCGATCGCTCAGAAACCGAATTCGGGATTCGCGAGGTCACATCAGAAATAAATGCGAGCGGAGGACGCGCGTTCCACGTTAACGGCAAGAATATCCTTATTCGGGGCGGCGGCTGGTCACCCGACATGATGCTGCGCGAAGATTCACAGCGCCTGCACGACGAATTTCGCTATATTCGCGACATGGGACTGAACACCGTCCGCCTCGAAGGCAAACTAGAAACGCAAGAATTTTTCGACATCGCCGACCACGAAGGCATCCTCGTCATGGCTGGCTGGTGCTGCTGCGATTTTTGGGAGCAATGGTCGCACTGGCAGCCGCAGGATTTTGAGATTGCCCAACAATCTCTGCGCGATCAAATCTACCGACTGCGCAGCCATCCCAGCCTCGTCCTGTGGCTGAACGGCAGCGACAATCCTCCCCCCGCGAATGTCGAGCAGATGTACCTGAATATTCAAAAGCAGCTTCTGTGGCCGAATCCCGTCGTCTCCTCGGCCACCGGTAGGCCTACGTCGGTCACCGGAGACAGCGGCGTCAAAATGACGGGACCCTACGAATATGTAGCTCCCAGCTATTGGGAGCAAGACACTCTCACCGGTCAACCTCGCCGCAAAAAATGCAACATCGGCGGATGCGGCGGTGCCTACGGCTTCAACACCGAAACCAGCATGGGGCCAGCCGTTCCCCCCATCGAAAGCGTTCGCGCCATGGTTGGGAAAGATCATCTCTGGCCCATCGACGACGTGTGGAACTTCCATGCCGGCGGCGGAGAATTCAAAGACATCCACGTCTTTAGCGACGCCCTTGCCAATCGCTACGGCAAATCGAACAGCGTGGAAGACTTTGCCTTCAAATCGCAACTGCAAGCCTACGAAGGCGTGCGCGCCATGTATGAAGCCTACAGCCGCAACAAATATCAATCGACCGGCGTCATCCAGTGGATGCTCAACAACGCCTGGCCCTCCATGATCTGGCATTTATACGATTACTACCTGCGACCCGGCGGCGGCTACTTCGGCGCCAAGCGCGCGATGGAGCCTCTGCACCCTGTCTATGGTTATGACGATCATTCGATCTGGTTGGTCAGCAGCCAATATGAAGACGTCAAAGGCCTGAAACTCACCACCAAGATTTACAACCTCGACATGACCGAGAAAATCTCGCACGAAGACGCAGTCGACGCGCCCGCGGACAGCACCACGAAAATCTTCGAGCTACCTCAGCCACAAGATCTCACCCCCGTCTACTTCTTAGTCCTTCGCCTTGCGGATTCGACCGGCAAAATCGTCGGTTCAAATTTTTACTGGCTCTCGTCCAAGCCCGAGACAATCGACTGGTCGAAGTCTAAGTGGTGGATGACGCCAACTCGTTCCTTCGCCGATTACACAACGCTCACACAACTACCTAAGGTGAGGCTTAAAGTTGCAGAGCACACCGAGCGCAACGGTGAGGACGCGATTACGAGCGTCACGCTGGAGAATCCCAGCTCGTCCTTGGCGTTTTTCGTTCGCGTAAAGGTGACACGGAAAGACACTAATTACGAGATTCTGCCCGTTGTCTGGGAGGACAATTACATCTCCCTACTGCCCGGTGAGAAGCGAGAAGTTACTGCTACTTATCGCGCCAGCGAACTCGGGACGGGAAAACCAGAAGTAGAAGTCAGCGGCTGGAACGTAGAGGTGTATTAGCACTACCGGAGCAAATCGTGGAAGAGCGGCGCTTTAGCGCCGCGTTAAGCACAAATAAGCCCACTCGTCTCTGATCCTCTACTCTAACGACTTCGGATCCGACAAGTTCTTCGGCGACTTCTTATCCAGCAATGCGACCAAGTCTTTCGCGCACGCCGGAACTCCGACTTTGTGTTCCAGAATAATGTCCCTCGCGTCCAACTTCTTCCCGTACAACTTCTCGTTGGCGTTTCCATCCGACCGCAGCGTTGAGCCTTCCAGAGAAATTCCTGCGAATAACCCCTTGTTGCGGGAGTAGGAAAGAATCTCAGCATTCATCACGACATCGGTGGCGCCTTCCGCCGTGCGTCCTTTCGGGCCGGCCGCTGCCGAAGCGTCCGCTCCCAGCTTCACTTTGCTCGACAGCAGCGACCGCGCTCCCCTTGGGTTCATCACCAGCAAAACGAAATCCGTAGCCTGGCCGCCGATCTGAAAGCCAATGCTTACTCCTTCCAACGCATACAGAGCCGGAGGTCCCCACGGCCCCATATAATGCTCCCCGCCGCGGCACACCATAATCCCGCGTCCGTAGCTCCCGCCCACCCCAAACGCTCCCTTTTTCACCGATGGCAGAATGACCAGACACTCAGCTTTATCCAGCAAATCCTGCGGAATGTCGTCTGGGATATTCAGGATCTCTTTCATGACTACGCCAGCATCGTGCACCCGGTCTTCTTCTTTCTCATCGTTTACAGCAAACGCAGGTGCGCACAGGCACAATGTCAGAAAAAAGGCTGCGATCGTCTTCATTTTCATCTCCATGCAATCTGGATTTCCTTTCGCCTTCGTGCCGCTTGCGACCCAACATCTTAAACTGTTCTCAACGCACCGGTCCTCAGAATCGGAGCCGGTTACCGCAAGCATAACCCTCGCAGTGCCCGCGAGGGCGGTTTCTCCGGATTAACTAAATGTCATGACCAAACGGGTGCTCCTTTTGTAACTTGGCACTTGGCTCGAAACCCCTCTACAGTCAAAGAATTGGCGAACGCGCCATTCACCCTTCGGCACCCGGCGTGCATCTAATGGTTAGGAGTACCCTCTGGCCATGGGTGAGAGTGAAAAATTTGGATGGTTCCGGCATGAAGTACACGCGTCTCAACATGGCCCATCTGCTGGTCGTGGCCCTCATCTGCGTGTCTCCCGCCGTGGCGCAATCCGGTACCTACACCCCATACGCCGCTACTGCTGCCTATCCAACCGCCGCGGTTTCTGACGATTCTCAAGGCAGTCTTCTCACGATTCACAAACGCGTCGATGAGGTGAACGTCCTTTTCATCGCCACCGACAAGCACGGCAAGTTTGTCCGCGACCTTAACCAAAACGACTTTGCCATCCTCGACGATCACAAACCGCCGCAATCGATTCTTAACTTCCGCCGCGAGACGGATCTTCCTCTGCACCTCGGTCTGTTAATAGATGTCAGCGGTTCGGTGCACGGGCGCTTCGATTTCGAGCAGAATGCCGCCATCAGTTTCCTGCAACATTCCATACGCGCCGGTTTCGATAAGGCCTACGTCGTCGGTTTCAATACGCACCTTCAGATGAGCCAGGATTTTACCGACAACGTTCAATTGCTTTCCGCTGGCGTGCACAACCTGCAGGATGGCGGCGGCACCGCTCTTTTCGACGCGGTTTACAAGACCTGTCACGACAAACTGCTGAAAGATAGATCCGAACACCCCGTCCGCAAGGCCATCATCATTCTCAGCGACGGCGAGGACAATCAAAGCGAAGTCTCTAAAGCTCAGGCCATCGAAATGGCGCAGCGCGCCGAGGTGATCATCTACGCCATCTCCACTGACGACAGCGGCCTCATCCTCCGCGGCGACAAAACTCTCGAACAACTCGCCGAAGCAACCGGCGGCCGCGCCTTCTTCCCCTTCAAGATGAAGGACATCACTCACTCCTTCGCCGCCATCGAAGACGAACTCCGCAGCCAATATGTCGTCTCCTATAAGCCCGCCGACTTCGACGCCGACGGCCGCTACCGCTCCATCGAAATCTCCGCCAACAAGAAAGACCTCCAAGTCCGCGCTCGCAAAGGCTACTTCGCCCCTCAGCAATAGCTCAATAAAATGATCAGCGAGCAGTTCGTATCTACCTTCGAGTCGCGGCCGCCTTCGTTTTGACCGCAGCGTCGGGATGAGCGTATCTCTGTAGTTCCCGTTGAAGACCCTCGCGGATGATGTCGGTATTCCGCTCATAGGCATCTTTCAGTTGCGACAGCACGGGTTCAGCGAGATTCGCGGCTGGAAGGAACGGCTCAGCGTTGGCGCGCTGGCAGGCTTCGTTCAGCAGCGGATATTCATTGGCGAGAATGCTATCCAGGGTCGCATCGTCCCAATGAGTTACCTGCAAGCTTCCATCTTCGGTGGGAGAGAATCGAACCCCGAATGTGTCGAGCCTGCGGATCGACGCGACTTCGGGCGCTGCGTCTAGAGTAGTGATGCGCATGGCCACTCGGCGCGCGCCACTCTCGTCGGCGGCCATCGCCACTACGCAATCTCCATTAGTAAGGCGCAGGATATAAATCATGGGCACTCCGCGGAAGACATTGAGATCGTTCCCAAAGGCTCGGCCCGTCTTTATGATGCTCCAGAAAATCGTACTGTTGTGATTAACCAGTAAGGATCATGAAAGTTGCGGGGGTAAAAAAAGGAAAAAGCCGGAAGCGGGTGCTTCCGGCTATCCAAAAAGGAGAATCGGTTATCCTAGTTTTTCTCCAATCGACTTCGCTTGCGTGAAGAGATACAGGTAATCCGGGCCACCGGATTTGGAGTCTGTGCCCGACATGTTGAAGCCGCCAAACGGATGCGCGCCGACCATGGCACCGGTGCACTTGCGATTGATGTAAAGATTGCCAACGTGGAAGTCGCGAATGGCGCGGTCGATCTTGTCGCGCGACTTCGTGTAGATGGCCCCGGTAAGGCCAAACTCGGTGTCGTTGGCGATTTCAAGCGCATTGTCGAAGCCATGGGCCTTAATCACCGAGAGCACGGGGCCGAAGATTTCTTCCTGCTCGAGCTTCGACCGGGCGGGAATGTCGGCGAAGACCGTGGGACGGATGTAATAGCCTTCTCCAGCTTCAGTGGCGCGTTCGCCGCCCGTGAGCAGACGCCCATCTTTCTTGCCCTGCTCGATGTATTCGAGGATCGTCTTCATCGAGCCTTCATTGATTACTGCGCCCATGCCCGTGTTTTCAGCGGGATCACCAATCGTGATTTTTTCAACGCGCGCTTTGAGCTGCTCGAGAAATTTGTCGTAGATGCGGTCGTCGACGATAGCGCGGGAGCAGGCAGAGCACTTCTGCCCCTGGAAACCGAATGCGGCTTGCGCGACACCTTCGACGGCGGAGTCGATATCGGCATCGGCATCAACGATGATGGCATCCTTGCCGCCCATTTCGAGGATGGTGCGCTTGATCCAGAGCTGGCCGGGAGCCTGCGTGGCCGCCGTGTGGTTGATGTGCAATCCCACTTCGCGGGAGCCGGTAAAGGCAATGTAGCGAGTGTTGGGGTGTGCGACCGCGGCGTCGCCGAAGCTGGCGCCTGCGCCCGGGCAGAAGTTTACGACGCCTTCGGGCATGCCGGCTTCTTCGAGCAGCTCGACGAACTTTGCGGCGATGGTCGGAGAATCGCTCGAAGGCTTCAGGATGACGGTGTTGCCGCTGACGATCGAAGCCAGGGTCAGGCCGGCCATGATGGCACAGGCAAAATTCCACGGCGGAATCACCGCGCCCACACCGAGCGGGATGTACATGAGCGAATCGCGCTCGCCCGGAAGTTGCACTGGCGCCTCGGCTTTTGCAAGACGCAAGGCTTCGCGCGCATAAAATTCGCAGAAATCGATGGTCTCGGAAATGTCAGCATCGGCCTCGCCCCAATTCTTGCTGACTTCAAAAACCAGCCAGGCCATGTAATCCATTTTGCGCTGGCGGAGCAGATCGGCGGCGCGAAACAGCAGTCCAGCACGCTCTTCGACAGAAGTTCGGCTCCACGGCTCGAATGCTTTCAAGGCCGCGTTCATCGCGGGTTGGACGTGTTCTTTGCCGGCTTTCTGGTGGATACCAACGATCTGCGAGGGGCGGGAGGGATTCAACGACTTGATCTTGTCGGTGGTCTTGACGCGCTGGCCGCCGATGATGAGGTCATACTCGCGACCAAGCTGGCCGCGGACGCGCTCGATGGCGGCGCGCATCTTGCGGGCGTTGTCTTCTTTGGTGAAATCGAAAAAGGGTTCGTTGATGAAGGGGCCTTGGTGCGCGGATGCGCGCGGGCGGAGGGGGAGTTCGGCGATTGCCATGGTTGCACCTCGCGGACGAAATCAGTAACAGAATTCTCTCAGTGCCAAACGCCTTATTTTAGCACCGCAAGAAGCGAGCGTTTTCGGCCAGCTCCCAAATTCCGCTTCGGACCGATTCATGGTAGTATCGCGCGCGATTACCATGAGCAGGCAACCGCTCATTATCTGGACTGTGGTCAAGGTGGCGACTGCCGTTCTCTTCGTCGGCTGGTGCGCGCTGCATCTTCGCAGATTTGATCCCTACATTGGCGTGTCACTGCCTAGCTGGAGCCGTATCCTGGGCGTAATTTTTATGATCGCGGGGGGCGTGATGATTTTGACATGCGGGGGGATTCTGAGTACTCGGGGCATCTTCTCGATGCCGGGAGAGCGGCTGCTTCCTAGAGAGTTCGTGGCGTTCGGGCCATTTCGCCATGTACGCAATCCTATGTCCCTGGGCTTCGTAATTCTGATGCTAGGGCTTGGATTGTACGCGTCTTCCGTTTCCGTATTGCTGTTCGCTCTGGCATTGTTTCTCTTTCTGCACCTGATTGTCGTATACGTAGAAGAACCCGGTCTGGAAAAGCGGTTCGGAGAGAGTTATCGGGAGTACAAGAGGTCCGTGCGGCGATGGCTGCCGAAGGTTGGCGGCAGCAGATGAGCGGGCGGGGCTGGGGGATTGATCCGGCTGCTGTCTGACTGCCGGCTGGCCCTTTCACTCATTGGGCTGGCCGATGTTTCTGATCGTCACAGTTCTGATGCGATTCTTCGATTCAATTGCCTTTGCGCTCACCTTTTGGGGTCAGCTTAAATCTTTCAAAGTAGACCCCATTGGCACCCGTCAGCCGCTCACCGCGGATAATGCCCTTGGCGATTAGCCCCTCGGTGGTGGCGCGTACGTCCTCGAAGGCCTTTTCGGCCTCTTCGTCCTCCGCGCCCGGATTCAATCGCGTGGCCAGAGAATACGTACTATAGCTGCCGTCAGAAACTTCATACAGTGCGGCCAGCACGGCTTCTTCCTTTTCGTCAAATTCAGCCGATCCAACCTTAATCACTTCGTTACGTGCCATCTCATGCTCCTTGTCTAGAATTTCAACAAGAACCTCCTCCGATTATTGCGCCTATCTCCGCCGCGATGCAACGCGGCCCCGCTGGATGGGGCAGGTGTTAGACTCGAACGTTTCCACAAAAAAGACAGTCCTGGCGAGCACAAGGTGACCTCATGGAAATCAAACGAGTAGGAGTAGTTGGCGCTGGAACAATGGGCAACGGCATCGCCCACGTCTCTGCGCGCAGCGGGTACTCGGTTGTGTTGTGCGACGTGGAGCAACGCTTCCTCGACCGCGGGATCGCCGCCATCACGAAGAATCTCGATCGCGAGGTCGCGAAGAACAAGATCTCGGCTGAAGATAAGGCATCCGCGTTGAAAAACATTGAGCCGGTGACCGAGCGTGCGTGGCTTGCCGAGTGCGATTTCATCGTGGAGGCAGCGACGGAGAAATTAGAAATCAAGACGGAAATTTTTCGCGATCTCGCCCGGCTCACGCGGCCCGAAGTGATCCTGGCGTCGAATACCTCGTCGATTTCGATCACGAAACTTGCGGCGCTGACCACCCGTCCGGAAAAGGTGATTGGGATGCACTTCTTCAATCCCGTGCCTGTGATGAAGCTGGTTGAGGTGATTCGCGGGCTGGCAACGTCTGAGGAAACTTTTTTGTCGGTACGCGACCTGGCGGTGAAGCTCGATAAAACCCCGGTCGAGGTGAACGACGCGCCGGGATTTGTTTCGAACCGCGTGCTGATGCCGCTGCTGAACGAGGCAATGTATGCGGTGATGGAGGGCGTGGCGACGGCGGGGGCGGTCGACGAGGTGTTTAAACTGGGCATGGCCCATCCCATGGGGCCACTGACGCTGGCGGATTTTATCGGGCTCGATGTATGCCTCGACATCATGCGGGTGATGCAGGAGGGGTTGGGCGATCCGAAGTATCGGCCGTGCCCGTTGCTGATCAAGATGGTGGACGCGGGGTGGCTTGGAAGGAAAAGCGGGCGGGGGTTCTACAAGTATTGAAATATAATCAGGGAGTTGCCACTGCGCGATTGTGATTGCCAATGAACAGGACGGACCTGCAAAATCTAGCAACTGAACGACTAGAGGACGCTCAAACCTTGCTCATGAATAAGCGATACGGCGGGGCGTATTACCTAGTCGGATATGCAGTCGAATGCGGCCTCAAAGCCTGCATAGCTAAGCTAACCAAGGCCGAAGAGTTTTACGACAAGAATTTGGCTCGCAAGATTTTCCAGCACAATCTTGCGGAGCTGGCAAACTATGCCCGGCTCTCCCGGTTATCGAGCAAGCTGGAAAAGCGGATCCTCGTTTCGAGGCCAACTGGGCGCAGGTGAGCTCTTGGAACGAAGAGAGCCGCTACGAGACGCATACGCAAACGGAAGCCGAAGAGATTCTCAACGCCGTCCAAGACCCCGGCCATGGAGTTCTGCAATGTATAAAACAGTATTGGTGAGAGAAATGATTGAGGATGGATCCCGGCTCCTTCAAAAGCTGGACGAGCGAGGCATCCCCGTTTCAGCCGCTGCTTGGTTCGACGACCCCGATCAATCGGCATGGAAGCTGGTGATCGTACCTCGGTGGCTAGCAATCCAGGTCCGCTGGAAGCCTATATGCAGATTCAATTTGCGATGAACGGTTTAAACCTTAGTATTTCGCTCGATGACATTATTGTAATGAGCCCATATTCACGAAAGTTCGATGCATTTAAGCGAACGATGGAAGGTGTTGCCAAGGGCGCCTTGCTTCATCCCGAGAATCCCTCCGAGGGCGTTGCGTTCGATGACGCGTATGTATATCGTTGGCAGGCGAAGTTTTCCAGCCTGCCCTTTGAATAAATTAGGCATGAAATGGCCGCTATAGATTGATGCGCAATGGCAGTGCGATTCCGCCTGGTAGTAGCCTAGTTCCCTCCAATCGGTCGAATCTGTGGGTGTACGTGACGGCCGTGCTTTGCGGCATCGGCACGGGGTGGGCTGACGTCGTCATCAACGATTTGCTGTTTACGGCTTTGCTTGTCCTGGCAGCGTGCATGTTGCTTGGTTTGTTACGCCCGCGTTGGCCCTGGCGGTGGGTGGTCGTCGTGGTCGTGTTTATTCCCCTCACTGAACTCTCAGCCTACCTTGTCATGGCCGTGAAACCCACACGGAGCCAGGTCTTCGGATCGTTCCTCACCGCACTGCCGGGCATTGCCGGAGCCTACGGCGGGTCGCTGATGCGAGGCGTGCTGGATCATCTACGGCAAGGGGAGTGAGCGGGTCTTGGGCGTTAGGTATTAGGTCTTAGCCCTTTGGGATCTCCGCCGTGTCGCATCAACTAAATACCAGAAGGCCGAGGCTTAAGAACCAGACCTAGCCCGAGGCTCTACCCTCCGCTGCTATCGAATCAACCAAAACTTTGTTTCTAGTTTCGCGAACATGCCGTCTCCAATCGTCAGAGTTCCCAATTGGGAAACAAAAAACACTATCGTAACTTGGAACGCCCTAATTCTCGGGTCAGAATACGGAAAGTACTACCCCTGCCGTAGATGGTTCGGAGGACCGCGAAGACCTCCTACTCTATGTCGAAACTGAATGTAGTGGTGGCTCTAACCACGCAAGATAACGATTACCAGGGCGAACAGGCGGCATCCGCAGTTGAGGCCGCTTCCCGCCTGGGCGTAAAACTCACCCTTGTTTACGGGGACAAAGACGCGGTCAATCAATCTCAACAACTGGTAAAGATCGTTCAGGACCGGGCGCAACGTCCTGACGCGATTCTGGTCGAGCCGGTGGGAACTGCCATGCCGCAGGTCGCGAAAGCGGCCGTGTCGGCGGGTATTGGCTGGGTGATCCTGAACCGCGAAGCCGACTACATTTCCGACCTTCGCCACACGGCCACGGCACCCGTGTTTGCGGTCGATCCCGACCAGGAAGAAGTGGGCAGGATTCAGGGCCAGCAACTAGCGGTTCTGGCTCCGGAAGGCAACGTGCTCTATATCGAGGGTCCCTCCAGCCACAGCGCGGCGAATCTCCGCACCAGGGGATTTTTGGCGACCAAGCCGCAAGCGGTCGTAGCGAAGACCCTCAAGGGCGACTGGTCGGAGCGCAGCGGGCAGCGGGCTATCAGGTCCTGGCTATCGTTGAGTACTTCGCACCAGCTCGATATTCGCGCCGTCGTCTGCCAGAACGACTGCATGGCGCTCGGAGCGAGGAAAGCTCTTATTGAACTGCCGGCTGGGGAGCGCAAATCATGGCTAGACATCCCGTTCATTGGCTGCGACGGCGTCAGGAAGACCGGTCAGGAATGGGTGCGCGCCGGGCAGTTGCGCGCAACAGTGGTGATCCCGCCCATCGCGGGACTCGCTCTCGAAATGTTGGTGAAGGCCCTCGATTCCGGCTCTATGCCCGCCGAACGGACTCTGTGCTCCCCGCGATCGTTTCCTGCAATCGCCGACTTGGGGGCTTTGGCCGCCCGGGCTTGATATTCGGAGCTCGAGTTAGGGCCTTGAATCTTCGGGCGTCGATGTTGAATTCGGGAACCAAGCCCGCCTTCTTCCCGCTGTCACCGCCCAAGGTATCGGATGATCGAGAAGTTACTCCCTAATCCACAGGGAGGTCGCGTATGCTTCGTGCATGTGTGTGATGGTGTCGATGCTGGCTAGTGGCAGCAAGGGCAATTGCGCCTTTGTGGCCAGCGCGCGCACCAAGATTCTGGTCGATGCCGGCATTTCCTGTCGCGAAACCTTCAAGCGAATGAAGTCGCTGGGAGAAGATCCGCAATCGCTCTCGGCGATTCTGATCACCCATGAGCATTCCGATCATGTTTACGGATTGGCAACGCTGGCCAAGAAGCTGCGCATTCCAATTTTTATGACGGGAGCGACGCACGCGGCTTGGGCGCGGGCCCTGCGCAGCGAGAACGGCAAGCGGCCGCAACTGGAAAAACTGGAGCGCTTCGAATCGGGGCGCCGTTTTCAGATTGGCGATATCGAAGTGCAGCCTTTCACGATTCCGCACGACGCCGCCGATCCGGTGGGTTTCACCTTCCGCATTGAAGGGGCAAAGGTCAGCGTGGCCACTGATCTTGGTTACTTGCCCGCCAACGTCCGCGACCACCTGCGCGGCTCAGACGTGCTGGTGATGGAGTCGAATCACGATGTTGAAATGCTGCGGGTAGGGTCGTATCCGTGGGCGGTGAAGCAGCGGGTGGCGAGTAACGTGGGCCATCTTTCGAACGAAAAACTCGCACATTTCTTCACCAGCGACTATGATAATAGTGCAGCCTTTGTCGTGCTGGCGCATCTCTCTGAACAGAACAATCATCCGGAAATTGCGCGGAGAGAGGCGGAAAAGGCCCTTGGGCTGCGGGGCGGTCTGTTTCAGAACCGTGTGCTGGTGGCGGTGCAGTCGGAAGTTTTGCCGCCGATTCGACTGTAGTAACTTATGAGTCAGCAGTGCACCGATCCCATTGTGGGCAAAATTCTGGCGGGCTGGCGCTATGACATCTCCGGCCTGGCACCGGAAATGCGCGGCGACTACGAAGGCCACTTCGCGGGTTGCGAGTTTTGCCGCAGCCGGCAGCGGATGCATCGCATCATCGACGTAGGCCTGATCGCGCTGGCCTCGGTTTCAGGCGGCGTTTTTCTGCTGGCCTTTGGAGTGGTGCGGCACTTCGGTCCGCGGCACGCCTTCTGGCTGGAGATTGCTGCACTGGCGGGCTTTGCGCTTTCGGCGCTGATCTGGCTGGTGGTGGCCGTCGCCACGCCGGCGCCAGTCACGGTGCTCGATGCAGCGAAGCAGGGCGCGCGCCGGGTGCACGACCGCCTGCCACAGGAGATCCGTGAACGCCTGCCGGAAGAGCTTCGCATGAAGATCACGGGGACTTAAGTAGTGATGAAGCCTGCCGTTGCCCGTCCAATCGGAGTCGTTTTTCGAATCGTCATCGCTGCGCTTTTGTGCACCATGGCCGCCGCTGTTGTGGAGGGCGTGTGCCTGTTACCGGCTGCGGCCGCGCATTCCACGCTGTCACCTTCAATGACGGGGTGTCGCCATTCCAAGGTTCCATCTCCTTCGCGCCCTGCTGACTATCGCTGCTGCATGAACCGGCATCCGTCGGCTTTGGTGGCCAAGATTTTCTCACCACGTCCTGAAATGCAGCCGGTTGAGACCGACGCGATCCCGTTGTTTGTTGCCACCAAGGGCGTAGATGATTCCTGCTCTCCACTCGCCACTTCCATCATCCCTCCCGGCTTTCTGACTCTTAGAATCTAGCCACAAACCTCGACAGTCTTCGTTTTGTTCCTAGCGGAACGCGACCATCGCGCGATTCGCAGGATCAGATCGTTCATCCTTCATCGCCGGTCTTGTTGAGGCATTCTTGTGAAAAAGACTCTGTTGACGAATTCCCGCTTCCACTCAGTTTTCATGTCTTTGCTTGTCGTTGTCTCGGTCGTGTCGACCGCCTCGGCGCAGGACGATTCCATGCGCGACATGCAGGGCGGAATGCAAATGAACATGTCGACGGAGGCAAAGGCGGCTTCACAGTTGCCCTCACCGCACGCCGGGTCGGGGACTGCATGGGAGCCTGCGTCGGTGCCGGGGCACGAGTGGATGTGGATGCCCGGCGGCTGGGAAGTGATGGCGCATGGAGTCATCTTCACCGACTACAACCAGCAAGGCGGACCGCGTGGCGAAGACAAAGCCGAGTCGGTGAATTGGGGAATGCTGATGGAGCAGCACAAGCTGGGCACGGGAACAATTTTGCTGCGCCAGATGTTTTCGGCGGAGTCGCTGACCTCGCCGCACCCCGGCTTTCCGGAACTGTTTCAGACGGGAGAGACCTATCACGGAGAACCGCTGGTCGATCACCAGCATCCGCACAATGTGTTTGCCGAGCTTTCGGCGTTGTACCTGCTGCCGCTTTCGGAAAAAGTTTCCTGGGAACTGTATGGTGGACCTTCGGCAGAGCCGGCCCTCGGACCGGTCACGTACATTCATCGCACGTCGGCTTCAGAGCTGCCTCTTGCGCCGCTGAGTCATCACTTGCAGGACTCCACGCACACCAGCTTTGGCGTGGTCACGACGGGATTTGTGATCGAGCGCGTCAAGCTGGAGAGTTCTGCATTCAACGGGCGCGAACCGAATGAAGAGCGCTGGAGCATTCAACCGGCCGCACTCGATTCGTGGTCGGGAAGAGCGAGCATAGCGCCGGCGCGCGAGTGGACGGCGCAGTACAGTGTGGGACGGCTGGAACACCCCGAGGCGCTGGAACCGGGCAGCCAGTGGCGGCAGACCGCATCAGTTGAATACGATCATCCGCTGCCGGAGGGCAATTGGGCAACGTCGCTGGTGTGGGGACGAGTGCATAAAATCGCGACCGGCACAAATCTGAATGGCTACCTGCTCGAATCGACGCTGAACTTTCTGCGGCGCGATTACGCGTTTACGCGACTGGAGTTGGTGGACAAGGATGAATTGTTTCCATTCGCGGCTGTGCATCCTGCGTACCGGATCGGGGCATATACGTTCGGCGGCACGCGCGACCTGATACAGAATCATGCGTGGCAACTGGGAATGGGTGCGGATGTAACGGTGTATTCCAAGCCCCCGGCGCTGGATGCAGCGTATGGAAATTACCCAGTGTCGTTTCAGATTTTTCTCCGGATGCGGCCCGGGCAGCGGAGAAGCGAGCATCAGCACTAGCTCGCGGAATTACACATCCGCAACAACAGAACAATTTCTGATTGTTAATTGCTGAATGAAACCCTTGGGCTAGTAGGGCTAACAATCAGCAATCAAGAATTAAGAATTGATCCGCCTGAACTATTGCTTAGACGGATTCGGCTGGCAAGATTCGCAGCCACTCCTCCTCGAACTGCGGCAGAATATAAACAATGAGGGGAATCGTCAGACGTTTACGAGTGGTCCAATGGACCATGCTGGGCAGTATTCTGCTCTATGCGGTCGTGGGGAAGATCATAAGTTTCGGAGCGCACCCCGCGGACTCATCGCTGAGCTATGTTTTCACCACAGCCGGCGTGGCTCTAGTTGGCGTGATCTTCGTAGTGAGACGCACCTTGGTCTTGCGCCCCGCGGAAGATCTGGCCGCTCGTCCCGACGATTCCATCAGCTTGAGCCATTGGAAGACTGGCTACATAGCAACCTATACGCTATGTGAGGCGCTGGCGCTGCTTGGCCTGGTTCTCCGCTTTCTTGGCTTCACCTTTCGGCAAAGCCTGCCGTTCTATGTCGCCGGCTTTGTACTGCTTTTATTCTTTGGACCGCGCGAACCCGTCAGCGCCTAAGTATTCCGCCTCCGATATTATGATTTGGTATGGGATTCAGACCGAGGTGAAAGCATGTCCATTAACGGGCCGGAAGAATTAGCCGGAATGCGGGCTGCCGGAGCTGTGGTTTGCTTGATGTTGAGCGCGATGAAGAGCGCTGTGCGCCCGGGTATTACCACCGCCGAACTCGATGAAGTGGGCGCTGAAGTGATGCGACAGCATGGAGCCCGCTCGGCTCCCACGCTGGTGTATGGATTTCCAGGAGTGAATTGCATCAGCGTAAACGAAGAGGCCGTGCATGGCATTCCCGGCAAACGAGCGCTGCGGGAGGGCGACCTGGTAAAACTTGACGTCACCGTCGAGAAAAACGGATTCATGGCGGATGCTGCTGTGACGGTTCCAGTGGACGGAGTGAGCGAAAAGCGGCGGCAGCTGGCGGAGTGCGCCGAACGGGCCTTCGCCAAGGCCATGCTCGTGGCGCGAGCCGGCTTTCGAGTTTCAGAAATTGGACGGGCTGTGGAGCGCGAAGTGAGGCGCAGCGGATTCTCTGTGCTTCGCGATCTGGGCGGGCATGGCATCGGGCACACGATTCACGAAGAGCCGCGCGTGCCAAATTTTGCCGATCCGGAGGCGAACCAGATTCTTACAGAGGGTTTGGTGATTACCGTCGAACCGATTATTGCGGTGGGCTCAGGACGGTCATTTGTGGCGCCGGACAAGTGGACGATCATCACGTCCGATCACAGCGCGTCAGCACACTACGAACACACGTTGGTGATTACGAAGGGCGAGCCGATGCTGCTGACTGCAGCGTAGCTGTCGTCCCCGAACATGTACGCACTCACGCAAGATCTCCGCTTTGCATTTCGCCAACTGCTGAAGGCTCCTGGCTTCACCGTGACCGTTGTTCTGGTCCTGGCCCTCGGCATCGGCGCCACCACCGCCATCTTCTCGCTTGTCGAAGGCATTCTGCTGCGTCCGCTCCCATTCAACAATCCGGACCGCCTGGTTTTATTGGGAGATCACCTGGGAAGCGGCCCGAACGCCGCTGCCAACACTCCTGTGACTGCGCGCGAGATCGGGACGTATTCGAACGCAAGCGGCGCCTTTTCTTCCCTCGGTGGCTATTTCATCACCACCTACGAGCTTTCAGGTGGCGCAATCCCGGAGGAGATCGACGCCGCCCGGTTGACAGCCGGAGTTTTCCCGACTCTCGGCGCTTCTCCCATGCTCGGCCGCGTCTTCACCCAACAGGAAGAGGACGCTCATCAACCGCTCGCCGTCATCAGTTATGCCTTGTGGATGAACTGCTACCACCGCGATCGCCAGATCCTCGGCAGCTCTATCGTGCTCGACCGCAAACCTTACGCGATCATCGGGGTGATGCCGCGCAGTTTTGAATTTCCACTCGTGAATGGACGTCTTAACCAGGCGCAGCTGTGGGTGCCCATGAGCCTGACGCAGGACGAACTTTCCGACGAGCAAGCGGGCTCCTGGGGATACCACATGGTCGCGCGCATTAAGGATGGTGTGACCCTGGCGCAAGCTGCGCAGGACACCGACCGTGTCTCCCGGCAGATCATGCGCAATTTTCCCGCCAGCATGTCCGCCATCCACATTCAGGGCAACGTCAAGCCGCTGCGTGAGTTCGCCATAGGAGATATCCGGCCGTTGCTGCGCACGCTGTTTGTCGCTGTTTCTGTTGTGTCGCTGATCGCTTGTGTGAATGTTACGGGGCTGCTGCTGGTGCGGGCCATCCGACGGCGCCGCGAATATGCGATCCGACTCGCGCTGGGGGCGAGTTCCAGCGTGATCATCCGCCAATGTGTTTTCGAAGGAGTGCTGCTCAGTCTGGCCGGCGGACTGGTGGGCCTGGTCTTTGCCGCAACCGCAATCCGCACCGCCTTGCACCTGCTGCCCGAGTCTATGCCGCGCATCGACTCCATCTCGATGGACGCGGCCGTCGCTGGTTTCGCCCTTCTTCTCGCCCTATTAACCGGCGGTCTGTGCAGTCTTGCGCCGGCCTTCGCCGCCCTGCGAACCAACCTGACCGAAGGTCTCAAAGAGGGTGTCGGCACCAGCACCGGTGCATCGAGCCACACTTGGTTGCGCTCTGCCCTGGTGGTCTCGGAGATCGCCATCGCTCTGGTGCTCCTCAATGTGTCCGGCGCTTTCTTGCGCAGCTTCCAGAAGATGCGGACCGTTGACCCGGGCTTTCACGCCGACCATGTCCTCGTGGCCACCTATCAACTGCCCCTCAATCAATATTCCACGGACGCTTCTGCCGACGCATTTAACCATACGGTTGTCGACCGGCTGTCCAGCAAGCCCGGAATCATCGCCGTCGGCATCACCAATGTGCTCCCGGCCTCCGGCGCCTTCGCAGGAGCTGCGTACACCATCGAAGACGAACCCGTTGACCGCTGGAAGCTGAAGTTTTCCGCGTTCGCGATTGTCTATGCAGACTATTTCCACGCCATGGGCATCCCGCTGATCGACGGCCGGTATTTCACCATCGATGACCGCTCTAGCTCAGTTCCCGTCGTGATCGTGAACCAGTCCATGGCCCGGCGTTGCTGGCCGGGCCAGCGAGCCATCGGCAAACGGATGCACGTGGGAAATCCGCACAAGGGATTGCCATGGGCAACCGTGGTTGGAATCGTGGCCGATACCAAGACGGGCGCGCGCGATGAGCCCACTAGCGACCAGTGGTATATGCCTGCAGAGCAGCCCGCCATTCTCTTCGGCTCGGCATACACCGGAAAGCTTAGTAATCCTGCCAGCGGTTACGTCGTCCTACATTCGGCACTTCCCCCCATGCAGATGACGCAAACCCTGCGCTCGAGCATCGCCGAAGTCGATCCGCTGCTCGCTCTGCAACAAGTGCAGCCCATGGACGACGTGATCTCGAACGTGGAAGCGCCACGCCGCTTCAACACCGACCTTATCACCGCCTTTGCCGCGGGCGCTCTCCTGCTCGCCATCACCGGAATCTATGCAGTGGTCGCCTTCTCCATTTCGCTGCGCACACAGGAGATCGCCATTCGCATGGCGCTTGGCTCGCCGCGCGCGGGCATCGCGCAGCTCGTCCTGATTTCGGGCGCGAAACTGGCACTCCTCGGATGCGGCCTCGGAGTACTTGGGTCGCTGACCGTGTCACGCCTGGTCAGGTCCTTTCTCTTCGAGGTCAGTGCGACCGACCCATTCATCTACATGTCGGGTGTTGTAATCATGATGCTGATGGCTCTGCTCGCATCGGCGCTTCCCGCGGCCCGTGCCGCTTCCGCAGATCCGATGAAGGCGCTGCGCTCGATTTAGAAGCTGATTTATTTGAGATGGGAGCTTGCCATGCCACGCTTCTCGAGATATTGCTGATGGTTCCCCATCGCAGCGCGTCAGCGCACTATACGCACACACTGGTAATCGCGAAGGGCGTGCCCGATGCTGCTGACCGCGGCGTAGCTTAGACGCACAAAACGAACGCGACTCGCGTTGGTTCAGTTGCCCATCTTCTTGATTGCGCCGAGCGGCGTCTGCAGCGTTCCGTCATTGTTCACGTCAAAACCGTAGGAGAATGGCGTGAACGAGCCGGCCTTGTAGAGAACGATCTGGCTGCCGCTGATCCAGCACTCGAATTCCATGGGACCACCGAGGCCTTCGCTCACCGTTGCCTTGCCGGATCGGAAAACCACCGTCATCCCGCCCATCCCTGAGACATGCTCCCACCGGCCTTCATACTTTCCGGCGCAGCTTGCCAGTCCGGGCTTGGGAGCTAGGCCCGCTTGGCGGACGCTGGGTGGGGCCGCTGTTGATATTCGCAAATTCTCTGGGCTTGTTTCGACCGTGTTTTCGTCCGCAAATCCCACCGTGTAACGGTTCAGGCTCTGCCCAACGATCTTCCCTTCCATCCAGTGGCCGTTGACCAGGACCTGCACTTTATCGCGAAGATCCCATTGGCCGACTGCATGGTCCTCGGCTGTGAGCTTTCCCAGCCGCCGCACTTCGACCGGCCAGCTTTTCGAAACCTCAATTCCGTTATCCAGTCGCACGTAGTAAGAATTACCTCTCACCTGCAGCACTTTGGCTTCTTGCCATCCGGAACTGAGGACGCGGACGGTCTCTCCGACTTTGAAGCCGCCGCCTCCGGGCTGCGATGCACCAGTCTGCGATACTCCGCTTGACGACGGCGGCTGCGAATTGGCCGCCGCTCCAGATCCGGAACCGCTGCCGGCTGCGGCTCGCGCCTTAAATGGAGACGGTGCCGGCGGAATCTCACCCCGATGCGGGTCAGCCTGTGCTTCGGCTGGAGTTTGCGCGTGGCATTTGGCCGGGAGCAGAGCGGCCAGTTGAACGCGTAGAGCTTCCCCTCTCTGGTAGGCCTGGCCGTGTTTGTAGTTCTGATAATCACACGCGCCAGTCGTATCGTTGCAGGAAAAGACTTTGAAGCTTTGGCCGTCGTTGCACACGTAAACAACATTGGTCTGCAGCGCCGGTGCCTGGGCAATGGCGCTAGCCATGGTCACAACCGCAAACAGACTAATTAAGAAGAATGCGCGCATCCGAGCGGCTCCGTTCTTTCCATGTTAGGTGGGCGCGAGGCCAAGATCCCACGCCACTGTTCCTGCGTAACCTGAAACTCGGAAGTAATCCCATCGCAGGATACGACAGTTGTCTACGCTTTGATATGGCAGCTTGCCATGCCGCGCTTCTCAAGATACTGCTGATGGTAGTCTTCGGCGGGAAAGAACGTTACTGCGGGAACGATCTGTGTCACGATCGGTTTCGAATACCGGTGCGCCTTCTCCAGTGATTCTTTCGAAGCTTCTGCCGCTTTTTTTTGCTCCGGCGTATGGAAGAAGATGGCGGAGCGGTATTGCGTGCCCCAGTCCGGGCCCTGACGGTTCAATTGGGTGGGGTCGTGGTTCTCCCAGAAAACTTTCAGCAGGTCGGCATACTTCACCTGTGCGGGGTCAAACTCGACCTCTACCGCTTCCGCGTGACCCGTGCGGTCGGTACAAACTTCTTTATAGGTGGGATTATCGGTCTGGCCGCCGGTGTAGCCTACGCGCGTGGACTTCACTCCCGGCAGGGCGCGGAAGGTTGCTTCGACTCCCCAGAAACATCCTGCAGCAAATGTGGCTTTTTCCATCTTGAATTCCTTCTATCTGTTTAATTTTACGAGTTCTCAATTTCTCTGATCATATTATTAGATGACGAAAGCATCGGAAAGTCACGCTGCGAGAAAGGCATTGAGCTGCGCTCGACGGACAGCCGGAGGCGGCTGTCCCCACACTGGCTTTGTCGTCCAACTGGCCTGATCGGGCGATTGACTGCGCGGGCGTTTCATTATAAAGTCCGGCCAAGGTTGTCGCAGTCGTGTGCCCAGGAGATCTTGTGGTTCTAAAGCCCAGCCGCGCCCGAAGTGTGCAGAAATTTGTCATTTTTCTGCTATTGGCGCTGGCAACGGCGCAGGCTGCACTGGCGGTTGCGAATTTCAGCCCGCAACGAAGGGTTGGCTACAACACTGGGGATCAATGGGAACCCGCGCTGGCGGCGGATGGTCACGGCCATATCTATATTCTCTTTCCGCAGTATGGCGCGGTAAGCGACTGCCCGGCCTGCACCGCTCCTACGATTGCTCTGATGGTGAGCAACGATAACGGAATTTCGTGGCAAGCCGCCCATCCGCTGACGCCTTCTTCCACCGGACAATTTGATCCGCAGATTATGGTCGATCCGGTCGACCACCAGACGGTTTACGCCTCCTGGCTGCAAAACAACAAGCGCGACGTAATGGTGGCGAGGTCGCAGGACTTTGGGCGCTCCTGGTATTTTGCAGTTGCGGAACGCTCGGCCGACGATGCGGACAAGCCGGTGCTCGCGGTACACGGCGCCGACGTATACGTGGGATTTAATCACGACGAGAAATTTCTGGTGGCGGCGTCGCATGACTACGCCCAGAATTTTTCTTTTTCTGTGACGGTGAACCCCAGTGCGGGGCCGGGATGGTCGTTGGCTGGCGGCGCCACGGTGGATACCGGCGGCGATGTTTATTTTTCCTGGACGGCTTATGCGCGGCAGGAACTGAGCCGGCGTCCGGTGAGCATTTATGTGAGCCGATCAGGTGACGCGGGACGCAGCTGGAATACAACCTTGCTTGACGTTTCGAGTGCAGCCCCGGATTGCTCGGCCCAGGCTTGCGAGTCTGGCTATCTCGGCGCGCAGATAGCACTGGCCTCCGATGCGGCCGGAACTGTTTACGCCTTGTGGAATGCAGGCGTCGCAAACGGCGGGCCGGAACGAATTTATTTTTCTTCTTCCACGACCGGCGGGGCTAGCTGGTCCGCGAAGACGGACGTTTCATCCGCAGATGGACAGATCGAACATTGTTTCCCGGCGATCACCGCAGGCTCGGCCGGCGACGTGCGCATCGCGTGGATGGATACGCGCAATAACTCGTTGTGGAACGTCTTCCATCGCGGTTCGAGTAATGGTGGCGCGACATGGTCGGCGGAGATGCAGCTTTCGGAACCGGTGCGCGGATACGATTACATCCTACCTGATGGTTTTAGATTTCCCTTCGGCGACTATTTCACCATCGCGATTGATAACCTCGGAAATACGCACGTGGTGTGGGGAGCGGGGCGGAATTATAAAAGCCCGGGCTCGATCTGGTATACGCGCGGGCGTTAAGGAAAGATTGTCGTAGGCATCCCTCAGGGGCTGAAACCCGTGCTTCAATTGGCTCCGAACGGCATGGCTGAAGTCGTGCCTCTTCAAAACGTTCACCGTAGTAGAAGCTTCCGCAGCCTGTAAAGCGGTGCCCTTTCAAAAACTTTCTATTCCACGATCAAGCCGCCGATAAGGTCGGCGGGGCGAGTGATGTCGCGTTCTTCGCACCAACTCTTCAGTTCCTCTACGATTTTCTCTGTGGCGCGGGGATCCCAGTAGCTGGCTGTGCCGATCTGCACGGCGGTTGCACCGGCGAGCATGAATTCCGCGACATCGGCGGCGGTTGAAATTCCTCCCATGCCGATCACCGGAATGTTCACGGCATGCGCGGCGTCGTAAACCATGCGCAGAGCAATGGGTTTGATGGCTGGACCCGAGAGTCCGGCGGTGATGTTGGCGATGCGAGGCTTGCGCGTGTCGGCGTCGATGGCCAGGGCCACAAAAGTATTCACCAGCGATATGGCGTCAGCCCCGGATTCCTGCGCGATGTGGGCCATCTGGGCGATGCTGGTCACGTTGGGCGAGAGTTTCACAATGAGCGGGCGCGTCGCAGCGCGCTTCGCCGTGGTCACGACTTCGTCGAGCGAGCGCGGATCGCAACCGAACTGCAGCCCGCCGTGTGCGGTGTTGGGGCACGATACATTCAGTTCGTAGGCGGCGATGCCTTCGCCGTCGTTGAGAATCTCGATGGTTCGTTCGTAGTCTTCGCGCGTGTAACCGAACACGTTGGCGAATACAACGATGTTCTTAATCTGCCGGAGCCTCGGCAGCTTTTCTTCGAGGAACGCCGACGCGCCGATATTCTGCAAGCCGATGGCGTTGAGCATGCCGGCGGCGGTTTCCCACAAACGTGGCGGCGGATTGCCGATCATCGGCTCGCGAGACAGGCCTTTGACGACGAAGCCCCCGAGCTTATCGAGATGAACGACGTCTTCAAACTCGACTCCGTAGCCGAAGGTTCCGCTGGCCGCGATGATCGGGTTCTTTAGCTCGATGCCAGCGAAACTAACGCTAAGATCCGGGGATGATTTACCTGAGTTTTCGGAAGAAGAGGTCACTGGGGAGGTTTCTCCGTGGGAAGCCCTGCAGGATTTTCCGGATGATGCGGCGCGGCGAGCGCTTCCGTGAGCACGCGACCGACGGCGTGGGTGGGAGCGTTGATTCCGAGCAGCGACGCCAGGGTCACGGCCAGATCAACCGGTTCGGCATGCGTGCGATACGTGCCGGCGCGAAAGGGCAAGCCGTAGAAAGCGAGCGGCACATGCGTGTCGTAAGTGTAGGGGGATGCGTGATCGGTGCCTTTCGCAGGACCGACGGTATAGGGGTCGGGCACTCCCATTACGTACCATCCTCCTTCAGGCGAATAACTGTTGAGAAATTTTCTACCCAGTGCCGTGGCGGGGACCGCGCCTTCTGCGAGCTGCGACTTGGTGAAGTAGTCGCGCAATCCGGCTTGCTTCATCGCCTCACCGACGGCTGTTTCGGCGTCACGTTCCTTTACGTGAGCGGCGGCAAAAGCCTCTTGATCGAGCCACGCGATGGGATAGTCGAGCTTTATGTAGGACGCGGTGTGTCCTGGCGAGAATCGGGCGGTAAGCGCGCCGTTGATTTCGACTTCGAGTTTGCCGGCGCCGAGGTTGGCGGCAGGAAGGCGTAGCTTCCTGGCAGCTTCGGGCAACGCGGACACACCGTGGTCCGCTGAGAGCGCGATCCATAGATCGGCGAGGCCGACCTGATGGCCAAGGAAGGTGAAAAAATCGGCGAGTTCGCGGTCGAGCGCAAGAGCCATGGCGGCCATCTCCGGCGAATCGGGGCCGACCTGATGACCGAGAATGTCATTCGCTGAGAGACTGATGGCAAGCAGGTCAGTGGCGTGTCCAGCACCGAGATTCTCATAAACGACTAGCTCTTTGGCGAACTCCAGTTCGTACTCGTTGGCGAAAGGCGTCGCGCCGATAACCTCGTAGAATCCGGCGTCAGAGCCGTCTTTATTTTTTCGATGCGCCGTCGAGCGCAAAACATCTCCGTTGCTATTTTTCCAGTTGCGATCCCAATACTTACCGGCGCGATTGCCGGCATTGAAATCCTGCGCCCACTTGGGCAGGTCGCGGCGATAGTAGGTAGAAGTGATCCACGCACCGCTCTTCGGATCGATCCAGTAAGCGGCATTAGCCGCGAAACCGCCCGGCAAAACGGCCGCACGGTCTTTCAAAGACAAGCTGAAGACTCGCGACTGACCTTGCGTGGCAAGTTTGAGTTCGTCGCCGAGAGTATCGGCAAGGAGGTTGTGCGGGGATGCCCCGGCGGGAGTCGCGCTCGCGGTATTCGGTGCGGCGAGTCCGACCAGTTGAGTGTCGTCGTCCTCGACCGAGGTCACGATTTTCTTTTTCTTCGGGTCCCACCATTCGTTCGCGGCAATGCCGTTGCTGTAAGCGCCCGTAAACAGCGTGGCATGTCCGGGAGCGGTACGCGTGTTGGCATAGTCATAATTGCAGTCGGTGAAGTTGGCGCCACGTTCGAGGAGAAGGCGGAATCCACCGTCACCGAAGCGGTCGCGGTAGCGCTCCAGATAGTCGCCGCGAAATTGGTCGATGACGATTACGACGATCAGCTTGGGACGAGCGTTGTAGGCGGAGGCGAAGCTTTCTGAGGAGAGCAGGATAATGAGCGCCGTAACGGTCAGTAGGACACAACGACGCGCGGATGCGGAACGGGGGAGCGATCTCATCGCGAAGGTAGTTTACACAGGCTAGAGGGTTAGGCGAAAGCTGGGGAGCGTCGATGCATAGTTTGCCCTGTAGGCGAGGGAAGGCTATCGAGCTTCGCTCGATGGACAGCCGAGGGCGGCTGTCCCCACATCGAACCACCTAGTTCCCACAAGTGCTTAACGCACCCGACCTGCATTCATTTTTCTTGTGGTTTCCGATAGAGTAGTTGGTTCCCATGCTTGATTTGAACTTTGTTCGCGACAATCTGTCCCGAGTGGAAGAGATGTTGCGCCAGCGCGGCGCTGATCCGGCCGCGGTGCTCAAGGACTTCCGCGAGGTGGATACGCAACGGCGCCAGGCTATCACCGAAGCCGAGACGATGAAGGCCCAGCGAAACCGGGCGTCTGAAGAAATTTCTAAGCTGAAAAAAAACGGGCAGGATGCTACCGCGGCCATCGCAGAGACGAAGGATCTGCGTGAGCAGATTCAGGCGCGGGAAAAAATCGCTGCCGATCTCGATGCCCGCCTGCAAGATATTCTCTCCGGCATTCCGAACCTGCCGCACGCCAGTGTGCCGGTCGGGTACAGCGCTGAAGATAACGTTGAAGTACGGCGCTGGGGTTCGCCGCCAAAATTCGACTTTAGCCCAAAGCCGCACTGGGATCTTGGTGCCGAGCTGGGCGTGCTCGACCTGGAGCGGGCCGTTAAGCTCACGGGCGCGCGCTTCGCCGTTTACTGGGATCTGGGCGCAAAGCTCGAACGTGCGCTCGCGAACTTCATGCTCGATCTGCACACGCGCGAGCACGGGTATACCGAGGTATTGCCGCCGTACCTCGTGAATTCCGAATCGATGTACGGGACGGGGCAACTGCCTAAATTTGCGGCCGATCTGTTCCAAGTTCCAGAGCCCGTGTGGATCATCTACCTATGGGAACCCTCCAGTCAAACAGGCGTTGCGGTAGAGGCCTACACTGGTGAAGCGTTCAACCTTGACATTGGCCAGTGTGACTCCCAATTGGCTGCTAGGCTTCGAGCATTGACGCATGTACTTTCTCAACCCCTCACAGTCACTCGTAGCGGTTCTACGTTTCATCTGCCGCGGGGGCCGCTTTGGCTGATTTCAACTGCCGAGGTTCCCGTTACAAATCTGTACCGCGATGAAATTCTCGACTCGGCTAGGCTGCCAATTTCGCTTACGGCATACACGCCGTGCTTTCGTAGCGAGGCGGGATCTTACGGAAAAGATGTGCGAGGCATTATACGGCAGCATCAGTTTCAGAAGGTAGAACTGGTGAAGTTTTCGCGGCCGGAGACTTCTTACGACGAACATGAAAAGCTGACGCGGAATGCCGAAACAATCCTACAAAAACTCGGCCTGCACTATCGCACAGTGGCGTTGTGCACAGGCGACATGAGTGCATCCTCGGCGAAGACATATGACATCGAAGTCTGGCTGCCGGGGCAGCAACTGTTCCGCGAGATCTCATCATGTTCGAATTTTGAGTCGTACCAAGCGCGGCGGGCGAATATCCGCTATCGACCTGAGGGCAAGAATAAGACCGAGTTCGTCCACACGTTGAACGGGAGCGGTTTGGCCGTGGGGCGGACCTGGGTCGCGATTGTGGAGAATTACCAGCAGGCGGACGGGAGCGTAATAATCCCTGAAGTTTTGCGCCCCTACATTGGGACCGACCGCATCATAGCTAAGAGCTTCTAGCTCGCGGCTTTAGCTTTAGCCAGAAGCTAGTAGCCAGGAGCAGGTGTTGCGCCATTGCCAAGAAGGCGAGCGGTCACTAGACTTACAAAGGCAAAGACTTGCAAAGAGCAGAGATCAGTACGACCGTCGCGGGCCCGCCTTCCCTGCCCATGAACGCCGTCTGGCGCACAATCCGGGGCTATATCCTCTGGTCGTACGAGCGTGGCACGCTGCACTACGACGTGATGGTCACGCTGATCCTGATTTTTATTTTCTTCTCACCTTACTGGATCACCTTCAACGACAAACCTGTGCCTCGCGACCCGCATCCTACTGGAGTATTTGTGATTTCGGATGGAGCAGGCGCCTTGGTTTACCAGATCGAAGCGGTCGCGGTGGCGCCGGGGGATGACAATGTAGTGCGCGGCGAGTTGCTGCACATTATCGAACCGATTTCCGGCAGCGTGTCAATCGTAAAGTACGAAGGCGTTCCTGACCGCAAAGGGAGGATTCAGAGTTACAAGGTTTGGGTGAAGCGAGAGTAGTAAGGCGGATTCTTGACCGCGACGAAATCCGCGCACCTTCACGATAGACTTTTGTCCCGTAGAAAACGATGATCCCTATTCACTTCTTTTTTCTCGCTGTAAGTCTGCTCTTTGCCCAGCAGCAAGCTCCGACTCTCGACAGCGTCCTCAAGAAAATGGATTCCGTCTCGGCTACCTTCCAGACCGCACAGGCCGATTTCGTCTGGGATCAATATCAGAAGGTGGTGGACGAGACAGACACGCAGAAAGGTACGGTCTACTACCGCCGGTCGGCGAAAAAAATCGAGATGATGGCAGACATCAAGCAGCCCGACCAGAAGTTCGTCCTCTATAAGGACGGCATGCTGCAGGTGTACCAGCCGAAGATTGAGCAGGTGATGAACTATTCGGCAGGCGAACACGGGAACGAGCTTGAGAGCTTTCTGGTGCTCGGCTTCGGAGGAAGCGGGGAAGATCTTAAACAATCGTTCGACGTCAGCTTCGAGGGCGAAGAAACCATCGACAACATCGCAACCGCGAAGCTGCAGTTGATCCCGAAGAGCGAAAAATTGCGGAATAACATTTCGAAGATTCTGCTGTGGATCGACCTCGGGCGGGGGGTCTCGGTGCAACAACAATTTATGCAAACCCAGGGCGATTACCGGCTGGCGAAGTATTCAAATATTCGGATACCGGCGAAAATCGGCAATGATGTTTTCCGGCTTAAAACCACAAGCAAAACGCAAATTATCTCGCCGCGTGGCTAAGTGATTGCATCTAAAGCTTAAGAATGTGTGATGAAAATTGCACTCCGGGCGCTATACTGGCCGGGCACCTTTCGGTAACTTGAGTTCGACTCATGGCAAAAGTCTTTACCATCCCAGTCCCGCCCAAGTTTGGCACTAAGCGAAGAGAGCGCACGTCCGACCCGCGGTATGTCGATGGACAGCGCCTGCTGGTAGAAGCCATGAAATATCTGGCTCAAACCGATCCCGTGGCCAACCGCCCAGCCATCGAACTGATCTCCGAGCACGTCCGCACCCGCTTCCGCATGAGCGACTCTCCGCTGACTTAGGCGGTAGAGAGCTTTGCAGCAAAAACTGGGGTCCCTCGCTTTGCCCGGGATGACAAGATTTATCCCGTTCCACGGCTAGAAATAAAATTTCAACGCAAACTGTATGATTCGGGGATCGCGAGCCTGCGTGATCTGACCGAAGTTGGCGTCGAAACCGAAGTGGTCCGGGTTGAAAAACTGTGCATGATTGAAAGCGTTGAAGAACTCAGAGCGGAATTCGACAGACTTGTGTTCTGAGACTTCGAAGGTTCGACCCACCGAAAGATCGTAACCATTGCGGCCCGGGCCACGCAGAATATTTCTACCGGAATCGCCGAAAGAGAATATAGGAACATTCGCGCAATCGAAGGCCGTTGGATCGAAATAGAAGTGGCCGGGGGTGGGTAGGGTCTCTCCCAGACAGTTAGCCGCGGTAGCATTAAAGCTGTGCAGCGACCGGGCAGGAAAATAATGGATTGGCCCAATGATATCTGCGCGGTCAAGAAAGATTTCGTTCTGACTTGAACCCGACTCGGAAAAAATTGTAAATGGCGTACCTGTCTGAAAGGACGCGATCCCGCTCATTTCCCATCCAGCAGCCAACTTTTTCGCGAGACCATTTTGAGCGTGGAGAGCTCGATCCATCGGCATCTTCCATATTCCACTGATCACTAGCCGCTGTCTGACGTCAAAGTTTGCCGACGCCCGGTCGAGGGCGTGATTAAAAGGATCTGTATATAACGAGCTGTTATAGCGAAAACCAGACTGATCATCGATAGTGTGAGCCCAGGTGTAGGCACCCCGAAGATTGAATCCGTGGCTGAACCGTTTATCCACAGTCAACTGGAGTTGGTTACTGCCCGAGGTTCCGGAACTCAGGTCGGTGAACAATTGCAGAGCACCCGTGGGCGAAGAGTTGGGATCAAGAGGATTGCTGCAGCCCGCCAGCGGACGCGCGCAATCGGGGTTGATAAAGCCGAGATTGTTCTGGGCTTGAAGAATGCTCGGCAGTGGAGCATTCACGTCGGTGGTGGCGACGCTTTTTCTAGAAAAGCTGCCCACGTAGTCGGCCTCGATCATCGTGTCCTGAGTTGCCTGGTACTGAAAGCCGAAGTTGACGTTCTCTGAATAGGGAGTGCGGAAATGCGGGTCTACTACATACGCGAACTGAATTGCAGGCACGCCGAAAGTGGAGCCGATTTTGCCGCCGGTGGGATAAGGGTTCGGCAAGCCAAACGGCGTGAATGGATCAGCAACGGTATTAAAGCCGGGAGTAACGCCGCTGTAATCATTCGGAAGAATGTCGGTAACCTGGCCAAAGGGCGCTTCGCCGCCAAACTGCAAATTCAGCGCGCCATCTTCCAGATCGTAGAAAATGCCAAAGCCGCCGCGCATTACTAATTTCGCATTTCCCAGTACATCCCAAGCAAAACCGAAGCGGGGGGCGAAGTTGTTGCGGTCGGGATAGGTCAGGCCCGAATTCGGGGTACCAGGATCTCCGGGATAAAGTATGCCCCGAGGTGCGCCGGGGAACTTGGTGGACTGCTCTCCCGGGAAAAATCCAAGAATCTCTCCATGAGGATCCTCCAAAGGAGAGTCGTACTCATATCGCAGGCCGAGACTCAGTGTCACTCGCTGGTTCAATTTCCAGGAGTCCTGCCCGAAGAAGTGCCAGTCCGTCGTTCGGATGCCGTATACAGCTCTGGAGAATTGTGTGTAGCTATCAAAAAATCCTCCGACGAAATCCGCCAGCGGGCTACCCGTAAAATTCTGATTCTCACCGAAGTCGAAGACTCCGTTGTTATCGAAATCGAAGTCAAAGTTGTTGCGCACGCGCCGGATGTCTGCGCCGAACTTTATGTTATGGCGTCCGCGAGTCATAGTGACGCTATCCTGCCAGTGGAAAGTAACGTCATGAAGCTTTGTAGGTCCCCCGGGGCTCGGACCCAGGTTGAAACTCGGGGTGGTTATGACAGGGGGCGCCGTGCCCGCCGGATCATCAGAGTTGACGTTCGTAAATCCTAAAGCGGCGGGGGGGGTGGTGTCATGCGGCACAAACTGCAAGGTTGCGCTTCGGTTTGCGGCGAAGATGAACTCGTTGATCACGGTAGGGCTGAAGTTATGGAGCCACGATATCGAGCCCAGTTGGGTGCGAGTCAAGGTGTTGAAACCGGAGCCCACGGGGACGTTCCCTCCTCCACTTGTAATCTGGAAGGGGAAATTCTGATTCAAGTCATCGACGATATAGGAGCCGTACACCGTATCTTTTTGGCTTATATGGTGATCGACGCGGGCGATTCCCTGGTGTTCGTGATCCACTTCAATCGGCGAAGAAATGAAGTTGTTGTTGGGCAGGTTCGGAAGTGGAAGGTACTTGGCGATGTAGTTCGCGATCACCGGATTTACCGGAACTTGATTGTTGAGGTAGGGATTACCGGAGATGGGGTCGACGAGTTGAATATCCGGCAATAGTTCACTGAAATTGCCGGTTCGTTCTGCCGGGCTCAGAACCTGCAGCTCCGACACTGGCTCACCTTCGTGCCGAATAACGCCCTGATAGGAAACAAAAAAGAACGTCTTATCCTTTCGGATGGGGCCGCCGAGGGTTCCGCCGAATGTGTTTCGTTTGAAAGGCGTAATCGAAGGCAAGAAGTAATTGCGGGCGTTTAACGCATCGTTGCGAAAAAACTCGAAAACATCCCCGTGAAATCCATTGGTCCCTGATTTAATAACCTGGTTCACGATGCCACCCGAGGTGCGTCCGTACTCGGCTTCGTAATTGTTCGTGAGAATCTTGAATTCTCCGAGCGCATCGGGATTGGGATCCACCACTGCATTGTTGCCGAGGAAATCGTTGTTGTCAGCGCCGTTGACGAGGAAGGTCAGCGACTCAGAACGCTGGCCACTCACGGAAAACGGATTGTTGCTGCCGTCGTCTTCGTCAGGAGGAAAAACCCCGGCCTGCAATAGACCTAATTGGAAGGCGTCACGCTCGACGAGCGGCAAATCGACAATGCGACGCTGCGTCTCGACGTTCCCGAGGGTGGCGCTGACCGTATCCACCTGACTCACGTCTCCCGTGACTTCCACGGTCTGACTAGCCTTGCCAATTCGCAAAGTGACGTCCAAGCGCGCGTTGTGATTGAGTTCAAGCGTGACGCCCTTGCGGACATACTTGTCGAACCCCTCGTGCTCGATCGTCACTTCATAAGCGCCAATGGGGACCGAATTGAATAAATAATCGCCGTCCTTGCCGCTGGTGGTGGTCTGAGTTACGTTGGTTTGCGTGTTCCGCAGCGTGACCGTGGCGCCCACAACTACAGCCCCACTGGCATCCTTGACGGTTCCCGTCAGCAGCGCGGTTGTCTGCTCAGCAACCGCGAGAGGGCCGCTCGACATGATCACGGAAGCAATTGCCAGGCTCAAGAGGGCCCCTGGGAGCAATCTTCTGAGCGACATCAACGCCACAGTAGACAAGTGTAAAGCGCTGGCGATCTGAGTCTCAAGCCGCGAAGCTAGTCGATCGGGAGCGGGTTGTAGATCGGAAGCGAAACCGGCTGCAACTTTACTGTGAGGCATGAGGAGATCCTTGTGCAGAAGCTCGAGTTGGAATGTCTATGACCCCCGATCACAAATGAAAAACGAAGACGCGGGGTTGCTGGGAGGCTATTGTGCAACTTGCTAACCACCTTCTGCAAGGTGATATTTCAATACATTGGAAGCTTGCAACAGGACTTGAAACGTTTGAATACGCCTTTCCACATACGGCGTATTGGATTTGGAAGTCTGTTTATGCGGGTTCTCGATGCGTGCGATTCAATTTATCGATAAGCAGCGCGGATGCGGCGATTATGACCGCGGGATAACATTCGAGCGTGTAACGTGGTTCGGGATTTTCCACCGTGCCGAGGAATAGAGAACGCAGCAGCACAAATACAAATAACAAGCCGATACCGAAACATTCGCGCGAGCGCCAGAGCCCCGCTGCTGCAAGCACTATATAGACCAGATTCACAAAACCAAAAACTAGACTCACCGTGAGCCATCTGCGCTCGTCGTTGAACTCCCACCAACGCGGATCGGATGGAAGCAACTCGGTTCTCGGACGCAGCCACATGTCGGCGATGCGCAGAGCCGGAAGCCAGATGTAGTAACGCAGCGGCGCAGCCTGGATGCGTTCAGCCGCGAGTTGGGCGAACCTCGCGTCAAGTTCTGGAGTCACGTCGTGATCGTGGTTGTAATCTTCAAATATCTGCGCCGTTTCCTGCTGCTGCTCCGCGGAATCAAAGGCGCGGCTCGGAAGTCGCGAGACATCGATGGCATCGCCGGGAACATTCCAATAAATCTCCTGCACAGATGCGGATTCCGCAATCCACGTCTTGGTCCAGCGATTGAAACCTACCATTACAAGTTCGTCGGAGTCGTTCGCGTAACGGGGCGCGAGCGGTTCGAAGCGATGGAAGGCGTGAAGATTGCGTAGCGTCCAGGGAACGAGCGGTGTGAGCGCGCTCACGGCAAAAACAATTCCCGCGAGGATCATCGGCAGCAGAGAGCGTGCGCCACTTTGTCCCGGCGTGTGCTCACCGAGACACCGCAGAAAAAGCAAAGACCAATATGTGGCAATCGCCGCGAGAAGAATTCCGCCGTCAGGACGCAGGAGGATGCAGGCTCCTACGGATAGGCCACATCCAAAAAACGCAGCCAGCGCCGACCGAGTTAAGCTCGGTATCGCTTCGCCTTCAGCGCGAAACCGAGCAAATCCGGAGACGGCTAAATTTAGCGCCAGGGTCGTGAAAAAGATTTCTAGCGTCTCGGTGAGAGCCGCTGCCGCGTAGTCGGCGAGGAATGGGCAAACCGCCGCGAAAAGGAAAGCTGCTTTCGCGGCCCGTTCGGAAAACAGGCGGCGCGAGATATCCGCCACGAGAAAGCATGTTCCGAGATCGAATAGAACCTGAATCAGCAAAACCGCGTGGAAATTGCTGATGCCGAAGATGGCGAAAATCGCCGCCAAGAAAGCCGGATACCCAGGCAGGCGAGAGAGAGTCGGCATGATGTGGCCGGAGTCGGTAATGCCGTAAACGCTGTGCTGCAGCCAGTTCGTGGCGACATCAGCGTACAGTCTGGAATCATCAACGATGGCGGGAAAGCGGAGCACGAACAGAAGCCGCAGCGCCAAGGCCGCGACGCCCGCTGCAATAAAGAACCGGACATTCTTTCGAACGAATTCGACCACGCTGAGAATATAACGTGTTTAGAAACCTTTAAGCTGCGAAAGCGCATCCTAACCAGCAAGGATTTCTGCCTTATACCCTGTACCCACGAGAATTGACCGTCCGCGGCCCGCAGCATACGATAAGCGATACACCCCTTCATGGCTGAACCCGTCTTTTACGATCCGAAACGCGCTCGCTGGAAGCGATTGAGACGCTTTGCCGATATTCTGGTCGCGGCGTTATCAGCATTGATCATTTTCTTCGCTTACACCACGCTGCGCGACGAGCGCCTGCCCGAACTGCTGTTTTCTCCACAGAAGCGCGCCTTTAAGGCCCTGAAAGAGAACGAAAAGGAAAAAGCTCGCGACCGCCAGAAAAAGCTGGCCAGCCGTTCCCACCGTAAGTCGAAGCTGCCCGCCTCGGAGGTCAAACTAAATCAGGAAGAAGGAATTCGCGCAGCGTTCTACGTCCCATGGGATGCCGCCAGCTTTTCTTCTCTACGGGATTTTTCCCGACAGATCGATTTGCTTTACCCCGACTGGCTGCACGTGCTCACCCCCGATGGCCGGCTGCAAGGCGTGGATGACCAAACCAATAAATTCTTTGACGTAGTGCAAAACAATCGCGTACGCCCCGTCGATGACCGCGTGATGCCCTTTCTCAAAGCGGAAGACCCCGGCATGGAAGTCTTCCCGATGGTCAACAACTTCGACGGTGCCTCGTGGATAGGAGATATCACCGGCTTTCTAAACAATCCTGATGCGCGGGCGATTTTCCGCCAGCAGGTTCAGCTTTATCTCGCATCCGACCGTTTCCGCGGTTTGATGGTCGATTTCGAGGCCTTCCCGAGTTCCGGACAACCGGGCTACATCGCACTGCTGAATGAACTTTCATCGGATCTGCACTCTCGCGGGATGAAGCTTTACGTCAGCCTGCCTGCGCATAATAACGAGTTCGATTATGCCGCGATCGCAGCGCCCGCGGACGGCGTCGTGATCATGAATTACGACGAACACTATCCCGGGGCAGCGTCGGGGCCGGTCGCGTCGCAGGATTGGTTCGTCGACAATCTCAAGTTCGCGGTAAAGGCAATTCCACACGAAAAAATCATCTGCGCTATCGCCAACTACGGCTACGACTGGGTGCTCAAGCCGAAGAAGGGCAAGCTGCCCTCCGATGAACGAGACCACACCGTTTCTGTACAAGAGGCTTGGCTCGAAGCGCGCGATTCCGATGAGGATGTAAATTTCGACGACGATGCGCTGAATCCTCATTTCAGTTATCTGGATGAGCGCAGCCTACGCCACGACGTATGGTTTCTCGACGCGGTTACCGCGCTGAACCACATGCGTGCTGCACAGATGCTCGGCATCCGAACTTTTGCTTTGTGGCGCTTGGGTGGTGAGGATCGAACGATATGGCGGGTATGGGATGTTCCCGGCGATGCCGGGGCCACCGACAAACTGCGCGATACGCCTCCTGGTCAGGATGTGGACATGGAAGGCCAGGGTGAGATTCTTCGCATCGAAGATCGTCCAGCCCACGGTACGCGCGACCTTACGATCGAGCCGGATACCAACCTGATTACCGACGAAAATTTTCAATCGTTGCCTGAACCTTTTCGCGTGGCCCGCTATGGTTACAGCACCAACAAGGTGGTGCTTACCTTCGACGATGGTCCCGATCCCAACTGGACGCCAAAAATCCTCGATGTGCTAAAAAGTAAAAATGCGCCAGCAACGTTTTTTCTCATCGGCATTCAGACTGATAAGTTCTCGGGCCTGGCTGAGCGCATTTACAACGAAGGCCATACTATCGGGAACCACACGTTTACCCATCCTGACGTAAGCAACATTTCTTCGACGTACATGAGGGTGGAATTGAATCTCACCGAAAGGCTTTTCGCCAGCTTGGTGGGAGTTCGCGCCACGCTGATGCGCCCGCCTTACGCGATCGATGAAGAGCCCGACACAGCCGACCAGGTGAAGCCCCTCGAGTTCTCGCAGGACATGGGCTACATCACCGTCGGCAACCGGATCGACCCCAGCGATTGGAGCAGTAATCCCCGGTACACGGCCGAGCAAATTTCGAGCTACGTGCTCGCGCACCTTCCACCTTGCGGCCCGAACGACCTGCGCTGCGGCAACATCGTGCTTCTGCACGATGGCGGCGGGAATCGCGCGGAAACCGTCCGCGCATTGCCCATGATTATCGACGGCATTCGCGCCCGCGGCCTCGAAATCGCGCCGGTTTACGATCTCCTTGGCAAGACCCGGGCGGATGTGATGTCGCCTTTGCCTACGGGCGAACGCTGGGCTGCCCGCCTTGACCGGCTGGGCTTTTGGCTCTTCGACGTCGGGACCCTCGGGATCACTTGGATATTTTTTCTCGGCGATTTGCTTATGACTGGGCGGCTGCTCTTCATTGGAACCGCGGCCGTGTACGACCGGCTGCACGAAAAGATTTTCGGCAGGCCCGCCGAAGTGGCATCGTACAAACCCAGGGTCGCGGTGCTTATCCCGGCGTACAACGAAGAGAAAGTGATTGTGCGCACGGTGCGGGCCGCACTGAATTCGGACTATCCTGACATACGCGTAATCGTAATCGACGATGGCTCGCGCGACCGGACGCTTGAAGTTGCCCGCAACGCATTTGTCAAAGAAGAAGCTGTGGGAAGAGTTCTTATTCTCACCAAGCCAAATGCCGGCAAGGCGGAAGCGCTCAACTATGGAATCGAACACATTTTAGATGCGGAGCTTTTCGTTGGCATCGACGCCGACACGATCATCGCTCGCGATGCCATTTCGCGCCTGGTGCCGCATTTCGTCAATCCAAAAGTTGGAGCGATCGCGGGCAATGCCAAGGTAGGGAACCGCGTGAATTTGTGGACCCGCTGGCAGGCGCTCGAATACATCACCAGCCAGAATTTTGAGCGGCGTGCCTTGGATGTTCTGGGCGCGGTGAGCGTGGTGCCGGGCGCAATCGGCGCGTGGCGTGTCTCCGCTGTGCGCGAGGCTGGCGGTTACCAGATCGATACCGTCGCTGAGGACGCCGATCTCACTATGGCTCTGTTGCGCCGCGGTTACCGCGTGGAATACGAAGACATGGCGCTTGCCTATACGGAAGCGCCCACCAACGCAAACGGCCTGATGCGGCAGCGTTTTCGCTGGTCCTTCGGCATTTTGCAGGCCGTATATAAACATAGCGGGGTGCTTGCGCGAAAGGGCGCCTTAGGCTTTGTAGCGCTGCCGAACATCGTCATCTTCCAGATTCTGCTTCCTCTGGTGTCGCCGCTCATCGACATCATGTTTGCCGCTGGCGCCATCTGGTATGGCGTCCAGAAGCATTTCCATCCGGATTCCACGGACCCTGCCAGCTTTCACAAGCTGGTGGCATTTTTCTTTGCGTTTCTCGTAATCGATTTCCTGGCCTCGGCGCTGGCGTTTGCGCTGGAGCGCCGCCGTCCCGACGAAAAAGAAGACGTATGGCTGCTCAGCCAGGTTTGGCTGCAGCGCTTCGCCTACCGCCAGCTGTTTTCCATCGTGTTGTTCAAAACGCTGAAGCGCGCTCTGGAGGGCCGCCGGTTCGCATGGGACAAACTGGAACGCACCGCGGCGGTGAAGTATGTGGCTTCGGAAAATCGGGATCAAGTGAACGTGCCGTAAGGCCGATTTCACCGGCCTACCGAAACAGCAACCCCGCGAACTCTACCAGATTTCTCCGCCAAACCATCCACGTGTGCATCCCCGGAGTTTCGATCTCGGTAGCCTTTACGTTCTTAGTCCTCAGCCATGCTCGAAGGTTACGGTTGATCGTGATCAGGCGGTCTTCGGTGCCGCAGGCGATCCACAGCAGATGAAGCTGCGGGTTTGCTTTCTCATCGAGAGCGGGAAAATCCTTCTGAAAATTCTCGGGAATTCCGCCCGAGCTGAACGCGCCGACCCAGGAAAATGTATCGAGGTTGTTTAGCCCGGTCAAAAGCGATTCGGATCCACCCATCGACAGCCCTGCAATCGCCCGTCCATTCCGATCTTTCGTGACGCGGTATTCGCTTTCGACTTGCGGCATCACTTCCGTGAGCAGAGCTTCGCTGAACTTCACGAAGTTAATATTCCGCACATCGGTGTGGCTCCAAGCGCTCCATCCGAGGTGAGGGAACTCCATGGTGCCGTAGCCAAGCGGCGTCACCACGATCATCGGCTTGGCTTTGCCCTGCGCGATCAAATTATCGAGGATCACGTTCGCGTGGCCAACAGCGGTCCATCCGCTGGCGTCGTCGCTGAAGCCGTGCAGCAGATAAAGTACCGGATAAGTTTTCTTCGCCTTGGCATCGTAGCCCGCAGGAGTGTAGACGTAGTAATCGCGATCATCGCCCGCGACCGCCGACTTGTAGAAGTGATGATGAATTTCGCCATGCGGCACATCGTTTACTTCCCAGGGCAACGAGGGCGGCCCGGGAACGTGAACATCATTACCAGGGAAAATCAGGTTTGGAACGAGCGAGGAGTTCGACGCATCGAGTGAGCGCACGCCGTCGATGCTGAAAGAATATCCGTAGTAGTCAGGTGCGAGCGGCGTGGAAGTAACAGTCCAGACACCCTGATCGTCTTTCTGCATTTCCAAGGGGTCGGCGCCTTCGAGGTCCAGTTTGACTTGTTTTGCGTTTGGAGCCTGTAGGCGAAAAGTCACACTGCGATCGGCGCGCACATCAGGAGAAATAATTGGAGCGGGCGGGGGAGCAGGCTCGGCTTTTTTATCCTGGGATGCGGCAAGACAGGCTAGCAAGGGAATGACGAAGAAAAACCGCGAAATCGCAGCATGATGCATGAACCCTCACAGGAAGTTGGAAACCAGAAATCGGCAGCAGCTAGTCCTTCTTTTCGGCTACTTCCAAGCGCGTCTCAGCTTTGTGCAGGGCATTCAAAGACCGTTCAACATCGACAGCCGTATCGCCGCTGGTAAGGCGCTGCTCGGCGCGGGCTTTCGCTTTGCGCGCGCGTTCCACATCGATCTCGGAAGGGCGTTCCGCAGTCTCGGCCAGCACCGTCACTTTGTCGGGCAACACTTCGGCAAATCCCCAGGCTACGGCCAGCCTGTGCTCGGCGCCACCTGCGTGGAAGGAGATTTCGCCGACAGTCAGCTCGGTGATAAGCGGAGTATGGCCCGGCAGGATGCCCAGATAACCATTCTTGCCGGGTATCTGCGCCTCCTCAGCCATCGCCTCGACCACTTTCTTCTCCGGCGTGACGATCTCGAGTTGAAAAGTATCTGCCATCGATTCTAAGTCGTTGGTCGTCAGTCGTTAGTCGTTAGTCGTTAGCAAAATCTTACTCGCTGATTTGTCGTCAGTCCCCGAAGAGTTCGGCCAACGACTAACGGCTAGCGACCAACGACGGTTTTTACGCTGCCGCCTTCATCTTCTCTGCCGCCTCGAGCACTTCTTCGATCGGACCCTTCATGTAAAAAGCCTGCTCGGGGATATCGTCGTACTTGCCTTCGACGATCGCCTTGAAACCCTTCACCGTGTCCGCGATCTTGACGTAGCGGCCTGCCGCGCCCGTGAATTGTTCGGCGACGTGGAACGGTTGCGAAAGGAAGCGCTGAATTTTTCGCGCGCGAGCCACAGTGAGTTTCTGGTCTTCGCTGAGTTCGTCGATACCAAGAATCGCGATGATGTCTTGCAGATCTTTGTAGGTCTGCAGCGTCTTCTTCACGCGTTGCGCCACGTCGTAGTGCTCTTGGCCGACGATGCGGGCGTCGAGGATGCGCGAAGTCGAAGCCAAAGGATCGACCGCAGGGTAAATTCCAATCTCGGTCAGGGCACGCGAGAGCACCGTAGTGGCGTCGAGGTGAGCAAACGTGGTCGCCGGCGCGGGATCGGTCAAGTCGTCTGCGGGCACGTAAATCGCTTGCACCGAAGTGACCGAGCCTTTCTTGGTTGACGTAATACGCTCTTGCAATTCGCCCATCTCAGTGGCGAGATTAGGCTGATAGCCAACGGCGCTGGGCATGCGTCCCAGCAATGCCGACACTTCTGAACCGGCCTGCGTGAAACGGAAGATGTTGTCGATGAAGAGCAGCGTGTCGGCACCCTCGGCGTCGCGGAAATATTCGGCAACGGTCAGTCCAGTCAGTGCCACGCGAAGACGCGCACCGGGGGGTTCCGTCATTTGGCCGTAGATGAGCGCAGCCTTCGACTCGGCGGGCTTGCCCGGCTTGATCACGCCGGACTCCGTCATCTCGAGCCATAGATCGTTGCCTTCGCGCGTACGTTCGCCGACCCCGGCAAACACCGAGAATCCGCCGTGGTTTTTGGCGACGTTGTTGATCAACTCCATGATGACGACAGTCTTGCCGACGCCAGCACCACCAAACAAACCGATCTTTCCACCCTTCAAGAATGGCTGGATGAGATCGATGACCTTCACGCCAGTCTCAAACATTTCCGCGGTCGTGGCCTGCTCATCGAAAGCAGGCGCAAGGCGGTGAATCGGCATTCTCTCTTTGAACTCGATGGGACCAAGCTGGTCGACCGGGTCGCCGATCACATTCATCACGCGCCCCAGCGTGCCGCGGCCCACGGGGACGGAGATTGGCCCGCCCTGATCGATGGCTTTCATGCCGCGCACCATACCTTCAGTCGCAGACATAGCGATGCAGCGCACGCGCCCCTCGCCCAAATGCTGTTGCACCTCAAGAATTACGTTGACTGGGCTCGGTACGGTGAAGCCGTCGCTTACTACCCTTACTGCCTCATAGATAGGGGGTAACTTCCCTTCGGGAAATTGCACGTCTACCGCCGGTCCCGCGATTTGAACTACGTGTCCGATGTTTTCTGCCATAAATTCAGCTTCTAGCTGCTAGCTCCTAGCTTGGTCTCACGCTTTCCACAGCACGCTTCGCACGGCGAATCTCGCTAACTCCCAAATCTCTCTTGCAAGAAGCTAGTAGCCAGTAGCTAGCAGCTTCTTTACATTGCCGCCGCGCCGCTCACGATTTCGATAATCTCTTTTGTGATCTTCGCCTGGCGTGCCCGGTTCATGACGAGCGTCAGCGAGTCGATCATGTCTGTGGCATTGCTGGTGGCGGAATCCATTGCGGTCATGCGCGCAGCGTGCTCGGCCGCAATCGACTCCAGCAGCGCCCGAAAAATCTGGATGCCCACATATTTCGGCAACAGCGCCCGGAATAATTCTTCTGGCGGCTGCTCGTAGATGTAATCCACCTGAGACGCACCGAATTGCGAAGCGCCTTCATCTGTGTTTTCGGTTGAGCGCAGCCCCACACCCGCGCTGATGGCCGCTTCCTTCGCTTTCTTCTTTTCTTCTTCCGTCATCTCCTCGGATTGCCGAACCGACGGTACGCCAATATGTTCGATGGGAAGAACCTGTTCCACGATGAGCCGCTGCGTGATCACCGACTTAAATTCGTTGAAGACGATATAAACCGAGTCGATTTCTTCTCGCTCATAACGCGCAATCGCGCTTTCTGCCAGCGCTTCTACTTGCGAGAATTCCAGCTTGCCCAAAGCTCCAATATGCTCACCGGTAATTTGTATTGCTCCCGCGCGCTCGGTCGTCTCAGGCCGAGTCTCCAGCGATTCTTCGGTCTCGGCCAGGCTGCGCGTTTGCACCGGCGCCGCGGGATAGCGTCTACGCAAAAAGTCGCGCCCCTTGCGGCCAATCGCCTCGATGTCGACGTTCTTTCCCGCCTTGGTTTCGAGGAAACGGCTAGCCGCTTTCGTGATGTTGGCGCTGAATGCGCCGGCCAGTCCTTTGTCTCCAGTGACCACGATCAGCAAAATATTTTGTTCGGGACGCTGCGCCAGCAAAGGGTGCTTCACTTCGCCGGTCTCAGGATCGTAAATTTCCGCCCGCCCCACCAACGACTTCAGCACACTCGTCAGCATCTGCGCATAGGGACGCGCTGCCAGAGCGCGGTCCTGCGCCCGCCGCAGCTTGGCTGCAGACACTACCTTCATGGCCTTAGTGATCTGCCGCGTGTTCACCACGCTGCGAATCCGGCGCCGAATGTCGAGAATATTGGCCATGAATGAGTTGCTAGTACCTAGTTGCCAGTAAAACTTCCCAGACCCTCAAACGCGAAGTGATTTTGACTGGGTACTAGGTACTCGGTACTACTTCGCCACTGCTTCCCTACTCGCTACGAACTGCTGTTTCGCTTGCTTGATCACATCGGACAACTGCGCTTTCAACGGGTCATCCAAAATCTTTTTCTCCATGATCGTGCGCAGCAGGCCGCTGTTGGTCGCATCCACGTATTTGTAGAGCTCGGCTTCGAAGTCGCGCACTTGATTCACCGGAAGATCGTCCAGGAATCCGCCGGTGCCCGCAAAGATGATTAAAATCTGCTTGGAGAACGGTAGCGGTGAAAACTGGTTCTGCTTCAGAAGCTCGACCAGCCGTTGGCCGCGATTAAGTTGCGCCTGCGTCGCTTTGTCGAGATCACTACCGAACTGCGCAAACGCCGCCAGTTCCCGGTATTGCGCCAGCTCCAGTTTCAACGTTCCGGCAACCTGACGCATGGCTTTGATCTGCGCGCTGCCGCCGACACGGCTTACCGAGAGACCTACGTTTACCGCTGGGCGTACGCCCTGGTTGAACAGATCAGTTTCCAGGTAAATCTGTCCATCGGTGATAGAGATCACGTTGGTCGGAATGTAAGCCGAAACGTCGCCGGCCTGCGTCTCGATGATCGGCAACGCGGTCAGCGATCCCCCGCCATTCTTATCGCTGAGCTTCGCCGAGCGCTCGAGCAATCGCGAGTGAAGATAGAAAACGTCCCCGGGATAGGCCTCACGCCCCGGCGGGCGCCGCAGCAACAATGAGATTTCGCGATAAGACGCGGCGTGCTTCGAGAGATCGTCGTAGATCACAAGCGCGTGCCGCTTGGTGTCACGAAAATATTCGCCGATGGCTGTCGCGGCATATGGCGAAATGTACTGCATGGGCGCGGGTTCCGATGCTGACGCCGCGACCACGATGGTGTATTCCATCGCTCCAGCGTCTTCAAGAATTTTCACGACCTGCGCAATCGACGAACGCTTCTGACCGATCGCGTTGTAGATACAGATCAGGTCGTTGCCCCGGCTATTAATAATGGTGTCGAGCGCAACCGCGGTCTTTCCAGTCTGGCGGTCGCCGATGATTAACTCGCGCTGCCCGCGGCCTACGGGGATCATGCTGTCGATGGCCTTCAGTCCGGTTGCCATGGGCTCGCGCACCGGCTGGCGGTCGATGACGCCGGGTGCCAACCGCTCCAGCGCAATGAAATTCTCAGAGGCGATGGGGCCTTTGTCGTCGATGGGCTCGCCGAGCGAATTCACGACGCGGCCGATCATGGCGTCGCCAACCGGCACGCTCATGATGCGGCCCGTGCGCTTCACCTCGTCGCCTTCTTTGATCTCGGTGTATTCGCCGAGCAGCACCACGCCTACCTGGTCTTCTTCCAGGTTCATGGCGATGCCGGCCACGCCGTGCGGGAAGGAAAGAAGTTCGCCGGCCATTACCTTATCGAGTCCGTACACACGCGCGATGCCATCGCCCAATGTAAGGACCGTACCGGTTTCATCCACGGAGATCTTCGATTCGTAGTTCTCGATCTGCTCGCGGATCAGTTTGGTAATTTCGTCTGCTTTGATCTGTGCCATAAAGTCAGCTTCTAGCTTCTAGCGGGTCGCTTCGGCTTCTGACTTGAGAGCTAGAAGCCAGGAGCTAGCAGCTAGGAGCTAATCTCTTCCCGCATCCTCTCTAACTGCCCTTTCACCGAACCGTCATAAATCGTGCTGCCAACGCGGACTACAGCACCCCCGAGAAGAGATTTATCCTCGTCGTAGTGCGCCCGAACTTTCTTGCCGGTCAGCTTGCCGACTTGAGTTTCGAACTCCTGCTTCTCGGCATCGCCCAAGAGCCGTGCGCTGGTGATTTGCGCCTCGGCGAATCCCAGTCGCGCGTCGAGCTCTTTCTCGAGTTGCCGGATGATCGGCTCCAGAAAATGGATACGCCTATGGTCGATCAACACCGCAACAAGATTTCTGGTCTGCTTTGAAACTCCATCGCGTTCTGCAATCACGTCTAACACGCGGCGTTTCTGCTCGGCGGGGATCGCCGGATTCTCCCACACGCGGCGCAGATCTGAACTCTCGGCCAGCAAGCTGGCGATGGCACGCAACTCCGCAATGGAGCGAGCGGCATCGAGATGCGTATCCAGAATCACATCTGCGAAAGCCCGAGCGTAGGTACTGGCAACCGAAGCCATCTAGTGGCTGCCCTTTCCCGGACCATTCCCGGAGTCGGCGGTTCCTAACTGCACGGAAAAATTCCGAACTAAAACCTTATCAGTGGCTATGTCCACATGAATCTGCTTCTGCGCCAAGCCGATTGCAAGATCGGCGGCGTAAGCGGCGAGTTCGCGCCGCGCAGCCTTGACCGCAGACGCAATTTCCTGCTGGGCCGATTCCACCAGCTTGTGCGCTTCTTCCTGAGCAGCGGCTTGAATGCGCGCCTCTTCCGCCGCCGCTTCTTTTTCCGCGGAATCGCGCATCATGCCGATCTCGACATCCAGCCTCATCAGGCGCGATTCAATCTCCGCCAGTCGACGCCGCGCATCTTCGCTGGCTTTCTGCGCTTCCTGCATCGCTTTCTGGATCGCCGCGGTGCGGGCGCTAAAGGCGGCAGGCAAATATTTCCGCCCCGCCCAAATAAGGACCACCGCAATCACCAAGAAATTCGAGAGCACGGCCAGCCAATAAGCATGCTGCAGACTCATTCCCGTCCAGTTCGCAATTAAGCGTACGGCTGGTGATTGTTTGAATTCTGCAGTGTCGTCTTTTTCTTCCTCTTCGCCCGCCGCTTCCCGAGTCTCGTGAGCTAACTGACGGCCGAAGCTCTGGTCATTCCTTGCGTCGTCCGACCGCTTCCGCTTTTGCGGAGTCGCTGGTTCTTGCTTCTGCGGCGCCGCGACTTGATCCTGCGCGCGCAATCGTAACGCTGCGCCGGCGAGACCGAGCACAAACAGCGCCAGGAGCCATACTCCGAAGATATTTCTCCTGCTCCCGGAGGCGATTTGGTTTGTCATGTTCAATTCTTAAATTCTTTAATTCTTGCGTTCTTTCGGATCGACTTACAGCTTCGAATTCAGCGTCCCGCTCCAGCCGGTTCGAGCACACGCCGTATGATCTCTTCCGCAAGCGTCTGCGCCTCTGCCTGCAAACCGGTCTGAGCCGCGACGCGATCTTTCTCGATGTCAGCCTTGGCCGCCTGCACCTGCGCCTGAGCCTTCTCGCGGGCAATATTCATGGTCGCAGTCCGGGCATCCAGCGCCGCTTTGCGCCTGGATTCCTGCGCGCGGAAAACCGTCGCCCGCGCCTCGCGCAGCCGCTGCTCGTATTCGGCCGTTCGCGCCTCGGCTGCGGCAATATCCGCTCGCGACTTTTCGACTGCACCCTCAGTTTTACTGCGCCGCTCCTCCAGCACCCGCCGCAACGGCTTATGCACAATCGTTGTGTAGAGCGCGTAAAGCAGCGCCAGCATAATCACCGTCGGTATTGATCCGAGCAGTAATTCGCCTAGTTGTCGCAGCGTCTGATCCATTCGGTGCTAAGCCGGACCGCTGATCTTAAGACCTAAAGCAAGATCTTATGATCGAAAATCTGTGATCGATAGACCGGAAAATGAGGGCTATGAAAACTGTTAAAGTTAACATCCGAGAGGGTTTGTGTCAACGCACAGAGCGTCTCTTTTGGGCGCGTTCGGCGTTTGACAGGCGCGAGCCGGACTTCTATCCTAAATAAATGTTGCGTCTCTGCATTGCCGGTGGAGTTTGTTGTTGTATGTATTCGCCGGCGTGTGGGTAGGACGAATGAGGAATCTTCCAACCCACCCGTCGCACGCGGGTGGGTTTCGTTTTTATGCGAAGCCCGAACCGAGCGACGCGGCGGGTCAGGTCCAAAATTCGCGCGAACTACATTCGAGCAAACTACATTTATGAGGAGAATAATATGAGCACCGCGACCGCAAACGAAGTCACGAGAATTCCGCGCATCAATGACACCGCGCCAGATTTCACCGCTGAAACCACACAGGGAACCATCCATTTTCACGAATGGATCGGCGACGGGTGGGCGATTTTGTTTTCCCATCCCAAAGATTTCACACCGGTATGCACCACCGAACTCGGCTACATGGCAGGTCTGCAACCGGAATTCGCCAAGCGCAACACCAAAATTATTGGGCTGAGCGTTGACCCGGTGAGCAGCCATGGCAAGTGGGCCGCCGACATTGAAGAAACGCAGGGACATAAGGTGAATTATCCAATGATCGGCGACCCGGAGCTGAAAGTTGCGAAGCTCTACGGCATGTTGCCGGCCGAGAGCGGCAGCACTTCCGAAGGCCGCACGGCAGCGGACAACGCAACGGTACGAACGGTGTTTGTCGTGGGTCCGGACAAAAAGATCAAACTGCAACTCGCCTACCCCATGAGTACGGGCAGAAATTTCGACGAGATTCTTCGCGTGATCGATTCGATGCAGCTGACGGCCAAGCACAAGGTAGCCACGCCGGTGAACTGGAAGCAGGGCGACGACGTGATCATTACAGCCGCGGTTTCGAACGAAGAGGCGCAGCAGAAATTCCCGGGATTCAAGACAATCAAGCCGTACCTGCGAGTCACCAAGCAACCGCAGTAAGCAGGGCGTCGAGATACAGCATCACGGCGGCGGATTCACGCGGATTAATGCGGATCATATGTATGGTGGGTTTGAATCCGTGTTGATCCGCGGCTTGATTTTGGAAGCGCATGCGGCCCGGTGATTGTCCAAGTCTTCAAAGCGGCGTAGATTGAGCCGCTAGCGGAGATATGAACCATTGGAAGAAACTTAGCCTTTTTGCGACGGTGGTCTTAGTTTCCGTGGCAGTTGTCGCGGTGCTACTGACCCGGCGCGGCTTTAAGGCCACGTCCGAGCCATCGAAGTTCGAGAAGGCTCTGGCTAGGATTGTGAGGAATTACGCCATTCCGAGCAGCAAACGCAACGAGGAGAATCCATTACAGGCGACTCCGGAGATTTTGGAGGATGCTCGTGAACGTTTCATCGCGCGATGTTCGATTTGCCATGGGAGCGACGGCAGAGGATTGACGCAAGTAGGACAGAACCTTTATCCAAGGGTGCCTGACTTTCTCTCAGATCAAACGCAAAGGCTCACGGATGGCGAACTTCACTACATCATTCAAAACGGCGTCCAACTGACGGGAATGCCTGCTTGGGTTTCTCCGCATCAGGAGACGGAAGACGACAGTTGGAAACTCGTTCTCTTCATCCGTAACCTAAGGCCGCTCACCGCGGGAGAGAAATCAGAAGAGGCCAGGACTCAAAATTCGGCTCACTATGTTGGTTCACAGTCCTGCCGGAAATGTCACGCAGGAATTTACGAGCATTGGCGAAAGACTCCGATGGCCAATGTCGTGCGTGACCCTCGCGAACACCCGGACGCCATCATTCCCAATCTCGCGACCAACTCCATCGCGAGGTTCACGAAGGACGATGTCGCGCTGGTCTACGGCAGTGTTTGGAAGCAACGTTACTTCACCAAGAGGGGTGACGATTACTTTCCGGAACCCGCGCAGTGGGATGTGACGCATCACGTCTGGCGTCCGTATTTTGTTGCCAAAGGAACCGATTGGTGGGAGCCCTATTATCCCCCCGACAACATGCAACGACCCACCGGTCCGACCTGCGATGGATGCCATTCCGTGGACTATGACATCCACACGAAAAAGGTTGCAGAGTGGAACGTGGGATGCGAAAAGTGTCACGGACCCGGCAGCGAACACGTCGCACACCCAACGCGCGGAAACATTCTGAACCCGGCTCACATGGATTACGTAGCGGCAAACGATACGTGCATTCAGTGTCACTCTCAAGGCCGCCCGTTGACGATTCCCATCGAAGGCAAGTATTACGACTGGCCCGTTGGATATCGTGTCGGACTGAGGCTGCAGGATTTCTGGAAACTGGAAGACCACACGCTGGGCGTGACAAGCTTCACGCATTTCCCTGAAGGCACCGGGCACAAGAATCGGATGCAAGGCAACGACTTCGTCCAAAGCGTTATGTACCGGCGCGGCGTGACATGCTTCAGTTGCCACGACGCGCACGGCACGGACAATTACTCGCAACTGAGAGAACCCGCCGACAAGATATGTTTGGACTGCCACGGTCCTCTGTCGCCCAATGGACCTCGCACTGCCACGCTCGAAGAGCACACTCACCACAAAGACGGCAGCGCAGGAAGTCAGTGCATCGCCTGCCACATGCCACAGATTGAGACGACTATAGCGGACGTGAAAGTCCACGCACACACGTTCAGGTTTGTCACGCCAGAGATGACAGGCAAGTACGGAATCCCTAACCCATGCATTTCCTGCCACACGGATAAGTCTGCGGCATGGGCAACTGAAGCGTTGCGTCATTGGCCTGAGCGCTCTCCGTGGAGGGTTCAATAATGGTGGTGCCGAAAGGCGGTGCAGAAAGAATGCAGGCCGAATGTGGATGTTGATAAACAATGCGGAAGCGCATGCGGTCCAGTGATCGATGTGGGTGGGTGATCTGCTGGCAAGACAACTGTACCTGGTCATTTTGTTGGAAATCCGAAGAATCAGACTTGTTACTAGGCGTGGCTCTAGGTCGGCGGTGCAATAGTTGACATGGATCTCGCCTCCGGTCAACAGATCGTTCAGGCCCACCCATCGTGGTTCGATTGGATCACGATAGCTGCCATCGTGATGGGTCCCGTATTCGCTTTATCTGCTCAACGTTTGCTTGACCGCATTCGGGAAAAGAAAAACCGAAGAGTCCAACTCTATCTGACGGTGATGTCCCTCCGAGGAACCTGGTTAAACCCAGACTCCATCCGCGCGCTGAATTCAATCGACACAATCTTTGACAAGCGCGGCGACAGACCTGTACGGGAAGCTTGGTCGGCAGTCATCGCTCACGTTAACACCCCACGCGACCCAAAAGCGCCTGAACCGTGGAACGCCGTCTAGTTGATCTACGAACCGATCTGTACCAGCTTCTTGGGGTAGCTGTTGGTTACGACCACACGATCGACTACATCAAAACTCAGTTTTATAACCCGCAGTATCATGTCGATGTCGAGTTGGAGCAAATGCAGATCAGAAAGCAGTTTGCTAAGGCAATTACGGATGACGGCCTAAGAGTACTTTTGGTTGACCGAGCAGCCCGCCCGATGTAATGAAAACGGTAGCGGCTAGAATTGTGGTGCAATGAAGAATGCAGCATCGGTCCTTGCGATAGCCATATCGATTGTCGCGCTTTGTTTTAGTGCTCTTCAGTGGCACGAGGCTCACAGCGAATTGCTCTTGTCTATGAAGCCGTCCGTTAATTTTACGAATGAGGACGACATCGACGAAGGAGCGGTCGGAATAAGCATTGACAATGCAGGACCGGGACCAGCGAAGATAAAGTCGGTCACGTACTTTATCGATAAGAAACCAGTCGGTGACGTGGACAAGGCAACGGATTTTACAAACCTAGATGATGTTCACTTTCTCGAATTGGACGAAGGCGATACGCTAGGCGTAGGAGCTAAGGACTGGCTCCTGAAATATAGTAAAAAACCGCATGGCAAGAAAGATCAACAACAGTTGGATGATTTCCTGGATGTGCTTGACCATCATCTAGCAGTTCAAGTGGAATTTTGCCCTGTCTTAAACGGCGAGTGTGGCAAGAAATGTTCTACTAGAGGCTGGTGCGAATGAGTTGGTTGGGACAGGCACAACGCGAGAACAATTCGCAGGAGTTCCTCGACATTTTCCGCTGTCTCCACTCTTGCTCCGCTTCTAGCAACCGCCGCCAAAAGTCGGCAGCGTCCCGCACGGCTAGGTAGAACATATAATCAGCAAGGTTTGGAAGCGCATGCGGTCCGGTGATCGTCCCGGTCTTCAAAACCGGCGGGCGGCAGGTTTCCTGTCGCCGGTGGGTTCGACCCCCACTCGCTTCCGCCATTTTGTTTCAATGGCTTAGATCACAGCTTTGCTAGTTTATCGCTGCGACCCTTAGCGGCTGCCGATTTCTGTCGACGGTTGGTTTGTCGGTTGGCCTGTAAACGATCGGCCCGCCGAACGAGATTGAATCAGGCTCTCCACTGACGCCGCTCGCTGCCGCGCCTGTTCGTCTCCCGTGATCTCGAATTCTTTCTCGTATTCTGCCAGCGCCTGCGGAAGCAGGTCTTGTCGTTGGTAGAGCATTCCCCAGATGAAATGGAGCTGGGGAAACCGGTCGTCGCTGCGTTCGGCCTGTTCCAGGAGTTGTTGCGCGCCGGTCAGGTTTCCCAAGCCGATCTCGGTGTTGGCCAACCATAGCAGCATCGACTTTCGCCAGGCCGGGGTCAGTTGCGGAGACTGCAGCACCCCCTTCAGCACGGTTTCGGCTTCGCTATATTTTCCTGCCGCAAACAGTGCACGGGCGAGAGAGGACTTAACCTTCTGGTCGTCCGGAGCAATCTGGCTTGCTCTCTGGAATTGTTCGACTGCAAGGTCCAGGTGCCCTTGATCCATGTAGACATTGCCAAGCTCGCCCATCGCAAACGCGTCTGACGGGCTGACTTCAATCACGCGGGAATAAAAGGCGATGTCGTCCTGGTAATACTTCTGCTGGGAAATCGTCATGACCGAAAACGTCATAAAGACGAGACTCACAACAACGATCGCCATCACCTTGGCTGGCCTCGCGAGAGACCACACTTTCTGGGCAATCAGTGCGACCAACAGCGAAGCCCCTGCCGACGGCAAATACAAATAGCGATCATTAATCACGGACCCCTGCGGGTAGATCCTAGTCAGAATCAGCGCCGGCAGCACAGGGATCACGATCAGAGCGGCGGCAAGGCTGAAACCAAAACCGAAAAACGACCGGTAACGAATTGCAAGCCAGGCGATAACGGCAGCACTAACTACCACCGCAGACAACTGCAGCCAGAAGAGTGGAGTGGGCGATGCCGCTACCGGGTTCGTGTAAGTGCCGGCCAGGCGCCATGGGAAGAATAATTTCCTAAGATAAAAAAGCAGGATCGAAGGAGCACTGAAGACGACAGTCGCCCAGCCATCCTCCACCGTTGCGCTCCGCATTCGGCTCATCACGGCCCACCTCACCGCCAAATAGCCTGCGGTCACCACGCCATAAGGGAAGGCAGCTCTCCAGAGTCTCTGACTCCCGGCGACACACTCTTTCAGTTGTATCCACGCAATCGCCGGCAGAATCGCCAGCATTGTCACTCCCGTTTCCTTGGCAAAGAGACCGGCGCCAAACCACACCGCGCTGAGCCACACCCGGGGGCCGAGGAGATTGTCCCGACCGTCTTCTGCACGGCCGTTTTTCTTGTCTTTGTCTGGGTTTGGATCTGTGTCCAGCAATAGCGGGTCGAGCAATGTCAGCATAGCTGCCAGCGCGGAGATCGCAAAGAGGAGCTCGCAACTGGCAGAAACCCAGCTGACGGCGTCGACGTGAATTGGGTGGACGGCAAAAATCGCGGCCCCCGCAGCCGCACCAGCATCGTTCTCCGTCAGCCGCCGGCAAATGCGGAATACCAGCCAGGTCGCCGCAACATGCAGCAAGATGCTCGAAAGATGCCAAAACCAAGGAGCAAGTCCGCCGCAGGTGTGCACCAATAACATCCACACGGAAAATATTGGACGATAAAACACACTGGGCCGGTCGCTCAATTGACTCCATAGATGGGAGCCGAGAAGTTTCGGCAAGTACGCCCACGACTGCACCTGTGGGTTGTTCACAATTTGCGGAAAATCATCACCTTCAAACCCACAAAACAGCGAACGCGAATAAATGAGAAAGGCAACGCCGCAAATGGCCAAAGGCAGCCGCTCGGCGCGCAGCCACTGGAGCGGAGTTCGACGTGGGGCATCCTGCCTGCCGGTTTTAGATTTCTTTCCCTTTGACATTTGACTTCAATTGCAAGGGGCGCGAATCGACATTCGACTAGCCAGAATAGGGCGTTTGCCTGCAAATTCCTATATGACTACCGTGCTACGCTCTCGAGCGCAGGGAACTCGGGGGCTGGCCCACACTTGCGTTACCACAGCTGAGGCTGCCCCATCCGCCGCGGTTTTCGACGGATGGGCACCACGAATGCAGACACAACTGTTTTCTGCATTTCCCGCGCTCCGTAACAGCCTCGACGAATGGACCCAGAGGGATGGGTCGGTTGTACCCACCCTTCGGCTGCGCTCAGGGCAGGCTCCTTGCAAAAACGCAAGGATGGGGCAGCCTCATCCGTTGTAGTCCTTGGAACATACCGAAGGTAAGTCAGCCGGCTGCGCCCACGGGAGATTGTTGATTTACCGTTGCCCAGAATAGAGTAACTGCATTGTAAGTGGACCATTTGAAATGCAGTTATCGGTAACTATGTATGATATAAGGTGGAGGTTCTTCCCATGAATCAAGTTATAACATGGTACCAACTAACTCCTTGCCATTTGGGGCGGCGCATGGCCCTTCGCTTTGCGGCATGTCTTATCGCAGTCGCCGCTTGTTCGCACGCCGTTTTCGCGCAACTTAGTATGTTGCACACGAGTGGACGCTCGATCGTCAACGCAAATGGCACAGTCGTTCAACTGAAAGGCGTGAACCTGGGTGGATTCATGGTCATGGAGCCCTGGATGTGCCCAGCCGACAGCGGCGGGCTTCCAGACACCTATAGCATCATTGCGGAGCTTGATAGCCGCTTTGGCGTGGCCGAAGAGCAAACCCTGATCAGGGACTATCAGCAGGCCTGGATCACGACCGCCGACTTTGCCAACATCAAGGCGGCAGGGTTCAACGCGGTGCGCGTTCCGGTGTGGTGGGGAAACTTTTATCCCATCGCGAACGTCTCTAATTCCGGTTGGCGATCGGATGCGTTCACTGAGCTTGATTGGGTGGTTAACGCTGCCGCCGCACAAGGACTCTATGTGATCATCGACATGCATGGAGTGGTGGGCGGGCAGAGCACGTCGGACGATACTGGGCAGGAAAATCAGAATCAGTATTGGACCAACGGCAACGATCAGGGCAATACCGCGTACATGTGGTGGGAGATTGCCAACCACTACAATGGCAATACTACGGTTGCCGGGTACGACCTGATCAATGAACCCACCGGCGCGCCCAGCAATGCCGCCGTCATCAACGCCTACGCCAGCCTGTATACCTCGGTTCGCTCCGCGGATCCTTCGCACATCATCTTCATCGAAGGAACCTGGGGCAATTGGAACTGGAGCATGCTGCCTAGTCCTTCCTCAGAAGGCTGGACCAACGTCGTCTACGAGATGCATGAGTACCAGTACAATGCCACCGAGGCGGTAGTCGAGCAGGGTTCGGTCAACCAGGTCACGGACTTCAACAACCACGCCAGCTACAACGTCCCCGGCTATATCGGCGAATGGAACGACTTCCAATATGGCGCGAGTGCGTGGCAGTATTCGGTGAACACCTATAACAACGGCGGGGAAAGCTGGACCTTTTGGGCGTATAAGGCCACGGACGGCCTGACCCCGAACGCCTGGGGCCTTTACGATCCCAGCTACTGGGCTACCACGCCCAACGTCTCCACCAATTCCGCAGCAACGATTGCCGCAGACTGGGCGGAGTGGACCACTAGCAACAGCTTTGTATTCAATACCTCGCTCGGCTTCACCGAAAGCGGGGGCGGTGGCACCTTGAACACCGGCACCTGGTATAACATCGTCAATCAGAACAGCGGTTCATGCGTGGACGCAACCAACGAAGGTACGACGAATGGAACTACCGTGCAGCAGTGGGCTTGCGGCAACAACCAATACAACCAGGAGTGGGAGTTCGAGTCCGCGGGCAATGGCTATTATTACGTCGCCAACCGCAATGCTCCGAACGAAACATGGAATGTGGTCAACAATGGCACCACCAATGGCAGCCTCATGCAATTGTGGACCTATGCTGGAAACCCCAACGAGGAATGGGAGGCAGTGTCGCTGGGCAATGGTTACTACAAGTTTGTAGGCCAGGGCAGCGGTCTTTGCCTGGATACCCCGGGAGCCTCGACAGCAAACGGTGTGCAACTGGATATCTACACCTGCAATGGCACGGGGGCTCAGGCGTTCAAACTCGTCGTGCCGTAATTGTTCGCAAGATGGATTCGCTACGTACACGTACAACTGGCTTCGCGGAAATTGACTCTTGTTCAGACAGCCGACATGCGGCTAAAAGGTACTTGGAAAACCGAGTGACGAGCCTACTTTATCACCCGGAATTCAACGTTACTCTTTAGTGTGCCGCTGGCTGTCGTTACCGTCACCTTACCGGTAGTTGCGCCAGTAGGAACGGTCGTAGTGATTTCTGTGCTTGAAACCACTTTGAATGTTGCTGCCACGCCGTTAAAGGCGACGCTGGTTGTGCCACTAAGTTTGTTTCCCAGGACGATGACCTTGGTGCCGGTCCCGCCGGAGTTGGGACTGGTTTTCACGAAGGGCTCCAGACCGGTGTCTAGGCTGAAAGCAGTGCCCACATTCGAGGTCCCTCCAAGGTTGGTTGTTCCATAGAACTCGCCATCCGTCTCTTGCACGACCGCGATTGGCGACTCACCGTCAGCACCATCGAAAACGTGCAGTGTCGTCAGCGTGCCGCTAGGAGAAACCTTGAAGACGGTGCCCTGTCCGGTTGTGTTGTAGCCTGTGGTGCCATAAAAATTGCCGTCAGTTGCCTGCACCAGAGGGCCTCCAGGAAAATATCCGTCAGGTCCGGAAAAGGCGTACAGAGTTGTGAACGCGCCACTCGCGGCGAGCTTAAACACAGCACCATAATTGCTAGAGTTGCCGCCGTATGGAGTTGTGCCATAGAAGTTGCCATCGCTACCCTGAGCCAAGGGAGTTACGGGGAAGAACGGATCGGAGGAATGCTCGCCGAAACTATAAATGACGGTGAGTTTTCCCTGAGTAGTGATCTTGTAGGCAGTTCCTACCCCCCATGCACCGCCACTATACGTAGTGCCGTAAAAGTCACCGTCCGTTGCTTGAATGACTCCGGCATATGGCTGTGCACCATGCGTAAAATCAAATTGATAAAGCGTTGTCAAACTACCCGTGGATGTGACCTTAAAAACGGTGCCGTAGCTGTACTGGTCCCCACCGCCATACGTCGCCCCATAAAAGTTGCCATCTGTGCCTTCCGCTAAAGTCCCCACCGGCCCGCTTCCATTTGTGCCGTTGAAGCTTACTAGCGTCGTTAAGACACCTGCGGGCGTCAACTTGAACACCGTGCCCTCTTGATTGGAGCCGCCGGAGAAAGTGACCCCATAAAAGTTGCCGTCCGTACCCTGGATTAATCCCTGCGGTTCATTGCCATCAGGGTAGTTAGGATTGCAACTGAAATTGAGGGCTGTCTTGAGGACCCCAGTCAGACTCATCTCAAACGCAGTACCGCAATAAGTCGGGCCCTTGCCGGGAGTCGTTCCCCACAACTTGCCGGCATTGGCCTGCACCACGTAGGTGGGATAGGCGCCATTCGAGTCGTCGAAATTCGCCAGAGTCTTGAAGGTCTGGGCAGGCGACGCAGTCGGTGTCGTCAGCCAAAGCGAGAGCATAACCACGATGCCGACTCTTGCGGACCTTTTCATGTGTCTTCCTCCTGAGCCTTGTTCTCGCGTGGCCAAGCGCTCTATTGATCTGTTCATGAAGGGAATCGGAAAGCCGCTCCCGGCGCACATACCTGGGGATTGTAGCATCGTTACGCAATGCTTCTTCAACATCGAAGCATCTGCCAGCCGATCCGCGCGGCAGGCTTCGCTGTTCCAGGCTCCATACGCGTCCTGCCAATCCCGGCCTTATACTAAAAAAGGAATTTCAAGCCAAGCTGCTACCGGTTTATTCAGCAACTTGCTAATCCTCGCGCCCGTTTGACTGCGCCTGTCCCCCCGCCTAAGATTGTGTTCTCAAATGATCGGCCAGACAATTTCCCACTACAAGATCACAGGAAAACTCGGCGGCGGCGGCATGGGAGTTGTGTATAAGGCCGAGGACACGCGCCTGCATCGCACCGTCGCGTTGAAGTTTCTGGCGGATGACTCCAAAGATCCCGCGGCTCTCGAACGCTTCCGGCGCGAGGCGCAGGCGGCGTCTGGGCTCAACCATGCCAACATTTGCACGATCTATGACATTGGCGAAGAAGGCGGATCTGCCTACATCGTCATGGAGTTCATTGACGGGCAGACGCTGAAACACCGCATCGAAGGGAAACCGATGCGGCTGACCGAGGTGCTGGAGATCGCGGTGCAAGTCGCCGATGCTCTCGACGCGGCGCACGCGCAGGGCATTGTTCATCGTGACATCAAACCGGCGAACATTTTTATTACGCGCAGCGGGCAGGCGAAGGTGCTGGATTTTGGTTTGGCGAAGTACACCGCTGAGGCGCAGGCGAAGCACGATGCCGGCGTAACCAGTTCCATGGAAACTGCGGTGAACCCCGACGCGTTGACCAGTCCCGGAATGGCGGTGGGCACGATCGCATACATGTCGCCGGAGCAGGCCATGGGCGAGGAGTTGGACCGGCGCACCGATCTGTTTTCTCTGGGCATTGTTCTGTACGAAATGTCGACGGGAAAGCCGGCGTTTTCTGGTCCTACGAGTGCAGCGGTGTTCGATGCGATTCTCAACCGCGCTCCCGTTCCGCCCCTGCAGCTCAATCCTCAGCTTCCCGCGAAGCTGCAGGAGATTCTGGGCAAGGCGCTGGAAAAAGATGCGAAGCTGCGTTACCAGACGGCCTCTGACTTTCGGGTTGACCTGCAGCGTTTGCGTCGTGAAGCCGATTCGCATGCGAGCACAAAAATTGCGGTGCAGCCTGAACCAGCGGAGGTGACGTTAGCATCATCAGTCGGCAAGCACGGCGCCGGGCGCGTAATGCCTGTGGCTTGGGCTGTGGCTTCGGGCATCGTCGCGCTGGCTCTGATTTCTGGCGCGTATGTTCTGGGAAAACGCGAGGGCCTCGCTTCCAGCATTACCCCGCCTACTTATCATCAACTGACGTTTCGCGGTGGAACCATCCGCATGGCGCGCTTCGCTCCTGACGGGAAAAACATCGTCTACAGCGCGGCCTGGGAGGGTAATCCGATCGACCTGTTTGTGACCCGGCCTGACAGTCCAGAGTCGCGTCCGTTCGGATTGTCGAAGGCGGAAGTGTTGTCGATCTCCCCAGACGGCGAGATGGCCGTCCTGCTGAACAGCCACAATGTCGATCCTTACACCAATGAGGGTACGTTGGCCAGAGTGCCGCTCGGTGGCGGCGCTCCGCGCGAAGTTTTGGAGCATGTGCAATGGGCCGATTGGTCGCCCGACGGGAGCAATTTTGCCGTGGTGCGGGAGTTCGGTGGATTAACCCGGCTCGAGTATCCGATAGGAAAAGTTCTGTATCAGACGGGAGGATGGCTGAGCCACCCGCGAGTCTCTCCCAAGGGAGATCTGGTGGCTTTCATCGAGCATCCCGTGCGGCGCGACGATGCGGGCATGATTGCGACCGTCGATCTTTCCAGCAAGAAAAAGATTTTGTCCACGGGTTGGGAAACCGCATGGGGGCTGGGTTGGTCTCCCAGCGGAAACGAAATCTGGTTTTCCAGCACGCGGATCGGTTACGGGCGCTATCTTTCCGCCGTCACGATGTCCGGCAAAGAGCGGCTGCTGGCGCGCGAACCGGGCACTCTTACTCTGCAGGATGTAGCGAAAGATGGGCGAGTGCTGATTACGCGGGACGTTCCGCGGGTGGGCATGGTCGGAATGACGGCAGGCAGCAACAAGGAACGCGATCTCTCATGGCTCGATTGGTCGGCACCGAAGGATTTGTCTCCGGACGGAAAGATGCTTTTGTTTACGGAGTCAGGCGAGGCGGGTGGAGAAAACTACTCCACTTACTTGCGCGGGACTGACGGGTCGCCAGCTGTGCGCCTCGGCGATGGCCTGAGTTTCGCGCTCTCGCCGGATGGACGATGGGCTTTAGCGGGTCAGCCGAAGCCTCCCGTTCAGTTCACGTTGCTACCCACTGGCGCTGGAGAATCGAAAGAGCTAACGCACGATCAAGTCAATCGGCTTTGGGCGCGCTGGTTTCCCGATGGCAAGCGATTGTTGTTCTCCGCGGATGAGCCCGGCAAGGGCGTGCGGCTTTATGTGCAAGATGTGAACGGCGGCGCGCCGAAGGCCATCACCGGCGAAGGAGTGAACGGCAGCCTGCTCACCATCTCTCCCGACGGCACCCAGGTCGCTATGGTCGGCGCCGATCAGAAACCGGTGCTGCTGAATATCGATAACGGAGAGATTCGGCCGATTCCCGGACTCGAAGTTGGGGAAGTTCCCGCGAGATGGAGCAGCGATGGCCGATCCCTATTTGTTTACCGGCTGGGCGAAGTTCCGGCGACGGTCAACAAACTCGACCTCGCGACCGGCCACAAACAAATCTGGAAGCAACTGGTTCCGCTAGACGTGTCCGGCGTTACGGACATCAGCTCGGTTTTGATTACTCCCGACGGCAACAATTACGTCTACGAATATGGCCGCACACTTTCCGATTTATACCTGGTGAACGACCTCAAGTAGGGACGACCTCAGGTAACGAGCGATAAGCTAAAGGGACGCACGATGAATATTGCAAATAACATCACTGAATTGATCGGCCACACTCCGCTGGTACGGCTCAACAAAGTTACCGAGGGCTGCGTGGCCGAGGTGGTTGCGAAGCTGGAGAGCCAGAATCCCATCGGCAGCGTGAAAGATCGCATTGGCGTGAGCATGATCACGGAAGCCGAACGCGCGGGCAAAATTCAGCCGGGGAAAACGGTGCTGATCGAGCCTACCAGCGGCAATACCGGAATCGGCCTCGCTTTTGTGGCCGCCGTGAAAGGCTACAGACTTATCCTCACGATGCCGGAGACCATGAGCTTGGAGCGGCGCGTGCTGCTGCTGGCTTTCGGAGCAGAAATTATTTTGACGCCCGGGCCGCGAGGCATGAAGGGCGCCATTTTGAAAGCCGAGGAGCTGCTGGCGAGCACGCCCAACGGCTACATGCTGCAGCAGTTCGATAACGCTGCGAACCCTAAGATTCACTTCGAAACAACCGGCCCCGAGATTTGGAATGACACTGATGGCCGCGCGGATATCCTCGTCTCTGGAATTGGCACTGGTGGAACGATTACCGGGGTGTGCCAATACATCAAGCCGAAGAAGTCATCATTCAAAGCCGTCGCCGTGGAACCGGCGGAGAGTCCCGTGCTCTCCGGAGGAAAGCCGGGACCACACAAGATTCAGGGGATTGGCGCTGGATTTGTGCCCAGCATCCTGCGCCGGGAATACATCGATGAAGTAATCACGGTCAGCAACGATGAAGCGATTCGTATGGCGCGGCGGTTGCCTCTCGAAGAAGGGGTTTTCGTGGGAATTTCTTCTGGCGCAGCCGTAACCGCTGCCGTGCAGGTGGGGAAGCGTCTAGAGAATACGGGAAAATTAATCGTGGTGATCTTGCCGTCCTTCGGAGAGCGTTATCTCAGCACGGTTCTGTTCGAAGAGCTTCGCACTCGCGCACAACAGATTCCGACCGTCCAGCTTCCAGGGTAATCGCCGTCGCCAGGAAGTCAGCCGGGAAGAACGGCTAGCACATGCGGGACTGCCGGCTTGGTTGAAATGCTGTGGAAATCTGGGCACATCGAGCCAAGACCTCCGCACTCGCGGGGTGTATGATGATTTTCCAATAAACCAGCCAGTCGTCCAAGTGCAGATCTGCGGAGGGGTTTCATGTCAGTTGTTTTTTCCCATTGCCAGGGCCCTCAAGCATCAGGAAGAAAAATGAAATGCGGGGGACGTTTCGCGTTGGGTTGCGTGTCGATCCTCGGCGCGTCGTTGCTGGCTGCAACTTTGCTAGGGCAGGCGGCGCCAGATCCCGGGGCGAACGTGCCTGTCATCATTGACTGGAGCCATCGTCATCTCATTTTTTCGCAGCCCGCGACGCCAGAGCAAGCTGCGCGAGTGCAGCAAGATCCTCGCTACTGGTTGCAGGTACGTCGCAGTGAGTTGTCTGCCCAGGCGCCCATGTTTGCGACGATGCAAGAAGTCAGCGCCCTACCGCGAGAGCCCCACAAAGACTGGTCTGAGAATATGGGCACAGGAGCCAGTGTGGGCGCGGGAAACTTTCCGGCGAAGTATTCGTTGGCGCTTCAGCACGCCACTTGCGCGAATGCTACACAGCCCGATTTTGTCGTCTATAGCACAGGGCTCCAGGGACAATCGCCTGCCGGGACCGGACCAGCCAGCCTGGTGGCGTACGACAATATTTATTCCGGTTGCATCGCCTTTGGCAGCGTGCCCTCGGTCTACTGGGCCTACGACACTCTGGGGACGGTGCAGACCTCACCCACGTTTTCACTCGACGGCACACAGGTGCTGTTTGTTCAGACCAACACGGTGAGCAATCGTGGAGAATTGGTGCTGTTGAAATGGGCGGCTTCCACAACGGAAACGGTCACCAGCCCCGGCGCGCCTTTGAGGGTGCCCACAACCACGTACCCCAGTTGCCCGATCCCCTGCATGACCACGCTTCCGCTGACCACAAACCTCGGCGTGCTCAACAGCGACACAACATCGTCGGTCTTTTACGATTATCTCGACGATGTTGCATGGGTCGGCGATGCCGCGGGCTGGCTGCATAAATTCACTCCCGTTTTCAATGGAACGCCCGCCGAGGTTACAGGCGGAGTGTGGCCCAAGCTCGTGAACTCCGGGACCAAGGCTTTGTCGGACCCCGTGTTCGACGTCGGATCCGGAAATGTGTTCGTGGGAGATCTTGGAGGATTCCTGTACCGCGTCAACTCCAGCACAGCAGCGGTAACTGCCTCCGCGCAGCTCGATTTCGGTACCGGAATCGTTGAAGGTCCTATCGCGGATTCCACTGCGGGGCTGGTGTACGTGTTTACCTCCAGCGATAACAGCGGGGCGTGCGCGGGCGGCGCCAATTGCGCCCGCGTTTACCAACTGACAACCAGTTTTGCCGCAGCCACGAACGGGAAAAAAGTGAAAGTCGGCGTCAGCACGATCACGGGAACGACGCCGAATCCCATGTACATTGGCTCGTTCGATAGTACGTACGAGAGCTCGACCACCGCCACCGGCAATCTCTACGTTTGCGGCAACACCGGCGGCAAGCCGACTCTCTATCAAATCCCCATTAAGGCAGGCGCACCTGGCACAGCGGTGACAGGTCCGGTTCTTGCCAGCGCCACAACTGCATGTTCTCCAGTCACCGATATTCTCAATCCCAACGCTTCAGGAGGCGCGACGGAATTCCTGTTCGCCAGCGCGCAGGCGAGCGGTACTCCGACGATATGTGCGGCGGGAGGCTGCCTCGTGAATTTTACCGACACGCCTTGGCGAGCCTCCATCAGTTATGCGGTGGGCCAGGAAGTTCTCGATAGCAATTTAAATATTCAAGTGGTGAGCGTTGCTGGCACGTCGGGCGCAGCGGCGCCAACCTGGAGCAAGGTTGTCGGGGCAGCAACCACGGACGGCACCGTTCATTGGCTGGACCAGGGAGCACTCTCCGCAACTACGCTGGCGGCGTGGAAGGCAAACCATACGTATGCCATCAATACAAAAATCCTGGACAGCAACGGCAACGTGGAACTGGTAACGACCGCCGGCAAATCTGGCGGAAGCACGCCTACCTGGAGCACCGTTGCCGGAGTTGTGACGCATGATGGCACAGCGGCGTGGACGAACCTAGGCGCTGTTGCGACGCATGCGTTGGCTTCCGCTGGCGGAGCTAGCGGAACTATTATCGACAACACTGTGAGCTCGGGCACACTAGCCGGAGCCTCTCAGGTATACTTCTCGACTCTTGGAAACCAGACTTGCGGGACAACAGGCACGGGCGGTTGCGCCGTGCAGGCCTCGCAGTCGGCGCTACAGTAAGGGAGTTCATTGAAATGTCTACGATTGAGTCGTCCAGCAATTCATCTGGTGATGAGGCGCGCTCTGCGGGCGCCACAAAGAAGCCTTATCAGAAGCCGGGATTTCGCTACGAACAGGTTTTCGTAACCTCGGCGCTTACCTGCACCAAGACCGGTACAACAATTACCTGCAAGCTCGGAACCCTCAGCGCGTCATGAGGCAACGCGTCATCAGTCGCCCCCCGGACGCTTCCGCAGACGGGCTCACAGCGTTGAAATGCGAGCTCGCGGGTGAGGTTCTGCGGTCGTTCGGCGAACTTCGCTTTACAGCGACTGGCTGGAGCATGCTGCCTGCCATTTTTCCCGGGGACACATTGGTGGTGAAGCGCGCCCACCCGGATAACGTTGTGGTCGGAGACGTTGTGCTCGTCGGACGTGAAGGAAGACTGTGCGCGCATCGCCTGGTGTCAACGATCGCTGGTGCGGAATGTCCGAAATGGATTACCCGTGGAGATGGCATGCCCGGACCAGACCGGCCTGTACTCGCGAACGAGTTGTTGGGCCGGGTGGCTTATCTGATCCGCGCAGGGAAGTTAATCACCGTGCCAACGAAGTTGGGTGTCGTCGAAAAGCTTGTCGCGAAGGTTGTGCAACGCTCGAAGCCTACAGCGCGTGCGCTCGTTTATCTTCAGCAAAGGGTGCACACACCAGAGACCGTTCCTCATCTTCAGGATCAGCCGTGCCAGGACTAGCTACACAAATCGAACGCTACAGCGTGGTGATCGCGATTGGCGGTGTCTTCGTCAGGCTGAACACCGTTGATGCCGATTTTCTCGAACTGCTCGAGAAACGGTATGCCGACTTTGTCAGCAAGGAAGAATTCGCCGAGTACGATTTTGATGTGGACCTCGGCCCGCCAACCTCGGGCTTTACATCAGAGGAGGCTCGCGTCAGCCGCCATGCAGGCCGATGGCTGCTGCAGCGTGGGGATTTCCACGCCGAGTGGAACCCGGCGACGCGGCACGGCAGCATTCGCCAGACCGCGAATCCATATTCCATCGACGCGGTGTTGCGCATTGTGCATACGCTGGTGCTGGCCAGGCAGGGCGGATTTCTTTTGCACTCCGCCAGCGCCGTTCGGAACGGGAAGGCTTTTCTGTTTGCCGGCGCCTCAGGAGCGGGAAAGACGACCATCTCGCGGCTTGCCCCTGCCGATGCCACGCTGCTTACCGATGAGATCTCATACGTTCGCAAACTCGATGAAGGCTACGTGGCGTTCGGCACACCCTTCACCGGCGAACTGGCGAAGCTGGGCGAGAATGCTTCCGCGCCCATCGGTGCGCTCTACCTTCTGGCTCAAGGCCGCGAAAATCGTATCGACCCGGTGACCGCGGCCGAGGCTGGACGCGGTCTTCTGGCCAACATGCTTTTCTTCGCCGAGGATCAGGAGATGGTGCACTGCGCATTTCAGGCAGCGTGCGACTTCGCCGATCGCGTTCTGGTGTGCCGGCTTACTTTCGTGCCGGACGCGCGGGTGTGGGAGATGATCGGATAAAGAATAAAGAATTGATCGGTGATCCATAAGTATGAATAAGAAAATTTATATCGCGCGCAGTCCGCGGATCGCAGCCCGCATGCTGGGGGAAGAAATGCTGGTGATGTCGGGCCAGGGCTCGACGCTGTTCACACTGAATCCGACCGCGACTGTTCTCTGGCAGGCCGCCGACGGTGCGACGCCGCTCGAAGAAATTGTCGGACGCCGCATCTGCACTGAGTTTGAAGTGCAGCCCGAAGAAGCCTTGCGCGATGCCGAAGCGCTGGCCGAAGATTTAGCCAACCACGGCATTCTGCTCATTTCGGAAGAACCGATTTCAGGACAACCGACTACTAAAGAAGCGAACTCCAAGCCGGATGCGCCGGTACAGGTGACTCGATGAGCGCTCTGCTGCGGGAGATGGGAGAACGCGCTCTGCAACTGGGCGTTCCGTTCAGCGCACAACTCGATCTCACTTACCGTTGCAACGAGCAATGCGTGCACTGCTACCTCGATCACGACGATCACGGAGAGATGACGACGGCTGAGATTAAACATCTTCTCAAGGAGATGGCGGAAGCCGGAGTTTTCATTCTTACCTTCAGCGGCGGCGAGATTTTTCTGCGCAAGGACTTCTTCGAGATTTTGGAGTGCGCCCGCTCCCTCACCTTTTGCATCAAGCTCAAGACGAACGCGGTGCTGATTCGCGAAGCACAGGCGGCACGTTTGCGCGATCTCGGCGTGGAATCGGTTCAAATCAGCATCTATTCGCACCGGCCCGAGGTGCACGACGCGATCACTAAGGTTCCGGGCTCGCTGCGCAGGTCGATCGACGCGATTCGATTTCTAAAATCGCAGGGCCTGAAGGTCATCTTCGCCAACGTGTTAATGACCGAGAACATGCAGGACTATCACGGCGTACGTGCGCTGGCCGATGAGCTTGGCGCCGAATACACGATCGACCCGACCATAACGCCGAAGATGGACGGTGACCGCTCGATTCTGGAGTTGAACGCGGGCGAGGCCGCTCTGCGCCAGCTCTTTCGTGACGAACTGCTCGTCGGTAACGCCGAGGAGTTTTGCGCGCCGCCACCCGTTCGACAAGAGCAGGACGGGCAGGCGCACTCTGCGGAGAGCATGGATTCGTTGCCGTGCAGCGCCGGCCACACCGCTTGCTACGTTTCTCCCTACGGCGAGTTTTATCCCTGCGTGCAATTTCCTTTGTCCTGCGGCAACGTGCGGCAGCAGCGGTTCATCGATATCTGGCGCAACTCTGAGCAGTTGAAGGAAGTCCGATCGATTCGCCTGCGGGATATGTCCAGTTGTTCCCAGTGCGCGCATGGCTCGACCTGCACTCGCTGCCCGGGCCTGGCGTTCATGGAAGGAAACATGCGAGGCCCATCCACCGCCGACTGCGAGAAGTCCTATGCACGCACGGGCATCCCTTCCGCCAATCTGCCGGCGAAGAAGGAAAGCCGCTCGGTGCCACGACTGGTTCAAATTCAGATTGTTCCGGCGATCACAGGCAGCAGGCTTTCCGGCATTTGAGCATCCCAATCGCTATAGCGACACACTCTTCCCTGCGAATTCGTTCCCTAATACTGCATTGACTGATGATTACAAGTATTTCGTTGCCTCGCTCGTACACTACCCGTTCGTAATGCTGGATCGGTCAACTGTTGCGGATAGCATTTTGAAACGGTCCCTCACTCTTTCAGCGAGTACCTGGACCAGACAGAGGATTGTCATGCGCAGCTTGTGCAGGCTTATTCTGATTTTATTGGCAGTGATTGCTGCGTTCGTAAGAGTTGCGTGGGCTCAGGATTCGCCATCTCTCGGTGACTTGGCGCGACAGCAGCGCCAGCAAAAGGAACAATCGAAAGCCGCGCCGGGTAAAGATCCAAAAACTTCCAAAATCATTACGAACGAAGAAATGCCCTCCCACACGGAGCCGCAGTCAGTACGCGTGGCGAGTAAAGGAAACTACGACGCACTTCCCGCTGCTCAAAACGAGCCTAAACAACCCGCTGAGCATTGGAAGTCGCAGATCATCGCGCAGAAAAATCAGATTGCAACTCTTCAACGGCAGGTTGACGAACTGAGCGAGTCGATCCGCTTCGCTCCCGCGAACTGTGCCGCCAACTGCGTGGGCTGGAACGAACGCCAGCGTGAGAAGCAGCAGCGAGTAGAATCGATGCAATCTCAACTGGAAGAGGAAAAACGACGCCTGGAAGACTTGCAGGATTCCGCCCGCAAACAAGGCTACGGCAGTTCGGTGTACGACCCGTAGGGAGTAAAGTTCGACACGAAATTTTCGAGAAGTATGACGCCGCTGCCCTACCAGGCAGCGGCGCTTTTTGTTGGCATAATCGTATAGGGTTCTGATTATTCGATCTTTTTCGTCTTGGGGTAGGGATTTGGATATTTCAAGACCGTGGATAAATCGGTGCCACGGATAATACCGTCGGAATGGTAGAGCAACCCCCACGAGTCGATCGTCGACATGTCGGGAAAGATGCAGGCTTCCAGCACTTCGTCGGTGGTTTTGAGCTCTACCCATCCTCCTCCGGCGGCGTTAATACCGCCGAATAAGTCCGACCCGCCAATCTGCGTGCAATAAAGCGATGCGGGATTGCCTTCTCCCTGCCCGTTCCATGTAACCTGAGCATAATAGGCCAGCGCAGCAAGCGTGGGCTTCTGGCTGAACAGGGTCTGAATCAGAACGTGAATCCGCGAGCCATCTGAGGACGAAGTGTACTGGCAGAAATTCCGACTGTTTTCGAGCGGCAGCCAGCTTCCGATCGGGCCATTGGTGCCGTATACCGGAATGCGGCTCTCCACCACTCCGCCCGTGCTGGTGCAATAAGCCTCTGGAGCGGCTGTAGTGGCGGTGTCGGCACTGGTTGCGGTTTGCGCGGTCGCGCTGAAGAGCGTTCCGAACACGAGCAGCACCGTTGCGACTCCAACAAACTTCTTCGTCATTCTCATGAATGTTTCTCCCTAGGGTTGCGACGCTCAATAAATCTTTCGGCGGCGTGAAGGTCTGAAAGTCTACCACGCTCTGGCAAGCGCGCGAACCGAATCTTTCCGCAGTCAACCAGCCCAAAAGCCTTATCCCGCACCGATCTGCATGAGAAAGCGGAACCGGAGGTCAGCTTCGTCCAGCAGCTCGCAAATCGGGCATGAGTTGCATTTATAAATTTTTCGTCTTCCTTCGAACCTCTTAACCATGCGAAATTAGTTCATGCCTCTTGCGGTTCGTCCTTCGCGTATTCATTCCGTTGGTGTCTTCACAAATGCGCCCATTCGCAAGGGCGCCCGCGTGGTCGAGTATGTTGGCCCGCGCATCAGCCCGGAGGAAGCCGACCGGCTGTACACCGGCGCGCCCCGCACTTATCTCTATGGCTTGGACGACGGCAAGACTGTCATCGATGGCGAAGGCATCGGGGCGTACTTGAACCATTCCTGCAATCCCAACTGCGAGGTCGATGAAATCAAGAATCGCGTGTGGATCGTGGCTCTGCGCGATATCGCCGCCGGAGAAGAACTGCTCTGGGATTACAACCTCTACGACGATGAAGACCCTGCTCCGTGCCACTGCGGATCGCCCAAATGCCGCGGCACCATGTATTCGCGGGAATGGATGGCGAAATTGCGGCGACGCGCGGCACGGAAGACGAAAGCGAAGAAGAAAGCGGTTCAGAAAAAATAAAAGCGCGCCTTATAAACAGGCGCGCTGAATTTGCTCCAAATTGTCGATCGGCTTACCTTGCCGCCAACAGTTCCCCTCTCTTCGACTCGGACAGAGTAATTTGATCTTCATCATCGTCCTTGATCGTGGTGTGAGTTTTCGCCACGAGCATGTAAATCGAGGGCACAATAAACAGGGTGAAGGCTGTGCCAATGATCATGCCGCTGACCAGCATGATACCGATGCTGTTTCGCGCACCGGCGCCGGGCCCTCTCGCAAAAACGAGGGGGAAGTGACCAAAGACGGTGGCAGCGGTAGTCATCAGGATTGGCCGGAGCCGGGTGCTGGCTGCACCGATGATGGCCTGCAGCTTCGTGACGCCTGTCTCCTGCAAGTGGTTGGCGAATTCCACGATCAGAATTCCGTTCTTTGAAATTAGGCCGACCAAGGTAATCAAGCCAACCTGACTATAGATATTCAGCGTCGTGAACCCGAGGAACGAGAACATTAGCGAGCCGGACATGGCCAGAGGCACCGAGCCGGCGAGAATGATGAACGGATCGCGGAAGCTCTCGAACTGTGCCGCAAGCACTAGATAAATGAGGATCGCCGAGAGCAGGAACGTTCCGAGGAACTTGCTGCCTTCCACGCGCAGCTGACGAGACTCACCTGCATAGTCCACTGTGAAACCTTGTGGCAATACCTGCTTTGCCGTGTCTTCCAAAAATTTCAGCGCTTCATCGAGCGGAACGTTGGGTGGAATCACACCCTGGATGCGCACCGCGTTCAACTGCTGAAATTTGTTCAGCGACCGGGGCTCAGTGGTCGTCTTCAACGTCGCAAAGGTCGAGAGCGGCACCAGCTTGTCAGCTGAGCCTTTGACGTAAATATTCGAAAGCTGCTCGGGCGTGAGACGTTCGACACGCGACACTTGTGGAATCACTTTGTAGCTGCGCCCCTGAATGCTGAAGCGGTTGACATAGTTGCCGCCAAGCATGGTCGAAAGATCCTGGCCTGCCTGGCTCAAGTCCACACCCTGCGAACGCAGTTTGTCGCGATCGAAGACGACCTCGGTTTGCGGTTGATCGAACTTCACATCGGTGTCGGCAAAAATGAATTTGCCGCTGGCCATCGCCTTTTGCACGATCTGCTCGGCGAGCTGGCTAACTTGCTCCGGCTCGGCGGCGGATACGATTGCGAAATCAACCGGGAAGTTGCCGCCTCCGGGAAGCGGTGGAGGGGTCAGAGGAATCACGCGGACCCCGGCGATCTTCGAGAGCTTTCCGGCGGATTCCGCGAGCAGCTGTTGCGTGGTTTTGGTGCGCTGGCTCCAAGGTTTGGTGACCATGCCGCCGAAGCCGCCGCTGGGATTCGTAATCTGGAAAACACTCCCCATCTCAGGAAACGACTTGTACACGTCGTAAACCTGCGAAGTAAACAGGTTCGTCTGATCGAGGGTCGAGTTTGCCGAGGACTGAATGACGCCAAACACAACTCCCTGGTCCTCGGTAGGCGCAAGCTCGCGCTGCGAGAACATGTAGAAGGGAATCATGAGCAAAGCGACAATCACCCATAGCGTGAGCACCACTGGGCGATATTGCAAAGTCCCCGTCAGCGAGCGAGTGTATAAACTCCGAACCCGGTCGAACTGGCGGTTGACGATGCCAGCGAAACCCTTCTCCGTGTCGCCGGCACGTAACAACTTCGATCCCATCATCGGCGACAGCGTTAGAGCGACGATACCGGAGACAACCACTGCGCCGGCCAGCGTGAAGGCGAATTCGCGGAACAGAGCGCCGGTCAGTCCACCCTGGATGCCAATTGGCGCATATACTGCCGCCAACGTAATCGTCATAGCAATGATCGGGCCGACCAGTTCGCGTGCCGCATCTTCCGCCGCGTGGAAGGGCGACTTGCCCATCTGCAGATGCCGTTCGACGTTTTCCACCATAACGATGGCATCGTCGACGACCAATCCGACAGAGAGAACGATCGCCAGCAACGTGAGCAAGTTGATGGTGAAGCCAGCGATCAGCATCAAAAAGAACGCGCCAATCAGCGAGACTGGAATGGCGACGATAGGAATCAGCACCGAGCGGAATGATCCCAGGAACAAGAAGATTACGACGACGACGATCAGCAGCGTCTCCGTCAGAGTATGCAGAACTTCGTTGATCGCGTCCTGAATATATTCCGTCGAGTCGTACGGAATTCCTAACGTCATTCCAGTGGGAAGCTGGTCCCGAATGCTGGGAAGAGTCTTGCGCACATCCTGAATGACCTGCAGAGAGTTTGCTGTGGGCAGGACCCAGATTCCCATGAAGGTTGCGGTCTCGCCGTTGAAGCGAACGTCCTGGTCATAGTTTTCTGCGCCGAGTTGCACATCGGCGATTTCTCCAATACGGACGACCACGCCGTTCTCTTGCTTAACGACCATCTGTTTGAAATCGTCGGGCGTGCGCAGGTCGGTGTTGGCGACCAAGTTTACCGAAACCATCGAGCCTTTCGTGCTTCCGAGAGCCGACAAATAATTGTTCTTCGACAGAGCATCCCGCACGTCGGACGGAGAAACCCCGTGCGCGGCCATCTGATCGGGCTTCAGCCATAAGCGCATGGCAAAAGTACGATTACCCAGAATATCGGCGCGCTGCACCCCGCTCACGGCGCTGAGTTTGGGTTGCACGACTCGGGTCAGATAGTCGGTGATTTGGTTTTCGTCGAGGTCCTTGGACGAAACCCCGATATACATGGCGGCGAACTGCGTATCGGCCGTCTCCAGGTCGATCACCGGCACTTGCGACTCTGGCGGCAGATCGTTCTTCACCTGCTGGACCTTGGCTTGAATCTGAGTGAGCGCGGCGTTCGTGTCGTAATTCAACTTCAGGTGAACGGTGATCGTGCTCAGCCCCTGCGCGCTGGTCGACTCCATGTAGTCGATACCGTCGGCGCTGGCAATCACACGCTCCAGCGGCGTGGTGATGAAACCGCGCACCAGATCTGCGTTCGCACCCACGTACACGGTGCTGACCTGGATCACTGCGATGTCGCTCCGGGGATATTGCCGGACGCTTAACGAGCGCACCGCTTGCAGACCAGCAATGATGATGACGAGGTTCACCACCATCGCCAGAACCGGACGCCTTACGAATAGATCAGTGAACTTCATGCGTACTCCTCATACAGGCAGGTACTGCGCTTGATTTCTTGACTTCGCAACTCTCAATTAACTCTCGTCGGGTTTAGGATTCGGATTATTGCCGGGTTTCACGCTGTTGTTCACCAGAACCGGCGCGGCATTTCGAAGGCGGAAAACCCCCGAGCTGACGACTTCGTCGCCGGCATTGATTCCGGAAGTGATGGCAACCTGATCGCCGCGGCTGCCTTCGATCTTTACGACTTGCTGTTTCACGCCGCGATACGTGTTGCCTTTCTGATCTTTCATCTCCGCCACGACGAACACGGAATCGCCGTAAGGCGCGTAGTTGATGGCGGAGGCCGGCAGCGGAATCACGTCGCGTGGCTTGCCGAGCGGCAGTTCCACCTGCACGTACATTCCCGGGCGCAACCTGCCAGCCTGATTCTGAAATGTCGCCTGCACTTGTATATTGCGAGTTTGTTCATTGACCACCGAGTCGAGCGCGGTAATCTTGCCGTTGAATACCACTCCGGGAAGATCGGTGGTGGTGACCTGCAAGCCGCGGCCAATCGACATCTTGGGCGTGTCTTGCTGCGGCACGCCGAAATTGACGTAGATCGGATTCAGTGCCTGCAGCGAAACAATCGCCTGGCCGGCAGCCAGGTACTGGCCCAGGCTGATCTGGCGAATCCCGAGGATTCCCGAGAACGGGGCATGAATCGTTTTGCGGGCGATGGAAGCCTTGATCTCGCCCACCTGAGCTTCGGTAGCCTTTTGCTGGGAGGCGGCGTTGTCATACTCCGACTTGGAGATGACGCCGGCCTTCACCAGTTCCTCCGACCGTCCGTATTGAATGCGCGCCAGATCGCGCTGAGCCTCTATGTTGGCGAGTTGGGCCTTTTCCTGCCGGATATCGAGCTCCACCAAAATGTCGCCCTCTTTCACGGACTGACCGGAGTCGAAATGGATCTTATCGACCGTGCCGGGCAGGTCAGCGCCCACGGTGACGCCCTGAATAGCCGCCGCGGTCCCGATCACCTCTAAAGTTGTCGGCCAGGTTTCACGCTTGGCGACCACGGTTGTGACCGCCGTAGGCGGCGGCGCGAAGCTTGCGCCCATGGCTATGGCCGTTTCGACCTGGCGGTATTTCACAAAGCCCAGCCCACCCAAGAGGGCAGCCACGATGACCAATACTAAAATGAATCGTTTCGCCATGTATTCTCCGCAAAAACAACCAAAACACTGAATTTCTGTTTATGTTTGACGGCGGTGGTGCCCCAGCGGTTATCAACTATTGATAGCGCCAAACAGGGAAAAGATTCAGTATCGTGGTTGTCGCCCCGACATTATTTAGCAGAATTCCCTGTCTTCTTAGGAAGCCGCACTTTTGACATTCTTTCCCTTATCGTTAGAGGCGAACCGGAGCGCATAAAATTGCCGCTCTCGCTAATTTTTTTAATCTAGTGCCCTGGACGGATATCAGGTTGAGATTCTGAGAACCATAGATTCCGAGAATCAGGGAAAGCCCATATTCAAGCCCATATTCAATAGGAGGTACCCGGATCGCCGCCATCTCTCACGACTCGGCTAACTCTGTTAAATTGTTCCCCATGCCGCAGTTCCCTATTCATCCTAGGCGCAGCTTCGCCAGCGATAACAACGCCGGCGTCCATCCCGGGGTTCTCGAAGCGATTGCGCGCGCCAACCAGGGTCACGTCGTCGCTTACGGAGCCGACCCTTACACCCTTTCGGCGGTTGAGAAGTTCGAAGAGCATTTCGGACCCGATATTGCTGTCTTTTTTACTTTCAACGGAACCGGCGCGAACGTCCTGAGCCTTCAGTCTCTAACTCGGTCGTTTCAATCGGTCTTATGCAGTTCCCATGCGCACATCTATACTGACGAATGTGGCGCTCCTGAAAAGCACACCGGGTGCAAGCTGATTCCTTTGCCGCAGGAAAACGGCAAGATAAGCCTGGAGGCCGTCCGCCATGCCTACCACGGCATTGGCGACGAGCATCATTCGCAGCCGCGTGTCATTTCCATCACGCAATCCACTGAGATGGGGACCGTCTATCAACCGGAAGAAATTCGAGCCCTCGCGCGGTTCGCCCATGAAAATAAAATGTTCCTGCATGTCGATGGAGCCCGCATCGCCAACGCCGCCGCTTCGCTCGGCCAGAACCTACGCCAAGCGACCCGCGATCTGGGCGTGGATGTGCTCTCTTTCGGCGGGACCAAGAACGGAATCCTCGGCGGCGAAGCGGTTGTATTTTTCCAGCCTGAACTTGGCAACGACTTTCTCTATTTGCGGAAACAAAGCATGCAACTGGCGTCGAAGATGCGATTCATCGCCGCACAGTTCGAGGCCTTGCTCACCGACGACCTCTGGCGGCGCAGCGCCGAACATGCCAACCGCATGGCTCGCCTTCTGGAAACGGAAGTCAGCCGCATTCCCGGAGTCAAAGTTATTTGGAAGGTCGAGGCCAATGGCGTATTCGCTCAGATCCCCCGCCACGCCATCGAAAAAATCAAGCAGCACTACTTCTTTTATATGTGGATGGAAGAGGAATCGATCGTGCGCTGGATGTGCTCGTTCGACACCACAGAAGAGGATATTCGCGATTTTGTCAGGGTGGTTAGTACCGCAATGAAGCCGTAGTCAGCCCAGTGCGGCTAGTCCGGCACCGTAACCACTTCGAAACCAGTGATCGATCCCGCGCCAGCCGTAACGTTGACGGTTCCCGGATTTTCGCCGATGGCCACTCCGTTAAGGCCGATCAACACGATGAGAGCGTCGTCTGTAGACCAAAGCACTTCAGTTGTGATGTCGGCGGTCGAGCCATTACGGTAATGCCCAGTTGCGGCGAATTGCATGGTCGCGTCAACGCCGAGGGTCGTCGAGGGTGAACTGACGGCTACCGACTGGATCGTCGATCCATTGTTACACAATGGCAAAGGGCCGACGCACTGCTTCGAACTGCTTCCGCAACCTGCCAATAAGTCTAGGCACGCTAGGAGAAAAATGGTCTTTCCCGCGCGCAGGAAATATCTAAAGGTGTTCTCGCTGCCAATCCGATAATTCATCGTCGCCAAAATCTTACACTCCCGCCAAACGCTGGGCAACACAGAATTTATTTCGATAACCGCTTGATTTATCGGTCTTTTTTGAATAGATTTGGGCCAACTCTGCTTTTGAAAAGCCGAGAGTTCGACTCCGGAGAACGCATGATCTACAGGTGGTTCGGCCTAGCCCTGGTTTGCGCAATAGGTTTTGTTGTCCTAAGCTGCGGAGACCCGCAGGAGCTGGTATCGATCACGGTTGTGCCGAGCACGTTAACCGACGGGGCATCTAACATTCCGGTGCTCCAGGACGCCGGTCTCCAAACGCAACTTAAGGCGTTGGGGAACTACGTTCACCCTCCGGTCACGAAGGACATCACTAACCAAGTAACTTGGGCCTCGAATACTCCGCAAATGTTTACGGTCACTTCTACAGGTTTGCTAACTGCCACTGGTCAGGAATGTGGGGGGGCCATTGTTTCGGCTTCGGTAACAACGAACGCGGATGGATCTGGCGTGTCGTCCTCCGGCGCCGCAGTGACGGGATTTATGACCGCGAACGTGGTTTGCTTCACCGGCACGGGACCGACCGTGACGATAGACTCTTCTGGGGCAGGCGCCGGAACCGTCTCCAGTTCGCCTTCGGGCTTGGGCTGTTCGTTGAGTGGTGGCTCCACGTGCACCGGAAGCTTTCCAACTGGCACGACGGTCACTCTGACAGCTGCGGCCACCAGTGGAACATTCGGAGGCTGGGCCGGATGCGACAGCATTGCTGGAGCTACGTGTATCATCAACAACTTGACCAGCAATGTCACAGTGACAGTGACGTTCAACTAGGGCCCTCGACTCTAATTACAAAAAGGCCGCCCGTTACTGGCTAGAGTTCGTCCAAAAGCCTTCCCAGCGTGGGTCTGTGCTTTCCCGCCTTTTTGTTTTTGTGAGGCACCACCTTCGCCGCGGGAGGCGCGCCCATGCGTTCCCGGGCCAGCTCTTTTATGGCCTGCACGGCTTGAAACCGCTTTGCTTTCTTCTTGCGCGCCATGACATACATGTTGCCATAGCATTGTCTGCCGCAAAACTGTAATAATCGTTGTGTCGATCTTGAGTTAACCACCGGACAGCAAGAACTCTGTCTGGCGAACAACGAGCGACTAACGAGCGATCATGGAAGAGCGCGATTTTTTCGACGAACGTACTGAGAAGAAAGTTGCAACGCTGAACTGTCCCCACTGCCACCAGCCCGCCGAGTATGACGTCACCTGGGTGGTACGCACCAAGAAACGGCAGCTTCCCGGCGGCCGCGCCGACGAGCGTGACCGCGCCCGCTTCGCCAAGGCTCGCTCCTACATGCTGCGCAAAGACGATCTCATGGCCTGCAAGAATATGCGTTGCCGCAAACGCTTCGAGATTTCTGGTGTGCAGTCCGTAGTGTTTACTGAGTGATTAGGGGCGCGCCTACTGATTAAGCAGTTAGCAATTGGCAATTAGCATTTTGGGCTCAACAAGCGCACGGGCCTCGCCCTTCTTTTTCTCTTTAACATCCACCCTTCCTTTAGGCCGCGTTTGCTAGGTGTCAAGTACTAATTGCCAAGTGCTAATTGCTGAATGCTCATTTATACTGACAAGTTTTCCATTGGACGCCCGAGGCTACAGGGGCAAGGAGTCGTGTTTTGAAAATCCTGGTCTGCATGAAGCAGGTGCCGCAGAAAGACGCGCCGCTCAAGCTCAACGAAACCGGCGCATGGATCCGCGAAGACGTTTCCTATGAAGTGAACGAGCCCGACGCGTTCGCTCTCGAAGAAGCGTTGCGCCAAAAAGAGAAGCATACTGGAGAGGTAGTGGTCATCACCTCCGGCCCCGCGCGCTCCCAACAAGTGCTCCGGGAAGCCCTGGCTAAGGGTGCCGACCGAGCCATTCATCTCGAAGACAATGCCTTCGTCGGACTCGATGCTTTCAATACGGCGAAGGCCTTCGCCGCTGCGATCAAGGACGAACAGTTCGATCTGATCTTCACCGGCTTGCAATCCGACGATTACGGGTACGCGCAAACTGGCGTTATCCTGGCCGAGCTTTTGGGTTGGCCGCACGCGACCATCATCATGCAGATTGAAAAGACAGACGGAGGCATCAAAGTAAAGCGCGAACTCGAAGCGGGATTCTTTCAATTCGTCGACATGCCCTTGCCCGCCGTGCTGACGATACAATCCGGCATCAACAAGCTGCGCTATGCGACGCTGATCGGCATCAAGCAGGCCAAGAACAAGCCGCTGCGCAAAGTGACGCTCGCCGAAGTGCAATCGGCAATCGGCGACAACCTGCAAAAGATCGAACGCCTTTATGTTCCGCAGAAAACGAAAAAGACCGAGCACATTGAAGGATCGCCGGCGGAGATCGCGAAAAAATTAGTGGATAAACTGCGCAACGAGTTGCGCGTGTTGTAAATGATCGTGTGGGTTGAGCCGTGTGGGCTAAGTGGAGCCCGGATTATTTTCACCTAAGGATTTGTGACGTGACCCTTTTGTCCCAAACGCCGTCCTCCCAGAATTGGAGTGCGGCTTGCTATGCGGCCAATGCTCATTTCGTGCCTGCACTCGGGCAGCCTGTGTTGGATTTGCTCCAGCCGCAGCCCGGCGAGTGCATTCTTGATCTGGGTTGCGGAGACGGAGTCCTGACCGAAAAACTGGTCGCGCTCGGGGCCAAGGTGGTCGGCATCGACAATTCGCCAGACATGATCGCCGCCGCACGCCGGCGCGGGATCGATGCGCGAATGATGGACGCGAGAGCGCTAACCTTTGAAAACGAATTCGACGCAGTCTTTTCCAACGCCGCGCTGCACTGGGTGAAGAACGATCCGGACGCGCCAATCGCCGGTGCATTCCGCGCGCTGGTGTCGGGAGGAAGATTCGTTGGGGAATTGGGCGGACACGGCTGTGTCAGTACGATTACCGTTGCGCTCATGGTCGCACTTGAGCGCGGTGGCGTTCCGGATGCCGCTTCGTGGATTCCGTGGTATTTCCCGACTGTCGACGAATACGAAACGCGTCTGCGACGGGCCGGGTTTGTGCCGCAGAGTGTGCAATTGATCCCGCGGCCGACGCCGCTGCCAACTGGAATGCGCGGGTGGCTAGAGACATTCGCCAATCCATTTTCCACCGCGCTTGCGCCGAATGAGCGCGACGATTTTCTTGACGAAGTCACAGCATTGCTTAAACCCGTTCTGTGCGATTCTCAGGGGCGCTGGACCGCAGACTATGTGCGCCTTCGCTTTGCAGCGATCAAGACCTGAGCCACGGAGTGGATCTTGTCGCAAGCGCGGCAACAGAAGGCTCAGCGTATGGGCATCGTCCCACAAGGACGGCAGCATAAAACGCTCTCTTGAAGGGATTTAATGACTGACACCATCCTTGTAATCGTCGAACAGCGCGAAGGCAAACTCAACCGCGTCTCCTGGGAGACCGTCGCCGCTGGGCAAGCCATCGCCGCCGCCACCGGCTGGGCGCTCGAAGCGGCAGTCGCCGGAGCCAATCCCACCGGTTTTGCTGCGGAAGTCGCCGCGAAGAAACTTGCCAAGGTCTACGCGGTCGAGTCGCCGAAGCTCGAGCCCTACACGCCTGACGCCTTCGCCGCCGCGCTTAAGCAACTCATCACCGCGAAGGGGCCAAAGCTTGTCCTGATGCCGCACACCTACCAAGTGCGCGACTTTGTTCCCAAGCTTGCCACTGCCATGGGACGTGCCGTCATCAGTGACTGCATCGGTTTCAAACACGAAAACGGAAAGCTGGTCTTTACGCGCCAGATGTTCCAAGGAAAATTCGCTGCCGATGTCAGTTTCAATTCCGATGCCCCGTGGTTTGCTACCTTTCAGAACGGCGCATTCCGCGGAGACAAAGCCGAGGCTGGCACCACCGCCACCCCGGTCGAGACCATGACTGTGGAGATCGCCGACAACGTCATTCGCAACAAACCACAGGAAGTGTTCAAAGAGGCCAAGCAGGCAGTCGATCTAACGCAAGCCGAGGTGATTGTGGCCGTAGGCCGCGGCATCAAGGAACAAAAAAACATTGAGATCGCCAAGCAACTTGCCGACGCGCTCGGCGCCGACCTCGCTGCCTCGAGGCCCATCTGCGACAACGGCTGGCTCCCCATGGATCGACAGATCGGCTCCTCCGGCCAGACGGTTGCGCCCAAGCTTTATCTTGCCCTCGGCATCAGCGGCGCGATTCAACACATCGTCGGCATGAAGGGATCGCGCACTATCATTGCCGTGAACAAAGATTCCGAAGCACCGATTTTCGAGATCGCTGACTATGCGATCGTTGGAAATCTGTTCGACATCGTGCCGCCGTTGACGGAGGAAGTGAAGAAGGTGAAAGCGGGCGGATAAAAGGGCAATTTTTTAATTGACCCTTAAATTGACTATGGTTAAAATAGTGGTCATGCGCGACGTTCCCATCTCTAAGTTCAAAGCTAAATGCCTCGGCCTCATCGAACAGGTCCATAAAACTCGCCAACCACTGCGCATAACGCGCCACGGCATCCCGGTGGCGGAGGTAATCCCCGCTGGACCCGACCGCAAACGGAAGTTTGTGGGCGACATGGTCGGAACCATTGAAATTCTAGGCGACATCGTCTCTCCTATTATTGATTTGGACGAGATCGAGGCCTACCGCGATTGAATTTCCTTCTGGATACCCACATCTGGATTTGGAGTAAGGGCAACCCGGCGAGGTTGAGCAAACGGGTGGAGACGGAATTGTCCAATCCAGCGAACGAGCTTTGGCTGTCTCCCGTTAGCATGTGGGAAGCTTTGACGCTGATGAAGAAGGGCCGGATTCGCATGACGGATCCTTTCGAATGGGTCGAACGCGCGGTCGAACAGATGCGCGAAGCACCTCTCACTCACGAGATCGTGCGCGTGGGGCTGGCGATGCCTTTGCCTCACGCCGATCCGGCGGATCGCTTTCTGGCGGCCACGGCCAAAGTGCTGAAGTTAACCTTGGTTACAGCTGATCAAAAATTGCTCGGATTGGGTGAAATTTCGACCCTGGCCAACCGGTAGACGCTGGGACTTCAATCTATGACCTTGATTTTCCGCAAACCCATCGAGGGCATTGACCGCCCGCAAATGCCTGCCGATGTCGTGATCGTCGGCGGCGGCCCGGCTGGCATGGCCTGCGCATTGCGTCTGTCGCAACTCATCGACGCACACAACGCCTCTCATCCCGACTCGCAACTCAGCAAAGAGAACATTTACGTCCTTGAAAAATCCCGCGAAATCGGCCAGCACTGCCTCTCCGGCGCGTTACTCGATCCCCGCTCGATGCGCGAACTGCTCCCAGGATTTGAGAAAGAAGCTCCACTCGAAGCCGAAGTCACGAAAGAAGCAGTTTACTTTCTCACGCAAAAGAGCAAGTTCAAGCTACCCGTCACTCCTCCTCCTCTGCGCGATCATGGCAACTATGTCATCTCGCTGAACCGCTTCGTGAAGTGGCTGGGCGGCAAGGTGGAAGAGACCGGCATCACCATCTTCACAGGATTCGCCGGATCGGAACTGTTATTCGATGGCAATCGCGTCACCGGCGTTCGCACCGACGATAAGGGCGTCGACAAGGAAGGCCATCAGAAATCCAACTTCGAACCCGGCTACGACCTCAACGCGAAAGTCGTAATCCTCGCCGAAGGGCCGCGCGGATCTCTGACCAAGCAACTGGTAAATAAGTTCGACCTCGCCAAAAACGCCAACCCGCAGACTTACGGCGTCGGCGTGAAAGAGCTCTGGGAGGTTCCTGCTGGCCGCATCGCCCCCGGCGAAGTCATCTATACGATGGGCTGGCCGCTCACCACAAAAGAATACGGCGGCGCCTGGATTTACGGCAGCAAAGACAACGTGGTGTCCCTCGGATTCGTCACCGGACTCGATTATCCCGACCCGCGCCTCGATCCACAGCGCGTGCTGCAGGATTTCAAACAGCATCCCTTCGTCGCGAAACTGCTCGCAGGCGGCAAGATGATTCGTTACGGCGCGAAGTCGATGCCTTACGGCGGCTGGTGGGCGATTCCGCCCGTCGCGGGCAACGGATGGATGATCCTCGGCGACTCCGCCGGATTTCTCAACTCGGCCCGGCTCAAGGGAATTCATCTTGCCATCAAAAGCGGCATGCTCGCCGCCGAGACGGCGTTCGAAGCGCTAACCAAAGACGATTCGTCGGCTGCCGCATTAAGTTCGTATCAAAAGAACGTGGAATCGAGCTGGATCAAAGACGAGCTCTGGAAAGTGCGCAACATGCACCAGGGCTTCGAAGGCGGATTTTACGCGGGCATGATCCACACCGCGCTGCAGATGGTCACCGGCGGACGCGGCGTGAAAAATCGGTATCCTGCACATGCCGGCTACGAGCACATGCGAAAGCTCGCCGAGTTGCCCGCCGATGGCGGCGCTGAAGCCCACCTGCTTGGCCCGGCCAAAGGCGACGGCAAACTCACGTTCGATAAACTCACCGACCTCTACCACTCGGGCACGAAGCACGAAGAAGATCAGCCCGCGCACCTGGTCATCGACGACACGAATATTTGCAACACGCGCTGCGTGAAAGAATTCGGCAGCCCCTGCCAGAATTTCTGCCCCGCGAACGTCTACGAAATGCTCGATGACGCGAGCCAGCCCAATGGCAAGCGCATCAGCCTGAACCCCTCGAACTGCGTGCACTGCAAAACCTGCGACATCGCCGACCCCTACCAGATCATCACATGGGTGCCACCAGAAGGCGGGGGCGGACCGAATTACGATGGAATGTAAGCTGGTATCTGCGTCTTCTAGTGAGAGCTTATATCGATGTGGGCTACTGTCTTTGTCCAAGTATGGCCGCGATTGTCCGCGGATTGCGGCGACCGTGAAGTATAGCAATCACAAGAAGAGGATTTTCGTCGGGCGCGTAGGCGATTAAGTAGTCTCGCACCGCCTGAAAACGCAAAGGGCGAGTGGTGAGATCGGGCCGCTTGTGGCCTTGATGGGGAAACAGCACGAGCTTCCCGATGGCGTCTAATATCTCCTCGCGGATGCGTCGCGCGGCCAGCGGACTATCTTCCGCAATGAATTCCCATATTTCGGTAATGTCCTGTGTTGCGCCAGGATGGAGATGGAAGCCCGGCTTTCGATTCACTTGGCAGGTCGCCGCTTCAGCAGTTCTTCCTCACGCTGCCGTAAACCTTCGAAAAATGCTTCGCCGTCGATTGGCTTGACGCGGCCGCCCTTGATATCGTCGTACCGGCTATCAAGCATTTCTCGCGTCTCAGACAGCTCTTTTAAGTACCCGGCCATCGCGTCTTCGACTAGTTCGTCGGGAGCGCGCCCGGTTTTCGCAGCTAGTTCTTGCAGGCGGGATTCAGTTTCGGGGCGGAGATGGACTTCCATGGGCGTAGTTTACACCAGGGCTAGAGATCCACTGCAAAACCTGCGACCTCGCCGATCCATGCCAGATCATTACCTGGGTGCCGCCGGAAGGCGGGGGTGGGCCGAACTACGATGGGATGTGAATGGATTTTTTTTATTGCAAGCCGCACTGGTCCACCGCGTGCGAGAAGAAAACAGCAACGGACACTGTTCGGACCGTGGTAGCATTCCGGCCATGCGATGCCGAGTACTGATTTACGCCGCTTTTATCGTTTGCAATCTGCCCGTGCTAGCCCAGCAGACTGCGCAACCCACGCCTCCGGCCCAACCGCCAATCCCTTCCACCGGCTTCGCCGGCCTTGATCAATATCGCGCTCGCCGCATCGCCGTATTCTTTGATGACTTCGGCCAGCTGGCGCGCTACCGCGACGCCAATGCCGCGCTCAAGCTGCCTGCGCCTGGCGAAACTCGAGTTGTTTTCTTCGGCGATTCCATCACCGACATCTGGCATCTCGACGAATATTTTCCCGGCAAGCCTTACCTCAATCGTGGCATTGGCGGGCAGACCACACCGCAGATGCTGGTTCGCTTCCGGCAAGATGTGATTGACCTTCATCCCAGGGTGGTGGTCATTCTCGCCGGCACCAACGACATCTCCGGAAATACAGGCCCGATGCGGCTCGAAGACATCGAGGCGGACTACGCGTCGTTGGCGGAGCTGGCGGAGGCGCACGACGTCCGCGTGGTGTTTTCGTCAGTGCTTCCGGTGCACAACTACACAGAGAAAGCGAAGGATTTTTTTGCGCAACGCTCTCCGGAGAAAATTCTTGAGCTGAACCGCTGGCTCAAGAATTATTGCGAGAGTCATCGCCTCGTGTATCTCGACTACTTCAGCGCAATGGTCGACGAGAAAGGCTTGCTAAGAAAAGACCTCGCCGATGACGGCCTGCATCCCAACGCGGCGGGATATAAGATGATGGCTCCGATGGCTGAGGCGGCGATCGCGAAAGCGGTTGGAACCGCGAAACCTTGAATCCCTGCCTTCGATCCACGCGTCCTATAATTGATTTGCGCGTCACTATGCTGTGATCGCATTTGGCAATTAGCAATTAGCACTTGGCATTTGGCCCGGTGCCTGTCGTTGTGCAGGTATCTCAAGAGCTGAATGCTAATTGCCAAGTGCCAATGGCTGCTCTCACCGACAAATTCGGCCGACGCATTTCCGATCTGCGGATTTCCATCACCGACCGCTGCAACTATAAGTGCGTCTACTGCCGCACCGGAAACGAAGGCGCGCTGTATGGAGACCTGCCGTTCGCCGATTATCTGCGGATGGCGCGGGTGCTCGTCAGGATGGGGATTACGAAAATTCGGCTGACGGGGGGAGAGCCGCTGCTGCGCAAGGGAGTCGTGGATTTTGTTCGGGAGCTGTCAAAGCTTCGGCCCACTGAAAATGGAGCCCTAGACACCTTCGTCCGGGGTGGCGGCGCGCCGTCGGCGGACGAATGCGTCCGCTGCTCCATGGCCGGTGCAGATTGCGAGCCGCTCGACATCGCGCTCACTACGAATGGCCACCTGCTCGCCGATCTGGCGCAGCCGCTGAAAGCTGCCGGACTGAGCCGGGTTACCGTCTCCATGGACGCGGTCGATCCGGATCGCTTCACCCGCATCACCCGCGTGCCTAATGGATACGACCACGTACTCGCCGGCATTCGTGCCGCCCGCCGCGCCGGGTTGTGGCCACTTAAAGTGAATTGCGTGCTGATGCGCGGCTTCAACGAAGATCAGATTATTCCCTTCGGCATGTTCGCGCGCGAAGAAGGCGTCACCGTGCGCTTTATCGAATTCATGCCGCTTGAAGAAGACCGCACGTGGTCGCCGGCGACGGTGGTCACGCTCGACGAAATTCTGGCGCGCATGGCTGAGTACCGGCCGCTGGTCGAAATCCCGCACGCGCGCTCGGAGACCGCGCGCCGCTACCGCTTCGACGACGGCGTCGGCGAAATCGGCATCATCGCCCCGGTCTCGCATCCCTTCTGCGGACACTGCAGCCGCATCCGCATCACCAGCGACGGAAAAATCCGCACCTGCCTGTTCTCGGTGTGGGACCATGATCTGCACGCACAGATGCGCCACGGCGCCAGCGACGAAGAGTTGGAAGATTTCATCCGCAGCGTGGTGCAGAAAAAGGAAGAGCGCCACCACATCGGCGAGCCGGATTTCGTGCCCGCGTCGAGGACGATGGTGCATATCGGGGGATGAAGCGAAGCGTCGTCGCCGATGCGAAGCGAGCAGACCGGGAAGGGCACGAGTTCCACTCGTGCCGATTATGCTCTTAATGAATGAACGTGGCTTCAGCCACTGCGGTTCGCTCGTTTAAGATCAAGTGCGTGAGATTCCCGTTCTTTCTTTTCGCTCTCGCATTGTCTCTTTCGTCTGCATCGTCGACCGCGCAGACTTCCTATCTCGGCTTCGACCGCAACGCCTACCCCGGCGACGCCAATCTGAAAGTCCTGCACGAAACTTTCTCCTACACCGGTTACTGGCTCAACAATCCTCCCGGTGAGAAAACGAATACATGGACCGGCCACCGCGCCGCCGTCGAATCTGCTGGCTTCGGCTTTCTCGTGCTCTTCAACGGACGCCTCTACGCGGAACTGAGATCGGTCGCCCACGCCACGAAGCTCGGCAACTCCGACGCGCAAGCCGCCGTCGCTGCTGCGCGCCGCGAAGGCTTTCCCGCGCACACCATCATCTTCCTCGACCAAGAGCAGGGCGGACGCATGTTGCCCGAGCAGAAAGCCTATATCTACGCCTGGGTCGACGGCGTTACCACTGCCGGGTTCAGCGCCGGAATCTACTGCTCTGGCATCGCCGCAGTCGATGACGGAAACGTGGTCACCGCCGAAGACATTCGTGCCAGCGCCGGCTCGCGCGCCATCGTTTACTGGGCCATCAACGACGCTTGCCCGCCTTCACCCGGCTGCGTATTTCCCGCCCGGCCGCCGCGTCCCGCGCAGAGCGGTGTTGATTTTGCTGAGGTCTGGCAGTTCGCCCAATCGCCCCGGCGCAAAGACGTGGCCGCGCATTGCACGAATTACCGTTCCGACGGCAACTGTTATCCGCCTGGGATTTCGGCGGCGCAGCAACTGTATCTGGACCTCGACGCGGCCGCATCGGCCGATCCATCCCACGGCAGAACGCGCTAGATTGCGTGCCAATCCGTTACACAGTTCACCGATGTGGCAAGAAAAGCAGTCGAGCTTCGCTCGACCGGACAGCCGGGGCGGCTGTCCCCACATAAGCCTCTTCACATATTCAGTTAATCTCTCCGAGTGGGACCAGCCCTACTTGCGTTCCGCCGCACTCCCCATGCACAATAGACACGGAGTTCGTGGCTGCGAAACTTGTATCCCGCGGCCCGTGCTGAGCATCCAATAATTTGTACGAGCAGTAAGTGGCTTCAACATCCCCGCAGGCTGGGCGCTGAGTTGAAAGACCAAGCGCAGTGAGTCTGCTGGAGCCGCTGGAAGCTTTCAACAACCCCGTTCCAATGCGAGCTGACGAACAGGCAGTTTTGCCGGCGCGTCTTTGGAGCTGAAAGCGAGTCAACATGGCCACGGCAGTTGCTGTTTGCAGTTTGGAGAATTATCTCGCTCTTCCCGACCATACCCTGGACGAGCGCATTCGTGCGGCCCGCAAGGCGTTGGGCCGCGATCTGGTCATCTTAGGTCACCATTACCAGCGCGATGAAGTCATCCAGTTTGCCGATTTCCGCGGCGACTCTTACAAACTGTCGCAGGAAGCCGCGAAGGCGGGCGGGAAATACATCGTTTTCTGCGGCGTGCATTTCATGGCAGAAAGCGCCGACATTCTTGCACGTCCCGGACAGATCGTAATTCTCCCCGACCTCAACGCGGGATGCTCGATGGCCGACATGGCCGATATTTCGCAGGTCGAAGATTGCTGGGAGCAATTGGAGCGCGCTGGCATGGCAGGCGCTGATGGACCCGGCATTACTCCCATCACTTACATCAATTCAACCGCAGCCATTAAAGCCTTCGTGGGCGAGCGTGGAGGCGTGGTGTGCACGTCGTCGAACGCCGCCGGAGCGATGCAGTGGGGCTTGGCGAAGAGTTCGAAGTTGCTCTTCCTTCCCGATCAGCACCTCGGGCGCAACACCGGACATGCCCTCGGCATTGCGCTCAACGAAATGGTGGTTTGGGATCCCTATCTCATTAACGGCGGACTCACTCCCGACCGCTTGCGCGCAGCGAAAATTATTCTGTGGAAGGGACACTGCTCCGTCCACCAGCGCTTTCTGCCCGAACATGTAGATAATGTCCGCGCGAAATATTCGGGCATTCAGGTGATCGTCCATCCGGAATGCCGTCTCGAAGTTTGCCAGAAGGCCGACGACATTGGGTCGACCGAGCGGCTGCTCAAGATTATTCGCGAAGCGCCGGCTGGCACGAGTTTTGCCGTCGGCACAGAAATTCATCTGGTGAATCGCATGGGCAAGGAGTTCGCCGCCGAAGGCAAGAAGGTCATCACGCTCGACGACTCCGGCTGCCTCTGCACGACGATGTTCCGCATCTCTCCGCAACATCTATGCTGGGCGCTGGAAAATTTGGTCGAAGGCAATGTCGTCAACCAGATCAAAGTGAAGGATGACGTAAAACGCTGGGCCCGCGTGGCGCTCGATCGAATGCTGGAGATTCAGTAGCAAACTTTGGGGGCATCGCATGCAGCCCCGGCGGAACATACTGCGGTTTGTTAGACTCTAAGCTCTAACGAGTCCACTGCAGGAGATCTTAATTCCATGCCACGCACGCTTTCCGCTCTAGCCGTCGCCCTGCTCCTCACCCTCTCCGCAACCGCACAAGAAACCTGGCAGCTTGATCCGCCGCACTCTTCGGCGCAGTTCTCGGTGCGGCATCTCGGAGTCTCCACCGTTCGGGGAGCGTTCACCAAGGTAAGCGGCACGGTGAAGTACGACACCTCAGATGTGACCAAGTCTTCGATTCAGGCGATGATCGATGCCACTTCGGTGGATACTCGCGTTGACATGCGCGACAACGATCTGCGCAGCCCCAACTATCTCGACGTGAAGAAATATCCCACGATAATGTTTCAGTCGAAAAAGGTGGAAGTCTTCGGCGCGGGAAAACTGAAGGTGACCGGCGACCTTACCATTCACGGCGTCACGAAAGAAGTCGTGCTCGATGTTGATGGGCCTTCGGCGCCCATTAAAGATCCATGGGGCAACCAGCGCATGGGAGCTTCCGCGACCACAAAAATCAATCGCATGGATTTTGGCGTGGCTGGCGCACCCGGCATGGTCGGCGACGACATTAGCATCACGCTCGATCTCGAAATGACCAAGCAGGTGCCGAAGTAAGGAGCAATTGGCAACTAGCAATCGGCAGTTAGTAGTGAGCCTTCGAATCCGGTCGACATCAACATCAAGAACGAGAACTAATTGCTAATGGCTAATTGCCAACTGCTCCCCTCGCACATGCGCTAAAATAGAGGCAACCCATATGTCAGACCGAACTTTCACTCTCGACGAAGCCCAAGTGTTGGTGCCCGTACTCGAATCGCTTCTGCGCACCGCGATTGCCGGTAAGAAGGTCATGGAAGAAGTTGAAGCTGAGATGCAGGCGCTCGCTCACCGCATCTTTCTCAACGGAGGCACGCACGTCGATGTAGTTCCCCTCGCCCGCCGCAAGGCTGAGCGAGCCAAGGCCGAGCAGCGCGCCAAAGATGCGCTCGCCGAGATCGATTCCATCGGCGTGCAGGTCAAGGATCTCGAGATCGGTCTGCTGGATTTTCCCTGTGAAGTCGAAGGACGCACCGTCCTGCTCTGCTGGAAAATGGGCGAACAATCCATCACGCACTGGCACACTCCTGAAGAAGGATTTGCCGGCCGCAAAGTGATCGACGAACGCATCGCCCGGTCGAAAAGAACGAATTAGTTCCTTTAGTCTTCGGTTTCTTCGACTGAAGTGTTAATAAAACTTTACAATCCGAACAACTTCTAGACCGCGAATGTACTCCAACCTGCGGTGTTTTGATCGATAGAACAATTTTGTTGGGCCCAAGTCGCTGGTGAGAGTATTTCAGACCAGCCTTTGAGGCCCCATTCGCCCGATTGGCGCTGCCGCGATGCAAGCGCACCGGGCATGAGGACACAATGAAAGTGCAACGTGTAGTTGGTTTCTTGGCATTCACTCTTCTGCTGCTGGTAATTCCCGCAGCTCTCTCCACTCCATCTTCAGCGCAGATTGGCGTCGGCATCTCGGTGCGCATCGGTCCACCCGCCCTGCCCGTTTACGAGCAGCCCATTTGTCCCGGCGAAGGCTATATGTGGACTCCCGGATATTGGGCCTGGGATGACGACGATGGCTATTACTGGGTGCCTGGCACTTGGGTAGAAGTGCCCGAACCGGGCCTGCTGTGGACTCCCGGATATTGGGGATGGAACGACGGCGTCTACGTTTGGAACGGCGGTTACTGGGGCCCGCATGTCGGCTTTTACGGCGGAATCAACTATGGCTTTGGATATGGCGGCGAGGGCTTTGGCGGCGGCGAATGGCGCGGCGGCTCTTTCTTCTATAACACCGCCGTCATGCACGTAAACACAGTTAACATCACCAATGTCTACGTGAACCGTACGGTGATCGTGAATAACGAATCCCACGTTGCATTCAATGGCGGTACGAGTGGAGTGCAGAGGCGTCCCACGGCGCAGGAAGAAACCTACGCTCATGAAGAGCACCGGCCTCCTGTGGCGGCGCAGACTGAGCATGTGCAAGCCGCGAGCAAGAACCGTGCCTTATTTGCCTCGACGAACCATGGGCGCCCAGCTATTGCCGCGACCGGAAGACCCGGCCAATTCAGCGGAAAAAGCGTAGTTGCCGCCAGAGCCGCCGGAGCGCCTTATAAAGCCCCGGCTATGTCGCCCAAAGCGGCGCGTGCAGCGGGCCCGTCCGGAAGCCATGCGGCAGAGAAGCCAGGGGAAAGTCGGCCGGCAACTGCAGGTGGAGCGAAAGCCGCGAATCGTGCATCGGCGAATCATCCATCGGCGAATCGTGAACCTGCGAATCATCCGTCCGCTGCGGCGAGCAAAAAACCGGCTGAGAGCAACCGGTCGGCCGCCGAAAGTAAGGCCGCGAGGGAAGCCCCCGAGAAACCGGCTCGTCCAGCAGAAACTCATGCTGCGAAGCCAGCACCAAAGTCTGCGACTCCGCATGCAGCGGCTCCGGCGCACGAGGCCCGTCCAGCGAGTGAGCCGAGAGCTGCGAGCACGCCGCATCCTGCGCCTAAGGCGGCGGCGCCCAAACCGCCGAAGGAGGCCGCACCAAGAGAGAGCGCTCCGAAACCGACCCATGAAGCTGCACCACGAGAAAGCGCACCTAAGCCGACCCACGAAGCCGCGCCCAAACCTGCTCCCCGCGAGAGTGCGCCGAAACCGAGCGCGCCCAGAGCCGCCGCGCATAGGCCGGCGCCGGCTCCCAAACCAGCGAAGCCTGCCGCTCCGCCGAAGCAGGCTGAACCGAAGGAGCACAAACCTCAGTAGACAATTCTTTGAGGATCATTTGGCCAGCGTTCATTCGCTGGCCATTTTTCTTGCAAGCTGGTCAGCTACCCGGCGTTCTTATCGAGGTGAGGCAGTGGCCGCGCTGGTTCCGCGCCTACACGAAAGTACTCGTAAGGGCTTGATCCGGAATCTTCTCTGCTACAATTTTTGCAACTGTGTTTCAGCGGAAGTCATATTCTAAGTTGAGCGAGCGGGCTCTAGTGAGATGGAGCGGGCGCGCCCCAAGGAGTCTCAGATAATTATGCCGTCCAGGAATAAACTCCGCATTGCGGGCTCGTTTGCCACGCTTCTGCTTTTTGCTCTCGGCTTAGGCTGCAAGGGATTCTTTGTGAATCCAACGGTGTCCACTATCACGATTGATCCGCCCACGCCGACCGTCGGCTTCGGGCCTGGGTCAAGCCCACTGCAGCTGACTGCGGCGGCTACTTTTAGTGACGGTAGCAGCGGTACCCTGACCGGCGGCACGAGTTGCACGGGCACGGCTGTGTGCTGGTCCAGCTCCGATCCATCCGTGGCCACCATCAGCACCGGAGGCTTGTTGACTGGGGTTTCGGTTGGGACGTCAACCATAACGGCCGCTTCGGGATCAGTAACGGGTACGACGACAGCTACAGTTGCTGAAAGCGTGTCCTCGATGACCATAACGCCGCCATCCGCGAGCGTGTTAGCTGACGGAGTCTCGACCGCAACATTCACCGTTATGGGTCAGACGCAATCAGGCTCGGAAAACATCTCGTCGCTGGTTACGCTTACGGCCAGCTCCGCCGGCACCACCGCTACCGATATCACTTGTACCCCAGGAACGGACAACCAGTCCTGTATAGCGGCTTCGGGTACAGCCCCAGCGACCTACACAATTACCGTCACCTACGGCGGGTACACGGGTACGGCCGTAGTAACCGCTTCGCTGGTGGTGAACACGCCGCCGTCATAAGGCGATGGAGATCGTCGCGTCATGGTGACGACCATCGTGCCACCTAGCGGCTTAGGGTGACCCGGCGCGACTGCAATCCGAGGGCCCCTTCTCTGGCACTCTTGGCTGGACGTGGGGCCTCTCAGCCGGTCGGGGCGGTAGGGCCAGTTCTGGCGCGTGAGGCATATACAATGCGCGCCCCCTCACGGCTATAATAATCATGTGAGTGCCGCGCGGACAAGCCGCATGACGATGCTCTTAGAATATCCACTCGAAGCGAGGCCTTGACACTCTGCCCATCCGCTAATTTGCCGGAAGGCACTCCCATGGCAGCGATAACAACGATAAAACGATCGCTTCCTCTTTTGGGCGCGTTAGCGATGTTGTTGCTCCCAGCCGTCTCTTGCTCTTCCTGTCCGTCGACGCCGTCGGTATCTTCGCTCTCGCCGAGCAGTGCGACCGCTGGAGGAGCTGATTTTACTCTGACCGTGAACGGTCATAATTTTAACAGCAGCTCTGTCGCGACATGGGATGGCGCGTCCTTAACGACGTCGTTTGTCAGCAGCACTCAACTCATCGCTACGATCCCGTCGACGGACATCGCACAGGCAGGCACAGCGGAGGTTTACGTCTACAACACCGTGGGCGCGAACAAGACCGTTACTGAGGGTACAACCACGGGAACAGACACAACCAACTGCGGCGCCGCTGGCTCAAATGAGACGCCCTTCACGGTTAGTCCGTAGGCGGGCGACCCACGCTAGGCCGCATTTCTACTCTCGAGAGTGCCCGTCCAAGCTGCTCCCCGCCATCTCCTGCTCCTCCTGTCCCTCGACGCCGTCGGTAGCTTCGCTTTCGCCGAGCAGTGCCACCGTTGGAGGAAGCGGCTTTACTCTGACCGTAAACGGCAGTAGTTTCGACAGCAACGCTGTAGTGGTATGGAATGGCACGTCCCTGACGACGTCGTTCGTCAGTAATAAGCAACTCACCGCTACAATCCCCGCAACAGACCTCGCACAGCCGGACACAGCGGTGGTCTTTTGCGTACAACCCCGCGAGCGCGAACCAGACCGTTGCTAAGGGTACAGTCGAGGCGACGAATTCAAACCAGTGTGGCGCCGACGGTTCAAATGCGATTTCGTTCCCAATCAGCCCGTAAGGGGGCTGACTGCCTTCCTTCTCGCTTCTCCTGCGAGAAGTTGGAAGCCGATCACATCCCCAGCAACTCCACTCCCTCGCCCTTCGCAGCAGTCCGCAGTTCGCGGTCCAGCGTAGCCAGTGGAATCTTGAGGCGCAAAGCAATTTCCAGGTAAGAGGCGTCATACACCGTGAGACCATGGCGCTCGGCTATAACCAGCGCACCCAACCAAGCCTCGGGTTCCGCCCGCGCATCCACTTTTATGGGAAGGCACGCCAGATTTGACAACGCCTCGTCGCGAAAGGCCGCGCCATGACGTTCGCGCCTCACATTCATTTGCAGAGCGTTGGCCACTTCCCAACGCCACAGCGCAGGAATCCACGCCACCTCCCGATGCACCCGCTCAAAAACGTTGAGGACCGCTTCAGTGGCCTCGTCCGCGTAAATCCAGGCCAGCGCCACGGAGCTATCGAGAACGAGGCTCATAACGTCGTGAAAGGTCTTTTGTCATCGGCGGCCCTCGTCGCGCAGCTTCTTCACTTCCTCCCAGTCGAAGGACGGCGAACCAGGATTTTCCCGGGCCAGTTGTTGCGCTCGTTGGCGTATTCGATGGAATGCGGCTTGCACCTGTTGTTGATCGTGACGGTCGCTAATAGGTGCCAGCCGTGCGACGGGCTTGCCGTGGCGGGTAATCACGATCTCCTCACCGTTCTCCACGCGGTCGAGCAAAGATCCCAGCGTATTCTTGGCTTCGAAAGCCCCGACCTGCTGAGGTGACGAGGACAATTTCATATAAGCTAGCTTAAGCTAGCCTATCCCTGAAAGTCAATCAACATGGAGGAAACTCCTTCAAACTCCGATAGAATGAACATCGGTGTCGAGCTAATAAACATGGGTACTCAGATCCGACTTTCCGCAAAGGCCGAAAAACGGCTCGATATTCTGGCGGCCCAAACCAGGCGAACGAAAGCTTTCTATATCCGCAGAATGATCGAGAACGGCCTCGATGACTTGGAAGATTACTACCTTGCAACCGATCTCCTCGAGCGTGTTCAACGGGGAGAGGAGAAAATCGAATCCAGCGCCGCAGTGAGAGCCGATCTGGGCTTGATGCCGACGTCGCAAACTTGCGAGCGGTTGCGGCAACTGCGAGGCAAGCTCCACTTTACGCGGACTCCACAACAGTTGAGAGCCGATGGCTGATTCGGCGATTCGTTCTCGCGTACCGGTAACAGAAGTTCCGTCCTCCCACGACCACTCGTAAGTTGCCATTCCGCACAGCGCCCGTATCATCATCAAGAAGGCCTTCGCGCTTCAAATCTGGCCGACTAACGATTCATTCCTTATGTCAGACATTCGCTGCATCGGTATTGCCACGGGAGGCGGCGACGCCCCTGGCCTCAACGCAGTCATACGCGCCGCCACCAAAGCCGCCATTCTGAAATATGGATGGAAGGTCATCGGCATTCCCGATGGCTTCGACGGCCTGATCTGGCCTGAGAAATCGTTTGAGCTCACACTGAAAGAAGTCTCCGGCATTCTGCCTCGCGGCGGCACAATTCTCGGCACCACCAACCGCGGAGACCCGTTCCACTACAGAAAAGTCGAGCACGGCAAGGAAGTGGTGCGCGACATCTCAGGTCAGGTGATTGCCAACGCCGCCAAGCTCGGCATCGACGCGATCATTACCATCGGCGGCGATGGATCGCAGAAGATTGGCTACGAACTTTCTCAGAGGGGAATGAAGATCGTTGGCGTGCCGAAGACGATCGACAACGATCTTTCCGCCACTGAGGTCACGTTCGGCTTTGATACCGCGCTGCATACTGTTACCGACGCCATCGACAAGCTTCACACGACCGCTGAATCGCATCATCGCGTAATGGTGGTTGAGGTAATGGGCCGCGATTGCGGCTGGATCGGGCTTCACGCTGGAATCGCCGGCGGCGCGCATATAATTCTCATCCCGGAGATTCCGTTTACGATTGCGCACGTGTGCCGTTACATTGCGGAACGCGAAAAGACCGGCAAGTTCTTCACCATCGTCGTAGTAGCCGAAGGCATAAAGCTTCCGCCGGAATTGAAAGAAAACCGGCGCATGGGTTCTGTCGGCAGCCTGATCGGCGGGGCCATCGCGCAAGGTTCAGGGAAGGAAGTGCGGGTGAGCGTGCTGGGGCACATTCAGCGCGGCGGTTCACCTTCGCCCTTCGACCGCATTCTGGCGACACGCTTCGGTGTAGCCGCCGTCGACCTGATCGCCGCCGGGGGTTTCGGCATGATGGTCGCTCTGCACGGCGACTCCATCATCTCCGTCGATGTGTCCCATGCCATCGGACACCTCAAGTCCGTCACACCCAATGGTGAAATTGTGCGCACCGCGCGCGCCATCGGCATAGGCTTCGGAGACTGACTCTCGCCCACAGGCAATGTGGGACGGCCGCGCCGAGACACGAGACTTGCTGACTTGGGATACGCAGGTACCTTCGTAATCTTCCCCGACAATGCTTCCCGGCTTTTCAATACGAAGTGGTTTAACCGGAAACACTTGTCATGAGTGATTTGGCGATTTGCTGTGCAGTTCAGTTCTGTCTGGCATTTGGCCTGGCGGGATTATTCTGGCCGGAGAAGTTGATGCCACTCTTTCAGGTCTTGCTGTTTCCCTGGAGCGCGACCTATCACACGATTCGAGCTAATAGCCTCGCTGCCATTGGATTGTCGGTGCTGCTTCTTGCCCACTTGTCCACTTTGATGAGTTGAGCGATCACTGGCCCGGTGATCAGACGCTTAGGAATGAAATCCGTTCCCAGCTCTTCCCTTCCCTAGTCTTTAGTCTTTGCTCATGGCGTCAATCAGCGAGTAAAGCTGGTTGCTGTCCTTCATCTCCACATAAGGCCGGGTCGGGTTCCGGTTGCTGACCACGTACACCGTTGGCGTGTGTTCGAGCTTGATGGCCTTGCCCACGTCGCGGTCAGCGTTCACTTCGGCGGCAAACTTTCCCTGCGGATCGATTTGGTAGGGCAACGCGATTTTATGTTCGGCGGCAAATTTATCGGCGTAGCCGCGCAAGTTCTGAGGGTTGATCTCCAATTGGCTCGCGAAAATGTAATCGCGAAACTCATCGCCCAGCGCTTTGGAGGTAGCGTCGAAATAGCGCGCCATCACGGCCGCCTGGTAGGACCAGTTGTGCATGGGCAGCGGAAAATCATGGCGCACTAGGGGAATCTTGTAAGTCTTCGCGGCTTGTTCGAGGATGGGCGCAACCCGGCGGCATTGCGGGCACTGTAGGTCCTCGAATACCACAAGAGCAACCTGCGATCCTTTGGGGGGACGCAGGGCGGGATTAAGGGTATCCTGCGCCGGCGACGCGCACAAAGAAGCAACGAAAATCAATCCCCCTAAAATGACAGAGCGAGAGCTGAGTTTGTTTCTCATGATTTTGTTAGTCGTGATTCACTCCAATGTTAACCGATGCGGCATAACAGTGTCAGGTTACCAGCGGAGACCCGGGCGACGAGGTGCATTAAAGGCTAACCTCCGTGCGCGAAATCCACGTGGCAACGCGCTATAGTTAAAGTCAACACCTGCGAAAGATCGTGAAATTGCCTCTTGCATCGAACTCTCTGCATTGCTCTCGTTTGGCGCTGCCGCTGGCGGCCGTCTTTTTTTTGCTCGGGGTCTTTTTGCTCGGCCCCTTGGCCTGCAATCGCAGCCGGCATCGAGTGCTGGAGGTCAATTACGTTTCAGCGGTGCAGGCCACGCTTCGCGATCAGGTAGCCACCATCTACAACCGCGTGGGCACGGTGAAGAACGGAGAGCGCGTCGAAGTGCTGGAGCGCGAGAAGCGATTCTCTCGCGTCCGCACCGCATCCGGGCTTGAGGGCTGGATTGAGCAGCGATACCTGGTTGACCAATCCACTTACGACGCCCTTCAAAAGCTCACGCAAGAGAATCTCAACGATCCCGTGCAGTCCCCCGGCGTGTTGCGCAACGACACGAATATGCACGTGACGCCTGGCCGTGAGACCGAGCACTTGTATCAGCTTGCAACCGGCGCGAAGGTTTCGGTGCTGAAGCGCGCCACGGCGGAGAAACAGCCAGGAGCAGTCGCGGTGCACACGAAAACTGGCGGGAAGGCGGCCTCCGGTCCAGCTCTTGAGGATTGGTGGCTGGTACGCGACTCCGAAAACCGCGTGGGCTGGGTGCTGGGGCGAATGGTGGACCTCGATGTGCCATTGGAAATCGCTCAATACGCCGAAGGTCAGCGCCTGGTCGCATTCTTCGCATTGAATCAGGTCGAAGACGCAGGCAAAGAAGGAGCCGACAAGAAAGTTTCGCAATATCTGTGTGCCGTTACAGAACCGCACGACGGATTGCCCTACGACTACGACCAGATTCGCGTCTTCACCTGGAATGTGAGGAAGCACCGCTACGAAACCGCCTACCGCGAGCACGGACTCAACGGCGTGCTGCCGATTACCGTAACCACCGATAATTTCGACAAAGAAGGAACGCTTCCTGTGTTCGTTCTACGCGTGACCGACGATAGCGGGAAGGTGAGCGAGCGCAAGTACAAGCTGAATACGCCAATGGTTCGGCGAGTGCTGGCCCCGGGGGAGCAAAAGGAAGCGCCGCACGCCGCGATGAAACACCGGCGGCACGAACGGTAAATGCTAGCAGTAAAAATCCGCGATGCGCTGCACTACCCAGCGTTGTTCTTGTTCGGTGAGTTCGGGGAACATGGGCAATGCTAATACTTCTTTCGCGGCGCGTTCAGCCTCTGGAAAGTCGCCTTCGCGATAACCCAGATAAACGAAGCACGGTTGCAGGTGTAGAGGAACAGGGTAGTAAACTTCCGTGCCAATCTTGCGGACGGTCAGGAACTCGCGCAATTCGTCACGACGGTAAGCGCGGACAACATACTGATGGAAAACGTGATGGGCAGCAGCCGCAGTGTGCGGCAATTGGATTGGGCCGCTGTCGTAGATTGCGGATTGCCGATCGCTATTCGTCGATTGAGAAATTTTTACCAGTCCAGCCTCAAGGAATAGGCGATCGTAACGGGCCGCGCGCTCACGGCGTGCTTCGTTCCATCCTTCTACGTATTTCAACTTGACGCGCAAGATTGCGGCCTGCAGCGCATCGAGACGGCTGTTCCATCCCAACTCATCGTGAAGGTAGCGGCGCGGGCTGCCGTGATTGCGCAGGCGGCGCATGTGCTCCGCCATCTCTTGGTTGTTCGTGGTGACCAAGCCGGCGTCGCCGTAGGCGCTGAGATTCTTTGTGGGATAAAAACTAAACGCCGCGGAAACGCCCATCGATCCGGCTTTACGCGCTTGGCCCGGTTCACTTCCCCACCGCGCGCCGATGGCCTGTGCGGCGTCCTCGATGAGCGACAGATGGAATTCTTCTGCCAATCTCTGAAATACATCTATGTCAGCGCACTGGCCGTACAGATGAACCGGCAGCAACGCTCGGAGGGTGTCGCGCTTGGCGCGCTGCAGAAAGGACTCTGCTTGAACGGGATCGAGATTGAACGTCAGCGGATCAATGTCGGCAAAGACAGGACGTGCGCCAATGCGGGCGATCGCGCTGGCGGATGCAAAGAAGCTGAAAGGCGTAGTGAGAACTTGATCGCCGGGCTGCACTTCGGCCGCAGCCAAGGCCAGCCATAAAGCGTCAGTGCCGGAGGCACAACCAACGGCATCGCCCGCGCCGCAGAAGTCCGCGAGTTCGCGCTCGAACGCCTCGACCTCTGCACCCAGAATGTAATACTGCGATGCACAAACGCGTTCCACCGCGGCCAGTACTTCGGTTCCAATCTGCACATACTGCCGCTTCAAATTCAACATGGGAACGCAGTCGAGCGCCTTTGCGCTCTGCGCTGCCGGAACCGGTCTTGTCAAGTCACTCTTTGTCGTTGTGGTCACAGAAATGCCGATTGTAGCAGCACGTCATGCCGCCTCGGAAAGTGGTCAGAATCGTGCGACCCAATCAAACAAGCCAACAGAATATTCGTTTCTACCATTTCTCATACCGACATCCATAAACTCGTGATGTTGTATCGCGCCCTCACTCACAGTTGGTATGTATGTAAATGATAAGACTATGCGTTGCTCTCTCACTACTTTGGAGCTTTAGCTGCTTTAGAGTTTCGCACTGGCGGGGCGGCGCTTTTCAGATTTTTCTTGGCCTCGGGAGTTTAGTACGAATAATGAATTCACACTGGGCGACCTTCGCCAACAGTTTGATTCAATTTTCTTTTTTCTGTCAAATTTGGGGAGGACCAATGCAAGGGTTGAGAAATCTCTTAGGATTTTGTGCAGTTGTTTTGTTTTCCGCCGTCCTTTCGTTTGCACAAACGGGATCGATTGCTGGAACCGTCTCAGATTCCTCTGGCGCCGTAGTCCAAGGCGCCGAAGTTACAGTGCGGAATACTGCAACGAGCGAATCGCACAAGGCAACCAGCGATGCTTCTGGCACCTATGCGCTGACGAATCTTGCCGTGGGCCCATACGAGATTAACGTTAAAAAGGAGGGCTTCAAGCTCTTCCACGTGCCCAGCATCGAGCTGACGGTAAGCCAGACTCTTACGGTCGATCCTAAACTCACTCCTGGTGCGGCGGGCGAAGAAGTAACGGTGCGGGCTGACGCGACTCAGGACGTCGATCTTGAGACGTCGCAGATCAGTAACCTGGTCGATCAGAGGCAGATGGAGAGCTTGCCGCTGATTACGCGCAATCCCTACCAACTGGTATTGCTGTCGCCCGGAACATCGCAGACCGACAGCAGCAATGGCGGCATTTCTGTCAACGGCGCGCGCGACCGCAACAATAACTTCATGCTTGACGGAGTGGATAACAACGACACCTCCGTGCCTGGAATCATCGGTGGCGTATTAACTGCCAATCCGGAGTCGACCGAGGAGTTTCGCGTCATCACAGACAACTTCAACGCAGAATACGGTCGCAACACGGGCGCCATCATCAACGTAGTCACCAAGAGCGGCACCAATTCGCTGCATGGAAACGCTTATTACTTCGGCCGTTGGAACGGTTTCGGCGGCGCGCGCGACTATTTCAACCCAGGCGTAGGAGCAGATGCGGGACCGATGAACCCCTATATTCGCCACCAATTCGGTTTTTCCATTGGCGGTCCGATCATCAAGAACAAGACATTCTTCTTTTTCAACGACGAGATGGACCGGTTTCGCACGACCTTGACCAGCCAAGCCACGGTACCCACCGCAGCATTTCTTACAGGCAAGTTCAACTACACCTACTCTGATCCTTCAGGGGTGCAACACACCGTTCCCATCGACCTTACTCCGACGGGAATAAATAACTTCACTGGCGCTACGCCCGGGGCGGGCGTCCCTGAGGACGCCACGATGCAGAAGGTGTTTGCGAACTATCCAACTGCATCCGCGGCATCTTCGGCTGACGGCATCTCAGGCAACATCTTCTTCCCCACCTCATCGGCGCAAAGCACGTACAATCCCACCGTCAAGCTTGATCATCATTTTACCGATCGTGAATCTCTCAGCTTACGCTATGGCTACAACCACTTCTTTGATCCTGACCCGTCCCATTCTGATATTCTGCCCAAACCGGCAGGACTGGGAGCGATTGCTGAGAAGGCCATATCGGAAGGCGTGGCTGCACAGCTCACTTCGACCTTGAGCAATAGCCTGGTCAACAATTTTCAATTCGGGTGGAACCATATCTATGCGGCATTTTATCTAACGCCAACCACCACGAACGTCCTCGATGCGCCCGGAGGAGTGGACAGCTTCGGAAACGGCTGGGACTATAGCATGTTTCCGTTCAGCAGCTTCGCCAGCGGTTTGGGAGGGTCGAACGCCCAAGCTCGAAAGACGGGAACGATCAGCTACACTGAGAGCCTAAGCTGGGTTCACCAAAACCATACGTTCAAATTCGGGTTCGACTTGCGGGATGTCGGCGAGAGTGGCTTTGATGATTTCAGCTCGCGTCGTCAGATCATCCTCGACCCCGAGACAAATTTTAGCGGGTTTAATCCCGGTATTGTAAATGAAGTAGATCCGCTAGGAAATCCACTGAACATTGCGGACGACCGAAGTCTGGTGGATGGAGCAGACGCCTATTGGGGCTTTGTGATTCAGGATTCCCAAGCCCAGTTCTTCAACAAGACGCAGTTACGGCAGCCCTCGGACAACAAGTTCTTCAAGCAGCACGAATTCGACTGGTATGGTCAAGACGCCTGGAAAATTCGCCCGAACTTCACCCTGAGCCTCGGATTGCGCTACCAATACAATAGTGTTCCCTACGAAACCAGCGGAAACCTCTCCAATCTGCTCCAGGACCCGGGTAGCTTTGCCACCGGCCAGGCGGTAACCTTCAGCGACGTAGGCCCGGGCTCGGGCCACTCGCTTTATCAACCGGACTACAAGGATATCGAACCGCGCGTCGGCTTCTCATGGGATCCGTGGAAGGACGGAAAAACCGCTGTGCGTGCCGGCTTTGGCATCTTTCATGATCGCACTTTCGGCAACGCGTTCGGTAACGTACGCTCCGATCCACCCTTTCAAACCACGTTTTCCAACTTTACTTTCGACACCCTGAACGGTCTTTTCGGGTCGGGTGAGTTTCCGGGACAACTCCCGACCCAGAAGGTTTCCGCGTCGATTCCCGACGGGAGCGCCGTAGCTGAAGTGGTTTTCGACACCCATTTTCCCAATGCTGCCAGCAACAACTGGAATTTTGATATCCAGCGGCAGCTTCGGGGCAACAACGTCCTGGATGTTGCGTACGTTGGAGCAATGGGCGTGCACGTTTACGGCCAGCGGGACGGAAACCCCCCGGACCCCGCTAAGGTCGCGCAGCTGGTGGCGTTTTGCAGCAATCCGAACAACTCTTTCACACTCCCAGGCGTACCAGGGACTCTTAGCTGCACTCCTGACGAAGTTAGCAGCACCAGCCTGTATATCGGCGCGACGCCAAGCCAAGGCATAGACGACCTCCCGTTCAACGCGGTGAACAATAATGCGTTGCTTCAGCCTGATTATCAAATCGACGAGTTCAATTCCATCTATCACGCGTTGCAAACCAAGTTTGTGCATAGGATGAACCATGGGTTGCAGTTCCAAGCGGCTTACACATGGTCCCACGATCTCGATAACTCCGTCGATCCATTGACCCCCGCGGTCGGAGCTCGAACGTTCCCTCGCAACTCGCTGGATCTAAGGCAGAGTTATGGAAATTCCGATAACGACACTCGGCACGTCCTGGTTCTCAACTACATTTACGAACTGCCGATTGGACGCGGCAAGGGTTACTTGAACCATGGTGCGATGGGCCGAATCATGGAAGGCATCGAACTGGACGGGATATTTACTGCGCAAACCGGACATCCGTTCGTGGTTCGCGGAACCGAAGATACCCAGAGGACCGGGATTGGCGCTTGGGGTTACCAGGTAGGAGACCCATTCGGGCCGCCTTCAGGGCCCGGATGCTCAGCGAGCCTCTCCGCGCCGGGGTCTGGTTTTGCCTATATCAGCAATCAGTGTGCTTTCGTCAATCCTCCCTTTGGGCAGGCTTCCAACAACGAGCGCAACCAGTGGTACGGACCAGGATTCTGGGACTGGGACGTGACCATTGCGAAAAGAATGAGCATTACGGAGCGTGTGAAAGCGGAACTGCGCTTCGAAGGCTACAATATCCTCAACCACCCGCACTTCCTTAATCCGGGAACCGACGCTTCCGCCCTCGGTAATCTGATCGGACAGCCTGGGTTTGGAGTGATTACCAGCACCTATACCCAGCCCGACGGAACCACGTCGGCGCGCCAAGTCCAGGTTGCAATGAAGGTCATCTTCTAATTCCCTCATCGTTCGACTTTCCAACGGCCTGTGCGATTGCACGGGCCGTTGCTTTTCCTGGTCCCTCACTGCCCAGACAGTCTTCTACATTGAACTCCCGGAACTTCTTTGCTACAGCCCGTCCCATGGATCAGGGCCGCGTCTGATCCGTCCGGCTGCGAAGTTCTACTCTAGCCCAGTAGACTCGCTATAGCGGTAAGGAGCATCCGAAAGGGTACGCTCCTTGATTTCGTGGCTGAATTTCTTGTCTGAGACGTTGAGTCTTTGGTGTGCCTAGGGCGCCTACATTCTTGTTAATGCGACCGGACTACTTCCTAGGTTGCTGACCCCGGAGATCCCCGAAATAACAGCTCACTTGCCTTCCCGGCGCTACGATTTATCATATCTCGATCCATAAACCAGTGTACATTTCTGGACAAGCACACCGCACGTTAAAGCTATGTCTATGAGAAGACTAAGTGTTATGTGATCACTGTTTTGGAACGTTAGTTGCTTTGCGATGGGGTTGAAGCAGTCTCCCCTGTGAAGTGCGGTCCGCTCTGTAATTTGTTCCAATCCGTTGTTGGAAAAGTCGAGTTGGAGGGTTTTATGAAGCAGCGTGCATCTACCGTTTCGGTTGTTCTACTCACCCTGGGACTAGTCTTCGGGTTCGCTTGGTCGACGCCAGCGACCGCCGATAACCTTTACGCCAAAATTCGCGGCACGGTGGCCGATCCATCTGGAGCCGTGGTAGCGGACGCGAAAATATCCGCGACCAACGTCGCCACCGGTCTTGGGTACAACGTGACCTCCGACAAAAACGGCTCATTTGAGTTCCTGCAACTGCCCATCGGTGATTACTCGGTCAAGGTGGAGAAGTCCGGCTTCAAGTCCTTCTCTGAGGGCCATATTCACTTGGATCTTGACCAGGTTTTCAGCCTGAAAGTGCAAATGGAGCTGGGCTCCGTCAGCGACACGATTACGGTCGAAGCCAATGCCGCCCAGGTAGAGAGCACTGACATGCAGCTCACCGCTGTAATTAGCGGCAACCAGATTGTCGACATCCCGCTGAACGGTCGCAACTGGACTCAGTTGATGCAGCTTCAGCCTGGCGTGCAGGCGTCATCCGACCGCTTCGGAGCCGGCAATTACTCCACCAACGGATCGGAAACCCAGCAGAATGCCTTCCTGATCAATGGCACCGACTCGAACGATACAACGCTGAATACTCCGCTGGTGATTCCCAGCCCGGATTCCATCGGCGAAGTCAGCATGGTCAGCAGTACGATCAATCCTGAGTATGGCCGGAACTCTGGTTCGATTATCAATGCGGCGATCAAGAACGGCACCAATCAGTTCCATGGGTCGGCGTTTGAGTTCTATCGCGACACTTTCCTCGATGCACCGGCTTGGTTCGAGTTCAATCCGGTTACGAATAAATCGTTACCAACTCCTTTTCACCTGAATGAATATGGTGGCACGGTCGGCGGACCGATCATCAAGGATCACGCGTTTTTCTTTTTCTCGTATCAAGGCCTGCATGAGAGGACCCCGGACGCAGGCGCACAGACGTCGGTACCGGTCTACACCCCGCAGGAGCGCACCGGAGATTTTTCTGATCTCGGGCAGTTTTACAATGTCGCCACTAATCCACTGCCGGCAGGGTCGCCCTGCAGTTATACCAGCGGTCCCTTCGGCGGGAATCCGCTGCCGTTTGCCGTCGGCACTGCGGCCGCCGGAACCCCTTGGTGCGTGGCATTCCCGACCGGTGTGCTCCCCGGTACGGCTCTGAATGGGCTGTCTCAGAAGTTGATGAACCAGTTTGTTCCGCTGCCGAATAACGGTCGTAACTATAATTTCAGTCCCACTACGACTGAGACCAGCAACCAGTACATTTATCGCGTAGATGACAGGCTAAGAGCGCAAGATAACATCTGGTTTTATGGCCTCTATCAGAACACCCCATCTGTAGACAGCATACCGTTTACCGGTTCAACGCTGCCGGGAATGGCTGAAAACGCCAAGCGGCACTATCAGGAATATACGGCCGACTATACTCATACCTTTTCGCCGACAACTTTGAACGAGATTCGCGGCTCCTTTTTGCGCTTTAATTTCGTTGCGGTCAACCCGGTCAATCCGATCAATCCTCAGGCTTACGGATTTACCGGCATCAACCCGCAGAATGCTTCGATAGCCTCGCTTCCTGTGTTGAACGTCAATAATCTTTTCGAGCTCGGATTCAGTTCAAACGGGCCTCAACCGCGTATCCAGAACACTTACCAGGTGGCGGATAATTTCAGTAAAGTTTGGGGGCACCACACCTTCAAGGCCGGCTTCAGCATGGAACGCCTTGAGATTAATAATCCGTTCTACAGCAACTTGAGCGGCAATTATCAATTTCGGGCCGGTGGACCGTTCTCGACGTCCGCTTCGGGAGCGGACTTCCTGCTGGGTCTTCCCGACACCTACTCTCAGGGCAGCGGCTCCATCATTAGGGGCCGCGGGCGCGAATATTATGCTTATGTCCAAGATCAATGGCAGATCAGGCCAAGCCTGACCCTGACGATAGGAACCGGCTATGACGTCGAAACGCCCTGGAGGAACTTGTACGCGGGCGGAGAAATCACTGGAGCGTGGCGGCCCGGCCAGCAATCCACGGTCCTACCGACCGCACCGGCCGGCTTCGTCTACCCTGGCGACGCGGGTATCAACCAATACGGCGGCGTGAATATTCCCTACAAGGATTTTGCCCCTCGCTTTGGTTTTGCCTGGAGTCCCGGAGGCTCACATAATTGGAGCGTTCGCGGCGGTATCGGATTGTATTACAACCGCTCGGAAGAGGAGTTGACCCTGCAGACCCTCCTCAACCCCCCGTTTGCGCTGGGCACGATCGGCGCCAACTCCATCAGTTCGCCGAACCTTGTGAATCCGTTCACCACCGTCAACACAGCTCCGGTAGGTGGCTTCGGCGCAGGGTCCAAAGCTAACCCGTTCCCCTTCGTCCCCCCCGCAAAGGGAGCCAAGATCGATTTCACCCCGTTCACACCCCTGGGACTCGACTGGGTTTCGTCCCAACCGAACCTCACAACCCCGCGGGCTACCAACTTCAACCTCAACGTTCAGCGGCAGGTTGGAAAGTCGACGATTGTCTCTGTAGGTTACGTGGGAAGTATTGGGCGCCACGAGGAGGGGGCCTATAACGCGAACACGGCAGGCACACCGATAGGAACGAACCCACTATCGGCCCAATCGGGCTGTCCCTTCGGCCTTGCGCTTGCCGCATGTCCCCTCCAGACTCCGATATCCTTTAACCCGAACACCCTTGTATATACAAACGGAGCTTCGGTGCCGGGCGCAACTCCCTACAATTTAGGCGTATACGGGCAACCTGGTATTGAAGCCACCAACTACAACTCGAACTACAACTCGCTGCAGGCCGAGGTGAACCGGCACTTCAGCAACGGCTTGCAATTCCAAGCCGCTTACACTTGGTCGCGATATTTTGACGAGACTTCAAGCCTCGAAAACAGCGCTTTTAATTTCCCCGGAATTGATCCTTACAACCCTAGGTACACGTATGCTCCCTCGCAGAGCGATGCACCTCAGCGGTTGGTAATTAGCTACAAATACACGCTGCCCTTCTATAAGCTCTCGGGGCACCGCTTTAGACGGCTGACCGATGACTGGAACGTGGTGGGCATATACACGCTGCAGCACGGATTCCCGATTGCAGTATTTGACCTTACTGGCCACTCGCTCACTTGTGACATTAGCTTCTCGTTCTTCACTTGTCCGGATCGTCCCGACCAGGTTGCACCGGTGAAAATTGTGAATCCGCGCACCTACCAGGGTCCGGCTCAGGCCCCCAACGCAGGTCAAGGAAACGCGGGTAATTACTGGTTCACGAACGGCGCAACGGCCTTCACAGTGAATGCGCCCGGCAGCGGATTTGGAACTGCCAGCCGTAACCCGATCTATGGCCCTGGAATTAACTATGGGGACATGGCGATTGAAAAGGACATTCGCATTGACGAGTCGAAGTCGGTGGAACTGCGCATGGAAACGTTCAACACCTTCAACCATGCCAATTTTGCCAATCCCGGCGGTGGGACTAATGGGGCGAGCCAAGATGCCTCCTTCCTGAGTGCTCCGACCTTCGGGGAGATCTTCAGTGTTCGCCAACTCACCACCAACGGCGACGGTCGAGTCGTGCAGTTGGGAGCGAAGATTTACTTCTAACGGGCCGAAGCTAGACAAAAGAGGCATCCCGCGAGGGATGCCTCTTTAATTTTTCTGGTATTGCAATTTGTTGCTGGCTGTTAGCCCGGAACTCCTTGCCTTCGGGTTTAGTTAGAAGCCAAAAGCCAGAAGCTTACTTCCCAAACACCGGGTAGTGGCTGGCTGCGCCCATGAAGAACAGCATTATGATCGACAGGAACGCATTAGCTCTTGAAGCCAGCAGGGCCTGACGGGCCATCGATTTTGCTTTGTCGGGCATGGGGGTGCCGTTGGTGGCGTTGTCGCGCGTCCATTGGATGAGGCGCTTTTGGATGCGCCAGATTACTCCCCAGACGTTGAGCAGCATGACCCAGCCGATGCCGCCGCCGATCCCGATGGAGAGGAGGCGGTTGCTCTCCCAACCGTGGTTGTTCAGGCTCAGGAAGAGCCACGCAGCCGCAGCAGTGACCACGGCATAGACCACGCCGATGAATGCTCCTTGGTCGAAGATGCCCTTGCCGGGTATCAGGCACGCGTAAAGGAGGCCCCAGACGATAGTCCAGATCATAAAGAAGCTGCCCATTGCGACGCCAGAAGACGCACCGGCAAACCCTTCCAGTTGGGCATTGTGGGCGTCTGCGGCCACGATATTTCCCCAATAAATTAGGCCAGCCAGCACGGTCAGCGCGGCCGACATGCGGAACCACATGAGAGCCCGGGTCATCAGTGCGGGCATCACCTTGCCCTTGGTGGCGGCGTCGAGTTCCTTCATCAGGGGGACGTTCACCAGGTTGAAGAAATAAAGCAGGCCGATCCAGGTGATGCCTGCGAGAAAGTGGGTCCAGCGCACGAGCATAAGAAAGTTCGTGTTGAAATCCTGGGGAAAGTGGATTTGCGGACCAAAGAAAGCTGCGAAACCCGCGTGTGCCATGAATACCCTCACTTGTCCATATTTACTCAATTTATTCAGGTCCTTGGTCTTAGGTGTTAGGCAAAATCCTAAGGCCTACAACCTGAGACCCAGCACCTGAGGCCTGCGAAAGTCAGGATCTATGTCAGGGTCGGAATCGCCCAACGCGCGATTGTACACAACGCCGCGGCAACTAGTTGGGGGCTTCCGGCTGGGATAGAAACGTCCGGAGCACAGCCTATGGCCTCCCGCCTCCGGAAAGGACAACTTAACCCGGTCCATTGTGGGCTTGGCCAGGATTGACGCAAAACCGATTTCCTTAAGTTCCAGGTTGAAAAGAACTGACGGACGCCGTATTGTACTCGCAGCTAACTGCCGGCAACGCGTCCTTGGGAAACTAAGCGCGGCGAAATGGCAGACTGTCCCCCCATGTTTCTCCGCGGAAGGCCGCGAGGAACTCGCTGTTGTTTTGAGCTTCGCCCGAGGCAATTGCCGGAGGCGAAGGTTGGAAGGATGCAGTTCAAAAGCATTTAAGGAGATCGGCTATGGATAACGGCAAGCCGGCGCAGAATATCCAGGATTCGTTCCTGAATACGGCCCGCAAAGAGCGGTTGAGTATTACGATTTATCTGCTGAGCGGAGTGAAGTTGACGGGCCGGATTCGTTCCTTCGATAAGTATTCCGTGGTGCTCGAGGCCAACGGACAGGAACAGTTGATCTTTAAGCACGCCATTTCGACGATTGTCATGGGCCGGACAATGTCGCAGGCGCAAACGCATGGCGCACATGGGGCGCATCCCGACGCGAAGGCCGTGGGTGCGACGATGGCTGCGGCGGCGTCATCGTCGGTTTCAGGGGCGACGCCTCCGGCGGCCAGCGCTTCGGCCACTGAAGGGTAAGGCGTTTCCCGTTTGCGCAGTTCTCATCCCAAGAAGACCCGCGATCGCGCACCTTCGGCTGCACGTGTGCCTCTCGGCGCGAAGACGGTGCGCCCCGAGGACGATCAGGAGCGCGCGTTCCTGGTTGGGATTGAGGTGCGAACACGCGGACGCGCAGGAGGGAAGGTTACCGCGCAGGCACAGGCGGCTCGTGAGGCGGCACTGCTGCAGCCGGCGGCGAGTGCAAAGAGTGCGGCACAACTCGCCCCATCGCACAGCGCGGGAAAATCCAACGGGCATAAGCCAGCCATCCCAGAATTTGACGCGGATGAGTCTTTGGCGGAGCTGCGCACGCTGGCGGGGAGCGCGGGCGCGAACGTTGTCGGCGAAATTCTGCAGCGTCGCGACCGGCCCGACCCAGCAACTTTAATTGGCGCAGGCAAGCTCGAAGAAATTGCGGGTGCGGCCGCGTCGGTTGACGCCGATCTGCTTCTCTTCGATCATGATCTCACCGCGTCGCAGCAGCGCAACATCGAAAAGATCGTCAAGAGGCGCGTGATCGACCGTACCCAGCTCATCCTCGACATTTTTGCGCGCCACGCACGAACGCGCGAAGGCCAGCTGCAGGTGGAACTGGCGCAACTGCAATACATGCTGCCGCGGCTGGCTGGACGCGGCGTGGAAATGTCGCAACTTGGCGGCGGCATCGGGACGCGCGGTCCCGGCGAAACGCAGTTGGAGACCGACCGCAGAAAGATTTACCGGCGCGTGCGGCATGTAGAGCAGCAACTGGAAAATGTGCGGCGCATCCGCGCGCAGCAGCGGCAGCGGCGGGAGTCCGCGCCGGTCGCGACTGTGGCGCTGGTTGGCTACACAAACGCGGGGAAATCGACCCTGTTCAATGCGCTCACGCGAGCTTCAGTGCTCTCTTCGCCGCGCATGTTCGCCACGCTCGATCCGACGATTCGAGCGGTGGTGCTGCCCTCGAAGCGCAAGATCTTAATGTCCGACACCGTGGGATTCATTCGCAACCTGCCGCACACGCTGGTCTCGGCGTTTCGCGCCACGCTCGAAGAGGTGCAGCGAGCGTCTCTGATTGTGCATGTGTCTGACGCGAGCAGCCGCCTTTCCGCCGAGCAAGACGCACAGGTGGAGATCGTTCTGAAAGAGCTTGAGGCTGAGAAAAAACCACGGCTGCGGGTGATGAATAAAGTCGATCTGCTGGATGAAGAAGTCGCCGATAATCTAATCAACGACTCTCTGCGGGAAGACGCTCAGTCTCAAGGAACTGGCGACGGAATCAAGACGGTGTATGTTTCCGCGGTGGAAGGCACGGGCCTGGATCGCCTACTCGCGCGCATCGACGCCATGATCGAAGAAGATCGAGTAAGCCGCGTGCGTTTACGCGTGCCACAAAAAGAAGGCAAGGTTCTGGCCATGCTGGAAGCAAAGGCGCGGATTTATTCGCGGGCATATAAGGATGGTGCTGTGGAATTGGAAGTGGAGGCGCCGGAGTCAGTGGTGAGGAGAGTGAGGGAGTGGATAGTGTCCTAGGCACCATCTTGGGTCGCAGAGTGATCGGGCCAATTGTTCGACCACCCAAGACGCAAGTGCCTCCGAGCGGTCCCTGAGATGTTGGGGCGTCCACGCGGAGTAATCTTCGGCAAACTTGCGAGCCGATTTGAATCCTGAATCGTCTCGATAAATCTGCCTTTTTTGAACGTAGGGTCCGTTACCCAACGTCTGGTTCATCTCCTGAGATAGTGGAAGCAGATTGGCGAGTAGGTCTTTCATCGATTGATGCTCGTCCGTTGTGAATACCGCGAACCATTCCGAACTTGGAGAGTCTGGCAGGACGTGCTCGATCCATGGTGGCGTTCCGGGCTGGTCTCCTCCGATATGCCTATTTAGCTCAGCAAGAACATGAAACGTTATTGATGATCCATACAATGGTCGTCCGACGACGGCGTTTATGACGTCAGCATCTGTGGGCCAGACTACTGTTCTGTGGGCACGAATTCCTTTTGTTACTTTCTCAGCCGTTGGTTGCCCCTCGCAGTCCACCCAAAGCCTCTTAAATACTGCATGAAGGCCGGTGGGTTCGTGTCCGCAGATTGCGCGTCGGACCAGAAACGATTCGATGATACCGAGAATCGCCACTCCTTCTTCCTCCGTCACATGTTGGTTCTTGAGTGCATTTGAAAGCCTCATAGTGAATGGATATGTTGAACTCGGAGCTCCAGCCTCGTGCAACTGGGAGAAAGCCCTGTGAAGGTCGCGGGAATGGCCTTTGAGGTTGCTTCCGCAGGCAACGTCCAGAAATGCTTCCTGATACTCAGCGAGTTGCTTGACGATTACCTCGGGGTCCTTTGTATCCTTCCACTGTTCTCTCAGCCTTGCGTACACCTCTGACTTCCGCAGGTTTGGGTCCTGGATTAGTCCATATGGGAAAAAATAAGAATCGAACAAGTTTATCTCCGGTTCGGTCCTAAATTTCTTGTAGAACGGCTGCCAAGACCGCTGGTCTATAGCCTCGATGGCGTCTGGATGTTCGTTAGCTACTTTTCCGAAGATCTCGTTCCGGATCAGATCCCCGGTTGTCATAGGTTCTTGGCGCGAGTTCAGGGCGTCGAAGATCTTGGGCCCGTTAATAGGGTCCCACACATCGATTTTGTACAACGCTCATCGACTCTAGGAGAGCCTTGTAAAGACTCCGCAAGCGTTCGATGTTTTCTTTGTCGACTTGTTCTTCGAAAAACCTTACCGCTGCGCGATAGTTGCTTCGAAGCCTTCCCTTGTCCGAGCCAACAGCGGGCATCGGCTTGTACTTAAATGGGGATATCCGTTCCGCGAAGGCGGCGTCCGACAAGAGATCTTCAAAAACATAATTGATCTGCGCCCGGTCGTCTTTCCCCGGCTGAAGCTTCGAGTTCGAGACCAAGGCGGTCTCGCGCCCGATCACAAGATATTTCTGGAAAAGGGCCGCTGCCTCGGTGTACTCCTCTTCCCTGCACAAGGCGCGAACAATAGCACAGAGATAAAGAAATATTGTGGTGATCCTCTGCTGCCCGTCAATGACTTCGTAAACGTCGGGATCGGAAGGATTGCTTCGGCGGCCATGAATTATGATTGCCCCCAAGAAATGGAAATCAGAGGTTTCGTCAACGAGGCTTAAGAGATCGATGTTTAGCTGGTGCAAGCGTTCTGGCTTCCATTTATATGCGCGCTGGAAATATGGGATAGCGAAGACTGTGTCCCCTGAAAGAAGAGACGTAAGATCCGTCTCGTCAGAATTATTGGTAAGCCTCTGTCTCTTTGCCATGCTCTAGCCTTTAACCTGGTTCGTTTTTCTGGAGTGCTTCGCCTGGGCCCGGTAATTTAAATGGGCCGGCAACCAAGAAGCGGTGACATTCCTTGGCTATCGGCCCATTCGATCCTGAAGTGGATCGGAGGTGATACTTTAATGCTAATCCTCTCTGGCGGGAAGTCAAGAGATATGTGCAGATTCTTGCGAGGGTGCGAACTCTAGAATGGTCCGCGGCGCCGAGGCCAGTCAATCGCTACACCCACCGCCTGCATCTGTCTCTTTTGAATCGCTACACCCACCGCCTGCATCTGTCTTCTTTTGAACGGTCTGCAGCCAACGTCACCCTGGCCCGCCCGCCGCTCTTGCAATTCAAGGAAGGAAGGCTCCAGATGCCACTCCCAACCCAACCAGCACGAACTTTGGGGATGACCCAGTGGGATGTCTTCTCCTCGCGCCCTCTTGAGGGCAATTCTCTGGCGGTATTCGCCGATGGCCGCGGATTATCTGACGCGCAAATGCAATCCATCGCCATGGAAATGAATTTGTCCGAGACCACGTTCATTGTTCCCCGCGACGCGGCCACCGAACGCGAGTGTGGAATTCGGGTGCGCATCTTTACGGTGCGAGAAGAACTGCCCTTTGCCGGTCATCCTACGTTGGGGACTGCATTTGCATTGCGCGGCAACGGCGGCGCCGAAAAAATTGTGCTGGAGTTGAACGTGGGAAAAGTGCCGGTGCTTTTCGAGGACCGCGCTGGAGAACCCGCGTTCGGAGAGATGACGCAGATCGATCCAACATTTGCGCTGCAGCATGATCGCGAAGCGGTCGCGCGTGCGCTCGGATTGCGCGCCGAGGACTTTGATGATTCCCTGCCGATCGAAACCGTCTCGACCGGACTTCCCTACATCGTGACGCCGTTGAAATCGCTGGACATCATACAAAATTTGCAAGTCGATCTCAACGGAGGCACCGAATATCTCGCTAAGACCGCAGCAAAGTTTTTTTATTTTGTTTCACGGGAAACCGTGGATCGCAATGCCCGCTTGCACGCACGCATGTTGTTTTACACCGGTGAGGATCCTGCAACAGGTTCCGCCGCGGGCTGCGCGGCGGCGTGGATGGTCGCGCATGGCGTGGCCAAAGCGGACGAGCGAGTGCTGATTGAACAGGGTATCGAGATGAAGCGTCCCAGCCGGATTTTTGTACGTGCCTCGCGCATCGATAACCGGGTAGTTAACGTGCGCGTCGGAGGGAACTCGGTTGAGATTATGCGCGGCGAAGTTTTTTTGGAAGCGGTTGCGTGAAAGCGGCGCAGAATCGCAGCTTTCGCGAGCGCGACAAAAGTCAATAGCTCCACTCTGCCATTTGCATTTACGCTACTTTACAGTGCGCGTCACTTACCGATAGGATTCAGTTCGCTCTTCTGATTTAATTCTTCGCGAATAGAGAAAATTTCCTTTGGACTCTCGCTGCTGCTCACATCGAGCGGTCGGATGGAATCGGACGGTGAATGAAGCCTAAGCGCACTATCCTTTGTGTTGACGACAACGATCAATCTCTTTCCTACCGCAAAATCATGCTGGAGACCCGCGGCTATCGCGTGGCCAGTTATTCGCGAGGCGAAGAGGCCCTGGAACGCTTTAAGCAGGGAGGAATCGATCTCGTCGTTACAGATATGGCGATGCCGGGACTCGATGGTCCGCAGCTGATCGCCGCGATTAAGAGTCTCTCGCCTCAAGTTCCGGCAATCCTGATTGCCAGCAAGGTACGCGTCTACGACCATGAGTCGCAAGCCGACGTTTTTCTGACCCGGGGAATGTATGCGCCCGCAGATCTGTTAGAGCGCATACGGCTGCTTCTCGTGCGTAAGCGAGGCCCAAAGAGAATGCAACAGCGCCCTTCGCAACTGCCGCGCCAAGTCGGAGTAGCCTGACACCCGCCAGCCTGGCCTGAACTCAATCGCGTAAGAGCTTCATCATGTAAGATCAAGGCTGGCATGGGCGCATTTATTGAGGCCATTGATTTACATAAAACCTATCGCGTGGGTAAAGTGGATGTGCCTGCGCTGCGCGGCGTCTCCTTCAGCGTGCAAAAAGGAGAGTTTGTCACCGTGGTCGGCCCTTCGGGCAGCGGCAAGTCCACGCTGTTTTACTTGTTAGGCGGACTGACGCGCGCCGACTCCGGCAAAGTCATTCTTGACGGCGATGATTTCTCTACGCTCTCTGACGCGGAGCGCACTCGCATGCGCAAGCGCAAGATCGGCTTCGTGTTCCAGAAATTCAACCTACTGCCTACGTTGAACGCTCGTTCGAACATCGCCATCGCTCAGGAGATTTCCGGCAACGGAGACCGCGATCCGGCGTTCTTCCTGCGGATTTGCGATTTGTTGGGGCTGACCAGGCGGCTGAATCATCGTCCATCGGAACTGTCCGGCGGCGAGCAGCAACGCGTGGCCCTGGCGCGCGCGCTTGTCAATAAACCGGTGGTGGTGCTGGCGGACGAACCCACGGGCAATCTGGATTCGGAAAATTCTGACATCGTCCTGCGGATGCTGCGGCAATCGAACCAGGAGCTCGGCCAGACGGTGCTGATGATTACCCATAATCCTGAAGCCGCCAGGTTCGGAGACCGCATCGTTCATATGCGCGACGGTCATATTGTTCAGCCCGAAGAAGATCCGCAATGGAGGGGTTAACGGTCGGTGAAGCGAGCGCAAGGTTTTGGGTGGTGTCTGAAATGTGCGTTGAACGGGAACAGCGATCTGCAATCCTTATGGTGCCACCGCCGTGGCGACGGGGCCGATTGCTCCAAAAGTCCCCTACTCTTCAGACTCCCTCATCCACCGCTCCCGCCGGGATCACGGAGCCATCTTTGCTGATTCTCGGCGGGGCTATGAAGATGACAGTGAAGTTGAAGTCGTTGGTGGGATTCCTGGGGCTGGGCGTGCCCTCAGCGAAGACTAGCTGGCAGGCGGAACACAACATCGTGACCACAGAGACCATGGGAGGTGCTGGCACCCTAACCAGCCCAGCGCCACACTGCGGGCAAAAAGCTAACTTGAATTCAGTCATGGGATCATCTCTCCTTTTTGACGACCTTGAACTGCGCCATGTGGCTCCCTTTCAGCGGCGTTTAGGCCGGTCGAGGCTTTTGAGGAATTCTAGGCTGGGATCATCAACTCCGCAATGCTCCACACATGATCCGTCAACCCGGCTTCCATCGCAGGAGTCAAGCGGTCGCTGTTTTCCACCAACGCACATTTCAGACGCTACCAGGTTTTGCGCCTACGTTGCCGCCACCGAAAGCCTCGTTTATAATCAGCGGAGTATTCTGCGTGCAGCGCGGGAGTAGCTCAGTGGTAGAGCGCGACCTTGCCAAGGTCGATGTCGCGGGTTCGACCCCCGTCTCCCGCTCCAGTTTTTCGTTCGACCCTCCCCAAGCAGATGGACTTTTTTGCCGTAGAAAGCTAACGTAGTGGACAGGGGCGCGGTACCCAAGTGGTAAGGGAGAGGTCTGCAAAACCTTTATGCGTCGGTTCGATTCCGACCCGCGCCTCCAAAATCTCTGCGGTTCCTCGACCGCTCGGGCTTCCTTACATTTTTAGTCGATTGATTCGTTTCAGCCATCCCGCTACGAATTTGGATGCCAGGCGCTCTTCTGGTTGGGCTCAATAAATTTAGGATGGAGTCTGGAACTCCGTGAAACTGCTCGTGGTTGAAGAGGAACCCCGAATGCTGGAACTGCTTGCACCGTGGCCTGGGCGAAGAGGGTTACGATGTGGCGTGTGCCGCGAAACGGAAGCAAGCTGGGAACTGGCCCGCGGATATGAGTTCGACGCGATTGTGCTCGACGTCATGCTGCCGAAGATGAGTGGCTTCGACCTGGCAAAGAAACTTTGCGGTGAGCAAATTACCACACCGGTGCTGATGCTCACTGCGAAAGATTCGGTTTCCAGAGCCAGATCCGGCACCGGTTTAAGATGTCGTCATGCAGAACGTAACGCCGGTCGCGATTGTCGCGCTTGCCTTGGAACTTGCTCCGGCGGTTCTGTTCGGCTGCGCCGCGGAGTGCGTCGCGCGAGCCGTGACCCGCTGGCCCGCACCCGTGCGCTTGGCTGTTCCAGCCTTGTTGGTCGTTCCCTACGTGATAGTTGCAACCTCCGAACACATGTTTCAGTGGGCGTGGTTTGCACTTTACGCGCTGCTGCCTGTCGCGATCGCATGGCTGCTGTTGCGCGCCGCCGCCGTCGATCACGAGCAGCGTGGCGACTGGCGCGACTGGTTCATTTTGGTGCTGTTCGGCTTGGCCGTCGATTTGCGCTGGTTCGACAGCGCATGGCCTCCCGGCCTGCGGGCCTTGAATGAACTATTTCTCGTCGATGCCGGCTTGTACGGATTTCTCGCGATCCGCCGCTTGAGCGGGACCGGCTTCGATTTTCATTTTAAGTGGAGCGACTGGAGGACCGGCCTGCGCGAACTGCTTTTCTTCGCCCCAATCGTTCTTGCCCTGGGTCTCGCGCTGGGGTTCATCCATCCCCATCGAAATCTGCCGGGAATCGGCGCCACCCTCCTGCGCTGGGTCGCGATATTTTTCTTCACCGCCGTCCCCGAGGAACTCTACTTCCGCGCCTGGTTGCAAAACCTGCTGGAGCGCCGCGTCGGCCGGCATCCGGCTCTGCTGATCGCGTCCATCCTGTTCGGACTCTCACACTTCAATAAACGCTCCACTCATTTCAATTGGCCCTACGTCTTGCTGGCAACCATCGCCGGAATTTTTTACGGCCGCGCCTGGCGCGAGCATCGCCGCGTCCCCGCCTCGGCGATCACTCACGCCAGCGTGGATTGGTTGTGGGGTCTATGGTTTTAGGGCGGGTCTCAGGTTCTAGGTTTTAGGTGGCGGGATTACAAGGTTGTCGGAGAACGCTGAGATCTATCACCGAAGAACTTAGGTTGTCATTCCGAACCGCTTTCAGCGGTGAGGAATCTGCTTTCTGTTTCGATCGGCAGACCTGCGCAGTCTGCCGCTTCTATTTTTGGATTGACATAGAACCGCGGAGGATTGCCTGCCCCACCACTCACCGAAAACTAGGAAACAAAAATCCCGTCTGCCGCCGGTGCTCCTCGAAATCCGCGCCGAACTTCCTGCCTAGCATCGCCTCTTCCCTCTTAGCCTTGATCCAAAAACCGCCAATAATAACGCAGACTCCCACAACGCAGCGCCAGCGTCCGATTGCGAGAGCGGAGCCAATCGCGGCCAGGTCCAGCCCGGAATAGATCGGGTGCCGCAGGCGCGCATACGGCCCGGTGCGGATGAGCTTGTGATCTTCTTTGATGGTGATTCGTCCGCTCCAGTACTGGCCTAAATGCCAGCGCGCCCAAATCGCCAGCGCGATGCCAGCCCAAGTAAGAGCTACCGCCGTAACACCGACACCAAAGCTCCTCGGGATTACTCTTTGGCCGAGAAAGCCGATGTCGGCCGAATGCCGAAGGAGCAAAACGAAACCGATGACTTCGAGAAACATGATGCCGTAGCGCGCCGCAAACGATTCCCTCTTTTCGGTCGGCTTGGTATTCAGCGCGCTGATCGTCCAATACAGGACGAAGGCCATCCAGGGGATGTCGATTAGAAGCCGCCAGGTCATTTTCACGATTCGCGCGAGAGAGCTTAGACCCCACTGAAAACCGAGACCACTACACCGGCAATTGCTCCTGCATCCATCCTAGCGTTTCGACTTTCGGCTCGGTCGTCAGGTCGATCACCAGCTGCTCCAGCACCATACGCTTGCTCACAGGATTGGAACGCACGGCGAGATCGGCCTTCGCCACGAGGCGGATCGCACGCGCCAGATCGCGGCGGGACTTATAGCGGCGAGCCTGCTTAATAATATCGTCGGCGGCAAACGGCGGAACCCGGAAGCCCTGCCACAGCGCGGCCCAGAGCATGCGCTGGTCGCGGACATTGCGTTCCAGAATCACCAGCATCTGGCGAAAAGTTTTCGCCAGCATATAAATATGTCCGATGGCCGCCTCCTCGCCCTCGCCCGAGGATAAAATTGCGTCCAGCACTTCCAGCGCGCGCTCGCGGTCTTTCGCCGAGATGGCGTCGGTCAATTCATACAGCGAGCGCTGCTTAGCGGCCAGAACCATGGTCTCCACGTCACCCAGCGTGATGCGGTTTCGCGCGCCCACATAAAGCATCAGCTTCTCCAGTTCATTGGAGATCATCATCATGTCGCCGCCGAGCGCATCGACCAGTTCTCGCGCGCCATCCGGATCCATCTTTACCGGCGCCGGCCGGCTCGCGCAGTACTCGGAGATCCAGCGCACCGCTTCGCCTTCTTCCACTCGCGCCAGCTCGACGATTCCGCAGTACTGGCCCATGGTTTCGCGAATCCGCTGGTAACGCTCTTTATCCTGCATCTCCATGCGGCGAACGTCCGCGGGAATGCTGATGTGGTCGGCAACGAACACAATCAACGCATCGGGATTCGGATTCTTGCAATATTCCTCAATGGCCGCCAACTTTTCTTCGTTCGAGCCGCGGCCAAAAAGATTCTTTACCCCGCGCACGAAGAAGACTTGAAATGGGGCCATCAGCGAAGGGGTACGGGCGCGGTCTAGAACTTCGGCAAGATCGTTTTCGGCAAGATCGAACTCGAACAAGCTGAAGTCGCGCAGGTCCGCTGGAACCAGGTGTTCGAGGATCGCATCGCGAAAACGCTTGCGGAAAAAAGCCTCATCGCCCACGAACACGTACGCCGGACGCAGCTTACGCGACTCAAGTTCGCTGGCAAAGCGTTCGGCCTGGGCAAAAGCGCGCATTAGAAATCTTGTCGTTGGTCGTTAGTCGTTGGGTCTTGGGTTTCAGGTCTTAGGTCTTAGGCGTTACGTGCTGGAATAACTATCTCAGTCCCGAGACCCAAGACCTAAGACCCAAAACCTGAGACCCAACTCTACCACCCTAGAACCCCTCCAGAATATTAGAGACCAGGGTCCGCGCGAAATCCTGCGATAGTCGCCGAATGGCTGGAGAATCTTCTTCGAAAAAACTGGTCAGATCCTGAGAAACTTCATACTGCTCGCGAAACAGATACGCGGGATTCTGGTAGAGCACATTCCCCTTGCGATCGGTCAGCGACACCTTCATGCTTACCACTACCAGCACACTGGCAGCTTGCCCAGTCGCGGAATTATAAGTAAGCGGCGACGCGGAAGTGGAGAGCACCGTGCCGCGCAGCGTGGCGTCAGCGGCCTCGCCAGTTTCATTGAGAATGTGATAATGCGTGCGCGTGGTGAACTCGCGCACCACCGATGCGGTCAGCAATTGCTCGACGCGGTAAGTTTTGGTTGCATTGGTGAAGGCTGGAACCGCGATGGTTTTGACATTCTCTGGAAGTTGCACCGCGTGGCCCGCCGTGTGGTATCCGCAACCGGCGCAGGCCGCCGCCAATAAAAGCCCGGCGGCGAATGCAACTTTCATTGAATTTTTCCCATCGGGCGAGTCGCGATCATACTTTCCGCGCACTCCACCGCAGTGATGGCCGCAATCCGCAGGTTATCCGCCGCCGCCCATAACCAGATTCCATTCGGCTGGAACGGCTCACCCTTGAGCGAAACCAGAATATTTCCCTGGCCCGCCGTATTCACATTGCTCGGCTGAGATTCGTCATCCGCTCCAGCAAGAGTCACGTGATCTCCAGCCAGAGCCTGCGATAACTTTTCCTGATCGACCGGCTGCTCCATCTGCAGAAAGATCGACACGGCGTGGCCGTGAAACACCGGGGCCTGCAGCACCATCAGAGCCGGATGCGGAGCGTCCGCGCCGGCAATCTTAAGATAGTGGCGCTGCACCCGCGCTTCTGTCGTCTCGATCGACCGCTGGGATTTCTGTCCGTAACGCGAAACCATGTTGAACGCGACCTGCGTGTCGAACACATCCTTGGGCAGCGGCTGGAACGACAAAAGATTGACCGTCTGCTGGTGCAATTCGTCCATGCCTTTTTGGCCCTGTTCTGAGGCTGGCTCGAAAACCGTCGCCACTGCGCTGCGGATCGCGCCGGCCTTGCGCGCCCGCAGCAACAGCAAAGCCAGCGTCACGGCTGCGGGATTCGCCACCACGCACGGCGCGGGTTGCAACTCGGGTTGCCACATCTCTCCCCGCTCACGTTCCAGCCAAACGGAACGCACGGTAGCGCCGGGTTCATCTTCCAACGCACCCGAAAGATCGATAATCGCACTGCCGGCATCGCGAGCACGTTTCCAGTTCTGGCGTGTGCACTCCGCATCCGCCGCAAAAAATGTGAAGTCCACGCGGCCGAACTGCTCCGCGCGCACGCTCTGAATAAAGTTGATCTCGTCGCCCGTCGCCTCCAGTTGTCCAATCGACTCATCATCGTCGAGCAGGCGTATATCGACAGCAGGAAAGTTCCGCTCGTTCAGCATTTCGGCAACTTCTTTGCCCTTGAGCGTGGCCGCGCCCACAATGGCCGCGCGGAAAAGCTGTCCGCGCGGAGAAGGAGACGGCGAGCTCACGATCTTGGTGGGGCTGCTCATGAAGTCTGCGAAGCCTCCTTGTAAACCGGCGGAGGAGGAGGCGAATTTCGGCGGCGGAAGATCCATTGCAGTCGCCAGAACACTCCCGAGAACGTGTAAAGCAAAGCAACCCCAAACAACACTGGTTTGGAAAAGAACCAAACGCCGGCGAACAATGCGCCAAAGAGAATGATCAAACGAAACGGATGTCGCGAACGGAAATCGATGTCCTTAAAGCTGTAAAACCGCCAAGTGCTCACCATCAGATAGCCAACGGCGGTCACCATCGCCAGCCAGGTCAAAGCCGTATACCACGATTCCACCGGTTCGCCGCTCTGAAAATGCACCACCGCTGCAATTACTCCGGCCCCAGCCGGAATCGGCATCCCCACGAAATATTTCTTCCCCGGCCGCCCGGGGTTCGAGGGCTGCGGGTTCGTCGTGATATTAAAACGCGCCAGGCGGCTGGCTCCCGCCATCAAAAATAAAAAACTTGCGATTGCGCCCAGTTGCGTCAGTTTGATGTTCCACTCCGTCAGCGCAACCGGAGGCATCAAATGAAATCCCCACGTCCATGCCAACATCGCCGGAGCCACTCCAAACGTGATCACATCGGCGAGAGAATCCAGTTCTTTCCCAAAGTCGCTGCTGGTGCCGGTCATGCGCGCCACGCGTCCATCCAGGCCATCGAACAAAACCGCAAATCCAATCGCTTTCGCGGCATTGTCCAAATGCCACCATGTCGCTGCGCTGGCATGCACAACCTCGAGGATCGCATAAAACCCGGCCGCCATATTCCCCGTCGTGAAAAGCGATGGGAGAATATACATTCCCTTGCGCATGCGGCGCGGATGGCGGTCGCCTCCCCGGCGATTTGGAACTGGAAGCTCCATCAGCGTCCCCTTTTGGTGACAGAATAGCTCGCCGCCGTTGCCGATTCGTTTTTTCGCACTTCGCTCTCCGGCTGCAAACGGGCCAAAACGCTTGCACCACCCCGAACCCGGTCGCCCACTTTCACCTGCAAGGCGGCGGACGCATCGAGCACCACATCCACGCGTGACCCGAACTTGATCAACCCCACACGCTGGCCCCGTTCCACCCGATCCCCCACTTTCGGATTGAAAACAATTCTCCGCGCCAGCAACCCAGCAATCTGCTTGAAGACCACCGTTTGCCCATCGCCCTCTACGCTCACGATATTTTGTTCGTTCTGCTCCGCGGACGCTTGATTCATCGCATTCAGGAATTTTCCGCGCTGGTAGCGCACCTCCCGCACGAATCCTGCAATCGGGGATCGGTTCACATGCACATCGAAAACGCTGAGAAAAATGCTGATGCGAATCTTCTTAGACTCGCCGATGGTCAACCCTGAAACATCCGTGACCTTTCCATCTGCAGGCGAAACCACTGCACCCGTTCCATCCGGAATAACTCGCTCTGGATCACGGAAAAACCACAGAAAAAAAAGCGCAAGCATCAGCGGCACCACGGCCCAGACCGGCTGGGTGAGCCAGCCGACGAGAACCCCAGCGGCAACAAACGCCAGCGCGTAAAAGTAGCCGTCTCGTTCCATTGGAAGCAGCCTCATTATAGAGCAGGGGCGAGCCTGGCTGGTTGAGCTTCAATCGGAAAAAATGCAGGCTCAAATCGTAAGTGTAAATAAAGAAAGGCGCTGATGAGCGCCTCGGAGTAGATAGAAATTAACCTTAGCGGCGACAGCCGCTTCCAATCGGTCAAACAAAATTACGCTACGTGTGCCCCATACTGCTGCCGGAACTGCCGCTCGATCGACTGCATCTGATCTTTGAGTCGCAGCTTCAGCTTTTTAAGCCGGACTTCTTCCAGCTTTTCGTCTTCGCTGAGATAACGCTTTTGAGTGAGAGAATCGAGCCGAGTGGAATACTGCATATGCTCCTGGGCCAGCTTGCGAAATTCGTCGTTGGTCAGCAGAGAGTCCTTCGAAGTCAGCATCCAGCGGACCTCCAAACCGGGATTCACTGGCCCCAAACTACCACAGCCCCAAAATCGGTTCAATGCCAAATTATTGGTGCAGTCTCGTTATGAGAAACCCCTTATCGGGGAACATCGAGGGGAGGTGCTTGAGCAGCTAAGTCAACTTGAGGCGGTAAAGAATGGCATTTTCGGCAGGCGAGGTGTAGTAAAGATTTCGTACGCCCGCCTCGTCAAAGCCCCTTTTTCGATAGAAAGCGCGCGCGGCTTGATTCGATTCGCGAACTTCAAGGAAAATCGCACACCCGCCTGCTGCGCGCGCCCGAGTAATCAACTCCATAAGCAGCAACGTGCCGGTTCCTCTGCGGCGCACGCCGTTGGCGACGACAATATTCTCCAGTTCCCACTCCGCATCGACCCGCCACCCGACCAAGAATCCGAAGATTTCTGACTCCTCCTCAACCGCTTCATCCTCCGCAATTAAGACCACGCGTTCGACTAATTGCGGATCGCTCGTTGCCAACGCTTCCTCGTACTGTTGCCGCGACCAATGCGCGGTGGTCGAACTCTCGCGCTCCAGGTCCATGATTCGAACAACGTCATCGGCGCTGCCCCGTCGCACCCGCAAGTTACGAACCGATTCTTTCGAGCATCTCGGCGTCGGTGCGTCGGATATAGTTGGCCTCCAACTGCTCGGGCGTGACGGTCTGACCACGCTGAATTTTGCTCCAACCCAGTCGGGCAACATCGGCGGCAGAGATGGGCGACAGAATTGAAACTGTCAAACCGGCAGCGTGGGCGGCCTCGGCGAGAACGGAATCTGGAGTAATCACAGTCCATCCTTTCGCTTGCGCAAGAAATTCATTTCTGCCCAGCATTCGCTCTCGCGGAACCCATCCGGCGTCAGCCGGAATTTCGTACTCTCCTACGTAGACATCGCCCCGTCCCGCATCCAAAACAGACATAACCTTGCCTTGAGCAGCGCTCGCAACCGCACAAGCTTCCAACAGAGAGACCGCCGCAATCGGCTTGCCCAACACCTCAGCCAACGCCTTAACCGCCGCCAGTCCAATCCGCAACCCAGTGAACGATCCCGGCCCAGCGCCAACCGCAAAACCACCGATGCCGTTCTTGGTGAACCCATTGCTCGAGAGCAGTTCAGCGATTTGCGGAATGAGTTGCGCGGAGAAAGTACCGCCAACCAGCGGCGCAATCTCGATCACCTCGAAGTCGCCGCCATCAGCAGTGGGCTCTCCGGCTCTCGCCAGCGCGATGCTCCCTTGTTTGCCCGAAGTATCAATTGCGAGAAGAAGCATGAGAAAAAGAAAAAATGATTGCCGTTATCGGCGAAGATCCGTGGCCGAATGGAATTTGATTTATCCCTCAACCAACTCCAGCAGAACTCCACCCGCACTCGCCGGATGCACAAAGACGTATTTATGTCCGCCCGCCCCGGTCTTGATCTCCTCCGAAACCAGGCGCACACCGTCTCTCTTCAGCCGCTCGACGGCCATCGGCAAATCCGGAACCCGCAGGCACACGTGATGCAGCCCTTCGCCACGCTTGGCAATAAACTTCGCGACGGTCGAGCTCTCAGCAGTCGCCTCTAACAATTCTATCCGGCTCTCGCCCATCGGAATCATCACCACTCGCACCTGTTCCTGCTCCACCGTCTCTTCCGGAGAAACGCTCAGCCCCAGCTTCTCGTAGATCGCCTTCGCCGCCGCCAGCGACTTCACCGCAATCCCGAGATGATCAATGCTGCATTCCATAATTCCCTTTACCATTCCGACGCACGAGCGAAGCAGAAAAACTCTTTGTCATTCCGACGCGCGAGAGTAGCGAGACAGGAGGAATCTGCTTTTGCTCTCTGTCATTCCGACGCCCGGGCCTCAGCCAGCTAGGAGAGCCTGCCCTGAGCTTGCCGAAGGGAATCTGCTGTTCCCCTTCACCCTCCCATCCCTCCCACAATCTCCTCCACCACCGTATACGGATCGCGCTTGTGTTCCGCAACCTCTGTGGCATAGCGCGCCATGCCGCCGTCCACCATCTGCGCCCGAGCCTTTTCCAGCAAAGCATCGCGCAGCATTTCCACCAAACGCTCCTGCCAGTTCTCGACGCTCTTGTTCAACGCCAGATTTTCTTTCTGCAGATACGCTTCATAGTTCTCGATGGCCGCCGCCAGTTCATCGATTCCTTTTCCTTCGCTGGCAACAGTCTTTACGATCGGCGGAGTCCAGCCATCGTGGCGCATCGCCAGCGACTGCAGCGATCTGATCTCTCGCTCCACGTGCTCGGCGCCGTCGCGGTCGCTCTTATTGATTACGAAAATGTCGGCAATTTCCATGATGCCCGCTTTAATCGTCTGCACATCATCGCCCATCCCCGGAACCAGAATCACAATCGTGATATTAGCCAGCCGCACAATGTCAACCTCATCCTGGCCCACGCCGACGGTCTCAATCATGATGAGGTCGCGCCCGGAAGCATCCAGCACCGTGGTCACATCGGCCGTCGTACGAGCCAGCCCGCCCAGCGACCCGCGCGTCGCCATACTGCGAATATAAATCCCCGGATCGGAAAAATGCTCCTGCATGCGAATCCGGTCGCCCAGAATCGCCCCACCCGTGTACGGGCTGGTCGGGTCGACCGCAATAATCCCAACCGTACGATTTTTCTCGCGATAGAAGCGGGCCAGCTGATCGACCAGCGTACTCTTCCCCGCCCCCGGCGGCCCCGTCAACCCGAGCACTTGCGCCCTGCCGCTATGCGGAAACAACGCCTTCAGCAACTCAGCCCACCCCGGCGCGCGATTCTCCACGGTGGAAATGGCGCGCGCCAACGCACGCACATCGCCGGAGCGAAGCGAGTCGATCACGTCTTGGTCGCAGGCGTTCAAGCGAGATCAGTGTAAAGCAGGGGAACAGGCAACGTAGTTAGTTCGAGCCCAAAGCCGCAACTTCGGCAAGGAGCAGATCGTACTCCTGGACCATTTCAGCGGCTTTCCTTGCAGCGTCCAGGAGTTCGGGATCGGAGCCCGGACCTATGTTTAGCATGTCCGCAAAGCCTACCCTTCGCTTCTTAATGACGGCTATTATTGCATCAACATTCATTTCGCTCACCCCCCGTTGCGGCATCGTACCACGACCCAGAGAGCGGACCGGTACGACCACGGCGCTCGTCCGCGCGCCCCAGTAGACGTTCGCGTCCTTGCGTTCTATCCTTGAAACTGTTGCGGAGTACTATTGTGGCCATATCCATTCCAAAAACCGCGGGCCGCTGCCTCCAGAAAATAGCCCAGGATGCAAGGTGGGCTCTGAACAACGACGGCGCTGTCGGCGACTCCGAGGCAGAGGAACTTGAAGACACTCTGCAATTTCTAGACGGGCACGGCCAGCTCGACCGGCTCCTGCCGAGGCTTCGCGACGACATGCGCGCCAGAGACTCGGCTCTTGCGGAGGCACGAGCAGGGCGCTTCCTAGCGAGCCTAGGCTTCCTAATCACGGCATGGGAGCCGCCGTCCCCGACGGGGCGCCCGGGAGATCTGCTCATCAGATGGTCGAACATCAGCGTCTTTACGGAAGTCAAGGGCCCCGATTGGGAGGGCGAGCTGTCCCACGATGAGAAAGTCGGTGAACGCAAGGCATCAGGCAAATTTCTCAACGGCGAGGCGAGACCGGCAAGTCCCGTGCAGATCCCGTTTGACGTTATCCGCAGGAACATCCTGCCGAAATTCGATGAGAGCCGTCCGAATATGGCAGTCCTAGTCGACAACTTATGGATCTCGCCAGCCTCCGCGCGGGGCGTCGTCGACGGTCATGTAGAGGATTTCTTCGGTCAGCCCGGCTCTGGGCTATTGGGCGGCCTTCTTTTATTGTCGGTGGATAGGCCGGCTGGCATGCCGGTTCGCAACGTGAGTAATTTCTACAGCAACTCCTCGGCGCTTCCCTCCTGTCAGTTGCCTGTCGGCGCGGTTTCCGCTCTGACACGGATGGCTGAACGCGATGCAACGCAAAAAAGGACCGAGTCTCTCGCCTGGAAACATGACCGGATTACCATGCTCGCGAGCGTGGCGAAACGCCTGTAACTACTCCTTCAGCAACTGCCGAGCAATTACCAGCCTCTGAATCTCACTGGTCCCTTCGCCAATCGTGCACAACTTAACGTCGCGATAAAATTTCTCAGCCGGATAGTCTTTGATAAATCCGTACCCGCCATGTATCTGCACGCCTTCGTTGGCGCACCTGACGGCAACTTCGCTGGTATAAAGTTTCGCCATCGAAGACTCCAGCGTCGTCTTCATCCCAGCGTCTTTCATCGACGCCGCACGCATGGTGAGCAGGCGGGCCGCATCGATTTCGGTTGCCATGTCGGCCAGCTTCCACTGAATCGCCTGGAAGTCGGAGATCGCCTTGCCAAATTGCTGCCGCTCCTTGGAGTACTTCAGCGCCGCCTCGTACGCGCCCTGCGCCATGCCCAACGACAGGGCCGCAATCGAAATACGTCCACCATCGAGCACGCGCATCGCATCGATAAAGCCGTCGCCTTCCTTCCCCAGAAGGTTCTCTTCAGGGATTACACAATCTTCAAAAATCATCTCCGCTGTGTCGCTGGCCCGTAATCCCAGCTTGTTTTCTTTTTTCCCCGGACGAAAACCCTTCGTGTCCTTCTCCACAATGAACGCGGAAAGCCCGTGCGTCTTGGCCGCGCGATCGGTCACAGCGATCACGACCATCGCATCCGCGTAATGGCCATTGGTACAGAAAGTTTTGGTGCCGTTCAGCACCCAATCCTTTCCCTTGCGCCGCGCGGTCATGCGGGCGCTGCTCGCATCCGATCCCGAAGACGGCTCGGTAAGCCCCCAAGCTCCAATGAATTCGCCAGTCGCCAGCTTGCTGACGTATTTCTTTTTCTGAGCCTCGTTCCCCGCAAGAAAAATGTGGTTCGAGCAGAGCGAGGTGTGCGCCGCCACAATAATGCCCACCGAGCCATCTACCCGCGACAATTCTTCAATCGCGATCACATATTCCACGTACCCCATGCCGGCGCCCGCGTATTCCGTGGGGAAGACAATCCCGAGCAATCCGAGCTTGCCAAGTTCCTTGACAATGGCTTGCGGAAATTCGCACGCCTCGTCCCACTTCATGACATTGGGCGCGATCTCGCGCTCGGCAAATTCGCGAACGCTCTTCTTCAGTTGCTGCTGCTCGTCACTCAGTTGAAAATCCACGACTCCTCCAGCCAGGCAAGACACCGTCTCGCGCCCCTAGGCCCGCCTGAGATTATTGTAGGTGACGAAAGAAAAACCCTTGAACCGACCGCCCGGTATGCACACAGCCCCACCTTCATGAGACATCAAGCCTCACGCAGACAAAAGAGGACGAAGGTAACAGGACTGCCTCAGCGAGAGATGGCGGCTTGCTCAGTTTCAGAAGATCCGCTTGAAGAAAGGAACCGCTGAAATACTTCGTTGGAGAGCAGCCGTCCCTTCGGCGTCAAGGAAACGAAATCGCCACGCCGCTGCATCAGCCCGCCCTCGACAAGCTCCGTGATCGCTGCGCGCGCATTGTCGATGGCCTCGTCGCCAAATCTTGCGGAAAGACTTTTCAGGTCGACGCCGCACACCAGCCGCAATCCGAGAAAAAAGCTTTCCTCCAACGCCGCCCGCCGGGACACTACGATCCGTGGCGAACTAGCGCCACCGCTCATGTATTGTTCCAACGAATCAGCCGACGCGAATCGAACTGCCTCAACATCCGGAGAATCGGAAAGCAGCATCGAATGCGCATCCACGCCAAAACCAAAGTAGGGTTGCCGTGTCCAATATTTCAAGTTGTGCCGCGACTCGAAACCCTCGCGCGCGAAGTTGGAAATCTCGTACTGTGTAATCCCCCCCGATTGCAACCTTTCACACGCCGCAAGATAAAAATCCGCCGTCGCATCTTCGTCCGGAACGAAGTGCGCGTGATAGCGCGTGCCTCCCGCCAATACCTCGCTTCCCAAGCGTGAATCTTCATCAACCTCCAGCATGTAGACGCTCACATGCTGCGCGCCCGTCGCAATCGCTTCCGTCACGGAAAACGCCCAACTCTCCGCCGTCTGGTGCGGCAACCCCGCAATGAGATCGACATTGAGGTTCGATATCCCCGCTGTGCGCAGGCGGGCGATGTCCTCAAGCACAGTCGCGCGCTTGTGCTGCCGGCCAACCGCCGCCGCTTCCCGGTCCACAAAAGACTGCACTCCCAGACTCACACGGTTCACGCCGCACCGCAGCAGGCTCTCCACGACACTCGCTGTCAGCGTACCGGGAGCGCACTCCACCGTGACTTCGGCGCCAGCCTCAACCTCAAACTGATTCCGCACTGCGTTGAACAGTCGCTCCAACTGCCCGGCATCGAGCACCGTCGGCGTCCCTCCACCCAGGTAAGTCGAATCGATCTCGCGCTCAAACTCCCCGCCCATCTCCGCCGCGACTTGCGGAGCCGTTCCAATATCGGCGCAAACCCGGTCCACATAGCGCTCAAAGACCGCCCGCGAGAACACGTCAGAGGCGAAATTGCAGTAGCTGCATTTCGTGCGGCAGAACGGAACGGAAACATAGATCCCCAGAGGCATCTTTCACCATTATCCCATCTGCAATCGACCGGCGGCAGCAAACCTTTTCCATCGTCCAGCCCGTTCCAGCCATCCATATTGAAGTAGGTATCGAGGTACCGTAATTTAAACTACTCTGTAAGCAACTACCTCGCCGTTCAAAAAACAGATGTCTCAGGAAGAAGAAGTATTAGGCAAAGCCTACGACAGCCGCCTGATGGCGCGTCTGTTGAAGTATCTCCGGCCCTATCGCTGGCAGGTCGCGCTCGCGCTGGCATCGATCGTCCTGAAATCTCTCGCCGACGTGCTCGGCCCCTACCTCACCAAGGTTGCCATCGATCGTTATCTCGCGCCCCAGGTCGCAGCTACGAGCACCTCCTCCGGCATCTGGAGCTGGCTCAGTCCGCGTGCCACAGCCGGCATCGCGCAAATCGCGGCGATCTATGTCGGGCTGCTGATCTTCAGTTTTCTTCTCGAGTTCCTGCAGACCTACTTCATGCAGTGGACCGGCCAGAAAGTAATGTTCGATCTCCGCCGCCAGATTTTTCGCCACCTGCAGCGCCTGCACGTTGCCTTCTACGACAAAAACCCTGTGGGCCGCCTGGTTACGCGCGTCACCACTGACGTGGACGCGTTGAACGAGATGTTCACCTCCGGCGTCGTCTCCATCTTCGAAGATCTTTTTGTGCTCTTCGGCATCCTCGGCGTCATGCTGTGCATGAACTGGAAGCTCGCCCTCATCACCTTCGCCGTGCTGCCCTTTATCGTTTATTCCACAAAGATTTTTCGCGACCGCGTGCGCGACTCCTATCGCCGCATCCGCGTTGCCATCGCCCGCATCAACGCATACCTGCAGGAGCACATCAGCGGAATGGTCGTATTGCAACTCTTCAACCGCGAGCGCAAGGCCTACGACCGCTTCAAGGAAATTAATCGCGTTCACATGGAAGCCTACAAAGACGCGATCATGGCGTACTCGGTCTACTATCCGGCGGTCGAGATTCTCTCCGCGATTGCGATTGCCTGCGTAATCTGGTTCGGCGGCGGCGACATCATGCGAAACATCCGCGTCAACAGCGTTGCCGTGAGTTTCAATTCAAAGACGTTCGTTGCCTTCCGCCTGGTATCGACCGCCGCCTCGCTCGGCGTGCTGGTCGCCTTTATTCAATACGCCCTCAGATTTTTCCGTCCAATCATGGACTTCAGCGAAAAATACAACATCCTGCAATCTGCGATGGCCGCGAGCGAACGCATTTTCAAATTGCTCGACACGCCCGTGCAAGTGGTTTCGCCCGCCGTGACCAAGCGCTCCACTGGCCCCGGCCGCATCGAATTCGATCACGTCTGGTTCGCCTACCGCGACTTCGAGCCCGGCACAGACCATGTAGGGACGGCCGCCCTCGGCCGTCCAACCGAGCAAAGCTCGGCAGGCTCTTCACTGTCCAGGAGCAATGAAGCCGAGAGCGAATTCGCCCTCGACTGGGTCCTCCGCGACGTAACCTTCTCCATCGAACCCGGCGAAACCGCAGCCATCGTCGGACACACCGGTGCAGGCAAGACCACTCTCATCTCTCTCCTGCTGCGTTTTTACGATGTCCAGAAAGGCGCGGTCCGAATCGACGGCGTTGATATCAAAGATATGGATCTCGCCGACCTGCGCAGCCGCTTCGGCGTGGTCCTGCAGGATCCTTTTCTTTTCAGCGGCACGATCGGCGGAAACATTCGGCTCGGCACAACCCGCATCCAGGACGCCGATGTCGAAAAAGCCGCGGAGGATGTGAACCTCGCCGACTTCATCCGCACTCTTCCGAAAGGCTTTGACGAAGAAGTTCGCGAGCGCGGTTCCACTCTTTCCACCGGCCAGAAGCAGCTCATTTCGTTCGCCCGCGCCCTGGCTCACGAACCAAAGATTCTGATTCTCGACGAAGCTACCTCGAGCGTGGACACCGAAACCGAATTCCGTGTGCGCGACGCCCTCAGCCGCATGGTCGAAGGCCGCACTTCGCTCATCATCGCCCACCGGCTCTCGACCGTTCAGCGAGCCGATAAGATCATCGTCATGCACAAAGGCCAGGTGCGCGAAATGGGCACGCACCAACAACTCCTGGCTCAGCACGGCATCTACTTCAAACTCTACCAGCTCCAATACAAAGATCAGGAACTAAACGCGGCGCGCCCGCCGGCACCCGCCAGCGCCGACGAGAAGCCAGAAGTCACAGCCAGCGCGGATGATTAATCCGTGCGATAAACGCCGATTGAAAACACATTTCCCGCAGTTGATAAGTCAGAGGTAAAAGCAGGGGCAAATGCAAACGTCAGACCGCCCTGAGCGCAGTCGAAGGGACACCTGAATATAGCCCGGCGCGTTTCAGCGCCGGGTAATCCAAAACACACGAGGGAACTGCATCCCGTCAGGATGCCTGAACCGATCCAACATGGACTTGACTATTTCTTCGGCTGCGCCGACGGAGGCAAAATCCCATTCAGCCGCAAATCCTGTGCCGCAGCGGCATAGTGGTCGGCCCAACTGCTCGCCAAGACCAGCGCACCCATAGCTCTTGGAAACTTTCGTCCTCCGAACAGTTCAACCGAGTCGCCGAGTTTGGAGTCGTCCATCTTGCTGAGCGCGTCCCCACAAAAATCGTAGGAAGCGGTGGCCGCCGCGAGCAACTTGTCTTTGGCATCCGTGTCTTTAAGCTCTCCGACTTTTGGTGCCGGAACATCAGCGGCCTTGGCGCACAACAAGTTATTCGATTCCACAATGTGGACGACTAAATGCCCAAATGTCATCTGATCGGGAGTGGGCTTGTAACTGAACTTATCGGCAGGCATCGCGGTAATGGCGCCGAGAGTATTATTCCGCGAGCGCGGCAACAACACCCGAAGAGACGTCGCAACTGGATCTTTTGTCGGCCCGGACGCGGCAGCCGGCGCCGAAGAAGCAGCGGCCTGCGCGCCGGCCATCGCCGAAACGGAACATACGAAACAAGCAACGAGAGCAAGAAAGTATTTCATCGGAATCCTCCTAATCAAAAATCCAGGGTAGCCCACCGCTGGTCTTACGAGAACGCAGCGCCCAGCGCCGCGCCCACCACAGTAAATACAGCCCACCATCCGAACACGATCGCAAACGACGTTCCGTGCTTCACCTTACTCACGCAGGTGAACCCTATTGCCGTAAGCGCCAACGTCCAAATCATGAAGATATCGACAGCCGATGCCACGCTGTACAAAAACACATTGTTCGCGGGCGTCATGAAATAGCCGGGATTCGTGGCCACGGGATTCTGAAACGAAAACGAATCCGGGCTGATCCCGGCTGCCACGGAGAGCATGGCCAGTAGTGTTTTCAACATGAGTGGCAGCGCCGCGTAAATCACAATGGCAAGCGACACTCCAAAAGAAACATCTGCCCCCGCTGCAACCTTGAACGTCGCAAACAGCGCCGTCGCAATAACCAACCAGATGATCAGCGTAATAACCGGAAAGGCATAGGAGATGATCCCCGTGACTTTCGCTCCTTGCTCCAGCTGTCGCTCGCGCTGATCGGCCGGAAGATTCTCCAAGCGCGCCTGCGCCTTGGGCTGCGCCTGCATCTGGTTTTCCATTATTCTGCGAAAGCCTATTTTTTGGCCCGCGATGTAGACAAACAGCGAGGAGACCACCACCATCAGCAAAAACGGCGCCCACCAAGCAGCGCTGCGGCGCAGATCGGTAAACGTTTTTGTGGGTGCAACAAACGTGTCAACGATGCGGGCGCCTTGCGACAGGCCAGATTCCGGCGTGGGCATCGGTACAGTCGAAAGCGGAGCAGCAGCCATATTCTGTTCCTCCTGCGAAACTGGGACGCCAAGGAATTCTAGTCGCGCTGGGGCTTTGAAACAAGCGCGCCGAAACAAGCGAATGTGTATCTCCAGATCACGCGGTTCACCGCCGATGCATCACACGAGTTGCGCACTCCCATCGCTCTCATTCACACCGAAGCGGAGCTGGCATTGCGACGGTCGCGAAACAAATCGGAATACGGAGACGCACTTTAGCATATTCCGCTGGAAGCCACCGTACGGCGTGGCTGATTGAGGAGCTTCTGACGCTGGCTCGCGCGGATTCTGGCGAGGGTGCGCTCAACGTTCATCGTATCGATCTGCTGCCGACGCTGCTGCCTCCAAATTTCATCGAATATTGGCGATAGGGCTTAATCCAGTTTTCTTTTGAAGACTCCAATCGACTCACCGGATTTGACGTGATATGACTTCGCGGAGTCTCCCCAGACATACTGAGTCTGCGGATCGGTCTCGTCGACGATCCCAACCATTTCATAGTGATCGGCAGCGTACTGGTGGGACCAGTCCAGTATGAACGTGCTTGATTCTGGACTGGCAATCCATGAATTGATGACTTGCACGAACACCATGTACTCAGGCCGGCTGTTTTCGATTTCTCGTGCCATGTCCTTCTGCATGTCCATTGCGTACTTCTGAGGTTCGACCAGAGCATAGGTATAAATGTAGCCGGTAGCCGAATGCAGCCGTGAATAAAAGTAAACTTCCGGCTCCGAGCCGATTACAGCGATGCGGGCGTTTGGCGACGAGTGCTGGTTCAAGTATTCGGAAATGACTTGCGCCTCAGGAAACGGATTGTTGCCGTAAACCGCACGGCAGGCGGTGAGTGGGGAAAATCTGAAAAAAATATCGCTCTGACCAGCAACGGAAAGGGCGAGCGCTGAGAGAAGAATCAGCAGGGGAATCGCAGTCGCTGCAGGGCTTGGCAGGTGTTGCGATAGCTCCTGCGCCGCCGAGCTCACGGCAATTCCGATGAACAGACAAACGGCTGGAAGCACCAGGATGAAGTAATGCTGGCGAAAGTAAAAACCGGGACAAACTGCTGCCCATGAGAAGCATAAAAAACCAATCGTGAAGACGGCGTGCGGCCAAGTGTGAGAGTCCCAAGCTAAGGCGGCAAGGCCAATTGCGCCAAGAATCCAAACAAATGCGGCAGGCTCAATGACAGAGAACGCCGTCGCCGAAAGTTGTTGCCATCCCTCGGAGAGGGTTAACGCCGAGGCGTATTGAGTGCCATAGGAAAAAGTCCAGAACCACATTTTCCCGAGCGTCCCTGCGAAGAACAAAACCACACAAGTGAGTGCCAAAGGAAGCATGGCACCAGCGCTGTAGATTCCAAGGCGGCGAACCAGGCCCCGCCAATCCTTCCCCGTGCGCCATTCCATCGCAATCGTGAACAATGCGCCGAACACGACGAAAAAGAGACCGGGCTGCTTGCACAAGAAGGCCAGGCCCAGCAGAAGTCCGCTAATGAAGTACAGGGAATTTCTCTTGGATTCGATGGCATGGAGCAGGATGAGAATTCCCGCCAAAGCTGGGAGCACTACAAAATGGGTCGCATGCCCCGCAAGGCCTAATACCGATTCGCTGGTGGAGAGCAGCGCGTGGCTCGATCCGGCGGCAAGGCCCGCAAGCGGACCGAATAATTTCCAGGCGAGCATGAATAACAAAACTACGGTTGCTGCGTTGACGAGGAGTAGCCCTGCGTGAATGCCGGCAGGTGATTCGCCAAACGCTGCCATGATGAGAGCGTAGGCCGCGTAGGTGCCGGGCAACTTCATGTTGTAGGCAAGGCTGTAAGGGGCTATGCCCTGCAGCACAAGTTGTCCCGAGTATGCATACTCTCCTTCATCGCGCTCCAGCGGAAAATTTAGTAAGCGGATGCGAATCAGCGAGAAAAACAGGATTACGATTGTCAGCAGCACAACACACCAGCGCGGAGAAATGCCCGGCGACTTTGAGGTCATCTTCGCTACCTCGCACCTCGCAACTTCGAGCTTCGTGATTTCGGGTTTTGTGCTCCTGAGTTGCGCTACTTGTGACCGCCGCCGGGGGTTCCTGCTCATCGGGAGTCGAGTTGATTCGGCAAGAGCTGTTAAGAGTAACCGAGCGTTTGTCGATCAATTGTTAACGGAAGATTACAGTCAGGTTAAAGTTTCCGCACACAGAGTTCGGCAGCCTTTTCCCAAGTTATTCTTACCTCGGCCTTCTTACTCGTCTTGCGAATCCGTTATGCCCGCTGCAAACTCGACCAGGCACCGCAAAAAACGTCCACGACCCGCGCCTAAAGCTACACCGGGACCACGTCTGATCCCGCGACCGGTCGAGACGGCGCCGGTCACTTCCGCTCCTACTTTTGCGCGGCTGCGTGTTGCCCCTGCGATTCTGCTGGCGTTGCTGACGTTCAGTATCTACTTTCAAATTCTTCACCATCCATTTTCGAACTACGATGACGGGGAGTATGTCACCGATAACCCGGACATTCAGCATAGGATCAGCCCTGCTACGCTGCATTGGGCAATAACCTCGACCGAGCACGGCAACTGGCATCCCGTGACGTGGCTTTCTCACGCCCTGGATTGGCAAATCTTTGGCAACAACGCCGGGGGGCACCACGGCACGAGTTTGTTGCTGCACATACTGAATGCCCTTCTGCTGTTCATCTTTCTCGCTCAGGTCACCGGGTATACTGCACGAAGTTTGTTTGCGGCTGCTCTTTTTGCGGTCCATCCGATCAATGTTGAGAGTGTGGCCTGGGTGGCCGAGCGAAAGAATGTGCTGTGTACGTTGTTTTTTCTGCTGGCGCTGATGGTCTATTCGCGCTATTCGCGGCGCCCCAGCGTAATTCGTTACCTGTTCGTCGCGCTGCTCTTCGCCTTCGCTTTGGCGGCGAAGCCGATGGCGGTCACTTTTCCTTTCGTCCTTCTATTGCTCGACTACTGGCCCCTGCAGCGTATTCAAAACTGGAGCGGTCCGTCACTTGTATTTCCCGCACCGCAATTTCCAGTATGGAAAATTGCGATGGAAAAGTTGCCTCTACTGGCTCTGAGTGTTGGCGATTGCGTGCTTACGCTGATTGCGCAAAACAAAGTAAACGCCATCAAATCCGTCACCAAGTTTTCCCTGTCCGCGCGCCTGGCCAATGCGGTTGTTTCTTATGCGGCTTACTTGTGGAAAGCCGTTTGGCCGCTCCACTTGGCTGTGTTTTATCCGCACTTCTCTGGAGGGGTGGCGGCGTGGCAAGTGGCGCTGTGCGCACTCTTCCTCGTTGGCGTCAGCGCATGGGTGTGGCGCGAACGATCACGCCCTTACCTGATCATGGGCTGGTGTTGGTTTCTTGGGATGATGGTGCCGATGATCGGGTTGATTCAAGTTGGCGACCAAGGAATGGCAGACCGCTACGCTTATCTTCCACTGATCGGTATTTTCGTCGCGGCTGTTTGGCGCCTCGCCGAATGGGCTCAGCACGTAAAGCGCGAGGTCCGTGTTTCCGCAGCAATCGCGGCGACAGCGGTGCTGGTGCTATTTTCCCTGCTGGCATGGTGGCAAGCGCGCACCTGGCGAAGCTCGCTCGATCTGTGGTCGCAGGCTGTTACAGTCGACCCGACCAACTTTGTAGCTGAAGATGTCGTCGGCTCAGAGATTCTTCTCAGCGCTCTGAACAAGGGAGTGCCTTACTCCAACGAAGCTCAAGCGCACTTCCAGCGGGCGCTTCAGATCAATCCAAGAGACTCCGAGGCGCTCCTTAACGTCGGTGCCGATCTTCAGACGCACGGCAAGATGCAGGAAGCAATCGCGAAATACAAAGAGGCTCTGGAGTATGCGCAAGATCCATCGATCAAGGGAAGAATTCTTACCGACCTTGGTTTGGCGTACGAGAGGCTGCTCGATCTGACCACGGCCCGGCAATACTATCGCGAGGCGCTGCAGCTCGGTCCCAAGAACGCTCCCGCCGCCTTCACTGGATTCGCCAGAACTTACACGGACGAACAGATCGTGGACCTTACGCGCAATCTCGCTACCCAACCCACGGCGCAGGGTTACTGGAAGCTGGGACAGTTGCAAGAAAGCGTCGCATCGAACGGTGATGCTATCGCTTCTTACCGGCGCGCGTTGCAGATTGACGCCAAGTTTCAACCTGCTCAATATGCATTGGATCGTCTGGCGAAAAGCTCCGCACAACAAGACCGGCCGGCGCTAAAGTGATGTCACTACGCTATTGTGGTGAGCTAGCACTCTGCGTCTGCGCGGTCGGCGTCTGAGCCGCTGGTGTTTGCTGATTTGAAGAATCGGCTGAATTTTTTTGTGCGGCGAAAACTGGTGTAGACGGCGTTGGGCCTTTGACTTCGACGCTGCCATCGTAGCTTGCCGAATAAAAAAACAACCAGTCTTTGTAGTGATTTTTGTGGTTGAACTCGCGAATTGTTTTTTTCGGGCTGGAACTCGCTACGCCCATGATTACACCGCCCCCCAAATTCGCACCACTCCCCGGAGCGGCCGGGGAAGCGGCAGCCTGGGGCGTAGGGCTGCCTTGTGAACCAGCCTGTGCGTTCTGACCGCCTGTCGAGTCCTGTGGATTAACTTCGGTTGAGGAAGCATTCGAAAAAATTCCCGCCGCAGTGTTCGCGCTACCGCCGGATGGTACGCCCGGTGTATTGGAACCGGAACCCGGCGCGGCAATATCGTTCATGTGCAGCAGCCGAAAATCTTTCCCGGTAATCGGATCCTTGTAGCGCCGGCGCAGATAGCGGTTCCCAGTAGCGTGCTCCAACTGATCCAGCGTCAAAGGGAAGTTCCCGGTATGCTTGGCGTAAGCACGAATTGCGCGGCGGTACTCCATCCCGCGATGAATCAATTCTTCTTCCTGATCTCGCCTGATCTGGAGGGTAATCATCGGAGCCACGACAGCCGCAGCGATCACTAGTAGCGATGCGGCCAGCAACAGCGTCAGCAGTACATAGCCCCGCTCCCGTTCTGGAGGATGACTTCGAAAGCGAAGACTGCGCGCCGCGAACGCAAGCCCGGTCACATGAAAATCCCTGATCAAAAGTTGTACTTCAGTCCCAGTTGAAGTGTTCGAGGACGGTGCGAATCGACTGGCCTGAGAAAGGCGCTGCCGGTCGTGCAGTCCACGTTGATTGGTGTCGCGCCCGGAGAGCCGATCACCGGCGTCAGGCCGCCGGCTGCGGAGTTGTATACGCCGCCGTAGCACCCGATGATATTCGACGCCGTGTCACCAATATTCGGATTGAAGATCCGGAACTCGGTGTGATTGAACACGTTGAAGAGTTCTACGCGGAACTCCATGGCGCTGCCTTCGGTGATTTTGAAATGCTTCAGCAGGTTCATATCAAAATTCAGCCGGTGTGGGTTGTTCAGGAAGTTGCGGCCTGCATCGCCAAAGGTAAGCCCCGTCGGCGCCACGAATGCGGCGGGATTGTACAAAAGTGGGCCAACGCTGGAAGCGTTAAAACGCTGCGGCACAGGAGCATGCGGATCGCCGATGACATCCGGGAAAGAACCTACGCCGGCTCCATTTGCCACTCCAGCGTTGTCCGGCGCGGAAATTCCGGTGTTGCCGCCGCCATTGATTACTGTGAAAGGTGTGCCCGATTGAAATGCGGTGATACCGGATAATTCCCAACCATCGAGCAACGCTCGCAGGATTCGCGAATCGCTTTGCACCGGAGGCTTCGTGTCATTTTTATCTTTATCGTTATCACCGCCGTCAGATGCAGGCGTGGAGCGGAAGGCCGATCGCTCCAGCGCTCCGCTGAACTTGGGAAAGGCGTAGATGTAGTTCACGCTGAGCGAGTGGCGCTGGTCGAAATTGGAGCTTGCCCAGTTGGATTTGATGTTGGCCGAATTTACAAAGGACGCGTCGGAACGGTCCGAGGAGTCATCAAACGAGTGGCTGTAGGTGTAGGAAGCGCCAACGGTGAGAGGCCCTCTCGTTCGGCGAATCGTGGCTTGCAGCGCGTGGTACTGGGAATCGGCAATGTCCTGCAACGAGAGCACTCGACCAATCCCGGGTGCGAACGTGCGCAGCGAATTGGGATTCGGCAGTACGACACTAGGATTGGAGATGAGCGCCGGGCTGAGTGAATAGCAAGCTGCTACCAGGTTCGGCCATGCTGCCTCGTGGGGCGTAACCGAGACGGGAGTCGGTGTTACCTGCCCGATGGGATTTTGCCCGACGGTGAAGCTCCCAGCGCTCCCATTGGGTCCTGGGTTGTAACTGTTACAGTCCTGAACCGTAATCGGTTGGCCGAGAGCATACGGATTGCCAGCAAGAAATATCCCCTCTGGACCTGTCGGCGGCACGTTCAACTGATTCGGCTGCAGCTCCGCCGAGAGATGCGTTCCCTTGCTGCCAACGTAGGCCACAGTCGCCACCATGTCCTTGGGAAGCTGACGTTGCACACTAAAGCTCCACTGCTGCGCGTAAGCCCAAGTTGTTTTCGTGGGAATGGAAGTTACGTCAATCGGAAATGCGGCGCCTGTCGCCGTGCCGCCGCCATTTTCGCCAATCCCCACATAGCCCTCGGTGGGGTTTAGCTGAGTCATGGTGAGATTGAGCGGTGGACCGCCTTCAAGCGAGCCGGTGTTAGCTTCTTTTGGAGTACCGTGCTCGTAGAACATTCCGTAGCCGCCGCGAATGGAGGTTTTCCCGTCGCCCTTCGGGTCCCAGGCAAAGCCAATTCGCGGCGCTGGATTGAAGATGTGACTGCTCATGCAACTCACGGGGACGCCGTTCTTGCCGCATTGCACCAATCCGTTGATCACCGCTGGATTCAAGCCCATCAGCGGATTGGTCGCGTTCAAAGGAACTGGTTGGCTATTTTGAACGGAAATCAAAGCGCCGGTCCCCGGATCAACACCCACCGTTGCACCAGCGGCCGCCTGCTGCTGCAGCTGCTGAGCGAATACGCTCGGCTCCCAATTCCAGGCGTTCAAGTTCTGCTCGTGGTAGTTGCCGAATAGGCTAAAGCGCACACCGAGATTGACCGTCAAGCGATGCGTAACTCGCCAGTCGTCTTGCACATAAGGTTCGGCGATCCAGTAATTGTTGTAATACTTGAGTTGAGCGCTGTCCTGCTGGTAGCTGGCAACGGCGGTGCTGCTGCTGTTGATGTCTCCAAGAAAGTTAGCGAAGGCGTTGCCTGTACCGGGCTGCGTGAAATTCGAAAAACCCAATAGACCTTGGACGTCGCCTGTAGCCGAACCGATCGCGCCATTGGTTTCGCTGCGGCGGGCATTCACGGCCTGGATACCAAACTGCAGTGTATGAGTTTTGATCGCCTTGGTGACATTGTCAGCCAAGCTGTACGTGGGATTGGTATGCTCCCATGGTTCGTAAGAAGTGTCGACGGCGAATCCATTGCCACCGTATGCGGCGTTGGTTCCACCAAACAACAAACCCGGCAGCTTGCCCCCGAAACCGTTGTTAAAAATGTAGCCGATGCCACAAGCCGTCGTGGTTCCACCGGTTCCCGTTCCGCAGCCGCGTGGATCGGGCAGGGCTGCCTGCAAGTTGCCTCCGGGGCCGTTCGCATCCTTTAAAGTGATGTTCGAATTTACGTAGCTGATGACAAACTCATTGAGGAGCGATGGCGAAACCGCATCCGTCAACCGGACCACCATGCTTGTCCCCGGGCCGTTGAGTTTGTTTTCGACAGTGGGGAAACTCTGCTCGTGAACCGCCGCCGTCTGCAGATATCCCCACTGCGGAACCGGGGTGGTGGTATTCCACGAATCGTGGATGTAGCGGAATGCAACCGAAAGATTGTCGGTAAAATGATGGTCGAAGCGTCCCAGCTCTTCGCGCCAATACGTGGGAGGAGAAACCACCGCAACGTAACAGGGCATCAAGAGTTGTCCCGTTTGCACGTTCGGCTGACCGACGAGGCTCGAGTTGCATCCGGTCGTGGAGTTCGGTGGCGGGATCAACGCGTTCATCAGAGCGACGCTATCCGGATTGAGCTGCGGAGTGCCTGGGAAACTCGTCTGCCCAAGTTGATTGCCGACGTACGTCAACAACTGGTTCGTCCCCACCGAACCACCAGACGGGCAATCGGGAAAGGATTGCCGCCGGAATGTTGCCTGTGTTCCGGGCAGAGCCGGAGGACAAACGTCGCTGAAGTCCCCGGCGCGTTCGGCGAGGGTAGGAACAGCCTGATTGAAGTCTCCCGGTTCGTCGCCTGGACCCAGAGGTGACTTCTCCAAACGGAACTCTTCCGACCAGAAGAAAAATGTTTTCTTCTTCGCTTTGGAAAAGCTGAGCGGCCCACCGAGCGTGAAACCGAAATCCTGCCTGCGATAGAGTGGTGCCTTCCCCGGCGGGTCGAAATAGTTGCGCGCGTTGAAAAATTCGTTGCGCAAAAACTCATAGCCCCCGCCATGGAATTCCGGCGTGCCCGACTTGGTCGTAACCAGCACCGTTCCAGAAGCAGTGCGGCCGTACTGTGCACCGTAGTTCGAAGTCAACACCTTCACTTCAGAAATCGCATCCAGGCTGGGATAAACCATCAACGTGCTCTCTGCGCCGTTGAGTCCGGCATTCAACACGTCGCTGCCATCCACGTCGAAGTTGTTGTATTCCACGCGGCCGCCGTTGACGCTGTACTTCACGCTACCCGCAACGCCAACCTTGGCTTCGTCCTGTCCCGTCTGGTTGCTTACGCCCGGAGCAAGGGCAATGAGCTGAGTGAAGTTACGCCCATTCAATCCGGTCTCGAGAACTTCTTTTTCTGTGATCGTGCCTTCGAGGTGCGCGCTCTGCGTCTCCACCGACGCGGCATTGGAAGCTTCCACATTTACTTCCGTCTTCGCACTCGGCGGCTGAAGTGTAGCGTCAATCTCCACGCTCTGGTCGGCAGTTAGCGTGAGGTCAGTTTCGAAGGCCGCAAAGCCAGCGGCGGAAACGCTTAACTTATATTGTCCGGGCGCGAGCCCATTGAGAACGTACTGCCCGTGCGCATTCACGGTTGCCGTCACTTGGCCGGCGCTGCCGGTTGCGGTCGCCGCTCCTCCCTGGATCACGGCGTTCGATTGGTCGGTCACACTGCCGTAAACGGCTGCTTTACCCTTTTGCGCGGTAACGGAAAAACTCTGAGGCGCAACGACCGTACTTACGGCCGGATTTTGTACAGGGTTTTGTGTGGGCACTTGCGTTGGATTTTGTGCCGGAGTCTGTGCAGGATTCTGCGTCGAGTTCGGGACCGGAGTCTGGGCCGGTTCGGCGGCGGGCGCTTGTCCTTGAGTTTCTGGGGTTGGCGGAGTCGCCGGAGGAACCTCCGCTGGGGAAGGAGACGATTCCACCGGCTTCGGATTAAAAGCTAGAACCGCATCGACTTCCTGCACCGAGTTGCCTGATACGGAGACTTGGACTTCGAAGGGCTGAAATCCTGCCGCGGTGATCTTGACGTCGTAGGTACCCGAGTTCAGTCCGCTGATGTTGAATTCGCCGTTGATGTCAGTGGTTGCGCCTTGGGCGCCTCCCTTGCCTTCCACCGCGATGGTCGCTCCGGGAACGGGCGAGCCCGAGGGAACAACCACGATCCCGTGCATTGAGGCGTTCCCTTTCTGCGGCAGCGCGAAGCTGCTCGAGCTGGCGATCAGAACTGCCCAGACAAAAAGGAATCGGCAAAATCTCACGAACACACTCCCAGCAGTGGCGTTGGGGCGCGACAGCCCCAGAAGGATTCTGAATTTCGTTGGAACGATGGCTCGAACTTAAGACGTATAAACGTAACGACGGATTGTTACAGAACGATGAAGGGAGAATTAATTTCCGGTGACAGATGTGTGTTGGGACTAGAAGCGAGCGAGCTTCGTACGCTCAGGCCTCCTAGCATGTGACCGTTCTAGGAGAACCTAAGGATGGCCGAGCCGACCTAGCAGTTTGACCTAGAACACTCCCGCAAGCTTTTAGATGCGTCCCATCAAGAAATCTCATAGTCTGCAATTCCTAGCCTCGGCGGACTCAGCCCGCTCAATACAGCGGGCACTGCTTAGCCCAAAAAGTGTAACCCCTTGCATCGCAGCGAAATACGGACTGTTTTTCCACAACCCAAAACTCCTTGTTAATCGCGTCTAAGCCGTAAATTCATTCGAGTTTAATACTGCCGTCATCGTGCCTTAACAGATTTTCGGGATAGTTGCTTCGCGCCAGGAATTGGAAAATTCTCGTGCGCTTCCCCATCAACTCTGACCTGCACATTCGCAAATTTCCTGGCGCACCTGCAATGCAAGGGCGCTGTGACGGGGCAATCCCCATAACTCTAGGAACTAAAGCAACAAGGAGAAAATCGAAATGAAGAAGAAAATGCTAGTGATGGCACTGGCGCTGACAGCGTCGATCTTAGCCACCACAAACGTCTTCGGACAGACGCCCTGCAGCAGCGGCGTCACCATTCAATTCAATGGCGTCGGCTCGTCCGCTCAAGCTAACTCGTTCGCCCAGGCGGCACGCGCGCTGACCGAGAGCGGCACCAGCTACAACCTGCTCTCCACTTCCAAGGGCGCAAAGGTTTTCGACAAGCGCACCAATCCAACCAATCCCATCAGCGACAGCGCTAACCCGTTCTGGGTTATTTGGGACTTCGGCGCGAACTGCAACGTCTACGCTTACTGGACGATCGACTCCGGCGCCGGCGTAAAAGATTTCTTCGCCTACGAGAAGTTCACTGCCAGCGCAAACAGCAACAAGGTTTATACGGCTTTGGCTGCCGCTTACGGCAATATCACCACCAGCAGCATTAACTCCGGCACCGAGAACCAAGTCGGCGGCTTGGCGGACACGGTAGGTCCCACCGACCCTGGCTTCCTCGCAATCGTCGCCAAACTCAACGTGACGCCAGAAGTACGCGTGAACGTTGCAGGTAACCAACCATCTCCCGCTTACTGCGGCAACCTGACCACCACGACCACCGGCTATCTCACCCAGTGGCAGTGCTACTTCAACGTGGGTGCCACCGACATCCGTCCGGAAGACGCGCTCTACGCAACCACTCGCGGTCTCACGTCGTATAACGGCTATGACGTTGCCGCCAGCGGCACCGAGAACGTGATCACCAAAGCCACAGGCGGAAACGGCCAGTTGACCGGCCTGGGCTATAACACTGCCGGCAACGGCACCTGCACGGGTGCGGCGACCGTGGGCTGCCCAATCACAGACTCATTCAATCAGGCCAAAACGTTCAACGTAGTTAAGTTTGCGCTGAGCGGCACGGATCCAATCGGCGGCGGAACTCTGCCCGCCTACACGACCGTTTCCACTGGAGCTGAGCCGGTTCTTGTGTTTGCCCACAACGGCACCGTCCTTGGAACGCAGAGCGGCGGCACCTACGTTTACAACGACATCAACAAACAGATCCTTTCCCAGTTATTTTCGGGCTGGACGCATTGCACTGGCGATCTGCTCACCACTGGCGCGGCTGGTCCCGGATCTCCCATTCAGGTGGTCCAGCGCGAACCGCTCTCTGGCACCTACAACACGTTTGAGTTCACTGCGGTGCGAACGTTGAGCGGAAGCTCCAATCCGTTTTTCGCTCCCACCGGCACGGGCACCAGCCTGCCACCCGAGAGCAACGCGTACACCGGACAGGAACAGTTCAACGATCCCGCCAAGTACCCCGGCGGAAACGGAAGCGCCTGCCCGCTCACTGGCGGATATCCGCAAGCGAACTGCTTCAATCCTTTGTTCCTTACAAATCCCAACAGCGCGTGCCCCGGCGGCTCGGACAACCTCCCTGTGCGTCTCCGCGCAATCGGAACGGGTGAGGAAATCAAAGCCACCGTCGGAACCTACAACACCGGCGCAGGCAATGCGACCGTCGATAACAGCGTTGGCTACGCGTTCTGGGGCTATGGCAACTTCCAACCGCTGTGCAACGCAACGGGCGGCTCCGATACGTGCCCTGGCAGCTACATTGGCCACTACCTCACCGTCGATGCAGTCGATCCTCTGTTCACAACCGAGGGCGGTGCACTCGACTCGACGCCAAATCCGGCGGGCGCATATAACCCACCGTATTGCAACGTCACTGGAACCAATCAAAACTGCTTCGCAATTCCGTTCACCCACATCAAGGACGGAAAGTATCCGCTGTGGAGCTTGCTGCGAATCGTTACCTTCGCTCCTGTGGCTGCCAAGGTCAAAACCTGGCCTGCGGTTCTGGACATGGTTGCGCAGGAGCAGATCCAAACCGCCAGCGATGGTCTGTCGGATTTTGTTCCGTTCCTGACCAACCTGACGGGCGGCAGCGGCGTGTGGACGGGTAATCTCAATCTGTTCGTCTATCGCTCACACTACAAGCAGACTGGGGGCACCGTCACCCCGGCTAACGGCCACAAAGCTTGCGCCGGCGTTTTCACCGGCATCAGCTTGCAGGGCGGCAGCAGTCACTCTTCCACTTGCCTGGTTGACTTCGGTAGCGACGTGGGCGGTTCGGTTCTTACCGTTCAGTCTGATGTCGACTGGATCACTGACTGGAGCACCGAAGAATTCGGCGACCACCAGTAAGAGTTAAACCTGTTGTGTGCCGGGTGGAGAAGCGGTAATTGCCGCTTCTCCACCCGGCAATTCTGTTAGCTTCCTACCGCGGAGAGGAAGCCGGAAATCTTTCGAGCTTCACGGTCTACCCGCCGACAGAAATTCCGAAGGCGTGCATTTCTTGCTGTTGTATAGTCTTGAGGCTTCGAACGCAGTCCACATTCAGGAGATTTTTGGTGCAGTCTATTCAACTTAGATTGAACGTTCGCAATCGTGGCGCCGCGGTTAGAGCTTGCGCTTTCGCTTTAATTTTTCTGGTAGTGACTGGAGCGAAAAATGGCGCCTGTGCGCAGCAGGCGGCGCAAAATGCACAGTCCGATCCTTCGTCGGGCGCAACAACCTCAGCGGCGCCCGCGCCTGCGGAGCAAGTTCCGGAAGCACATCTTCCCGCCAATGACGGCGCGAAGAGCCCGAGTAGCGCTCCCACTCCGGCGCTGCCTGCGGGCATCGATCAGGAAAAACGAATTCCGCTTTACGAAACAATTCAAGAAGACTGGAGTTCGCTGAGTATCGGCACGAGCAAGCTCGAACCCGAGCCGCCGCTGGTAGCCCAGACAGACGAAGGCGAAGGTTTCACGCGGACGCTGGTCCAAATGAAATGGCGCCCCGGCGATCCGCTGGATGTATATGTGATCCTGCCGAAAGGCGTGAAAAAACCGCCGGCCGTACTCTACCTTTATGGCTACAAAGATGACACGGATCGATTTAAGGACAATCGCTGGTGCGAGCGGGTAACCAGTGGCGGCTTCGCGGCAGTGGGCTTCGTCTCCGCGCTGAGCGGGCATCGTTTTCACGACCGTCCCATGCGGCAATGGTTTGTCAGCGAGTTGCAGGAGTCGCTGGGCAGCACTGTTCACGACGTGAAGTTCATTCTCGATTATCTCGCGCAACGCGGAGATATCGATATGAACCGCATCGGCATGTTCGGGCAATCTTCGGGAGGCTCGATCGCGATTCTAGCTGCAGCCGCCGATCCGCGGATTAAGGCTGTAGACGCGCTCGATCCCTGGGGCGACTGGCCGGTTTGGCTGGTGCAGTCCTGGGTCGTGAATCAAGATCCGGATCATGCGAACTTCACCGATGCGGATTTTCTTAAGCGCGTTGCGCCGCTCGACCCAGTGAAGTGGTTGCCGACGCTGAAAACTAAACACATTCGGATTCAGCAAGTGATGGACAATACGGCGACACCGGATATCTCCAAAGATGCGATCAAGAAAGCCGCGCCCAAGCGGGCCGAGGTGGTGCGTTACGACCATCTCAGCCAGTTCGCAGACGTGGCGAGCAACGGCAAGCTTTTCGGATGGGTCAAGGTGCAACTCAAGGCCACACCCTCGCCGGGCCCGCAAAAACGATCCGCAGTTGCCCAGCGGATTGCGCCAAGTGTCGACAAAACCGGTTCGGCAGGAACACCGCGCTAAGACCCTTCAGAGCAGCGAGATTTTCTTGGACGCGCGATTTCTGTCTGTGGAAGTTAAAAAAGGAGCTCACATTTTGAAACGCATTCATCTTTTGGGTGTCTGCCTGGCCCTCACTCTGCTGACCGTAGGTTGCGCCAGCACCACGAAGAAGACGACGACCACGCCCCCGCCTGGCAACTCGTCAGAACTGCAGGTAACCACGCCCGCCACCAGTCCTACCATTGACGCGGGTCAGGCAGTCACGATCACGTCCAATCAGGCGGCCATATGGAGTGTTCAAAACGCTAGCGGCTTTGGCAAGGCCTTCGGCGCACTCAGCAATACGACTACTCCTACCACGAGCGTTACCTATACAGCGCCAATCAGCTTAGTTGGGCCGGGGGGCGGGACAATTTCCTCCGGACAAGTCTCCGTCATCGCGACTTCCGCAACGGACAGCACGCAATCCGCTAGCATCATAGTCTTCATCAACGCTCTGCCTACGCTCAATAGCAGTCTAACCAGCAACGCAGACTGCAGTTACGACCCGACGCTGACCAACAACGACGGCACCGCCGGTGCGGCCTACGTGCCTCAAGGGCAAAACACCAACTTCCTTAAAGTCTCTGGTGGAACTCCGCCTTTTACGTGGAGCATCGTTCCGGATTCCGGTTCTCTTCCCATTGGATTGAGCTTGGGGGTGGGAACGGCACCCACCGGATCGTCGCAATGCACCTCAGGCTGTGCGTTCTTGTTCGGAACACCTTCCAGCGTCGGTTGTTCTAAGCTCCAACTTCAGGTGACCGATGCAGCGGGGTCAATTGCCATGTCTAACTCGATCTTTGTTGTAATAACACCACCACCCCTGAAAATTCAGGCTCCCAACTATCCGGATTGGGTTCAGGGAGTTCCCTACGCACCCACCGTATTTTCAGTTTCTGGAGGCAAGCTTCCTTATACATGGAGTCAGGAACAGTTTGCCCCCCTACCCACAGGACTCAACCTAACCCAGGTAACGAACAACAGTGCGTCCGCCTACATATCCGGCACGCCCACGGCCATTGCCGGCCCGCCAAGCCTGATGGTCACCGACTCGCAAACTCCGTACCCCGCGTTGGGCACGATAACGCTCAATCAAAACCTGGACTTCACTCAGCCGTCATGCACGCCGTCACTCGGAGGAGGCACTTTCAACACCACCTTGCTCGGCACCTACGCATTCCTGTTGCGCGGTTTTGATGTGAATGGGCCTGTGGTAATAGCTGGCAGTTTTACCACCGATGGCGCGGGAAATGTGAAAGCTGGAGTCGAAGACATCACGCGTAGCACGAGCGCGGGTTCGCAAGCAGATGTCGCCGTCAGCGGTTCCTACTCAGTGTTTGACCAGCAAGAGGTCTTTGGTCAGGTCGGCTGCGTTACGTTGACGGGCGGCTCCGGCGCCAACGCTTTCACCAGCACATTCACCATCAGTCTAGGTGGTTGCACAACTTCGTTGGATCCCATCCGTGGCGAGTGCCTGGCGTCTCAGGGCACAGCAGGAGTATTCACCACCGGCCGAATGATGGAATTTGACAATACCGGGACGCGCGCTTCGGGCATCCTCCGCATGCAGGATACGACCGCTTTCTCCGGCGGGCTGAGCGGCACCTACGCATTCGGCTTAAGCGGCTGGGATTCCGTGGGTAAGAGGTACGCCGCCGCAGGTTCGGTGAGTTCGAGTTCAGGCACGCTAAGTTCCGCCGCCGACATTAACGATGGTGGAGTGCTGCAGTCAGCCCTCACCGGCGGCACGGGAAGCTCCGCGATTGACTCGGGGAACGGGCCAACTACCGGCCGAGGAACTGCCACCTTGAGTGTGGGCAGCACATCGCTCGATCTTGCTTTCTATACGGTCAGCGCGCACGAAGTGATGTTGGCCAGCACAGGAACGCTGAGCCCTGCGAATCCACTGCTGAGTGGAGAAGCAATCACCGCGTCTGGTCCCTTCAGCGCTCTCTCGTTGCAGAACAGCCACATGTTCCACACCGCCGGCGTTGGTTCGGGTCCAGACGTGAGCATCGGCATTTTGAATTTCGACGGTGTGAGTTCCGTCAGCGGCACGCAATACGAAGACAATGCCGCCACTCTCGGTACGACCGCACTCTCCGGCAGCTATACTGTCGACTCGACCACCGGCCGTGTCGCGTTCGTGGCGTCGCAAACAAATCCCCAGAGCCTCGGAGACCATCCCCTCGTCATCTACGCGATCCCAGTGCCAAGCTCCCTGACGCGCCAGAATTGCGTCATCCTGGCGAGCTGCGTAACTGGATTTCTGGTAAGCACAGACGAATCCGCCCAGGCGGGCGTTTTGGAATTTCAGACGCCCTCCATCGGACCACCGCCGCCATTTTCCAATCTTTATGTCGCGGGATATTACTTTTACGGCACAGACGAGACTTTGAATTCGACCACACCGCTCATTAACGGAGCCGCAGACGCAAATCCCACCGGTGCCGCGTACGGAGGCGTCCAGAGCGTGAACTACTCCACCAACTCTTTTTACTGCCAGGTGGAACCGACCTGCGCTCTTCTTCATCCCAATGACCCACTCTCAATTGGCGGGACCTATTCGGTTAGCAGCAACGGCACGGGAACAATTGGCGGTGAGACCGTCGCGGTCACAAACGGCAATGTAATTTTTTACATCGACGAATCGCCGATTAACTCGACTCCCTCTGTGATGGTGGAAGAGCAGTAACAATATCCACACGATAGGCGAGAAACGCCGGAGCGCCGGAACACGATAGAGACCATCGTCCCTGACCTCATCCGACGAGGCACATTGCGGTGTCCTTAACAGAAGCATTCTGTTTAGAAGGACACCATGTTCGCCGATACCTTGCATTCGTCCTGGGCGGATCGTTCGCGCCGCCGTTGGACAACATTCACTTCGTTCGGGTTGCAGGCACTGGTGACCGGTCTGTTACTGCTTCTGCCGCTGCTCCGGCCAATGGGCTTGCCAACATTCCGTCAGCTCACCGCTCCGATCAGTTTGGGGCAACCACTGGGAGAGCCTCCCACGCATGTACGCATCGGTGGAACCACGGTCGCGCCGAGTACTTCGCCAGTAATCTTTTTGAGGCAACCAGCGAGCGTTCCGCACGGCCTACAGCGTGACAGCGATGATGATGGGCCGCCGTCGATTGCATGGTCTGCTTCGTCCTCTCCCGGTGGCCCGGGCCCGGACGGTCCGGGCGGCGTAATCAGTTCATTGGGGACCGAAGTCCCAGTTCTGCCTGTGCCGCCAAAGCCAGCAGTTGTCGCGCCGATCCGCGTTTCGAGTATTAGTGAGGGCAATCTAACGCGCAAAGTTCAGCCAGCATATCCTCCGCTGGCTCGAAGTGCACGCATTCAAGGCGCAGTCGTTCTGCAAGCGGTGATCAGCAAAGAGGGAACGATCGAGAACCTCAAAGTTCTGAGTGGCCATCCCATGCTGGTGGGTGCGGCGGTGGATGCCGTGCGCCAGTGGCGCTACCGGCCTTATGTCTTGAACCATGAACCAGTCGAGGTGGAAACTCAGATCACCGTGAACTTCTCGCTGGCTGGGAACTGATAAATGCGGTGGCACTAATAAACCACGGATTGCTGGGAGTAGTCCAAGCGTAACCTGGAGGCACGTGGCCCTCCCGCTATAATCGAGCCGAGTGGCGACAACTGTAGAAATTCCGAGCCGCGTCGCAACCCGCCCGACCTGGGCTGAAGTTTCTCTGGGAACGTTGCGGCAAAACTTCCGCGCAGTGGCAAAACATGCGGGTGTGAGCGTGACTGTGTGCGCGGTTGTGAAGGCTGACGCTTATGGCCACGGCGCTTTGGAGTGCTCGCGCGCGCTGGAGGCGGAGGGCGCGAAGTGGCTGGGCGTCACTTCGCTCGATGAGGCGATCCCACTGCGCGAGGCAGGCATTGAATCGCGAATTTTGTTGATGACAGGATTCTGGCGTGGCGAAGAGAGCGAAATCGCCCGCCTGCAGCTCACTCCCACCGTGTGGGAGCCGTGGCATATTCAGGCCCTCGAGAATGCCGCCGCTTCAGGAGCTATGCGGCAGCCTGTGCACCTCAAAGTTGATACGGGCATGGGCCGCTTGGGCGTGTCGCTGGACGAACTTCCTGCTGTGCTCAAGGCTTTGAACGCGACTCCGCATGTTGTTCTCGAAGGGCTCTCCACCCACCTGGCTTCGTCGGAAATTATGGACGCGCCTTCCGTGGCCGAGCAGGCGCGCCTCTTCGGAGAGGCGCAGCGCATGGTGCGAGCAGCGGGCTTCGATCCGGAATTCATTCACATGGCGAACACCAGCGCCCTGATTTCGCGGCGCGAAACCTGGAACAATATGGTTCGTCCCGGAGTGGCACTATACGGATACTATTTGCCATTCCAGCGCGCCGGCCGCGAGGTGAGCGGTGGCACTCTGCGGCTTCCGGTGAAGCCGGTGCTGACGTGGAAGACGCGAATTCTTTCCATGCGAAATTTCGCCGCGAATCAGGCGCTCGGCTACGGCGGAACTTACGTCACCAAAGCGCCGGCCAACGTTGCCGTCCTGCCCGTGGGATACGCAGACGGATATAATCGCCAGCTTTCGAATCGCGGCCGGGTCATCGTTCGCGACCACTACGCGCCCATCATCGGCAGCATCTCAATGGACCTAACGCTGGTAGATGTGACCGGCATTCCTGGGATTGCGGTTGGGGACGAAGTGATTCTGCTCGGAACCCGCGATGGCCTGAGCGTTGATGCATTGGAACATGCGCGGCTGGCGAACAGCTCGCCCTACGAAATTCTCTGCAACATTTCCAAGCGCGTGCCGCGGAAGTACGGGAACTAGAACGCAACTAGGCCCTCTGGCGGTCTTTCCTCGCTTCCATATACTTTCGCAGGACAGCGTTCATTGTGGTCTGGTAGCCGCGACCATGCTTGCGGAAGAACGTCAGTACGTCGGGATCGACGCGCAAGGTAATCTGCTTCTTTGGCCCGGGCAAGAAGATCGCGTTCTTGAAGAACTCAGGGCCGAGTTCGGGAGCATCGGAGAAGTCTATGTCTGAATCCTGCATGGCATCAACCCGCTTCCAATCGGTCTTGGATCGTCTTTTCGTATTCTTTACATTCACGGCGGCTTGCCTTTCTTAGTGATATGACCCGAATGGTTTCGGCGCCACGCTCCACGAAAACCACATGCGCGACACGACCTCGGATCATCCCGAGCCCGATCCAGCGCTTCTCTCCGTAGTCTTCGCGCGTGTCTGGTTCGTAGAAAAACCCGCCGCGAAACATCTCTTCGGCGTCGGCGAAGTCTAAGCCATGCTTCTGAAGATTTGCACGGTTCTTGGCTTCGTCCCATTCGAACTTGTTAAATGTCATTGTAACTCCAATCGTAGCTACAGGCAAGCTCTTGTACGACGAATCAAACCAAAGGGGGTACGTTACTGTCCCTCACGTCTCTTCGCTAGGCTGCAACGATAAAATCTCATGACGGGGCACACGACTGTTAGTACAATCTGCCCAATGAAAAGGCAGGTAAAGCGTCCGGCCTACACCAATCAGTTCGTTAAGCACGCATGGGGACAGGGACTTGCGCACTGGATCAACGAAACAGGCATGACCACGCGATTTCACTCCGCGCTCGATGCCGCTTTCACCTTGGAAACGAATCTGCGGGTCGACAAACGGCAGGCACAACAAAGGCTCAATGAAGTGCTCACTGTCTTTTCATTCACGCCGGTGGTTCTCTTATCGGGTGCAACGGGTTGCCTAGTCGGTTGGCGTAACAGCAGCAGAGAGCGGAGGGAAACTCTCCGTGGTGCCCTAGAGATCGTTGGCTCCGGTGACAGCGAAGCCTGTCGCTGGCTGCTGCAAATACTAGAAGCGGGTAGGCTATGGGCCCTTAGGAAATGTGCTTGTTCTAAGTGGTTCTTTGCGGTCAAGAAGGATCAAGTGTCCTGCAGCGCCTCCTGCCGAAAGTTGAAACACGAGAGAACTCAGGCTTACCGGGACCGGCGGAATAAGAGGCGACGTAATCGATATGTACAGAACATAGATCAGCAGAAGCGATGGCTGAAGGGAACGTAAAACACAGTCTGCAATCACAGCTTCCAAGCCCCATCCAGGACGAGTCCCAGTTCTTCCCCGTTCCCATTTGATGCCCATTCTCGCGGTTCACTGCACGGCGGCTGATTGTCCGCTTAACCGTTTGTTATGCTCAGAGTACATGCCTTCGCGCTACGCACAATGGATGTACGATTGGGAGCACCGGCTCACTTCGGTGGACAACAACCGCGTGGTGCGTCCACTCGAGTGGGGTGTAGAGTGGGCGCAGGACTGGCCGTGCCGGAATGGCTGGCGGCCGGGACAGGAGCCGGATGATCCAGAAAAGTTTTTCCACGACTTCAATCGGCGAATCGTGGCGGACAGCGACCAGTTCTATTCCTACACACGGCCAACTGATTTCAGGCTGGAAACCCGCGAGGTCAAAGTTTTTTCCACGCGCGAAGTCCCCGACCCAAATCTTGAGGAAAAAGTAAAAGGTACGTCGGCGGAGTTTCTTCGTTTTACTTCACCCGTGCGCACGCCCTATCCGGAAAATAATCTGGTAAACGCGCGCTGGTTTCCGGCACGGGGAAGGCGCGCAGTCGTTCTGCTTCCACACTGGAATGCCGACGCGATCGCTTACAACAGCTTTTGCCGCGTGCTCAACCTGTTGGGCATCGCGGTGCTGCGGATGAGCATGCCGTATCACGATATTCGCATGCCGGCTGAAACGAGCCGCGCCGACTATGCCGTGTCTGCGAATATTGGCCGCACACTCGACGCCCTACGTCAGGGCGTGGCGGATATCCGCAGCTGCTTCGATTGGCTTGAGCAGCAGGGCTACACAAAGCTTGGCATTCTCGGCACCAGCCTGGGGTCGTGTTATGCATTCATTGCGGCCGCGCATGATCCGCGAGTGCGCGCGGCGGTTTTCAATCATGCATCGACGTATGTCGCCGATGTAGTGTGGCATGGGCAATCGACACGGCACATCCGACAGGGCATCGAGCAGAAGATTGGTTTGGAAGAATTGCGGCAGTCATGGCTCGCCGTGAGTCCTATGTCGTACTTCGATAAGTTCGCCCGCTGGCCAAAAAAGTCGTTGATTATTTATGCGAAGTACGATTTGACTTTTCTGCCGGAACTCTCGCGCAACGCGGTAGACGAATTCGCCCGTCATGGTCTCGATTACAAAGTCGTCGTTCTTCCCTGCGGCCACTACACCACCGGAGAAACGCCCTTCAAGTATATGGATGGGTGGCAGATGGCTTCGTTCCTGCGAACCGCGTTTGATCCGTAGCGGCGAGGGCCTTCGAGAGCAATGCGTCGCTGCAAGCGGTAGAATGTGGCATGGCGACCGGTCGCATAATCGATTCCGATGCGGCAGCGGAGTACCGGCGCGGCGAGTTTTTGGTCAGCACCGATCCCGCGCGGCTGGATTTAGACGTGGTTCACGGGTTTCTGACCAATTGCTATTGGGCGAAAGGCATTCCGCGAGAAGTTGTTGCACGGTCAATTGAGCACGCTCTCTGTTTTGGGATTTATGAGGGGAATGGCGAGCAGGTTGGATTTGCCCGGGTAATCAGCGACTTCGCCACCATCGCGTATGTTGGAGATGTTTTTGTGCTTGAGACGCATCGCGGCCGCGGGCTGGGGAAGTGGCTAATGGAGTGCATCATGCAGCATCCAGCACTGCAGAACTTGCGGCGCTGGATTCTGACTACCCGCGATGCGCACGGTCTTTATTCGCAGCTCGGTTTTACGCCTGTGAAGTCGCCGGAAAGATTTATGGAACGCCATCAGCCCGATGTGTATAGCACGATCCAGGAAAAACCATGAAGAATTCTGCAGCTTCCAACAAGATGTACCGCCCGCTCTACGAATCCGATCCGCAGATTGCCGCCGCCATCGATAACGAAACGCGGCGTCAGCATGAGGGTTTGGAGCTGATCGCTTCGGAGAATTTTGTCAGCGAAGCGGTGCTTGAGGCCGCAGGGTCGGTATTCACCAATAAGTATGCCGAAGGATATCCCGGCAAGCGCTACTACGGAGGCTGCGAGTTTGCCGATGTGGTCGAGAACCTGGCGCGCGATCGCGCCAAGCAATTATTTGGCGCAGAGCACGCAAACGTGCAGCCCCACGCCGGATCTCAGGCCAACATGGAGGCCTATGCCGCCGTGCTTCAGCCGGGCGACACAATTCTTGGATTGAACCTGGCTCACGGTGGGCATCTCACGCACGGGCATCACCTGAATTTTTCTGGGAAAACTTACAAGATCGTCCCTTATGGCGTAACCAAAGAGACGGAGACGATCGACTATGACGCGCTGGAGAAGTTGGCGGAACAAGAGCGGCCGAAGCTAATCATCGGGGGGGGCAGCGCTTATCCGCGCATTATCGACTTTGCCCGCATGCGGCAAATTGCCGACAAAGTCGGCGCACTCTACCTGGTCGACATGGCGCATTTTGCGGGACTGGTAGCCGGCGGCGCTCATCCATCGCCGGTGCCGTACGCGCACATTGTTACTTCGACGACGCACAAGACTCTGCGCGGGCCGCGGGCGGGCATGATTCTTTCCAGAGCGGAGTTTGCGGCCGCAATCGACAAAGTTGTTTTTCCTGGAATGCAAGGCGGCCCGCTGATGCATATCATCGCGGCAAAGGCGATCTGTTTTCTTGAAGCGATGCAGCCTGAGTTCCGTGATTACGCCAAGCAAGTCGTGGTCAATGCCAAGGTGCTGGCAGAGACTCTGGCCAGCGAAGGCTTCCGCATCATCTCCGGCGGGACAGATACGCATGTGATGCTGGTCGATGTTTTTTCCAAGGGCATGCTGGGTAGCGATGCTGAAAAGGCGCTGGGCGAGGCCGGAATCACGGTCAACAAGAACGCGATCCCCTTCGATGTCAATCCGCCGCTGAAGCCCAGCGGCATCCGGATTGGTTCTCCGGCGCTGACCACGCGCGGAATGAAAGAAGCGGAAATGCGGCAGGTCGGCCGCTGGATCTCGGATGCGCTACTTCACCGAAACGACGCTGGTGTGCTCGTGAAGACTCGCAAAGAAGTCCTAGGCCTCTGCGAAGCGTTCCCGCTGTATGCGGCGCGGAGGGCTAGGGCGCAGGCGGAAGTGCGAGCGTGAGTAGGTAGGGTGTCAGCGTTTTGCGACCCCCTACCTAGCTCGTGGGACTCCTTACCAAAAACACGCTTGCCGAAGCATCGAGTTCGTCCACTTTCAAAATCACTGAGGCGGAGCTACAAAGTCTCCGGTTTTAACGAAGAGATCGCGATGAATCGATCCCTTCGTGCCGACCCCGCTGTAATGGGTCTGGATTCCCTTCTCATGAAACTCCAGTCGATCGAGATGTCCCTGGCAATGAGAATCGGCTGTCAGCGGGGCCGCACAGACACTGGTCTTGTCGAGCGGAGCAATCAAAGTAGCCGTAGTTGTGCCTGAGTTCGATTCGGAGATCTTGACCTGCACGAGCCTGAGTGATTGCGTCTGGTCGGCAAAAATCAATGTCTGAGAATCGGGACTCCAAAAGAACTGACTGACAGTCCCGTGTGCATGATCCGCAGGCACTCCGATATTGTCTTCGTCTTTGTTCTGAGCTCCAGGATAGAGATTAACGCCTACGTTAACGAGGTCATCTACTGGAACGCTGGCGGGGCGATTTTCCGTCGCGCTTTTCGCAACGTCGTATAGCATGTCGTGATCGTCAGTTCCTTTAACGAAATGCGGCGGGTAGAACTTGACGTATGCAATGAATCGTCCACCGGGAGAAATGGCAGGGTAGAAGGCATCGAAGCTATCGAGGATGACTCCATGCTCCAAATCGATAATCATGACGCGTGATACCGAGGCATTTTCGCTACCGATGGCAATGATGCGATCGGCATAGCGCCGGATCTCCGTAACTGCTTTGACCGTGTCGGGCAACTGCACGTCTTTCCGGAGCACGACGCTATCAATCGATAACACCAGGCTGCCGTCAATTGTCCTGGATTGTACTTTTACCTCGTTGTCCTTATAGAAAGCTTGTTTTGGCGCCACAGCTTGCGTATTACCAGAACTCCCGTTTGCGATCGGAACGCGAACCTGATCCGAACCCGACCCAAGGTCCGCCTCCCAATAGTCTGGCATGCTCGAGTGAGTACACGTATTGTCGTCGAAATAGTTGTCTACATGAGCGGTTGTTCCAGCACTATGGTTCTTGCAGGCTGGACAATAATCCTCAACCGTCTGGGGGTAGAGGGCATTATTGTTCCTCTTGGAAACGTACAACAACTGGTCGTCGCACGAATATGGATCGCCCACTGACTGGGGATTGGGATACACTGCAACGTCATTGTCCGACATCGCGCCACAGGCTCCCGTTACTTCTGAAATTGTGTAAAACGTATTCTGTTTTGTTGCGCCTTGAGGGAGGTGCCTCTTGCATAGGCCGGAATTCTGGTGAACCAACGCTCCGCCGAGTGTCAAACCGGTCCCGTTAAGATAGGTCTGAGAAGCGAACAGCGGCTTTAGATTGACTGGAGTGAAAACGCAGGTGCTTTGGTCAAACGTCCAATAGCCGGACGTAGGGGTGCCCGAGCACGCGCTCTCATACACTTTGACATATACAGTGTTCTGGGTAATGCCGCTCACATACCAAGACGGGGAGAGATTGAAGGTGTTTGTCGGAGACGTCGTACCCACATTCCACGTGGCCGTGATCGACGAATAGGTATCCTGAACGATGTCAGGCCGGACGAGAGCTACAGCGTACGTTCCGGGGCCGACTGCATTCCCGCTGTTTGCGTTAACCGTGTAAATATTGGAGTCTCCATTCACCGCGATCGTGAGCACGCCGGAAAGTCCCGGGCCGGTTAACGTGACGTTGACCTGGTTCTGGACCAAGTCTGCGCTGGCAATCTGAGCGGACGCCAAAGTCAGGGAAACGTCATCCATCACCGAGAAGTCTGGGCTTGTCCATGTGGCGGCAAAGCTATCGGTCGTCACATTCGGAGTGGTGCTCGTCCAGGTGTAATAGATTGCAGCGAACTGAAATGTGTCGCCTGGGCAGTCGCCGTTACCAAGACTTCCGGATACGATTCCAGTCGCGGTAACGCCATTCGTAGGAGGCGTCGTAACTGTCCAGCTTCCCGGCGAGATTTCCGCGCAGGTGCTGGTGTTGTATTCGACCCACGCATCCACCAGTATCTGCACATTCGGGAATACTGTGTAGCTAAGCTGATCCTGGGGCGGCGACCCTGGAGGCACTTGGCCAGACACTGCCTTTATCCGTCCGATCTTGGTCTGGCCAGCGGGGCGATTCTGCGCGTGTGCCTGGGAAGAAAATATGGCTGAAGTTACGAGGATGTAGAACGCGATCCGCAAGACGTGGGAGAGTCGAAACGCTGGCATTGGAGTGGTCCTCCTAGATAGAAAATCGGCAAAGGGTGCCTATCGAAAGGCACGGTTATTTAGTAGGTTGGGTTTTTTGAAACGACTTAGGGTAGGGTTCGGCCTGGTAACACTGAAAATCTAGCTTAGCAGTTCCGCGTTGTCAAGGGCCTTTCTGTGGAAAATAGAAATCCATCATTCTCCCAACTTTAGTACTAAACCACAGGCCGTTGCTCGCTCGCACTTGCTCCGGTGATTTCGTAATGAACAGCACAGCACCAGCGGATCGCATTCGTAGGGTCCGAGTGTGATTTAATGCCGTTGGTGAAGATCGCCATCGACATCCGGCGGATGACAGAGTTCGGCGTGGGCACCTACATTCGCAATGTGGTGCGCACGCTGGGACGGCTTGACCATGAGACCACTTACTTCCTCATCGGACCTCCTGAGAAAGTCCAGGAAATCGGTTCGCTTCCCTCTAACTTCCATGCCGTCCCCCTGGCCGAACCGGAGCGCTCGGCAATGGGCTTTTGGGAGTTCCGCACGACGGTCGAGCGGCTCGGATGCGACCTGGTGCATATTCCGAATTTGTTCTCCATCCCTCGCGTGCTGCCCTGCCCTTACGTGATGACGGTGCACGATATTCTGGAGCATCTCTCACGGGCGCGCGAGCAAGCCGGATTCTGGAGATCGATGCATTTTCAGTTGACGAAGCGGGTATTGCGCGGTGCGGCACGCATTCTCGCGGTTTCGAACTTCACGAAGATTGAAATCGAAAAACTTTTTGTAATCCCCTCAGGACGCATCGAAGTGGTTTACAACGCCATCGATGAGAGGCTGCTTCATGGGCCCGCGAGCGCCGCCGACCGCCAGTTGATTGCCGAGCGCTATCAGGTGACGTATCCATTTTTGCTCTATGCGGGAAGAATCAGTCCGCACAAAAACGTCGTGCGCATGATTGAGGCGTTCTCGGCGTTGAAAACCGAATTGCAGAAAGATCATGCGTTTCCCGATCTCAAGCTCATCATTATTGGGGATGACGTTTCGGGTAATCCGGACCTGCGGCGTACCGTGATCCGAAGCGGCGTGCAGAACGATGTACGCTTCCTGGGCTTTGTGCCGATCGAGGTCTTGCGGACTTTTTACGACGCCGCCAAGATTTTCGTTTTCCCGTCGTTGTACGAGGGTTTTGGTTTGCCGCCGTTGGAGGCGATGGCCCACGGCACGCCCGTCGTAACCTCAAACGTCACTTCGCTGCCTGAGGTGGTAGGAAACGCCGCGGTGCTGGTTCACCCAGAGAACGTTTTCGAAATCATGAGAGCTTTGTACCGGGTGCTGATGGATCAGCCTCTCCGCGAGAAGATGAAAGAACGCAGCTACCGGCAGGCGGCAAAGTTTTCCTGGGAGAAATCCGTCCTCCGCATCCGGGAGGTTTATCAGGAAGTCCTCGGTCCGGAAGATAATCCGGGATGTCCTGGACAATCGAACGTCAAGGGAAGTAAAAGCGCCGCCGGTGTCATCTGATTCGCGTTGCCTTCGCGGATATTCAAAGCAAAGACCACAAAGCTAGATGAAGTCTTCCGACTGCTCTTGCGCGGCCCTACCTCAATCCCGGCCTACTTCAACAATGGCTGGCCCGGCGACGCGATGGCCAGCTTGTGCAATTTGGCCGTGACGCGGTTGCGATCGGCATCGGTCTGGGCCGAAGCCAGACGTTTGCGGAGTGTGGTGATCTTGTGTTGACGGGCGCGGCGCCGGCGAATCTCCGGACGGCGGCTGGGTGCTGACATGGGCATTCTCCTGAGCGAATAATGATGCGAATGAATGACAAATTTGTCGCAGCGGCACCGGCAGGGCTGCATCGCCGGACCACACCGACCGCATAGGCTATTGAACCGGAGACGGCGAGAACTGTCAATCACGGCAAGGTCGACGCACGCTGGCGGCGAGAGACTCCTGAGGTAACATCACGTCATGCAGGAAACTTGGCGGTGGTTTGGTCCGGATGATACTGTTCCTCTCGATCACATCAAGCAAGCGGGGGCGGCCGGAATTGTCTCTGCGCTGCATCATCGCTACCGCGGCGAAGCGTGGCCCCCCGACGAAGTGCTCAAACGCAGAGATGAGATTACTGCCGCGGGCTTCGTCTGGTCCGTCGTAGAAAGCATCCCTGTTCACAATTCCATCAAGCTTCGTTCCGGACCTTACCGGCAATACATCGGCGCGTGGAAAGATACGCTGGCCGCCATCGCGAAGGCAGGCGTGAAAGTGGTTTGCTATAACTTCATGCCGGTCATGGATTGGACGCGCACCGATTTGCAATGGCGCCTGCCGAGTACGGGTTACGCTCTTCGTTTCGATGCGGTTGATTTCGCGGCCTACGATTTATTCATTCTGCAGCGCAAAGGGGCTGAAGCCGAATATTCCGAAGAACGCATTCGAGCCGCGCACGCACGCTTTCTCGCCATGTTGGAGTCAGAACGAAATCGTCTGGAGCACACGATTATCGCCGGCCTTCCGGGTGAGGCAACCTACGATCGCGAAACGGTTCGCGCGTTGATCGCCGAATATCAAGGAGGAACGGAACAATTGCGATCCAGCCTTGCCGCATTCCTGCAGGAGGTTGTGCCGGTAGCGGAGGAGAACGGGATTCGCCTGGCCATACATCCGGACGACCCGCCGTGGCCGCTGTTTGGGGTTCCTCGCGTGGTCTCGACCGCCGAGGATGTGAGGGCGATTTTCGCCGCGAACGATTCGCCGGCAAACGGCTTGACGTTCTGTGTCGGGTCGTTGGGAGCCCGAGCGGACAACGATCTGCTAGCCATGGCTCGGGAATTCGCCAGTCGCAGTCACTTTGTACATCTCCGTCAGGTGACGCGAGAAGCAGATGGATCTTTCCACGAGGCCGACCACCTTGAAGGCAGCTCTGATATGGTGGGCGTGATCCGCGCCATGCTGGAAGAAGAGGCGCGTCGGCGACGCGAAGGCCGGTCCGACCATGAGCTTCCAATGCGTCCCGACCACGGACATCTTCTCGCCGACGACATCGGAAAGAAGGTATATCCCGGCTACTCGCTGGTGGGCCGGATGAAAGGCCTAGCCGAATTGCGCGGCGTGGTGCGGGGCCTGAAGCACGAGAATCCAGATTTGGCCGGGTAAAGGGAACCGGAACCGACTTGCCGCAAAGCATCTCGAACCATCTCGGAGTGCCGCGCCGCCGTTGGCGAATCGCCTTTCTGCTTGCTTTCGGGGTGCTGGTAAATTTCTTCGATCGCATCAACCTGTCGGTCTCTCGCGATGCGTTGCATGATTCGTTCGGCTTGTCGCTAGTTGCGTTTGGCTATCTCTCCAGCGCCTTCAGTTGGACTTACGCCGTGATGCAAATGCCTTGCGGAGTATTGCTGGACCGTTTGGGAGTGCGGCGCGTAGGGCGAATCAGTGCGTTCTTATGGAGCGTTTCTTCTTTCGCAGCAGCCCTTGCCCCTGGCCTCAGTTGGTTCTTTGCAGCGCGCCTTCTTTTGGGCGTGAGCGAATCTCCTACATTTCCGGCGAATGCCAAAGCGTTGGGCTATTGGTTTACCCGCGCAGAAAGAGGCATGGCCACCGCCTTCACCGACGCCGCGGCAAAATTCTCTACCGCAATTGGAGTCCCGCTGATCGGCCTGCTGCTCTTGCATTTCGGCTGGCGTTGGAGTTTCGCTGCTACAGGAATGATTAGCTTTTTTTATTTCGTGCTGTTTTATTTGATTTACAAGAATCCCCAGGAAGACAAAGCACTAACGCCTCGCGAACTTGAATTCATTCTGCAAGGCGGGGCACAACTGGAAGATGAAAAGAGAGCCCGAAGTGGCAGCTCGCTGGGCTATCTTTTGCGGCAGCGCAAGGTCTACGGACTCGCGCTGGGCTGGGGCGCTTACAACTACACTTTCTTTCTTTTGCTGACCTGGCTTCCGAGCTATCTTTCGGTTTCGCTGCACGCGGATCTGTTTCACTCGATTTTCTACACCAGCGTGCCCTGGCTGTTCGCAACGTTTACCGACCTGCTGGTTGGCGGATGGCTGGTGGATGCACTCATCCAGCACGGCTGGGATGCAAACCGAGTTCGTCAAACTGTGCTGGTCGCTGGAATGTCCTTCGGTCTTGCGATCTTCGGCGCGGCAAGCGCCCACACTCCAACGGCCGCATTGATCTGGATAAGCCTGGCCCTGGGCGGACTGGCAGCCGCTGCTCCAGTGGCATGGACCGTTCCTTCGCTCATTTCGCCGCAGGAAAGTGTAGGCACGCTCGCCGGCGCAGTGAATCTTTGCGGCCAGATCGCCGCAATTTCCGCGCCCATCGTTACCGGATACATCGTTTCGTTGACACACTCCTTCGCCGCAGCTTTCGTAACCGCAACCATCATTCTGCTGTTGGGGATTGTTGGCTACATCTTTTTGCTGGGAAGGATTGAACCGATCCCGGAGCCACAGGCTCTTCGTTAGGGGGCATCGAGTCGATATTTCATCACCAACTGGAAAAAGGTTGTTGCCTCAGTCCAGGGTTACGTGGAAAATGTGCGGTTCGACATTTCTTGACTTTTTCAAGCGAACAGACAAAAGGGGTATGCCCATGCGCTTTATCCTGCCTCGCGCACTTGCTGGCACGGCTACAGTTCTTCTTCTCCTGTCGTTCTGCCAGATACAGGCTCAGACCGATCTCAAATACCAAGAGCCTCCCAAGGCAATTGTGGAGCTGGTTGATACGAGGCCCACTCCAAGCGTCGAGGTCTCACCAAAAGATAGCGCCGGCAAGCAGTCGATCTTGATTGAATCAATCTCGGGCCTGCCTTCGATTGCGGATCTTGCGCAGCCAGAGTTGCGGCTGGCAGGGCTGCGCTTTTAATCCCAGGACAAATGGTCCGAGCCGTGGGCGCTATATCACGGGATTAAAGCTCAAAACTCTGCCGGATGGTCCCGAGAAGGCGGTCACAGGAGTACCAGTAAATGCGAAGATCCGTTTCGCAGCCTGGGCGCCAGATGCGCGCCATGTTTCGTTTGTGAACATCAGTGACAATGCCACCGATGCCGGGCTGAGTTTGTGGATCGTCGATGTAGCCTCGGCTAAGGCCACGCGCTTGCCGGGTATTGCACTGAATGGAATCTTCGGTTCTCCTTGCATATGGACGGGCGACAGTCAGAACCTGATTTGCAAGTCAATCCCAAAGAACAGAGGATCTGCACCAAAGCGCAGCGAAGTTCCTGCGGGACCTGTGATTCAGGAAAATCTCGGCCGCGTAACGCCGGGACCAACGTATGAAGACCTTCTGAAAAGCCCGGAGGACGAACAAAATTTTGATTTCTACGCGACTGCACAAATCCGAGTCGTGCGCCTGGATGGCACGAGCAAAGCGGTCGGCAAGCTGGGAGTAGTCGAGAGCGCCTCGCCTTCGCCGGACGGCCGCTGGGTGATGATCGACGAGCGGCATCATCCTTATTCGTACTTGCTGCCGTATGAGACATTTCCCGAACGCGTGCTGACCATCAACTTGGCAACCGGCGAAAGCAAGCAATTAGTGGATAAGCCGCTCGAAGACACAATCCCGAACATCCACGATGCCGTGGCCGCTGGGCCTCGGAACTTCGAATGGCGAAGCGACGCTGCAGCGACGGTATTTTGGGTGGAAGCGGGCGATGGAGGCGATCCGCGAAAAGATGTACCGGTCCGTGACACTCTCTTTCTTCTCGATGCGCCGTTCAAAGAGGCGCCGCATAAACTGGCGGAGATTCCGATTCGGTTTGAAAATGTAACGTGGGGGAACGGCCGGCTGGCGGTGGTGGAAGAGCGGCGATGGAAGGACCGCAAGCGGATCATGGCGAAAATTTCCCCAGATGCTGCGGCTCCTGCGGTTACGCTGTTCGAAGGTTCATTCGAAGATCGTTATCATGATCCCGGCAAACCGTTTGTGCAGATGAACGCGGCCGGCCAAAATGTTTTACAGACAACCCCGGATGCAGGCGGCATATACCTGCACGCACAGGGGGCATCGCCCGAAGGAGACCGGCCCTTTGTCTCCGTGATGAGCACTACGACCGGCGAGAGCAAACAACTATGGCAGTCGGAGGGGCAATTCTTTGAGTCCCCCTCAGCAATATTAGGCGCAGAGAGCCCAACCCTCGTTTTTCGGCGCGAGTCGCCGGAACTTCTCCGAATTACTACATGAAGAACCTGGGGAAAGCCGAGTCCCGGCAGGTTACATCTTTTCCAAGCCCGTACGGCAACGCGCCAATTCCGAAAAAGCAAGTTCTCAAATACAAGCGGGCTGACGGAGTGGAGCTGAGCGCAAACCTCTACTTGCCGTCCGGCTACAAAAAAGAAGATGGTCCTCTGCCAACTCTGATGGAAGCGTATCCGACTGAGTACAAGACCAGAACGGCGGCCGGACAAATGCGGGGATCGCCAAACGAGTTTCCCTTTCTTTCCTGGGGGTCGCCCGTGCCGTTTGTCACGCAGGGTTATGCGGTTTTGGAGAACGCGACTATCCCAATCGTGGGCGAGGGCCAGGCGGAGCCGAACGATACGTACGTAGAGCAACTTGTCGCCAGCGCCCAGGCTGCGATTGACGAAGGAGCGCGCCTAGGAGTCGTCGATCGAAATCGGGTTGCAGTGATGGGCCACTCCTATTGGGCGTTCATGACGGCGAATCTGCTGGCGCACAGCAATTTATTCAAAGCGGGCATCGCGCGCAGCGGAGCTTACAACCGCACGCTCACACCCTTCGGATTCCAGAATGAGGAGCGCACGTATTGGCAGGCGCCGGAGATCTACTACAAGATGTCCCCATTCTCTTATGCCGACAAGATCAAGACCCCGATTCTGCTGATCCACGGCGAGGCCGATAACAATACGGGGACGTTCCCGATGCAAAGCGAACGCCTGTTCAGTGCGATTAAAGGTCAGGGAGGAACGGTGCGGTTCGTGCTGCTGCCGCTGGAATCGCACGGCTACGCGGCGCGAGAATCGGTGCTCCATATGTACTGGGAGATGAACAACTGGATGAGCAAGTACGTGAAGGGTACGCCTCAGTAAAACGTCGGAACGAAAACCGCAAAAGAATATTTGTGGCAGCCAGGCCTGTAAGAGAATTCTCAAACCGCCAGCGGCGTTTTCAATAACTTGCGCCTAGTCAACAACCAGCTAGGCGATGAACGCATTCGAGGTAACGATATTCGCGACAGCTAGCTATCAAGCTGGGCCTAGTTGCTCTTCCAAAAAACGCCTCACTGCCGAAGCTTTAATGATTCGTTCGAACGTGCCATCCTTGTAGGAGTGGGTGCAAATACCCGCGAACTTGTAATTTGGTCTCCAAACCTGAAGATGATCAGGCGGTTCCCACCATGCCGCTGCGCCGCTAAAGCCCTTTGGGTCCTGACTTTTCGAGTGTGCGTATGGCACAAGATAGTGCCGGTCAGAATCAAAATCTTTAGGTAGGAAGTTAGGCTTGAGTATAACCTGCCCTGAAAATATTTCTGGGCGGATCGCAGCCGTTATTTCGCGGCGTTGCGGTGAGACATCGCGATCATCCACGATTATGTGCCTATCGCAGGGATATCCAAAGACGTGAATCCATTCATGGGCGGCAGGGTCAGCCCAATCTTTCGCTATATCTACAAACTCTGAATACGGCCCCGCTTCCGATGGATCAATGGTGATGATTGCTAAGTCCTCCCTGCATTTGGGTCTTGAATAGGAATTGGGTTCGCGATGTCTTCAGGTCGAATTTCTGGATCTGTACGCTGCTGGTCGTTACCATAGGGCCGCCAGAATAAGCGCACGTCGGATGGTTTCGCATGCGGATGGATCACATGATCGGCGGTGGCGATGAAATGATAATTTCCCCAGCACCCGGCACAGCCGGTCCCCATTTCTTCCCAGTCCCGCCGCGTCGCGTGGTCCACAGCACGGATGCTGTTTACAATGCCGACGCTGTACGTCCAAACCCCGGCTGCGGCAAGCTTTCTCGGCTGCTTCTAGCATACTTTCGATGGGATGCTCGGCCATATACCCTCCTATGACTGAAACTTTCGACGCTCCTCTTTCAGCTTCCTAAGTGCGCGGCGTGAAATGTACCAATTTTTCCCGGTCGAGTCGTAAACGAACAGTTTTCTCACGTTGTCGCTGGCTGCCTTCAAATCATCCGTGTATTCAGAACACGATTCACTTTCCTTCAGCACTGTCGGTAAGGCTCTTGGCTGAATAATGAAAGCGCCACCCGTGGCTTCCGGCTTGATCCACTCACCGCCCCAGCCCATCCACTTAACCGGGCGGCGGCCAATATTCGTAACGTTGGCTACTAGAAACAGCTCCTCGCTTGAGCCTTGAATCGGCAAATCAGGCTGGGCTTGATATACCTTTCCATCCGGACTTGGAACCAGACGGCGAATTCCCATTTGAACTTTTAGGCGCGGCTTATCCAAGAGGTCCCGGTACATATTCCAACCAAAACCAAAAGTTGAAAGCACAGCCCCGTAAAATGCCACTACACTTGTCAGGCTGATTGGCATGGAAATTTTCTCCCCTTCAAAACGGAATGTAACACTCTGTGTCAAGTAAAACGGATTGGCGCTTTTGGGTGGGGTAACTCTACGAAAAAGTTAAGGCACTTCACGCCGAAGGCTAGGACCATGCCCCCGCATCGCACTCAATTGTTAGCGACAGCGCAACCGGGCGCTTGTGGCGGCATTTCTAGAACCGTTGAGAAACACCTACGCACCTGCACTTCAGGAGCGGGAGCTGCGGATCATGGAAACCGGGAAACTTGCCGGAAGCGAGAGGCCAGAAAACAGCACCCATGCCCGTGTGGCAGGTGCAAGTGTTCTATTTGTGGCAGCTGGGCCTGTAAGCCGAATTCTGTCCGCCGGATTGCTCCGGTGGGACGGCCATTCCTCTGGGCCGCGCATTACTGCGCGGCTCTAGCGACCTACCCGAAGGTTTAACGCACCGAGCCGGCACGTATCAAAACCTGACTCGTGAGAGTCAAGTTTCAAACTCCCTTCCTATTTGGTCTTGCTCCGTGTGTGGTTTGCCCTGCCCGCTGCATTACTGCCGCGGCGGTGCGCTCTTACCGCACCTTTTCACCCTTACCCTCGCCGGTAGGCTTGGGCGGTATGTTTTCTGTGGCACTTTCCGTCGGACGGGCTTGAACCCGGCCTCCCGGACGTTATCCGGCACACTGCTCTGCGGAGTTCGGACTTTCCTCTCCCCGCGTCCCGCCCTTTCGAGCGAAGACGCCGAAAGCGGCCGTCCGGCCCAGCTGCCAACCTCGTCATTATACGATGCCGCTCGCTACCTTAAGAAACGGACCTGAATCGGTGAGTTGTGCTTCGTAGGCTCGACTGCCCATCGATTTCGGCTTTCCTGCTTTCGTTCGCATTGTGGCCCTAGATTGGAGTTTGACTGGTAGACTTATGGCCAACGGTAAGTGTCAATCCGGAGGCCGCACCGGAAAGCCGAATTCATGAACACCCTCGAAGCCATCCGAATCGCCTTTCAGTCGCTGTGGGTGAACAAGCTGCGCTCCGTGCTCTCGACCCTGGCCATCGTGATCGGAGTCGCGGCGGTAATCGCGGTCGTCACCTTCGTGGCCGGCATCGATGGATATGTTGCGGGCAAAATCTTCAACCTGGGCGCCGACGTTTTTATTATGTCCAAGTTTTCGCCAGTCGAAACCAACGTCGAACATTTTCTTGAGGCCGAGAAGCGCAAGAACCTGGAACTGGAAGATTATCAGGCCGTGCTTGCGGCTTGCCGCCACTGTGAATATGTGGGCGCTGCCCTGCGCAACAGTACTGGACACGTTAAGTACGCTGAGCAATCGATTAGCGATACTACGGTGCAGGGGATCACGCCCTCCATGGCGCCCATCTATGACACGGACCTGAGCGCCGGACGCATGTTGACCGAGACCGACTTGAACAACAGGTCACTGGTCGCCGTGGTGGGAACCGACATTGTCGAGCACCTGATGCCGGGCATTGACCCCATGGGCCGCGAAATTCGCTTGGATGGCTGGTCCTATCAGGTCGTCGGAGTCGGAAAGAAAAAGGGTAAGACCCTGGGCCAGAGTCTGGACAACTATGTAATGATCCCGATCACCGCCTACCTTAAGCAATATGGAGCGCACACCGACAGCATTCGGATTTCTGGAAAGGCGGCGGCGGCCGGTGCTTCGCTGAATGAAGCGGTCGATGAAGCCCGCGTCGCATTGCGCGCGCATCGTCACGACCGCATTGGAGCCGGCGACAGTTTCGACATCGAAACCAACGCAAGCTTGCTTGGAATTTGGAAGGACTTCAGCAGCACATTTTTTATGGCGACCATTGGTGTGGCTGCCATCGCGCTGGTGGTGGGCGGCATCGTCATCATGAACATCATGCTGGTCGCGGTCACCGAGCGCACGCGGGAGATCGGAATTCGCAAGGCGCTCGGTGCCACGCGCGATGATGTGCTTATGCAATTCCTCATTGAATCGGTGACGCTGTCGCTGTTGGGCGGCGCGCTGGGCGTCCTGGTTGGAGCCGGCTTCGCGCTGGGGGTAACAGCACTGATTGGGATGCCTTCCGCTATCAAACTATGGGCGGTTGCCGCAGGGTTAATCGTGGCAGCGAGCGTGGGCGTATTCTTTGGGGTCTACCCCGCCCGCAAGGCGGCGAAGCTCGACCCTATTGTGGCGCTACGATTTGAAATGTAGAAGAATTTAGTAATTGTGTAATTTAGTGATTGGGTAATTTCAAGGCGCGGCTGTCGGTTTTCAAATTACTAAATTACACAATTACTAGCTCTCGCGGGACTTCGATGATTAAACGAGACGAATTCGGCGAGATTATCCAGATGGCGACCGACACCCTCTGGGGCAACAAACTGCGCTCGTCGCTGACTGTGTTGGGTATTGTGATCGGTGTCGCGGTCGTCATCAGTGTCTCTTCAATCGGCCGCGGGCTCAACGACAACGTCGAGGGAATTGTTACCAGCATTGGCTCCAACGTGATCTTCGCATTTCACATCGAGCCGTTTACCTTCGGAAGGCCGACCGAGGAAATGCGCCTGCGCAGGGAGTTGACCTATGACGATGCCGTCGCCATTCGCGACCTGCCGCACGTTAAGGCCGTGACCGCGGGCTTACGCTACTTCCGCCCAGAACTGGGGGTAGGCTCGTTCGCCGTGAAGTATGGCGACAAGAAGGCCAAGAACACGATTCTCGAGGGCGATCAAGCCTCTGCGAAAGACGTGTTCGATCTGCAGATTGCGTCGGGCCGATGGTTCGGCGAAGCGGACGAAGAGCACCGCTCGCCGGTGGTGTTGCTCGGCTCTGACACCGCTGAAGAATTGTTCGGCGTGAACGATCCGCTGGGAAAAGAAGTGAGCATCGAAGGCGAGTTGTTCACCGTGATTGGAGTCGCCAAGCAGGTCAAGTCGGTATTTGGTGGCGGCAAGAACCCCGAGGACAACAAAGTTTTCTTTCCCCTCGGCACATTGCGAAAGCTGCATCCGGAGTTGAAGCAACACTGGATCAGCATTAAGGCCACGTCGCATGACGACGTGCCGAAGGCGATCGACGAAACCCGCCAACTGCTGCGCCGACGCCGTAGAGTGCCTGCTGACAAGCCAGATAATTTCGCAGTCTTCACCGCCGACTCGATTTCCGACGTGTGGAACCAACTCACGGGAATGTTGTTTATCGGGATGTTTGCGATTTCCAGTGTCGGGCTTATTGTAGGCGGCGTTGGCGTAATGAATATTATGCTGGTGAGCGTCACCGAGAGAACGCGGGAAATTGGCGTTCGCAAGGCCATCGGTGCGCGCAAGCGCGACGTTCTGTTGCAGTTCACTCTTGAGGCCATCATTCTTACCGCAGTCGGAGGCGTCATCGGCGTTCTGTTGGGAGCGCTCATCGTGTGGATCATTCCGGCAGTGTGGCCTTCGCTGCCCGCCCGCATGTCAATGTTCTGGACAATTTTTGGTTTCGCTTCTGCCGCAGGTGTGGGACTCGTGTTCGGTATTTATCCCGCGTGGAAGGCGGCGAACCTGGATCCGATTGAGGCTTTGCGTTACGAATAAGTAGCGCTGCGTTACGAATAGTTCGCCCTGCGCTCGTGCATGATTCATTCCATCGCCAGAGCCATTCAGATCGTCGCTTTCTTCGGTACTGCTTCCAGCTCGATCTACTATCTTCTGTGCTTGTGGACCGCAGCAGGCTTTGCGCGTGAGCGAAAAGCCGCGCGTGAAGCCCGCTCTGTGGCAAGCTGCCTCACACCGGTTTTGCCGCCGGTATCGATTCTGAAACCTCTGAAAGGAGTCGATCCCGTAATTTATCAAAGCTTTCGCAGCCACTGCCTGCAAGACTATCCCGAGTACGAAATCATCTTTGGCGTGAGCGATGCCAACGATCCTGCGATTGAGAGCGTGAAGCAACTGCAGGCTGAATTTCCCGGTCGCAGAATTCATCTGGTTCATTGTCCGAAGATCCTGGGTGCGAATGTAAAGGTCAGCAATCTGGCACAGATGCTGGCGGAAGCGCGCTACGATCACCTGATTGTGAATGACAGCGACATCCGCGTTGAGGCAGGCTATCTGCGGGGAGTGGTGGCGCCGCTGGCCGACTCGCGCGTTGGCCTGGTTACGTGCCTTTATCGCGGAGTCGCAGCCGCAACGCTGGGTTCACGGCTGGAGCAACTGGGCATCAGCGCTGATTTTTGTCCGGGCGTTTTGGTGGCCAGGCAGGTCGAAAGTGGGATTCGCTTCGGGCTGGGTTCGACGCTGGTATTTCGCCGCGCCGAGTTGGAAGGGATTGGGGGCTTTCTATCGTTCGTGGATTATCTCGCCGATGACTACGAATTGGGAAAACGTATTGCGGGCCTTGGATTGGCGGTAGAGTTGTCGGATGTGGTCGTCGAAACCTATTTGCCGGCCTACACCATGCGGGAATTCTTTTCCCATCAACTGCGTTGGGGACGCGGAGTGCGGGATGCTCGCGCCGGCGGATACCGGGGTTTGGTTTTTACATTTGGGCTGATGTGGGGCTTGTTAGCTGTGATCGCGAGTCGCGCGGCAATATGGGCTTGGATTGCGCTCGGTATCACACTCGCTCTTCGTTTTGCCGTTGCGATGATTGTAGCCGGATCCGTTCTTGAGGATCGCAAAGGCCTAAAGGTTTTTTGGCTGCTTCCGCTCCGCGACCTAGCGGCCGTCGCCATCTGGGTCGCGAGCTTAAGCGGTCACACTGTGATGTGGCGCGGAGATCGCTTCCGGTTGAAAGCCGGCAAGCTTACGCGTATCCCGTCGTAGTTCAGAGTGTCTTTAGCAATCGCCTTCAGAAAGCCGTCAAATTCATTTCATCAAGCCAAACATGATAGGTGTCACCGGCTTCATCCAAATCCATCTGGAATGCGGTGTCGATCTCTTCTAGATCCCAATTCAATTGGTTCGGATACGATGTGTTTACCTGATTCACCGTGCCGTTTATGGTCAGCGTGTTATAAAGCACGCCGCCATTGCTATCCTGCTGAACGTCCCAGATCAAGTGGTTCCACGTGTTCGCCTGGAAGTCGCTGGCCTTGCATGGGATCGTTGTCGGCTCCCAACCCGTGTCGGGCGCGTCATTCCAGATGTCCCAAACCCCATCCCCCTTGAAGTTGCATTCCGATCCCCACACCCAGCGCTGACCACCATAGGTTTGATTTGTGTCAAACTCAAGCGCCTGCGGAGCGTTGGGATTGTCGATGTAGAAATACAAATCGTAGATAAAGTGGCTTACGTTATTTCCGCCGGCCACGGCGTTGAAGTACAACATGTTGCAATAACCCGGGCAATTCGGCGACGAGGGACCCATGCTAAATTCCGCGGATTTTCCGTCCATCGACGGAGAGGACACGTTTTGAGTCATCGTAGAAGTTGGCGTTCCACCGCCCGCGGCGCATATCTGTCCGGCGCGCCCAGAGCCGGGCGGAAACAGCCCGCCACACGATTGCCATCCTGCCAGCGACTGGATGCCGCTGATTGTAGTCTGCGACTGACTGGTGACGGTGACGTCGACCAATGTGGCTGAGACGTAGCCGCTGGTATCCTCGGCCTCAACTTCTATTGTGTGCTTACCGGGAGCCGCGAAGATCTGTGTGTTGATCGAATCGGTGAAAGTAAAATATATCGCCAATTGATCGACATAGACGCGCATGAAAAATATGGGATTCTTTGGTGTCGCCGAGGCCACGACATTGATCGGCGAGGTGACACTCGCTCCCTCGGTGGGATTCGAAACTGTTAAAGGGAAATCGTCAGAACCGGTGGAAAGCGGAGGCTCCTGCTGATTTTGATCTGGCGGCGCAGGCAGAGAACTCGTACTCGGTGACCACGTGATCGGCACCGGGGGCGTGGTGGGATAAGAAGGCTGAGGTGGAGGAGGCGTTGGAGTAGGCGTTGTCGTTGCCGACATGTTTGAACTGTTCCCACAACTCGCGAGGATGGTGCAACCGCCCACTAAGCTTGCAAACAAAATGATGAACTGCAACCTTGACGCTACCCGGCGCAAACCACGGCCGCCGCTAGAGGACAGTGCAACCGACTCACTCATGACTTCCCTCTCGTAGACCCTGAAATCAGTCGAAAATCCAGCAGCAGGGTGAGAGCGGTCACAAAAGGCTGGCATAGACTGAGCGATAGAGATAAAGCGCTATATCAGTTATGAGGGATAGCACCATCGCCGGACAATACGGGGACACCCTTATGCAGGGGACTCGACAACCGTAATCATCGAAGTTGAATCCCTCATTTGAGGATAGGGCAAGAAATCCTTAGCGGTAATCAGCCAGCCACTGGAACCGCACTGTGGGCGTGATCTAGTGTCGTCCGGACTTTACTTGCAAGTTGGGTCAGGGTAAATGGCTTCTGAAGGAAGTTCGATTCGAGATCGAAGACTTTGTGGTCCAAAACCGTTTGGCCGGCATAGCCTGATACAAACAACACTCTCATCTCTGGACGCAGGGCTTCCAACTCTTTTGCCAATTGTCCTCCACTCATGTGCGGCATCACCACGTCGGTAATCGCCAGGTGGATCGGTGATTCGTGACTCTTCGTCACGGACAACGCATCCAGGCCATTTCTAGCTTCCAGAACGTTGTACCCGCGCAGGCTGAGAAACTCGGCGGTGGCTTTGCGTAAGGCGTCTTCGTCCTCCACCAGCAAGACGGTCTCGGAACCGCGTGCCGGTGCTACGCCGGCGGCCGGGGGCCCAGCTACAGCTACGCGCTCCTTCACGCAAGGCAAATAGATTTTGAAGATCGTTCCAATTTTCGGTTCGCTGTAAGCCCAGACAAATCCATGATTCTGTTTCACGATGCCGTAAACCGTCGCTAAACCAAGTCCCGTGCCCTTTCCGGAGGGCTTGGTTGTATAGAAGGGTTCGAAAATGAGCGACAACTGATCTTCGGGAATACCGGTGCCTGTATCGGAAACGGTCAACACCACGTAACGGCCGGGAGGAATGACGGCTCGCTTGCGGTCCGCATATTCTTCGTCGAGATAAACATTCAGCGTTGCGATGGTACAACGGCCCCCTTGGGGCATAGCGTCGCGGGCGTTTGCAGCAAGGTTCATGAGGATCTGTTCGATCTGCACCGGATCTAATCGCACTCGGCCCAGTCCTTCGCCAGGCACAAACGTCAGTTCTATGTCCTCGCCGATTAGGCGGTGAAGGGTTTTGACGATTCCGTTGACCATCGGGTTGACTTCGGCCACGCGCAAGGCCTGCGGTTGCTTGCGGCTGAATGCGAGCAACTGCCGGGTGAGATCGGCGGCGCGGCGGGCGGCAGCGAGAATCTCTTGAATCCGCGACTGGGTGCGGCTTCCCGGAGCCACCGAATCGAGCGCCAGTTCTGAGTAGCTGGTAATGATGGTAAGGAGATTGTTGAAGTCGTGGGCCACGCCTCCGGCGAGGCGGCCGACCGCGTCCATTTTTTGCGCCTGCAAGAGCTGCGCTTCGATGCGCAAACGTTCCGTAAGGTCGCGGCCATTGGATACAAAATGCGTGATGTTGCCCGCCGTGTCCTTTATGGGACTGATGCTCTCGTCAACGTAGTAGAGATCGCCGTTCTTCTTGCGGTTCACCAGAATGCCGCGATAGACGTCGCCGGAACGAATGGTTTCCCACAATTCGCGGTAGAGCGCGGGCGCCTGCTGGCCAGATTTCAGAATTGCGGGAGTCTGGCCGATTACTTCACTCTTCGGATAGCCGGACAAGGCTTCAAATGCCGGGTTTACATACTCGATGATTCCTTCACGATTGGTGATGAAGATGGTATCGGCTGATTGCTCGACGGCGCAGGAAAGCTTGCGCAGGGATTCTTCCGCTAAATTTCCGCGCTGCTGCATCGCTTGCAGATTGAGCGAACAGCGGATCGTCCGCACCAGGTTCGCCCCAGTAAGATGTGATTTATCAAGGCAATCCCAAGCTCCTGCCGCGATAATTTCTGCCACCGACTTCTCGTCGGCGCGCTCCGTCAGAACGATAAAGGGTACGGTGCGCCCGGTCTGCAAGAACTCCGAGAGAAGCCCGGTAGCGGCAGCGTCCCCTGTCTCATGCGCAAACAAAACCAGTCCGTAGTGCCCCTGCAGCAGCATCGCTTTGGCTTCTTCCAAAGTGCTCGCATGATCCAACTCTGCGTGCAGTTCGCTCCGGTCACCGGTGAGGATGTCGCGAATTAGAAAGAAATCCTCCTCCTGGTTTCCTACCAGCAGGACGTGCAAAGTGGCTTTGCCGAGGTCAAGTTGAAGCGCAGTAGACATGGGTGGATCAGTCGTCACTTAGCACATCGGACACTCTGAGTCGTAACGCTGCCTTCCACGAAGGAAGAGGCGGATTGAGACCGAGGGGAAATCTCAGATCGGGAACTGACTCAATTCGGGACAGTTGCGAGCCGACTCTCCGGCGCACCGTTGCTGCCGTTCTGATTGAAAAGACCCCCTCACCTACAGCCTCAAACAGTTTTGAATATTAGTTTTCTGAACACCCCACCGCTGTTAACCAACTCTAACTTTGTCCGTCTAACCCGAAAGTCCTAGCGCTGGGCGATTTTTGCTGGGGTGATAATTCGGGAACCACTGGCAGGTTCCGCACGTATTGATTAGAGAGTAACGGTTCGAGAGTAGTGCTACGTCTGAAACGGCGAGGCGCACGGAGGTTTTATGGAAATCCAGGAGAGCATCGAGAGAACGATTCCGAGCGGCGGAAACGGCCATGTTCAAGAAGTGGTGCGCCAGGCCCATGAAGAGTTGCGGCAATTGCTGCAACAGCGCGCCGAAGTGATGCGCCGGATTGGCACCATCAAGCAAACCATCGCTGGCCTCGCTAACCTCTTTGGCGACAGCGTGTTGAGCGACGAATTGCTGGAACTGGTGGATCGCAAGAGTAGCGGTAGACAGCCTGGCTTTACCAAGGCCTGCCGGATGATTCTAATGGACGCAAACCGTGCCCTGAGTGCTCGCGACGTTTGTGACCGCATTCAGGAAAGAGTTCCGCCCATGCTGACGCGTCACAAAGACCCTATGGCGTCCGTGACCACGGTGCTGAATCGTTTGGTGTCTTATGGAGAAGCCAGGGCTGTCTCCCTCGACAATGGTCGACGTGCCTGGCAATGGGTTGCCGACGGGGAAGCAGAATCGACCAAGCTTTCTATTTCAGCTTGAAGCTTCAGCGTGAATATCGCTAGGTGAACATCGCTAGCCCGGCGGCAGAAGCATTCCCTTCTCCAGATGCCGGGTGACGTGGGCATACGAGGCCGCATGTGGATCGTGGGTCACCATTACGATGGTCTTATGGAAATCTTCGTTTAGGCGCTTCAATATTTCCAGGACTTCAGTAGCCGAGTGGCTATCCAGGTCGCCGGTAGGCTCATCCGCCAGTAACAGCGTGGGATCGCTCACAATCGCCCGCGCGATCGCGACTCGCTGCTCCTGCCCGCCGGAAAGCTGCTTCGGAAGATGGTTGACCCGCTCCTCCAGTCCCACGAGCTTCAGCGCAGTCATGACGTGATCACGCCTCTGCTGCTGGTTCAGCTTGGTCAGCAACAACGGCAACTCCGCATTCTCAAATGCAGTTAGCACCGGGATCAGGTTGAATGTCTGAAACACGTAACCGATGTGCTCGTTGCGCCAGTGAGCCGCCTGCGCATCATTGAAGCGAAAAATGTTCTGGTTCTGGACGAGTAATTCGCCTGAGGTCGGCCGGTCGATGGCTGCAATCATGTTCAGCAGCGTCGTCTTCCCCGAACCAGACGGGCCCATCAGCGCCATAAATTCCCCGGTCGCGATGTCGATCGACACATCGTCGAGAGCCTTCACTTCGAAAGCCTCACGCTTGAAGACCTTGCTGACGTTGCGTGCCTGCACGACCTTGGTTCCGGTTGCGACTTTAGTTTCAGCCACTGCGCTCATAATTGCCCTTTCGCTTGACTTCGCAAAATTTTTATCGCCCCAAGCCCTACGAACCCTTAATCTTGACGTTGTCTCCATCTTTCAACTCGGGCGGACCTTTGCTGATCACGCTTTCGCCGCCCACCAGTCCATCGACGAGAAATCCGTCGGTGCGCTGGCTCAACACGTGAACTTCACGCAGCCGTGCTTTGCCGTCGAACGCCAGGAAAACAACTTTCTTGCCATCGTGATCGCGCAACGCAGTGGCCGGCACAAAAGCTCCCGCCGGCTGGGTGCTTGTAGGTTTTTGTTCGTCCGCCAAGAACTTTACGGTCGCGTTCATCTCCGGCCGCAGATACTCATCCGGATTCAGCACCTGCACCTTCACCTGCACCGTGGCCTTCTGCCGGTTCGCTTCCGGTGAGATCTGCGCGATCTCGCCGTTATACTTGCGGTCGGGATACGCATCCACGGTAACGACTCCCTTCTGTTTGGGACCGAGCCGGGCAAAATCGGACTGCGCAATATCGAGCTCCACCTGAATGTCGTTCAGATCCGCGAGCGATACCACCGATCCTTGAGGACCACCTGCCGCCGCGCTGGCAAACTGCGCGGTGATCAGCTCGCCTTTTTCGGCAGTACGATCCAGAATCGTGCCGGTGACCGGAGCGCGAATCACAGTGGCGTCGAGCTGCGACTTCGCATAATCGGCAAGGCCTTGCGCCTGCGCCAGCGATCCACGGGCGCGAGCGAGTTCTTCGGCTCGCGGACCAATCTTCATAAGCTGAAAAGCCTTCTCCAAAGAATTCACCCGCTGCTGATCCGAATCGAATTTCGCCGTGGCATCGTCGAGCGCCTGGCGGGAAACTACGCCTCCCGCGGAGAGTTCTTTGGTGCGGTCGAGAGTGAGTTTGTCATTCACCAACGTGGCTCTAGCTTCATCCAGATTGTGTTGCGCCTGTTGAATCTCCTCCGGACGCGATCCGTGCTCGAGTTCTTCAAGATAGGCGCGGGCGTTATCCAATGCGCCTTTGGCTTGCTCGTAGGAAGCGCGGAACTCCTCATCTTCCAGCCGAACCAGAACTTGGCCTTCCTTTACCTTGTCGCCTTTTTCCACGCCGATCCAGGCGAGACGGCCGGTCACTTTCGAATTAACGTTGATAGTGTGGTGCGCGACGATGTAGCCCGTAGCCGAAAGCACTGTCCCACCCACGTCGCTGCTCTCTGCCGACGCGCGCACGACCTCGACTTCAGGAACGTCGCGCGAAAGCAAGCGGTAAGCCAGAGCCGACAGGCTCAGCACAGCCACGACAACGATCCCGATGACGATGTAGCGGCGTGCCCAGGCCGGCGGTTCGCCGCTGCCCGTGCCGCGCTCGGTGCGGTCGATCCGCAAGCTCTGCAGGTCCTGGTGTTTGGCGTCAATCGGCATAAATAATTAGTTATGAGAAAGCGGTACAAGCTGAATACGGGCTTGCTTGAGCCCCGGTTCCGTTGGCAGTGCCTAAAGCTACCCTCGCAGCGCGGTAAGAATATTTTGCCTCGCCGCGTGCCATGCAGGGAAAAGGCCGCCGAAAAATCCCATCGCCAGCGCGAACAGAATTGCATATCCTGCAACCACCCACGTAATCTGCAGACTGAATACGACTTCGCTAAACGTCACCGCATTGGATGTTCCTGTCTGCATTCCATTGAACGGCAGCATCAGCAGAATTCCGGCGAGCGCACCCAGCAGCGCCAGCAATAAAGATTCCAGAACGAACGATGTCAGAATCGACGGCCGGGAAAATCCCAGCACGCGCAGAGTCGCAATCTCGCGGCCACGGTATGCGACGGCAGCATACATCGTATTCATCGCCGCGAAACTTGACCCGATGGCCATGATGACCGCGACTACGATTCCGATGATCTTAATAGGTCCTCCCGAGCGAGTCTGCTTGGCGTAATACTCGGTCTCAAGAACCCCTTCGAGTTTAAGCCGCTGGTCATCACTGACACGGTTCTTGAGTGCATCAGCGGCTACAGGATCGGTAGCGCTCAAGTAAGCCGAGGAATAGCCTTCCGTGCGATCGAAGTCCGCGGCCATCTGGTTCACATCGCCCCAGACTTCCGATTCATAGGCCGAGCCGCCGGCGTCAAACACCCCGACCACTTTCCACGATCCTTTGCCAAATTCCATAGTGTCGCCGATCTTTGCCCGAGAAAAACGGTTGCGTATGGATTGGCTGACCACGACTTCGCGCTGCCCGGTTTGAAACCACCGGCCTTCAGCCAATTTCACGCTGGGGCGCAGTTCGAGACCATCGGGCATCATGCCCCGCACCGTCACATTGACTTCCCCGGTGCCATCTTTCCGTGGCAACACGATGACCACAACCAATTCGCCGGAAACCATAGGCTGCCCGTGGCTGTCTTTTCCGATGCCGGGAAGTGTGGTCAACGTGGCAAAGAGCGTATGATCGAACCCGCTCTGCAGTTCTGCCTCCGACCCCTTGCGCAGCACCAGCACATTCCGCGGATTTCCGCTGGAAACGAAGGCGCGCTGCAAACCCGCCAGCAGCGCCATGAGGAAAATCGCAGTGGTAACGGTCAGCGCAATGCCCAGCGCGGTCATAATCGTGAGCCCTTTGCGGAGCTTCAAGTTGCGGATGTTGTAGCTGATGGGTATTGCCATATTTTGCATTCTCAATTTAACCGACGTGGCGCAAGCCCTCCACGATGTTCATGCGTGACGCGTTATAGGCCGGTAAACAACTGCTCGCGAAACCGACCGCCGCCGCGACCAGCAAAGAAGCCAGCATGGTGGGAACGGTCACTCTCATCCCTGCGGGAATTCCAATCGCCAGCGAAGAGTGGGTCAGCCACCGGATTATCCCGCTCGCCGCCACAACTCCGGCCACTCCGCCCGCAAGCGCCAGCGTTACCGCTTCGCCCACAAACAGTGACAGCACATACTGGTGCGTAAACCCAAGCGTCTTAAGCACTGCCACTTCGCGCGTCCGCCCGCGGATCGACATCGCCATCGTGTTGGCCGAGACCAGCAGGATGGCAAACACCACGGCTCCGCATATGAGCAAAATAAATGCCTTCACGTTCCCCAGGGCCGCGACAAATGAAAGTTGAAAGGCCTTCTGGCTCTCGGTCTTCGTGGGTTGCGGCGAATTGCGGAAGGTGTCATCAACGATCTTCGAAACCGGTGCAACATCGGTGGAGGAAGCGACTTGCGCGATATAGAAGCCCGCCTGCCCCTTAAACCACGGTACCGATTCTTCCAGATACTTCTGGTTGAAATAGATCGCCCGCACCGGCGGATCGATATGATAGATGGCGCGGATCGTCAGTTCAGGGTTCACCTCAAAAATCGTGCCCTGCAGGGTGATCCGGTCGCCCAGCTTCCATCCATATTTTTTGGCCAGTTCCACATCCACTAGGGCTCCGGTGCGGTCATGCTGCCAGGCTGCCACCTGCTCCGGCGGGACAATCTTGTCGGTCGCGACCTTCATATACTCATCGGGGTCGGTAGCCATCTGGGCAAACGAATTCTGCGAACGGTCATCCTTGTAGCGGCCGCCAAACCAGGTTAGCGGTACCACCGCCACCACCCCCGGTACGGCGCGGATCTTTTCACGGTAATATGCCGGTAAAAATTGCGCCAGCGAAACCCGGTCCCTCGTGACCACCCGCTTGATCGCGTCTGGCGGTCCCTGGTCGATATAAAACGTGCGCCAGATCGACATCATCAGCGTGAGCAACAGCAGCGAGAAGCTTATGCTCAGCATCGTCAGGAAGCTGCGTCGCTTGTTGCGAAACGTATTGCGAAAAATAAAACTGCTTAAGGTCATAAATAAACCGACCACTCAGCCAATGTGCCGCAGACCTTCCACAATCTCTACCCGTGCCGCTTTATAAGACGGAAACAGGGAACTGAAGAATCCCACGAATGCCGCCACTACCAGTGCCACTACAAGCGTGCCTGGCGTCACCTTCATCTGGGCAAGGAAAAATCCCATTGGCGATTTTTTCATCATGGTAAGCAGCAACCAGGCGAAGCCACAGCCGAACAAACCTCCGGCAACCGAGAGCGACATCGCCTCTCCCACAAAAAGACCCAGGATGGTCCGCCGCTCGAAGCCCAGAGTTTTCAGCACGGCCACTTCGCGCGTGCGCTCGCGAATCGACATGGCCATCGTGTTGGCCGACACTAGAAGCGTCGTGAAAACAACCGCCATACAGATGCTAAGAATAAAAGCCTTCACATTGCCCAGCATGTTCACAAAGGTCAGGCCGAAAGCCTTCTCGCTTTCCGTCTTGGTGGGTTGTGGCGCATTGCGGAACATATCGTCGACCGCGCTGGCGATCTTGGCTACATCGTTAGGCGAGCCGGACATGATACTGAAAGTGCCTGCCCGTCCTTTGAAAAAATCCACCGCCTCTTCCACGTACTTGGCATTGAAGTAGACGGTCGTGTTCACTGCTGGCCAATGATAGATGCCGCGAATAGTCAACTCCAGGTTCACGGGATAAATCGTGCCCATCAGCACGATCCGATCCCCGAGCTTCCAGCCGTGCTTCTGAGCCAGTTCGTCGTTCACAATCACGCCCGCACGATCGTGTTGCCATGCAGCAAGCTGATCGGGTGGGATCTCCATCTCAGGATAGACTTTCGGAAACTCGTCAGGATCGGTGCCGAACTGCGCGAAAAAGTTCTCTGGCTTGTCATCCTTATAGAGGCCGCCGAACCAGGAATTTGGCACAACCGCCACCACCCCTGGCACTGCGCGAATCTTTTCCCGGTAATAGCCCGGTAAATTGAATGTCAAAGAAACGCGGTGTCTTGTTACCAGCCGGCGAGTCGACTCCGCGCTGCCCTGATCGACGTAAAAGCCATGCCACATCGTCATCATGAATGTGAGCAGGAGCAGGGAAACCCCAATGCTCGCGACCGTCAGGATGCTGCGGCGCTTGTTGCGGAAGGCGTTCTTGGTGACGAACCGGCTCAAAGTCATGTTGAACTCCAGTTGATACCCAAGGAAGATCCGGCGTGCCGGACTAACGGACAATCATGGTCCAAGTAGGCCCCAAGGATAAACGACTCACCGCACTGATACAACTTGCCGGCGTCTGCACTATCCCCTCTCACACCATCAGCGCTTTAGACAACTTTCCGCAACCCAATACTCGACTGTTGCCCTTAAACCCGCCAGTGGAGATCGTCACCCAGCTCAGATGACAATTGTCACCCACGCCTTCCTCTAGTGTTTAAACGGGCGTGCAGGGCAAAGGTCACGCCAGAAATGCAAGGGTATACAGCTAGTTGTCTAGCAGAGCGCGGCTTTAAGTTTGCGGGCGATCAGGACCGGAGAATCAGGCCTGGAATTCGGAGGCTTCCGGGAAACGGAGGTTGCACTTGGAGAGCGCGTCATTGAGAAGTTCCTCGACCTTCGTTTCTTCGCAGTTGCGCGACATCGCCAGTTCGCTGACCAGCAGGTAGCGGGCGCGTTCGAGCATCTTCTTTTCTCGGAAGGAAAGCGGCTTGGCCTGGTGAAGGGCGATCAGGCTCTTGAGGACTCCGGCGACTTCGAAGAGAGAGCCGGTTCGCATGCGGTCGGAGTTTTCTTTGAAGCGGTCTTTCCAGTCGGCGGTGCTGAGGTCGTCGGTGACGGAAAGAAAATCCAGAATTTTCTGCACCTCGCCGTTGCGGACGACCCGGCGAATGCCGACACTGCCAACGTTGTTGCACGGTACCATCACCTTGAGACTGCTGGCCTTAATGTTGAGGAGGTAGAACTTTTCCACCGTAGCGCCGATAGAGCGGCTGCTGATTTGTTCGATAACGCCGACCCCGTGGTTGGGATAGACGACCTTGTCGCCAATGTGGAAATTCAGGTCCGCACCATTCATAAAAAGGCACCCGGGCAGGAGAAGGGTCTTAGCGAGGGAAACGTTTATCGTTCTATAAACAGGGTACTCTGGCAGGGGGCGAAAAGCAAGGATTAGTCCCGGTTTGGGACGATTTCCGAAGGTTTGGGTGCGTTTCTTGCCGAAAATCGTCGATTGCGAGGCGGAAGTCTTTATACTGCTGATGTTTACATAGCCTACAAAAGACAGGATCTGATCCACGTGGCCCTTCCAACTATGGAATCGGCCCACTCCTTAAACGCTACCCTCGCTAACCAGCGGCAAAGGTCCGCTTTTCCATCCAGCCTTGTAGAATCAATACTGCTGCCATCCGGTCAACGGCCTTAGCACGCCGGTCGATCGACAACTCTGTCTCTCGCAGCAGGCGATTCGCTTCCGCCGACGTTAGCCGCTCATCCCATAAATGCACCGGCAGCCGGAAGCGTTTACGCAGTTCTTCTGCAAAAACTTGCATCTTCTCTGCTTGCGTTCCCGCCACGCCGCTCATCCGCAGAGGCAAACCGACCACGATCTCCCGCACCTCATACTTGCGAATCACCTGCTCGAGATGGGCGAAGTCTGCTCGTTTGTTCCGTCGCTGCAGGGTATCGATCCCCTGAGCTGTGATTCCAAGGGGATCCGTGACCGCCATCCCAATCCTCCTTGATCCCACGTCCAAGCCGAGAACCCTGCCAGACGGCTTGTATGGCTTTCCCGATTCGGTGCTCACGCCGCGATTATATGCTCGTACGTTGGACCGTTAGTTCTTCGACCGTTTCAATGTCCCTGCATAGCGCGCCGGTAGGCGGCGACATTCTTATTGTGTTCTTCGATGGTGTGGGCGAACCGGTGGTGACCCTGGGCATCGGCAACGAAATAGTAGTAGTCGGTTTGGGCAGGATGCATGGCCGCTTCGAGGGAACTCTTGCCGGGATTTGCGATCGGACCGGGAGGAAGTCCAGCGTGCTTGTAGGTGTTGTAGCGTGAGGGGAACTGCATGTCTGCATGATGCAGCGCTCCCTGATAGGCGCCGGTGAGAAGTTCGGCATAGATAATGCTGGGGTCCGCGTCGAGCGCGATGTTTTTCTGCAAGCGGTTGTAATAGACGCTCGCGACCAACGGACGCTCTTCGGCGACAGAGGTCTCTTTTTCGATGATCGAGGCCATGATTACAGTACGCTGCGTACCGATGTCCAGCATCATTTGATGCGCGTCTGAGGGCACGCTCGACGCTTCAACCCCGGCACCCGACGTTTGAATCAATCCGATGTTGAATGCAACGTCGCGGAACTGCCTGACCATGGCGGCAGCCATTTCATGCATGGTCATCATGCGGCTAAACTCGTACGTCTCTGGGAAAAGATAGCCTTCGAGCGAAGGCGCGCCCGGGGCGATGTCGGCGACGAGCGCGGTATCCGATTGCGCAACTTTCAGGAAGTCTTCCGCCGATCCAAGCCCGGCGGCTTCGATCGCACGAGCGATGTCGAACATGGTGAAACCTTCGGGGACAACGACCGTACGGTAGTAGACGTCACCGCGCTGCAGGCGTTTCTCGATGTCGATGAGGTTGGCCGGCTTGTCGAAAAGATATTCTCCCGCTTTGAGTGAACGCCGATGATAGAGGTAGTGCCACAGGATAAAAGCTTGCTCGCTGCGGATGACCCCGGCGGACTTGAGCGTGGCGGCGATGTGATGCGTGGAATATCCCGGGCGCAACATAACAAAAGTTTTTGGAGCAGGTTCAACCGGGATCAACGCCACCCATGCGAACCAGCCTCCGACCGCGAGCACCACAATTATGAGAAGGCCGAAGAGTTTTCGCACGATGGCAGTAGTGTAGATGAAAATGAACATTGAGAATAAACCGAAAGGCGAGGGTGGTGAATGAGTTATTGCACCCTTTTCCGCGCGGTATACTCAAATGTTCTGAAGATCATCCAATACTTCATGAGAAGTCTCTCGCCCGTATGGGCCTTAATTCTGGTTGTCGCGACCCTGCCCACAGCGGGATGTTTGTTTCGCACGCGGCCAGTCGAAGAAACCTACTCCAAGGCTCCGCTGAAGGAATCGTCCCAGGAAGCTCTAATCGAGAGCCTTATGCAGCAGTCGGAAAAGATCCAGTCCCTGCAGGCGACGGTGGATATCGATACCTCGGCCGGTGGCGTCAAGAAGGGCCACGTTACCGATTACAAGGAGATTCGGGGATATGTCCTGGCGCGGAAGCCGGCAATGCTACACATGATCGGGCTACTGCCGATCGTGCGCACCACGGCTTTCGACATGGTAAGCGACGGGCAGGACTTCAAGTTGTGGATTCCGCCGAAGAACCGCTTCGTGGTGGGGCGGAATGAAGTGCAGACGACGAATCCCGAGCCCATGGAAAATATTCGTCCGCAGAATATTTATGAGGCGCTGCTGATTCGACAGGTCGATCCGGACCGCGAGATTGCAGTACTGGAGAACGGTGAAGAAATATTGCACGACGCCAAAGGACATCGCGTCCTGCAGGAGGATTATGAGCTTGTGATCATTCGCAAGCGAAAAGAGGGTTGGGGACTGGCGCGCAAGATCGTTTTCAGCCGCACCGACTTGCAGCCGCATCGCCAGTATATTTATGACGAGCAGGGCAATCTTGCGACCGATGCCCGCTACGCGAATTATAAGGATTATGATGGCTTGAGCTTCCCATCGCGTATCGAGATCTACCGGCCACAGGAAGAGTACGACATCACGCTGAACATGTTGAAGGTGGAAATCAACAAGCCGCTAAAAGACGATCAGTTCACGCTGCAGGAACCTCCGGGCGCGGAGGTGGTGCATCTCGATAAACCGCAGGCGAGCGCGGGGGGAGCGGGGCCGGGGTCGACGAATCAGCCGTAGGAATCGGCAGTTAGGATTGTCATCCCGAGCGGAGCGAGGGATCTTGGTGTTTGCTTGAGCCGGCATCGCGGATGTTACGGGCAGAAACCAAGGCCCTCGCTTCGGTCGGGATGACAAATTAAGAAGACATGATTAACAAAATGATTGTCTCGAACCTGGTGCATCGGCCCGTGCGGTCGCTGATCAGCATCAGCGCCATTGCGCTCGAGGTCACGCTGATCCTGCTGATCGTGTCTTTTTTCTATGGGCAGTTGAATGGTTCGAAGGAGAGCCAGATGGGCGTGGGAGCGGATTTGATGGTGCAACCACCCAGCTCTTCGGCGCTGATTGGAGTTACCGGCGCGCCCATGCCGGTAAAGTTGGGAGATGTGTTGCGGAAGCTGCCGCACATCAACGTGGCTGCGCCGGTGATCTGGGAACTGACGACGAAGCCGACTCTTGAGATTATCTACGGCATTGATCTGGCAAGCTACAACAGCATTCCGCCGGCGTTCAATTATCGCTCTGGCGGGCCCTTCCAGAGCGCTTATGATGTGATCGTCGACGACTTTTTTGCGGGAATGAAGAAGGTGAAGGTCGGTGACTCGATTGAGATTCTTAACCATCAATTCAGGATCTGCGGAATTGTGGCGCATGGCAAGGGCGCGCGGAAATTTCTGCCCCTCACGACCATGCAGGATCTAATTGGAGCGGAGAATAAGGCTTCGGTCTTCTATGTGAAGGTCGACGATCCCGCGAATACGGATTTGGTGGTAAACGAGATCAAAGCTGTCCCGGGAATGGAGAATTACGCGGCACGTTCCATGCAGGAATATTTATCGATGATGTCGGCGGACAACCTGCCAGGGTTCCAGACCGCAATCCGGATTGTGATTGCTATTTCGGTGATCATCGGCTTTATGGTGATCTTTCAATCGATGTACACCGCGGTGATGGAGCGTACCCGCGAGATTGGGATTCTAAAATCGATGGGCGCGTCGAAGGCGTTCATCGTCAATGTCGTTTTGCGCGAGACGGCGCTGTTGGCGATCCTTGGGATCATCGCGGGAATTGTGATCAGCCTGATAACGAGGCGGGTGGTTCTGATCGAGCGGCCAGTGCTGCGGCTTTTCTGGAGCAGCGAATGGGTGATCCGCACGACCGTAATCGCCGTCGTCGGGGCCCTGGGTGGAGCGTTGTATCCCGCGTACAAAGCGGCGCAGAAGGATCCGATTGATGCGCTCGCGTATGAGTAGGCAGAATCAGGCTGCCCGGTCAAGGCCCACGCTTTAACTATTCCTGGTTTGTTTCGAGTGTCCCACTACTCAATTGCTAGCAACCCGTTCTCTCCCTGTTACGCCAAGACCCATTTCGTGGTTACGGTTTGGGGCACTCCACGTCTAAAACCTCATCAGCAGGGCTATCTCCTAATTCAGGCTCCAAACTCAAAGCTGCAAGGATTCTGATCACGACGCGGTGCGAGGAAGACTCCAAATGTTTTTCCTGTACAACTCAATCCGTCCACTCCTAACGGCCGTCTCGGCGATATTTTTGCTTGGAACTACGCTCATCTCGGCGCAGGAGGTGCTCTCGGTTCCTTCGGAGTCGCCACGTTGGGATCTGCAGGGGCAAGCCAAGGCGACTGAATATCAGGGGAGGAAGTGCTTGTTGCTCGATGGCGGGGCTGCGGTGCTAAAGGATTTCGAGATGCGCGACGGTGTCGTCGATATAGAGGTGGCTACCCCCGCCAAGCGCGGATTCTTCGGTCTCCAGTTTCGGCTCGACGCAGACGGCGCCAACGGTGAATGGGTGTATCTGCGCCAGCATAAGTCCGGGCTTCCCGACGCCATGCAGTACACACCGGTTCTCAACACGGGCGCGAACTGGCAAATCTATAACGGACTGGGCTTCACCGGTGCCGTCGATATTCCGAAGGATGTCTGGTTCCACCTGCGACTCGAGGTAGTAGGGGCACAGGCAAAGCTCTATGTCAAAGACATGGACAAGCCAGCACTCGTCATGAATGATTTGAAGAGCGGCATACAAAAGGGCCAGGTGGCGTTGTATGTCCTGACCGGTGCCACCTATTTCTCGAACTTCGAAATTCGGACGACGCCCGATGCCCCCTGGGGGCGGCACCTGCCGGCGATGCCGCCAGGCACTCTCACCAAATGGAGCCTGTCGCCGTCTTACGATGCGCTCGCGCGGAATCTGGAGCGTCCCATGGAGGCCGCAGAAGGCGATGCCATCCGCTGGCAGGAGGTGGAGGCGGAACCGCCCGGCTTTGTGGTGCTCTATCGTTATCGCGAAGCTCCGCATCCGATCGTCACGTTTCAGGGTGACTTCTCCAAGCGTCTCGAACCCCAGCCGGGAATGAAAGTCGTCTATGCGAGAACGAGCATTGAATCCGACCGCGACCAGGTGAAAAAGCTCGAGATCGGTTATAGCGACGACGTCAGCGTGTTTCTGAATGGAAAGATTCTCTACCGCGGGCGAAGCGCGCAGGGTTTTCGCGATCCCGGATTCCTTGGCATTGTTAATCCGGAAAACGATGCTGTTTACCTTCCATTGAAAAAGGGCAGCAATGAACTGATGCTGGCGGTCAGCGAACTCGGCGGGGGATGGGGATTCATTTGCCGCTTAGTGGAGATGGAACACTAGGCTTAGGCAAGTTGCTTAGCTTCATTCCGTCGCATGGCATGTTAAGAAGCCCCGTCCAAACGATTCGGGGAAGACCGCGGACGGGGCGGGTTGAGTTCGACTACGGGGTCACGATGTATTGCACCACGATGTTGATCTCGTACGGGTTGCAACCGGCGCTTCCAGCTAGCGCTTTTAGTGTGACATTATCACCGGCTGGGAACGACACGCTGATCACGCCACTGTCGTTTGCAACCGGCCCAGGATTACCATTGGTGGCGGTAGTATTTGGGATGGCCAACAGGTAGCTCGTGGTCCCATCCGTTAGTTTTATGCCGGGCGGCGAGGAGCACACTTGACCACCCGCAGCTACAAGTTGGACGCGATTGACAGTGATGGCGGTTGCAGGCGTAAATACGCTGACAACGCCATTCGCATTGGAACCGCTCACTGTATTTCTGACGTAGTTGCCGAAAGTGTCGATTTTGCTGCTCCAGACGTTTTGGGCGTGGAGTGGGAGAATGAGAAGACCAATCGCCACGGTCAGCAGAAACAGTTTCTTCATTGGAGTGCCTCCAGGAATTTAATCAGTCGGTTGCTTTTGGGGGTAGCTGCGAAAGAGAACCGAATTATCTCCAGCTAAAGAATCCTTGTCAAACGCTTTCCACCTCCAACAAGTGGAAATCCGCCTTCTCTGTAACTCTGCGTTGACATTTCCTTGCGCCCGCTTACAATCTGTTTCGGCGTGGCCGCGGGCTGGGCCGTCCGTCACCGTTTTCCGCTGGCGCTAGTGGTGGTCACCAGAGGTTGCATCGCCTAGTCTATTATTACTGGCAGTCATGGGACTGCCTCATCGTTTTGGTTTGGATCTCAAGCTAATGAAAGTAAGAATCCTGACTTTCCTAGCCTTGACCTTTGGAGTATCGTCGTTCCTGGCCGTTTACGTCCGGGCCGAGGATGACCCCAAACCATTTGCGATTCTGCACTATCAGCAGACCCGACCCAGCCCAACTGGATGCGACACAAAGTGGAAAACGACATCGCGACCACCCGAGCTCGTATGGATGGACGACGAGCATCTTGCTGCCGCAAACATATATTTCTGTACCCATTGGCCCTCTGGAACTCGTATCCGCACGCATCCCTTACAGATAACCGTGTTCGATGCAAGCGGCGATGCAAAATCGCGCTATATGCATGGCGAATATCGATTGCAACGCGGCCCTCGGGGAATTCTGTTGGTAAATGACTCGGGACAGATAGACCTAGTCGATGTAGATCTGAACACTCGCCAGACCCTAAAGTGTGCAATTGAGAAGGCCGCATGCCGGTTATACGATGCGCCCTCTGTGGGGATGGGGTCAGATTTCGCACTTTGCTCGGCTACAAAGACTGAAGAGCAGTGTGCCCTTTACAGCGGCTTCCCAAGCATGAAGGTCAGCGAAGAGAGATGGGAGAAGGTTGCAGGCGAACCGTTCAGCATCAGCCCATATCAGCGGGATGGCTACTCGACCAGCGGCCTTAAGGGGAACCTTTGGGTGGTGGGGCCTTCTGAAGTTTGGTACTTCGACGCGAAGGGGAATCTATTGAGTAGGGGCTCAAGCGGCGAGGTAAACACTGTGTCGCCTGGCAAGTGGCTGCCGAAGGAGGCCGACTTCTGTAGTGGTGGCCTGTCATTCGATGCTCCCAAGCGCTTTCTCGCCGTTTGTGCCGGGGCTTACGTGTACTCCGATGGCGATCTGGATAGCATATTTGGCTTCGGCCGGATCGCGTTGTTCGATGTTGCTTCAAGAACGATTTTGGCTCATTTCAAAATGCCTCACTCTGCGAAAGCAGCGCTCTCTCCATCGGGCAAGATCATTGCTATCGCGGTAGGACATCAAATTCAGCTATACCGCGTAACGGATAGAGTCTCCGACCTCAAAAGTTGAGTAACATTGCGTTGACAATTCCTCACGCCCTACGGTATCTTTAAAGCTTTGGGAAGTCTCGCGGTTGCCCGCCTGATGGTCTGGCGTCCTCGCCGGAGAGTCAACGAGCGGTCTTCTTTGTAATTTCAATCGCGTTTCGCATTTTTTCATTCTGGGAGAGTTCCGATGTCAACCTATTTCCCCAAAGCGGGGGGAATTGTGCGCAAGTGGTACGTCGTGGATGCGGATGGGCAGACGCTTGGGCGTATGGCCTCGCAGGTAGCGCGCATCCTCATGGGCAAAGAGAATCCACAGTACACGCCGTTTCTCGATACCGGCGATCATGTGATCGTCATCAATGCCGAGAAGGTGCGGACGACCGGAATGAAGTCGGAGCAGAAGCAGTATCATCACTACACGGGCTATCCGGGTGGGCTGCGCACCGAAGATTACCGCAAGCGTTTGGCACGACGGCCGGAAAAGATTATTGAAGACGCGGTGCGGCGCATGTTGCCGAAGAACAAGCTGGCGGCGCACATGCTGTCCAAGCTGAATGTCTACAAGGGCGATAAGCATCCGCACGAGGCGCAGAAGCCGCAGGCATTTCAGTTGGAGGTTCGGGCGTAACCGGACTGAGCAGTGAAGCGGGAGATCCTTCGCTCCGCCTGAAAAACGGCTGCGCTCAGGATGACAAAGTTTAGGGATAAAGCTCGCTTCTTGCGGTTCAAGCTAGGAGCTAAGAGCTAGGAGCTGAGAGCTAGCATGGCTGAATTGGTTCAGTATTACGGAACGGGACGGCGGAAGCGGGCGATTGCGCGGGTGTATTTGCGTCCGGGCAGCGGAGACTTCAAAGTAAACGGGCGCGAGTTTGAGGAGTATTTCGTCACTCCGGCGCAGCGCTCGGCGGCGAAGGCGCCGCTGGCATCCACCGAAACGGCAGCATCGTTCAACATCATCGCGAACGTGCTGGGCGGCGGAGTGCGCGGGCAGGCCGATGCGGTGAAACTGGGAATCGCGCGCGCCTTGATGCAGTTCAACGCCGAACTACGCGGGAAGTTGAAGTCGGAAGGAATGGTTTCGCGCGACTCGCGTGGCAAAGAACGCAAGAAGTACGGGCAGAAGGGCGCTCGGAAGCGCTTCCAGTTCTCGAAGAGATAGGACCAAGTTGCGAGTACCGAGTACCAAGCGAGAACCAAGGTTCCTCGCTTCGCTCGGAATGACAATAGGTTTGGCTTTTGCTGAAGGCTGAGAGTCGGCGGCTGAAAGCTAGTTTAGGTGTTCAATTCTTCCTGTGCCTCGCGGCGCGGGGCGGGAATGGCAATCGGAGAGCAGTACCCAGTTGCCAGTACACAGTTGCCAGCGTTTTTGCTGGGTACTGGGTACTCGGTACTGAGAACTAACTTCCCGATGCAGACTGAATAAGGAGGTTCATTGGCAACCATTACCATGAAGGAATTGCTCGAAGCGGGTGTTCACTTCGGGCATCAGACGAAGCGCTGGAATCCCAAGATGAAGGAATACATCTTCGGAGAGCGCAACGGAATTTACATCATCGACCTGCAGAAGACGCTGAAGATGTTCAAAGAGGCGTCGAAATTCGTGCAGCAACTGGCGACCGAAGGCAAGATCGTGCTGTTCGTCGGAACTAAGCGCCAGGCGCAGGATGCGATTGCCGAAGAGGCCACGAAGTGCGGCGGCTTCTATATTAACCAGCGCTGGCTCGGCGGCCTGCTCACCAACTGGGTGACGGTGCAGAAGTCGGTGAAGCGGCTGAAGGAGCTCGATGAGATGGCCACGGATGGCCGCTATGAGCTGCTGCCAAAAAAAGAAGTGATCAAGCTCGAACGCGAGCGCAAGCACTTGCAGGCGAACCTGGCGGGCATCAAGAACATGAGCCGGTTGCCGGATGCGGTGTTCGTGATCGACTCGAACAAGGAACAAATCGCCGTTCGAGAAGCCCGCAAGCTGGGTATCCCGGTGGTTGCGGTGGTGGATACGAATTGCGATCCCAGCGAAGTGGATTACGTGATCCCTGGCAACGACGATGCGCTGCGGGCGATTCGCCTGTTTACTTCAAAGATTTCGGAGTCGATCGCCGAGGGCGCGCAGTTGATGAGCGACAAACAAGTCGCCGACATGACTGCAGCGACGGAACAAGCCCAGGCGCTGGAATTGCAGCAGGCGGAAGATGCAGCGGCGGCGCTCGAACTTCGTTCTCAGGAAGCTGCAGCGGCGTCCGATATGGCGGAAATCGGCGAGGACATCAGCATGGAAGAGGTGCTGGGTGGTCCGGGGAAGCTTAAGAAGCCGGTCACGAACGAAGAAGCTGACGTGCATAAGATCGAGAGCCAGACGGTTTAACGTTGCGAGTACCGAGTACCTAGTAAAAACCGGGCACGTGGAATTTCAGACCCGCGCGGGTCGTCCGGCGCGGGTCAAAGTTTGTTAGAAGCAATGTTTCAAAGTTTCACGGGTTTCAAGGTTTCAAAGTTGGCGGCGCAATGTTTGTTGTTGAAACCTTGAAGCTCTGAAACCTTGAAACCTCGACAAGAACCCTAGAATTCATAAGGACCCCTACGTAATGAGCACTACTATGGCAAACATTTCAGCAGCACAAGTGAAGGATCTCCGGGAAAAAACTGGAGCTCCGATGATGGATTGCAAACAGGCCCTCACTGAGGCCAAGGGCGATATGGAGCAGGCGGTCGTGATTCTGCGCAAGAAGGGCGTTTCGGTTGCAGCCAAGAAGGCGACGCGCGTGACCAGCGAAGGCTCAGTGACCAGCTACATTCATGCCGGGGGCAAGATTGGCGTGCTGGTCGAGGTGAACTGCGAGAGCGATTTCGTAGCTCGTACCGACGACTTCAAGGAACTGACGCACGATATCGCCATGCACATTGCGGCGAGCGATCCGAAATATGTGCGTAAGGAAGACGTCACCGCGGCAGACTTTGCGCGCGAGAAGGATATTTTTCTGGCGCAGGCCGTCGCCTCCGGCAAGCCGCAAAACATCGCGGAGAAGATGGTCGCCGGCAAAATGGAAAAGTTCTACGAAGAGGTCTGCCTGCTCGAGCAGCCCTTCATCAAGGACCAGACCGTGTCGATTTCCCAGCTGATCGCGGCCAAGATCGGCAAGCTGGGCGAGAACATCAGCGTGCGGCGGTTTGCGCGTTTCAAAGTCGGTGACGCGGGCGAGACCGTCGCGGTCACCAAGCCTACCGAACAGAAAGCAGAGTAATTCAAGGGCGCCCAGTGGGCGCCTTGTGTGATTGTCTTTTCGTAGTTTGTGTGGAGCGGGCGGGACGACGCCGCTACTAAAGACCTACATGACCTCGACTACCCCTGCTTTCAAACGCGTTCTGCTCAAGCTTTCCGGCGAAGCCCTGGCTGCCAATCAGGGCTTTGGCGTTGACACCGCGCGAATCCACGAGGTCGCAGCCGAATTGGCCGACGTTCACAAGCTAGGTGTACAGCTTGCCATCGTGGTAGGTGGCGGCAATTTCTTTCGCGGCGTCGCCGACCAGGCTCGGGACATGGACCGCGTCTCCGCCGATCACATGGGAATGCTCGCCACCGTTATCAACGCGCTGGCGCTGCAGGATGCGCTCGAAAAGCAAAAAGTCTATACGCGGGTGCAAACTGCGATTGAAATGAACCAGGTGGCGGAGCCGTTTATCCGGCGGCGCGCCATCCGGCACCTGGAAAAGGGCCGCGTCGTGATCTTTGCCGGCGGCACCGGCAATCCTTACTTTTCGACAGACACGGCTGCGTCTTTGCGAGCCATGGAGATCAAGGCTGACGCGATTCTCAAGGCGACGAAAGTCGATGGCATCTACGATGCCGATCCCATGAAGGTGAAAGACGCAAAAAAGTTCTCCGACATCACCTATATGGACGTGCTTAAGTTAGGTCTGAAGGTGATGGATTCGACCGCGATCAGTTTGTGCAAGGACAACAACCTGCCCATCATCGTCTTCAACCTGAACGAGCATGGAAACATCCGCCGGGTGCTTTGCGGAGAAAAGATTGGGTCAAGAGTGGGCGCGTAATTCTCTAGCCACGGATTTGCACGGATTCACACGGATAATTCTGAGATTCTTGATCCGTGGAAATCCGTGTGAATCCGTGGCAACGTTCGTTTTGGGTTTATAATTCAGCGTTTTGACATCGAAATTTTACGGAGCTGACTGAGATGGCTCAAGCTACCATGGCCGCGATTCCGGGCCTGAAAGAAACTTACGTACAACTCAAGACCCGCATGGAGAAGGCCGTCGAAGATTTTCGCAAGGCGATGGCTGCCACGCGCACCGGGCGCGCCTCGGTGCACATGCTCGACAGCGTGAGTGTCGACTATTACGGCTCGCAGATGCCGCTGAACCAGATCGCGCAGGTGCACGCGCCCGAGCCACAGATGATTACTGTGCAGCCGTTTGATCCATCGGCGATCGGGACAATTGAGAAGGCCATTCGCTCGGCCGAACTCGGCCTGAACCCGATGAACGACGGCAAGCTGATCCGCGTGCCGGTGCCGGCTCTCACGCAGGAGCGGCGGCAGGAGATGGTGAAGCATTTGCACAAAGTGCTCGAGGAGCATCGCACGGCTATACGCAATATTCGTCGCGACGGAAACGATGCAATCAAGAAGGCGATGAAAGACAAAAAGATCACCGAAGATGAAGAGAAGAGGTCGCTCGATGAGATTCAGAAACTCACCGACGACGAAATCAAAAAGATGGAAGAAATGAGCAAAGGCAAAGAGAAAGAAGTGCTGGAACTGAAATAAAACGCTCGGTTACGCGACATCCTCACGAACATGCACAACCGACGGCCGCAAGGTTGCCCGTATTCTTTTTGACTTCGGTAGCCTTCTCCCTACCAGACTTTATAATTGAAAGATGGCGAAGAAGGTCGTCCATGCCGCGTGCCCGCATGATTGTCCCGACGCTTGCGGTGTGTTGATCACCGTCGAAGATGGCCGGGCCACGAAGATTGTGGGGGACCCTGAGCACCCGGTAACTCGGGGGTTTTTGTGTGCGAAGGTGGCGAAGTACCTGGACCGGGTTTATTCGCCGGATCGAGTGCTGTATCCGATGCGAAGGATTGCAGCTAAGGGTCCCAGCGCAAGAGCTACACAAACTCAAATGTGGCAGCGTATTAGCTGGGACGAGGCGCTGGATGAGATCGCGGCGCGCTTTCGGGGCATCGTTAAAGAGTTTGGCAGCGAGGCGATTCTGCCCTATTCGTATGGCGGGACCCTGGGTGCTCTGAATGGCGGATCCATGGATCGCAGGTTTTTCAGCCGTCTCGGAGCTTCCGAGTTGGAGCGCACGATTTGCTCATCGGCGGGTGAGGCTGGGATCGAATCGGTGATGGGAGTGAAGCTCGGCACCGAGCCCGAGCAGTTCGTACATTCGCGCTACATCATCGCGTGGGCGTCCAACATCCACGGGAATAACGTTCACCTGTGGCCGTTCATTGTGGAGGCGCGGCGCCGGGGCGCGAAGTTGGTGGTGATCGATCCCTACCGCACGCGGACCGCAGAATGCGCTGACTGGTATTTGCCGATCAATCCAGGCACCGATGGCGCGCTGGCATTGGCGATGATGCACGTGATCATCGGCGAAAGGCTATACGACGCCGACTACGTGGCGAAGTACACGCTAGGATTCGAGGAGTTGCGGGGAAAAGTAAAGCCGTATCCGCCGGAGCGTGCGGCGCGGTGGACAGGGATTTCGGCCGAAGATATCCGCAAGCTGGCGCGTGAGTATGCCACGATTCGACCTTCCGTGATCCGGGTAAATTACGGCGTCCAGCGCTCCGATGGAGGCGGGACGGCGACGCGCGCGATTGCGATGCTGCCTTGCATCATTGGATCGCTGAAAGAAGTTGGGGGAGGAATTCATCTTTCAACCAGCGGGGCATTTGGCTTAAACACTGGCGCGTTGAGGCGACCCGACTTGAACCCGGATCAGGGTCAGAGATTGAGAGGAAGCCGGCCGCGCGTGATCAACATGGTTCGCCTGGGCGAGGCGCTGAATACGCTGAGCGATCCGCCGGTGAAGGCGCTTTTTGTCTATAGCTCGAACCCCGCGGCGGTTTGTCCTAACCACAATGCAGTGGTTCGCGGGCTGAAGCGTCCCGATTTGTTTACGGTGGTTCACGAGCAGTTTTTCACCGACACCACCGACTATGCCGATATCGTGTTGCCTGCCACAACATTTTTCGAGCACAAAGATTTGCAGGCCGCTTACGGCCATTACTACTTGCAAGTCTCGTCGCAGGCAATTGAGCCAGTGGGTGAGTGCCGGTCGAATGTGGAATTATTCCGGGAGCTCGCACAGCGGATGGGATTCAAGGATGAATGTTTCAGCGAGACCATCGATGAGATGATCGATAACGCTTTGGCATCGTCGAATCCCTGTTTGCAGGGAATCAGCCGGCAGCTACTGGAGCGGGAAAAGCATGTCCGGTTGAGCTTCAATGGTCAGCGGTCGGTGACTGGTGATCATTCGAAAACGAATGCAAGCAGCGCCGATGACGATTCGCAACAACCATTCCTTCCCTTCGCTCAAGGCAACTTCCGCACGCCCTCAGGAAAAGCTGAACTTTACAGCGAGGCGATGAAGGCGTTGGGGCTTGATCCGGTGGCAGAGTTCAAGCCTCCGGCGGAGTCGCGGCATGGAACGCAGAAGTCGACGTTTCCGCTGGAGTTTCTGGCGCGCAAGGCCGACAATTTCCTGAATTCAACTTTTTCGAACCTGTCGTCGGTGCAGCAGATGGAAGAAACGAACCTCTTGCAGATTCACTCGTCCGATGCCAAGGCCCGCGGCATTGCCGACGGGGAGACAGTGAGGGTCTACAACGATCGAGGAGAAATCCATTTGAAGGCCCGAGTGGATGGCGCGGTTCAGCTCGGAGTGGTTGCGGCGACGCTGAATTGGGCCAAGCTGGGCCCCGAATTCCGGAACGTCAATGTACTGACCTCAGAAAAACTTTCCGATCTGGGCAACTCCGCCACGTTTTATTCCGTCTTGGTGGAGGTGGAGAAAAGCTAACGGCTAGTGGTCAGTGATTCCTGGTCTGTAAGATCAGCAGCGTTTCATCACAAAATTAGAGACCGCGCGCCGAAACTGACCGTTAATCGCTAGCAATCGACCACCGATCTTGGACGCTTTCCGTTTCTCTACGTATAATGATCGTTTTCCTACATCCCAGAGCCTGAGGTAGTAGCGATTCATTTTCGCTTTCATTCAGACATTGTTGTGTGCGAGCGCGGCCTGAGTTCTTCGGGCGCATCCAATCCCGCATCTTCTTCATTTGCACGGCTTTGCCGAAGAGTGCAGGGGTTCGCCCTGGCCTTGGCGGTCGCTCTGACACTCCTGTCGTCGCCGGCGAGCTTTGCGCAGAGCGATTTGATTGCCGAGATCAGCGTCACCGGCAACCGGAGAATTCCAGCTGAAACCATTCGGGCCCGCATTTTCAGCCGCGCGGGGGACGTCTACGACGCTGCCGCGCTGGAGCGGGATTTCAACTCCTTGTGGAACACAGGCTACTTCGAGGACATTCGCTTCACTCGGGAAGAAACGCCCAAGGGATGGAGAGTCATTGTCCAGGTCAAGGAAAAGCCAACCATCCGGGAAATCAATTACGTCGGTCTGAGTTCGGTGACGACCAGCGATGTGCTGGACCGCTTTAAAGAAGCGAAGGTTGGTTTGGCGGTAGAGAGTCAATACGACCCCACGAAAGTGAAAAAAGCGGAAGTTGCGATCAAGGGCCTGCTGGCGGAGCACGGCCGGCAATTTGCTACCATCCGAACCGAGATCCGGCAAATCCCACCGGCTGCGATTGGAGTCACATTCGTAGTGAAAGAAGGTCCGAAGGTCAAAGTGGGCAAGATCAAGTTCGAAGGCAATAAAAACGTTAAGACGCGAGTCTTGCGTTATGCCATGAAGAACCTGCGGCCCATCGGAGTTCCCCACTCGATTTTCCTGGAAAACATATTCGCCCGCACCTACGACGCAACCAAGCTGGACGAAGATACGGAACGGGTGCGGAACGAATACCAGAATCGCGGCTATTTCAAAGTAATCGTCGACCAGCCTAAGACGCAGATTCACGATACCGGACACGCCGGCTTTCACATTCCGTTAATGCAGGGCGGACCGGGCAAGGCGGTCGATATCACCATGCCGATCGAAGAAGGCGACCGTTATACGCTGGGCAGCATCACGTTCAAAAACAACAAGGCAGTAGCTAACGTGAAGGCGTTGCGAGCGCTTTTCCCCATCAAAGATGGAGACACTTTCAGCAAAGAGAAAGTGGCGAAGGGCTTGGAGAACCTACGCAAGGCCTATGGCGAGTTGGGCTACATCAATTTCACTTCAGTGCCCGATACCAGGTTTGACGACGAAAAGAAGCTGATCTTCCTCGAAGTTGACGTGGATGAAGGCAAGCCGTTTTTCGTTCGCCGCATTGAGTTCCAGGGCAACACCACGACGCGCGACAAAGTCATCCGGCGTGAAATCGCGTTGGAAGAAGGCAACGTCTACAACTCGCGCTTGTGGGAGTTAAGTCTGCTGCGATTGAACCAGCTGGGATACTTCGACCAACTGAAGCCGGACGATCCCAATACTACGATTCGTCAGCTCGACGAGAAAGATGGATTGGTCGACCTGACGCTGAAAATCCATGAAAAAGGAAAGAACAGCGTAGGCCTCAACGGTGGCGTCAGCGGTCTGGAAGGTGCTTTCGTGGGGATCAACTATGCGACCAACAATTTCCTTGGCCTGGGTGAAACGTTGTCGGTGCAGGCGAGCGTAGGAAACCTCGCGCGCAGCATCCGCTTCGGCTTCACCGAGCCGTACATGTTCGACCGGCCGTTGCAGTTTGGGTTCAACGTTTACTACAACAAAGTAAGCTACGACCAGGCGCGGCAGCTCTCCATTTTCAGAGGACAGACCCTGAACCTGCCGAACGCCGTGTTACAGAATCTGCAGAACTACACGCAGTCGAGCACAGGTTTTACGATGTCGTTGGGCTATCCCCTGGGACGTCGTTCATTCAAGCGCGTCGGGGTTACTTACTCGTTTGACCGATCGTCGCTGTTGGCGCTCAGCTCGGCATCGAAGAATCTGTTCGAGTTTCTAGCGTTCCGCGGCATCTCCGGGCCAAATGCTCTGGAAGGCATCATCACCAGCAAGATTTTCCCGAACTTCTCTTTTAATACGATCAATAGTCCGATCTCGCCGCACCAGGGGCACCAGTTCACGGCGGGCGCGGAATTCGCGGGGCTGGGCGGCACGGTTCGATCGATTCGTCCCATTATTCAGTACAAACAATTTATCCCCGTACAGAACCGGCGAAATGCACTGGGCTTCAATGTTCAGGGATCATTCATAAGCGGCTTCGGGGGCTTGGTGGCTCCGCCGTTCCAACGCTCTTACATGGGCGGCGAAAACGATCTGCGCGGCTTCGATATTCGCTCCGTGTCTCCGGTGGCATTCCTGCCGAGCGTGGGCGCGATCACCCTTACCGACCCGAGTGGGGTTCCCGTACCGAAAGATCCGCAGAATCCTCGTGCGGGGAACGTGACCATCCCGATCCCGGTGGATCAGATCACCTTCCCGGGCGGCGATTTTAGTATCGTCACCAACATGGAGTACCGCATCACGATCTATGGGCCGGTGGCGCTGGCTCCCTTCATCGATGCGGGAATCGACCCCATCCTTCGGCGGTCGCAGTTGCAGATTGCTCAGCAACAATATCTCGAAGTCATCGGTACGCCGGTGGGATGCCCGACGCTGACTCAGGTTCCCACCGCCAACACTTGCAGCTTGGGCAGCGTATTGAACCCGCCGCCATCGAATCAGTTGGAGGTTTTAGGCTCGACCAACTGGCGGCCGCGAATGTCCACGGGACTTGAGCTGCAGATGTTTCTGCCAGTAATCAATGCGCCGTTCCGGATTTATTGGGCATACAATCCTCTGCGGCTGGACAGTCCGGCGAACCCGCCGATTCCAATCACACCTGATATGTTCCCGAAAACTTGCAATCCCGTTACTGGTTGCCAGCTAACCGGCGCGGGCCTGTATACCTATAACCTGGCGAGAACCCAGTTCGCACCCAGCTTCCTGCTGCGTGAACCGCGGAAAACGTTCCGGTTCACCGTGGCGACGACATTCTAGGGACCATGTATTTCAAGGGTTCGCAGCGCAATCGAGGTTTGACGCGACTGAGGGGGCTTACTATAATAGCTTGCACTCACGCCTCAATGGCAAGCTGATTCGGTGGACGACAGGTCCACAACCTCGGCGTGTGACGCTGGCAAATCCGGTGCGTCTCGTTTGATGGCGGCCGTTGTAAGTGAAAAAGATCGCGTGGTTACGGCCCAGCGTTGCCAAAGCAGATGAAGAATCTGAGTTCTTCCCCGGAAAGAATTACCAGAACCATGTTTACGGGAACAATTTTCCAAGGAGTTTAGCGTCCAATGACAAGCAAGTACATGCGGTCTTTCCTGGCTACTGTGGTTTTCTCCGTGATTTCCGCCTGGGCCCAAACCGGTAGCGCCGCTGCCTCTCCCACGGGCGGGGCTGGTGCGCCCGCACCGGCGTCTCCTGCAACATCTTCCCCCGTGATGACGACCGGCGCTGGAACCAAGGTCGGGACCATCAACATCGAGCAGGCGGTTCTCGGCTCGAACGAGGGCCAGCGCGATTTCGAGGCCCTGCGCAAAAAGCTGGAGCCCAAACAGAATGAACTAAAAGGCCAGAACGACGAACTCGAAGGCCTGCAGAAACAACTGCAGACCCAGGGCGACAAACTGAACGAGGATGCCCGCGCCAGCCTGGTAAAACAGATCGAGACCAAGAAGAAGTCTTTTGATCGTGCTGTACAGGATGCACAGGAGGACGCGCAAAATCAGCAGAAGGAAATCTTTTCGCGCATTCTGCAAAAGATGGCGCCCTCAATCGTAAAGTACGCGCAGGAAAACTCCCTCGGCATGATCGTAGACGTGTCGAACCCCTGGCCGCAGAGTCCGGTTTTGTGGGCGGATGGCGGAGTGGATATCACGAAAAATGTAGTGGATGTATACAACGCGCAATCGGGCGTACCGGCTCCAGCGGCAGGCGCAGCACCGAAACCGGCGGGCACAAAGCCCGCAGGCACTACAACGCCGAAGCCAACGACACCGAAGCCGACCGAACCACCGAAGTAGTTTCGGCGGACGCTTGATAGCACAGGCCGCGCCGCTCGCAGATCATGGCAATGAGCAAGAGCCTGCTGTGACTGATGATCGGCGCGGCTATTGTTTTTGCATCTGATCGAGTACAGCTAGAACCTCTGCGCTATGCTGTGCGGGATTCACGCTGGTGTAAACCTTGGCAATTTTCCCGGTGGGGTCGACGAGGAATGTGTGCCGCGCGGCAAATTTTACAAATCCCAGGTTCGTTAGCGAACCGTAGGCGCTGGTCACCTTACCGCCGCTGTCGGCCAGCAGCTTGAAATTCAGTCCCTCTTTCGCGCAGAAAGTCTTGTGCGAATCCACGCTGTCTAGGCTTACGCCCAGAACGACTGCTTTGCGTTCGGCGTACTTGGCCTGATCTACCTGAAAATTGTGCGCTTCGCGCGTGCAGCCCGGAGTCTGATCCTTGGGATAAAAATAAAGCACGATCCAACTGCCACGATAGTTTTTCAAGCTGACGGAAGCGCCATCCTGCGAAGGCAGGGTGAAATCTGGTGCGGCGCTGCCCGGGCCGGGAGCTGAGCGAGATGAGAAAAGCCGTGGCACCAAGAAAACAGCCAAAACAACCACAACTACCAACAACGTGACTCGTAACATGATGAACCTCCGACGACAGTGCGCTTGAAGCCGATGCGGCGGGGACTTGCATCCACTCGAACCGAGCTATTGTAGAACGTTTGGACACCTCCTTTCGTCCAGCAAAATTCCTCATAATTCAATATCATGGAACGTTCGCCCTTATTCAACGGAGAGATAAGACGTGGCTCAGATTGAAACCGATGGTCAAGAGGTATTGGAAACTCGCGAGTGGGTCGACTCACTGGACTATGTGCTGTCACAGGGCGGTCCGACGCGCGCCGGGCGGCTAATACAACAGCTAGCGCTACACGCGAAGCGCGCCGCTGGGGTGAACCTTCCTTTTTCTGCGACTACGCCATATCAGAATACGATCGCGGCTCCGCAACAGGCGCCGTTTCCCGGAAGTCAGGAGATGGAGCGCCGCATTAAGAGCTTGGTGCGCTGGAACGCGCTGGCAATGGTAGTGCGCGCGAACAAGATTCAGGAAGGCATCGGCGGCCATATTTCGACTTTTGCTTCAGCTGCAACTTTGTACGAAGTCGCTTTCAATCATTTCTTTCAAACGCAAAACGAGAGTGGCGACCGCGATTTTGTTTACTTCCAGGGCCATGCGGCGCCGGGAATTTATGCACGCGCTTATCTCGAAGGCCGCATTCCGAAAGAGAAGCTGGAAAATTTCCGGCGTGAATTGAAGCCGGGCGGCGGCCTGAGTTCTTACCCTCACCCATGGTTGATGCCCGATTTCTGGGAGTTCCCCACGGTCTCCATGGGCCTCGGCCCGATTCAGGCAATCTATCATGCGCGCTTTATTCGTTATCTGGAGAATCGCGGGCTGAAAGAATCCAGAGGCGGCAAGGTGTGGGCGTTCCTGGGCGATGGCGAGATGGATGAACCCGAGTCGTTGGGATCGATCACCCTCGCGTCGCGGGAGAATCTCGACAACTTGATCTTCGTGGTGAATTGCAATTTGCAGCGTCTTGATGGGCCTGTACGCGGCAATGGGAAAATTATTCAGGAACTCGAAGCGATTTTTCGCGGTGCCGGATGGAATGTCATTAAGTGTATTTGGGGCTCGGATTGGGACGCATTAATTCGTTCCGATCGTGATGGCATTCTGGTGCGGCGTCTGGGAGAAATCAGCGACGGTCAATATCAAAAATATTTTGTGGAGAGTGGAGCCTATTTCCGCCAGAACCTGTTCGGCACCGATCCGCGTCTTCTGAAAATGGTTGAGCATCTTTCCGACGAGCAACTGGCGCGCATGCGGCTGGGCGGCCATGATCCCATCAAAGTTCATGCTGCCTATAGGGCTGCGGTCGATCATACTGGCTCTCCTACGATCATTCTGGCCAAAACCATCAAAGGCTACGGCCTGGGCGAAGCGGGCGAAGGCAAGAACATCACCCACCAGCAGAAGAAGCTGAATGAAGACGAGCTGGAGCTTTTCCGTTCGCGCTTCGGGATTCCGATTCCTGACGATGAGCTGCACAATGCGCCTTTCTACCGTCCCGCAGACGACAGCGCCGAAATCAAATACATGCAGGCGCAACGGCAAAAACTCGGCGGGTATATGCCCCAACGGAAGGTGCGCGCCACGCCTCTGAAGCCAGTTCCCGATTCGTACTTTGAAGAATTCTTCAAAGGTACCGAAGGCCGGGAAGTCGCGACAACCATGGTTTTTGTGCGGCTGCTGGGAAAACTGCTGCGCGATCCCGAGGTTGGCAAGCTGATTGTGCCCATCATTCCCGACGAGGCTCGAACCTTTGGCATGGAAGCTTTGTTCCGCCAGGTTGGCATTTACTCGAGCGTTGGACAGCTTTATGAGCCGGTCGATATGGACACGCTTCTTTACTATAAAGAAGCCAAGGACGGACAGATTCTCGAAGAGGGCATTACGGAAGCCGGCTCGATGTGCTCGTTCATCGCGGCCGGTACAGCCTATGCCAATCACGGCATCAACACCATTCCCTTCTTTATTTATTACTCGATGTTCGGCTTCCAGCGCATCGGAGATCTGATCTGGGCGGCCGCCGACATGCGCTGTCGCGGGTTCCTGGTGGGCGGGACCGCGGGACGAACCACTCTGGCCGGCGAGGGCCTGCAGCATCAGGACGGGCATAGTCACGTGCTGGCGTTGCCGGTTCCTAATTTGCTCGCCTACGATCCCGCGTTTGCGTATGAGATCGCCATCATTATTCAGGATGGCATCAAGCGCATGTACGTCGATCAGGAATCGATTTTCTACTACCTCACCGTAACCAACGAGCCGCTTCCTATGCCAGAGATGCCGAAAGGCGGGAACGTTCGCGAAGGCGTATTGCGGGGCCTTTACCGCTTCAAAACGGCGGACGCACCGGATACGAAACTGCGCGCGCAATTGTTGGGAAGTGGAACCATCATGTACGAGGTGTTGAAAGCGCAGACGATTCTCAAAGAAAAATACGGAGTTGCGGCGGACGTATGGAGCGTCACCAGCTACAAAGAGCTCTATCGCGACGCCAACGACTGCGAGCGCTGGAACATGTTGCACCCCGGCGAATCGCCGAGGACACCGTTCGTTACGCAGTCATTAAAGGATGCGCCCGGACCGTTCATTGCGGCATCCGATTACATGAAGGTGCTGCCGGAAAGCCTGGCAAAGTGGGTGCCGGGACAACTGGTTTCCCTGGGTACTGACGGCTTTGGACGCAGCGAGAATCGGGTGGCCTTGCGCGACTTCTTCGAAGTGGACGCCAAGCACATAGTGCTGGCCACGCTCGGAGCGTTAGCGCGGGAAAAGAAAATCGGCCTCGACCTGGTGAAGCGGGCGATCAAGGATCTTGAAATCAATGCGGAAAAACTGAACCCGGCAACAAGCTGAACTGGGTTGCGAATCGTCTTTGGAAAAAATCAAGGAATGGAATCAGTGATCGAATTCAAACTTCCCGCACTCGGCGAAAATATCGAACAGGGCGATCTCGTGCGCCTCATGATCGCACCCGGCACAAGCGTCAGCGCGGGCCAGGCGGTGATGGAACTCGAAACCGACAAGGCTGTGGTCGAGGTGCCTTCGTCGGTGAGCGGAACGGTGCATGAGATCCTGGTCAAAGAGGGCGACAAGATCAAAGTCGGCCAGGTGATTTTTACGGCGGACAGTAATGGCAATGCGGCTTCAGCGGAAGAGCCGCATCAGGCTGATGCAGGAGCAGAAAAAGCGACTCCGCCTGCTGCACAGCGTGCCAGCGGCACCCCGACGGCTGCTGCAGCAAAACCGCAACGCACTTCATCTTCAGCATCGCAACCCTCGTTACCCTCGTTGCCTCAATCCGAGCCGCCTAAACCGGTCTCGCCGCAAGTGCATGCGCAACCTACGACACAGCCAGCGCCTGCCTCCGCAGCAACAGCCAACGAATTCCGGCTGCAAGAGCTCGGAGAAAATATCTCGCAGGGCGATCTTGTGCGCTTGATGATTACCCCGGGCGCGAAAGTTTCCGAGGGCCAGCCGGTGATGGAACTGGAAACCGACAAAGCCGTGGTTGAAGTTCCCTCAAATGTGAGCGGCGTTGTAAATGAAGTGAAGGTGAAGGAAGGCGACAAGATCAAAGTTGGGCAGGTGATCTTTACGCTGCAAGGCGGTGCGCCATCGCAACCCGAGGCGGTTCGTCCTTCGAACCTTCCGGTGGAACACGTTTCTGGGCAGCATGGCGCGCGCCTCGCTTTTCAAGCGGCGATTCGCGCTGAGGGAAAAACCGAAGAACAGGCGCTTCCTCCCGACCGTCCCGTGGCGCAGCCAGCCGCATTCTCCATGCCGGTGCAATTGGGTAAGGTTGCTGGAACCGAGCATCGTGCTGCTGTTCCCGCGGCGCCGCATACTCGTCGTTTAGCGCGCGAGCTCGGTGTTGATATTTACGAGGTAAAGGGCACAGGCCCCGGTGGCCGCATCAGTGAAGACGATGTAAAGGCTCATGCCAAGGCGCTGCTGACCACGGCCGTTTCCACTCCGCAGACTGCGCCGCGCGCCGGACATTTTATCGAACCCAAACTGCCGGATTTTGCCAAGTGGGGGAAAATCGAGCGCGTTTCCATGCGCGGGGTTCGCCGCAAGACGGCGGAACATCTGGCCGAATCCTGGAACACGATCCCTCACGTAACGCAGCACGACCGCGCCGACATTACCGAACTCGAACAACTTCGCGCGCGTTTTGCTCCCAAAGCCGAGCAGGCCGGCGGCAAGATGACCGTAACCGCCATCGCGTTGAAGGTCTGTGCCGCCGCGCTGAAAGTGTTCCCGCAATTCAATGCAACCATCGATATGGAGAAGGAAGAAATTATTTACAAGCAATACATCAGCATCGGGGTTGCGGCTGATACCGATCGCGGCTTGCTGGTTCCGGTGATTCGCGATGTGGACAAGAAAAATATTGTGGAACTCGCGGTCGAGCTCTCGCAGCTTTCCCAGAAAGCGCGCGACAAGAAAATAACGCTCGCCGATATGGAAGGCGGAACCTTCACCATCACCAACCTCGGCGGCATTGGGGGAACGGCGTTCACTCCGATCGTGAACCATCCCGAAGTCGCCATTCTCGGGCTTTCGCGGTCGCGCATGGAACCAGAATGGATTGGCGGAAAATTCGAGCCGCGGCTGATCCTGCCGCTCTCGCTCTCCTACGATCATCGGCTCATTGATGGCGCCGACGCCGCCCGTTTTCTGCGTTGGGTTGCGGAAGCCTTTGAGCAGCCTTTCCTGCTTTCCGTTCAAGGATAGCGGGCGCGCAAGATCATCCGAAGAAAGTCATCATGAACGAAACTGCCAACACAATGCAGGATGGAACTATCAATAGCTTGCGCATCGCCGTAGTCGGCGGAGGCCCCGGCGGCTACGCTGCCGCTTTTCTTGCGGCCGATCTGGGCATGCAGGTTACGCTGATCGATCCGGAGGCGAATCCCGGCGGCGTATGTCTCTACCGCGGCTGCATCCCGTCGAAGGCGCTGCTGCACGTCGCCAAACTGATCGAAGAGTCTCAGCAAGCCAAGAATTGGGGAATCGACTTTCCCGAGCCGAAAATCGATTTGCCGAGGTTACGCACTTGGAAAGAAGGCGTCGTCAAGAAGCTCACGGGAGGCTTAGGACAACTCTCCAAGCAGCGCCATGTCGAATATATTCAGGGACGCGCCGCGTTTGAGAATTCGACCACCCTGCGGATTACAAAAACCGATTCCACCGAAGCAAGGCTCTCATTCGACCGCATCATCCTCGCGACAGGCTCCAGGCCTGCGATCATTCCAGCGCTTAAGATCGATTCGCCACGCCTGATGGATTCCACCGGAGGCCTCAATCTCGAAGATATCCCCGGCAGCCTGCTCGTAGTTGGCGGCGGATATATTGGCCTGGAGCTCGGTTCGGTCTATGCCGCCCTGGGCACGCGCGTCACGGTGGTCGAAATGCTTCCGGGACTGCTTCCGGGTGCGGATCGCGACCTGGTTCTCCCGCTTCATAAACGTCTCGAGAAAAAGTTTGAGGCCATCGTGCTGAACACCACAGTCGCGTCTCTGAAAGAAGATGGAGCGGGAATCCGCGCGACCTTTGCCGGCGCATCGCTGAAAGACGACAACCGCGAAAAGATTTTCGACCGAGTCCTGGTTTCCGTCGGGCGCAAACCAAACTCCGAAATTCCCGGCCTCGAGAAAACGCAGGTGCAAGTCAGCACGCGCGGTTTTATCGAAGTCAACAAGCAACTGCAGACTGCCGATCCTTCGATTTACGCCATCGGCGATGTAGTCGGCGAACCGATGCTGGCGCACAAGGCTTCGCATGAGGGCCGGACCGCCGTCGAGGCCATCGCGGGGCACAAGGTCGCATTCGAGCCCGCTGCGATTCCGGCCGTGGTGTTCACCGATCCAGAAGTAGCGTGGTGCGGCCTCACCGAAACTCAGGCGGAAAAAGAAAATCGCGAAATCAAAGTTGCGAAATTTCCCTGGGGCGCGTCCGGACGCGCGGTTACGCTCGACCGGCCCGAGGGCATGACCAAGCTGCTCGTCGATCCGCAGAGCGAACGCGTGATGGGTGTGGGCATTGTGGGCGCGGGCGCTGGAGAACTGATCGCCGAAGGAGTTCTCGCCGTCGAAATGGCCGCACTCGCAAGCGATGTAGCCATGACGATCCATCCTCACCCAACGCTTTCCGAAACCGTGATGGAAGCCGCCGAAGTTTTCTTCGGAACCAGCACGGACGTCTACAGGCCTAAGCGCGGGTGATCGCAGGATGATCGGACGCGACTGATCCATCGCGGTTAATATGGGGAAGACGCCCATGTTCAATTCTTTAAAGATCAATTTTCCTAGAGCAATTCTTCTCCTTGCGTTTGGTCTTGCGGCCTGCGTGCCGCTCTCCGCTCAGAGCCCGCTTACGCAGATTCTGCAGTCCACGACCCCCGCGGGTACCCCCTCAAAGTCCTCCGACCAACTAGGCCGTGACACGCCATACGGAACCGTCTATGGCTTCCTGCAGGCGGCGCAATCGCGCGAGTACAGCATCGCAGCGCAGTATTTGCAGATGAGCGCTGCGAATCGCCAGAGCGAAGGCGATACGCTGGCGATGAAGCTGAATGTAGCGATGAATAGTGCGTTCGCCGGCAACCTGGGGCCGAGCCGGTTGCCGGAAGGAACCCCGCAGGAGGACGTTCCGTCCGGCCGGCAGAAGTTGGGAACCATGTCCTCCGGCGATGTGGAGGCCGAACTCGAACTGGTTCGAGTGAATGATCCCAGCGCCGGGAAAATCTGGCTGATTTCTTCCGCCACTCTCGCGAAAGTTCCCGAACTCTACGATCAGGTCGAGGCGAGGCAAGTCGAGACGCGCTTACCGAAGTGGACGGTGAAGCACCAGTTCGGCGGAATGCCCTTGTGGCAATGGCTGGCCCTGATGTTGCTGATTGTGGCAGCAGCAGTGGCGGCTTGGCTGTTGCTGGTGTTAGGGCAAATCCCGTTGCGATGGTGGGCGCGTCGGCACGGGCAAGCTGAGTTGGCGCAGTGGCGCTCCGTGTCCGGGCCAGCTTGGCTGCTTGCCGGCACAGTTATCCACTGGATTTTCGCCGGCTACCTTGGCATCCCACTGCTGCCATGGCTCTACTACAAACGCGTCACGACGGTCGCCGTCATCATTGGCGCGTTCTGGATTCTCTGGAGCATCATTCGCTGGTTCCTGCGCGGCGTGCGAAACCGGGCGCTCGCGCACGGGCACTCGGGCACTGGCTCGCTCATGCTGCTGGGCGAACGCATCGTCAAAGCCGTGGTCGTGGTGATGGCCATCTTCCTCATCCTGGGTGTGCTGGGCTTCGATATGAGCAAAGCGCTGGCCGGCGTTGGAATTGGCGCACTGGCAGTGGGCTTTGGCGCGCAGCAGACGATTGCCAATCTATTCGGTGGCGTTTCGGTTTTAGGCGACGAAGTAATCCGTGTTGGAGACGTTTGCAAATTTGGCGATCGCACGGGAACAGTCGAGGACATTGGGCTGCGCTCTACTCGTGTCCGAACGGAAGAGAGAACGCTGCTGGCAATTCCCAACGGAACGGTTGCGACCATCAACGTTGAGAACTTGAGCCGTCGCGATAAGATTCTCTTCAAAACTGTGCTGGGCTTTCATTTGGACACGTCGTCCGATCATCTGCATGAAGTGCTTTCCGAAATTCGCCGTGTAATCTCGAGCAATCCCAAGGTCGAGAACTCTACAGTACGCGCGCGGTTGGTGGAACTGGCCTCCGCTGCCATCAATGTGGAAGTTGTCTGTTACGTGATGACCACGGAGTTCGACAAATTTGCCGAAGTCCGCGAAGAATTGCTCCTTCAGATTATGAAGTTTGTCGAGGACTCTCCAGCCAATTTCGCGTCTCCGTCACAGACGCTTTATCTAAGCCAGGACTCGAAAGCGACGAAGGAAAAAACGGATGCCGCGGTTAATGCAATTCTGGATAAGAAGCGAGGTGGAAAAAACGCAGGTGACGGAAAGAACGCAAGCAACGACGACTAATGTTTCGCTTGCCATCGTTGCGTCAACCAGACTAGAAATCTGTGCGTAGGAAAGTAAACAGCGGCGGGAACAATCAATAAGTATCCAAACAAATATACCAACCCCGGCACTGAGTGCTGTTGGTGAAAGAATGGGCCGCGGGTCCAGTTCACATCGAATTGCGGACGCCAGAAGTAATTGATCGGAACCACTATCCAGGCTGTTAGTGTCTGATATTTCCAACCGCGACGGTCATAACCCAGGCGCCAAATCCCCCACAACAGCAGTGGCGGCGCCGCGATATGAAACAAGCTCAGCAGACGAATCGACAGCGAAATATGCGGGTCGAACATATATTCCGTTCCTCCGATCAAGTGCCGCCCGATCAGCAGGGCACCGGCCAGATCGATGGTGAATAGAGTCTGAAAGATCAGCAGCCCACTTGCCTGCCAGGAAAACAGGAGCGGGCTTTCGAGCCAGAGCGCGGCAGCAATGAAGACGTTGCCCAGATCGCAGAAGAAGAGAAAATTCTGTAGACCATATTGTCTCCAGTAGAGCGGCGCCCAGACCAATACACACACTGTCCATAACACTTTCAGCCAGAGCGGGATGCGCATGACCCGGTATTGTATCCGCACGAAAGTCTGAAAAGTGAAGGGCCAATCGCCCATTCTGCAAGGACCAAAGCACCTTCTCCGGAATTACTACCGTAACTTGATGCGCCTTACGAGTGTACCTACGATGACTTTAACCATGGGCTATCAAGCACTCCTATTCTGTCCTGATGAAAAAACGGCTCGTACCGTGACCCAGGTTCTGACCGACCTGGACTTTGCCGTCGTTCCCTGTACCGAACCTTTTGCTGCGGTTAAGAAGTTGATGGGCGAGCACTTCGATGCGGTGGTGGTGGATTGCGATAACGAGCAGAACGCCACTCTGCTGTTCAAGAGCGCGCGCAACGCACCGAATAATCAGACAGCTCTAGCCGTGGCCGTGGTCGAAGGACAAGTCGGAGTCGCGAAGGCCTTCCGCATCGGGGCGAACCTGGTTCTCACCAAGCCAATCAACGTAGAGCAGGCGAAAGGAACACTACGGGTTGCTCGCGGGCTGTTGCGCAAGGGCGAGGCTGCGAAACCAACGGTGGCAGCAACGGCTCCCGCAGTCGTCAAGCCTGCAAATCCCAGTGCGCCGACGCAGAAGCCGACTGCCGCGGCAACTTCATGGCCGAGTTCGCCGGCGCAGGCTGTAAACCCTAGCGTTCCAGTTCAGAGTCCAACAGCTCGACCAAAGTCTGCCGCAGCAATGTCCGCGGCGGTTGGAGGTGGCGCGGAGTTGATGGATACAGAGCGCGCGGAGGCGGCGTCACTCGTAGCCACGAAATCCGCGGCCAAAGCATCGACACCGAATATTAGTTCCGCACCTCCCTCAGTCTTGGACGCCGAGTCTGGGACTGATAAGACTGGGATCGATAAAACGAAGACAGACAAGATTAAAACAGGAAGCGCGTCGGCGAGCCAGACAGCCGTGACGCCTCCGCCGACCGTGACGCTGACTACGAAGAGTTCTGGCGGGAGTGGCTTTGGTTCGGCCAGCGCTCCGGCACCCGCACGCGAGGTGAAACCGAGCGCTCCGGTAGAGGAGAAACCATCCGCCGTTGCAGAGCCGCCGACTCAAATCGAAGAAGCTGCGCCCGTTGAGAGTTCAGCGAATGCGCCGACCCTAACCTTCGGTGGCACTTTAGGCACCGATGCCGAGCCTGTCACTAGCGGCGGCAACAAAAAGACTCTTCTGGCGGTGATTATCGTTTTATTGATTGTGGCAGCCGCCTACTTGGCCTGGACGCAACTCGGTGGGAAGATGCCTGGGGTTAGCAGCGTGGCCTCGCAACCTTTGACGTCTCCTGCCGGCGCACCTCGGCCGGCCCCGAGCACAGCTTTGACCGCGAAACCCGTGTCTCCGCTTCCTGCGACACCGGCACCCGACTCTGCAGTTCCAGCATCGGCAGCAACAACACAGCCAACCAGTACAGGAGAGAAATCCTCAACTACAAAAACCGTTTCGACCGCGAGTACTGAGGACACTGCTTCAACTGTGACGCCGTCCAAGGTATCCACAGCGAAATCGGCTGCGCCCCCAGTAATCAAGAAAACGGCGGCAACGCCCGCAGCAACATCCAGCGATGCGCCAGCACCGAGTCTGGCTGGAATTGGCGCAGATAACGGTGCAACGCTCCCGAGTCTCGTGGCTACTGGAACCACGCCCACTCCTGTCCTGCAGACGATGAACATCTCCCAAGGGTTGACGCAGGGACTTATCCTGAAAAAAACACAGCCCACTTACCCCTCGATCGCTTTGCAGATGCGGATCGAAGGCCCCGTCGACCTTCTGGCAACGATCTCTAAGGCGGGCAACATTACCGCGGTGAAGATTCTCCACGGCGACCCGCAACTGGCGAGGGCTGCGCTGGAAGCGGTGAAGCAGTGGAAATACAAACCGTACTTGCTGAACGGCGAACCGGTCGAGATTCAGACACAGATCACGGTGAACTTTAAGCTGCCGCGCTAGCCCGGCGATTGCTGATTTTGATTGTCGATTGAAAACGTGTTGGGCTGAATTGTTAGCAGTTCCAACCCGCCACTCGATCCTGTCTAACCATCCACTCGGAATACCTGCAACGAACAATTCGACGCCAACAGTCGCGGTCACGGCGCCGCGATTACGTCGTAGGGGCGCATCATTTCGTTGTCTTCGTGCTCAAGGATGTGGCAGTGCCAAACGTAGCGGCCGGTGAACCCTTCGAAGCGAATGATTATACGGGTCACCATCGCGGGATCGGCGCGCACCGTGTCTTTCCATCCAGCCTCACTCGGGTCGGGAGGAATTGCCGGTCCAAAATAATTCAGCTTACCTGTGGTCCAATAAGCAGCGATATCGAAACTGCGGCGGTCGAGAATTTGGAACCGCACGAGATGAAGATGAATGGGGTGCGAGTCGTCGGTGGTGTTGATGAGGTTCCAGATCTCGGTGGAGTTGAGCACGGGATTTTCCGTGACCGGCATATTCCAGTGAGTATTGTTCAGCAGCATCGCGACTGGACGCTGAGCCAAGTCGTCGACTTCCACGAGAGTGAGCATTCGAGCCTTCACCGCGGCAGATTCCGGCATCTTCGCAACTGGGCGCAGAGCTGACGGAAGCGCGTTGCGATCCTGTGAACTGTTTCCACCGATACTCTGTGTCTTCGCCACGCGGAACTGCATTACGTTGACGCTATCGTTCTTCAGGATGATTTGTTCGCCGGCGGAGGAAGAGAAATCGATGACAAGATCGGCGCGTTCCGCGGGAGCGAGGATTACTCCCTTCGTTTCGACTGGAGCTGGCAGCAGCCCCTGGTCGGTGCCGATCTGGTGGAAAGTCTGCCCGTTCGAGAGCGAAAGATGAAAGAAGCGAGCATTCGCGCCGTTCAGCGTGCGGAAGCGGTACGGGCGCGGCTCGACGTCGAGATAGGGAAAGAGTTTGCCGTTGACCAGCAGAGCATCGCCGAAGACCTCAGGCGTCCACGGCGACTTTGGAGTCCCGGACACCGGATAGTTCAACTGCCCTTCTAAATCAAAGATGCGATCGTAGACGACCAGCGGAATCTCGTATTTGCCGCTCGGAAGTTTCAGCGAATCCTCGAAGTCATCGCGCAGCAGATACGCGCCGAACAGTCCCGCGAAAATATTCAGCCGGTTAATTCCCAGGGCGTGATCGTGATACCACAACATGGCTGCGTCCTGCCGATTGGGATAGTGATATACGGCGCACTTGCCGGGGACGTACCAGTTCTCGGGGTATCCGTCGCTTTCAGCGGGAGCCTTGGCGCCGTGCAGATGGACAACGGTTCGTACTTCGGGCTTGTCGGCTTCCGCTCCGTGAATGCTGTGGTCGATGGGCAGCATATGTTGTGTGGGAAGTTCATTGGCCCATTCCACAAGGATTCCCTGACCACTTCTCGCCTCGAAGGTTGGCCCAGGTGAGCTTGAACCGTAAGCCCAGAGCCGCGTGGGCTTCAGATCGCGATGCAGTTTGGCTTCGATCTGGCGCATGGCCACGCGATAGTAAGGCAGCTTTAGGGATGCATTTTCAGAACTCGGTCGGCGATCAATGGGTTGCACAATCTCAGGAATCGGAAGCGGGTCGACGAACTGCGCGAGGGAATATGCATTGAGATTCGTCCGAAACTTGGACACAGGCTGCTGAGTTGGAGGCGCCACCTGCGGCAAAGCGAGGGTAGCAGTGAAGATTCCGCCGCGCTGTAGAAAATCCCGTCGGGTCAGGGCCAATTGTGTCTGTCTCCTTTTAATTTGATACGACGAGCGCGACGCCAAAATAACGAACGGGCATGCGAAGTATTAGTTTCGCATGCCCGCGCCCTCTCAGGTGATTCACGATCAAGCTGAAGCTTACGGTTCTCGCTCGCCTGTGGTCGGATTTAAGAAAAGCACGCCATTGTTTCGAATCGCAGTGAAGCTAAACATTTGAGCGATCGAATTCGCGATGCCGTCGAAAGATCCCTGGCCAATGCGCTGTCCGCTGAGCCAGTTATCTTCAACGAATCGGATGACGGAGCTTTGGTCAGTCACAGTGTGGTCGACAAAGTTCTGCCTCGCCCACGGGGAGACGACCAGCAACGGGAGTCTTGGACCGTAACCGCAGCGGCCAAGGGCATGGAGGTTCGCAGGATTGAGACCCGGCAGTGCCGTGGCGGCAGTGCCGCATGCGCCTGTCCCGGTAAGAGCATCGGAGGGTCCGGTCGAAGTGTTGACGATCGGCGGCATCTGATGGTCGTACCATCCGTCGGAGTCGTCGTACATGACGACCACCGCGGTGCTGCTCCAGGTCGGCAAGGATTCCAACAGATTGATGGTGTTCACCACGAACGCCTGCTCATCCAGAGGGTCGGAGTATCCGGCATGACCGTCTTGATAGGCTGGGGCTTTGAGAAAGCTCACGGCTGGAAGATAGCCTCCTGCCGCCGCAGCGTAGAAGTCCTCGATGTCGTACTGATGATTCGCGGGCCCGGCATTTCCGATTTCCGACAGCGAAGCCGGCCGAGTGTGCATCGGATTTGCGGTCGAGGGCCAATATGCGAACAGCGAGTGATGCGGAACATAGTCGGCCGTGGTGCCGGCAAGTCCAGTCGAGCTCCTGTTGCAGCCCGTGGTCCCGTTGGAGTTCACGAGTGACAAGTTGAATCCGCCCATGAACCCGCCCCAGGACACTCCTGCCGCGGTAAGAAGGTCGCCAATGTTCTTGCTGCCCATGGTACCTTGCGCGCGCGTCGAAGAGGAGCAAACATCGCCGATCGGATCGGCATCGCCGATCATGGTCAACGAGCCGTCGCTGCCGCCGCTCACTTCGTCTCCCGTACCATTCAGCGTGGCGATGACTCCGTTGGTTTGGCCGGAGACCAGGTTGACCACGCCGGGGGTCGATGGACCGAACGTGGTGCCGAAAGAATTGTCATTCAAAGCAAACCCCTGAGCGTAATTCCACATCGCCGTCACGGTATTGCCGTCGTAGTAGCCCATGACGAGACCGTTGGTCTGAGTCACACCCGATCCTGAGGGGGGAGGTCCGGCAGTGCCCGTGTTCAGAGGGAACAGATCCATGAGTCCGGCATCGAAAGCCATTTGCTCCGGCGTATAAGCATGGTCTTGATCATTCGTGACAGCCTGCGAACGATCGAGCCGAAACGGGTTCGCAGCGCCGGTGCCGTTGGCCGGGTTCAGGTTGGGATTCGCATTCAGCAAAGCGTTGCTCAGACCATTCACCGTAGGCGTGCTTGGCGAAGCCTTGAACTTGGGCTCACCGGCAGGATTGGTGGCGTTCGGATACGCTCCGAAATAGTGGTCGAAGGAAATGTTCTCGTTGAAAATGACAACCAGATGTTGAATGGGAGTAGCAGTAGGGGGCGCCGGCTTCGTAACTTTCGGCGCTGGCTTCGAGGCCGCAAAGGCGGGCATGGCGGTTGGTCCAACAGCGGTAGTCAATGCCAGAAGCAGTGCCACCGTTCGTCGTGGCACTTCGGACATCGACGCTTTAGACATCTTCAGCATGTCAAACATGATTCTCCTCCGCCCGGGCGAGCAAAGTTCCAGCCACCGCGGGCGCAAGGGTATTCGCGAGAGCTGTGGTTGAACCGGGACGAAACGAGCCTATTGGGAGAATGTTTCAGCGAGATTACACGCCTGTTAAAAACAAATGAATCAGCGAGGCGTGAGTTTTAGGCGAGAAAGGGTATCTAAAAGCGATCGTCTTAAAATTTATGTGCAACCACTCGATACTTTTAGCCGGAAACAGTTCCCTACTGACGCTGCAGAGTCTCATCTATCACAGCCTTGCCACCTTTATCCACAGTGATAATTTTATGGACTGGCGCGTAGCCCGTCAAACTTATGTCGACGATGTAGTTGCCGGGGTCGAGCATGAGGTCGACCGGCGCGCTCTTCTCCAGCATGTGCTGATTGATGGCGATCTGGGCGCCTTTAGGCTGAGTCTTGATGCTAACCGTGCCCATGCCCTGAGCTTCCTTGCCGCCGAACAACTTCTTCATTTTCCCGACGGTCTTGATGTCGTCGACATTGCCAAGCGCTCGCAGCGTCGGCGAGAAATTGAAGGTCTGCCCAAGGACGAATTGTGCATTCGTGGTCTCGTCAATAAAGCCGGACTTGCGCAGTAGTACTTCGTGTTGGCCCTTATCGACCGGTACTTGCGCAGGTGTGATCTTTCCGGAGTCTTTACCATCGACAAAGATAGCGGCTCCTGCCGGCGAGCTGCCCACCGCGAGCGTAGCCATAAGCTGGCTGAGGTGAGACACGATAAACGACTTGCTGCCGGAAACCACGTCAACGCTGCGCGTATCGGTTGAGTAGCCCGCTTTGCTCACCATAACTGTATGCTGGCCGGCGAACAGACCCGACAACGTGAAAGGCGTCACCCACGAAGGATCGGTTTTTCCGTCGATCTGAACCTGTGCACCCTGAGGAGTGGAATCGATCGCCATTTGACCGGGCACGACGATGGATGCTACCGATTGTGCCGGCTTCTTCTTAGCATTCCTGCCTCTCGAAGCTGCGACCGCAGCACGCGTGGTCGTCGGCTGAGCCTCTTCTTCTTCCTGCTGTGCAGGGGGCTGAACCGGGGCTACAGCTGCCGGTTGCGACGGCTGAGCCTGAGCTGGCTGTGTTCGCGCCGGGGCGGTTGATTCCGTTGGAGTGGGGCGAGTGTCGCCGTCACTATTCAAAGTATTAACGTGGAGAACCAGAACAACGGCGATGATCAGAATAAGTACAGCGGCGCCGGCGATGGAGTAAATCATCAGCCGCGGCGGAACATTCTTGATCTCCTTGATTGCCTTCTCGGCGACCTCGCGAGGCTGAACTTTCGGCTTTTCCTGATCGGGGCCGGCGAACGCAGGATCGTCAAATTCCGGTTCATAAGTTTCAGCCGCTGGAGTGGGCGGCGCAACATAGGCTTCCTTCAGCGGGGGCAGTTCGGTCATCTCCGAGAAGCTGGTGCGGCCGCCTTGCGACGGGCCGGCTTCCGCCATCATGGGATCCACATTGATCTTCGGAGCTTGAACCTGCGGACTCTCGACCTCCGGCTCATCGAGAACAGCCGATGACATGGAAGCCGACGGATGGCTTGCAGAATCGATGGTGGCTTTCACGCACGAAGTGATGAACTGACTTGAGGAATCGAGCTGGGGTGTCTGGGGCATGGAAAAAGCAGACTCGGCTCCAGCGGCTGCTGCTGCGGCCTTGCGGGCGACGGGCGCGATTTCCGGCTTAGCGGTTTGCGCGGGGGCAGAGACTGCAGGGGCCGCGATCTTCTTCTGAACCGGAGGCTTCGCAGCGGCGGGACGGCTTGGTGCGGATGCTGCAACTGCCGGCTGCTTTGCCGCGGAGACAGCCTGTGGTGCGGCTACTTTCGCCGGTGCGACAGCTTTGGCTGGTTCCGGTTTGCTGGGTTTTGGGGCGGCTGCGACTGCGGCCGGCTGCTTCGCGGCCTGCGGTTTCGATTCCTTACACTTCTCCAGGTCCTCGAGCAGTTCCTTGCCGTTCTGGTAGCGTTCGCTGGGATCCTTTGCGAGCGCCTTCATGATGAGGTCGCTTAGCTGCGGATGAAGCTTGGGATTCAAGTGCATCGGCGGAACAGGCGTGCTCTCAGCAATGCTTTCCCTCAACGATTCTGAATCTTCACGATCGAAGGCTTTACGGTCCGTCACCATTTCATAGAACATGGCGCCAAGGCTGAAGATGTTCGAACGCGCATCAATTTCTTCGCCCCTGACCTGCTCCGGAGAAAAATAATGAAGGATCGATGGAACGCCTTCCATTTGCAGGGTGAACTTGCCCACGCTGGACATCCCGTATCCGAGAATTCTGACCATACCATCCCATCCGCACATGATTTTGGATGGTTCCAGGCTGTGGTGAAAAATGTTGTGCGTGTGCGCCTGATCAAGACCGCTGCACACCTGCCTTCCGATGTCGAGCAGATCCCAAATGGAAAATCCCTCTTTTCGCGCCAGCATGGTAGCGACGCTGTTGCCCTGGATGTATTCCATGGCGGCGCAGAATTGCCCGTCGATTTCTTGTGCGTCAAAAACCGTTGTGAGATTCGGGTGACTCAGACCCTTCGTGGCTTCAGACTCTTCTAGCAGGCATTTACCCAGCTCCGCGCCGTGCGATCCAAAGGCAGACAACTGGATCGCTTTCAGTGCGACGGTCTGGCCGCTTTTCGGATCATTCGCTTTATAGATAGTTCCAGTGGCGGACTTCGCCAGTTCACTTAGAATTTCGAAGTGGCCGATTTTCGTGGACATTGTTCCCTTGCCTCGATCACACAAAACTCCGCGCGGTTGCAGGTGCGCGTCGCGCAGTTAAATCAGGGGGAGAGTAAGGCATAGAATATCGCCGACGGGAATCGGCTTCGAGTTACCAAAGTGCTGAGAACATTGGATTAACAGGAGTTTGATGGTCGCAAGAAACAGGGGCGAGATTCGGCCGAAATCGGGTCCGTTCGCCAAAAATGAGGAACGCGCATCCCGCTCGCTGGGGTCAACCCTTTTGACTTACCCGCCCCACCCCCATAAGATACCGACAACGTCTGCCCTACATGATCGGCCAAAGCAATCGACAAACCGTTCCCCAGTCTGCAAGCGTGCGTTTTCAACGCGTTACTGCTGCCTCATTCTGCCAACGTTGCCTCATTGTGCCGAGATTTTGAGCCGCTAGGGATACAACTTCGGATACAACTCAAGGGAGCCGTTTTCTTCGATTGAACTCCCTAGGGAGAACAGAACGGGTTAATTCTGCACGTGTGAAACTCGCGTGGAAGGGCTAACCTCTCGCCTGCGTCCCGACAGCGAACCGCCCACTCCAATAGGCTGCGGTACTGGTCGAACTTAACAATATTCCCGAGCCACTCCGTGCCGGATGAAGTTGTGATTACGACCACATTCGGTACGTCGCAATGGACCCACACAACCACTGATCGTCAACTGCACACGCTTCAGCAATCCCCTTTTCCGCCATTCACTCTTCAGCCATTCAACTGGAACCTCCGGTCGCTCATGTTCCGTGTTGCCGCAACAACAGCCCTTGCAGATGGTGATCTGTCCGACCACGAGTCGCTTCGTTTTTAGCGGACAATCCCGGCCTTCGTTCACGGTGCCTGCTCCCGTCTTCACTTCTCAAACCACCTAGTTCAACAGGCCATAAAGTTCATCCATCTCAAACGGTTTGTGTGATCGGGACTGCAAGAAAACCGCCGCAATCAAAATCACCAAGATCACGAGGGCGATTAGGACGATCCAAATTCTGCGTTTCCGACTCGGGATCAGATGAGCAAAGTGCATACACAATTCTCATCGCCCGGATTCAGCACCACGAGGCAACAATCTCGTGGAATTGAGGATGAAGGCCAATTCCGAAGTAACGTGAATAAAGGCTGCGAGAAGAGGATTCAGGAAGCCGAACGCTGCCATTCCAACTCCCACGCTGTCCACGATCAACGTCCCGACGAAATTCTGCATGATGATCGCTCGGCAACGCCGAGCAACCTGCAAGGTCTCGACCAGCTTGGACAGATCGCTTCCGGTCAGGATGACATCCGCACTCTCCCTCGCCACGTCCGTTCCCGATCCCATTGCAATCCCAACGTTCGCTTCCACCAGAGCGGGAGCGTCGTTGATGCCGTCCCCGACCATTGCGACTTTGCGATTCTTACTCCGTAGATCGCTGACCCATTTTGCTTTCTGCTCTGGCAGAAGCTCTCCGACCGCTTCATCAACTCCAAGATCACGACCCACTGACGAAGTCACACCTTGGCTGTCTCCACTAAGCAAAACGGTCTTCAGCCCCATTTCCCGTATGGCAGCGACCGCACTCTTTGCTTCTGGGCGAAGAACATCAGCAATGCGAATAGTGCCAAGAAGTTGACCACCCCGTGCAATATAGACCTCCGAGGTTCCATCCGTTCCATTGCCATTGATCGGGAGATTGGTCATCGCATGTTGTGTCAAGAGGGCGTGGCTGCCGACTAAGATTTCCTCGCCCCGGTAGGTCACTCGGACTCCCTTTCCGGGTGTGTAGATGAATTCATCTGGGTCTGCGAGAGGAATAGCAAGTTCAGTGGCACGCCCAATAACCGCCTTTGCCAAAGGATGTTCTGACTTGCGTTCTGCGATGCTAGCAGCCGCTATGATCTGGCGTTCGGTGAAGCCGTTGGCAGAAATGACTTCCCGAATCTGGGGAGTTCCGAACGTCAGCGTTCCTGTCTTGTCCAATAAAACTGTATCCACGGCAGCCAAGGCTTCTAGGTAGAGGCCGCCTTTTACGATTGCTCCTTGATGTGCAGCACGGCCAATTGCACCTAGGATGGCAAGGGGAGTTCCCGCTGCAATGCCACACGCTCCGGCTACGATTATGACCGAAATCGTTGACCGGACATTGTGAGTGATGATGAAGGTAAGAACCGCTGCTCCTAGGGCGAAGTACACGAGGTAGCCTGCCAACCGATCAGCGGTTTTCTGAATGGGAGCACGGGACTTTTCAGCCCGTTCGACCGCTTCAATAATCTTGCCAAACGTAGTGTCACGGCCTAGTTTCTGAGCACCAATTTCCAGTGCCCCCGACTGATTGACAGTTCCAGCGTAGACCACATCTCCCTGCGTCTTCTCTACAGGCATTGCCTCGCCCGTAATCGCTGCTTGTTCTACAAAGGAGCGTCCACCTACAACGACACCATCCACTGGGATTCGTCCACCCGGTTTCACGATGACCATGTCGCCAATTTGGACTTGCTCGGACGTTACTTCCATTACCTGATCGTTGCGGCGGACTGTCACCGTTCTGGGGAGAAAGTCGAGGAGACTCTGGATAGCCCGACGACCACGCCCCACGGTGAGACCTTCCAAGACTTCGGCGGCAAGCACAAAACCAGTGATAACCAGAGCGGTGAAAAACTCCCCAATCGCCAAAGCCGAGAGAAGTGCGATGGTCATCGAGAGTTCCATCGTCATCTTTCGTTCAGCAATGTTCACGAAGGCTTCCTTGAAAATTGGATAGCCGCCGATCAGGGTCGCCGTGATGCCGATTACACTGATGTGCGGAAACGGTTCCCACAGGCGGAACCAGACCGCAACCGCTGCCAAGGCCACAAAAGCAATGCGGATGATCTCGGACCACTCGAATGCGTGGTCGTGTTCGGAATGTTCCGAAGTCGTTGGCTGCTTCGTCTCTCGATGGTTGGAGTCTTCGTGAAGCTGAGGGCCGTTTGCAGGGTCTCGTTCGATCAAATGTGGAGCACTCATGTAGATATTCCTCCCAGACCTAGGTGGCGCTCATTTCAAGTACGACTTGACCATGTCGATTACTTCATCAGCAGCGGCTACCTGCTGCGAGGTCGGTTTCTGTTTTCCGATAAGAACGTGGCTCCGAATATGGCCTTCTAGAAGTTCAGCCATCAGACTATTCATGGCTCCTCTGGCCGCACTCATCACTTGCAGAACTTCGGAGCAGTCCCGTTCTTCACTCAGAGTTCGTACCAGAGCTTCCACCTGTCCCTGAATACGCTTAGCCCGCAGGACTAGCTTTTCCTTGTCTTTAATTGTGTGGCTCATAGGTTTTCAGCACCGCCGTGGGTATTATATTACCATACCCGGTATAGTATACAAGGGCATACTGGGCGAGGAAGAACCCCGACCGCAAACTCTATCTTTACCTGGTCACCGGCGGCGATCCCCGTCCGGTTCCCGGTATCGAGCGTGAAGAAACGCCAACCGGCTGGTCCGCGGATAGCCGTGAGCTCTTCGTCATTCGCCGCGGAGAAATTCCCGCCAACGTCGTCCGCATCGACATCTCGACCGGAAAACGCACTCTCTGGAAAGCGCTCGAACCCGCTGACTCCGCCGGCATCGACACCATCGGCCGCGTCAATCTCTCCGCCGATACAAAGAACTATGTCTACAGCTACGTCCGAACCCTCTCCGACCTGTACAGCGTCAAGGGTCTGAAATAGATGTCGGTAGCCGTAACCAGTCAGCCTGCAACTCCCTACTTTGTATAATCTTTTTTGACCTCACTTATATAGTGAAGCAAGCGGACTAGCGGACTATAAGTGATCGCGAGGCATCACCTGGGCTCTATTTTTATCAGTTACCGGCGCCACGATTCGGAAGGAGAAGCCGGCCGTTTGTTCGACGACCTTGTCGGCCAGTTCGGGGAAAACTCCGTTTTCATGGATGTCGCCGGAATCGAAGCGGGTCGCGATTTTCGCAAAGCGATTGACGAAAGCGTCGCTACCTGTGGTGTGCTGCTCGCGTTGATCGGCCCCGGATGGCTCGATGAGAAGAATGAAAAAGGTGAACGACGCCTCGATGACCCCAGCGACTTTGTCCGAGTGGAAACCGCTTCCGCATTGAGGCGCGACATTGCCGTCATTCCCGTGCTCCTGCGCGGAGCAAAGATGCCGCGTAGCGACCAACTTCCTCCCGACCTCCAGGAACTCGCCTATCGCAACTGCGTCGAGATCACTCACGCCCGTTGGAGGTCGGACGTTCAGTTGCTCGTTGAGCCTTTGCGGCGGTTGACGGGGCTTCCAGGCAAGAACGCCTCAAGCGGCAGTCGCGCCGTAGCCTCGAAATTAAGCGACGTACCGCAAGCTGAATCACCTGCGCCGCTTCCAGAGGCAACGACATCGCAGCCTTCTTCGCGAATCGATGCCGCTACTTTGCAGCGGGTAAGCCGCGAGTTGGCACATCACATCGGACCAATTGCCGACCTTGTGGTCAAGCGCACAGCACCGCTCTGCGCCTCAGCCGATGAGCTTTATTTCAAAGTTGCAGAAGAGATCGAATCCAAAGACGAACGCGAGGAGTTTCTAAAGCGATTCGATCTTGGGCTGACTTCGCTTTCGAGTGTTAAAGAATCGACAAAGCTTCCGACGCCGGATTCAAAGGCGATCGAGCCCACCCCATCTCAGCCTACAATCGAGGTAAGAAGAGAGTCTCGCCCAGCTAAGCCGCAAAGCAACAGCAATCGAAGCAAGTATCTGCTCATGATAGGTGCGGCGGCTCTCCTGGTTCTCTTGATCGTCGTCGGCATACGTTTCTCGTCGGCGAGACCGGGTTCTAACGCAGCAGACTCCACGACAAAACAACCATCTCCAACTGCCCAAACTTCGTCACCGCCGGCGCTCCCTGCAGAAGCCGCTCCGTCCCAAAGTTCCCCGCCCGGTGCGCAAGAAACTCCCGCGAAGAGTCTCGCGCCCGCTCCTACGCCTTCAACCATAGAAAGCAAGCCCTTACCGTTGGCACGCATCCACGTTTCCGAAGGGGTCTTACAAGGTTTGCTCGTCGCACAAACTGTGCCCACTTATCCACCACTGGCGCGGCAGGCGCACGTGCAGGGCATGGTTGTTCTCGATGCGGATATATCGAAGGATGGCACGATTGAGAGCCTTCGAGTGATCAGCGGCCACCCGATGCTGGTTCCGGCGGCCATAGATGCGGTCAAACAATGGAGATACAAACCCTACCTCCTGAATGCCAGCCCTGTACCTGTGAACAGTAAGATTATGGTTAACTTTGTTCTGTCGGCGAAGTAGCTCTTTGCGAATTCTGCGCCGTACCTAGGTCAGCAGTTTGAGCGCCTTCGCCAGACTGACCTGCATGCGATTGAATGAGGCTGTCATCGCCGCAATCTCATCTTTACCTTTCACCGGCAGCGAAGCGGCATTGGCCTCGCCTTTACTCGCGCGATCCGCGGCATTCGACACCAACTGCAGCGGACGAATCACGATAAAGTAAACTCCTGCGTCAAGCGCCGCAATGGTCGCGATCAGCCCGATGCCAAGATAAATCATCAGTAAGCGAAAAGCTTTCTTGGCGATGCTCACCGGTAAAGACATCGGAACTGAAACTACTTGTGCACCCACCACGGACCCAGCCTTCCATCCAAAACCATTCGTCGAACCGTAGGTAGCGATCATTGCCTCCGGTGCTGCTGCCGGGCGGCTGTGGCATTCCAAGCAAGGTGCCTCGACAGTGATCGGCGTTGCGATGTAAAGCACTGTCCCGGTCGGCGTCTCCCTCTCGCCTGGAAGTTCCTTCTCTGCGGAGTGGTCCTGCAGATAGGCGATGATGTCAGCTTCCCAATCGGTGGCGCGATCCTGAGGGTTCGTCGGGTTCAGGGTAGCTTCCCGATACGTGTAATCAGGATATTTTTCCCTCAGCCGCTTGAATGTATTGGTCGCGCCGAAGAATGGCACGGTTTCCGCCAGGAAGCGCGACTTGTGCTGCGGATTCTGTTCCAGCAAGGGAGCCAGATCGTCGGCCGTGTAATCGCGCACTGCCTTGGCGCTCGCCATCATCAACTCCGCTTCCTGCGTCACCTCCCGCCGAGCGTTATCGATGAGAAAGCTATACGCGATCTGCGAAATTAGCGCTCCACCGGCTCCGAATAGCAGCAGCAGGATCAAGTTGAACTTCGTCATTAGCTTCATGAATACTCTCCCTTAAACGGAGGAACACTCGATAGGCTTGCCGCAGAGCCCGCCCTGTTCTTCCATTCTCCCAGCCAAGTCTCGCCGGAGTATAGCCCAACTGATCGCTCACATATTCCTCCAGTCTCTCGCAGGATTTTTTCTATCTTTCCTACGGGCAAGCGGTAGAATCTCTGGACTATGAACTCATCTCCCGCGCAACTCCTCGAGCACGATCCCATCATGGAGCGTCTCGAAGACCAGATTGGCTGGTACGACCGCAAGAGCATTTCCGCTCAGCGAACCTACAAGCGGATCAAGATCGTGGAGATCATCGCCGCCGCTGCAATTCCGTTTCTCGCAGCTTTCAAGTTTTCCTTCATGCCCATGGTCACTGGTGTCCTCGGCGTAATCATCACGGTGCTCGAAGGAATGCTGCACTTGAACCAATATCAGGAACTTTGGATCGCCTACCGTTCCACTTGCGAATCGTTGAAGCACGAGAAGTACACCTATCTTGGCAAAGCCTCGCCTTATACCAATGTCGCCGATCCGCACGCGCTGTTGGCTGAGCGCATCGAGTCGCTGGTCTCGCAGGAACATGCTAAATGGGCCTCAGTGCAACAAGAGCCGAATAAGGCGAGCGCGAGTTGAATTATGCGACCATTCTTCCGGAATCCCTACAGCGCAATGGGGATCATTAGCCTAAGACCCTCAGCGTAAGACTGGAGACCTAAGACCTCTACGCATCGGTCCACCGAGTGGAAAGCCAAATCGAAACCCTCTCAATGTGTTGCCAGCCCCTACAGGTTTATAATCTCTAGAGCTGGAATCACACTCCCGGGCCTGCTTCAAACGACGGATTAGAAATGGCTGTTTAGAAATGACTGACCAACTCAGAAAGAAATTGCAGGAAGAAGTTGACGCGCTCGAGCACGAACTGGTCCATGAGTTGCCGAAGGAGATCAAGCGCGCTGCGGCTCTCGGCGACCTCAGCGAGAACGCCGAGTATCACATGGCCAAGCAGCGCCAGGAGTTCGTCAAAGCGCGCTTCCGCCAGCTTGGCAAACGCCTCGCCGACTTGTCCCTGACCAACATGAACAACATCCCCAAGGACAAAGTGGGGCTGGGTTCTACCGTCAAGGTCTACGACAGCATTAAGAATGAAGAGATGGAATACAAGCTGGTCACAAGCGAAGAGTCCGACGCAGCCTCTGGAAGAATCTCGACTACCTCTCCCATCGGTCGTGCTCTGCTGAATAAGAAGGTGGGCGACGAAGCCACCGTGATCACGCCCAACGGCAAGCGTGAACTGGAAATCCTGAGCCTGACCACCATCCACGACGAGGCCGAACCCGAAAAGGCGGGCGCTTAATGGTGACCGCTGCGTCGCCCGCGCCGAGCTCATCCGTTAGCAAGCCGTCGAATCACAGTTGGACCAGCGCTTTCGGACGAGCCTGCGGTGTACTGCTCGATACCATCGTCCGCTGGCTCGCGCTCTCGCGCATCAATCCCAACGTTCTTACTTTTATGGGACTGGTCGTCAACACCTGGGCCGCGATTCTCTTCGGCTCAGCCACAGCCCTCACCCAGAGGCGCATGTTTTTCTATGCGGGCCTGGTGATCATCGGTTCCGGATTTTTTGATTTGGTGGATGGACAGGTCGCCCGCGCCACCAACCGCGTCACCCGCTTCGGAGCGTTTTTTGATTCCGTTGTCGACCGCTACAGTGACGCTTCGCAGTTTCTCGGGCTGCTGGTCTTTTACACTCGCGGCGACCGCTCGTTCTACGTCGTGCTCACCGCCTTCGTGATGGTCAGCGCCATCATGGTGAGCTATACCCGCGCTCGTGCCGAGTCGCTCATCGGATCCTGCCGCGTCGGTTTCATGGAACGCCCGGAACGTCTCGTGCTGGTAATCCTCGGTGCGCTATTCAACCGCATGGCGCCAGTGCTGTGGGTAATCGCAGTGCTTTCAACCATTACAGTGATTCACCGCATGCGCTACACCTGGACTCGCACCCAAGACGTACCGCCAGCCGTTGCGGCAAAGGCAGGCCACGCGGCTTGAAGAACATTCTCAGTCTCAAGCATCGGATTCCAGCTTATTGCTCTCCGCACCACCCCTGGGACTGTAGCGCCAGGACTTCCCCCAATGGCTGCTCTCAAGCACTTCGAAACTATATGTCACCTTGATTGAGGGGCTCCAGGTGCGCAGGTGAAATGCCTGCGATCCGTCTACGCTTTTGTTTTCGTAGTTTCCCCAATTCACGCACAACCTGTAGCACTGCTAGACTGAGCCTTCACTCTCTACAACGAAAATTCTCTGGAGAATCCTTTTTGCCTGGCAATCCTGTTTTAGTGGTTCATGGCGGCGCGTGGGCCATGCCGGATGATGCGGTGGATGCACATCTGCATGGAGTGCGGAACACCTTAGCGGCGGGGTGGCGCGTGCTGGAACGCGGGGGTCCGGCGCTGGATGCTGTAGAGGAAGCTGTCGTCGTAATGGAAGACGACGAGACATTCGATGCAGGGCGAGGGAGCTTTCTGAACCGTGATGGCAAAGTTCAACTCGATGCGCTGATCATGGATGGAGCGACTTTGCGCGCCGGCGGCGTGGGATGTGTGGAGAGGCTGCGCAATCCGGTGCGCGCGGCTCGGAAGATTTTAAGCGAAAGTCCGCATGTGTATTTTGTGGGCGAAGGTGCAGAGCGATTCGCCGCCGAGCATGGCGTGCCGTTGTGTGAAAACAGCGATTTGGTGATTCCGCGCGAAGTGGAGCGCCTGCGCGATCATCAGCGGGCAGCCGCCAACGCACCGCCGAAAGATGGAAACGACTTGTTCGCGCCGGAGATTTCACATGACACCGTGGGTGCGGTCGCGCTCGATCGCGATGGCAACATTGCTGCAGCGACTTCCACGGGAGGAACGTTGAATAAGGCTCCGGGACGCTTGGGCGATTCGTCGTTGATCGGATGTGGTTGCTATGCGGACAATCTAAGCGCCGCAGTTTCGACCACCGGTTGGGGCGAGCCCATCATGAAACTTGTGCTGGCGAAATGGACGGCCGACCGGGTGCTGGCTGGTAATCTGCCGGAGTGGGCCGCGCAGGAAGCCATGAACAATTTGCAGCAACGCTTGAACGGACATGGCGGAATCATCGTGCTGAACGCGCAGGGGCAGTTCGGCATCGCGCACAATACGCCACGCATGGCCTGGGCGTACAAGACGGTTCAAAAAGAAGAGGCCGGGATCGAGCGCGGAGTGCTGTAGCTCGCGCAGAAGTTTTACGCAATGGGAGCTGCAATTTTCCGCTTGACAGAGAAACCAAACCGAATCAATATTGAAACGTTTCAATAGGCCGGACTGCGGCCATTTTCTCTGTGGCTGCGTCCGCCTCTCGCCTTTCAATCTTTCCCTTGGGTAACGGCTCCGACGTCAGGAGGATGTTATGTCGCTGCACTCGAATCGATCCCTCCGGCTCTTTCACATCGTTCTGTTTTCAGCTTGCCTCTGCATGACAGCTTTGCCGGCCTTTGCCGTCACCGGTTACATCCGCGTGAATCAAATCGGCTATGAAGCCGATCTCTCGGCGCGAGCTTACCTGATGACTTCCAGCGTGGTGAGCAGCGTTAGTTTTGCCGTTAAGAATTCCGCTGGCTCGACTGTGGCTTCGGGATCGGTCGGCGCGACGCTGGGGACGTGGGGAAGTTTCAGTGTCTATCCGATCGACTTTACTTTGTCGGCGTCGGATACTTACACGATTTCAGTGAGCGGGCCCCTCTCCGCAACCTCACCGGCATTCCGAGTGGACACTCCAGCGAACCTTTACACGATACCGCTGGCGAACAATCTTTATTTTTACGAAAACGAACGTGATGGTCCAAACTTCATCGCAACTCCGCTGCGCACCGCTGCCGGGCATCTCAACGACGCGAGCGCGACAGTTTATAGCAGCCCCGCCTTCAACAATAATGATCTTATTCTCGGCAGCCTGAGCCCGACCGGCGCAACCATTAATGCGGAAGGCGGATGGTGGGACGCAGGAGATTATCTTAAGTTCGTGCAGACGCACAGCTATATGGTCGCACTGATGTTGATCGGCGTACGCGATTTTCCCAATCAGATGGGCAGTCTCTCGACCACTTCAAACTTCACGAACGAGGCGCAGTTTGGGGTGAACTGGCTGCAGCAGATGTGGAACGACTCGACGCAAACGCTCTACTATCAGGTCGGCATCGGCACCGATTTTAAAAGTTTCAATTACCTGAGCGACCACGACATCTGGAGGCTGCCACAGGCAGACGACACTTACGGCGGAACGAAGTCGGTGTATCAATACATTCGCCACCGGCCGGTTTTTGTGGCCGGGGCAGCGGGATCGAAGATCAGCCCAAATCTTGCAGGACGGCTGTCGGCGGATTTCGCGGAATGCTTTCAGGTGTTCGACGCAACCAATCCTACGCTGGCTAATCAATGCATTTTGGAAGCAGAGCACATTTTTGATCTGGCGAATACTGCGCCCACGGGAAACTTGCTGACGACGGCGCCTTATGATTTTTACCCGGAAAACGAATGGCGCGACGATCTGGAATTAGGCGCAACCGAGCTGTATTTTGCGGTGCAGCGCGGCAATCTGCCTCCGGGGTTGCCGCACACCGATCCCATGTATTACCTGACAGCGGCGGCGAACTGGGCTCACGCCTATATCACTGGACCCAATGATCTAACCGACACGCTGAATCTTTACGACGTGAGCGGACTCGCGCACTTCGAGCTTTATCGCGCGATTTCGCTGGCAGGAAATCCACCGGGACTCGCGGTGTCGCAGAGCAATCTACTCAATGACATGCAAAAACAGATGACCACATCGATCGCGCAGGCGAAAGATCCCTTCGGCTTTGCGTGGCCGTGGGGCAGCTATGACACCATCTCGCACGGCGCGGGGCTCTCGGTGATGGCGAAGGAATATTCGTACCTGACCAATAACAGCACCTACGCTACAGATTCGCGGCGCTGGCTGGCCAACATATCCGGCGCGAATGCCTGGGGAGTCACGTTCACGGTAGGCGATGGAGATACATTCCCGGATTGCATGCAGCATCAGGTTGCGAACCTCGTGGGATCGTTGAACGGACAGTCTCCGGTGCTGAGCGGCGCGGTCGTCGAAGGGCCAAACAGCGCAGCCTCTTCGGGATTGTTGACCGGCATGCTGACATGTCCGCCGGGCGGTGGCGATGCGTATAAGAAGTTCAACGGCAATGGCGCGGTTTATAAAGACAACGTACAATCATATTCGACGGATGAGCCGGCGATCGATCTCACGGCCACGTCGTTTCTGATGTACGCGTGGGGAATTGCCGGAGGGCCAGAGGCAGCATGGGGCGGTAAGCACACGACCGAGCCATCGCGCTGAAGCCGACACAGAGGCAAATATGTTTCGTCGCTGCGGCTGAAAAGTCGTACCTTCCGGAACACCAGCTTCCCAAGGCCACTAGGGCGTGATTTCGTATACTACGCCAGTATTAGCGGTTCCGCCCTGCGCAGTTGTTCCGTAGAGATTTCCTCTTGCATCCTGGACGAGATTCGCTGGGCCGGGGAAAACCCCATCCCCAGCGCCCGCTGCAAAGCGGTGAACCACCGTCTCTGTCCATGTGTTATTGGAGCCCGGCTTCAGTTCGTAGACTGTTCCGTGGTGAGCGCCTCCAGTGTACGTGGTCCCGAAAAGATCGCCTACCTTATCGAGAATCAGCCCTGACTCAGCATAAGCTCCATCTTTGCCGCCCAGGAAAGTGTGGAGAGTCTTCTCGGTCCAAGTTCCGTTTGTACCGGGGGTGAGCTCAAACACCGTGGTAGCGGATGTCCCGTAGAGATTGCCTGCACTATCGAGGATCAATCCATCAGCGGGGCCGCTTCCACCGGCACCGGGAAGTGCGTAGATTACTTTCTCGCTCCAGTTACCGTTAGAACCGGGCGTTAGTTCAAAGACCGCTCCATAGTCACGAGGCCCGGCGCTAGCGGTTGTGCCGTAGAGGTTGCCTTTGCTGTCCAGGACCAGAGGGCTTTCGGGATTGGCGCCGTCGTTCCCGCCTGTGAAGCTATGGAGTACCTTCTCGGTCCAAGTCCCGTTCGAGCCGGCGACCAATTCGAAGACGGTACCAAATCCGTACGCTCCTCCGGCCAAGGTTGTGCCGTAAAGATTGCCCGTGCCATCGAAGATCAGGGAAGCATAAGGTTCCGAGCCGTCGGTGCCAGCGAAGCCGTACAAGATCTTCTCGGTCCACGTTCCGCCTGATCCGGGCGTCAGCTCGAAGACGGTACCGGCGAAAGCTGGCCCGCCCACGACGGTTGTGCCATAGAGGTTACCCTTTCCGTCGAAAATCAAGCCCGCAAAAGGAAGAGCACCATCGCTCGATGAGCTCGAAAAGGCGTAGACCACTTTTTCGGTCCAGGTCCCGTTCGGGCCGGGGCTTAATTCGAAGACGGTGCCGCTGCCGGCCGTACCCCCTTCGCTGGTGGTTCCGTAGAGATTGCCTTTGCCGTCGATGATCAAGGTACCTTCCGGCGCAGCCCCATCGTTGCCTCCGGTAAAGGTGTAGATTGTTTTTTCTGTGGCTTGGGCGGATAGGTTGGTGACGGCCGTCAGAACGAACACGGCCACAGATAGAAATCCAGTCAACACAAGAAAACTGGTGTACTTCATAAACACTTCTCCTTCTAATTTTGTTGGGGGCGCCAGGGGAAGTTGCTTCTTTCAGCGGGCTAGAAAGCTATCAGAAAGCATTGCCGGGTGCAAGCGCTTTCTAGGTGCGGCTTTTTCGCTGGGCCATCGAACACGCAATAGCAAGGTCAGAGTCAACGGCAGCGGACAAGGTGTCCGCTCTACATAACCTAGAGCCAGCCTTTGGTCCTTGCAATCCGCGATGCCTCGATACGGTTGCTAGCGCCCATCTTGCTGATTGCTTCAGAAAGATAATTTCGCACGGTGCCTTCGGAGAGGCCGAGTTCGGCGGCGATGTCTCCGCTCTGCATGCCTTCGCCAGCTAGCCGAAGTACTTGACGTTCGCGATCAGTGAGCGGATCCATTTCTGCCCAGGCCTCGGTCGCGAGGTCAGGATGGATGACGCGCAAACCCTGCTGCACGCGCCGAACCGCCTCGGCGAGCTCTTCGGCACGCATGTCTTTTAGTAAATAACCCAAGGCCCCAGCTTCCATGGCGCGGCGCAAATATCCAGCGCGGGCGAAGGTTGTAAGAATAATGACGCGAGTACTGACGCGGCGGCGTTTGAGTTCAGTTGCTGCATCGAGTCCGGTCATCAGCGGCATCTCGATGTCGGTGATAAGAACATCGGGCTTGTGCGCGAGAACCGCCTCCAACGCTTCCTTGCCGTTGCGCACCTGCGCGATTACGGAGATATCGCCTTCGATTTCGAGCAGAGCCGCGAGGGCACCGAGCACCATACCCTGATCCTCGGCGAGGACAACGCGAATGGTTTTGCGGCTTTCCTTCGCGACAGGATTCAATTGGAACAGTCCTCTGCCTTCATCTTCGATGGGGCTCGCTTGAGCGGCAGGTTGATGGTGATCCTGGTGCCGGATTGAGAGTCGCGAGTCAGCGTGCCGCCGAGCAGTTCGACGCGCTCGCGCATGCCGCGCAGCCCGTTGCCCTCGGCGTGAGCGCCTCCGCGGCCGTCGTCTTCTATCTCGAGATGGCATGAGCCGTTGCGCTGCACCAGCCGCATGCTGCAATTGCGGGCCTGCGCGTGGCGCACAACATTTGTCACAGCTTCCCGCACCGCCATCGACAGCACGCTCTCATGCACTGCCGGCAGGGTGAGTTTCGCCGCCTCGCATTTCACCGATACGCCTGCGGTCTCGAGCGTCGCTTTCGCTTTGGCAAGTTCGGCTGGCAATCCTTGCGAACGATAGCCGCGGATCGCGTCGCGCACCTCCGACAGCGCCTGGCGAGAAATCTGTTCAACTTCGCGGATCTCATTGCCAGCACGCTGAGGGTCGCGATCCATCAACTTCCCAGCGAGTTCGGATTTGAGAATGATCACGGAAAGTGTGTGACCAAGAACGTCGTGCAAATCGCGGGCGATGCGCTCACGCTCAGCGACCGTGGCAAGATGTTCAATTTCTTCATTGGCCATGCGCAACTTGGCGAGAGCGCGGTTGCGTTGCGCGAAATAGATGTTGCTGCCACCGACCGCAGCAGCCAGTCCTCCGCCGTAAAAGAAAAACCAACCGTTGAGGTGAAAGACCTGGGTTTCAATTCCAGCGAGTGCGACAATCCCGGCAATTAGCCCGACCCCCGCGCGCTCGGTTTGCACGCAGAACGGAACGAACGCCGCGGCGAACACGAAGAAGGTGGATGCGCCTCCATTGATGGGCGCGAATACCAGGCCCAGGATGACCATTCCTCCGATGTGCAGAAGCGAGCGCGGCTTCTGTAGCCAGAACAGGCCAAAGTAAAGGACTAGGAAGATGGCTGTGGCAAGAGCGGTGAGCGACCACATCTTCCAGCCGGAGTGATCGAGGATCGGCTGGATAAAAAAGAAACTCAAATAGGCGAGCCAAATAAAAGGAGCCCAGCCGTGTGCCTTATCGCGAGGTGAGACATTGAGCGTCTGCTTGAAGTCATACGCTTCGTGGGCCCGAGAGGATTCGGGTGCGCCGGAATATTCTGAATCGTTCATGCTTGTTGGCTATGCTCGGCCCAATACGATCTATTGTCTCCCATTGCGTCAATTCCGATGGCGATCGGTCCATCGCTTCATCACTGCATACCATACCAAGGTCGCAGCTGGAACCAACAGAGCCAATCCTCGAGGTCCGCTGTAGAGCGCGAGCAAGCCTAGCGCAACCAAGACCAGCGACCAACCCGCAGATTTGCCTGATTGAGTTTTCATCGATTGCGTTTTCATGCCGCCGTCCTTTCTGAATATTCGAGTTGCGAGATCGAATCCGGGATCGAAGGCGTTGACACTCAACTTCGAATCGGGCCTCAGCCGTACAGCTTTCCCTGATCGCGCTGAAAACCGATGCGCGCCACTCCTAGGCAGATCAGAGTGAAGGCTAATAGGAGTTCCCAGTGCGTCGCTGCAGACTCGTGACGTCCTGCGCCAACCACTCCCAGCGCCAGTTGCGACAAGTGATAAGGAGGCAACGCGAGCGCGATCTGCCGCACCAACTTCGGCAGGAACATGTAAGGCACCCACAAGCCGCTGCAGAACGAAAGCGGCAGATAAAACATGTTGATCACAGCGGGAGCAGAGTTTGGCCCCGCGAAATATCCAATCGCCAATCCCATGGCAGAAAAAGGAAGCGATCCGGCAACTAAGGTTCCGAGCAGCGTGATCATTTGCGCGAAAGGCAAACGCACTCCGCCAAAGCTGATGCCCAGCACCAGCAGCAGCGAGACCACGATAGCGCTGAAGATCATGCTGAGAACCACTTTGGCCGCGAAGTAAGCGAACGGAGGCATGGGGCTCGCGCGCTTCACCTGCAACCATCCCAAGCCGCGGTCGGCGGCCAAGCCGGACGCAGTTCCGAACAACGAAGCTCCCATCACGCCGAAAGTGCCGTAGGTCGCGATTAAGTACGTGGGAACGCTGGTAGCGCCGATGGTCTCCTTGGAATTCAGCACCAGACCGAACAGGACATAGAACATCAACGGAAAGCTGATCACCGATGCTGTGTAGACGCGCAGACGAAGATTCTTGAGAAACTCATACTTCGCTTCCTTCAGGTAGATTTCGGCGGTGTGGCTCACCGAACGCTCAATCCCGGTGTTGCCCAATGCCGCTGCCGTAGCACTCATGGTAGTGTCCTCTTCTTCTTGCCGCGTGGCGGCTGGAAAGATCTTGTTCCGCGCGAATGCTTTCGCGCGAGTGATTGATTCATAATCAGTTTTCGCGATCTACCTTCTGTCCATTGTCTTGTGTGAGCGCCAGGAATGCCTCTTCCAAGCCCGCGCTCGCAATCTCGAGCGCCGAGAGCGATGCGTCACGGGCCAGCAGTGCGCGCACAACAGGTTCAGCTTCTCTGGCCTGGATCTCGACCGCCTCGCGATCCTGCCGGACATCGGTGACGCCAGGGATATTCAGAATGCTCGCCAGCCCGAGCGATGTAATGCAGCGGATGCGTTTGCCGCTGGTCTGCGCCTTGATTTCTGCGGGCGCGCCCTCAGCAATAATCTCGCCTTGATTGATTACGGCGATGCGGTCGGCGAGCGCGTCGGCTTCTTCCAAATAATGAGTGGTGAGCAGCACCGTCTTGCCGCAATCGACCAACCGGCGGATTTCTTCCCACAGGGTGCGCCGGGCTTCGACATCAAGTCCCACAGTCGGTTCGTCGAGAAACAACAGGTCTGGATTACCGCAGATGGCCAGCGCAAATAAGGTTCGCTGCCTCTGTCCTCCGGAAAGATCGCCGAATTTACGATCGCGCAGTTTCTCCAGGCCGGCTGCGGCAAGTACATCTTCGAGAGGCAACGGGTTGGTGTAATAACTGGAGAACAAATCAATGTGCTCACGCACGCGTAGCGTTTCCGGCACGCGGCCCACTTGCAGCATTGCACCCGTGCGGAGGCGATTCTGTGGATTGGTTGGATCTCCGCTGAACACGCGGGCCTTGCCAGAATTAGGCTGGATGAGCCCAAGCAGCAGTTTCACGGCGGTAGTCTTGCCAGCACCGTTAGGACCGAGCAGGGCGACGACCTCGCCGGCTCGCACCGAAAAATTTACGTTGCGTAAGGCGCGAACCTTTTCATAATTCTTGCTGACCGCTTCGAGACTCGCCACTACAGCTCCCGCATTCGCCTGCAGCGCGCTTTGTGAGCATTCCGTGGTTGCAATCATGTTGGCCATCCTTACTTGCGCTTGAGCTTGCCCGGAATCTGTTCTGTCTTGCCCGGTGAATGCATCATCGCGAAACCTGCGAGGCCGCGCCAGTGGAGTTCATCACGCGCTCAGCGTGACAAATGTCATGAGAGCTAAGCAGCATTTCGAGATAAAAATTGCGGCAGGAAGACCGAGATTCCCACATCGGGAACAATCGCCAAAAGGGGCATTTTCATGATTTCGAGGTTTGCGTGTTACGAAATCCGAACAATCTTCGCCGCCCGAACGGGTTCTAGAACTTCTCACAAGCAGGCCAGCACTTTGCCGCAAAGTCCGTAAACCAAAGAAAACACATATAGTAATGCCTGTTCCAAATTCGTAACAAAATCAGCACTGGAAAACTTTCTCATAAATTCATGAACACAAAACCGTGCATGCTGCTATGATGTGCGGCACTTCGGATATTCAGTCTTAGGTTCTATGGAGAGATTATCCATGTTGCCGGCCGGTAAGAGTCTTCGTACATTGCGCGAGAAGCTCGGCCTGACCATGCGCGATATTGAAACATCCAGCGCCCGCATGGCCGAGAAATACCGTAACGAGGAATTCTCAATTCCTCCCAGCCGTTTGTCGGACATTGAGACCAAAGGAGTCTTGCCCAGCATTTTCCGTCTTTATACTTTGGCCGTGATTTATCGTCGCGACCTGCGGGAATTGCTGACGTGGTACGGCGTTGACATGAACAATATCGCCGCGGATCTTGGACTGGTTTCACCGCCGCGTTCGCACGTTTCAGAAGCTCTTCTTGGATTGTCTTCGGTTCAAGTTCCAATCCGCATGGACCCGGGCTTCGACGAACAACGCACCAGCAATTTAGGACGCATGGTCGAGCGCTGGGGTCTTGTGCCTCTGTCCTATCTCGCGAAGTTTGCTACCAGCGAGTTCACATACGGCTACATCGGCAACCAGGATTTCACCATGTACCCGATTCTTCCTCCCGGCAGTTTTATCCAGGTCGATGAAACCCGGACCAAAGTGTTGGAGGGCTCGTGGCGCTCGGAGTACGAACGCCCGATCTATTTCGTGGAAACTCGCGAAGGGCACACCTGCTGCTGGTGCAGCATGCGTCGCGAAGATGTGATCCTGCAGCCGCATCCTCTATCACCGGTTCCGGTGCGGGTGCTTCGCCATCCGCAGGAAGCGGAGATTATTGGCCAGGTTGTGGGAGTTGCGATGAAGCTGACGGAATGGCACCCTGTGGGTTCTTCTTCAGGCTCGAAAGGGCAACCAACACTGAATTAAGGTGACTCGCGGAGGCCGCGTCTTCAGGGGATGGGAGCAGTTCGCTGCCCTGTTCGCGCATCCCTTCGACGTAAGCTTGTTCGGTTTTCTGGCTACCCCGGCTGGACTCCTGTAAATCGTTCTCCAGTTCCGCGATCGGCATGCGCAGCACATCGGACAATACTTCAGTGTGAGCCGCCTTCAGAGCGCGGTCGGAAGATTCCTCGCCGTGTACCAGAGACAATCCCCAATGATGGTAGCCGCCTCCGCGACGCCGGAGAGAAGCCAGGTAGTCCAGCTTTGCCAGCAAGCCGGAAATCGTGGCCAGCGTCGTTTCTCGTAAATCTTGTAAAGCCGATTTCAGTGTCACGGTTTTGTTTACGGTCGATTGAAATGAACGGCTGAGCGATTACGCTACTTAGGAACAGACCAAAAGTATCATGGTCAGACCTCGACACCAATGGGAAAAAGGTGCTACCGCGCGCACGAAGTTCCTATTCCGGCAACGATTTTCTTGCAGCGCCGAAACGAGAAGGGTATAGTGCAAGGCTGTCGCCATGCTGTATCCGCATTCACTTCTGTGGCATTACCTGTGGGTTGGACCGAACGCCCTGCGGGCAGTGCTCGCCGTGCTTCTCTGGCGACGAGGATACCAGAGGCAGTTCCCGGCTTTCTTCGCTTACCTCGTCTACGGAGCGATCGAACAGTTCACACTCTGGACCATGGACGTATTGCCTGAGTCTTGGGTAAGCGGTCCGGCTTGGTGGCGTACATTTTTCGTGGGAGTAGCCATCGAGGATTTTACGAAGCTCGCGGTCGTTTGGGAGTTATTCGCTCATCTCGTCAGGCAAAGGCCCTCCTCTATGGTTAAGTCGGCCCATGGATTCATTGCTGGCGTAGGGGCGGCTCTTGTGGTGCTCGCATTGTTGGCAGCGGCACATACCCCGGTGGATCCTCGCACGCCCATATTAACTTTTCGCGCTCAAGTCTTTGAGATGGAAGGCTACATAGTTCTCTCGGGCCTCATGCTGTTCCTGTTTGTCTTCGCCGCATACCATCGGATGACATGGGGCCGGCGATACCTCGGAATTGCGCTCGGCTTGGGCATCGCTTGGTGCGAACTCATGGCGGCTTGGGCTCTCGGGACTAGCCGGGTACTGGGCGACAGGGGCTTTCTCCTAGATTTCGTAGGCATGGGCACATATCACGCCTGCGTGCTTCTTTGGTTCTACTACTTGCTCTCTCCGATACATGCAAGCGCTGACCCTACCAGCAATGGAAGTTCGATTGAAAAAGAAACGAATGCGCCGGTTCACGGAGTCAGGCAAAGGCTTGAGCCAGCGCGACTTATCGGGCGTTTCTAGAAGTTAGCCTTGAAAAATCTTGTTACGAATTCCGGACAAACTACGGACTGTAGTTACCTAGCAGCCGAGGGGCAGAGGATGAAAATATCACGGTTGGTTGTTCCAAACAAGGAGAAAACGAACCGTGAAACGAACGCTACTCGTAGTAGCCGCAGCCCTTATGTTCCTCAACACTTTGGTAGTTCCTTCCGTGGCCCACGCCGACGGGATTCTCCAGGGCAGCGGACCGAGCGGCACCGGCAAGCCCTAGGTTTTGGGGGACAATTTACGAAAACCGAACGCGCGCGAGGTCGATATTGCGGTCCGCCGCAGGTCGAGGTATAGTACTGCGCCACGACCATGCTGCAGCCGCATTCATTGCTTTGGCACTATCTTTGGCTAGGACCGCAAGTTCTGCAGTTGGCGCTTGCTGTTTTCCTCTGGCTGCGAGGAATGCACAGGCTTTTTCCGTTTTTCCTGATTTATCTCGCCTTCGGAGCGATTGAGCAGTTCATCCTCTACGGGATGGATGTCCTCCCTTCCGTTAGCGCCGAAACATACTGGTCCGCTTGCTGGGCGGGCGCGATCATCGAGCAGGTCTTCGTGATTGGAGTGATCGGAGAACTCTGCTTTCATCTGCTCCGCTCCCGGCCGGCGATTGCGAAACTAGGGAGTCGCTTGATTAGCGGTACCGGCGCCGCCCTCGTCTTGCTGGCGGCCGCGCTCGCCGCTTACGCGTCAGCGTTTCATCAGCAGCCCTCCCCCGCTTCCCGCATCTATGTGCTCATGCAGAGTTCATACATCGTCGAGAGCGGCCTGGCGCTATTTCTGTTTCTCTTCGCTGCACATTTCAAATTGATTTGGAATCCTCGGGCCTTTGGAATCGTCCTCGGCTTCGGGATTGTCTGGTGCGAGCACCTAGCGGCATGGGCCCTGGTGGTTAGTGGGTCCTTGCTCGACAAACGACTCGATTTCCTCAACATGGTCACGTACCACGTTTGTGTCCTGATTTGGTTTTACTACCTCCTCGTCCCCGAAAAAGTTGCCACTACGTCTGCGGTTTCGTTGCCTGAGAATAGTCTCGATATCTGGAACCGGGAATTGGAGCGCCTCCTACAACAATGATTCTGGCCTTAGTTCTTGTCATCGCTGCCATAGTGGCGTTAGGGACCATCCTGCGCCTCGCTTTAACCCAACACCTGCAGGTCTCCCGAGAAAGAGCCGGGCAGGTAGGGTCGATCCGTCCAATCGACATCGAGGCTTTTCGTAATTTAGTTGACTCTGCCGAAGACGAATACCTGCGTCGGAGGCTTTCGCCCGCCGAGTTCCGTGCGGTCCGTCGCACGCGTTTGCGCGCCATGGCTGCTTATGTTCGGGCATTCGGTGAAAATGCCGCCGTGTTGGTGCGCGTGGGCGAATTGGCCCTGGCCAGCGGCGATCCGTATATTGCCGAGGCTTCCCAGCAGCTGGTGAACGACGCGCTACTGTTGCGCCGCAACGCCACCGTGGTGCTGGCACGGATTTACTTCGCGTTGGCTTGGCCGTATTCGAGTTTTGCTGCGGTCCGCGTGGCCGACCGTTACGAGCGTCTAAGCAGCTCGGCCATGTTGCTGGGCAGGCTGCAGAACCCAGCCATCGCAGTTCGTCTTTCCGCCCCGCGCGCCAGGTAACATCCGTCACAGACCAACCGCGGCATGTGTGCCATTCTTGCGCCCGGCGTTGCCGTGACTCTTGCGGCCATGCGGGGTAACTCGGCCATCACCCCGCCTCATTCCTGCCTTGTTTTCGGCACCGTCTGTGGTGTACAAACCAGCGGGGAGTTGCCACCCCAAGAAAAATTGGGCGCGTTTCTTGCCATCCGCCGCCGCAATTATTTCGGCACCTCGAAGTGCCGGAGTCGAGGGAGACTCATGGTCCGAAATATGACTCGCAATAAAATGGTCCGAAATATGATCAGCAATATGAAAACTTTCTCCGCCGCAATCTCAGTGTTCGTCCTGCTCTCCGCCATCGCCTTCGGACAGGGAGGTGTCGCCACCGGCGATCTCCACGTATCGGTAAAGGATCCCAAGGGCAACGTTGTCGCAAATGCGAAGGTCACGGTAAGCGACGTTGCCAAAGGCCTGGAACGCACTGCCACGGGCGACAGCGAAGGCGGCTACAGCGTTCGATTGTTGCCACCGGGAACGTACACCGTCACTGTGGAAGCGCCCGGTTTCGGCAAGGTTGAAGCGAGAGACATGAGCATCACCGTGGGTGGAGTGGTGGAGCTTCCGGTCGCGCTTGCGGTCGCAACCGGTAAAGAGGTAGTCGAAGTCACCTCGCAAGCCGAATTAGTAGAAACCTCGCGAACCTCGACGACCGATACCATTGGACAGCGGCGCATCGATAATCTTCCCATCAATGGCCGCAACTACATCAATTTCACTCTGACCGATTCGCAGGTGGTGCGCGACAACGCTCCGAACACCGGCGCAGCGCCTACCTCGGGCCTCAACATGAGCGGCCAGCGGGCACGCTCCAATCTGGTAAATGTTGACGGCGCCGACGCCACCGACAATTCCGTAAACGGCGTGCGATCAACTGTGTCGCAAGAAGCGGTGCAGGAATTTCAAATCATCACCAACAGCTACAGCGCAGAGTATGGCCGCGCGGCCGGCGGAGTCGTGAACATCATTACTCGCTCGGGATCGAACGAATTTCACGGCGACGTTTATGGTTATTTGCGCAACCGCAATTTCCAGGCAGTGAACCCCTTCAGCACCGTCTCCAATCCCGCCTACACACGAGTTCAAGCCGGAGCCGCGTTCGGCGGCCCGATCAAGAAGGACAGAACCTATTACTATTTCTCTTACGAAGTCACCCGACGGCATGAGACCGGATTCTCCGACATCGGCCAGGGAAATTTCGGGTTGGTGCCCTTCGACGCTTCACCTTTCTTCGGAGCTCCTGGCGGGACCTTTGGCATTCAGGTAACGCCTGAACAAGCAGCATTCCTAAGCACGCCTGGAGTACCTCTGCCTCTTCTGCAGCAGTATTCGATTTTGACTGGCGCGGCCTCTGGTCTCGCCGTCAACGGCAGCTATCCTGCGGCCTTCGCGGGTCTGGTGGCGTTGGGAGTTCTTCCCACTCCTGCGAACGGTAGCAACCCACTAGCCCAGTTCATCACTTCCTGCAGCACCTCGGCGCCTCTATGCAACGGCCTTCCCGCATCTTTTACATCGCTGAGTTCACAAGCCGGGAACTTCCCAGTCTTCGAAGGGACCAGCCTCTACTCGTTCCGCCTCGACCACAATGTCAACAACAACAATCGTCTGACGCTGCGGGCGAATGTGAGTCCAAGCACGGTGACAGGAATCGAGGTGAGCGGGCAAGACCAGCCATTCGGACAAAACGCATACTCGCGCACTTCGCAGCAGACCTACCGCGATGTAAGCGGAGTTGTGAAGGATACCTGGACCCTCGGCAACAACAAAGTAAATGAGTTCACTTTTCAGTATGCACGCCGCGGTCTTTCTTATTTCTACAATACGCAGATTCCAGCAGGATCAGACCCGGCAGTGAATATTCCCGGCTACGCGTATTTCGGTCGCGAGCCTTACTCCTATATTCAGCGCGTAGAGAATCGCTATCAGGCCTCGGACAATTTCTCCTGGTCGATTGGTCGTCACAATACGAAGTTTGGCGTGGACTTCAACTACCTTCCCATTACCGCGACGTTCACCGTCAATTACGGTGGCGTGTATGACTTTGGATCGGTTAGCTCCGCAAATCTAGGAATCTCGGTTCCGGGACTAACCATCCCTGGGCTTAATCCAGTACAGGCTTACGGTGCAGGCATCCCAAGTGACTTCATTCAGGGCTTCGGCAGCCCTAGCGATTCGTTCCACAACATACCCATTGGGGCGTTCTGGCAGGATTCCTGGCGGGTGAACCCGAACCTTACCATCAATTACGGCGTACGTTATGACGTGGAGATTGCGCCGCAATTCAAACCGCCCGACGCGCTTGCGCAGGCCGGATACAACTACCTCGGCATTCAAAAAGGAATTCAGACCGATAAGAACAACATTCAGCCTCGCATAGGCGTGGCGTGGGATCCTAAGGGCGACGGCAAGACCGTGGTCCGTGCCTCGTATGGCATCTTTTATGACCATCCTCTGCTCGGGCTTTACTTCCTAGGCGACGCTTCCGACGGTTCGACGAGCGGTCAGTTGGCATTCGCTGGCACCGGAGGATGCAGCGGTCCCGGCAATCCGGGCAACTTGAATGCGGTGCCGATCTTTCAGGGACTACCCATCAATATTCCTAGCCCAGCCAATCCTTGCGCCGCTTCTCTCAACCCAGCGGTTACAAGTGCGCTCGGATTTCTGCCCAACCAGCAGCAGTTTCAAGCTTTGAATTTTCCTCAGTCCATTTTTCTCAACCAGAACTATCTGAATTCTGCTTCCCCACTCGCTCTCGGCTTCCAACCCTTCGGATATCCTCAGTCGAAGAATTTTGTTTACGCCTATTCGCAGCAGGTCAACTTTAGTATCGAGAAAGATTTGGGCGACGGATTCGCGTTCAACCTCGCCTACAACTTCAACGGGGGCCGTCATATCAACCGGCCCATCAACGCCAACACGATCCGTGGCGATTTGATGGTGCAGAATTTTGAGAACGCCCTTGCGGCCGGCCAAACTCCAGCCAGTCCTTTCACCGTAAGTGGCTGCGGGCTCACACCCGCCGGGCAGCCATACGTCGATTCGTCGCTGATGAATTTCTTCCGTCCATCCGGCCTCAACGCATCGATCGCCAACTTTTACTCGAACTTCGTTCCCGGCGGCGCGGCCTGCGTGGGCCTGGCACAGGGGGTTATTCTTCCGAGCCTGGCGAGCCAGGGTTTCAACACCAAGTGCGATCCCACGACCCTCGCCAATTGCATCCCCTTCGGAGACATGGATGCGAACTACTCGAACGGCAGCTCGGTTTATCACGGACTCAGCGCCAATCTGCGCAAGCGTTTCAGCCAACACTACGAGTTTCTAGCTTCCTACACTTGGTCGCATTCGATCGACGACTCAACTGACTTGGAGTCGACGCTCACTCCGCAAGACAGCTATTACCCCAGCTTGGATCGCTCTACGTCGTTGTTCGATCAGCGCCACCGATTCGTTTTCAGCGGCGTGTACCAGTCGGGTAGGCTTGGCGGCAGCGGGTTCGCCAACAAGGTCTTCAGTAACTGGACCGTCGCTCCGCTCATCGAGTTCGGCACCGGCCGTCCGTTTAACATCATCACCAGCGACGACGATAATTTTCAGTTGTCCTCGCTCACTGGAAGGCCGAACACGTTCGTGAATTCCGCGTGCGGTGCGGGAACCCCTTCAAAATATTCGCCAACAGGAGTTTTCCAGGAGCCGTGCATCAACGGGTTTGTGGCTACCGGCACCGCGCCCACTCTGCTGCAACTCGACGGCAATCTCGGCCGCAATGCTGGAGTCGCACCCTGGACTGTCTTCAACGATCTGCGCATCTCCAAGAAAATCTATTTCGGCGAGCGCTTCAACCTGGACCTGATCGCGGACATGTTCAACATCGCCAACCGTTATAACGTGGCTGCGGTAAGTCCTCTCTTCACCAACGCGGGACAAGCAACCGCAGCATATGATCCTCGGCAGTTTCAGTTTGCGATGAAGCTTTACTGGTAGGAAGAGCGGCGTGCCAAGTTCGAGGACTTGAGGCCGGAAGCTTGCCTTCCCGGGTGTTACACTTTTCTTTCACCCATCCTTGGCGCTTGCCCGGAGTTCGTTTCCCATGTCCCAACCCCATATGCCCACTGCGCGGACACGTGTGGTCCGCGAGGCGGAGCGCGCTGTCTATGATCGCGAAGCAGCGTATCGCATTCTCGACGAAGCATTCCTCTGCCACGTCGGTTTCGTGGCCGACGGTCAGCCCTTCGTCATACCCACTTCGTTCGGGCGCAAAGACGACCGGCTCTACATTCACGGCTCCGCAGCCAGCCGCATGTTGCGGCAGATGAAAGAAGGTGTGCCGGTTTGCGTCACCGTCACTCTGCTCGACGGACTGGTTCTCGCCCGCTCGATCTTCAATCACTCGATGAATTACCGCTCGGTAGTCGTATTGGGAAAAGCAACGCTCGTCGATGATCCGCAAGAAAAGCTCGAAGCCCTTCGCCTTCTCTCCGAACACATCATCCCGGGCCGTTGGGCCGACTCGCGCCAGCCCAACGAGCGCGAACTCAAAGCAACATCGGTTCTCCGCGTGCCGATTGAAGAATTCTCTGCCAAGGTGCGCACCGGTCCGCCGATCGACGATGAAGAGGATTATTCTTTCCCCACCTGGGCGGGAGTTGTTCCGATAGAAATGAAGATCGGGGCACCGATTGACGATGCGAGACTCGTACCCGGGCAGACCCCGCCGGAATACGCACGCAATTACTCGCGTAAGAGCTAGTGGAGCAAGAACCTATCTTCCAAGTGCTTGACTTTATTGGTAAAGAGCGATATCTTTACCGTAAGGAGTATTGGTAAAGATGGCCCCATCCAGCACAATCAGCAGCAAGGGTCAAATCACTGTCCCACAAGAAATTCGCAAGCGCCTTGGCCTGCGGACCGGTGATCGCGTTGAATTTGTAGTGGAAGAAAGCCGAACTGTGATCCGGCCGGCGCGACCGGAGGACAATCCCTTCAAGAAGCTCATCGGACTGGCTCCCCCGTTCCCCGGCGGAGAAGAAGGCATCAAGGCTTGGATCGACGACATGCGCAGCGATAAAGACTACGAATGAGGACTGCTCTGGACACGAACATCCTCTCGCCCGTCTTGTCGGGAGCGCCCGAGAGCGAACAGATCATCGTCCAGTTGTTAACAGTTCATTCTGAAGGAGCGCTAGTTATAAGCGGCCCCGTCTTCGTTGAGCTTTCGGCAGTCCCCGGCATTAATTTCGAGCGCACCGAAGAGACCCTGAGGGAAATTTCGGTCGCGATTGATTTCGATCTCGGAGAAGATGTCTGGCGGTTGGCGGCGAACAGTTTTTCAGCCTATGCCAGTCGTCGCCGCCGGTCCGGCGGCGGGCGGACGAAGCGTCTGCTGGCGGACTTCGTGATTGCCTCCCACGCGCTGCTGCAAGCCGACAGGCTCATGACCCGTGACGCCAATCGATACGCTCAGGACTTCCCGAATTTGCGTCTGATTTAGGCCTATCATTAATGAACAATGCAGAGACAGCCGCCCCTTCGACAAGCTCAGGGCAGGCTCCCGGCTATCTATCGAACGAAGCTCGATTGGTTCGTTACGGAATCAGCAGTAGCTTCCCTGCGATCTTTCGCGCTTCCATGTCCCTATGCGCCTGCGGCGCCTCCGCCAGCGGGTACGTCTTCGCAATCCGCAGTTTCAGTTTGCCATCTGCGATCATGCCGAAGAGAGCGCTGGTGCGGGCCAGCAATTCCTCCCGCGTGGCGGTGAAGTGCGCCAGCGTAGTCCGCGCCATGTAGAGCGATCCTTTCTCCGATAGCTTCGCTGGGTCCACCAGCGGCACCGGTCCGCTCGACATGCCATAGAGCACGAGCATGCCCCGCAGCCGCATCACGTTCAGATTCTTTTCGAACGTCGCCTTGCCCACACCGTCGTAGACCACGTCCACGCCCTTGCCGTCCGTCAACCGCTTTACTTCCGGCTCAAAGTCCTGCCGCGTAAAAACGATGACTTCATCTGCTCCCGCCTCACGCGCAAGTTGGGCCTTCTCTTCGCTTGAAACCGTGCCAATCACGCGCGCACCAATCGCGTGCGCCATCTGCACTAGCAGCAGGCCCACCCCGCCGGCAGCCGCATGGACCAAAGCTGTTTCACCGGCCTTCAGTTTGTGTGCGTCGCTCGCCAGATAGTGCGCCGTCAGTCCATGCACCATCGCCGCCGCAGCCTGCTCATCGGTGATCGACTCCGGCACCGGCACCAGATGCTCCGCGGGCGACACTACGTACTCCGCATACGAGCCCAGCGCCCCGCTCCATGCCACGCGGTCGCCGGCCTTAACCGTTTTGACTTGCTCGCCGACGGCGGTCACCACTCCCGCGCCTTCCTGCCCCGGGATGAACGGCAGCACAGCCCGCAGCCGGCCATCGCGGATTTGCCCATCGAGCGCGTTCACGCCCGCAACCGTGACCCTCACCAACGCTTCCGTCGGTTTCTGCTGAGGGACGGGAACCTCGACCAGTTCCATCACCTCAGGCTCGCCCTGACGTTCCACACGGATTGCTTTCATCAATCTCCTTGAGTCTTGGGTATCAGGTCTTTTGGTGTCAGTCTTGAGTGTTAAGCCTTCGGCTCCGGCCTCGCCACCAAGGCACCTTCCAAGCAAGGCAAAATCTAACGGACGGAGTCGTATCAGGGGTTGTTATTAGGCCATCATTTCAGACCATGCCGCCCAGCGCGGCTCACTGAACGGTACTATGTCCCCTACGGAATCAGCAGCAGCTTGCCGGTGGTTTTGCGTCCTTCCAGATCGCGATGCGCGCGCGGCGCCTCGGCCAGCGGATAGGTGTACTCGATGCGCAACTTGAGCTTTCCGTCGGCCATCATGCCAAACACTGCACCCGACCGCGCCACCAATTCTTCCCGCGTCGCAATGTAATTGATCAGCGTGGGCCGGGTCACGTAGAGTGATCCCTTCTGTGACAACACGATCAGATCAAACGGCGGCACCGCACCGCTCGACCCGCCGAACAGCACCATCATCCCGCGCGGCCGCAAAACGTTCAGCCCTTTTTCGAATGTCGTCTTGCCAACCGAGTCGTACACCACGTCCACGCCCTTGCCTCCGGTGAGGCGCTTGGTTTCAGCTTCGAAGTCGGCTTGCGTGTAGAGGATCACTTCGTCCGCTCCGGCTCCGCGTGCCAGCTTCGCCTTCTCGTCGGTGGAAACCGTGGCGATCACACGAGCGCCGATGCTGTGCGCCATCTGCACCAGCAGCAGCCCCACTCCACCAGCGGCGGCGTGAATCAGAGCCGTCTCGCCTTTCTTCAGCGGATAGGTATCGTGCGAGACGTAATGCGCTGTCATGCCCTGCAACAGCGCAGCGGCAGCCTGCTGATCGCTCACCCCTTGCGGGATCGGCACCAATCGATCAGCCGGCACGGCAGCGTATTCCGTGTACGACCCCTGCACCGAGGTCCAAGCGACACGGTCCCCAACCTTCACCGACTTCGCGTCTGCTCCCACGGCCGTGACTACGCCCGCACCTTCCTGTCCCGGAGTAACAGGCAACGGCGCTTTATAACGTCCCTCGCGGACGTAGCAATCGATGAAGTTCACTCCCGAGGCAGCCAGCTTCACCACCGCTTCATTCGCCTTCGGCTGCGGAACGGGCAGTTCCACGACTTCCATCGCTTCCGGTCCACCGACTTGCTTGACTTGAATGGCTTTCATGATTTCCTTGGATTCCTGACTCAGAATAAAAGATTCCCGGTTTGCGATTTACAGGTCACAGGTCACAGGTCACAGAAAAGATAAAACTGGATGCGCGTACGCGTCAACCTTCCAACGGCGGCACCCCAGCATCAACTACGCGCTGATTTTAACGACAAGTCAGGACAGAGCTGGCAAACTTTCTCTCTGTTAAACTTGCCAGTCCGCTCAGGAACCCTTCGTCATGGCCGAGAAAAAGCCGCAGACTTTCGCCAACCACGGGCGTCTTGATCTGCTGTTTCACTTCTTCGCGTTGCCGGTCTTCGGCCTCGCGACGATCGGCGGCCTCATCCATCTCACCTGGCACCCGAGCTGGCATTCCGCGTCGTTCTTTGTGATCTCACTTGCCGCGGTGGTTGCACTCAACAAAAGCCGGCTTTACGCCCTCCGAGTTCAGGATCGCGTAATCCGCCTCGAAGAGCGCCTTCGCATGGCCGCACTTCTTCCCGAGCCGTTGCGTTCGCGGATCCCGGAATTTACCGAGCGACAACTGATCGCGCTACGTTTCGCTTCGGATGCGGAACTGCCTGCCCTGGCGGGCCGGGCACTCTCTGAGAAGCTGTCTCCTGCGGATATTAAGAAGGCGATTCAAGTTTGGCGTCCCGACTACTGGCGGGTGTGAGCGGCGAAATCGCTGGATTCCCCATCCCCGGGCCGAATCTGGCGGCCGAATCTGACAATGGCTGAGAAACCTTTTTCGCCGCTTCTGCCGTCTCAAAGATGAGACGTGCGGGCTCGAGGTAACCATTTGAGAGGTCTCTAACGTAACTGTTTGAATTCACTTTCGGTCGTTGACCCGGGGCCGACCGCAAGGTACGATTTTTGATAGAATTCACCCGGCTTAGATTACTAAGGACCTATCCGTATCTCACAGAGAAATATGCGAGTTGCGAAACTCCAAATACGGATCGCAGGACTGGCATTCATAGCTCTGGCAGGTTGCTCCTGTCAGACAGCGCAAAAGCCCGTCAGCCTGCTGCCGGCAAAGAGTGCTCCAGCGTTGACCGCAGCCACGGCAGCCCCATCTCCGCAGCGTGCTCAGCCGGCGTCTGCTCAACTTGCACCTGCTCAAGAGTTCACTCCAAGCCAGGCGCAGATCGAAGATCAAATTCCGTCGGCTGTGGAGAAAGTGGAGAAAACAGAGTCCCAGCCCACGTCAGAAGCCTCTGATTCGGTCGCAGATCTGGTTTCCAAAGTCGAGGCGGATTTTCAAGCCGGCTTGGCTGATTATCAGGCGGGACGCAAGGATGCCGCCAAGCAGGAGTTCGACAACGCCTTTAACGCTTTGTTGGAGAGCAATCTCGACATTCGTTCCGACAATCGGCTGGCAAAGGAGTTTGACCGCGTGGTGGATGGCGTCAATCGCCTGGATCTTGGCGATTTGACGGCCGATGCCGAAGGACAGAAGGCGGAACCGGCGCCCATCGACGAAACCAACGGCATCGTGCCGGCGGCCGATCCCAATGTAAGAGCGAAGGCTCAAGCGGAAATTAAGTCTACCCACTCCGACCTCCCGTTGATGATGACTGACCAGGTTGCGGGATACATCAGCTATTTCTCCAATCGTGGCCGCGGCACCTTCGAGCGTGCCTTTGCACGCTCCGGCCGCTACCACGACATGATGATTTCAATTTTGAAGCAGGAAGGCGTTCCGCAGGATTTGATCTACCTGGCTCAAGCTGAATCCGGATTCCAGCCAACCGCTGTTTCTCGTGCCGGCGCCCGAGGCATTTGGCAATTCATGGGCAGTCGCGGCCGCGGTTATGGCTTGCAGCACAGCTTGTGGGTGGATGATCGCCAGGATCCAGAAAAGTCCACTCGCGCCGCCGCCCGCCACTTGAAAGATCTTTACGCCGAGTTTGGCGACTGGTATCTCGCAATGGCCGCCTATAACTCCGGCCCAGGCACAGTGCAAGCCGCCGTCCGCCGTACCGGCTACGCCGATTTCTGGGAGCTTTACCGCCGCAACGTGCTTCCTAAAGAAACGCGCAACTACGTGCCCATCATCCTCGCCGTCACCATTGTGACCAAGAATCTTTCGCACTATGGCTTTGATGACGTTTCGATGGACGAACCGCTGGTCTCTGACAAGGTAACCATCAACTACCCCGTAGATTTGCGCCTGGTCGCTGATTGCGTCGACTCTACTCCAGCCCAATTGCAGCAACTGAATCCAAGTCTCTTGCGGCTGAGCACGCCGAAAGAAGGCGCGTTCGAACTGCATCTGCCTGCCGGGACGAAAGAACGATATCAAACCACCATCGCCGCCATTCCGGCTGGAATGCGCTTGTGGTGGCGCTATCCCACCGTACATTCTGGCGAAACCTTGGCTTCGCTTGCCCGCACGTATCATCTCACCGCGAAGTCCATTGCTGAAGCCAACCACCTCGATGGATCGCAGCTCGAGGCCGATGCCAGAATCGTAATTCCGATCGCGCCCAGCAAACATCCGCTCAGCGAAAATGCCGCCTACTCCCGCCGGATCATGCGCTATAAGGTTCGCAAGGGAGACACGGTTGAAACCGTCGCCGAGAATTTCGGCGTACCGGCTCTGATGGTCCGCCGCTGGAACGGCCTGCGCAGCAATAGTCTCCATGGACGCACCGTTCTCGCCCTGCACGTCCCGGTCAGCCCCAACAGCGAAACCGCTTCAACCGCGCCGGCCACGCGCACCCACAAACCCGTTCAAATCGCCACTACAAAAGTCCCCGCCAGCCGCTCAGCCAAAGCCAGCGAAGATTCTTCAGACGAAAACGAGTCAGATCAGGCCAGCGTTCTACGCCACAAAGTAAAATCGGGCGAGACCTTCTACTCGATCGCCACTACGTACAAGACTACTGTCGCTGCCCTGAAGCGCAACAACAGCAACGTCGCGACTCTGCGCCCCGGCATGATTCTGATCGTGCAGCCCCGTCAATAACCTCCGCTTATAAACTTCTTAACTGCAGTGCCTGAAGTTGTGGCTCCGAATTATGCGCTTGAATCGTGGCCTTGGGAGTAAGATCGTTCTATGAATAAGGTCCAACGACAACTCCTCCAGACCCGGTTCGTCCTTATCGCTGTAGCTTTAGTTCTCGTCGGCCTGGCCATGGGCGTTCATCAGTTGATCCGCTAGCGCAAGCCCCGCTTACGACGCACGTATCGAGTCAGACTTCTGCACATCAGGCCCAGCCACGCTTTTAACGCGTAATTAATCTAGCTGTAACTTGTTATTAATTCTTCGCTGCTAGTTCTGAGAAAGCTGCTCAATAATCCTCCAAGGAGTAACACCATGAATCCCACTCGCAGACTTCGCGTCGGCGTGTCTGTTTTAGCGCTCATGCTTGCCGCCGCGGCAGCATCCGCTCAGAGCTCCAGCACCAACCCAATACAGCGCGTGCTGCTCATCAGTATCGACGGCATGCACGCGGTTGATTTCCTGAACTGCGCCAACGGCATCACCACCGCCAACAATGGCCAACCGTATTGCCCGGCGATTGCTGCTTTAGGTACGACTGGAATCAACTACGTTGCCGCCAGCACCTCGAAACCCTCGGATTCCTTCCCTGGCCTGACCGCCATAGTCACCGGCGGAAGCCCGGCCTTCACTGGGGTTTATTACGACGTGGCTTATTCCAGGAGTTACTCCGCTCCCGCACAAACTACCGGCAACGGCCTCGGCGCTGGCCCCTGCACCCCCTTTGGGGCGCCAACGGGTACAACCACCGAGTATGAAGAAGGCATTGACATTGACAAGACGAAGGTGAACGGCGGCGCCCCCGGCGCGGCGCTCACCGACGGCGGCCTCGCTTCCATCGATTCCGCGCGACTGGTTCGCAACCCCAGCACTGGGTGCAAACCCGTTTTTCCGTGGGATTTCGTCCGCGCCAACAGCATTTTTAGCGTGATTCACGCCGCTGGCGGATATGCAGCCTGGTCCGACAAGCACCCCGCATACGCCTCCGTCGCTTCCGGCATCGGACCGAGTGCGCTCGACGACTTCTACGCGCCTGAAATCAACTCTACCGTGATCGGTCTTCCTGGAGTCACCACGCCCACCGGCGTCAACTGCTCCAGCATCGTCGATAACGGCGCCGACCTGACCGCCTGGACCAACAGCTTCCAGAACATTCAGTGCTACGACACTTTGAAGGTAAACGCGATCCTCAACGAAATCGACGGCTGGAACCACCTCCGTACCCAGCAGACCAAGGTTCCCACCGTCTTCGGCATGAACTTCCAGGCGCTAAGCGTGGGCCAGAAGCTTATTGAAGCGAGTAATAAGACGACGGGCGGATATCTGGATGCCCAGGCTACCCCCAGCGCGGCGCTGCTGAACGAATTTCAGTTCGTCGACGCTTCGATAGCTGCATTCGTCAGCGAACTGCAGAAACAAGGGCTCCTTAGCTCGACCCTGATCGTAATCACCGCCAAACACGGCCAGTCGCCCATCGATCCCAGCCGCTACGTCGGTCAGACCATCAACGGTACGTCCCCCGCGACCCTGCTCTCCAATGCGGGTTACCTGCCGTTTTCGGAGTCGACCAACAACCCAACCGGCATTGGCCCAACAGAAGATGACGTCTCGTTGCTCTGGCTGGCCAGTTCCGCCAATATGGACGCCGCCGTCGCGATCATCGAAGCCAACCCATCCACTACCACCGGAGTGGGGCTCGGCCAGATCTACTACGGCCCGTCGCTGGCTCTGAACTTCAACAACCCCACCAACGACCCCCGCACGCCGGACATCATCGTGACCCCGAACGTCGGCGTCACCTACTCTGGCAGCACCGCGAAACAGGAGGAGCACGGCGGATTCTCCCACGACGACACCAATGTCGTTCTGCTGCTTTCCTTCCCAACCTTCCAACCCAGGACGGTGAGCGCCGGGGTGGGCACCGCCCAGGTGGCCCCTACCATTCTTCGCGCCTTGGGTATCAATCCTTCGGCCCTGGAGGCCGTCCGTGCGGAGGGAACACCCGTACTTCCAGCGGTCCCATTCAACTAAGCCAGTCTTAGGCTCGATCAACTGTGACAGCGAACGCCCTTTCCGGGGGCGTTCGCTGCTTTCTTGGACCTTCTATCCGCCTGACCACTAACCAGAGCGCGTTAAAAAAATATTCTTCCATTCCTGTGTTGACAGGATAGACAGGCCTGTGTGATAACGGCCCTTGCGGTCCGCACTCAACGTCGTGCTATAATCGCGCGCCGTTTCAGAATAAGTTTCTGGTGGTCTTTTAATTTCTCGTGCCCCGGCAACCTTGCGCGGTCGTTTTGCGCCAGATGCCAAACGCAGATGCCAACTAAGATCAGGAGGAAAAATGACGATCGACGATCCCACGCTTTACGGACGTGATGAAGAAGATGAATTCGGCGATACCGGCGCTTACAGCGAATCCCTTGAAGAAGATTTCGAAGAGGAAGAAGAAGAGGAAGAAGAATCCGGCGTGCCGGAACCGGAGACGAAGGAACCTGTGATGTCTACTCCGCCGCCCGCACCCAAGCCCACATCGAGCGGTGGTGGCGGCCCCAAGAAACCATCTGCCAAAAAGAAAGCGCCAGCGAAAAAAGCCCCGGCAAAGAAAAAAGCGGCTAAAAAACCAGCGAAGAAAAAAGCCGCGAAGAAGCCTGCAAAAAAGAAAGCTGCCAAAAAGCCAGCAAAAAAGGCCAAGAAGAAAGCTAAGAAAGGCCGCCGCTAGAGTTTGTATCGGAATTAAAGAACCGCGGTCTGCAGACCGCGGTTCTTGTTTACGAATGACGGCTTCTACATTCGCGAAGCGAGTAGCGCTCGGCGGGCGGGCCTCGGAAAAATTTGCAGCAGCGACATCAAAAGCTGGTGTCGACGCTCTTAACTTAGGTACCGGGTACTAGGTACTTGCTTACTACTTCTTTCCTCCAACTGTACTCAGACACCGCCCGTACAACTCCAGCAGTTGGGTCGCGTATTCCTCAGGCTTCGACGCCGACCCCGTACCTTGAAAACCCACGCCGGACGACGTGGTCCGCCCATACCCCGTGGTCATTGCGACAAATTTCATCAGATCGAGCGCGATATCCTCATTGCGGCGCGCGCTCGCGTGCGAACCCGGTCCTTCTTCCATAAGTCCCTCTCCTGTACCGGAAATATAAGGAAGTTGCTCTTCGTCTTCCATACAGCTAAGCTCCGAAAAAGATGATAGCAGGATCGGCGTTGTGCATACCTGCGCGCGTAGGAGCCTCTCCGCCATCATGGAAACTCCGCGCCAACTCAATAAACGCTTGGGAGTTGAAAATCCACTCGCGCGGTGCGACGCAGCCGCACCATCAACCAGAGAGATCCCAGGAGTAAGAACGGCGAAGAGTAAAATCCAGGCGCCGGACGCGAGAAAGTCACCGCCGCAACCGTGTGTCCCAGAATCGTGAATAGGGTATGGCCGAGCCCGTTTAGCAGCATGATTACGGCAAAGCCCCATGCCAGCGACCGCAAGCCTCGCATTCCCCGCGCCGCTACCGGCGTCAGACAGAACAACACCGCGCAAACCACGATCAGCCCAATCAGCCATTCGTGAAATGCAAAAGCCCGCATGGGAAACCAGTCCCAGCGTTGCCGCAGACTGATTACGGTCGGGTTGTACACGGCAAGAAAGCCGGTCGTGGCTTCGTCCACGATGTGCAATGCGAACGCCACGCACAGCGCAAACCATGCGCTGCCAAAACCCGAGGCCGAAAGGGATGGTGGTGGCTCCATTATGATTGTCCGTCACCAATTTTCAATCACTGCCAGTCAATAGGCAATCGAAAATCGGCCTTCGAATGCGCACGAATGACCGATGTGGCACGACCTCGCGCCATGGCATTTGACCTTTCATCCGGGGAAACGTATCGCACGCTAACGCGCTACTTCACTCATCAGCGCCAGCAGGTTTCCCTCGGAGTCTCGAAAGAACGTCATCCACAGATCATGCGTCGGCATTCTTGCGATCAAGTGCGGCTCGTCCTCAAAGCGGACTCCGCTTTCTTTCAGCTTGGCATAGGCCGCCTGAATATCGGGCACGGCAAAATACAAAACCGAGCTGGGATGGTCGAACTCGGGCTTCTCCGCCCGGTCCAGCATCAGCCGCACTCCGCCGCAATCGAAGAATGCCAGTCCCGGCGGCGCTTTGAAAAGCAGCTTCAACCCCAGCTTTCCCTCGTAAAAAGCCGCCGCGCGTTCCACGTCTTTGGCATTGATGGCTACCTGCCCTAGGCGCGTTATTCCAACTCCGGTTGCCGTTGCGCTCATGTCCTTGACCTCCGTTGCAATATTAGTTAGCATAGCTAACTATATTACATGTCCGGAGTCAAGCGAAAAAAGCTCGCGCAGCAAGAAGCCGGGAGCGCTGCAATGATGCCACCCGACACGATCATGCCCCCACCGGAGACCATCGCGGCCGCCGACCGCCTTCATTCCGCCGCTATCCATTTGCTGCGCCGCGTGCGCCGGCAGGATGCCGCCGCAGGCATTGGCCCGGCGCAGCTATCCGCGCTTTCAGTGTTGGTTTTTGCCGGCCCCAAAACGCTGGGTGAACTCGCCGCCGCCGAGCAGATCAAAGCCCCCACCATGAGCCGCATCGTCGCCGGCCTTAAACGCAGCCATCTGATTGGAATCACCCGCGATCCTCACGACGCGCGTCGCCGGCACATCCGTCCCACCGCCAAAGGCACGCGCCTCCTCCAGCAGGGACGCCAGCGCCGCATTGCCTACCTTGCCGCCCATCTCGATTCACTGACGCCAAATGAGCTAGCCCAAGTCTCGACCGCCGCCGAAATCCTGGAAATGCTTCTGCGCCGTTGGCAGATTCCTCCGCCGTAGCGGCGTTCGTTCTTAGTGCTTTCTGGGCTATCGTCTGCATACCTTCCCGTTCTAGTTTTATTTCCCCTGAGTTGCGCTGTGAGGCGCGTCTGACTCCGCTTCACGGCGTATCCTGTCAGAGCGCGATTCGCAAGTTAACTTTCGCTCGGCCGCCGTAAGCTATATTGCGTTCACAGGAGGGGCCAGTGTCCCAGCCTCCGATCCTCCGGCAATCCATTCTCCTCGCAACTCCATGCTTTGGCGGGGTGGTCTCGCAAAGTTACATGCTGTCGGTCATACGCCTCATGAGCTACGCGAAAACTGCGGGCTTCGAGGCATCGCTATCGATGGTGAGCTACGATGCTCTCATCTCACGCGCGCGCAGCACTCTGCTCGCTGCCTTCCTCGATAACCCCTCCGCCACGCACCTGTTGTTCGTCGATGCCGATATCAGCTTCGAACCGCAGCAGGTTGAGCGCCTACTTCGTTTTGATAAGGACTTCACCGGCGCGCTCTACCCGCTCAAGTCGATGGATTGGGATCTCATCCCACAACGCTGTGTCGAGCGCGGCGAAAGCGTTCAGCAGGCTGCCTTGTCCTACGTCGGAACTTTCTTGCCCGAGGCCGAGCGTAAACAGGAAGGCGACTTTGCCACTGGAAACTATGTTGGCGGCGGCTTTCAACTAATCCGACGCGGCGCGTTGCAAAAGATGATTGCCGCCTATCCCGAAACTCATTTCAACAGCGTGCATAGCCTGCCCATGTCAGGCGCTCGCCGGGATACCGTGCGGAGTTCGAATCTGTTCGCCCTCTTCGATTGCATCATCGATCCTGAAACCGGAGTCTACCTGAGCGAGGATTATTCGTTTTGTCTCCGCTGGCGGAAAATCGGCGGAGAGATCTGGATCGATGGCGCAAGCAAACTCACCCATACCGGCCCCTACGATTTTGTCGGTGACCACGCCTCGCGCTTCCCTGCTTCAACGCCTAAGAAGTGACTCCTGCGTTGAGTCAACATGCCACGTCGAGCTAAGCCCAGTCCGAGAGATATCTCTCCGCGTCCTGCGAATCCGTCTCATCCTTTGGTTTCTGCGGGTCGACCATCTCCTGTTGCTCTTGCTGGCCGGATTTCTCGTCCGACTCTTCGCGTGCTTCAATTTCTACGATAGAAGCTTCTCCAGACTCACTTTCGCCCGCCAGTTTAGAGGCAAACTTCATCAGCTTCTTTCTGGTGCGCTCTGCTTCCTGCTTCGCTGCCGCCTTTTCCGCGGCATACATCGCGTCCAGTTGAATATTTGGATTAACCTGGCTGGGACGAATGTGCACGGCGATTCTCCTTTCGGGGAAAGTTTCCGCCGATCTGTAGCAACCTTCATGCCTTATGCCGACAACTCGACTTGATCCGAGCCCAAAGTGTGGCAGTTTTCGCCACACAGGTGCGTTAGAAAGCGGTTAACTGCCACCACAATCAAAAGACATCTTCCTTCCCTTTCCGGTTTAGAATGTCTGCCCGTAGCCAAAATGAAATCGAGGACGATCATGCGCCCGACTTACATCCTTCTTGCCGCCTGCCTTTTCGCCGCCATCCTGTCCACCGCTCAGAACCAGGACTTCAGTAAAGTCCAAATGAAGGTCACAAAAGTTTCCGGCAACGTCTACATGCTGGAGGGTTCCGGCGGAAACATCGGAGCTTCGGTCGGCGACGACGGCATCGTAATCGTCGACGACCAATACGCTCCCTTGGCCGACAAGATTCAGGCTGCGTTGAAAGGCATCACCGACAAGCCGGTGCGCTTCATCATCAATACCCACTATCATCCCGATCACACCGGCGGTAACGCCTACTTCCAGAAGCAGGCTCCTATCATTGCGCAAGACAACGTCCGCAAACGCCTGGAGAGCGGCGGCGGATTGGGCAATGGCGGCTCGATCCATCGGGAGAACCCGCCCGCGCCTCACGAGGCCCTCCCCATCATCACCTTTGATCACGACATTACGGTGCACCTGAACGGCGAAGACATCCGCGCCCTCTATTTTCCCGCCGGACACACCGACGGAGACTCGATCATTTTCTTCCCGCACTCGAATGTCGTTCACATGGGCGACGACTTCGTCACCTACGGCTTTCCCTTCATCGATATCGAAGGCGGCGGCAGCATCAATGGCATGATCGACGGCGTGGCGCAAGTCGTTTCGCAACTCCCTCCGGATGTGAAAGTCATTCCCGGTCATGGGCCGTTATCCACTTTGGACGATGTGCGGGCTTACCTCACCATGCTGAAAGAAACGCGCGACGCCGTGCAGAAGGCTTTAAAAGAAGGCCAGACCCTCGGCCAGATGAAGCAGGCGAAACTGCTCGATCCCTGGAAGAAATATTCCGGAGAGTTCGTCAACCAGGACGTCTTTCTTGAGACTCTCTACAACTCACTCACCGGACAAAAGACTGGAAAACTAATCAAGCACAACTAAGCAGGCTTGTCGCGAAAAGCTAGACCTATCTCATAAGTCGCGCGAACAACTATGAAGGCCATCGTCTATCACAACTATGGTTCCCCCGATGTTCTTAAGTGTGAAGACATTGAGAAGCCCATCCCTAAAGACAACGAGATCCTGATAAAGGTTCGCGCGGCTTCGCTCAATCCACTGGACTGGCACTTCATGAGAGGCACGCCCTACTTCTTTCGCGTGATCATCGGGCTCCGCAGGCCGAAGTTCATCGGCCTCGGTGGCGATGTCGCCGGCCAGGTTGAAGCAGCCGGCAAGAACGTGACCCAATTCAAACCGGGTGACGCTGTGTTTGGCGGTTGCCGTGGAGCCTTCGCCGAATATGCATGCGCTTCCGCGTCAGAGGCCGTCACGAAGCCCGACAACGTAACCTTTGAGCAAGCAGCTTCTGTGAGGATAGCAGGCTTGACCGCGTTACAGGGCCTTCGCAACAAGGGCCACATTCACTCCGGACAGAAGGTCTTGATTAACGGTGCGGCCGGAGGTGTGGGTACCTTTGCTGTACAGATTGCGAAATCGTTCGGCGGAGAGGTCACGGGCGTCTGCAGCACCCGAAATCTGGAGATGGTTCGATCGATCGGCGCAGACCGGGTCATCGATTATACGAAGACGGATTTCACTCAAGAGGATTTCAACAACGGCGGGCGACGTTACGATATAATTCTCGACCTTGTCGGGAACCATTCCTTGTCAGCGTACAGGCGCGTCTTAAATCCTAAGGGGATCTTAGTCACGGCGGGAGGGCCGAGCGGTCGATGGAGGATCGGCTTTGCTCGCGGCATCCGAGCACAAGTGCTGTCGATGCTCGGATCACGAAATTCGTCGGCATCCTGGTAAGAACGGTCAAGGAAGATCTAATCACTCTGCAGGAACTTCTCAAAGCCGAAAAAAATCGTGCCGGTCATCGACAGGCAATGCAATCTGAGCGAAGTTCCCGAGGCAATCCGCTATCTGGAAGAAGGCCACGCACGAGGAAAAATAGTAATAACTGTCCAATAGAAGAACCGCGTCACTGCTCTTGTTGAGAAGCAGCGTGAACACCTTCCTCGATAGGTCCATCTCCGTTGTAAAGTGGCGCGAGATGTATTCCATGCCGCGCGGCAATCGTTTCCATCTCCTCAACCCGCTCTGGCGTGATGAGACCTCGTCCGTGAGAAAACGGTTCGAAGCGACGCTCCAGGGCAAGAGCTATGCCTTCGAGTAAACATCCCTGCACGACGTCGGGAAACGGATGCCGGTTCAAAATTCCATGAAAATTCGGCGTGAATCTCATTCCTCCCGTGATTTGTCCGAGGCCGCCGAAGAAAATTTTGGCGTCGGGCATCTCCGCGCTTGGAGACAGGTTCTTCGGATAACCTGCATCGCAAACGATTGCACCGGGCGCTATCCCGCGCAACCGAAGCCCTGGCGAGGCTAGGCTCGCCGCGCAGATCACGAGATCGGCCTTCGTCGAGAATTGCTGCGAACCCGCCTGCTCCGAATCAGTCGCGATCTCTACCTCAACTCCCTTGAATTCGAATTCCGACGCAAGCCTGCGTAGCCGCTCCACATTGCGCGCACAAAGCAGCACCCGCTTCACAAGAGGCGCTAAACAACGCGCACAGCCTGAACCCACATCGCCCGTCGCTCCAACGATCAGCAACGTCGATCTTCGCAGATCGCGCCCTTCCAGCGCGCACATCTTCTTAATGCCTCGAACGATAAATGCGACGGTCAAAGTATTGCCGGTCGTGAAAACCGTATCGTGTTTTTCTGGAAGCAGATCGAAGTTGCCCTCGATCAGAATGGAACTGAATCCACCGAGGCTCACGATCCTGGCTCCCGCATTGATCGCGCACTGCGCCGCTCCTCGAACCCGTGCCAAGTTGTCGCGCAGGAAAGCAGAGTCCAAACGGTCGGGAGGAATAAACGAGTCGATGTAGATTCCGCGCGCCTTGGCGCCAACTTTCGATCCAACCTCGACGTGACACACTGCTCGTGGCGGAATCCAAGGCAGAATGTCTCTGATCTCGTTGTTGGGCAGCGGCGCATGCTCCGGCCCGCGTAAAAATGCGAGCACGTCCGCCGCCGCTCGCCAACTTTCCTGATGTCCGATCAGCGCAAAGTCGACATGACCGGTCTGATCTCTCGTATCAACGATCCGCTCAGACCCATCTAAACTGGCAACTGAGATACCCATGCAAGTGTTACCTCCCCGGGCAACCCTAATTTATCCAGCGTTCTAAGGTACTGTTGCAGAGACGCTCCGCGCAGTTCGGCCGCACTCAGGCTGATCCCAAACAGCGAAGGCTTCACGCAGTTGCCGTGGCAGACTTCGCAATGCCCATGAACGCATTCTCTTGCCAGCATCTCCGCCAGCGTGGTCATGACTTCAAAATGCAGCTGCCGCACTTTGTCATCGAAGCGCGGCGTGTCCAAGTCGCGCTCCGCTCTAAGAATCGCCATCGCGTGCTCGATGTGCTCCTCCTCCTCGGCCGCGATAGCGGCAAAAGTCTTGCCCAGACTTCCTGGCCCGACCCTCCCGACACGCGCATAGCTAGCCACGGCGAATGATTCGAGCATGATTTCCTGCACGATCAGACAGCCAATAAAATCGCGCTCTGCGATGCGGCGCATGAATGCTTCGCGAAGCCGCTTCCAATGCTTCGCCTCGACGTTACTAGGCACCGGCACTCCAATCCTCTGCCCCTCGGCGGCGAACGCCGCAGCATGCCCCTCCTCACTTTGCGCATGCTCCAATGCGTCGGCAATTTCCGCCGGATCGTCACATATCCCCGCTAAGGTGGTGTAGTTCATCGCGGCGACCAGTTCGCCCGTCATCGCCTGCGCCAGAACGTCCTGCCAGATCAATGCGGTGGGCGAAAGAGCGGAACATTCGCCCGGCATTGAGCAGATCAAATCGACATTGGACTCCACACGCCCTCCTCAACCTCGAAAATTAGCCCGCTTAGAAACGCATCATCTTGCCCACATCTTGCACATATATCGGTACGCAGAAAACGCGAATCGGGTTCCATATTTTTGGTGGTAACCCAGGGAGGACGGGCAAAAGCAAGAACACGTCTGCGATATCGCAATACGTCCAATCCCTTTGTGGACAGCACATTGAGGGCACCGCTTTCCAATGCGGGAAATCTCCAGCGAGATGGCTCGCTCGTGACTCTCACGACCTGTGGAACGGCGCAAAAATACTTCATCAGCCGCTCAAGGAACACGCGAAAGACTTCCCGATTCCTACTGTGCCGTTTTATGATCCCTTGGGGGAGTTACACTCTACATTGCGTCCAACCCGCCGTGAATTCGCGCAGTCGGCCGTCACCGCTGGCATCGCCGCCGCGCTGCCGGCCAGTTTGCTTTCGAGCTGCAGCGTCTCCTCGAATGCGGCGCGTACAGCCAATTCCACGGCCTCGCCGGTTTCCCCCAGCCCACAGTTTTCGACGTCTTCCCTCATATCGTTCCCTCAAAATTTCTTTTGGGGTGCGTCAACTTCCTCCTACCAGATCGAAGGCGCTTGGAAAGACGATGGCAAAGGCGAATCCATCTGGGATCGCTTCGTGCACACGCCCGGAAAAATTAAGAATGGCGATACCGGGGACGTCGCCTGCGATTCTTATCACCGCGTGAGCGAAGATGTGGCGCTCATCCGAACAATGAATTTGAACAGCTACCGTTTTTCTATTTCCTGGCCGCGCATCCAACCTACGGGTGCCGGCGCGGCAAACGCAAAAGGATTCGATTTCTACAGCCGTCTCATCGATACCTTGCTCGAAGCCCGAATCCGCCCTTTTGTCACGCTCTATCATTGGGATCTGCCGCAAGCTCTCGAAGACACCGGAGGGTGGCCCAATCGTGACACCGCTTCCCGCTTTGTCGACTACGTCGAGATCGTCGCGCAAGCCTTGGGCGACCGAGTTTCCGATTGGATGCTCTTCAACGAGCCGGCAGCCTTCACCTACCATGGCTACCTCGAAGGAATTCACGCTCCCGGCCATCAGAGCGTGCTCGATTTCCTGCGCGCGTCGCACACCGTAAACCGGGCGCAGGGCGCGGGCTTTCGCGCATTGAAGGCTGCTCGTCCCTCAGCACGCGTTGGTACGGCATTCAGCATGTCACCATGCGAGCCCGCGTCGAATTCAGAGGAAGACAGACAAGCCGCCGAACGGGCTCATGCCATCACGAACTTGTGGTTTCTGGAGCCCGCGCTGAACGGCCGCTATCCCGAGGCGCTCGCGTTTTTTCCTGAGACTGCCATGGGAATCAAGTCCGGCGACCTGGAAGCAATGCGGGCGCCGCTAGATTTCATCGGCATTAATCTTTACTACCGCACCATCGCCTCGGCGGCTGGCGGATTCGAGCGTCTCGCTCACCCGCAGCAATGGCTGTTTCCAGTGAAGATGGTGGGTGGCCCTGGACCGAAAACCGACATTGGATGGGAAATTTGGCCGCAGGCCTTGTATGACATGGTCATGCGCATCACACGCGACTTCAACCGGCCACAAATCGAAATTACCGAAAGCGGATGCGCCTACAATGACGCGACTGACGCTAACGGCATCGTTTACGATACCCGCCGTATCGAATATCACCGCCAATATCTACAGGCGTTGGCGCGCGCCATGGCCGATGGCGCAGACGTTCGCGGCTATCATGCCTGGACATTGCTCGACAATTTCGAGTGGGCGGAAGGCTTCAGCCAGCGCTTCGGCTTGGCCTATGTGGATTTCAAAACCCAGAAGCGCACGCTGAAAGAATCAGGCCGCTGGTATGCGAAGGTAGCCGCGGAGAATCGCGTTACGCCCGCTTGAGCGGAAGCGACTGAGACTGCGCGTTAGGTGCTTGTTATTTCGAGTCCGAAAATTTTAGACGATCTCGTTCTTCCGCAAGCTTTCTTTGCAGCGCAGGATTTACCAGAGCCACCGGAACGTTTACATCTCCAACCTTGAACTCGGTAGGATCGAACGTGGCGTATCCATCCTTCTGGCCCATGTGCCCGGAAATCGTGACCCAGACATCTCTTCCGCCAATTTCCGTTAGAAACTGCCCGTGCACCGTGTCGCCTTCGTAAGTCACCTTCTGATCTTTTATGTTCGGCGTTCCGCTGCCCACCTCCGATTCCGGAGATAACGCTGCCGAACCCGCACTCGCGCCCAGCATCTGGTTGATGGCGGCGCCAATCGCGTCGGTGTTCGAAGTAGCATGCGATTCAGCGGCCTTCATGCCCTGGGATGCCGGCACGTTCTGGCTCCCCTGCGGCGTCGCAGATGTCAGTGCGGAAGACGGCGCGGAATTCCCTGCGCTGCTCTGGGCTTGCCACAACCCTTGCGAGGTCTGCTGGGCTGGCATCAAGGCCGGTGCCATTGGGTCGGGCCTTTGATCGAGTGTCTGCGGATTTACCGGTTGGATATTGGCCGCAGTCCCTGCCGTCGGCTTCGCCTCTTGCGCCACCGGCGCAGGCCTTTTTACCAGCAGAACAACTGCCACAACCAGGACCACAAGCGTGGCAATACTGATGATGCGGTCAAGCTTGAGTGTCATGAAAGCCCTCGAACGGTCGGCCCAAAGACTAAAGATAAAAGACAGACAGGCCCTCATCATCGTAGCCGGAACCGCCGCAGGGTATCAGGTTGCAGAAGTCACTACTGAGGATGGTACTTCGGTCACATCGGCAGACGGATAAGCATCACTCCAGCTTCTTGGTTAGTAGTTCATTCACCAATTGCGGATTCGCCTGTCCCTTGGAGACTTTCATCACTTGCCCAACAAAAAATCCGAGCATGGTCTTCTTGCCTGCGCGGTATTGTTCGAGCTGCTTGCGGTTCGCAGCAATCACTTCGTCGATAATCTTCCCCAGCACGGATGTGTCGGAAGATTGTTGCGGCCGGCCTTCCTCCTCGTAAATTTCTGTAAAGTCTTTTCCCCGCTCAAAGCAAAGGTCGTAAAGATCTTTCAGCATCTTGCCGGAGATCGCTCCACTCTCGACCAGATCAGCCGACGCCGCCACGCCCTTCATCGAAATCGGAGACTGCTCGATCTCCGCGCCCATCGCTTTCAAACGTCCCATCAGTTCGCCCTGTACCAGGTTTGCCACGCGCTTTGGATTCTTCGCGGCCTTCGCCGCCGCCTCGAACTGATCGGCCAGCGACTTCGCAGCCGTCAGCACCTGCGCGTCATACTCAGTAACCCCAAATTCTTTCACGAACCGCGCCCGCCGCGCCTCCGGCAACTCTGGCAAAGTCTTCGCAATCTCCGCCTTCCACTTTTCGTCCACCGCCAGCGGCAGCAGGTCAGGCTCTGGAAAATAACGGTAATCATGCGCCTGCTCTTTCGAGCGCATGCTGTAAGTCCTGCCTTCGTGCGCGTTATAGAGCCGCGTCTCTTGCGTGATCTTGCCGCCGCCCTCGAGCACTTCTACCTGCCGCGCGATCTCGTAGACCAGCGCCTCGCGGATGAAGCGGAACGAATTCACGTTCTTGATTTCGGTCTTCGTGCCCAACTCTTTCTGCCCGCGCGGACGCACGCTGACGTTGGCATCGCAGCGCAGCGATCCCTCCTCCATGTTGCAATCGCTCACCCCGGTGTAGAGGATGATCTCCTTCAGCCGCGTCAGGTATTCGTAGGCCTCATCGGGCGTGGCGATGTCAGGCTCGCTGACGATCTCGATCAGTGGCGCGCCGGTGCGGTTGAGATCGATGGCAGTTTTCTCATCGGAGTCGGGAAACCCTTCGTGCAAGCTCTTGCCTGCGTCTTCCTCGAGGTGCACCCGCGTAATCCCGATCCGTGTGGCGCGGACACTCTTGTCCGCGTCTTTCCCCCCTGCACCGATCTCGATAAATCCAAATTCAGCCAGCGGTTTGTCATACTGCGAAATCTGGTAGCCCTTGGGCAGGTCGGGATAGAAATAATTCTTGCGCGCGAAGACCGAAGTCTCATTGATGCGGCAGTTCAACGCCATCGCCGCCCGCACCGCGAACTCGACCGCCTTGCGGTTCAGAACCGGCAAAGCCCCCGGCATCCCGAGGCATACGGGACAAACATTCGCGTTCGGCGCCGCACCGAATTGCGTGGAGCAAGAGCAGAAGATCTTCGAAGCCGTCAGAAGCTGCACGTGCACTTCGAGCCCAATGACTGGCTCGTAGGTTGTTTGGGCGGCGACGGTAGTGTCTGCGGAGGTCGACATATCGGTGATTATAGGGCAGCAGCCACAGGGCGTGATTAGTGGTCGCATGACTGATCTGGATGAAAAAATTGCAGATCAATCTTGGTAAAATCCATGAATCAAAGAGTTGCGGATTGCAGGCCTGCCCTGAATCCGGCTAAAAAATATTGCATCCACGGTAGCTATCTCATTGCTATTCGTATGTCAAAGAGATAATGCGTATAGAGATAGAATTGCAAGGTTTGAGAATCGAAGTCAACGGAATTCTGGGAGGGTTCTTTGTGCGCGGAGATTCCTGTTCCGGCGGTCGGGAGCTAAACCGTTAGGGATCGTCCGCCTAGCTCGCCTTTGGAAAAACGTGAGGCGTGTTGCGGCGCGCCTATCTACTCTTTTGGGCAAGAAATTCCTCTGTCTCATCTGACCAGTCAAACTTGCCCGGTGTTGCCGGGTAATCGGGATCAATATGCTCAAGTACCTGTAGGAAGAAGCCTGGGCCTTTGACGGTCATCTGCGACCTCTTGACGACGACAGCTTGCTTCCATGCTCCATTGACCTTGCGCAGACGGATAAACTCAAACCATGTTCCGTTCGGGGCATCGAAGTACACGTTGAATGATTGGCGATTGCTGTCCGGGTCAAAGGTCAGTCCGTTTAGGGGTTTTTGTGAGTGGATAGGAATGTCGCCGATCTGAAGGTCTCTTTCCGCCGTTAGAAGACGTCCAGCCTTCCAGTTCACGGCTGTTCTTGTATCGTCTTGCACCCGTGCATGTACATCGTGCAGCGGATAGTGCCCTTGTGGAATGGCAAGGGCTGGCCCGCCTCCACCTAGGGGGAAGCTAATCCAGCAGAAACTGTCCCCTCCCAATGCCATCTTCAGATTCTCGTCCAATTTTGAAATAGTCGTATTGAACTGAGTGTGGCTCTGGCTTAGCGACTGTTCCAAGCCGCTTGCGATCCTATTGAATTCCTCATTCTCATGCTGGCGTCGAACGGACTCCTCACGCGCACTGTCGGCGCGATCCTTATCAATAGCTTTCAGTTCCATGAACAAGAAGGAGAACAGTACGAGCATCCAGACGAATCTTTCCCATGCCCCGAGTTCCCCGCGAAAAGTCATAACCGCTGCCGCAATCGCTATCAGGACGGCAGCCTTTCCGGGTGACGGAACTGGACTGGACAAACAAAGATAGGCAACGCCAAAGCACCAAATGAGAAACCAACCAAACCAGCGGTTCCCCCATGTCCCCTCCGCAAAAGAACGCATCTTGCCTGCCCATTGCAGAGCAGCCAGACGAGCTTTCCTTAAAACGATTGCCATAGCACCCAGCTTACCCTCCCCCTGGGAGAATAACGGCAGGAAGTTCTCTTGTACACTGGCGACGGGACTACTCGTTTCAGAACGGCTGCCGCGCCTTAGCTGAGTTCTTGTTCGTCTTCTGCGGCATGCTTAGCTACTTCCCCATCACAATCTCAAAGTACATCAGCTCCTTGCCTTTGGCGTCGTTGATGCCTTCTACGTAGATGTGCGCGCCGGCTAGGGGCGCGTCGATGCCTTCGACGTCGAAGAAGAAAAATCCCGACTGGGTGGTGTGGGGCTCGACGGCTTTGGCAGCGAACTGCGAGGACTCGATCTCGTCGCGCTCTTTTTGCGTGATGGTGCCCTTCACCTTTTTCTGCGGGATGGGAAATGGCAACGGAGCGTTCGTGTTGGTGCGCGGATTGGTGATGCGGCGGTAGATATCGTCTGGCGCGGCCGGGGTGAGCTTGTCACGGTTCGCAGTGGTGAGGGTGACCTGCATGCTGGCGATGGAGATAGGCTGCGAGCCGTCGTTGGTGACGATGAAAAAGATGGGAATAAACCCGTGCTCCTCAAACTTCACGGAAAATATTTTCGCTTTGCTGGGAGTGTCATAGGGATCGGCAGCGATGGCGACTTTTTCGTCGGTGTGATCGTCGTGCGCGGGATAAGTTTTTGCTGGCTGGGCTTGCGGCTTAACGAAGTCCTTGGCCGTCAGCGATAGCGAAGTCAAAATCACTGCGGCAAAAACACCAGCGCGCTTCGCCCTTCGAGCCAACTTCATGGAACGATTATAGTGGTTCCTCGAGTGACCTTTTGACTTCTTTGCGAACGGCCTCATGACCTCTTAGACACATGCGCTGCGAGGCGCTAAGCGGGCGATCATCCTCCAATCGGAACTTTGTTTAGAATGGCTGGACTTGATCTCGTCTCTCTACAGCTTCCTCTACAGCGTGGCTCTGGCCGCCGGGATGGTGGTTTCCCTGCCTTATTGGCTATTCCAGATGGTCCGCCACGGCAAATACCGCAAGGGGCTTGGCGAAAGGCTGGGACAAGTGCCCTCGCGGCTTCGTTTACCGGCGAAGCAGGAGTCGACAATCTGGATTCACGCGGTTTCAGTGGGTGAGGTGCTGGCGGTCGCGAGTTTGGTGGAGGAACTTCAGCGGCGCTTACCGCAGCATAAAATCTTTATTTCAACGACTACAGATACCGGTCAATCGCTCGCGCGGAAGCGATTTGGCGACGATCGCGTTTTTTATTTTCCGATGGACTTCGCATTCGCGATTAGTCCTTACTTGCGAGCGCTGCGCCCGCAACTTGTAGTCATTGCGGAGACCGAATTCTGGCCAAACTTTATTCGACTAACCCGCGCGAGCGGAGCGCGAATTGCGGTGGTGAATGCACGCATCTCGAACCGCTCGTGGCCGAATTACCGGCGCTTTCGCGGTTTGCTGCGAAGAGTGCTGGTGGATGTGGATCTCTTTCTCGCACAGACGCAGGAAGATGCGACACGGTTGGAAGGCATCGGCGCGGCGGCGGATCGCGTGCGCGTCACAGGGAATTTGAAATTCGACATTCCAATGCCAATTGCGCCTGCGATTGTTAAGAGATTGCGCGAGTCAATCGCGGCGAGCGGCGCAGGGCCTGTGCTCGTCTGCGGCAGCACGGTGGACGGAGAAGAATCGCTTTTGTTGAAAGCGTTTGAGAACGTGCTGGTGCAGCATCCGCGAGCGGTGATGATTCTTGCGCCGAGGCATCCCGAACGGTTTCCAGCTGTCGCGGAGTTGATCGAGCAAATGTCGATTGGTTTCTGCCGGCGTTCGTCGTGGAACGGTGGCGCTTTGCAAGGAAAAATTTTTCTGCTCGATACGATTGGAGAATTAGCTGCGATCTATGCCCTCGCCGATATCGCATTTGTGGGCGGCAGCCTGGTCCCGCGCGGTGGGCACAACATTATCGAGCCGGCGCAGCACGGAGTAGCGATAGTCGTCGGAAATCACACGGAAAACTTTCGCGATATTGTGAGCTTATTTGAAAGCCGGAGCGCGGTGCGGATTGTCGGTACCGCCGAGTTGCCGCTGGTCTTTCTGGAGTTGCTGGCGAACGATGAAGAACGTCGAAGTCTGGGAGAGCGCGCCGCTGAGACCACGCAGTCGCAGATTGGCGCAACTGCGCGGACCGCGGCTGCGCTGAAGGAGTTGCTGACACGGCGATGAACTTGAATCCCTTATCGCCAATTTACGGAGTGATTGTAGGCGTACGTAATACGCTCTACGATCATCACATTCTGCGCACGAGCTCGCTCGAAGGGTCGGTGATCAGCGTTGGAAATCTTTCGACTGGCGGCTCCGGAAAAACTCCGTTTGTGATTCTGTTGGGAGAGTTGCTGAAAGCCCGAGGGATTCGCTTTGATGTGCTTTCACGCGGATATGGGCGCAAGACCCACGGCACACTGTTAGTCGATCCTGGAGGGCTGCCGCGGGATTTCGGCGATGAGCCCTTGCTGATTGCGAGACGGCTGAATGTGCCCGTAGTGGTTGGAGAGAGTCGCTACGAGGCCGGGCAATTCGCGGAGGCAAAGTTCGGACCGCAGATTCACTTGCTCGATGATGGCCTTCAACATCGCAGGCTGGCTCGTGATTTCGATATTGTGCTAGTCACGCCGGATGATGCGCGCGATCGACTCCTGCCTTCTGGAAGGCTGCGCGAGCCGCTGCGCTCGTTGCAGCGGGTCGACGCTGTGGTGCTTACCAGTGGGGCTCCGCCGGAAGCCTTTCCACTCGCGGGCAAAGTCATATGGCGGTTGCGCCGCGGTATTGCGTTGGAAAAGGCTGAACTGAATATCCCAGTTCGTCCGCTTGTATTCTGCGGTATTGCGCGGCCGCAGAATTTTCTGCTGCAGCTGCGCGCCGCGGGAATCGATCCCGCAGCCCAGGCGTCTTTTCGCGACCATCACGCTTATACAGAAAAGGACATTCGTGATTTGCTGCAACTGAGGCAGCACAGTGAGTCTGGCGGATTTATCACCACCGAAAAAGATGCGGTGAATCTGGGCGGTTACCTTACCGCACTTGCGCCTCTCACCGTGATTCCCGTGAAGATGGAACTCGCCGACGCTGCTAACGCAGTCGATACCATGCTGCGCGTGATCGAGGAGCGGCGCAGAGTTCGTGAGAAAATGCCCCAGAGGGCAACGGGCCGGCAAAGCGGATGACCAGGCATTTGAAAGACAAAGACAAGGACAAAGAACGGCTGCGGAAGATCGTCGAAGCCTTTCCCAAGGTCACCATCACCGTGTTGGGGGATCTGGTGGCCGACGAATTCGTGTACGGAGAAATCTCGCGGGTGTCGCGCGAGGCTCCGGTGCTGATCCTGAGACATCGTGAACGAACTGTGCTACCGGGTGGAGGCGCGAATGCCGTCAACAATCTGGCTGATCTGGGTGTGAACGTGCTGCCGGTGGGCGCGATTGGCGATGACGAGCCGGGACGAATGCTGGTGAAGTTTTTTCGTCACAAGCGAATTCCGGTTAGTGGCGTGCTGAAGGACAAGACCTACGCCACGGTCACCAAAACGCGCATTCTCGCGGGCATGACGCACAATTCACGGCAGCAGGTCGTGCGCGTGGACCGCGAGCCCGAGAATCCTCCAAATCGGCACCTGACTCGTGAATTATTTCTGGCAGCGCGGGAATATCTGCGTGCTTCGGATGCGTTGCTGGTTTCCGATTACGGCTATGGGTCAGCGACTCCCGCAATCGTGAATGCTTTGCGGCAAGCGGGACGGCGAAAAGTTGTGCTTGTGCCATTAATTCTCGATTCGCGGTACCGATTGCTGGAGTATTCCGGAGCAACTGCGGCTACTCCGAATGAGCCGGAAGTAGAGGCGGCTTTAGGATTTCGCGTGGGTGACGATTGGCAAAAGTTGGCGCAGGCGGGCGAACAAATCATCGAGAGGATGAAGCTGCAATCGCTTCTGATTACGCGCGGACGTGACGGCATGGTGGCATTCGAGCAAGGGCGGCAACCCGTGGACATCCCCATTTTTGGCTCCGACCAGGTCACAGATGTCACCGGCGCGGGCGATACTGTGATTGCCGCGTTCAGCGCGGCATTGGCCGCAGGCGCCACTACCGAAGAGGCGGCGCAGTTGGCAAATTATGCGGGCGGAATTGTGGTCATGAAGCGCGGGACCGCAACCGTTTCTCGTGAGGAGTTGTTGCGCGCCATCGAGCAAGCTCCGCCGGTGACTCGGCCTCATTGATTCGGTTATTTGATGACTGACTGCACTATGCGAGTGGGCTGAAACGGCAACCATTGGACATCACAGGAATAGGTAACGGGAAAATTCTCGGACGTCAGGCGCTGCGCGAACGCGTGGAGCAGTGGCGCCGCGCTGGCGAGAAGATCATTTTGGCAAATGGCAACTTTGATCTGCTGCACGTAGGCCATGTGCGTTATCTGAATGGCGCGAAGGCGCTGGGCGGGAAATTGATCGTCGCCATCAATGCCGATGAATCCGTGCGCGCGCTCAAAGGAGAAGGCCGCCCGGTGATACCGGCGGAGGAGCGCGCCGAAATCATTGCGGCGCTCGCAGATGTAGATGCAGTTGTTATTTTTACCGAGCTCGACGTGCGCGCTTTGATCCGAGAGATTCGACCGGATATTCAGGCGAAAGGCACTGACTACACGGAAGAGTCGGTTCCCGAGCGCGATACCGTCGCCGAATGTGGAGGCAGGATCGCGATTGTCGGCGACCCGAAAGATCACTCCACGAGCGAAATTATTCGTTCGCGGCTGGCGCCGAGGAAGCCGTGAGTTTCGAGTCGACGCGGCTCGATACTCCGGGGGACAACATTAAACGAGTATTGATTGTCCGTCTCAGCGCGATGGGGGACGTCCTCCACACGCTGCCCGCGGTTCATGCCTTGCGCGAAGCGCTGCCGCAGGCCTTTATTGGCTGGCTGATTGAGGAACGTTGGGCCGAACTGCTGTGCGCGCCGGGGACCGCGAGGCGAGGTCCTCGATCTTTAGCGCGGCCATTGGTGGATGAAGTCCACACGGTGAACTTAAAGCAGTGGGGGAAATCGCCTTTTTCGATTTCCACTGCTCAGCGAATCGCCATGGTTTGGAACGATGTTCGCGGCGCGAATTACGATGTTGCCGTGGATTTGCAGGGAGCGATGCGATCGGCGGTCCTGGCGCGGTATTCGGGAGCACGCGCGGCGTACGGTGCAGCCGAGCCGCGAGAGTCTCCGGCGAGCTTGTGGTATACGCGGAAGGCGGTGGCGCAAGGACGGCACGTCATCGAACAGAATCTCTCGGTGGCTGAAACCGTGCTGCAGTCGATGGGCATCCCTCCTCCGCGGAGAGCTATCGCGGCTGACTCTCGATGTATTCTGCCTCGCGACAGTCAAGCTGAGTGCCGAATCGAGCAGCGCCTTGCCGAGAGCGGGATTCGCGAGTTTGCCATTCTCAACCCCGGAGCAGGGTGGGGGGCGAAGCGCTGGCCTGCGGAACGCTATGGTGAGGTCGCGCGCAAATTGGCGGCGCAGGGGCTGCGTTCGATTCTCAATTATGGTCCAGGAGAAGAAGAATTGGTTCGCGCGGCGGAGACGGCCAGCGGAGGCACCGCGTTAGCCATGAGTTGCACCATTACGGAATTGATTGCATTGACGAGGCGAGCGCGAATGTTTATTGGCGGCGATACGGGTCCGCTGCATCTGGCAGCGGCGTTGCGCGTTCCAGTCGTGGCAATTTATGGGCCCACGGATCCGGCACGGAACGGGCCTTATGGAACGCACAGCGTTGTGCTGCGGAGTGCAAGCAGTCTAACCGATCACGCGCGGCGCACCGCGCCGGATGAGGGATTGTTGGGGATTGAGAGTGAATCCGTCGTCGCGGCTGCTGAGAAATTGCTGGCAGACACAGGAGTTGGAGTCCCATAGAGTTTTCACGGTACACGGCGTCCTCAATGACCGCTCCTCCACGGGTATCGCTAAATTAGCTTCTCCTGACGAATGGCTCAGTGGTCAAAAATCGCGCGGCGCATTCGAGTGCCGCTGGGATTTCTGTTTGCCGTGGTTTATTTCTGGCTGGCGAGGCCTACGTGGCTATCGATCGTGTTGGGCTTGATTGTGGTTGCGCCAGGGCTCTTGGTTCGCGCGCTGGCTTCGGGACATGTGCGCAAGAATGAGTCACTGGCGAAATCAGGTCCATACGCCTATACGCGCAATCCGCTTTATCTCGGATCGCTGCTGATTGGTGTGGGCTTTGCCGTCGCAGCGCGGAGTTGGTGGGTGGGCGTGGCGCTCGTCCTAATGTTCTTTGCGATTTATCTGCCGGTCATTCGAGACGAAGAAGCATTTTTGCGGCAGAGGTTTCCGGAGTTTGAGGAATATGCGCGGCAGGTGCCAAGGATGTTGCCGCGGCTTACGGCGGGTCCAAACAAGAACGAAACCTCCGGGTTTTCTTTGGAGTTGTATTTGAAGCATCGCGAGTGGAACGCGCTCCTGGGGGCGCTGTTGATGATGGCGGGGCTGGTTGCAAAAATGACTTTGAGTTAGGACCTAGATGCCCCGTTCCTTGACTTATTCAGTAGTACAGCACGAAACTCAATACTAGGGACCGGCCAGAGCGATTGAGATTCGTTCGCTGGTCAGCGGCTTCTCACCTCCGATAAGACGTATGCCCAAGCGAGACCTTGTCTGCCAAGAAATCGACGCCCTCTATGGCGAGGGCGTGGATCTGGCCTCGGCCTTTCAGAAGAAGGAGGATAAGCAATTTCAATATGACTATCAGAAGTGGTACACCAAGGCATTGAGGGTCGTGGCTTCCCTTGCCCCAGATCGACTGTCAGAATTTCGTGGATACTACGAGATTGATCCAAAGCGTAAGTTGCTCAGCTACGGCACTTACGTAATTCAGGACTACCTGAAAAATATTGTTCCGAGTGGATATCAATACGAAAACTTCGACTCTCGTCAACAGGCACTTACTTGCTTCTTCAATCAGATCACGCTCCTCAAGGCAATCCTCGCCCGCGTCGATTCAGCTTTAGGCGACATCGAGGGAGAGCTTTACGCAGAGCTGCAAGACAGTGAGGTCATAGTTGCGAGACAGCTGGCCAAGGTTAGTCCGCGGGCTGCAGGCGCTCTGGTCGGCGTTCTAATCGAAGGTCACCTGCAAAAGGTCGCTGGGGCTCATAGTGTAAAGATAGCCAAGAAAAATCCAACCATCGCTGATTTAAACGAGCCACTCAAATCGGCATCTGTAGTAGACACTCCGACCTGGCGGAAGATTTCGTATCTTGCTGACCTGCGCAACCTCTGCTCGCATAAGAAAGACGCCGATCCGACAAAGGAGCAGGTTGAGGAACTCATTGAAGGCGCGGAGCGGCTCACGAAGAACGTCTTTTAGCTCCCAGCTACTTCTGCGCGACCAATTCCCTTGCCCGGCTCAACTCCGGTCTCGTCGAATTTGATCCGTCGCAGATTTTCAACAGCAGCGCGTAGTATTCGTTCGCATCGGTTTGTTTGCCGGCGGCTTCGGCGGCGCGGGCTGCACCATAGAGGCCGTTGAAACGGTTGGGATTGAGTTTCAGGTCGGTCTGATATTCCGCAAGCGCTTGCTGCGGACGCTTCGCCTCCAGCAATATGTCGGCCAGTTGCTCCCGCGCCGGAATGCCTTCCGGCTCTTCGCCGAGTTTGTCGGCTTTATCGGCAAGAGCGCGAAGCATCGAGATCGCTTTATCGTCTTCGCCTTCCGCGTGCAGGATCCAGGCTTCGGCTTCCTGATAATCTTCACCCACCCCTTCAGCCTGTTCAGTTTTCTTTTCGGCTACGAATTCTTTGCGGATGGCATCGATCTCCCGCAAATCTTTATGCGCTTGGGCGAGATTGCCGCTGCGGGCTGCGCCGATGGCTCGCGCCCAGTAAGTGATGGATTGATCGCCCCGGAGAGCGCCGGGCACAACCTGCAAAGCCGCCGCGTCCGACCAGTGGCGGAGTTCGAGATCGTAGATCGCCGGGAACTTTGTGAGGGCGTTGGTTTCAGGGTCGAAGTCCGTGCCGTACATCGACTTCATTTTCGGCATGGCTTTCACTTCGTCGATCAGCTTCGCGGCGTCGGCTTCGCGTCCGCTTTGCAAGTAGGCGTAGAGCAGAAAATCCATGGCGTGGAATTGATGCCCCTCGCCGCCCATGTGCATGGCTGCAGTCTTGCGAGTGGCAGCGATCGAAGCGAGATTTGAGTTGATATCGTCTTGCCACAGGCCGACGCGGGCAAAGATGTGCGAAGGCATATGCAGGGCATGGGGAGCCGCAGGCGCGATTTGAGCGTAACGGCGCGCGGCGGGCAGGCCGAGTTCCGCGAGCCGTGGCTTATCATAGCTGTGGATCAGGTAATGCGCCACGCCGGGATGGTCGGGCTCGACAGCGAAGAGTTTTTCCAGGATCGCGGCGGCCTGCTTGCGGTTGGCAAAAGTTTCATCGTCGTGCGGTTCGGAGGCGAGCAGCGAGAGCGCGTAGAAAACCGCGGCTTCGTGATCGTCAGGGTAAGTCTCGTAGACTTTCTTCATCGAATCGGAGTAGGCCTTCGCCCGAGCCGCATGGTCAAGCTTTTTCGAATTGCCGTAGAAAGCTGAAATCGCGGCAATGTAAGCCCGTTCGCGTGGAGTCGCCGGGCCATCGGTGGTTCCGGCTTGGTGCGATTCGTCCAGACCGCGTTCGATCACCTTCGCGTCGGGATGATCCCAGAGTTGGTGCCACAGGCTCATGGCCACACCCCAGTGCGACATGGCGCAACGGGGATCGTCCAGGGCGATCTGCCGGAATTCTTTTTCCGCCTCTTCATACCAGAAAGAGTGCAGCAGGGCGACACCGCGCTCGAACGGCTTCTGCACCCCGGCAGCGCAAGAGACTGGAAAGGTGACGGTCCCGAGTTGCGCCGCAGTCAAATCTTCGTGGTGATGATGGTTTTGATCGTCATCGGCGAAAGCAAGGCCGAGTGAGGCCGCCAGCATGAAAAAAAGAGCAGGGAGCAATTGCGCGATGCGTTTCATAAGAACCTCGCCGAAAATGCGAGTTTAGCCACCTAGCGAGCCGGGGTCAAACGGAAGCTAGCCTAGCCGACCGCGAGCGATGTACTGCAAACTATAGTGCACTGCGAAGCGACTTTTGCTAGAATTCCGCACTGCTAGGTTTGTCTAGGGCTCGGCCATCTAGAGTTGGTTTTTCTCTAGAAGGTTTTCTAGGTTAAATTTTTTGGGATTGGATTTCTAGGTTGCTTTTTCTAGATTGCTTTCCTAGGGTTGATTTTCTAGCTTGGTTTCTAAGGTTGGTTTCCTAGGTTGGTTAAGCGTGGCCGGACATAGAATCCACGCGTCGAAAAAGCAGCGAACCTTGTAGGGGAGTAGCCATGAATTTGCACCCCGTGTCACGGAAAGATCGCGCAGCCGAAGGACGGCTAGCTGAGCTGGAGCCCATCGAGCGGGCTCTCCAGGAAAACGAAGACTGGTATCGAGATATCGTGGAGCATAGCCAGGATCTGCTGTGCATTCATGACCTTGAAGGTCGGCTTCTGGCAGTGAATCCCGCTCCAGCCCGTGTATTGGGATACAGCGTTAAAGAACTGCTTGGAATTTCAATGCGGGAGCTGATTGCTCCGGAATTCCGTTCCGAGTTCGACTCCTACCTGAGTGAGATTGAAAGAGCCGGCGAAGCGCGCGGTCTGCTGACCGTGATAACACGGTCGGGAGAGCGTCGCATCTGGGAATTTCACAATACACTGCGAACTGAGGGCGTGGCGAAGCCGATTGTGCGCGGCACGGCACACGATGTTACGGAGCAGAAGCGGGCCGAGAAGCTGCTGCGCGAGACCAGCGAGGAACTGCTTTCCAGGGTCAGGGAAAACGAGCTCACGATTCGTGAGCTGAAATTGTTTCGAACCCTGGTGGATCACAGCAACGATGCTATTGAAGTAGTCGATCCGCTGACGCTTCGGTTCCTCGATGTCAATGAGAAGGCCTGCTCAGACCTGGGTTACAGTCGCGAAGAACTTCTGTCCCTGCGGGTTCCCGATATCAATCCTACGGCCACCAAGTCTTCCGTCGCAAAAGATGTAGAGCAGTTGAAGGAAACCGGATCCGTGGTGAAGGAATGCCTGCACCGGCGGAAAGACGGGTCCACCTTTCCAGTAGAAATCAGCATGACCTGGGTGGAACTCGATCGAGATTACGTCGTGGTGAACGTCCACGACCTCACCGAGCGGAAACTTGCAGAGTCCCGGCTTCGGGCCAGCGAAGAACGCTACCGCGCGGTTCACGACCGTGCCCCGGTTGGTATCTGCTGGATTGAAACTGCGAGCGGACGGTTTCTAGGAGTAAATCCGAAATATTGCGAAATTGTCGGACGGACGGAGCGGGAGCTCTTGGCTCTCACGTTCCACGAAATCACCCACCCCGATGACGTGAAGGAGAACCTCAAAAGACTGCGGGAACTCGTGGAAGGAGAGGGGCGGCACTACGTAATCGAAAAAAGATACATCCGCCCGGATGGCTCGGTCCGTTGGGCGGAAGTCGAGGTAGTAGCTATGTGGCCTAACGGTGAAGACCCAGTCTGGCACATGGCTATCGTCCAGGATATAACGGAACGCAAGCAGGCGGAGGACGCGCTACGAACCAGCGAGCGGCAGCAGCACAAGATCGCAAAGCAATTGGAGACAGAACGTGCCCGCCTAATCGAGGCCCAAGCCGTCGCAAAAGTGGGCAGTTGGGAAATCGAGTTGCCAAGCCTTGAGATCACCTGGTCCGAGCAGACACACCGAATCTTCGAGACTGACCCCTCCCATTTTCACCCCAGTCGTCCAGACTTTGTGAAACTTATTCATCCAGAGGATCGCACGAAAGTGGATGCGGCCTTTGAGGCTTCGCTCGAAAAGGATGCACCTTCCAAGGTTGAATATCGGATTGTCATGGCAGACGGTCGCGTCAAGGTCCTGGAGGAGCATTGGAAAGTTTTTCGCGATGAAGAAGAACGGCCGGTTCGCCTAGTGGGTACTTGCAGCGATATCACGGAGCGCAAGCAGGTGGAAGAGGCCTTGCGTCAGAGTGAACAACGATTCCGCGTCGCGCTCGAAGGGTCTCCCACCACAGTTTTCAGCCAAGACCGCGACTTGCGCTACACCTGGGTCTACAACCCGCAGGAGGGCATGTCCGAAGAAGATATCTTGGGCAAGACCGACGAGGAACTATTTGGGCCAGAAATTGCCGACCGGATGACCGCCGTGAAACGGCAGGTGCTTGAAACCGGCAAGGGGTTACGGCGCGAGGCTTCCATGACGGTGGACGGTAAGACCAAGTATTGCGATCTCACCTACGAACCCCTGCGCGATGCCACGGGGTCGGTGGTTGGATTGACCGCCGCCTGCATCAGCGTAACTCACCTGCGCGAGATCACCGAGGAGCTCCGCCTGGCCAAAGAGAAATTGTCTGAAGAGAAGCTTTACCTGGAGCAGACGATCGATAGCGAACTCGGATTCGGGGAAATCATCGGCCGCAGCGGCGCCCTCAAACAAGTGATGGAAAAGGTGGCTAAGGTGGCGCCTAGCGACGCGACCGTGTTGCTGCTGGGTGAAACCGGCACGGGAAAGGAACTGGTAGCCCGCGCCCTGCACCGTCTGAGCAACCGGCAAGGCAATAGCTTTATTAAGTTGAACTGCGCGGCCATTCCTTCAGGGCTGCTCGAAAGTGAGCTGTTCGGCCACGAGAAAGGAGCATTCACGGGAGCGGTCGCGAAGAAAGTCGGGCGGCTCGAACTCGCGGACCAAGGCACGCTGTTTCTGGATGAAATCGGAGAGGTACCGCTGGACTTGCAGCCTAAATTGTTGCGAGTTTTGCAAGACCAGGAGTTTGAACGGCTGGGCAGCACGCGAACATTGAAAGTTAACTTTCGTCTGGTGGCGGCCACCAACCGGAACTTGCTGCAGATGTCGAAGCAGAGGGAATTTCGCAGCGATCTGTATTACCGGCTGAATGTGTTTCCGATCCATTTACCCGCGCTGCGCGAGCGACGCGAGGACATTCGCCTGCTGATCGATCACTTTGTGCATAAGTACGCCCTTCGCATGAACAAGGTCATCACCAGCATTCCCGCGAAGACGATGGAAGCGCTGGTGCGATGGAATTGGCCGGGGAACATTCGCGAACTCGAGAATCTGGTGGAGCGCTCGGTGATCCTCACTCTTGGCTCGGTTTTGCAGGCGCCGCTGGCGGAATTACATGGAGTCGTTGAGGAAGTCCATGGGGTAACTTTGCGCGACAAAGAGCGGGAAAGAATTCTCCGCGCTCTGCGGGAGTGCCACGGGCAGATTGGCGGAGCCAATGGAGCCGCCGCGCGCCTCGGATTGAAACGAACCACCCTCCAGTCGAGGATGAGCAAGCTTGGAATCAAGCATACGCAGTGAGATTTCCCGAAAGTCAAGAGCCTAGGAAACTAGGAAAAACAACCCCCTTGCCCTAGCTCTAGAAGAGTATCACTCTACGAAAAAGCATCGCTCTAGTAAATCACTCGGTGGGACAGCGTGGTAGCAGCTTTTTCTGACGGCCAAACTCTTGTCATTCCTCACCGGGCTGAAAGCCTGGTGAGGAGCCTGCTGTTCCATCCCCAATCACAGCTGGCGCTGCCGCGGAAAGCACTACCTGGAAAATCACCCCCAAGTATGGATTACCAGTTAGCTTCTAGCTTTGGTTCCGCTAGAATTTCACATAAAAACTAAGCCTCTCGCGCAAGCGAGAGGCTTTTCCTCGGGGGAGGGGATGAAAATTACAAACCTACTTAGGCTGCTGTTGCTGATCCATTGTAGTTGCCGGCGCTGAACCACTGCTGGCCAACTGCTCCAGATCGTTCTTCAGCAGGCTGATTTCTACGCGGCCGCCGCTGATGCGCTTAGTCTTGGCATCCGCGTCCGTACCGGTAACCGGTGCGTTGCCCATGCCAACCAGATAGATGCGGTAGACCGGAATCTCGTGGTTGAGTACAAGGTAACGGACAACCGACTCGGCCATCTTCTGTGAGTTCTCAATCGCCACCTGGCCCTTGCCGGAAGCGAAACCCTGCACTTCGATGATATAGCCGTGCTGTCCCTTTACCGTGTTGCCCATCTCATCGAGGGCATCTTTCGCGCTCTTGCTCAGTACCGTCTGGCCGGGGCGGAAACGGATTTCGGTCTGGTTCGACGCCTTGTACTGATCGATATTGCCAACCACAGTCTCGACCGTTTGAATTCGGGTTGTGGCCTGCTGCGCGCTCTGCTGCGCGACAGTGGCTTTATTGCCGGCATCGATGGCATGCTGATCGGCTTCATTGGCTTTGTCCGAGGCCAGCTTAATCCCTGCCTGGGCGCGCGAATCGGTATCCTTGATCGACTTGCTGTTGGCAGCGGTCAGATCGTCGAGTTCGTTCACACGGTCACGGATCGGATCCGTCTGGCGCTTCACATAGTTCTTGCGCGCAAATGGGTTTACCCGACCCCAGAACCCCTCACGGCTGGGTGGCTGCAACGGCTGTTTGCCGGTGGCAGTGTCGGTTGACTGAGTCGTACTCGACTGAGTGGTAGCTGGTGTATTCGTATCGGTCGACGAAGTTTGCGCTAAGGCCGGAAAAGCGAGCACTGCGGCTAGCGGCAAGGCAACAAGAAAACGGCTGTTCATAGAAACTTCCTCCATGTTTGGGGGAGCGTTTGGGGCTCCACTCCAGCACGCCAAAACGGGCGTGTTGCGTGTTTTAAGTGCGTCCCCTAAAACGTACAAACTATGAAAAGCAAGCGGTGGGCCGCTTTGCCGGCGTGCGCTGACGCAACGCACCCCTTAAAATCAAAGCCAGACACCGCAAAACAGCCTCGGCGTCCATCCTTGATCTATACAGTTCAGATGCCAAAGCAACGTCCGAGGTTGAATCGCTAAGTTATTGATATTTAATACATTTTACGCCTCTCAGAGTGGCGGGGGGAGTGCATAAAAGTGGACGCAGGGTAATTTTGGCAAACCTGATATAAAAACTGCGTGGATTCGGGGAAGGCCGGGGAGGACGAAACTTGGCGAGGATGAGTTCTGTAAATGGGTGCTTTCGGGGAGAAATGCAACGCGGAGAAGTATCGAGAATGCGCCTTTTGCAACTCGTCTTCCCGCTAACCTTGGCCGTATCGCTGTTAACCATAGCTGCCCAGGCTGCCGGACAGGATGTTCCTATTGCTCCTCTCTCCATCGGACCATTTCCGAGGGAACTGCGCCCGCCAAAGAAGCGCCCGCAACGGCCTCGGGGCTCGTTCCGGCAGACCACCTACAGCAATACTCAGATCTCGCAGTCTCCTGGATGCAGGAGTACCTGCGCATCGACACCACTAATCCTCCCGGCCATGAGATGCGCGCAGTGGCCTTTTACAAGAAAATTCTTGATCAGGAAGGAATCGAGAATCGCGTCTTCGAATACACCCCGGGACGCGGCGATTTGTGGGCCCGCTTGCCGCGAACCGCGGCGCAAGGCGAACGTCCGCTCATCCTGCTGAACCACATGGATGTCGTCACCAGCGATGCATCGCACTGGAAAGTTCCACCGTTCAGCGGAGAAATCAAAGACGGCTGGCTTTGGGGACGCGGCGCACAGGACATGAAAGACGAAGGTCTCGCGCAACTCGTCGTGATGGTGATGCTGAAGCGAGAAAAGATTCAACTCGACCGCGACGTGATTTTTCTGGCCGTGGCCGACGAAGAAGCCGAAGGCAGCGGAACCGACTGGTTCATCGCTCATCAGCGCGATTTGCTGGAGAACGCTGAGTTCCTCATTAACGAGGGCGGCGAAAACCTGCTGGAGAATGGCAAGGTGAAGTATGTGGGAGTGGACGTGGGCGAGAAGACCACATACTGGCTGTGCGTCACCGCTCACGGCAGGCCTGGGCATGCCTCGCGCCCCAATCCGGATTCGGCGCCGAACCGGTTGGTGCACGCGCTCGACAAAATTCTGGCTTACCACACGCCGCTGCGAGTGCTGCCGGTGGTCGACGAGTTCCTGCGCACCATGGCCCCTTACGAACCGCCGGAACAAGCCCGCGAGTATCGAAACATTCGCAAAGCCATCGAAGACAAGAAATTTCAGCAGGAAGTCGAAAAAGATGAGGCGCTGAACTTCCTGTTGCGCGATACGATTTCGCTCACCATGATGGGCGGTTCCAAACAAACCAACGTGATCCCGCCAGAGGCCTGGGCGAACCTTGACGTGCGCATTCTCCCCGGCGGCGATCCAAAGGCTTTGCTGGAACAACTGCGGCGCGTCGTCGATGATCCCAACGTCACAGTCGAGCCGATGATCGCCGAGTTTCGCGAGGCTAACTACTCGCCCACGGACACGGCCTTGTACGACGTCATCCGCAAAGTATCGGAAAAGTACTTTCCCGGCACTCCTGTGGTGCCCCACATTACCAGCGGTTACACCGAGAATCAGCGTTACCGGCCGCTGGGCATCCAGGCCTACGGTTTCAACCCATACACCGCGACAGAAGAAGAAGGTAACACCGAGCACGGGAACGATGAACGGATTCGCGTGGAGGAAGTGCGGCGCGGGCCGCGGATTTTGTTTGATGTGTGGTGGCGGCAGTGGCGGGAGCGAAGTGAGCAGTCGCAGACCGAACAACGAGTGTAATGGCGATTTTTCAACAATCGCGCCCTCGGGTAGCGATTCCCCTATGACGCCGTCTGGCCAGCGATTGGTGAGGCTGGAATTGGAAGCAATTGCAAGATGCGGATGAAATCAGTAGCGTTTTCAATGTCGAGCGAAAATCAGCGTCGGCAAGGAGCTTCTGATGCGCCTCGCAGTCATTGTCACCCTCGTCTTCGGATTCATCGTCGAACTTCCGGCTGTTGCCGCGGACGACAGTAAGCAAAGACAAAGAGTGGATAGAATTTTTGCTGCTTACAACAAACCAGATTCTCCAGGCTGCGCACTTGGCATAATACGGGACGGGAATTTCATTTACCGTAAAGCCTACGGCATGGCAAGTCTCGAACTAGGAGTTCCACTCTCTCCCCAATCGGTTTTTTACATGGCCTCGGTTTCGAAGCAGTTCACGGCGGCCGCTGTCGTGCTGGCAGCGGAAAAAGGATTCCTTTCCCTGGACGACAACGTACGGAAGTACATCCCAGAACTTCCTGACTATGGGCATGTCATCACGCTGCGGCAAATGTTGCATCATACGAGCGGCTTCCGAGATTTCGAGACTCTGGTCTATCTTTCCGGTAGGAGAATTTCGGAGCCGCATTCCGTCGAGGAGATGCTCGACCTTATTGCCCGTCAAAAACTTCTCAACAATGCCCCTGGGGACGAGTGGATTTACAGCAATACGAACTATTTTCTACTGGCTGAGGTCGTGAAGCGCACAACGAAGAAGTCCCTCGCCGAGTTTGCCGCCGAGAACATTTTTCGACCACTGGGGATGATGCACACCCGGTTTTACGACGATCACACAGTAGTAGTGCCGGGGCGTGTCCCCGCTTACGATCCGGGAAGCGATGGCCATTTCCTTGTGAATTGGTCAACCAGCTTTGATCTCGTCGGGCCCGGCGGAATGATGAGCAGCGTCGACGATCTGCTTCTTTGGGATAGAAACTTCTACGAGAACAGGCTGGGAGATGGAACATTCCTCAAAGAAATGCAGACACGAGGAGTGCTGAACGATGGCAAGGAGACCGACTATGCCCTTGGCCTGGAACTAAGCACGTATCACGGCTCGCCAATCGTCGAACACAGCGGCGGGCTTTTTGGATACGGCACTGAAATCCTGCGTTTCCCGGAGCAACGGTTCACCATTGTGTGCCTCTGCAACTTATCGAGTGCCGGCGCCTCCGTAACAGATTTTGCGCGCAAGGCTGCCGACGTTTACCTGGAAAAGAGCTTGCATGCCGAGGCCGGGGCGCCCCAATCACCCGGCTATAAGAACTTTCCCGACGCAACTCTCTTTGCCGGTAAGTATCTCGATCCCTCCAAACATTTCGTTTATTCGTTCACCGTTTCGGAAGGCAACCTGATGGCGTGGGGTGCGAGGCTCCCCCGGGTGGGGCCTAATCGATTCAAGGATCTTGGCTCCGGCACCATCACATTTGATAATTCAGGTGGCGGTATGAAGGCGACGCTAGAAACGGATGGCGAAACATTTTTCGCAGGCGAGAGGATTGAGGCACCACATCTAAGTGAAGCCGACCTGGCTAGCTATAGCGGACAGTATTGGAGTACGGAGCTCGATGTGACATACAATCTGTCGATTAACCAAGGAACCCTGATACTCCAAAACAGTGAGCGCAGCTGGAATCCGCCTCTAAAGCTGACTCCGATCGCGCCGGATGAATTCGAGAGCGAGGGCTTTAACATCGTGTTTAACCGAGATGTGAATTACCGCGTTTCCGGACTGAGCATCTTCTCGATCCGGCTCGCAATGTCAGTTTAGAGAAAATCAACTGACTGCCATGCCTACCATGGCGACCCGATTTCAGGAGGTCTGTCTGCTGAGCTGTTAATCGGAAAAGTAGAATCTCTCCTCGCTGGCCAGAAGTCGAGGATTATGGGATTTGGATCGGTTGATTCCGGTCAAATCGCCGGGGGCTTTGGCCCAAAGGTGTAAACAGACCATAGCGCTCATTGACCCGGCCCTGTTGGAGGTCGAGCACAGGATCGAAGCAAGCGAATAGGCACTTGGGGCGACTTTCGTCACATGAACGCGTCCCCTGAATCAGAACGATCGTCCGAGTGGACGGTAGGGACCCTTCAACGGCGCTGCCGTCCCCTACGGACGACGGAGCTATGTGGGCTGCCTAGCGCGCACGGCCGCAGTGCTTTTCATACTGCTCGATGATGAAATGATCCGTCATCCCCGCAATGTAATCGCAGACTACACGCGGCAACGATTCCTGATCCGCCTTCTCCCGATATTGGCGCGGTAGGGCCGAAGGGTTCCGCATCCAGAATGCGAAAAGGTCAGTGACGATGCGTTCGGCATCGTCTTTTTCTTCGGCCAGCGACACGCTGTAATAAAGATTCTCATAGAGGAAATTCTTAATCTGCTTCCGCTCTTCCTCGACCTCAGGACTGAACGCCGCCAAGCGCTCTGTGCAGGCTCGAACATCGGAAAGAGTGGCAACGCCAGATTGCTTGATCCGCATCTGCGTGTTGGTGATGAGATCCCCTGCCAGTCGATTGAAAACTTTCTTGAGCGCTTCGTTAAATTTCAGTTTGTCGATCGCATCGGGATATTCCCGCTCGACCTCCGGAAAGTAGCGTTCAAACACCGGCACGCCTTCTCGAATCTGTTCGAGCGTCAGCAGATGCGCTTCGTATCCGTCATCGAGGTCAGCGGTGATGTAGCCGATTTCGTCGGTCAAATCGATGAGCTGCGCTTCGAGTGGAGGACGCTGATCGAGCAGGTACTCCGCGAGTTCGGGATACTCCGCCGCATCGTAATCGCGCGAATGTTTGATGATTCCTTCGCGCACTTCGAAAGTAAGGTTCAGGCCGCGGAAGGCGGCATAGCGCTGCTCGAAGTCCTCGACGATGCGCAGAGCATGAAGATTATGGTCGAAGAAAAGCCCTTGCGCTCGCATGGCTGCGTCGAGTGCCTTTTCGCCAGCATGGCCAAACGGAGGATGGCCAAGATCGTGAACAAGCGCGAGCGCTTCGGCGAGATCCACATTGAGGCCAAGCGCGCCGGCAACGGTACGGGTAATTTGCGCAACTTCAATGGTGTGCGTGAGCCGGTTGCGGAAGTGGTCGGAATAGCGGCGAGTAAAAACCTGGGTCTTGTCTTCGAGGCGGCGAAAAGCTCGCGCATGAATCACACGATCCCGGTCACGCTGAAAATCGTTGCGGTAGGGGTGCAGCGGTTCAGGAAAGCGGCGTCCGCGGGATTGTTCCACCTGCACCGCGTAGCCGGCCAGCATGGAGAAAGTTTAGCACCGGGCCGTCATTCTTGCCGTCCGATTCTGGCCGCAGCGTCTCACCGCCGCTCCTCACCCTAAGTTGAGGCGCATTTCGTTGCTGGGCTCAAATCCCAGCGATTCGTAAAGGTGACGTCCGTCGTCACTCGCGTGCAAAGCCACTCGGGCAAAGCCTTCACCCGCGCACCAGGCAATCATCGTCTGCATGAGTTGTCGAGCAATACCACGGCGGCGAAACTCAGGATATGTATAGACGTTGAGAATCGTTGCGCGGCGGCACTCCAGATCATAAGGATGGGCAGGCCATGGAGAAATAATGATCGCTCCTCCAGCTACAAACCGGTTTCCGGCTGAGGCGAGCCACGCGCGGAACGATCCATCGGAAATGGCTCTGCCGAGGTAATCGGCCGAGAGCGAGGCCATCTGCTCCAAAATATCGGCATCGCGATGTCCCATGTCTTCGTACATCGCGCGACGCTGGCACAGGATCTCAGGAATATCGTGGATGGTCGCCGCGCGGATGTCGATATTCGACAGCGAGCGCTCGGAAAAATCGGACATGCCGGGAGTTTAACAAAGGAGAAGTAGCGACGGCGCAACGCAGAGGAAGAACATCGCGATCAGCGCACGCATGGGCAGTTCGCTAGGTACTAGCTACTAGCTACTCGAAACGATCTACTGCTTTCCCGAGTCTTCCTTTGCCAGGCGCACCTTGGCCGCGTCGAGCTTTTTCTGCGTAGCCGCGAGCAGATCGGTTTCAACTTCGGCGGATACGGTCTTGTTCCACTCTTCCACGGCGCGCTCCCAATGAGCGGCGGCCAGCTTCAGGCGGCCCGTCTTCTGATAAAGATCGCCGAGGTGGTCCTGCACGGTTGGGTCAGAGCCCATGCGCAAGGACGCTTTCGTCAGCGTCTCTTCGGCAAGGTCGTATTTGCCAAGCTTGAAGTAGGCCCATCCCAGCGAGTCTAAATAGGCACCGTTGGTGGGCTCGAGGCTCACGGCCTGTTTGATGTAGTTGACCGACTCTTCAAGCTGCACGCCGCGATCGGCGTTCATGTATCCGAGGTAGTTAAGCGTAACCGCGCTCTGCGGGTTTGCAGCCAGCACTCTTTTGAATTCTGCTTCGGCTTCATCGAATTTCTTCTCGCGCTCGTAAGTCGAACCGCGCAGAAAGGAAATGTACTCTTTGTCGTCGGGCTTGGTCGAAAGCGCCTCGGCTTTGCTGAGGGATTCTTCGGCGTTGCTCCAGCGTTTGAGCCGAGTGTAGATAATGGCCAACCGGATGTAGACCTCGCGATCTTCCGGCGTACCCTTCAGCAGCGAGCGAATGTCTGCGATAGGCTTCTCAGGATCGCCGGTGTCGGCCAGTTGCGCGTCGAGAAGCATGCGAAGGTCGCGGTCATCGGGAAGCTTTTGCATTGCTTCCTTCGCCACCGCAGTCGCCTGCGGCCACTGCTTGGCCTCGCGGTAAGTGTCGATAATGTCCTGATAGCCAGTTTTGGCATTATCGTCGCCCAGCGGAATCATTTTGCGGAAGGTATCGACCGCAGCCTGATAATTCTCCTGATCGCGGTAGACCATGCCCAGACGCTCGATGAAGATGCCGCGATTGTTGCGGTCGGACTGCGAATAGCTGGTGTCAGGCTTTTCGGTTTTTTTGAGCAGATCCTGCAAAATCTTTTCGGCTTCGTCGTAGCGCGCCTGAGCCTGGTAAACCACCGCGATGTTGTAAGGAACCTCGAGCGCGTCCGGAACCATGGCCTGTGCCTTTTTCAGGCTGTCGAGCGCCTCTTCGTACTTGCCCTGGCGGCGATAAATCTCAGAGATGCGAAGGTAAGTCTGCGCGTCTTCGGGATTCGCGTCGGCGATTACTTTGTATTGATCGAGCGCGGCGTCAATCTGGCCATCGTTCAGCAGATTCTCCGCGAGCCCGCGAATCGCGTCGAGATTATCGCGGTCGAGTTGGATGGCATGCTTGTAAGCATCGATGGCGCTCTTGTAATCCTTGCGCTGCTCATAGGTGGCGCCGAGCGCGGCGTACAACTTGGCGGAGCGGCCGGTATCAGGAACGGAGCTCAGCACCTGTAACGCGTGAGCAGTGTCACCTTCGTCACTGTAAAGCAAGGCGAGAGTGGTGACTCCTTCTTCGGAATCGGGATCGAGCTTGATCGCGATCTTGAGTTCATTTTCCGCCTTCTGCAAATCGTTGTTCAGGCGGTAGAGGCGGCCGAGAAGAAGATGGTCGTCAACATTGTTCGGTTCGATCTTTACGATCTGCTCATACTGCTCAATCGCCAGTTTCAACACGTTCTCGGAGCCGTTGCCACCACCGGGCATGTCGCCGAGCGAGCGCAGATAGATGCGGCCCAGCAGTTTGTGGGCTTCAATATTGTTAGGATCGCGCTTGAGTATGTCCTGCGCCTGCAGCACGGCGTCGCGAATGCGTCCGGTCTTCACATAGAGTTCGGCGAGGCCAGAAGTCAGAAATTCAGAAGAAGGATCGGCCTCAATCGCCAGCCGGTATTCTTCCAGCGCCTTATTCGCCAACTCGCTCCGGCCATAAACCGTTACCTGCTCTTCATACATATGAGCGAGCATGTAGTGGTAATAAGCGGCTCCACGATCGGCTTTGTGCGCCGAAGCCTCAGTCTTGGTTTGAGCTGAATCCGCCGGCTTGGAGTTCGTTGTGGAAGACGGGCTGGTTTGCGCGAATGCAGTGGCTGCGAAAAACGACGACGTTATCAGTATCAGTGCGGGAAAAAATCTTTTCATACTCAACCTGACGTTGCTGGACTTGACGATTCGAATTCTGCTGGAACTGATCCTATTGAACCGGAAGTGCGCTCCCTAAACCATAGCGATTGGATGCAAAACCGCCCGGGGTGGGGTGCTTTAATTCTAACCCGAGGTGAGGTCGAATTACAGAAAAACCCTGCGAGTTTCGCGGACCGTAAGAACGCCCGAAAGGTCAGCGACCAAGGGGATTAGGAACGCGTAGATTGTCAAGTTTGGTAAATAGCGGTGATGTCTTAAATGATGTTCTATACGACCACTCGAAAAATCGAAAACTGACTCTCGCCCAACAAAACATCTAATGCCGGAAGTGCCGCACGCCCGTAAACAACATCGCTAGCCCCAAGCGGTCGGCGGCAGCAATCACTTCCGGATCGCGCTGCGAACCACCGGGCTGAATGATCGCGGTCGCCCCTGCCTTAGCAATTTCTTCGACGCCGTCGGGAAACGGGAAGAAAGCGTCCGAGGCGGCGACCGTTCCTTTGAGCGGCAGTTGCGCTTTCATGGCACCGATTTTCGCTGAGTCGACGCGGCTCATCTGTCCCGCGCCGACGCCTACGGTTTGTCCGTCTCGCGCGTACACAATGGCATTCGACTTGACGTGCTTGCAAACCTTCCAGGCAAATAACATCGCGTGGATTTCTTCTGGCGTCGGAGCACGTTGGGTCACCACTTTAAAGTCGATCTCCTGCAGCGGGCGCACGTCGTTATCTTGTAGCAGGATCCCTCCGGATACGTTTTTGAGAATCCACTTCTGCGGCGCGGCTTTTACTTCGACAAGCCGAAGATTTTTCTTGGTGGCGAAGCGGGCTTTCGCGGCTTCGTCGAAGGCGGGCGCGGCAATTACTTCGAGGAAAAGTTTGTGCATTTCTTCGGCGGCCTCACCGTCGATCGGACGGTTCACGCCAATCACGCCGCCGAACGCCGAAACTGGATCGCATTCCAAAGCGCGCTGGTAGGCCTCGGCGAGTGTTTTGCCGGTAGCAGCTCCAGCGGGATTGGTGTGCTTGATAATCGCGCAGACCGGCTCGTCGAATTCTTGCGCAAGATCCCAGGCAGCCTGCAGGTCAACGATGTTGTTGTAGGAAAGCTCCTTGCCCTGAATCTGACGCGCATTCGCGACCCCCACGCCCGACCCGTCGGAATACATGGCCGCCTTCTGGTGCGGGTTTTCGCCATAGCGCAAGTCGAGTGTTTTCTGGAACGACAAGCGCAGGGTTTGCGGAAACAATTCGATTTTTGTGGGGACAGCCGCCCTCGGCTGTCCGGCGGAGCGAAGCTCCGCAGCTGCTGGCGGCGCAAAATTGTCAACCTCCGGAATGCCCTCGAGTGTTGAGGCGATGGCGGAATCATACGCAGCGGTAGTGGCGAAGGCTTTCTGCGCCAGCTTCCATTTTGTCTCGAGCGAGAGCGTGCCTTGGTTGCTGGCAAGTTCGTCGGCAATGGCCGGATAGTCAGCCGGAGAAGTAACGACCGCGACATCGTGAAAATTCTTGGCCGCGGAGCGAATCATGGACGGTCCGCCGATGTCGATGTTCTCGATTAATTCTTCAAATGCCACGCCGTGCTTGGCAGCAGTCTTCTCGAAAGCGTAGAGATTCACCACAACCATGTCGATCGGCTGAATGCGGTGCTCGGCGACGGCGGCTGTATGCCCGGGATTTTCGCGACGATACAGGATGCCTCCATGAACCTTGGGATGCAGGGTCTTGACGCGTCCATCGAGCATTTCGGGAAAGCCGGTGAGCTCGGAGATATCTTTGACCTGAATACCAGCTTCGCGCAGAAGCTTGGCCGTGCCCCCGGTGGAGATGAGTTCGACGCCGAGTCCAGAAAGCTGCCGTGCGAAGTCGACGAGGCCGGTCTTGTCGGTAACGCTGAGGATGGTGCGTTGGATGCGGGAATTGCTGTGGGACATGATCGGCCTCGGAGATGAAGGATGATTGCGGAGCGACCGAAAATTCTATCAGCAAACCGGGTCGCTAACATTGACCGGCGCTTCAATCTAAAGGCCTCATCACCCTAAAATGCATTTACGCCTATAAGCTTCAGAGGCACTTCTCCATCCATGAAGACATTTGGTAGAAGTTCAAAGTGGACAATGTTCATGCCACCTACCAGGTTCGCGGTTGGCTTCCGGTTGTAGTCTTGCCCATGACTGCGGTGACGTGCCGCAATCTGATGCCGCCTTGGGTATTCCTGTGGATTCTTTCGTTCGCGATCTATTTCGGCATCAAATGGCTGACGTGGTGGGGCGCGCGATCACGAGTCGTCCATCCGGCGTGGCGTTCCGTCGCTTATCTTCTTGCCTGGCCGGGAATGGATGCAGACACGTTCTTGGATGTGAGACAACATGTACGGCGGCCCTCGCCCTTAAGGTGGTTTTGGGCGACGCTCGAAGCAATTCTCGGTGTAATCTTACTTTGGATTGTGGCGCGATTGATTCCTCCAGGGCAATCCCTTCTGCGCGGTTGGGTTGGCATGTTGGGACTGATCCTGCTTCTTCACTTCGGTACCTTCCAGATAGCCGCACTCATGTGGCAGAGCCTTGGCGTCAAAGCCGAACCCATCATGTCTGCACCCCTTCGCTCCACATCACTCGGAGAGTTCTGGGGAAAACGGTGGAACCTTGGCTTCCGTCAGTTCGCCCATGAGTTGATCTTTCGACCGTTGTACCGGAGCGTGGGGACGGCTACGGCTGGTTTCTGGGTCTTCGTGGTGTCTGGGCTCATCCACGATCTTGTGATTTCGCTACCAGCTGGCGGCGGCTACGGCCTCCCCACGATTTATTTCACACTGCAGGGTGCAGGAGTGGCTGTCGAGCGTTCGCGGTTCGGCAAACGTTGCGGACTAGGGCGGGGAACCCTTGGCTGGTGTTTCATGGTGGTGTTTCTTACAGCGCCGGTCTTTTGGCTCTTTCACCCGTGGTTTGTGATGCGTGTGATACTTCCATTCATGCGGGCGATTCACGCGCTATGACGAATGCGCTTCTGCAGCGGCTGTTTGACATCGACCTATGGCTAGTCGGAATAGCGCATTTTGTGATCCTGTTCGCCAGCTTTCAAGTGCCATATCGGCTGGACTGGAAGCGGGATCTACAGCGATTGATACCGTTCAACAGGAAGCTGCTTTGGGTGCAAGGCGGATTCACTGTGTTGACGATCATTGCCTTTGGCACGCTGACATTGGCACTCCATACGGAACTGCTCCGAGGTGACCGAGCTGCCCTAGGACTAGCCGGCTTCATAGGCATTTACTGGACTGCGAGGATTATCGTTGATGCAATTTACTTTTCCCATGCTGACTGGCCCAAGGGGACGGTATTTGTCGTAGGGCACGTGCTCCTGACCCTTCTGTTTTCGTTTCTCGCAGCGAGCAATATAGGGCTTTTCGTCTGGCACGTTTGGCAGAGGGCGAATTGATCAAGTACGACAACGGACGGCTAGTCGTCACTTCTTGAGAGTGGCCGGGGGGAACAGGGCATGGTAGTTGCCGAATGGGTTATCGCCACTCCTCGCAATCCTATTAGCTCCTGTCCTTCTAGTCCGTTTCCGTAAGCAGCAAGTGGCAGCCTTCCATCGATATTACAAATCGAGTCGCAATCCGATTCGCCTCCCGATTGCCCGGTTTTGGCATTGTGACAAACGTCGGTCGAAAGTCAGGCGCCATCTACCGGACGCTAGTGAATGTTTTTAGAGAGCCCGGCGGATTTCGGATTGCGCTGACTTATAGGAGAGATAGCGGTTGGGTGAAGAATGTATTGGCCGCTGGAGGCTGCCAGCTTGAGACTCGCCGCGTGACGTATCAACTTTTCTCACCGGTCATTGTGCATGACCCGTCTCGGAGTCGATTCCCACTCCTTGTGCGTATAATCCTTGGCCTTATTAATGTGGATGATTTCCTGATGCTTCGTGAACCCAGAGACTTCTATGCTTTTGCCTTGGCCTTCAGCTTCACCTGTCCGCCGGCGAGCTCCACGGAGAATTCTACGTCCTGACAGCCGTACTGCTTACGAATCTCCGCCGTCTTTTTCTGCACGAAGCTAGAAAACGAATCCAAACTGCCGGAGACATTTTCGCCCGCCTTCTTCTTGGCTGCGACCAGCGTGTTGTAAAGGCGCTCGAGCTGCTCGCGCCCCGCTTCGTTTTCATGCATGGTGAACGGCTGCGAGGTAGCCGGCGCAGGAGCTGCGGCTGGCGCGGAGGCCGCGGCCGTGGCGGCCTGGCTCAAGCCGTACACCGGATTGTGCTGCGGCTTGTGTTCATCTTCCGGGCGAACTCCGGCCACGGCAAGCAGCGCATCCTGCGGGCGGCGGTAGCCTTCCTCCCGCACGCGCGATTTCTTGCGCCACAAATCGCTGTAGATGGCGTAGCGCTGCGCCATTTCGTTGTAGCGGAAGCGCTGCGAGAAGCTCATGCGTCCGCCGTCAGAAAACTTGCGCAGCAGCGACAGCACCTTCCACTCGATGTCAGTGGGAGGGCGCTTGGTCGGGTTGCTGAAAAAAACCTCGTACTCGATCTTCAGCCGCCGCAGCTGGGTTTCGAGTACGTTCAGTTCTTCATCGGTAGTCACTTGGGGGTCTCCAAGTGAACAGTTTAGTGAGAAGTGAACGCGGCGGCGAGGTACCCGGTGGTCACCGAAGTCATGGTACGAAAGTAAGAGCAGCTTCTGGCTATCAGCTACTGGCTCCTAGCCAACCCAGCGGACTTGTCCGAGACTGCCGTGAAAATGAGGCTGGGAAAGAGAATTCGCGGGGCCTGATCGTATAGGTTTGGCTAGGAGCCAAGAGCTAGGAGCTAGCAGCTGACAGCTACTTCGAATTCGCCGCCATCTTCTTCACCATGGCCAGCACCAGCTTGCGGTCGCTGTCGTTGAGGTTGCTGGCATAGCGGCGCACCTGGCTGAGGAAGCGTACTTCATCGTCGGAAAGTTGCGGCAGCCCCTTCGATCCGTTGCTGTGCCCGGACTCGGAGAAAAACTGCGAGAGCGCAATCTCCATGGCGCCGGCAATTTTTGAGAGCGTGTCGAGCGAGGGAATGGTGTGGCCGTTCTCCACTCGCGAAAGGTAGCAGCGCAGCAAACCGGTGCGTTTCTCGATGTCTCCTTGAGACATGCCTTTTTGCAGCCGGTAGTTTCTTATCGTCTCGCCGATATTGATCTGGGGGAGCATTTCAGGATGCGACATAGTAACCAGATCGGGATTTTCTGGCAAGTGGAAATTCGTGCCATTGTCCCGGCACTTTCTTCCTAGGAGCTTTCACTGAAACTTCACAAGGCCCAGGGCAACGAATAATTCTAGGATAAGAAAAAACAATTCCTACCGCCGCATCGCTGCAGCCGTGTGTCGATGCGGTCGTTCTCCGCCAATTCCGGTTTATTTTTTCAAATTCGCTGCGAGGAAATCTACCGTGCGCTTCCATGCGTCGGACGCGTCATCGGGGCGATAGCCGGTTTTATTGTTCGGGTTTTCAAAGGCGTGGCCGGCATCTTCGTAAATTTTGGCCTCGACTTTCTTGCCCATCTTGTCTAAAGTCTCTCCGAATTTTTTTACGTCGGCGGGCGGAATGCCTTGATCCTGGCCGCCGAACAAACCGAGGATGGGAGCGTTGATTTTCTTTAGCGCCTCGGCGTCAGTCGCAAGATGGCCGTAGTTAATGACGTCAGCCGCGAGCGTGGGCTCCTGCAGCGCGACGTCGAGCGAGTAGCCACCGCCCATGCACCATCCAATGGCACCGATGCGGTCCTTTTTCACGTTCGGCTGCGATTGAAGAAATTCGAACGCCGCATGCAGATCGCGCTTAGCCCGGTCTTCCGGGACGCCACGCATGATTTCATGAGCCATGTCCGGCGTAGTCGCCACTTTGCCGCGATATAAATCGATAGCGAGAGCCTCATAACCTTGATCCGCAAGCTTCGAGGCCTGGTCCTTGACCCAGTCATTCAATCCCCACCACTCGTGGATGACGATGATCGCTGGGAACGGCCCTTTGCCCGCAGGCGTGTAGAGCACTCCCTGCACGGTTTCATCGCCGCTTTTGTAGGAGACGGATTTGCCGTCGGCAGCAAGGCAAGTCGATGCCATTGTTGAAAAAAACAACACAGCGAGTAGAAGGACGGCAATTTTCTTCATGGCTTCTTCCTCATCAGACTTTTTGATCAAATTCCTCTTCGAGTCAGGCTGCGGCCCGCGATTGAAATTGCAGTCACAATTCCAACTCCATATAGATTGCCCCCGCCATCGGGTTCGCACAGTACGGAGCGATTTCCCTAAACCCCAGCTTGCGATACATGGCAACCGCATCTTTCATTACCGGCTCCACCGTGTCAAGCCGCATGCGCTGGTAACCGATCTGGCGCGCCTCGTCGATAATTCGCTCGGCTAGAGCCCGCCCCACCCCCTTGGCGCGAAACTGCGGGCGCAGGTAAAGCCGCTTCATTTCGCAGATACCCGGACTTAGTTCGTGAAGCGCCACGCAGGCAGCAAGCTGGCCTTCGAATTCCGCAAGCAGCAGCCGGCCCGCCGGCGGAAGATATTCGCCGGGAAGCTCTGCGAGTTCTTTATCGAAGTTCTGAAAGCACAAGCTGAACCCGAGAGACTGCGCATACTCCAGAAACAATTCGCGGGCCTGCGCGATCTGGTCGGGTGATTCTACTTGGGCGAAAGTCAAAACGCTTACCGCAGACGGCACCGGTGACTCAGGGTAATTCTCAAAATTTTTATTCTCAGCCTTCATCTCCTCTGTAAACCTCTGTGTCCCCGCTTGTCCTGAGTGAAGCCGAAGGATGTTTAAAATTCTTGACTATCCCATCAACATGCCGCCATTCACATTCAACACGTGGCCGGTAATGTAGGCCGCATTGTCCGATGCAAGAAACGCCACAGCACTGGCCACATCGTCGACAGATCCTACGCGGCCTAGCGGAATCTGTTTCGCGGCGTTCTGCTTGAACTCATCGCCCAACGCGTCGGTCATTGCGGTTTCGATGAAACCCGGCGCAACCGCGTTGCAAGTAATGTTGCGCGATCCCAGCTCGCGGGCTATCGCCATGGTCAGGCCAATCAGACCGGCTTTCGACGCCGAGTAATTCGCCTGGCCCGCCTGCCCCATCTGGCCGAAAACGCTGGTGATGTTAATGATCCGCCCCCAGCGCTGCTTGAGCATGGAAGATGAAACCTGCTGAATGCAGAGATACGCCGAGGTGAGATTGGTTTGCAGCACGGCATCCCAGTCGGCACGCTTCATGCGCATAACGAGCTGGTCCCGCGTGATGCCTGCGTTGTTCACCAGGATGTCGACCTTGCCAAATTGCGCGACGGCTGCCTTAATCGTCGACTTGACCTGCTCTTCATCGCTAACGTCGAGCACGAACGCGGCAGCCTTGCCGCCCGCAGCGGCGATCTCGCTCACCAGTTCGTTCAGCTTGTCCTGATTACGCGCGGCTACGGCAACCGCCGCACCCTGAGTGGCGAGCTTCATCGCACAAGCGCGCCCGATACCTTGCGACGCGCCGGTGACGAACGCCACTCGTCCTGAAAGGGACATTTTGAACTCTCCCTGCTTCGCTTGGTCTCGGTTGCAAGGCTTTTACGCTTGGAACGTGAGATTATACCTGCCGCCGAGCCTGCAGTAGATGTGCAGAACGAGTCTAGCGGGCAAGGACCCGTTAGACGACGCCACGCAGAAACTGCAGCAGGCGTGGAGTTGTCTTTTCTCTAACGATTGCGCGTTGCGGCGTTGCCAATTAACATTCGATACACTCCCATGCCTCAAACTGTAACGAATGACGTAATCGCCATGCCTGAGCCTTTCAATCAAAAATCATCACAGTCAGAATCGGCGTCAGCCGGTTCGGGACACCGTTCGCCGCAGCGGGCTTCGGCTGCAGACCATCCCGCCATCGTTCAGGAGTCGCAGCCTGACGTGCCATCCACCGAGGTCTTCGCGGTCTACGGCGTTGAGCCGGAGATTCAGGCCTACGCCATGGCAAAGTACTCGCGCTCGGCGTTGTCGATGAAGGAATCTCTGCGCGAGATCAGTTCGCAAAAAGCCGAGAAATTTCTGAATACTTTTTATTTTCAGTACGGCCACCGTTCGATCGCCGACCTGGCACACATCGCTCTCGCCATCGAACGCCTCTCGATCCTGGCCGCGATTGAGCTCGCCGACGAGCAGCGCTGGGACGGTCAGGAGCGCTCGACACGCTATCAGGATTTCAAGAAGAGCGGCTACTACATCCCTGACTTCGGCGCCGACGACGAGGCCTGCAAACTCTACTGCGAGACATTGGACAGTCTGTTCGGCGAATATAACGCGCTCTCCGCGCACATGACCGAGCATCTGATCAACATCACTCCCAAGCCCGCCGACATGAAGCAGGATGCCTACGAGCGTACCCTGAAGGCGCGGGCATTCGACATCACGCGCTACCTGTTGCCGCTGGCCACGAACACATCGCTCGGCGAAATCGTAAACGCGCGCACGCTCGAGACGCAGGTGGCGCATCTGCTCTCGCACACGCATAAAGAGGTGCGCGTGCTGGGTGGTTCGCTGAAAAAAGCGGCAACTTCGGCGGCCTACAACGTGAACGCCGAGTCGTTGCGGAATTTGGTGGACGAGATCCGCAAGCTGAACCCGGAGTTGGGCGCGCGCGCCGAGCAGGAACTGCTTCACGAAGTTCGCGTCGCGCCCACGTTAGTTAAGTATGCCGACCCGAATCCATATGAAATGGAGACGCGGCGCGAATTGCGGCAAGCGGCGCGCGAACTGATGGCGCACGAGCAGCTTGCCCCATCGAAGGCGATCGTCGACCTTCTGGATGAAGAGCCGCTGGAAGTCGAAATCGCGACCACGCTGCTTTATGAGCATTGCCACTTCTCCTACCGTCAAATCCGCCAGGCGGTGCAAGTCGCCGGCGAGCGTCGACGTCGCGAGATCATCGACCTCGGCCTGCGCCATCGCGGCAAGTATGACGAAATGTCGCGCGCTTTCCGCGCCGGGCAGCAATTCCGCTTCGACATTCTCATGGATACCGGCGGCTTCCGCGACATGCACCGTCACCGGCGCTGCATCCAGGTGATGCAGGGGTTCACCACGCAACATGGCTACGAAATGCTGCTCGATCTCGACGACGCCGGAGTAAGCGTCCGTTTCGATTCGGCCATGCGCCGCACCCAAGCTGCGGTGGAGAAACTCGCCGCACGCAAGACGCCCGAAGCGGAAGAGAATTCGCAGTACGCGATCCCGCTCGCCTATCGCAAACGCGCTCTCTTCAAGATGGACTTCGCCGAAGCCGTCTACATCTCCGAACTCCGCACCACCCCGGCCGGCCACGTCTCCTACCGCAACGTGGCTTATGCGATGTATGAGGCCGTGGCACGAAAGTATCCCGCCCTTGCCAAGTATTTTCGTGTGCACGATGTGACAGCGCCGGTGGACTTGCTACAGAGGTAATCCCCCCGCAATACTTGCTCTTAATTCCTTGTCGCAATAAGCTTGACTTGAAGCCCTATGCGACAAATAACCGCTGCGGCGATCTAATGCCGCCGTAATGCAACGGAGGTTTCATGGCAACCGTCCCCCACCCTCCAGATGGCGAATCCTTCAGCATAGTGTTTGAACGGGAAACCGATGGTCGATGGCTGGCCGAGGTGCCTGAGCTTCCAGGCGTCATGGCCTATGGCACTATCGAACAGGACGCTGAAGTGAATGTGACCGCTCTTGCTCTTCGGGTCATCGCCGACCGAACTGAGCAAATCAGAAAGTCCCCGAAATCCATCCGGTTTTTGTGAGTACGTGGCCGAGCAGTAAAGCAATCCGCGTATATAGGGCCTTGCTCGGCATCGGCTGGAAACCGAGAACGGAGAAGAAGGGATCCCACGTGCAACTTCAAAGAGACGGATTTCCCAGCTACACATGGGCGTGGCATGACGGCGAAGAGCTTGGCCTCGTTGCGTTGAAAAAGATCGCCCAAGTACACCGGACTGAAACCGGAAGACTTGTAACGGGCCGTGGCCCGGAAGTATCCAGCTCTGGCCAAGTATTTCCGCGTGCACGATGTGACGGCGCAAGTGGACTTGCTGCAGAGGTGAGACATCCGTTGTATGTAGGGACGGACGCCTTCGTCCGTCAGGTAGGCATTTGCCTATACATTTGCACACCTAGTCCGTTATCATGGTCTTGCAGTTCCACGGCTTTGATATGAAAAAGAAAATCCCGGCCTTTAAGAGCACCCGCGCGGCGGCAGCCTTTGTCGACAAAGCCGACTTGTCACAATATGACCTCTCGGGCACGCAAACTGTACGCTTCGAGATGAAGCGCAAGGACAAATCCATTAATTTGCGCCTGCCCGAAGAACTTTATGATGCGGTGCGCCAGCGCGCCACCCACGCAGGATTGCCGTATCAACGCTTCATCCGCCTCGCGCTGGAAAATGCGGTAGCGACGCGGAGGTAGAGTAGCTGGACCCAAGATGTCGCGAGGCCGTGGCGCGGAAAGTATCCGGCGCTGGCCGAGTATTTTCGCGTGCACGACGTGACGGCACCGGGGGATTTGCTGCAGAGGTAGCATTGTAACAGTTGAGGCAGCCGCGGATGCGCTCCGAACTGATGACGCCCGCCGTCCCTCTGCTGCTAAAATTCCGATTGAAGACGATCACAATGAAAAATGTCGAGGAAGTTTCCGCGCTGCCGAGCGCGAAAGTGTTTATGCAGGGTGCACCTCCTCCGAGGGGTTGGTTCGTCAAGTACCTTTCCGGAATGGAGGACAAGGCCGAGATTAAGCCGGGATTCTGGCTGTCGAACTGGCACCGCGATTCGAAAGGCTATGTGTTCAATTTTGCGCCGGAGTTGGACCTGCACTGGGATACGGAATATACGGCAAGGGAAGTATCCACTGCTCTTCGGGAACTAGCGGGGATTGAAACGGCGGTTGTGAAAATCGGCGTGTAAGCCGCCCTCTTTGCTACAATCCGCGGCATGTACAGAATGCTGGCGCCTTTGCTCCTTTCGGTCTTGCTGTTTGCCGCTTTGCCTTGCCCCGCTCAACTGATGGAAGTGGCGGAATACCGTGGATTCCTGAAGCGACTAGACGTATCGGTCGCGGAATGGCGTGAACAAGTAACTGCGTTAAATGTAGATCAGCTCAACGTGACGTTCACGACTGGGCGAACAATTGAGAAGGAAAAGGAACTATGCCTACGTAACTTGGCAGCCATTCACGACATCCTCGCGAAGCAACTTGCCAAAGATAGACTAAGCGATGATGTGAGGATGGGGGAGTCGTTGGCCGACGCATCCAGCATGTTGGGCGACATCGTCGCGAATCTTCCAGAGAATGTGCAGGCTGTGCATTGGGCGGCGGCTGTCCCCTCGCTAGGCAGAGAAATAGCTTCATATCAGGATCCGCTTCGGAAACACCTTCTCGCCTACGCTGAACTGCTGCAAGAAAAGGCTGCTAGGTGTTCGAGGTAGTCTCGGACTCACTGCCGCGCCATGCGGCGCACCGTCAAGATCGCTCTAGAAATTGATGCCGAGCTTTATCATCCGTGGCCAAAGAGAACGGGCAATCGCAGCGCCTTGTGCTGGAGCGCGCGCTGGAGCATTATCTGCACAACGTGGTCCCTTCGCAACGCATGGTAAGGCTGGAGGTGATGGCCGCCTATCGCCGCTCCAACAAAAAGTATCGGGAATTGTATAAGCGGCTCTCTGTTCGCCTCGAAAGCTAATCCCGCATTTCCTCTGTCATCCTGAGCCGCGGACCTGTGCATCTGGCTGGTACCATCCACGCTGCCGACGAATCCATAGATCCTTCAGTCCGCAAAAAACGCGGCCTTCAGGATGACAGGAGGTAAGGCGGTGCCCATATCGGAACGTTTTCCACTGTTTATTTGCTGGTTCGCCTTTTATTCGCTTCTCTCCATATGTATAATCCGCCCAGACCCATTAACAATTACTTATAAGGAGCCACACTCCCATGGCGGATGAACGCGGCAAGGCAATCGAGATGGCGGTTTCGCAGATCGAAAAGCAGTTTGGCAAGGGGTCGATCATGCGCCTGGGCTCGAAGGAAGCGATTGTCCCGATCTCTGTGATCTCAACCGGCGCCATCTCGTTCGACGCCGCTCTCGGCGTGGGCGGCTTTCCCCGAGGACGCGTCGTTGAAGTCTTCGGCCCAGAGTCATCTGGCAAGACCACCATCACTCTGCAAGTAATTGCTGAAGCTCAGAAGACCGGCGGCATGGCAGCATTCGTTGACGCCGAGCACGCGCTTGACCCCGCGTACGCCAAAAAGCTGGGCGTCGATGTTGACAACCTGTTAGTCTCGCAGCCTGACTACGGCGAGCAGGCGCTCGAAATCACCGAAGCCCTGGTGCGCTCAAACGCCATCGATGTGCTGGTCGTCGACTCCGTGGCGGCGCTGGTGCCCAAGGCCGAACTCGACGGCGAAATGGGCGACAGCCACATGGGCCTGCAGGCGCGCCTTATGTCGCAGGCGCTGCGCAAGCTGACCGGAACAGTTTCGAAATCCCGCACCTGCCTGATCTTTATTAATCAAATCCGCGAAAAAATCGGCGTCATGTTCGGCAATCCCGAAACCACCACCGGCGGCCGCGCACTGAAGTTTTATTCCTCGGTACGCGTCGACATCCGCCGCATCGCAGCCATTAAAGATGGCGACGTAGTCACCGGCTCTCGAACCCGCGTGAAAGTCGTCAAGAACAAAGTAGCCGCGCCCTTCCGCGAAGCCGAGTTCGACATTCTCTATGGCGAGGGCATCTCGCGCGAAGGCGACCTCCTCGATATCGCGGTGAACAGCAACATCCTGGAAAAATCCGGATCGTGGTTCAGCTACAAAGGCGAACGCATCGGCCAGGGCCGCGAAAATGCCCGCCAGTTCCTCAAAGACAACAAAGACACCATGGCGAAGCTCGACACCGAAGTCCGCAAGTCCCTGGGCCTGATTGCAACTCCAGCCACGGCGCAACCCGCAGCCACGACAGCCCAAACTCCATCGCAAGGTGCGCGCGTCACGACCATGCCAACTGCAACGGATTCCGTGAAGGCACCGATCGTCGCAGCAAGGCGCTAGGCGGCTATTGAGCGTTGTTTAGAAGAGGTTGTCATCTCGAGCGCAGCGAGGGATAACGACCCTCATCGCGCAATTGCCTTCCCCACTCCCTACCGCATAGAATCATCTATTCAGCCCCCGCCGTTTCCGCGAGGACCATTGAACAAAGTCAGCGCCCTTTATCCCGGTTCGTTCGATCCGCCCACCAATGGGCACCTCGACCTGATTGAGCGGGGCGCTAAGATTTTTGAAGAACTGGTCGTGGGGATTCTCAGGAACTCGGAAAAGATCCCGATGTTCAGTCTCGCGGAACGCTTCGAGATGCTGAAGACGCTCACGGCGCACCTGAAAAATGTTCGCATCGAAACTTTTCACGGACTGATGGTCGAATATGCCAAGTCAATCGAAGCTACCTGCGTTCTGCGAGGCATCCGCGCAGTAAGCGACTACGAATACGAATTGCAGATGGCGTTGATGAACCGCAAGCTCGAGCCTACGTTGGAAACGGTTTTCATGATGCCCGCCGACAAGTATTCTTATGTCAGCTCGCGTCTGGTGCGCGAAGTAGCACAGGCCGGCGGGCCGGTAAAGGGACTGGTGCCCGAGGTCGTAGAGCAGAAGCTGCGCGAAAAACTCGAGCCCGCCTACAAATTTCATGACGAAATGCAGCAAGTCTCATCGGGAAATTCCGGTGGAAAAGAAATAACGACGAAGAAGAGGAAGAAGAAGTCATGACCACGGCAACCACGGAAGCGCTGCGCCTCACCGACCGCATCAATCGCATTCAACCGTCAGCCACCATGGCGGTGGTGGCAGAGGCTGACAAGCTGCGCGCGCAGGGCATCGACGTGGTCGACTTTGGCGCAGGCGAGCCGCATTTTTCCACACCACAGCACATCAAAGATGTTGCCATCGCCGCGATTCAGGGCAACTTCACGAAATATACAGCCGTGCCGGGCACGCCCGAGTTGCGCGATGCCATCGTTCACCGTCACGCGGTCGATTTCGATTCCGATTATCGCCGCGAAGAGGTCATCGCATCGACCGGTGGCAAAAACGCGCTGTTCAACGCCGTTCAGGTACTCGTCGATCACGGCGACGAAGTGATTCTGCCCGTTCCCTACTGGGTTTCGTTCAAGGACATCGTCCGCTACGCCGGCGGCGAGTGCGTGCTCCTCGAGTCGGACGAGTCGCAAGGCTTCCGGGTTACGGCGGAGATGGTTGCGCGGCTGATCACACCGCGAACCAAGGTCATCATTTTAAATTCACCGTCGAATCCCTCCGGCGCGGTCATGAGCGCGGATGATCTCACCGAAGTTGTGCGGCTGGCTCAGCAGCGCGGAATCTGGGTGCTCTCCGACGAGTGTTACGTCTATCTGAATTACACCGGACGAAACTTTTCTGTAGGAGCGTTGCGCGAATACAAAGATCGCATCGTCGTGTTGGGTTCGCTCTCAAAAACATACGCCATGACGGGCTGGCGTCTGGGATACGCGCTCGGGCCAACCGCGATCATCAGTGCGATGTCAAAATTGCAAAGCCAGTCCACGTCGAATCCCACGTCGATTGTGCAAAAAGCAGCCGTGGCGGCGCTGCGGGGGCCACAGGAGTGCGTGGAACAAATGCGGCGCGAATACATCACGCTTCGCGATCACGTAGTCGAAGGCTTGCGCTCAATTCCCGGCGTGACCTGCACCTTGCCCGAAGGCGCGTTCTACGCCTATCCCAACATCTCCGCGTTTCTGGGACGCAGCAATGTGAAGTCGGCGGCAGACGTGGCCGGAAGGCTGCTCAGAGAAGCGCATGTGGCGACGGTTCCGGGCGAAGGCTTCGGCACCGGCGATCACATCCGCGTTTCCTACGCAACCTCGAAAGCGGAATTGGATCGCGGCTTGGAGCGCATGCACAAGTTTTTCGCCAGATTGTAGTCGCGGGCTTTGGCTGTACTGAGTCAACATTGCTGGGTCAGGTTTCGGCGAAGGCCGTCCGTTGGCGGCCTTTTTTATCGCTCACTGTTATTCAGATCGTCGTTATGGACAATCTCTATCCACTCTTGATGCTCCCGGAGTTCAGCCCGCGTCCGTGGGGCACGCACGATTTGTCGCCGATTTATCCCCATCGCCAGTTCGAGGAAAAGATGGGCGAAGCCTGGCTTACCGGCGACGATTGCAAGGTGGCCAACGGGCCCCTGACCGGGCAGACGCTGGCCCAGGTCAGCGAGAAGTACCAGCGGGAACTGGTTGGGGATGCTGCGCGTGATGCCACGCGCTTCCCTCTGTTGCTGAAGTTTCTGTTCCCGCATGAGAAACTTTCAGTGCAGGTTCATCCCGATGATGCGCAAGCCCGCCGCGTTTCCCAACCCTGGGGCAAAACCGAGTGTTGGTACGTGGCGCATGCCAAGCCGGGAGCGCAAATCGGTCTGGGACTGAAACCGGGCGTGACGGTTTCCCAGTTGGAGCAAGCGATCCACGAGAAGCGCGCCGAAGAGTTGCTGAACTGGCTCAACGTTTTCACCGGCGACATGATTTATGTTGCCGGTGGAACGGTGCACACTCTGGGGCCGGGCTCGGTGATTGTCGAGACGCAACAACAGTCGGACACGACCTATCGCTTGTATGATTATGGTCGCCCGCGCGAGTTGCATCTGAAAGAAGGATTAGCGGCGGTGAAGCTGGGCGTTTCGTCCGGAAAAGTTCTGCGGCCGGCTCCGGCGCAAATTCCCGGCAGCAACAATCGGCAGGGCTTGCTGGTCGCCGCTCCTTACTTTGTTGTGGATATGTTTGAGATCAAGGACGTGCAGAAATTGAGTACGCTCGACGACTTCGGCAAGAGTTCCGCGCAGATATTGGTGGCCTTGGAAGGCTGCGGCGTGATAGAAACCGCGGGAGCCGAACCCGTGACCGTCGCGAAGGGCGATGGGGTTGTAATTCCGGCGTCGGTGGGAAAGTTTACTGTGCGCCCGCAGTGGACGTTGGAGCTTTTAAGATCGCGTGTTCCGGGGGCGGCGCTGCCCGAACCGGAAACGCGGAAGTAGCGCGGCATCACAAACACTTTGGCCAAGAACCCATACTTTTTCCCCGTGATACTCGCCGGAGGCCGTGGCACGCGTTTTTGGCCATTGAGCCGGAAGCGGCGTGCTAAGCAGTTACTGGCACTCGACGGCAAGCAGAGCATGATCCAGCAGACCGTGGCGCGGCTTCTGCCGCTCGCACCCGCGCGCCAATTTTGGATCATCACCAACGACGATCTTCGCCCCGCGATTCTAAAGCAGTTGCCAAAGTTGCCGAAGGCGCAAGTGTTGGCCGAGCCGGCGGGGCGTAACACTGCACCCGCGATCGGCCTTGCCGCATTTCTCTTGTTGCGCGAACATCCCGATGCGGTCCTTGGACTATTTCCTTCTGATCATGTGATTGCCGATGAAAAAAACTATCGCGCGACCATTGAACGTGGCATCGAGATCGCAGCCAGCGGCGAAAACATTGTGGTGCTCGGCATTCGACCCACTCGACCGGAAACTGGATACGGCTACATCGAGGCGGGTAGCGTGTTTGCTGGCGATGCGCTGCGGGCGCGCCGCTTCACGGAAAAGCCCGACGTCGAGAAGGCCGCAGCTTTTGTGGCCGCCGGGAATTATTTCTGGAACAGCGGAATGTTTTTGTGGAGCGCTCGCACACTGGTTAACGCCCTGCGTGAGCACCTTCCGAAAACCGCTCCCCTGCTGGAAGAGATCACCGCAACCTTCGGCACCCGCAAATTTGCTGCGACCTTCCGAAAGCTCTATCCAAAATGCGCGAGCATCAGCGTTGATTATGCTTTGCTGGAGCCGCGCTCGGCGAAGGGCGAGCAAGCTTCGAACATCATTTGCCTGCCTGCCAATTTCGGTTGGAACGACCTGGGCTCATGGACCGCGCTGCACGAACACCACACCGCGAAGAGCAGTCCGCGTGAGGGTAACCTTATCAATGGTGCCGGCGCATTTATTCTGAACGCCACCGGAAATTACGTTCACGTCCCAAGAAAATTTGTCGCGATCGTCGGGGTAAACGACTTGGTAGTGGTCGAAACAGATGACGCTTTACTAATCACGACCCGGCAACATGCGCAGGACGTCGGCAAAGTAGTGAAGTATCTGGACGATAAGAAGCTGCACAAACTGACTTGAGTCGTTGGGGGTAATCGCTCGTCGTTCGCCAGCTATTTGTGAGGTGCCCGCGACGAACGGCTAACGATCGGCGACGAACGACGACTTTCACATGTCTCGAGAGATCAAATTCGGAACCGACGGTTGGCGAGCGATCATCGCCGACGATTTCACCTTCGATAATGTGCGTCGCGTCGCCGGCGCAATCGCATCCTACGTGCTGAAGTACGAGGATTCGCAGCGCGGCGTCATCGTCGGCTACGATACGCGTTTCGCCTCGCAGAGCGCGGCCCAGGCGGCGGCAGAAGTGATTGCCACAGCCGGCATTCCCGTGAAGCTGGCCAACGATTACACTCCTACTCCCGCGGTCTCCTACGCCGTGAAGAACGGCGGTGCCGCCGGCGGAGTGATGGTTACCTCCAGCCATAATCCATTTAATTGGAACGGGATGAAGTTCAAGGGAAATTTCGGCGGGTCCGCGACTCCCGCGATCATGAAGAAGGTAGAAGAGGAATTGCGCGCCGGCGCGATGCCCCAGGGTTCGAAAGCGACGATCGAAGAAGTCGATCTCAAGACCCCCTACATTGCAGCCATTTGCCGCTTCGCCGACATGGATCTTATTGGCAAAACCAAGGCCAAGTTTGCCGTCGACTCGATGTACGGTTCAGGCCGGGGAGTTCTACCCGGAATATTTCACGAGCGTGGTGTCCAATTTATCGCCATCCGGCAGGAGTTGAATCCGCTGTTCCCAGGCATCAATCCTGAACCTATCGAGCCGAACATTTCTCTTTTGCAACAAACCGTGGTGCAGGAGAAATGCACCGCCGGGCTTGCTACAGACGGTGATGCCGACCGCATCGGTGCGGTCGCGGAAGACGGCAGCTTTGTCGACTCGCACAAGATCTACTGCGTGCTTTTGTACTGGTTGCTCGAGCGCAAGAAGTGGACTGGAGACGTTGTCCGCGCATTCAACACGACGCGCATGCTGGACCGCATTGCCGCGAAATATGGCCGCAAACTTTACGAGACGCCGATTGGATTTAAGTACATCGCGGATGTGATGATGGAGCATGACATCCTTATCGGCGGCGAAGAATCCGGCGGCATCGGCTACTCGCGCTTTCTCCCGGAGCGCGACGGACTACTGAATTGTTTGCTGCTGGCCAATGCAATGGCGGAAGAAGGCAAACCGTTGGGCCAGTTAGTTGCCGACCTGCAGCGCGAATTCGGGCCTCACTATTATGGCCGGCGCGATCTGCACATTCCAGACGCGATCAAGCAGAGCGCAATTCAACGTGCGGCGTCCGAAGGCACAAAGAGCCTCGATCGATACCACGTGCTGAAGAAAGAAAATCTCGACGGCATCAAGTTTTTTCTCGATGCCCCCACCAACAGCAACGGAGCGGAAGCGTGGATCCTTTTCCGTGCCTCGGGCACGGAACCCCTGCTGCGCCTATATGCCGAAGCCGCATCCCCCGAGTTGGTCAACGAAATCCTGACGGCGGCCGAGAGTTTTGTTGGAAGTAACTGAAGATACCTGTCGCCTCCAAAACTCCACATTTCTGGCAACGGGAATGCGATACTTCTAATTAAGCATGCCACTCGCAGATGTCACATCCTCGACCCCAGACTCGCCTGAGGCGCGTCGTTACAATCGGATCCAGCGCTGGCTGGGGATCGCCGATTTTGCCATCGGCACCGCATTCCTAATTGTCCTGCTGGTCACCGGCTGGACGGGTTGGTTGCGCGATCTGGCCTACCGCCGCGGATTTCAGAATTACACTCTTTCCGTCTTTCTTTATCTATTCTTTCTGCTCCTCATCAGTAAAGTGCTCAGCTTAGGCCCGGACTACTACGGCTTCCGGCTGGAGCGAAAATTTCAACTTTCCAACCAAAAGCTTCGCGCCTGGCTATGGGACGAAGCCAAAGGCTTTCTTGTCGGTCTCGCGCTCGCCGGAATCGTGGTGGAATTGTTGTATTTCATGATTCGCCAGTTTTCGCAGCACTGGTGGCTGATTACCTGGGCGCTGTTTATGGGGTTGTTCATTCTCTTGGCCCAGCTGGCCCCCGTCGTGCTGCTCCCAATCTTCTACAAGTTCGAGCCGCTAGACAATGAAGACCTTCGCCGCCGGCTGGTTCAACTGAGCGAACGCGCGGGCACTCGCGTGCGCGGCATCTATCGTTGGAAGCTCTCGGAAAAAAGCAAAAAGGCGAACGCCGCTCTAACTGGATTAGGCAACACCCGGCGAATTATCCTGGCCGATACGCTGCTGGATAATTACGCTCCCGAAGAAATCGAAGCCGTACTCGCGCACGAGCTTGGCCATCATGTTCACCGCCACATTCTGAAAAGCATTGCCGTGCAGGCCGGAACTACCCTGCTTGGTTTTTGGGCGGCGAACTGGGTGCTTCACTACGCGGTCGATCGTCACATGTTCGAAGAGCTTTCGGATTTCGCGAATATGCCATTGCTTGCCATTACTGCCAGCGTGCTTTCCTTGTTGTTGATGCCTGCGCTCAATGCCTATTCGCGTTATAACGAGCGCCAGGCCGATCGCTACGCTTTCGAGTCGATCGCCAACGTACAACCCTTCATTTCGTCGATGAACAAGCTGGCGCAGCAAAACCTTGCAGAGCGCACGCCTTCCAGGTGGGTGGAGGTATTGTTCCATTCCCATCCGGCGATCTCGAAACGCGTGGCGGCGGCAGAAGCGTGGAGCCGCGTCCAAGGTGTAGGGCCATAGGCGTAAGTACTATCCGTTTCAAACTCAGCTAGCGCCTGCGCAGAATTTCGGCGACCCGCTGCAGATCTTCCTCTGTGTCCACGCCGATTGAGTCGTGAGGCGTTTCACCCACGTGGATCGGAATTCCGCTCTGCAGGAAGCGAAGTTGTTCCAGCCGTTCACTTTTTTCCAGCATCGATTCCGGCAGCTTCACAAACAGATCGAGCGCGGGTTTCCGGTAGGCATAGATGCCGAGGTGCTTAAAATACGCTGGCTGAGTGCCGTCGCGGTCAAAGGGAATCGTAGCGCGCGAAAAATACAGGGCGCGGCCACCAGAGTCGTCCACAACTTTGACGGCATTGGGATTATGAATTTCTCCCGCTAAGCATGGCGTCTTCAGCGTTCCCACGCTAACTTCCTGATCCTTCATCACATCGACGAGCGTGGCAATTTGTTCCGGCCGCACCATCGGTTCATCGCCTTGCACGTTGATGTAGACATCCGCATCGATAGAGTTTGACACTTCCTGCACGCGCTCAGTTCCACTGCGGTGATCCGGCGAAGTCATCCGCGCGTTCCAACCGTATCGACCGCACACGCCCATAATCTCTTCGGAATCAGTAGCGACAATCACTCCCGAGAGAAGCGGCGACGACCGAACCGCCTCATACACCCACCCCACGAGAAGCTTGCCCGCGATCTCGCGCAGCATCTTGCGCGGCAGGCGCGTAGAGGCTAGCCGGGCGGGAATGACGGCGATTATTTTCATGAGAGCACCAGTTTCCCGTTTCATAGCGCAACTGGCAAGTGTCGATTCGGGCAAATCCATGGTAGCCACTGTTTGACAGCATTTTGCAATGACTCTTAGAATGAAGAACTGGACGTGACGCGCGGCTCCAGCTGTCGTGTCCATGGCAGCGAGAGTTCGCCCCGGCGACTAATCCTCCCATTGCGTCTCCCAAATATGGCGGCGTAGCTCAGGTGGCTAGAGCGACGGTCTCATAATCCGAAAAAATCCAATGTTTATGCGTGTTTTCAATGCCTTAGAACATGGCACTGAGATTGCGTTGACCGGATTTGACTGCCTCTGTAGGACAAAGTTCTAAGAAATGTTCTAAGAAAACGGGCTGTTTGAGCGACGGTTTTTCCCGCTCGATGACCGTCGCTCTTGTTCTGTCAGCAGCGGGCAAACTTGATAATTGGGGAGCCTTCATTCCCCCATGTTATGAGGGTCTGGTATTTCAAACCCGAGAGAGACTCAAAGTCGATGCTCACCCCCCGCCGGGTCGGTCAGAGTAAAATGGGCTGAGAACCAACAGAAGGAAGTGAAGCTATCATGCCCATTGAAGCCACAGCGTTAATCAGGAAAGAGGCCAAGGTCGATCCGAGGAAACCTAATGACAAACCGTTCTACGCCTCGCTCTCACTCGTGAATGCGGAGGGCAAAGAATACGGACTGCCTCGTTACTTCAGCGGCGGCTTCCCCGAAGTCGGAGACCTGCTCAAACGGGAAGCCGGAGCCACGCACGAACAATTGCAGGATCGCTTGGCACGATACGACCGAGGCGAGGAAGTTCGGATTTCACTCTCGCTCAAGGATGAAGCGGCAATCTCGAATCTGGGGTTCGACCCGAAGGCGGCGTGACGAGGCTTTAGGTTCGGCTGGTGATTGATGGATGAGTTGGTACGAAATTACGTCAGCCTTTGGCGTAAGGAAGCTGGCGACGTTCTGGAAGTTCGCGAGTTGACGCTCTATGAACAGTCGGTCTGGGAGAGCGTGACCATCCTCAGTTCCTCTCGGGATGACGATCAATATAGCAGCGGCATCATAATGGATGCTCAAGGTGCAGAGCCGTCCCGTCGATGGTTTGAATCTCGCATTCAGGAATTGGTGAAGGGCGGCTTCAAGATCACCAAGAATCCTACCTACAGCCCACCGGAGTAATCATTAGATTGGCGAGGCAGTTGAGCATTCGTTGGACACCTTCACCAAGACCGAGCGTAGCCAGATCATGCGGGCCGTGCATTCGACAGGGACGACCGCAGAGAACAAGTGCGAGAGCGTGCTGCGGACCCTGAAGCTCAAGTTCTCCCAGCATCCTCCCGATCTGCCAGGCCGACCGGATTTCATCCTCGGAGACTTCCGACTCGCGATCTTCGTCCACGGTTGCTTCTGGCACGCTCACGAGGGCTGCAAGCACGCGTCACTGCCGACCTCGAATGTCACCTATTGGGTCCAAAAGATCGGAAGGAACCGACGCCGGGATAGAAGGGTTCGCGAGGAGCTACGCAAAGCTGGCTGGAGAACTGCCGTGATATGGGAATGTCGGTTGCGTCGGCCTGATTCAGTCGCCAGCCGCTTGTTGAAGCTCACGAGCCGGAAAAAGCTGCGATAGGACGTTCTCCGCGATCCAACTGATGACCGGGACACAGACCGCATCTCCGAAACCCCACAGGGCTTGGTTGCGATCCACTTCAATCGGATAGTCTGGGCATCCCTGAAGGCGGGCGTATTCGCGGGGCGTCATCCATCTCATACGAATCTTCCCGCGTCCCGCCGTGAACACGATCTGCTTGCTGCTCCCGCCACGCGGTGTACGAAGGCAACCTGCAAGCCCATCAGTCCGAATCTCAGACCGCGATTTACCTTCTCTGACTCGACGGTAGATCGTGCCGACGCTGACGCCGTTGCCCTTCTTTAACGCTGTGATCCGTCGCAGGTGTGTAATGTGCATCTCATTGAGATGCTTCCTGACCCGCCCATCCTTCCACCAGTCTTGCGAGTCATCGGTGTCGATGCAGAGGTCGAGATTCCGATTCTCCCTCGGTAATTGTGGCAACCACAGAGGAATCCATCCCGTCTTCAGCTTCGTCGTCCCAAGTTTCTCTAGCAGTCGTCTTGGCCGCATCGTGCTCTCAATCGGCTCTGGATTCTCGCGGAATGTCGCCAATGAGTCGCCGTCGAACAGGTAAGACTGATACCGCTTCACTGGCATCAACCGATGCTCGAAGCCGACGATAAAGACCCGTGGCCGACTCTGGGGCGTGAAGTGCTTGGCATCGACGACGAACGCATCGACGAAATAGCCGAGGTCTGCAAGCTCCTTGAGGGCGACACGGAAGAATTTGCCGTCATGCGAACTCAGGAACCCGATCACATTCTCGATAAGGACGGCTCTAGGTGCTCGGTGTTGCTGTCGCAGCTTCCTCAAGACTTTGATGAAGCCGTAGAACGCACCCGAGTCCTCGCCGGACAAACCCTTGAGATTGCCCGCGAGTGAAAGATCGACACAGGGAAAAGAAGCGGTCGCTAGGTCTACAGATCGCGGCGGGATTCTGGCGAGAATTCGCTCCGTCTTCCATACATCTTCGACATGGTAGTAATCAGCGGAGCCGAAGCACGTCTCATACATTCGCCGCTTCTTGGGTTCAATGTCATTCGCGTAAAGACATCTCCAGCCATGCGAACTCAAACCGAGATGCGTTAGCCCGATGCCAGCGAAGAACTCGATGCAGGTGGGTCCGTCCGAAGTCGTGTGCTCGACAGTTTCGGGGTAGACATCAACCTTCGGCTGATTGAGAAGTGCTGTCGCCGCAACCATCGGTCTGTGGGAAATTGCTGTCAGGAACATAGCACGGGGTTCCTGTGGGAATCTACGGAATAAACAGCAATCGGCGTCTGGCGTGACAAGATTGAGGCGGAGGCACGACGCGAGTGCCGAAACCGGAAAAACCGCCAGTGCCGAAACCAGCAGCCGGACCTCCAGAGGTCGTGCCGGAAACCGAAGCCATCAGGAAGGAAATCGAAAAGCTCCTCGCGACGAAGGACGACAGCGGTCGCCGGATTGGGGGCTTTCAGTACGGCGTCTACGCTTTCTACGATTACTTCGGGGAACCGATTTACGTCGGTCGGACCAAAGAACGCCTCGGAACGCGGACCCGCCGTCATCTCACAAACCAGCGGACGGATGCTGTCGCGATGAGCGTTCTCGATCCTGTCGAAGTGGCAGAGGTTGAGGTCTGGCCTTTCGACCTCAAGGGCAAGAGCAAAGAGGAAATCGAGCAAACCCTTGCCAGTGCCGAGTTCACGGTGAAGGCGAAAGTCATCGCGGCATCCAAGCTCAAGTTTGTTCTCAATGAAAAGGACATTCCGACCGCGAAGGAAATCGAACTGCCGAAGTCGTATCGACATCGAATTGTTCCATCCCCGATCTACGAAGCTCGTCAGAATCCTGACATCCGAATTGCCCAACGTGCTGCGACGATAGCTGACCTCGCGAAGATCATCGTCGAGCGTAAGGTCCAAAAGGGTCTGCGGAGGACGCTGCATCTCCAGGCGGTGCGTCTTCAGACACTCGCGAAGGAACGGCTGGATCAGATCATCGGACCCATCGAAGTCGAGAGCGGTGAAGAAGAAACCGGAGACGATTCTTAGAGGATTACCCTTGCGACACGGCCACTCGGTTAAGCGTTGCTTCCCATCGCTATCAGGAAGGCTATCGCCAATGCGACAGCAAACCCCGCCGCCAGTTGCGGACTGCGAGGCACTCCGGTCTGGGCATAATACGCGAGATGCTCACAGTTGAATTTCAATAAGTTGTAGGGCTGGCCGATGAGACTCAAGGCCCGCTGTACCGCCTGCTCCTGTTCAAATGGCCCGCCCGCCACACGAGCGAGCAGACGCATCTTCTTTCCACCAGTGAATGTCGCCTCATCTACTAGCCGGACACAGCACGATGGGTCGTTGTGTACGAAGCCACGGCCCGCAGCATAAATCCCCACATGCCGGGGAATCGAAAACGGATTGATGACTTCAACCATGTCACCATTCTGCAAAGGGACGAAATTCATAATGCTCTCCCTACCAACTCGAATAATCTTACCACGGTTCGCTGGCGAATCAAAGGCGAAAGTTGTAGGATGCCGGGATGGACGAGGGTCGCAAACGTGTGATCGGTATCATGGCTGCAATCTTGACGAGCCTGCACATGCAGACGGCTGACGATCTGTTCGGAGGTCCGCAAGGCAGTCCACGGAGCGACAAGCTCATCGCCGCAAGCATTCAGTGGGCTGAAATCATAATGGCGAAGATCGACGAACGGTTCTCGACGAGAGGGACGACGCCGTAACACTCCTGAGCCGCGTTGTTCCGATCCGCAACCTTTGGTGTACACTCATGCGTTACAGTTCGACCTTTGCCATCTGAGTCAATTCCGAGGGGGAGATGGCTGCTGAGGCAAAGATGAAAGAGAAAGAAATCCGTGTCACTGACATCCTCTTGGACACGGGCAACTACCGCACAGGCAAACAAGACGATCAACGAGATGCGATCCGTGCTCTGATTGAGGAGCAGAAGAACAAACTCGTTCGCCTCGCCCAAGACATCATCGAGAACGGTCTGAGTCCTCTTGAGACCGTGATGGTCTGTGCCGTTCCCGGCGAGAAGAACCGCTACATCGTTGTCGAAGGTAACCGTCGAGTCGCAGCCATCAAACTCGCCACGCAGCCCGATCTTGCTGCGGATACGACTTGGCACAACGCATTCAAGCGGATTCATAAACTGCTTCCGGGTCAGATGCCCAAGAAGATCACATGCAAAATTGCAGACAGTAAGGAAGACGCGTTCCCGTGGATACAACGTCGCCACGATACAGGGCTGAAAGGTGCAGGACTCGAATCGTGGTCAACGATAGCGACTTACCGAGCACACGCGGCACAAGGTAAGTCGGCTCCAGAATACGACGCTCTCGAATTCGTCCTCACTCACGGCCAACTTGACGCCGACGTAGAAGAACGTGTCATGGGTCAGGACTTTCCGATCACCAACCTCAAGCGGCTGTTGGATTCCGCCTACATCATCGAACAGTTGGAACTCGACAAGGGCGACAACCTGACGACGACGGCAAGCAAGAAATGGGTGCTTGCAATGCTGCGGGACTTTGTCACCATCATCTCGCGGGAAGAGTACGAGGATCACAAGCCATTTGCCGTCAAAGATATTTACGATGCCAACGATCAGAAACGGTTCTTCAACAAACTTGTAGCGAAGCACGCGAAACCCGCACGCGGCACAAAACGATGGACGATCAATGCCAATACCAACCTCAGTGAAACGGAGCGAGGGAAATCGAAAAAGAAGAAACCGAACCGCCCGACTTCAGAACGGAAGAGGCTCATTCCGAAGAACACTGATGTCCTCCCTCCGATGGGCCGGGCCAATGACATCTTGCACGAACTTCGCAGACTTGAGGTAGACAACTTCCGCAACGCAGTCTCCGTTCTTTTCCGAGTGTTCCTTGAGTTCAGCGTCGAGGCGTACATGGCCCGACGTGCCGTGCTTGGCGTGACCTCGGCGGATACACTTGCTAAGAAACTTCGAGCAGTGACGAAGCACATGGAAAACAACGCTGTGATGTCGAAAAAGGATTTGACCTCCGCGAACAAAGCCGCGAACGATCCGCACTCGATGTTCTCCACCGTGCAACTCAATGCTTATGTCCACAATCAAAACTTCTATCCGTCGTCGAGTGACTTGAAGACCTCGTGGGACAATCTGGAGCCGTTCATCGTGAAATTGTGGCATGGCTAAACACCAGACAAGAGTGATGCGGCATTTCTCACCGTTGCGTTATCCAGGCGGGAAAGGGCGACTCTCGCCATTCGTGCAACGGGTCTTCGAGGATAACGATCTGGTGGACGGCCACTACGTCGAACCATACGCAGGTGGAGCAGCGGTTGCGATTTCACTCCTGTTGCTCGAATACGCGTCACGCATTTACATCAACGACATCAGCAAGCCCGTCTATCTCTTCTGGAAAGCTGTGCTGTCCGACACTGACGCCCTGTGCAGAAAGATCAGAGATAAGAAAGTGACGCCAGAAGAGTGGAGACGGCAACGCAACATTCTCTTTCACTTCCGTGACCACTCCCGAGTCTCTGTCGCGTTTTCGATGTTCTTCCTTAACCGAACCAACCGCTCGGGCATCGTCCACAGCGGCGGGATGATCGGTGGAAATGACCAGACTGGAGAGTGGAAGATCGACGCCCGATACAACAAGCCGGAGTTAATCGGTCGCATCGAGGCGATAGCGGCCTACTCGAATCGAATCCGAGTGAGCAATATCGACGCAGAAACTTTCCTCAACAGGATCATGCCGACGTTGCCGACGAAGAGTCTGGCGTATCTCGATCCGCCCTATTTCGATCAGGGCCAGAGTCTCTATGAGAACCACTACCAGCCGGAAGATCACATTAGGCTTGCGGGCGTCTTCAGGAAAAAGTTGCGACGTAACTGGATCATCTCTTATGACAACCATCCGCAGATCAGAACGGCGTACCGGGGATGCAAGAAGCTCATCTACGCACTGCCCTACAGTGCCGCACGACGATACGACGGCTCCGAGGTCATGTTCTTCAGCGACAGCCTGCGAGTCCCAGCAGTGAAAAGCCCCCTGATTTAGTTTGTTATGCAAAAGAAAAGCGGGCACCCCGCCAGTTCGGAAGGGTGCCCATGTGAAAATTCCCGCTGGACAAGTGGACGAGACTCGTCGCCTACCGGAGGGATAGGGGAGGACAGCGGGAAATATTTTTGATGTCGAGCCGAAGGCGTTACTCCGTCGTGTCCCTCTTGAACAATCGCGGACGCGTCGTCAAAAACGCGAGTTCCTCACAGCGTGAAAATCCTGAACTTTCCAGAGCTATTGCTCTCTCGTAATCCATGTGCTTGAGCAAGGCTGCCTTCTCCTGTGCAACATCGACAGCAATGTGAAGCTCTATCGAAGAGATAGCGTCATCTCCGAACTTGGCACGATAATGGGTAATCGCTTCATTGATGTCCGGTGCGTCAAGAGTCCTGAGAAAATGGGATACGAGCCTCTTTGATGCGATTCGGTATTTCCAGCACGGGTACATCTGCATCGCATCTATGACGACGGGCCGAAACGCAGACCCCTGAGAATTGATGTCAGGCGTCTGCGGATCACCCCAAACGTGGGCGGGTACAAAGTCCGAATTCCACGGAACAGCAATGGGCATTCGTCCATCAGAGTTGTAGTTACGAGTCACAGCTACCTCCGTCGTCCTGACTCCACAAGCCTCTCGATAACTTCTGGTGAAAAGGTCGGCCCTAAGTCTTGGTCACGGGCCTGCTTGAGTACCGCGGCGTCCTGTTCAATTTTAGCGACACGGGCGTCCAGACCTTCTGCGTCTCGCGTGAGTCGTGCATTGAGGTCACGAACTGCGTTTTGTTCTTCAACCGTTGGGGCTTTGATAGGAGTCAGCCCCGTGCTCAATTCTGGATTCGATTGGTTTCTCATAAGAGGGCACTCGTCGTGCTCGGGGTGTAGTACTTGGAGCCTAGCTTACTGAGCTTCTCGTCAAGCTCTTGACTCTCTTTGTCAGCAGCGGCCATCCGTTCGGCGTACTCCAAGGCGGCTCTCTTACGTTGGAGTTCTCGCTCCCGTGACTTCTCTTCAAGGTCTGTGATTCGTTCTCTTTCTTGGTTGGCTATCTCTTCTGGTAAAGGTCCGACAGGCATTGAAGCGACTGGCTGTGTCTCCGTGTCGCTTCCACCGTTCTTGATACGCTGGAGCTTCTTCGCTATATCGTCGTCGAGAGTCTTGCCAGCTTTCTCCGCTTCGTACTGGGCGAGAACGCGATCAATCTCAGTGACCTGTTGGACAGGCTTCGCCGCTACCTCAGCCTCACGCTTGAGTTCTTGATTCTCAGTGGCCAGCCGTGTGACTTCAGCTTCAAGGTCCGCCAGGCGATACTTCTCTTCGCGTGCAAGCATACGATTCAGAGTGACGACGCGGGTCTGGGCGAGTTTCTGGGTCGAGATGTCCTTTCCCATTGCTGCTTCAGCATCACGGAGAGCCTGCTCCAACTGAATAGCGAGGCTTCGCTTCCTGATGCGTTTTTGTTTTTGTGGTTCCATGTTCCTCCCCGGACTCTTTCTTGATGCACGACTCACACAAATTTCCCTTGAGTCGCGTCCAGTAAATGATGCTCTGTTCGGCGAGACATTCGTCACACGTCTCAGACGATCTGCGAAATTGGATTTCCTGACAAATTGCTTACCAGAACTTTCTTCCTTTCAAATGGCTACTTCGTGCTGGAGATGGCAGGCAGGAACAGCGTTGGCGATGAAGACAGCCCTCGCAAAGCCCTTCGGCGTTTCACTCCGCTTGTCCGCACGATCCGGGGAGGGCGGTAGCAGGTGCATTTTGCTTCCCTCAGTCGGCTCGATTGGCTTCTTTTCCGGCATCACGAATCCTCCGCCAGTCCACAAGCAGGTTTTCTTCGTGTAAGCATCGCCACTGGTTTCGAGGTATCCGCCGTACTCGCACGGATCAAATGTGTAATCCGGTTTCCGCCAGTAAGTCGAGACAGTGCTCACGGGGTTCTCGATCATGTACGGAGCTTCGCACCATTCGGCGGAGTTTGACGCTGACATCGAAGAGGCTCAACGCATTGATGAGTGATCCGATGCCCTTGTCCTTGAACCATCTCGCACCAGAGACAGCAACGTCGGTACATAGCGGGAAGAAGGCAGCAAAGGCAATCGGGTCACGGGGCGGTAGCCAGTCCCGAATGTCCGCTCCAACTTTGATGATGTTGCCTGTTCGGTTTTCGCCAGGTGAATGTTGAATATCGACGCAGTAACAGAGGTAGCCTGCCTCTGCCCACGGCTTAACCATGTTTGTGCTCTTGTCGAAACAGGAGATGACGATCTTCTGCGGGCGGGTGGGATGAGATGACGGTGAAGGTGCAATGATTTCACATGCCATTGGACCCCCGACGTGAATTTGACTCCATGACTTCCTCCAATCTACTTGCAGTCAGGGGTCTCCGGCGGCTGATTACTTCGCCTTAGTCTCCCTGTCGTCCAACGCTTCCTGCAACAAGACCTGAACCATGTTGACCCGATTCCGCGTCTCGGCATCAGCGACGGCGTCAATACGTTTGACGAGCCTCTCGGGTAGTCGAAAACTCAGGACGACCGTCTTCTCTGGCTTCATGCTGCTAGTGTAGCACAGTGTCGCATGTCGTCGCTAGACGTAGTACTTTCGTGCTATTCGACGATCTGCGACATCATGCTACAGTTAACGACATGGCATATCACCGAAAGAATCACAGCTTCAACGCACGGCTTGTCGTCCGTCGTGACGAACTCAAAGCCGCAACCGTCGCCCGTGACGAGCAGGGCCGGGTCATCGTCTCCGCTCTGCCTTACCTCACATTCCCGAGCACATATTGTGCGGAACAGTTTGTCCGCCGCGTCCTCTTGCAACGCGAGAAGCCGACGAGCCGGGTAGCGAGGCAGCAATGAACGCCTTGACTGTTTTCACGGGAGTCGTCTGGGTCTTTCTTGTGATCGGCGTCCTCTACGTCGTTGGCATGATCGTCGAGCACTTCATTGAGGAGATTCTCTTATGAGCTTCGCACAAAAATATCCGACGCTGTCTAAGACGGCATCTTTCCTTTGGCGGGATGACGTTCTACTCACTATCTGCCTGTGGATTGGCATCATCCGAGGCAAAGAAACGCTCATGATTCTGGGCGTTCTTGGACTGCTAGTCGTCAAGTACGGCAACAAGCCGAAAGTCTAGTGTCAGGACACTCCATCATTCGGCAGACTTTTTCTTATCGTCTCCGCTGACCCACTTGTAGATGTTGTGTGCCTGCTCTATTCCGAATCCCGCGTATCCCAGCGTCTTCGCAACTTTGACGATGTTGTCGAGATGCTTGAGATATTCGACCGCCTTTGCTGCAAGAGGAACTAGTTCAGGCGACGACGCTATCAACGGACCAGCCACACTAGCCCCCGTGATCCCCGCCAGAGTTTCCGCTGCTGCGACTGGAATCGTTTTCAGCGTCTCCATTGCACCGCCAGGAGTGTTCGCACTCGTCCACGCTTCGTACTCTCCGGGTTTTGAATCAGGGCCGATCTTCGGGTGTACCGATGCCCACTTCTCATAATTCTCCGGCGTCGTGTAACGTCCGAACGAAGCCGCGTTGTAGGGAGCAAATTTCGGCTTGCCAGGATCGTTCCCGACTTGAGTTTGCTGGGTTGATTCGTCGCCCATCAAATCCTTCATTGAGAATGCACCCGGAGCCGTCTGTGACGACACAGGAGACGATGGAGCGGCCTGCACAACCGTCGGTTGCGTAGCGGAGACAGCTTGCGGTTGTGAAGTGGTTGGTTTTGATTGCGACGGCTGGTCGCCCATCAAGTCCTTCATTGAAAAGCTCATGTGTTTATCCTTATGATTTTGGAGGGGTGAGCAGGAGCACACCCTGCCCACCGACCGCAGTCAAATGAAGATCGGAGACTGCGGGAGACTGTTGCTACTTGTGTGGAGCGTAAGCAGGCTCGGAATCCAATAGTTCTCGGTTCTTGAGATTGATCCGGCGGCGAGTCTCGCGGTCAGAGATATTGCTCGATTCGCATAACTCGCTTAGTTTCTCGCGTTCGGTGAGCATTAATGACCCGTCTGCGGTTCTCATCCATCCGTTCTTCGTGAACAGCCTGCGAACAATATTCCATGTCTCATGCCGCAATGGGTTGAGGTTGGCTGAAGTCACATAGGCGAGTGCCCGTTTGATGACATCATCAGGCATGACATAGTTGTAATCTCGTCGGAGTTGATCCTGCCACAGACCGAAGAAAGCTGCGACCTCAGTCGTAAAATCTTCTCCCAGTGCCCGCTCGATCAGCTTCTTCTGTTCCCTATTTTCAGGATTGAGTTCTCGAACGGTTTCCCAAGTTGGTACAGAGGGCTTGGCGGCTGGTTTAGGTGTCTCACGTCGAGCCGCGACACTTTCATAACCCGCGAGTTCACCAGCAGCGAAGCATCCAAGACTAAAGAGGCGTTCAAGGCCGATAGCCCAACTGGTGACCGAGGCTAACGAGATGTTGCGATAATAGTTGAGAACATCGAGGTATACATCGAGTCGTGTCTGGCCGGACTCGCTCAAGGTACAGCCCGAAGATGCGAGATTCTGTTTGAACTCTTGACGAACAGAGTTGTCCGCTTGCAGGTCTCGTGCTCCATCTAGCAACGGATAATCCCCGTAAGCGTCCACTGGAGCGTTCTCACAATTCTCCACGATGAATGACGCGGGCCTAGAAAAGAAGGATCGAATTTTTGCCGAGTGTTCAGACGCAGCCTGCTTGAATTGTTTTTCGGCAACCCGCACCGGGGCCATCAGTTTTTCTTCGGCTGCGGCTTGTTCTCGGGCGGTGATTTGTTCTTGTTCCTTGTAAAACTCTTTGCGAGTCTGGAATCCCGATTTATTGCCGACTTCTGTTACGGGCAAACGGTTGAGGTCTTGAACCGTAGTTCTGTTGCGTTTCTTCATTTCTCCTCCGAGGGTGCTTGCAGGCGTTTGACGCGGGCTGCGATTGCCTCGTCGCTATACTCAGAGGCTAGTAGCCTGCTCATGTACATACGCTCATCTCCCGGCGTCAAGGACGTTCCGACTCCCGGCGTGATTGGTGAGGCCAAATTCTGTCGTGCTTCAGTTTTCTTGTCTTCGGTGTTCATGATTCCTTCCTCCTAAATTCCAATTGCTTCTTTCCATTCCCTCGTCAGATATTCCCCGCAGTTCTTGCGGGACAACGACTGGAAATTCTGGACACGTTTGAACGCGTCCCTGTACGACTTCACTTGAATCGGCTGATCGTTCTCAAACTCTTCCCGCATAATCTCGATGTCGCAAGACGGGACGAGGAACGTCCACACGGTGCGATCACGTTCAAGCGTCGAACATTTCATTACTCGAAATCCGTTGTAATCGACATAGGCCGCGAAAAATGTGTCATCGACCTCCGCTTCGTCCCTGTGGAGTTTGCTCACGCAGCCTCTTTCTGGAGCCATTCCCCGATGCGAGGGTTCTGTTGCACTGTGATCCGGCCATCATCACTCGCAAGGAACGCGATCAACTCTTGGCGATCTTCATCCGTAAAGTCAGCTTCGACGCTGCGAGAACATCCGCACGCGAGGATCGTGACCTTTGCCATCGGTCTGAAATCAGTCACAGTTTGTAAACCGTGCTCACGGCACCAGAGCCGGGTCTTTGAGTGACGCAGAGCGATCCGACTACTCCATCGCTTCGACGAACCCAGCATGGTTCGTAACTTGTCAGGGTTCCACGTCATCACTCCTCCGTAAAAGTTTGAGCCGCCTGCGGGTTGCAAGCGGCCCTAATCGCTGATGGACGCCACTCCCGAGGGAGCGTCAGCGAAATCAATATGTCGGCGTGCAATGCAAGCACGCCTGCTCGTCACCCATCATGGCCATTCATCCGAGGGGATTTGAGCCTCGTGTAGCTCGGGTGACGCATTTGAATTGGGGAGGGCGGTGTGCCGAAGCAACACCACAGTGCCCGTCACCCAAACTCGGTTGTGTATCGTATACACTCGCCCCAAATTCCTGATCTGGGTAAATGCAATAGCAGGAGCCACGATCCGCGAACGGGCATGGTTTTGCCCATTCCCAGCTAGATCGTTGAAATTCTCCTTACAGACGGGGGTAGGCGGGGCGTTCTAAGCGGCTTTCGCCACTGCCAACCGCCGTCCACTGGCTTCCGCTGCCCGTTTCTGGGCTTCCGACCGCTCAGGGGCATCCAGCTTGAGGCTGGCACAGCACGCCGCACTCCGTGGGTTGGAGCCGTTCAAGGCAATCCGTTGCTGGACTCTTCCCCAATGCTCACCTGCTGCTGGGCAAGCATCCCGCATCCACGGGCGAACTTCTTTGTCGGTGTTCTGGCGTTCGATGCGGGCAAGTTCTCCCGCGACGAGCGACCGTGCTTCATCAACTGTCATGACTAACCTCTGATTTTCGCTGCTACTACTAATGCCAAGCCGGACCCGAACGTGGGCATTCCGCGACGGATTTTTAGGCGACGTTCTTTCGCTCCATCCGTCGCAGCTTCTTGATGATGTTCGCTGCTCGATCCCGTTCCCGTTGGGATGCTGGGCGTTTCCTGTGTCTCAACCGGGCGATGTAGCTAAAGAGGAAAGCGATGTCCCCCGGCGACTTGTCCCAGAAGTCGAGCAAGACCCTCTTGCGGTTGTCGTCCTCGACTTCGCGGATCAATCGCCAGACGATCAGTTCAAAGTCATTCGACACCTTGTCCGCAGATGATTCCCACGGCTCGACCGGGACACCCGTGTCATCCTCTGGCAAATCCATCTGCGAGACCGGGAGATACTTCGTGTTGTCACGAGTAGCATCACGGCCTGCACTCATCCCGGCGACGTATGCGGACCTCGCGTCAGTCGCACCAGCTTCAAGCAAGCGGACCCATGCGTCTTGCTCGGCATCGTCGGGGATTTGCGTCTCCGCGATGTGCCGTTTTCCAGTATCGGTTTCGGCGATCTGGCGGCTCCGCAACTTTGCCGGGATCGTTCGCTTCATCCCTGCACGTATCGCCGGGCGAAGGTACTCGACGGAGCCAGGACGCCAACCATCGACGATGGCCCGCAACTCATCCGGCGAGTTGTATCGGCTTAACTGATGAAGGCGGGAGAAGTATCGTGGAGCATCGTCACCGAGGACTTCGCAGGCGTACTGTGTCGCGGCGAAATATTTTGAGGTCTGGTCATGCTGCATGCGACCCGCTTTCGTAGGATTTCACTCCGACCTCCGTCTCGTGCTCTTTCTGGGTCTGCTTACGCTCGGCTTCCATCTTGTCCCAAACATAGTGAGGGACGATGTCAATAACGATAAAACCCTCAAGGGACTTCTGCCTCAGCATCACGTTCGTGTCAAGAATCTCGTTCCACTTCGCCTCGTTGATTTGGAACTCATTCAACTCAGCTTTTGTCTTGAACACCATCCGTGTGCTGTCGGGCGGCAACGGACTCAGCCCATCCTTCGACGCTACTAGTTGGGGCGGGCCGGACTTCTTGGTTTCAAATTCTTCGCACATCGCTTCTCCTCCGAAAGTCTCCAGTAAACGGTTAGTCTCGCGACACCATTCCGAGAATGCCGCTGTCTGGCGGCGATTCGCTTTCCCTGCATCTTCATCGCTCATGCTGGCGGGATGCGGGTTGTAGTGGTGATAGATGGGCAACATCTCCCACTCGTAAGACGGGCAGCCACACGCGTGCTCAAGCAACTGAATCTGATGGAGCGTGAACTCTTTCGGCGGGTTCTCCATGAACCTGTTCCATCGCCTGCGAAACTCGACGATGTTGGTGACATATCCTTTGACGACGATCCGCGTCACACTCTCATTGAGCCAACTCGGATGTTCAAAAGGCCATGACTCTCTAAACCTCGCATCGCCCATGATCGTGCTGGCAATCACGCCACGTAATTCTTGCAAACTTTCTTTTGTCGTTGTCATCTCTTCCTCCTTATCCCAACCGACACATTTCGTTGTCATGCTTCGCACAGTACCCTCGGGTCACTTCTTTCGGCTCGTGACCTAAGAGCAACTGGCAGGATGGGCACTCTGGCAGTTCAGGCTTCTTCGGGGCCTGTATCATCAGCCCCTTCTGTTCCGAGGAACTCACAGGCCCTTGTCCACTTTTCAAATCTAAAACTCCATCAGTTGTCGCAGACCCTTCGCCCAATGGACGTAAGTCCCTAAGGTCTTCTTCCAAAGAACGTAAGTACCTAAGGTCGCCAACTGTTGTCGCATCAGAAGGGCCGAGTTGTCGCATCCCTTCGGGCGAGTTGTCGCATCTGACGGCTGGAGTTGTCGCATCACTCTGGTTTTCGGATGCGTCAACAGTTGTCGTATCAGGGTGATGCGTCAACAGTTGTCGCATCCCTTCTGGATGTTGATGGATCGTGTAGACGTTGCTGAGGCTGTTCCCCCGGCGTTTCTTCGTGATGTATCCGGCATCGACCGCCTTCTTCATTCGGCGTTCAACATGCCGCTTCGAGCAGAACATGATCGCTGCGAGTTCGCTCGTCGATGGTGAACAGGTAGCTGATGTCGCACCGTCTTTGAGTCCTGAGACGTGGAACATCATGGCCGCGAAAAGATGGCCGAGGTCTGCGTTGGGGTTTGGTCCGTGCTTCGTAGGCGTCGGTAATTCGATGCCTCTGAGAAATTGTCGAGCCGCCTTCATCAACGGCGGTTTCTTTTGGTTCTGGTCAATCATTGTCAGTCCTTCCAGATAGAGCTACTTCTCAACGAGAGCTTGAGCGACTACAGCCAAGTCATCCGGCGATAGCGGCATCAGCAAATCTCGTTGTGATTTCTCCGTGCGGAATCCCGAAGTCTTGGTCAGGGATCGCAGGGCCGAAATCCGGTCAACGATGGTTTGGAGTTTCGGTGTCAGTGTCGTCATTTCATTCCTCTCATTCATGGCCTGACGATGTTGCGTGCAGGCGGACGCATAGCGTCGATGTCGATTCTGGTGTTGTTTTGGGAAGAGTCCGCCTCAGGATGAGAGCGGCTGTTCGGGTGCTTCGCTGGAAGCGGGGCTTGCTGTCGTGCCCTATCCGGCTGACTCACGGATCGGTCGTTCGGGCCTGCTCCTAGACGGGTGTCATCGGTGCAGGAATCGTGCGGGCGAAAAAGAATTTCGGCCCACTAGAACAATCTTAGCAAAGACTGGAGCGAATGTCAAGCGAAAGGTCGCTGGAACCCGCGTCACCATTGGGGTTTCGTGTATATGATACACAAAAAATTTATACCAACCGGGTGCCCGTTATTCGCTGGCCGGGAGTCCCAAGGGCCGACATGAGCCTATTAGGAGCCGGGAAATCTGAATCACACGGGACGTTGGCTTCGCCAAACCACCATTCACATTGACACCCGTGTGGGGTTAGGCCGGGGCCGTCAATCGGCTGGGAGGTAACCTCCTCTGGATGGTACCTACTCTTTGCCTTCGTCCTCCCTCACATGCCCTGATCTGGCAACGGCATCACGCGTGGACCGCACGCCGATCCGCCGGAGCCACAATGCAGGCCAGTGTGAGCGGGGAAATGTAGTCTGACCATCCCGACGAGCGGCCAATCAAGGCCGTCTAAGCAGCCAAAACATGCACCCGAGAGGCATGTGAGCGGTCGGACAATGTTCTAAACCGTGTTCTATAGCGTCTGTAACCTATTGATTCTACATAACGCAACGGATGCTTAGACCGTCGCTCACGGATGAGTGTGCAAAGAATTGCGTATCTTATGCAATCGTGTTGTCTCAACGTGAGACGGCTGGGCGTAGCCACGGACACTGACCACGGACACTGACCACGACACAGGCTGGCTCCACGTCCTGACGCTGTAGAAAGTAACTGGCCCGATTGCTCTCCGCTATCGCCTGCTTGGAGTGGCCGATTTGGTGCTGACGCACGAAGTACTCCGGCGTCCCCGTGCTCGATTCATGTATCAGATAGACGGATCGTGAGTTTCAGGGAGCCACAATCGTACGTGCGACCTCGTCATGTGCTCGATGCCGTCTCCCGTGCCCGTGCCCGTTCTAGAATCTCTTTGACTTCCGACTCGGTGACTTCTACAAGCTCCCTCGACCGCAGACAGGTTTCAAAGTTCTTGTTGACTGCATCTGCGACGGCCCGGATAGCCACTCGGACATACGGCGTCTTAACGATGACACGGGTCTCATCCAACAGTCGGCTTCGCCATTCGGCCCGTTCGGAAGGATGGATGTGCAGATCGTGAGCGAGGTCGGAGACGTGTGCTTCGTCGTTGCCGTACCCACCAGTCACAATTTCATCCTGACAAAACGACGGCTCGAAAAACGCTTCGATAGCTGCTCGACTAGCGAGAAGGGATTTGACCGTGTTCAGCTTGTAATCCCTCAGTTCTTCATTGTTCATTTGCATCGACTCCAAGACATCTGGCGACACTGGCTTGACAGATGCCAGAGAGTCCGGCTTGAGGTCAATGATGATTGAGGCAAACCGCACCCCGAGATAAGCAGCAACGACCGCGTGGCCTGCCTCATGGATCGCGAGTGAATCCAACAACAGGCCAGGGAATGCGTCTCCCTTTGTGGACTTGATAGCTCCGACAATCGTCTCTCGCGTCTGCATCATCCCCGACCCTCTTGGGATTCTAGCCACGCAAGGATGCTCGACTTCCTGAATCGAAGTCCCATAGGCAACCGCAACACGGGTACGGGGTTGTCGTATCTCGCTCGACCACGGCGGCGAGTCAAATTGTAGATGCTGGATTCCTTGCACTTCAGGATGACCGCGAGGTCACTGACGGTCAACAGTTCGTCGCTCGGAACGCTTTGCTGGGTTGTGGCTGTGGGCATTCATGCGGCCCTCCAGACGATGCGGTTCGTCCTCTCGCACCAACTCATGTGCCAGATCAGGCTTTTGCCATCTCCCCACATGGTGACTCGCACCGTTTGCTCTGGTGCAAGGACTTCACTTTCGATCATGGCACGATTCCGACCGGAGACGCAACGACAAAGATTGTCAATCACTGTCGTGAAACAATCAAATCGTAATGTATCAGCCGGAGAGTGCTATAAGTCTTTAGCAGACTGAGACCTGCGAGGGTCTGCCGAATCCGGCGTCGTAATGTTTCACGAAAAAACCTTGTTACCCTACTTCTTGAACTCCGGCGGGCTGGCCAAATCAATGATAAGTCTCACGAGGGAACAGATTGATTCGGCTCTCGGCAAGCTGAGAAAACCCGTTGAGACTTATTCATGGCTCCAACGAAGGCTTCATTTGGTGAATGTCTCCGAGGACAGGGACTTCCAAAGACGGTTCGCCGGGTATTACAGAGTTCGCTTTCTGAAGCCAGTGCCTCGGCAAAAGTTGTTTGACTTGCTTGAGGAGTTGAAGAACGTGCCAGCGGACTACGGGAGCATCCTTGAGAAACTAAGTGCCACAACGGGCAGGATGGAGGAGTCGTTTGCGAGTAAGGTTGCTGCGACGATTGATTCGACCTTACCAGTTATCGACAGTTGGGTTCGGGATAATCTCTGTCTTAGTAGAGCCTCCAGCACGGAAAACGCCAAGGAGATTCACCAGAAAATCTGTGAGCAATATGCGGAATTTCTTTCTACCGAAACTGGCGAGTACCTGATAAAACGCTTTGCTCAGGCTTATCCAGAGACGCACATAACACACGTCAAGATGCTGGATTTCGTTCTCTGGCAGACCCGATAGAACTTCTCACTTCGTGCCGTTCGCAGCCGCTTCCAGCATCTTCATGCCGTTCCGCAAGGTCTCCGGCGTGACAGCTTTCTTGTAGAACGTCGCCGTCGTCATCTGGTTCTTGTGCCGGAGCAACGCTTGGCCGATGGCAAGGTTCCCGTTGTTCGCTTCGATGACCGCAGTCGCAGCACAGCGACGGCCTGCGTAGAGCGTTTTCCACGCTACTCCTGACGGCTTAGGGATGATGTCGCAGGGGATGCACTTCGTCTTGCCCTCGACGTGTGGCTTGATGACGCGGGAGATGAGGTTGTGCAGGTCAATAGGCGTCCCATTCTTCGACTCGAAAACATATCCTTCGCTGTGTTCGGGCTTCTCCGAGGCGGGCCGACTTTGCGACTTCCGACGCCACAATTCGAGCGGAACTTTGACCTGTACGGGCAGCGGGAGCGTAGCAAGTGACTCAGGAGTTTTCGGAGTGCCGACGACGCCACGCACGACCGAACGACGGATCGACACTGTCTCCTCGTCGAAGTCCTCCCACTTCAACGCAGCAATCTCGCCAGGGCGGAGACCGAGGAAGCAGGCCAGAGTGATGACGAGTTGAGTATCGACGTGGTCAACAAGACTGGAGACGACGGTTTCGACTTCGGGGAGCGTGTAATGTGCCGTCGCCTCGGATTCGATGGCATCGTCAGGAATTTTGACATCATGCCACGGGTTGACCTTGATGAACTCCTCATCGACTGCGTACCCGAACAGTGACCCGGCGAGAGCTTTGATGTGCTTCAGGGTCGTCTTGCCCTGCGTGCTCGTCAAACTCCTGAGGAATCTCTTCCCCATTGCAGGCTCGTAGTCCTTCAACATCGTCACTCCGAAGTGGCCCTTTAGATGTTGTTTCCAGATTTGTTTGAAGCCGCGAATGGTACTCGCCTTCCGGCGGGATTGTCCGGTCAACGGGAGGATTTTTTCAAGGTAAGGCAGGTAGTGCTGTTCCCAGAAGGTGACGATCCGCGTCTCTCCCGGCGTCGCCTTTCGCGTCAATGCAAGAGCGGCAACTTCAGCGGCCTTCGCATCGGCCTTGACCTTGTCCATCGTCGTGCGTTGCAGGTCACGGACGGCGGAAGAGTATCCCCACTTTCCCCGTTTCTTCCACCAGTCGTGGACATCACTCCGCTTGCAGAGTTGAATCGTTTTGTGTACCCGTTCCCCGGCGTCGATGATGTAATATTTCAGATAGCATGTGTCTCCGACTACGTAGAGCGAACCGTCCTGTGCCATGTGTTTCCCCCTGTGCTCCAACCACAGTAAGGGTAGCAAATGTTCTAGGAATGTTCTACGTATCTTCGGTAACCGTGTCCAACTTGTTGATTCTAAATGTGGCGGCGTAGCTCAGGTGGCTAGAGCGACGGTCTCATAATCCGTAGGTCCGTGGTTCGAGTCCACGCGCCGCCACCAAATCTCTCACCCGGTCTGGAGGAATTGACATTCCCTCCACCCTTTGGAAACATGCAAATGTCTCATCCGGCACACTTATGGTAGGAATTCGCACTCGCGATCTGCGCAAGGTCTACACCTCCGCTCCTCCTTTCGCGGCGGCCGGTTTTGGCTCGTCCGCAGCACGCACGAAGGGCGAAAAGCAGCCGAAGTCCGAGATTGTCGCGCTCAACGGCCTAACGCTCGACGTTGCCGCGGGCGAGGTTTTCGGGCTTCTGGGGCCGAATGGCGCGGGCAAGTCGACAACCGTGGGAATTCTAACCACGCGAGTACGGCCGAGCGGCGGCGAGGCTTGGATCGGCGCGCACGATGTCTGGAAAGATCAGGTTGCGGTCAAACGCTTGATCGGAGTGGTAGCGCAGCGTCCGAACCTCGACTTCTCCCTCACTGCGCGCGAAATTCTTTTGTTTCATGGCGCCTACTTTGGACTCGACTCCGCGACCAGAGCATCGCGAGCCGAAAGCCTTCTCGATCGATTCAAGCTGCGCGACCGCGCCGAGCAGATGGTGCGCGGCTTCTCCGGAGGCATGATGCAGCGGCTCTCCATCGCCCGCGCCATGATGCACGACCCGCAGGTTCTTTTCCTCGATGAACCCAGCGCGGGTCTTGATCCGCAAACCAAATTGCTGCTGTGGGAAATTATTCGCGAATACAACCAAACCGGCAAGACGATCCTGTTGACCACGCACAACATGGAAGAAGCGGACGCGCTCGCGGGCCGCCTCGCCATTATCGACCACGGACGCAACATCGCGCTCGGGACACCGACCGAGTTGAAGGCTTCCGTGCCCGGCGGTTATCTGCTGCGTTTGCGTTTCGGTAATCATTCTGCCGAACTCATGCAACGGCTGCAAACATTGCCGGGAGTACGCGAGGTGCGCCCCGTTGCGCAAAGCGGAGCTCAGGACGGCGAACAAACCGGCGCCGACCTCTATGCCGATCGCGGCGGTTCGCTGATTGCAGAGATCGCCAGCATGGCTTCTGCCGCCGGTTCGGAGCTGCGCGATGTGCACATCTCCGAGCCCAGCCTGGAGAATCTATTTCTGCACCATACCGGAAGGAGCCTGCGGGAATGAACTGGAAGACATTTTTCGCCATGCTCGCGCGCGATGTCCATGTAGCTCGCCGCAACTTCATGGTTTTGCTGATGCAGACCTTTCTGCAGCCACTGATGTTCGTCTTTATCTTTGGAAGAGTGATGGTGCGCAGCGGTTACATGCCCGAGGCATACAAAAGCCTGCTGCTTCCCGGCATCATGGCCATCAGCATGGTTTTTACCGGGGTCTGGGCAGTGGCCATGCCATTGATTACCGAATTCCAGTTCACCCGCGAGATCGAAGACCGCCTGCTGGCTCCGATGGAAATCTCCTGGGTCGCGATTGAGAAAGTGCTTGCGGGAACGCTCCAGGCACTAATCGCAGGTCTGGTTGTGATCCCCGCGGCTTGGATAATCTTGCGCCCGGGCGTATCGGTGACGGTGCACAACCCTCTCACTTTTGCCTGCGTAACCTTGCTGGTGGCACTGTTTTCTGCGTGTGGGGGCCTGGCACTGGGTTGCAGTGTTAACCAGCAGCACATCGGATTGATGTTCAGCATGGTTTTGACCCCCATGATTTTCTTTGGCTGTACCTACTACCCCTGGAGCGCACTGAACAGCTTCCCCATACTGCAGAAGGTCGTGCTGGTGAATCCTCTTGTATATGCGAGCGAAGGCCTGCGCGGAACGCTCGTGCCTCAGTTCCCGCATCTCCCCCTGCTGGCGGTATTAATTGTGTTGACCGCGTTTGACACCTTGTTTCTCGTGGCTGGATTGCGACAGTTCCGCGGAAAAGCGGTCAGCTGAAGGACAGAAAGCCTCCCGCGAGGCCGCCGGGGCAATCGAGTAACATCTCTGCTTTCTTGCACCTCCGAAAGTGGTTCCAGATCAAGTAATTCGAGAGATTACCGAAGTTTCCCGCAACAGCCGCAAATCATTGTTAATAAATCTGTTAGCTGTTTATCCTACGGTTGGATACCCTCGCGCTCCGGTAGGGCAAGAGCAGCGAACGGTTGAATCGCATACCTATGTCGGCAACCACACAATCGTGGAGAGGACTGTCCCTCGGCGCCCAGGTCTTTGTCGGCCTGGTGATTGCCGCAGGAATGGCCTCGCTGCTTCTCGCAGCGGCGCATCAGCGCAGCAATAATATCGCTGAGTTCATCTGTTATCTCGGCATCGCAATTCTAGCGTCACGGCTACGGGTAACTCTCCCTGGCATCACCGGCACGCTGTCGGTGAACTTTCTTTTCATCCTGGTGGGGATCGCCGAGCTTAGCTACTCCGAGGCCATCACCCTGGGCGCGGTCGCCATGCTCGCCCAAGGTTTATTTCCGGGCAGGCCGAACGCCATCCAGGTGACGTTCAACGTCTGCGCGGGCGCCCTTTCAACCGCGCTGGCTTACTTCGCCTATCACAGTGTTCTGGCCAACGAACTCATTCCGAGCAAAGCGTTGGTTTTATGTCTGGCCGCTTCGATTTATTTTATTGTCAACGCGGGATGTACCGCCGCTGTAATCTCGTTCAGTGAACGGCGCCCGCTGCAGCGAATCCTCATCGATTGTTATTTCTGGTCCTTCCCTTACTACCTGGTGGGTGCCGGCATTGCGGGCGCAATTGGCTGGTTCAATCACGCTTTTAACTGGGAAAGCTCGTTGCTCTTCGTGCCCGCCATTTATGTCATCTACCGCTCCTACCGTTTGTACTTGGGCAAGCTGGACGACGAAAAGCGGCACGTGGAAGAAATCGCCAACCTGCATTTGCGAACCATCGAAGCACTCGCGCTGGCCATTGAAGCCAAGGACCAGACCACGCATGCCCACTTGCAACGGGTTCGCGTCTACGCTATCGAGGTAGCAAAAGAATTAGGCATCAAGGGCGCCGAACTGGAAGCCCTGCACGCGGCCGCGCTGCTGCATGACATTGGAAAGCTTGCTGTGCCCGAACACATTATCTCGAAGCCCGGCCGGCTAACACCCGAAGAGTTCGAGAAGATGAAGATTCACACCGTTGTCGGCGCGGACATTCTGGAACGTGTTCGCTTTCCTTATCCGGTCGTGCCCATCGTTCGAGCCCACCATGAAAAATGGGATGGGTCAGGTTATCCCTTCGGATTGAAAGGCACAGAGATTCCGATTGGCGCCCGCATTCTTTCCGCAGTCGACTATCTGGACGCGTTAGCCTCCGACCGGCAATATCGCCGAGCCATGCCCTTGGACAAAGTGATGCAGCAGCTTTCGGCTGAGTCGGGCAAGTCATTTGATCCGAAAGTGGTGGATGTCCTCACCAGACGTTACAAATCCTTAGAGAACATGGCGCGTGCGCAAGCGAATTCAGATGACAATGTGGCGCTTCCCACCGAACTCAAAATCACGCGGGGCCCTGCCCCGGCGGCCGGGTTCGAAAATGCCGCGGTAACGGATTCGCCGGGACGAGAAGCAACGTTCCTATCCTCGATTGCTGCTGCCCGCCAGGAAGCTCAATCTCTGTTTGAGTTGAGCCAGGATCTGGGGGCGTCGTTAAGCCTGGGTGAGACGCTTTCCGTGTTCTCGGTAAAACTAAAACCGATGGTTCCCTATGATGCCATCGCAATTTATATCCGTCGCGGGGATGAGTTGATCCCCGAATACGTAAACGGCGATAACTACCGCCTCTTTGCCTCGTTGCGTATTCCGCTCGGCGAGGGTCTCTCCGGTTGGGTGGCTCAGAACAAAAAACCGATTGTGAACGGAAATCCCTCGGTCGAGCCTGGCTATCTCAACGATCCCGCGAAGTCCAGCACTTTGCGCTCCGCTCTGGCGCTCCCGTTGGAAGGAGTGGACGGCGTGATTGGCGTTCTGGCCCTCTATCGCGCCGAGCGTGACGCTTTTACCTCCGACCACTTGCGCATCCTTTTGGCGGTGAGCGGCAAAATGGCGCTCGCCATCGAGAACGCGCTCAAGTACCAGCAAGCGGAAAGCTCCGCTACAACCGATTACCTCACCGGCCTGCCCAATGCCAGATCGCTGTTCTTGCAACTTGATCGCGAATTAGCTCGCTGCAAGCGCGACAACATGTCGCTGACCCTCATGGTTTGCGACATGAACGGATTTAAGAGGATCAATGACCGCTTCGGGCATCTCGAGGGAAACCGCGTGTTGCGCCTGTTCGCCCAAGCCCTGAAAGAAACCTGCCGCGAGTACGATTACGTCGCCCGCATGGGTGGGGATGAATTTGTGGTGATTGCTCCGGGTCTGGCCGCCGATGCCGCCGCAAAAAAGGTGGATCAGCTTCGTCCGCTTGCCCGCCAAGCTGGTTTCGATGTTTGCGGAGAAGACATTCTCTCTTTGAGTGTGGGGCTGGCGGTATCTCCAGATGACGGCAACGACGCCGAGCAACTCTTGACCGAAGCCGATCGCCGCATGTATCTGGAGAAGCAGAAGCAGCCTTCGCAGAAGGATCAGCGCCTGCACACTCGCATGAAATGCCGGCTCACGATCGAACTGCACCCTCAGTCCGGCAGTGGACCGATCTTCGGCAATCTCATCGACATCAGCCTCGGAGGCTGCTACGTGGAAACCAGCGCTATTCTGCGGTCCGGTTCTCATCTCAAGTTGATTTTCTCCATTGATGATGCAACCCTGAGCGCCGAGGGAACGATTGCAAGAATCCATCCCGGATCCGGCGTCGCCGTGCAATTCAAGGAGATGAGCCGCGAGTCGCGCGAAAAGATGTATCGCATTCTCGAGTTCGTGCAGAACACAACCACTCTCTACAACGACAGCTACATGCAGAAACTCTTCGATCGTTGATCGGTGTGGCTCGTCAAGGTCGCTTGAAGCCCATCCCGCTACGCTCGTACACTTAAGCAATGCACGTCCACGGTCACGCAGGAGACGGTCCCAAGCGAGTGCTCAAGATTTCGCTGGGCGTAACCCTGGGCTATATCGCTCTGCTGGTTGTGGCCGGCATTCGCTCCCATTCGCTGGCCTTGCTCTCCGAGGCCGGACACAATCTTTCCGATTTTCTCGCGCTCCTGCTCTCGCTGGTTGCGGTCTATTTGCAGTCACGCCCTGCAAGCTCAACCAAGACCTATGGCTACCACCGCGCCGGGGTATTAGCGGCGCTAGTCAACGCCGTGTCGCTCGTCGCGGTCGCATTTTTTATTTTTTACGAGGCCTTCCACCGCCTGCAGCATCCCGAGCACGTTCAGGCCTCCGTGATGATGTGGGTCGCCGCTGCCGGCGTGGTGATGAACGGTGTGATCGCGCTCCTCCTGTTTCGCTCGAGCCGGGGCTCCGCTAACGACGTCAACATTCGCAGCGCTTTGCTGCATGAGGTTGGCGACACGCTCTCCACCGCCGCCGTGATCGCCGGAGGCTGGGCCATCCTGATTACCGGCGATTACTGGATCGACTCCGCGCTCTCCTTCGGAATTGGTGCGCTCATCCTGTGGTCAGGATTCGGCATCGTGCGCGAGACCCTGAACATTCTGCTCGAAGGGACGCCCCGCGGCATGAAGCTCGAACTGGTCGAGACTGCGATCCGCTCGATCGAAGGCGTCAACGACGTTCACGACCTCCACGTCTGGAGCATCGGCTCGGAAACTCACGCGCTCTCCTGCCACATCTCGATTGCCGACATTCCGCCCTCAGTTAGCGAGCGCATCCTGCGCGACGTAAAAGACCGTCTGCATCACAGCTTCCGCATCGACCACACCACCATCCAGTTCGAGTGCGTGGACTGTGAAGTAGCTCATGGCTGCGTGATGCCGGTAGGCGAAAGCGAAACGCACCATCACAGCCACTAAGGGCTTTGTAAGCCTTCATCGATCAGAACCTCGGAAACGCGGCTGGCGGGGATCTTCGCCGTACGGGCGATGGCCTCAAGCCTGTTAGTCAGGGAGGGATGCGTCATAAATAGTTCCACAAGCCTGCCGCAGGTAATGGGAGAGCCGGTCATACGGTAAAGGCTGACCAACGCCTGGAGCCCGGCCTCGGGGTCGTTTGTAAACTCGAGTGCTTCCCGATCCGACGAATATTCGAAATGGCGCGAGATGGAATAGATCATCAATAGAGGCCCCAGTAGAGCCAGCAAGACGAATGCCGACCGGACGCCTGCCGCAGCGGGGGAGAGCCCGACCGACAACAACGATAGAACGACGAAGACAGACAAAAGAGCCGCAAATTTTTGGCGTGTGTGTTTCCCCTTCACGTGCGCTAATTCATGACCGATGACGTAGTCGAGTTGCGGGCCGCTCAGGTACTCGCCAAAGTTATCTGTCAACGCGATGCCTCGCCACAAACCGAAGGCATTCGTCAGATGCCCCCTTCCTGGCGGAACCACATAGACTCGATCCAATTCGACTCCGACTTTTTTTGCTAGGCGAACGGCGTGATTGTACAGCGTGCCCGACTTCACTCGGCGTAGCTTAAATCCCCTGGGCTGAGCGTAACTGAACAGATCCAACAACAACGGTTATGCCCGCGCCTATCAGCCAAAACGCACCGGCCCAGGAGCCGTCCAAGATCGCATGAAAGCCCCGCAGCCGACATCAGTAGCGCGATCGGAGGGGCCACAATACTCCAACACGCCAGCCGTAGGATATCTGTCGATGTCCAAGTTCGCTTGAGGATGGCTCTATCCCCACAACGCGACGCTCCCTCTAGGGCCGCAGTGCTCAGGATGGGAAGTATCCAGAACAGAAAATGAGGCAAGGCACTGACGACCGGTAATTCCCAGAGCGCGCACCAAGCAACTAGAGCAAGCAGAAGTACGACGCGGTTCGTGCGACGATGTCGCAGCCACGCACTTGTCCGACCGGAGCTATTGGATGGGAGGCTGATGTATCGAAAGAAAATCGATACCAAGGGCAATAGCAAGATCGCCAAGGAAAGATCTGGAACTACTAGTCCGCGATTCAACCAGGGTACCGTTCGTCGATCATCTTTCGGACGGCGGCGTGATCGACGAGCCGACCTAGGTCCGCCGCTGCGATACCCTTATCCAACTCGCGGAGAAAACGTTCCTTAGCAGTTCAACTCCCGCTTCGCTCGCAAATCTGGATTGTCAGGCGTGTCCATGTTAGTAGGCTAGCACTAGCTAGAGCACTGTCAACTCTCATCTCTGACCGATTTATACGCCTGCCTTTCATAAATCTCCTGCACCCTCTCAATCGTATCTGCCTCCTCAGGAGACTTATCCAGCCTCAGCCGCACGATCCTCGGAAAGCGCAGCGCATACCCACTCTCATGCCGCTCCGACTCCATCATGTTGTTGAACGCCACTTCCAATACAATCTTCGGCTCAACTGTGCGACGAAAGCCTTGATCTTCAATCGTGTGTTCGAGAAACCACCGCGTCATCTCGGCAATCTCGACGTCGGTCAATCCTGAGTACGCTTTGCCGATATTCACTAACCGGTCTTTATTCACATCCCACACCGCAAACGTGTAATCGCTGAGGACGCCCACGCGCTTGCCGTGTCCGTACTCAACCGCGGTTACCACCACATCCAGCGTGGCCAGTTCGCGCTTCATCTTCAGCCAGGATTTTCCGCGCTTTCCCGGCGTGTAAGTCGAGTTGAGATCTTTGATCATCAACCCTTCGTTGCCTCTAGCCTGCGCAGCCGTGAAGAGTTCTTCCAATTCGTCAGCCGACGTCACTCGAAACACGGGCGCCCGAATCACAGCTGCCGCAACCTTTTCATCCTCAGTACCAAAGATCAATCTCTCCTGAGAATTTCCTGCCTTGGATTTTCTCTGTGCCTCTGTGTCTCTGTGGTGAAGAATTTTCTTTCCCGCTGAAAGCAGTTTGTCCAACACCCGCGCCCGCTCCCGCAGCGGACGGTCAATCAGCAACTCCCCGCTCGCATACAAAACATCGAAGGCGAGATAAGCGACGGGAACTTCCCGCAACATTCTCTCGCTCACTTTCTTCCGTCCCAGTCGCTGCTGCAACACGCTGAACGGCCGCGCCCGGCCCAGGTTCGCCGCCTTCGCCTCAGCTACGTCGCTAGGCTGCTCATCGACAACTCCTGCCGCTGCAGAAAGACTCTCCGGATATTCCCACGCCACAATTTCACCATCGAGAATCGCTTCCTGCGGCAATCCCGCCAGCGCGCCCGGCAACTCCGGGAATGACTCCGTAATCTCATCCCACGTGCGCGAGAAAAACTTCACCTCGCCCTCCGAAACATGCGCCTGCGCCCGAATTCCGTCGTACTTATCTTCCACCGCGGCCTCGGCGAAATAATTCAACCCTTCTTCAGCCGATTCAATCGGGCTCGCCAGCATGAACCCCAACGGATGAAACAAACGCATGCTCGCAGTCGCCAGTCTGCCATCGATGGCAAGCCGCACCGTTTCTCCAATATCCCCCAGCAGCATATTCGCCCGCTGCACCTCCGCAAGCGAGTGCCCGTACGCTCTGGCAATCGCGTCTTCGACCAGGCTTTCCTTCAGCCCAATCCGCAAATCGCCGGTCATGATCTTCACTATGTACTTCGCTTCAAGCGGCGTCGCCCTCAACAGCAAATCACGGACCAACTCAGTTTTCGCCGCCGGTCCGCGCGCCGCGGCAATCTGCCGAAAGCTCCCGGCAACTTCGAGAATGCCGAGGCTTTGCCCGGGCCGCTCCGGCAGAACCTCCCCAGCCACAGCGCCCAAGTCACCATGCTTTCGATACGCAGCGGCCAGCTCCACTTCGTCACTGCCGGAAAGCTCCCGAACCACCCGCCACAACAAAGAACCTCCCACCTGTAGCGTGGTCTCCTCCCAGGCCGGAAACGCTCTTCCGGAGAGAAACACCGCCGACACCGCGGCCTCTTCTGTGTTCCGTGATTTCAGGTAGTCGGCAACGATCCCGGTCTTCAACAGCTTCTTGGTGGTGGCGGCAATCGCCTCGCAGCTTTCAGCCAGCTTTCGCATGTTGAGTTCAGAGGTCGTTTCGAGAATAAACGAAGAATCCACACGTTGCCGAAACTGGCGAATAGCTCTCTATTTCAAGCGTTTACCATTCCAGCCCACCGTAGGAGCGTGGCCAATCGCTGTGGTACCCTAGTGTTTGGTGCGTTTCCGCGCCCGGAGCATCTAACCATCGTGCGTTCTCTGCGAAATTTCGTGCGTTTTCTCATCGCCGTCCAGCTTCTGCCCGCGCTCGAAAGTGGCGAGGAAACCCTGGTTGGCGGTCAAGCTGTGCTTGAAGGTGTGATGATGCGTTCCCCGCACGCCTGGGCCATCGCCTGCCGCAAGCCCTCTGGTGAAGTGGTCACCATGAGCGAACCGCTTGATCGTCCCTCGGAGAAGCACAAGTGGATGGCGTGGCCCATCGTCCGCGGTGTGATGACGCTCGGTTATGCCATGTCCCTCGGGTATCGCGCCCTGCGTTTCTCCGCCAACGTCGCGATTGAAGAAGTAATGCAAAGCAATGAGCCCACCACAAGCCATGTGGCCACGGGCGCCGCGCCCGTGCCGCTGAAGCGAAGCGAAGCGGAACCTTCCACGAACGCCGGCGCTAAGGGTTCCACAAAAACGCAATCCCGCGAAAAAGCCGCAACCATCAGCGGATGGCTGGCCGCCGGAAATGTAATCCTCTCCCTCGCTTTCTTCATCTTCATGTACAAATACCTGCCCCTGCTGGCAGCCACGGAGCTGAAAAAGTACAATCCCGCCCTCGGTGGCCAGATTGTGTTTAACCTGGTCGATGGCGCAGTGCGACTGATCCTCTTCCTACTCTTCATCTGGGGAGTGTCTCTCTTTCCCGACATTCGCCGCGTCTATCAGTATCATGGCGCCGAGCACAAAACCGTCTTTGCCTTTGAAAACGGCGACCCGCTCTCGACCAGCGCAGTGCAGAAATATTCCACGTACCATCCGCGCTGCGGCACCAGCTTTCTCATGACCGTGATGCTGATCTCGATCGGCTTCTATATGCTGATTCCCTACACCACGTTCTGGGCGCGCTTCGCTTCGCGCATTGTGCTGCTCCCGGTAATCGCCGGAGTGTCTTATGAGGTGATCCGCTTCGCCGCCAAACATCGCGGCTCTCTTTTCGCCCTGATGACCGCGCCTGGCCTCTGGCTGCAACGCATCACCACCCAGCCTCCCTCAGACGAAATGGCCCAATGCGCCATCACCGCCCTCGACCAAGCCATGGACCTGGAAAAAGAACGCGGCGGCGAATTGGTGATTGCCTAGCGGCCCCGCCGCGAATACTTTCTTTTGCCTCGAATCCACTAAAATGCTCTAGAGATGTAGTAAATTTACGTCTCGCCTTAGCTCCCCCTAGCGCGTTGTCAAGAACGAGACGTAGCTTGCTACGTCTCTACGAAAGATCCCTATGTTTGAAAGACTCGACCAAATCGAAGCCCGCTACGAAGAGCTCACCAGCGCTCTGGCCTCGCCGGACATCGTCAACGATTCGGCGAGATACCAAAAGACCGCCAAAGCGCACAGCGAAATTGTGCTCATCGTCGAAAAATATCGGGAATACAAAGATCTCACCCGTGGCATCGCCGAAAGTAAAGCTATGCTTGCGGACGAAAAAGATCCCGAGATGCGCGCTTACGCTCAGGAAGAACTCAATAAACTTGAACCGCGCGTCGCGGCCATCGAAGAAGAGTTGAAGGTCCTCCTGCTGCCCAAAGATCCCAACGACGAAAAAAACATCATCCTAGAAATCCGCGCCGGCACCGGCGGAGACGAAGCCACGCTTTTCGCCGCCGAAATCTTCCGCATGTACACGCGTTACGCCGAGTCTCAGCGTTGGAAAGTAGAAGTCCTCTCATCCTCGGAGTCATCCGCGGGTGGTCTCAAAGAAGTGATCGCCATCATCGAAGGCAATCGCGTTTTTTCACAGCTGAAATACGAAAGCGGCGTTCACCGCGTGCAGCGCGTTCCTGCGACCGAGCAGCAGGGACGCGTGCATACCTCGGCGGTCACTGTCGCGGTCCTGCCCGAAGCCGAAGACGTCGACATAAAAATCGAAGCCAAAGACCTGCGCATCGACACCTTCTGCTCCTCCGGCCCCGGCGGCCAGTCGGTGAATACGACGTACTCCGCCGTCCGCATCACGCACATTCCCACGAACACAGTCGTCAGTTGCCAGGATGAGAAGTCACAAATCAAGAATCGTGAGAAAGGCATGCGCGTGCTGCGCTCCCGCCTTTACGAGATCGAAATGGAAAAACAGCAGCAGGCGCTTGCCAAAGAGCGCAAGGCCATGGTTGGCTCCGGCGACCGCAGCGAGAAGATCCGCACCTACAACTTCCCGCAGAACCGCCTCACCGATCACCGCATCGGCTTCACCATCCACCAACTCGAACAAGTCATGGATGGCAAGCTCCAGCCGCTGATCGAAGCTCTGACCACGCACTATCAGGCGGAAAAATTGAAGCAAGAAGCAACGGCCGCGGTATAAGGGAGTGAAGGCTCATGTAGGGACAGCCGCCTCGGCTGTCCGCCGGGGCGAAGCCCGGCAGTGGCTATCCCAGCTATATCCATTGGCCGTTGCTCCCCTATCGTTTGACCTCGAACTATACTGTTACGTTCCCGCATAAATCCAGCAAAGGAATCTACCTCATGTCCAATCTGCACTCGACCCTCGCCGATGTCCTCACCGATCGCTTCACCGCGAACACCGCCCGCGTCCGCGAACTAGCCGCCCCCCTGACCAATTCTCAGTTCTGGCAAAAGCCCTACCCCTACGGCAACAGCTTCGGCCACCTCGTCCTGCATCTCACAGGCAACTTGAACTATTACATCGGCGCACAGATGGCAAAAACTGGATACGTGCGCGACCGTCCGCGCGAATTCAACGACCCTAATCCCCCGTCGAAAGACGAAGCTCTGAAACGCTTCGACGATGCCGTGCAAATGGTTATCGCTGCCGTCCGCGCGCAATCGCCCGACGATTGGTCGGTAGAATATTCCGGCACCGGAACCGACGCCAGGAATCCTCTTGAAATGGTTGTGCAGTGCGCCGCCCACATGCAACACCACATCGGCCAGATGATCTATCTGAATTATGAGCTAAGGAACCAAGAAGAAAGCGCCAGATGATTTTCTCTTACCGGTTTTCTCTGTGTCTCTGTGTCTCTGTGGTGAAATGATTCTGTGCAACTGAAGCAAGCCCTCACCGCCGCCGTCGCGCGTCTCACCACGGACCAAGTTCCCTCCCCACGCATGAATGCCGAGCTTCTCCTGATGTTCACGCTCAACTCCGATCGAGCCTATCTCTACGCCTATCCCGAGCGCCAACTCGGCACCGATGAGCAGCGCCGTTACGATGCTGCCCTCGCCGAACGTGCCCGCGGCGTGCCCGCGCAGTACATCACCGGCCATCAGGAATTCTGGGGCATGGATTTAATCGTCTCTCCCGCTGTTCTCATCCCGCGCCCCGAGACCGAGCACGTAATTGAAGCCGTGATCGAACTTGCGATCCCAGCCGCGGAGCGGCACAAGAATGCAGCCCACGGCGTGAGCCGTGGGACTAGCACGAAAAATGAGGAAGCTCCGGAGGAGCGAAAGAAGCCAGCCCCGCTCATCGTCGACGTCGGCACAGGCTCCGGCTGCATAGCGCTGGCCCTAGCCAAAGAACTGCCGCAAGCTGAAATTCACGCCACCGACATTTCTCAAGCCGCAATCGAAGTCGCTCGCGCCAACGCCTCCCGCCATCAACTCGAATCGCAGATTCACTTTCACCACGCCGACTTGTTAGCCGAATTCGAAGACAATTCCTTCGACTTCATCGTCTCCAACCCGCCCTACGTCGGCGAATCGGAAGAAGATCAAGTCCAGCTCGAAGTCCGCAAATTCGAGCCGCGCACCGCAGTCTTCGCCGGCCACACCGGAACCGAGGTGATCGCGCGCCTCATCCCGCAAGCCCACGCCGCGCTCAAATCCGGGGGCTGGCTGGTGATGGAAATCAGTGGAACGATCGCAGAAGAAGTAAAACTCCTGCTTGCTGATTGGAAAGATGTTCAGATCAGGCCGGACCTGCAATCGATTCCGCGCGTTGCGCAGGCGCGCAAGCCTTAGCGCGGAACGCTCGCCGGCAATATCTCATCCACATCCACTATGTTGGTGGGATATTTGCCGGTATAGCAAGCCGAGCAGTAAGAAGTCTTCTCGCCCTCGCCGCAAGCTTTCTTCAGTCCTTCGAGCGAAAGGTAAGCCAGCGAGTCCGCGCAAATATATTGGCGAATCTCGTCGACCGATTTATTGGCCCCGATCAGCTGATTTTTCGACGGCGTGTCCACACCATAGTAGCAAGGCGAAATCGTGGGTGGGCACGAAACACGCATGTGCACTTCCTTCGCTCCCGCGCTGCGAATCATGCGCACAATCTTCCGGCTGGTGGTGCCGCGCACAATCGAATCGTCGATCAGCACCACGCGCTTGCCTTCCAGCAGCGACCGCACCGGATTCAGCTTCAACTTCACTCCAAAGTCGCGAACGCTCTGGCTCGGCTCGATAAACGTGCGTCCCACGTAGTGATTGCGAATGAGCCCGAAGCGAAACGGAATCCCGCTCTCCGCCGCGTAACCTACAGCCGCGGTCACCCCGGAATCGGGCACCGGCACGACCAGATCGGCTTCCACCGGCGCTTCTCGGGCCAACTGCCGGCCAAGTTCTTCACGGCTGGTCTGCACCGCACGCCCGAAAACAATACTGTCAGGCCGCGAAAAATAGACGTGCTCAAAAATGCAACTCGATTGCGGCGCAGCCGTCGAATAAAAGCGCGAAGTAATTCCTTCCGGGCCGACCACGATCAATTCGCCCGGCTTCACGTCGCGCTCGTAAGTGGCTCCGATCAGATCGAAAGCGCAAGTTTCTGAGGCAAAGACAATCGTATCGCTCTTCTGTCCTTCCAGCGCCGGAATGCGTCCCATCGCCAAAGGCCGAAAGCCGCGCGGATCGCGCGCTGCGATGATGCGGTCCGGACTCATAACCACCAGAGAAAACGCGCCCTCGACTCGCCGCAGCGCATCCGCAATCGCCTCAGGCAGCGCCTGTTCCCGCGAAAGCGCGATCAGGTGCACGATCACTTCGGTATCGCTGTTCGTTTGAAAAATTGATCCCTGGCGCTCCAGCCTGCCGCGAACTTCCTGCGCGTTCACCAGGTTGCCGTTGTGCGCAACCCCGATCGATCCCTTATTCGATTGCACCAGAATCGGCTGCGCATTCAGCAACGCCGAGTCGCCGGCGGTCGAATAGCGCGTGTGCCCGATCGCGAGCGTGCCGCGAATCTTCGAGAGCACCTCTTCGGTAAAAATGTCGGCGACCGTACCCATCGCCTTGTGGACGCGCGATGTCAGACCATCGGAAGTGACGATCCCCGCCGACTCCTGTCCGCGGTGCTGTAGCGCATGCAGACCGAGATAGGCGAGCTTTTCGGCTTCAGGATGCGCGAAGATCGCCACCACCCCGCACTCGTCGCGAAATTTGTCTAGTTTCTGCATTTTGCTGTTCTGCCTACATCGCTCGACTAGCAGTCGCCAAAACCCTTGTCCCGACGATATGCAGCCCAGTTCATATTTTCGGGCCCTTTCTGTGTGTTGCAGCGGTTACAGATGGGTTGCATGTTCTCGATAGAGTCGCTCCCACCCTGATAGAGTGGCACTATGTGATCCTTTTGCACCGGACGTTCCAAAGTGCCGCAGCGGACGCACCGTCCTTGAAACTCGGCTACTAGATCGGCCCATTGCTGGTTCGAATGGGTCCCGCGAAGTCGCGCTGCTTGTACTCTTAGCTGTCGAAGGCGCAGATTGTACAGGCGTCGATCACCTTGTGCGGCATCAAGTCCTCGACGCCACTCTTCGTATTCCATCGAACCCGGCGAAAACTGACCCCCGGTACCTTCCCAATGCGAGTCGATTCCGGCCTTGTAGGCCGCAATTCTACGCTCGAGTTCATGCAGAGTGAGCATTGTTGTCCCGCGTTTCCGGCGTCATTTAATCCGCTACTAGTAATTCTGGATCGGTATGCAAAGCCGACTCCAGAGCTCCCTCAAAGGCTTCGTTCAGTTCCCCGACGGACGCCGAAAGAGCAACGCTGCAGTCAATGGAAATTTCCAATCGCTCCGGAATCGTCTCCCCGAGCACCTCTGCAACGATTCCATGTTTCTCCGCTACCTGTTTGATTCGCGCCATATTCTCTGAGTCGCAAGAGACCACGATGCGGCTTGCATCTTCACCAAATAGTACAAACTCCGCGGGAAGCCCGTTCGACGCCAGATTCACCCGCGCTCCAACCCCTTTTGCAAACGCCTTCTCCGCCAGCGCGACTGCGACTCCACCCTCCGAACAATCGTGCGCCGAATCCACCAGACTCTGTTGAATCACTTCGATTACAGCCTTTTGCAGGGCAACTTCTTTCTCCAGGTCGAGTTCCGGAGGATATCCCCACAGCGCGCCGAGAATCTCTTTTGCATATTCCGACGATCCGAACTCACTCTCCACATCGGCAATATCGGCCTCTTCGCCCGCGCGCAACAGCACAATCGCCCGTCCCGGCGAAGCGAAATGCATCTTCGCGGTTTTGTGCACATCCTCGAGCGTGCCCACCACGCCCAGCACTGGCGTTGGATAAATGCCTTCGCCCAGAGTTTCGTTATAGAAGCTGACATTGCCGCCGGTGATCGGAATCTCCAGCTCCTCACAAGCTTTCGTGATGCCATCAATGGTTTGCGAAAACTGCCACATGATGTGCGGCTTCTCAGGGTTTCCGAAGTTAAGGCAATTCGTCGCACCCACGGGAGTCGCTCCCGAGCACGCAACTTTGCGCGCCGCCTCGGCAACCGCATGCATTGCCCCCAACCGCGGATCGAGATAGCACCAGCGGCTGTTGCCATCGAGCGCCATCGCTAGGCCGCGCCGTGGAGCATCCGGGTTCGGGTTCTTGATGCGAATCACCCCCGCATCGCCCGCGCCCGGCGCTTCCACTGTATTCGTCTGCACCATGTGATCGTATTGCTGCCAAACCCACCGCTTCCCGCAAATGTTGGGACTCGCCAGAAGTTGCTTGAGAGTCTGCGTGAAATCACGGACTCCGTTGAGTTGAATGTGCGCCGGCATCTCCCGCGAAACCGGAGGCTCCCATCTTGCCAGCAGACGCTTGTACACCGGCGCATCGTCGGTCAGCGCCCGGTTCGGAATCTCTGCAACCACTTCGCAGTGGTGAAGCACGCGCAGTTTATTGTCGGTCGTAACCTTGCCCACCTCGACCGCATCCAGCCCCCATTTTTCGAAGACGCGGAAAACTTCCTGCTCGCGGCCCTTCTGCGCGACCAGCAACATGCGCTCCTGCGATTCACTGAGCATAATTTCATAGGCGCTCATGCCGGTTTCGCGCTGCGGTACGCGATCCAGTTCAATCTCAATTCCCACACCGCCGCGGCCACCCATCTCGCAGGTCGAACAAGTAAGCCCCGCCGCGCCCATGTCCTGGATGCCAACGATCGCTCCAGTCTGCATCGCTTCGAGGCAAGCTTCCAGCAACAACTTTTCGAGGAACGGGTCGCCAACCTGCACATTCGGGCGCTTCGCCTCCGACGCTTCGCTGAATTCTTCGCTGGCCATCGTGGCTCCATGAATGCCATCGCGCCCCGTCTTAGCGCCGACGTATATCACCGGATTGCCCTCGCCCGCCGCGCGCGCATAGAAAATCTCATCCTTGCGCACCAGCCCCATGGCAAAAGCGTTCACCAGCGGATTGCCCGAATAGCAAGCCTCAAACTTCGTCTCGCCGCCCAGGTTCGGTACTCCGAAACAATTGCCGTAAGAAGCGACCCCGCTCACCACGCCTTCAAGAATGGAATGGTTGCGATGAATCTCGGCTTGCGTGGCGGCGGACGCATTCGTCCGCCCGCCGACACTCTCCTTTTGCCCCCGGACGAATGCGTCCGGGGCTCCATGAGTTGAGATCGGTCCAAACCTCAACGAGTCCATCACCGCAACCGGCCGTGCTCCCATGGTGAAGATGTCGCGAAGAATTCCACCCACGCCGGTAGTCGCGCCTTGAAACGGCTCGATAAACGACGGATGATTGTGCGACTCGATCTTGAAAGCGCACGCCCAGCCGTCGCCGATGTCGATGATGCCGGCGTTCTCCCCCGGTCCTTGCAGCACGCGCTTGCTGCGCGTTGGCAGCCGCTTCAGGTGCACGCGCGACGATTTGTAGGAGCAGTGTTCGCTCCACATCACGCTGAAGATGCCAAGCTCGGTGAGCGTGGGCTCGCGGTGGCCGAGCAACTGCTTAATTTTTTCGTACTCATCCGTAGTCAGGCCATGTTGCCGGAGGATCTCCGGGGCAAATGCAGGAGTTGTGGAGGTGGCCATGGAAGATCTCTATTGTCTCATTTTGCGGCGTCTCTAGAAAGCGAGAGTTTCGATCTCAGAGATCAGCTCTTAGCCTCACCTAAAGCCTAAGACGCATGACCGAAGACCTGCCTACCTCCGGCTTCCGGTAAACTCTCACCGAGATGAAATCCATAATCGTGGGGACGGCTGGACACATCGATCACGGCAAAACGGCGTTGGTGAAGGCGTTGACGGGAATCGACGCCGACCGGCTGGAAGAAGAGAAGCGTCGCGGCATCACCATCGACCTCGGTTTCGCGCACATGGATTTACCCAGCTCAAACGGCGAGAAATTGCGCCTGGGCTTTGTCGATGTTCCCGGCCATGAGCGTTTCGTCCGTAACATGCTGGCCGGCATTGGCGGCATCGATCTCGTGTTGCTGGTCATCTCTGCAGATGAGGCAATCAAGCCGCAAACTCGCGAACATTTCGACATCCTGCAACTTCTCGGCGTTCAGCGGGGCATCACCGTCCTCACCAAATCGGATGCGGTCGATTCTGAAACGCTCGATGTCGTCCGGCTGGAAGTGGAAGAGTTTCTGCGCGGCACGTTCTTAGACAAGCCAGATTCGATCATCGCCGTCAGCTCCTTGACCGGCGCAGGATTGGACGAACTCAAGCGGGCGATGGTCGCAGCCGCAGCGGATGCGCAGCCTAGGGATTCCCACGCGCTCACGCGCCTGCCCATCGACCGCGTGTTCACCATGAAAGGCTTCGGCACGATTGTGACAGGAACCCTAGTCGCCGGAACGATTCGCCGCGACGACGAACTCGAAGTTTTCCCCACCGGTCGCAGCGTGCGCGTGCGGGGCTTGCAGGTTCACGGACAACCCACAGACATCGCGGTAGCTGGCCAGCGCACCGCGGTAAACTTGGCCGGAACGAGCACAGAAGATTTGTCGCGCGGAATGACGCTCGCGCCGCCCGGCGCATTCGAGACAACGCGGCGCGCGGATGTGAAGTTGCGCCTGTTGCCTTCTGCGCCGCGTCCCCTGAAAGACCGCTCGCGGGTGCATTTTCACTCCTACACAATGGAGACCGTCGCAGAGGTTGCATTGCGCGAGACGAAGCAAAAGCAGATTGCCCCCGGCGAAGAAGTGTTTGCAAGGCTGAAGTTGTCAGAAGCCGCGCTGCTCCTACCGGGAGATCGATTCATCATCCGGCAGTTTTCTCCTGTCGTGACCATTGGCGGCGGGGTGGTCCTCGATGCCACGCCGATGCAACGCATGCCTGAACATGTGGCATTCCTTAATATTCTCGTCACCGGTGATGCTCAAACGATTCTAAAAGCGCGGATCGCGCGGCGAGTGCACGATGGACTCGCGATACCGAAGCTCGTTGCGGAGACCGGGTGGCCGAGAAGCGTGATCGAAGCGCAACTCGCGCCGGAACTACGAGCGGGGCAAGTGCTGCGCATCGGCGATCGACTGGTCCATGCCCCCGCGATTCTCGGCCTTCAACAACTCATCCTCAAAAAGCTCGATGACTTCCACAAGAAGAACTCTCTGGTCAGCGGCATCGCGAAAGAAGAACTGCGCGAGCAAGTCGGAGCATCCACTGAAGTGTTCGGCGCAACCTTGGAAATTTTGGTTCGCGAGAAAAAAATCGAAGTTCCAGGCGATTTGGTCCGCGTGTACGGGCAAGGCGTGGTCATGAAGGATGAAGAATCCGAATCAAAGAAAACCATCGAGGACGCATTTGCTTCCACCGGATTGCAAGTTCCCGCTCTGCAGCAGGTGATTGCAGGCCTTAAGGTCGACCGCGTCCGGGCGCAGAAAATCGTGACCTTGCTGTTGCGGGATAAGGTTTTGATCAAGATCTCCGACGAACTGGTTTTTCATCGCAGCGCGCTCGAAGCCTTGAGGCGGCAGATCGCGGCATACAAATTGCGGTCCCCAAAGATCGACGTAGCGAAATTCAAAGAGCTAACCGGCATAACCCGCAAGTACGCAATCCCCCTGCTGGAATACCTGGATCGCGAGCGCGTAACAAAACGAGTAGGCGACGCAAGAGAAATCCTGTAAAGCAATCCAGGTTTTCAATCGCTCAATGACTCAATTTCCCTAAATTTTTTCCTCCGGAAATTCCAATTCCAGACCAAGCGGATCAGTTACCCGGTTGGTGAGATTGGCCAGGCCCGCCAGCATGTGAAGGTCGACCATCTCCGGGTCGGAAAAATGCTTCTTCAGTTCGTCAAAATCGAATTGATTAATTTCGCGTGGCGTCCGCGTCAACTTCTCGATATACATCAGAGCTGCCCGCTCTTTTTCACCGAAGCGCGAATAGTCACCCTCCTTGAGCGCCGTCCAGTCTTCGGTGGTAAGGCCAGCCCGCTTCGACGATGCGACATGATGCTGCGTGCAGTATCGACATCCATTAATCAGCGAAATACGCAAATAAATAAGCTCGTATAGTTTTCGGTTCAGCGACTTTCCCACGCTCCCGTAGAAGCTTAGAAAATTCTTAAGCATCTCGGGACGATGCGCTAGCGCTTTCTGAATGTTCCATGGCTTACCACGCAGCGTCGTTTCATAAATTTCGCGCACCTCTGGAGATGCAACTTCCGGGGCAATCAAGCTAATGCGTGCCATCGAATTCCTCCTCTGAACTGGCGAGTGGAAATACCTCATGATAGATGAATCGCGGGTTCTTCTCTGATGTATTCTTCCTTCTGATGGTCCTGATTCGTCCTGCGACAGTTCACGATGTGCCGCTTTTGCGTACGCTGATCCGCGAACTGGCGGAGTTTGAACACGAGTTGGAGCTTTGCGTGCTCGAAGAGGCCAACCTGTTGCAGGATGGGTTCGGCGCGAATCCCTGTTTTCGCGCGCTGATTGCAGACTGGGATGGGCAGACTGCAGGGTACGCGCTCTTTTTTGGCTCCTACTCGACCTGGGCGGGGCGGAGATTGTTTCTAGAGGATCTGTTTGTGCGAGAGCCGTTTCGCGGCCGCGGGATTGGGAAGGCCTTACTGGCTTCTATCGCACGCATTGCGATGCGGGAAAATCGTTACGGAGTGCAGTGGGAAGTGCTCGACTGGAATGAGAAGGCGATCGAACTTTACAAGTCTTTGGGGGCTGAGTTCCTCGACCAGTGGCGGCCGGTGTTGCTGAAGGACGGCGCACTGCGGCGGCTGGCGGAGAAGGCATCGTGAGCGCCCGTGTTCGCATTATCGGAGCCGGATTGGCTGGCTCGGAGGCGGCGTGGCAGTGCGCACGTCGCGGGGTAGAAGTGGAATTGTTCGAGATGCGTCCGGCGCATTCGACTCCCGCGCATCAGACCGCTGACTTTGCAGAACTCGTTTGCTCGAATTCGCTGAAGTCGGATAGCGAAAACACCGCCCCCTGGCTCTTGAAGGAAGAAATGCGGCGGGCAGGTTCGCTGTTGCTGCAGATTGCCCGTCAGTGCGCGGTTCCGGCGGGCCATGCGCTGGCCGTGGACCGCGTTGTGTTTGGGGCGAAGGTCACCGAGGCAATTTCGCAGGAACGCCAGATCACCATCCGGTGCGAAGAAGTAGCCACGCTCGATGCTGATCAAATCACCATCGTGGCTACGGGGCCTCTGACCTCTGAGACCCTGGCCGCTGAGATCACACGCATAAGCTCGTCGCAAGAGGGGCCCGGAGCTAACCACGCTGCCCCCGGGGCCTCACAAAATCCCCGCCTGTACTTTTACGATTCCATCAGTCCAATCGTCGAGGCCGATTCCATCGACATGTCGCGCGTGTATATGGCCGCGCGCTATGACAAGGGGTCAGCCGATTACATCAACTGCCCCATGACGTGCGATGAATACGACGGTTTTTATGACGCCTTGCTTGCCGCGCACTCGGTGGAGGAGCACGACTGGGAGAAGTTGAATTACTTTGAAAGTTGTCTGCCCATCGAAGAAATCGCGCGGCGTGGCCGCGACACACTACGCTTCGGCCCTATGAAGCCGGTGGGATTAAAAGATCCACGCACCGGAAAGATGCCTTACGCAGTCGTGCAGCTGCGTCAGGAAAATCTGCGCGCGGACTCCTACAACCTGGTGGGCTTCCAGAATCATTTGAAGTTTGGCGAGCAGGCGCGCGTGCTGCGCATGATTCCGGGACTCGAGAATGCCCGTTTTCTCCGCTACGGCCAGATTCACCGCAACACCTATATCAACGGCCCGGCCTTGTTGCAGGAAACCCTCCAGATGAAGGCTCACCCTAGAATTTTTTTCGCAGGACAGATTTGCGGCGTCGAGGGCTACGTCGAATCCATCGCGACTGGCTTGATGGCGGGCATGCACGCAGCCGCCATCGCCCGCGGCGAGCATCCCGTGCCGCCTCCGCGAGCTTCCGCGTTCGGATCTCTGGTTCATTACGTTGCTCATGCCGACCCCTCCAACTTTCAGCCCGCGAACATCACCTTCGATCTTTTACCCGCGCTGGAGAAAAAGATTCGCGACCGCAAGGAACGTCACCGCTTGCAATGCGAGCTGGCGCTTCGTGAATTCGATTCCTGGGCAGAAAAAGTCAAGATAATGGTGGCGACTGGCTGACTTCTCCGAGACAGAAAATAGCCATGGCAGCACAGATTGAGATTCGTCGCGCTGCTCCAGAAGACGCGCCCGCAATCGCGTCGTTACTGTATGAGGCATTCGTGGAGTTCAAACCCCTCTACACGGATGGAGGCTTCTCCGCGACCACGCCGAACGCAGCTCAAATTCTAGTGCGCATGAATGAGGGTCCGGCTTGGTTGGCGATGGGCAACAAAGTTGTGTTGGGAACCGTAGCCGCGCTCGTAAAATCTCAGTCTGCCTATATCCGGGGTATGGCGGTTCTCCCTTCGGCGCGTGCCTGCGGGGTTGGTGCGGCGTTGCTGCAGCACGTGGAAGATTGGGCGGTTTCGCAAAGATGTTCTCGCGTATTCCTCAGCACCACGCCTTTTCTGACCGCAGCTATTCGTTTGTATGAAAAATTCGGTTTCCAGCGCACCGGCGAAGACCCGCACGAATTAGCCGGTACGCCGATTTTCACCATGGAGAAAAAACTCGGCGGCACAAAGTCCTTCGAGACCGGCTAAAGCGGTCAAACCCCTTACACCTCATCCCTCCCATGTCACACATCTCTCGCCTCAATTTTCTTTGCAACTAAAACCTTCCGCGATACGTACCAATCACCAGGGACGAAACCGTCGCCGGGCTTACGTTCCCGGTCGGGTCGCGTCCAATGAGAGAAAGCAGTCAAACTCGCGTAATGACGCTACGAGATCTCCTTACCGATGTTTTGCGAACGTTGTGGTCGCATAAGCTGCGCGCCTTTCTCACCATGTTCGGGATCGCCTGGGGCATTGTGTCGATCGTGCTCATGGTGGCGGCTGGCGAGGGCTTGCGCAAAGGCCAGGAGGAGCAGGCCAAGAATCTCGGCAAGGACGTGATGATTGTTTTTCACGGCCGCACCAGCCTGCAGGCCGGTGGAATGCACGCGGGTCGCCTCGTGCACTGGGAAGATGAGGATGTGCCGGTCGTGCAGTCGGAGGCCATGGATTGCGAACATGCGATCCCCGAGCTTGAGCAGCAAACCGTTGTCACTCACAGCAATTTCAACAATGCCTCCTTCACCGTAACCGGTTCCTACCCAGAGTTCGGCTACATTCGCAGTCTGACAGTAGGCCTGGGACGTTTCTATGACTGGGACGACATGCACGATTCGCGGCGTGTCGCCTTCCTCGGCTCGGATGCCTCCAAGCAGTTGTTCCCCGGCCGCAATCCGGTCGGCGAAAATGTTTACCTAAACGATTTCCCTTACGTCGTCATCGGCGTGATGGCGACGAAGAAACAAGATTCCAGCTATGACGGCTGGGATGTAAACAAAGTCTTCGTCCCTTTCTCCGCTATGAGGCGCGACTTCCCCGACAAACCTCCGGGTACATCCACCACCTTCGATCAACTACTTGTGACGCCGAAATCGCTGGAGCAGCACGAAGCCTGCAAGCATGAGGTTCGCATCGCGCTCGCTCGCATGCACCGTTACGATCCCCACGACAAGGAAGCTTGTCCGATCTGGGATACGGTCCAGGAAGCGAAGGCCTTCCGCCAGATGACCGACGGCATGAAATATTTTCTCGGCGCAGTCGGCATTGTCACCCTCGTGCTCGGCGGAATTGGTGTGATGAATGTGATGCTCGTCGCGGTTCGCGAGCGCACCCGCGAAATTGGTGTGCGCAAGGCGCTGGGCGCTCCCTCGGCCACAATTCTGCGGCAGTTTTTTGTTGAAGCTTTGATTATTGCCCTGCTGAGCGGCGCGATCGGTTTGGGTGTCGCGTTTGGTTTTTGCGCGCTGGTAAATCTTTTGCCGATGCCGGATTTCTTTGCGGGCCTCATTCCTGACTGGACCTCAGGCCTGGTCGCAACCGTCCTGTTGGGAACTGTTGCGGTGATCGCGGCCTTGTATCCCGCGCGCAGAGCCGCATCCATCGATCCCATTGAGGCGCTGCGCTATGAAGCGGGAGGCTAACCCTCGAAGATTAAGGAATTGGGGAATTTAGTAATTGAGCAATTTCAAAACGGCGCGGAGATCGTCGCAGTTTTCAAATTACCCAATTACTAAATTCCCAATTACCCAGTTGTTTTATGCCATTTGAGATCATTCGCGAAGCCTGGATCGCCCTGAAGCGCAACCTGACGCGCAGCTTCCTCACCATGCTCGGCATCGTGTGGGGAATCGCGACCGTCACCTTGCTCATCGCTTATGGCAATAGCTTCCGCAGCATTCTGGTTCACGGCTTCGACGCATTCGGCAAAAGCGTGGTGATCTGCTGGCCGCAGCAGACCAGCGAGCAACCGGGCGGCCAGCGCGCCGGCAAGAAAGTTGTGGTCGAACAGTCTGACGTCGATATGGTGATGGCTACCGCGCCCCTCGTGAAACACGTGTGCCGTGAAACCGTGAATCGGCCGGGAATTGCTTATGGCGACCGCATCGTGGGTACCGCCGCGATTCGCGGAGTTTGCCCCGAGTACGGCGAGATGCGCAATGAAGTGCCGTCTGAGGGCCGATGGATCGATGCTGCCGACCAACTCGAAAGGCGGCGCGTGATCTTTCTCGGCGGTCGCGTCAAAGAACAACTATTCAGCGGCCGCCCGGCGATCGGAGAAACCGTCGAAGTCGGCGGCGTGCGCTTCACCGTCATCGGCGTGATGGCTCGCAAAATCCAGCTCAGCAATTATTTCAGCAGCGACGATGACTCCGCATGGATTCCCTACTCGACGGCAGGCGATCTGTGGAACACGCGCTACGCAGCCGTGCTCATATTTGAACCACTCGCGCCGCAGTTCGAAAAAAAAGCCATGGCGCAGGTGTTGGCCGCGGTCGCCACCCGACAGCAATTTTCGCCGACCGATCCCAAAGCCTTCCAAATGTTTGGGCGGGATGAGTTTCGCCCCGTAATCGATGCCCTTACCATCGGCCTGCAGGTTCTGCTCGCTTTCATTGGAACTCTCACGCTGGGCATCGGCGGCGTGGGCGTGATGAACATCATGCTCGTCTCAGTCGATGAACGCATTCGCGAGATCGGGCTTCGCCGCGCTCTGGGCGCAAGAAAACGGCACATCAAGCTGCAGTTCCTGGCCGAGACTTTGTTGATCATGCTGCTCGGCGGAGCCATCGGCGTGGCGTTGTCCTATGCCATCGCCGCTGCCGTCGGCACGCTGCCTATGATGGGCCCGCTCTTTGAAGACGATTCCGGCCAAGGCGATATTCACCTGCGGATCTCTTTGATGACGGTCCTTCTCTCCAGCGCAGTTTTGCTGGTCGTCGGCGTAATCAGCGGACTCGTTCCCGCCCTTCGCGCCTCGAAGCTCGACCCCGTGGAGGCACTACGCTATGAATGATTCGACGGTTCGCATCAGCTTCGCCGATTGGGAAAAACACTATAGTCTCACTGTCCGATTTGATTTGATCCCCGGCGCATTTCGCAGTACCCTGCTGAATCATTCGTACTCGAGGTGATTCTTGCCAATCTCCGTGGCCGACTCGATCTCTCTGGCCTTCGAGCACACCAGGAAGCAACTCTTCCAACCCTTTCGGTTTGGTCAATGGATCAGGCTCGCTTTCGTCGGACTGCTGGCCGGCGAACTCGGCTCCAGCGGCGGATGCAATCGCTCCAATTTTTTCCCCACTCGCCCAGGCGCAGATCACGGTCCTTTCCCGCACTTCCCAGCAGCCGATCTCGCGCTCCTGGCCAGTCTAATCGCGGTCATCGTGATCGCCGCCATCGTAATCGGAATCATCTTCATGTACATCAGCAGCGTGATGCGCTTCATTCTGTTCGATAGCGTACTGGCGAAGCAGTGCCACATTCGCGACGGCTGGATGCGCAGGCAGGGCCCCGGATGGCGATTCTTTTTATGGAAGTTGTTCTATTTATTTGCGATGCTGGCAGGCTTTGCCGTGCTGCTCGGAGTTCCCGCAGCCTTTGCTTTCGGTATGGGTTGGCTGACAGCGCCAAAAGAGCACGTGCTCCCGCTGGTCCTGGGGGGAATTCTTCTTTTCTTCGTCCTGCTGATTTTCGTCATCGCCCTCGCAGTGATCTTCGTACTCACCAAGGATTTCGTCGTGCCGCAAATGGCACTTGAGGAAATCGGAGTATTCGAAGGCTGGCGCAGGTTGTGGCCCATGATCGAAGCCGAAAAAGCCAGCTATGCCGGCTACATCGGCATGAAGATTCTGTTGGCCATCGGCGCTGGAATCATGGTCGGAATAGCCACCCTGATTTTAGGGCTGCTCATAGCCATTCCCACCATCGGACTGAGCATCATCGCCGTCATCACCGGTAAAACGGCTGGACTCACCTGGAATGCTTATACGATCACCCTCGCCGTAGTCATCGGCAGCATCCTGCTCGCAATTTTTCTGTTTCTCATCGCTCTGATTTCCGTCCCCGTCATCGTTTTCTTTCCCGCTTACTCAATCTATTTCTTCGCGTCGCGATATCCCGCGCTCAGTGCGTCGCTTTCTGCTCTGGCACAACCGACGCCCCAACCCTTCGTCGCCCCTCCCCTCCCTCCGCAACAACCACCGCCGTTGCCACCAACTCCTGAGCCGGCGGGATGATCGTCACGCGCTCCACCGCACCCGGGACGTCGCCTGACTCACCGCCTCGGATCCCTTACCCTGCTTCCGCTTCCGTGCGGCCATGAAAACCGGCGGCCAATAATGCACTTCACGATCAGGTGATCGGTAGAACGCGTGGCCCCCACTCCAACCCCAAAATTGAATTCCCACTGCGGCCCGAAATCCACATCGATCGCCGGAAAGAACTGCTGTTGCTGGTCTCTGAGCGCATCAAAGCCGCTGATCGAACCGTAAGCCGCGTAGTACTCTAGGCCGCCCGCAATCTTTTTGGTGAAGTCATAACTGAACTTCACATTCGGCGAGAAAGTCACTCCCTGGTTCACGCTCGGCCCATGCCACGAGCGATCCAGCGCCGGATTAAACGCCAGATACCACGGCCCAATTTTCTTGTCGACGATCGGCCGGATTTCCCAGGTCCACGTGTCCGGCGAAAACGCGGCGCGCTGATAACCAATTTCGTTCGACAAGCTCACGCCCACCGGCCAATGCCACCGCTCAGGCGCGCGCACCCGCGGACGAATGTGGTCGCCCACCCATTGCCAACCGCCGTCCGATTGAATGCTGGTAAAAACGTAAAAGCCAACCTCCGCCCAGTCGTTGATTCCCTGCGTGATTTCCAGCGTCTCATGCTCGGCGTGGCTCGTGGGCAGCATCCCGTCCTGCACTGTCTTGCTGCCTTCCACCGTGAAATTCGAGTGGATCTCGACCATCGTCGCCCGCGGCGCAACCGTGTCAGCACCATAAACCTGTATCTCGTAGTTATCCTGCGCGGCCGCAGACGGGGCAAGACTCAGCACAAGAAGGAGTGCGGTAACAAACGAAAAAATGTCTAGGCGGGAAGTGCGTGCCATATTCGAGTATAGCTTCTCATAGCTACTCTCCGACCCGCCCGTAAATACATTGTCATTCCGAGCGAAGCGAGGAACCCTGGTGTCCTCTGGAACCCTAACCCTACCCCAGGTGTCTGATGTTGCAGACACGCGTGTGCCGAATATGAGCCAAGGAGCTTTTCATGGCAATGTCAATGGCAGGTGGAGGTGCGCGCGGCCCGCAGATTAACATCACACCGCTGATCGACGTGCTCCTGACCCTGATCATCGTCTTCATGGTCGTCGTGTCGATGGACAAAGAACAAGGAGAGACCGCACAGATTCCGCAGCCCGATCAGAAGCAAACGCAAAACATCGCGCAGCCCCGCACCGTCGTCATCCAGGTAGTGTGGACAAAGGACGATCAACCGCCAACCGTAAAGATCAATCAGGACAGCGTGCGCTGGAAAGATCTCGAAACCCGCCTAGCGGAAATCTATTTGAAGCGCGCCGAAAAAGTGGCCTTCGTCCGCGGCGACGCCGACGTCGACTTCCAATACGTCGCCGACGTAATCGACGTAGCGCACCACATAGGCCTGCGCGTAGGCCTTTTGACGATGAACCGGGAGCTGCCGGTAGAATAATCGATCAATTCCGCGCCCTGTTCTTGATCCAAATCGGCGTCCCCAAGAATCCGAATGCCTCCCGAATCTGATTCTCCAAAAATCGCTGGTAAGAGAAGTGAAGCTTCACGGCGCGATTTGTGAACAGTACAAACGTAGGCGGCGCAACCGACGCCTGCGTCATATAAAGAATTTTCACTCGCGAGCGCATGGGCACCGATGCCCGCTCAAAATCTACCGTCTCGATAAACCGGTTCATGGCCGACGTCGAAATCCGCTTCCGTCGCTCCGTCGCAACCCGTTCGAGCAGCGGAAATATCTTCTCCGTACCCTTGCCGCTGTTGGCCGAGATAAAAATAATGGGCGCATAGCTCAAAAATTTCAGGTCCCAGCGCAGCCGCTCCTCGTAAGCCTCGCGGTCGCCCGGACGCTTGCTCTCCCGCATGCGCATGGCCTTCGATGGCCTGCCGGGTTTCTGCGTGCCGCCAGTGACTAGGTCCCACTTGTTCACCACAATAATCATCGAGCGCCCGCTCTCGTGCGCGTAGCCCGCAATCGCCGCATCGAGCTGGCTCACGCCCTCGGTAGCATCGATCACCAGCAGCGCAATGTCCGCGCCCTCAAGATGCTTGCGCGCCATCACCACCGAAAGCTTCTCCGCCATCAGATGAGTCTTGCCCTTGCGCCGAATGCCGGCCGTATCGATAAATCGAAAGCGCCGCCCATTCCGCTCCACGATTTCATCCACCGCATCCCGCGTGGTCCCTGGAATCGGCGACACAATGGCCCGGTCCGACGCGGTCAGGCAATTCAGCAACGTCGACTTGCCAACATTCGGATGACCGATGATTGCGACCTTAGTCTCGTAGACGGGCTCAGTCTCGGCCCCAGATTCATCGCCGACCAGTAATGGTTTCCCCTGTGCGTCCTCTGTGCTTGCCCTGGGCGAAGCCGAAGGGTCCCCTGTGTTTATGTCTTTAGAATCCGGCAACACCTCCAGCACCGCATCCAGCAAATCGTCAATCCCGCGTCCATGTTCCGCCGAGATCGGAAACATCTGCTTAATCCCCAGCCGGTGAAATTCATCGACAATCGACGCCTGCTTTTCGCTATCGGCCTTATTCACCGCCAAGAAAAGCGTCCGCCCCGTCTTGCGCAGCAGCCGCACCAGCTCCATATCAGGCCCCGCCAGCTCCGCCCGCCCGTCGATCACCATAATGATCGCCGCAGCTTCTTCAAACGCCACCCGCGCCTGCCGGAAAATTTCCGATGGAATGAAGTCCTTGTCCTCTGGAAGAATGCCGCCGGTGTCGATGATCCGCATGTGCCGCCCGCGCCACTCCGCGTCGCCGTAAAGACGGTCGCGCGTGATGCCCGGTTCATCACCCACAATAGCGCGGCGCGAGCCAACGATGCGGTTAAACAAGGTGGACTTGCCTACGTTCGGCCGCCCCACAATGGCAACTGTAGGAACGCCGGCCGCGGTGGTGGCGAGAGTGCTGGTCGAGTTGTAAGTGGGCTGAGTCAAAATAAATGCTGAGTCAAAATGAATGAGACCGAATGTGGGGACCAGCCGCCCCCGGCTGTCCTTGGGTCGCAAGACCCCATTTTTTCGCGAATGATGCTGGCGAGCCGGAAGCTCTATTATAGAGACTCCAGTGTCTTTAAGCTCTCAACCCGCTTCTTCGTCAACGTCCAACCGCACCGCGCCTGCGGATAAGAAAGGTTCGAACCCTTCGCCTTCCACCCTGTACCAATTCTTCTCTCCCGGAGGAGTCCTCGCCCGCACGCATCCCGCCTACGAATTTCGCCGCGGGCAACTGCAAATGGCGGAGGCCGTCGAGAAAGCTCTAGAAGAAAAGCGTCACCTCATTGTAGAAGCCGGAACTGGTACAGGAAAAACCCTCGCCTACCTGATGCCAGTCATTCGCTCCGGCAAGCGCGTGATCATCTCTACCGGTACAAAAAATCTGCAGGAGCAACTTTTCTACAAAGACATTCCGTTTCTCGAGCGCGCTCTTTTTGGCGACTCGGGGACGCGTCTTTCGGTTTGCTACATGAAAGGCCGCAACAATTATCTCTGCCGCAAGAAGCTCTATGACCTCACCGATCAGCCCGTGCTCAGCGGCTTGCAGGAGATCGACCAGTATCGCGCGATTGCCGCCTGGGAAAAGGCAACCGCTACCGGCGACCGTGCCGAGCTTGCCGAACTCCCCGAGACCAGCCAGCTCTGGCACAAGCTTGACGCCCGCTCCGACGCCTGTATCGGACAGAAATGCAGCGAGTTCGAGCGCTGCTTCATCACCGAAATGCGCCGCCGCGGAATGGAGAGCGACATCGTCATCGTCAATCATCATCTCTTCTTCGCCGATCTCGCCATCAAGCTGCAAGCCGATGGTGCGCCCGATGCTGGCATTCTACCCGAGGCAGCGGTAGTGATTTTCGACGAAGCCCACGAACTGGAAGATGTCGCCGGAAATTATTTCGGCATCTCGGTCAGCAATCTGCGCGTCGAAGACCTTGCGCGGGATGTCGAAACTTCGCTCCAGCATAACCGCATGATGTCCGCTTCGCTCTCCGGAGCGTTAGGCAGCCTCCGCGAGCGATCGCAATTTTTCTTCTCGCTGCTTCCCCCGGGCGAAGGCCGCTTCGCCTTCGAAACCCGCCCCGAATTTCTGGAAGAAAATGGCGATGAGTTCCTCGCGCTCAATCAGGCACTGACTCGCCTTGCAGGCGAACTCGAAGGCCTGCCGCAGAAGCCTGAAGAAGTTTTCAACTTCGTGCGGCGCGCTCAGGAAATCCAGATGCAACTTAGTTTCGCGATGGAGTCCGACGATCGCAACACCGTTTTTTGGATCGAGCGCCGCGGCGGAAGAGGAAACAACTTTAGCCGCGCCGGCCAGACAACAAGCAAGGGTGCGTCAGCCCCTGACGCAAACCGCGGCAGGCAAAACGTCTTTTTGCAAGCTACCCCAATCGACGTCGGTCCAATCCTGCGCGAGTGCCTGTGGTCAAAACTCGAGTGCGCCGTCCTCACTTCAGCTACACTCGCCGTCGGCGGAGGATTCGAATACATCCGCCAGCGTCTCGGCATGGAGCACGCCCGCGAATCCGTTCTGCCTTCGCACTTCAGTTACGAGAGTCAGGCTCTGTTCTACGTGCCACCCGATCTCCCCGATACTCGCACGCCGCAGTTTACGGCAAAGGCCGCTGAGCGCATTCGCCAACTCCTCAAGATCACGCGCGGCCGCGCCTTCGTTTTATTCACCAGCTACGCGCAGATGAATGACATCTACAACCGGCTGCTCGGCGAACTTGAGTTCCCCATGCTGCGCCAGGGCGACGCGCCGAAAAGCGCGCTCCTCGATGAATTCCGCCTTACGCCTCACGCCGTCCTGTTCGCCACCTCGTCGTTCTGGCAGGGAGTCGACGTGCAGGGCGAGCAGTTGAGTTGCGTCATCATCGACCGCCTGCCCTTCGCGGTCCCCAGCGATCCCGTCGTCGCCGCGCGCGTGAAAGCCATCGACGCTGACGGCAGCAACGCCTTCTTTCAGTATCAAGTCCCCGCAGCCGTCATCACCCTGAAACAAGGCTTCGGACGCCTCATCCGCTCGCTCCACGACCGCGGCCTTCTGGTCCTGCTCGATAACCGCATCCTGAAAAAACAATACGGCCGCGTCTTCATCGACAGCCTGCCGAACTACAAAAAGACTACGGACATGCGCGTGGTGGAAGACTTCTTTCGCTGCGGGGAATAAAAGAAGTACTCATGTAGGGACAGCCGCCCTCGGCTGTCCCTCGAGCGTAGCTCGATTCTCTTTATCTCTAGGGGCAGCAAACTAGGACACTACCCCGTTCACACATACTCCCGCTCCGCCCGCCGAATCTCCCGGTACCGTTCAAACACCTTCTCTTCGCTCTCCAACCCCAGCAGCGAACGGATGGAACTCCCTCGAAACGTGTGCAAGAGCATCTTCCATCCCTTGAATAAAACGAATCCCGGATCATGCTTCAGCGCCACCGGAATATGGTGCACTTTCATCCAGCGCTCCGCCTTCCAGCGCAGGAACTCCACTTCCTCCGCCTGCAGATGCTCCGTCCGCACCACCGCCGTCGTCCCGTCGTATTCCTCCAACCGCTCGTTTATGATCAAGCCCTGATCGCGGAAGTCCTTCGTCATCGGCGTGCGCGGGTACGGCGTAGGATGCTGAATATAAGGCCAATCCACATAGCGCCGTGCAAATTCCAGATTCGCCTCGATCGACTCGCGCGTGTCCCCCGGACTGCCCACAATCAATCCTCCCACCACGTACATCTGATTGCGGTGCAGGTAATCGATCGCCTTCAGCGTGGCATTCCCCGTCTCGTGGCCGTTCTCGCGCTCCGTATTCTTGGCGGAAGCTTTCAAAAATTCCAGGTCGCCGTCCAAAATATTTTCGATGCCGAGAAAAACGTAACGGAATCCCGCCCGCCGCATCAGCGGCGCAAGCGTTTCGCCGTGATTCGCGATCGCCGAGGTCATTCCCTGCACGAAGTAGTCAAGATCGTTCAACCCCGCCGCAATAATGGCTTCGCACAGCGCCTCAAACCGTTTCACGTTCAACGTGATATTGTCATCGACAAGAAAAATCGTTCGCGCCCCGTGATCGCGCGCATCGCGAATGTCAGCCAGCACGCGGTCGAAAGAATAAGCGAAGAAATTGCGCCCACGCATCTCGATGATTGAACAAAAGCTGCAATCGTACGTGCATCCCCGTGAAGTCTCGATGACATCCACCTGCCGCCCCAGCATCGTGTATCCCTTCAGCACCCGCGCATCGCGCTTCGGCGGACGGATTTCTCTATCTTCCAGCCGGTGCGGCGGCCGGCCCGGATTGTGCACCCATTTCCCGCCATTGTGATACGAGAGCCCGCAAATCCCTTCGACACCGCTGCCCTTTTCCAGCGCGCGCAGCAATTCACGAAACGTAACTTCTCCCTCGCTGCGCACCAGGTAGTCGACCCCCATGTCTTCGTACGCCTCAGGCGCCAGGCTCGGATCGTACCCTCCCACCACAATCTTCACTCCTGGCCGCAACCCGCGCACCAGTTCAATAATTCGCGCTGCGCTGCGCCGCTGAAACGTCATGATGGAAAGTCCCACCACTTCGGGATCGAGTTCGCGCACCAACTGCGTCACCGTTTCACGAACCTGGCGCTGCACCAGGATCAAGTCCGCAACCGCGACGCGGTGATGCGGATCGACGTTGCCCGCAAGCGAAGTAAGCGCCCCGTTCGGCATGCGAATCGCCGCAGGCGGCATGTGTTCGAAGGAATCCGGCATGGAAAGCAACAGGACATTCATGAATGATCGCCCTCACTCATCAAAGAAATCCCGCAGCCGCGGGTGTAACCCTAGTTGTCAAAGCGAATTGTCGATTGTAACCCAGCGAGCCGCGACTATGCTTCTGGAACCGGTTAACTTCTCAAAGCACTTCCGTTTCTGGTTTCCGGTTACATGGGTCCTTAAAACTGGAAACTTCACTGGTGTTCTTCACTCGCGCCCGGGCTCGCTACAACTCCCACAACAATTCCCGAAGCCTCACCCTTGGAGTGATATACGCGCTCGGTCGCTTTCACGAAGTCCGAAGGCTTGGCGTCTGGAATGTTGACGAAAGTCTGCGGGTTGCGGTCGGTAAGCGGGAACCATGAACTCTGAACCTGCACCATAATCCGGTGGCCTCGCCGGAAGGTATGGTTGACGTCCGGCATATTGAAGTTGATCTCTTCAACCTTGCCCGGCGCGAATGGCTCTGGTTTTTCGAAGCTGTGGCGGAACTTCCCGCGGAATGGCTCGCCGCGCACCAGTTGCTCATACCCGCCCATCGCAAATGTGGGCATAACCACGTCAGTAAGCGGTTTGTCTTTGTCTTTACGCTTCACTTCGTCAAGCTTGCTGTCGGGGTAGTCGGGCGGATAGACGTCAATCAGTTTAACGTCCCAATCGGAATCGGTGCCGCTGGTCGAAACGAAAAGCCGCGGCGAAATCGGCCCCGCAATCGTCACATCGTCCAGCAACAGCGGCGTCTGATACACCAGCACGTCCGTTCTGTTCGAAGCGAACCGCTGGTCAGACACCATGTATTCCTGCGGCACGTCCGTAGCAACATAGCTCACGAACGGCACAGGCTTCGCGGGATCGCTCACGTACTCATCGTACGCGGCTGACTCCGATCCAGGCGAGTCGAATGAAAGTCCGCCACCAGAGCGGAAATACAGGGTTTTCGTCTGCGCTTCTTTCGGAGGCCATTCCGAATAGCGTCTCCAAACATTCGTTCCTGTCTCGAAAACATAGGCCTTGGGAAGTTTCGCATCACTGTTTCCCTTGAGGTACTGCTCGAAAAATGGAAACAGGATATTCTTCCGGTAGAATTCACCGGTGTCGGACCAGAATTCGACGCGTCCCAGACGCTCACCGTCATACCGCTTCCAGCCGCCGTGCATCCACGGTCCAATCACCAGCCCATTAAAGTTGCCGGAATTGTACTTGTCGATCGCATGGAAGGTGCTGAACGGTCCCTGCAAGTCTTCCGCGTCGAACCATCCTCCGACCGTAAGCACTGCGCAATGAATGTTCTTCATGTGCGGCGCCAGGTTCCGCACTTTCCAATAGTCATCGTAAGTATCGTGCTTTACCTGATCCTCCCAAAGCGCGCCCTTGCCCTCCAGATATTTTGCGAGGTTCGACAGCGGCCCCGCGCTCAAATAAAACTCGTAACCATCTTTCGTTCCATAATCGAAAGGCACCTGAGTCTTGGCCGGCAACTGTGGATTTTCTTGCGGTTTGAAGGAGCTATAGAAGTCAAAATTCGCGTCCAACATGAAAGCCCCGCCGTGATACGCGTCATCTCCCATGAAAAGATCGGTTATCGGGGCTTGCGGCGATGCCGCCTTCAGCGCCGGGTGCGAGTCGATAATGCTCGCCGAGGTAAAAAATCCGGGATACGAGATCCCCCAGATACCGGCATTTCCGTTGTTGTTCGGCACGTTTTTGAGCAGCCAGTCGATCGTGTCGTATAAATCGCTGGCGTCGTCCACGTCCTGTTTCGATTTTTTGACGTCGATGTGCGGCCGCATCTCAACGAACGTTCCCTCCGACATGTATCGCCCCCGCACATCCTGGAAGACGAAGATATAACCCGCTTTATCGAACTCAATGGCCGGCCCCAATTGTTTGATGTACGAATCCACTCCGTAGGGGCTCACGCTGTATGGAGTTCGATCGATCAGAAACGGATAGGCTCGTGAGGTGTCCTTTGGAACGTACACCGAAGTGAACAAATGCACGCCATCGCGCATCGGGATCCTGTATTCATACTTCGTATAGTGCCCCTTGAGGTCATTCTCCTGTGTATTCGGCTTGCTCTGGGCGGCCAGTCTGGTAATTACAACTAAGGCAAGGAGAATCAGAACGGGTAAATTTCGAGGCATGAGTGTTCCTTAATTCAACAAACAACGAAATACGCAAGCTACATTTCTGGCAGAGAAGCCGTCAAGCACATTTCGCATCATAGTGCTTTCTCTGGGGCTATTTCTCAGCGTACTCCGTGATTGCAAAATGCGGCATTTGCCGCTTGTCGAATTATCCCAAAAACAGGCTTCAGCCCCATGGAGAAAACCAAAACCTTAGGAAAACAGGCTGAAACAAAAATCATTTCGAACCCGGACGGCACACCAAACCAATGTCATTCCGAATCGGGCGGAACGCCCGGTGAGGAACCTGCTTTTTCATCACAACACGACAGCCGCTCTGCCTCTGTGGATAAGATCAAGACTAGGAAAACAAAGAACTAAACAAAATCAAGACTAGAAAATCAAGGCAGGGAACTCAGGAGGGTCGCGACGACACCACACTACGTGACAGCCCTGGACAAGCGTTACAATGGGTGGTTCGCCACAAACTGCTATTCGGGCTGTAAGGCGCCGAATCGCTGAGGAATCCATGTTCGAAGTGACGGTTGACGATACCTTCGCCGCGGGCCATTACCTGCGCAACTATAAGGGCAAGTGCGAAAATCCGCACGGCCACAACTATAAGATACGCGTAACCCTGGCCGGAGCTGAACTGGATAAGGCCGGCCTGCTGCTCGATTTCAAAGACCTCCGCGAAGTGATGAAGCACGTCATCGAACGCCTCGACCATCAGATGATCAACGAGATTGAACCCTTTACGATCATCAATCCGTCGGCTGAAAATCTGGCCAAGTATTTTTATGACGAATCGAACACGCGGCTGCAACGCGTCACCAATGGCCGCGTTCGGATTAAGAATGTAACCGTGTACGAAACCGACACGACCACGGCGACTTATTCGGAATCGTAGCGCTGCCATCCCCGGCGGTTGCCGATCAGTCATTGCCCGCGACTTCGGCGGGGAAGCGCCGCGTTACTAACGAAATGCAGATCACCGAAATCTATAAATCGCTCCAGGGAGAATCGACGTACGCGGGGCTACCCTGTGTCTTCGTTCGTCTGACCGGTTGCAATCTGCGGTGCTCCTGGTGCGATAGCGAATATACCTTCCAAGGCGGCAGTAAGATGACTTCAGAGGCGGTCCATGCAGAAGTAAGGCGCCTCAGCCCAGACGGTGGCTTAGTCGAAATCACCGGCGGCGAACCCATGTTGCAGGAGCGCGACTTGATCCCTTTTATGCAGCAGTTGCTGGAAGAGGGTTATCAAGTCCTTCTCGAAACCAGCGGAGAACGGCCACTCGAACGGGTTTCCGCCGGGGTCATTAAAATCGTCGACGTGAAATGCCCCAACTCTGGCGAGCCCAATACATTTCGCAGCGAGAATCTCGAAACCCTCACCAAACAAGACGAGGTCAAGTTTGTGCTCACCGGGAGGGCCGACTACGAATTTGCCCGCGATTTTACCCAGCGCCATCGACTTTCCGATCGTGTGAACGCCGTACTGTTTTCACCCGCGTTCCGCAAAGACGCGACTGGCGCCCGGGATAGCTCCCACTGCCTTCTTGACCCACAAGAGCTCGCTGAGTGGATACTCTCTGATAACCTTCCCGTACGTCTCGGGTTGCAATTGCACAAGTTCATCTGGGACCCGGCGGTAAAGGGAGTGTAAGGCATTGCTGATTGCTGATTTTTGATTGCTGATTAAGAAAAGCGCGTAAGGTTTTCAATTCGGCAATCAACAATCAATAAATCAACAATTTCCTGTCGATCCGATCATGCCTGTATCAAGCCCACGCGCCATCGTTCTACTCAGCGGAGGAATGGATTCCTGCGTTTGCGCCGCTCTAGCAGTTCGCGATTCCGTCGCCGCCTCATTGCATGTAAGTTACGGGCAGCGCACCGAACACCGCGAGCGGCAATCGTTCCTTGCGATTTGCGAGCGCTTGAACATCAAAGACAGGCTCCTCTTGCGCAACGAGGCTTTCCGCGCGATCGGCGGCTCCGCGCTTACCGATGAGAAAATCGCCGTGCCAGTCCGCGATACCATCAGTCACGCTCTCGCCCAAGAAATCCCGGTTACGTACGTGCCCTTCCGCAACGCCCATTTCTTATCCGCCGCCGTAAGCTGGGCGGAAGTTCTGGGAGCCGGAAAAGTCTACATCGGCGCAGTCGAACAGGATAGCTCCGGCTATCCCGATTGCCGCCCGGAGTATTATGAAGCGTTCAACCAGGTGATCAAGCTGGGCACGAAGGAGGGCGGCATCGAAGTCGTCACGCCCCTCATCGCCATGCGCAAAGCCGAAATTGTCCGCCTTGGCCTTGAATTAGGCGCGCCCTTCGATTTAACTTGGTCATGCTACAGCCAGCAGGACCGCGCCTGCGGCGTATGCGATAGTTGCGTGCTGCGTCTGCGGGCCTTCGCCGCAGCGGGAATGAAGGACCCAATTCCCTACGCCACGAAGCAGTGATACAAGGGAACGTTGATTTGCGATTGTTGAATGAAGAAAAGTGCGCCTGATGCGCCGACGCTTTCATTCAACAATCAGAAATCAACATTCAACAATTTGAGCAGGCCGGGAGGCCACAATGAAGAAGCATCTCGCAATATTCTCTTTTATTCTCCTAACACTGGCGCTCTCTGCGCCTTCGCTCTTTGCACAGGCCGCCGGAACCATCAAGGGCGTCTGCAAAGACATCCAGGGCAATCCCATCGCTGACGGCGTCGTGCAGTTGGTCAACATCGACAACGGTCAGAAATACACCCTCAAGACCAATAAAAAAGGTGAGTACTTCTCCCTCGGCATCACTGCCGGCAAATACAAAATCACCCTTTATCAAACTGCCGACGATCTCAAAGCGAATAAAGAGCTGTTTCATGTCGCTGGCTTTCAGATTCAGCTGGACGAAAACGTCCTCGATTTCGATTTGAAAAAAGAGCAGGAGCGAGCTGCCCAGGGGCAGGGCCTGACTCCGGAACAGCTCAAGCAGCAACAGGAAGCGAAAGAGAAGCAAGCGAAAGAAGTGAATACCGTGAAGTCGCTCAATGACAAACTGTCGTCGGCCAAGGCTGCCTCCGACGCAGGCGACTTCGAGACGGCAATTGCCGATTTGAACGCGGCCAATCAAATGGACCCCACTCGCGACCTCATCTGGTTCAAGCTGGGCGACGCTTACCGCATGTCCGCCAACAAGCAGACCGATAAAGACGAGAAGCAGAAGCGCCTGGATTCGGCAGTGCAGGCATATCAAAAGGCAGTAGATTTGAAGCAGACCGCGCCCCCAAAAGACACCGCCGCCACCAAAACCCTTGCCGCGTACTACAACAATCTCGCTGAAGCGTACGCTAAGGCCGGGAAAACAGACGACGCGGTAAAAACTTACACCCTCGCCGCGCAGACCGATCCCACCTCTGCCGCGCAGTATTACTACAACGCCGGTGCAGTCCTCACCAACATCGGCAAGGTTGACGACGCGATCGCCGCTTTCGATAAATGCATCGCCGCCGATCCCAACAAGGCCGACGCCTATTACCAGAAGGGCGTAAACCTCATCGGCAAAGCTACATTGCAAGGCGAAAAAATGGTCGCGCCCGCAGGCACTGCTGAAGCTTTTCAGAAGTACCTGGAACTCCAGCCCACCGGCCAATACGCCGACGTAGCCAAGCAAATGCTGGCCAGCATCGGCGCATCCATCGAAACTGGCTTCGGCAAAAAGAAGACCCCTCCCAAGAAAAGCAATTAACTTTCTCAGGCAATCGATTTCGCACGAAGGGCGGCTCGAAAACGGCCGCCCCTTCTTTTTCCCCGATTTGCAGGGTAACAACCCTTCGACGTTACCAAGGACTATGTACTTTACTGTCCTTACGCTTCGCCCGCCGGTGCGGTAGAGTGTAATCACTGAGCCGGTTCTGTTTAGCTCCCAAACTTCCCGAGTCTGTGTTCTGGCAAATCCCTAATTACTTACTTTGTGTGAGGATCAATGGCGGCGCCAGGCATCGCGGCAATTTCAGTTTCTCTCGAAGGTTACTCCGGCAGCGGTAAAGTAGCTACGCCGGTATTGCTGGGTGCCATGTTGCGCGCCACCGAGAAGGTCAGCGATCTTATTTTTTCCCCGGGAAGGCCTCCGCAAGTTCAGGTCTACGGCCAGCTCATTCCGGTGCAAGTCCCCGGACTCGCAACTCTCACCGCCGACGACACTCGCTACCTCGCCGCCGATCTCATCGGAGATAACAAACAAGCCCTCGCGACCCTCCGCGAACAAGGCTCCTGCGACATCTCCTATGGGCTAGCCGGAGTCGCTCGCTTTCGCGTCAACCTCTTCATCCAGCGCGGAAGTTGCGCCGTCGTCATGCGCGTCATTTCTACTTCCATCCCCACGCTAGCCTCGCTGCGTTTGCCCGCTCACCTCGCCGATGTCGCGAAACTGCGCGATGGCATCGTTCTCGTCACCGGCCCCGCCGGGTCCGGCAAGTCATCCACGCTCGCGGTTTTGCTCGATTGCATCAATCGCGAAAAGTACTATCACATCATCACCATTGAAGATCCCATCGAATTTCTGCACAGCCACAAATGTTCCACCATTCATCAGCGTGAGTTGCATAGTGACACTCCCAGCTTCGCTCACGCCCTGCGCTCCGCACTTCGCCAGGCTCCCAAGGTGATCATGGTCGGTGAGATGCGTGACCGCGAAACCATCGAGATGGTGCTGGAGGCCGCCGAAACCGGTCACCTGGTTCTTTCCAGCCTCAATACTATGGACGCGCCCAAAACCATTGAGCGCATCGTAAGTTCGTTTTCTCCCGGCGAGCAACAAAATATCCGCGAGCGCTTTGCCAAATCTTTCCGCTATATCGTATGCCAGCGCCTTTTGCCAAAGCCCGATCGCAGCGGCCGTGTCCCCGTCATCGAAATTCTCAAAACAAACCCACGCACCAAGGAATGCATTGAGAAAGGCGAGCGCGAAGGCAAGACATTGCTCGATGCCATCAAAGCCGGCGCAACCGAAGGCATGCAGCATTTCGATGGAGAAATCGCATCTCTGGTTCGCGACCGCGTGGTCGATCTCGAAACCGGAATCTCGTTCGCCAGCAATCCCACCGTACTCGGCCAGGAACTCGCGCGCTAAGCCAAGATGCTAAGACAGCTCGTGTAGGACGGACACTCCTGTCCGTCAAGCGCATCCGTCAACTCTGCCCCGGCGCCCCCCGCTCCCTCTGCTATACTTCTGCCCGTACGAGGGCCCGGGCGAACATTCATTTATCGGAGACTTGCTCTATGCCTCCTGCTCCCGAGCGACGAGAGAATCCACGCCTCAAGATAAAGGTGCCTGTCGAACTTTACCTCGAGGGCAAAGACACACCCTATCGCACCGCGACCTCTGACCTCAGCCTGCATGGCTGTTACATCGAAACAATTTTCCCCTTCCCCATCGGCACCGTGCTCGAACTCAAGCTGCAACTAACCGGCACTCTGCTGGTGTTGGCCACCGTCGCCACCAGCGACCCTCAAGTCGGCAACGGGATCAAGTTCACGAAAATGCTTCCCGAAGATATCGACGAACTGCGCGCCTTCCTCGACGCCGCGGAAAAAGAGGCTGCAGAAAAAGAGGCTGTGAACAAAGAAGCCTCTGAGAAAGATTCACCTGAGAAAGCCGGGTAATGAGCCAGCGCTGGCTCTTTCTCAAGCAACAGATCTCAACCTCCAGGCCACGGCGTCATCCTGAGCGCAGCCGCTTTTCAGGCGGAGCGAAGGATCTCCCGCGTCACCGCCTTGGCGCGTAAGCCCACCCCCATCGCAAATGTCCTTCCGTGTCGAAGCCCAACCCCACCCCGGCGCATCCAACCCTTTATATATGGAGGTTCCTATGTATGTAGTTCTCGGAGCAAGCGGTAATACCGGACATGTGGTCGCGAAAAATCTTCTCGCCGCCGGAAAGAAAGTGCGTGTCGTCGGCCGAAGTGCAACTCATCTGCAGCCACTCGCCGCGTCAGGCGCGGAGATTTTCGTCGGCGACGTCACCGACGTGGCTGCCCTTTCCAAAGCGTTCCAGCAAGCAGACTCAGCCTATGTGATGATCCCACCCAACCCCACCAGCAACGACATTCGCGGTTTTCAGGAGCGTGTCAGCGACGCTATCTCCTCCGCGGCGAGAATCGCCGGCGTCAAAAATATTGTTTCGCTCAGCAGCATCGGAGCCGATAAGGCCAGCGGCACCGGCCCCGTAATCGGCCTTCACAATCTCGAACAGAAACTCAATCAGATCGATGCCGCAAACGTCCTTCACCTGCGCGCCGGATATTTTATGGAGAACACCATCCCTCAAGCCGGAGCCATTCACCAAACAGGCTCAGTCATCGGACCGCTTCGTCCAGACTTGAAACTTCCCATGATCGACACTCGCGACATCGGCGCCGCAGCCGCCGACGCTCTCCTGCAACTCGCTTTCCGCGGCAAGCAAGCCCAGGAACTTCTCGGACAGCGCGATCTCACCTACACCGAAGTCGCGGCCATCATCGGCAAGGCCATCGGCAAACCTGCTCTCGCCTACATCCACGCACCCGACGACCAGGTCAAAGCCACATTGGTTCACATGGGCATGTCCGACAACTTAGCCACACTTCTCATCGAAATGTGCGGCGCTCTCAACTCCGGTCACATGCGCCCTCTCGAACCTCGCACCTCTCGCAACACCACTCCAACTTCCTACGAAACTTTCGTCGCCGGGGCTTTCGTCCCGGCCTACCAACAGGCAGCCGCAGCCTGATCACAACAACATTCACAAACAAAAGGCCACGCTCTTTTCAGAACGTGGCCTTTCTTATCCTCCCCGTTTGGAATGCTCTTTCTAACCCGTGCTGCCGGAGTTCCCCAGATAGCCATTCACAGCGCTCACCGTCAGGCTCAGATGCGACGCGATCTGGGACACCGCCTGCCCCTGGTTGTAGAGTTGATAAACCTGTTGTGCCACGGTCAGTTTCACCGTGTCCGCCGAGCTCGCAGTTGGCTGGTTGGTAGGTTGCTGCTGAACTCTCTGAACCGTCGAAGTCGAGGGAGCGTTTGCGGCAACCGATGCAGTCGCAAGCGCACTGGATACAGAAATACTCATAAAACCTCCCTTTCCTCTTACACGGACAAAGATCGGCACCCTTCACCAAAACATGAGCCCCCTCGACATAATTTAAAAACTTTAACCTCGTCAACACCTATCCTAATATCTTGGGATGTCATCCCGAACCGGACGTAGTCCGGGGAGAGCCTGCCCTGAGCTTGTCGAAGGGAACCTGCTTTTCTCGCGTCCAATTGCAACTGCCGACCCGGGGCAGAATCGGGAAGGGCACGCTCTTCAGTCGCGCCAATTAGTCAGCGGAAACTATCACCGCGCTTCAGCGCCTGAGGCACACGTCCGCCGACGAAGGATTAAAGTTTTGGCTTAGCCACACACCCATGTGGGGACAGCCGCCCTCGGCTGTCCAGCGGCCCAGCCGTATCGGGCCGCTGGAAGCAACCACAGGCAAAGACGTATGGCCAAGTATCACCACCGCCGCCTCATCCCACCTACTTCGGCCCATGCCTCCGCGCCTCCCCAGCCGCGGCCTTGAGTGAGTTCTCGAACCCTTGCGGATCATCCCGATACCGCTTGATCTCCGCTCGAATGGCCGAGAAGCTTTGGTTCGGGTCTGCGCCCAGGATCGCCTTAACCACCGCAAACGGAACCCCCTCGAACAGAGCATCTAACGACTCGTCCGGCGCAGCCGAAAAAACCTGTTCCGCCCCTACGGCAGCGGCCGGCGGCTTTGGTGGCCTGAGCACACACTTCGTCTGATTCACCGGCGTGCTCGCCAGCACGTAATCAAACGTCGGAGCCTTCGGCATCCGCTTGCCGAATCTAGCCGTGTTAGGGTCGACGCCCGCCCACATCAGCAGCGTCTTGATGAACGACGTGTGATCGAACGGCAGGTTATTCGGGTTCGCATCTCCTACCGGAGCGCGAAACACTGTCGACGGATACACGAAGGGCGAGATCAGAATCGTCGGCACGCGCATCCCGAAAAGATTAAACATGAAGCCCGACGGGCCATTCAGCCCGTCCGGGTTGGTCGCGGTCCAGGGCGGCGCGAAGTGGTCATAAGTGCCGCCGTGCTCGTCGAAGGTAACAATCAGCAGAGTTTGGTTCCACTGCTTACCATTGGAAACCGCACTGTAGACCTGCTTGAGGAAGTCTTCTCCCGGCTGCAGATGCGTGGGCGGATGGTAGTCAGTACCCTGTTTCGCCGCGATGCCATTCCAGCCATAACCCCATTGCGGCTCGAGATACGTGAAAGCGGGCAGCGTGCCATTGCTCGCGCGCTGAAAGAACTTACTGATGTTACAGACTTCGATCTGCTTCGGCAGAACCGGGTTTGCGTTGTTACAGTCGTAGTGTGTGATCTTCTGAATGTGCGGGAACGTGTACTCGGTGTAGTTCATTCCATCCTTCCACACATCGGAGTAGTAAAGGCCAAGGCTCTTGCCAGCAACCGCAAGAGAGTTGAAGATCGTTTTCGCGTCAAACGTTTCCACTGCCGAGTAATGCAGATTGCTCTCACGCCCCAGCGACGTCCCGCAGATCGAGTAGGCGCGGTTCGGATTCGTCTGCGACGGCACCGAGCACAGCCAGCGGTCGCTGACCGCATAGCAGCGCGCTAGGCCGTTAATAACTGGCAAATCATCCGGCGTGTAAGTCCACAAGATGTCGAGACCTTTATAAGTCACCATGTTCTTGGTGTAGTAATCCTGCAGAAATCCCTTCATACCGGCGACCGTAGGTGCGTAGGGAAGATTGGAAATCTGGCCTTGATTACCGAACAACTGGTTCATCACCCCGTTCCAGTAAATCTCCGACGAGAACATATCCTCATTGGGATCGTAATAAGGCATCCGGTCCGCATTTGTGCCCAGACCTCCCGGTATCTTAGTTACCGGATAATTCTGCACATTGTTATCCCAGGTATAAGCGGGGTTCGAGTAAGGTCCAGTCTGCAGCCCGTCGTAGACTTTGCTTGAGTTCTCGGGAAACACGCGCTGCGGATTATCTTTCTCATACAACCATCCGAGCAGGTTGTCGAGAGATCGATTTTCGAGCATGAGAAAAACGATGTTCTTCACTTGCGGCATGGTCAAGCGTGGTAATTCTGACATGACTTTCCCCTCTGACTTTCTAAGACATAGGATTTTGAAAGGGCCCGGGTAGGAACTACGGTGTCTGCTTATTGCGCAAACCTGCATCTCTGCCAGTTTGCGCGGCCTCGAAACATCGCACACATTCTAGTACGGTTTATGCTCGTCCGCTTTAGAAATTCGTATGTAGCTACCCCACAATTGAGTGCGTGATCGCCTGCCACCAGGATGGATCGTGACGCCACATGTATACCGCGAGGCTCTGCCCGACGATCAATAACGGCAACGCGTAGAGATATACCTTGTGCACGCGGCGGTCGACCAGCAGGTCGCGCGCGACGCCGAGAAGGATCAGCAGATCCAGACACGGGAAGAAGAGATTGTGGTCGAACACGTAGTCAAAGCGGGCGACGGGCGCGTCCATGAGGCCGCAGGTCGCGATGAAAATCAGACGGCGATGCAGCTCGGGCTTGGTGCGCCAATAGATGGCGAGGGCAATGAGCGCGCCAAAGGCGATCATGTCGTAGAACGGAATGCTTAGAAAAGCATACTGGCCGCTTAGGTGGAGTTGAAAGGTGTCGAAGCGGGCCATGATGATGGCGGTGGCAGTGCCGAGTGGCACCATCACCGCGGCGAACCCGGCGCCAAACCATCCGATGGAGCGATGCCAACTAACTTTGTGCACACGCACCAAGGTCGACTGCAAAATGAAGAAGAGCACCCATCCGGAGAAGGCTGCACCGTGAAACCACAGAATGACGGGCCGCGGAATTGCGGGATGGAAGAGGTTGTCGTTGACGGTACGCTTGAAGCCAATGACGACAATCGCCGCGAGCAGGAGCGACATCGCGAAATAAAAATAGCGATGCACGACGCCGTTGCGGCCGGTGAGGGTTAGCGGGCTGATTCTTTTTTCAGGAACCACGACAGCGCCGAGACGTTCTGCGTTGGTAGACATGGAAGGTTGAGCCGGGACTTCGAGGTGGGTTGCCCGGTTCACGGGAGAATACATGTCGTGGGATGAGTTGGCTATATTTTTCGGGATCGATTCGAGGGACGGGAAGTCGAAGTCGCCACCCTTGTCGCTTAATTGCAAGATTGCAAGGGAGATTTTGGCAGAAAAGACCAATCTGATTTTTGGGACTGGCCTTTATTTATGCCGGCAACGACCGCAGTTTATCCTGAGCTTGCCGAAGGGCTCCCACACACTTGGCGCGTATAGTACCATCGGTCCTCCGGCGCACTCGCATCAGAATAAGCATGCCAGGAGAGGATGAATGAGTCGCACGGCTTCAATGCTGGTCGTTTGCTTTTTTGTTTCGACACTCTGTTTTACACAATCGGCAGTAACCAGTCCGGCGAAGCAACTTGAACAGGCCACGACTCAGGCGCATGCGCTTTATGAGAAGCACGAATATTCGCAAGCCGCGGCCCTGCTCGAAAAGCTGGCCGCAGACTCCACGATTATGGCTCTGCCAGATTGGCCCGACGCGCTCTATAGCCTAGCCTGCTATGAGGCTTTGGCAGGGCATACGGACAAGGCGCTGACTGCGCTGGAGCAGGCCTTCTATTACGGCACAACGGTCACAGCCGGTCAACTCGAGAAAGATTCCGACCTGACCTCGTTGCACAATGAACCGGCTTTCAAGGCACTCGTTGTGTCTATCACGAGACAGGAAGCGGTCTGGAAGGACAATGCAGCCCTCGCCACTGCCTACAAACCAGTGCTTACTGAGGAAGAGAAGGTCGCAGGTTTGTCGAAGTTCTGGTCGGAGGCGCGGTTCAACTTTCCATTCTTCGGCCGCTTAGCGGGAATGGATTGGGACGGTCTCTACATGGAGTATCTCGCTAAAGTGCGCGAGGCAAAAACGACGACCGACTACTATCGCGTGTTGATGCGATTCGCGGCGGCGTTGAAGGACGGCCACACCAATGTGTACCCTCCGCCACAGTTGTACGATGCTTTCTATGCCGCTCCTGGCCTGCGTACTGCATTGATCGACGGTACAGTTGTTGTTACCAGTGTAGTGGATCCAACCTTGCGTCCCGCCGGGTGGAAGGCGGGCGACGTGATCCTCAAGATTAATGATCATGATGTCCACGAATATGCCGAGGCTGAGGTTGCACCTTATGCCAGCTCCTCGACGAGCCAGGATCGCGAGGTGCGTACTTACAACTATTACCTGCTCGCTGGCGACGTAAATCAGGCATTGCTGCTGACGGTAGAAGATGCCACTGGTCAGCACGAAGTGAGAAAACTCACTCGACTCCCCGCCAACGCGACAACGGCGGCCCTTTTCAAGCTGCCGGGAGCCGAGTTCAGATTGCTTCCGGGCAATTTCGCGTATCTGGCTGTCAATGAATTCGAGGACGATCGCGGGCTGAATGCGCTGCTGGATCATCTGCCGGAGATTCAGTCTGCAAAGGGACTTATTCTGGATGTGCGGCAGAATGGTGGCGGCAACAGCCAAAATGCCGTCAGCATCCTCCAAGTGCTGGCGTCGACGCCATTTCAGTGGGAGCGCGAACGGACTCCGAAATACAGAGCCGTTTATCGGACGTACGGCCCGCCGCAGGGCTGGGAAATACTCGAGCAGCCTAGCTTTCAGCCGGATCCTAAACATCATCTCGGGCTGCCTGTGGCAGTTCTGACCAGCGCGGCGACCTTCTCGGCAGGGGAGGATTTAGTCGCCATGTTTGATGCGATGCATCGAGGCATAATCGTTGGCGAATCGACGGGAGGAAGCACCGGTCAGCCGTTTTCTTTTAAGCTGCCCGGAGGAGGCAGTGCGCGTATCTGCACGAAAGATACGCGTGCGCCAGACGGTAAAGTCTTTATGGGCGTTGGGATTCAGCCCCAAGTGACCGTGAAGCCGTCGATCGCAGATATTCGCAGCGGCAAGGATGCGGCCTTGGATGGAGCGGTGGAAGCACTTTCCAAGAGCGGAACGGCGCCGTGACGACGGGGAGGGTGCGGACCTCCCCTTAAAGGGAACCCTGTCAAAAAGGAAAAGGCCAATCTGATTTCTCAGACTGGCCTTTATTTATGCCGGCAACTTGAGGCGCTTAGAAGGCGTGAGCGCGCGTCCTTTGCGCGCGGGAGCCTTCTGCCGAAATCCTGAGCGCTCTGTGCGAAGGATATCGGTCTGCGCCTGGACACTTCGCAATTTACTGATCATCGTTTACGAAAGATGATTAACTTCCGATGTTCGGCATGGTCGCGGCAGATGTCGTAGGGTCCGGTTAGAAATAGGAGCGCAACCCTCTGCCCATGGCCCCTAGATTACTTAGCCGTTATTACTTAGCCGTTGAGTTCGTCGGTGACAGCAGTTTATCCTTGAGCTTGTCGAAGGTGCCTGTCCTGAGCGAAGTCGAAGGATCTCGCCTCCTTTCTCGAGTCATAGAAAACTCTCAGCCAACACGTAACCCAACCTACCTCCCCGTAACCACCCACCAAGCCTCTCTCCACTTTTCAAACTTCGACCGCTTCTTCTTACTCCCCGGAAATAGCTTCAACGACCGCACCCTCCCCACCACCCGCACCGGAAACAAATACCAAGCCTCCTCCGGAGCCACATATCCCGCCAGCGCATCAATCTCCTTCGCCGTATAACACTCCATCGAACTCCGGTAAGTCCGCAAGCTATACCCTCCCTGCTTCCCGCGCCGGAACGCCGCCTTCACCTGCACCCGCGTCAACTTCCCCGCCGCATCCACAATAAAGTCATACCCTTGACTCTCTCCCCAAGGCTTCGTCACCGCCATCCCCATCTTCAACACCGCCCGCAAAAACTCCGCCTCCGCAAACTCCCCCAACTCCTTCGGAGTCATCTCATCAAACGCCGATCTCGCGTCCCCACAGCCTTTGTCATTCCGACGCGCGAGCGAAGCGAGACAGGAGGAATCTGCTGTTCGCTTCCGCCGCCCCGACTCCGCCCCAGCCCATATCGAAATACTCTCCCCAACCCCACTACCCAAATCCTCACCCCACACTTCACTCATCCCTGACTTCCTTTCCAAAACGTTGTCATCCTGAAGCGCCAGCCTTATCGTCGCTGAAGGACCTCCATCTCCACGGCCCTGTCCTTCCATGACGAGCCCGCCGCATTTGTCATCCCGAGGCGACGGCCTTATCGTCGCCGAGGAGCCTGCCCCGAGCGAAGCCGAGGGAACCCGAGCGAGCCACGCGATCCCAGGAGCCTGCCCTGAGAGAGCGAATGCGACCGAAGGGCGCGTTTGGCTCGCATCCCTATTACCCTCCGCCGACAGGGCCAGCCCCAAACACAAAGCCCCCTCCGACCACCGGTCGGAAGGGGCTAATTCAGCCACATCGGCTATAGCTAAATGATTACACCCACCTCAAACGAAGTCAAACAATATCCCAGACACGAAAGTTCACGAAGGCACCCTCCACAAAAGTAGCCATCGCCACGACTTTTGTCATTCCGACACGCGAGCGCAGCGAGACAGGAGGAATCTGCTGTATGCGTGCAGCGCGCCCCAGACCCATGTGGGGACAGCCGCCCTCGGCTGTCCGGCGGCCCAGGTCCATCGGGCCGCAGCAGACGCCGCCACCGCCCCATTTTCACCTTCACCCCGAACCGTCCCCATCGATGGATGTCATTCCGACGCGCGAGGGTAGCGAGACAGGAGGAATCCGCTGTGAGCGTACAGCGCCTAAAGGAGATGCCCCATTTTTCGCGTCCTTTGCGAGAAAGCCTGCCCTGAGCTTGCCGAAGGGTGGGATTCACCGCCGCCACCTGCATAGGATTTTGATCTCGAAACCCACAGACCGGCCCCACCCCAAACCGTTGTCATTCCGACGCGCGAGCGCAGCGAGACAGGAGGAATCCGATGTAAGCCAGGAGCGGATGAAAGCGGGTGCCCCATCCTTGCCGCGTTCCTATCGCAGAAATCTATCCTGTTCTCAAGTGGCAGGGTGGGGATTTTGACTTCCTGTGCGCCGTCGAAAAACTGGAGCACCCCGCCTATCCCCGGTTCATAGTTCTGCGGTCGATGCGGAAGGTGGCGGATCGCCAAACTTACGAGCGAGGATGAAAAGTCGGGCAAGCCAGGCGTAATTGCGGTGTACACTGACTGTTCATTCGGGACGAAAGAAGCGACATCGGAGCAGCGCTCTGTTCACCATACTCCATTTATCGGACTTACATAGGTCACCAGCTGATCCGATTTCCAACGTTGACCTTGTGTCAGCTCTAATCACTGATAGTCAGCGATACTCCGAAGAATCACCTCGAATCAGCTTTCCAGATGCCATTATTGTCTCCGGTGACCTCGTTAGAGGAGTCTCGCTAGGATCGCCAAACTACCCGGCCGAAATGCAGCGCCAGTACAACGAAGCTCTTGAGCTCTTGACTAGGCTCGCAGACTTTTTTGTGGATAGTAATCACGCTAGGGTAATACTCATACCGGGAAACCACGATGTGGACTGGAACGCAGCACGTCTGTCTATGGCTACGGTGACCATGGACAGCAAGGACATCCGTTCACTTTTGCAAGAACGGGGAAGCCGGTACCGCTGGGATTGGAAGAACCGTCAACTCTTTGAGGTTACCGACGATGCAGCGTACCGGCGACGATTCGATTACTTCGTTAATCTATACAGGCAATTCTACAGTACGGCACCGCTTGCATTCCCTTTGGAGCCGACGCGCGACTGGAACCTTTTTAGCTTGGACGGCGGCAACATCGTCGTTGCAGCTTTCAACTCATGTGTTGCAAATGACTGCTTCAACTTCCATGGCGAAATCCCGAGCACTGCTATCTCGGACAGTCACTTGGCACTACTGAACTCGCACGCTGCGCCTAAGTTGAGGATTGCAGTCTGGCACCATGATATACAAGGTCACCCACTGCGCTCCGACTACATGGACCAGCATTCCGTAAAATTGATGATTGATCGGGGATACAGACTCGGTTTGCATGGCCACCAGCACAAGTCAGAGGCTAGTCCTTCATTTCTTTACACTGCCGAAGCTCAACAAATGTCCGTCGTTAGCGCGGGCTCACTTTGTGCGGCCCCCGCCGAGATACCGGCTGGGTTTCAGCGGCAGTATAATCTCATTGAAATCAGCGATTACGCCCACGCTAGGGTTCACGTACGCGAATCACAATTCCCTAGTATTTTCACTCAAGGGACTTTACCGGGCTTGGGGAACCCAAGTTATGTCGATGTAAGCTGGACGCCCCCTCCTTCGGGTGCGTTCGTGAATGTAGGCCGCGGCGGGGGAGCCACTGTTGCTACTCTTGAGTCGATTGAGCGACTGGTATCTCTCGGCCGATATCCTGAAGCAGTGTTGCTCATCGATGAGGACACAGGAACCCTAGGCAATGCAGGACGCCTCCTTAAGACAGAAGCATTATACCGCGCAGGTGATTGGCAAAGACTGAAGGTTCACTTGACGATTCCGGTCAACGAAGACGAACTTACTCGTGTTGTAACCGCGCTCATCAACTCAAAGGAGTTCGATCAGGCCGACAAATCACTAGCGGATGCGGGAGCGCGCGGTTTATCTTCTGCTCTGATCTATGAGCTGCGCAAAACGGTTCGCGCCGAAAGGACTATTGCTTCGTGAGTACGACTGAAAGAGTACCTTTTCGCGTTGAGATTGACCGGGTCGTCGAGCTGTTGGCCGGAAAGATCTATCAATCTCCACTGGCTCTACTTAGGGAAAACTGCCAGAACGCCTACGACGCGATCCTGCAGCGGATTTACCTCAAGCAACAGTTCGATCCGAAGATTTCCGTTGAGATTAGCTCAGAAGAGATCATTGTCACCGACAACGGTATCGGCATGACAAAGGCGGAAATGATCAATAACTATTGGCACGCCGGTGCGAGTGGGAAGAATACTCCGGAAGCGCGCGCCGCTGGCGTGGTCGGAACTTTTGGAATTGGTGCGATGGCAAATTTCGGGATAGCCGTCGAACTTTTCGTGGAAAGCGAGTCTGCACGTACTTCAGAACGAACAGCCGCTTCTGCTCTGAAGGCCAGCCTCTCGCTGACAGACGATTGCATTCAGCTGACGACCGAACAGTCACAAGGTAGGCCCGGGACAAACGTAAGAGCAGTAATTGAGCCGACAAATGCTGTGGATATTCCTGCAGCTGCGCGGTACGTAAAGGACTGTGTACGCCATCTCTCGGTACCTGTGTATTTGAATGGAGAACTCGTTAGTCAGCAGCCTTTCGATGTAGCCTTGCCAAAAGCACCGGTTGACGCATTTCAGAGCCTCGTTCAGGGCATTTCCATTGGCGCCCAGTTTGTCGTCGATATGAACATAGCGGTCGCTAGGACGGGAGACGTGTGGCTCTCCGTCGACAATATTCGGGAGTGGGGAAATTCGGTAGAGGGAGTCCTGCTGCTGCGCCAGAATGGACATCAGATCCATGCATTTCGCAGCCGATTTGCACTAGCACAGGCAGCTGTAGGATCCCAGTTCGCTTTTGGTGGAATCGCTAACTTACCGGTACTACAACCGACAGCAGGACGTGAGGCCCTGACAGCATCGAGCCTGCAGACATTGCAAACGATCATCACTGAATGTGACAAGGTCGCCTCACAGGTAGTTGCCCATACTGAGATGGCTAACCAGAATACTGCATTTATGGAATGGGCCTACCAGCACGGAAGAACCGAACTACTGACAAAGCTGCAAATCAGAGTAGAGCCTGGCGATCGAACACTAGGGCTTAGCGAGATTCGCGACCAAAGCGGATTCCGCGTTTTCAATTTTTTCGATGGATCCGATCCAGCACTAATAAAACAATTCGCCACTGAAGACAACCCGTTAATTGTGCTATCAACACGACAGCCAAGAAGGAAATGCGAGCTCCGCTTTCTGCAAAAATACTGCAAAGTGAAAGCCGTGGAGAACAATCCAACTGTTTTAAGTAGGAAGCCTGATAGGCAGTTGTCCCTCGCCGAGTCCGCCCTCGCACTACGCACAATAAGCGTTCTTGAATCAGATTATTTCGTTCCCGCCTCCGTGCAATTCGGGAAAATATCGCATGGGCTGACAATTCTTGTCGACGCTTCCGCCAAACCCGTCGACATCGTGCTGGACCCCGAAGGCCCGAGCATCGCCAACGTACTGCGCTTATACGACACCGACTTTTTATCAATGACAGGACTCGTTAAGGATTTCGTCAGAACCGCAATATTCCCAAAGGTCGCGCATCTTGTTCCGAGCAGCACACGTCAGGGAGCCGAGGCTTTCCTGCGCCTGATACGGAAACCACGTGACCTGTTCGAATACGAGAAGGAAGACTTGGGCAGCCTGAGTGATCTTTGGCGAGATGCGGTCGAGGGCAGGATTACGGTTTCGGAAGCGGCAAGGCAATCGCAGTCCATTGTCCGAACGAGCATTCAGGTAATCGATAGTTCCGCAACTCGGACGGTCTCCAGCGTAATACCCGATGTTCTCGAAAATGAAAAACTGCTGTCCGAAGTATCGCAGTCTAGGGAGAATCAGCAGTTCGAGGCCCTTCCCGCAATCACACGCTTAGAGCAGGAATCGCCGGCCAAATTGCTTGTGATCGGAGACTCCGAACCCGCCCTGAAAGGCTACAGATGCTTCTTGGCCGTCACCGAAAGAGTGCGGACCGAACGCGGAGAGTTCTTCTTGCAGCCACACCGAACCGAAATTGTGTGGGGGGGGCAGAAAGCGCTTTACATCTTCCAGCACCACTCAGGGGAGTTTGGGCTTTACTACGAACTGCAAGGAAAAGACATACTCTCCGAATCTCCTGGTGGGCAGTCGTTCGCGACCTGCACCGTTGTGATCAAGAATCAAATCTACATCCCCATCCCCGACGAAATCAGCGCTCAGTTCATTCCGACTGGATCAGGTAAAAAGAGCTTTGAGGTTCGATGCGAACTTTTGTTTCCAGAAACCGGTAGTTCGAACCCAATCGTTGCAACCCAGTGACCGCATCCGACAGTACCAACGAGTGTAGCGAGTCGCATATCAAAGGAAAAGGCCGCACTCATTTCTGAATGCGGCCTTTATTTATGCCGGCAACGACCTACGCTCCCACACACTTGGCGCGTGCAGTACCATCGGCCCAGCGGGGCTTAACTTCCGTGTTCGGGATGGGAACGGGTGGATCCCCCGCGGTAAGATCACCGACAAGTCGAGGCGCTTAGCAGGCGTGAATGAGCCGCCGTAAAGGCGGCGATTGGGAGCCTGCTGCCGAGATCCTGAGCGCCTTTCAGCGAAGGATCTCTACGCCATCTCGTAGCTGTCAGCTTCGACAGCAAACTTGGTGAATCCCAGCTATCCCTTTCACGCCTCAGAAAAACTGAGAGCTGAAAGCTGACAGCTGAAAGCTAGCTTTCAAAGATCATGAGGACAATGCCTCACAACTGAATAGATTGGGTGTGGCTTACTTTCATCTTGCTTACTTCCGATTTCTGCCACCGTACTTCGGCTTTGCTTCCTTACGAAAGCGTCGGCGCAACAGTTATCAGTGTTGCATCTCAGTCATCCAGGTTCGAACAACTTCAACAACTTGAGGCGCTTGCGCGGCGTCTGAGCCGCGCGCCGAAATCCCGAGCATTTTTTTGCGAGGGATCTCAGCTACCTCTAACTGAGTACTGACAACTGTTTCTGCACCGAGTAAATTTTATGGTCAAGCCGAACGGGCGATTAGTACTGGTAAGCTGCATGCATTGCTGCACTTTCACCTCCAGCCTATCAACCAGGTAGTCTTCCTGGGCCCTTCTTATCCCTTACGGGTTGGGAGATCTCATCTTGAGGAGTGCTTCCCGCTTATATGCATTCAGCGGTTATCACTACCGAACTTCGCTA